>BNJT01002565.1_pt1 | contig 1327492 bp, 2144 predicted proteins | sample 8540491 | NCBI WGS metagenome assembly BNJT01 (sample SAMD00202455, study PRJDB9452) | human saliva metagenome | host: Homo sapiens | reverse complement strand
TGTTGTTGCAGGCTCATTACACCAACAACACTCTCAATTTTTCTCTCACCTTATCCGATGCGGCACAGAAACCGATTTGGGGTAGCCACCTGAGGGGCTGGCTTCAAGAGAGGGTTACTCTCAAAGAAATCCTGCCCATAGCTCCACGAGCAAAATCAAATCCTGAAAACGCACGCCAACCCACCTACCGAGTCGTGGACTTCCAAATACTGGTTTATACAAATCTGCAAAAACTGAGTACAGGCATTAAGAAAGAATATTTTATCCATAAAGAATATCAATTTTATGATGAAAATTTATCGTTGATATTATGATAAAGATACAAAAAACAATGAGAAAACCAGTATTTTTCTATTAGTTTTTTCTCTGGCGAGCGACTAGTGATTAGTGGTTAGTGGTTAGTGGTTAGTGGTTAGTGGTTAGTGTTAGTAGTTAGTGGTTAGTGTTAGTAGTTAGTGGTTAGCATATGCGGCGCGAGCTACAGCTCGTGCCATCCAGCTGTATAGTTCAATTTGTTAAGATGCAATAAATTGCACTTCTACGGAAGACTAAGTGCTTTAGGGTAATTGTCTTAGCCAACGCTCTATGTAGAGACGGCCACGAGTTTATTACTGTCTTGGAGCAGTTAGCAACAGTGTTTTAACGCTATTGGTCCGCATTATTCACTTTTCACTTTTCACCTTTTCCTCTTCGCTTCCTTCGCGTGCTTGAGATCGATTGTGTGTCCATAGGTAATACTCTGGGAGCACGGCGTATCTGGGCTTCAAGTAGTTGGGTAAATACGTCAGGTGATTTCAAGGAGCTATAGTATCGGCAGGGGCTTCGGTGATCTGGAACGAAAGTTGCTACATAATGCCCTCTGCGCTTTTTCTGTATACTCACAAAAGTACCACAGGAATAGTGAGACTGTTTGGCTACACGTTCAGCTCCTGTAAATACAGGCACTTCCACTCCACATAAAGGTACGCTACTGCCTAGCAGTTGGGCAGGAGAGGGTGGCTGGTCACTGGCCAGACCAGCAAGCGCAACGTACTCCCTCATGCTGTAAGCGGCGAATCTCCTCTATAGCCTTGTGGCGGGAGATGAGATAGCTGTAGAACTTCTCCCTGAGCCTACGTACAAAACGGTCAAAATACTTAGTGGTACATGGGCGTATAGAGGCATAGGCTAAGTATGAGGAATCTGAGCGGCCAAGGAAAGCGACCCTCATAGTCGCAAGTACGTAGTCCACACATGATGATGACACTCTGTCCCTTTGTGGTACAGCTCCAACAGCTCCTTGTTGGTATAGGTCATACGCTCTTGCATTTGGTGCGCTGAGGAGGAGTCCCATGGTTCTTACCGACTTTCGAGAAAATATCACAGAAATGATGATAGAAAGCCGCCTCTATCTGCTTGATTTCAGCAGAGAGAGGTCTTTAGGAAGGCCAAAGCAAAGGTTACGCTCTTACCACCTGCGATAGCCTATCAGTCTATAGAAAGCATGCTCCCATCCGATGGCCCATAGGGCAACCTATCGGGTACCGGTGTGCTATGTAAGCCACAGGAAGGGATAAGCTACATAAATACGAGGCCTTGCATAGGCCATATTTCTCGTTGACATCCCACTGTTCGAGGTAGCTTGGCTACTGCTGTACAAACATGCCTCCGAGTGCTCCCATTGACCACTCTATGGTCAAAACTGTGGAGAGCATAAGCTTGTAGCGAATCGCAATCACATCACCTCGGGTGTTTCTACCACCGCAGGCACCTTCTGTATGGCACCGATGGCCAAGATACCCACTTGAGGTTGGTTGAGAATCAGGCGTACCAAAGAGATTGCCAAAAGCCCCTATATTGGTTACTGTGTGAGTACCCTCTTTTACCTCATCAGGCTTAAGCTTGTTCTCACGAGCACGCTTGGCCAAGTCTATTCACATTCTTGGCTAGGCCTACCAAACTAAGTTGATTCATGCTCTCAATCACAGGACAATAAGGTCTCCGTTAGCAGAAAGCGGTAGCCATACCTATATTGATTTGTTTCTTCTGAAGATACGTTCGCCATCGGTAGAGATGTTCATCAGAGGGAAATCACGCAAGGCTTTTAGCCACTGCCTCAATAAAAGATAGGGGTAAAGGTGAGCTTTCTCTCCTTCACGAGATTCGAAAGCCTTTTGTGCTTATACGCCAGTTCAAATACGGGTAACATCTACCTCTATGAAGCTGGTAGCATGGGCAGATACGCTTGCTCTCAATCATATAGTTAGCGATGAGCTTGCCCCATACGGGTCATCTCGATCACCTCTACATTCTTATCCACTGGCGAAGGAGTATGGTGGTGCTTGCCACCACTGGTTTTTCCTCTGGGCTTGTCCTGAGGGCACTCCAAGGTGATGGGTGTAGGTTCTCATAGTAATAGGTTGCGGTTGTCTTCAGGTGCTTCTTCAGTCATTGGTTTTTCAGCCACAGGAGTTTCCTTTTTAGGGTGTGTTGCCTCTGAAAGTTTTGATAAAGTCAGAGATATCAGGATATTTCACTCCGCACTTCTGTCTTTTCTGCTGTGCTACTGGCGCAGGAGCTTCTTGCTGTGCCACTACTAGCGTGAGGAACTTCTTCTTGCGCTACTACTGGCGCAGGCGCTTCTTCTTGTACCACTACTGGCGTAGAACTCTTCTTGACTACTGGCAGGTGCTCTTCTGCCACCACTGGTGCAGGTGCTTCTTCCTTGTGCTACTACTGGCGCAGGTGCTTCTTCTTGTGCTACTACTGGCGCAGGCGCTTCTTCTTGTGCTACTACTGGCGCAGGCGCTTCTTCTTGTGCTACTACTGGCGCAGGAACTTCTTCTTGCACTACTGGCGCAGTGGAGTTGGCTCTTGGGGAGTCTTTTTAGCAGCTTCTTTCTGTTGCATAAGGAGCCCCTACGGCAGAAAGTCCATCAGCTGGCTGTGATTCAACCACTGGAGCAGACTGTGACTCGGCTACTGGAGCAAGCTGAGATTCAGCTACAGCAGCCACTGAGAAAGGAGATCCTCCGAGTTTGTTATCTATAAGTGCTACATTGGTAATCTGAGTAGTTGAGGTCGGTTGTCGTAGGTAAGGCCAAAGAGGTTGCTTCCGTTGTAGCAACGGTTGGCTCAGATACAGGTGTAGGTGCAGATGCTGTTGGTGTAGGTGTAGAGGCAACCACTGGCACAGGAGTAGTAGCCGTTTTTATCTTCTTTCCAAATAACGCAATAGGTCGTGCTTAGTTACACGGCCATCTATGCCTGAGCCTTCACAGCGGGCCAACTCGTCCATAGAGATATTTTCCTCCTTGGCAATGGTCTTTACCAGCGGAGAACAGAATGGTTCGTTTGTTTCTCTGGAAGTTTCAGGCAGCACCACTGGCGCTTGTGGTACATAAGGCACCTGAGCGGCAACGGTTTCCTCCTCTTGAGGGAGCGCTGGTTCCCTTTTTCTGTAGGGGTGCTGACACCTCTTCTGTAGGGAGCGCTGGCACTCTTGATAGGAGGTACAGCGGGTGCTGCCACTGTAGGTTGTGGGGGAGTTCCAACTCTATAGGTTGTGAAGGTATCTCTTCTATAGGGGAGGATAGGTTGTGGTGTTTCACTGAGGAGTTCTACTTGGATTTCGTCCTGCTGCTCTGTCTCTATAATAGCCATGACTTGGCCTACCTTCACCACTGATTTTACTGGGGTCAAGATTTCCTTAATTACTCCCGATCACTTCACTGGGAATCTCGGAATCCACTCTTGTCAGTAGCTACTTCTACCAAGATATCATCTCACTTTAATGGTATCTCCTACGTTTTTGAGCCAAGAAGAGACTATTGCCTCCTCTACACTTTCTCCCATTTGAGGTAATTTCAGCCCGTATCTTGCCATTTTTAATTGTTATTGGTTATTGATTGGTTGTTAGTGGTTAGTAGTTAGTGATTAGTAGTTAGTGGTTAGTGATTAGTGGTTAGTGATTAGTGGTTAGTGATTAGACACTCAGCTGCTGACTACCGACTACCAACAACTGATCACTAACAACCGACTTCTGACTACTAACAACTGACTTCTGACTACTAACAACTGACTTCTGACTACTAACAACTGACTATTGTATACTTGAAACGGTATGCGATGGAGGATACTTCTCCGAGGGTTACCTCATCGGTATATTCCAGTTCGTCTCCCACGGAGATCCCCCGCGCAATGGTAGAGGTAGTAACGTCCAATCCTTCTAATTGTCTATATATATAAAAGTTGGTCGTATCCCTTCCATGGTATTGCTTAGCGCAAAGATAATTTCCTTGACGCCTCCTTCCTTTACTTTCTTAACTACAGGAAGCTATATTTTAGCTGGTTCGGCCCTACTCCGTCTATAGGAGAAATCTCTCTCTAGGACATGATAGAGGCCATTATATTGTCCTGTATGTTCTATGGCCATCACATCGCGTACATCTTCCACTACACACGAGCAGCGAGGCATCACGATGAATATTGGCACAGATGCTCACAAATTTCTGTATCGGATATATTATGACAATTTTTACAATAAGTAACCTCATTACGCAGCTTTAGTAAAGCGCTCGCCAAGTGCTCCGCCTGAGCATTGGGTTGCTTTGAGCAAATGGAGTGCCAAGCGCAAGGCTGTTCGCTTGCCTATGCCCTGGAAGCAGTGCGATCTCATAGACCGCATTTTCCAATAATTTGGAAGAAAATCCACTATAGTTTTACCTTTTTAAGAACGTAATTGAGCGCCCGTTTGCTTTTTGAAAGCCTCTACCAGAGCCGCTGCCATTGTCTTATCTATCTGCTTGTCAGTAAGTGGTCTTATTGTTGTCTTGTAATATAAAGCTCATCGCATAGCTCTTTCTTGCCCTTAGGCAGCTTTATCCCCTTGATATACGTCAAAGAGGGCTACCTTTTTGAGCAACTCTTTTTCTGTCTGCAAGGTAATGCTATGGAGTGTCTCAAAAGACACTTCAGTATCCAAGAGCAAAGCTAAGTCACGGCGTACCTCTGGATACTTAGGAATCTCTCGGTATTTCACCTCTTTGGAGAGGTTGGCCAAGAGGTGATCCCACAGAATATCGGCATAGAACACCTGTTGTTTTGATATCAAAATGCTGTAATATGTTGTTTTTCACTACTCCTAAGGACGCCACAGGTGTTTGACCGAGCCATAAGGTGATTCCCTCCTGATAGATAGCTTCCTGGGAAGGTGTTTCTTTGAGGTCAGTGATCCCTAAGCGGTCAAATATTGCCTTGACATAGCCCTTTAGGTAGTAGAAATTGGTCTTTTCTTGAGGTGCATTCCATGTCTCTGGGTATATATTCTGATAGGAAAAGACTTAGATGCTTAGGTTCGGTATAGCTCTCCCTATCTTGTGGTAAGTCTTGCCAAACTCAAACAAAGACAAGTCCGTACGCTTGCGGTTGTTATTGTAAGCGATGGTTTCCAATCCTGAAAAGAGCATACTCTGTCGCATCACGGCCAAGTCTTGGCTCAGTGGATTGAGTATTTGCACTGTCTGAGCTGCACTGATATCAGCTGATAGCTCCTGGTAAGCTACCGAAGTAAGGCTGTTGTTCATCATCTCATAGAAACCTTGTCCCACCAGCTGGTTAGCAATCACATTCTGTACATTGAAGTCCTCATATCGGCTAGCGTGTGCTATGGAGGCGCTCACCTTGGAGGAGAACCTATATTGTTATAGCCATACACACGGAGGATTTCCTCAATCACGTCCACATCACGCTCTACATCCACTCCTATAGGAAGGTACGGTAAGCCCCATACCTATCTCAGTAAGGCTATTGATTTGAATATCCAAGGAGTGTAATATACTCTTAATCACATCGCGTGAATCACCCTGACCGATGAGGCTATCTATCTTCTCGTAGGTGAGGAATACCTGAAAATCCTCTTGCTTTTAGGATACCAATCCACCACATCGGAAGAGATTTCACCTCCCGCTATCTTCTTGATCATGATAGCAGCCCTTAGCAACGCATACTTACAATCATCTATATTGATACCACGTTCAAAACGGAAAGACGCATCAGTAGAGATACCATGTCGCTTAGCTGTCTTACGTATGGCTACTGGATTAAAAATAAGCACCTCTAAGAAAAATATGAGTGGTGTCCTGTCCCACCCCTGAGTTGGTGCCTCCCAATACCCCAGCCAGGCATAGGGGCTTGTCTGCATCGCAGATAACTAAGTCCTCTGCCGAGAGGCTGCGATCTACGCCGTCCAAGGTTTGGAATTTCTCTCCTTCAGCGGCATTGCGTACAATAATCTTCTTGCCAGCGATACGTAAGGCATCAAAGGCATGTAGCGGCTGTCCCAAGTCATGGAGTACATAGTTGGTAATATCCACTACGTTGTTCTTAGGGGTAATGCCTATAGCTCTGAGTCTTTGCTGTAGCCAATCAGGCGAAGGCGCTACCTTGACATTGGAGATGCTCACCCCACAATAGCGAGGCGCTAACTCCTTGTTATCCACCAGTACATCTATCTTAAGCAAGCGGTTATCCACGAAGAAATCCGTTACCGAAGGAGTAATAATCTCCTTGTTGATCTCTGTTGCAACAATCCTGCTCTAAGGTCGCGAGCCACCCTAAGTGACTCATGGCATCGGCACGGTTGGGGGTAAGGCCTATTTCAAAGACCGTATCGGATACCACACTGAATACCCTCACTACAAGGTTTACCTACAGGCAAAGCGCTGTCCAAGACCATGATCCCTCATGAGAGTTGCCCATGCCAGTTCGTCTTCGGCACAAATCATCCCATGACTCTCCTCTCCGCGGATTTTGCCTTTCTTAATCTTAAAGGGTTCACCCTCTTTTTCATAAAGGGTTGTCCTGATGGTTGCCACGGCCACTTTCTGACCTTTGGCTACATTGGGCGCTCCGCATACGATGGGCAGGACGACTCCTCTCCTACTTGAACCTTGGTAAGGCTGAGTTTGTCAGCATTGGGGTGCTTGGTACATTCGAGTACCTCGCCTACAACGACCCCTTTTTAGACTCTCCTTTTACACTCTCGTAAGCGGAGATACCTTCCACCTCTAAGCCTAAATCTGTAAGGAGTTCGCCTACTTTTTTCTGCCGGTAAGTCTATCCTGGAGAAAGTCTTTAATCCAATTATATGAGATTTTCATAAGATGATTGCTGTGTTTTGAAGTTGCAAAATTACTATATTTTATTGTAATGAGAAAAATGAAGAAGTTACCTTTGAGATAGGTAATAGGGGTAGCGCACAGGCTTAACCTCTCAAAAAGGACACCTTTTTCTTGGTCAGGCATGAGGTTATTTCATTTCTTGCCCTGCAAAGATACGATTTTCAAAGAATAAAGTCAATAGAAAATGAGCGGAAAAATCTAACAAAAAAATCACTACCTTTTGCCCTTGTGGAACGCAAGATTATTCATATTGATATGGATGCTTTCTTTGCCTCGGTAGAGCAGCATGACGACCCTTGGCTCAAGGGGAAGGCGATTGCCGTGGGGGCGAAGGAGCACGCGGGGTAGTGGCTGCCGCCAGCTATGAGGCGCGCCGCTATGGGGTGCGTAGTGCATGGCGGGGGGCTACAGCGCGACAGTTGTGTCCACAGCTTATCTTTTGTCAAACCGCGCTTTGAGCGGTATCGGGAGATTTCTATGCAGATTCGCGCTATCTTCTACGAATATACCGACCTAGTGGAACCGCTTTCCTTGGACGAGGCTTACCTCGATGTCACCACCAACAAGATGGATATGCCCTCGGCTACTCTTATCGCCCAGCAAATACGCACTAAAAATATTTGAACAAACGGGACTTACCGCCTCAGCTGGTATCTCCATCAATAAGTTCATTGCTAAGATCGCCAGCGATTATAACAAACCCATGGCCAGAAGACGGTACCTCCGGAGGAGGTGCTGGACTTCTTAGCCCAATTGGACATCAAAAAGTTCTATGGTATAGGCAAGGTAACCGCCCAAAAAGATGTACCAAAAAGGAATCTTTTACAGGTGCTGACCTGCGCGCCAAGACTCTTGAGGAGCTACAGGAATATTTTGGTAACACTGGCGAATACTTTTACCAAATAGCCCATGGCATACACCTAAGCCTGGTACAACCTTTCCGCTTGGTCAAGTCCATCGGAGTAGAACATACTTTTTGAGACAAATATCTCCAGTGAGGTCTTTATGGAGGAACCTCTTAAGAAACTATGTGAGGAGGTCGCCCAGCGATTGGCTAGAAGCAACTACTGGCCAAGACCGTTACACTCAAGCTCAAGTACAGTGATTTCAAGCAACAAACCCGCAGCCGTACCCTTTATTGACTTTGTGGGGAATAGTGCCACTATCTATCAGGTGATCAGCGAGCTGCTCTATCAGGAGCGATTACGGGAATCAGTACGGCTCTTAGGGGTGTCACTCAGCCACTTCAACTACCCTTCTGAAGAAGGACAACCCCAGTGGGTACAGCTACAATTTGAGTTTCCTCCTTGGGAGGAATATCCTAAGCGATAATTTATTTTTGAGGTGTCAAGTTAAGGGGCATACCAACTGAGATTGGAAATAGGTTTTCTTTCAATCAATCTTTTTATTAGATTGTTAAAGATAGTATCTTTATTTTGTGAACGATTAATTCTAAAACTGTATTCCGCTAAATATCGGTCTATGTTAAATTCTGATACCCAAGAATATATACCTCGTATCCAAGACTTTACTTGATGTATTATCTTATGTAATGTAGGGAAAATTCTTCATTATTACTAGGAATTTGAGTTATATCAAAGTCTTTTTATAGGTCTATAGCCTTTCCATTCGTCAGTAGTAACTTGTGCTGTTTTTACTAATATGTTTTGTCAAATATTGACAGAGGAAGAGTATGTAGAGTGGTGGGCATAATCTATGAAGGACGTTTTAAAACCTAAATAAAAATTGTAACATCTCTAACTTTTATCAGGAAAAATCACTTTCAATAATATCTATTTTATGAATGTTGTCGTTATAATACTTTTTTCCTTTTTTTCTGTACATGAAACAGATTTGTAAAATGTAGAGTTGTCAAATACTCCATCACTTACAAGTTCTCTTCTAATAGCAATTCATGTATTATAGATGCTTCATCCACAATGAAACCTAATAGATTTGAAAAATATTTCTAAACGCGAAACTTGTGTTAATGACTTTTTAGATGAAATATGCAAAATTATAAGTTTACACATCTCTTTATTTTTCTTCTTTGACATTGGATTTATATATTAAACACGTTTATTTTCAACAACTCAATATGGTCTATTACGTGACATCTCTATAATTTCCTGTTCAGTTACTTCATATATGTTCATAGGAATAGATATAGATATCTTATAAGAAGCTATTTGTTTTAAAAAATCACTATCAAATAACTCTAAGCTGAGAAAAACTATTTGTATAGTATATGTTTGTAACAAAACAAAGCCTTTTCCATCCCCAAAGTATAGAAAAATATCAAAATACTCTTTTATGAAATCAGATAACCAAGAAAGATAATATACTAATTCATCTTCATCTGTAAAAACTTTAGGATGCGATAAACCAATACAAACCAAAGCTATATTTTAATTCATCGTCATCTATATAAACTTTAGGATGCAATAAACGAATCAAACCAAAGTCATATTTTTTTCACCTGTTTTAGGGTTCTTATCATTTGGATGGATGATTTTCTCTATCTTAATCTTATTACCTAATATTTTAAGTATTTCATCTATTAATAACTCTGTTCCTAATATTTCTATGTTGATATAATAAGCAATCATATTTATTCTAATTTATCTCCTGTGTTTATCCATATATTTTTTATTAGTCCTATGGTCTATTACTGTAACATCTCTATAATTTCCTGTTCAGTTTCTTTATATATGTTCATAGGAATAGATATAGATATCTTATAAGAAGCTATTTGTTTTAAAAATCACTATCAAATAACTCTAAGCTGAGAAAAACTATCTGTATAGTATATGTTTGTATAAAAACAAACCTCTTTCCATCCCCAAAGTATAGAAAAATATCAAAAATACTCTTTTATGAAATCAGATAACCAAGAAAGATAATCTACTAATTCATCGCCAGCTATATAAACTTTAGGATGCGATAAAGAAATACAACCAAAGCCATATTTTTCATCTCTTTTTAGGCTTCTTATCATTTGGATGGATGATATACTCTATCTTAATCTTATTACCTAATATTTTAAGTATTTCATCTATTAATAACTCTGTTCCTAATATTTCTATGGTGATATAATAAGCAATCATATTTATTCTAATTTATCTCCTGTGTTTATCCATAGTCTCCCATATCAGTTCACCTTCTTGGTTGTAGGCTTCTATAGGGTATCTAACTATTACAATCTGTTTATGTTTAATTATTTAGAAAAAGTACACTCTAATGATGCATTATAAGCATTTTGAATATTTTTCAAAACATCATTTACAGACATATAAATAGTCTTTCAAAACCTTTCTTTCCTTTATATAATAAAAATTAATTCAATAGTATAGTATGCTAAGAAAGTAGGATTAAGTCCTAAATATTTAACTACTTTTAAAATCATCACCTTCCAATTCTGATATATCTTTTTAAAAAAGAATTATACTGCTGCCGGCAAATAGCGTATTTAATGATCATTAGTTTGTTATCTTTTAAGAAATTATATAACACTTCTCCTTCTATTGCAGCTTTTTTTATATCTTCTCTAGATATTGATCACCATTAAATTTCTCTCAGTTAGTTTTTCTCCAGTTATTTCTAAAATAGACATTACTATATCTATATATTCCTGACTATCAATAATTTCTTTTATATCCATAAATATGATTTATTAATTTTCAAAATGTACTCATTCCTTTTATAACCTTTTATTATTTTATATTTTTTTACTAATATGTCTATTTTATCCATAGAGGCATGCCCTCCAACCCCAGCACATCCACCCACACATTGGTATCACTTACATAAGCAAACACATTAAACCCACCTAAGAGTTTAATAGGGTCTTCTGAGATATACCTTCCTGTCTCGGGGTGGTAATACCTAAACCCTATTGTAGCAGAGTTCTATTTCAGGATCATAATACTGTCCTTGGTATTTGAACGGACAAGTGGTGGGACTGTGCTCAGTACCTAAGTCGCATAAGCCTGTGCTATAATTGAACTCAAAGGTTTCTTTCCATTCGTGCAAGGGGACATTGTCACTCCACAAAAAGTGAGTAGTGGTGCGGCTAAAATGCTTGGTCAGGCGCCTGCCAAGAGCATCGTAGGTAAAGGTTACTTTTTGCTTGTCAGGGCGTTTTACCTCCTTGAGCATTCCAAAGCATCCCACTTGTACTGCCAACGTAGTTATATTTGTAACCTTATTCTTTTGAATTGGTATCAAACTCTTTTAATTTGTTGCTAAAATCATTGTCTTTAGAGAAAAATCTCCCAACAAGAAGAATCAACATATTCTATAAAGAAATCATATTTATTCTTTATTTCTTCTCTTTTCAATAGAATAATCTTCTATAATTCCTTTATCACCAATTAATATTAGCTCAATAAGCTGCCCTACTGACTCTATTAGTCTTTTTAAATCCTCTAATTTAATGTCATATCCTTTTGAAGAATTAATTTTATCTTCTAAATACACAAGATTAGAGGGGTAATAAAAAGCGTATATCCAAACTATTTTCCAATAATACTTTTCTGGACATTTTATGAGACTTAATATATCAATAAAGCTAATATCTTTTTCTTTCCTATTATCATAGTTATATTAATTTGTCAAACTGATTAAAAAGCCTCTGTAGAATCATCTTCTGGCATTAGTAGTGTATTAAATATGATACTACCTGTGTTGTAATCAAATATTTCTATATTTATAACTCCTTACTATAAAAGCTTACGTAGCCTTCTATATTTTTTTATATTCAAAAATCTATTCTTGTCAAAAATACCAAAAGGATCGTTAAGGCTATTATCAAAAAGTATGTATATTTACCTTATACTTATTCAATTTTTGAGCTGAATCTACTCATAAAACAATTAATTTTTTTCTTTTCATATTTATTTAGTTAATATAGGGGAGTCAAATTTCTATATTTAGGAGGAAATTCTCTCCTTGTTTTTCAACTTGATATTTCTGAGATTCACTTGCTGTTGGACTCACTATTTTATACCAATTTTCTTTACCTCCTTGTATTAGACTATTCTTAGGAACTTCAAATTCTACATATATACTTCCTTTATCTGCCCCTGTATAAGAATCGTGTCCTCCTGTTGTAACAAAAAGTTAATCCACCAGATTCTCCTATTGGTATATCACTCTTTTTCATAAGGTTATATTCTTCTTCACTCATCCAGCATCCTACAGTTATCCATTCAATATCTTCTTCTTTTCTATTATAAGAATTCTCACTCAACCCCAATAAATCCACCCACGCATTGGTATCACTTACATAAGCAAACACATTAAACCCACCCAAGAGTTTAATAGGGTCTTCACTTATATACCTTCCTGTTTCAGGTTGATAATACCTAAAACCTATTATAACACAACTCAACCTCGCTATCATAGTACTGCCCTTGATATTTAAAAGGACACCTAAAATTCTCTTTGGCAAAGCCTTGTCGGGAGTTGCCATAGAGGTCTTGTTCACGTTCCCATATCAGTTCGCCTTCTTGGTTGTAGGCTTCTATGGGGGTACCTAAATGGTCGGTGATAATGGAGTAACGTTTGCCGTTGGTGATCTTTCCACAGGGCACAAAAGAGCCTGCTTCAAAAATCCAAGTGGTGGGGCTATGCTCAGTACCTAAATCATATAAGCCTATGCTATAATTGAACTCAAAGGTTTCTTTCCATTCGTGCAGGGCACATTGCCACTCCACAAAAAAGTGGGTGGTGGTGCAGCTAAAATGCTTGGTAAAGCGTCTGCCAAGAGCATCGTAAGTAAAGGTTAGTTATTAGGCTATGAAAAATGATAATATCTAATTTTTTTCCGATTAAAGTACCTATTAAATATGGATTTTTGGTATTCTTAATATATTCTATAATATTCTCATCACCATACTCATCTAACCATATCCAATTCTATCCCCAATATCATGAAAAATTAGTTTTTTTATCAAATCATATAAGTCTACCATTTTTAATGAGTCGAATGGATTCATATCATAATTATCCTCATATTTTGTGGTTTCTTTCATGCAAAAAAATTATAAAAATTCATTATCGTTCATAATATTTTTAGTTTATTGAAGTGTCTATTTAGCTACATACTAATTGACTTTTGGGAAACGGGAGAACGTTCTACAATTCTTTTCATTAATTTGTTAAAGATAGTATCTTTATTTTTGTGAGCGATTAATTCTAAAACTGTATTCCGCTAAATATCGGTCTATGTTAAATTCTGATACCCAAGAATATATATCTCATAGCTTCAACCTTGTTTTCCTTCCTCTTTTCCTCCTATGGTAAATTCATCAACCTAAACGCTATCATTCATTTTGTGCGATTCACTGGATTTCATAGCTTCACGGACTTTTTGCATAAAATAATGTGCAGTCTGACGACTAATTTCATAACGACGAGCAACTTGTGAGGCTGATAACCCTTTAGTTGTTGTTGTCATTTCAAAACATATAAAAAATGCTTTACGTAACCCAAATTTTAGTCTATGAAATAGTGTTCCAGCTGTAGGACTTTCCGTATCTCCACAGATATTACAAGTGCGTGAAAGATCTTTTCTGACTTGATATTTTTTATGACCACATTTGCGACAGCAATATCCATCTTCCACTTTTAAAGAAGATAGATATTCTTCGCAATCTAAGTCTGTTTTAAAGCGTTCAGTAAACTCTAAGAGGCTTTGTCCTTTGAATAATTCCATAACACATTAATTTTCAGAGTGCAAATATATGAAATTATTTTTAACACCTCAAATTTATTTTTCAAAAAAATAAAGAACTAACGATATTTTTTTACTATTTTTGCACCCACATCCAGAACTATGGCAAATCAAGAAGACGTTTTTCAAGAAAGTAATCTCCCACGCCAAGGAATATGGTTATATTTTTTTCCTTCTAGTGAAATCTATGACGGACTTAGTGCCGTGTATGATTATGCACAAAATGGCGTGGAACTGAAGAAGAACCTCCGCGAATACTGGTGGAAAGCGATGGTACAGCTACATGAGAACATCGTAGGGATCGATGCGGCTATCTTCATGCACCCTCATCACTTGGAAGGCATCAGGACACGTGGATGCCTTCAATGACCCCCTTATTGACAACAAGGATTCTAAAAAACGCTACCGTGCTGATACCTTGGTAGAGGACTATGTAGCAAAAATAGAAGATAAAATAGAAAAAGAGGTTGCCAAAGCCCAAAAACGCTTTGGAGAGGCCTTCGACAAGGAGCACTCTCTACCAATCCTAAGGTGATCGAATACAAAGAGCGAGCCGAGGCTATCCCACACCGCTTAGGTAAATCCCTTGAGCGCGAGGACTTAGCCGATGTAAAGGCACTTATCGAGGAATTGGAGATCGTCTGCCCTATCTCTGGCACCAAGAATTGGACAGAGGTAAAGCAGTTCAACCTAATGTTCGGCACCAAGCTCGGTGCTACTTCCGAAGGAGCCATGGACTTATACCTACGTCCTGAAACAGCTCAGGGTATCTTTGTCAATTTCTCCAATGTACAAAAACAGGCCGTATGAAAATTCCTTTTGGGATTGCCCAGACAGGAAAGGCCTTCCGCAACGAGATCGTAGCACGCCAGTTTATCTTCCGTATGCGTGAGTTCGAACAAATGGAGATGCAGTTCTTTATCAAGCCTGGTACCCAACAGGAGTGGTATGAGCACTGGAAAAAGACCCGTCTTAAGTGGCACCTCTCTTTGGGATTGGGGAGGAGAACTACCGCTTCCATGACCATGAGAAGCTCGCCCACTATGCCGATGCTGCTTGTGATATAGAGTTTCGCTCTCTTCGGCTTCAAGGAGTTAGAGGCATCCACTCCCGTACCGATTTCGATTTGGGCAACCATGAAAAGTATTCTGGTAAGAAACTACAATATTTTTGATCCTGAGGAAAACAGAAGTTATGTCCCCTATGTATTGAGACTTCTGTGGGGCTTGACCGCTTGTTCTTGGCCATCTTCTCCCATAGTCTACAAGAGGAAACTCTTGAGGATGGAGAAACTCGCACAGTGCTACGCTTGCCTTTCGTACTAGCCCCCTACCAAAGTGGCTGTATTGCCTTTGCTCAAGAAAAGACGAGCTACCTGAGCTTGCCTTGCAGATCTTCAATGATTCAAAATATGATTTCAATGTCGCTTATGATGAGAAAGATGCCATAGGTCGTCATATCGTAGGCAGGATGCCGTTGGTACTCCTTTCTGTATTACCGTGGATCACCAGTCCAAGGAGGACAACACCGTCACCCTACGCCACCGCGATACCATGGAGCAACAACGTGTGCCTATCTCCGCCCTAAGAGAGCTTATCCTCAAAGAGGTAGATATGAACCAGTGGCTTAGAAGAATCAGTAAATAAGGTCACATTCTAGTAGCAGAGACTGTCCGAAAAAGACAGTCTCTTTTATTGTGGAAAAATATTTGCTTTTTTTGTTCTTGGTCTTTTGTTATTAAAAATTGTAACTTTGCCCCCTGTTTTAATCACTTTTTGTATGTTAATCAGATATTGTGCTATTATCTTTGGTTGTTTAGCCTTGGGAGAGTTGATTGTTCATCTCACTGGTATTCACTTTCCCTCTAGTATTATAGGAATGATACTGCTGACCCTTTTTCTACACTTAGGCTGGATCAAGCTGCACTGGGTTAAGGCTTTTTCCGATATGTTGATCTCTCACTTGGGATTGTTTTTCGTACCTCCCAGCGTGGCTATATTGGCTTATTTTTGACCTTATTGCCAAGAATTTTTGGTCTATCAGTGTGGCTATTGTTGTCAGTACCCTTTATCGTTATGGTCGTAACAGGCCATGTGTATCAATTTGTCCGTAAAAGAACCAAACATCATCACGAAAATGAAAATATTTGAAAATCCTTTAGTCCTTTTTAGCCATTACCTTTGGCGTTTATTACGGAGTGCTCATGCTCCAACAGAAATACAAATCAGTCTTCCTCAATCCTGTAATGCTGGCCGTATGTGTGCTGATAGGTTATTTGATCATATTCAATATCTCCTATGAGACCTATGAGCGTAATGCTGGTATGTATATAGACTTTTGGCTCAAGCCTCCATTGTAGCTATGGGTGTCTCCTTTATACCAACAACTCTCCAAGATCAGAAAACAACTCTTACCGCTGTTGCTCTCCCAGTTTGTCGGTAGCCCAGTGGGTATTCTCTCGGTATGTTATATAGCCAAGGCTCTAGGCGCAGAAGAAAACATCATCTGTCCCCTAGCCCCCAAGTCAGTTACCACCCTATCGCCCTTGAGGTGTCCAAGACCCTACATGGGATTACCTCCCTTACTGTAGCCGCTGTGATTGTAACAGGGATTTTGGGCCCATCTTAGGCTTCAAGGTACCCAATGGACAGGAATCAAAAGTCCTATGGGGCGTGGTATCTCCTTGGGTACGGCCTCCCATGCTTTGGGGATTATGGCCGCCTTCAATCTTAGCGAAAAACACGCCATCTACGCCAGCTTAGGAATGATCTTCAACGGAATCTTTTACCGCTGTTTTAGCTCCTATCGTTATGCCTTTTATCTTGTAAGGAATTGTAGATAGCCTGCGCTGTCCTTCGGCTAGCCCCTTCGTTACCTAATCTCTCGCGCAGGGCTTGGTAATCCCTCTGGAGTTTGTCACTATAGGCAGGATCTCAAGAGTTTGTCTAATTCCACTTTGAGGTTTCGGGTATTGAGGTCTCCTTGGATAAGCTCTGTAACTACAGGGCATCCATAATCAGGTTAACCAAAGAGATATACTTGAGACTAATCACCCGCTTGGCTATCTGGTAGGAAATCCAGTTGCCCCGGTAGCAAACCACTTCAGGGACACGGAATAAGGCGGTCTCTAAGGTAGCTGTACTGCTGGTTACCAAGGCTGCATGCGCATGAGAGAGCAGGTCATAGGTCTTCCACTGACAAAATGTACGTTCTCTCTCTTATAAACTGTCTGTAGAAATCATATCCTAAAGAAGGCGCTCCTGCACTAACAAACTGATAGGGGTGATAACTTCTCACCACCGAGAGCATCACTGAGAGCATCTTGGCAATTTCTTGCTTGCGGCTACCGGTAGCAAAGCTATGATAGGGCGCTCATCTAAGGCATTTTCTCTTGAACACCTCCATACTTACTTCTCGACGTGCGGCAATGGCATCCAAGAGCGGATGACCCACAAAGTGTACGGGATACTGGTGTTGCCCTCATAGAAATCCTTCTCAAAAAGGCAGGATTACATACATGGCATCTACATCTCTTCTGATGGCCTTGATGCGGTTCTCTTTCCAAGCCCAAAATCTGTGGAGAGATGTAATAATGGGTAGGAATCCCTTTGCTGCTTAGCCCACTTGGCTATACGCATATTAAAAACCTGGATAGTCAATGAAGATAAGCGCATCGGGTTGATAGGCTGTGATATCGCCTTTACAGAGATCTCATATTGTGAAGAATGGTGCGCAGGTTCGTAACCACTTCCCCAAAAGCCCATAAAGGCCAAATCTCGGTAGTGCTTGATGAGCTTTCCTGACAGCTTCCATGCGATCTCCTCCCCAGAAGCGAAACTGAGCTTGTGGGTCTCATCTCTGCAAGTGCCCTCATCAGGTTTGCTCCATGTAAGTCACCGGAGGCTTCTCCCGCAATAAGGTAGTATTTCATAGCGATGAATATTTTTGCAAAGATAGTATTTTTTTCCAAAAATAATTGTATCTTTTGTCTTGGGATTATTTATAATGTGTAGTATCCAATGCATAAAGTAAAAATCTTCGCTTTTCATTTTTCATTTTTCAGTGAAATATGTATCTTTGCACAAAAATTCTTATGGATAGGACAAGACCCTTTATGTCAAAAATATATTACCTATTTGCCTGCTTTTTCCTCTTATTCTCAGTGGTGTATGCTCAGGATAGCACCTCCAAGAAGATAGAGATTGTCTACGCTGGTACCCTCACTATTGACAATGATAAGTACCCTGGGGCTACAATCTTCAATTCCGATGAGGAGCGCAAGGTACAGTTCCGCCATCAGGGAATGGACATCTGGTGCGATGTGGCTGTACTCTACCAACAGACGAACCAGGTGAAGGCCTTCGGAGAGGTATTTATCCAACAAGGAGACTCACTGAAGATGAATAGCGAGTTTATAGAATACAATGGGGATACAAAAATAGCGCTTGCCAAGAACAATGTCAAGCTACGCAATGAGAAAATGACCCTTGAGACAGAGGAGCTGTTCTTTTGACCGCAATACCCAAGAGGCTTATTACCTGAACTATGGCAAAATCTCTGACGAAGAGAATGTACTCACCAGCCGAGAAGGCCGCTACTTTGTCGCCCCAAGAAAGAGTCAATTTACCACTCAAGTGAAGGTTACCAATGCCAACTTTGAGGTCAATTCCCTTACACTGGATTACTATCATGCTTCAGGACATATCTACATGTTTGGCCCCACAACCATCACTGGAAAGGATTACATCGCCTACGGAGAGAAAGGCTACTACGACACCAAGGCGGAAAAGGGCTACTTCATGGACAAGGCTCGTATAGATTATGACAACAAGCGCCTTACGGGGGATAGCCTCTACTTCGACAAATTCGAAGTTTCGCCTCGGCAACCAACAATATTATTATCCGAGATACCATCAACAAGACCTTAGTCAAAGGACACTATGTGAAGTATATAAGGCACAGGACTCCATGTTCATCACCAAAAAAGCCCTAATTAGCAGTGAGGTAGAAAAAGGCAAAGACTCCATTTACATCCATGCCAAGCGGATCATGGTAACGGGCAAGACGGGCGCACGCGTGGTGAGGGCTTATACTGGAGCTCGTATCTACAAGACCGATATTCAGGGCAAATGTGATTCTATCCACTCCAGCCAAGCCACAGGCCTTACCAAGCTGATCGGAAAACCTATTATATGGAGTGGCAAAAGCCAAATGACAGGAGACAATATCCATATCCTGGCCAATACCCAAACCGAAAAACTTGATACCCTCAAAGTCTTTGACAACGCTTTCCTGATCGAAAAAGGATACCCTAGGTACAGGCTTTAACCAAGTAAAAGGAAAAAATTTTTAAAGGGAAAATTCCTCGAAAAACAAATTAAATAACGTAAATTTGTATCAGAATACCGAGGTGATTTATTACGTATATAATGACCAAAATCAGCCTGTGGGGATTAATAAGTCCAAATGTAGCCAAATCCGTATAGATTTTGCTCCCAACCAGCAGATAGAGACTATTGTCTTCTACAAAAATATAGATGGCGGTATCTATCCTGAGAATAAAATCAGCAAAGAAGAACTACGCTCCCCAATTTTAATTGGCGCGGAGACGAAATGATTCTAAGCAAGAATGATATTTTCAGAAGACGATATACAACTAACCCTATTCACGGTATTAAAGCTGAAGAAATAGACCTTATAGAAGAAAAAAACTCATACCTAAAACAGAAAACTGATGCCCTTGTGGAAGAAATATTTGCTTTTCCTTTGGAAATCAACCAACCAGCATGGCGTACATTCTCCCTTTGTATTCCGATTGGTTACCCAGTGCTTTTTACTTGCGTGATAAAAATCCCTTGTTCGCACTACCCTGAAGGTATCACCAAAAGAAAAGGACAGTTTTTGCTTCGATTGGTAAAAATATTTTGCTCCCAAGAGTATAAAAAATATATAGTGATCGTAAGGGATTTCACCTGCTCTTCTCTTACAGAGGTTTCTAAGCAGCAGCAGGATATGATCATTCTTACCAACAAGAGAACAAACCGACTCAGGAGGAGCTTATAGGACAAATGCACAACGATAGTTTGCTACTTGTAGTGGCTCCACACCAGAGGGAAAAACGAGGATTTTTTAAACAATTAGCCGAAAAATAAGGCTTTCACTGTGGTGATAGACACTTTTTCCTTTGCTCTGTTCTTCATCAGAAGCGAACAAGAAAAGAGAATGCTTTGTCATACGGACTTAATCGTTAATTGTCAATTATCAATTGTTAATTGTTAATCACAAAAAGACTGTACGCATCAGAAATTGTCTTAGCCAGCATCTTTGTATAGACGCAATTTATTGTGCCTTAAAAAGTTTGTAAATAACATTTTAACTATTGATTCTAGTCATTAATCATTAATCATTAATCATTAGTCATTAATCATTAATCATTAGTCATTAGTCATTAGTCATTAGTCATTAATCATTAATCATTATTTAAGGATTATGGAAAGAAAACAATTATTAACCTCCCAAGAGTTAGATATCATTCTACATCGCTTGGCCTGTCAGCTTATAGAGAACCATACCGATTTCTCCAATACTGTACTGATAGGGCTTGCAACCTCGTGGGGGTATTCTTAGCCCAGCGCTTAGTGGCGATGCTTCGTCAGAGTATCAGGTTGCGGGCATACAATATGGCGCCTTGGACATCACCTTCTTCCGCGATGATTTCCGAAGAGGTGAAAAGCCTCTGGCGGCCAACACCACTGATATTCCTTTCTTGGTAGAGGACAAAAAGTGGTCTTCATAGACGATGTCCTCTATACAGGCTGTAGCATTCGTGCCGCTCTCACTGCCTTGCAGTCCTTCGGACGTCCTAGAAAAGTAGAACTATTGGTACTGATAGACCGCCGCTTCAGCCGTGACCTGCCCTATACAGCCCGATTATATTGGAAAGGCTGTAGATGCTATCAACAAAGAACGTGTAGTGGTCAATTGGGCTTCACAGGACGGAGAAGATGCCGTCTATCTCGTAGAAAAAAACAAGCATAAAACAACCCTATCCATAAAACACACACTATGAACCAGTTAAGTGTCAATCACCTATTAGGTATCAAGTACCTCACCCCTGAGGACTTAGAGCTTATCTTCACCACAGCCGACCAATCTCAAGGAGGTGATCAACCGCCCTATCAAAAAGGTGCCTTCCTTGAGGGATATTACCATTGCCAATTTGTTCTTTTGAGAATAGTACACGTACCCGCCTGTCCTTTGAGTTGGCTGAAAAACGCCTCTCTGCCGATGTGATCAACTTCTCGGCTGCACAATCCTCTGTAAAGAAAGGAGAAACCTCATCGATACAGTCAATAATATCTTGGCTATGAAAGTGGATATGGTTGTTCATGCCACCCCAACCCTGGGGCAGGGGTCTCTCTCTCAGCATGTGAAAGTGCCCATTGTCAATGCTGGTGATGGTGCCCATGAGCACCCCACCCAAGCCCTTTTGGACTCCTATACCATACGCGAGCGATTGGGGAAGTGTTGCGGGTAAGAAAGTAGTGATTGTAGGATATCCTACACTCACGCGTAGCCCTCTCCAATATATTTGCCCTACACATGCAAGGTGCTGAAGTAGCCGTATGTGGCCCTAAAACCCTTATTCCTAAGTACATACATGAGCTAGGGGTACATGTGGAAACCGATCTGAAGAAAGCGCTCCAATGGTGCGATGTGGCCAATATGCTACGTATCCAGAACGAACGCTTGGATATTCCTTACTTCCTCCACACGGGAGTATGTACAGCAGTATGGCCTTACCAAGGAGATTCTAGACGAGATAGGTAAGGAAATTATCATCATGCACCCTGGCCCTATCAACCGAGGGGGTAGAACTCACCAGCGAAGTAGCCGACTGCCCGCAATCAGTTATCCTTGACCAGTGTTGAAAACGGGGTAGCTATTCGCATGGCAGTCATTTACCTACTGGCTTCACAGATAAAAAAATGCAGTAAATATTATTTTTCATATACTCTAAGTACGTCTTCAGTTCTCTTTGTAGCCCTCTGTAGCACTCACCAAGGGAAGGCGTACTTTAGGGGTATTGATTATTTCCAAAAGGGTAAGCAAGGCCTTGATTCCTACAGGGTTTCCTTCTTTGAAAATTAGCTCCATCACTTCTAAGAGCTGATACTGAATAGTGTTGGCCTGCTTATAGTTTCTCCAAGCCCTGACGTATCATTCGGCTATAGCGCTCAGGAAAGGCCTGTCCTAATACCGAGATGGTACCATCACCACCCAAAAAGCACCGTAGATAAGGCTGCAGCATCATCGCCTGAGATAACCAAAAATCATCAGGACGCCCTTGCAAAAGGTGCATGATTTGGACTATATTGCCTGATGCCTCTTTAATCCCTATGATAGTGGGCACCTCTTTGGCCAGGCGTAGGTGAAAGTGCGATAGTCCATATTAACCCCCTAGTGCGAGAGGGTACATTGTAGAGTAGAATGGGCAGTTCCGTAGCCTCGGCCACCGCCTTATAGTGCTGGTAAAGTCCTTCTTGTGAAGGCTTGTTATAGTAGGGCGTTACAGAAAGTATGGCTGTGTAGTCCTCAGAAGATACCTCACGTACTTGTTTTACAATTGTTTGGGTGTTATTCTCCTACTCCCAAGACCATGGGCCCGTCTGCCATTGTTAGCCTTCTTAACTGTCATTTTGACCAATTCCTTTTCTTCGGTAGATAGGGTAGGTGTTTCGGCAGTGGTACCCAAAAACAACCAAATAATCTATACCATTTTCCACTTGGGTATGTACCAAGCGTTCAAGAGCGGGTACATCTACGTCCCCTCTTTTATTAAAAAGGGGTTACCAGTGGACCCCTGTTCCTTGTAAAGTCTTCATTGTAGTGTTTTATTATTTTTAGCTTCTTGAATAAAAGTACTCCCATCGGCCAAGGGAGTCTCAATAATCACATCGTTGAAAGCGGGATCTATACCACTTACTCCTATGCGTAGCTTGGCTTTTCCTCCCGATGAAAGCAATAGCAGTGGAAGCTTGGGTATGGAAAAACAGTTGATCAGCAGGTCATATTCCAGTTCCCCAAAGCCTATCGGCATGATAGTTGCGGATGCCTCCCGAATAGTTGATATCCTTCCAGGCGAAGAGTGAATCCCTTCTATCTGTATATCTATCCCCTTCTCTTCATAGCCCAAAAATCACATAATTTTCTCCGAATTGATACCGTACTCTTTGATGAAGTTCTTGAGGAAATCCACCTTTATCCACTTCCTCTATATCCACAATACATCCTACCTTATGTATTTGTAACTTATTACCATTCAGATAATTAGCTCTCTTTTTAAGGTTCTTCTGTATCCGATTTTTAATCGCTATATTTTTAAATATTTTCAAAATAAAAATTATAAAAGATTTCACTGCAAAATGTAATGAATATTTATTAATTTTGCGCCCTGAAAGAAAAACATTTTTATGAGAAAAAATTTATTTGCTTTTTCTGGCACTGTTTTTGCTTATAGTCTCTTGTAAATCAAAAGAGCTATTTCACCCAAGCTATAGAGGGGAACAGATGCCCATTACCAAGGATACAGAAGAAGACGAAGATATCAAGGACTATCTCTTTCGCCTTCGCTATCACTTGAACAAGTATTTGGACAAGGTGCTTTCTCACAACAAAGCTACTATGGTCAAGGATATCAAAACCTTAGAAGATGGTGAGATGAACATGCCTATTGGTAACTTCTTTGCCGATGCGCTCTGTAGAGCAAGCCGATGGCTATTTTCTACAAGAAAAAGAAACGCCATGTGGATTTTTGCCCTATTTAACTGGGGAGGAATCCGTTCGGAGTTACCCGAAGGAAGTATTACCACCCGTATGGTCTACCAGCTAATGCCCTTTGAAAAACTATCTAGTAGTAGCTGAGGTTACAGGCGCACAGCTCTATGACATGGCCAAATATCTTTATGATAGTAGCTCCCCACCCTCTCTCTAACCAAGTACAGCTCATCATGAACCCTCGTGGAGAGGTCGTGAGTTTTCTTATCAATAAAAACCTGTTCTTGCGCAAAAAGCTATTTCGTCTGCACTTTTGACTATCTATACAATGGGGAGATAAGATGAATTTCTTTAAGAATTCCATAAATGTCACCAACATCAGTTACAATGCCAGAGAAGCGCTGATTGATTACCTAAGAAGAACAAATCCTATAGATTTTAAGTCCGATGGACGATTCAAAAATAAAATAATTATCAAACTATAAAATACAATCTATATGGAAAGAAGAAATTTCGTAAGAAATATCGAGCTGGTGCCTTGTTTTTAGGACTGGGAGGCGTTTCCTATGCCTTGACAGAGATAAAAACAAGGATAAGCTCAAAAACATAAGAAGCATATCACCATACTCCATACCAATGACACCCATAGTCAGATAGACCCTATGCCCACCGACGACCCTCACTACCCCGATAAGCGCGCGCCGTGCTGTCTTAGTAGAACAAGTGCGCAAGGAAAACCCCAATACACTGCTCTTTGATGCTGGGGATATCTTTCAGGGTACTCCTTATTTCAACTATTATGGGGGAATTGAATTCCGCCTGATGTCCATGCTCAAGTACGATGCAGCTACTTTCGAAACCATGATTTTGACAATGGAATAGAGGGTCTCCTCTTCCAGATGCCTCATGCCAAATTTGATTTCATTTCTTCCAATTACGACTTTACCAATACCGTATTAGAAGGAAAAAACAAAGCCTTACAAAGTATTCGAAGTAGATGAAGTACGTATAGGTGTCTATGGCTTAGGCGTAGAGCTTAAAGGTCTGGTTACCAAGGAACTCTACAGAGAAACCAAATACCTTGATCCTGTGGAAATTGCCATAGATATGGAGAAGAAACTCAGAAAGACAGAGAACTGCGACATTGTCATCTGTCTCTCTCACTTGGGATTCCAGTATCGTACTGATAAGGTATGCGACCTTACCATTGCTAAAAAGACCTCCGAAACCGACCTTATCATAGGCGGCCATACCCATACTTTCATGAGCGAACCTGTCATTGTCAAGAATAAGGCCAATCGCGAAATCCTCATCAACCAAGTAGGCTGCTATGGAATCAACTTAGGCCGTATCGATTTCTACTTAGATAGCAAAATCACCACCAGTGGGGTACAAATATTAGTTTAATTTTCTCAAATCATATCCAATAAAAAGAGGTTGTTCTTTGGCGAACAACCTCTCGTCTTTTCTCTCTATTTCACATTGAAGCGATATTTCACCCCTACGAGGAATTGGAAGCCTTGTACAGGGTAGGACGTCCATCGCTGGTAGTGCTGCCCTGTTACATTACTCAAATCCACGAAGGCTGTCCAGCGCTTAAGGAAGGTATAGTCGGTTGAGAAGTTAAGATCAAAAAGCCATCAAGGGTCAATTCCTTAGCCTCCAAAGTAGGTAGCGTATGGGCTATATCCTTTCGCTCTCCCACATAGTAGAAAGAAGTCCCTACATTCCACTGGGGAAGAATGCGGTAACTTGCCGAAAGGGCGGAGGTAAATAGTGGTAAGTTTCTTTCCTTCGCTTTCAGTGCATCAAAGGAATAGGCATTGACCTTGGCAAAGGCATCTATATAGAAACGATCCGAGAACTTACCCCTGATAGTTGCTTTTGCCCCAAAGGACATAGCATCCTCATAGACGATGCTATAGGAATTATCATAGTGATAAGGCTTACGATCGTGCAAGGGTATATTTTTCATTGGCCTGATACATAGGCATTCGTACTATACGTGTATAGAAAGCCTTGAGATCATAAGAGAATCCTTGGAAAAGTGCGCCTCTGATCCCTGCAAATATATCATAAGGGGTATAGGTAGGGTGTAGGTGCTGGGTCGGAGACAGATATAGGGGTTCTCCAAGTATTGTTCTCGGTAGGTAAGCTGTTCCAATCCTCCTGTAATCCCTCCATAACCTATAAGTGCTTTTCCTGCGGCATTCCAAGAGAGTTCCACATCGGGAAACACCTTAACGCTCCCTCCTTCTCCATTGTTCTCCTTAGCATAATAAGCCCCTAATCCGAGCCTTACCCTATAGTTGCCCGAAGTACGTACATACGCTGGCCTTAGCCCCAAGAAAGCTGACTTATAGGTAATTCCGAGCAAACTGGAAAAGCCTCTATCAAAAACTCCCTTGCAAATAATCCACATCAGCTTTTTACCTGTAATGCCTGCCCTTCCTTAAAAGGCATATTTGAAACGAAGGGCGTAACTTAAGCTGCACTTCACTGCCAAAATCATCTTTGCCTCCTTGTACAAAGAAATCCACCCCTTCGAGTACACCCTTAGTCATAGAAAGCTCCCTGCTATACCTCCTGTAAGGTACTGCTGCTTAAGGGACTGGGAGATAGGTAGCAAAATCTTATCCTCTACACCATACCAGTGGGAAAGCCTATGGGCTACATTGGCCGAAAGGCTATACTGGTAGGTTTGCCCCCATTGATTATAAGTCGCCTGCGCTTGAGTATGCGAAAAATTGCTATCGGTCTCTCACCTCTTTGACATTGTCCTGAGAGGAATGATGGGTGAAGTCCACCGACAAACTCAGAGTAGGGCTAAAAGGTACTGAAATGAAGGCATCCCCATATAGGGAAGTATAATTGCCCCCTGCCAAGGCTACATAAGAGTGGTAAAGACTATCCTGATTTGTCGCTATAGGGATACGTACCGCCTTCCCCTTTTCAGGTACAAAAGGTAGAGGCTACAGGGATAGACTCAGAGGAATAGGTAACCTGCTTTTTGGCTACTGCTATGGTATCCTTCTTTAGGTGTCTGCTCCGCTGGCTTTTTGTACATCGGCTATGGTAGGGGTATAGGGTTTACAATATCCACCGAGATAGTGCCCAACTTATCCTGTGCTTGTACCCCTGCGGCAAAAAGGGTAAGTGAGAGTACCGATATATTATATAATACTTTCATTATCAATTATTTGTTAGATTTCTTTTCGTTTGTCTTTATCAATTTCATCGCCTCCTGTGCCTCTTGGATTACCTCTGGATAGTCCTTGAAGTTCTCCAATACACTGCTTAGAATATAGTTGGCTTGATACAAGTCCTTCAGTCCATAGAAGTTCTTAGCCATTAAGACCAAGCCTTTGGCTGAAAACTCCTTATAGCCCCATATTCCTTGGCCAACTTCTGTACCACTTCGTTGGACTTCTTGTACTGCTTGGCTTTGTTCTTAAAATAAGCATCGTAATAGAGTGCTTCGGCCATAAGAGCGTCGGTAGCACTCTTGCGCAATAGGGCGTATTCCTTTTCTGCTTCTGCCTCTGCGCCTGTAGCCATATAGGCACGTGCCAAAATCACATGGGCATCACTCTTAAGGCGTTCCTCAACAGCTTTCTCGGCCAAGATCTTTTGGGCATAAGCTATCGCCTCAGGATAATTCTTTTGCTTGTAGAAACAACTCATTAGGTTAGAACGGGCAAAGATCACATTCTGTAATATCGGAGACGTTTTTCCAATTCCTTGAGCAAGGGAAGCACCTTTTTCTGTCTCGTCTTTCTCTAAGTAGATATGGCTAAGCCTGAGCAACACCTGTTCGGAGTATTCATTGCGACCGTCCTCCAATACCTTTTCATAAAGTGGGCGTGCCTTATCCTTTTGGTTGTCCTCAAAATAAAGCTGTGCCAAATAGAAGCGTGCTTGAGCCGCATTAGCTCCCTTAGGGAAATCCTTTAGGTATTTCTCCAAGGCTGGCTTGGCCTCTTGCTTTTTATGCTGTACATACAGGCGTTCGGCTGCCTCAAAGGCCGCACTATCCAGTTCGCTATCGGATACCTTCACATAGCCCAAGCCCCTTAGCCCAAGCGGCATATTCCTCCATCTTTTCCTTGTTCGGCATAGATATTCTTAGCCGTACTTACCGCCTGCAAGGCCTCTGGAGAAGAAGGATATTTCTTGGTAATCTCCTTGAAAAAGAGCCAACGCCTTCTCATTTTCATTCTTATTATAAAGCATAAGTCCTTCTCGGAGCATAGCTCGCACTGTATAGGTTCCATCCTTATACTGAGTTTTTCAAGGTATTATACAACTCTGAAGCTTTTCAGGTTTTCCTTGATTTACATAGGTATTGGCCAGTTCATAGAGCGCGTCCTCTCTGAGATTGGACTGGGGATAATCTTGGATAAAAGCCGTAAGTGCTTCTATTTTTCTTAGGCACTCTATCCACTATACCATAGCTGATGGCCTTTTTGGAATGTTGCATAATCGGTATTGGTCGCTTTAGCGGCGATTACCTTGTCATACGCCTCCATAGCAGGCCAATACTTCCCTGTGGCAAAGTTGCAATCTCCTAAGCGCAAGTATGCATCGGAGAGGCGTAGGGCTTCTGGATGGGTTCTGGGCATATTTGGCAAAATATTCTGCTGCTTCGGCATATTTTTCTGATTAAAAGAGCGCATAAGCCAGCCCATAGAGTGCCTTAGGATATTCTACAAGAGAAAGTGTCCCCCTGAAGAAAAAGCGGAAAAATCCTTTTTGAGCCTCTGGGTAAAGGTGCAACTGATAAGCTGTCTCTCCACTCCAATAAGTAGCTCTTGCCTGAAACTCAGCATCGGCTTGGCTCTTTTTTGCTTGCTCAAAAATAAGGCAACGCTTCCTTGAATCTAGCATCACCATAGAGCTGCATGGCATAGAGGAAAGCCACCTTCTGGCGTATCTTAGGATCTGCCGTAGCGGATTTCTCTAACAAATCCAAGGCCTCACGATAGCCTCCTGAAGTGATATAGGAATCCACCAAGAGTCCTTTCAAGCTCTTCTGGTATGGCTATTGGGATAGGTGTCCATATAGGGACTGTATTACTTTAGGAGTAGACTCATAGGCATTGCCTATATCATAACTCAGGCGGGCGTAGTTCAGGTGTGCATCCTGCTTTTATGGCTGGGACAAAAATTCATCTGATAGGCGTTGCGAAGGCATTGAGTGCCTGCTGTTTTTGGTCTGTTTTTAGGTAACACTGTGCTAAGTGGTATACGCATTCTGTGCTACCTCATTCTTTCCGTTGATAATCCGATTGAACTGACCTATAGCCTTTTGGTACTCCCTTGCTTTATAGTAGGCAAAGCCTAAGTAATAGAGGTCGGTATTGGTATAGGCTCCATTCTTCCCCTTGTAAGCCTCCAAGTAAGGAATGGCCTTAGTATACTCCTTGAGGTTAAAATAGCTCTCCCCTATGATCTTATTAATCTCCGAACGGTATTGGGGGTTATTGGTCTTTTCCAACTGTAGAAGCCCCTCCTGCAAGGCTTTTTGAAAATTACCTTGCTTGAAGTTCATATCTGCCTGATAATAAGACAGATTCTTATTGAGTTCCTTCTCCTCACCCACTTGTTGGAAAAAGTCATTGGCCTTTTTGATAATCATCGGCATCATAGGCTATATATCCCTAAATAGTAGGCTGCTTTCTTCCCATATTCTTTGGAGTTCTTCACCTGAGAAAGGTATTGTTGTGCGGTCTCCTTATCTCCGTGAGCGAAAAGAGCATATCCGTATCGGAAGTCAAATTTTTCCTTTGCTTGGTTGAGAGGTAGGGTATTTCCACCTTGTCATACCATAGAATGGCCGTTTTGGTATCCCCTTTGTCAAAATAGTAATCCCCTACCTCAAGGTTGGCTTGGGCTGCATAGGAAGAAGTGGGATAATCCTTTAGGTACTGCGTCATGAGCTTATCGGCTCCTTGTTGTCTTAGGCGAATGGCTGCCGAAGCAATATAGTAGCTACACATTCCTTATCGGCCAAGGTATTGGCCTTGAAAAGTTCTTGCTTGAAAAGGTGTTGGGCGGCCTTATATTGCTCTTGTTGGTAGAGCGAGCGGGCTTTCTTCAGGCGAGCGTCCCTATCCGTATAGCGAGCAGTACGCTGTGCCCATAGGGGACTTGCCAGCAGTAGCAAGGCCAAAAGAATCCAGTTTCTATGTTTCATGGTCTGTATTTTAGTAATTAAATTCTAATCTCATATGATCACAAGTGGGGTGCGCTTGGCAGGTGAGTATCTTGCCTTCTTTGACCTCTCGTTCTATCAGTACTTGGTTGTTGTCCATCTCGGCACTGCCCTCAGTTACCTTGCCTATACAGCTGCTACAAGCCCCTGTAAGGCAGGAATAAGATACGTCCAAGCCCTTGGCCAGCAATTCGCTGAGTATGTTTTGTTTCCGCTCTATGGTAAAGGTCTTTTCCTCTCCGCCTATGCGTACCGTAATCTCGGTAGTTCCTGTGTACTGCTTCTTGCTATCGGTTACGGTAAATAGTTCGGTATGGATTTTCTTCTTATCATAATCCTTCTGCAGACGATCCCTTTACAGCCTCTACCATGGCCTGTGGCCCACAGATATAGAAGCGGCCAAAATTCACCTCTTTATAGGTTTCCTTAAGCAATTGCTCGACCATAGGCGGGTCTATATGTCCTGAAAGCGCCCCCTCCTGCTGAGTCTTGCTATAGACATATTGTGCCAGAAGCCTATCGGGATACTGTGCCTTAAGTGATTCAATATCGGCAAGAAACATGGTTGTTTCAGGGTTCTATTGCCATAGACCAAAAAGAATCTTGCATTGGGTCTTCTCCAGTGCTACCCTTTGATAATGCTCAGCATAGGGTAATACCACTCCCTGCGGCAAAAAGCCCCAAGTTCTCTGGGGAGATCTCAGGAATATAGGCAACTTCCTCTGGAGGAAAGACCTCCAATTGGTCTCCCTCTTTGAGCTGTTGGCAGGCAAAGGTAGAGAAACGCCCCCTGGTATCTGCTTGATACCCACACCAAGCAGTGGCTCATATGGCGACGAACAGATAGAATAGGCTCGCCTTTACCTGCTCGCCATTTATCTCCTGTTGCAGGGCTACAAACTGTCCTGCAAAAATCAAACGAAAAACGATCCTTCTGAGGAATCTCAAAAAGATATTTTTACCGACTCAGCTGTCAAACGCTCTATCTGTGAGACGGTCAAAGAAACTGATTTTCATTCTTAATTCTTAATTGTTTAATTATCAAACAACACTCTTTTTCCTTTTTCTTGGGATAAGATAGTTCCCTTTATCATATACCAAATGACCATTGACAAAAGTATAAGCTACTTTATGAGTCAAAGGTAGTGCCTTCCAAAGGCGACCAACCACACTTATAGAGGATATTCTCCTTCGACACCTGCCAAGGGCTATGCTCCACTACACAAGCTATATCGGCATAATAGCCCTCACGGAGATAACCCCTATCTTGTATTCTAAAGAGAATAGCAGGGTTATGGCACATCTTCTCTACCAATCGCTCCAGAGGAAGACCTCTCTGTTGGAACATGGTCAGGGCTGCTACCAAGGCGTGTTGTACCAAGGGTGCCCTGAGGGGATTTTTTTGGTATTCCTTCGCTGCTTTTTCTTCCAAGGTATGGGGAGCATGGTCAGTGGCTATCACATCTATACGATTGTCCAAAAGCGCCTGCCAAATAGCCTCTCGGTCTTCCAAGGTCTTGACCGCAGGATTCCACTTTAATCAGTACGCCTTTTTGGTCATAATCTTGGTCAGTAAAACCAAAGGTGATGGATACAAGCCTCCGCGGTAATCTTCTTTTTGGTTAAGTGGCAAGCTGTTGTCCAAGAGTTCTGTTTCCTTGGCAGTGGATAAGTGGAAAACGTGGAAGCGTGCGCCCGTTTGCTTAGCCAGAGCAATAGCTCGTGAGGAGGAGAGATAACAGGCCCCTGCACTGCGAATCAGTGGGTGACACTTTACAGGAATTTCTGCTCCATAGAGAGAGAGGTAATGCTCCAAGTTGCGGCGGATCGTTTGTTCGTCCTCACAATGTGCGGCAATAAGGGTAGATACATTCCTGAATATCGTCTCTATCGTCTTCTCATTATCCACTAGCATATCTCTGTGGAAGAACCTAAGAAGAGCTTCACCCCGCGGTATCTCTTGGGGTTGATACGCTTAAGCTCCCTCTATATTGTCATTGGTACCTCCAAGCAAGAAAGAGAAATTAGCCAATGAGGTACGCGCTGCTGTGGCAAACTTGTCCTCTAGGGCTGCAATGGTCGTAGTCTGGGGAATTGTATTGGCTGGTCAAAGAAAGTAGTAGTACCCCGCCACTGCGGCCGCACTTTCTGTAGCAATGGTCGCCTTATGGGTAAGACCAGGTTCACGAAAATGCACTTGGTCGTCAATCACCCCTGGGAGTACCAGCATACCCTCCAGGTCAATTACCTTTTTGGGCTTCTTTGGCCGAGATATCCGAGGCTATCTTAGCAATGCGTTCATTCTCAATAAGTAAGTCGGCTTCTTGAATACGATGATCCGAGATTAGTTTGCCATTTTTAGAAGTGTCTTCATAATTATCACGATTTCAGTCGCTATAGAGCAAGATAACGACGATGCAAAGATACATATTTAAGTGAAAAACGAAAAAGTGAAAACTTTGTTATTTTCCAAGGCCCTATGATAGAGCTGCGTGTTTTTTTAATCTATCTTAAAAATCTTTTTGAGGCAAAAGTCCTCCTATATGGTAAATCTTCCCTAATTTTGCAGCATTAATTTTTATTCCATGAAAAAAAGAAAAATATCACTGGACCTCTAGTTACCATTGCTGTATTTGCAGCTGTTATCTCTCTTTCTATCTACTTCTTTAGCAGATAGCGAACCCTACCTCATTTGCAAGGACAAGTAGAGGCCAAACAGATCAATGTTGCTCCCAAAGTACCCGGTAGGGTGAAGGCCATCTATAAGCAAGAAGGCGACGCAGTACATAAGGGCGACCTCCTTTTAGAACTTGAAAGCACTCGAGCTTGATGCCAAACTCTCCCAAGCCGAAGCCGCGCGCCTAGCTGCCCAAGCCCAAAGCGACAAAAGCTCAACGTGGTGCCCGCACAGAACAAATACAAGGCGCCTACAATGTATGGCAACAAGCCCAAGCCGCCGCTGAACTGGCCGAAAAACCCTATCAGCGTGTAAGCAACCTCTACAACGACAAGGTGTTGCCTGCTCAAAAGAAAGACGAAGCTTATACCCAAATGGTCGCCCCACAGAAACAAGCTGAAGCCGCCAAATCACAATACGAAATGGCCGAAAAATGGTGCACGTGTAGAAGACAAAAACTGCCGCACAAGCCCTTTGTCGCTCAGAGCCCAAGGAGTCATCACCGAAGTGAATGCCTATAAGGACGGTGCTAAAGTATTTGCTCCTGCCGATGCCGAGATACAGACCATTATTCCCAACGAAGGCGAGATTGTCAATGCGGGTTATCCTGTAATGAACCTTGTTGATACTCAGGACGAATGGATAGTGTTCAACATTCGTGAGGACAAAAATGGCTGACTTCAAGATTGGTACCAAGTTCAAAGGTATTGTACCTGCTCTTGGTAATCAGCAGATAGAAATGGAAGTAAAACACATAGCCGTACAAGACCGATTTTGCCACTTGGACTGCTACTAAAAAGTAAAGGCGATTTTGACAAGAAGACTTTCGCTATCAAGGCCCTACCCTACTAGAGAAAGTAAAAGGATCTAAGACCTGGAATGTCCGTATTAGTGAGTGAAAAGTATGAGAATAACTGAAGGATTATTGCCTGAAGACAAGCGAGCTATCATACACTGGACAAATAGCAAAGAGGCTGATTTCTTTGCAACAATGGGCAGGAGATGCTTTTGCCGTATCCTCTTACCATAGAAGCGCTCAATGCTTTTGTCTCATTGCTTTCGCATTGAGGCAGAGGGTAGTTTTATAGGAATGATTCAGCAAATAAGGGTTGAAGGGAGTAATGTACATATTGGCAGATTCCTTATCAATCCTTCCCTTACAGGAAAAGGATTAGGCACTAAGGCTATGCACTTATTTATTGCAATGCTTTTTGAGGATAAAAAGTGTTCATTCTATTAGCCTAAATGTGTTTGATGACAACCCCGTAGCTAAAGGTCTTTATACAAAACTCGGTTTTTGAAGTAGTAGCCACTATTGAAGGAGAAAGGAAGAAATACAAGATGGTGAAGAGTATTCAGCAATTGATTAATTTTCCAATTAGCTCATTAATAATTTACCACTATGAAAATAGATCATATTGCATTGTATGTAAAAAGACTTAGAAGTTTCTAAGTCTTTTTATGAAACTTATTTTTGGCGCGAAAACCAAACCAGTTATACCACAACCCTAAAACTGGCCTACATACGTATTTTTCTAAGTTTTGACAGTGGTACCCGCTTGGAGATTATGTGGCGTCCCTATCTTAGCAACCGTTTGGACAGAGTGATGAATGAAGGCCTTATACATTTTTGCCTTTTAGTGTAGGAAGCAAAGAAGCGGTTGATACACTTACTCAGAAAATCATAGCCGCAGGTTACGAGTGTTTTAGTGCTCCTCGCACCACAGGTGACGAGTTATTGTAGAGTGTTATCCTTGACCCTGATGGTAATATGATAGAGATAACCGTTTAGACCTCTTGGAGTGTGACGCACGAGGCTTATGTGATTATATAGGGTGAAGATGAGACCATTCCTAATGACTGGCATTTCTTAGGACATCTGTTAGATTTAGGAAGGTATTATGAATAATGAGCCAATTAACAAACTAATACTATGAAAAAAAGAACAAGTTAACAAAAACGAACAATTTTATACAGAAATCCGTCAGATTATTGAAACGGCGCGTACTAATGCGATACGAAGTATTGATTTCAGCAGGGTGCAAATGTATTGGCTCTTAGGTAAACGCATCTTTGAAGAAGAGCAACAAGGCAAAGAACGCGCCGACTATGGAGCTTACCTTATCCGCAACTTAGCCGAAGAACTAACTCCCTTTTATATGGCAGTGGTTTTTCGGTAAGACAGTTAGAGCAAAAGTCGCCGATTTTTATCGAATGTATCCAATTGCGAACGCAGTGCGTTCGCAATTGAACTGGACACAGTACAGACTGCTCATTCAAATAGAAGACCCTTGTAAAGAGAGTATTACGAGTTAGAGTCAGTGAATAATGCTTGGACAGCCCGTGAAACAGAACGACAAATCAACGCAATGCTTTACGAACGTTTATTACTCAGTAATGACAAAGAGAGCGTACTTGCTGTAGCCCGCAAGGAACGTATTCCTGAAGCTCCTACTGAAATTATCAAAGACCCTATGGTATTAGAGTTCTTGGGGCTTCATCGCGAAGCAAGTTATTATGAGAAAGATTTAGAAGGCGCTATCCTCTCTCATCTAACAGATTTTTCTACTTGAAATGGGTAAAGGATTTTCATTTGTGGCACGCCAAAAACGATTACTATTAGAAGACGATGAATTCTTTGCCGATTTAGTACTTTACAACTGCGTCTGTTACGCTGTTTTGTTGTAATAGAACTCAAAACAGGTGCCTTAACACATCAGGATTTAGGTCAGTTGCAAATGTATGTAAATTATTATGACCGTATGGAGAAACTGCCAGAAGAAAAATCCTACTATTGGTATTTTGCTTTGCTCAGCAAAAAAATAATACTGTAGTGAAAATGACACTTCCTGAAGATAATCAAACTATTCTTACCAGTGAGTATCGACTATATTTACCTACTACACAGCAACTTATTGAACAAGTAAATGAAGTAAAAGCAAAACCTACTAACAAAAAGTAGATTTTTCAAATTGTCGCACCACTGGCGCGACAATTAAAGTTGAGTCACTGAACTCCCCTCACGGGCCCTCTTGCACCAGCAATTACAGAAAAATAATAGCAGAACGTCAAGCACTTTTTATCTCATAAAAACAACCAATATGAACCCATTACAAGAAATAGAACAAACTTATGGCTTTCAGTACCCCAAGCTATATCACAGGCTTTATGAGCATGGAATGCTGGATATGGGCGCAAAAATATCCATATCATTCTTATTGTCCTATAGAATACAAAAATGGTGATAGATTGCCCTAATAAGGAGTGGTTAGAACAGGAATATCCTAAACTGAAAGAGAACCCGCCTTTTGTTTCTGTATGTAGATTGGTTTCAGGTACTCACCCCTCCCAACTCGCAAAAAAGAGTTTGAGTTTTTAAATCAGCATTTAACACAATATCCTCAGAACCAAAGTTCTTCTTCGCTCCCTTTGCAAGGGGCTGTAGTGGATGACTATATGGTTTTATTGTTTTTGTTATAACAAAGAAAAACCAACACAAGAGCCAAGTGTAGTATTTATTAGAGAAGACGGGGAGGTAGATATCCTTTTCAGGCAATTTGCAGAACTTTATTTTTACCAATTAATAAAAACGGTCGGTAGCACATTTTTCACGACATCAGTTTTATCTGTTATGGTGATTTTTATGAAAATCTACGTCAGACACTTCGCACCCATCGCCCTTATTTAACAAAAGAACAAGCGGAGGTGTTAGAGAAAAATTTTACAAAAGAGAGATTACTAAACATACTTGGGAGCTTACTAACGGAAGTTTTTACACATTTCTTACCTTGCTACACGAAGGAGAAGAAACGTTACTAAATAAGTATAACCCACTACCTAAAGAAACCAATTTTATTGAGAATCGTTTAGTTTTTGAGTAATATATGACAAGCTATCATACCTTAAAACACTTTTTAATAACCCTTTTTCGCCATTATAAGGTGATAGATATCGTCCCTTTTCAGGAGAAAATAGCTGTATTGCAATTTGCCTCAGCTGATGTTTCTAAAAAGATGGTGAAAAAAACGGGTGTATGAATCATTATATTCTTGTAGATATCTTTTTCAGAAGATTTTTACATCACAAAAACGACTTTCTTTCTCCTTTGAGGAAGATCAACCTTGTTATAGAAGTGATGCTTACTATTATCAGAAGGTGAACGACTTTTTATACTCATTGAATACTATAAACTCGACAACATTTTTGTAACCAATAAGGTATTTGAAATTACTGAAAATGAAGTAATAGAACAGATCTTTCTGCTGTATTCCTCAAAAAGCGAATTTTCAATGATGCGAAAGTCTATTCTTTTGGAGATAAAGAAGTTTTATGCAATCTCCCTTTATGATGAGCTGCCGAGATAAACAGAACCAAAACACTTTGGAAATACAAACTCTCTGCTTATCTTTACACTCAAGTAGAGAGAATATAACGATATCTTATATTTTTGGTACAGCAGGTAAAGGAGGCTATTTTATGGAGTTTTCACTAAATAACGGACAGACTGTATTTAGTTATAATACAGGACAAACCGTACACTTTGTACGAAGTGGAGAACGTATTATCATAAGTGATAAAAACAAAAAGCCTATGCTTATAAATGCCTTAACTGGAGAAATCATTCATTCATTAGACATAGGCAAATACACTATTGATTACGAGCAACAGATGCTTTGGTATAAAGAACGTTTTTATGGCATTGTCCGCAATAAGGAAAAAGACTTATCTGTAGTGTGTGTGAATATATAGGGAGTTTTATATGATCTGAAACCTAACAACTAATTACTGAAATCTTTTATCTAAATAAAATGAACTTAGAAGAACTTAGAGACAGTTGTCTTTCTATGCCTTTCGCTACGGAGGATATGCCTTTTTGGCGAGGATATTTTAGTATTTCGGATTTGTAATCGTATTTTTGTGCTTACAAGTTTAGATTCAGTACCTTTGCGGGTGAGTCTCAAGTGCGACCCCGAGCGCGCGATAGAACTCCGCGAGCAGTATCCCGATAAGATTGTGGCGGGCTACCACCTGAACAAAAACATTGGAATACTGTGCTTTTTAGAAGGCTTACCTCTTTCCCTTATCAAGGAGATGATACAGCATTCTTACGACCAAGTACTCGCTAAAGTACCCAAGAAGGAAAGAGAAGTGTTAATTAACTAACTCAAGATTATGTTCTCAATGCTCAAAAGATTTCTTTTGTAAAACCTATCCCATTTTTGGGTATGACTTCTTTATCCCTGTAGCCCTCTATAAGCGTATAGAAGCAGCCGAAGGGGAGGTCAGCTCCCAAAGTATTAGGCATTTCTTTAGCAAAGCGCCTTATTCCCTTAGTAAAGGACAGCTACAGATAATCCAAGAAGCCAACAAACTCTTTTTGTACAAATAGCATTCTATGAAGAAGGAAAAAGAGAGCATTTTCAGAAAGAAATGGAGGATTATAAGGAAGTATTTCCATTTTGGACAGTCTTTCCTCATAGTTTCTATGAGAACCCTCGCTGGAATCAGGGCTATGAGCAGCATTATAGAGACATAGAATATTGGCACTCCTTACCCTCAGAAGAACAGGAAAAAAATATGGATAAATATCATTGTCCGGAGGATTGGCGGCTTTGGCTTAAGGAATATCACCTATGGTGCAAAAGAAAAAAAGGAACTTTATAAAGAAAAATATTAAAAATGAGACAGAAATTTACACTTATCACTTTAGGTGTCCGCGACTTTAGAAAGCTCTTGCCTTTTACGAGAACTTAGGCTGGCAAAAATCAGACAAAAGTATGGAGGAGTATGCTCTTTTCCCTTTGGGAGGGAATTGTATTAGGATTACATCCATTAGAAGAGCTTTTCCGATGATACTACACTACCCTATCAGCCAAGTACATTTGCAGGAATAACGATTAGTTATAATGCCAAATCAGAAGCGGAAGTAGATGCTGTTTTATCCAAGATCAGTGAATTAGGAGCTACTATTGTCAAACCAGCTCAAAAAAAGTATTTTTGGGGAGGATATAGTGGCTATTTCAAGGACTTGGACGGTTACCTCTTTGAAGTTGCTTATAATCCTTTTTGGGAGTTTGACGAAAATGACAATTTAAAAATTATAATTCAAAAATGACAGAAACAGAACAAACCCTACGCCAGCGTTTCACTGCCTTCTTGCAAGCGATGTACGACTGAGAACAGAAGCCAACAGAGTTGATGAAGAAGAAGTGGAGAAAAAGAAAGCGCTCTCTTGGGAAGACTTTTTGATGAGCAACAAACAGAGCTGCGTATCCCTATTTATAAGGAATACATCACCGAACGCGAGCGCAAAATGGCGGCGCTCAGTACACCTGTCACGGCTTTCCTCCTAACTACGACCCTTCTAAAAAAGCATTACCGAAGTGCAAATCACGGGTAAAAAAAGCCTCTATATTTACCGACAGAGAGTATGCTAAAAATGAATTACAAGCGCGAGTACAAGTACAAACTCGTAGAAGATCGCTGGCTATTAGATACTATCAAAGAACAGTATTTGCCTGAAAACAGAGATCCTGAAAAGTGGAAGAGTGTAATTATATAAACTTATCAAAATTCTTAAAAACAACCACAATGAAAAGAAGCCCCTACTTTTTACCTTTGGAGCACAAAACCTCCCCAATAAAGAATATCACCAATGGCTGATAGAAATCAAACAACGATTCCAGCAATCGCAAATCAAAAACAGCCATAAAGGTGAATACTGCCCTTTTAGAGTTCTACTGGAGCTTGGGTAGTGATATCGTAAAAATGCAAACCGAAAAGGCTTGGGGTGGTGGCTTTATCAACCAACTAAGTTTGGATTTGAAAGAAGCTTTTCCTGAAGCTACTGGTTTTTCAACTACCAACATCAAATATATAAGAAGATGGTATTTGTTTTATTATCAGAGCTTACAAAAAAAGTCACCAAGTTGGTAACTTTTTAGAGATGCCTAAAGATTTTGGTTTAATACCTTGGAGGCATCACATTGAAATGATATCAAAATGCAATTCTATCTCTGAGGCTCTATTCTATATCAAGCAGACGATCATTCATAATTGGAGCAGGGTACAATTGAGTGCATACCATAGAGAGTAACCTCTTTGAACGACAAGAAAGCTATTAGCAATTTTGACACTCAATTGCCTATCCCTCAAGCTAATTTGGCTACCGAAATCCTCAAAGACCCTTATAATTTCGATTTTTCTTTCCTTGCCAAAGACTATTCCGAACGAGCGCTTGAAGAGGCTTTTGATGCAAAACATTACTCGCTTTTTTTGCTGGAATTAGGACAAGGATTCGCTTTTGTTGGGCGACAAATGGAGTTGCGTATGCCCGAAGGACAGAGCTTCTTCCCCGACCTCATTTTTTTACCATATCCCGATGAAGTGCTATGTAGTGGTAGAACTCAAAGTAGCACTTTTCATCCCTGAATACATTGGAAAATTGAATTTCTATGTAACTGCCGTTGATAAACTCTTGCGTGGAGAAGGCGACAATCCTACTATTGGGCTACTCATCTGTAAAGATAAAGACGAATTATTAGTAGAATGGTCACTCACTGATGTAAACAAACCGCTGGGCATTGCCTCTTATCAACTCAAAGAAATCATTAATAATACTATCGCTGAATTTGAAAACAAACTAAAAACCTCTTACGAATAGAATGACAAGAATTAAATTAACTTTTATAGAACAATTAACGGAATGTTTGAAATTTAAAAATACAATTTTACTCTTGTGAATTACAATATACTTGCCCCTCTATTAATAGCTATTTTGGCTTAGGGCGTTTATACTCATTTGGTTTTCCAAGAAAAAGAAACAAGAAAAAAATAAAAAGACAACAGCTTTTTAACCCAAATAAAAGAACAGCTCCCTATCTCATCGTTTAAAGAGTTGTTACAAACTTTAGAAGCCTTGAACTATGACCCTGCAAGTGCTATTTTAAAAACAAGTACTTTTTGAGGGAGGAAATGTAGCTGTGGACAACATTTGTTTTCTGCAACGAGAAAACCAATGGGTCGTATGCCTTGCCGATTGGCATAGTTTCTCTGATGAACTGTCTTTTGATAGCGAACAAGAAGCCTGTGAATATTTTGTATATAAGTATTTTCTTCTTAGCAAAAGAAGAAATTAATTGGTTAAAGCAATGAGCATATCAAGTTATACCACTAAGTTTGGCACTCTTACTTTCAAAGAAAAAGTAGAAGATGCGTATTTTTGGGAGGCCTCATTCCATTGGAAAAAGTGATTTCTACAAAGAAACCTTAGAGCTTCCTTTTTCTGTGTTTTAGCAAAAGTGAAAACATCACCCCTGATACTATTGCTTTTTATTGAACAAATCCTTACCAACGCAGATAAGTTGGTTGCCAAGGCACTTTCTTATTTTCAAGAACAACTACTAATAAGCTCAGATGGTTTTCATATTTCAGAAGAAGAAAAACGATTGCTCAGTGTTCTCCCTTACAGGAAGTTCCTTTTGAGAGTCCGCAGTTCCTATTCTATGACAACAAAGAATGGATATTGCATTTTTGCTGAAGGAGGTTTCAGCTTTTGCAGCCTTATGGCGTTTCTTTTTCATTTTGAAGAAGAAAAACCAATCCTAATAGAAAACTTAGAAGACGCAGAAGAAATACAATTAACTTAGATTATTTAATAAATAAAAATATGGAATAAATTACAGAAACAGAACAAAAACATTCCTTTGAACTTCCTGCTCTTTACAAGAAATCCTCAACAGTTTTTGATTTATATTGCCTTTATCAGTACAAAGGTAAAGATTTGGATATTAAAAATCGTAACCTCCTTTTTGAAAAAGCTGAGCAGAGACTATCAAGCGTGGCAATTACTACAATATCTTGATAAACCTAATACTGAAAACACTTTTTGTTTTTTTGGTAGTCTAGGTGATGACTCCAGACTATACTTCAACCTCTCCGATGGGTCAGTTTGGGACTATTGGCTTGACGATAAAATCTACTCGCAAAATAGCTAATAGCTTTAATGAATTACTTTCAGAAGCTACTTTAGAAGAAAAAGAATAGGTCACACATTGGTGTATTTATATTGTTTAATATCAGATATAGAAAGGTTTAAAGCTAAAATAAATACTTATGCAAAATATTTTATTACAAGAAATCTATAGTTATAATAAAAAATATTTCCTTATGGAATTTAATAAATAAGCGAATTATTTTCAAATATTGGTATGCTTTTTATAGTTCCTATATTTTTCTCATTCTTAGTTCCTATTTCCATTTTTCACAATCATCTATATTAGCAATAGTATTTTATATACTAAGTCTAATAATTATAGTCTTATTAAGTATATTTTTCTCAAAAACGAAAACAAATTGTTTTACAAAAATATAAATATGTAATTAACAAAAAGGAAATTTTAAAAAGAATTGGGGATTGAAAAATTCAAAAAGGAGTTAGAAAAAGCTGTTAAGAGTGAGATTTAGGAAAAGAAAAACTATCCTTCTTAATTGACAACTATGAAGAATTTACTAAAGAAATAAAATATGACTATAAAATCACTATTTTTTGTAGTTGGATTAATAGGTTTTTATTTAAAGACTATATGAAAAACTCTTTAAAGACCTAAATAATTTATTATTACTATTAATCTTAATTCTTCTACTTACATTAATTATCTTTTTGAGGAGATGATTCTAAAACCATATATATTAGACAAATTGAATTCTAAAAAGAAGATTTATCAAAATTTTAAAGACTATCTATTATGAAAGATATGTCTAATAAATTAAATTATTACAATGAAAAAAAGTAGTATTCATCATTTTAGACAAGTTTGCCAATTGAGAGACTAGCTTATCTTTCTGCTGCCCTTGGCTATAAAACAATTAGGCACAGCACAATACACTGTTTTGTATGCTTCAACCGATAAAGAGGTAAAAAGCCTCCATCGGTAATCTCAAAAGCCTTACCCGACCTTAGTATCTGAGAAATTCCCGAAGATATTTCGGCTCTCGTATTTATTGGAGCAGAAGGTTCGTGGCGTAATCTTTCTAAGGAGCAAACCGCTCAGCTGGTAACCCTTGCTGAGAAGGTAAAAAGCTAATGGCAAAAGTATTGGGAGCTATTTGTGATAGTGCACGCTTTTGTGCTGTGAATGGTTTGCTGAACGATGTGAAACATACCGTCAATACTTTTGATGAGATAAAAGATGCTTCTCTCTATACCAATGGTGATAAATTTGTGCTTACCGCCACTGAAGCTGTGAGCGATCACAAGGTAGTAACTGCCAAGGGGATAGTGCATTGCATTTTGCGGTAAGCGTACTGCGTGCTGAGGCGATATCCCCGAAGAGAACATACAGTTTTTCTATACCCTACACACCGAAGGCTTTCTCAAAAGCTATACAAATGAACTAATTTGCTAATTATACTATGAAATATTTTAAAAACCGAATGCAAGAACCTTTTCCTATCACCCAAACGACTGTTTTACGTTTTGGTGTTTCCCTTAGTTATCTTTGGGTTCTTTTGCGGCTATTTTCTACAAAGGCGTGCCTCGCGACCTGCCTATGGCGTATATCAATTACGACCAAAAGTCAGCTGTCCGAGAACCTTTGCGTATGCTTGACGCCACACCTAACATAGCTCTTACTACCAAGCTAAGCGATGAGCAAGAAGCCCAACGCCTTATCCAGCAACAGCAGATCATGGGCTTTATCGTCATTCCTCAAGACTTCCAACAAAAAAACTCTTCAAGGGTGAAAACCAATCGGTGATCTGCTATACCAATAACCAGTTTATGCTAGGTGCAGGCCTTATCCAAAAAGATTTCCAAACCACCATAGGCATGTTCTCGGCTGGTCTTGTGATGAAAAAGAAAATGCAAAAAGGACAACAAACCGAGGAGGGTACATGCCGAAGCCCAATCCGTAAAAGGTAGATGATCACGGTCTGTTTAACCCTTACTCCTAACTATGCCTTTTACCTGCTCACAGCACTGCTGCCCATGATGCTCCAAATGATAGTGATGATGGTAACGGTCTATGTATTGGGAGTAGAGCTGCGCTATCATCAGGGTAAGCATTGGCTCAAGCAAGCAGGTGGTAGCCCTATGAAAAGCCTTGGTTGGCAAACTTCTGCCTTATACCTTAGTACTTTTTCTTTTGTAGCATGGTGGATGAATTACCTACTCTTTGGGATTATAGGCACGCCCTACACATTCCGATGTTCAATGTGGTACTCATTACCTTTGCCTTGGTTTGTTATCTATCAGATCATAGGGATTGCTATCGTATCCTTGCCCTCGATTTCCGCTTAGTACTTACGGTAGGTAGTGGTTTTACCGCCATTAGCTTTCTCCTTTGCCGCTTATACCTTTCCTATGGAAGGACTCCCAAGGAGTATGCAGTACTTGCACAGATATTCCCCTATGCTCATTTATGAAATACTATGTCAATCGTGCTATCAAAGGCATTCCTATAGAGATGACATGGCAACCACTTTTTGGCCTTGCCCTCTTTGGTTTGCTACTATAGTGGCTTACCCTATGTTTGTATAAAATCAGGTGGTTATGAAAAAGTTTAAACAGTATATTTATCAAAGTTCAGCTGACTTCACCCGTGCAATGCTCTGGGAAGCCAAATATATATTCCGCGATAGGGCGGTGTTCTTTTCATTTGTGATAGTGGCTGTATTGGTCTCCTTTCTCTATACCTACCTGTATTCGGAAGAGACCTTTACAAGAACTCCCCATTGGGGTGGTTGATGATGACCATACCTCCCAAAGCCGACAGCTACTACGTATGATTGACGCTAATAGTGGCGTGGCCATTTACAGTAGTTACCTGAACCTCTCTGAAGCGAAAAAGGCCTTCAGCAAGAGCAACATACGTGGAATTATTGCCATTCCCAGCAGCTTTTCTCGTGACCTACAACGTGGTGAGCAACCCTCTATTTCTGTATATGCTGATGCCTCCTATATGCTCTATTACAAGCAGATACTCACCGCAGCTAAAGTCTCGGCTACCTACCTTAATGCTGGGGGTAGAGATGAAGCGCACTTCTGCAGGGCAAACTCCCCTCTCAAGTTCGTGATGAGGCGATGCCTGTAAGTGCCAAAGTGGTAAGCCTCATATAACCCTTCTTCGGGGTATGCTACTTTCCTCATTCCTGTGGTCTTGGTCATTATCTTTCAGACGACAATCCTTACCGCTGTGGGTATTTTGGGCGGAACGATGCGCGAGGGGTAACAAGCTGCGCAAAATATATCCTAATTCCAATAGTTTCTGGGGGCACTCCCTATTGTCATGGGTAAGGCCACCACCTATTTGGCGCTCTCTATGGCTATCTTGCTCATTATCTTGGGTATTGTAATGCCTCTGTTTGGTATCCCTGTGCGCAGTTCCATTCTCAGTACAATGGTATTCATGGTACCTTTTGTTCTCTCTATTGTGTTTATGGGGCTTTGCTTGCTGGGCTTTCTTCACCGTAGGGAAGATGCCATCATGCTCATCATGTACACTTCGTTGCCTTCAGTGATGCTCACTGGTTTTTCATGGCCCTACGGTAGCCATGCCAGAGTGGTTACATGCCTTTTTCTTATATAGTTCCTACCACCTTAGGGGCTAAAGGCTTTGTTTCTATCACCCAAATGGGCGCCAACCTCTCCACCATATTCCCCTACTGGGCAGGTATGTGGGGGTTGTGTATTCTCTATCTTGTTCTTAGTGCTTTTACCATGATACTTAAATAGTGACAAATGACTAATGACAAGTGACGAGTGACTAATGATAAGTGACGAGTGACTAATGATAAGTGACGAGTGACTAATGATAAGTGACGAGTGACAAGTGATGATTTATAAGATCGTAAAAACAATATATAATACACTCGTAATCATACACTTATAAAAACATCTTATCAAAAATTCATTTTTTTCTTTGTCGGTTTGGAAAAAGTAGTATCTTTGCACCGTCTTAGAAAGATATGAATTGCGAAAATAGCTCAGTTGGTAGAGCGCAACCTTGCCAAGGTTGAGGTCGCGGGTTCGAATCCTGTTTTTCGCTCTTTTTATGTCTATATCCCAAAGGCTCGGATGGTGGAATCGGTAGACACGCTGGACTTAAAATCCAGTGAGCAGCAATGCCTGTGCGGGTTCAAGTCCCGCTCGAGTACGACTACAATCACTACTATAGGTAGTGATTTTTGTTTTCTTTCTATAACACTTCCTTTTAGAAATCTGAATACAGTGACTGATCGGCTGGCAACTGAATATGCAATTACCCGTAGGTGTAACCCAAAAAGAATGCTGAGACTTAAGCTTCAAGTTTAACAAATAGACATTAACAATTAACCATATGATTAATAATTAATAATTATCTTTCGTACCTTTGCCCTTCATAAAAATTAATTTTCAAAAATGAAGAAATTAGGAATTATTCTGCTTTTGGCAGGTACAGTCGCTTTCGGACAGAACAAGAAAAACAGGTTGGGACGCAGCCAAACTTAAAGGAAAAGTAAAGACATATCGTATATTGGACTATCGCTTTGACGAACAAGGCAAACCCTTTTAGAGGTAATTCGGAACTGCTAACGGAGTTCAACCCTAAGGGACGCACCACTAAGATGCAAGTCAATAACAATGGGGTACTGATGTCCTACCATGATACCTATAACGACCAAGGTTACCTAATAGAGTCCGTCTCCAAAGATGAGGAAAACAAGACACTCTCCACTAACCTCTATGAGTATGATGCACAGGGTAATCGCATCCGCCATGACCTCTTGACCAACAAAGGAGATATCTTTATGAGTACTTTTTCCAAATATAATGATAAACAACAGCTTATAGAGAAATCCAACTGTGTAGGAGGGGTATGTGATGATAAAAAGTGTTTTACCTATGATGACAAAAGGCTACCTTATCCGCGAGGACAAGTATAAGAAAGACAGCCTTACCTCCAAGACCCTTTACAAGAACGATGAAAAAGGAAATCCATTAGAACGCCTTACTTATGATGCTACTGACAAACTCGTAAAGAAAGTAACTTCTACTTATGACAAGGAAGGCAATGAAACGGAAAATGTAGTCTATAAAGAAGATGGTAGTATTGCCCAGAAAAAGAACTACACCTACCAGTATGATAAGAAAAAGAACTGGATCAAAAAGACGGAAAGCGATAAATGGGAGAACCTTACCTTATTATAGAACAGAAATTCGAGTATTATAAATAGCAATAATCGGCGGTACTGTGGTACCGCCGATTTTGTTTTATAGTTATTACCAGCCTGGGTTTTGACCCAGCGACCTTTTTCAAAATTGATGTCGGCGGCTGGAATAGGCCAGGTGAGTTTGTAATTGCCAGCAGGGATATTAAGCTGATAATACTCCTGAACTGGAGAGGAGAAAATCGCCTCTACATTCTGGGGGTGCCTCTGATCACGCCTAAGCCCCAACGCTTGATGTCGTGTAAGCGGAAGCCCTCAAAGGCTAATTCGCGGTTGCGCTCATTCTGTATCTCTGTCAGTAGCGCCTGCCCCTGTAGCGGTAACAGAGGTAGCTCTTGAGATACGTGCTCTTCGGAGTGCATTGAGATATACTAGCATTGGCTTCATCGCCATTGCGGTAAGCCGCTTCGGCTGCAATAAGGTATTGCTCGGCTATACGGAACAATTTCGGTTTGTGCATATGGGTAGGTAGTCCTGAAGAATTGGTCTTTAAGTTATTGTTATCAGGATATTTGGTAACCAAATAAATATTCCTATAGGCGGTACTTCCGTAATCTACAAAGAGTTTTTTTGGAGAAAAACTTTTTCCTATAATCGGTATCTTGAAATAAATCCACGAAAGCCTGTGTAGGGATATAGCTCGGATTATAGAGGAAACGACGCTGACGACGGTCATAGTTATTAGCTCCTATATAGATATCATTAGCCTTAGGAAGCTCATCACTTCCGCCTAAAAGGTAAAAGCTTGCAGGTGCTTTGGCAAAGAGCTGAGTGATGCTCTCTTTGTCATCATCCTCTTTCCAAATCGCCTCAAAGCACTCTGTGTGGTAGCTAATGGGTATTTTCCTCCATCTATAAGAGATTTGGCCGTAGTATAAGCCTCTTGCCATGCCCCTTGGTAGAGTAGCACACGTGCCTTGAGCGCTTTGGCAGCATCTGCGGTAAAGGTGGTAGCTCCTACTGTTCCTGAGGTTTTCGGACAAAAAGTTCTTCGGCACGAGCGATGTCCTCCAAGATAAACTCATAGGTTTCTTTCAGTGTACTGGGTGCAGGAAAGTTGGACACCTTGAACTCTCTTAGGATTGGCAATCCATAAGAGGAAGAGGCATCGTAAGCCCCACAGAAGTGCGTTACCAAATAAGTATAATAGTAGGCACGCCCTAAGTGGAGTTCGCCCAAGTTACGCTGAATTTGGGCACGCTCAGTACGTGCTCTCTCTTGGGCTATGGGCACCTTAGGAATCCCATTGAGCGCTATATTAATATCCTGAATCGCTCTGTAATGAGCCATCCAAATGGCAGCGGTGGTACTATTGGAAGAAGTGAAGTCCGTCCAGCGGTGCAATTCGGGGAGGATTTCGTTGTTACGACGAACGGCATTGAGGAAATCGGCCTGTACATCGGAGCTATACATGGTATTTCCATAAGTATTATCACGTAGTCCGTCATACATTCCATTGACCCAATACTGAGCGTCCTCCACATTGAGGAATGATTTCTGCTCACTCAGCTCATTGAAGGGACTCTTGCTCTAACTTGACACAGCTCTGCAAGGAGAGCGCCGCAAGGGTATATAGTGGTAATTTGTTAAGTATCTTTTTCATTGCTTTTTAAAATTTAAGTTCAACCCCGAAAGAAAACTGACGAGAAGGTGGATAACCTCCCAAGGATATAGGATTAGAGAACTCTGGGTCTGCTCCTTCGTAATTGGTGAGAGTAAAGATGTTACGCGCGGTACCATAGAGACGTACTCCACAAAGAAACCTATCTGCTCGATCACCTCCTTAGGTAGGTTGTAGCTCAAGGATATACTCTTTAGGCGTAAGAAATCGGCCTTCTGTATCAGGCGAGAATCTCCTGAATAGATAAAGGTAGCTTCGGTAATCTTAGGGTGGCGGGTATTGTCCCCAGCATTTTTCCAATAATCGAAAGCCTTACGGCTGATGTTACCAGAGGCAAAGGAACCAGGGTTTTCGCTATAGCGCATATCATTATTCACTTTCCAGTTACCCACAGTGAAAGAGAATTCATATCCAAGCTAAAGGCACGATAAGTAACTGTCCAACCGAAACCTCCATTGAGTGGGGCATGCATCTTCTTACCTGTGGTCTGTGCCAATTTAGAATTATAGGTAGTGGTTATCTGGTTATCATCGGTTTGGGTTTCCATTTTATCTTCACCAGGAGGTACCACTGTGTAAGTCCAGTATTGGGATCTACCTCTTGCGCAATACAGCGGTATATTCCAAAGCACGACCTACCTTAAAAGCCCAAGTTGCTATTTAGAGACTCACGAGGGATTCGCGTCCTTCGAAGATCTCGGTAATCTTCTGTTGGTTATAGTTCATATTGAAGTAAGGGCGTACGCTTAGGTTCGTTACCCTCATCATAATACACACGAGAGGAGATACTTACATCAATCCCTTGGTTTTTGCATTCCTCCAGAGTTTCCATAGAGTTGGGTACGTCCGCTAGTAGAGTTATTATCTCGGTAAGCCAATACATCGTAAGTACGACGGTGGTAGTACTCACATTGAGTGAGGTATTATGTAGAATCACCGCATTGAGTCCTACACTTGTTTTCTTTTGTTCCTCCCAACGAATATCAGGGTTTCCTATACGGCTAAGGGTATAACCTATCTCAGAATTATATAGTTGAGAAGGGCTTACTACGTTGATATTGCTGTAGTTAAGTCCGCCTGCATTTCCAGAAACTCTGTACTAAAGCGTAAGTTAAGGTCGGTAAGCCATTTTACATTTTCAAGGAAAGCCTCTTTTTGAGTTTCCACATAGCCCCTACTGCCCAGAAGTTGGCATAGCGGTTGTTCTCTCCAAAGTTAGACGAACCATCACGACGACCAGAAAGGTCTAAGAAATAACGATTCAGGTAATCATATTCCAATCGTGCAAAAAATAGGAGTTGAAAGTGCTTACTGTCTTGCTATCACCTGTTGCCACTTCCTTAGTCCCATGAGAGAGCATGAAAGCCCATCGGAAGGCTGTCCTGTGGTACGAGATTCCAAGGCCTTATAGATATTCTCAATAGACTCCTGTCCTAAAGGGCGGTAAAGCTATGAGCGTTGCCCAGCATAAACTTGTATTCCAAGGTATTGGTAGAGTCTTTTCTATACGACTTATCATAAGAGACCTGAGTGGAGGCCGTGTTCTCATAGCCAAATTGGTAATCGGTAAAGGAACGCAAGTGCTTCTGCTGAGATTCTCCATCGCTGTATTGTACCCTGCTTGGGTCTTGAATACCAACTTCTTGATAGGCTCAATTGTCAAATACCCTATAGGCATCACATCGGTTCCATAGGAAGCTGAAGGATTTTCAGCCTCATACTCAGGGTGATAGAATCCAGTGGCTCGTCCTGTAAGTCCTCTGATAAAGTTCTTACGAGTACCATCGGGATTGGTAGGGCTATACAGAGGTAAGGCCAATACCCTTGCCCTGAAGTAGTAGAGCGTCCGCCCTCTCTTTCGCTATAGCCTACAGAGAGTGATAGTCCTGCTTTAAGCCAACTGTTGATACGGGTATCCACATTGGTATTGAGATTATAGCGGTGATAATCCACAGAAGGAGCGGTAGATCCTTCCTGCTTTAGGTAACCTGCCGAAAGGTAATAGGTAGTAGAGGCAGTTCCTCCAGAGACAGAGACATCGGTACGGGTAGTAGGTACGAAGTCACGGAAGAAGATTTTGTCCCAACGTGTATTATAAGGATTCTCGGCTAAGATCTTCTCAATAGCTGCCTGAGTCTGTGCGGGTGTATTTCCTGACACTCCAGCGGCAGAGCGGATAGCGGCAGGGTCACGCTGTGCCCAGAAATCCGAAGTATTCACGAGGGGGTCATCATATCATCGAAGAAGCGGCGGCTGGCACTAGTTATGGCATTGAACCCCACTTGGTGGCTTACACTGATGTGGGTTTGCTCATTGTATTTACCACGCTTGGTAGTGATGAGAATCACCCCATTGGCAGCAGAGACCCATAGATAGAGGTAGAGGCTGCATCCTTGAGTACAGTGACACTCTCTATATCATTGGGGTTGAGATCAGTCATAATCCCTGAGCTTACCTGCATTCCATCGACAATATAAAGCGGTGTCTGGTTAGATACACTTCCCTTAAGCGCTGACTGGAAGTTGTTAAACCCGTGAATCAGTACACTGGAAGCATCGCCTGGTCGTCCTGAGCCTGTGGTAACGACCATCCCCGCTACACGTCCTGCGAGTGCATCCATGGCATTGGCATCGGGGGTACGAGCGATTTCCTGCCCTTGTACTGTTGCCACTGAAGCCACTGTCTTGCTCCCTACCTTAGGCGCTCCATAGCCAGTGAAGACAAGGCCTGTGTCTATTTCTTGTACATCGTCCTGAAGCACCACATTGATCACCGTATTCTTTTTGGTCACGGGTTTCTCTACAGGCTTCATCCCCAAGAAAGAGTAGTAGAGCACATCGCCCACATTGGCCTCAATCGTATAAGCTCCCTTATCGTTGGTTGTAGCCCCACGGCTGGTGCCTTTGATAAGGATATAAGTACCCAAGATAGGTTCGCCTTGGGCATCCTTTACCGTCCCTGTGACGGTAACTTTTTGCGCTAAAGCCGCTTGCACAGCTATGATAAACAACGCAAATACATAGAAAAACTTTAATCTCATTTCTGTAGTTTTGAGGGGCAAATTTCCTAAAATAAAACAGAAATTTCCAAATTTTTGGGGTTTCCTCCATTTGCCCTATGTGTTGCTTTGCCTATGAGGGCATAAAACAACCCCTCTTGTAAGATGCTATAAATTGCCTCTCTACTACGCTGCCCAAGACGACTCTTATAGTTAATTATATTTAGAATGCAAATAAATAATACGAGAGACTAATTTTTAATTTGCTCTTTTTCAAGGGCAATTGCCATTCGCCCTCACACCTGCTCATGCTAATTTTTCGCAAACCACTTCTGTTTGACTATAAATAGCTTCATGTTTTCACTTTTTCACTCTTCACTCTTCACTTTTCACTTATAATGGGTGGCGGTCGTGAGCTTATCAGCAGCTTTCTGTAGTCATTATGGTACCTATCTGCTGCATAGTACCGTATCATAGGCGACCCAATCAAGGTGGTGTCCTTGTACAGGTGAGCTGTGATATAGGGGCACGGGTGACAAACCTTACGGGCTTGGTCGCTTGGTTTAGTAGTTCCTATTAGCGTCCTTGACACTAGGGCGCTGACGACAAACCTTACGGGGTTTGTTCGTATGATAGGAAGGTTTTTATAATTGTATGGTTTAGCTCTTGCTGAAAAAGGCTTCTCCTTTTTTTCTTCCAAGGAGAAGAGGTTACTAAAAAGGCTGGGGTATCTATTTGGGATTGTGGAGATTGTGGGGATTGAGGTCGAGCAGCTGCTGGACGAGCTTCACGCTTCTGAAGCCAACCTTCTAAGCGCATAATCAGACGAATAGCCGCGATGCTTTGACTAATGGTAGCCACTACGGTCTTCCATTGCTCTCTATCGCCTCACGACGGGCATATTTCCAAAGTATTGATAAAGCCTCTTCCATAATGATTAATGATTAATGCCAGCAATGATTAATATCTGACTACTGACGTCTGACAACTGATTGTGGGACAAAGTTACGACAATTCGAGGGGGAAAGTCAAGGAAAAGAGGGGCGAGAAGTAAGAATTTATACAATAAAAATAATGTTAAGTATTTAACAGAAGTCAGTGGTCAGCCTTTTATCAGAAGTCAGTGGTCAGAAGTCAGTGGTCAGCCCTATTGCGACTAACCTCTGCCATCTGACCACTGAAAAACTGTCGTCTGACTACTGAAAAACTGACGTCTGACTACTGACGCCTAGTATCTGTAAGTAAGATTTAGGTTGAAGTAGCGGCGTTGCCACGAGCATATTCGGCATCGCGGGCTACGAGCATGGAGGCGGGGGTATAATACACCTTATCGGCGAGGTTCTCTACCCCTAAGCCCAAGGATAGATTCTTGTTGAAGGTATAACCTGCACTGAGAGAGAAGAGGTCTATAGGGAAAAACAACCCCTTCGCCTTCGGTGTATACCCCTTTGTTATCTGGAGTAAAGCGATCTCGGCTGCCTGTGTGTAGGTAATTGACCTGAAGGTAGCTTTTAGCCGTTGGGGTAACCCTTACATAAGCGCTTGCCTTAGGCGCAGGAATGGAAGTGCCACTCATATAACCGTCCCAAAGGGGCCATCTTCGGAGGATTTCTTTTCTCAAAGGAGATAAAGCTACCGCCAAGGGTAAGCCAATCGGTAGGGAAGATATCCGCATTGACCTCAAAACCATATATCTTTTTGGGGACTTCATCCACTACCCAAAAACCACTTACCGACTTGAGGTCGCTACCGAGTTTGGAGTAAGTGTAGAAGTAAGAGCCACTTAGGTGTACATATTTACCTATTTCGGAATAAGCCCTATCTCATAATTATCCGTTTTGACAGGTTCTGTGTTGATCTTAGAAAGCACATCGGCCTTAGCTGCACGGAGGGTACGACCTAAGTCAAAAGATAGAAAATCCTTGAGAATAGGAAGCAAAAAGGCTGGAAGTACTTGATTTGGTTGTAAGCAATCCCCACATTGGGAGAGAGGGTTGTTATAGGAAAGTTCTCCGCCTTTTACATAGACACGAGGATCGGTGTTTTTAAGTCTAAGCACCTGATAGTCTGGCACTGCCACGTCTATATAGTCATAGCGAAGTCCTGCCTTGAGTACATAGTGGTTGAAGAAAGTGGTCTTAGTTTGTAAGAAAGGAGCTGAGTTATAGGAAGCCAGTTCAGGCATCCAGTACGTCCGTCTACAAGGGGGCTGACTGGTCTTGTCAATCAAGGCATCTACCCCATAGAGCAGCTGGGTAAAAATGTTTTCCCAAAGAGCAATTTGGTAGTAAGTTGGGTACGGATTCCATATTTCTCTCCTTTTACGGTTGCTTGCCCGCTGGAGCTTTCCCAACGTGGACTCTTGGCGTTATGCTTGCGATAGTCAAAGATGGCGTACTGGTGTTGGGTAAAGGCGGAGAGTTCTAGGTCGGTATGAGCGAAGATATTATTGGAATTGAACTTCACATAAGCATTATGATTATAGCGCATACCCTCATCTTCGGCGGCAGGGTCTTTTGCTACCATAGACTCCTATACGCGGCTGTTGTAGATATTTCTCCAGAGGCGACCAAAGGAGTATGCTGCAAACTCTGATAGAAGTTGTACATAGCCTCCACTTTGTTATCCTCATCAAACTGGTAGCCGAGCTTTATAAGACCATTATAGGTACGTACATCACCCAAGCCATAGCGCGGAGAGATGTACTCTGCTCCCCATCCACAGCCGAACCCGTTTGTGTAAGGGCGCCGTCAAGTAAGTAAGAAAAGCCTTTGTAGTTACCTGAGAACTGCTGATTGAAGCGGTAGCCAAAGCCTCTGTTTTCCTTGAAAGAGTCTCTGGCTGAAGCCCCTAAGGAGGTCTGCTCCACTGAAAGCTACCCTTTAGGTGCTTTCTGGTTACAATATTCATAATCCCCTATGGCACCATATCTCTACAAATAGCGGTAGAACCTTTTCACGATCTCAATTCGCTCTACTGCCGCAGGGTCTATAGAGCGTATATCACGGTCGGTAGAGCGCAAGGGCGTAGATTGGGGAATCCCATCAATAAGCACTAAGAGTGCACGCCCGCGTAAGTTCTGATAGCGGTTGTTAGTCGTATTGGTAGAGAGTGCCATGGCTGGCTCAATCATTCCAATAAGGTGCGACATATCGGGCGCGATCTTAATAAACTGTTGCAGTTTCTTTTTGGTCAATAATCGTTACATTGGCTACCGCATCGGTTTTCTCTCTCTATACGATTGGCTGTAATAACTACCTCTTCCAATCCTAAGGTATCACGTTCCATGCTGGGTTGCTGTTGTGCATAGCCTGTAAATGTTAAGCCTAAGGCCATAATTACCATTTTCTTCATAAGATAATCTATAAATTTCTGCAAAAGATATAAATTATTTAGAAATAAAACAAATAAATATAGTCTTAAGGAATGGGAGAATAATAATATTGTTGCTTATATACAGGTTTGTATGCTCCATTGCTTGTAGGACGATATACTTCTTTTAGAAGAATAGCGTTATGAGGGGTTTTTGTTTTTATCATTTTTCTTGCCATTTGTCTACAACTTCTTCGTTTAAGATATTGGGATCATACGTATATACCCGCTTTTCCCATCTTTTAAACTCTCCTTTTTCATCTTTTTCCATCATAGAGTTCATGATTTCTATATCTCCTGAGTTATTATAGGTGAATTGCTCTTTCTTCTTAATAAAAATTATTTTCATATATTTTCTCTATTACTTGTCCTTTTCATTATATTTTTTTCTTCTGTAGGCGCATTTTTCTTATATATCCTTCCTTCTACACTGTAATAATACCATTCTCTATAAGGTCCGTAAGTATTTACATCCCATTCTTCTATATTATTACTCTTATATTCATCCTTTTTCAAATATAATTTACCATTTATTTTCTCCAGATGAAAAATTCTAGAAATCTTCCACTCTTCTTCGTCCAATGTATATTTTTTTTCTTTTATTTCATTTGAAGAATACTCATAAACTATTTTTTTCTATTTCTTTCCAATCCTTTTTACTTTTATTATATATATATTGGGTTTCACTTATAAGACTATCCTGTTTGTTGTATTTACAAATATACATATAATCATCACCATAAGAATCCTTTATATCATTTATTTTTAGTAACTATTCTTTTCTTAGGGTTATATAACTGATGGAGTGTCTTATATACATATTCTATTTTGTCAGAATAGAACTGGATTTGCTGAATGCTATCCAATTGCCAGCGCTTCTGCTGTGCTTGTAGGGAGAAGCAAAACAATAGAGAGATTATTAAAACTAGCTTCATATTAATTTAATTTGTTGATTTGTCGATTTGCCGATTTGCCGATTTGCCGAGTTTGTCAATTTGTCAATTTGTCGATTTGTCGATTTTGCTAATTGTCTCATTAGCTCATTAGCTCATTGACTCATCGGCTCATCGGCTAATTAGCTCATCTGGTTAATTGTCTAACTTGCTCATTGGTCAATGGACACATTGCCCCTCTCCGCCCTAATTCGGCCAACCAATACCCCTGGGCATTCTTAAAGAGATAGAAATTAGTGGTAGGAGTATTATCCAAACCACAGCCTTTTTCGATACCCCTCATAAATAGCCAAAAGCTCCACATCCTTGCTTGGGAACATCCTTGTGGTACCATAATACCACTCATTTTTATCGGCTAAGAAACCTCTGGAAACTACCTTTAGAGAGGCATTGTCATAGCCTTTTACTACTACATATCGGCGTTCGCTCTTCCAATCATTTTGCTCATAATCGTACCACTCCTTATAAATCAAATGATAAATCTGTCCGTTATGCCTCCAAAAAGAATAAGTAAGCTCCTCAAAGCCTGTGGTATCTATTTTTTATTCTTTTGCTTATCGTCTTGAGAAGGGAATAATTCTCTTAGGGGTGTGTTTCCCTCTTTGAGCAGCGCTAACTGCTGGGGGCTGAGGTGAGGCACATAGAGACTATCATTATAAGCCCTGTAATAAGCCTGATCCTCATAGACAAATAGGTTCTGATTATCCATATAGAAAAAGTTTTTCCCATACTGGGGCGGTCTGTATAGCGAAAAAGGTAGTTTATAGTCCCAATTATACACCCCATTCTTGTCATACTGATAGTAATGATACTCTGGGACAATCCCAAAAAGTAGCCGCATCATAGCCAGATAGCAGCTCTTTTCCTCTGTAGAGCTTGCCCTCATCAGTTACAAAAACCTCAAATAGCTTTTATCTTGCTCAGATTCTCCTTAGCTATAGGCATTCTAAGATCTTTGTCCCTTAACGGATAGGTATTTTCATCATAATAGAGGTGATTTTTATCTATCAAATAGGAATCATTCAGCCTTTTGTAAGGTAGGAATATCAAAAATAATCAGGAGTTCCACAAAATAATCCTCCGCCTTCTCCTTTTCCTTATCATCATATCCTCCATTATAGCGCAATACATGGGTAGTGGTTTTGTATATATTATTCGATACCTGCTGTACCCGCTCCCCTTTGTAGATAAAGGGTTTTCCTTTGTAATAGGTGTTGTTCTTGTCGGAGACAAATTCCTCATCTATCGATTCTTTCTGAAGGGTAGCGACATCAGCTCCCTCTACCTTTTGGTCATAATAGTATAGATAGTTTTTGTCCTTGAAATAACAAGTGGTAACCGACTCGAAGGTGGCAGGATCGGAGATAGCAATCGGCTTTGTTCCCCTAAAAGCCTCTCTTATAAGTTCGCCAAATAGGTTCTTCCCTAATAGTCAGACGGCTTGTCATCGTGACTTATAAAGCCCACTACTCTAAAGCCTGTGGTATCTATCTTTATAAAATCCCCTTGGTAATAGATCCCATTTTTGTCTTTGGCTAATCTCGATACATCAAGGCGCGCGAAACTCGCCATATCAGGTTTTATGATCTTGCGGGTATTTTTTTCTTGGTAGATGACATAATCCTGATTGATGATATAGCCCTCCACATAGGGGCGCTTATATTCCTCAAAGGAAAGCCATAGGGAATCTGTACGATGAATATCGGATACAGATAGGGTGTCCTGAACCACTACTTCTTTATTGGTAGTAGTAGGGGCTTGCGCCACAGGCTTTGAGTTGCAAGCAACAAGTAATAACGTAAGAAGTAAGAGACGATTCATGATAGTTTTGAGTTTTGAGTTTTAAATTTTGAGTTTCGAGTTTCGAGTTGCTATTATTGGTTTAATAATTTACTGACTTGCTCATTGGTCAATGGACACATTGCCCCCTCTCCGCTTAATTCGGCCAACCAATACCCTGGGCATTCTTAAAGAGATAGAAATTAGGAGTAGGGGCGGGATACATACCCCAGCCTTTCTCATAGCCCCTCATAGATAGCCAAAAGCTCCACGTCCTTGCTTGGGAACAGCCTTGTAGTACCATCATACCAATAATCTTTTATCGGCTAAGAAACCATTGGGTACTACCCTTAGAGATGCATTGTCATAGCCTTTTACTACTACATATCGGCGTTCGCTCCTCCTCCATTTATGTTGGTCATTATCATACCACCACTCGATCAAATGATAAATCTGTCCGTTATGCCTCCAAAAAGGATTATGCCCCGAAAAAGAATAGGAAAAGCTGCTCAAAACCAGTGGTATCTATTTCTTTATTCTTTTGTTTATCGTCTTGGGAAGGGAATAATTCCCTTAGGGGAGTATTTCCTTCTTTGAGCAGCGCTAACTGCTGGGGGGTGAGGTGAGGTACATAAAGGCTATCGTCATAAGTCCTATAATAAGCCTGATCCTCATAGACAAATAGGTCCTGATCATCCATATAGAAAAGGTTTTTCCCATACTCAGGGCGGTTTGTATAGTGGAAAGGCAGCTTTTTACGCCAATTATATATCCCATTCTTGTCATACTGATAGTAATAATGCCCTGAACAATCCTCAAAAAGTCACTGCATCATAGCCAGAGAGTGGCTTTTTCCCTCTGTACACCTTGTTTCCATCGGTCACCAAAACCTCAAACAGCTTTATTTTACTCAAATTCTCCTTGGGTATGGGTACTCTAAGGTCTTTGTCCTCTAACGGATAGCTATTTTCATCATAATAGAGGTGGTTTTTATCTATCAAATAGAAATCATTCAGCCTTCGTAAGGTAGGAATATCAAAAATAATCAGGGTTTCTATAAAAGTAATCCTCCGCCTCTCCTGATCATAATCATATCCTGCATTATTACGCAATACATGGGTAGCGGTTTTGTATATATTATTCGATACCCTGCTGTACCCGCTCTCCTTTGTAGATAAAGGGCTTCCCTCGGTAATAGGTATTGTCCTTGTCGGAGACAAATTCCTCATCTGCCAATTCCTTCTGAAGGGTAGCCACATCAGCCCCTCCACCTTTTGGTCATAATAGTATAGATAGTTTTTGTCCTTGAAATAACAAGTGGAAACCGACTCAAAGGTCGCAGGATCGGAGATAGCAATCGGTTTTTGTCTCTAAAAGCCTGCTTATAAGTTCGCCAAATAGGTTCTTCCCAATAATAGTCAGACTGCTTTGTCATAATGACTTATAAAGCCCACTACTCTAAAAGCCTGTGGTATCTATCTTTATAAAATCCCCTTGGTAATAGATCCCATTTTTTTGTCTTTTGGCTAATCTCGATACATCAAGGCGCGCGAAACTCGCCATATCAGGTTTTATAATCTTGCGGGTATTTTTCTTGGTAGATGACATAATCCTGATTGATGATATAGCCTTTCACATAGGGGCGCTTATATTTCTTAAAGGAATGCCATAGGGAATCCGTGCGATGGATATCGGATACAGTTATAGTATCTCGTACCACAGCCTCCTTTTTCGGCTGTAGTAGGGAGTTGCTCTACTGGCTTTTTGCTTGCAAGCAACGAGTAATAACGTAAAAAGTAAGAGACGATTCATAAGAGTTTGATAATTTGATAATTTGTCGATTTGCCAATTTGCCGATTTGTCAATTTGTCGATTTGTTGATTTGTCAATTTGTCGATTTGCCGATTTGCCGATTTGCTAATTGTCTCATTAGCTCATTGACTCATTGGCTCATTGACTCATCGGTTAATTGTCTAACTTGCTCATTGGTCAATGGACACATTGCCCCCTCCTCCGCTTAATTCGGCCAACCAATACCCCTGGGCATTCTTAAAGAGATAGAAATTAGGACTAGGGGCGGGATCCATACCCCAGCCTTTCTCATAGCCCTCATAGATAGCCAAAAAGCTCCACGTCCTTGCTTTGGGAACAGCCTTGTAGTACCATCATACCAATAATCTTTATCGGCTAAGAAACCATTGGGTACTACCCTTAGAGAAGCATTGTCATAACCCTTTACTACTACATATCTACTGTTCGCTCTTCCAATCATGTTGGTCACTATCATACTCACTCCTTATAAATCAAATGATAAATCTGTCCCTTATGCCTCCAAAAGAAATAGGAAAGCTCCTCAAAGCCTGTGGTGTCTATTTCTTTATTCTTTTGCTTATCGTCTTGAGAAGGGAATAATTCTCTTAGAGGTGTATTTCCTTCTTTTAGCAGCGCCAACTGCTGGGGGCTGAGGTGAGGTACATAGAGGCTATCGTCATAACCACTATAATAAGCCTGATCCTCATAGATAAATAGTCTCTGATTATCCATATAGAAAAAGTTTTTCCCATACTCAGGACGGTTTGTATAGTGGAAAGGCAGCTTTTTACGCCAATTATACACCCCATTCTTGTCATACAGATAGTAATAATGCCCTGGAACAACCCCAAAAGTAGCCACATCATAGCCAGAGAGTGGCTCTTTTCCATTGTAAAGCTTGTTTCCATCGGTGACCAAAACCTCAAACAACTTTATTTTACTCAAATTCTCCTTGGGAATAGGCACTCTAAGGTCTTTTGTCCCTTAACGGATAGGTATTTTTCATCATAATAGAGGTGGTTTTTATCTATCAAATAGAGATCTATTCAGCCTCTCGTAAGGTAGGAATATCAAAAATAATCAGGGAGTTCTATAAAGTAATCCTCCGCCCTCTCTTTATCGTATTCTGCATTATAACGCAATACATGGGTAGCGGTTTTGTATATATTATTCGATACCTGCTGTACCCGCTCTCCTTTTGTAGATAAAGGGTTCTCTCGGTAATAGGTATTGTTCTTGTCGGAGACAAATTTCTCATCTGCCAATTCCTTCTGAAGGGTAGCCACATCAGCCCCCTCTACCTTTCGGTCATAATAGTATAGATAGTTTTTGTCCTTGAAATAACAAGTGGAAACCGACTCAAAGGTCGCAGGATCGGAGATAGCAATCGGTTTTGTCTCCCTCAAAAAGCCTTCTTATGAGTTCGCCAACAGGTTCTTCCCAATAGTCAGACGGCTTGTCATGATGGCTTATAACGCCCACTACTCTAAAGCCTGTGGTATCTATCTTTATAAAAATCTCCTTGGTAATAGATCCCATTTTTGTCTTTGGCAAAAATCAGGATTATGTCAGCTGCCAATCCCGATACATTGAGGATTGCAAAGCTCGCCATATCAGGTTTTTATGATCTTGCGGGTATCTTTTTCTTGGTAGATGACATAATCCTGATTGATGATATAGCCCTCCACATAGGGGCGCTTATATTTCTTAAAGGAATGCCATAGGAATCCGTGCGATGGATATCGGATACAAGCATGGTATCTTGTACCACAGCCTCCTTTTTCGGCCGTAGTAGGGAGTTGCTCTACTGGCTTTTTGCTTGCAAGCAACGAGTAATAACGTAAAAAGTAAGAGACGATTCATAAGAGTTTGATAATTTGATAATTTGTCGATTTGCCAATTTGCCGATTTGTCAATTTGTCGATTTGTTGATTTGTTGATTTGTCAATTTGTCGATTTGCCGATTTGCCGATTTGCTAATTGTCTCATTAGCTCATTGACTCATTGGCTCATTGACTCATCGGTTAATTGTCTAACTTGCTCATTGGTCAATGGACACATTGCCCCCTCTCCGCTTAATTCGGCCAACCAATACCCCTGGGCATTCTTAAAGAGATAGAAATTAGGACTAGGGGCGGGATCCATACCCCAGCCTTTCTCATAGCCCTCATAGATAGCCAAAAGCTCCACGTCCTTGCTTGGGAACAGCCTTTGTAGTACCATCATACCAATAATCTTTTATCGGCTAAGAAACCATTGGGTACTACCCTTAGAGAAGCATTGTCATAACCCTTTACTACTACATATCTACGTTCGCTCTTCCAATCATGTTGGTCACTATCATACCACTCCTTATAAATCAAATGATAAATCTGTCCGTTATGCCTCCAAAAAGAAATAGGAAAGCTCCTCAAAGCCTGTGGTGTCTATTTCTTTATTCTTTTGCTTATCGTCTTGAGAAGGGAATAATTCTCTTAGAGGTGTATTTCCTTCTTTTTAGCAGCGCCAACTGCTGGGGGCTGAGATGAGGTACATAGAGACTATCGTCATCAGTCCTATAATAAGCCTGATCCTCATAGACAAATAGGAGCTGATTATCCATATAGAAAAAGTTTTTCCCATACTCAGGGCGGTTTGTATAGTGGAAAGGCAACTTTTTACGCCAATTATATATCCCATTCTTGTCATACTGATAGTAATAATGCCCTGGGACAATCCCAAAAGTAGCCACATCATAGTCATAGAGTGGCTCTTCTCTCTGTAGAGCTTGTCCCCATCAGTTACAAAAACTTTAAAACAACTTTATTTTACTCAAATTCTCCTTGGGAATAGGCACTCTAAGGTCTTTTTGTCCCTTAACGGATAGGTATTTTCATCATAATAGAGGTGGTTTTTATCTACCAAATAGAGATCATTCAGCCCTTTTTAAGGTAGGAATATCAAAATAATCAGGGAGTTCCACAAAATAATCCTTCGCCTTCTCCTTTTCCTTATCATCATCTCCTCCATTATAGCGCAATACATGGGTAGTGGTTTTGTATATATTATTCGATACCTGCTGTACCCGCTCTCCTTTGTAGATAAAGGGCTTCCCTCGGTAATAGGTATTGTCCTTGTCGGAGACAAATTCCTCATCTGCCAATTCCTTCTGAAGGGTAGCCACATCAGCTCCCCTCCACCTTTTCGGTCATAATAGTATAGATAGTTTTTGTCCTTGAAATAACAAGTGGAAACCGACTCAAAGGTCGCAGGATCGGAGATAGCAATCGGTTTTGTTCCCCTAAAAGCCTTCTTATGAGTTCGCCAAATAGGTTCTTCCCAATAGTCAGACGGCTTGTCATGATGGCTTATAACGCCCACTACTCTAAAGCCTGTGGTATCTATCTTTATAAAATCTCCTTGGTAATAGATCCCATTTTTGTCTTTTGGCAAAAATCAGATTATGTCAGCTGCCGATCCCGATACATTGAGGGATTGCAAAGCTCTCCATATCAGGTTTTTATGATCTTGCGGGTATTTTCTTCTTGGTAGATGACATAATCCTTATTGATGATATAGCCCTCCACATAGGGGCGCTTATATTCCCAAAAGGAACTCCATAGGGAATCCGTGCGATGGATATCGGATACAAGCATGGTATCTTGTACCACAGCCTCCTTTTCGGCTGTAGTAGGGAGTTGCTCTACAGGCTTTTTGCTTGCAAGCAACGAGTAATAACGTAAGAAGTAAGAGACGGTTCATAAGAGTTTGATAATTTGATAATTTGTCGATTTGCCAATTTGCCGATTTGTCGATTTGCTAATTGTCTCATTAGCTCATTGACCAATTAACTCATCGGCTAATTGGCTCATTGGCTCATTGATTCATTGGTTTATCGGTCATCAATTGCCATCGTTTACTAATATCATAGGTTTGTTGCTCATAGATAACCTTCTCGCCTTCTAAGAAAGCATTTTTTCCCCATACGAGCGGAGTGGTATATTTTGAAAGGGAGTTTTTCTTCATTCATGTAAATACCATCTTTGTCATAAACAAGATCTCCCAGGGTACTCTAGAACTATCCCAAAAGTATGAGCATCATAGGGTGTAGGGTCGCTCATGGATAAATAGTCTTACCATCGGAGATATAAGGATAGGGTTCCAAAAATTTGTATCTTGTCAAAAATCTCTTTTTGATAGGGAGTACTTTTTCTCTAAAGAACACATGGTTTTTGTCCATAAGATAATCTGAAGAAGCGCCTGAAAGGCTATCAATAAAAAGTCCCTAAGGGTGGCAACATCCATATAGGGTACTTCCTTCCAATAAGGAGCGTCATCTCCCCCAACGTCCAATGTTAAAGCAAGTACATGCCGAGAGGTCTTGAAAAAAATCCTCTGTCACGAGCTCTACAGGCTCTCCCTTTATAAGTGAGGATTTTTATCCTTGTAATAAGTATGGTTTTTATCCGCTACTGAATAGGTAATACCAGATAATTTTTATATATTGGCTATCAGAACCTTCTATCTTTTTTTCTCACAGAAATACAAAAACTCCTTGTCCTTGAAATAATAGCATGGAGTATAATAATCATACGCCATTTCAAAGGATTCTGGGTGGGCTACCTCCATAGGTTGCGTACCTAAGAACACTTTCTTATTGGTTTTCCAAATAGGCGTATTTTCCTCACTTAGAGGAATATCCTTTACCCCAACTATTTCAAAGCCTGTGGTATCCATTGGGAAGAAATAGCCACGGTAATAGATGCCGTTTTTGTCCATGGCAAACCCGTCTCCTTTCCCTTGAAAGTAGCCATATCAGGGCTAAGGCGTAGGGTGGCTTTCTTGCCCTGATAGAGCACATAATCCCTCATAGACAACATATTCTTCACTATAGCTATTACCATATTGGTCAGAGAAATAGCCTTTATAGTCATCTGGGTCAGTTATGGACACTATATGAGTTGTCAAACCCTCTGGGTAATCTTTCTGCTCCGCAGGCTTTTTGCTTGCAAGCGACGAGTAACAAAGTACAAAGTAAAAGACGAATCATGATAGTTTTTGAGTTTTGAGTTGGTTATTAGCTAATTGACTCATTGGCTAATTGGCTTATTAGATTGCAAATATACTTTTTCTTAATTTTGTACCCTGATAGCTGATTATTTATGACTTACCAGAATATTCATATCAACAATGCTACCCCTGAGGATTTTGCCCAAGGAGCACACACGACCCCTATATTATATCTTTCTCTTACAGGAGATAGCCTCTTTAGTGTCGACTTCAACGACTATACTTCTCAAGGGTATCTCTTGCTATTCTCTCTCCCCACCAGTATTTTCAATGGAAAGAGAAGGCACCTCAAAATGGACTTTATCGCCTCTCCATGGGGATTTCTATTGTATAGAGTACCACAAGAAGGAAGTAGCTTGTAACGGCTTATTATTCAACAATATATACCAACAACCTCACTTTGAGGTCTCTCAGGCGGTTTTTGGAGAATTGAGACTCTCTTGAAAAGATGCAAGCCATAGTAACAGACGCCAACCCTTACCAAATTGCAGTGCTTAAGAGCTACTTGCAACTGATCTTGGCCATCGGAAGCCGAGAAAAAGCAGCATTTTTGAGCCACTTGAAAGAAGAGAACCCTTTGCAAAACCCTGTTGCCAATTTCCAAGAGCTTTTTGAGGCCAACTTCCTCAAGGAAAAGGACATCAGCTTCTATGCCGAGGCCTCATCACCTTCAATCAGTGCTTTCTCCAAGCGTATCAAGCAGTATTATGGAAGACCCTTCTGGCGCTGCTAAGGGAACGCTTGGTTTTGAGGCGAAAAAGCTACTGCACCTCACCCATAAGTCGGTCAAGGAAATCGCCTTTGAACTCTGCTTTGAGGACGTTTTTATTTTAGTCGTTACTCAAAAAGGGAAGTAGGGGTTTCTCCTAAACAGTTTAGGGAAAGTGTAGGAATCTCCATTGCGGCAAAATAATCTATGTTTGTGGCAAAAAGTCCATTCTTATTTGAAAAATGCTTTTGTATTTTTGCATCCTGAAAATAATACATAGTCATATGCAACAATTATTAGAAAAATTGGCTGATTACAGTCACAGTTTATCAACTTTATTCGCATTATGATCTTTATCGTAATGGCGTGGATTGGAGGCCTCAAAGTATGTCAATACGAAGCCGATGGGATTGTCCCCTTTGTTACCAATAGCCCCTTTTATGAGTTTCTTTTTATGCCAACTCTGGTAAAAACCGCTATCGATGAGAACGGTGTTACAGGTGAGGCTAACAAAAGGTAAAGAAGTAGCAGAATACAAATTGCACAAAAACCCAGAGGGGAAAAATGGTGGCTGCCAATATAGAATGGCATAAGCAAAATAACACCTATACCTTCTCTTATGGCTTAGGAGCGTTCATCTGCCTAATTGGTTTTGCTTACGCTTTTGCAGTATTTGGTCTCCTAAAATAGGACTTATCGGGGATTGCTTACTTTTTGGTATGTCTATCGTTACCCTTTCCTCTCCTTATCACTACCCCAGAGGTATATGTACTAACTTAGGGGGATATGCTCACCCTCAACCATGGCTTCCTTACCTATCAGGAGCTGGACGCTTGGTACCGAAAGACATTATCATGTCGGCTGGCGGACTGGTATTGCAGCTTCTGATGCAGCAAGACGCCTGTTAGCAAAGAACAAATAAAGAACCATAAGAATAAACAGCCCCAAACCGAGTGGTTTGGGGCTATTCTTATTTAATATATTTTTGGTGTTATTTTTCTGGTAGGTAGTGGATAAGTACCTCTACAAGGATGCTCTTATCTACATCTTGGATATTGCGATGACCAGAGAAAGCCATAGTGGTATCCATTTCATCATAGAGAATTTGTAGGGCACGAGTTACCCCTCTTCTCCATAAGCACCCAATCCGTATACAGGAGCACGACCAAGCATGATACCCTTAGCACCCAAAGCCCATGCTTTAAGCATGTCTCTGTCCTGTATAGAAACCAGAGTCTATCCATACCTCTGTTTGGCTACCTACTGCACTTACGATATCTGGTAAGGCTTTGATAGAAGAAATAGTATCGTCCATTTGGCGACCACCATGGTTGGAAACGATGATGGCATCGGCTCCGTATTTTACAGCCTCTTTGTGCATCTTCTGGGGTCATGATCCCTGAGGATAATAGGCCCTCCCCAAAGTTCCTTAATTTCAGCTATATCCTTCCAGCTAAGGCTTGGGTCAAACTGTTCTTTTGTCCAAGAAGAAAGTGAAGAAAGGTCTGATACGTTCTTAGCGTGACCTGCAATGTTGCGGAAAGTCCAGCGACGGCTACTCGAATATATAGCGTAGCCCCAAGGAATTTTAGTTGAAAGATTTATCATATTAGGAATGGTAAACTTCGGAGGGGTAGAAAGACCATTCTTAATATCGCGATGGCGGTTTCCGAGCACTTGCAAGTCTATCGTTACCATAAGGGCAGAACACTTAGCTTCTTTGGCTCGACGAATGAGGTCTTTCATGAACTCACGATCGCGCATCACATAGAGCTGAAACCAAAAAGGTTCTACACCTGCTCCACCAAATCTCTCAATAGAGCAGATGGACATAGTAGAAAGAGTGAAAGGAATACCGAACTTCTGAGCGGCTTTGGCCATATGGATTTCCCCATCAGCCCACATCATTCCCATAAAGCCTACAGGAGCGGTCATAGCAGGGAATTTCACCTTTTGTCCTAAGAGCGTAGTCTCAAGGGCACGATTGTCCATATCCACCAAGATTTTCTGCTTGAACTTGATAGGGGTTAAAAGTCAGAGACATTCTCTCGGTAAGTGGATTGTGTCCAAGAGCCTGTATCTACATACTCACAGAACATCTTAGGTACATTGCAGCTTACATACCACACGTAAGTCTTCAATGTTAGTCATTTTTGTTAAATCTCTCATCCTAAAAATTTTTATATGATTGTATCAGAGACGAATTGATGCTGAAAAACAAGGGCTTGCTTTTTCGTTGCAAATATAATAAATTATTTTGATATATGTCATATTTAGTGATTTGTTTTTAGTTTTTTTATTTTTAGTCTGTTGTAGAGGCAATTCTCCCTTCATGATAAGGTTAATCAATCCTTACGATAGGGTAGTCTTCCGCCTTTGCTTGAGAGGATCTCTGACTTTGGAGTGGAACATAGTGAGGAAAATCTTTACAATCACGATCATGAGTGACAAAGCAAAAATATACAAATCGCTTGTATCCATAAGGGCAGATCCTGGTAAGTGCCCCCATAGATAAGTCCCGCACATAGTCCCATGGTCATGGTGAGAATGACCCCATAGAGCAGCCCTTTGGCTAAATAGTTGCCGTAATTCTTCATAGGCTTATCTGTAAGATAGCCGTAAATCCACCAATAAGCAAAAACGGCAATGACGAAAAATATAATCACCCCAATGGTTTTCACTACAATATATACATCTGTAACGATTAGCTCGTTTGTAGATACCTTATAACGAATGTTATAAGAGGATTCTCCATTTAGCTCAGTAGCAAAAAGGCAGTGTCCGCTCCAGCTCCTTCCCCTGACTCTAAAGTAAAAAGTAACCACAGGGTACCCATTTCTACATATTCGGTATAGTATGTTTTACCACTCTTGCGTTCGAATCTTTCTGTATGAATATTCTCATACCTTACCACCTGAGCGGTATAGGGGCTTAAAGGCACTATCAAAAGATAGCTGATAGAGTTCCTTTGCGGTTCCTACGCCTAAGCCCAGCATAAAAGGCGTAAACATTACCAATAGGGATATAGGCAGCCAGATAAAGATAGCTGTGAAACAACCTGCTTTTATCTTTGCCTTTATCCTTAGCCTTGCTATTGAGTTTTCTGAGAATCAAGTAAGTAAGCCCTACTGAAACCACAAGAAACAGTAAGACAATGATTCTATTGACAGCTATTTCATCCATAAGCGGTTATTATTGATATATCCTTCTTTTTAGAAGGCTTTTTCACATTCAGATACAAAAATGGTTTTAGGTTCTACCTTGAGCTTTTTAAGATCTGTCTGATAACACTTGGGTTGTACAAAGTCAAACCTATAATACTCAATATTATTTAGAGTATCCTTATAGATATTTTACCTTTATCATACGCTAAAAAATCCCGATTAATAGGATCGGGCCTCACACTACCCTCTTTTATATTCATAAAAACGCCTTAGGCTCTTCCAAGTTGGAGATACTAAGGAAGTCTTTAAGCTCCTTATCCCCTTGGTCTTCCGACTTCTCCTTAGCAAAAAGCACCTTTCTTAGCTCTTTCATAGGTATTTTATCAATTTCCCTTTTTGAGTTCCTGTATAAGCTGCTTACTTCTCTCTACATCAGCTTGGTTAAAAAGAGCAAACACTCATAGCCCTCTTTGGTTACCAAAGCGCCTGCCCCATCTATCTGGTATTCTGAAAGTTTCTGAAAAGAAATAAGAAAGTCATTATTATCCTGTAAGTCAATCTGATAGGTATTCTTTAGTTCTCCAAAAAGTTGAGCAAACCCGAACGTTTTCAGATCTGCAATCAGAGAAAAAGAATTACCCATCTCTTCTCTGAGAACGTATGTACATAGCGAGAAGAAAGACAATTGGGGTTATCATTGAAAAACCGAATAGGTTTTTCCATTCTCAAATCGGATATAGTTTTTCCCATCTTCAAAAATTGGCAAAGCGAATACGTACTTTGTCTTTCCCAATAGAGTCATTTCGCTGCCCATACACAACAAATAGCGGTTCTTTTTTTCGGTTTGAAGAGGATGATACCGTCCTTTTGAACCTCATAACTCCCTAGCACAGCTGTCATATAGCCCTAAAGGACAAATAATTTGTTAGGTAAGAGCATAATACCTCCTCCACGCCCTCTGTAATTTGACTGAAATATCTTTTTCTTGGGCATATACAAAGGCTTCCTATAAAAGAGAAAGCCAGTAATAAAAAGTATTTTTCTTCTCATCATTTGTTTAAGTCAAAAAGTATTGATAATGTAACACCCTTTCTATAACGCGACAAATATAACGAATTTTTCTGCAAAAATCAGAATTTCTTACGACTTTATTGCTATGTTTATGACTACCTTTGCAGAAAAAAATAAACCTATGAATACTGGTACTATTGCCCAATTACCTAAAAGATGTTTCTATAGAAGATGTCCTATTGGAATTAGAAGCACAAGGGATTGAGATCTTACAAAGATTCCTCTCCCCTGAAAGACTCCCTCAGAGGGTGACTTGATTCTATTAAGAAAAGGAACCGAGCAAGCCGAGAGAGGTTTTGTTTTTGATGATGCTATTGTAGACCAAGAAGCTGAAAAATATTATCATGCAATGGGAAAGAAAGTAAAAGTTACTTGGTCTGCTGTTGCTAAAATACAATATTATGATACGTTGATTTTTTTGGAACGAACATAACCAATCCAATGAGTATTCCATAAGAGCCAAAATAAAAGAAGCCTCCTCTAAGTTAAGTTCTTTTTCCCAAAATAGGAAAAAGAAAGACCTGAAAGACAGAGAGGTAAGGCAGATTATTGTGTTATCCCATTTTTCTCTATTCTACAGAATCTATGAGGATCAATGAAGACTTGACTGAAATTGTCATAGTAACCTTTTTGGGATAACAGAAACGACCCTAATAAATTAAAAATTCTAAAAATGAGTGCCATTGTAGCTATTGTTGGACGCCCTAATGTAGGCAAATCCACTTTTTTTCAACCGTCTTGTTCAGCGTCGTGAGGCTATCGTAGATAGCATCAGTGGGGTGACCCGTGACCGCCATTATGGAAAAACCGACTGGAACGGACGTGATTTCTCCGTGATTGATACAGGAGGTTATGTAGCAGGAGGCGATGACGTGTTCCAAAAAGAAATAGATAAGCAGGTGAATCTGGCTATTGAGGAGGCCGATGCCATCATCTTTTAGTAGATGTAGAGAGTGGCATTATGGGTACCGACGAGGAGATTGCCCAACTGCTGCGCCTGCAGCAAGAAGCCTACTTTCTTGGCCGTAAACAAAGTAGATAATACCAAGCGGGGCTATGGATGCCAATGAGTTCTATGCCTTGGGGTTTGAAGAGATTTTTCCTATCTCTAGTGTCAATGGGAGTGGTACGGGCGGGTCTCTTGGATGCCGTGGTCAAAGTACTCCCTGAAGAGGAAAAAGTAGGAAGTAACCCTACCTCGCTTTGCCGTAGTGGGACGCCCCAATGCAGGGAAATCGTCCTTTATCAATGCTCTTATAGGGGAGGAACGCTACATTGTTACCGACATAGCAGGGTACCACTCGTGATGCTATTGATACCCGTTATAATCGTTTTGGGTTTGAGTTCAACCTCGTGGATACCGCTGGGATTCGCCGCAAAGCAAAGGTCAAAGAGGATTTGGAGTTTTACTCCGTGATGCGTTCGGTACGTGCCGATTGAGCACCTCCGATGTATGCCTGCTCTTAGTGGATGCTACTCGTGGCTTCGAGGGCAAGATGCCAATATCTTCTGGCTGGCACAGCGCAATAAAAAAAGGAATAGTAATTCTGGTTAACAAATGGGTTGGTGAAAAACACCCATACCACCAAGCACTTTTGAAGAAGGGATTCACAAGACTATCGCCCCCTTTACCGATGTGCCTATTATCTTTATCTCCGCCCTTACCAAACAACGTATCTACAAGGCAATAGAGAAAGCCGTAGAGGGTGTATAACAACCGTAGTCAGCGCATCAAAACCTCCGTGCTCAATGAGTATTTGCTCCCGATCATTGAGGCTACCCCACCACCAGCTACCAAAGGAAAGTACATCAAGATCAAGTACTGTATGCAGCTACCTACTGACCTACCTCAGTTTGTCTTTTTGCCAACCTTCCCCAATATATCAAGGATCCTTACCGCCGCTTTGTAGAGAACAAGCTCCGAGAGAAATTCAATTTTGAAGGCGTACCTTTGGATATTTTCTTTAGGAAAAGTAAGGGGAGTTTTTGAATTACGAGGTTTGGGTAAAAAGTGAACAAGAAAAATAAAATGAGTAAGAAAAACTTATTTTTGCAATGATTGATGAAGCTATACAACAAGAGGGAGTAACTATTGAAGAACTTAGACAAAGATATTTAAAATGATAAAAGAGGAAATAGAGCTAGAAAAGGAAGAATATACATTTGAAGAAACTAAAAAAATTTCTCTGCTCACTTAGAGATTTTAAAAATCTCTAACAAAATAAAAATAGGATAAAAAAATATGAGAATTATTTTGTTCATCATTTTTAGTCCTTGTATTTTATATCTTATCGATAGTAATGTACAAGAAATATCATGGCAAGAAATTACTATTCTATTATCTTGCATGCCTTTTAGGTGCATGCATAATGTATATCTTAGTTTAGTTCTAGTCGCAAAAGTATAGTACGGAAATGATGGATGTTTGCCATGATTTCTACAATTCTATCTTGTTATTATTATGACAAATTTAATAATCATTATAATGGAAGCTCTTGTAAATTTCTCATTAAGTTCATGATGAGTTTCCATGTAAAAATACAATGGTTTTTGTTATGAATGATGAACGTATTCTAAGTAATAGATAAGTTCAAATCCTTATTCATAAAAATGGGGTAGAATCCTTTATCTAACAGGGTGTATAATTTTTAATTACAGGATGTATGTTTAGTTAAAGGAGGTTCCTACTGTTTATTGTAAAAACTCTCATTATAGAAACGATTTATAAAAGATATAAATAACAAAGAAATGTTCTCATCCAACAATCTTATTCGAAAGAAGAACAGATTAAGCGTTGTGAAATGTAATCTATACAGCTGCAGAATCTCAATTAGCGTATTGATTCTGCTACCTAAGGACGTAAAAACCTGTACAGATTGAAAAAGCAACCTATAGAAGGACTTGACATTAATAATATCGGGCAATATGTTAGTGTTGACAAAACCTGTTCGATGTTAGAGGTCTCCGTATATTATGAACATTGTTGGTATGAAATGAACGCAGCAGATTGGCTTGTTAAAAAAACTTGATCTGATGGGAGAAAAACATTCTTCACTACAGGAAAATTAATGGGACTTCAACAGGAACTTATGCTGATATTCTCACGTCAAAGAAAACAAATAAAGGGAAGAGTGTAATATCTCGTTTTTCTAGTGCTAAAAGACTATGATCCTGATTTTTCAGGAGCCAATTATTTTATGGTAAAAACATCGTGCTTTGAAGAAGATTATCAAGAAAGGATGTTCGATATGCTCCAAATCACAAATAATTGGGATTTGATAAACAAGACGAATTGGAACATGGCAGAAAATTTACAACCATTTAGTTTCAACTTCAAACAAAATAATTTCACATTTTATTTCCCAACATCATGGAAGATGTTCAAGGACAGCAATCATGATAATTTGTCCGCCCTAACCTATTCGTTTTCTTCTTAAGCATGAAGACGAAGGAAAAGAATATAAAGTGTAGTCAATATATATTTGTATGCGAAGACAAGCAAAGAAAAATTTTGAAAAGCATCGCTCTCGAACATAGAAACACGTTTAAAAACATATCAGAATTTGAATGCAAAATACAAAAAGGTAGCTGATAATATTCTAAATCCAAAATTAGAAAAAAGCATGGTACATTCAAGGAGATTTAGAATACCCTGAAAAACAATTTAGAGCTTTTCTCATGTCATATCTTATACAAAGTAATAATGGCATCTGTTATATTGAATCAATTGGACCAAGACCCAGCTTAAATAATTATTATTGGGAAGCAAGCCAAAACGATGTATAGAGTTAATAGTCGAATCATTCAATAACTTGGATTTCTCAAGGAATAGAATTTGTAAAAGGCTCCTATCCGAGATATTGATTGTAACGACTTCCTTTACTATCATATTTTATCAATTTGGAGTTTTTATAATACCAGCTGTGTCTATTTCTTACAACTCCATCACCACCTGTGTTGGTAATGTACAAGTTTCGGAAGAGAATACGAGTGAAAATGGTAGTGTATATAAAGTGTCAGGAGAAACAGACGCCATTGGTAAAGATATTCCTTTCTCCTGCTCCTTATATCAAACCTACAGAAGTGATTTGTGAAGAAGCACAACGAGAAGTCTTCGACCTTATACAAGAAATCATTTTTTTCAGACAATACATTGATTCTAAAAGGAATAAGCAAAGAAAACCAATACTGGATGGAGTACTATATCACAGAGGGGCAATGGGTAGTTACATTTACCTGATAATTAGTTAGAGTACAATTAACTCTTGACACTATGAAAAAATACCTTTTGATTATCATTTGCTTACTGGTCAGCGTTTGTAAAGCACAGCAAAAATAACCCTTTTCACCTTATATACCGCTGATAAGATTTTTAACCCTTAAGGGGCGGTAAGGTCACTGGTGATCTATAATATAAGAGAAGAAACCTCAGGGGAGACTACCGAAGAGATTTATATGCGCTATTTCTTCACTCCACAAGGGGCTATCACTCATATCATAAGCTATAACAATGGAGCAGAAGAGTCCGTCTCTTATTACAAATATGATATTGAAGGAAAGGTCAGAGAGTGTAGCACCCAATATGCGTCTAAAAATATCACCCCTACCGAGACACTCTTTTCCTATAACAAGAACAACAGCATTGTCAAAGAAAAACATTTCTCAGATGGCCAACTCCTTAGAATGATTGAAAGACACTATAATAAGAAGCAACAAGAAGTAAAACAAATTCTCTATGATAACAAGGAAAAAGTGTCTTACCTCTACAGTATATTCCTATGATACTCATGGCTATCAGAACCAAATAGAAAACTATGACAGCAGTGGAAAACGTATAAATAGGACTGTTCAAAAGTTCGATGAGGCAGGCAATGTCTTTGAAAGTATTTTGTATGATGAGGCAGACCGAGAAACGCGCAAACTCTATTTCAATTATGATAAGTACAACAATATCACCAGACGAAAGATAGAGGATATACGCCCTCCCCTAAAACTACAGTGCAAACCCTAAGGTACGAATATGATACCCATCATAACTATATCCAAGAGACCTGCCTTAGTGGCGGTGATGTGATCTATGCTCAAAAAAAGAGTGATCTCTTATTATGATTAGTCACTTATGCTTATTAATGATAGGAAACTTTGTATAATCTAACGTGAGTTCGATATAACGAAAAGTTCCACAGATTTTCTACAGATTTCACAGATTTTCTATGTTTGTATAATTGTGCTGTTGCGATTTACACAGATTTTTATAAGGCCAAAAGGCCTTATTTATCCGTGGAAATTAAGGAGTTATACTTAGTTGTTGTATCATTTTTCTCCGTGAAAATCCGTGGAATCTGTGGGAGAAAAATATAATTTTGCTTACGTCGAACTCACATTAATCTAATTCTTTAAAGAAGCAATAAACTCTCGTCTCTACAGAAGAACTACTTTTTATTGTAATTAATAATTATTTTTGTATTTTTGCACCACAAAAGTTTTTATATTCTTTAAACAATAATACTCAATTTTCAAAAATTATGAATACCGTACAGATAACTTTTAATAATGATATAGAGCGTTCTATCTTTGAAACGCTTTTTGAGAAGTTCAAAATAAAATGACCATAGTCTCTCAAGAGAAACCAACAAAAGTATATGGAGAAACTACTGCTAAAAAGATAAAGAAAGCACGAGAAGAAAAAAGAAAAAAGCTTACTCACTACTATAACTCCTGATAACCTATGGACAAGCGAAATAGAATTATTTTCCATACAAATATCTCAGGAAGCTTTAGAAGACTTAAGATTATCAATAAGTCAGGAACTCCTGCTGTAAAAAAGAAAATAGAAAAGAATTATCCAAGAACTCCAAATAGCTCCTGAAAAAGGGAGTTGGTGCACCTGAACAACTTAAAGGAAAAGAAGGACAAGTATGGGTAGAACCCTAAATAAAAAGACCGAATTGTTTATGAAGTAATAGAGGATGAGAAGATGGTTATTATTTCTCAATTTTTAGGTCATTATGAGGATAAATAACAGTCCACAATAGTCCCTCCAAGGTTTAGAGAATTATAACACCACTACTTTTTGTCTCAAAAAGTCTTCTTCAAAAACTTCGGAAAGGTTATAGACAGTACCGAAGGAAAAGCTGCCAATTCTTCAGTAAGGTCGCCTCCTTTTTAGGGTAGAGTATTCTCGCTTATCTCCCTTTATTGGTTACAGGCTTGAGCAGATGCTTGGTGAGCTTATAGAAGTCAGCCATTTGGGGTTACAGCACGGCTTACGATATAGTCGTATTGCCCTCAGGGTCTCTACGCGTGCCTGCTGGGAGGTGACATTGGTAGAGCCTAAAGCAGTGGCTACTTCCTGTACCACCTTTATTTTTCTTGCCTATGGAATCCACCAAATGGAAAGACACCTCTGGATAGAGAATCGCCAGTGGAATCCCTGGAAAACCGCCACCCGTGCCTACATCTAATACCTTTAGCCCTACCGAGAAGGGGTGTATCTTGGCTATGCCCAAGGAGTGCAATAGGTGATGCAGCACAAAATGCTCCATATCCTTGCGAGAAATCACATTGATACGTGCGTTCCACTCCTCATATAGGCTTACTGCCTGAGTGTATTGTGCCACTTGTGTAGGGGTAGAGTAGGAAAATACTTGAGTAACAACTCCATAAAGACAAGCCTTTAGAAAGGTCAAAAGTAGGATAATATTTTCATTCCTACAAATTTTTCAAGAAAGATTTTAAAAACACTTGTACATTCCAAAAAATAATAGTACCTTTGCCCCGCTTTCTTTTATGGGAGCTTCAAAGAGCTAAGAGCAAGTAAACGTTTAATTTAAGATATTAATATTCAATCCAATGAAAAAGAACATTTCAACCTTCAAGAGAAAAAGAAGAAATAAACACGGTTTCAGAGAACGTATGGCCACGGCAGAATGGACGTAAAGTATTGGCACGTCGTAGAGCTAAAGGAAGAAAAACTTACTGTTTCCTCTGAACCAAGACATAAGAAATAATGTTTATAACTTTCTGTAACAAATAAGGTGCCATCTCATTGTAGATAGCACCTTTTTACTTTTTACTTTTAACCTTATTACTTTTTACCTTTTTACTTTTTATCTTTATATTATGAAGTCTATTGCTGAAATTCGTCGTGATTCTCCCTATCTTAGAGAGAAAGATAGCGGAAATCCTCTAGTATATTTTGACAATGGGGCAACTTCTCAAAAAGCCCCAACAGGTCATTGATAGCATTGTCCATTTTACACCACCTACAATGCCAATATCCATCGTGAGGTACATACCCTCAGCCAAGAGGCTACCGAAGCCTATGAAGTAGCCCGCAAAAAAACTACAAAAAGCACATCAACGCAGCCAAGTCCTACGGAGGTAATTTTTACCAGTGGTACCACCGAGGAATCAACTTAGTGGCTACTTGTCTCACCCTTTTCTAAAGGCAGGTGATGAGATCTTGGTACTGACCACTGAGCACCATAGCAACATCGTTCCTTGGCAGCTCTTAGCCGAGCGTACAGGGGCTGTTGTACGTCCTATCCCTGTAGATAAGGAGGGTATGATCCTTATGGAGGACTTCAAGGCTATGCTCTCTGAGCGTACCAAAGTAGTCAGCTGTCAACAGGTGTCCAATGCCTTGGGCAATGTACACCCTGTCAAGGGAAAATCATTGCTTTTAGCCCATAGCGTGGGGCAGTAACTCTTATAGATGGGGCACAGAGTTGCCCACACTTTGCCATAGATGTACAGGACTTAGATACTGACTTCTTCGTGGCCTCAGGACACAAGATGTACGCCCCTACCGGAATTGGCTTTCTCTATGGGAAAGAGGCATGGCTTAAGAAGCTCCCTCCCTATAAGGGCGGAGGGGATATGATCAAGACCGTCTGCTTTGAAGGGACTACTTATGCCGACCTGCCTTATAAGCTGGAGGCTGGAACGCCCAACATCTGTGGGGGATCGCCTATGGGGCGGCTATTGACCATATGCACTCCTTGGGTATGGCCGACATCGCCGCTCATGAGCACGCCTTGCTAAAGTATGCCCACGAGCAGATTCGCGCCTTAGGCGGCATCACCATCTATGGTACACATGATTTGGAGCGTAAGGCAGGAGTCATCTCCTTCAATGTAGAGGGCGCCCACCCCTATGATGTAGGAACACTCCTTGACCAAATGGGTATAGCTGTACGTACAGGCCACCATTGTGCCCAGCCTGTGATGGACTTTTATCACATTCCAGGTACCATACGTGCTAGTTTCGCCGTTTATAATACCCTCGAAGAAGTTGATCGCCTCATCTTAGGCCTTCAAAAAGCAATGAAGATGCTATTATAGCCATATATACACACTCACGATCAACCAATTGTAAAAATAATTATAATTGATTTTTTTATTTGTCAGTTTCAAAAATAGTTGTACCTTTTGCACTGTCTTAAAAATCACACGCGGGTGTGGTGAAATTGGTAGACACGCCAGACTTAGGATCTGGTGCCGTGAGGTGTGTAGGTTCGAGTCCTATCACCCGCACTAAGCTCTCAGAACACTCTGAGAGCTTTTTAATTTAATACACTTCCCCCTATGTTAGCATCTTTCCAACAGCATCTCCAGCAGCATTCCTTTCCTATGGCAAAAGAAAATTATCTTGGCCATTAGTGGAGGGATTGATAGCGTGGTACTCGCTCACCTGCTCCATGGGTTAGACATTCCTTTCCTTATGGCGCATTGCAACTTCCAGCTACGCGGGGAGGAAAGCGAGGGCGACCAGCGTTTTGTGGAGGCTCTTTCCCACCAGCTTTCTGCTCCCTTGGCTGTAAAGCGTTTTGAAACCAAGGCCTATGGCAAGGCACATGGACTGAACACCCAGCCAGTGGCTCGTGTACTGCGCTATGAGTGGTTTTGAAGCACTACGCCAAGAGCAGGGGCTATGACTATGTACTAACCGCCCATCAGGCCAATGACTCTTGGGAGACGTTCCTGATCAACACTTCTCGTGGCACAGGCCTCAAGGGGCTTTTAGGTATACCCACACAGAACGGGGGCTATCTTGCGCCCTGCTCCCTTTCTCTCGGGAGGAAATCCTCGCCTTTGCCACGAAAACCATATCTCTTGGCGGGAGGACAGCTCCAATAGCTCCGATGCTTATACCCGCAACAAAATTCGCCTACCACCTCCCCTATGCTCAAAGAGGTGCACCCTGCTTTTTAAGAACTTTGAGAAAAACCCAATCGCTCCTACAGCTCACTTCACAACTTCCTACAAGAGGGGTATCGAGCAGTATCGGAAAGAATGTTTTGTCCTAGGCAATCCTATCGTTTTCCTTATAGAAAAACTCCGCAGACACCCCCATAGGCGTTTTTGCTACACGAACTCCTTTCTCCTTATGGATTTTCCGATGCCGATGCTTTGGAACGATTTTTGCAAGCCGATACGGGTAAATACCTTACCAGTGATACCCATCGCCTGCTCTCAACCGTGGGCAATGGCTTATTAGTGAACTAAGGAGGCCTCCCTGCTGTTTTCTATTTACAGGAGGAAGTTGGTGTCATCAAGTCGCCCATAGCCTTGAGTTGGCAAAAAGGTCAGTGAGGCTGCCCCATCAGGAGTCGAGGTGATTTATATAGATAAGCAGAAGGTACTGTTTCCCTTATGCTTGCGCAAGCGTAAGGAGGAGATCTCTTTTACCCTACGGCATGGGCGGACAGAAGAAAGTACTGCGCAAGTAGCTTCAAGGATGAGAAATATTCGCTCTATGACAAGGAAAACCAATGGCTGCTAACCGATAGCACTGACCAAATCCTATGGGTCGTAGGGCCGTCGCGCAGACGAACGTTTTCGCCCTAGCTCTCATACCAAAAGAAATACTCTGTTTCAGACTTAATAATGAATAAAATACCCGATTATGAAAAAATATATTACTCATTGGCTCTCTTTTCCTTGCCTTTATAGCTTGCAAGGGAGAGGGAGTTTCCCAAAAAGACAAGCACAAGACCCTTATCAGAGAATAGATATCTTAGCTCAGAGAAGGCTCAATACCTGCCTCAACCTCCCAAACATTATGAAAAAGGTCGTAGTGCCTGCCAAACTCAAAGTATTACTACCAGTCTGTGGATTTTACCAAGAATGGGGACGAACTCAAGGAAGACCTAGCCGTGCTGACCATCGTCAAGCATACCCATTTTATCCCTTATGGCAAGCGCCATCCTTACTTGGAAAAGGCCAACAAAGACCCCAAAAATCCCCAGCATGTTCTCTTGGTCTATACAGGAGAGAGCCGCCCGCAAGTGAGATACAGAGCGCAACCAGCCACATGGGAGTATCAATACCGAACATATCTACCCACAGAGCCATATCAAAAATACGGGGATCCTGACCAGCCCTTAGGGCGACTTGCACCACTTGCAGTATATGAGACAGTGGCACCAACTCCTCCCGTGGCAACCTTCCCTTCACCGAAGGGCATGGCGCCTAAGCAGAGAAAAAAGGCAAAGCATGAGCATCCAGGTGACGAATATAAAGGCGATGTGGCTCGTATGCTTATGTATATGTACCTGAGATACAACCTACCTTTTTCACCATGTAAGTACCGATGGAGTGGGGCTGCTACTGAAGTGGAATGCCGAAGATGAGGTCTCACCTCTGGAACTACAGCGCAACAATGAGATAGAGCAAGCCAGGGCAACCGCAATCCTTTTATTGACAACCCTTATTTGGCTACTAAAATTTTTGGTCAGGTAGCGGGGCGTACTCCTGAGAATCTGTGGAAGTAGAGTGCCTCTTACCCTGAGATAAAACCAATACCCTACCCAGGCGGTAGTTACTCCTACCAGAAGGCCTACAAGGATATCCGTAGGGAGAATGCACCCCTAGGTAGAGACGACTATAGGCATAGGGCAGCAGCCAAAGGGAAAAGCCAAAAAGGCAAAAGCGCATACGTTTTTCTAAAGACTAGATATAAGAAGGTAGTAAGGGCAAGCTATTGCTGGTATGACCAGAGAAAAAGCTATAGCCCATCTCCCTATCACAATACGCAGTTGAGCAATGAGCGCTTCGGTATGTAAGGGGCGCAGGCGTCCTACAATCTCCTTAGTAGTATTGGTAATAGCCACTGTAAGGAGCAAGGTTCCTATGGCATAGAAAAATACATCAAGCCTCCTTGCGTGCAAAGAAGTGGAAGTTAGCTCAAAGAATCAGGGCAAAGAAGGGTACCCAATTCCATGCATTGGTAATAAGCAGCCAAAAAGGTATCCCATGAGAGAGAACCCGTTTGGTTTATGGCCACCAGTAGCTGATAATCTTTCTCTAAAAGGTCTGCAAGCATAGGCATTAGTAAAAATAAAAATCCTTAGTACTAAATACTAAGGATTTTTGTGCCTACGACTGGATTCGAACCAGCACGCCCTAACGAGGCACCACCCCCTCAAGATGGCGAGTCTACCAATTTCTCCACGTAGGCAAGGTAAGACTGCTTTCACAGTAAAAATAGCCCCAGGGCTAAAACTTATGACCAGGTGGGCCTCGAACCCACGACCCCAACATTAAGAGTGTCGTGCTCTGCCAACTGAGCTACCGAGTCATTAAAAATCTTTCGTGTGACCTGGCTGAGACCGAACCCAGGACCCCAACATTAAAAGTGTTGTGCTCTACCAGCTGAGCTACCAAGTCGCCATGTCGTTTAAAGTGCAAATTATGTGACCTGGCTGAAACTGAACCCAGGACCCCAACATTAAAAGTGTTGTGCTCTACCAACTGAGCTACCAAGTCCTTTTGCAAATCTCCCTTATGTTAGGAGCTTTGTTGCGGGTGCAAAATTACATCTTTTTCGTATAAACAAACAAAAATAATTATTTTTGCATTTTATTTCTATCCTTATCGCAACAGCTTATTAATCTGTGTTTTATGAAAGAAAAATTATCCTTTTAGGCTACATGGGTAGCGGAAAAATCCACCATCGGGCAGCTCCTCGCCCACGCTCTCGACCTCCCTTTTGAGGACTTGGACAGCTTTATCGAGCGCAAAGAAGGAAAAAGATCTCAGAAATATTCGCCCTGAAGGGAGAAATCTATTTTTAGAAAAACAGGAACAAGCCTACCTCTCTGAGCTGCTGGACTGCTCTACCCCTATGGTCATCGCCTTGGGAGGCGGTACCCCTTGCTATGGAAAGGCTATGGAGCTTATTCGTGCTGCTTCTCCTTATTCCTTCTACCTGCAACTGCCTACAAGCGAACTTATGGCGCGCCTCTTGCCTGAGAAAGCTAAGCGCCCTTGATCGCTCATCTATCTTTGGAGGATATAGAGGAGTTTCTCAACAAACACCTCTTCGAGCGCTTTCCTTTCTATACCCAAGCGCATTTTATCCTCCCCTGTCATGGCCTTAGCCCCACCGAGATTGTAGAAAAAATAAAAACACAGATAAAATAATTAGGAAAACACTTGACAACACCCCTTAAAAAATCGTATATTTGCACCCCTTAAATGCCTTTGATACAAACAATGAAATTATCTAGCTTTTAACTTCAATCTTCCTAAAGAACTCTTGGCTGAGTATCCCAGTGAAAACCGCGATGAAGCGCGCCTTATGGTTGTCGATCGCAAAAATAGGCACCATAGAACATAAGTTGTTCAAAGATGTTATTGATTATTTCGACGATGGAGATGTTTTCGTCCTCAATAACACTCAAGGTATTCCTGCACGCCTCTATGGCCATAAGGAGAAAACCAACGCTAAGATAGAGGTCTTTCTCTTAAGAGAACTCAACAAAGAACAACGCCTATGGGATGTTCTAGTGGATCCTGCTCGAAAAAAATACGTATCGGCAACAAACTCTTTTTGACAAAGAAGAGGAACTCGTAGCTGAAGTAATTGATAATACAACCTCTCGCGGACGTACCCTTCGTTTCCTTTTTGATGGTTCTTACGAGGGCTTCGCAACAAACTCTTAGAGTTGGGACATACTCCGCTGCCTAAGTATATCACCCGCCCTGTAGAGCCTGAGGACGAAGAGCGTTACCAAACAATCTATGCCAAGTACGAGGGGGCTGTAGCTGCTCCTACGGCTGGGTTACACTTCTCCAAACAGCTCATGAAGCGCTTGGAGATCAAGGGCATTAGTTTTGCCGAACTCACCCTACATGTAGGCTTGGGTACCTTCAACCCTGTAGAGGTAGAAGACCTCTCCAAGCACAAAATGGATAGCGAGGAGATCATCATTCCTCAAGAGGCTTGCGACAAGGTCAATAAGGCCAAGGAAGCTGGCAAGCGTGTATGTGCTGTGGGAGACAACCGTGATGCGCGCCATGGAAAGCTCGGTATCCTCTCACAATACACTAAATCCTTTTTGTGGGTTGGACTAATAAGTTCATCTTCCCTCCTTACGATTTCGGCGTAGCCAATGCGATGATTACCAACTCCATACACCTAAATCCACCCTACTGATGATGGTTTCTGCCTTTGCTGGCCACGAACTCATCATGGATGCCTATGAGGAGGCCGTAAAGAAAAATACAAATTCTTCTCCTACGGAGATGCTATGCTAATCATATAATGGTCAATGGTTAATTGTTATCAATGACAACCTAACTATTGACAATTTAAGATGCCCCCAATAACCAACATCAGAAAATTAACAATTAATAATTAACAATTGATAAGTCGTTTATTCCTTATAGCCCTACTCTGTATAGGGCAACCTATCGTATTTGCGCAAGTACTCCCTAGTGAGGTAGCGCAAGAGAAAGAAACCTTGGCTAAGCCCTATAAGCCCAGAGGGAGGACGGACTTGAGAAAATCAATGAATTACTCAAGCAGGCCAAGAAGAAAAACAAGAAACTCCTTATCCAAATAGGGGGAAATTGGTGTATATGGTGCTTGCGCTTTAACCACTTGGTTACCACAGACCCCCGAACTGAAAAAAATCTTGGACAAGAAGTACCTATACTACCACCTGAACTACTCGCCTGAGAACAAAAACGAAAAAGGCCTTTGCCAAATACGGAAACCCAGGTGAGAAATACGGCTATCCTGCTTTTCTAATCCTTGACAAAAAAAGGCAATATCCTCTCCACTCATAAGACGGAAGATATGGAAGAAAACAAAAGGATATAACAAGGAAAAAGTCAAAAAAATTCCTATTAGGTCGCCTAGACTTAAACAGCCAACTTTAACTTTTATTTAAAGACAAAAAGTATTTTTATTTCACGATTATTCATTAATTTTTGTACCCTCTAAAAATAAAAGTTTTTTTATGGCAAATATTACATTTCACAATGAGCCTGCTTCTACTGCAGGTGAACTACCTAAAAGTAGGTACTATTGCGGCTAATTTCGTAGCCGTTGGTAGTGATTTGAAAAGAAAAATCACTTTCCGATTACAAAGGACAACGTGTGGTGCTCAACATATTCCCCAGCGTAGATACAGGCGTATGTGCCGCTTCTGTAAGACGTTTCAACAAAGAAGCTGCCAACCTTCTCAATACCAAAGTATTGTGTATCTCCAAGGACTTGCCTTTCGCTATGGCTCGTTTCTGCGGAGCTGAAGGTCTGAACAATGTAGTGGTACTCTCCGATTTCCGTGGCGATTTCTCTAAGAAATATCCTTTGGAACTTGTAGACACCCCTCTTAAGGGACTCCTCTCGTGCTGTTATCGTCTTGGACGAAGAAGAAAGAGTGATCTATACCGAACAAGTAGAAGAAATCACTAATGAGCCTGATTATGAGGCCGCACTCAAGGCCTTAAAATAAGAAATAAGGCTTTAAGATAGAAAAATAGGGAGCGACCTTTCGCTCCCCTATTTTTACTCTTCATGCTGATGATAACAACTACAAGTGGTGTCTCCACAGCGGAAACCGCTGATATCTACCTCAAGAGTGGCATGCTGTACCCCTGGTGATAGAGAGAATGCTTGAGTTCTTTTTTTCATCTGCATAATATCTTCTAAGCTGACACCTTCCTGACCACCAAGTGTGCTGTCAAGGCATTCTCAGAACTACTTAGCGCCCAGATATGTAAGTGATGAATGGAGGTGATACAGGGGTGAGCTAGCAGTAATTGTTGTATCTCTTCATTGGAAAGTTGATGAGGTACACCGTCCAAAATGAGCTTAACACTCTCCTTGAGCAGCGCCCAGTGGAAAAGAGAATGACAAAAAGCAATCACAAAACTAATGATGGGGGTCTATGATATTCCAGCCTGTCAGCGCAATCAAGCCTCCTGAGACGATCACCCCTAGAGACCAAAGCATCTACCATCAGGTGCAAGAATGCTCCCTTGATATTGATATCATCTTTCTGTCCCTTGTAGAAGAGAAAAGCCGAAAGCCCATTGATAAAGATTCCTATCAGTGCGGTGATGATAATCATCACTCCCTGCATCTGGGGCGGATGCGAGAAGCGCTCAATACTCTCCACCCCTATCTTGATAACAATAAGGCAAAAGAATTACAGCATTGACAAACGAGGCCAATATAGAAGCCTTTTTATACCCATAGGTATAAAGCGCGGTCGCTCCCTTTTGTGCCAACTTCATTCCCAAGAGCGAGATAATAAGGGTTGCCACATCGCTCAGGTTATGGCTGGCATCAGAAATCAGGGCTAAGGAGTTGATGCGTATCCCTACCACAAAACTCTATAATGGTATAGAGCGCATTTGCCCCTATCCCTACATAAAATGCCTGATTGATACGTTTCAAATCTGGCACATGGTGATGATGGTGACCATGATGGTCGTGATCATGATGTTCCATAATTTTTAGAAATTAGTGGTTAGTGATTAGTAATTAGTGGTTGGTTGCTATGGACTAACAACTAACAACTAACAACTAATCATTAACAATTGTTCCTACTGCTTCCCCTGCCACTACTTTGGCCAGATTGCCTTTTTTTGTTCATATCAAAAACAATAATGGGCAAGTGGTTTTCTTAGCTAAGGTGAAGGCAGTCATATCCATACTTTAAGATTTTTGTCTATAGCCTCCACAAAGGTAAGATGTTCATACTTGGTAGCTTGTGGATCTTTCTCTGGGTCTGCTGTATAGATACCATCTACACGGGTACCTTTGAGAATCACATCGGCATTGATTTCTATCGCTTTTGAGTACCGCAGCCGAATCGGTAGTAAAAGTATGGGTTCCCTGTACCTGCCCCGAAGATGACCACGCGTCCTTTTTCCAAGTGGCGTACCGCCCTACGACGGATAAAAAGGCTCTGCAATGGCCTCCATCGTAATGGCCGTTTGTAAGCGGGTGAGTACCCCTCGCTCTCTAAGGCACTTTGCAGTGCTAAGGCGTTAATCACCGTAGCGAGCATACCCATATAGTCTCCCTGTACCCTGTCCATACCATGCTAGCTCCTGCAAAGCCCACGGAAGATGTTCCCACCCCCGATGACTATCGCCACCTCGGCACCTTGTTCCACAACTTGCTTGATCTCTATGGCATATTCCTTTAATCGTGCTGGGTCTATCCCATGCTGACGGTCTCCCATAAGGGCTTCTCACTTAGCTTAGGAGGATTCTCTTGTATTTCATTTGGATTATCTTTTTCAGCAATACTGATGAGTGTATAGTGTGCTTTCGCACTTTATTTTTCATTTTTCACTCATCGGGACAAAGGTACGATATCTTCACAAGATTACCAAAAATATAAAACCAATTTGTCTATTCTCCAATTAGCCAATTTGATTTATCAACCCATTAGCAAATTATCAAATTAATTCGTACTTTTGCCACAAAAAAGATGACACTTTCTGAAAAAGACCAGCGATACCTCTGGCACGCCTATACACAACACAAAAACCAGTGATACCCCTATCGCTATTGTAAAGGAAAGATGCCCTCCTTTGGGACGAAAAACGGCAATACGTATATTGATGCCATCGCCTCTTGGTGGGTTAATCCGTACGGACATAGTAACGAACGCTTAGCTCGAAGGGCTTACGAGCAACTCACCTCGCTGGAACATGTACTTTTTGGGGGCTTTACCCACCAGCCTGCTTGCGACTTGGCTGAGGCGCTTCTTAAGATCCTGCCTGAGAACCAAAGCAAAGTGTTCTTCTCGGACAATGGCTCTACCGCAGTGGAGGTGGCTGTAAAAATCGCCTTACAATATTACTATAACCGTGGGGAGAAGCGCACTACCTTCATCGCCTTTGAGGAGGCTTTCCATGGGGACACTTTTTGCGGCTATGGCCGTATCTGGTATTTCACTCTATACTACCGCTTTTTCAGGATCAATTGCTCAAGGGTGGTACGTATCCCTATCCCTGAAAAGGGACAGGAAGAGCTTGCAAACAGCGCCTCTTGAGGTGATTGCCCAAGAGAAGTGTGCGGCCTTTATCTTTGAACCCTTAGTCCTCGGAGCAGCGGGTATGCGTATGTACGCTCCAGAAGTCTTGGACGAACTGATCCAAATATGCCGTGAGCATCAAGTACTTACCATAGCCGATGAGGTGATGACGGGCTTCAGAAGACAGGAAAAGACCTTCGCTTGTGATTATCTCAAGCAAATGCCTGACATGATTTGCCTATCCAAAAGCGCTCACTGGGGGTACCATTCCGCTTTTCGGCAACCACTACTACCGAGGCTATTTACGAGGGCTTTCTATAGTGATGACATTAGCAAAGCACTCTTCCACGGACATACCTTTATGGCCAATCCTACAGGCTGTGCCATTGCCTTGGAGAGCCTCAAAAATATTGGCTGAAGAAGAAATGCAGGCCAACCTTAAGCGTATTCACGCAAGGCATGTGGCCTTTGCCGCTAAAATGGACAAACATCCTAAGGTAGCCCGTACCCGTACCCTTGGCGTGATTGTCGCCTTGGACTTGAAAGTACCTGATACAGGAGAGTATTATGGAGCCATCGCAACGAACTCTATCGTTTTTACATCAGTCATGGAGTGATCTTGCGCCCTGTATATCATACCATATATATATTACCTCCTATATCATCACCGACAAACAGCTCGATAGGGTCTACCAGGTGGTGGAAGAGAGTATAACATACCTAAGCCAAAAAGGACTTATATAGATGAGCAACCACACACCCAACGCTGCCCTTACCATAGGGCAGCGTATCATTGCCTTTAACAAGAGCTTACAGTATACGGGCAAACTCCCTGAGGGCTTCGCTGTGCTAAACCCTTACTTGGATAACCCTGAGACGCTACAGGTGATGACCTCTTTTATGACAAATATTATAACGATGAAGTACCCCGCAAGTTTATCATCGGCATCAATCCCAGCCGACATGGGGCGGGGGTTACAGGAGTGCCTTTACCGATACCAAGCACTTGGAAAACGATTGTGGTATCCCCATGCTTTCGGCTCGTACCCACGAGGTCTCCTCGGTATTCGTCTATGATATGATTGCCCAGTATGGAGGCGTGGCTGCTTTTTACAAGGATTATTATATCAACTCACCCTTCCCCTTGGCTATTGTCCGCAAGAATGCACAGGGCAACTGGCTCAATGCCAACTATTACGATGACCCTGAGCTTTTTGCTTTGACCCGTGAGTATATGATAGAGACCCTCAAAAACATATAGCCCTAGGCCTTGACACCAATGAAGTCTATATTTTAGGTAAGAAAAACGCTACTTTCTTGGAAAAGCTCAACAAAGAGGCTTCTTTGTTCAAGAAAATGGTCGTTCTAGAGCACCCTCGCTATATAGAACAATACAAGTCCAAGGAAAAACAACTGTATATAGACAAGTTTATCACCCTATTAAAAACCTAATTATATGAAAATCCTAAAAGAACTAGACGAACTCACCGCCGTCGAGGTCATCTCCCCGAAGTGGCCGGAGCGTATTCGCCACTATGCCGAGCAGCGTACCCAGAGTAACTCCTCCCATAGGCTTCGACCGTCTTCAGCACTGGGAGCGATTCTTATTGCTTTGGGAGTTATTGTCCTTTTGGCTCATAACTGGGACGAGGCTTCCTCGCTGGATAAAGACCTTTTTCTCCTTCCTCCCCTATTGACTGGTCAGGCTGCTTGTGGATACCTGCTTTTCAAAAAGGGACTCACCTCTTGGTGGGGGGAAGCTGCCGCTGCCTTTACCGCTTTGACCATAGGGGCTACGATTGCTATGGTACATCAGGTATATAACCTGCCCGATAGCTCCTTTGCTAGCTTCCTCACTCTCTGGCTTATTTTAGCCTTGCTCTACCCTCTACCTTATGCGCTCACGGGCGACAGCTGTGCTCTATTATATAGGGATAGGGGCTCTCTGTATATTGGGGTATAGAGAATGGCCTACTTACTATACTTCTTTGGTTACCTTTACGCTTATCTTGCCTTTTTACATCTGGCATATAAGGTATAAGGCAAATAGTGCGATTACTTATGCCTTTCACTGGCTTACTGTAGTCTTTTTCGGAATAGCTTTGTTTATCCTCTCTGCAAATATAAGAGATGATGGCGCTATTCTTTGGTTTATCTTACTCTCTGCTATTTATCTTATGATTGGAAAGTATCTACAAACAAGTATTTATTACAATGCCTATAAGGTAGCTGCCCTTTTGTGTATTCCTATTTGTTTCTTTATAGAAGATTTTCCTTCTTTTAATAATTACACCCTATATACGACCATTGCTATAGTACTTTTCTATTTTTTTACTTATTGCAAAGTATTATTATATAGATAAAAAGGAAAAACACTGGATCTTGTATTAGTTTTTCCTCTATTGTATATACTTTCTATCTATTTAGTGCGCCTTTACCTATATGATTTAGTTATTTTAGCCTTTGGTGCTTACTATATTTGGAAAAGGATTTAAGAGCGAACGTAGTTTAGTGGTCAATTATGGCCTTTCGGTCATCTCTGTTGAGATTGCTATACGATTTTTGATAGTTACTACCCTTTTTATTATCAAAGGAATTGTCTTTTATCCTCTTAGGTATAGGCTTTTTGTAGCCAATTATTTCATTCTAAAAACAAAAGAAAAATGCGTAAGAAATACCTCCTCATAGCCTTTGCCTGTATGGTACTGGTACAGCTAGCTTTCCCTCTAAAAATGATTTTTGATAGGGAACAATTCTCTTACGGGGCGAAACCTTCCTGATGAAGAGTGCCCCCTGACCCCTACGATGCCTTCCGCGGACGCTATGTGATGATCAGCTACGAGGACAGAGAGGTACCCATGCCTAGAAAAATTTCAGCATATGGAAGACCTCAAAGAACTCTATATCACAGTGAAAAAGGACGAACATGGAATGCTTGTCATGACCAAAGTAACCCTCACAACCGCCCACCGATACCAATAGCTATATCAGGAAGAGGCCGAATCCTATGGCTTTTTCTTATGATGATGGTGAAATATGGTTAGACCTCCCCTATCGCTATTATATGAACGAAAAACAAAGCCCCAAGAGCTGAAAGACTGCTCAATGAGGCCTATGCTCAAATCGTTGTCTACAAGGGACAAGTGGTACTCAAGGGTATTCTGGTTAATGGCATGCCTATAGAAAAAAATATCTTGACTAATTAGCAGAAGACAAATCTTATAAAAATATACTTTATTATATGAAAAATTTCTCCCTTAGAAACACTCAAGCAAGAAATATTCTCATCCTTCCTCTGTGTAGGCTTAGACGTGGATCTAAGCAAAAATTCCTCCTTTCCTACTCAAGGAAGAAGATCCTATTTTTACCTTTAACAAGGCAATTATCGACGCCACCCACCCCTATACCATTGCCTATAAGCCCAATATTGCTTTCTATGAAGCCTATGGGGAGCAGGGCTGGCAGTCGCTAAGAAAAGACCATGTGACTACCTCAATGAGCAGCACCCTCGTATCTTTACCATAGCCGATGCCAAGCAGGGGCGATATAGGCAATACAGCTACCATGTATGCCAAGGCTTTCTTTTGAAGATCTACAATTCGACAGCGTAACGGTAGCCCCTATATGGGACAGGATTCTGTAGAGCCTTTCTTGGCTTTCAAGGACAAGGCTACTATTCTTTTGGCACTGACCTCCAACAAGGGAGCTTTTTGATTTTCCAGACGCTCTCCACCGAGGGGGTACCTCTCTACCAGCAGGTACTCACCCGCTCCCAGCAGTGGCATAACGCTCAGAATCTCATGTATGTAGTGGGCGCTACCAGGCGGAATACTTGGCCGAGATTCGCCGTATAGTCCCTGATGCCTTCCTGCTCGTCCCTGGAATAGGTGCCCAAGGGGGCGACCTCACTCAGGTATGCAAGTACGGACTCAACGAGTCGGTAGGGCTAATTATCAACGCCTCTCGTGCAGTCATCTATGCCTCTCAGGGGAAGACTTCGCCTCAAAAAGCAGGGAAGCCGCCCATACCCTCCAACAAGAAAATGGCCGCTATCCTTCACTTCCAATTCCCTACACTATGACCTTTTCTGAAGAAAATTACCTGAAAAATCATCTACCATCTCGGCCAAGAACGCCTAGAGGAAGTAACGACCAATGCCATAGCCGATGTCATGCAGACCAAGGCCTCATCAGTTACCGATATGATCAGAAGCTACATGAAAAGGGCTGGGTAGAACACAAGAAATACCAAGGTGTCTCCCTTACCAAAGAAGGAGAGAAAAACGCCCTTTTGTCATCCGAAAGCACCGCCTTTGGGAGGTCTTTCTCGTGGAAAAAGCTCCATTTCTCTTGGGACGAAGTCCATGAAGTGGCCGAGCAGCTAGAGCATATACAGTCCGATAAGCTCATCGAAGAATTGGACAAGCTCCTGCTCTACCCCGAAAAAGACCCCATGGCGATCCCATCCCCGATAAGTTTGGCCACATGCCCTCTCTCAAAAGTGAGCTGCTGAGCCAAATGAAGCCCAAACAAGTTGCCCAATGTGAGGAGTGAGGAACACTTCTAAAGAATTTTTGCAATATCTCAATAAGATAGACATTTCTATCGGAAAAGAAATTAAGATTTTTGGAGATACATTCCTTCGACAATTCTATTGAAATTCAACTAGATAGCCGAACTATCAACATTTCCTCCATGATAGCAGAAAACATATATGTTACAAATAAGTCTTATTTTTCTTTTTGTTTCTGAAAAATAGATTATTTTTTGCCCTCACATTCTCAATAAAAATGTTACGTAAAAATACTTTTCATCACTCTTGGTGTGATTGCCCTTGGGGTAGTTGGTTACTTCCTATTCTTCCTTCTGGCAAGTATAAGTTTGAAAACCAAGAAATTATACTCGACGATTGCGGCGAGTGGAGACGAAGATTGTGCTGAAGTTTCCATCAATTACATGCTTTGCAAAAACCTAGTGCTTTTGCTCAAGCGTTTAACGACACTATTCAGCGACAATTGGTCAGAATCCTCACCGCAAAGGATACTGTCATGGGGTTAAGGAAGCGGCAGAGCTGTTCCTTTCTCAGTACAAAGCCGACAAGAGAGCAGTTCGAAGGCATCTCCCTTATCAAATACAAATTGTAGACACCATTCTCTTGGAGAATGACGCCCTTATCTCCCTCCAGCGCTCAGGATATGAGTACTTAGGGAGGTGCCCACCCTATCAACTGGATCAGCTATATGAACTTCAAGGCTTCCGATGGTACTCCCCCTTCCTCAAGCAGCTCTCTTTACCAATAAGGACAAGATCTTGGAGGGTAGCCGAAAAAGCACTTCAGAGACTTTCAACCTCTCCGAAGAGGAAGAACTTAGTGAAAAACGGCTTTATGTTCCAGAATGATATTTTTGCCTTGCCTAAAAATATTGGTTTTGATCAAAACCACCTCATTTTATTGTATAACCCATATGAAATAGCCCCTATAGCACCGGAGTTTTTGGAGGTAAAAATCCCTCTCTCCGAAGTAAATCCTTGGCTTTCATTTTAACCTTAATGACCCAAAAGAAAAATGACACCCCACACGGAAAGTTTACTACCTTAGCTGTTGCGATACCTGCCAACGCATTCTCCACGAACTCAAAGTATTGGAGGATTTCACCTTTCAAGATGTAAAAGAAGAGCCTATCTGCGAGACTGATCTCGAACAGCTCAAGAATGTTACTGGAAAGTATGAACTCTTGTTCAACAAGCGCTCTAAACTCTACAAAAGAACGCCAACTCAACGAAAAAGACCTGACGGAGAATGATTACAAAGACCTTATTTTTGGAACATTATACCTTCCTGAAAAAGACCTATATTAATCATTGACGACCATGTCATACTGGGAGAATGCTACCAAAATTATAAAAAGAAACACGCAAACACTTATAATATCATTTCCTTTCTGAACTCTATGAGTACAATCACTCAACTGAATATCCCTACCACCAACCTCCCCGTATTGTTGTTATTGGGGCTGGTTTTGGTGGTATCAATATCGTAAAAGCAATTGGATTTTTCCAAAATGCAAGTGGTTCTGATCAATAAGACCAATTACCACACCTTCCAGCCACTACTCTATCAGGGTGGCAACCGCGGGACTGGAACCCTGACTCTATCGCACACTCCGTGCGCTCTATCTTTAAGAAAGAAAAAGACCTTCCACTTCCGCATCACTGAAGTAAAACAGATGAATCCCGAAAAGAAGTGTATTTATACCGACCTAGGGGATCTCTCCTACGACTACCTTGTGATAGCTTCTAGGTTCACAGACCAACTTCTACAGCAATGCCAATATCCAAAAAGTATGCCATGCCTATGAAGACCGTCCCTGAAGCGATAGATATGCGTAGCCTTATTATCCAAAACTTGGAGGCGGCCATTCTGACCAATGACCTTGAAGAGCGCAATAGCTGATGAACTTTGTCATCGTCGGAGGAGGCCCCACAGGAGTGGAACTGGCTGGTGCGCTTTGCCGAACTTAAAAAGCCATATCCTCCCCACTGACTACCCCCGACTTGGACATTCGCAAGATGAATGTCAACCTGATTCAGGCCGATCCTCGCTTGCTAGTGGGTATGGGAGAAAAAAATCCAGCCAAAAAGCCAAAAGAATACTTGGAAAAATGGGCGTTACCAGCTGGTTCAACACCTTTGTCAAGGATTATGATGGTACCAATGTGGTAACCAACACGCATAACTTTGAGACCCGTACCCTTTATCTGGACTGCTGGGGATCAAGGGTAGTACTATAGAGATCCCTCAGCAGAGCATACAGTTCGGCCGCTATGTGGTCAATGAGTTTAGTGAGATAAAAGGTTGTAAGGATATCTGTACGCATTAGCGATATAGCCTGTATGATCAGTGACAAATGCCCAAAGGACACCCCATGGTGGCACAACCTGCGATCCAACAAGGGAAAGCAATTGGGCAAAAAACCTCAAGAGAAAAAAATTGCTGGCAAGAAGAACTTAGTACCTTTCAGCTATTTTGACAAAGGCGCTATGGCTACTGTCGGGCGTAATAAGGCCGTGGTAGAGATTGCAGGTATGCGCTTTTCAGGCTGGTTCGCTGGATTCTCTGGATGGTCGTACACTTGGCTTTCTTGGTGGGCTTCCGCAACAAAATGGTAGCCTTGGCCAACTGGATTGTACAGTATTTCCAATACAACAAAGGGGTACGCCTTATTATCCGCCCTTACAAATCGGCTTATGAGAGGGACAAGAACAAGCCCTCAAACCATAAACTTTTCATTTTTCTTCCATTAAAGAGCTACCCCATATGTGAGAGTAGCTTTTTAATTTAAAGTAAAAAATTTGGCAGTATATCTTGCTTATTCAAAAATATAATTACCTTTTGCCCCTGATTTTACAAATATCATTATTAATTATCTAAATTATCAAACGATGAAAAATGATTCTTTCAGCACTTACTCTCGGAGTTTTGCTGCTTTTTGCTCAAGAAGAAACTACGGCCTCCTCTATGTCGGCTCCAGAGCCTTCTGCGGCCTCTGAAAAAGACATGGACTCAGTGCGGGACTTATCTCCCTGATGTTCAACCAAACGGCTTTTAACCATGATTGGACTGGGGAGGTACCAATAACTACGGAGGAAACCTCAACCTTTCCTACGATGCCAACTATAAAAAAGGTGCTTGGACATGGGATAACAAACTCCTTGTGGATTACGGTCTTACCAAAGTAGATGGCGATGCTTTCTCTAAGAAATCTAATGACCGTTTCGCCCTTTACTCTCTCTTGTAGGACGACAAGTATCCGATACTTGGTTTGTTTCTTTCTTTGCCAATTTCCAAACCCAATTGGCCAAAGGGTATAAGTATGACACAGATAACACTGGAAAACAAATCCGTACCGAAACAACCAACTTCTTAGCGCCTGCTTACTTCTCCTTCGGACCTCGGGTATGTTGTGGAAAAAGAGCGATAACCTAAAGGTTAATATCTCTCCTGCTACAGCAAGATTCATCTTCACAGATAAGAAGTTCACTGAGGCTGCCCCTCACTTCGGGGTAAAACAAGGAGAAACCTCTCGCTTTTGAGTTCGGTGCGGCCGTAAATGGATATGCGAAGTTTGACAACTTGGTGAAGAATGTAACCCCTTTGAGAATACCCTTAGCCTCTATAGCAACTATTTGGACAAACCCCAAAATGTAGATATAGACTATACGCTCAATGTACTGATGAAGGTAAATGACTTCCTTTCAGCCAACCTCACCTTCCAGGCCATCTACGATGATGACGCTGCAAAAGCCTTCCAGATAAGAGAAGCCTTCGGTGCTGGATTCACCTATAAGTTCTAACAAGATAAAGAGAAAAAGCAAAAAGGTAAAAGAGAAAAATTCTTTTTTACCTTTTATTATTTTGTTACTCATCACTATCATTGGGTACCTCTTCACGCTTCATTTTTCACTCTTCACTTATCATTATCATGTGGGCGTTTTCCGAAGATATGTTCCAAATCTTCCTTGAAGATCACCTCGCGTTCTAAAAGCAATTCGGCTAAGGTCGTGAGCTTTTCCCTATTGGTTCTAAGGATATCAAGGGCGCGCTGGTATTGTTGTTCTATAATCTCTTATTTCCTCATCAATTACCTGAGCGGTTTTCTCACTATAAGGTTTGGTAAAATCCGTATTCCTCACCTGTGGGATCGTAATAGGTTAAGTCCCGATCTTATCATTAAGCCCATAAATGGTTACCATGGCACGAGCCTGTTTTGGTTACCTTTTTTCTAGGTCACTGAGTGCCCCTGTGGAGATTTTCCCAAAGGTAATCTCTTCGGCTGCACGACCACCTAGGGCAGCACACATCTCATCTTGAATCTGGTCGGTGCGTACAATCTGTCGCTCTTCAGGTAGGTACCAAGCCGCCCCAAAGCGAACGTCCCACGAGGAACTATAGTTACCTTGACCAAAGGAGCTGCATGCTCCAAGAGCCAACTCACAGTAGCATGTCCCGCTTCATGATAAGCAATTGCCTTTTTCTCCTCAGGAGTGATAATCTTGTTCTTCTTCTCTAAGCCTCCGATGATTCTATCCACGGCATCCAAGAAATCCTGCTTATCCACCGATGTCTTGCCACGACGGGCTGCAATCAGTGCGGCTTCATTACACACATTGGCTATATCCGCTCCTGAGAAACCAGGGGTCTGTTTGGCTAAGAACTCTACATCTAAGTCCTCGGTTACTTTGATGGGGCGCAAGTGTACTTTGAAAATCTCTTTTACGCTCGTTCAAGTCAGGCAAGTCCACATGAGATCTGTCGGTCAAAACGTCCTGCTCTCAGTAGTGCCTTGTCCAAAATATCAGCACGGTTAGTGGCTGCCAGAACAATCACATTGGTATTGGTACCAAAACCGTCCATCTCTGTAAGTAACTGATTGAGGGTGTTTTCTCTTTCATCATTGGCATTGGTCAGGTTATTTTTGCCTCTGGCTCTACCTATAGCATCTATCTCATCTATAAAAGATGATAGAGGGCGATTTCTCTTTAGCCTGTCGGAACAAATCCCGCACACGAGAGGCACCTCCTACGAACATCTCTACAAAGTCCGATCCTGAAAAGGGAAGAAAGGTACCTGTGCCTCACCTGCTACAGCCTTGGCAAGAAGCGTTTTCCCTGTCCCAGGAGGGCCTACAAGCAGCGCTCCTTTGGGAAATTTTCCTCCCTAGGAGGTATATTTTTCAGGATTCTTGAGAAAATCCACTATCTCCTGTACCTCTTCCTTGGCGCCTTCAGGCCCTGCTACATCTTGGAAAGTGATTTTCTTATCCTTCTCTCCGTCGAAGAGCTTGGCACGAGAGCGACCTATATTGAAGAACTGTCCTCCCCAAAGCCGCCTCCTGCACGGCGCATTAAAAATATCCAAAGACCAACAAAGAGTACCAGCGGCAATACTACCGTGATGAGCAGGTCTCCTACAAAATTCTGTTCGGTACGGTATACCAGTTGGGTATTGGAGAGATTGTTTTCGGCTACGATCTTATTGAATCTGTTTTCAAAAATTCTCTAAAAACGCTCTATTTCCATTCTATACTGAGGCACATCGGAATCCTCCCTGTTTTTGAACAAAGGGCTTTCGGCACGCACCTTCTTATGGTCTGGCTTATCCATAGCCTCTGGAAGAGATAGATACGTGCTTGGTGCTTATTGACCACTACCACTTTGGAGATGTCTCCATCTTGGAGGAATTTTTCAAACTCTGTCTGAGGGATTTCCTCAGGTTGTTTCCATAAGCCCGCACTAGAGAGCGGATTAAGGATAAAAAAATAGAATAAGCGCTGAGTCCTGCATAGAAACCAAAAAGCAGAAAAATCGCGATGGCTTGTTCTCGTTCATAACTATTCATTTGTTTTTATATGGGTTATCTGGGCATCTCCCCATAAGCCCTCTATATCATAATATTCGCGTACATGCTTTTGGAAGATATGTACCACCACATCCACATAGTCAAGCAATACCCACTCGGCGTTTTGTTCTCCTTCTACATGCCAAGGCTTCTGTGGGGTCTGCCTTTGTACAGCGCCCGATATGGCCACCACCTGCGTATTGGGTTTCCCTGTACAGATGACAAAGTAGCTACATACGGCATTCTCTATACCTCTGAGGGTCTAAAATGGTGATGTCCTGTCCCTTTACTTTTTGAATCCTTCTAGTACAGAAGAGAGGATTTGTTCTGTGTTATTTTTCTGTCATTCAATTTTTAATTACTTTTTGCAAAGCGACAAAGGTATAACATTTTATGGAAATTATCAAACTTAATGCCACAAATTCTACCAATACTTATCTTAAAAATCTTATTAAGGAAAAACCCATAGCCGACCTTAGTTGTGTATGGGCACTTTCACAGACCCAAGGGCGAGGACAACAGGGCGCTAGCTGGGTAGCTGAACCAGGCAAGAACCTTACTTTCAGTGTTTTTTTAAAAAAATTTGACCAGCTTCCTTCCGAGTATCACTTCTTGCTGAATATGGAAGTATCGCTCGCTATTTTCCGTGCCTTAAAAATTATATATACCAGACTTAGCTGTCAAGTGGGCTAATGACATTTTGTCAGCCAAAAAGAAGATCTGTGGGATACTGATAGAAAACACACTCCATAAGGAGTATATCACAGCCTCTGTGATTGGAATAGGACTAAATGTAAATCAACTTTTTCAATGATTTGCCCAATGTCTCTTCCCCTACAGAAAAATCATGGGACACCCCTTTGACCCTAGAGGAGGTCTTGCTTCTAATCCTCCATGAGCTAGAGACTGCCCTCTTGAGCCTCTCCCCTACCCGCTTTGAGGAGGTATTGGACGAGTATCACACGCACCTATTTCGCAAGGACAAGCCCTCCACCTTTGAGTACCCCTGACGGACAGCGCTTTATGGGCTATATCAGGGAGTTAGTCATAACGGCCAACTCCAAGTAGAACAGGAAGATGCCCTGATGAGTTCTTTTTCACTTAAAGAAGTCAAATTACTTTACTAACCCCTTTTATCTTATGAAATATTTTTTTCAGTACCCTCACGCTCCTTGCCCTTATCCTTAGCGGTTGTCAATCCCAAAAAGTAGCCATGGAAGCACTTTCAGGGCAAACTTTCTATGCCTATTCATTAAGCAATGGTACGTATCGAGAAAGTCCCTTTCCGCTCCTACCCAAAGATGCTTGGGAGCAACCTTACAAATACCTCCATTTCCAGCTACAGCCCAAGGGCAACTACCTATATGTAACCTACGATAAGGTAGAAAATGGACAGCTCACCACCCATACCAAGCGCTATTGGGGGCTTTGGCGCAGAAAAAGGATTCAGGTACCAATCCCGCTGGCTTATCTCGCCCCTTGTACCCATTTTTCTTTGGCTGGGATATGCAGCGCTATTATTTCAAAGTAGATGACAAGCAAAATATTGATTTTACCGAAAAGGGAAGCTGTTGGTTCTTTGTAGGGGCTTTGGCTATGCCTATGATCCCTATTATGGAGATGGTCGCTTTTAAGACAGTAGCTCATACCGAGCAACCTATGGTGTATTTTTGACCAAGGACGTTACGGTATTAGGACAAATAAAGATACCCTGACCGCTCCCCCATATGATGAGTTGAGTTGGTTTGAGAATGGAGTAACCCGCGTGCGAAAGGAGTACGCTTGGGGAGTAATTGATACCCTTGGCAGGGAAGTCATTCCCCTATATACAATCAAATTACCTACGAGAGATGGAGTAAACCTCCTTTCTTCTTAGTCCAAAAGGACAGTCTCAGTGGTATATTTTTCCCTCAAGGGGAACTGCTCACCCCTGTACAATACAAACACTTAGAATACAATTGGCCAGGTGTGCTCTTAGCCCAAAAAGATAGCCTATGGGGGCTTTATTGGCATAGATGGCAAAGAAAAAACTGGCTATTATCTACGATCGTATCGAGAAAAAATGATTATGGTTACACCCTTATCAAGGGAGATAAAGTAGGTTTTTCAGATACGGAGGGCAATATGCGCGGTTTATCCCTGCGGTCTATACCCAAATATATTTTCCCTCTACCAGCAAAAGCATTTGCCGTGGTTCATAGTGGCGATAAACTCTACTGATGAGATCGCAAAGGTGTTGTTCACCAGGCCGTCCCTACTAAGGTAAAAGGGTATTGATATCTTCTTGGACAAGCTCGAAGGCGTCGCCGAGTACCAAGGACAATACTATAAGCCAGCACCAATGACTAATGACTAGTGCCAATGACTAATGACTAGTGACCAATGACTAATGACTAGTGACCAATGACTAATGACTAATGACTAGTGACTAGTGATTAGAAATAAATAACTATTTGTCATTTGCCACTATTTTTCGTATTTTTGCAGAATCAAACTAACTTTCATGAAAGAAACAGATATCATCATCATAGGGGCAGGGGCCTACAGGGCTTTTTTTGCCGTTTTTTTGAAGCAGGCCTTTTTGCGCCTTAAGTGCCACCTGATAGATACCCTTCCCCAACCTGGGGGACAGCTCACTGAACTCTACCCTAAGAAACCTATCTTTGATATCCCTGGTTATCCTAGTGTAGGAGCCGCTGAGCTGGTAGATAACCTTATGGAACAAATAAAAGCAGTTCCAACCCGAATTTACCCTTTTCGGAGACCGCTGTAACCCTTGAAAAACAAGCTGATAACACCTTTGTTGTTACCACTGACAAGGGCACCCTAAAGTCAAAGGCAAGGCCGTAGCTATCGCAGGAGGCTTAGGTACCTTTGAACCACGTAAGCCTGAGATAAGTAACCTTGCTGATTATGAAGATAAGGGCGTAGAATACTTTGTACGCAAGCCCGAACGCTTCGCTGGTAAGCGTGTAGTTATAGCCGGCGGCGGCGATTCTGCTCTTGACTGGAGTATTTTTCTTGTCCAATGTCGCCCAGTCGGTTACACTGGTACATCGTCGCAATGAGTTTCGTGCGGCCTTGGATTCGGTAGAGAAAGTTAAGGCGCTCAAGGCAGCAGGCAAAATCAACCTTATCACCCCCTGCAGAGGTAGTCGCTCTCAAGGGAGAGGGACAGCTCTCCGCTGTTGTCCTTGAAAAAGAAGGAGTACAGGAGGAACTACCTACTGACTACTTTATCCCACTCTTTGGCCTCACCCCTAAGCTAGGGGCCTATTGCCGATTGGGGATTGGAGATAGAGCGCAATGCTATCAAGGTCAATAACGCCCTTGATTATCAAACCAATATAGAAGGCGTCTATGCCATAGGCGATGTGAATACCTACCCTGGCAAGCTCAAGCTCATTCTCTGTGGTTTCCATGAAGCTACCCTTATGTGTCAGGGGGTCTACAACCGCCTCTACCCTACCAAGAAGTATGTTCTGAAATACACTACCGTTGCAGGCGTTGATGGCTTTGACGGCTCCCGCAAAGAAGCAGAAAAAGCAGTCATCCAGTCTATTTAAGTGAAGAGTGAAAAAGTGAAAAAGTGAATAACACTGTTGTGTGCTTACACTTTTTACTAAATTCGGTATAATTTTTGTACTTTATTTTCGTAGTACAGAAAACAAATACAACCCTATAAAACTAAGATATTATGTCCTATATAACTACCCTTGATGATAGTCCTCAGACTTTGGCTTATGCCGAAATGGAAGAGGTACTTGATACACCTGCTACCCCTCTCCAGAGGTTGATGACTTGGAAGAGGATGAATATGGTATACCTATTAAATACCGAGATGAAATTATGGCTCTTTCGAAAAAGGTTAATAAAGCAGTTGCCAAACGATGGGACGAAGCTCTTGCTAAGAGAAAAGGTAAAAAGGAAAAATATATGATTGTAATTTCTGATGCTAATATTATCTTTAGCTGTTTCTACAAGCCAAATGGGGCAATAGCTACTATCCTGAAAGAAGAAAAAGAATATACAATTTATAGCTCCTGATTTCCTTTTTAGAAAGTAGAAGAACATTTGTCTGAAATAATGGCTAAGACAAATATTACTAAAATAAAAAGCACGTGCTTTACTGAAAGAATTTACTAAAAATATTACCTTCTACAAGTTAGATGATATTCTGATGAATATATTGACAAAGCTCATAAAATAGTTGAAAATATTGACCCTGATGATTATCCATTTGTAGCGCTTCACTTGGAACAAGGACATAAAAATTTGGACTTGTGATGTAAAACTCATTAATGGTCTTATAGAAGAAGGGTATGATATATGTATAACTACTCATGAACTTAGAGCCAAGACCTATAAGAAACTATCTAAATAGTAAAGAGTGAAAAGTGTAAGCACGCAATGTGTTATTCACTTTTCACTCTTCACTAATCACTATAATCACTTTTTCACTAATTACTTTTCCTATTTCTCCTATGGGGTAAGAGGCCTGTTCTCCTGTTTGCATATGCTTGAGAATGGCAGTACCTTCGGCCAGTTCGGTCTCTCCGATGAGTACTACATACCTTACCTTACGGCTGTCGGCATAGGCCAATTGTTTTTGAGTTTGGCGGCTTCAGGGTAGAGTTCTACTCTATAGCCTTGAGACTGCAATTGTTGTATCACGCCAAAAGAAGCCAAAGCCTCCTTATCTCCAAAAATTAACACACAATACATCCAAGGTGTGTCTCTAAGGTCTTGGGAGACAGATTCAATTGCTCTAAAAACAAGATAGATTCTGTCCAAGCCGAAGGAGATGCCAACCCCACTCATGCCCTTAAGGCCAAATATCTCGGTAAGTTCGTCATAACGTCCGCCTCCACCTATAGAGCCTAAGGCAACTTCACGGGGTGCTGCTACTTCAAAAAAATAGCTCCTGCATAGTAATTTAGTCCGCGCGCTAAGGTTACCTCCAGCTCTAAAAGAAGCCGTCTGTAAGCCCAACTGTTGGGTTTGTGCATAGATAAACTCCAAGTCTGCTACTCCTTCCAGTCCTGTAGGAGAAGATGCGAGTAAGTCCTTGAGTCTTGTAATCTTCTGGAAAAATCCCTCTAGGGAGAACACAGGTTGGATTTTGGCTATGGCCTCAGGGGTAATACCTCTTTGGAGCATCTCCTCCTCTACCTTCTCCTTTCCTATCTTATCGAGCTTGTCCAAAAGCCATGGTAAAGTCAATCAACTTATCAGGCGCTCCAATAATCTCGGCAAAGCCAGAGAGGATCTTGCGGTGATTCATCTTGACTGTAACCCCTTTGACTTGTAGAGCGGTAAAGACACTGTCGTAGAGCTGTACAAACTCCACTTCCTGCCAGAGTCCCTTAGCCCCTACCACATCGGCATCACACTGATAGAACTCACGATAGCGCCCTTTCTGTGGACGATCGGCACGCCATACAGGGCTGGAATCTGGTAACGCTTGAAAGGAAAAACTAAGGTCGTTCTGGTGTTGTACCACATAGCGCGCAAAAGGCACCGTAAGGTCATAGCGCAGTGCCTTCCCACTGATATAAGTGGCCAGCTTAGCACTACTATGCTGCTCCTATATACCTCTGCGGGTACTTCCGAGAGAAATCTCCTGCATCCAAAATTCTGAAAAATCAGCCTATCTCCTTCCTCTCCATATTTGCCCATGAGCGTTTCTGTCTTCTCAAAGCTGGGAGTCTCAATAGGGTTGGAAGCCATAGCGCTCGAGAGGCTTGGCGAATGGTCTGAATGATATAATTACGCTTGGCGACTTCCTCTGGGGAGAAATCACGCGTTCCTTTGGGTATACTGGGTTTTTGCATTATATTCTGGTTGTTGTAATAAAAACAGCTAATTTTTCATTAACTGTTTTTATTTGGTATTTGATTTTTAATCTAATGACTAATCCACATTGTCGTGCAGATAGCTATTATTCTCACGTATCTGAGCTATATTATTAGAATCCAAACTAATAGAGCTACGAGAAACTGATGGCGTCATAGTCGTGGAAGAAATATCCACATTCTTTTCGCATATAAGCAGGGGGTATTCTCTAAGTCCTCTATCTTATAATTGGTCTGGGAAGAGAACTGATAGCTCATATTCTTAAAGGTCGTTTTTACGGTTAGCCGCATTTTCCTTAAGTGCTGAAAGATAAGCATTTTGGTTGGTCTCCTTCGGTTGGGTCGTCTTAGCAGGTTCTTTTGATTCTCAGTTCCGCCTTGAACTCTTCCTCCTCTGTATCTCGCTGTGGAGAGCGTGCTTGGGTGAGCATTTTCTCTACTTCGAGGGTAGTTCTCAAGGGTGTGCACAATCTTGCCATTTTCCTGAGCGGGAGCGGAAGCCGCTTGCATCATAGGGGCTGCTTGGGGCTTTTCTTGCTCGAAAATAGACCACTTTTACGCTCTGCTACTTGCGGTCTTTTGTGGAGCAGGAGCGGTTACCTTAGGGGCGGTTGTTTTCTTGGTATATCACAAAAATCCTCCTGCTGGATAGGCACTACACGTTCCACTATATCAAAAATGGACAGGAATATGGTATAGGCTCTCATCCACCTTTAGGGGCTTTATTTTCAGGGGCTGTATGTAGGGGTGATACCCATGCTACTTTTGGCAGTTGCATCTGTCACAGGTACTTGCTCTGGGGTCTCATCGAACTGATAAACCACTTTTTCCTTTTTCTTTTAGCGAATTTTCAAAAGAAATATCGGTAAAAGAAGAAGTTGTATCCAATTCTTGTACAAATTGGGCATTATCATCCAAGGAATGGACTATTTTTAGGTTCAGCATCAATAATCTCATGTTGTTGCTCGGTTGAGAAGCCAGTAGCCACCACTGTCACCATGATCTTATCCTCAAGGGCAGGTTCCTCACCCATACCCATGATGATATTGGTCTTATAGCCTGTGGCCAATTCTATTCCATGTCCTGCCTCACGCTGTATGTATTCGTTGATTTCACCTACTTCATCCATGGTGATTTCATCATTTCCGTAGAGGATCAAAAGCAATACATTCTTAGCTCCTGTGATACGATTATCATTAAGCAGCGGAGATTCCAAAGCTCCTTTGACAGCATCTAGGGCGCGGGTCTCTCCTGTACCATAACCTGTACCCATGATAGCAGTACCGCTATTGGAGAGCACAGTATGAGCATCACGAAGGTCAATATTCACTTCAAACTCCTTGGTGATCACCTCCGCAATCCCTTTGGCAGCAATAGTAAGTACCTCATCGGCTTTGGCAAAACCTGTCTTGATACCTAGGTTGCCATAAGTATCACGTAACTTATTATTATTGATTACAATCAAAGAATCCAACTGCTTGCGCAAGTTCTCAATTCCCTTTTGGGCTTGGGCAAGGCGTATTTCCCCTTCGAACTTGAAAGGACTGGTTACGATTCCCCACGGTAAGGATCCCATGTCCTCTACATATCTTAGCGATAATAGGAGCAGCACCTGTACCAGTACCACCACCCATACCTGCGGTAATGAACGCCATCTTGGTATTGTCTCCCAGCATGGCCTTTATTTCCTCTATGCTTTCCATAGCGGATTGTTCTCCTACCTCAGGGTTGGATCCTGCCCCCTAAGCCCTCAGTAAGTTCCACACCTAAGTAGATTTTATTTACGATCGGACTTTTGTCTAAGGCCTGACGGTCGGTATTACAAATGATGTAATCCACCCCGCGTATATCCTGTTTGTACATGTAGTTTACGGCGTTTCCACCACCTCCTCCTACACCTATTACCTTGATTAGATTTCCTGTGCTTTTTGGAAGATCAAATGTCGCATTGTCAAATTCTATCGCCATATTTTTTTGCTGTTTTTATTATCTCGTCGATTTGTGGTTAGTGGTTAATGATTAGGGTTAGCCTTAAACAATTAATTATCAATAGCTTTTAATCATTACTCATTAACGACATTTCTCATTCTTGGTTTCGTGGCAAAAATTATTGCTTTTTCTTAGTTATCAACCAAAAACGAAATTTGTTTTATAACTTTTTCTCCTGTTAAAATAATTAATTAATATTCATACAATTAAGATATTTCTTTGACAATATTTTAAAAGCACTCCACTTTTTATTTTAAATAAGAAAAATGATTAAGAATTAGCCTATTAAAAGTAAAAAGTGATTAGTGGTCAGTTGTTAGTGGTTAGCCTTTTTATGACTAATCACTAATAACCAACCACTAACCACTATAACAGACTAATTAGTACTTAAGGTACAACCATCCTTTTTCGGTATGGGACTGATCATCAGAGTCTTCATATTCTAAGATATAGTAGTAAGTTCCTTGTGGGGAGCTTGCTATCTGCACTTATGGTCGCACGTCCGTTAGAATGACCATCAAATGGTGCTTCGTCACTATAACCATCCTTTTCATAGACCAGTACACCCCAACGGTTGAATATCTTCAGGTTATTCTTAGGATAGTACTCTATACCGTCTATCTTGAAATAGTCATTGTGTCCATCTCCATCAGCTGGATACACCATTGTAGATAGTGAACGGTTTGTCTTTGATCACTTCCACTCTTACCTTAGCTGTCTTACATACTCCTGGATGTTCCTCCATACAGAGATTATACTCTAAATCATAAACACCTACTGGGGTACCTTGAGGAATTATCAAGTTACCTTGCTCATCTATATAAGCACCTGAAATACCTCCATTATTATCCTCTATTTTTAGCAGTTACCTTATCTAAATGATCAAGGGCATTCTTGCCTGCATATTCATCATTTGCTAAGACATTACCTACTTTTACAGCTCCCTTAGTGGTATTCACTGGTTTAAAGTCAAGGTCATCCACTGCCTTAAGAGCTGGAAGAAGCTTAAATGCACGCCCTCAGCCGTCTTACAATCATTAGGAGCTGCTATCTTACAGATTATATAGCTATAAGTATAGACTCCGTCTGGGGTATTAGGCTCTATAGTAATGGAACCATCCTCTTTGTTAATCACAATACCTGGCACCTCATTACCATCTTTATCCTTCACCTTGCTTGGTGTAAATATTACATTCTTTCCTGGTTCTGGACGCTTACCATCTATATCATCGTTTCTTAAGACACTTGAGATCTTTTTCTCTTTGGTTCCTTCATTAATAACTTCATCCTCATCATCTACCGCCGTGAAAGAAACTACTTTTATCTTTATTACTGCATTGGAGGTATTGGCTGGATTAGCCTTTTCCTTAATCGTATAATAATAGAGGTAAGGTTCTGGACGAGCTACTATCCCTGGCTTAACTGTTACACGACCATCTGCTTCTCTCACAAGGTGGCTATCTGCTCTGGCTTCTCCTTCTGTATCTTGTATTTCCACATCACCAGTTGTGAGACCTACTTTTTCCTTTGAGTATATCATTGATCAAGATACTTGGGGTAAGTCCTCCTGAAGTACCAACCTCAAACTCATCATCTTTGGCTAAGATCGTATTATCTACTACCTCAAAGGTTACTTTTTGCTTCTTCACTACAGTTGGTAGGTACGGCCTTCTCACAGATAGAGTAAGTATAGGTATAAACACCTACTGGAGTACCTTGTTTTACAGTAATGCTTCCGTTGTCATTCATAGTGATAGTACCTGCCTGAACAGCTGTACCATCCTGGCGTGTTACCGCTCCTTTGTGAAGGGTCACATCAGTCTCTGGAGAGAGGATGCTTGGCACACCTTCCATGGTATCTACACCAGTTGAGAATACCGTATTGGTAGTGGTGTAATCCACTGTATTAGGTACCTTACCAAAGTCATCATCTACAGCCTTGATAACGCGGCTTGGTGTCGTGTCTGGAGTTACGGTAATCTTAACTACTGCTGTATCACAAACACCTGGTGTCGCCTTATCACAAAATCTTATACGTTACTGTATGTGTACCTGGTGTCGCATCACTTGGAACCTTAAGCTTACCTGTTGTAGGATCTACCGTAAGGTTAGTGAGACCTCCATTGTTAGGAATTGTGATATTTACATCTGTAGGTGTTACTGGATTACCATTCAAACGATCATTACTCAATATATCCACTGTTCCTCCCTTTGCTACTGATGTATCTGGATCATCATTCGCCACTATCGTTGAGGTGGGGTTCCTGTTACGGTAATCTTAACTACAGCTGTATCACAAACACCTGGTGTCGCCTTATCACAAATCTTATACGTTACTGTATGTGTACCTGGTGTCGCATCACTTGGAACCTTAAGCTTACCTGTTGTAGGATCTCACTGTAAGGTTAGTGAGACCTCCATTGTTAGGAATTGTGATATTTACATCTGTAGGTGTTACTGGATTACCATTCAAAACGATCATTACTCAATATATCCACTGTTCCTCCCTTTTGCTACTGATGTATCTGGATCATCATTCGCCACTATCGTTGGAGTGGGGGTTCCTGTTACAGTAATCTTAACTACTGCTGTATCACAAACACCTGGTGTCGCCTTATCACAAATCTTATACGTTACTGTATGTGTACCTGGTGTCGCATCACTTGGAACCTTAAGCTTACCTGTCGTAGGATCTCACTGTAAGGTTAGTGAGACCTCCATTGTTAGGAATTGTGATATTTACATCTGTAGGTGTTACTGGATTACCATTCAAACGATCATTACTCAATATATCCACTGTTCCTCCCTTTGCTACTGATGTATCTGGATCATCATTCGCCACTATCGTTGGAGGAACTGCTGTTACTTTTAATTTCTGCAGCAGCACTCTTGACTGTACCACAAGTTCCTGTTACTTCTACATAGTAGAACTTACTTCCTAAAGTAGCTGTAGAAGGTGTATAGCTTGCGCTATTGTTACCTACTGCGACACCTGTAGCCATAGCTGAGCTAGCCTCAAACCATTGGTAGCTGAGGGTACCCTCGCCTGTGGCTGTTACAGTAGAGTGGTGTAGCGATAGCTCCTTTTACATAAGTCGCACCTACTGGGTTGGTGGTAGTGGTCGCAGCTTGTTTTGATTTGATCACAAAGCTATCAGACACATCAGATACACAACCACCTTTTTCTGCTTTTACCTTGTAAGAGCCTGCCACAAGACCTGTTATTATACCGTCTGCTGCTATGGTAATAGTCTCTGTAACGGCCGTACCGTCCGCTTTGATAAAGGTATAAGTAGCACTCGGATCATAATTAGTGATCTTAGCTTTCCTCAACAGTACAAGTAGGGACTACAGCTGTTAGCACTGGTTGAGCTAAGGATATCATCTTAACCGTTACTTCTGCACGAGGGCTTTCACAACTGCCCAAGGTACGAGCTGCATAGTATTTATTATTATGTACAAGTGCTGTAGTGCTTGTCAAGAGCGAACCTCCAGTAGCTGCATCATACCACTTGATATCCGTACCTCATGGTGTAAGATCCGCTACCGTTGCACTATTACAGAACGACTGAGTAGCTGTTGGGGTTGGCGTAGCAGGCATAGGTAATGCATCTGCTATGGTAATCGTCGCCTCAGCAGTACAATTATTTTGCGTATTGGTCACGATGATCTTATAAGTACCTGCCGCAATAAGACCATTGATTGTTCCATCTGCTGCTACTGAAGCTGTCGCTATCGCTGTATTGCTACTATCGAATATGGCAAAGACATCCGTAGCTGAATAGCTAGAATAGTTATCTACTTTTGCTACGCTTATTGTTGTACATGTAGCGGCAGTCTTCTCTCCCATAGTAGGCACAGCAGGCGCTGGAAGCTTATCCCTTGATCTCAAACTCAGCAGAAAAATCAGAGGTACAACCACCCTGAGTGGCTTTTATCTTATACTTGCCTGCTGCAAGGCCTGTGATCTTACCTGTACCATCATCCACCGAAACGGTTCCTATACTATTATCCGATGACTTGATAAAGGTATAAGTTTTCTCGTGGCATGGTTAGTAATCTTGGCCATAGTAGGGCTAGAGCAACTTTCTGCTGTCAGGATAAGTGTCGGTTTATTGGGTATGGCCAACTTTGGATCTATCGTAAAGGTAGTTGCTGGTGATTCACAACCATCCTCAATGGCTTTGATTACATAAGTACCTGCCTCGGAGGATCCCATTGATACTACCATCAGTAGCCACAGTCGCGCTTACGGGGGTTCCTCCTTTGGTTATCGTAAAAAAACAGCTCCAGCGGCATAACTGCTATGGTTGTTAACCTTAGCCGTACTTATGGTTCCACAGCCTGCTGCCTGATCCTGGTCTATAGAGGGCTGGGGGAGTGGCTTGGGTCTTTACCATTATGATGTTACTATTGGTTTCCCCACAACCTGAGTTCTTTACCTTTACAAAATAGTATTTTTGTACCATTATCACTAGTGGGAGTGTAAAGTTCTGCCCTGTATATTTTAGGGTAGCTCCTATATAGCTATTGGTTGTATTTTTCGTACCACTCATAGGTGAGGGGTACCTGCTAGGCCATGATTATCGGCCACTACGGTAAGGGCTGTAGCGTTAGTACCTGTACAATATGGATTGGCAGGGGCCACAGGCTGAGTGGTGATGCTTGGTGCTGGTTTTACAGTCAGTTTTACCTCTTGAGTAGCTTCACAGCCATTGGTACGCTTTACTTTAAGCTTGTATTTGAACTCTGTTATGGTTGTCAATTTAGCTCCTGTATAGTGGAAGGTAGGAAGTGCTATATTGGTTGCTGATAGGTAATCCAAGGCATTGGCTGGGGAGACAGCCTCCCAAGTATAACCCTGATAGACTGGTGCCGAAGCAGCCATATAGTTCAATATCTTACTATCACTTTCACAGATAGTTGCATCACTGATAAGTCCTGTAATCTCAGCAGGTGGGGTAACCAAACTTACCACATTATCACAAAGGCAATAGTTATCCTTAACAGCCAAGAGCAAATGACACACCACTGCCTGATCAGCTACATAAATAAATGACCTCTCAGGAGAAGTAGCTCCTATGGCGATATTCTCATTTTGAATATTATTCCAAAGGAGGGTATCCCCTACATCCACCAAACCATTGTCATTGGTATCATGGTGAGAGACACTTTCAAAGAACCATTATAAAAGCGCCTCTGCGGTGGCTGCATTAGCAACCTTATACTTAACTGTCAGTTTCTCCTTATTACCCTGTATTGTAGAACTTACTTCTACATCTGCAAAAAGAAAGTGAGGCTCGTTCGTTTTTCACTTTTTATGGTTTCTTCTTTTCAGTGAAGTAGTCACATTCATTGGAGGACAATTTTCTGAGCCACACTGCACCCTATTTTGGTGTCAGTAGTATAGCTTTTTAGTTGCTTAGGGATATCACAATCAGATAGTACCTCTTGTTTTTGTCGGATTTTTATTTCATAATCAAACCATTCGGCATTTTTCATATGCTCTGGTATGCTTACTACCACTTCATAGTCATCACCTATATTCTTTTCTTCAGATTGTTTTACGAACAGGATCTGTCCAAGATACCGATGGAGGATTGTATGCTGCACTGCGCTGTGCGAGACTAAGACCCAACAATTCATAGCCCTTAGAATACGAAAACGCAAGCGTCCATTAGCTCCTGTCTGAAAAAGTAGCTGGGTTAGTAGCGTTAATCATTACTCTTGTGCGATAAGTAACCCCTTCAGCACAAGCAGAGCCATTACCACTTTCTTGTAGTGGGGAGAGCCATATTTTTATAATCATTTATATTTACCCCTTGTATTCCTGCAATAATGGCACTGCTCCTATCTCCAGGTGCAGGCTTATGACAAAAGATTATTACCCTCTACTTCTATATCAAAGGAAGAACCTGCGGAGAAACCACATTCAGGTTTTTACTTTAAAGCTGAGTTTCAGCTATGTCTGTTGCCGTTGGCAGCCAAAAATAGTTCCTTTCAAAGCACCATTAGGCAAGACAGCACTCAGATCATAAATATGTTTGTTACCATTTTGAGTGTGGTTTATTCTTTTCGTACCTGAGTTTACATAGTATTTTTTCCACTATTTAAGGGATACTCTATTTCTATATCTGAAAAAGTAATCCCATCACCTTGAGTAACCACTAATTTTTACATCATAAATATTTCCTTCAGCAGCACTATTGATTGTATAACTATAAGGAGTAGTGGCACACATTGGGATAGCATTGCTACTGCCATTCTGTCCTGGGTTCGTAGGTGCAGGGCTATTTGTTTGTAGGTTTTTGCTACACTTATCTCATAGACCTTCTTATCATCACTACAAGTTGACTGATATCCCTCAGTAGGATTACCTGAACAATTCCATCCTGCATGTAATTCAAAAGGTAATTTGCTAAGACTACAGTTGGTTACATCGTAAATTAGGCGGAAGTATTTTCTCTCATTCTTAATAGTTTGATTGAGGAAGAACATACTTTCGTTAGTAAGTGATGCTTGTGGTGATAGGTATTCACAACAGTACCTCCTGCCCCACTGAGTTCTTCTAATTTTATAATATTAATTCCCACAGCATTAGGTATAGACACCCAGGCATTTGGAGCAGCTATGAGTCCCGCTTTCAACTGAAATTCTAATTGTTGTTCTCGTTGTACTGCTTTTAATAGACAAGGCTCCTGATTGTATGGTTATTTTAGGCTTATCCATATAGTGAATAGGTCTATCTATCAGCTTATCGGTTACGACTTCTTTTTCAGTCTTTCCGTAATAGTGGTAATAGAAATCTTCAAACTCTATATACGAATCTATTTTTCGCCTTCATTTATTGTTCTTACATCATCTCTTCCAAAAGTTTGCCACTCTCTTGCCTTGCAAGAGGCTTGAATTTTAGGTCTTATATATTCGCTGTATTCATTTCTAACCATTATGATAGCTGGCGCCAAATAACCAGGCTGTCCTGGTGCTGGGTTTACATAAGTATATACTCTAAAAATTGCCCTCTTCGGTTATTTGAAAATCAGATAAAGGTATAGCATAGGAAGTACGAACGGGACCTACTGCGATAGTCCTATCATAAGGCACAGGCTGTGTAATACGATAAGCTAAAGGCATTTTTGATGATTATCTTTTTATCAGGCGCCCAGGTCGGAATTCTTTTAGTAAAAATACGTACCATCAGTATTAAAGCGTCGAGAAGAATAGATTAGATTCGAACCTATTGTCTCCTCATCACAACCTCTGAGCTTATATTCATTCGTAGCCAATAATCCTCTGGTCTCACCTATATAGAAAGTAGGTATGAGCTACTCCCACACATTCTGGCATTGGTATGTAATGCTTGTGCGGCATTGATAGCTGTGTCATTTTTATCAGCCAAGGTATAAAAGAAGGAAGCTGCCCCTGCTTGTCGGGTTGTACCATCTGTCGATACATCACCACTTTTCACCTGATAGGTAGCCACCACTGAGAAGGTTTGCCCAGCCGTGAGTTTTTCCCTGAAGGTAAGACACTGGTAAGATTCCAGCGGAAATAGTTACCATTGGCATCAGTTGCTTTGGTCACAACTCCTGCTGTGGTCGCTGATAGCACGTTAGTATTTCCCTGCCATTGTTACCTTGATTGATTTAGGCTCTAATATCGTTTCCTTGGTTACTGAAGCATAGTAATAAAGGTTATTAGCTATGATGTTAGCTTGTGTTCCTTCGGCAAATACCTCTATATCATCTAAGTACAAAGCGCGTTGTCTGTCTACTTCGGGTACAGCTGTTCTTTGTACACGGGTAGTCATATTATGGTCTGTCCAGCCGTAAGAGTTATCGGCATCGCTCCACATAGGTACGATTCATCACAGGCCCATTGTCTGAGCAACTGCCAGAACAAATCGTAGAAATTGTTTTGCTTTCGCATACTACGGGTATTTCACAAAAAACTATTAGTATTTCCTACTCTATCTAAATAGTAAAGCGTATATTTGATAGTAGCATCACTACCTTGACAGTTTTCTAATACCATCTCATAACCAATATAGCCTCTTGATTTACGATCAGTAGTGTAATTTAAAACTCCTCCTGCTGGCACATCGTTCAAAGAAATGGTTTGTCCTGAGGTAGCTGCCCCATAAATATCATTGCCGTAGAATTTTACATTTTTCAGAGCCACACCAGCTGGTAATTCTATATGATACCTAAAACGATGGTCATTCTCCATTTTATTTCCTCCTTTTAGTCGCTCAGTTGCACTTGATGAATAGTAATTGATAGCGGCATAGAAGTAACCAGCCATACGAACATTTTTCACCAATTGTATAGGGAGCCTTGACCCATCCGAGATATTGTCATAATAACGATGAAAGGTGTTTTCGTGCACTTGTTGTGCCGCCGAGGTATTACGCACATTATTCTCTTTACAAACATCATCGTATTGAAATTGAGTTACAGGCTGAACACTAAAAGGCTTCTTTTTGTAAGCAGCTTATTCCTTTTATCTTTTTACCCAATCAAAACAGATTTTTAGCTTTGCACCCACCTTCATATCATCGGCATAGCCATCTCTATCTTCATCTGTTAGCCCAATATTTTTACCTACCAAAGCGGTAACTTGCAAAAGCTGGTAGATTTCCAAAATTAACATTATAAGCTTTTATTAATATTGGGAGCTGAAAGGGGAACAGGTATCTTATTACCATTGCTATCAATGATATTTACATTAGCTGGCCTATACTCTCGGTTACGTGCCCATTTTTGCATTTTCATACAATATAGCACTAAGGTTGTAAGCAGTTCCATTTTGGCTACCTTTGTTCTCGTAAGTAACATAATAAGTACCTATTTTGCTGCCACACAAGCCATCATGCCACTCAAAAGTAGGTGTTTTGATTATCTGTATCTAACTCTATGCTTGGAGTACCTACATTAGTATTTATAACTTTGGTGTTAGTAGCACTAGTAAAAAGTTTATCTTTATCGCTACCCCAATAGGCAGCATATTTTTATTTTGGCGGTTAGGGTCACACTTTACTCACCGTATAGTTTTTCTGTGATGGTAATACTTTTGTTGGTTCTCCCAAACCTGCTGACACAGTAGCTTTTGTATAAGGGTTCTCCTGCATTGGGTAAAGCCCGCTGGGACTGTGCCTATTTGAGGGAGAACTGCCCCCATTGTATTCTACTTTTGTTGCTTATAACATCAGTAGGATAAGCTATAGAGAAATAGACTTCTTTTACTCTACCATCTCCCCATTGAGTATATTAAAAGTTTGAGAACTGGTACCCTAGAGCATTATCGTGCTTAGAGGCTACCTGCACTGTAAAGACAGGAATAGGTAAATCATACTGGTTACTAAGAGCTGTTGCCGTACCACCACCTATTACACTAAGTTTTACACTATCAATTGTCACCATTCTGCAATTTGTTCATAGCTGCCTTTGTAACCTTTCTTTTAATAACAAGGGTTATTGGCGCACCCCCTATAGCAGTGATCGTAAACACTGGCTTAGTAGCAGTAGAACCTGCTTTAGAGCTTGCAGTACCTCCCATAATAGTTAGAGAGTTGTCTATGTACTCAATACCTGTAGCTAATGTAACTTCTACTTCAGCTGTTGTCTTTCCACAGGCATATTGAAGTTAATAGTAAGCGACCCGGCAGAAAAAAATCAGCCATATTTGCAAAATGTATAGGTGAATCGGCTGATGCACTGACAGCCACCTGCCCCAATACAGTTCCTGCAGAGAGGGTTAACAACATAAAAACCAACAGGTTAATAAATCGAATTGCTCTTTTTCTCATTTCTTTCATGATTTAAGAAAATATTGTTTTAGTAATTTGGGCACAAAAATAATATATTTTTCATATATTCACAATCTTTTTCGTGAGAAAAAGTTATCAATATTCAACAACAAAAATTAAGTTTTTGTTTTTATTTATTTTTGAGATTACATAAGAGTGATTAGTGATAATGACCAGCGACTAATCTTTGTGTAAGAATTAGTCACTGGTCACTGGTCACTTGTCATTAGTCGTTTGTCATTGAACTATAGTACTCATAGAAGTATGGAATAGTCTCTATGCCTTTGAAGAAGTTAAACAGACCGTAGTGTTCGTTGGGCGAGTGGATAAGGTCGGAGTCCAAACCAAAGCCCATTAGGATAGACTTGGTGCCGAGTTCCTTCTCGAAGAGGGCTACTATCGGGATACTACCGCCTTCTGCAGCAGGGGATAGGGGCCTTACCAAAGGTCTTTTTCCATAGCTTTCTCTGCGGCCTTGTAGCCTTTATTCTCTATATCCATAGCATAAGCAGGGCCTCCGCTTAGGTCTTTTACCTTGACTGTCACCCCTTTAGGAGCGATCTGCTCAAAATATTGAGTAAATAGGGCTTTACCACTTCCTTGCTGTCTTGGTCTGGTACCAATCGCATAGATATCTTGGCATAGGCCTTGCTTGGGATAATGGTCTTAGCACCCTCGCCTGTGTAACCTCCCCAGATACCATTGACATCCAAGGCTGGACGAATAGTGGCACTCTCCAAAACAGAATACCCTCTTCATGCTTAGCCTCGGCTATACCCTAAGTCCTTGTTGTAAAGCCTCCAAAGAGAAAGGCGTTTGGGCAAACATGTGACGTTCCTCTGGCAAGAGTTCCTTCACCTTATCATAGAAATGAGGGATTGTGATACGGTTCTTCTCGTCATAGAGCTTAGCTATCATCTGGCTAAGTACTGTTACAGGATTTTCTACGGCTCCTCCATACACCCCAGAGTGTAGATCGCGGTTAGGGCCTATTAGCTCTACTTCTACGTAGCTAAGCCCGCGCAATCTTAGGGGTTACCGAAGGCACATCATTGGCTATGATACTGGTATCAGAGATAAGGATAATGTCGTTCTTGAGTTTTTCTCGGTTGGCATGTACAAAATGCGCCAAGATTCTTAGAGCCTACTTCCTCTTCTCCCCTCGATCATAAACTTCACATTGCAAGGAAGTTTGCCTTCCTTGACCATATATTCAAGTGCCTTTACGTGCATGAACATCTGTCCTTTATCATCACAGGCACCACGAGCAAAGATAGCTCCATCGGGATGGGTTTCTGTCTTTTGATTACAGGCTCGAAGGGGTCGGTATCCCACAATTCCAAAGGTACCGCAGGCTGTACGTCATAGTGACCATATACCAATACCGTAGGCAAGTTATCCCCTACGTGTTTTTTTCTCCCATATACTACAGGGTTACCCTCGGTAGGGCAGATTTCTGCTTTGTCGCAACCTGCCTTCAAAAAGGGCTTCTTTTTACCCACTTGGCTGTATCCTCCACAGAGGACTTATATGCCGAATCCGCACTAATGGAAGGCATACGCAATAGCTCGAACAACTCGCTTAGGAAGCGGTCTTTGTTCTGCTCAATGTAAGTTTTTATATCCACGTCTTTTTAATTGTTAATTATCAATTGTTAATTGTTATCTCCGTGGTATTTAGTTGTTAGTTGTTAGTTGTTAGCCATCAGTAGTCATTGATAATTAACAATTAACAATTAACAATTATCTACTCCCACTCTATGGTTGCAGGCGGCTTGGAGCTGATGTCATACACCACGCGATTTACGCCTTTTACCTTATTAATGATTTCATTGGAGACCTTTTGCAGGAAGCTATAGGGCAGATGTACCCAGTCGGCCGTCATACCATCGGTACTTTCCACGGCACGTAAGGCGACACACTTCTCATAAGTACGCTCGTCTCCCATTACCCCTACACTATTGATAGGCAATAGAATCGCTCCTGCTTGCCATACCTTGTCATATAAGTTATTGTCCTTGAGGGCATTGATAAATATCGCATCTACCTCCTGAAGCGTAGCCACTTTCTCTGGGGGTGATATCACCTAAGATACGTATGGCCAAGCCTGGCCCTGGGAAAGGATGACGCCCCAGTAGCTCCGCTGGAATCCCCCAAAGAGGCGCCTACACGACGTACCTCGTCCTTGAAGAGGGTACGCAAAGGCTCTACAATCTTGAGCTTCATATAATCGGGCAAACCTCCCTACATTGTGGTGGCTTTCTAATGGTGGCCGATGGCCCTTTGACAGAGACTGACTCTATCACATCGGGGTAAATAGTCCCTTGTGCCAAGTAGGTAACATCGGTGATTTGGTGGGCTTCCTTGTCAAATACTTCTATAAAGACACGCCCTATAGTCTTGCGCTTGGCCTCTGGGTCTGTAACCCTCAGCCAAAGCGGAAAGAAACTCCACAGAAGCATCTACGCCTTTGATATTCAGCCCCATACCTTTGTATTGTTCCAAAACACTTTGAAACTCACCTTTGCGCAATAGTCCATTATTGACAAAGATACAATGTAGCTGGCTACCAATAGCTCTGTTTAGGAGCACAGCTGCCACGGTAGAATCTACTCCTCCCGAAAGGCCTCAAGACCACTTTCTCCCCGCCTATCTGCGCCTTGAGCGAGGCCACAGTAGTCTCGATAAAGTTATCCGCTGTCCAAGAGGGGGTAAGCCCCGCTATCTTAAAGAGGAAGTTGGCCAAGAACTGTTTACCGTCGGTGGAGTGATACACTTTCGGGGTGGAACTGTATGGCGTAAGTTGGTTCACCCTCTATACGGTAGGCAGCATTCTCCACATCGGGAGTGCTGGCTGAGGCGTACCCCACCGGTGGGTAGTGCTTGATGGTATCACTATGGCTCATCCATACTTGGCTATTGGCAGGAACATCGGCTAAGAAGGGTTCGTTTTTCCTTGAGATAAACCAAGTGTGCACGGCCGTACTCACGTACATCGGAAGGGCTACTTCACCTCCAAAAGAAGTGAGCTAAGTTGCGCCCCATAGCAAACGGCCAAGATTGGCTTTTTGCCCCTGAAGAGCGACAAATCAGGGTGAGGGCGTCGCTGGCACGCACCGAATAAGGCGAACCTGAAAGAATCACCGCCGAGAAGGTCTCTACCTCTCAGGCAAATGATTGTAAGGGTGTATCTCACAATACACACTAAGCTCTCTCACCCTACGAGCAATAAGCTGTGTATATTGGGAACCAAAATCTAAAATAAGTACTTTTATCCATTTCCTTTAATTGTCAATTGTTAATTGTCAATTGTTAATTGTCAATTACTTGTGATTAATTATTGTTGTAAAGAACGCTTATATCGTCCAATTTATTAAGAAGCAATTATTGCCTCTGAGAAAGTATATTGTATTTAAGATTATACCTGATTAGTATTACTATTTGTTAGTAGTCATCATTAACAATTAATAATTGACAATTAACAATTAAAGTAGTATACTGCCCCCACTTGCAGCACCAAGTTATTGAGTTCTGTATTGAAGGGGGCACCTCCATAATAATCCGTATAGTTGTTGATCCCTCCCCACCTGATTTGGCGCGCGCCTCAAGGCTTAGGAAAGAAAAATATGGGCACTTCCACCCCTACGAGTCCCTGCCACATCAAAGGTTCTGGGCGAGGGTACTTTGCTGTCTTTTGATCAAGAGGTCAGTGGTCAACCCCGCATCCAAATATAGGTGTTCAAAAAGGCGAAAATGAATGATATAGCCCAAGGAGAGATAGCCCGTGGTATAGCTCCCTGCATAGGTTGCCTCATAGGTTTCCCCTATGCGGTTTCCTGTCCCGAATAGAGCAGTTCCAGTTTCCCACCGATATTGCGATCTGTAAGCACCGAAAGGGTCGCCCCTCCATAGAAGCTGGGTACATAGCTAAAAATCCTCCCGCTGGTAGAAGAAGCCACGAGAAAAGGTGGCTAAGGATAAGCCGGCTTTGGCACCTATCCGCACATTGCTCTCCCGCTCCTGACCCCATAGACACAGAGAACACAAACATAAAAAAAGACAAAATCAACTGCCCTCATAGCAAACTCTTATAAGTGGCAAAGATAGCAATATTATGTGACAAATAAAAATAGTTTATAAAAATCTTTTCAGTAAGAGAGAAAAAGTCAGATAATTCGTATTTTTGCATGTTCAAAATTATATCTGTATGGAAACCAAGCAAACCACCAACTATCTGATCATCATACTCATCTCCCTCTCCCATGGTCTGAACGACCTATTACAAGGTATCTTGCCCCTCTATCTATCCTGCTCTGAAACAAGAGTTTGCCCTTTCTATGGCGCAGGTGGGACTGATTACCTTCTGCTATCAGGTGTCTGCCTCGATTTTACAACCCTTGGTGAGGGGCTTATACGGATAAGCATCCCAAGCCTCTATGCCCAGGTGGTAGGTATGGCCTTCAGTGCCTTAGGCATTGGGCTACCTCATGGGTGAATAGCTATGCACTGGTGCTGCTCTCGGTAATTTTTGTGAGGGATAGGCTCCTCTATCTTTCATCCTGAGGCTTCGCGTATTGCCTTCTTAGCCTCTGGAGGCAAGCGGTCTTTCACCCAAGCGGTCTTCCAGCTGGGCGGCAATGCAGGTACGGCCTTGGCACCTCTTCTGGTGATTATGGTTGTCTTTACCAAGAAAATAGTAGATGGCCAGCTAGTGGAAGAGAGTCATTTGGAACGTCTGTTATGGTTTGTTCTCTCTGCCCTTGCTATTGTGATCCTACTTTTTTATAGGCGCTTGGCGCAAAAAGCTCCTCAAGCAAGCGCAGACACTCAAAAAGCGGGAGATTCCCTCTACCCGACCTTACCCATGCACAAGTGCGCAACTCGGTGATCATCCTCATGTTCCTTGTTTTCTCTAAGAACTTCTATACCGCAGGCATCAGTAATTACTTCCAGTTCTATACCATCAAGACCTTTGATTTACCAATGCCGAGGCACAGCTCTACCTCTTTTATTACCTAGGGGCAGCGGCAGCAGGCACGCTTATTGGCGGCTTTTTCGGAGACAGAGTAGGCAGGGAAGTTTATCATTTGGTTTTCTATCTTAGGAGCTGCACCTTTTGCCCTATGGTTCTCTATGCCGATGCCAAAACGACAGCGGTTTTAGTAGTGCTCATTGGCTTTATCATCTCCTCTGCCTTTGCTTCTATTTTTGGTCTATGCCCAAGAGCTACTACCCTAAGAAGATCGGTATGATTTCGGATGTTTTCTACGGATTTGCCTTTTGGTATGGCTGGCTTAGGCTCCGCTGTATTAGGCAAACTCATTGATATGACCAGCATTACTTTCGTCTATAAGGTCTGTTCCTTCCTCCCCTTATGGGACTGACCGCCTATTTCTTACCCTAACCTAAGAAAAGTAAAAACAAAATTAAGTGAATAACGAAAAGTGAAGAGTGAAAAGCGAACGAATAACGTCTCTTTTTCACCCTTCACTAGTCATTAGTCATTGGTCACTAGTCACTTGTCATTGGTCATTGTCTTAGAATCCAAACAGTTCCTCAAGGCTTACTTTCTTGAACTCACCTATTTTTGGAGTTCTACTTGAGGAAGTTTCTTCTCAGAGGCCAAGATAACATAGGTATAAGGCTTCTAGAGAGGTATTTGTCATGGAAAGCCTGTATATCCTTGAAGGTGATCTTATCTACATTCTGATAAACTGACTTTCTGATATCTTCCTTAAGCCCCAATTGCTGTGCATTCAAGTAGCTATAGATGATATCATCTTGCGTAATACGCTCGGTTTGTATATCCTTTCTAAGTTGTTCTTTGGGCCAATTCGAAGTTGGCAGGTAGCTCTGGCATAGTGGTAAGTAGCTCATCTCATAGCAGCCACTGCTTCCTGAACTTATCAGCCTGTGCTCCTACATAAGAGAGCATATAGTACTTATCCTCTTTCTTTGTTGGGATTTTTGTAAAAACCATAAGTACTGTAAGCCAAGGCTTTACTTTTCACGAATGGTTTGGAATACCAAAGATCCCATACTGCCACCAAAATAGTTGTTGAATACCTCTGATAGTAGTAGTTTCTGCTGGGTTGTAAGTATCTGTATTTCTCACCCAACGAGTTTCGGCCTGTACCATTTCGTAATCGGTAAAGAGTACTGTGTTCTTAGTCTGTGTCTCTTGCTTAAACTGCTGTGCTTGAGGGTACTTTAGCAAACTTAGCTGGTACCTTGTGGAGCTCTGCCGAGCTGCTTGGTTAGCTCTGAGATAGAGGCAGGACCGTAATAGATAATAGTTTGTTCTACATCGTTGAGTTTTTTTAAGTCTATCTACCAACTCAGCTGCAGAAGTAGCTTCCAACTCAGCATTAGAAAGAGCATGGTTGTACTTGTTCTTTGGCCCATAGAGCGCATAGCTGGTCAGTGCCTGCATGATTTGGTTTTCGGTTGGCCTTTACATCTGTACGATACTTGGCCATCACGTGCCTTAAGTGATTTAAGCGCTTCTTCGTCTAATTTGGCATGGGTTACCAAGTCTTCATAAAGGGCTACTGCAGCGGCAAAAATTCTCCTGCAAGCCTTCTATATTTACATAAGTATAGTCCTCACCTGTAGATACCCTAAAAACTGGAGGCTATTTTGTAGAAGTCTTTAGAGATTTGCTCTGCTGATTTCTTATCGGTTCCTAAGAATTGGATATACTGAGCAGCTAGCCCATTTTCAAATCGTTGAGCGTTCCTATTTTGTAACGGAAACTCAATCGGAAAAGGTCATTGTCCTTGTTCTGTACAGCGAGTACTTCAGCCTTGCCCAATTTAGATTTCTGTATATCCTTATTGTAATCCAAGAAAAGAGGCTCCACAGGAGTACTTGGCATATCGTTAATCATCTTCACAAAAGCCGATTGCTTGTCAGCATTGGTCTCCACTGGGGTAATAGCAGGTTTTTTTCTATCTTCTCTACATTGGTACGTTCTCCTTTTTCTTATAGACAGCCACATAGTTGTCTCCTAAGTATTTGTTAGCAAAAGCTACCACATCGGCTTTAGTAATTTTCTGAACATCATTTACATAAGCCACTTGGTCTCTCCAGTCTATCTTTCCTGTGAAGGCTTGCATCAATAGGTTGGCTCGTCCACCATAGGTTTCTGCCTCCTGAATGGCATCCTTCTTGAAGTTATTTACGATAGAGGGCAATAGGTCATCGTCAAAATTTCCTTTCTTAAGATTATCTATCTCATTGACAATCAATTTTCTCACCTCATCCAAAGACTGTCCTTGGGGAAGGTGACGCCGAGATATAGAGCAAGCCATAATCTACCAATAGGTAAGGGAAAGCACCCGCACGCAAGAGTTTTTGTTTTTTTAACCAAATTTAGGGTCAATAAGCCCAGCTTTGCCATTGGTAAGGATAGAACCAATAAGATTAGCCAAAAGGGCGTCCTTCTCTTTGTGTACTTGGCAAGCGATAGGCCATGGTAACACTCTCTGCATCAGGGCCTACTACTTCCTTAATGATAGGAGCGGTGATAGGTCTTCCTTCTCAAAGGTGTACTTTGGCACTTCCTTGTATTTCATATAAGAGAATGCCTTGTCTATCTTAGCAATAGCAGTATCAGGGTTGAAATCACCAGAGAGAATCACCGCCATGTTATTAGGTACATAGTAGGTATTGAAGTACTTTTGTGAATCTCCTTCAGCGAAGGGTTCTTGAGATGTTCTACTGTACCTATAGTGGTCTGCTGACCATAGTTGTGCTTCTTGAACAAATTAGACAAAAGGGTTTCAAATACCAAGCTACCATCACTGTCCAAGGAGCGGTTCTTCTCTTCGTACACTGCCTCCAATTCTGTATGGAAAAGACGTAGCATTGGGGTTGCGGAAACGCTCTGCTTGTACATCGCTATATACTTATCCAAGGCATTGGCAGGGACATCATCCGTATAAACTGTCTGTTCAAAGGAGGTAAAGGCATTAGTACCTTGTGCTCCCATAGCCGAGAGCATTTTGTCGTACTCATTGGCAATAGCATACTTACTAGCAATACCTGAGACCCTATCTATCTCCTTGTAGATTTCCTTTGCGCTGAGCGGGGTCTTTGGTTTGGTTATACTTCTATATAGGGCATCGATCTTTTCTAGCTCTACTTTTTCCTTATCCCAGTCCAAAGAACCATACTTACTGTCTCCTTTAAAGAGCATATGCTCTAGGTAGTGCGCCAGCCCTGTGTTGGTAGCAGGGTCGGTCTTGCTTCCTGCTCTTACAGCTACATAACACTGAATACGCGGTTCCTTATTAGTAGGGCTAAGAATCACCGTAAGGCCATTCTTTAGCGTATAGAACCTCGTATTGGTTGGGTCATTGGTTACATACTTGTAAGTATAACCTGCACTTTCTGCTTCCTTCCACTGATAGTTTTGTCCAAAAGCTGACAAGGAAGAGGCAATTGCAGAAATGCCTAAAAATAAATTCCTTTTTCAACATAGTAAAATCATTTAGACCACAAAAATTAATAAATTTTCCGCAATCTACCAAATCAATTTTTCGTTTTTAGTCTCGCCAGTGCGCCAGCAAAGGGTGAGGGCGAATGGCACTGCCCTCACCCTTTGCTGGCGCGCTATCGGGGGCAAACAGCTCACATACTCGCTGTGGCGGACTTTACTCCTACAATCCTTGAGTTTTAACTTTTAAATATCCTTTCATAAGGGATAATTTTTAACGAAGAAATCGTACTTTTTGCCCCATAAAAATACTTAAAAATTTCACGTATGAAAAAATTTGTACTTATTTTATTAGGCGGATTGGCTTTTGACCTCTTGTGTCTCCAACAAAAATTCCGAGCCTTACAAGACCAGCTCAAAAAGCACTGAGGACTTGCTCAATACCGCTACTGTAAAGCTCAATAGCTGCTTGAAAGACAGAGAACTTCTGCAATCCAACAACGAACTGCTTCTGCAAGAACAATGAGGGATTGCTTACCAACCTTGGCAATATGACCATGCTTTACTCAAAAAGGAGCCGATAACCTCGAACGCTCTTTTGAAAGTATCAAGGAAAAAGACCTCACTATCAAGAATTTGCGTGATGTTGTTACCCGTCGTGACTCTATCAACCTAGCACTTGTACAGAGCCTTAAAGGGGTATTGGGCAACTTGGACGATGAGGATATCACCGTACAGGTAGACAAAGGTGTGGTTTATGTCTCTATCTCCGACAAAATGCTCTTTAGCAGTGGTAGCTACAACGTAACCCCTCGTGCCCGTGAGGTACTTGGTAAAGTAGCTAAGGTTGTCAATAACAAGCCTGATTTTTGAGTTCATGGTAGAAGGACACACCGACAATGTGCCTATCAAGAATACTTGTATCAAGAACAACTGGGACTTGAGCGTGTTAAGGGCTACTGCCGTAGTGAATATCCTCCAAAACGATTTTGGGGTATCTCCTCTGCGTATGACTGCTGCTGGGCGTGGAGAATATGTACCCGTTACTCCAACTCAACTCCTGAAGGACGTGCTATCAACCGCCGCACCTGTATTGTAGGTATTGCTCTAAGCTCGACCAATTCTACAATATGATCGAACAAGGCATGAAAGACCCGAAAATAAATTGTAAATAAGTAAAAGGTAAAAAGTGGTTTGTCACTTTTTACCTTTTTACTTTTTCACCTTTTATTACTTTTTACCTTTATCTGCTGTTATTTCTGCGATTTTGATAATCACATCTACCGCCTTGAGTAGGCTTGGTACTGGCAGATATTCGTACTTACCATGGAAATTAACCCCTCCTGCAAAGATATTGGGACAAGGCAAGCCTTTGAAGCTGAGTTGTGCCCCATCGGTACCCCCACGAATGGCTTGTACCACAGGGGTAATACCCAATTCCTTCATTGCCTGCTCGGCTATCTCTACGATATGAATTACAGGCTCTATCTTCTCACGCATGTTGTAGTATTGGTCTTCTACCTCTAGCTCAAAGACAGCATCTTTGTGGAGCTTTTTGTAAGTCTTTCACTATTGTGTGTAGTAGCTCCTTACGTGCATTGAACTTATTGCGGGATCATGGTCACGGATAATCATATTGATATCACATCTTCCACATCTCCCTTGATGTTCATCACATGGAAAAAGCCCTCACGGCCTTTCGGTACGTTCTGGAATTTCATTCTCTGAAGAGATTCTATCAGTTCGCTGGCAATAAGAATAGCATTAACCATACGACCCTTTGGCTGTACCTGGGTGTACACCCTTGCCTTTGATATGTATCTTAGCTCCAGCGGCATTGAAGCTCTCATACTCCAACTCCCCCTATATGACTACCGTCCATAGTATAAGCCCACTGCGCACCAAACTTTCTACATCAAACTTATGTGGCCCCTTTACCTATCTCCTCATCAGGAGTGAAGGCAATACGGATCTTCCCATGCTGTATCCTCAGGGTGTGCCAAAAGATACCCATAGCCGATACGATCTCAGCTACCCTCTGCTTTATCATCAGCTCCTAAGAGCGAAAGACCATCAGTAGTGATGATCGTCTGTCCTACGTATTTCTTCAAATCAGAGAAGTAAGAGGAAGATAGAACAATGTTCTCTTTCTCATTGAGCACTATATCTCCCCATCATAGTTATGTACAAACTGAGGATTTACATCTGCCCCAGAAAAGTCAGGCGATGTATCATAGTGTGCAATAAAGCCTATGGTAGGCACCTCATGCGACACATTGGAGGGAAGTGTAGCCAATATAGCCATACTCATCTACACTGACCTCTGAAAGGCCTATTTCTTTTAGCTCATCCACCAAAAGGTGAATAATATCCCATTGTTTTTGGGTACTTGGAGTAGTGGTACCTCAGGATCGGATTTGCGAATCCACTTTTTACATAGCGGATAAAAGCGATTCATAATTTTTCTCTTGCATGTGTAAAAATTTAACAAAAACTCTTTATTTAAAAACTAATTTCTTCTCCCATTGAGCAAGTGGAATAATTGTCCTTCTATAGGTTCTTCTATACGAATATCACTCCTATCTTGCTTATTTACATAGAGCAGATGATAGGTTTCGTAACGGTCATTCCTCTATTATAACCTATCCTCACTGCATAGTACTTTTGCCCATGCTCTATAGTCTCCTCTGGCTCTACCATAACAGAGACTCCTTTTGCCCCTTGGTCGCTTCATTGATTTGTTTATTGGCTCTTTGGGTGATAGGCAAGGCCAGTACCAAATCTACTGCCTCATCTTCGCTAAGGAGCTTTTCAGTGGTATCCCCTATCGCGGCATTAGGTGTTTCTTTTTGAGACTCCTGTACCTGCACAGCTGTAGCCTCCACAGCCGATTTTGGTTGGTTTTGGCAAGATGTCAGCGATAGTCCTACCAACAAGAGCATGCACAAAACTTGCCTAGAGGTAGAAGAAGTAATAAATTGTGTTTTCATAGGATTATGTGTTTATATCACGCAAAAATACGAATTTTCTCTATGAGTTACAAACAATCTTAGTGTCTCTCTCTTTTTCATTGCCATCTTAGTTTTATTTCTTACCTTTGCAAAGCAAAAATTAATCTCTAACAACTAACCACTAATTACTTAACAACTAAAGAAAGAAAATGAAAAATTTCGTAGAAGAATTGCGTTGGCGTGGTATGATTCAAGACATCATGCCAGAGACCGAACAGCACCTTATGGAAGGCCTTCGTGCCGCTTATGTGGGAATAGACCCTACTGCGGACTCATTACATATAGGACACTTGGTAGGGAGTGATGATGCTCCGCCATTTCCAAAACTGCGGCCATAAGCCTTATGCACTGGTGGGTGGGGCTACAGGTATGATAGGGTGACCCTCTGGCAAATCTGCTGAAAGAAACCTCCCTACTGAAGAGGCCTTGGCTCACAATATACAGGGTATCAAAAAAACAATTGGCCAAATTCTTTGATTTTTGAAAGTACCGCCTCCAATCGTGCCGAACTAGTTAATAACTACGACTGGATGAAGGGCTTTTTCTTTCTCTCCTTTATTCGTGATATTGGCAAGCATATCACTGTGAATTATATGATGGCTAAGGATCTCGGTAAAAACGCTTTGACCCCAATGAGAATACTGAGGGTATGTCCTTCACCGAGTTCTCTCACCAACTGCTACAAGGCTATGACTTTCACATCTCTACCAAGAAAAAAATGTAACCCTACAGATGGGAGGCTCTGACCAATGGGGGCAATATCACCACTGGTACCGAACTGATTCGCCGCAAAGTAGGTGGAAAAGCCTTTGCCCTTACTTGTCCTCTGATCACCAAAGCCGATGGTACCAAGTTTGGCAAATCCGAAGGAGGCAAACGTATGGCTAGACCCCTGAAAAAGACCCTCCTTACAAATTCTACCAATATTGATCAACACCTCCGATGCTGATGCCGAGCGCTATATCAAGATCTTTACCATGCTCCCTAAGGAGGAGATAGAAAGTCTTATCACATGCTCACCGCGAGGCTCCCCACCCTAAGAATTCTACAGAGTAAATTAGCCGAAGAACTGACCCTCTTAGTGCATGGACAGCAGGAATGGGAAAAGGCCGTACAAGCCTCCCAAATTCTCTTTGGCAACTCTACCTCTGAAGATCTCAAAAAGCTCGATGCTAAGACCTTCCTTGAAGTATTTGACGGGGTACCACAGGGGAAATTTCCTTGGCCGACCTCAAGGGAGGGCTTGACCTTATCGGGGCGCTTTCGCCAAAAACAGGTTTTATCAAGAGTAACCCGAAGCGCGCCGTGCCATAGGCGAGAACTCTATTTTCGGTGAATAAGGAGAAGGTAGCTGACGGCCATCTCCTTGGAGAAAAAGACCTGCTCAATGAGCGTTTCATCCTCTTGCAACGTGGAAAGAAAAACTATTTCTTGATTATAGTAAATAAGTAATACTAAAGATAATTAGAACTAATCTGTATAATCATGAGAGCAATAGAACGGGTGGCACAGCTCTTGGCCGAAATCAACTCTTGTCCTCTTCACAGGGGGGCTAATACACGTAGGGTGCTGAGAAACACCACCCGCATAGCCGAGGCCTTAAACTATCACTGCGATATTTTCTACTCGTATTCGGCTATTATCATCACCGTCTATGACAATGCTACTAAAGAAAAAGAGACCATCGTTAAGAGTATTCCTCATCATGGGGTCAATTTCAATGCAATCTCAGACATCAGTATCCTCTCATGGCGGGTCTTGGAAAAGAAACTCCCTATAGAGGTGATAGAGCGGGAAGTGGTTTATATCAAGCAAAAAAATCCCACTACAATATGTACCTGATGTGGTTTTTTTGTCTCCTTGGCGGGGGCTTTCATGGCATATATTCGGGGGACAACCACAATAGTTACCTTGAGATGGGCATCTCTTTTCTTGGCGACTCTAACGGGGCTTGCTGGTCGGCGCTTATTGCAACTGAGAAAGTTCAATGTCTTTATCTGCTGGGCGGGCGGCTTTTTGTTTCGGTCAGTGTGGTGAATGCTTTTTCGCCTTATGGGAGTAGAAGAATACAAGAACGCCTTGGCCGCTTGCGTGCTATGGCTTATCCCTGGGGTGCCCCTTTATCAATGGTTTTATAGACATGCTCACAGGTTATATGGTATCAGGATGGCCAAGCTCGCCTATGCCCTGATGCTTGTCTTTATGATTTCTATAGGTTTTTATCTCTTTATTTGTCTTTGGTTAGTGAACTTCTTTGATGCTTTTGACCATTGGCCGAACGTATATTTTGGTCTATGTGGGTATCGGTGGGCTTTTGCCCTGTTGTTCAATCACCCCTCGTAGGGCACTTCTGGGCTACAGCACTACTGGGTGCAGTAGGCTGGAGTATTAAGTTCTGCTTATCAAGACCATTATCCCAGACCAAGTGGTGATTGCTTCCTTTGTAGGTGCCTGCTCGGTAGGCTTTTTAGGCATGTATTTTGCCCATAGGGTACATACCCCGCCTATGGTATTTACCATTCCTGCGGTGATTAACATGATTCCAGGGAAGTCAGGCTACGAATTCCATGATGGGACTGATCGTATGGTTACCATCACCCATGAGCACGACCGCTCCTTGGAGACTATTTTTGAAACCCCAAAGCTGGGCCTACAGACAGGCTTTATCACCTTAGGCCTTGCCTTTGGAGTAATTGCTCCTGTGCTTCTGCTAAACACTTATACCATTAAGGACAAGGATTTGAATAAGTTTATTGTCAAGAAATTCAAGCGTATCAAAAAGGTATCAAAAGGAAGAAGCCCTGTAGAATAGCGTTTGATAAATATTTTTGGACAAAATCCCTACTTATTCCACTTTTTATTACCTTGTGTCATATTTACTATCTCTGATTTTTTTAAAATAACATCATAACACATGGAATTACAAGGACGCATAAAAGTGATTACTCCCGTGCAAACCTTTGGAGCTAATGGCTTTTCAAAAGAGAGAGCTTATTATTGTTACTGAAGAACAACATCCACAGACCATCTCTATTGATTTTCACCCAAGGCAACTGCGAGTTGCTCACGGCTATCAAGTAGGGCAAGTGGTCAAAGTTACCTTTGATATTCGTGGGCGCGACTGGACCAACCCTCAGGGAGAGGTAAAGTATTTTAACTCCCCTAGTGGCTTGGCGTATTGTCAATGTAGACGCTGCTGCGCAAGCTGCCCCTACACAAGGACAAGTACCTCCCCACAACCCATACCTGCGCCTGCACCTCAGCCAGCCACTACTTTTTGCCCCCTAAGGCTCCTGCACCTGCACCTCAAGGAAATGATTTAAATGATGATGACCTTCCTTTCTAATACAACAACTGATTAATTAACATAAAACCAATGAAAGTACTTTTATTATCAACGGCGGTAGCTCTTCTTTCAAATACCAACTTATCGAAATGGACACCGAAACGGTATTAGCTAAAGGGCTTGCTGAACGTATTGGCTTAGAACAAAGTAAAATTACACACGAATACTGGGAAAAAGGAGAAAAAGCATAAGATCAGCAAAGAAACACACTTTCTCACCCATGAAGAGGCCTTCAAGGTAATTGCTCAGTATCTCACCGATAAAGAATTCGGGGTAATCAAATCCACTCAGCGAAGTAAAATACATCGGTCACAGAGTGGTACACGGTGGTAAATCCACCGCACCTGTACGAGTAACTCCTGAGGTGATTGAAGAACTCTCGCAAAAGTGATTCTTTGGCTCCCTTTGCACAACCCTGCTAGTATCATCGGTATAGAAGCTGCTCAGAAGATATTCCCTCTAAGGAAACAGAGCACTTCACTGTATTTGACACTGCCTTCCATCAAACTATGCCTGAAAAAGCGTTCCGCTACGCCATTCCTAACCACTACTATACAGAAGACAAAATCCGTGTATATGGGTTCCATGGCATCAGCCACAAGTATGTGGATGAACGACACGTCGCCACTTTAACAACCCTAAGATGAGAAACATCACCCTTCACCTTGGTATGGAGCAAGTATGGCTGCTGTCAATGAGCAAGGCCACTGTATAGATACCTCTATGGGATTCGGTCCTGGTGACGGGACTTATCATGGATATCCCGTGCAGGAAATATAGACAGTACTGTGATCTTCTTCCTTGGCGAAAAAGGACTCTCTACCCAAGAGATTTCTAAGATTGTCAATAGCGAAAGTGGTATGAAAGGCCTTATCGGTAGCCCTGACGCACGTGATTCAGAAACACTTGTCAATCAAGGAGATCCAAAAGGAAAGCTCTGCTTGATATGTATGCTTACCGTATCAGAAAAATTCATCGGTGCTTATATTATGGCACTCGGAGGCTTGATTCACTTATCTTCACCGCTGGAGTGGGTGAAAACTCGCTATGATCCGCGAGGCTGTATGCGAAGGCTTAGAGTATTTCGGTATCAAAGTGGATAAAGAGAAAAACGTAAAACTCAATCACCCAAGCGATATTGTAGAAATAGAAGCTGCCGATAGCAAAAGTGAAAATTGTAGTAGTAGCTACCAATGAGGAAATCCAAATCGCTCGCGATGTCCTCTCTCTGTATAACCCTTTAACCCCTTATAAACATGAGAAAAATTCTTTTAACCTTTTCGCTTCTCTTAGGGCTTTTCTTGGTCTCTTGTTCAAGTAACAACCCCTAAAGTTGTGGCTGAGAAATTTCTAAAAGCAGTCAACAAACTTGATTTTTGCAGAAGCTAAGAAATATTGTGACAAAGACACTCAGGATCCCTCTCCCTCATGGAAAGTTTTTCCAAAGGTGAGGAAGCTGAGAAAAGCAAAAACCAATGCCCATGATGACGATTTTACTTTACCAAAGTAGAGGAAAATGGTGACAAAGGCAAAGGTATATTATAAAACAAAGGAATCTGAGAAAGAGACTTCCATTGATCTCAAAGAAGGTAGATGGCGAAATGGCTTGTCTCTATCGACAAAGAACAAGGAGGCAAAGAGCAAGGTGGTGGTGCGCATGACCATGATGAAGATGATATAAATATCCCTGAAGAGGACAACACAACTCCTGACGATGCACCTGAAGCTCAAGACAGTATCCCTGCTGCACAATAGAACTTAAAAAGCTTTAGTACTAAAAAAGGTTGCCCACTTCAGGCAACCTTTTTAGTTTTCAGTGATTATTAGTCTCTTTCCTTTAGTCACTAATTAAGTCTTTGTACTTCTATCTCTAAGTCATTTACTTTAGATTGAGTCGTCGATGAGTTTTAGACTTTGTTTTCAATAGTTTAGTACGTAGCTTTTAACTCTTTTTCAGCGGAGAGCTTACCTTTTTGCTGATTGTTCTTTTTATTTTCAAGTCTTGTTTGTCGTACTCGCTTTGTACTTTGCTAACCTTTAACTTCGCCCTTAGCGAGCTTTGTCTTGTGCTTTCTGTTTTTTTCTCTGCACGTTTTTTGTTGCTCTTTGCAGCCTTTTCTGCTGCTTTTTGTTCTTTTTCTTTAGCTTTTTGCTCTCTTTTCAGCTTGTTTTTCTTTTGCTCTTTTGCAGCCTTTTTCAGCTTCTTTTTGTTGTCTTTTTCTTTGAGCTTTTTGCTCTTTTTCAGCTTGTTTTTCTTTGCTCTTTTGCTGCTTTTTCAGCTTCTTTTAGTTGTTTTTCTTTGAGCTTTTTGCTCTTTCTCAGCTTGTTTTTTTGCTGTGCTTTTTGCAACCTTTTCTGCTTCTTTTTGAGCTTCTAATTGTTGTTTCTCTGCGTCGGCTTTTTGCTTTGGTTTTCTAATCTTTGTTCGTTAGTAGTGTCCAATTTTAGAGTGTCCAAAGACTCGTGCAGAGGCAAAAAGAACCTACTGCTAAGAATAATAATAATGTGATTTTTCTTCATCATATTAATTTTTAAATTTTCGGGGCAAAAATACAAAGTTTATTTGTTAATGATTAATGATAATTTGTTAATTAACGAGACTTTGATTGATTTGTCTATTTTCCAATTAGCTCATTGACTCATTGTCAAATTATTTTGCTAATTAGCTAATTAATTCCTATTTTTGCAGCCTAAAAAATAATACTAATGGAAGCATTTTTTTATTCGTGCAGGTCAGCTACTGTTATGTTTGTCTATCTTAGTGATTCTCCACGAGTTAGGCACTTCATACCCGCCAAATTATTTTAAAAACAAGGGTAGAGAAGTTCTTCTTGTTCTTTGATGTCAAGTTTGCCTTATTCAAGAAGAAAATAGGGGAAACAGTCTATGGTATCGGTTGGTTACCCTTAGGAGGCTATGTGAAGATAGCTGGCATGATTGACGAGAGTATGGATAAGGAACAATGGCGCAACCCGCCCAGCCTTGGGAGTTCCGTAGCAAACCCGCATGGCAACGCTTGATTATTATGATCGGTGGAGTTACAGTGAACCTTATCTTGGGTATCCTCCTCTATGCCATGATCTTTCAGCGTATGGGGCAAAGACGAAATCCGCCCTTCCGATGTACCCAATGGGTATGAAGTAAGCCAAACTATGAAGTCCTATGGCTTCTCGGATGGGGATATTCCCCTAAAAGTCAATGGGAAAGACCTTACCAATACTTTCGCTATCAATCGTATGATCCTCACCCGCCATATAGAGAACATCACCGTACAGAAAAGCCGATGGCTCCGTGCAGACCATTGCAGTACCTGATAGTCTCGGTATGCAGGTTTTCCACCCGATAAGGTGCCTTTTGCCCTTCATAAAGCGCCGTACTACCGAGATTGATAGTGTTCTGGTAAACTCTCCTGCAAGCAAAGCAGGACTTGAAAAGGGCGACCATATCGTGATGATCGATGGGCAGAAAATCGCCTTCTTTGACCAGCTCAAACCACTTATCAAGGAAGGAGAGAACACCTTGCAGAAAATCCTTCGTGATAGCCAGCTCAAAGACCTCACCATCACACCTAAAGAGGGAATCTTAGGGGTTATAGCCACACAATACTATGACAACAAAACAACCCATGTGGATTACTCCTTCTTCTCCTCTATCTCCGAGGGATTAGCTATGGTTACTGGACACTACATGATTATGCTGCACAATCCAAGTATATCTTCACCAAGAAAGGCGCTAACCAAGTAGGGGGCTTTGCTTCCATGGCCAAGATGTTTGACATCTCTTGGGATTGGCAACGCTTCTGGGAGAGTACAGCGCTGATTTCTATTATATTAGCTTTCATGAACATACTCCCTATCCCTGCCCTTTGATGGGGCATATTGTCTTCCCTCATTTATGAGATGATTACAGGCAGAAAGCCCAGCGAAAAAGGTCTTGGAATATGCCCAGATGGTAGGCTTCTTTATCCTTTTGGCCTTACTACTCTATGCCAATGGTAACGATATCTACCGGTGGATTACAGGCGGTCATTAGAGCAAATAAGGGCGGCCTATCATAACAGCGGCCACTTGTAATAAGACAAAGAACCACAACAAGGATTCTCTAAGCCAAGGTCGCTTAAGGCCTTCTATGAGCATCATAGCCGAAAGTGCTGTAGGAAAGGTAAAATAAAGCCATCCCACAGCATTTTTGTTTTCATGTAGCACTACCCCTACGATACCTACCAAAACTAAACTGATAAAGAAAGTGGCATAATAGCGCTTATAGGTCTTCTTCAGTAGCCATGAGGTAAAAAGAGATTGAACAAAAAGAATCCCTAAGAGTAGCACATATTTGTATTGTAAAAAAATGAAAAACATCAAAGGTAGGTAGGTAATAAAACGTAAAACAACTCATTTTTGCCAGCCCAAAAAGAAGTGCTGCTGCCAAAAGAATGACAAAAAGCATCGCAAAAACAACCAAAGGAATCAGAAAAATTACGAAACTTCTTCCTCCAGAGGTAAGTATCTGTATCCAAAGTAGCAATAAGGCCAACAAGGACGGCAAAAAAGAACAAACTGGCTAAGAAAAATCAGTACCGAAATATCAAAAAGCCTGTCTGCCATCCGCAATACTATGTGACTGCATAATTTGGAGAATAACCAGTAGAATACAGGTGTCACAGCATAACCATACTATCCTTATACAGTTCAGGGAAAAGCATACTCAGAGCTAACCAAAAACAAAACTAAGAGATTGCCCTCACTGAGTTGGTTTTTCTAATTATAAAGCTTTATAGTAGAGGTATTAACCAAAAAGCAGCAAGCACATCAGTAGGGTTTCGGCTATGGAAAATGTCGTTATAGTAACCCAGCAGCAGATACCTATAGAGTATCATCTGCAAGACACCCAGCCCATAGAGCAGAAAAATAAATGGCTGTTTTTTTGTTGGTTTGGAGAAAGTTATAAAGCATCTAATTGGATATTATTAAAGCATCGCCTTGCTTGACTACCTGATAGTTGAGCATAGGATAAGTGCTTGCCCCTGACTGGGGTTGGCCATTGAGCAGGTTGTATCTTACCCCATTACAAGGACATAGCATGAATAGGTGATCGTCCCTCAAGGGTCATCTGGCTACAAGTGGAAAGCGCCTGTGAGGGGCAGGCACGCTCCCAAGCCATATAGTTATTGCCTATATTGGCTACCACAATTCCCCGCAGTCCTACATTATCTACCATAACCACTCCCCCTGGAATCTTTAGCTTATTATACTCGGCTAAGCGCAGATTGCTGTAGTGGTGAATTTGGCCTCCTGCAAAAAGGGGTTGCGCTGGTAATCCTTACGATCACAAGAGAACAGCAGTGAGGTAAGTAGCACAAATATATACTTTTGCATCTTATTTCCAATGAGTGGTTTCCATAATGCGGCGTATATCCTTCTTCAGATACATCGCTGCTGGATAGATAGAGTCATAGTTGGGGCGTACTCTAAAGTAGATAGAGCCTGTGAGAAAGTGCCGCGTGCTATCGGTAATATAGAATTGGGATTGCGAGGCCGCATTGCCATCTACTTCATAGAACATGCCATATACCTTGTCTTTGGTATTTAGGTAAGGCTGCTCCACTATATTGGTAGCCTTGATTGTATGCTCATAGGTAAGGTTCTGAGCATCCTTGAGCAGCTTTACAAGGTTGTCCTTCACGGGCTTATAGGTAATATATATAGTGGCTCGCATGGCAGGATAGTCCAGATTAAGACTATACCCCTGCTTAGTGCTTACTTTGGCATAGGTGTTTTTCTCAAACGAAAAAGGCGTTCTCCCTTGAGGGTATCATACTGTGCCTCTGGATAATCCAAACGCAGAAAGGCCTTGGGTTTAGGCTGTAAATCACCTCCACAGGCTACCAAAAAGCAGCCCTATACAACAACTCATTAGTAATTTGATCCTCATTTGATGGTTACTTTTAGCTGTTTGATTCGTTTTTATCTATATCCTCTATGGTAAAGGTGTAGTTTTCAAAGGGTATTACCTGTTTTTCTCTGGGAAAGCCTCAATAAGTTCCAAGAGGAAGCCTGCTAAGGTCTCACTCTCTCTCGTATCTTCTCAAAATGCTCCTCTACATCCTCTGGTACGGCAAGTACGCGGTAGAAACCTTTTTAGGGAAGTCTTGCCGTCAAAAAGGAAGTTATTCTCGTCCAACTTGGTATAGAAGGCATCTTCTGCATCGTACCATCGCTGATTCTCCTACGATCTCCTCTATGACATCTTCAAGGGTTGCCACGCCCTAAAGTGCTCCATACTCATCGACCACTATGGCTAAGTGGATTTTCTTCTGTTGAAATTCTGCCAAGAGGTCATCGAGCTTCTTGTTATCAGGCACGAAAAAAAGGCCTTGCGCTTGATTCGCTTCCAGTCAAAAATCCTTTTTCATTGAGATAAGGCAAGAGGTCTTTAGTGCAATAATCCCTGTGATATTATCTATATTATCCTGATATACAGGTACTCTGAATAACCATTTTCTTGGATAAAAAGCCAATACTTGGGTAAGTCATCGTCTCATCTATAGCCGAGATATCTCATACGAGGGTGCATGACGGCTCGTATATCGGTATTACCAAAGGAAACAATGCCTGAGAGAATTTTTATGCTCCTCACGAGTGGTGTCCTCTTGCGAGGTAAGCTCCAGTGCTTGAGAGAGTTGCCCTACCGAAATAGAAGAACTTTTGCGGAGCTTATTATTGACAAACGAGGTAAAGAGGGTCATAATAGCACTCACTGGGGTCAAGCATAGATCCATAACCTTAATATGGGGGCTACGTGTCGGGCAAAGATAAGATTATTGTGACTAGCGTATATCTTAGGCAAGATTTCTGCAAAGAAGTATGACAAAAAGTAAGGATACCTCACCTCAAAGATCGCCCCTTACCCACTCGTTCATACCCTCCAAAAAGGAAATCTCCCAAGGGGTCAAAGACCAAAACGATAGACAATTGACCAAGTTATTGGCTATAAGCAAAGTAGCCAATAGTTTCTGTGGTCGTTTGAGTAGTTGTACTATGAGTGAACTACTGTCCTTCTGCTCTTCCTCTTCCAACTCAGTCGAAGATAGTGAAAACAAAGCTGTTTCTGATCCCGATATAAGGGCAGAACAAGCTAAAAGTAGTATAAAAATAAGCGCTCTGATGAGCAAATCCACCGTAGAGGGGGTAATGATTGGAGTATCGACGATTCTGTGTCCAAAATTAAATGTTTAGTTATACAACAAGGACTTCACGAGTGTCCTTTTCTCTTTTTAGAAGGGCTACATCACCCACTTGTGAGGAGGTATCCGTCAGTTTTTTCAGGCGTTTCAGCTGCCTTTTGAGGGGTACTAACTGTCCCTTGAGTTGTAGCTGTTCCTCTTGTGGGGTATTTCTCTTAGAAGAAAGAAAGCTGGTATCCTGCGCTACCACCTCTGTCACATAGCGGGTAGAGCCGTCCTGTGCCTGATATTGTCGGCACGCAATCTCCCCTCTACATAGATCAAGTCCCCTTCTTGGCATATTTTTCTACACGTTCGGCCAACTTGTTATATAGCACTATATTATGCCATTGGGTGCTTTTTCCACCTTCTGCTGGGTAGCCTTATCAGTATAGGACTCATCGGTAGCCAAAGATACCTGCCCCACACAGCTATCCTTCTCAAAGTAAGTGAGTTTTTACATCACTTCCCTAAGCGACCGATCAGCACTGACTTTATTTAAAGTTCCGTTCTATTTTACAATAATTAATAGTATTAACCATTGACAATCAACAATTATCAATGTATTTTTGTATCACTACAGGCATTGGGTACTGTTTCAAGTCCACAAAAGGATTCCTCTGTAAGATTTTCAGCCAAGGTTATATGCCAAAACGACACGTGCAAATGCTGATGGGTGAGCTTGTGCATATAGGTTTGCTTGGGGTAGGCAATAGTCGCTGCTTGAGGGTACTTTCTTTGAGCAAAGCCCAAACTTGCTCCTGCGATAGAGCGGTCTGAGTTTCCACCAATGGAAAATTCATAAAGTCCGTGCCATATATCTCCCTCTCCACGCCTTTGCACTTGTGTATATCCGCGTGTATCGGAGAGTACACAATAGTGAAAATAGCGTTGGCGTATCTTCACCTTGGGTAGCTTTACAGGTAGCTGCTCCACCTTGCCTCTGTGGTAGGCTAGGCACTTGGCTTGCATCACACAGCTCATACAATCAGGCGATTGTGGCTTGCACTGGAGAGCGCCAAACTCCATTATCGCTTGGTTGTACCCCCTGCCCGCTCTTTTGTCTAACAGCTGGTAGGCTAGCTCCCTAAAGTACTTTTTACCCCTTCAGTGGTATTGATAGGTGTTTCTATATCAAAAATACGACTTAGCACCCTATATACATTGCCATCTACCACAGCCTTGGCTTCATTATAGCAGATAGAGGCTACAGCACTGGCAGTATAGTCACCTACTCCCTTGAGTGCAAGCAAGCCCTCATAGGTAGTTGGGAATACGCCCCCCAGCTCTCGCATGATATACTGGGCTGCCTGTTGTAGATTCCTTGCTCTCGAATAGTAGCCCAAGCCTTGCCATACCTTAAGAACCTGCTCTTCAGGGCATTGGCCAAATCGGCAACAGTAGGAAACTGTTCGACAAAATTCAGGTAATATGGTAGCCCTTGACTGACCCCTCGTCTGTTGCAAGATGATCTCAGAAAGCCACACATAATAAGGGTTCGGCTCTCCACGCCATGGCAAATCTCGCTTATGGGCAGTATACCAACGACAGAGAATCTGTGAGAAATCGGCAATGGTGCTTCTTCCAAGGCTATACCTCTGCTATAATGTCTATGGCCCCTTCACTTTCTGCCCAAGGGTAACCTTCACCTTAGCCGACAGCGGCAGATAGATATCCACACGTGAGCCAAACTTGATAAAGCCTGCATCTGCGCCTTGTACAGCCATATCGCCTTCCTTGGCATAGTTGACAATGCGTTTGGCCAAGGCACCTGCTATTTGTCGGTAGAGTACTTTTCCAAACTGCTCATTTTCAATCACCACTGTAGTACGTTCATTCTCTTCGGAGGCCTTAGGGTGCCATGCCACCAAGTACTTCTCTGGGTGATATTTGCTATAGACCACTCGCCCACTCATAGGATAGCGGGTAACATGTACATTCAGGGGCGACATGAACACCGAGATCATTCGGCGCTTGTCCTTAAAGTACTCATTCTCTTCTACTTCCTCTATGACCACCACCTCCCATCTACCGAGGAAAGGATATGATTAGGGTTCACAGGCGCCTGACGCTTTGGATTCCTAAAGAACTGTAGGATAAGAATAAAAAGACCAAAACCACCAGCATAAGGGCGATTCTAAGCCATTCTATTAGAACAAACTGGTCTATAAGTATGAAAAAGTAACGCCACTATAATGGTACTTACCAATATAATCTTCGCCCTTCTATGGGCTTTGTAAAACATTTTTATTAATGATTAATGATTAAATGATAATGGTTAATGATTAAATGATTAATGGTTAATGATTAATGGTTAATGATTAATGGCATTATTGCTGGCATTAATCATTATTGGCATTAATCATTAGTAAGGTGCTATCACAAATGCTGCTGGATATATATTTTTGACCTTAGTAAGGGCTTTTTCCGCTTCCAAACGGGTACGGAACTGTCCCATACGCACCTTTGTAGTTAGGGGTTTCAAAGGCCAAAAACATGGATAAGAGTATCTTCCAGAGGCACGCTTGATCTCCTCATTTGCCTCGGTGATAGTGCCGTTATATATCTGGATTTGGTAGGTTTTTCCTGCTGACCAAATTCTTTTTTTGACCTCCATAAGGTCTTTAATCTGCTGGCTTTGATTGATTTTTCATCTGTTGCCCTACGGCATACTGCCCAAAAAAAGGAGTAGGCCTATAGTTGCTATAAAAACAAGTCCTTTTCATTAACTAAGATTTTTAGGGCAAATATACAACTTTTTCTCAAACACCCTCTTTACATTTTTTTCTATCAACTGCTGACTGCTAACTACTAACCACTCAACCACTGTTAAATACTTAACACCATTTTTTTATTGTATAGATTCTTACTCTCACTAGGCGTTTTCTTTGACTTCCCAAACCGAAATGTTGTAATTTTGCAGCGTTATTCAGTGGTCAGACGTCTGATGTCAGTAATCAGCCATTAGTCGCAATAGACTGAAAACTGACCACTGCCCCCTTCGCTGGCGCGAGCTTGCAGCTCGTGTCTACTATGATTAGAGCCTTTTGGCTCTTTATGAAGAAACTACAAATGCCAATCAATAGTAAAAAAATAATTGTATAGTCCATTTCATTAAGACGCAATAAATTGCGTCTCTACGGATGACTACGCTCATCAGAGTTGTCTTAGCCAGCGTTAGGGTAGAGACGTGAGTTTATTGCGTCTTAAGAAGTCAGCAAATAATATTTTAACGTGAGTTCGATATAACGAAAGTCTCCCACAGATTTTCACGGATTTCACAGATTTTCTATGTTTGTGTAATTGTGTTGTTGCGATTTACATAGATTTTTATAAGGCCAAAGGCCTTATTTATCCGTGAAAAATTAAGGAGTTATACTTAGTTGTTGTATCATTCTTCCGTGAAAAATCCGTGGAATCTGTGGGAGAAAAATATAATTTTGCTTACGTCGAACTCGCGTTATTTTTAACTATTGATTTGAATTATTAATCATTACTGGCATTAATCATTATGGAAGAGGCCTTAGAAATACTTTTGGACATACGCTCGTCGTGAACCTTTAGATAGCAATGGAGAGACTATAGTCCCTACCATCAACAATAGTATTGCCGCCATTCGTATCATTATGCGTTTAGAAGGATGTGGCGATGGAAGTGAAAAGCGAAAAAAATAAAGCCAAGCGAAAACTTGGAGCTTGGGTATGTGGGTGAAAAAGCGGGCAACGCCTGCTTATGCAACGTCTGATAAGCCAGCACGCGGTTGGGGAAGCGAATGGCAATTCGCCCAATCACAAAATGCCCAACACAATACGAATAATAACACGAACAATCATAATGGGAGCGAATTATCAAATAAGGGCGAATTGCTCACATACTCTGCTCTCGCGGACTTTTGCCCCCTACACCTGCTCAACACCAATATCCCCAACCCAATATATCTCACAACAGTTACACACTGCTGGCGCGAGCTTGCAGCTCAGCCCCAAGAAAACCTCCTCTCCTTCACCCGTCATACACCTTCTTTTGCCCCTGCCCCTTTCCACCTCGCTTATTACGAGGTACTGACGCGCTTTGCCATGGGAGAAATCAAAAAGCTGATGATCACCATGCCGCCCCAACACGGAAAAGAGTGAGGGGGCAACACTGAAGATTACCTGCTTTTTGTCTTAGGACAAGACCCTGACAAACGTATTGCTATTGTCTCTTACAATGCTATCAAAGCGCGTAAATTTAATAGGGAACTCCAACGTATCATGGACGATGACCGTTATTACGAACTGTTTCCACAAACACTCCTTGCTGGTCAGGCAAGCTACCAAGAACAAGGCCGACGCAGTCGTAACTATGCCCGCAACTCCGATGAGTGCGAAATTGTAGGCTATCAAGGCAGTTTCAAGACGATTGGTGTAGGAGGTTCCCTAACTGGTGAACCTGTGGATATGCTGATTATGGACGACTTGTACAAAGATGCTTCCTCGGCTTGGTCGCCAGTAATTCGTCAAAACGTGGCCGACTGGTACGATACAGTAGCCTCCACACGTTTGCACAATGATAGCCAGCAGTTGTTGGTCTTTACCCGCTGGCACATGGAAGATTTAGCAGGACGCTTGCTCGAACAAGAGGGCGTATATGACCCTATTGAAAATCCGCAAGGTTGGCTATTGGTGAGCTTTCCCGCTATACAGAACAGGTCGCCAAGCGAACAAGATCCAAGAGCAGAAGGCGAACCCCTATGGCCTGAACGACATAGTTTGGAAAAACTCTTGGAGATAAAAAGGTCGCTCCCCAACTGTCTTTTGAAAGTCTATACCAACAGAATCCGCAACCTTCCCAAGGGTTGATGTATGAGGAATTTACTTGTTATACCGACTTGCCTTCTCGTTCCTACTCAGTAGCATATATTGACGCGGCTGATAGTGGGGCGGATTACCCATGCGCTTTGTTCTACAAGGAAGCCGAAGACGGCAACTATATTACCGATGTACTTTTATACGAAAGACCCTATGGAGGTTACCGAAACAACCCTGACCTATATGCTCCAGCAACACCAAGTAGAACGTTGCCATATCGAGAGCAACAACGGCGGCAACCTCTTTGTGAGCAACCTCCAGCAACGTTCGTGGGACACAGGCAACCGACTGACGCGTTTTAATCTGTTTCATCAGAATCAGAACAAGACCGCAGGATTTTTGCCGCTTCCGCATCGGTGCAGAAGCTGATTAAGATGCCTTTGGATTGGAAAAAGCGTTTCTCTAAGTTTGCTCGTGACCTCACGGGTTACCTCCGCGTAGGTACCAACGCCCATGACGACGCCCCTGATGCACCTCACTGGCTCCATAGAGTGTCGCCAGCCCCCCAAGAGAGTCAGTTTGGCGGAGATGTTTGGAGTAAGGTAGTGATTAATGTTTAATCGTTTAATGATTAATGCCATTAATCTTTAGCGGTATTAATCATTAATCATTAGTGGCATTAATCATTAAACATTGCTGGCATTAATCATTGATTTAATTTGTTTTATTCGCAAAATATACTTACTTTTGCGCTATCTTTATAAAGCTCATGGACAATACTAAATATATATTTGTTACAGGGGGCGTTACCTCTTCTTTAGGGAAAGGAATCATCGCCGCCTCGCTGGCTAAACTACTGCAAGCCAGAAATTATCGGGTTACCATCCAGAAGTTAGACCCTTATATCAACATTGACCCAGGCACACTCAACCCCTACGAACATGGGGGAGTGTTATGTGACCGAAGATGGTGCCGAAACTGACCTAGACTTGGGGCACTACGAACGTTTTTCTCAACGTGTATACCTCTCAAGCCAACAATGTTACCACAGGGCGTATCTACCAGAGTGTGATTGAAAAAGAGCGTCGCGGTGAGTTCCTTGAAAAACAGTACAGGTAATCCCGCACATCACCAACGAAATCAAAGACCGCATCCAGCTCCTTGGCAAAAGTGGTCAATACGATATTGTCATTACCGAAATCGGGGGGACTGTGGGCGACATAGAATCCTTGCCTTATATAGAAGCTGTCCGCCAACTCCAGTGGGAATTGGGCGATAACAATGCCATTGTAATCCACCTGACCCTTGTGCCTTACTTGGCTGCCGCGGGCGAGTTGAAAAACTAAGCCTACCCAGCACAGTGTAAAAGCTCTTATGGAGAGTGGCCTTAAGGCCGATGTGCTCGTATGTCGCACCGATCGCGACCTGCCCGATGACCTCCGACAAAAACTCGCTCTTTTCTGCAATGTAAAAAAGGAAGCTGTCATCCAGTCTATTGATGTAGCTACCATCTACGATGTACCCAACCTGATGCTCTTGGAAGGCTTAGATACCGTGGCACTCAAGAAGTTAGCCCTCTCCGATGCCGTAGCGCCCGACCTCACCAAATGGAATAATTTCTTACAAAGACATAAGAACCCCAAGCACCGTGTACGTATCGGCTTGGTAGGCAAGTATGTAGAACTGCCCGACGCGTACAAGTCTATCTTAGAGGCTTTTTATCCACGCTGGGGCAGAGAACGAGGTAAAAGTGGAAGTGGTCATGATACACTCCGAGTATTTGGACGAGACCAACCTGCAAGACAAGCTCAGCGGCCTAGATGGCGTACTGGTAGCACCAGGCTTTTGGTGAACGTGGTATTGAAGGAAAAATCAAGGCCATACAGTATGTACGTGAGCATAAGATTCCTTTCTTAGGTATCTGCTTGGGTATGCAGATGGCCGTCATTGAGTTTGCTCTGACATGTGGTCGGCTTTGAGAATGCCAACACAGCCGAGGTAAACCCCAATAGCCTCTGCAAGGTCATTGACCTTATGCAGGAGCAAAAAGCACATAACCCAAAAGGGCGGCACCATGCGCTTGGGGGCTTGGGATTGCGAGCTCAAGCAGGTAGCAAGATCTATGAGGTATACCAGCAACCACTCATCTCCGAGAGACATCGTCACCGCTATGAGTTCAATAGCGAATACCGCAAACCCCTTGAGGAATCAGGGCTTGCGCTGTTCGGGTATCAACCCCAAAACAGGCTTAGTGGAGGTCATCGAACTGCCCTCTCACCCTTGGTTTGTAGGGGTTCAATATCACCCTGAGTACAAGAGTACCGTAGCCAAGCCATATCCGCTATTTGTCGCCTTTGTCAAAGCCGCCTTGGAATACAAACTTAAAAATAATTTAAAAATCACCTAATATTTCAGAGAAAAAATATTGGTCATTTGGTTATAAAATTGTATCTTTGCCCAATATAAAATAGCTTAATCAAATCAATCACTCTTTATGGAAGAAAGACGTTCCAACCTTACCTCTATGATAGGTATGATGCTCATGGCCATAGTGCTTCTGTTCTTTTCTATCGCAATCAGCCTACCCAAGAGCAAACCAAAAACAATACAACCGGAGAACACCCAACCCCAACAACCTAATAACGCCACTGTTCCTCCTACTACCATCCCTACGGATTCGGTAGGACTAAGCAAATACAAAGAGACCTTAGGGGCCTTTGCTTATTCCGCTACACTGCCTTCTGCCAAAGAGGGGGCTGTTACTGAATTGGAAAAACAGTTTACTCAAGCTACAGGTAAGCAACAAGGGCGGACAGATTACCAGCCTACAGGTAAAAACCAGAAGACCTACAACGGACAGCCTGTAGAGCTAATTAAGGATAAGAATGCGAGTTTCTCCTTAGAACTCTCCACTGCGGACAATCGTACGCTAAAGACCGAGGACTTGTTCTTTGAACCTTCTCTCTGGCAATGTACTCTCTATGAAACTCCGTGTATCGGCTACTCAATATCTTGAATATGTATATACACTCCGTCCCTGATGAGTATTTTTTGGATATGACCGTGCGCAGTGTGGGACTTTCTTCTGTCTTGAATACCAGCAAAGCTCCTGAGCTTACTTGGAAACTCAAGGCACGCCGTATGGAAAAGAGTGTTACTTTACGAAGACCGTTATGTACAGGCCGTGGTACAATACGAAGACAACCGCAATGATAAGCTCAGCGCCGGCAGCGAGGACTCTGAAGAGTTCAAGCAAGTTAAGTGGGTCGATTTCAAGCAACACCTCTTTAGCTCTTTCCTCATTAGCGATAAGGTTTTTGCTAGTGGCAAATTTTCTTCTAAAAATTTAGCCTCTTCCGAAGGAGATAACGTACAGTATACCAAGAACTTTTGCCGCTGTATTCCCCTCGAATATACCTCTGGTGAACTCAATGAGGCTCTACACTTCTTCTATGGGCCTTCTGACTCATCATATCTTTTAAAAAATATGACAAGCAGTATAGTCTTACCAAAGCCATTCCACTGGGCTGGGGAATCTTTGGCTGGATCAACAAATGGTTTGTAATTCCTGTCTTTGACCTACTTTTCTAGCTATATGTCCATGGGACTGGCCATCATCGTCCTTACCATTATTGTACGTATACTACTCTCCCCTATCCAATATAAGTCTTACCTCTCTCAAGCTAAGATGAAGGTATTGCGCCCTGAGATAGAGGAAATTAACGAAAAATACAAAGGTCAAGACAATGCCATGAAGCGCCAACAAGAGACCATGGCGCTCTATAGCAAGGCTGGTGTGAATCTGCTCAGTGGCTGTATCCCTGCCCTCTTACAGATGCCTGTTTTCTTTGCCCTCTTTAGCTTTTTCCCTACAGCCTTTATGCTCCGCCAGAAAGCCTTCTTATGGGCTAACGACCTTTCCTCTTACGACTCCATAGCCCAATTGCCTTTTAGCATTCCTTTCTATGGAAAACCACGTGAGCCTTTTCTCTATCTTGGCCTCTGTTACCATGCTCATATATATGCTTATGACCACAGGGCAAATGCAACAACCCCAGCAGGAGGGCATGCCCAATATGAAGTTTATGATGTACATCTCCCTGTGATGATGCTCTTCTTCTTCAACAACTACGCCAGTGGTTTGAGCTTGTATTACTTCATCTCCAACCCTTATTACCATATTTATTATGTTGGCTATTAAGTATTGGATTATTGATGAAAAACGTATCCATGCCAAGATACAAGAGAACAAACAGAAACCGCGTAAGGAAGGTAAGTTCCAACGCAAGTTCCGCGAAATGATGGAACAAGCCGAAGCGCAACAACGCGCACAACAAAACAACAAAAAAAGAAATAACCGATTATTAACCTTAATTGCTAACAATATGAGTCTTATCTTAGATGTACATGCAAGACAAATCCTCGACTCAAGAGGTAACCCTACCGTAGAAGTTGATGTAATTACCGATACGGCTTCCGTGGCCGTGCAGCGGTACCTTCAGGAGCTTCCACTGGTGAATATGAAGCCGTAGAACTTCGTGACGGAGGTAAAGAATACCTCGGAAAAAGGAGTGCTAAAAAGCCGTTGAAAAACGTCAATGACATCATCGTCGAAGAAATCGTTGGTATGAATGTATTTGACCAAAACCTCATTGACAAAACACTCATCGATTTGGACGGTACGCCTAACAAATCCAAGTTGGGTGCCAATGCTATCCTTGGGGTATCCCTCGCTGTAGCCAAAGCGGCTGCTGAAGAATTGGGCATTCCTCTCTACCGCTATGTAGGGGCGTAAGTGCCAACAACCTCCCTGTACCTATGATGAACATCATCAATGCAGGTTCTCACTCCGATGCGCCTATCGCTTTCCAAGAGTTTATGATCATGCCCGTAAAAGCTGAGTCCTTTTCTCAAGCTTTGCAAATGGGTTCTGAAATCTTCCATAACCTCAAAAAGTGCTCCACGATCGCGGACTTAGCACTGCCGTAGGGGACGAAGGAGGTTTTGCTCCTACCTTTGAAGGTACTGAAGACGCCTTTGGATACTATCAAAAAGCAGTAGAGAAAGCAGGTTACAAGTTTGGTGAAGAAGTAAAAAAATCGCCCTTGATCTGTGCCTCTTCCGAATTCTACGAAGATGGTGTATATGACTACACCAAGTTCGAAGGCGAAAAAAGGTAAAAACGTACCTCTGCCGAACAAGTAGCTTACCTTACTGAATTGGTGAACAAATACCCAATCATCTCCATAGAAGATGGTATGGACGAAAAACGACTGGGACGGCTGGAAACCTCACCGATGCTATTGTGACCGCGTACAGCTCGTTGGGGACGACCTTTTCGTAACCAATGTGAAACGTCTTGAAAAAAAGGAATCGACTTGGGAGTAGCCAACTCTATCCTTATCAAAGTAAATCAGATTGGCACCCTTACCGAAACCATCGCCGCTGTGGATATGGCACACCGTGCAGGCTACACCTCTATCATGTCTCACCGCTCTGAGAGACCGAGGACAACACCATTGCCGACCTTGCCGTAGCGCTTAACACCCGCCAGATTAAGACAGGTTCCGCTTCTCGTTCTGACCGTATGGCTGAGCTACAACCAACTTCTTCGCATAGAGGAAGAATTAGGGTGATGTAGCTTTTCATCCTCAGGAAAAGCTCCGCGTAAAGAACTAAGACAGCCCTTTACTCCTAAGAGAATAAGTATATTTTTAGTGAGTTCAGATTTTTCGATAAAAAACTTTTCCAAAGTCTTGCACTTTGAAAAGTTTTTTTGTATATTTGCACAAATTATAGTATTCATTATTAATGATTATCGCTAACAATGATTAATGATCAATTAATCATTGAACATTAATCATTAATCATTAACCATTAATCATTGAACATTATTTTATGAAATTAGATATTTTAGCATTTGGCGCACACCCCTGACGATGTAGAATTGGCTGTGCTGGTACCCTTTGCCAAGGAAATTAGCTTAGGCAAGAAAGTAGGTATTATAGACCTTACCCAAGGCGAATTGGGCACCCGTGGAAGTGCTGAACCCTGTAGAAAAGAAGCCAATGAGGCCGCACGTATCCTCCAGATTAGTGTTAGGGAAAAACCTCTGCTTTGCCGATGGGTTCTTCCTCAATGACAAGCATCACCAGTTGGAAATCGTCAAGAAGCTACGTAAGTATCGACCTGAGATTGTGATTTGTAATCCCTTTGAAGATCGCCATATAGACCATGGCAAGGGCGGCAAACTCGTCAGTGATGCTTGCTTTTTGAGTGGTTTGCGCCGTATAGAAACCACCGATGAGTAATGGAAACCCACAAGAGGCCTGGCGTCCCAAGGTCGTTTATCACTATATACAATGGAAAGACCTCCGTCCCGATTTCGTGGTAGATATCACTGGTTTCTTGGAAAAAAAGATTGAGGCTGTATATGCCTATCGCTCTCAGTTCCTCCCCAACGAAGGCAATGATCCTCAGACTGTTATCACTAGCCAGAACTTCCCAAGATAGTATCAAGTTCCGTGCTCAGGAGTTGGGTATGCTCATCAACCGCGACTATGCTGAAGGGTTCAATGTAGAACGCTATGTTGCCGTAGACAACCTTAGCCATTTAATCTAGTAGGGGCAAAGTCCGCGAAAGCGGAGCATGTAAGGCAATTCGCCTTCATAAAAGAAAATCAGCCCTCAAGAATAGCAATCCGACTGCTAGAAACCAAACTTAACAAATGAAATTTATCCTCTTCTTTATATTAGGTTGCTTTTACGGCCTTTGCTCAAGATGATGAACCACTTAAATATTTCTTTTTAAGAGGAAAAGTAAAAACTATACGTATGTATCCTTACAAAGTAAAAAGAAAAACGAAGATAAAACAATAGAAAAACACTTAGTATGGCGTATTATACGACAAAAAAATGCTTTTTATCAAGCTCCAACAAAGCGGGTAAAGTAAATCAAACGAATATTCTATGATGACAAAAAAATAAAGTCATAGGAAAGAGAAAAATCTTTACGATCACAAAAATAGGCGAAAAAGAAAAAGTATACGACAGCAAAGGCAATTGACTAGAGAATTCATCATGACGTATGATGAAAAAGAAAAAGAAAGTCGAGAAGTTTTCCATTTAGAAAAAGACCGCGATTTTCAGCGTATCACCCTTTGCCGATTAGATGATAATGGTAACCCTGTAGTTTGTATTACCTACTATTCTAACGGAGAGATTATTGAGAAATGTTATATAAGGTACGATGATTTTGGTAACCTCGCTGAACGCATATTTATAACCCCCTGATGATGAGAAAAATACGTCTATCAAAATGAATACAACCTTATAGGGTTTCCAAACCAAGTTAGTCAAAGAGGATTACGTCAATTTCACCGACAATTTCAGGGTCAATTATTTCTATAAAGACAACCATCCTCCTTATGCACAATCCATCAGTGCCACATGGCGTACTGCCCGCCTACTCCGAACTCTCTTATCAGTATGACAAAAAAAGGAAATTGATACGCAAAGAAGTCCGCTACAAAGACAAATTAGTATTTATCGTAGAACTAAAACTCACCTATTATTAATGATTAATGCCAACAATGATTAATGATTAATGCCAGCAATGCCCGTACTATTATCATTAATCATTAATCATTGAACATTAATCATTAATCATTAAACATTAATCATTAAACATTAATCATTAATCATTAATCATTAAACATTAATCATTAATCATTAATCATTAAACATTAATCATTAATCATTGAACATTAATCATTGAACATTAAACATTAATCATTAAAAATTGATCATTTATCACAACTCCCATTGCAGCAAGAGCCGAGAGTGCTTAGCTTTTCCCTCAAAGAGGAAGAATACCCTATTGAAATTGTAGATTACCTTAAAAATCCCCCTTCTGTAGAGGAAAATAAAGGAACTACTACGCAAATTGAGCGATCAAACCTATTGATTTGGTGCGCAAAAAGAAGCTATTTGGAAGGAAGTAGGCAGCGATACCCTCATCCGACGAACAAATCATAGACCTACTACACCAATACCCCAAACTTATAGAACGCCCAATCCTTATAGATGGGGAGCGTGCTATCATCGCACGCCCTTTGAGTGCTGCCCAGCAGTGGCTCCATACAACAGAATAAAAAAATCAAACTTAATTTATTACATAATGAAGAGAATTTTTCTTATTAGCTGGTTCACTTTGTAGGCAGCTACACAGCCTCCGCTCAGGTATATGTATCTGCTACAGGAGGATACGCTTTGGGGAGAGTACCTTCCACCAAGATAGGCGAAGAGAGTATCAACGGCAAAGAAAGTGTAAATTTTGGCACTTTCGGAGAAGGCCTCAACACCCAACTTAGAGTGGGGGTATTTCTTTAACAAGACTTGGGGCGTAGATCTCGGCTTCGGCTACCTACATGGTGCTGGACCAAACCATTGCTCGTCGTAAACTTGACAATGGAAACCTTCGTGGTATAAATGCTTCTATTGATGCTGAAGCTATAGGGCGTGGCTCGTGCCTATGGGCTTCCTTTATCGGTAATCTATAACTTTACCGACAACTTCTATGGACGTTTCGGATTCCTTACCAAAAATAGGGAGGATCGCACTGAGGTTGTGGCTCACTCTACCACTACCATAAAAGGGGAGATTGATAGCGGCATGGTTACAACTCTTAAAGCTGTAATACCAGGCTTGGCTTCTCTACCTCCTGGTACAACTATCAATGCTGGTGCAACTATTGAGACTTCCCTATACACAGGACTTCAAAGGAAAAATGCCTTTTTGGTACCATTGCTGCCTTAGGATATAACTATAATTTCAATGACAAGTTAGCTATATTTGCCGAATTGGAATATATGAATATTTCGGTAAAGCGAGACTATTCCGACATAAAAGACTTTAAACAGACACTCAAAGCTACCTTCAATGTAGGCGGCCAACTTGTAGAAAAAGAAATACCTTTGGCTACCTTGAGTAATTTCAAAGAAGATGGTTCTTTCCGAGACTCTGAGGACAAGAATACCAAAAAAACATGTGGATTATGTAGAAAAGTGCCACAGAAGAAGAATTGAGCAAACCTACCAAGGAACTCACTGAAAAAGGCTTCTTATTCTTCTCTGGACTTAATTTTGGTATCAAATATACTTTCTAACAACAAAAAGGGCGAACCTTTGTTTTGTTCGCCCTTTTCTCTAATTCTTTACTGATTAGCTGGCTTTGTACGCCATTTTTTTCTCTATAGCCTCATAGTTTATCGCTATAGCAGGGGGTTGCATCTCCAGTTCTCCCTGAGAGAAAGCTCTCAAAAGGATATCCTCTATCCAAAAATCTTCCTCCTCACTCTCTGGAGCATAGATACTCTTGAGTGAGAGGTCGTAGAACCAAGCCGTATTGTTATACCAAAAAGCCCGCCAACCACTGCGTAGGTGCTTGACCAAGTCATAAGTCGAATAGCCCGTCTGCCTGTAGATGAGCTTGATGAGAATACGCCCTTGTGAGCGAGAAAGTTTCTTTTAGTTCATCTGTGAAACGCGCCTCGGTTTCCTCTTGTATCTGTTTGGTGTATTTCTTTTTGCCTATGGCTGGGTAGGGAATCCAAAGTACGTTCTATACTATAGAGCTTATCGGCAGCCATTTTAGCATAAGGATATACCTTTTTGACTCTATATCTGAGCAGTTCATATTTTCTTCTTTGTGCTTCATCTCTGAAAAAAAGGTTGATTACCAAAGAATAAAACCTCCTCTAAGTCAAACATCATTCTCTGCACCGATACTATCCTTTGGGGTAGCTTCAACAGAAGGCACACTTAAGTCCTCTCTTGGCTATTGTATCGGTCTGCTGAGAGAAAACAAGCTGTATGCCCATAAGTGCCATTATGATCTTGCGTACATATCAAATTTTTGACAAATGTACGATTTTTTTCAGAAATTCATTATTTACTAAAAACGTTAAAAATAACACATTAAATCTCAAAAAAATCACTGGGTTCTATTCATTTTTGTAACTTTGCCAAAAAAATTCCGACACAGTGGAAGCAATCCCAAGTCCCAATTACGTTTTTGATGACCCAAGAAGGAACCCTATCTTGTGGAATATCTTATAGGAGAGGTAGTTTTTGCCACCAGTATCAGCTGTGCCATGATCTTTACCAACCTCGCTATAGCGCACCGTTTCAAGACCCTCCTATATGAGCGTTTTGGAATAAAAAGTGACTGTAAATACTTATATTTACTAATTTATCTCAAACACTCGCGTTTGCAAAAATAATTTCACTATCTTTGCACCCACTCTCTTTATAATTTAATTGATAATGTACTACAGAGATACCAATAATACTAACAATAATAGCATTCATATAGGCGTTCTGCTGCTGAGGATCATCATAGGGGGCATCATGCTCTTTCATGGTATTTCTAAGTTGCATGATATCAGCTTTGTAAAGATCCAATTGGTCAATCATGCACCGCCAAGTATCTGGGCTTATGGTGCCTACATAGGCGAGATTGTAGCGCCTATCCTGCTAATGCTGGGCTATCGTATCCCGCTTTTTCGCTATGATTATAGCCCCTGATTGCTTAGTGGCTATTTTTCTTAGTACATAAGAGTGAAATCTTTGTCATTAACCCCGATACAGGTGCTTGGGCTATTGAGACCTTAGCACTATTCTTAGGAGGTGCTATTTGTCTATGTTTCACAGGAGGCGGAAAAATATGTACTTTCTCAAAAAAAGTAAATGGGACTAACAAAAATACATGATGAATTATTCTCAATCACTTACAGCTCCCATCTTTAAACTTATTTCTAAAAATTGCTGACCAAAACAGTCAAAAAAATGCTTCGTCGTAGGAGGTTTTGTTCGTGATTTACTATTAAAAACGAGGTGTTGCCAAAGATATTGATATTGTTACCTAGGCAGTGGTATAGAGCTAGCTGAAAAAAAGTAGCCGCTCAATTGCCCAATAATCCTAAAAATATCGGTATTTAAGAATTTTGGCACCGCCATGATCAAGACCGATAATATTGATATTGAGTTTGTTGGGGCACGTAAGGAAAGCTATCGGGAGGATTCTCGCAAGCCCATAGTGGAAGATGGTACCTTTGGCCGATGACCAAAATCGTCGTGATTTTACCATCAATGCCTTGGCTATATCCCTAAATCAAGACACTTTCGGAGAATTGGTAGATCCTTTTGAGGAGTTGATGACTTACAGAACAAAATCATTCGTACCCCTTTAGAGCCGAACATTACTTATTCTGACGACCCTTTGCGTATGCTCAGGGCTATTCGCTTTGCTACCCAGCTGAATTTTTCAGATAGAAGAGAAGTCCCTACAAGCCATAGCGGACAACAAGGAACGACTCAAGATTATTTCCAACGAACGTATTGTCGAGGAACTCAACAAAATCCTTGCTGCTGCTCGTCCTTCTGTAGGATTTAAGTTGCTCTATGAGACGGGATTACTCTCAATGATTTTACCTGAATTGGTCGCCCCACAAGGAGTAGACGAAAAAGGAAGGTCAACGCCACAAGGATAATTTTTGGCATACCTTGGAGGTAGTTGATAATATTGCACCAAACACCAATGACTTATGGCTACGCTGGGCAGCCCCTATTGCATGATATAGGTAAGGCGCCCACCAAGCGATTTGATAAGAAAATAGGTTGGACATTCCATGGTCACGAGTTTTCTTGGAGGGAAAATGGTGATAAAGATATTCCAGCGTTTGCGTCTGCCTCAGAATGAGAAGATGAAATTTGTCCAAAAATGGTTACTATGAGTTCTCGCCCCATCATCATTGCACAGGATATTGTAACTCGATTCGGCTGTAAGGCGCCTACTTTTTGATGCGGGTGATGATTTTGAAGCACTTATGACCCTTTGTGAGGCCGATATTACCACCAAAAACCCACAGAGGTACAAGAAATACCATCAGAATTTCCAAATTGTTCGCCAAAAAGTCGTAGAAGTAGAAGAAAAAGACCATATTCGCAACTTTCAACCTCCTATCACTGGAGAGGAAATCATGGCTCTCTTTGGACTTAGCCCTCCCGAGAGGTAGGTCAACTCAAAGAAGGATCAAAGAAGCTATTCTAGAGGGTATTATAGGCAACTCCTACGAAGAAGCATATCCCTTTATGCTTGAAAAAGCAAAGAAAAATGGGGCTGTCTTTAGTCGCTGGTACGAGCTTATAGCTCGTACCCAAAGGTGATAGAACTTACAAAAACCTAACTAATGAAAGAAAGTATAAAGATAAGTACCCTATCTGTGATTATAGGTGCTATTCAAAATGATACTTTTCTTGCCTGATGGGTATTCTTGTATTGACGCAAAAAGTGATGTTATTACAGGTATTTCTATTTTTATGCCTATCCAATTCTGTATAGTATTTGTATATAGCATTTTTGTAAACCTATTAGACAATCTATCGCTAAGTATATATTACTCCCTAATTATTTTAGCTTTTTGGCTATATATCAATAGGATAGAATTTATGCATCGGGAAGCTTGTTGGTCTACCTATTTGAAAGAGGAGATTAACCCAGCGGTAGTATATAGCTCTATCATCCCCTGCGGAATCTGCATTTTTTTGCCTTTTTATATAGGGATATGCTATTTTTGAAAAAGGAAAAACAAAAAAATACCTCCTCTGACAAAGCAACAAACCACTCTATTACTAAATTAAGTGTCATTATTAGCTTTCTACTGATAGGATGCAGTGCCCCTGAAAAAGTGATTTTTAAGGTTATCCAAACCGAAAGAATAGGTAAAGATTATCAATATAACCCCACTGGATTTATAGAAAATAATTATGGAAGATTGCTTATAAAGACCATTTCACTTTATGATAAGCAGGGGAAGCTAAAAGGATTTCTTTGGAATAGGGCTGATGGTTTTTGAATATACCCCATTAGAACTCAAAGAAGATGTAGTCTTATTAGAGAGTTTTGGATATTGATACTATATATTCAGATAAGAAATACATTAGTTACATAAAAAGAGAAAAGAATGATACCATTTTCTATTTGTCCAATAATAAAATCGTGATAAAAACTAAGTAATTTTTATGAGAGTTCTGTTCTTTTTATTCTTATTATTGCTTACAGATGTTTGTAAAGGGCAACATCTCTTTGATTATAAAAAGGATAGTCTTGCAACATCTTTTAATGTAATAAGATTTGCCATACTTGCAGAAGAAGAATTAGCTCATAGCATCTATTATATAGACGCCTATTCGGGGGATTTTCTCACAAAGATGAATATGGAACCCGAGAAGATTTTTGGCAGAGCAAAGGATTTACCCAAAGAAAATATAACTGTGCCCCCTAAGACATTACAGCCAATTTGAACCCTTATAACTTTAATTTTTTTAATTCTATAACATATGAACAACCAATTATTATTAGAAAAAGCCAATGCTATGGGGCAAAAGTACCCTCATAGACTTCCTTGAAATTCGCTTTTATAGAAATAGGCGAAGACTACATAATCGCAAAAATGCCTGTTAATGAAAAAGACTTGCCAACCCAATCGCATACTGCATGGAGGGGGCATCGGCTGCCTTGGCGGGAAACCACAGGGAGTATTGCTGCGATGTTACTGGCAAATCCAGATCCTGAAAAACTACTTAGTTTTTAGGAATAGACATTATGATGAACCATGTACGAGGGGTAGAGTTTGGTAAGCAAGTTTTTTGCCAAAGCCACCTTACTCCATAAAGGAAAAACACTCCAACACTGGGATGTAAAAATCACTGATGAGGAAGGTAAACTTGTTTCCTATGGAAAAACACACCACCATAATCACTAAGAAAAAGATGAACCAATCTAAAGAAGAATTTTTAGAAAAAGTAAAAGGAGGTTGCCCTAAGAGGGCTACCTTTTGCTTTGTTTAGCTATCCCAATAGCGCGGATATTCACCTTATCTACCAGAATGATGACACCTTATATACAACCAATCTCTGTGAGGGAGATGGTTTTATCATGTGTCCTTTCCATGGGGGTACTCCTTTGCTACTAAAGCAAGAAAATCACCTTACCACTCCCCTATTTTCAGTTGAAAAGCCTATACTTAGTGCGGATCTTATTCCCACCCAAGGTGATAGGACACTCTATGATACCCTTTTGAAAAAGCCCTGAAAGCCATAGAGGAACATACGTTAGAAAAAGGTAGTTCTTTTCTCGTAGAATTGCTTACCAAGGCAATCAAAAATCGCTTCTTACCTATTTTCCAAGATCTAAAAGCGCTATATCCCTACAGCCTTTTTGTTATGCTTTTTCCCACCCCAAAGTAGGTAGCTGGTTGGCTGCCACTCCTGAGACCTTGATAAAAGTTGTAGGCGATACTTTTTGTACCATGTCACTGGCGGGAACTAAACCCTTTGTAGAAGGGAAAAGTCCCCTATGGACAGAAAAAAGAATATAGAGAGCAAAAAGATTGTAACCGATACTATCACCCAAGTGCTACACCCCTCACCACCGATTTATCCATAGGAAAAGTACATGAAGTACGTGCAGGGAGACTCTGGCATCTCTGTACAGAAATTACCGCTAAAATCACCCCTAATACCCCTATCCAAGAAATTGTACAACGCCTACACCCCACTCCTGCGGTATGTGGTTTCAACAGATAAAGCGCGCCATTTTCTACTTGAGAATGAGGGCTATCCAAGAGAATTTTATGCAGGGTATTGTGGTTTGACCCATTGGGAGCACATCGTTCTATAGACCTATTTGTCAATCTTAGGTGTGCCCAACTCACTCAAAAAGAGATATTTGTATATGTAGGAGGAGGGGTCAATAGTGGTTCTCAAGAAGAAAGCGAATGGCAGGAAACGGAAAATAAAGCCCAAAACCATGCTACGAGTACTTCAATAACTTTCTACGTCCCTTTGGGTAGCCTTACAAACTGAGAGACAAACTCAGGAAGTCCTGTATCAGGGAGTCGCTCATTATAATCGTAATAGCTAATCACACAGGAGATCGCCTGCCCTCTGAGCACTGTCGCTATAAAATAGACAATGAGTTTGTGATCCTTATGATGACTCTTGAGGATAGGATCCTGATAGTGTTCATTATAGACAACCTCCGTGGCGCGTGTTTGCTTTCTCTTCAAAGAGGAGCGTGATATCCCTGCTCTGTAAGAATGCTTATCGTATGGTTTTCTGGTACGGGAATCAACATAGCCCATTCCTTCTGTAGGGCAATGGCTTGCTGTGCTTGGGCTAAGGTAGCGTGCAGGCTCCAGTTCATCTCCCTTTGGTAGGGCAGCGTACAATATTAACTCCAGCCCAATAACATTCGTCCATTAGGGGTACTTTTTCTTCCGAGAAAATCAAAAAGAACGCCCACCCATATGATTTTCTTTGGGCACTTTTTATCTAATACCAGCTGAATCATCTCTGTGTCAATCTCTTCGGAAGGTGACCCTGAGACTGAATTGATCGTAGCTATCAGTAATACATCTTTTTCCTTCGATTTTTATTTCCGATGAAATAAAACCATCGTATTTTTGCCAATGATTTTCTGCATTTTTAGTATAATAGGTAAGATAATAATGAGAATATGGCAACTTTGGATTCCGCTTGGGAATGGTATCCAAGAAGTGATTTTTTTCTTAGCAAAATTCACCATATTTTTGCTTTGTTACAAGCGTATCAAAGGCCTCCTCATAAACCTGTATTCTCACCTCATACTTTCTATAGCATAGGCTGGCTCTCCTTCCATAGGATTATAATATAGGCGTTTTTGAGCATCTTTATTCTGAGCTGCTAAAGATAGAGATAGAAAAAAATAAAAAAATAGAAGTATGTCTTCATAGCTGTTAGTGATTAGTGGTTAGTGATTAGAAACAATAGTAAAAACCGAACTATTCAAAAGAATAATTCGGTTCTTGTAAAGAAGGCGGCGACATACTCTCCCACAAATTGCAGTACCATCTGCGCTAAAAGGTTTAACTTCTCTGTTCGGAATGGTAAGAGGTGAGACCTTTCGCTTTAACCACCTTAAATTTTTTTAGTGATTAGTGAAAAACTAATAGTGAATAGTTCTTCAACACACTTGTATTTTAAAGTAAAGTAGCTTAAGTATGTAGAGAATAACTTTTTCTCTCTTCACTGTTCACTCTTCACTTAATTGACTCTATTGGATAAGACACCAACTTAATGGTTAATTGTTAATGGTTAATTGAAGTGACAATTAATAATTGATAATTAACAATTATAAAAGAATTTCGTACAATAAGTCTTCGGGTTATTAGTATCACTCGGCTTTGATGTTACCACCTTTACACCTGTAACCTATCAACGTGGTCATCTCCCACGACCCTCAAAAAGAAATCTCATCTTGTGGTGGGTTTTCGTACTTATATGCTTTCAGCACTTATCCCTTCCTAACATAGCTACTGAGCTGTACCCTTAGGCAGAATAACTCATACACCAGCGGTTAGTCCAACTCGGTCCTCTCGTACTAGAGTCAGCTCCACGCAAATTTCTAACGCCCACAGTAGATAGAGACCGAACTGTCTCACGACGTTCTGAACCCAGCTCGCGTGCCACTTTACGGGCGAACAGCCCAACCCTTTGGAACCTTCTCCAGCCCCAGGATGTGACGAGCCGACATCGAGGTGCCAAACCCCCGTCGATGTGAGCTCTTGGGGGAGATCAGCCTGTTATCCCCGGCGTACCTTTTTATCCTTTGAGCGATGGCCCTTCCATACGGAACCACCGGATCACTATGCTCACTTTCGTACCCGATCGACTTGTAGGTCTCTCAGTCAAGCTCCCTTTGCCATTGCACTCTACGCACGGTTACCAAGCGTGCTGAGGGAACCTTTAGAAGCCTCCGTTACGCTTTTTGGAGGCGACCACCCCAGTCAAACTACCCCTCCACGAATTGTCCCCCTACCTTAGCAGGGTTAGGCCTCAGATAAGCAAAGGGTGGTATTTCAACAACGACTCATGAAGCACCGGAATGCCCCAATCAATGTCTCCCACCTATCCTACGCATCACTTATCCAAGGTCAATACGAAGATATAGTAAAGGTGCACAGGGTCTTTTTCGTCCCACTGCGGGTAATCGGCATCTTCACCGATACTACAATTTCACCGAGCTCATGGCCGAGACAGTGTCCAAATCGTTACACCATTCGTGCAGGTCGGAACTTACCCGACAAGGAATTTCGCTACCTTAGGACCGTTATAGTTACGGCCGCCGTTTACTGGGGCTTCAATCCAGACCTTCGCTCAACGCTAAGCCCTCCTCTTAACCTTCCAGCACCGGGCAGGTGTCAGACCCTATACCTCATCTTTCGATTTTGCAGAGTCCTGTGTTTTTGATAAACAGTCGCTTGGACCTTTTCACTGCGGCCTATCTATCGATAGGCGACCTTTCTCCCGAAGTTACAGGTCTATTTTGCCTAGTTCCTTAGCCATGAATCTCTCGAGCGCCTTAGAATTTCTCTCTCGATCACCTGTGTCGGTTTACGGTACGGGTAGTATCTCCGCTTTTCTTGGAAAACGTTGTCTATGCTATCACCTCGGCCGTAGCCTAAGTGTACTATCAGTGTCATAACAACACCTTCAACGCAACTCCGTCTGTGCGCAGCATATATCTCATTCCGTCACTTTTATTGAAATACTAGTACTGGAATATTAACCAGTTGTACATCCACTTCCCCTGAAAGGGTACGCGTTAGTCCTCGACTAACCCTCAGCTGATTAGCATAGCTGAGGAAACCTTGATCTTTCGGCGGGCAGGTTTCTCGCCCGCCTTATCGTTACTTATGCCTACATTTTCTTTTCTATCAGGGCTCCACTATGGCTCACGCCTTTAGCTTCAACGCCTATAGAATGCTCCCCTACCGGTATTATATACCCCATAGCTTCGGTAATATGCTTATGCCCGTTTATTCTCCATGCCGAGCTGCTCGACTAGTGAGCTGTTACGCACTCTTTAAAATGTATGGCTGCTTCCAAGCCAACATCCTAGCTGTCAATGCAGTTCAACCGCGTTTTTCAACTTAGCATATATTTGGGGACCTTAGCTGATGGTCCGGGTCTTTTCTCTCGGACTTGGACCTTAGCACCCAAGCCCTCACTGCTGTGAAACATTTAATAGCATTCGAGTTTGTCAGGAATTGGTAGGCGGTGAAACCCCGCATCCAATCAGTAGCTCTACCTCTATTAAACTTTTTGTCACAACGCTGCACCTAAATGCATTTCGGGGAGTACGAGCTATTCTCAGTTTGATTGGCCTTTCACCCCTCACCCTCAGGTCATCCGAAGTCTTTTTCAACGACAACCAGTTCGGTCCTCCACACTGTGTTACCAGTGCTTTCAACCTGCCCAAGGGTAGATCACCAGGTTTCGCGTCTACTCCTACCGACTTCAGCGCCCTATTCAGACCTCGCTTTCGCTACGAATGCGCACCTTGCGCTTATCCTTGCCAGTAACAGTAACTCGTAGGCTCATTATGCAAAGGCACGCCGTCACGGCTCAGGCCGCTCCGACCGCTTGTAAGCGTATGGTTTCAGGGTCTTTTTCACCCGTTATTCACGGTGCTTTTCACCTTCTCACGGTACTAGTCCACTATCGGTCTCTCAGGAGTATTTAGCCTTACCGGATGGTCCCGGCAAATTCAGACAGGGTTCCACGTGCCCCGCCCCTACTCAGGATACTGCTATTACTTATTTATCTTGCCTATACGGGACTATCACCCTCTGTGGTTACTCTTTCCAAAGTATTCTATCCAATAAACAGCAAATATCGCAGTCCTACAACCCCAATAATGCCGAAACATTATTGGTTTGAGCCTCCCATTTCGCTCGCCACTACTCTGGGAATCACTTTTGTTTTCTTCTCCTCCGCCTACTTAGATGTTTCCAGTTCAGCGGGTTCGCTCATCTTGCGATGTAGTATATCTTCAATATACTGGGTTACCCCATTCGGATATTTGCGGATCAACCTCGTATGTGCCAATCCCTCGCAACTTTTCGCAGCTTATCACGTCCTTCTTCGCCTCTGAGAGCCTAGGCATCCCCCATACGCCCTTACATAACTTATTTGTACTCGTATGTAGTACTCCATTTAATTGTTAATTATAAATTGTTAATCTATCTTTGATAATTGACAATTAACCATTAACAATTAATGGATTACCTAATTCTTGTATCTACTTGTTTTAATTTTTGATATCTTATCCAATATGTCAATGAACTTGTTTCCTCGCTCCCTCTTTCGAAGGGTGTTGTTAGGATTGTGGAGAATAGTGATTCGAACCCTTGACCCCCTGCGTGCAAGGCAGGTGCTCTAGCCAGCTGAGCTATCTCTCAAGTTAATTTTGAGTTTTGAGTCTTGAATTTTGAGTCCCTATATTGAGTCAGATTCTCCTAACTCAAAAACTAAAAACCCAAAACTAAAAACTTCTTCAGCTTCTAGAATTTCCTTTCAGCTTTTGTAGTCCCAGGCAGACTCGAACTGCCGACCCTCTACATTATCAGTGTAGCGCTCTAACCAGCTGAGCTATGAGACTGCTTTCTTTCCTTTTTATATTTCTTAATAACACAACACAGATTCAAACTAAGCTGACCCAAAACCAGTCATTTCTCTAGAAAGGAGGTGTTCCAGCCACACCTTCCGGTACGGCTACCTTGTTACGACTTAGCCCCAGTCACTGGTTTTACCCTAGGCAGCTCCTTGCGGCAACCGACTTCAGGTACCCCCAGCTTCCATGGCTTGACGGGCGGTGTGTACAAGGCCCGGGAACGTATTCACCGGATCATGGCTGATATCCGATTACTAGCGATTCCAGCTTCACGGAGTCGAGTTGCAGACCCGATCCGAACTGTGACCGTCTTTATAGATTCGCCCTGCTCGCGCAGTGGCTGCCTCTGTAACGACCATTGTAGCACGTGTGTAGCCCAAGATGTAAGGGCCGTGATGATTTGACGTCATCCCCACCTTCCTCACGGTTTACACCGGCAGTCTTGCTAGAGTCCCCACCATTACGTGCTGGTAACTAACAATAGGGGTTGCGCTCGTTATAGGACTTAACCTGACACCTCACGGCACGAGCTGACGACAACCATGCAGCACCTTGAAAACTGTCCGAAGAAAAAGGCATCTCTGCCCTGTCAGTCTCCATTTAAACCTTGGTAAGGTTCCTCGCGTATCATCGAATTAAACCACATGCTCCACCGCTTGTGCGGGCCCCCGTCAATTCCTTTGAGTTTCACACTTGCGTGCGTACTCCCCAGGTGGGATACTTATCACTTTCGCTTAGCCACCAAATTACTCCAAACAGCTAGTATCCATCGTTTACAGCGTGGACTACCAGGGTATCTAATCCTGTTCGCTCCCCACGCTTTCGTCTCTCAGCGTCAATCGTCTGTTAGTCCCCTGCCTCCGCAATCGGTGTTCTGTGTAATATCTAAGCATTTCACCGCTACACTACACATTCCAAGAACTTCACAGATATTCAAGACTACCAGTATCAAAGGCAATTTCTCAGTTAAGTTGAAACCTTTCACCCCTGACTTAATAGCCCGCCTACAGACCCTTTAAACCCAATGATTCCGAATAACGCTCGCATCCTCCGTATTACCGCGGCTGCTGGCACGGAGTTAGCCGATGCTTATTCATATGGTACCGTCATCAAAGTACTCGTACTCCTTATTCTTCCCATATAAAAGCAGTTTACAACCCATAAGGCATTCTTCCTGCACGCGGCATGGCTGGTTCAGTCTTCCGACCATTGACCAATATTCCTCACTGCTGCCTCCCCTGTAGGAGTCTGGTCCCTGTCTCAGTACCAGTGGGGGGATCTCCTCTCAGGACCCCTACCTATCGTAGCCTTGGGGGTGCCGTTACCACTCCAACTAGCTAATAGGACGCATGCCCATCTTTCACCATCGTAATTTTAATTATCAAATGATGCCACCCAATAATATTATGGGGTATTAATCCAAATTTCTTCGGGCTATCCCCTGTGAAAGGTAGGTTGCATACGCGTTACGCACCCGTGCGCCGGTTTCTGCCCCGAAGGGCTTCTCCCTCGACTTGCATGTGTTAGGCCTGCCGCTAGCGTTCATCCTGAGCCAGGATCAAACTCTTCATCGTTAAATCTTTAAATCTCTTTTGACTCGTATAAAGCCCGCTTAGTCTAAATCTTTCTGTGCTGTATTATCAATATTTCTTAATGAACTTAGTCGCTTTTGTTTGCGGGTGCAAAGGTACAACCTTTTTAATTGACCAAATCTTTTTCAAAAATTTTTCTCTCGGTCTCTTTTTCACTCGTCATTTTTGCGGGTGCAAAGGTACAACCTTTTTCAATTGACCAAATCTTTTTCATTTTTAGCCTCTTTCACTGCGCTCGCTCGTTTTGAAAGCGGGTGCAAAGGTACAACCTTTTTCGAAACTACCAAATCTTTTTTTCAAAAATATTTTCTGGTCTATTTTTAATGAACTCACTCCTTTTTCGAAAGCGGGTGCAAAAGTACAACTTTTTTTAAACTGACAAAAATATTTCAACAAGAATTTTTGAATTATTTTTTTAAGTGGTTGAAAAATCAGTATACCAATAATCACCGAAGTCGATAAAAATCTGATCTCCTTTAGCCCCGAAGGGGGAAACTGGAGGGGGAAAAATTGGTAGAAAAAACAGCCCTTTGGCTAATTAACGTGAGTTCGATATAACGAAAGCTCCCTCGGATTTTCACGGATTTCTCGGATTCTCTTCCTATCTGTATGGTTATGCTGCTGTAATTTGCACGGATTATTATAAGGTTTCGCCTTATTTATTTGAAGAAAGCACAGAGTTATGGTCAACCGTTATATCATATTTCTCCAAAAAAATCCATATTTCACCTACTTAGCTTGGGGTATTCGTTTGCTTTTTGGGAAATTAATTAGCACTTTTGACTCATCACTCATCGACAAATTAGCTAATGACCTTTTGTTAAATTTTTTTAGTTATAACTAATTAAAAAAATCATATACTTAAATACAATTTCGCTATTTTAATTGTTTCAGAAGTTTGTATTATCCAAAAAAATATTGTAATTTTTGACCTCAAATTTAAGGCTTAAATTTTTCCATTTTATAAAAAGCGTTAGCTTATATTCTACATTTAAGGAAATCTGGTAAATTTCAAAATAGTGGTAGATAAATAAGCGAAAAACGCTCACGCTCATAGGCGTGGGCTTTTCTTTTATTTATATCACTATAGCTTTACCAGAGGCTCCTTAAAGTATAGATAAAAGCTAAAAAGTCCTCGCTTTTTCTTTTGTATTAACCTCACTTATAAGGACTTGAAGTGAAAAACAAAACATTCAAATCTGATGAAAAAAATATTTTTAAATGGGCTTTCGTAGCCTTAGCAATTGTAGGTGTTTCTTGCAGCAAATCCGATGATAACAATGGAGGTAGCGGCAGTGGTAGTGGTTTTAATAGTGGTGATTTCACCGTAGGAAAAACATTTTCCAAGAAAGATAATTACAACTGATAGAGACAAGGACGAAGAAATCTATGAAATTTCAAATGGTAGAGTTGTCAAACAAAAACAATATCTCTCGTATATATAGTGGGTATCTAACTTATGAGTATGACGGCAATCTCTTAAAGAGTATTAAACATGATAATGGAACTGTTGAACATGAGTTTTCTTACTCTAATGGGAGACTTATCAAGCATTATTATAGAGATGAGGGAATTTTTGAGTACACTTATGATAACCAAGGGAGACTTAGTAAGAAGACTCGTACCTTAAATGGAAGACAAACTACTACAGAATACCGCTATATAGATGATAATACGATACAATCTACTTATGAAGGTCGTGATATAACTACCTATACTTTTTCCAATGGAAATCTCATCAGAGAAGAAGATAGTCGAGGAACAATTGTGTATGAATATGATAATAAGAATAATTGGCAGTATAAGAACAATCTTATAATTACTACTTTTAGTGCGTTAGGAGATCCTTTTGAGGCTATATTTAGTAAAAACAATATAGTCAAAATAACAATAAGAAGTAGTCAAGGTGAAGTGCGTCCAGGAGAACTCTCTTATGAGAATACAACTGTTACCTACCAATATGAATATAATTCTGATGGTTACCCCACTAAAGTAACTAAATCAAAAAAATGGAGAGGTTCAAAAAGGTTACTGAATACCAATATTAATCGTTATATATCCATATCAAAAAGAGGAAGTACCAAAAAGTATTTCCTCTTTTTGTTAGCTATCCCTATATCTTGGATAATCCAATAAGAAAGTTTGTTAAATCTCATCGCATTGTTGAGAATATATTGTAATTTTGTGTCAAATATATTTCTTATGATACTATATACTATAAAAATTCGATAAAAAGAATTCTTCTCAATGATTGACCAAGCTCGTAAAAGCTCCTACTAGAAAAATGTCCAAAGAAGAAAGGAAAAAAATTCTTAGACGTATGGCATTACAATGATAAATAACAAACTACCTCACTAATCTATTGGTCATTAGTGTCGTAAAAAAAGCACTATACTAATAGAACTGATAGGCATCAAAATCTGCCGCTACTACAGGCTCTAAGTTTCCTGTTACGGCAAAAGAAACGTTCCTATACAATTATATAATAAGGAGAGTACAAAACTCATCTTTGATTACTTGCATAGTCTTCTTGCTTAGGGCGAGGAAAGCGTGGAAGCTGCTCTATCTCAGAGGCTTGTAGGATCGCCTCACAGGCTGGGAGAAAAAGGTATTGCTGTTTTTCAGCTACGGCACAGCCTACTTGGGCTTGCTTGAGAGCACCTGCATCATTCAGCCCATCACCAAGCATCATTACTATCTTTGCCTTCTTTCTGCAATTGTTCTATATAATGGAGCTTATCAGCTGGACTTTGATTAAAGTGTAGAGATACTTTTGCTGAGAGTTGGCTTTGTAAGAAAGGCTTTTTTTCTGCCTCAGTATCCCCAGAGAGCAGCGCTAAAGTATAGCCCTTGTCTTCCAACTCATGGAAAACGTTAAATATATGACTCCTATAAGGGTTCTTAAAGGTATATTTACCCAATTAATTGTCCCATTAATACTCATATATACCGCTGTTTCATCTTTGTTTATCCTTACCAGCGACAAACTTTGCCGATCCTACCTTTTTATATGCTCACTACCCGAGGTCGCCTCCATGCCTTTCCTATCAGCTCTTGATAACTATCAAGAGGGTATACCCTACCTGATTTGTAATAATCGTATAGTTGACGAGATAGAGGGTGGTTGGAGTTGCGTAATACACTCTTTGAGCAAAAGTGAGCGTTGTTCGGGCACTCATCAGTTTGCCCTTCATAGCTAATTTCTTGAGTATTGCTTTGGGTAATGGTACCTGTTTTGTCAAAAGATCAAGGGTATCTACCTGTGCCATTTGCTCTATAGCCTGAGTATCCTTTGAGGTAGAAAACGATGTTTCCCTAAGAGTCGGAGCATATTCCCCAAGGCAAAAGGGGCAGAAACCGCCAAAGGCACAAGGGACAAGCGATAATAAGCACTGCTGTAAAGGCATTGAACGCCTCGGTAGGAGTGCCATAGAAAAAGCCAAAAAGGCTAAGGTTAGGAAAGCTATGAGCAGTACAAAGAAGGTAAAGTACTGACTAATCTTGTCCGTAAGGGTCTTAATACCTTCGTTTTTGTTCTTTTGAAAAGACTCATTGCTCCAGAGCTGGGTAAGATAGCTTTGGGAAACAGTCTTTGGTAGCTTCTATCTCTATAGCGGTACCCCTTATGTCTGACCTCCTGCAAAGAGTTTGTCACCACTGTTCTTTTCTGTCCATTTGGACTCCCCTGTCACAAAACTATAATCTATCTGGCCTACCCCACGAATAAGCACGGCATCTATAGGAATCAGTTCCTCATTGCGAATGAGCAAGCGGTCACCCTCCTTGATATCATATACTTGAATACTCTTCCCTGCCTCCCTCTCATACGAGTTACTCCCTATAGGGAAAATAGCTTTTGTAATCTCGCTCAAAGGAGAGAAAAGGAATACGTGCGTTGCTGGAAAAAAACTTGCCTATGAGCAACAAAAACACTAACGAAGCAAGGCTATCAAAAGAAAGCCCTGTCCCCTACCCGATATGATATCATAAGTACTGCGAACAAACATGGTAAAGGATACCCAATGCCAAAGGGAATATCAATGGTCAGAAAAGCGATTGCGAATCCCCTTGTATGCAGAAACAAAAGTAATCGGTAGCCGCATAGAACATCACCGGCAGAGAGAAAGGCAAACATCAGCCAGCGGAAGAAATCCTTATACCGATTGAACCAAAAATTCGTTATCTTCAAAGAACCCTGGGAAAGGACAATAGTCCAATATTTCCCAAAAGGCAAAACCCCTGCCACTCCCAACTTGTACAGTAGCTGCTTTTTGTCCCTTTTTGTCCTTTCTTCTGAGAATAATCATCCAAACTGATATAAGGAGCATAGCCTATTTTGGATAGAAGTACTCACCAACTCTTTCAGTGTGATTTTTGTCTTTTAGGTAACTAATACGTACCGTCTTTTTAGGAAAAATCAACTAAGGCATGTATCACACCTTCGTGTAATCTCTGCAAATTCTCCAACACCCAGATACACGAACTACAGTGAATATGTGGGAATATAGAAGGAGACAATTTGTGTATTCCCCTCGTCAAACTCCAGTAGCTTTGCCACAATCTGGGGATTGTCTAAGAAATGGTACTTCTCCCCTGCCTCTTCAGGGCGTGCACCAGGGGTTTGCTCGTAGGTATAATATTTGTCTAACTTTATTGGCAGAAAGAATCTCATAGACCGTTTGGCACCCTTGACAACAAAAAAATACTTATCATCAAAGACAATAGGGGTGTTTTGGATCACAATAATTTCCACAATGATAACAAGTCATAGTTGTTAGTTTTGAGTTTTGAGTTTTAAGTTTTAAGTTTTAAGTTATTAATCAGGGTCATGATTATTAACTGTTAGCTCTTATCTATTTCTTTTATTAAGAATGAGGGTAATAGCAAAAACGACAATCCTCCGAAAAAGACAATCATCAGGAATTGGGCAATCCATATCACCCAACCCAAAGGCAGTCCCAATGGTCTCAGCTACACCAAAGAGGAGCAATACCTTAGCTATAAAAGAGCGGATAGGCACCCAAACCACCATTGGTAAAGACAATAGCAAAAGCTCCCAATGACAAAAGGCTGTAAGTACTTGCATAGAGATAGATCCTTAGTTTGCTTCCATTGAGAAAAAAATACTACATAGAACATCAGAAAGTACATAATCCAAATAAATAGAGTATGGGCTACAAATTGCCACTTTTTTTCTTCAAATGTACAATAGAGAAAAATTCCTTCCTTGATGCCTGAAAGTAATTTTGACGTATCTTTCTGTGCTATGGAAGTAGTAGATCGGTAAAAGCCAATAGAGAAATGCTACAAACAAAAGTCCTAAAACTAAGAGTATTACTATAATATAGGAAAAAAAGTAAAATAGCTTTCTAAAAAAGTGCCATACCAAATCAAACTGGAAAAGACAAAAAAACAATGGCAATGAGTAACAGCAAAGATACACATATCTATCAGCCCGCTCAGTAAGGATGGTACCGAAAGACTTATCAAAGGGGATCTTTGTCATACCGATTGATAAGCAAAGGCACGAGAGACTTCTCCAGATCGTGGTATGGTCAGGTTCAGCAAATAACCAACAAATACCGCCAAAGACCAAGGTTGTACCGCTTAGGGAAAATAGTGCATAGAGGCCAAGGGTATACTGCCAGCGATGCCCACGAGATACATGACTGAGGAAGCCCATACCCTACCGAGAGCCATAGAAATAGGAATAATCAGCCCTAAGGAATTGTTCCTTGATAAGTGATAGCTCCTCTGCACTGAACTGAGCAAAAGGCATACCAACACAGAAAAAGCCCCAATAGCATAGGGGAGCACACAGTTGTAGAGTCTTTCTTTAGGTAGTTTTTGCTTGTCGCCATGACATATAAGTTTTGGGCGACAAAGGTAGTGAATTATTTACAAATAGGTAGTTATTTGTGCTAATCGTTGTAGAACTTAAATTCCTCTATAATAAAAATCGCCTCATATCTTGCAGTTTTCAAAATTAATGAGTATTTTTGCAAGTTATTAGAATCTATTAAAACAAACTATTATGACAGAAGTAAATCATTATATTTCTCCTATCTCTACAAAAAAACATTAACCTTATGTAAGGCTTGTTAAAGAAATAGAAGAAGATCAAAAACACACACCTTAATGAATCATCAATTTAAAGATTATTAAAAATAGGAATAGCTATGAATACACTTACAATAACAGAAGAAGAAAATGCTCCTAAGCAAAGATTACTCAACGGAAGAGCCTTCTATAAAGCTTTCAGAGGCCGAATTACACATTCTCAATGAAAGAATCAAAAGAAGCAAAAGATAGTATTCTTAAATCTAATGAAGAAGTAATGAAAAGGAGCAAGAGAGCTTTATTGAAAAAAATAACAATCTAAGAAGAGTTGTTATACTTCGCAATTACTCAATGTATTATCACTTTATTGAAGAAACACAAACTATTGAGATTCTATCTTTTTGGGACAACAGAAACAACCCTAAGAAGTTAAATCTCAACAGAATATAACTCAAAACTTTAAAAAATGTACAGAACACATACCTGTGGAGCGCTTAACAGTGCTCACCTGAGTGAACAAGTAACCCTTAGCGGTTGGGTACAACGCATTCGTAACAAAGGGTTTATGATCTCGATAGACCTACGCGACCGCTATGGTATCACCCAGCTAATCTTTGATGAAGAGCGTACCAACAAAGTGGTCTTTGAACAAGCCAAAACCCTCTCCCGTGAAGATGTATCCAAATTCAAGGTACCGTCATAAGGCGTGAGGCTGTTAATGCCAATATCCCTACGGGGAGAATAGAAATCCTTGTTACAGCACTCACCCTGCTCAACCACTCGGAAGTACCTCCTTTTACCATTGAGGACAATACCGATGGGGGCGAAGACCTCCGTATGAAGTACCGCTACCTTGATATCCGCCGTACGCCTGTACGTGAAAAACCTATCTTCCGCCACAAGGTGGGTATGATGGTGCGCAACTACCTCTCTGCTCAAGGCTTTATAGAGGTGGAAACTCCTGTCCTCATTAAATCTACTCCAGAAGGAGCACGCGATTTTGTGGTGCCTAGCCGCATGAACGCTGGGGAGTTCTACTGCCTTGCCACAATCCCCACAAACCTTTAAGCAGCTACTTATGGTAGGGGGACTTGACAAATACTTCCAAATCGTAAAGTGTTTCCGCGACGAAGACCTCCGTGCTGACCGCCAACCAGAATTTACTCAGATAGACTGCGAGATGTCTTTTGTAGAACAAGAAGATATTATCCAGACCTTCGAGGGCTTGGCCAAGCACTTGCTCAAAGAACTCAAAGGATTAGAGTTCGGCGCTTTCTCGTATGACCCTACGCTGAGGCAATGAAGACGTATGGTAATGACAAACCCGATATCCGCTTTGGAATGAAGTTTGGCGAGTTTCAACGACCTTGCTAAGCATCGTGATTTCAAGGTGTTCAACGAGGCAGAATTGGTGGTAGGTATTGCCGTACCAGGGGCTAATAGCTACACCCGCAAGGAGATAGATGCCCTAGTAGAATGGGTAAAACGTCCACAAATAGGGGGCTTCAGGCTTGGTATATGTAAAATGCAACGAAGACGGATCTTTCAAATCCTCTGTGGATAAGTTCTACAACGAAGACGACCTCAAAGCATGGGCGGAACGTACAGATGCCAAAGCAGGATCTTATCTGTATCCTCTCAGGCAAGGCCAACAAAGTACGCGGGCAACTCAGCGCCCTACGTATGGAACTGGCTGAGCGTTTGGGCTTGCGCAATCCCGATGTATATGCCCCGCTATGGGTAGTGGATTTTCCTCTGCTTGAGTGGAACGAAGAGGAAAACCGCTTCTTTTGCGATGCACCATCCCTTCACCTCGCCTAAGCCTGAGGATATTCCTTTGCTCAACACCGATCCAGGAGCTGTACGTGCCAATGCTTACGACCTTGTACTCAATGGCAACGAAGTAGGTGGTGGGTCTATACGTATCTTTGACCGCGAATTGCAAGCCAAGATGTTTGCCCTACTGGGCTTTACCCCTGAGCAGGCACAAGCACAATTTGGCTTCTTAATGAATGCCTTCCGCTATGGTGCTCCTCCTCACGGTGGTTTAGCGTTCGGCTTTTGACCGATTGGTAGCGCTGCTTGGCGGACAAGAAAACCATACGCGACTTTATCGCCTTCTCTAAGAACAACAGCGGCTCATGATGTGATGATTGGATGCACCTTCTCCTATTGATGAGGTACAACTTAAGGAACTGCATATTGAAGTGAAAAGTGAATAGTGGAAAGTGAAAAATAAAAAGTGAAGAGTGAAAAATAATTATTCACTCTTCACTTTTATTTTTCACTTAAATTTTATATCTTTGCCTTATAAAAAAACTCTTTTCTTATGGGATATTATATGTTTGCTTATGGGGTGAATACGCCTGAGGTTCAGGCTACTTTTGCCTCTAAAAATGAAACCTTACTCGCTGAGGTTCTAAAAAAATGAAATCTTCCAAAACTATGCCGAAGAAGATGATGATAATGAGACTACTAAGGCACTTACCGATATTATCATGGGGCGTCCTCTTTGATGAGAAAAAGGATATACCTATGGGTATGCCTTTATTGAATTTGTGCTACTTTGGGAAAAGAACTACCTTTTACTCAAGAAATGAAGTTCTGGTACGAAACAGATCTTATCAACCAAACACTCTCTGAGGATTATGATATAGAGGTAGAGATAGATACCGAGCTATTTCCCTGCTGACCATTTTCACCCCTTCCCTGCTACCCAAGATCGAAGACTTTCCTATGATAAGTCTCATTGACCAAGAGCGACTGAAACATTTAGCCTCTCTGCTGGAGAAAGTCCATAAGACAAAGGAAGAAGTAGAAGCTATGATAGAGGACGATGAGGACGACGAAGAAAAAGGGATTTGCTTACGAGCATATTATGGGGCTAAAGGAAAACATTGCTTTTTGCCTTAACAACCAATTAGATATGATAGCATTCTGTCATTAATCACTAAAATTTCTTGTGCTATGAATTCTATTCTAAAAAATCAACTTGACACTATCAGATCCCTCTGCGAACGCTATAGGGTCAAGACATTATATGTCTTTGGCTCTGTATTGACCCCTAATTTTTGATACCTATAGTGATATTGACCTGCTTGTAGATTTTTAGATCAAGATGCCTTACAATATGCCTCTAATTATTTTCAGTTCAAGTTTGAATTAGAAAAAATTGTTCAACAGAAAAATTGACTTATTAGAAGAAAGGGCCTTAAAAATCCTTATTTTATAGAAAAATATCAACCAAAAAGCAACTCCTCTATGGATAATGAAATTAATACCTGGCTCTATGATATTCTAAATGCTATTAATGAAATTGATAGCTTTTTGGTAATGATGTAAGCCTTGAGATTTTCCAAGGAGACATACGAACCAAGAGAGCTATCGAAAGAAATATTGAAATTATAGGAGAAGCGATGAACCGTATCTTAAAAAGGATAGTGATATAAACATCTCAAATGCACGGCAGATTGTAGATGTCCGTAATAGAATTATACATGGTTATGATACAGTCTCTGACAATATTCTTTTGGGCTATCGTTACACAATATCTCCCTATTTTTACAAAAAAAGTAAGTAGTTTGTTACATGAATAACCTCTTTTCAAGATTATCTCTAAGGAATTTGAAGCACAAGCACTAAAAGTATTTGCTTTTCAGTACCAAAACAATGCTGTATATCAGGAGTTTTGCAACTATTTTGGCAAGACTCCTAAGACGGTACATGCTCTTGAAGAGATTCCTTTCTTACCAATAGAGTTTTTCAAGAGTAAAGAAATCTATGCAGCTACCAATGCTCCTGAGGAAATCTTTACCAGTAGTGGCACCACAGGTAGCCAAACGTCTCGGCACTTAGTAAGCTCTCTTGTCTCTATAGGGAAAGTTTTCGCAAGGGCTTTGCTCACTTCTATGGGAGGATAGAGGAGTATATATTTTTGGCGCTACTCCCCTCCTACTTAGAGCGCAAGGGGTCGTCCCTTATCTATATGGCTGAGGACTTGATTCATAGCGCCCAAAAGGAAAGCGGTTTTTACCTCTACAACCAAGAGGAACTTGCCCAAAAAAACTAAGACTATGGGACGCTCAGGAGCGAAAGGTTTTCCTTATGGGGGTGTCTTTCGCACTTTTGGACTTGGTAGAGCAATACCAATTCTCATTAAAGAATACGATTGTTATGGAGACTGGAGGCATGAAAGGGCGGCGCAAGGAACTGATTCGTGAGGAGTTACACGAGCTGCTGTGTAGGGGCTTTGGTACTGAAGTGATTCACTCCGAATATGGGATGACGGAGCTACTCTCCCAAGCCTATAGCCAGGAAATGGCCTATTCTACCTCTGTGCCTTGGATGAAGGTCTTGATCCGTGACAGTGAGGATGCACTCTCTCCCTTCCCTATGGCCGTATCGGAGGAATTAATGTGATAGACCTTGCCAATTACTACTCTTGTAGCTTTATCGCTACTCAGGATTTAGGTAAGGCCTACCCTGATGGTTCTTTTTGAGGTATTGGGGCGCTTTGATGCAGCAGATATTCGTGGTTGTAACCTGTTAATCTTACAAAATTAATCCTATGGAAAAATGGTTTTTCTCCCAAGTGAAGCGGGTACCGATGAGGGCAGGACGTGGCTGCTTGGCAGGCCCTGTTACAGCTGCGGCAGTGATCCTCCCTGAAGATTTCTATCACCCTCTGCTCAATGACTCCAAAGCAAATGACTGAGAAACAGCGCAATGAACTACGCCCTATTATAGAAGAGCAGGCGATAAGCTATGCCGTGGTACATGTCTCCCACAACGAATTGATCAAATCAATATCCTCAATGCCTCCATAGAGGCCATGCAACAGGCCTTGGACAAACTCACTGTAACTCCTGAGTTTATTGTAGTAGATGGTAATCGCTTCAAGCCTTATAAGGAGATTCCTTACTCTTGTCAAGTAAAGGGGGACGCGCGCTTTATGCGTATTGCGGCCGCTTCGGTACTGGCCAAGACCTATCGCGATGCCTATATGGAAGAGTTACACAAGCAATACCCTATGTATCATTGGGATAAAAATAAAGGATACCCAACCGGTGAACACCGAGCGGCTATCCTTGAATATGGATCTTGTGAATATCATAGAAAAACATTTCAACTCATTGATATTCAGTTAAAATTTTGATTTTTAATCAGACCGAGCGCTGTACTACCTCAAAGAGCTTGCCTGCATCGCACTTAATAGTCTTGGAAGGAAACTTTAGTATCAGGGCATAGTCATGGGTTGCCATAAGGATAGAACGCCCTGAGTCATTGATCTCGCGCATCACTTTCATAATCTCCACACTCGTCTCTGGGTCAAGGTTTCCTGTAGGCTCATCGGCCAGAATTAGGTCTGGGTCATTGAGCAAAGCACGTGCAATGGCTACCCGCTGTTGCTCACCTCCAGAGAGTTCGTGTGGGTGCTTGTCTATCTTGGTCTGCATCTTCACCTTGGTTAGTACACTACTGATACGCGCCTCTATCTTATGAGGATCATGCCAGCCTGTGGCACGTAGGACAAACTCCAAATTACCAAATACAGTTCTGTCGGGCAATAGCTTAAAGTCCTGAAAGACTACCCCTATTTTTCGTCTTAGATAAGGGATTTCCGATTCCTTAAGGGTAGCTAAATTAAAAATCTACGGCCATACCCGTGCCCTTCTTCAAAGGTAAATCCCCATAGAGTATCTTCAGCAAGGGAACTCTTTCCGCTGCCTGTTTTGCCTATCAGGTATACAAACTCTCCCCGCTCTATAGTAAGGTTAATATCATGTAAGATAAGATTCTTTCTTTGGAAAAACAGAAACATCCTTGAGTTCTACTACGGTTTTTGCCATGGGGTTTTTCTTGAGGGTTATACATACATTGCTTCTATCTCACGGAAATAATTCTTATAGATATTCTTTCGCTTGAGCTTGAGGGTTGGGGTGAGTTCATCATTATTGATAGAGAAAGGTGTGGTTAGCAGGGTAAATTTCTTTAATCTGCTCATAGGCGGCTAACTCTTGTTGTAAGTGCTGTAGTCTCTTTTGGAAGAACTCAACTATCTGGCTGTTTTTTTGATTAGCTCTGAATAGTTCTTATACTTGAGGTTGAGAGATCTTAGCATATTCGGCTAAGGCCTCATAGTTGGGTACAATCAAGGCGGATACATACTTGCGGGCATCGGCTATGACGGCGATTTGCTCTATAAAGCTGTCCTTACCTACCTTACCTTCTATCTGCTGGGGAGCAATGTATTCTCATTGGAGGTCTTCATCAGCTCCTTGATACGTTCGGTAATATAGAGGTTGCCTTCCTTATCCAAATAACCTGCATCGCCCTGTACGCAAGTAGCCATCTTCGGTAAAAGGCTTTTGGCGTTCTCCTCTGGGTTGTTATAATAGCCTTTGGAAATAGAACCTCCCTTGAGCAAAAATCTCATTGTCCTGCCCTATTTTTGCTTTGAACATAAGGCACCAAGGTACCTACCGACTTGAGCTTAAACTTATGATCGTCCCAGCAAGATATCGTCGCCGTGGTCTCGGTCATACCATAACCCAAGGTAACATTGACCCCTATGGCACGGAAAAAACGCCCTATAGAAGGTTCCAAGAGGGCACCGCCGCAAGGAATCATCTGGATATTGCCTCCCAAAGCAGCTTTTAGCTTCTGGAAAACAAGTTTGTCTGCTAGATTATAGAGTTTTTGAGAATAAAAAGAAGGATATTTCCCTTTTTTGGTTCTTCCCAACTGTATTTTTAGCAATTCGAGTAGCTGTAGCGAAGACTACACGCTTTACTACCGACTGTTTTTGTACATTCTCGTAGATTTTAGTATATATTTTCTCCAAGAGACGTGGTACCACACACATATAGTGTGGTTTTACCTCTTTGAGAGCCTCAGCCACACGGTTGGTGTCATCTAAGTAACAGTTGATTACCCCCTTATGGAATACATAGGCTACCCACATACGCTCATATACATGGGAGGCGGTAGGAAGGACATGGAGACATTACCCTCTACCACTGCCAAGCGGTCATCATGGTTGATGAACTGATAAGCCACATTCTCATAGTCTATCATCACGCCCTTGGGATTCCCTGTAGTACCCGATGTATAGATAATGGTATAGAGATCCTGCATACAACGACTGTCAAAACGCTCCTTAAGTTCCCTTTCATAATGCCCCTTTGGCACTAAGGCTACAAACTTTGACAGCGGGAGTACGACATGCTCCTCATCCTTAGAAGAGATTCGTTGAAGAGTACTACCAATTGTAAGTTGGGACACGCTTGGCGTATCTGCTCTACCTTATCGTATTGTTCTTTTTCACCGACAAAGAGGATTCTAATGCCCGCATTGTTGATGATATAAGCAGCCTGATCGGCTGTATTGGTAGCATAGATAGGTACAGCACAAGCCCTTAGGTGAGCTGCGGCCATATCTACCATAGTCCATTGGGGAGAGTTGGGAGCAAAAATCCCGATATTCTCCTGGACTCCCACTTGGTAATGGAGCAAAGCCTTAGTTATTTTCTGTATTTCTTCGTAGAATACTTTCCAAGAAAGGGAGCGCAATTGCCCATTTTCCCAGTAACGAACGGCCTCTCGTTCTCCGTAATGTGCGGCCTGAGCAGCCATACGAGTTACCAAGTGAAATCTTTCTAAATCCATCATAGTTAGTTTGCGTTTCAATTAGCAAAATTAGTGCTTTTCGCTGATATATATAAAAAGTTAAATGTTAGCAATTGGTGGTTAGTTGTCAGTGATTAGCCCTTTTTATGACTAACCACTAATAACTAACCACTAACCACTATAACAGACTAATTAGTACTTAAGGTACAACCAACCTTTCTCAGTATGGGACTGATCATCGGAGTCTTCATACTCTAAGATATAGTAGTAAGTTCCTTGTGGGAGCTTGCTATCTGCACTTATGGTCGCACGTCCGTTGGAATGACCGTCAAATGGTGCTTCGTTACTATAACCATCTTTTTCATAGACCAGTACACCCCAACGGTTGAATATCTTAAGATTATTCTTAGGGATAGTACTCTATACCGTCTATCTTGAAATAGTCATTGTGTCCATCTCCATCGGCTGATACACCATTGTATATGGTAGCGGTTTTGTCTTTGATCACTTCCACTCTTACCTTAGCTGTCTTACATACTCCTGGATGTTCCTCCATACAGAGATTATACTCTAAATCATAAACACCTACTGGGGTACCTTGAGGAATTATCAAGTTACCTTGCTCATCTATATAAGCACCTGAAATACCTCCATTATTATCCTCTATTTTAGCAGTTACCTTATCTAAATGATCAAGGGCATTCTTGCCTGCATATTCATCATTTGCTAAGACATTACCTACTTTTACAGCTCCCTTAGTGGTATTCACTGGTTTAAAGTCAAGGTCATCCACTGCCTTAAGAGCTGGAAGAAGCTTAAGTACGCCCTTAGCCGTCTTACAGTCATTAGGAGCTGCTATCTTACAGATTGTATAGCTATAGTATAGACACCATCAGGAGTATTAGGTGCTATAGTGATGGAACCATCCTCTTGGTTAATCACAATACCTGGCACCTCATTACCATCTTTATCCTTCACCTTGCTTGGTGTAAATATTACATTCTTTCCTGGTTCTGGACGCTTACCATCTATATCATCGTTTCTTAAGACACTTGGGATCTTTTTCTCTTTGGTTCCTTCATTAATAACTTCATCCTCATCATCTACCGCCGTGAAAGAAACTACTTTTATCTTTATCACCGCATTAGAGGTATTGGCTGGATTAGCCTTTTCCTTAATCGTATAATAATAGAGGTAAGGTTCTGGACGAGCTACTATCCCTGAGCTTAACTGTTACACGACCATCTGCTTCTCTCACAAGGTGGCTATCTGCTCTGGCTTCACCTTCTGTATCTTGTATTTCCACATCACCAGTTGTGAGACCTACTTTTGCCTTTTGAGTATATCATTGATCAAGATACTTGGGGTAAGTCCTCCTGAAGTACCAACCTCAAACTCATCATCTTTGGCTAAGATCGTATTATCTACTACCTCAAAGGTTGCTTTTGCTTCTTCACTACAGTTGGTAGGTACGCCCTTCTCACAGATAGAGTAAGTATAGGTATAAACACCTACTGGAGTACCTTGTTTTTACGGTAATGCTTCCGTTATCATTCATAGTGATAGTACCTGCCTGAACAGCTGCTACCATCCTGGCGTGTTACCGCTCCCTTGTGAAGGGTCACATCAGTCTCTGGAGAGGATACCTGGCACACCTTCCATGGTATCTACACCAGTTGAGAATACCGTATTGGTAGTGGTGTAATCCACTGTATTAGGTACCTTACCAAAGTCATCATCTACAGCCTTGATAACACGGCTTGGTGTCGCATCAGGGTTACAGTTATCTTCGCCTTAGCCTCATCACAGATGGTTGGCTGATTCTTCACACAGATTTTATAAGTAATCTCGTAAGTGGCTGGCGCTGCATCATTAGGTATCATAATCTTACCAGTGGCTGGGTTTACCCTACTCTTGTAAGGCCGCCATCGTTAGAAATGGTGATATCCACATCGGCTGGGGTTGCAGGATTACCGTTGACCTTGTCATTGCCAAGTACGGCTACTTCCTGGCCTCGGCGTACTGTCGTATCAGGGTCGTCATTGGCCTCTATGGTAGGAGCACCTTCTACTACCTTGATTTCAGCTACGTCACTCTTTTACTGCACCGCAATCGCTTGTTACCTCTACCCAGTAGTAGAACGTACCTACTCTATCGGTCGCAGGGCTTATAACTTGGGCTGTTATCCCTACTTCCAGTGCCTGAGGTGTTGTTATTATCAGTATTCTTATACCACTTATAGCTGAGGGTACCTTCGCCTGTGGCTACTACTGCAAGCGGTGTTGCCTCGTCTCCTCTTTGGTAGTAGCCCCTGCCGGATGAGTAGTAATGGTGGTGGCTGTCTGTTGCGCCTGATCTCAAAGCTATCAGAAGCTACCGACTCACAATTGTTATTGTTCTTAGCCGTAATGGTATAAGTACCAGGGCCAGACCTGTAATCTCGTGGGTAATCGGATTAACCGTCAACTGGGTACCATTATGCCAAAAGTTGGTCCTGACACCTGGGTAAGCTTAGCCACTGTTGGGCTGGTACAGCTGGCAGGGGTTAGCGTAATGGCTGGCTTGGCTGGTGTTGGGAGCTTGTCGGCTATATCAAAGTCCACTGCCGCAGCCCTACAAGTACCACGTGTTATGGTCAGTGTATAAGTATCTGCTGTAGTAAGGCCTGTGATATTACCTGCATTATCTACTGCTCCTATAGCAGTTCCATTGCTATCGGTTACAGTAAAGGTCTCTCCATGGGTGTAATCCGTATAGTTGCTTACCTTAGCTGCACTCATGGCTGTGACAAGTAGGTGGTGCTACCATTACAGTAGGCGTTTCAGGAACAGGGAGTTTGGCTTTGATTTCAAACTCAGCTGACTGCTTATCACAACCGTCCTTAGTTGCCGTTACTTTATACTTACCTACGCCCAAACCTGAGATTACCCCTGTGGTTCTATCTACAGTTGCGGTTGCTGTGGCGCTGGTTATGGTATTGATAAAGGTATAAGTAGTAACCTCTGTTGTTGGTTTTTACATTGGTTATCTTAGCGGTACTTACAGCATCGCACTGATCCTCGGTGGTTACTGTTGGCTCGTCTGGACGACCTTTAGCCGCTTTGATCTCAAACTCAGCTGACTGCTTATCACAAACCGTCCTTAGTTGCCGTTACTTTATACTACCTACGCCCAAACCTGAGATTACCCCTGTGGTTCTATCTACAGTGGCGGTTACTGTGGTGCTGGTTATGGTATTGATAAAGGTATAAGTAGGAACCTCGGTAGTTGATTTTACATTGGTTATCTTAGCGGTACTTACAGCATCGCACTGATCCTCGGTGGTTACTGTTGGCTCGTCTGGACGACCTTTAGCCGCTTTGATCTCAAACTCAGCTGACTGCTTATCACAACTGTCCTTAGTTGCCGTTACCTTGTACTTACCTACACCCAGACCTGAGATTACCCTGTGGTTCTATCTACAGTGGCGGTTGCTGTGGCGCTGGTTATGGTATTGATAAAGGTATAAGTAGGAACCTCTGTTGTTGATTTTACATTGGTTATCTTAGCGGTACTTACAGCATCACACTGTTCCTCGGTGGTTACTGTTGGCTGGTCTGGACGACCTTTGGCTGCTTTGATCTCAAACTCAGCTGACTGCTTATCACAACCGTCCTTAGTTGCCGTTACTTTATACTTACCTACACCCAAACCAGAGATTTCTCCTGTGGTTCTATCTACAGTGGCGGTTGCTGCCGTATTGGTTACGCTATTGATAAAGGTATAAGTGGTAACCTCTGTTGTTGATTTTACATTGGTTATCTTGGCTGTACTACAGCATCACACTGATCCTCAGTGGTTACTGTTGGCTCGTCTGGACGACCTTTGGCCGCTTTTGATTTCAAACTCAGCTGACTGCTTATCACAACCGTCCTTAGTTGCCGTTACTTTATACTTACCTACAACCAAACCAGAGATTTCTCCTGTGGTTCTATCTACAGTGGCGGTTACTGTGGTGCTGGTTACGCTATTGATAAAGGTATAAGTAGGAACCTCGTAGTTGACTTCACATTGGTTATCTTAGCGGTACTTACAGCATCGCACTGATCCTCGGTAGTTACTGTTGGCTCGTCTGGACGACCTTTGGCGGCAGTAATGGTAAATTCAGCGGAGGTCTCTGTACAAGTACCTTTTGTTGCTGTTACCTTGTAAGTACCTGCGGCAAGCCCTGTTACTACTCCTGTCGTCCTATTGACAGTAGCCGTTACAGTAGTGTTAGTTACTGTATTGGTAAAGGTATAGCTTACATCATTGGTCGGTACCACATTGGAAATCTTAACTGTACTTGGGTTATCACAGCTTGCTGCATCTTCAGCCACTATGGTTGGTTTAGCAGGATTAGGAAACTGCTCATATATGGTAAAGAGAGCTGAAAACGCTGAGGTACAGCCGTTTTGAGTTACTTTTAAGTTTGTATTTACCTGCTGGCAAGTCAGTGATAGCTCCTGTACCTGTATCTACAGTCGCACTTACTGCTGTATTATGAATATCAATAAATGTATAAGTAGCGCCCGTATACTGACTAATATTGGTAATCTTCATCAGAGTAGGATTCGTGTCAATCAGGATCACTGATCTCAACCAAGGTTGGAGTAACTGGGGTCTTGGGGGCCTCTATAGTAAAGTCATCGGACTGTGGCGAATCACAGCTATCCTTCTAGCATAGAGCTTGTGGGTGCCTACTGCTAAGTCGGTGGTGATTACCCCTTGGGTGCTAACTATAAGCTCTGTAGGGCTTCCTACCAAGTAGTATTTGTAGCCCAAGGAAGCCTCGTAGCCTACTATCTTGATTTTCGTCTTATCGATACAAGTAGCATTTTCATACACTTCCAAGACAGGCTTATCAGGTGCCGTCTTACCCTTTACAATAAAGGTAACAGGCAGAGAGTAACAGCCATTGGTCCCCTTAGCACGTATCGTATGAGTACCTACCGCAGGCGTTGGTGTGATTTCTCCATTGCCATTGAGCGTATATTCTGTGTCATCCGCTGCATGGAAGGTAAGCCCAGCACGAGAGGAGGTTACCTTCACCTTGGTATTCTCAGTACAGTTGAACGACTCTACATCAAGTGTTGGAGACGCAGGTGCCTGCTTAACCACAAAGGTTATGGAGTTACTACGTACCGTCTCACATTGGCCTATTACCTCTACATAATAATAGAAAGTACCTGCATTAGTGAGCGAAGGTATATAGTTAGGCGCATCCTCTCCTACTGGAGTTCCTCCTGTATTGGTAGCGGTAGCGGTTTGATACCACTGATAATGGAGTGTACCACTTCCTTCGGCTACTACACTAAGTGGCCCTAACTGTTTCATTTTGGCAATAGGTATCTCCTGTAGGAAGTGTAGAGATAGTGGTCTTCTTGTTAATGGTCACCCTTACCGGAATGGTGCGTTCCTCATTACCACAATCGTCCTTAACCACACAATAGTAATAGGTAATTCCTGTAGAGGAAGTGTTCGGGGTATAGGTATCAGTCGTCACCCTGTGGTCGTACCTCCATGTATAATCGGAGAGGTATTTTTGAACCACTCATAGGTCAGTCCTTGTCCGGTAGCCACTACCTTGAAGGGTTTGCACCCCTGTCTGTCCCTGGCAATAGGTAGCATTGGAAGGCTGTTGGATGATGGCCATAGAGGGTTTTACCATTACAGGAATGATATTACTTACTGGGACTGCACAAAGCTGCATTGTTGGCTACCTTCACAAAGTAATAGGTGGTCCTCCTGATTCGTTCCTGGGGTATAGGGATGCTGAGTAGCTCCCAATATAGGGGTTGCTCCTGTGGTACTATTCGTGCTATTCTGATACCATTGGTAGGTATAGTTCGTATCATTACCCGCTGCCACTATAGTAAGAGGTGTTGCAGTAGCCCTTTACAATAAGGGGTAGCTGGAGCTATAGGCTGGGCTTGGATTTTTAGGTATTGAACATTTAGTTTGAATACCCCTGATTGTATTGAATATGAGATCGGAGGTGCTGGAGCTGGTTGTGGATGGGTCGTAGTCACTCTATCCTATATTCCTTACCATCTATCGCTTCTGTAGCAGGCATTGTATGGGTATAAGTTCTCTTATTTCCAACTACTGTCCCTGTTAGAGTAGCTATAGGTAAAAATATACCTCATTCTTCTCCATAAGTTGGGCAGCTGTAAGTGGTATCGATGCATCAACTATCATTTCCATTTTTATAGTTATAGATGCTCCTCCACATACTGTTTGATCAGTAGGTTGCTGGCTTATTTGAGGTGGGTTTGACGGATTAGGCGTTTGATATATTCCTATCTGCTTATCCAATACCTTACTACAAGAGGTAAGAGTACCATTGGTAATTTTGGTCACCTTCACTATCGTATCAGGAAGTATGTTTTGCGTAAAGGTACGTTCTCCTGTAGCATCCAGTGTGATGATTTGCTCTGGCTGGGTGCCTATTTGAAGGATTACTATCGCATGGGGGGTTCCCTTGAAGGACAGGGGTAACAGGATCTCCTGTTGCCGAAACTGTTGCTGGATTTGCCACTATACTTTCAAACTGTGGATCCACTATCTGTACATTGACCGCTTCCCTATCGCTCTCACAATCACTATTGGTACGAGCTACATAATAAGTAGCCGTGCGCAATAACATACCTGAAAGCCAAAGGTGTACCTCCTGTGGCCATATCATACCAGCGTAGGTCTGCTCCCTGAGGGCAAGGTCTCTTACGCGCTTCTGATCTACCGCACAGAAAGTCTGGTTAGCATTTACCCCTGTAGGCTTTTTGAGGCTTAGGAGCAATTAGTAGTGGAGTTTTTCTCACTCACACACTTGCCTGACTCTTGTAAGGTATAGAAATATTTATCTAATATAGAAAGGTTTATAGCATTACTATCGGCTTGCTCGTCCCAGTTGTTACCATTTTGGAGGTATAGCTTAGCCGAAGGGCCTATAGCAGCCTTTACTTGCCCCGCGGTGGGTGTAGTGGTACCGCATGGGCAACAGTACGTGCTACCGCTGGGGTAAGGTTGGTAGAACGCTCTAAGCTAAAGGGTCATATGTCGGCTAGGGCATAAGGGGCACTTGTTCTATAGATAAAGGTATATTTGTCCAGCATATTCCAGTCCACTGGAACACTATTATTCATCTGTAGACCATCATTCTTATAGATTTTAAGGATGCCTGTATAGCCTTTACCTACCAAGAGAGTTCTAAGGGTACCCATGGTTGCATCTGGGCAAAGTGTCAAGGCCTCTGCATGGGCTGGGGTATGCTCTTTCTCTAAGATAGTTACCGGATAATAATCGGACGGACACTTACCATTTCTCTTCTATGGTAAAGAGCGCACTGCTATTCTACCCTAAGGATATTCGCATCATTTTGCAGGTTCTTATTCTGATCATAGATTTTGATACCATTGGCTTTGGCTGAAGGGTAAAGAGCACGCAAGGCTGCTCTAAGCTCCCTTTATATAGACATAAGAGAAGCCATATTCCTTCCAGTACTGGGTACAGAGCGGAATCATCTTAGGCTCGGCTACCGAATGAGGTTGTATCGTTACAGTCACTGGTGACTGAGCGGTAAGGCAAGTACCTTCCTGCTTGCTATAAGTCAGGGACGTACCTAAGGATAGCTGATAAGCATCTGCAAGGGCTACCCCATTCTGATAGAGGATAATCTGGCATGCTCTGTAGCATCAATAAGCTTTTTAAGTTCTCCTAGTAAGGCGCACATAGCCCCCAAATTTTTGGGCGCCAAAGCGGTAGTGGAAGTACGGCTGAGGTAGTACTCAAGATCGCACTGGAGCAAAGGTGATTTTGTTGTACACGTAAATAGAGCGTTTTTGTTGCCTCCATTAGGGATAGCACCTATCGCATCCGAAGCTTGTTTCTCATTCGCTTCATTTTGGGCATCCTGAGTGGAGGTATACCAATGGAAGGCAAAGGCCGCTTGGCTTACAGCTGGCTCACTTTGGGAAAGAATCAGCTGAGCCACCTCTCCATAGGTGATGTTCTCCTGACAGATTACCATCTGATCCTTCACCTTATCTGAGGCGGTCGTCTTGCGTACCTTCAGGGTAGCCTCGGATCCGACCAAGACTTCCCCACAAGGGCGCAGTACCTCATAGACAAAAGGTATTGGTACGACCAGCATATTCGGGTGAGTTAATATTGACTTTGCCATCGGCAGGTACCCTCAATCACCCCAGCTTTATCCACGATGCGTACCACCAAATCAGCATATTGACCTATGGTAGTATCACGATTGATAAAAGAGACTATTAAGGTCAAATATCTCAGAGGTAGTATCCACGGGCGCACATTTTTCCAAACTTAGGCCATTAGGTGCGGTAAAAAGCAGGATAGTCATTGGCTTTTTCTTAGCTGATAGCCCTGTATATTGGCGCGTGCAATACAAGCATTCACATCATTATCATACTCAGCGACAAATCGTACACCATAGGTGTTGGTAAAGTCGACCTCCTTGAGCGGGGAATACCTCCAAAGGTAGTCCCCCTGTGAAGGACATGGGTCGGATTATCTGAGCGATACCATTCTATTTTTGATCTTGTTTCCCAAGTCCGGCACCGAAAGAATGGCCTTTTTGCCCTACACAATAGTACTCTTGAGGAGGTAGTCAATTGGGGAGGTGAGAAGTTGGAAATCACCTCATCATAAGTTCTTTTCGTCACCACAATTATCCCTTATCTTTGAACACGTAGCGCGTATTGAGGTTGTCTGGATCCACATTGAGGAAGAAATTGCCATCGGTACTAGGGTCGGTTCACAGGGTGTTCCATTCTTAGTAACCAAAGTATAGGTATAAGGGGGTGTCCGCCTTTGGGGGATAAGGGCGATATGATATTTTGGAGGGTTGCCTAGACGAAATTCGCCACAACCAAATCCCACTGCACTGAGGCCTTCTAAGCTACCTTTGTATTCCTTCTCGAAAGTACCTGAGTACATTCGTAAGGGCCTCCATTTTGGTTTTTCTGTATGGGTGAAAGTACGGCGTACGATACGGAACTTGCCCTTTAACTCTCCAGGGATAAGGGACTCAGGCTCCTTCTTCTCCTAAAATAGGCAGAGGATTACCATTGGAAGGGCTGGTTTCCAGCTCTTAGTTGCCATATCATAACGTTCTATGGAATAAAGCACATTTCTCTTAGGGGCTTGAGCCAAGTTGCCACTGACCTTAGGGAGGCAGTCGGTACTCCAAGAGAGCATATAGGATTCGAAGTGATAACCGCATCATTTCTTTGGCCTTCATAACCACAAGCATCGGTATATTTTAGGGTATAAGTTCCCACAGGGAGATCCTTTATAATCCAAAGATCTTTACGGATACGATCCGAATCGGACACTACATAAGGGATGGACATACCCGCAGGGAGCTTGGAGCGATCCCCTATAAAGTCAGTAATAACAATACGAGTAAGCTGTGCCTTATTGTACATGTTTTCTATACGCAAAGACATATTCCGTACCTGTAGCGGTAACACCCCTACAGCTGGCCACCTGAGAGAGGTATAGGGACAGCGGTGACACAGACCTACCCTCTGTAGCGTATGGTAAGTTCCATATACGGCTCCGAACGAGTAGGACAATCCGCCGACACTACCTCAAATTGTACCTTATCCCCCATTTGAGGCAAGCCCGAAGGAATTAGAGAACGTGTCTTAGTATCCAATAGCTTTTACAAACTTATTCTGCATATCTGGATGCGAGGTGTGGATTTTATAAAAAGCCTGCTGCATTAGGGTCAAAGTGCGCAGGATAACGCTCCAACACATAATAGACAGGGGATATAAGGCGCTTCATATCCTTCTCGGTAGGCTTTCACTGTAGGGATTACAGCCTCCTTCTCCATCCATAATGAATTTTATTCTCTCATAGGATCCTCTGCCACACGCGCTACATAAGGCAGCGTTTGAGTCTCTCCACAAGCGGTAATGTGGGGCCGTAATACGCCAAACGCCGAACTCCTTAGGGGTACTCTGATAAACATGTTCCTTCCATTCCAAGAACTTACGTCCATCTTGGTCTTTCCCACTTGAGAGCTTGAAAGCCTGCTCCAAGTCGGTACGATTGGTTATATTTTTAGCATAATAATAAGTATGGTTTGTTGGAGAGATAAACTCCCACTTCACCTCAAAGGGATAAGGAAAGGCATCGGTATCCCATACCTTTTCTATATTCTCCCTCTGATTTCCAAATTCTTAAACGCTACATAGTCACAGCTGTATTCATGCACTAAAGGGCGGTCTGCCTCTTTCCTGATTTGGGTAAAATTAAGAATTTGATTCGTCGCCATAACCACTCTGTGTGGAGGCATTTCCACCTCCCTAAGGAACAGTTGTCTGTTACCTTTACCATATAGTTACCAGCTGGCACATCCAAAAACGTTGGAGGACTGGCGAGGCCTTACCACTGTATTACCATCCGCTTTGAGTAAGGTATGGGTCCAGGGAACTTCCCTGAGGTCACCTTAACTCTAATACTTCCATTACCTGTACAAAGGGCAGGGATATATTGAGCCGTATAAGCAATCGCTTGCTTATCGGCACGAATAGTTACTTGCTGAGTTAACGTAGTATGAGGAGCTGTTTTACGGCCTTAATGTCACAAGTACCTGCCCCTATCCCTTCGACCTTAAGCGCACTTAGAGACGTGGTAGGATAAGCTGCTTCCAAGGCCTTCTTATAATAGAAATCATAATCACTATTGTTGGCCCCCTGCCCCACTATAGAGAAGAAAAAGTCCTGCTGCATTGTCACACCACTCATCCTCGACACGCACAGCCAACTCATGGGTAGCACTACTGACAGGCGTTATGGTATAGTCAAAGCTAGAAGTATAGCTACAAAGACCATTCTCTGCCTTGAGCGCAAAGCGGCGCTCCTTGGTGATTACGCCCACAGGAATCTCTAAAGTGATTTTCTCTCCTAAATTATCATAGCTATACCTATATACATAGGTATTCCCATCCTGGTCGGTCAGGGTATACTTAGTATCATTTAGTGGATAGCGAATGACAAACTCTGCTATAGCACCATAGCTTACTTTTAGGTAAAGTAGTGATATGAGTCTGCTCAAAGCCTTTTTGTATATAGGGATCACAGCTCTGAGCAAATATCCTTACAGAGCAAAGCAACCCTATGAAAACCAACAAATTAACAACCTTCTGCTGCATTCTATTTTATCTTATTTAGCATACTAAAATAAGTTTTATAATTAGAATGCAAAGATAAAGTATTTTCTTAACCTTACAACACATTATTTATACAAAAGTTATCAATATTTGTTGGTTTTATTTTTAAGATTTAGTTGTGTGTTTTAACTTTTAAAATCGGCTGTAACTTATTTATTCAGCAACTTATGTGCTAATTGGATTCCAACCCAGTAGCCTAATGAGATTCCCAGAGCATCAGCTAAAAAGGTCTAGAGGATCACCTGAGCGCCCCATGTGCATATATTCTTGAGCCAACTCGGTGGCTATACCATAGAGCAAAAAGTAGTATAAAAGCAAAGCCAAAAAGGGCTTGTTGGTGGAAAGTGGCCTTGTACAAAAAGAGAGTAGTGCAAAGATCGCCACATGTACCACCTTGTCAGCTCCCTCAAAAGAGGTAGCTCCTGTGGTAGGTCTTTAGGGCGGACTTAGCAGCATGTAGGTAAGAAAAAGCCAGTAAAGTATTAATAGTATGGGGAGAAAACGATTTATTTTCATAATATGGTGTAGGGACGAATGTCTTTCGTCTTTAAGAAAAAAGATTAGGGCCGAATTGCCTCGCCCCTATTATCAATTATTTTGCTGCATCAGTAACTTTTGCATCCACAATTTCTATTTCAAACATAAGGTCAGCATCGGGAGGAATCACGCCATTACCAAAAACCTTGTTTGCCATAAGCCAAGGCAGAAGGGATAAATACACGTACCCTATCACCAACTTTCATAGAAAGAAGTGCTTCCCTTAAAAGCCAGCGATAAGGCCTACCTCTGGGCTGTATTTCCAAGCATAAGGGATATATCCATACTGAGGATCAGCGGCTCGTGCGGCATCATAAGCATCATTCTCTTTGGCTATTTCTGCTATATTGGTGTCAAACAAATCTCCTGTAGCGCGGAGGAAACCTGCATAATTTACCAATACATCTGAACCGATTTGAGGTTTTACACCATTGCCTTCGTTGAGTTTAAGTATCTTGATACCTGAGGGCTGTGCTACCGCTTTAGCTTCCTGCTCTGCCATAAGGGCAAGGTTCTTTTCCTTTTTGTGATTCTAACTTCTGAGCCTTTAGCATTCTGCTCTTTCATAAAAAGCATCAAATACTTTAGGAGCATCCCATTTCTGAGCGTCCTTACCTACACGGACAATCTCTATTTTCTTAATAACCACGGGATCTGAGGACGATCTTGTGCATTTGTCTTTACAGAGGTGATCTTACTGATGACATCCTCTCCTTGGATTACCTGTCCAAAAAAATAGTATGGCGGAAATTAAGCCAATCAGTAGCTACTTCGGTAATAAAGAACTGGCTGCCATTAGTAGCAGGGCCTGAGTTAGCTCATTGCCAATTGCCCTTTTTAGTAAAGGTCAAGGTATCTACAAACTCGTCGGCAAACTTATACCCAGGGTCACCCTCCCTGTTGCAGTACGGTCGCCCGCCTGGAGCATAAAGTTCTTAATCACGCGATGTGATTGGGTACCATCGTAGTAGCGCTTACCCTTGAGAGAGTCTGCCACATAAGTATTGGTTCCTTCGGCCAAAGAAACGAAATTGGCTACCGTTCCTGGAGTTGCCTTTGTAGTAAAAGCTCGCAAGCATATCTCCATAATTGGTTTGGATATCTGCATACAAAGCCATCCTTTAGATTAGGATACTTTGCAGACTTACAAGCCACTAATAACAAGGGCAATAACAATGCCCATAATTTGACTTTTTCATGAAATTATATATTAAATGAATGAAATTACATTTTTAATTAGCCCTCTCGGCGCTCTCTTTAGCCGTATCTACGGCATCTTCCTCTTTTGGCAGGTGTAATCTTAAGAATATGTACCTGGGCACGGATAGGCTTATTGATACCTATCTTTTCCTTATCTCCGTGATAGCCAAAAAGCAATTTCTGAAGGAAGAAAAATACAGCTTCTTCATAGACTTTCAATAGCTTGATGGCCTGCTGAAGTCCCTGAAATAGTTCCTGCTTATCCACTATATAGGTAATGACCTTAGAGTCCTCCTTAGTATAAATTTCTCTTCCATAAATATCTGATATACTATAAGTAAACTCCACCTGATCTCCAAATTGAGGTAAAGGGTCAGGTGCTGCATTCTCCGATAGATAGTAGTACTTGAAACCATCCTTGGAACTCAGATAGGTATGTAGTGTATCACAAGCAATAATGGAATCCATCACAGCCTCTTGGTCTTCAAGTAATTCCCTATTTTTCTTAGCCGATTCTTTTAGAAAAGTATCTGTTTTGATCATTACAGGACGGCGAGCTTCCTTCTTATTACAGGAAACTACTAACAAAAAATATCAGTAGGGCAAATATAGTTCTCATAATATGGGATTTGAATGATAGGCATCAAGGCGTGATAAGAATTGGGGCAATACCTCCAAGAAATACTTAACCGTATCCTCCAAAGAGGTGTGCGAACTTCCCCCCGCCGCATTGATATGCCCCTCCATTGAAATAAGTACGCGCCAAGAGATTCACATCTAAATTGGTTTTGGAACGGAAGAGATTTTTAATCAACTTATCTTCCTCATTTTCAATAAATATAGCAGCCAATTCAGCCTCCTTGATACGCAGCCCGTAATTGACAAAAACCCTCGGTATCGCCCTTGCGAAAGTTAAACTGCTTGAGGGTCTTGCTACTGATATACATATAAGCCGTGCGATACTGTGGCAAATAGGTGAGATCATTGAGCACATGTCCCAATAGCAACAGACGGTCTAAGGAATAGTTATCTAAGACTTCTGAGGCTATCTCTGTACAATTAGCTCCTTTTCTCCAAGAGCGTTGCTACAATCCTGTGGGTCTCAGGGGAAAGTCATTGAAAAACGAAATCCTCCTGTATCGGTCATAATTCCTGTATAGACAGGTGGCAATCTCCTGATTGATAGCCTCTTCAGAGCTAAGAGCTGTTATCACCTTATATATCAGCTCACAAGTGGAACTGGCCTTGTCATCGGAATAAGTAATCTTAGCATACGTATCGGGCTGTTGGTGGTGATCTACCATAACAAAAGTCAGCCTGCGACTGCTCTAACAAGGCGGTCAAAGGCTTAGCTCTCAGTAGTTATTAAAATCCAATGTAAAGATAAGGGAAGAAGCCGCAATACGTTGCTGAGCCTTACTCTCTCCATTGGGATAAAATAAGAATTTGGTCAGCGGCAGGCATCCATTTTAGGAAATCAGGGAGAATCAGTAGGAGCAATCACCTGTACATCGTGTCCCTGATTTTTAAGAAAATGATACAATCCCAATGTGCTCCTATGGCATCTCCATCGGGAGAGGTATGGGGAACTATGGTTATCACTGGCCTATGATCAAAAGCGCTTGTAGGCTTTTACTATCTTGTATATTCATGAGGGCAAAGATACAAATTCTTTTTGAGATTATCAATTGCTAATTGTCAATTGTTAATGAAATATCACTAGGATTCCTCACCCCCATCACCCATAATTTGCTTGAGGTTATCTATAATTTCTTGGAGGCCATTAGTTTTTATCTCAAAGACAGTAGAGAGGAGCATACCGAGCTTTCGGGGAGAACCTTGCATGTACTGAACCATTCCAAATAATAGACGGGTAAATCAACAATTATAGTGCCCTTATACTTACCATAAGGCATAGGGGTGGTGATGATTTCTCTGAGAATTTCGTTGTTCATAGCTGTTAGTGATTAGTGGTTAGTGATTAGAAACAATAGTAAAAACCGAACTATTCAAAAGAATAATTCGGTTCTTGTAAAGAAGGCGACGACATACTCTCCCACAAATTGCAGTACCATCTGCGCTAAAAGGGTTTAACTCTCTGTTCGGAATGGTAAGAGGTGAGACCTTTCGCTTTTAACCACCTTAAATTTTTAGTGATTAGTGAAAAACTAATAGTGAATAGTTCTTCAACACACTTGTATTTTTAAAAGTAAAGTAGCTTAGTATGTAGAGAATAACTTTCTCTCTTCACTGTTCACTCTTCACTTAATTGACACTATTGGATAAGACACCAACTTAATGGTTAACTACTAGTGACTAATGACTAATTACTAACAACTAATCACTAACCACTGAAAAAGAATTTCGTACAATAAGTCTTCGGGTTATTAGTATCACTCGGCTTTGATGTTACCACCTTTACACCTGTAACCTATCAACGTGGTCATCTCCCACGACCCTCAAAAGAAATCTCATCTTGTGGTGGGTTTCGTACTTATATGCTTTCAGCACTTATCCCTTCCTAACATAGCTACTGAGCTGTACCCTTTAGGCAGAATAACTCATACACCAGCGGTTGGTCCAACTCGGTCCTCTCGTACTAGAGTCAGCTCACGCAAATTTCTAACGCCCACAGTAGATAGAGACCGAACTGTCTCACGACGTTCTGAACCCAGCTCGCGTGCCACTTTAATGGGCGAACAGCCCAACCCTTGGAACCTTCTCCAGCCCCAGGATGTGACGAGCCGACATCGAGGTGCCAAACCCCCGTCGATGTGAGCCTTGGGGAGATCAGCCTGTTATCCCCGGCGTACCTTTTATCCTTTTGAGCGATGGCCCTTCCATACGGAACCACCGGATCACTATGCTCTCACTTTCGTACCTGATCGACTTGTAGGTCTCTCAGTCAAGCTCCCTTTTGCCATTGCACTCTACGCACGGTTGCCAAGCGTGCTGAGGGAACCTTTAGAAGCCTCCGTTACGCTTTTGGAGGCGACCACCCCAGTCAAACTACCCTCCACGAATTGTCCCCTACCTTAGCAGGGTTAGGCCTCAGATAAGCAAAGGGTGGTATTTCAACAACGACTCATGAAGCACCGGAATGCCCCAATCAATGTCTCCCACCTATCCTACGCATCACTTATCCAAGGTCAATACGAAGATATAGTAAAGGTGCACAGGGTCTTTTTCGTCCCACTGCGGGTAATCGGCATCTTCACCGATACTACAATTTCACCGAGACTCATGGCCGAGACAGTGTCCAAATCGTTACACCATTCGTGCAGGTCGGAACTTACCCGACAAGGAATTTCGCTACCTTAGGACCGTTATAGTTACGGCCGCCGTTTACTGGGGCTTCAATTCAGACCTTCGCTCAACGCTAAGCCCTCCTCTTAACCTTCCAGCACCGGGCAGGTGTCAGACCCTATACCTCATCTTTCGATTTTGCAGAGTCCTGTGTTTTTGATAAACAGTCGCTTGGACCTTTTTCACTGCGGCCTATCTGATCGATAGGCGACCTTTCTCCCGAAGTTACAGGTCTATTTTTGCCCTAGTTCCTTAGCCATGAATCTCTCGAGCGCCTTAGAATTCTCTTCCCCTGATCACCTGTGTCGGTTTTACGGTACAGGGTAGTATCTCTCGCTTTTCTTGGAAACGTTGTCTATGCTATCACCCTCGGCCGTAGCCTAAGTGTACTATCAGTGTCATAACAACACCTTCAACGCAACTCCGTCTGTGCGCAGCATATATCTCATTCCGTCACTTTTATTGAAATACTAGTACTGGAATATTAACCAGTTGTACATCCACTTCCCTGAAAGGGTACGCGTTAGTCCCCGACTAACCCTCAGCTGATTAGCATAGCTGAGGAAACCTTGATCTTTCGGCGGGCAGGTTTCTCGCCTGCCTTATCGTTACTTATGCCTACATTTTCTTTTCTATCAGGGCTCCACTATGGCTCACGCCTTTAGCTTCAACGCCTATAGAATGCTCCCCTACCGGTATTATATACCCTATAGCTTCGGTAATATGCTTTATGCCCGTTTATTCTCCATGCCGAGCCGCTCGACTAGTGAGCTGTTACGCACCTTTAAATGTATGGCTGCTTCCAAGCCAACATCCTAGCTGTCAATGCAGTTCAACCGCGTTTTTCAACTTAGCATATATTTGGGGACCTTAGCTGATGGTCCGGGTTTCTTCTCTCTCGGACTTGGACCTTAGCACCCAAGCCCTCACTGCTGTGAAACATTTAATAGCATTCGGAGTTTGTCAGGGACTGGTAGGCGGTGAAACCCCCGCATCCAATCAGTAGCTCTACCTCTATTAAACTTTTGTCACAACGCTGCACCTAAATGCATTTCGGGGAGTACGAGCTATTTCCCAGTTTGATTGGCCTTTCACCCTACCCTCAGGTCATCCGAAGTCTTTTCAACGACAACCAGTTCGGTCCTCCACACTGTGTTACCAGTGCTTCAACCCTGCCCAAGGGTGAGATCACCAGGTTTCAGCGTCTACTCCTACTGACTTCAGCGCCCTATTCAGACTCGCTTTCGCTACGAATGCGCACCTTAAGTGCTTATCCTTGCCAGTAACAGTAACTCGTAGGCTCATTATGCAAAAGGCACGCCGTCACGGCTCAGGCCGCTCCGACCGCTTGTAAGCGTATGGTTTCAGGGTCTTTTTCACTCCAGTTATTCACGGTGCTTTTCACCTTTCCCTCACGGTACTAGTCCACTATCGGTCTCTCAGGAGTATTTAGCCTTACCGGATGGTCCCGGCAAATTCAGACAGGGTTCCACGTGCCCCGCCCTACTCAGGATACTGCTATTACTTATTTATCTTGCCTATACGGGACTATCACCCTCTGTGTTACTCTTTCCAAAGTATTCTAATTCAATAAACAGCAAATATCGCAGTCCTACAACCCCAATAATGCCGAAACATTATTGGTTTGGGGCTCCCTCCCATTTCGCTCGCCACTACTCTGGGAATCACTTTTGTTTTCTTCTCCTCCGCCTACTTAGATGTTTCCAGTTCAGCGGGTTCGCTCATCTTGCGATGTAGTATATCTTCAATATACTGGGAGTTACCCCATTCGGATATTTGCGGATCAACTCGTATGTGCCAATCCCCGCAACTTTTTCGCAGCTTATCACGTCCTTCTTCGCCTCCTGAGAGCCTAGGCATCCCCATACGCCCTTACATAACTTATTTGTACTCGTATGTAGTACCCATTTAATTGTTAATTATAAATTGTTAATTGTTAATCTATCTTTTGATAATTGACAATTAACCATTAACAATCAATGGATTACCTAATTCTTGTATCTACTTGTTTTAATTTTTGATATCTTATCCAATATGTCAATGAACTTGTTTCCTCGCTCCCTCTTTCGAAGGGTGTTGTTAGGATTGTGGAGAATAAGGGATTCGAACCCTTGACCCCCTGCGTGCAAGGCAGGTGCTCTAGCCAACTGAGCTAATCTCCCAAGTTAATTTTGAGTTTTTGAGTCTTGAATTTTGAGTCCCTATATTGAGTCAGATTCTCCTAACTCAAAAACTAAAAACCCAAAAACTAAAAACTTTTCAGCTTCTAGAATTTCCTTTTCAGCTTTTGTAGTCCCAGGCAGACTCGAACTGCCGACCTCTACATTATCAGTGTAGCGCTCTAACCAGCTGAGCTATGAGACTGCTTTCTTTCCTTTTATACTTAATAACACAACACAGATCTCAAACTAAGCTGACCCAAAACCAGTCGTTTCTCTAGAAAGGAGGTGTCCAGCCACACCTTCCGGTACGGCTACCTTGTTACGACTTAGCCCCAGTCACTGGTTTTACCCTAGGCAGCTCCTTTGCGGCAACCGACTTCAGGTACCCCAGCTTCCATGGCTTGACGGGCGGTGTGTACAAGGCCCGGGGAACGTATTCACCGGATCATGGCTGATATCCGATTACTAGCGATTCCAGCTTCACGGAGTCGAGTTGCAGACTCCGATCCGAACTGTGACCGTCTTTATAGATTCGCTCCTGCTCGCGCAGTGGCTGCTCTCTGTAACGACCATTGTAGCACGTGTGTAGCCCAAGATGTAAGGGCCGTGATGATTTGACGTCATCCCCACCTTCCTCACGGTTTACACCGGCAGTCTTGCTAGAGTCCCCACCACTACGTGCTGGTAACTAACAATAGGGGTTGCGCTCGTTATAGGACTTAACCTGACACCTCACGGCACGAGCTGACGACAACCATGCAGCACCTTGAAAACTGTCCGAAGAAAAAGGCATCTCTGCCCCTGTCAGTCTCCATTTAAACCTTGGTAAGGTTCCTCGCGTATCATCGAATTAAACCACATGCTCCACCGCTTGTGGCCCCTCGTCAATTCCTTTGAGTTTTCACACTTGCGTGCGTACTCCCAGGTGGGATACTTATCACTTTCGCTTAGCCACTCAAATTACTCCAACAGCTAGTATCCATCGTTTACAGCGTGGACTACCAGGGTATCTAATCCTGTTCGCTCCCCACGCTTTCGTCTCTCAGCGTCAATCGTCTGTTAGTCCCCCTGCCTCCGCAATCGGTGTTCCTGTGTAATATCTAGCATTTCACCGCTACACTACACATTCCAAGAACTTCACAGATATTCAAGACTACCAGTATCAAAGCAATTTCTCAGTTAAGCTGAAACCTTTCACCCCTGACTTAATAGCCCGCCTACAGACCCTTTTAAACCCAATGATTCCGAATAACGCTCGCATCCTCCGTATTACCGCGGCTGCTGGCACGGAGTTAGCTGATGCTTATTCATATGGTACCGTCATCAAAGTACTCAGTACTCCTTATTCTTCCATATAAAAGCAGTTTACAACCCATAAGGCATTCTTCCTGCACGCGGCATGGCTGGTCTCAGTCTTCCTGACCATTGACCAATATTCCTCACTGCTGCCTCCCGTAGGAGTCTGGTCCCTGTCTCAGTACCAGTGTGGGATCTCCTCTCAGGACCCCTACCTATCGTAGCCTTGGGGTGCCGTTACCACTCCAACTAGCTAATAGGACGCATGCCCATCTTTCACCATCGTAATTTTAATTATCAAATGATGCCATCCAATAATATTATGGGGTATTAATCCAAATTTCTTCGGCTATCCCCTGTGAAAGGTAGGTTGCATACGCGTTACGCACCCGTGCGCCGGTTTCGCCCCGAAGGGCTTCTCCTCGACTTGCATGTGTTAGGCCTGCCGCTAGCGTTCATCCTGGAGCCAGGATCAAAACTCTTCATCGTTAAATCTTTAAATCTCTTTTGACTCGTATAAAGCCCGCTTAGTCTAAATCTTTCTGTGCTGTATTATCAATATTTCTTAATGAACTTAGTCGCTTTTGTTCGCGGGTGCAAAGGTACAACCTTTTTAATTGACCAAATCTTTTTCAAAAATTTTTTTCTCGGTCTCATTTTTCACTCGCCATTTTTGCGGGTGCAAAAGGTACAACCTTTTTCAATTGACCAAATCTTTTTCAAAAATTTTTAGCCTCTTTCACTAGCTCGCTCTGTTTTGAAAGCGGGTGCAAAGGTACAACCTTTTTGAAACTACCAAATCTTTTTCAAAAATATTTTTGGTCTATTTTTAATGAACTCACTCCCTTTTCGAAAGCGGGTGCAAAAAGTACAACTTCTTTTTAAACTGACAAAAATATTTCAACAAGAATTTTTGAATTATTTTTTTAAGTGGTTGAAAATCAGTATATCAATAACCCCTCAGAAGAGGGAACTAATGGGAGAAAAATTGGTAGAAAGTAGCTCTTTGGCTCTTTGTCTTATTATTTTTATTTCCATAATCGGCGGGGATTTTCGCCCCAAAGTTGGGTTCTCCACTTAAGAATAGGATTGGTATAGGTATGCGTATGGAGCCACTTCTCGGCACGTTCTATCAGTTCAAAGACTTTTTGGTTGGCCGCTTCCATAGGAAGTTTGGTCTTGCACTTCTTTTTGTTTTACCCATGAGATAGCAATTTTGCTATCAGAATAAATGGTACGGCTATCCCCTGATAAGGCCAACTGTGCTAGGGCATGTACAATAGCCAAGAACTCTCCTATATTATTAGTAGCCTTGGCAAAGGGGCCTTGGGAGAAATAAATTGTTCCAGTAGAGAGGTCAATAGCGCGATAGTACATAGTTCCTGGATTCCCGCTACAAGCGGCATCTACCGCGATACTATGGGTATTGTAGGGGAGCTTTTTCCCCAAAGGTAGGGGCTACGGGTGTATTTTTTTCTTCCCTACATGTGCCCAATAGTTCTCATGAAATGCCTTTTGTGCCGCTTCTTTAGTAGGAAAGGACTTATATTTGGCTGTAGGATAGCCCGATATATTCTTCTTACACTCCTCCCAAGAAGAAAAAACGCCTACATTATAGCCCTCCCATACGGTATAGTATTTCTTTTGCCATAGTTATTTGAGCGAATAGTAACGAGATAGGACATCGGTAAGGCTACGAATGGAATTTTTCGTCCATTGTAGGCGCAAAAGCAGCTGCTCTTCTTCTGAAAGTTGCCAATTAAGCGCTGAACTACGCAGTTTGGTGGTGAGGTATTGGGTATTATGGCTACACTAACCGAGATATTAAGACTTTCTCGGTAAAGCCGACCATAGGTATAGTTAAGAAGACATCGGCCTGGGAGATCACCTGTTGGGAAAGTCCATCTCTTTCTGTACCAAAGAAAAAAAGGCGCTCTTGGGGGTTATATCAAACTCTTGCAGAGAGTACCGCTGTAGGGGCAGGTAGAGTGGCCACAATCTGATAACCCTGTGCCTTGAGAGTATCTATACAGGGCTGTACCCTGTGCATACCGATGGGTGGTCACCCATTTCTCGGCACCCATAGCGATTTTGGCATCCAAGCGTTTGCCATATTTTTCCTCTATCATGTGCGCCGTCTGTACGCCAAAGACCTCACAGGTGCGAATCACCGCGCTGGCATTGTGCATTTGGAAAATATCTTCTATGGCTACGGTAAAGTGTTGGGTTCTATTGGAGAATCTCAGTGAACCGCTCCCTTGCGCTCGTGGGTAATAAAATCCTCTAAATAAGTGAGTAATCGCTGTTCTTCAGTCATTGTTTTAGTATTTCTGTTTGACAAAAATTGCCCTATTCTTCTGAGGAATTGGTAGATTTTTGCTTTTATAAAAATCTATCTTTTCATCTATTACGAGCCTCTTTGCGCATGTATAAGAAAGTAATAAGTATGGTTACTATCACAAAGAGAATCGCTCCTATGATTGCCTGCCATGGGGTGAGCTGATCGTGAAAATAGCGATATAGCCCCATTCCTGTAAAGCTCCCATATAGGATTATATAATGAATCACATAGATAGAAAAGGGTATTTTTGTCCTATTTTTCTGCAATGTTGGGGAGGTGATCACATGCCGAAGAATCATAAAGAGAGCAAAAAGAGTAGCACATTGCCTATACGCTTTATCAGATAGTCTCCATGGGCAATCAGTTGTAAGGAATGTATCTGTAGGGGTATCGGCTATTTTACCCATCCAATAGGAAAAGTAATCAGTATAACTCCCAAAAAGGATATACCATATTACCATATTGCGATACAAGTGGGGATTTTCTCGATTTTTTTATAGAAGAGAAAGCCCATAAAGCCTCCTAAGGAAGCATAACCAAACCAAGGAAATATGGTAAATACCGAGCCATTTTCCTTGGTAAAATAGTTAGCCAAGGCCATTGGCAAATATTCGTAGGTTAGGTGACTATAGATTGGTTCAAAGAAAAAGGCGACAAAGGTTGTCCCCAGTAGCATGATCGACATACGCAATCGGTTTTTTTCCTTCGGTAGGTGAGCAGATAAAAGGCGATAAGAAAGAGCAGGAAAGGCCTATGCAGTGAAGCACATCTACTCGCCTGACATTCATATCGGTATAATCAGGGGTGAAGAGGTTAAGTATATTGGCACGTAGCAGGTAGGCAATGATGATTAGGTTGATGCCTCGCCTTACCCCTTTTTGTACACGCACATGATTCCAACCCATTTTGGCTGGATTCTGTTCCTTGATCAGCAAGTAGGTAAAAATAAAGCCCGAAACAGTAAAGAACACAGGAGCCGTCATACCTCTGATATAGTGCCAAGTGGCATAGAACAAGTTATTCTCATCACGATACTCAGGTGCCAGCAAGCCGTCTATAAAATGCCCTTCGAGCATCATACAGATAGCAAAAAGCCCTGATAATATCTATAAAAATCAGTCGCGAGGTGGTTTGTTTCATTTTATTGGATTTGCAAAAAAGGATTCAGGCGCTTCTCTTCTCCTATAGTAGTGGGCGCGCCATGCCCACTATATACCTCCGTTGTATCGGGTAAGGAGAGCAGTTGGGTGCGAATACTATGTAGGAGTTGGTCATAATCCCCCTTGTAGAGGTCGGTACGGCCTATGCTTCGGCGAAAAAGCGCATCGCCTGAGATAATCTTGTTTTGGCTTTCTATATAAAAGGCTACACTCCCTGGTGAATGCCCTGGTACGAAGCGTAGCGTAATGGGCGTATCCTCCAAGTGAAGGATGGTATGCTCATCTACAAACACATAATCTCCGTCAAACTCAGGAAAAATCAAAACCAAAAAGGCGTGCATCCAAGGGGTTACGCTCCAAGACCTCTTGTTCGTTAGGATGCAGATGCACAGGCAAAGCAAAAGTATCACAGGCCCACTGTAGACCAAAGACATGGTCTATATGTGCATGGGTTAGCAGGATTTTCTCCACGGTAAGCCCTTTTTCCTTGATAAAATCTCGGAGCTTTACCTGCTCTGAGTGAATAGCACAACCAGGGTCTATTAGGAAAAGCCTTGCCTTGTGCTCCATATAATATATAGGTGTTTTTCCGAAAACGGATTGAACGTAAATGACTGTAATGTAAGCATTTTTGCAAAAAGTAAAAGATACATTTTTCGAAACTGCAAAAGATACTATATTTTGCAAATACAAGCAAAATCTTTTGTCCTCAAAAATTTTTGCTAAAAACCCGCCTTTGCTTTTTCTCTTATCCAAGATGTACTTTTGCCTTTCTTATCATCTGTATATGTCAATTGTATTCCAACATAACCAATCCGCGCATTGTGAGAACGGTACAGCTTCTAACCTATTGAACTACTATGGGTTGAAGCTCAGTGAGCCTATGATCTTTGGGATTGGCTCTGGACTATTGTTCTTTTATTTTTCCCTGGCTGAAAAGTCAATCAGGCGCCTGCTATCAGTTATCGCACCATGCCCGGACATATTTTTTTCCAAGGTTGCCCGTAGGCTGGGGTTTCGTGTAAGGCGTGAGCGGTTCTCCTCTCCACAGAAGGCACAGCAAGCCTTAGATGAGAAACTACAGGCGGGCATGCCTGTAGGCTTACAAGTGGGAGTGTATCATCTGACCTATTTCCCCGATGCGTACCGCTTTCACTTCAATGCACATAACTTGGTCGTATATGGCAAGGAAGCTGATACCTACCTTATCAGTGATCCTGTAATGGAAGAACCTACAAGGCTTAGCTCTCAGGAACTTGAGAAGGTACGCTTTGCCCAAGGCACCCTAGCGCCTAAAGGACATATGTATTTCCCTACACACCTCCCCAAGCAAATAGACTTAAAGGAGGCTATTGGCAGGGGTATCAAGAGATACTTGCAGCCAGATGCTCGCCCCTGTACCTATTGTTGGGGTCAGGGCGATCAGGTGGGTAAGCAAAGATATATTGCGCTGGTATGACAAGCGAGGGGTCAAAATCACCAATCACTACCTTGCCCAAATAATCCGTATGCAAGAGGAAATAGGCACCGGGGAGGGGCTTTCGCTTTATCTATGGGGCTTTTCTTGAGGAAGCCGCTGAAGTGCTCAAGTGCGATGCCCTAAAGGAATGTTCCCAAGAGATTACGGCCATCGGCGATCTATGGCGTGATTTTGCAGTGGAGGTAGCACGCTTATATAAGAACCGCAACCAGGCGCATCGCGCCGCTTATGAGGGGCTTTCACAAAGACTCTCTCAGATCGCTCAGCGCGAAGAGGCTTTTTATAAAAAACTTAGAAAAGTGGTGAGTCGTTAGTGGTTAGTGATTAGTGGTTAGTGGTTAGTGGTTAGTGGTTAGTAATTCCAAAAATTCAAAAACTTAAAAACTTAAATAAGATGACAAAAGAAACAATATAGTGTAAAAGAAGTATTTGACAGTCACATCAAGGATGGAGCGGTAGCCAAGCATACAGGCTTTTCTCCTGCTGTATGACTTGGTGCGCTACTTCCGTCCTAAGCGTGTGAGTTATAACATTTCTCTTTTGGAACTTATCGGCTATCTGCAGGAGAACCCTGAGCAGTGCAAGATCTTAGGAGCGTATATCAAGGACTTACTCTCTGGACGACAGTTTGGCCGAATGATCTCTGAGGTGGGAATCCTACAGGATTCGAGTTTCTTTTATGAACTCAACAGACGCTTTTTGGCCAAAAATACTCCCCTTTCAGCCCGAAAAAGATACCTTACAATATATCCTCAACCAAGTGTTCTACCTACAGACAGACTATCTGTGGATCGAGCGCATAGACCGCAAGGAGTTTCGTCTGCTCTTTGAGCTTTTAGGCTTCCATGATCTTTTTGCTCAGGAAGAACATCAGCATAACAGCCTTACCCAACTCTGTGAAGCCATTGGGCTAATCACTCAGCGTATGAGTGGACGCACCTTGGAGTCGGATATTATTCATATGGTGCCTGAATACAGCTATTTGGAAAGTCCTTTTTGAGCTTTGAACGAGAGTTTGACAGCATGCGTGAGCCTATTCTCCAAGGCGAACCCCTCAATGAGGAAAACCTTAACTACAAACAGCTGATGGTGCTCTTCCATCAGTGTCAGGATTTTGTTCAACAGGCCTACAAAAATACTTCCAAATATGGGATCACCATGCGGGTCAATCAGGGACTCTTACGCCTCAACCAACAGCTCTCACGAGTAAAAACTCTAATAGAACTACTGGTTGTCAGCAGCAAAAGGATAAGATAGACAACACTATCTGCATGGCACTCAAGCTGATAGAATACAACTGCTATAAAAACAATATACGTACCTTTATCAAGGAAAGTACCCAAACGGTTACCTACGAGATCACCCAGTTCAACGCCTCCACAGGGAAAAAGTATATCACAGATACCCCTAAGGGTACCTCAAGATGCTCCGAGCCAGCCTCGGTGCAGGGGTTTTATCGTTGGGTTCTTATGTATCTTCAAGGCGCTATTACACGAAGTACATGCCAGTGCTTTTGGTCATGCTTTCCTCATAGTATGAACTATGCCTTTGGTTTTTATCCTGATCTACCTGACAGGCTCTGCACTGGCCACCAAGCAGCCTTCTATGACCGCCACCACTCTCGCCCGTGTGGTAGAAGAAGGTATGAAGAAACAATGTAAGGAAGAGGAAAAAGCACAGCGAGTTTGCCATGTTCTTCGCCCGCTTGTGGCGTTCGCAATTCATTGCCTTTGTTGGGGAATGTCATTATGGCCTTTGCCGTTGCCCTGCTCTTGGTTTGGGGCGCGGAACGACTTTGGGGAATGAATATAGTAGCACATAGCTGGGAAAAACTCCTAACAGACGCTTCTCCTATACACTCCAAACTCATCTTACATGCCGCTATTGCTGGAGTATTCCTCTTTATCTCAGGTATTATTGCAGGAAATGTATCCAATAAGCAAAAAAGCACAACCAATTTGCTTACCGTATAGAGGAACATCCTATCCTAAAAACGCGCCTTAGGGGGTCAAGAGAACCAAAAATTAGCTGCTTGGCTTGACCACAAGCGCCCTGGGATTCTATCCAACTTCTGGTTTGGGGTATTCATGGGGAGTACTGCCTCTATAGGAACTTTCTTTGACCTTGATTTGGATATACGCCACATCACTTTTGTAAGTGGAAATATTGCTATGGGGCTTTATGGCGCTGCTTTCCACCCTAGTCTGGAGCATGTGGATATGGATTTTCGTTGGCTTAGTTATCGTAGGGGTTTATCAACTTTATTGTAAGCTTTGGCCTCTCTCTTTGGGTGGCTTTCCGCTCTAGAAATATCCCTGATTCGGAGATCTTCGCCCTTATCAAGGCTGTATGGAGACACTTCAAAAAGGTACCTATGAGCTTTGTTCTCCCTAAACGGTCGTCTGTGGTTAGTAGTCAGTGATTAGTGGTTAGTGATTAGTGGTTAGTAACTCAAAAACTCAAAACTTAAAAACTCAAAACTCCCCATGCGTTTCCTTCTTTTTCCTTTTGCTATTCTTTATGGAATAGCGGTGCGTTTACTGGCACTTCTTATATGATAGGATGGCTTCACTCGAAGCAGCACCTCTCCCTACCCTATGTGTGGGCAACTTGGCTGTAGGGGGTACGGGAAAGACCCCTATGGTGGAGTACTTGGTACGCCTATTGGGAGAGGAGCAAGTGGCTATTCTTAGCCGTGGATATAGGCGTAAGACGAAAGGTTTTGTTCTTGCCGATGCTTCATCTACAGCCCTTACCCTAGGCGATGAGCCTTTCCAGTACCACCGCAAATTCCCCAAGGCAACCGTGGCAGTATGCGAAAGTCGCCAAGAGGGTATCGAGCGACTGCTCCAAAACCCTCACTTTCGGGTGATCCTCTTGGACGATGCTTTCCAACACCGCAAGGTACAGGCTGGGCTAAATCTGCTACTGACTTCCTACGACAAACTCTATACCAAGGACTTTCTACTGCCTGTAGGCTCGCTTTAGGGATATCCGCTCCCGTGCACGCAAAGCACAGATTATTTTGGTTACCAAGTGCCCAGAACTATCTGAAGAAGCACAACAAAAAATCATACAACAGCTCCACCCCTACCCCATCAGCAGGTATTCTTTACCCGCATTGCCTATGCTACAAAGGTATGTCGGGACGGAGAGAGCCTACCTTTGGAAGATTTCCTTTCTGCACCCTTTACTCTTGTAACAGGTATTGCCAAACCTACTCCCTTGGTTACTTTCTTGCAAAGCAAAGGCGCTCACTTCACACACCTATCCTATGGCGATCACCATCATTTTTCAACAAAAGAAATCGCCTCCTTGAGCCAACAAGGACGACTGCTCACCACAGAGAAAGATTATGTACGCTTGGGCCTTGCGCTCCCCCAACTCTACTATCTCCCCATAGAAACCCAATTCCTCAACGAGAAAGACAAGGAAATGTTTGACAAAAATAGTTTTGAGCTTTGAGTTTTTAAGCATTCTTTGAGTCTTTATAAAAAACATGATTATCAAAGGAGTAGAGACAATTATATCTCCCTATTCTTCAAGAAATAACAGATTGAGTATTAGAAAGTTAGTTAACAACATTTAACTATTGATTCGTATTACTCATCCTCCTCTTCAAAAATACAAATAACTCTTTTAAAAAATTATCTTATTTTTGCCATGTAATAAACCTAGATTCAATAATCACAATTATGGCTATAATAGACTTAGTCAGTTGGTCTCCACAAGAGAATAAAACTATATATGCTTGGCGATTTCCTCAAACCAACTTATCTACTTATACACAGCTAATTGTACAAGAATCACAAGAAGCTGTTCTATTCTCCAAGGGGCAAATTGTAGGCAAGTTTGGCCTCGGTAGGCATACCCCTCAACACAGAAAACCTTCCTATTCTCAGGAGTTTATACGGAATCCCTTTTGGAGGAAAGAATCCTTTTACGGCTGAAGTTTGGTTTGTAAACAAGGTTCAAACCTTCAGTATTGATTGGGCTGTAAGCCAAATGCCAATTCATGATCCTGACTATAACACCCAACTTCCTTTGGTAGCTGGGGGGCGTTATGGGTTAAAGGTCAATGATGCTGAAAAATTCTTGATACGCGCCGTTGGGGCTAAATCGGAATATACACAGGACGACCTTACTGAACAGTTTTTCGGTGAGTTCTCCACTAAAACCAAATCCCAAATTGCTCAGTACGTCATCAAACATCGTGTGGGTTTCAAGTACTTATCCGCTTTTTAGATGAGATTTCGACTATCTGAAAAATGTACTCAATCCTTTTTGGGATAACTTGGGCTTAGAACTCTTACAGTTCAATATCACCTCTATCGATATAGACAAAACCACCGAAGAGGGGCGCAAAGTAGCCGAAGCTATTGCCACTCAGGCCTCTATGTCTATCACAGGACATACTTGGCAACAAGAACAGATGTTCAATACGGCTAACAATGCCATTGATGGTTTCGGTAGTGGCAATGGAGGACTCCTAGGAGGACTTATGGCCATGAGTATGATGGGGATGGGCGGCAATGGAGCCGTGGGAGGCAGCATGATGCAACCCCAATACAACCAACCCAATTTCCAAGGAGGAACAGGAACAGGAAATATCCAAGGACAGGAACAGGAACAAGGACAAGTCAAGATGGTTTTATTGTTCCAACTGCGCCAAGAAGTTCCCAAGCACTTCACGCTTTTTGTCCACATTGTGGCGATCCCTATAATCCCTGTCCCAAGTGTGGAACTGACAATGACCTCTCGGCCAAGCGCTGTGTGAGTTGTGGCACCCTACTGCAACAAAGCAATAGTACTTGCCCTCATTGTAATGCTCCCTTAGCCGAAGGGGCTACTTTCTGTGGAAACTGTGGCAAACAAGTACAATCCAGTGATACTTGTAGCCGTTGTGGTACACCCTTCCGCCTCATGTGAAGTTCTGCCCTAAGTGTGGTAACAAACGATAATAATCACTATAATTATGGATACAAAAACACTTACCCTTTTGGCGCTGCTCATCGGTGAGGCTATCATCATAGCGGGATTTGTGCTATTCGCTGGGCACTGGGAGAATAGTATTCTAGTACTAAACATCTTAGTAGCCTCCCTTATCTACGGGCTTTGCTTTGCAGAGGTGTTATCACCTTGGGGCAATTTTTCCAATCCCTCTCAGCAGAAGGTAGGCTCCTTAGGACTGCGTTGGTTCTCTATTGGCCTCTATGCTATCTGTGCTATAGGGGGCTCATGGTCGCGGCTAATCTCTTTTCTTATGGACTTTCTTCCTACAATTGTTAGTACAAGGAGGGCTTATCTCACTGCTACTGTTGAGTGTTGTAAGTTTCCTGTTGGTCTCTGACAAGGTAGCCGAGGTACATACTCAACAAGCCCTACAACGCAATGGCATTTCGAATATGAAAAAGGCGATCCAAGCGCTAAAAATAGCACTGAAAAAGGTAGCAAACCTGCCTGAATCTCTTAGCAAGCGAATCCTTTCCCTTGAGGAAAAACCTGCGTTTCCTCCCCCTGCCCATACAGCCGAGGGCTCAAGAGACAGAACAACTTTTTATGCAAACCGCTGAAGATATGCTACTTGTTATGCCCAACTATGCCCTTAATAAGGACACTATAGAAGGCCAACTCCTAAAGCTCGAACGCTTATTCCAAGATAGAAAAAAACTTTTATTCAAATTAACATATATGACTGGCAAAATTTTTCTCGAATCCAACAATATCTACCAAGATCAAGCTAAGATATTATTCAATTATTACAGCCAAGTAGCTGAAAAATCGTTGCAGAAGAGGAACGAATTGAAAAACAAATCGCTATCCTAGAAGAAGAAAAAGCAGCCCTACAACAGAAAATAGCTGGCCTATGGGTGTGGTTTCTCTCCATCATCCTATTCTTTGTCTATTTTTATTAAGAAAAATGCCTTTGAAAAGGAAATTGCGGAAAAGGATAGCCGTATCGCTGAGTTCCAAAAAGCAGCATAAGGAGATCTTCCGTGACTATAAGGTGAGCAAGTTGGGCGTGGCTTATGTACCCGTAGCCGACCAGATTAAGTATGAGGACAAGAGTTTTATCGTGGATTATACCGGCCGTGTAGCCGAATCGGAAGTAACTCTACAGATACCTCGCCAAAATGACCTCTTGATAGAGACCATTGGTACGCTAAATAACCTCTCCACCGAAGCTCCCTATTGTGGAAACTTCCGCTGATACTGAGACTATAGAAACCGATGCTTATTCTACTTCCCTACAACAGCTCAACCAGTATGATTATTTCGGAAAGTTAAAACGCTCCCTTAGAACCATCTCTTATTGTATGGATGAGCTAGATACCTCTTCTGTATCCCTACCTTTGGTAGCCGACAAAAAGCGAATATCTACAACAGCTCAACGAGTTTACTACCGATAATATCCCGCCGAACTCCCCTGTTATCGCAGGGCTGTTATATAATCATATTATAATCTGATTTATAATATATTAAATTCATAAGTTCTTTAAAAATTACTGATTCCCCCACTCCATAGCTAACTTAATAGAGTCCTTTCCATTGAGACGAAATAGATTGATTGATATATTTCTCATTATTGAAAGATTCTCAGGAGCATTCCCTCAGATTTGGTTTTACTCTTATCCTCTATCATTAGTGTATCCTTTACCCAATGTAAACGATTTTTCTATACCCCAATGAGAACGTATATGATTTGCAAAAGAACTTAGCTTTATTTTTAGCAATACTGCTTATATGATAAGCAATTTCGGTGCTTTCTTCTCCTTTTTCTTAACATAGCGTGTAGTTTCTATAATTCGCTTTTATACCAGACCATTCAGGAGAAATTCTCAATATTTTTATAGACCTTTGTAATACGCAACTCATCACGTCCTCTCTCTGAGGATTGTTCTTGATAAGTATCCATTGAGGTATTTTTCCTAAGGCTATATTCTTTTTATCTGATTAAAAAGATTCTTTTGATTGCCTTTTACTTGTACAATGTAATCATTTTTTGACTTTACAATAGTTTCAAGAGTTTTTTTGACAATGTAGCGCATCTAAGGTAATAATTTCACCCTCAATATCTAAGGCTTGTAAGAGTTTTTTTGAACAGTATAAATTTCAGACTCTTTTTGTTCTCCAATTTATCACAAGCTATTACAATACCTCTTTTGAGAAGCAAAAACACTTATCAATGAAACAAAAATTTTTGATAATTATTTTGAGGATCTTTAATAGTCCCAGCAATTGCTTTTCCATCAATGGCAAGTGTTTCACCTTGACACATTGGTAAAAATTGGGCTGCCCACTGATTGAATTTTGTCGCAAAATCGTCAAAATCAATTTCCATAAATATCCTCCTAATAGAACCATATGTAGGTACTTTACAGAAAGTTAGATATTTTTGAACTCCCATTGGTTTTCTTTGAGGAAACGACCTATTTCTCGATAGCCAGTATAGCCAGACATCATTGCTGTTAAGCACATAATCAAAAAGTTAGGCATCTTATGGCGAATGCCACGTCTTTTTCTAGTATCCTCTATACTAGATAACATTTCTATCAGTGTCATAGACTTTTTACATTTTTATTGGAGTGCAAAAATAGTAATTTAAAAGAACTTATACAACTTTATAACAGCCCTGCCTGTTATCGAGGTATTCAATAAGGAAAAATACACTCAGAGCGTAAACAAATTCCAGGAAATCAACAAATTAAAAGATTCGCTTTCTACCAAAAACACAAAGCAATTCGAGGGAAGTCCTCAAGAGGCCTAATGATGACCATGGCCAATTCTGTACAGGCTATCTCCGCCCTTAAGGTAGCCTCAACCGATAAGGTGATCAATGAATCCAATAGAATACTATACCAAATTCTTAAGTCTCCCCTACAACCACTATTCGCCTATTTTTAGAACATGAGGAGATTGAGCGTATCCGTCAGGAAAAATTCGACTATAGCGATTCTATGCAGGGTTATCAGCCTTTCCAGCTCAAGCCAAGTTCACGTGTACACTACAACCTGCTTACAGGTATGTGGACAGCCGAGGATGGTAGTACCACTCATATGCCCTTCGGAGTTCACCAAATCTACGAGGAGATCGTCGCTCCCATAGTACAAAAATCTTATGCAGGAGAACCGCATAGAGCGCCTTAAGATATACAACCATATCAAAGACCAAAAAAATGAGCTACCTCAATAAGTGGCATCAGGATGTAGAGGCCTTCTATAGGGCAAGCCGTGCCGAAAGCTCCGATATTATCAACCTTATGCAGGAAAGTCTCCGTGAATATGTAGCCGCCTACAATGCCTTGACTAGCCTACAACGTACTGAAGATAGTATGGTTCAGTCCAATGATAACAATCTGGACACTACCATTGTCAATGTAACAGATAATTCCGCTGAAACTATTTCCGCCTTCACCCTACAATCACAGGAGTTTGCCAAAGTACAAACTGATTTCGAGGACTATATGGATCGCCCTCAAAGAGGATATCGACCAAAAAGCCGAAAAAAATTCGGACATGTGGAATACTACGATGCCAAATTGCGCGATGGCCATTCCAACGAAATTGCAGTAGCTACCGATGAAGTACGCTTCTTGGACGAACGTCGCAAACCGCTCGCCCTTGTCAATCCGCTATTTTGCCAAAAACTACTGAGCTGCCCCCTGCGCCAAATGTAGAGGAAATTACCTTCGAACATATTTCGCTCAACCTTCCTGTTATTGCTAAAAATGCACTGGAAGACCTCAAGGAAGCCCAAGAGACCGAAGAAACTATTACTAACGCTTAAACCGCTGAAAATATGGCACGTATAGATTGTTTACTGGATACAAAGCCTATGGCTCACGAGATGAACTCCATCTCCAATCATATCAAAAGGTACTACAGCTGCTGTAGTAGCCATGCAGACTGCTGTAGTTTTAGCCGAACAAAAAGCTGCTGATCAGGTATGTAGCAACGTCAACAAAGGGTTCTATACCATGATGCGTTCGCAAATATCCCAAAAATAGCCTCCCTACAGAGTCAGGTGGATTCCTACCTTATGCAGCTCAATGCTCAGCGCAAACAGCTCTTGGCTATCCGTACTCGTATGGAACGTGATTACAACATGATCTGTAACCGCTACGCATGAGGCTCTTCAACGGACTGAACCAAAACCTACGCCAGCGTGTCTTCGAACTGGATAAACCAACCATCGATTTTGCTGTACGCGAAGTGAGCGTGTCTCCAACAGAACCAAATACCTTACCGCTACCGTTCCTGTCGCTCAAGTGGAATCCTTTGCCGATAGCCAAAAATTCTAGCTTCTAATATCAAAAACCGAGGGGCCAAAGTAATAGCTTCCATGAGTGCCTTCCTTTCGGCTTCTCTCCAGCAGAAGAAACTTACCGATAAGGTACTCCTAACCCACAACCGTGCACAGACAGAATCCTTGGCTATACCTGTACTTATTAGCGAATGCAATTTCGATAAGTTCGATACCAAAAACCTCGATATCTTCATTTTGCGAATCCCTCCTAGTGCCCCCTGCTCAGAGTGCTGTACGCAACACCCTAAACCAACAGCTCGAATCCCTCCAATGGGAAAAACAAACCCAAAACGATAAGGAAATAAAGAGTGAATTTAGCAAACTTATTGCTGCCTCCACTGCCCCTGATCGGGTAAAGGAACTCGCACAAAAACTATTTGCTAACAACCCTTTTCAAACTATTAAAAATCAATAACTTATGAGTTACACTAGAACATTTAGTAAGGATATAAGAATTTCATATTCGAGGACCGTAAGTTATCCCCCTTCCAAGACGGGAGGAGTTAGAACCTATAGTGGCACCGCTACCGAAACGGTACATGTGAATATAGAAGTGGATACGCTCCCCTTCGATGAGAGTGTCGTGGATTGTACTCATACGGTCAATGGACTGACCTCCTCGGTGACAGCTACCGAAGCGGCTCAGATCAGTGGCCATCGACAAAAAAATGCTCAAAAAGTAGGTAGTACTATTATCAATGGTTTTTCAATACTATCCGCTGGAAATTGACCAGCGAGATCATGCAACTCAATACCCGAATCGAGGCTACTCTCTTGCACCTACGCGAATTGGGTAAACGCTGTGTGGAAAAACAAAAACAGATGGAGCGAGATTACCATAATATCGCTAATCGTTATCAGAAGATATTCAATGACCTCAATCAAGAGTTGTCCAACCGTATCCAACAGTTGGATAAGCCCATCTTCCTTTTCAAGCAACAAAGTGATGACCAACAAAGCCGTACCACAGGTAATGACTTAGCTTCGACTGCTACCGTATTTGCAAGCGAAGGGGCGGACTTGCAAAGCTCGTATCAGTGCCTCTATTACCAAAAAGAGCTTTCGATTCTTTGGGAAAAGCCAATACTTTCCTATGGAAACAAAAAGATTAGAGGAGACTATCGATAAGAATATGCTTGAGGAAGCGACACAAGGAACTCGATATGCTCCAGTATGCTTTGTGGAAACTCAAGGAGATAATAATCAAATCGATAAAAAAAGTATATCCCTCCCAGCTACTCTCTGAGGTAACCCCTAACGAACTGCTTAGTTCTTTCGAAGAAAAGGCTTGGGACAACCTCCCTAAAGAAGAAAGCGGACAGATAAGTAGGTATTTTAACGCCGAACTTAACCAGAAATACAATCAAGGGGATACCCATACTTCTCGCGTAAGAGAACATATCCTCAAATTACTAAATTTCAATCATATAAAAAGCCTATAATCATGGAATGAGACTAAAAGAAATTCGTTTCAATGAGAGTAATATACAGCTAAAAAGATAACTTAGTCAAAGGAAGTATCCTTCCTGAAAAGTAGCCGAACTCACCCGTACCATTACCGTACAAGGCAATACAATTATCAGAAGGACCTGTCTTTTGCTCATAAGCTGGAAATACAAAACGGAAATCTCGAAATACAAGGTGCAGTATTCAGCAGCTGGAACTCTATGTCAATAGTGAAGCCCAAGGGATATTACCTTTAAGAAGAGTGTAGGGTCAGCCAACTCTATCGTATCAAGAGCCTCCCTAGTTAAACCTGTTTTCCACTCGGATATCAATGCCAAGAGTGTCACCCTCTACAATGCTTTTGTGGCAGGAAGTATCTATGCTGATGAGGTTATCTTGGAAAACTCTGTTGTATGTGGCGGGGTATTCTCTACCCAACAGATAGAGTTAAAGAACTGTATTGTAGGCACTTTCAATGCTCCTTCGGTACGAGTAGAAGGGCTGTTATACCTGTTGCTCCCCTAGTGCTTTTTTTCTATAGAAAAGATGCTTACCACTGCTGATACGAGACTTTATAACCTAAGCTTTGAGCCGACCTCGGCGCTCTATACAGGGGACTCGAACAAGCACCTAACTCTGGAAAAATAGCTATGGATATTCAGACCGATGAGGTCAAGTCCTCCCTCTCCGATCAGGATATACAGAAAAACACTACGTAGCTATACCGTAATTGGTAAGGTATTGGCGGCTGACCTACTTGATACCGATAAGTTCCAAAACCATTTCCTCCTTACGGCTGCCAGCCTCGGAAGTCAATTGCTCAAAACCTATGACTTAGGCCCTAACAAAGAGAGACCCTCCTGCTGACTATAGAAAATATTCGAGATTTCTTCTTTGATATCCTCAATGGAAAAATTGATATTCAAGAGATCAATGGCAAGTTCAATATCTCTGATATAACAGGCAAATTCTAACTTGAATAATGCAAAAAATCCGACCCATTGCTGAGTCGGATTTTTTTATTATGAAAAATAGTTTTAACCTCCAAAGTCATCAAAACGAATGTTTTCGTCAGGCATACCGAAGTCTTGTCCCATTTTCTGAACGGCCTTGTTCATCATCGGAGGACCACAGAAGTACAATTCTATATCTTCTGGTGCTTCGTGTTTGCTCAAGTATTGTTCTATTACAGCGTTGTGAACAAATCCTAAGAAACCATCACCTTCTTTTGTCATTGATGTCTTTCTTCACTTTCCAGTTGTCTTCTGGTAGTGGTTCAGAAAGCACGATAAAGAACTTGAAGTTAGGAGACTCACGCTCTAGCTCACGGAAGTGCTCTACATAGAAGAGTTCTCACTTAGAACGACCTCCATACCAGTAAGTTACGGTACGTTTTGTCTTTAAGGTTTTGAACAAGTGGTATAGAGTGCGAACGCATAGGCGCCATACCTGCTCCTCCACCTACATACAACATCTCAGCATCGGAGTCATTGATAAAGAACTCTCCATAAGGCCCTGAAATGGTTACCTTGTCTCACGGGCTTACGAGAGAAGATGTAAAGAAGAGGCTACCCCTGGATTTACATCCATCCAGCCGCCTTTAGCTCTGTCAAAAGGAGGAGTGGCGATACGTACGTTAAGCATGATTTCGCGTCCTTCCGCAGGGTAAGAGGCCATAGAGTAAGCACGCTCTGCTGGTTCTGGGTTTTTCATCACCAGTGGCCATAGCTTGAACTTATCCCATTCCATCTTGAACTTCTCAGGCTCACCTGGGTGTTCTACTGGGTGTGCAGTGATATCAATATCGGAGTATTTTTACCTCACAAGGAGGGATTTCTATCTGGATATATCCCCCTGGTTTGTAGTCCATATCTTCTGGGATTTCCACTACAAACTCTTTGATGAAGGAGGCCACATTGTAGTTTCTCACTACAGTTGCTTCCCACTTCTTGATACCGAAAGACCTGTTCAGGCACCCCGATTTTTCATATCTTGTTTTTACCTTCACTTGGCAGGCGAGGCGTACACCTCTTTGAGTTCTTTTTGGTAAAGTGAGGGATTTCAGTAGGGAGTGCTTCTCCCCCACCCTCATACACGTGGCATCTCGCACTGCAAGCAAGATCCCCTACCCCCACAAGCAGATGGGAGGAAGATCTTCTCGTTACCCAAGGTAGAGAGCAAGGAACCACCTATGGAACTTCTATTACCTTTTCATTATTGATGGTAATCTTCACTGGCCCCGATGGGGTTAGTTTTTTGTTTTACATAAAGCAAAATCGCCACTAACAAGAGGATTATCACTAATAATCCTACCACCGTTACCGTAATAGTTGTTAATATTTCACTTGCTAAAAATCATTACTTAAGTCTTTTGTGTTATTGGCTAATTTATCAGTTTTTACTTTGTTGAACGGTTGTAGTCTCTTTCTTAGGTTCTTCCTTCTTGCTGCTACCACCGGTGAGCATACCACCAAAGCTCATAAAACCAATGGCCATAAGCCCCTGTGGTGATGAAGGTAATCCCTAAGCCTCGCAAAGGTGCTGGTACATGAGAGTAACGTATTTTCTCACGAATGGCAGCCAAAGCCAAGATTGCAATAGCCCAACCCAATCCTGAACTGAATCCATAGGCTACAGATAATCCAAAGGAGTGGATAGTTTCCTCACGAGATTGCATAAAGAGTGATCCTCCCTAAGATCGCACAGTTCACGGCAATAAGGGTAAGAAGATACCCAAGGAATTATACAAGGAAGGAGAGAACTTCTACGATAATCTCAACCAACTGTACCATGGTAGCTACCGTTGCAATAAAGAGGATATAAGTGAGGAAGCTCAAGTCATAAGAGGCATATTCCGCTCCGAGCCATGATAAGGCACCTTCTTTGAGAATATACTGGTTAAGCAAGTAGTTCATAGGCACGGTAAGAGTTTGTACGAAAACTACAGCCGCTCCCAAGCCTATAGCGGTAGATACCTTTTTGGATACCGCCAAGAACGAACACATACCCAAGAAGGTGAGCGAAAACCATATTCTCTGAGAATATAGATTTAAATATCAGTGTTAAATATTCTAACATTTTCTTTTCGTTTTAAGTGATTAATGACCTTCTTCTATAAGGGCTTTGTTACGTGAACGCTGTACCCATACTACAATACCATAGGTTACCAAGGCCATAGGGGCCAAAAGCATAAAGCCGTTGTTTTCATAACCCAAGGCATACACTCCTGTCTTCTTGATAGGGTCGCCTAATACTTGGAAACCAAGTATAGTACCAGAACCTAAGAGTTCTCTGAAGAATGCTACGATAAGCAAGGCGATAGAGTACCCTCCTGCGTTTCCAAGAGCGTCAAGGAAAGACTTCCCTGGAGGATTCCCCAAGGCAAAAGCCTCAAAACGTCCCATCAAAATACAGTTGGTGATGATAAGCCCCACATATACCGATAGCTGTTTGCTTAGGTCATATACATAGGCTTTGAGCACGAAATCCACCACAATTACCAAGGCAGCCGCTACGATGAGCTGGGCGATGATACGAATCTTAGGTGGTATCACATTTCTAAGCAAAGAAATGGCTACATTCCCCATGGCCAATACGAAGGTAGAGGAAAGGCTCATCACGATTGCCGCTTTGAGCTGTGCGGTAATGGCCAGCGCGGACAGATCCCCAATACCTGTACCGTTACGGGGTTATTATCCCATAGGGGATCAGTTACTAATTTAATATCTTTTTGTTAGTCCCATAGTCTTATTGGTTTAAACTTTTTAATATAGGCTACATAAGGGAAAGTCCGTGTGCGATCATCTCTGCTACTCCGTTTCCGGTAAGGGGTGGCTCCAGCGATAGCATCTACCTTTCCGTCCTCTTTACGTTTATTTTCTGGGTCTGCGTTGCTCTTTGAGATCTGAACACTCTGGAAGGCACCATTGGCATCCAAGACATGCTCTCCTATGAAGTCATCCATGAAGAAACGTTCCTTGATATTGGCTCCCAGACCTGCTGTTTCTCCCTTGTGGTCAAAGAACACCCCTTTGTATCACAAAGTCCTTATCTACGGCTATATAGCCCCAGATAGCATCCCACAATCCACGCCCATTTACAGGAATGATATAGAGGGTCTTTCCGTCTTTCTCTCCTACATAGAGGGAGTCCTGGGCGGTGTCCGTTGAAGTTGATAAGGTCTTCAGCTCCTTTTACTTCCTTAGCAGTATTGCTCTGAGGATCTATAAGGTACTGTGCCTTTACATATTTGTCAAACTCAGTATTGGCCTCTGCGGTAGTGAGGAAAACTACTTTTACCTTCCCCAAGGGCGCCTTCGTTATGATTCACCCCCATGGCATAAAGGATATTTTGCTTTTCTCCAATTTCTTGTTTTCACTGATCTGGCCGCTAAGTGCGGAAGAAATTCCCATCGCAAAGCTCCCTACGATTACCACCATGACAATGGCGAAAATCACTGTATATGAATTACTTTCTGTCTTGACTGCCATAATTATGCGGTTTTAGTAGTTAGTTTTAAGCGTTTTTACGGCGGACACATTGGCCTGTACCACAAAGTGGTCTATAGTTGGAGCCAATACGTTCATCAGCAAGATAGCGAGCATCACCCCTTCTGGATAAGCTGGGTTGAAGCAACGTATCATAATGGCAAAGAAGCCTGCGAAGAAGCCGTAAATGTATTTCCCTGTGTTGGTCTGTGCAGCCGTTACTGGATCGGTAGCCATAAATACTGCCCCAAAGGCCAAACCTCCGATAAGCAAGTGTTCATAAGCTGGTAAGCTCCACAAAGCGTAGAACTGAGTACCTTCCATACTTGGTGCCAAGCAGTTAAAGATACTTCCCATTACAAAAGCCCTACAAAGGTACTGAGGGATAATACGCCAAGAAGCAATCTTGGTATAGATAAGGAACAAAGCACCTAAGAGGATAAGCAGTGTAGAGGTCTCCCCTACCGAACCTGGGATAAACCCATAGAAGAGGTCAGATAGCTGGTAGTACCTGTCTGCCCTTGGGCTAAGTTTCCTAAGATAGTCTCTCCTGATACAGCATCAAGTTGTGCGCCACCTGCAATTTCCTTGGCTCTACCTAAAGCACCTTCTACCCATACCTTGTCTCCTGTCATATAAGTAGGATAAGCGAAGAATAGGAAGGCACGGATTGTAAGGGCAGGGTTTGGGATATTCATACCTGTACCACCGAATACTTCCTTACCAATAATTACTCCGAAAGCTACTGCTACAGCAAGCATCCAAAAGAGGAATGTCTATAGGTACGATAAAGGGACAAGCATCCCTGTTACTAGATAACCTTCCTCTACTTCGTGCTTGCGAATGGTTGCAAAAAACGAACTCAATTCCCAAACCTACAAGGTAGGAAACAATTACCAAAGTACTTTCATCGCACCTATACAGAAGTTTGCCCCACTCCAGAAGTCTCCACTGAAAAAGGACATACCTGCCTGAGGTTCTAGCGTACCAAAAAGCCACTTGGTGTTGGTATCCTGCATTGAAAAATACCAAAAAATCAAGCAGGGAATCAGCGCCATAATCACGGTGTTCATAGTCCGCTGGGTCGTCTGCTGCCTTAATGTGGGTACCCCCATGGGTTTACCTCATTAGGCGTATAAAGGAAAGTGTGGAGCGCATTGAAGGTCGTTTCCCACTTGGTTCCCTTATACTTTTCTTTTAGTGTATGTAATTTACTTTTTTAAACTCATTTTACTATGAATAAGTTAGTTATTTTCTTTTATGGATTTGCGAATTGGTTTTTAAAAGCCCAATCATAATGACTTGATGTTGCTGGAAAACTAAGTAAGAGCCTAAAGATGTACTCCCCGTCCAGTGATACTTTTTCTTAGTGAAAAGCTCCTCATCTGTGTGTTTCTGTATAAGTTGAAACACTTTGTTATGAGTGGTTTCAAAAAGTGAGCGTATCTCAGTAAGTGACACTCCTTGACACTGCTCCCATATTTCTCAGTTGAGCTTAGAGGGTGTCAGAAAAAGTATAGCCTTCTTTGGGTATTTTGGGTTTCTCACCTCGCATCCCTACCTCGTACCAGTTTAAGAATAATAAATGCCAATGATACAAGTGACCTATGACATCACGAATATTCCTATTCATAGTACCTTCCGGAAATGCTTTTTCTCGCTCTTTGTCTGATAGTGCTTCTATCAAAGAAACTAACTTTTGGTAGTTTTCTTTTGGCTAAAAACCTCAAATCTTGCTTCGTTGTGGGTCTGGCCATTATGCTATACTTTTTATCCCAATTCGTCCATCATAAGATCCAAACCGTCTCTGATGATTTGCTGGTGTGGCTGTTTGGACACATACAAACTCGGTCAAGGCAAAATCCTCAGGGGCTACTTCATAGCGCCTAAGTTTTCCAATTCGTCCAAATCCTTATACAAGCAGGCTTTGAGCAGTTGCATAGGGTAAATATCTAGTGGGGAATACCTCCTCATACATACCTGTCACTACAAAGGCGCGTTGCTCCCCGTTGGTATTGGTGTTGAGGTTGTATTCCTTATCTGGGTGTAGCCAAGAGAAGGTCAAAGCACAGGGTAAGAGAATCTTGTTAGAGATTGGTTTTGCCCAACCCAATAGGGTCGTAGTCATTACCTTCTGGAATGGCTGTAATCTGATCATCATAGAAGCCTAAGTAAGTGTTTTTCACACACCTTTCGACCGGTAAGCACATCTCCACTGATGATACGGGTAGCGGCAGGATCTTTTACCCTGCTCCTACTACACTCTTGATTTGTGCCCCTGCAATAGCTGTTACATAGTGAGGATTTTCCATGGAAGCCCCTGTAAGCGCTACTGTACGGGTAAGGTTTAGGTGTCCTGTAAGGAAAAGCTCGCCTATGACTACCAAGTCCTGAGGAGCAACTACCCATACTACTTCTCCCTTGTTGATAGGGCTAATTTTTCGCAATTTGGGTGCTGACATTACCTGCTGGGTGTGGTCCTGAGACGTTGTGCAATACGATATCCTTAAGACTGCGGAAAGGAGAAAGAGAACTGTCCTTGAAGACAGAGACATGCACCTTACCAGTGGTAAGTTTGGAAAGGGCAGTAAGAGCCACTTGCAATTCCTTTTCCTTGCCCTTGAGTACATAGTCATAATCAGGGGCTAGCGGATTGGTCTTGCAAGCCGAGATGAAAAATCTCCTTAGGCTGGCTGTCAGGGCTAGCAATCACGTCGTACGGACGTTGCTTAATGAGCGGCCAAGCACCTGACTCAAGCAAGTGTTCCTTGATTTGCTCTGGTGAGAGTGAGTTTATCTCCTTCTTTCCAAAGTCTTGGAAAGACTGAGTAGCATCGGGAGTAATTCTGATTTCCAGAATTTTACGGCGTTCTCCACGGGATAATCTCCGTGATAGTACCACTAACGGGAGAAGGGAAGAGTACCCTTTCATCTCTTTTGTCGTAGAAAACGGCGTCTCCGGCTTTTGAGTGTTGCCCCTTCGCGTGCGATGAGCTTAGGGATGACGCGGTGGAATTCAGCAGGCTTAATACCATACACAGCCGCCAGTGGAGCAGGTTTCGTAATGGCATCAGCTTTTCCTTTCAGCTGAATATCCAATCCTTTTTCGAATACGGATGTCGCTTGACATAGGATATAAATTAGTTAGTTTCTTAAAAAGTCGTGCAAAAGTATTATGAGATTAATTAGTATGGAAACCGACTTTTAACAGCCATATTTCGTTATTTATACTCTTTATAAAATTAGCTATAATCAGTAGTCTATTATCAGAAGTCAGTTATCAGTTCTAATAACCGATCTCTGTTATTGTTTTTCTTAAATCCCTCCCATCACAACTCTTTGAAAAACAAATATATTACCCATAAAAAGCTACAAAAAAGATATTGTATTTTTCTTTTCCTTTCAAAAACATATCTTTGCCCCGTAATTTAAATACATTTTAAAGATGAAAAATTCTTTTATCAGCTTTAGCTGTATTTGACATTGGCGTTGCCAATGCTCAAGAACTTACTTCTTCTAAAGGGAAAACTACTTACCAAAAACAAGGTGATTGGTCTATTGGATTCAGTGCTAACAGTGCATTGAGCTTCGTAGGAAAATGCTTTCAATGGAAGCACTGGTAACTCTGTTGCTTTTGATAAAAACGAGGCAGCAAAAACTTCACTGGGTTCGCTAACTCAGTTACTTTTTGTAGGTAAGAACTTTACTGAAGATAACAAGGCAGATCGTTATACTGCTAACTTGCTTTTCTCTTATTCTAAAACAAAAGATCAAGATGCAACTACTGCATTCGGACTTCTAGTTGGTTATGGTAAAGAATGGAGAAAAGGAGTTACCTCGTCTTCAAGGATTCTATGGAGTTGATGGACTTTTAGGGTTCGGTATTCCTCAAAAAGAATGCTTTCAACTTCTTAGTAGGAGCACAAGCCTTTGCTGGAGCCGAATATTTTATCTTCCCTAAAGTAGGTCTAGGTGCTCAATACACTTTCCTGTAACTATCAGCTATGAAAAATCAGGAGAAGGTGCTTCTGAAACTAGCAAATTTGGTTTTGGCATCGGTAACTCTGAAGTTAATGGAGGAACTGCAAAAATCTGGTTTCGAACTGCTTCTGTACTCCTAAACCTTTATTTCTAAGAATTAGTTTTTCTTTATAGAAATTAAGAAAACCGCTCCTCAAAAAGGAGCGGTTTTTTTATTTGCCTGCAAATCAAGGATTAAAAATTCTCGTATAATCTAATTGATCCATTGTGTCTTAGAAAGTTAGCGAGTAAATTTCAACTATTGATTAGTGGCATTAATCATTAATCATTAATCATTGCCCCATTTTCCTAAGTCGGATCGCTGTGAGTACTTTCTTGGTATAGAGTGAGAATCCGCATTGAGCATCCAGCCAAAAATAGCCTGGTTCTTCCTCCAGAATCTCCTCTACCTTGCGCCCTTTGTGTTTTGCCAAAGGTAAATATCTCTTCTCCTTTTTCATTATAGGCAATAAAAGCCCGCAAAATCAGCTACTTGTTTGCGAGTAGTGAAGTCACTGAGCTGCTTTGATGTCATTGGGCAGGGTATCGGCATAGGTATCGAGTTGTGCCTTGAGAATCATAGGTAGCTGTAGTGTCGGCCTCGGCAGAGTGGGCATTGTCCAAGGATTTCTTACAATAGAACTTATAAGCGGCCGAGAGGGTACGCTGTTCCATTTTGTGAAAAATCGTCTGCACATCTACCGTTACGCGGTTCTTGAGGTCAAAATCTACCCCTGCACGTAATAGCTCCTCGGCCAGTAGGGGTATATCAAAGCGATCGGAGTTATAGCCCGCCTAGTCGGAGTCTTTGATCATCGTATGTATCTGCTTGGCCAGCTCCCTTGAAGGTCGGGCTTGAGCACATAGCATCGCTGATCCCATGAATATCGGTAGAGGCAGGCGGAATGGGTACGGTAGGATTCACCAGCCATGTTTTACTCTCTCTATTGCCGTTAGGATATACCTTAAGTACAGAGATTTCTACGATACGATCAGCGGGATACATCGGTGCCTGTGGTCTCTAAATCAAAGAAACAAATCGGGCGGTAAGGTTCAGTTCCATTAGAATGTTTTTACAAGATAAGAGAGTACAAAAAGTAAGGATCACATATACACCCTCAAGTTTTTATTTTTCACTTTAAAAATGTGCTATAAAATTCGTAACTTTGTATCCATAATTACAAAACTGTATAAGTGATGAATTACCAACGCATGCTCTCCCTTGTGGTGCTTTCTCCATTGGTACCCTCCAAGGGCAAAACGCTCCCTATTGGCAACAACATGTAGACTACGTAAATGGAGGTCAATATGGACGTAAAAACTACCAATACACAGGAAAACAAGAACTCACCCTACACGAACAATTCCCTGATACGCTCAAGGTGGTTTTCTATCATCTTTTCCTAAATGCTTTCCAACCCGATAGCGAGATGGACGCCCGCCTTAAGACTATCCGCGACCCTGATAGTCGTATGGCAATTAACAAATCCAGCAAGGAAAATCCCACAATATGAGAGCCGTATCGCCTCCCTTAAGCCCGATGAGATTGGTTATCTAAAAAGTAAGTAACCTTACCCAAGATGGCTCCCCTGTTAAGTATCACACCGAGGGACTATTCTAAAGGTGGAGTTGGGCAAGCCCCTCCCTCCTCACAAGAGTACTACTTTCCGATTGACTTTTGCTGGTCAGGCGCCTGTGATGATCATCGCCGTACTGGTAGAAACAGTCCTGATGGAGTGGCGCTCTCCATGAGCCAATGGTATCCCTAAAATAGCCGAATACGACTACCGCGGCTGGGATACTACCGAATATATCGCTCGTGAGTTCTATGGCGTATGGGGCAATTTTGATGTAAAAAATCACCCTTTGATAAGGACTATATCGTAGGTGGCTCTGGCTACTTGCAGAACAACAATGAGATTGGTTTTGGCTACGAAGATACTGGAGTAAAGGTTCCCAAAGTAAAGGGCAAAACCCGTACTTGGCACTTCTATGCACCTCAGGTACATGATTTTACTTGGGCGGCTGACCCTCAGTTTATCCATGACAAGCATGACGCAGGCAATGGCATCACCCTACACTTCTTATACAAGAAATACCCTAGAAGTGTGAAGCGTATCCAGCCCGATATGCTCAAGACCTTTGACTTCTATAATAAGTTTGTCGGCAAATATCCTTGGCGCCAGTACTCCTTTATCCAAGGAGGTGATGGAGGTATGGAATACGCCATGTGTACCCTTATAGAGGGAGAAGAGGCATACGAAAGTCTTCTTAGCACTGCCGTACATGAGTTAGGTCACGCTTGGTTCCAGCACATTTTGGCCTCTGACGAGACACATTACCCATGGTTGGACGAAGGCTTTACCTCTTATATTCAGGACTTAGCCTTGAGCCGTATCACTGGAGTGGCACCTTTCACTAGCTTTTTATAGGTCTTATGATAGGGTATGTCAAGTCTAAGTTTGAAGAAACTCCTACCCATCACTCCGACCGCTTCAATACCAATTATGCTTATTCGATTACCGCTTATGTGAAGGGGGCACTTTTCCTCCGCCAATTGGAATATATCATAGGAGAAAAAGAATGTAGAGAAAAACCCTCCAGCTTTATTACAAGAGATTTGCCTTCAAGCACCCACAACCTCATGACTTTTATCCGTTGTGCAGAAGAGGTTTCAGGCATGCAATTGGATTGGTACCTCAATGAGTTCATGCAAACCCCTGATCATGTGGATTATGCAGTAGAGAAAGTGGAAGCTAAGGGACAACAAACTCAAATCACCCTACGCCGCGTGGATCGTATGCCCCTACCTGCCGATGTATTTGTAGTAGATAAGAGTGGTAATACGCATTATTATTACATTCCGCTACGTATGCAATTTGGTGAAAAAGGAAAACCCTTATAGCTATGAGCGAAAAGTGCTTCCTGCTTGGGGTTGGGCTTATCCTACCTATAGCTTTGAGGTAGCTATTCCTTTTGAAAAATATACAAAAAGTAGTGATTGACCCTCTATAATATCACCACTGATATCAATAGAGACAACAATACTTTTCCAACAATAGTAAGGGTATTAGTTTTTTTATATTACAAAGAGAAGCCGTTCCAAAAATCAGGAACGGCTTCTGTATTTCTGCCCCTCTTCGGGGGTTAGGGGATATTAGAACTTATACCCTACCCCTACTTGGATTACACGATTGTTAGCATAGTTTTTGGAGTCTCCATTTTTGAAGATTCGCCAAGCCCCAGTTATAAGAAGCTTCAAAAGAACAAACCATTGTTTGCAAGTTATATTCCGCTCTAAGCCAATACCATAGTCAAAAATGGTTGTAATCATCACTCTTTACAGTTTCTGTCTTACCTTCCGCTTTAGTTTGTTGGCTAAGGATATAACCTGCATAAAGCCCTGCTTTAGGACGGAAACCAGCAAAGTCGTACTTGAACCATACAGGAAGGTTAAGGGCGTGTTGTACAAGAGATCCATCTCCTTCTTTGGCTTTAGCTCCTTGGTTAGAGTAAGTAAGACCTGCATCCATAAGGACTACATCGTTAAAGGCAAATTCTGCCAAACCTCCTACATAGAAAGCAGGCGAATTTTTAGATTCTTGCTTTACATCCCCTGATTTAAGAGCTACATCAGCTAGAGTTAAGTCCGGCGCGAACTCCAAACTTTGTTTGTGCGTTAGCTCCTGCTATGGCAAGGGCTGCAAACGCTACAGTCATTAAAATTTTTCATTATTTTAAGTATTATAGGATTTTAGAAATATAGGGTTAATACTATTGGCTATATTTCAATTCCTGATTAACTGACACTAATGTTTCAAAAACCGTGCCAAAGTCACTTTTCTCTCTTCTCAATAAAGAATTAGAACTTATACCCTATCCCTATTTGGATTACACGGTTGTTGGTATAATTCTTAGCGTCTCCATTTTTATCCAAATTAGCTAATCCCCAGTTGTAAGAAGCCTCAAAGAACAAACCATTGTTAGGCAAGTTGTATTCTGCTCTAAGCTGATACCATAGTCAAAGTAGTTGTAAGCACCTCTATCTCTTTATTACTGTCCTACCTCCCCATTCTGCTTTTACGCTCAACAATATAACCTGCATAGAGTCCTGCTTTAGGACGGAAGCCTGCAAAATCATACTTAACCCATATAGGAAGGTTAAGGGTGTATTGCATATCCTTATCGTTACCTTCTTTAGCCTTATACCCTTGGTTAGAATAAGTAAGACCTGCCTCCATAAGAACGACATCGTTAAAGGCAAATTCTGCCAAACCTCCTAAATGGAAGGAAGTACGAATTTTTGTCTCATCTTTTACACCATCTGTTTTAGAAGCTACATCAGCAAGGTTAAGCCTGCACGAACGCCAAATTTTACTTGTGCGTTAGCGCCTGCTATGGTAAGAGCAGCAAACGATATAGTCATTAATATTTTTCATATCCTTGAGAATTATAGATGCAAATCAATAGTTAAAAACACTATTCGCTAACTGCCTAAGACGCAATAAATTGCGTCTCTACAGAACGCTAGCCAAGACAACTACTGATTAGCGTAGTCATCCGTAGAGACGCAATTTATTGCGTCTTAACGAATTAGATTATACAAATATTTTTTTCAACTATTGATTTGTATTTATCATTAGTCACTTGTCACTAATTAAACGTATATCTCACTGTAATTCCCGTACGTATGGTTTGTCATTGGAAAGAGGTAGAGATGGCGTATTTAGAGAAGGAATAATCAAAATAGAAGATTCCTGACAGGGTTCTTAGAGAACGAGTAATCTGCCGTGAAGCGACCGAGCCAAGAGGTTTGCCCGTTGGTTACTTGGTTGTCGTTAAGCTCCATATTGCGGATCACGGTAAAGTCACGACGTAGGGCAATATCGGCCTTGAGGTTCAGGTCACTCTTGATAATCACATCGTGCCCATTGAAGCGGGAGGCAAAGCTGATATCCTTGATACGATAACCCAAGCCCAATCGGTATTCTCGGCGCATAAGCTCGGTGAGATAGTTGTTATCCAAGCTGATAGAGATGGTGCGGTCCCGACGTATTTCCCCATTACACTCAGAGAGTTCTGCAATTCGGCATCTATACGAATCAGCGGAAGAACTGACTCTACGAGGTTCACATTGGTAAAGAGCTTTTCGTTGCGGAAATTACCTCCTTGGTCTAACTGGTCTGGATTCTTGACATACTCCAGATTGGTACGGAAATCACTCAAGGCATAGCTGGCACGATAGCCATGGGTGAGGGAGAAGCGGCGGAAAGTATTCTTGAAGCTCTCAAGGCGCATCAATCCTGGAATAACGTACTGTCCAAGCAGGAATTGGGGAAGCTGCGAAAGCACCCAAGGTTACCCTTCGGCATCTCGACCGGTATAAGCGGCATAGAAAGCGAGGCATCAGCACCGATTGGTTGTTCTTGCCATAGCCCTTAGGGAAGCCATCGGCATCAAGGTTGTTAGGGTCAGAAAGGTTGATACCTCGCTGTGCGGCTAAGCGCCTTGCAATGACGATTCTATTGTCCTTGAACTTCTCAAAGGCCTTAGAGCTATACTCATCCGATGCCATGAAAGAGGTCAATATCATATTATCGGAAATCATAAAGTTCCCCGTAGTATTGCCTATTAGCGGATTATAATACCTTGTACGGCATTGAAGGTCTCTTCAAAGTTGTCTATATACTCGATCGGACTTCAGATCTATTTGCAAATCATTGGCGGGCTGCAAACTGGCCGTTAGGGTTAAGGGTCTTATTGGTAGAGCGGATAAACTGTTCGTTGAAATCATCAAAACGAGTGAGCCAACCGCGACGACCTGCTTCGTAGCGAATGTCATCTTGCCAACCGAAAACAAACGGCAACGAAGGTTGGGAGGTACCAAAGAAGCCTCACCTGTGGCAAATACCCTAGGGAGCATAGAGCCGTTGGTTTCAGTATAAGCTTACCCCAATACGCTTGATCATGGTAGCCAAGCGCAAGAGGTGATCCTTACTGGTAGATTTCTGGCCAAGTCCCTATTCTTCACCCCTAAAGAGGGTAGAAGCGGTCAAAAGTCATATTGGCCGTTAGGTTGTGGGTATTGGCATTCTGTACTTTATTGATCTGATGTCCCGCCACTTGGGTCAAGGCCTCAGAGCCTCGTTGCCAATCAAAGTCTCCTGTATAGGAATAGGAGGCCTTGACAAAGGATAAGTAAGGTAGCTTATCCAACGGCAACTCGTAATTGACCTTGAAAGCCGACATGAAGTGGTTCGGTGTCCCCTGATTCCAGAAGTCATGCCATAGGGTGAGTTCCTTGTTCAGCTCTCGCTCTCCTATATTATTATAGCGGTAATAGTTACGTACTATATTGCTATTGGTAGCATCATAGCTTACCTTGAGTGACTTGGTCAGTGAATAGTTGATACCATATTGCCAATCAAAGAGGTAGTTGCGCTGTTGCAACTCAGGAAGCGGCACCTGATTATCAGGATTCACCCCTAGTGGATACACCTCACGGAAACGCTGACGCGCAAAGGCACGAGTAATGGTAGGCCCTATATAGATATTGTTCGGCAAGAAATTGAAATTCACCTCCGATAGCCACTTGAGGTACTTGCTGGCGCTTACCTGCTGGTTGCCTTTGAAGGGTTCCCATTTCTTCTGTTCGAAGGCATGGGCATAGAGCGCCCCTGTACGTACGTTTTGTTCTCTTTGGCTTTCTATCTCAAAATCATGGTGATCCATTTGGTTATAGGCATAGTTCAGCGTAAAGTTCTCTATGGAATACACTTTGGCTTTTTCGCCTTCACCGAGGTTCTTCTTCACCCCTGATAAGGCTGATACCACGCCTTAGGGTATAGTCCTCGGCTTGTTCTTTGATAAGATCTTTTTGAGCTTGGGTCTGTGCAGTGCAGCTATACGGTCTTTGAGCTTGATATCCTCATACTGAGGGTCATACTCAGGGGTAGCCACAGAGGAAGAACGGTTAAGCCCTACAGGCATCTGTACATTCCACTTCTTAGGGAAGAGCTTACCTGCATTGATATTCATCATAGCATCAAGCTGTTTTACTTCCTCACGGCTGCGCTCATTAGGGCTTCTGCTCTACAGTACCAAAGCCTACAGTACTGATTTTCCCCGTAACAGACATATCCATAAAGTCAGCTGCATTGAGATCCACAGCGGCAATACCTGCCCAACCGCCTTTGTTCTCCAGCTCGGCCATACGTAATTCATTGAACCATACTTCTCCACAGACGTGGTTGCTCATTGCGTTCTTAACCCCTACCATGATGATTTGCACATCGGCAAGGAGGGATTCCCTTGATCGCATAGCGGTTTTGCCCCATTACATGAGGAGTGGTCGTAGGGTGAGGCGATATGGTTCAGTGCCGCATCATAATAAGTAAGGTTGGCTAAGTTACCGCTATTGATACCTTTTAGCCTTCATCTGGGTGAGGGGCATCCATAGGAATATCAAGCTATTGGCAGCAGGCCATATACCTTCGGCCAAGTAGGGCTCCTGCGGGGTTACCTGCAATGGTAATTCCACCTGATAGAAGTTTTCCGATAGGTCTGAACCCAAGCGAACGAAAGCCACCAACTCACCATCGGCAAGGGGTTGGTTCTTATAGCGCTCGGCATGGACAAACATTTTGATACGCTTGTACTGGCGCAAGTCGGCATGGAGGTTCTTATACACCCCACGAGCATCGCGTGGCGATAAGTCGCATACGGTATAGGGAAAGTGATTGCTCGTTTTGGCTGACAATCGTATTGTTCTGGTTGATTTGCTCGCGATATACCCCAGGAGGCATACGGTAAGGTATCGGCTGACGAGTACCATTCTCTATGAGATTCACCGAACCTATTTCGGTGCTGGCACCAGCATCAGGAGCCGAAAGGTCGTCCTTGAGCGATTTGGTATAGTGTCGCCAGTCGCCTCGTACCAAGTCCAAAGTACCAAAGCGGAGTACCACATCGGAGGCAAAGCCTGTGAGGTACATACGGATATGGGTTACTGAGCGTAAGTCTCCCCGCCACCGTATTCACGGCGATTGGCGTCCTTGATAGGAATCTTATATTGTATCCATCGGGCAAAAACAGGCTGACCATCAGGGGTTTCTGCATATACTTCCTTGATATCACTCACTAGCGGTCTGTACGCTGTACATTGCCATGGATAGGCACGCGGTACTCGTAATAGCTATTGACAGTGCTCATGGTGTTATCCTTGTTCACATCCTCCGTATCTGGGTTGAGGGAGGCAGCTTGGCTATTGCCAGCCACTGGGGAGTTGCCTTGTGTACCATTATAATTATAGTATCGGCTAAGCACCCCACCTGAGCGGGAAAGATAATACTCATAGTTGTCCAAGGCTGGGTCCGTAGGCGAATCCACCAAGTTATTGGCATAGATGGCACGTTCCTGCTCATCGGTAAGTCCGTCCAAACCTATATCCTGCAAGGCGCGGTTTTTCTTGGTTGCTATCAAAAAGCATAAAGCAATGACTGGGATACAGGTGTTTTCCCTCAAGCGGTAGTATAGGTAGGGTGACTGTATAGAGAGTCCCTCGCAAACCGTTCTCATACTGCTTGCGGCCGTCCTTGAGGATATCCTCGGAGATATTTCCTAAGTCGAACACCAATTCTCCCGAAGCGGAAGGGGTGAACTCTCCTGAGGTATAAGGGTCTAGCACCCAGAATTGTATATATTCTATATTGTTCTCCTCAAAGTTGGTAGCCGAGATACCACGCATGATCCCTCCCCACTTGTCAGAGGCTGCTAGGCTACTCATCGCTTGTGGGTTGTTGTTGTCAGAGCCTTTTGGCATTGGGGGTAGTAAGCCAAGTCCAATGTGTTCTGTACCAGCAAGTCTCCCTGAGCCAATTCTCGCTCTGGGAAGATTTCCTTGACATAGACACGGCGGGTGCTGTTCTTAGAAATCTCCGAAGCATTTACATCGCCTGGCTTGTTGTTGCCGTAGAAAACAGGGTCTATGCTATACCAAGCCAATTTAGCGCGTCCGTAGCCGTTCTTAAGGTTGTCCACATCTTCAGGGGCATTCCCGTAGAGGGTCTGGTTCGGGTAGCTACCTTGACCAAACCTCAGTGGCGTGCTGGCCAATGACCACGAACGCATACCGCGAATATCCACTGTAGTCTGTGCGGCCTCAAAAGTCGTCTAAGTAAGCCGTCGCCTCTCCATCAAAGTCGGAACTGCTAGGGCTGCTAGGGGCGCAAGAAAGCCATCTCTCACGAACGGAGAGGTTGGAGGCCCACATCGCTCTGCAAGGAGGGTACTTTATTGAGCAAGCGGGTAAGGAAAGGCAGTTCCGTAGAGTAGCTTCCTCCAAAACCAAAAAAATGGTGTTATTCACTGGCTCCTGTCCGTAATTGGCCTTGCGGGTGTAGGGGCGCTCGTGCATGTTGATTAGCGAGGTTCCCACCACAAACTTATCACTGAACTTATGCTCACATTCACTCCCATAAAGCGGCGGCTCTGTCCGCCGAAGATAAGGTTATTCTCCACTGATACCTGTATCGGTAAGTTGGAGTTTTCTATCGTTGGGTCTATGATCTGTACGGTACCTTGTTGGTAATTAACGGTATAGTCTATACCCTCCTGTAGGATACGCCCACCCACGGTTACACTGTACCGAACCACGAGGGACATTGTAGGCACCTCAAGGAAATACTCACGCCCTCCTTTGGACTTATAGCGCCCCTTAAGAGTAAATTTGTTGCGCTCGGCATCCTCCAAGGCCTTAGCCTTTATATCGGTATAGAGGGAACGGAAGACGTATTTCTTTTGGTTGGCATTCCAAGCGGTAGAAGTAGACTGATAGGCAGTAGGGTCATTATAGCGACTGCCCCCGCCCACTTTGTCATAGAGGTATTCTCGAAAGGCTCTACCTTGGTGAAGATGATTTTCCCATATTCGGGGTCTATGGTGATACCATCGACAAAGTCAAAGAAACCATCTCCCCCATTTTTCAGGGTCATTGTAAGCATTGAGCCCTATCAAAGTTAAAGAGTTGAAGTAGTATCTTGCGGGTGAGCTCTCTGTTCCCAAGTAGCTTCATCTACAGGGGCTATATAGTTCACTGGCGAAGGGTCATTGTAGAAGATGTTCATGCGGAAGTTATCAGGGGTTGATCTGCACCGCATTGAGCGAATATACGTTTTTCATCATCAGGTTCCAGATGGGATCACCTGTAACCAAACGATTACTCTTGAGCATCTTCAGCACCAAACAGTTATTGGTAATCTTGTTCTGACCCGCTATATAAGCATTGGTTGTAGCCGAGATCCCATCGTTGGCAAACTCCCTACCTGATATACATTTCCTTCGTAGGGTGTATTGGTAGGCAACAGCCAATATTTCATCATTATTAAGTCGCTGACTCAGAGAGATATCCCAATTGCTTATTAACCTTGAAGTCGCGACCTTCTTCCAATTTTGTGCATTCTCTAAAAACCGCATAGTCAAAGCCCTCATTGACCAAGGACGACATAGTGCCAAATCCCGAACGAATAGTCGCTACATCGCGAATCTCCTTGGTAAGTACTGATTGAGGAGAATCTATACGAGTAGGGTCGTACTTATTGGCCTCATTGGTAGGCCTATCCCCTATGGAACCACGGAAGAAACCTACAGGCGCATTGCCCGCTATACGGGTATTCTCTGCCTTGGCTTCCCCTAAGTCCTGCAAAGCTACTATGTTACGAATGTTAGAGGTACGATTGGAGCGGTTGGTTGCCCATACCTCCACACGTACGATTTGCACCTTGCTACGTATATAAGGATAGTTCTCCAAAGCACGGTCATACTGGTCTCTGAAGAACTGGGAAAGGAAGTAGTTGCGATTCTCATCATAGTCAAGCGCACGGATTTCAAAATCCTGCATAGTACCGCCTCCTTGAGCTGTAACTGTCTGGGACTGAGAGCGCTGTTCGGAAAAATACCCTGTTATGGTAGTACGGCCAAACTGGAGTTCGGTCTTCACCCCAAAAGAGGCTCTGCGCTCCTGTGATAAGGGAGCTATTCAGTGGCAAACTCACATTCCCCAGTTCCACCTTGCGTACTATATCGTCCTCGTTGGGCGTATATTCCAGCTTGAAGACATTCTGAAAGTCAAATGTCGCTTGGGTGTCATACATCGCATTGATAGACAGGCGGGTACCTACCTTCCCTGTATGCCCAAGCTGATACGCTGGTCAAAAATCAATCCCATAGGAACTGCGATATTCAGGACTTATAGAAGGGTTATCGTTCTTGGTATAGCGCAAACCCAAATCAAAGGCAACATCTCCTGTGGGATAATGTCTATATTATTCCCCCGAAGATAGATTCGAAAAGCTCCGACTTCACATAGAACTCAGGGAGCAAATCCCGCTGGGCATTATTGGGTGTTTGTCCTTGAGCGGTAGGCTGCATAGCCCTACTTTTCTCCCTGAAATACATGCCCATACGCTCACGCATCACAAGGCTCTCGTACTCTTGGGGTGTTAGGAAAATAGGGGTAGAGATGTCATACTCCCCTACCTTCTCGCTATACACATATTTGTCCAAAGCCGCATTGTACTTATACTTGCAGAGATTCTATCAGAATCCTTCAATAACAAACGGCGCAGGGAGCGACTGGTTTTGATCGTATCCTTTTTCTTTTCTGTGGTATCTTTCTCTTGAGCAAAAGCCTCAAAAGCATGAAGCATGAAGAAAAAGAAAATAACTTTATAAATAATTTCCGTTCATCTTGTTACAATTGTTTTTAAGGCTTGTTTGATAAGCTGTTCTACAGAAAGTTCTTCGCTGCATTGTGAGAGGATTTTTCCCACTACCCCTTCGGCTGTTTTTCTTGGATAGCCCAATACTTCCAAGGCTGCCAAAGCCTCTTCCTTATGGGGTTGTCCCTGTGGTAATGTAGGTAAGGAAGGATCTTCAGAAAGCTTGAGTACCTTCTCCTGAGATCCAATATAATACGTTGTGCCGTCTTAGCCCCTATCCCTTAGCCGACTGTATAGTGTGCACCTCATTGTTGATAATGGCACTGCGCAACTGTGTGAGGCGAAAAGCGAGAGAGCATCACCCGTGCCGTAGCAGCTCCCACCCCCGATACGGAGATAAGCAGGGGTAAAAGTTCCCTCTCACTCTTGTCAAAGAAGCCAAAAGAGTATGAGCATCTTCCTTCACCTGTAGGTAGGTATACACCTTAACCCGCTCCGAGTCAGGAAGTTGCGAGAAAGTATTCAAAGAAATGTTCACCCAGTAGCCCACGCCATTACAGTCTATGACTATATAAGTAGGCGTTTTCTCCACCAAGCGACCTTCAAGGTGTGTTATCATAGTTTTGCGTTGTTTTATTTCTCTGCGTTTAGCAAGCAATATTCGTCATTTTTTCTTGAGACTAAGAATAGTTTTTAGGAAAAATAACACGATAGAAATGATTAATGATTAATGCCAGCAATGATTAATGATTAATTTAAGTTTCGCAAGCTCTGTAACTCACTGATTTTCAAAACCTCCCCCTACCCCTCCAAAGGGGATTTACTAAACAGTGGATTTTCAGAGAGTTAGACAATAGAAAACTCTTCATTTTGACTAACAAATTTATCCTTTTCCAACGTACTTACTCCCCCTTTGGAGGGGGCAGGGGGAGGTTTGTTCTGTTGAATATTGATTTTACAATTAATTACAAAAACTAATTATAATTCAAAAAATAACTTGCGAAACTTAAGTCATTAATCATTATTGGCATTAACCATTATTCATTATTGGCATTAACCATTAACCATTATTCATTATGTAAAAACGCTTTTTTTCTGCAAGAGTTCTTCCTCGGTTTCTTTACAGTTTTCGTCGGGAATACAGCAATCCACAGGGCATACGGCGGCACACTGTGGTTCCTCGTGAGCCCAAGCATTCGGTACATTTGTCGGGTACTATATAGTAATAGTCATCGCTAATGGGCTTTTTGCACCTCATCGGCATTGACATGTTTTCCATTAGGCAGGACGATATTCCTCTAAGGGTCGTCCCATCGCTATAGCGCCAGTCATCAGCGCCCTCGTATATAGCATTGTTAGGGCATTCAGGTTCGTAAGCCCCACAATTGATACAGTCATCAGTAATAATAATAGCCATTTTTTTATTTTTTTAGTAATAAATTAATGTTCAATCGCTCTCCCCCTCTTTTTCTATATCTATGATGGAAACCTCCCCAAGGGGGCAGAGGAAGTCCCCTATCCAAAAAATCCCAAGAGCAAGACGCCCTTACCTTTTTCAGGGGCAAAGATACGATTTTTTTCTATGAGTTTTTGAATTTCTGAGTTTTGAATTTTAAGTGAATCTCCATTAGTCACTTGTCATTAGTCATTGGTCATTGGTCATTGGTCATTAAAAAAAGTGGGTTACAGGATTCAGTCAAAACCCTATAACCCTTTTTATCTATAACCCTTTATCCTTTATTTCTCTAAATCAATCATTTGGATAGCTGTAATAGCGGCTTCTATGCCCTTATTGCCATGCTTGCCGCCACTTCTGTCTATGGATTGTTGTAGAGTGTTATCGGTCAGCAAGCAAAAAAATCACAGGAACAGGTTGGGTAGCATTCAGGTAAGCAATCCCTGAGTCACCCCTTGGCAGACGAAGTCAAAGTGCTTGGTCTCCCTTGTATCACACAGCCTATGACAATGATTGCATCTACACTTTTGCTAAGGAGCATACGCTTAGCCCCATTGACCAGTTCAAAGGCGCCTGGCACCTGCCACTGAAGGATATCCTCTGGCAATATACCACAATCCAAGAGGGTCTCTACGGCTCCCTTGCGCATGTTTTCGGTAATCTCTCCATTCCATCGAGAGGTGATAACCCCGATAGATTTGCCCTTCACCTGCGGAAGAGCAGCCTTATCATAGGTAGATAAGTTCTTGTTCTCTGTCGCCATATTATAGGTTCATAAGTGCCTCTACTTGGCTGATTTGCACATCTACAGAAGCTGCCTCTTGAGAGTTAGGATAATCAGTCTTGATGCGTTCCAAATAGGTTAAGGCCTCTTTGTAGTTCTTTTGATCTTGCGCCACTTGTGCTGCCTTACTTAGATAGATAGGTGCCGTAAGGGCATTATCGCTCTTATCTATTGCCTTTTGTAATAATCCATAGCATCTTTAGGTTGGTTAAGAGCTACAAAAAGCATCTCCCTATATTACCCAAAGCCAAAGCACTAAGGATCGGATCGGAAGAGGAGAACTTGTCCAAATGGGTTACCGCTTCCTTATATTTGTTCAGTTGCAGATAAGCCATACCTGCTGCATAGTTAGCCACATTGCCCGCTTTGCTAGAGCCATGATCCTTGATAATCTTCAAAAAGCCTGCATGGGTCTTATCTCCATTGAGCGAAAGGGTAAAGAGAGAATCACGGGTAGCAGTGGTATTGGCATCAAGCGCCTGGTTGAATACACTCTGAGCAAAAGAGAGTTGTTCGGAGATTTCTCGCTCGCGAGGTTCGCTTACAAACTGTTTGTAAAACATATAACCTAACCCCACTACCACTACAGCAACGATTGTAAGGAGGATGGTACGCTGATGCTGGATCACCCATGCCTCAGTCTTGCCTGCCTTTTCGTCTAAGGTGTCGAAGACCTCCGCAGTGGTACTTTCATGTGATAATTGTTCGCTACTAACCTCATTAGCAGCCTCTTCCTGTTGTCTTTCTTTCTTTGTTTGTCGGCCTGGACGATAGTTATTCTTCTTGTAAACTGACATAAAAATTTTTGCATTAAAAGATTTTGCAAAAATAAAATTTTTATTTGTAATAGAGGGTGTTTTTCTCAAGAATTTTTAATAATTTGCGCATGTTTTTGTAAGCCCCTTTTTTGATGTACCTAAAACGACTTTACATACTGAATTTCAAAAACATAGAAAACAAAGAGTTCTCTTTTTCTCCTCAGCTAAATTGCTTTGTGGGCGACAATGGAATCGGAAAAACCAATTCTTTGGACGCAATTTACCACTTAGGAATGACCAAAAAGCTACTTTTTCTTCGAGCACTTTACACAACATTCGCTTAGGAGAGGATTTTTATCTGATAGAGGGTACTTTCCTTAGAGAGAGGCGAGAGGAACAAGTGGTCTGTAGCGTCAAGAAAGGACAGAAAAAAGTGGTCAAGCGCAACGGCAAGCTCTATGACAGACTCTCCGAGCATATCGGCATGTCCCCTATTGTGATGGTCTCCCTTCTGACCGTGACCCTCATTCACGAGGGCAGCGAAGCCAGGCGCAAGTTCCTCGATGGCATGCTCTCTCAGGTACGCCCCTCTATCTGCAAACCTTACTGAGATACAACCAAGCCCTCACCCAGCGCAATAGTCTGCTTAAGCTCATGCACGAACGGGCATATTTTGACCCTCGATACCGTAGCCATCTACGATGACCAACTCTCCCTATATGGCCAAGAACTCTTCAAGGAACGCAAGGCTTTTTTTAGAGGAATTCCTCCCTATTTTCCAAAAGCAATACCAGAGCATCTCTCAAGGGAAAGAACAAGTAAGCGTTAGCTATCTTAGCCCTGCTGGAGGGGCAGTATTTCAAGCAGTTACTCTCTCAGAGTATCTCCCAAGACAGGGCTGCCCAATACACTACTATTGGGGTACATAAGGACGATTTGGTCTTTACCATAGAGGAACAGCCCGTTAAGAAATTCGCCAGCCAAGGCCAACAGAAATCTTTCCTTATCGCCCTGAAGTTTGCCCAATTCCTTAGTATCTATGAGCATACCAAGGTCGCTCCTATACTGCTATTGGACGATATTTTTGACAAACTTGATAGCAAGCGTGTAGGACAGCTCCTTCGAATGGTTACCTCCCTCCCTTCTCTCAGGTGTTTCTCAGCGATACCGACAAGGAGCGCACCGAACAGATGGTCAAGGAAATTACCACAGAATATCAGATTTTTACACTCTAAAAATTTATCCACAATTATTTTTGGATAATTAAAAAAATTCCTATCTTTGCACCCTCAAACTGCATATAAGAATGAAAGATAAAAAAACGCGACTTAAAAAGCGTATGATATTCACTTTGCAGGACTAAAAAGACGGAGAACATCTCTTTGAATATCAGATAGATAACCACTTTTTGAGTTGTTTGACTATCATGAGTTCAACCAGGTGAACCAGAGAGTAAGTGTACACTTAAAGAAGAAAAGTACCCTCTTGAACTACACTTCTTAAGCCAAGGCACTGTTAATGTCAATTGTGACATCACCGATGAGCCTTTTGACCTCCCTACTGAGGGTGCTTTAGACTTAGTGGTGAAGTTTGGGGATAGCTACAATGATGATAATGATGAGTTGCTTATCCTTCCCCAAGGCGAACACACCCTTTCGGTAGCCCAGTACATCTATGAAATGATTGTGCTCTCGGTACCTGCCAAGCGTATCAATTCGCAGGCTGAGAACCTCGCCGAAGTGTTAGACACCATAGATGCTTTTAGCCCCAAAGAGCTTGAAGAAGCAGCAGATGATCTCCCAGACAGACCCACGCTGGGACGAATTAAAAATTGTTGAACAAATAAAAATAAGAAAAATGGCACATCCCAAACGAAGACAATCCTCTACCCGAAGAGACAAAAAGAAGAACTCATGACACAGCTGTAGTTCCTCAAATAGCTAAAGACCCAACAACTGGCGAACTACACCTTTACCACAGAGCACACTGGTTTGAAGGCAAGCTCTACTATCGTGGCCAAGTCCTATAGACGCTACTGCTGGCAACGAAGCTGCTGCAAGCTAAAAATATAAGTAAAGATAAAAGGTAAAAAGTAAAACAATACTTTTTACCTTTTATTCTTTAAAAGAATCAAATCCTACCAATACGCATACATCTCCACATTAAGAGACAATACATCTCCCCACATTAAGAGTCTGTACATTTCTATATATACGCAATAAATTGCGTCTCTACGCAAGCGCCAGCCAAGACAATTCCTTCTTTAGCATAGTCTTCCGTAGAGACGCAATTTATTGCGTCTTATCGTTTATCACTAATCACTAGTCATTTGTCACTAGTCACTAGTCGTTTGTCACTAGTCACTAGTCGTTTGTCACTATTTATAAAGTACCTTCTTCACTGCTTTGATTACGTCCTGAGCGTTAGGCAACCATTCTTGTAGAAGGGCTGGTGAATAAGGAGCAGGGGTATCAGCAGTAGTGATACGTTGGATAGGTGCATCTAAGTAGTCAAAGATATGTTCTTGTACTTGGTAAGTAATTTCAGAAGATACACAACCAAAAAGGCCATGCTTCTTCAAGGATTACCAAGCGGTTGGTTTTTCTTCACTGAAGCAAAGATAGTCTCCCAGTCCATAGGACGAATGGTACGAATATCTATAATCTCACACTCTATACCTTCCTTAGCAAGCGCATCGGCAGCAGCGAAAGCCTCTTTGATAATCTTTCCGAAAGAAACAATAGTTACATCTTTCCCAGCTCGCTTAACATCGGCTACGCCTAATGGAATGGTATATTCCTCTTCTGGCACTTCACCTTTGTCCCCGTACATCTGTTCGGATTCCATGAAGATTACAGGGTCATTATCACGAATGGCTGATTTGAGCAAGCCTTTGGCATCATAAGGCGTAGAAGGTACTACCACTTTAAGACCTGGACAGTTAGCAAACCAATTCTCAAAAGCCTGTGAGTGCGTAGCTCCTAATTGTCCAGCAGAGGCAGTAGGCCCACGGAATACAATAGGAATATTGATCTGTCCGCCTGACATTTGGCGCATCTTAGCTGCATTGGAGATGATTTGGTCCATGGCAACCAAGGAGAAGTTAAAGGTCATGTACTCAATGATAGGACGGCAACTATTCATAGCCGAACCTACTCCGATCCCAGAGAAACCACTCTCTGCAATAGGTGTATCTATGATTCGCTTAGGGCCGAACTCGTCCAACATTCCCTTGGAGGCTTTGTAGGCACCATTGTACTCGGCTACCTCTTCTCCCATCAAATAAATAGAAGGATCACGACGCATTTCTTCACTCATCGCTTCGCAAACAGCTTCTCTGAATTGTATTGTTCTCATTACTTTTTATTTTTAGTTCTTAGTAATTAGTGGTTAGTGGTTAGCCACTATTCACTTTTCACTATTCTTTCTTCTCTTAACTAGCTGCAAAATTACGTATTTTTACTTTATACAAAATCAATAATCAACTTTTGTGATAAAAATTTATTTGTTCTTCGTCCAATTCCGTGTGCATAGGCAAGGAAAGTACTTCCTGTACTAGAGATTGGTCACAGGAAAGTCTGCCTCTTTTATAGCGAGGATCCGTATAGGCTTTTTGCTGATGTAGTGGTATAGGATAGTAAATTCCAAAAGGTACACCATGGGCAGATAAGTGCTCAGCTAAGGCATCACGCTTACCATTGGTAATACGTATGGTGTATTGGTGAAACACATGAGCTGTATCCTCTGGGAATCTCTGAGTGATGATATTGGGGTTGGCTGCCAACCTTTCAGAATACATATGGGCAAAGCTACGGCGCTTCTTATTATAGGTATCTAGGGTGAGGCAGTTTGGCTCGCACACACATGCTTGCAAGGAGTCCAAACGAGAATTGACCCCACCACATCATGGTGATAACGCACGTACATACCATGATTTTACAATACTCGCAGGGTATGCGCCAGCGCATCATCATTGGTAAAGATAGCCCCACCATCGCCATAGCAACCCAAGTTCTTGGAGGGGAAGAAACTTGTAGCCCCTACCTGCCCTATAGTACCGAGCTTCTGCTTGTGGCCATCACTCCAAGTGTAGTCTGCCCCTATACCTTGTGCATTGTCCTCTCATCACAAAGAGGTTATGCTCTTTGGCTATCTGCATAATCGCCTCCATATTGGCAGGGCGACCATACAGGTGCACAGGAACGATGGCTTTGGTTTTAGGAGTAATCGCCTTCTTACTGGCCCTCTATATCTATATTGAACGTATTGGGTTCCACATCTACCAGTACAGGCGTAAGCCCCTAGAAGAGCTATCACCTCCACAGTAGCGGCAAAAGTAAAGTCGGCTGTGATGACTTCATCGCCAGGTTTAAGGCCCTAAGCCCATCATAGCTATCTGGAGAGCATCAGTACCATTGGCGCAAGGAATCACATGTTTTACCTGTAAGTATTGTTCCAATTCCTTCTGTAGCGCTTGCACCTGAAGGCCATTGATAAAGGCCGCACTGAGAGCACCTCATCAAAGGATTGCTGTATTTGTGCTTTCAAGGGTTCATATTGCCCTTTGCAGATCTCACCATTTGAATTTTCTTCATGGTCTTGGTTGTTTATCGCCCGCAAAGATACGAAATAATGATTAATGTATAAAAATTAATGATTAATGTGTTAAGGATTATAGGGATTTGGTACAATTTTTGTGGTCTAGTATGGGGAATAATTTGTACCTTTTGTACTCAAAAATAAGAATCTTATGCCAGCTACATTGACACGTCCGAAAACAGCTTCAAAGAAAAACAACAACTTCCCCAAGAGTTAAAGAAAGAGGCTACTAAGAATAAAAAACAACTACAACACAGACAGCACTTTCTTCTAAAAAAAGAAAAACAATAGAAGAATTGGCTGAAAGAGTTTCAATCTATCATAAGCAAGTATGATATACCTTACACTAAGAACAATCAATAATACGAATCCATAGTTAAATATTATCTGCTAACTATCTAAGGCGCAATAAAATGCGTCTCTACACATGCGCTGGCTAAGACAATTACATAATAGATATAGTTTTTCCATAGAGACGCAATAAATTGCGTCTTAATGAATTGGACTATACAATTGCCTTTCTACTGATTCGTATTAATAACTAAGGAATAAAGAATTATAGGGTTTTAGCTGAAATTCTCTATTGCTTTAACTCTTTATTCTTAAATTCTACAATCTTTCACTCTCTCACTGATAAACTATTGTTAATCATTGATTATTAGGGGTTTATATTTCATACCTTTTGCGTCCTACATAACCCTTTAATCCTTAATTATCATGAAAAACTTATCTTTTCAACACTCATTGCCACAGCATTATTCATTTCCTCCTGCTCCAAAGAAGTAGGCGGGGACGGCAATGCAGCTTCACTCCCTGGTACGCTCTATGTGGATTTCTGCTACCGATGGTATTCAGTCCTATACCTTCTCCAATGGAAAGCTCAGCAAGGTTACCAAAACAATGAATGGCCCTGGTATTACAGGCTGCGATATCACCCTATGGTAACAAGGGAAATAGCTCTGGCTATCAGTACTGACCGTTCGTTTGGCACTCAAGATACCCAAACTTTCTTGTTGCGCCCTTGGGACGGTAGTCATGTATGGTTCGCCTACGATGATCTTCCCAAAACGGGCAATACCTTCTCATTTAGCTTTACCTATGACCCCCCAAGAGTTTTTACAAGAGATGTATCATTCGACTCTCACCCAACAAGAGATTCATTGCGGTTGATTCCTATGATTGGGACGAGCGTGGGGTGCTCTTACTCAATACCGAGATAGGCAAACTCATAGCTGACTTTACCGAGGGGCTTACCCGCGACGATTTGAGCTACCAAAGTACCCCCGTATGGACACTGAATAATGAGATGTATAGTGCCATCAAGGGGGTATTATACCGCTGGAAGGAGGCATACGGAAACCGTGTAGAAGAACTACTTACGCTCAACGAAGGCAAAGGCGCCAGCTATGTAACTGTAAATCCACAAGGTACTCGTGTGGCTTTCCGCTATAACAAACACCTTTGGGTACAGAATATAGACAGCAGCAACTTGCACCAAGTAACCACTTCACAGCTCACAGGGTCTGATAAGGCCGATGGTGAATATCATCCTGTATTCTCTCCCGATGGCAAGTATATTGCTTTTGTAGGGGCTCCAACTGTTGGTCGTGGTTGGACAGACTATGACCCTTACAACCCAGCTACGGAGGGGTGCATGTTGTAGGTAGCGGCTATGGCTATGTGTTTGTCATTCGCGACGACGACAAGCTCTATGACCTTGAAAACGACAAAAGTGGCTTTGTTGTACTCCGCCAAGAAAGAGGCATACATGGGGTCCTCTTACTTCAGCGGTATGATGTAGCGGTAATCAATAAGGTGAAAGATAAAAGGTAAAAGGCAAAGACTATAGGTGTTTTTACTTTTTACCTTTTATTTTTACTTTACATAAAGGAATCCTTTCTTTAGCTGTTTTTCCCCATGGAGGGTATAGTTCATTATATAGAAATAAGTTCCTGAGGGAAGACGTTGGCCTCTTCTCACTACGCCACTTACATTGGCATAGCCTTGGAATACGTCCCGTTGTCCTGATAATGAGCACTCTCATAGACTACTAAGCCCATTTCGTTAAAGATAAGCAGCTCTATAGGCGTATTAGGATCCGTATTTTCTACTTTAAAATAGTTCTCACCTCCCCCCTCTACAGAAACTCCATTATATACCTCTACCTCTTGTGATACAACGTCAGGGGTCGGTATAGGATCAGGAGTTGGCGCTGGCTTCAGGCGTAGGCTCTGGTGTCGGTGCTGGCTTAGGCGTTGGCTCTGGTGTCGGCACTGGCTTAGGCATTGGCTCAGGGGTCGGTGCTGGCTTAGGCGTTGGCTCTGGGGTCGGCACCGGCTTAGGCGTTGGCTCTGGGGTCGGTACTGGCTTAGGCGTTGGCTCGGGAGTCGGTGCTGGCTTAGGTGTTGGCTCGGGAGTCGGCACCGGCTTAGGGTGTTGGCTCTGGTGTCGGCACCGGCTTGGGCGTTGGCTCAGGGGTCGGCGCTGGCTTGGGTGTTGGTTTCTGGAGTCGGCACCGGCTTGGGCGTTGGCTCTGGTGTCGGTGCTGGCTAGGCGTTGGCTCTGGGTGTCGGTGTTGGCTTGGGCGTAGGCTCTGGTGTCGGTGTTGGCTTGGGCGTAGGCTCTGGTGTCGGCGTAGGCTCAGGGGTTGGTGCTGGCTTGGGCGTTGGCTCTGGTGTCGGTGCTGGCTTGGGCGTTGGCTCTGGAGTCGGTGCTGGCTTAGGGCGTTGGCTCTGGAGTCGGTGCTGGCTTGGGCGTTGGCTCTGGAGTCGGTGCTGGCTTGGGCGTTGGCTCTGGAGTCGGCGTTGGCTCTGGAGTCGGCGTTGGCTCTGGAGTCGGCGTTGGCTCAGGGGTCGGTGCTGGCTTAGGCGTTGGCTCTGGAGTCGGCGTAGGCTCAGGGGTTGGTGCTGGCTTAGGACTCTCGTCCGCTTTGGGGTCAATGGTACAATTTGTTCGTAACGGTTTTCATTATGGGCTGCATCTTCAGCAACCATACATTGCGCTCTCCTATCTTTTTACCTTGCTTGTCATAGATAGGGCTCAGAGCTTGAGGAAACATCTACTTGAGAATCACAATTATCCGTAGCTGTAAGGGTAGGTTTGAAAAGGTATTTCCTTTCATCTTTTACGGTTAGGTTCTTAGGATAAGCTGAGAATTCTGGTCGTTGGGGTGTCTTTTAAGAAAAATTTGTTGAACATGTCGGATAGCAGGTGCATCAGAGGCATAGGCCGTCCATACACGAGTGAGCTTGTAGGCTTTCTTATCGCCCTCGGTCATTTCTTCCTCGTATTCTATCTCTACCGAATCGCTTCCTTCTGCCTGCAATGTGGCTTTAGGAGGAATCTCTCCTAGGCATTGTATATGTATATCTTGGGGAAGATCTCCTACAAAATGTAGGGTCTTGGTAGGTATTTCCTTTTCAAAATAGATATATTGGACAAAAAGTAGCTTTGTTTTTACATTTATCGGTAGCTACCAACGGCGCAGTATATAGTCAGTATGCGATTCCTCTGAAAAAGAAACCTCCGCCTTTTTATTCCAACATTCACCATGGTATGATTGGGCAGTAACCTCTGCTCTTTCAGGAATTTCTGTTCTTTTTACAGTAATAACAGGCTTGGGCAAATTATTAAAGATAATACTCGAACTCAACATGTCAAGCGTATAGGGCTTATCCGGATAGACCGCATAAGCTATATGATCCAGTACTTCTATCTTGAAGGTACCTCCACATAGCCAGCATAGCCCTTCCAGCCTTTTTGCTTGTGGGAAAAATCACGGTTGCTTGTCCGCTATTGGGTACTCCTTCGGCTAAGACATAATCATAGGTCTTTCCCTCGTTATCCGAGAAAAGAATACGTACCTTACTATCTGAAGCAAATAGCTTCTTATCTACATTCCAGTGTAGGGTAACATTCTCTCCTCGCTACATCGACCCAATTTATTTTCCACTGTAATATTTGTAATTCTAAAAAGGCGTTCCATCTTTTATTTGTACTTTGGTCTGATAAACATCATAGAGAGGGGTATGGGGTTTGCCTGCTTTATAAGCCCCTACAGAGCCGTCGCATACACCTAACCAAAAAGTAAAATCTCCTGTTTCGTATTCATTAGTGAATTTGTAAGGAACCTCTTTCCATTCATTTGTGCTTTTATCCTTAGTATATGGCCGATAGAAAGCAATTTTATTATCCGTAGTAGGGCGGTTGGAAGGAAAACGCGCCTTGCCAAACACCTTAAAATCAGCCTGATGCGCCATGTAAAGCAAAGGATCTCCATCAGGATCACTCGCTTCTATGGTAAATTGGAAATAGGTATTAGGGGGTAAGGTATAGCTTTTTGAGTTTGCTACGGTCAATCATCGGTGCCTTGTTATCGGAAGGCTCCCCATAAGGGATATTGGGCTGAGCAAGTCCTACGAGCTGTGTACGTGCCTTATCGGCATAATAGGCATCATGCAGATTGGTACGGTTATGAATAGTATAGATAGAAGGCAAGGAAAAATAAGTGCCATAAGGGTCATTGATATAGCTCATAATAGAGTTACCCCTATCGGGTTCGGTAAAGGAAGAGGCGGTAGCACCTCCTATGGTAAAAGTATGTGCGGAACCCAATAGGTGTCCAAGCTCATGGAGAATGATATAGAACTCCTCATTGGCCACACAGCCTCCCTTGAGCTTACCTGTAATCTCTCCCAGATGCGCCAATCCACGATTGTCCTTATATACGGCAAAGACGATACCTGCATCGTAATTCTCCTCTCCTATAAGTTTATTAAACGCATCTGTAGCCGTATTTACGACGGTACGTACCAATGGCTTATCGGGATAGATTTCTTCTTCCTCAGTATCTCGGATCAGGCGTGGATCATCTACTAATTCAAATTGGTAGCCCAATTCTCGTCCGCATACCTCATTAAGCTTGGTTTGTACATCCGTCATAAAGGCCTTGGCCAGTTCCATACGTCCCTGACAGTGTCCTTTGTAAAAGCTATAATCTATCAGCATAGCCAATCGGAAAATCCTCAGTACATGCACATTATACAGCACTCGTTTGTCCTCGGAAGGAAGCGATTCTTCCGCCAAGATAGTACCAGGAGCTAGACGAGTAGGCAGCATTGCCTGCTGAGAGGTTGCCCTGATCGGCACAAGCCTCACAGGAGGTATGCAACTCTTGTGGGCTTACCTTAAGCTGCCCCTTGTCATCTGAGAGCGAATAAGTATGTCCGTCCCTGCCATACCTCTCTGATAAAGTAGTGTCATTCATAGAGATACTACCAGAAAAATACCCCCTTCATGATAGGGCTGCAAAACTGCGATACCCCTCAGAGGAAAGCGTATTGTGTCGTTCTACCCACTCCAAAGGAAGACTTCTGAGGGGTGGGTACAGCCCACTGCAAAATGAGTGGCTTTTGGAAAAAAATGAGCTATTACAGCACTTGTTTTTCCTGACCATAGAGCGCTGAAAAACAACACCCTATAAGCAACCAAAAACTAAAAACTATGAATTGTTTTCACAACAAATATTTTTGTTAATAATGAATTATCAATGCGAATCAATAGTTAAATCACTTTACCTTTTACTCACATACCCAAGCTCCATGTATTCACTTGGCTTTATCTTAGGTAAAGGTATCCTTTTCTTGTCTCCTGTTTTTCCGTGATGGGTATAAGAAAGTATATAGAAATAAGTACCTGCGGGAGGCTTTGACCGCTGGTGATCACACCTTTTACATTGGCATACCCTCGGAATACGTCTCCGTTTTTGTTGATAATGCGCATTTTCATAGACTATCGCCCATTTCGTTAAAAATAAGCACCTTTATAGGCGTATTGGGGTCTGTATTTTCTATTCTAAAATAATTTTCACCTCCGTTTTCTGCAGAAACCCATTATATACTATAATTTCCTGCGCCCTCAGGAGTCGGTGCTGGCTTAGGGCGTTGGCGCTGGTTTAGGCGTTGGCTCTGGAGTCGGTGCTGGTTTGGGCGTTGGCTCAGGGGTTGGTGCTGGCTTGGGCGTTGGCTCAGGGGTTGGTGCTGGCTTGGGCGTTGGCTCTGGAGCTGGTGCTGGCTCTGGAGTTGGTGCTGGCTTAGGCGTTGGCTCTGGAGTCGGTGCTGGCTTGGGCGTAGGGCTCTGGAGTCGGTGCTGGCTTGGGCGTAGGCTCTGGAGTCGGCGTTGGCGTAGGCTCAGGAGTCGGTGCTGGTTTTGGGCGTTGGCTCAGGGGTCGGTGCTGGCTTAGGCGTTGGCTCAGGAGTCGGTGCTGGTTTGGGCGTTGGCTCAGGGGCTGGCACTGGTTTGGGCGTTGGCTCAGGGGCCGGCGTTGGCTCTGGAGTTGGTGCGGGCTTGGGCGTTGGCTCAGGGGCCGGCGTTGGCTCTGGAGTTGGTGCGGGCTTGGGCGTTGGCTCTGGAGTCGGTGCTGGTTTGGGGGCTGGCTCTGGAGTCGGTGCTGGTTTGGGCGCTGGCTCTGGAGTTGGTGCTGGTTTGGGTGTAGGCTCTGGAGTTGGTGCTGGTTTGGGTGTAGGCTCTGGAGTCGGTGCTGGCTTGGGCGTTGGCTCTGGAGTCGGTACTGGCTTGGGCGTTGGCTCAGGGGTTGGAGCTGGCTTGGGCGTTGGCTCTGGAGTCGGTGCTGGCTTGGGCGTTGGCTCAGGGGTTGGAGCTGGCTTTAGGATCAGAGGGCGGTACGGATTCTTGTTTTTTTAGGATTGATAGTAATCACTTGAGTATGAGTAACCTGATTGCCACAAGAGTCTGTAGAAGTCATTGATAAGTAATTTTTGTGAGTTTGCCCTCTTTTCTTTCCTCTGTTACTGAAGGGGTTACTGTAGGGATACCACAAGGGCCTACCGCCCTAAGTGTAATCTCTGAGCAGGAAGAGGCTGTCCCTCTTCTATAGTTTTATCTTGGGGTAAGGGAAGCACAAAGGCAAGTGGCAAGTCGTCCTCTTTTTCGGAGGATAAATCCGCCCCCGCTTTAGGATTCTCATCGCTAACGGCAAAGGCTATATGGTCTATCACCCTCTATCTTAATCACGCCTGCTCCTACCTCAAGCCCTGAAGTGCCATAGGGCTGTTTTCTTATCGCAATATTGGGTAGCGTAACTTCATAACTGCCAGTGTTCTCTACTCCATCAGCTAAAAAGATAAGGATAGGTCTGTCCATGGTCTTCTGAGAGCCAGATACGCACCTTAGTTCCTTCAAAAAAATAGGTTTGTCCACAGACCAAGTAAGAGTCAGTTTGCTCCTCCTCTATAAGTCTTATTAGCGGTAGAGGTCGTAATTTTAAAGGGCGTCTCTCTGTTACAACCACTTGGGTTTCTGCCAAATCATATTGGGTAATATAATCCTTACCACTATGCGGCTGGGCATCACTTACGGCCAACCAAAAAGGTAAAAGTACCCGTTTGCTGCTCACGAATCCAGCTATTGGCTACCCTCACTACCTGTGTGCTTATGGTACTGTCGCTTAAAGGCTACCGAAGGTATGGTCGTAGGCTGAGGAATGGTATATTGTGCTACGGAAGTCTCTTCGCCTAAGCGTACATCATGTTGCTCTGCCATATAATAGAGCTGCTGGCTATCGGGGTCTGTAGCAGGTATGGCAAAAGAGAAATAGGTATCCTTCGGGAGGGTATAGCGTGGTTTTATCTGGCTCTTATCTATACTGAGGTGGAGCGGAGGCAAAGGAAAACATCTTTTAGAGCGATGTCCCGCCTGCTCACTGAGGTATCTTCGAATCAACTCAATACTGGATAGCGAAAAAGAAATCCCTTGGGTTACCCGAACTCATAACCGATTGTCCCTTATCATATTCTGTCTTTTTCGCTTGCATAGTCGAAAATTCACACCACTGAAAGTATGACGTGCTCCGAATAGGTGCCCTATTTCATGAGCGATCACCTCTTTAGTAGGTACTGCTACAGCGGCTCCCTTATGTTCATTGTGATATACGCCCCCAATATGGGAAAGTCCTCTCAGTACCATGCTTTTCCTATTATTCGTAAAATAGGTTACACAGATACCTACATCATAGTTCTCGCTACCTATAAGGTCATTGATTGCCTCCGTAGCCAATCCTATAATATAGCTAGCATTGTGTTGGCGCTTAAAGACTTCTTTTTAGGGTCTGTTATAATCAGTCGTTCATCCTTTACCAGCTCAAAGCGTACTCCAATATCACGCATATACATTTGGTTAAGAAAGTGTTCTGTTTCTTGCCAAAACTGTTTCACCTTCTCGGTATCTTTTTCAAAAAGCCAACTGCTATACGTATTATAGGGGTATATTGATCGCTCAAGCGATAGACTCTTAGGGTTGGCGTATTGGCAATAGTGGTTTGCGCACTTAGCTGGGCTATCCCTAATAATAAAACACAGATAAAAAAACCCTCATTTTTGGTCATTAGTTCTTTTAACTACTTAGGCTTGTTCATACTAATCATTCCAAAGCCTAACATAGGAATATCCTTTAAGATAAAGAAATCGGTAACAGGAACTCCTTCTATATAGTAATAGGTTTTAGCAGAGGTAAAAAGAAAACTCAAAGTAATAAGAAAAAGTAATCGTACAACCTACAAAGGCTAATTTACGTACTATCGGTGAGAAGATCCCTACTATTAGTGCCAGTGCTATGGCTATCTCTATTACGCCTATGAGGTTGGAAACTCCTTGCATGCTCAGTATTTTTATAAAAGCCATGAGAGCAGAAAGCTATGTTCTACCAAAGGTTTAATTCCCTCTGCTTCAGTGTGTAAACTTGAATGCTCCCTATCCAAAAGTAGAATAGTGGCCACTCCAAAAAGGCTGATGTAATACCCTATTTTTGTAACATAGGGCGGTACTGCTATTTTTTTCATTTTTTTATAATTTATTACAGTTGCAAAATTACGATTTTTAAGTAAAAAAACAAATAGTAAATAATAAAATTTCTCATTCACTCAAAACTCAAAACTTAGAACTCAAAACCTCCCTGCCATTTTGTCAGTCTTGTAAGTGCGGCATTATCTTTGCTAAAAAGGAAAGAAAAAAAGCACGTATGAAAGGACAAATAAATGTTTCTGTGGAAAACATTTTTCCACTTTATTAAGAAATTTCTATATAGCGACCACGAGATTTTTCCTTCGTGAGCTGATCTCCAATGCTACCGATGCTACTCTTAAGCTCAAGCACCTTTGCCAAATTGGTGAAGCTAAAGTACCTTATGGCAACCCTCTTATTGAGGTAAAGGGTGGATAAGGAAGGATACATATCACCGACCAAGGTATTGGAATGACCGAGGAAGAGGTGGAAAAATATATCAACCAAATCGCTTTCTCAGGAGCTGAAGAGTTTCTTAACAAATACAAGGACTCAGCCAAAGATGCAGGTATCATTGGGCATTTCGGTTTGGGCTTCTATTCGGCTTTTTATGGTGGCCGATAAGGTTGAAATCCTTACCCGTTCTTACCAAGAAGGAGCACAAGCCGTACGCTGGGGAGTGTGATGGCTCTCCAGCCTACAGTATAGAACCTATCGAGAAAAGAAGGACATGGTACCGAAAATTATCCTCCATATAGCTGAAGACTCCACAGAGTTCTTGGAAGAGAGCAAGATACACCAACTCTTGTAAAATATAACAAATTTATGCCCATCCCCATCAAGCTAGGGCATGCGCAAGAAGCCCTTCCTCGACCTGAAAAATGCCCCTGAGGACTATAAAACAGAGTATAAGGAAGTAGATAATATCATCAATAACCCTAACCCTGCTTGGACTAAACAGCCTTCAGAGCTTACTGATGAGGATTACAAGGCGTTCTATCATGAACTCTATCCTACTCAATATGAGGATCCTATGTTCAGCATTCACCTGAATGTGGATTATCCTTTCCATCTTACAGGGATTCTCTATTTCCCTAAGCTAAGCAATGACTTGCAATTGCAAAAGGACAGAATCCAGCTCTATCAGAACCAGGTCTTTGTAACCGACAATGTGGAAGGTATTGTTCCTGAGTTCTTGACCCTCTTGCGTGGGGTGATAGACTCTCCCGATATTCCGCTAAATGTCTCTCGTTCCTACCTCCAAGCCGATGGAAATGTAAAGAAGATCTCCAGCTATGTAACTCGTAAGGTAGCCGATAAACTTCAATCTCTTTCAAAGAAAACCGCGAGGATTTTGAAAAGAAATGGAATGATATCAAAATCGTGATAGAATACGGTATGCTCTCCGAAGAAAAATTCTTTGAGAAAGCACAGAAATTTGCGCTATACCCTACCGTAAATGACAAATACTATACCTTTGAAGAGCTTTTTAGAAAAGATAAAAACCGCTACAAACCAATAAGGACGAGCAGACAATCATTCTTTATGCTCAAAACAAAGAAGCCCAACACAGCTATATCGCTGAAGCAGAAGCCAAAAGGCTATGAGGTACTCTTTTGGACTCCCTCTGGTCTCTCACCCTGATCCAAAAATTGAAAGCAGCCAAGAGAAAATATCCTTTGCTCGTGTAGATGCCGATTCTATAGAGAACCTTATCAAGAAAGAGGATACTCAGATCTCCAAGCTTTCTGAGGAGGAAACCGAAAAGCTCAAGGACTTTGTAACCACTGCTATAGAGAATACCGCCTATACGGTACAACCAGAAGCCTTGGATAGCGAAGCGACTCCTTTCCGCATCACCCAACCCGAATTCATTCGTCGTATGAAAGAGATGCAAGCAGTAGGCGGAGGTATGGGCTTTGGAGGTTTCCCTGAGATGTACAATTTGGTAGTAAATACCAATAGTGCCTTAGCTGGTCAAATCCTCTCCACTACTGATGAGGGCTGCTCGTAAGGCGCTTATCAGTCAGTCCTTTGACTTGGCACGCCTATCTCAAGGTCTGCTCAAGGGGAAGCGCTGACAGCCTTTTGTTAAGCGTAGCTTCAACTTAATGACAAGTAACAAATAATAAACATTCTCCTTTACCTCAAATAAAGGAATCCTTTCTTTGTTTCCTGTTTCCCGCTATGGGTATAGGAAAGTACATAGAAATAAGTACCTGATGGGAGGCGTTGTCCACTGGCGACAACGCCTTTTACATTAGCATACCCTGTAAATAAGTCTCCTTGAGCCTGGTAATGGTCACTTTCGTATACAATAAGTCCCATTTCATTGAAGATTATCACCTCAATAGGCGTATTAGGGTCTGTATTTTCCACTTTAAAATAGTTTTTCTGAACCACTTTCAGCAGAAACACCATTATACACTTGTATCTGCTTAGGCTCTTCTACTCTATCTGGAATAGGTAAAGGCTCAGGTGCTGGTTCTGGTTTCGGTGCTGGTGCTGGTGTTGGCGTTGGTGCTGGCTCTGGTTTCGGTTTCGGTTCTGGTGCTGGTTTCGGTTCAGGTACTGGTGCTGGCGCTGGTTTCGGTGCTGGTGCTGGCGCTGGTTTCGACTCAGGTTTAGGGGGTTGGTTTGAAACCAGGCTTAGGTGCTGGCTCAGGTTTCGGCGCTGGTTTAGGTTTAGGAACCAGAGTGATGGTCTGGTATGGGTAGCCTTGTTACCACAGGCATCAGTGGCTATCCATTGGTATAATACTTTTGGCAGTAGTACCTTTTACTTCTGTTTTTGGAATGTAACGGTTGCCTCTCCACAATCATCGGTTGCGGCAAGGGTTTGTTGGGCTGGTAGAGGGTGCCTTCCTCTATACTCCTATCTTGTGGAAGCGTACCTACAAAAAGCAGGAGGGTATTATCCACTACCTTTATCAGTTGGGTATAGTGTATAGCTGCACCACAGCGATCTGTGGCAGTATACATACGCATAATCGTATAGGAATGAGGACAATAACCTTGCTGTTTTATATCCTCATGAGTGAGCGTAATAGGAGGACATCCCCTTGGCCTGTGAGTGTCACTGCCTGAGGGGTGCCACAGCACAAAGGCTGCTCTATATCCTTAGGGAAAGTCTGTTGTCAGAAACCTAAGGGGTTCTCTGGGGGTAATGGTAATCGCCTGTATATGAGTGGTTCTATTCCCACAATTGTCTGTAGCTACCCATTGGTAAATCACCTTAGCAAGCCTTCCTTCCTTAGTTGTTGCTGCTGATAGGTTGCTACTTTTTACCCCTTGACAATTATCAGTAGCCGTAAGGGTAGCCTGAGCAGGTATAGGGGTTCCCTCCTCTATGGTTAAGTCCTTAGGCAAAGATTCCACAAAGACAGGAGGTTGCTCGTCCCTAACCCTAATTGTCTGTTCAAAAGTCAGTTGGTTTTGACACTCATCTGTAAAGGTATAGGTTCGCTTAAGGGCATAACAAGCCTCGGCTACTGACACTGACTGCTGTTGCACCCTTTCGGTAATGACCCCACACCCCTTGTAAGGCTATAGTGGCGGGGGTAGGAATAGCCTCCCTACAAGCAACCGTAAGCTGTTGCGGAGGGAGAGAGCCACTTACAAAAGCCAAAGGTGCTGGTTTAGGTTTAGGTTGTAGCTGGGGCGCAGGGGTTTCTCCCCCTTCAGGCTTAGAGGTAGGAAAACTTATCTTGTTCTCCCCTATGAGTATCAGTTGGGTATGAGTGATATAGTTACCACAACTATCCTCCGCCCTGAAAGTACGTTCTATGGCTGTATTGGGCGTATGGCCTGTAGTATTACGGTGATCTTGGTAGCTTACCACAGGCGTTGTACACCCCCTGTAGCAGTAGGTAACTGCACGGCAGGAACATTCGCTTCTGTCCTAACTGAAATATCCTTAGGTAAGGTAGCGGCAACAAATTGTAGCGGTGCTGGCGCTTTATTATCTTTCTCTAGGATAAACCCTCCGTCCTTATAAGGTGATTTTGTAGAGGGCATAAGCTAAGCCATCAATCACTTCTACCTTAATGATTCCCTGCCCTTGGGATTGCCAAAGTAGCCATGCGTGGTACCAATGGCTACATTGGGGAAGGGTAATCTCACAAGTACCATTATTGGGAGCTTCCCCACTAGGATATACTTATAGGTCTTACCTGAATCATCAGAGGAGGATACGCACTTTGCTCTGTGGAGAGAAAATATTTGTATCCACTTGCCAGCGAAGCGTAAGACGATCACCTGCATGATACACCTTATTGGGCTTGTACTTGTCTCCATTGTCAAAGCCTTGTATCTCAAAGGGTTTGCCTTTTTACGATTTTTACTTTTGGTCTCCACTACATCATACTGGGGACATGATGAGGATCACTCTTGTTATGATCGGCTACCCCCAACCAAAAGGTAAAAAGTACCGGGGTGATAGGAGACCGTACCCTTGGCCACTGCAAAGGTGTTGCGTTCTACCTCAAACCATTCCTCTTGGAAGCGAATATGATTGCTTGCTGTACCCTTATAAGTGAGGAACTGCGCATTAGACCTAGAAGAATGGAAGCGCCTATCGGCAGGATGCGCCATATAAAATAAGCGCGTCCCCTTCGGGATCAGTAGCTGTAAGGTAGAACTGGAAATAAGTGTTTTGAGTATTACATATTCCTGTTTGAGGCGTGCGCGCTCAAGGAAGGCGGTCTATTCTGTGTCTTAACCCCATATACTAGGTTACTTCCTGTTCCTCTACCCTTCTTTCCTGGGTATAGGCTCTATCGGCATAGTAGGCCCATGGGATTGCCTAAGAAAGCGCGAATAATCCGAACACTGATCAGGAAAAAGAAATCGCGGGGATACTCATGACCATAGCTCATGATAGACTGTCCACTATCGGTTTCTGTTTTTCAGAGTATTGTCCTCCGTTAGAGAACGTGTGGTCGGCACCGAACATATGCCCTATCTCATGCGCTATGGTAGAGGGCCAACGGGACGAGCAGCAGCGCAAGCCTTCTGATGCTCCTGATAGGCTGCATATACAGCGGCTAAAACCATTGTAACGCTCCTTAAAATCGGTTAGAATGACTGCCAAATCGTATTTCTTTGGGTCGTATTTTTGTTAAAGACAATGGTACCATTATTAACCACTTCATTTCCCCCTTGTATATTAGGGAAAAAGAGCATCTTTGAGAGAAGTGAAGATCAATTGGTCATCGTCTATCAATTTAAAATGAACCCCTATATCATTGCCATAGAGTTCGTTAAGGAAAGTTTCTGTGGCATACCAAAAAGCCCTTATCTTAGCCTTATCCCCATTGAAAGGTTTCTTCATGGCGTAGTAGCTATAATCCACAGGCAGGGGCAAGGCGATACTCACGCCATACCCCATCGGTATGAATTAAGCTATTGGGGTGAGAGCAAGTTATACGGCTTGGGTTGCGTGATAGGAGGATCGTTTTTGTCCTCATCACTTTCGGGAAACATATTGCGAAAACCCACGCCACGGCTGGCCTTAGGTGTATCTTTCTTTTGAATAGCTGCTGCCCCACAACGTGTCTTTTCGCTCTTGGATGAGCTGTAGCACTCCCTTATCAGAAACCGTCAGTACATAGGCCTTCCCGCCGTAGAGGATTTCTCCAAAGAGTGTTTGCTCACTCAGGGTAAGGAGTACCTACAAAGGCATCTGCATGGTAGCCTACAAAGGAGCAGATACCCTTGCTGTTGAAAGCCCCTTGGCGTTCTTGCCAATGGATAGGTAGCGGCTCCCTCATATGAGGAAGTGTAATAGACCACTCTACGGAAGAGGAGGCAAAGTGTGCATATATCGCTTGCAGATTGTCCTGTGCCTGAACTACTTGTATTCCTATCAATAGAAATAAACAGCGTAAGATTGCTTTCATTTCAAAAGAAGATTATCGAGACGCTAATTTACGATTTTTTTCCTAAACAAACCTAATAACTTTTAATTTTTATTTTTAATTTACATCAAGAGCAAAAACTCAAAGCATTTAATCATGTAAGGCACAATTCGTTTGTCACTAATCACTCAGTCATTTGTCACTTGTCACTTGTCATTAGTCACTTGTCACTTATCATTAGTTCCTAAATTAGGGTTTATAGACCAAAGGAATGGTAAGAACACTTTCGTTGCCCACTTTGTCGGAAACGGTAAGTTCAAAGGTATAGTCCTCATCAGGGGGTGAAATAGCGGTCGGCAAGGGTAAATGTGAGTGTCTTATCCTTATGCTCATACTCCATAAGCACCCATTTGCCATTGATTGTAGCGGAGAATTTGCCTATCCCACTGAAATCATCGGTAACGCTCACCTTGAGCTTGTCGAGCTTGGCGATATTATTCTTTACCTTAGAAAAGTTGAGTGGCTTTTATCACAGGTGCTTTTGTATCGGTTGTCAATACAAAACGCCCTAAAGTCTTCACCTTAGCCGAAACAATATTGTCCTTACGATAGGTGTATGGTAATATTTCTTAGAATTTTTACCCTTTACGGAGCAACACATACATAAGGAAGTTGTGCTTGGGTATATTTGGAAGCATCAAATACGATATTGTATTGATTTTTAAGAGGTTGAGTCGAGTGCCAAGACAGAAAGTGTATCCCCCATTTTGTTTTTACTTCAATAAAAGTATCTTGAAAAAGGTATCTTCGAGGGATATATACGGACATGTTTTCCGTTTTATACATATTATCGCTTGGCAACAAGAGGTGTCCCTTGTTTTTCTGGACGAAGGCCTGTGATGAGCTCTTTCTTACCCTCTATAGTAAGGTTGAGAGTGGTCGTGTTTCTATTAAAATCCTCTATTTTGACCTCTACAAGGTAGGTCATAACGTCCTCCACTTGGATAATTCCATCACTTTCCTGTGGAGTGGTGTAGATAGAGAGCTTATTCTGAGGTTCCCCTGTATAAGTGCTGCACCCTTGCACCTGTTTTTACATAAAGAGGGTAGTCAATAAGGGTATTCAGGTAAGGGTCTTCACCCTTTATAAGTTCGTCAAAGGTATAAGAGAGCTTCTCACTGCCATTGACCCATAGGGAAATCTTGTACACCCCATAGGAGTTGCGAGTGCCTGTCATCTTATCCAAGGTATATACGCCCAAGCCTATACGCCCTTGAGCCGTAATCTTGGAAGTAGGGTATTCGTCCGTATTCTTATCCTTGCCCAAGAGTACATTGCGCTCCTCTTGTATACCCTCAATAGCGGACTCCTCTCCTATGGGATAGGCCACAAACTTATATACCAAGGGAGCTATATCATCTTCATTAGGATAGCCGAAGAGTAAGGGATTGTAGGCATTGGTAGTTTGTGTATCCCGTATTTCGTAGTGCAGGTGAGGGCCAGCGCTGCCGCTGTATTCCCACTAAGAGCTACCCAATCGCCTTTTTGACAGGAAAGTCGGTGGGTTTGAACTCTATTTCTACATCGTATTTCTCCAACAGATACTGGCGTTCCTTGACAAATTTCTCTATTTCAGGAGCAAACTTCTGCAAGTGCGCATACACAGTAGTATAGCCATTGGGGTGGTCTATATACATCACCTTGCCATAGCCATAGGTGCTCACTTTGATACAAGAGACAAAGCCCTCAGCGGCGGCATATACTTTGAGACCCTCCTTGCCATCGGTTTTTGATATCTAAGCCTCCATGAAAGTGGTTGGGAGGCGCAATTCATGAAATTTCCTGCATAAAAAGCGGAATATCCAAAAGGCGACCCGGAAATAATCCTTAGAGGACTCCCTTTGTGAGGCTGCCTGCTGTTGGGCATACAAAAGAGAAAAAGAAAAAAATGCAATAAGAAAACGCAACATAGTTGTTAGTTGTTAGTTGTTAGTTGTTTAAGAGAATCTATATGTTTTTCAAGGGTTTTACTATTATGAAGTCTATACTTCGTGTCTTCTACTTATCTATCGCTTCAGGCTGGTTAAGGTCTGTTGATGATGGTGAACCATCTCCATATTATTCTTTCTATTAGAACAACTTATAGTCAATCATATTTTTAGAATGCGAATAAGATACGAATAAATAAGCCAAGAGATTCATTCCTAATTCACTCTCTTTTCAAGGGCTAATTGCCATTAGCCCCTACACCTGCTCATGTTAATTTTTCCCAAACCATTTCTGTTTGACTATAATAAGCCAATAAAGAGTAATATAAACAAACTGTCTCTCATACATTGTAACTCATAGTTCAGAATTTTCGGCAAAGGTACTAATTATTTTTCAGAACCGAGTGTATTACTATCAAAAATCTATAGAATTATGAGCTACAATTCCTTTTTAGTAGTAATTTTGCTCACAAAAAGATACCTATAGAAATTTACTTGGGGCACAGGCATTCTTTTTGGCTATTTTGGCCTTTGCTGGATTTATTATGTACTTTTTTTATCATCACTTTAGTGGATAAAAAGTATGATCATGAGCTAGTTACTGAGAACTATTACGCTCAAGAGCTGGATTTCCAAAAGAATATAGATGCCGAAAAAAACAAACCTTAGAGGCTCATATGCAAGTGGATATGGCTTATACTACGGGCGCCAAAGAAGGCATTCGCCTTGATTTCCCTACTGCTGTAACAGGCAAAGAAGTCATCAGGGTTATTTTTGCTATCGCCCATCGGATAGCAAACTGGACTTTACCCTACCGATCACGACCCTTGATGGTTGTTCGCTGCTGATTCCCGACAAGCTGCTCACAAAGGGGCGTTGGAATATCCGCGTGGAATACGGCTTTGAGGGAAAGAATTACTTGAGCTTGTTTGACAAAGTCAATTATTAGATGTACCTACTGGCTTTCACCTTAGGCCTTGTGGGCAGCCTGCACTGCGTGGGTATGTGTGGCCCTATTGCCTTGTTGATTCCTTTGCAAAAGGCAGCACAAAGGGGCTTTCGCTACCTACAGTTAGGCGCCTATTTCCTGAGCAAGACCCTCGCCTATAGCCTTATAGGGCTTCTTTTTGGCTTGGTAGGGGAAGGACTTTTTATAGCCGAATACCAGCAAGAGTTTTCTATCTTGGCTGGGCTTGTTATGGTGAGTATGGGACTCTTTTCGCTCTTCCATATCTCACTAAAGAGTATACAGAACCCCTTGCTCAAGGGCTTTGCCTTTGCTCAAGAACGCTTTAGGGCGACAGCTGACAAAAAGACACTTTCAAGTTCCTTCACTATAGGTTTTCTCAATGGATTTCTGCCTTGTGGTTTTGGTCTATACCGCCCTCTTTGGCGCCTTGACTATAGAGACCTATGGGGTAGTATGGGCTATATGACGGCTTTCGGGCTGGGTACCATTCCACTGATGCTCCTGCTTGTACTTTTGGGAGATTTCCTACCTGTGGCCTTGCGCCGCCAGCTGAACCAGTGGCTACCTATAGTAGTTATTATCGTTGGGATTCTCTTTATCCTACGTGGTCTGGGGGCTGGGGATTGCTTACCTCTCCCCTGCTGACACGCACTTATTACTGCACCCCTAAGGCTGATTGCTAACCCTTTATACTCATGAAAAATGCCTGTTATACGCTCCTTCTTTTTGCTTTGCTCTTGTGGGGTCTTCCACAGAAAAAAATAAGTCCGCCCTGATGTCTCTTCATACTCCGCACAAAACACCTGTGGTAGCGCACATTAAGGTTCCTTATACTACTTTGAGGATAATTATCTTATCCGAAACCAACAAGGGATATGGGAGCTATACCTTTCAGGCAATCCTCTGCAATTAGGACTCAACTCTGGCACTTACCCAAAGACTTTATCATAGACAAGACAGCTTATTATTCAGCAAATTAAAAGACTTTGTTCCTCCGAGCGCAAAACAGCACTTTCTCTACCGTTTCCTTAAGTGGTTCAACCGAGATATTGACCACTATATCCTCCCTATTTATAGGGCAGAACTTTATGGACAATCCCGCTATGCCGATAGTCTTTTCAACTACATTGCCCCCAAGTACGAACGAGGTCTATACCTACACTCAGCTCATGACATAGGCCACGCCTTACAAGATTTGATGCTAGTGGGCTGTTCCTCCTTGGCTGCTTGGGGAACTCATACCTAAGATGGAAAGCTGCTTATCGGCCGCAATTTTGACTTTTTCCTCTCGGACGATTTCGCTACTGAAGCTCGTCCGTTTTGTTCGTCCGACGGAGGGTTATCCCTTTATGTCCTATGCATGGGGCGGTATGATCAGGTCATGTCGGGCATGAATACCGAAGGGCTTACGGTAACCATCAATGCTGGTAAGTCCAATATACCCTAAAGGCTCGCACCCCTATTTCGCTCCTATGTAGAGAATATTGCAATTTGCCTCTACTACTGAGGAAGCTATTGCTATTGCCAAAAAAACGAAAAAGTATTTGTCTCCGAGGCGATTATGGTAGGGTAGTGCCAAAGAAAAGAAGGCTGTCATCATAGAAGTATCCCTGAAGAAATTCGGTGTATATGAGGTCGCTAATGGGCTGCTGCTCTGTACCAATCACTTCCAAAGTGCCCCCTATGCCAAGGATAAAAAGAACCGCAAGCAAATCCAACAAACCCATACCGCCTACCGCTATAAGAAGCTACAAGAACTCACCCAAGGCGATACCCTCACCCCCAGAACATATAGCCGCTATCCTGCGCAATACCGAAGGGCTAAAGAGGCAAAGCTATAGGCTATGGCAATGAGAAGGCACTGAACCAACTCTTGGCCTATCATAGTGTGATCTTCTCACCCGAAGAGCGCATCGCTTGGGTATCCACTGCCCCTATCAGCTGGGGAATACTAGCCTATGACCTCAAGGAGATTTTCAAAGGAGAAACATTCGCTCCCCCATACGGTATATCCACAGACCCAGCGGAATATCCCTGCCGATCCTTTTATGCAAACACAAGCCTATAAGGATTATGAGCAATACCGACAGCTGGAAGAAGGCTTACTAAGCAATTGCGAGAGAAAGCACTTATACAACCTACTAATTATCGAACTCTTACGAGCCTAAACCCCCGATTATTGGAAGCTTATTACCTATTGGGAGAAGCCTATTGGGCAAATGGACAATACAAAGAGGCTCAGGAACAGTATAAAATAAGCCCTCACCAAGGAGATTCCTTATACCATAGAGCGAGAACAAATAGAAAAAAAGGCTTAAGGATTAGTTATAGAATTCTTTCTAAGAATCCCAGAATTCCTCAAAGGGACCGCTCCAAAGTCTTTGGTAGAGAGTTGAAGTTCTTTTTCCCATCTTGGTAAGTGATAATTCCTAAGCGATGCAGTAAGACCTTGTCTCCCTCTACCTGAAAGGTAATATAATAGTCTTTGTTGTTATCACTGTCCTCTTCTGAATACTTGACGTGTTGTTCTATGGTGAAGTATTTTCCCTTCGTTACTAGATTGAACTGGCTGTTATACATAAGTGTATAAGGGGTAATAACAGTGATCATAAAAGCAACTGGTAGCTATCCTTCCCGTCACTTAGAAAGCAAGGCGAACAATGTAGTACTTACTTCGCTGTCTTTGGGGGTGAAGATATACACATAATCCTGCCTACCATCCCCATTAAGGTCTGCGTCAGCTGATCTGCCCTTGGTTAAGAGATAATGTACCGACTCCATACGCTTAACAAAAGAAGTAACCGTAATTGGGAGTCTATCTTTATAGGGACTGATAAGCTGTTCCGTCTCTTGATTTATCTTGTCTTGGTACTTTCCCCATGTGTCATTGGAGATTTCTAAAAGGTGCCCCCTTGGTCCATTTGCTATCCTTAAGGCTATAGGTAATAACTTGTGTAGGATCTGTTGTCTCATAACCCGATTGAGTTGTAGTGGACGACTTTAAGTATTTTTTTATCTATAACCACAAGCAGTGCATTGAAGTTTTGAGCAATTTGCACAGGGCGACATATCCTTGATAGGATTAAAGACCACATCCACCCATTCCTGTTCATAATCACCATACATAGCGGCCTGCACCACCTTGAGATCAAACTGTTCATTCTTAGGATAAAGATACAAATCCACCTTTCCGAAAGGATTCTCCTCTATAGGGCAAGCGTTATGAGTGTAGTAATAGCCACACTTAACAAATTTTGCTCGCTCATCTAAGTTAAAACGTGCACAACTAATGGTCTTATAGAGCGCTTGCTCTACCTGAGTGTTCAGTGGTATATCGTTAATAGTAGGTGTATGCTTAGGGGCATCCCCACAAAAAGAAGTGCTAAAAAGACTAAGAAGATTCTATACATATTATAGTTTTCTTTTTATAAGGTACAATAACAGATGCCATAAATATCTACAAATATAGACGCTATAAACTCACGTCTCTACCTTGTTTACGCTATTTTGCCTCTACGCCTACTCATATCATTTTTACAATCCTCTTCCAATTGTCTATAACTCTTCACCCACATACCCAACTCCAAGTATTCGCTGGCTTTACTTTTCACTCTTCATTTTTCACTTTTCACTTAAAAAGTATTCTATCTGTCGTTCAATAATCGTTGTGGGTTTTGCCATCTTGGTATTCAAAGCGTCCTATCAATTGCCTTTTTATCATATTTGTACTCAAAAACTCTTCTTCTGAGCAAAATTTCTATTGAGCAGCGAGAGGATTCGATCACAATCCCCATGGCTATTGTAGCGATATTTGGCTTTATTGAGAATATTCTCCCCCTTATCCACTATATTTTGCTCCTGTTCTAGAGCCGCCCTCTATGGTCATAGGTAGAGATGAACTTGGCGAGAAATCCTCCCTAAGAAAATTGCTTTCGGTCTGTCGTCCTGCATCATCATAGACAAAAAAAGGCAGAATAGAGCAAAACCCTTCCCCGTCATAGGTTTCTTCTTTGGTTACATTGCCACTCCCATCACAGTTGAACACTGTAATGCCTACTTTTCTCCCTTTGAGGATCCAAGTGTAGTTTGTATTTCTTTTACCTTCTGCTTGCTATAGGTATATTCGTAGCGCAAGGTCTCTGCATTGCGCTCGTCAAAGAATATTTCCTTGACAAGGTTACCCCTGTGCATCAAAGGTCTTTTTCTATGTTCATCTCGGCCGAAGCGCCCCCTTTTGAGCTACTGCCCCATTTTCCTTGACATGGTAGCCCCTGATACAGAAGTGTTTTTACCCCCTTGTGTAGAAATTCACGCTCCCAATCTGTCCTCTCTTGTGCATAAGAGTAACAGACTAAAGCAAATAGGCTAAGTACATGTAACCAATGGCTTGTAATCATTTCATTTACAAATCGTTTTGTGTATTTAACTTGCGCTGATGTGCGGCTCTTATACGCTTAAGGCGAATCATTACCTCATCTCTGTGCAAGGCATCTTTGGCTACTTTACCCACGGTAAGTCCCTGTACCAAAATAGAGAAGAGCACCACTATATAAGTAACCTGCAAGAGGGTTTCCTTCATCACCCCCTGATCCTGAGGGATAGAAAGCACCAAAGCGATAGAAACGCCGCCACGTACCCCACCCCATACCATGGTAATAAAGGGGACCTCGCGAATAGGAGCTAACCTTGCGCAAGATTGTCTGAGCTGGGATATAAATCGCCAAGGCACGACCCAAAAGACATACCACAATGGCAATCCCGCCCAAGAGGAATTGTTTGTCTAAATTATCTATCAAAAGCATCTCAAACCCGATAAAGAGGAAGAGAATAGCGTTCATGATCTCATCCACAATCGCCCAAAAACTTACTCAGGTAATCCCTATTCTCCTCACTGCTGGCCTTCTTGCCTACATTACCTACAAAAAGCCCTGCAATAACCATCGCCAAAGGCGAAGACACATGAGAAGCCTTGGCTATCAAGAAACCACCCATCACTACCGCAAGGGTTACCAAAACACTCACATGGTAGTCATCGGCCTTCTTCATCATCTCGGAGGCAATCAACCCAAGATAGCCCCTAAAAATATCCCTCCCCTGCTTCCAAAAGAAAGAGCTTGGTTATAGCATTAAACGAAGGTTCAAAAGTAGCGTCGGTAGCCAGCTTAAGCACTACGGCAAACATCACTACGGCTACCCCATCGTTGAAGAGAGATTCACCTGTGATCTTTGTCTCAATACGCTTAGGTACATCGGCCTGCTTGAGTACGCCCAAAACCACAATAGGGTCGGTAGGTGAGATGAGCGTACCAAAAAGTAAGCAATAGACATAAGGGATATCTATCCCTATCCAAGAAGCAATATAGTAGAGTAATCCTGAGATAAAGAAAGCCGAAAGTACCACACTTATCGTCGCATAAGTAAGGATCGAGGCTTATATTCTTTTAGGTCAGAGACATTGATATGCAAGGCCGCTGCAAAAGTAGGAAGTTAAGCATGGCACTCATTAGGATTTCTGTAAAATTAAACCCCTCTAAGAATGCTTCCAACCTATGCGCTAAACCCGAAAAGATAGCCCCCGAAAAGGCGAATCCCTACCGATACCATCATGGCAATCACCATGATCCCAATGGTCATCAGGGAGCTTTACATACCTGACATTCAGATAAGAGAACACAGCAGCTAAAACAATAATTACTGAAAAGGCGTAGTATAATTCCATAGAGTCTTTTATTTTGTCGCAAAAATACAAAAATAATAATAAATGACAAACGACTAAAGAGAATTTTTATTCCTTAATAATACGCTATCTCGTATCTATATAATTCTATAGGGACCCTCATTTATAACAAGTCTTTCTATAGGATTATGATATGTATCTTCTTGATAATAGTACTGCCTATTATAGATTTCTCCTTCTTGACTAACATAAACCTCTTCTACAAGGTGCTGACACTCATCATAACACTTGCGCCAACAAAGCCTCCTATACAGAAGAGTCTGGCGGGTGTACTTTTTAGACTTTGTTGTTTTTACTTAATTTGGCTTGTGTTCTTTTAGCTTTCTCTTCAAGTAACAGCTTTTTCAAGCAATTCATTTTGAGCAAACCACTCCTGATAAGTACGTCTGTAGCCGGTTGTAGGTTTTGTTGCCTGTTGAGGTGTATTAGTTGTCTGTTGAGCTATATTCACTGTTTTTTGAGGTGTTCTCACTACTTCAGAATCCGAGGGTTGTGCGGCAGGGGTATCTTTAGCAGTGCAAGGTAAGGCTTGGGGGACAGGCTTTTTCGTCCTCTATAGAGGCTACAGAAGGCAGCTCCTGCCAATCGCCCTAAGGACATAAGCATCTTGATCGCACTGAGTTGTTCACGTATGGAGGGATAGACTGTTTTCTCTCCTTGCTGTTGGGGTTGCCCATTGGCAATAGCCCAAAGGGCTTGAATGAGTTGTTTTTCATGACTATAGTGTTTTTAGGGTTACAGTTGACTGAACCCCTTTATTTCTTAAATTTCAGAATACAAAATTACAACATTTTTAGAGGTAAAAACAATATTTTTGCAATAATAAAAATGAAGTTAATTAACAGTGATTAGTTGTTGGCAATGCGTGGTCAGTGTCGTAACTCAAAATTCAGAACTCAAAACTCAAAAACTTGTTTGCCTTTTTATCATTATATTTCGTATTTTTGCCCCTTAGGAAAACACTCAAAAAAATGCTTAAAACAACTCACGAAAATCCTTATTTCTACTCGCCTAATGGCAGTGCTTTTCTTGGCCTATGGGGCTGCCCTTGCTATGGGTACTTTTTGTGGAAACTTGGTATAATACCGACACAGCCAAAAATCTGGATCTATAACGCTTGGTGGTTTGAACTCATCATGGCGCTTTTTGTCATCAACTTTATCAGGGAATATTGGCCGCTATCGCCTGCTCAAGCGCGAAAAATTGGGCGGTTTTTCGTCCTGCATGCCTCTTGGATCTTCATCATCGTGGGGGCTGCCGTTACCCGCTACATCAGCGACGAAGGCAAGCTCGCCCTACGCGAGGGAGAGGAGGCTGACTTCTATACCTCGGAGCTAACCTATATCACCGCCCGGTAGATGGCTCTTACGAGGACAACCCTTACGCAAAGCCAAAACAAACCGAGGTGCTCTTCTCCGAGTTACCTCCAATTCCTATAGCTGGTCTTCTGACTTCAAGAAAAGGATTTCCGTATAGACCTCAAACGATTTATCGCTCATGCCGAGGCTACCTTTGTGGCGGATCCCCAAGGTGAATCCTATCTGAAGATTGTAGAGGCCGCTGGCGGAGAGGGACACGAACACTACCTCAAGAGTGGTGCTACTGAAAACTTCCATGGCCTGCCCATCTCGCTGAACAACCCCTACCGAAGGGGCTATCAACCTACAAATAACCCCTGAAGGGAGCTATATTCATACCCCTTATATGGGTAGTTATATGACCATGGGAGACCAAAAGGTGTTTGAGGTAGCCAAAGATAGTATGCAGCCTCTCCAATACCGCTGCTTGTACAACATAGGCGGCATGCGCTTTGTTCTGCCTGAGCCAATGCAAAAAGGGAAAATGGTCATGACCTCTATCCCTGAGAAAAAACAAAATGCAGGTGATCTCAGTGCCCTTGTGATGACTATCACCTGCGAAGGTGAAACCAAGGAAGTGGAGGTCATCGGTAGGCGTGATGAGATCAACCCTCCCTCCTCAACAGAGGTAGGCGGACTTACCTTCCACCTGAGTTATGGTTCAGTGCGTACGCCCCTGCCTTTCAAAGTGAAGTTGGACGACTTCATCGCTGACAAATACCCTGGCACCGAGCGTAGTTACTCCTCTTTCAAGAGTAAAGTAACTGTAACCTCACCAGAGGAGACTTTCAAATATGATATCTACATGAATAATATCCTTAACTATAAGGGCTATCGCTTCTTCCAAGCCAATTTCTTCCCCGATGAGAAAGGGACTATTCTTTCTGTCAATCATGATTTTTGGGGTACCTTGCTCACTTACATAGGCTATACCCTACTCTATATAGGGCTTATCGCCAGTATGTTCTTCGGAAAGACACGCTTTGTCCAGCTCAGTCAAAAAGCTCAAAAAGCTCTATAACAAACGCCGAGGTGTCCTCACTCTTTTGGCTTTGCTCTTTTCCGTAGGCGCCTATGCCCAACATGATTCTTTTTTGAACTGACTCCCAAGCAGATAGACTCGCTTATCAAGGCCACTACCGTCAAGAAGGAACATGCCGACCGCTTTGCTCACTTGGTAATCCAAGACGAAGACGGCCGTATGAAGCCAATCAATACCTTTGCTTCTGAATTGCTCAGAAAAAGTCAGCAAGGCCGATACTTTCCGCGGACTGGATGCCAATCAGGTATTCCTCTCCATGCTGCTGAATCGTCAGCTATGGTACAATGTGGATTTCTTCTATATCAAAAAGATAACGACAGCCTACACAAGATTTTTAGGGTGTAGAAAAAGGCCTTAAGCGCGTAAGAGCTTTGGATTTCTTGGATAAGGAATATAACAACAAACTCAATCCTTACTTAGTGGAGGCCTATTCCACCTCCAACCCCAACCAATTCCAAAAAGGAGTTCAAGGAAGTAGATACCAAGATGCATCTTTTTGGAGCGCGCCCTTTCGGGGAGTATGTTGCGCATTTTCCCACTGAAGGATAGCCCTAACAACAAGTGGATTTCTCCATTAGATATATACGAAAATCCTACCTATACGCAGGACACCCTCGAAGCTGGCTTTATCAAGCACGCTTTCCGCTGGTACCTCTCCTCTGTAAAAGATGCCGTGGAGACAGGCAATTACAGCGATGCGGATAAGATCCTGACTGTACTCCAGCAGAACCAACGCGCTGTAGGGTAAGGCGGTAATTCCTTCCGAAAAAACAGATAGAAGCCGAGATACTTTTACAACAAGTATGATGTCTTCAAAAAGCCTCTTTAGCTGGTACTTATATGTGGGAGACAATCATGTTTGTCGTGCTTATCGCGCGTATCTTTAAGGAACGCAAGGCACTGCGTATCACCACGCAAGTATGTACAGGATTGCTCTTTTTCCTCTTTGCCCTACATACCGCAGGGCTTGCTTTCCGCTGGTATATCTCAGGCCATGCCCCCATGGAGTGATGCTTATGAGAGTATGATCTATGTGGCATGGGCAACTATGGGTATTGGATTGTGTTTCGCCCGTCGCTCACCACTAAGTCTGGCTTCCACCGCCTTTGTAACCTCCATGATCCTGATGATTGCCCACTGGAACTGGCTTGACCCTTCCATAGGCAACCCTACAGCCTGTACTCAACAGCTACTGGCTGATGCTCCACATAGCGGTGATTGTAGGTAGCTATGGCCCTTTCACCTTAGGGTATGATCTTAGGGGGCTATCAACCTCTTACTTATGATTCTTACCACGGCGAAGAACCGAGAAAAAAATCAAGGGTGTAGTAGATGAGCTGACTATCGTCAATGAATTAGCCCTTACCGTGGGGCTTATCATGCTCACTATTGGGAACTTCTTAGGTGCGCAATGGGCTAATGAGAGCTGGGGACGCTACTGGGGTTGGGATCCGAAGGAGACTTGGGCGCTGGTGAGTATCATGGTCTATGCCTTTGTGATTCATATGCGTATTGTCCCTTCCTTACGTGGCGTATGGGGCTTTAACTTTGCCAGTGTAGTGGCCTTTGCCAGTATCCTGATGACCTATTTCGGGGGTTAATTTCTACCTTTCAGGACTACATAGCTACGCCAGCGGAGAGAAAGTGATTACTCCAAACTTTGTCTATTATGCGGCTGTGTTTGTCATGATTTTTAGGCATTGTGTCTTTTATCAGACGGAAAAATCTAAAGGAATAGCTTTTCCATGAAACCTATTCTTCTATTACCATTCTGCTTACTGCTCTTTGCCAATTGTGAGAAAACCAATTCTGAAGCAGCAGCACCTTCTGTCCCTACAGATTATGATCAAATGCAAATAAAACAGTATATCGAAAGTCAGGCAAATATCCTTAATCCTGAACGAGGATTCTATACGCATCTCGGTTTCTCTGCAAGCAAGAACGAAACGCTCTCGGCAAGTGATATCCAGAAATATCGTGAGGAAGGCATCTCCCTTGTGTTCTCTATATACTATCTAAAGGAATTCCGTGACAAACCTATATCTGAGGCTTTTTCTTGAGCAAATCCGCCACAATATGCGGGTACTGCGTGAAGGGGGAATAAGGCTATTGTACGCTTTGCTTATACTTCTTCCAGAGAAGAGAGACCTTGGGACGCCCCTTGGGAGATTACCCAAAGGCATATAGCTCAACTCAAACCCATCCTCCAAGAATATGCAGACGTAATTTGCCTGATGGAGGCAGGTTTTGTAGGGGTATGGGGAGAATGGTACTATACGGATAATTATGTATACAAACCTAAAGAGGGAGCGTATGCTCCCAGAGCTCGTGTTCTTGCAGCTCTTTTGGATGCGCTCCCCTCTGATAGAATGATTGCTGTACGTACACCTCAAGCCAAACTCCTTACCCAAGGTATCACCCCAAAGGATACTCTCAGCCTTTCGACAGCCTTCAAGGGGACTCCTCTGGCTCGTATTGCCGCCCATAATGACTGTTTTTTTGGCAGATGAAGATGATAAAGGTACCTTTGCTAATAACCTTGCTTATAGAAATTATTGGGAGGCAGAAAGCAAATATACTGCCATGGGAGGAGGACTTGTGCGCTTTCTTCCTTAGTGGCATGTAACCATGCTTTTAGCTCAATTCTCTCAATATCATTGGTCTTACCTCAATCAGGGACTATCACCAAGATGTTTTCAAACAATGGAACGGAGAAAAATGCCTTAATGAAATTCAGAAACGATTGGGTTATCGTTTTTCCCTAGTCAAGGGTTACTTCACCAAAAACTCCCAAAATAGGAAGTCCCTATCAGATAGAATTACAACTAAAAAAATACAGGTTGGGCATCTCCTTTCAACCCTCGCAGAGTAGAGTTATTGTTCATATCTCAAGAGAATCCTGATGAGAAATACAAAAATCACCTTAGCCGATGACCCTCGTTACTGGTTTGCAGGAAAAACAAGTATACTAAAGACTACTTTCTTGCTACCACATGGTATGAGCAAAGAGAATATACGATCTACCTAAACCTACCCGATCCACGAGAGCCACTTTCCAAAAAGAAAGGAATATAGTATACAATTAGCAAATAAAGATATATGGAACTCTCAAAAGGGATATAACAAGATACAAGAGGTCACACTCTCTGAAATAGGAGAAAAATAACCTAAAGAGGTATCCCTCTTTAGAAAAAAATTCACAGAGTAAAAACAATGCTATTTTATTGGAATAAGGCGTTACTTACTGAAAAACATAGCCTTACAAGTCCTAGCCAATTTAGAAATCTCTTCCCCTTAAAAAGCAAGATAGGCTATCAAAATTTAATTAAAAAACCAAGTATAGTCAGAAAAATGACGTATATTTGCAGCACAGAATCATGGTGATTATCCGATGAAATATACACAAAAAAAACCAGCAATTGTCCTCTTGGAGGACGGCACTGTTTTTCTATGAGAAGCTGTAGGAAAAAGAAGGTAGTGCTTTTGGTGAAATCTGCTTTAATACAGGGATGACTGGCTATCAGGAAATCTTTACCGACCCCTCCTACTTCGGGCAAATCATGGTAGCAGCTACCGTTCATATAGGCAATTACGGAGCTTTCTCCGAGGAAAACGAATCCGACGGGGTGAAGATTGCAGGCCTTGTATGTCGTAACTTTAGCGAGTATGGCTCCCGCCCTATTAGTGAAGAGTCCTTAGGCGCTTTCCTTGAAAGACAAAATCTCTTTGTAGTAAGCGATGTGGATACTCGTGCCTTGGTGTCCTACATACGTGATCATGGGAGTATGAATGCGGTACTCTCCACCGATGTGGACAACATAGAAGGACTCAAAAGCCCAGCTCAAGGCGCAACCGTCCATGAAGGGCTTGGCCTTAGCCCTGAAGTATCCACCAAGGAGGCTTATTTCGTAGGAAATGAAAATGCCCCCTATCGTGTGGCTGCCTTGGATCTGGGTATCAAGCGCAATATATTGCGCAACTTGGCGACTCGTGGTGCCTATATCAAGGTGTTTCCACATACCGCTACCTTTGAAGAACTTAGTGCTTTTTGCCCCTGATGGCTTCTTCCTCTCCAATGGCCCTAGCGACCCTGAACCACTAACTGAGGCCATTACACTTACTCAGCAAGTTATTGACAGTGGTAAGCCTGTATTTGGCATTTGCCTAGGGCCACCAGCTCATTGCCCTCTCCCAAGGGGTACCTACCTATAAGATGCGCAATGGCCACAGAGGAATCAACCACCCTGTAAAGAACCTCCTTACAGGCAAGAGTGAGATTACCTCCCAGAATCATGGTTTTGCTGTTGATAAGGAATTAGCAGAAAAAGAACCCCAATATAGAGATCACCCTACCTACACCTCAATGATGGTACTGTAGCGGGTATTCGCCTAAAGAACCGCCCCGTATTTAGCGTACAATACCACCCTGAAGCAGCTCCAGGCCCTCATGATGCGAGCTATCTTTTTGATGAATTTATTACAAATATAGAAGCATATAAAAGAAAAATAAATAACGTGAGTTCGATATACAAAAAGCTCCCCCTGATTTTCACGGATTTCACAGATTCTCTATGTTTGTGTAATCATGCTGTTAAGATTTACACTTAGTTGTTGTATCATTCTCTCTGTGGAGTCTGTAGGAGAAAAAAATATAATTTTATTTATGTCGAACTCATGTTAGCTTTAGCAGATGTAGCAGGTTGTTTTTAAAAACACATATATGAAAATATATATTTCTGATTATTCTATGTTTTGGCTTTTAGAGGCTTTTTATCTCATGTCTTCTTCTGCTAGAAAAGATAAATTTATCAAATTTCATATTGACTTCTGTAACAAATTCTCTTATTATCATTTGTTCAGTTTTTGAATGTAAGAAAAATTATTGAAAAAGGTTCAAAAATAGAAACCCATAAAAATAATAGAAGGCTGTCCAGATATTTAGGACAGCCTCTTTTCTTACATTATGGAAAAGGGCGTGTTGCTATTTTTAGACTTGTAATACCTGTCCATAAAAACAAAGTTGATGGAAGAGTTTTCCCTATTAGTTTTTGATACTGATAAATAAATTCTTCAAAGGTAATTTCTTCTTCTCCCTTTGACATATAGAGTACCTCCTTATCTGTATGGTCAAAAAAACAATTCTCAATTCTTTGTCCTCTGAAAGAAATATATCCTCTTCATATCCTACTTTTTCATAGAAAACCAACCTGCTGATTATTTGATTTTTAAGTACATATATCTTTTTCTGTAGCTTTTCTTGCTTAACTACACTACCCATTTCAGTAAAAATCTCTGTATCTGCTGTTATCTCTATCAAAGGAAGTCCTAACGCTTCTCTGTAACTGTTTTTTTAAAAACTGAAGTAATAGAAATTTCTGTTCCTTTCTTACTTGGCGAAAGTTTTCCTTTAAGAAAATTCTTTCTTTTCCTCCACCAATATATAAGTCCCAATAAAGGAAGAATAAGCCAAATATAGGCATATATGAACCGACATCCAAAAATCCTTAGTGAATCCCTCCATACCTCTATTATTTCTCCAAGAGTTGTCTTTGCATATCCATCGTAAGGCGATAACTTCCCTCCATAGAAATTACTTTTCGGCTCACATTTTCTATCTGTTTTCCTTCTTTTTGTCCAGAGGAAAGAAGAATGAAAACACTTGGTTTTCCATTGAGCTTAGCTACTTCCTCTTGCCAGCCTTCCCAATAGAAAAGGCTTGTAGAAGAGATGTATATCCCCGCTTAAGGTCCAGCCGACAAACTCGAATAGCCGCATTCCATTGGTTCCCAAGCGAGTGTATCAGGGGCTAAGTAGTACATCTGTCCTAAAGTCATCTTGTCCAAATGCTCCCCATTGATAGCAAAAAGTCCCCCTAAGATATCATCTGCTACCAAAAAGAAATGCAGGAGGTTCCCCATAGTGCTCAAAAAGATTTCCCTTTGTTCCACTGAAACATTCCTCTGTCTAACCTCTCACAGCCAGAGCCTAAAAAGGCGTATCCAGCCTCCATCTATAAGAATACCACCCGTTTCATAGATAATAGCTCCCATAGGCGAACGGGTAGTTATTTGTGCATTCAGTAGTTCTGTTTCTGCTCGCTTGGCATCACGGGGCAGTACTTCATAAGAATTGATGGCCTCTTGCAACCATTCTTGTACCAAGTCCCAACCGGGTTCTTCCTTATTGATCAACTCTTCTAATGTTCTCATATTTTCCTTTATATTAAAAAAATACTGCCCTACACTTGTAGGGCAGTATTACCAATAATATTAAATAAAAAATTATTTCACGATATAATTTTTGAGCTATCTCTTTAGCTACTTTTTCCAATACAGAAGTAATCTCATCATTAATTTTTTTCCTGCTTTGAGTTGTGCAAGGGTATCCTGGTGAGCTGTGCGAAGGTTATCCAAGTATTCTTTTTCAAACTCACGTACGCGCTCTACTGGAACTTGGCGCAATAGGTTCTTAGATCCTACATAGATAATCGCTACTTGGTCTTCTACTTTGTATGGAGTATTAGAAGATTGTTTAAGGATTTCCACATTGCGCTTTCCTTTCTCAATTACATTGCTGGTAGCTGCATCAAGGTCAGAACCGAACTTAGCAAAAGCCGCCAATTCGCGGAACTGTGCTTGGTCAAGCTTAAGGGTACCTGCTACCTTCTTCATAGACTTGATCTGAGCAGAACCTCCCACACGGGATACAGAGATACCCACGTTAATCGCTGGACGTACCCCAGAGTTGAACAGGTCTGATTCGAGGAATATCTGCCCATCGGTAATAGAAATCACGTTGGTTGGGATATAAGCGGAAACGTCACCAGCTTGGGTTTCTATCACAGGAAGTGCGGTAAGAGAACCACCACCCTTTACAAGGTGTTTGATAGAATCAGGAGGTCATTCATATTGCGGGCTACATTGTCGTCCTTAATCACCTTAGCAGCGCGTTCCAAGAGGCGAGGTGCAAGTAGAACACGTCCCCAGGGTAGGCTTCACGTCCAGGCGGGCGACGAAGCAAGAGGGATACCTCACGGTAAGCCATGGCTTGCTTGGAAAGGTCATCATAGATAATAAGTGCTGGGCGACCTGTATCACGGAAGTATTCCCCTATGGCTACCCCTGCAAAAGGAGCATATACCTGCATTGGTGCTGGGTCAGAAGCATTGGCCGCTACGATAGTAGTATAGGCAAGTGCCCCTGCATCTTCCAAGGTTTTAGCGATCCCTGCTACAGTAGAGGCTTTTTGACCAATGGCTACATAGATACAGTACACTGGATTACCTGCATCGTAGAACTCTTTTTTTGGTTGAGGATCGTATCGATACATACGGTAGTTTTACCTGTCTGTCTGTCCCCGATTACAAGCTCACGCTGACCGCGTCCGATAGGAATCATAGCATCAATAGCCTTAATCCCTGTTTGCAAAGGTTCATTTACGGGTTGGCGATAGATTACCCCTGGTGCCTTACGCTCGAAAGGCATTTCGTAAAGTTCGCCTAAGATAGGGGCCTTTACCGTCAATAGGGTTCACCTAAGGTATTGATTACACGTCCTACGATCCCTCCCCTACTTTTGATAGAGGCGATGGTTTTGGTACGTTTTACGGTGTCCCTTCTTTTATTTGGGTAGAAGAACCAAGGAGTACCACCCCTACGTGATCTTCTTCAAGGTTAAGCACCATTCCTTCTTGTCCTGATTCGAAATGGACAAGCTCTCCGTTTTCCACTTTGGAGAGACCGAAAAATGCGAGCAATCCCATCTCCTACTTCTAATACCGTCCCTACCTCTTCTAAAGATACCGACGCATCGAAGTTTGCTAATTGTTTCTTAAGAATCGCTGAAACTTCAGCCGCCTTTATTTGTGCCATTATTTTTTTATGTATGAATGTATTCTTTATTTTGCCTTTATTTATAAAAGTTACCTATTGACACTTCTATAAATTTCCGTGCAAAGATACATCAAACCCACCAGCAGTTAAATCACTTTTTTTAATGATTAATGGTTAATGATTAATGCCAATAATCATTAATCATTATTGACATTAATCATTATTTCCTATTTTCTTATCGTACTTCACATAGAGGAAGGAAGCGATCATAAGCAATACACCAAGTATGACCAATACCACCACTCTGGAAATAGTACTTAGGTGCGCTATATCATAGAAAAAAATAGCTTGACTAAAGTAAAGAGAATTACAGATATACTGGCTATTCGCATATAGCTTTTGCTCTGATGTATTCCCTTTACAAGCATGAACACACCATAAGACACCCATAAGATGCTCAGCCCCAATTTGTAATTAGCCGTAGCTCCCAAAAGTTCTGTCCAGTGTAGCCATTCGCTACTTACCACCCATAGAACAACCCCATAAAAGCACCAAATCACGTACCTTATTGTTTTTGAAGTTGATAGCCTCTGCATCGAGCAACTTGTACGTCTGCCATAACAACAGAGCAAAAGCCAATAGAGCTATATAACGGATGATTACATACATCATGCCAGGGGTATAACTTAGGTATAGCCCTCTGAGTTCGCTGAGCAAATACAAGCCTTGTGTGAGCATGATCATTCCTATAACAAGATTGAAAACCAAGTTGTTAAACAAGATTTTTTTCCTTGCGAATATAGCGCGTATCTATCCATGTAAAGAGTGCAAAGTAAGCCACGGTATAGACAATAAGCCACATTTGCTTAAAGTACTGCAAACTATCATAGGCTTTCATTCCTGTATCTGCTTCTACTACATATTGGTTTATCCTTATTGCCCAATAATTATATATCTCTATATAAAAAGTGGCATATAGCACTATAAATAGGAGTATATTGATCCCATAATCAAACGTTTCTGAGGCCTTTTCCTATAACGGCTATTGATATAGGAGATCCCCGCCACTATACCCACATAAAGCAATGAGTTAAGGAAGGTAGTATTGAGAAAAGCTGTTACCTTCTCTGGAATTGAGGCGACATGTTCCTGCATTTCAATCCAATTAGTCCAAAAGGCTAAAAAGTCGCTAAAGGGAGTACTATATGGAGAGCATCTCATACATACGGATTTTTGGTACGTCCTACCCAGAAGAGACCTCCTGCTTCCATTGCCCAGAAGAGAGTAATCCAAACCCCTTCAAAAATAGATAGGTATGGTAAGGGTCCCAAAAGAAATGGCCAAGATGAGACTTAGGTACTTCAGCTCCTTGGAAGCGCCCCTGACTACGGGTATAGTAATACACCAAGAAGTGGAAGAGCGCATTGGCCAAAGTGAATACCGTCAGATAATCACGTGTCTGAGCAAATACATTTTTCAAAGGTAAAGGATAGCCCTAACGAATAGAATAACAAGGTATTAGATAGCAAAAATAAGAATATCCCCTATGGTAAAAAGTATCCTTTGCCCAGAGCTTGCGTACAATGAAGGCAAAATGGAAGATCAGGTAATACACCAATAGGAATGAGAAATAAAGTCCCTGGTTATCCTTGTATTTGAACACATGAAGGGTCAGGTAAAGTGCCCAAGTAAAGACAAAGGCCGAATGATAGAGCCAGCGCCATTGCTTATAGAAGGATATAATCAATATCCCCACATTGATAAAAAGCCACATAGGAGAGCAGCACCCATACATGTCCGCCCCCCATTGCTCAGCAAGAAAGGCACCGCATAGCCTCCTACCATACCAATAAGCGCAATAATCTGCTGGTTTGTAGCTCAGAGCAAACCAAATAGTGGCAACCGTCACAAAGAACATCAGTGCGAAAGCTACCCCTGTGGGGAACATCTGGTAAAAAGTCATACGCCACATAGGTCAGGAAATAGAAAATCGCCATCGCCCCGCTGACGAGCACCGCACTGAATTTCTCATACTTAGGCTTTTAGGTAATAGCCCACTCCAAAGAGGGCACCCCCTATGAGGTAACCCAAGATAATACGCATGATAGGACTGATAAGGTCATGGTCTATGGAGTACTTCACCCCAATAAACACCCCAATAAGGATAATGGCAATCCCAATCTTATTAAAGAGATTACCCCCAATGAAGCGTTCCCAATCCTCTTTTTTTAATCAGTTTAGACCACTCTATCACAGGTTCTCTCGTATCCTTAGAAGCAGAAGCGGTAGCCTTAGGAGGGGTAATAGGCGCCTGCATAGCTACCTTTTGGATAGGTTTTTTTCTATGACCTCTTGGGCCTTTGGTGTTACAACCTCTTGCGCCTTTGCCGCTGGTGTCTCTTGCTCTTTGGCCGCTGGTGTCTCTTGCACCTTTGGCGCTGGTGCTTTTTCTATAGATGGAATTATCTCTTTGTCTGTTACTTGAAATACCTCTTTAGGTTTGGCGTCTCCCTTAGCTGGGGCAGCTGTAGAAAGCTGATCCAACTGGTTCTGCATTAGTAAGACTTTTTGGATAATATAGGACTGGTTACGGAGGATTCCGTCCAATTTTTTTGTCAAGGAAGCCCATTTTGTCCTCTAAGCTCATAATTATATGATTTTTGTTTGGGACAAATGTACAAAAATTTTTTTCAATTTGCTAAGTATATTGTTTGTATGCTGCCTTAAGACGCTTTAACCTGCTGGGCTAAGGAGGCGGGAGCGAGTACCTTTACCGAATCACTAAAAGAGCAAAGTCGCATGACTAAGTCGTGAGGGAGCTTCACCATGGGAAAAAGCAAGGGTTAGCTGTACGCGCACCTCTTTATCGTCTTCAGAAACAACTACTTGCGATGGGTGTAGCTTGAGTGTTTTAGCATATTGTCCTTGCTCATAGTTGAAAGAAAGGAGTATCTGTTGGCATGGTTCGCCTTCAGCCATGGAGATCCCATAGAAATGGTCAAAGAACGTTTCCATATCCAATTTTTGGCGTTTTACCTTTGTCTCTGTTACTCTTAGGTCGCTCATACGGTCAAAGGCAAATGCCTTGAGCTTGAAAGGCGGTTTGTCGTCCGTAGCGATAAGGTACCAGCGTCCTGGTATTCCCTTACAGCATAAGCCAACACCTGTCTTTCGGTGGTCTCTTCCGAGTAAAAAGCCTTGTAGTGGAAAGTAATCAAGAGGTTTTTGTCAATAGCCGTAAGGATAGGGTCAACATCTCCAACCCTCTTTCGGGTTGGGGTTCCTAAGGAGGATATGCTGATCTTTTGCCCTTCGGCAGGCCTCCATAAGCAGGAGGTGGTCTAAGAGCAGTTGTTGGTCTGAGAGGGTTTCAGGATCTATTGTCCATACCTTTTCCTTAGCATTAAAGACAATCTCTATACCAAAGGCACTTTCTATATCATCAAAGTCTCTCCTTATGGTTCTATCACTGAAGTTTATTCCCTCTTCCTTCAATTTTTTTCACTGATTTTTTTGTGCTGACAGACCCTTTTTATTAGCTGTAAGCAAACTTACTATACGTACTAAACGTTCTATTTGGATTGTTTTTGCCATGATTTTTTTAGTGATTAGTGGTTAGTGATTCTAATAAGTGTTCCCATATACGTTTGTCTATCTCTGCAAAGCCTTCGCCTACGTCATAGTTACCAACTTCTTCCTTTAAGCGGATAGGCTGGGGGCTATTCTTTTGTACATAATCTAAGAAATTAGCCCCTCCACCGCCTATATCTAAAAATAAGCATCCCTGTGAGGGAACTGTCCATTAAGAGTGTTTGTTTTTACCGTATTCATGTTTTTTTAATTTTTTTGATTACGGGTACAAAGGTAAGATAGTAGTTGGACAAACTACGACCGACTAAGAAAAAAATTTTTAGAGGAGAGGAGAAAATTATTCACTATTCGTTATTTATGGGCGAATTGTCTTTCGCCCCTACTTCTATATATCGTCCCCACTCGAAGCCTTCATTTTCCCTCACGCATGACGTAACCGAGTTGGTTGGTAGTCAGAACCGTATTGCCAATTCTGAAATCAGGGTTGATTAAAGTGGTGATGGCCATAAATCCAATAGTCAATGGCACTCTTTTCAATAAAATCGGTGAGGTCAAGGACAAAGGCATCGTTCAGTACGCTGCCCAAGTACATTTTGTGGGTAGTACTTGAGGGTAGGGACATAGTGGGTAGCCACTACAATATGGTCTATCTCACCCGCTTTCTTGGCTTGGGTAGCTTTTTGACGGCTGTTTTGAGAAACTTAACCGCTGTTTTGTTGAAAGCGTTGAAATCTGCTACTTGTAAGGAGTCTATTTCCTCTCCTTTTTCGGGGTTTTTGCACGGTGATATAGTGGAAGTCACTCATACCATACTTAATCTTGGCAGCATTCTTCCTTCCGATATGGCTCCACATTGTACAGAGAATCAGTTGGGTACGGCCGATACGCTCGGTATAGTTGTCTACCAAAAAGAGATTGGGGATTTCCTTCATTGGCTGCTCATAGCGGGTAGCGGCGTAGTTGTGTGTAAAGATATAGTACTCATGGTTGCCGGAATCCAGAACACTTTTTTTGTAGCCCTTGCATAGGGTCAGCTATCTCGCTCTTAAAGAGTACACGAGAGAGCTGTACAAAGGGACACAAATCGCCTGCGATGATCAGGATATCGCCCACGCGCTCTATAGCGTTGTTGTCAATCCAGTTGAGATTATCCTCAAACTCAAGGTGTAAGTCGGAAAAAGTATTGTATTTTTCATCAAATAATGGTTAATGTTCAATGATTAATGGTTAATGTTGTGGAGCAACCGTTGAAAGCATTCTAATCTTCTAAGACGCAATAAATTGCGTCTTAATGAATGAGATTATAGGGATATCTTTACTATTGATTTGTATTAATAGCCTTTTAATAGGGATAGGAGGTCGTCAGCCATTTCCTGCTCAATCTCCTTTTCTTGAGGATAGTTATTTAAGAATTTTTCTACAAACCAAGCATTTACCTCAAGACTAAAAGGTTCCTTAAAGGTGTTTTTATACACCTCTGTATTTTCTAACTTTTTAGAACGATCTAAAGAACGGAAAGATATGTATTTCTCATTTTGTTTTAGGTCAATTCTAAAAATCTAAAAACATCATTACCAACACCTTTACATTGAGCCGCATAAATATTTTCCTTATTTTTCATTATAGTGAACTCTAATTTTTCCATCTAATATTTTTGTTTATCACTTCAATATTAACATCAGAAGCTTTTACATTAGGTTTTGAAAAGGAAAGGAAGTTAGAGGTTTTCCCTCATAGAACTCTTTTTATATTGGTATCTATAGCCTCATATTCTGCTGCTGACACGGCGTAAGAAGGGTGAGAAATGGCAAGTACTTGTTTTTCCAAACAAATCAGCTCCTTGTACAAGAAGACGTTCGCTTTTTACCTTTTAGCAAAGTTTTTTTCAATTTTAGAAATGCTTTCCATACCCTTTAACCCTAAAACAATAATATGTTTAGGCTTGATAATCTCAATAAACTTTTTTTAGTGAATTCTATACAAATTTCTTCTATCTCTGTGGTTTGAAATACTTGTGAAATCTTTAATTCCTTTTGTTCCAAAAGAAAATATAATTTATAAAACAGTAATTATTGCTTTCTATTGATTCTCTTATAAACGCAATATTCTTCATTCCTTTAAAGATAGGCCAAGTATCTTTTTTTCAGCATAAGTTGGATTACCCTTTAATAAGCGTTCAGTGGTCATCTTACCATCTTTGAACTCCCATTTATCATTTTGTCTTTTGTTCTTTATACTCTCCTTGTGATCCAGGATTTAATCCAATAATCAAAAGTTCAGGATTCATTTTTAGCTTCTGACTGTAAGGGGTAGTAAGCTAAGTTAATTTCTTCAGCTATGGGGTGATTTTCTCTATCACTTCGGCTGCCCATTGCTGTAATTCTGGGGTGAATGTATTCATGTTTTATGTATTAAATTAAGGTACAAATATACTATTTCTAACTCAACCCTCAAAACTTCTAAAATTCTCCAACAAGCGTTCTATATTCTCCTTACCTACAGGGTTTTGGCTATGCACTTGATAGTCAGGCAGGGAGAGCTGGTGCGCTAAGCAGTACTCTACTAAGTATTTAGCACAGTCATAACCCGAGAAGTCTTCCCCTAAGTCGTGGTCAAAGGAAATAAAATCAGGCAAGCCCTTTCTCTCAAGATAGGCCACAAACTCCTCGTAACTATATACACGATCAAAACCCTCTGGAGTAGGGGCGCAAGTCATCTAAATACAACTGCATAATTGTTAATTGTCAATTCTTTCTTCCACGCGGCAAAGATATATGCAAATGGACAAACCACGACCATGTGCAATATTTTTGAGAAAAATATCCCCACTTTTCTTAGGAGTGGGGAAGTTTGTAGTTTTATTGTTCGGAGGCTTCATTTATTTTTTAAAAAAACTCAACTATTTCTGGTTTGTTTGTATATTTCTGAAGTATTTCAGTAAGTTTTTCAACCGCTTCATATTTTGAAAAAAACCTTCTTCTTCATTCCCTATAGCAGAAAAATGCATTACCTTTTAACATCATAATATAGTCTGTATTATCTTCGACCCATTCAAAGTCTTCTGAGAAAGATTCAGCAAAAAGGGATTTGTATTGTTCTTTTTTTATTTCCAAAATTCCTTTTCCAAAGACAAAAGCCTTTCTTATTGTAAGGGTAGTATAAAAACTAAATCCTTATCTAAATCACTATTTTTTTAGTCCCCACCGAAAATCAATATATGTGTTATACTTTTTCAACTTTAAAATTCTCCCCTACTACGATGTTTTGAAGCTCTTTTTCAAACTTCCAATCGTTTATTTCTTTAAGTAAGTTTCGAACTTCTTGATCATTAGTGTATTTTTCTGATCTTTTCAGTAATAAACTTACGCACTTGTTCTCCTTTGTTGTGGTATTCCCAAAGGAAAAACCTCCTCTTTATCTTCTGAGTTACATAGGAGAATATCATTTTTGATCTTTTAGATGCATTAGATAGTTGCTATTACTATCTTGGCTGATCATAAAAATCAGGGAATATATGCTCAAGTCTTTCTTTATACCGTTCTCTGGCTTTTCCCGCTCCTGCTTTCCAAATGGAAAGCCCTTTTGTGTGGTTCATAGATAAAGGCTATATCTCCCCATGCTCCTCCATAAGTCCAACGAAAATCATTGTAATAGTTGGCCTCATCACAATCTTTGTTATAGGAAAAAAATCAGAATGACATTCTATGGAAGCTAATTGATTGCTAAAAATCTTCTGCCCATCGGGTTCTTAGATTATTCATTGTATTGGCGGCTTCTCCCATAGTAAGCCAATCTTCTTTAGTCTTTAATTCTTTTTCTAATGTATTCATATAATAAGTATTTTTTTAGAGTTTGTACTATTCCAATATTCTATATAGTTTTTTTAACGAGTTGCTTAACAATATTGTTTTCTCCTCCCATAGCTTCTACACAAGAGTTGAGCCATTTCACAATATGGTTGTAATATGTCCAACAACTAATAATGCCTCCTTGTTCTTCCAAAGCTAATTTTTTTCAGGATAAGATTCTTTATAATCCTTAGGTCTCGTGCGTGTTTGCTCAGAAGGTATTCCCCATTGAGGAAGATATACAACACGAGAATGCTTAGGATCTAAAGGCTTTCTCTTTATCCCTATTATGAAAATTATAAATGGCACTTTCCCAATAACGATAGAGTTGATGCGATTGATCCTTAGCTCCATTTGACTTATTTTCTATGGCTATACTTATCCCTAAGCGACGAGATTGAATGAGAATATCTATTTGGTCTCTGCCATTAGAGCGTTGTTCTACTTCTACTGCCCAATCATTAGGCTCAAAAGCAGTAATATCAAAGCCTAATTTCTAAGGAATAACTTTAAAAACAACCCTCCTTGCCCATGATTTTTCACGAGGATTAAGGAAGAAAGCCAGGATTTGACTATGTTTGGTTTCTCCTATACCCCAAATACGACTGATGAAACTAATAAAATTAAAACCTTCCCCTTTTTCCTCTTTTTCTTTCCATTCAGTTATTGTTTTTTTCTGAATGTTTGTCAATAATGTTTGTACTTCCATAATATTTAACATTTAATATTTATTTTTCTTCTTAAAAACACACTAAGCGCAAGCTCCTTCTACTTCGTCCGGAGCTCGACCAAAGGCTAACACAAAAAGCAAAAAGGAATACCTGCGCTTATAAGGCAGGGCATTTCGTCCTTTGCTTTCCTTGTGCTATTGAAATGTTTGGTCGTATTCCGGAGCAGGGAAAATCAAAGCGAAACGCTATATCATGATATTTCTATGGTATGTTTATCTCAAATATTTAAGTGTTTTTAAAATTTGCGACAAATATACAAAAATTTTTATGACATGTATTTCCTTTTTGCCTATAAAAAAATCTATGGATTTATAAACTTCTTCCTTCCACGATGCAAAGATAGCCGCCTAACTGGACAAACCGTGTCAGGGTAATTGTTAATTATCAATTGTCAATTGTTAATTATTAGTGATTAGCCCTCATAACAATTAACGATTGACTGTTAAGCATTAATCATTGATAATCAAGTTGTTGAAAAAAAGAGATTAAAAAAATCAGTTGTTTTACTTTTTCCTTGTAAATATTATTTATATTTGCAGAGTGTTAGAACCATAATCAATGAAAGAAGAAATAACAATGGATCCGAATTATTTATTTGAAATTAGCTGGGAAGTATGCAACAAGATTGGTGGCATACATACCGTATTGGCAACACGTGCTGCTCTGCTCAGAGACAAGTTTGCAGACAAGTATATTACCATAGGCCCTGACCTATGGCAACACAAGGAAAAACCCTGAGTTCGTACAAGATGACGCGCTTTTTCCCTTCATGGCTCGCTCGTACAAAGGAGGAAGGCCTACGCGTAAGAACAGGGTATTGGAATATAAAAAGGAAAACCCATTGCTATTTTGGTGGATTTTTCCCATTATATTAGCGAGAAAAAATGAAATTCTTACCTATTATTGGAATACCCAACAGCTGGATTCGCTCAATGCCTCTTGGGACTTTACCGAGTCTGCCCTCTTTGGCTATGCCGTAGGAAAGGTCTTGGAGAGTTTTTATCCGTTTCCAAGTAGGGGTACGCGAACGTGCCATTGCCCATTTCCATGAGTGGATGAGTGGTACTGCCTTACTCTATCTCAAGCAGGAAGTTCCACAGGTGGGTACCGTATTCACTACTCATGCGACCGTCTTGGGTCGTAGCATAGCTGGCAATGGCTGGGCATTGTACAACTATTTGGAGGAATACAAAGCCTGCCGAATTGGCCTACCGCTTCTCCGTACAGCATAAGCACTTCCTAGAAGCTAAGGCAGCCTGCCAGGCCGATGTATTTACTACTGTAAGCGATATTACTGCTCGCGAGGCCGCACACTTCTTAGGCCGTATCCCTGAGGTGGTTACTCCTAATGGCTTTGACGAAGGTCATATAAGAGATCGTACCAGCTTCCTTGAAAAAAACACAAAAGAGCTGCCGCTAAGCTCCAAGAAGTAGCCCAAAAGGTTACAGGAACTACCTTTGAAAAAGAAACCTTTCTTTGTGGCTATTAGCGGACGCAATGAGTTCAGAAACAAGAGAATAGATGTCTTTATCGATGCCCTTCAAGAAATCAATAAGGATGCTACCTTTGACCGAGAAGTGGTTGCTTTTCATTCTTATTCCTTCGGCTTATGAAGGAACTAACACCGTTAGGGCAGACTTATACGACTCATTTGGTAACTGATGAATATCACAATACTATCATATCCAAACTAAAAGAAGCACAACTCTTTAACCAACTGCAAGATAAGGTAAAAAGTGGTGTATTGTCCGAGCTATCTTTTTGGGCAATGATGGGGTGTTTGACCTCTCCTACTATGACCTTTTGACAGGGATAAACCTTACTGTATTCCCGTCCTACTATGAGCCATGGGGCTATACACCTTTTGAGAGTTTATGCTTTGGGGTGCCTACCATTACCACTACCTTAGCCGGCTTTGGCTCTTGGGCTTTGGCACATTTCTCTAATGAAAACTTGGCCTTGAAGGTGCTCCGTCGCGATGACAGCAACTACCAAGAAGTGGTGGTAGGAGTGATAAGCCAAATAGAAAAATTGCCCGCCTCTCCCCTACTGCTTACGGAGCGCTATGGAAGATGCCCAACAGATAGGAAAGGCAGCCCTTTGGGATAAGTTTTTGTCTATTACCAAAAAGCCTACGAACTCACCCTCAACAAGTTACAGCCACGCTTGGCCAACCTACCTATAGCTGATACCGATGTGGAAGTATGGGAACAATCCAAGGTAGTCAATACGCCTTTCTGGCGCAGTGTGATCGTACACCGTGCTACTCCTGAGAAATTCAAAGCCCTTGAGGAATTGGCTAAAAACCTTTGGTGGTGCTGGAACGAAGAAGCTGAACAACTTTTCAAGAGCATAGATCCTGAAGAGTGGCGTCGTGTACATAAGAACCCTATTTTGCTACTTGACTCCATTTCGCTCAGTAAGTTCAAGGCCTTGGAGAACGATGCTGCCTTCATGGCACGTTTGGATAAGGTATACAAAGACTTCTTGACTTACATGGAAAAGAAGAAAGAGATGACCAATCCTTCCATCGCTTACTTTAGCATGGAATTTGGTTTGCACTCTTCTCTAAAGATCTCACTCTGGAGGTTTTGGGTATCTTGGCCGGCGATTACCTCAAGGAAGCCAGCGACAAGGCTACCAAGATCACAGGGGTGGGCTTGCTTTTACCGCTATGGTTATTTCACTCAGAAGATTTCCGCCTTTGGTAATCAAGAGTCCGAATATGAAGCTCAGGACTTTACCAAGATTCCTGTCTCCCCAGTGCTTGACAAGGATGGCAAATGGCTAAAAATCTCCTTGGCCTTGCCTGGTCGTACGCTCTATGCACGTGTATGGCGTGTGGATGTAGGGCGTATTGAGCTTTACCTCTTGGATACTGACTATGAGGACAATAACGAAGAAGACCGCACCATCACTCACCACTTATATGGAGGTAACTGGGAGAACCGACTCAAGCAAGAAATGCTTTTTGGGCTTGGGTGGTATCAAGGTGCTCCGTAGCTTAGGTGTTTCCTATGATATATACCACTGCAACGAAGGACACGCCGCCTTAATTGGTTTGGAACGTTTGAACAAATTTATCAACGAACATCACCTTTCTTTCTCCGAAGCGGTAGAAGTGGTTCGTGCCTCTTCCCTCTTTACAACGCACACCCCAGTACCTGCAGGGGCATGATGCCTTTGAGGAAACTATGCTACGGGCTTTCATAGGCGACTATGCCGAAAAACTCCATGTGGATTGGCAACAGATTCTTTCCCTTGGTAAGATCAATGTGAATGATCCTCATGAGAAATTCTCCATGAGTTTCTTGGCTGCAAACCTCTCTCAGGAAGTCAATGGGGTGAGTATGCTCCATGGCGAGGTAAGCCGTGATATCTTCAAAGATATGTGGAAAGGCTACCTACCAGAGGAACTCCATATCAGCTATGTAACCAATGGAGTACACCGTCCTACCTGGACTTCGCCTCTATGGAAAGAAGTGGAAGAAAAGTACTTCAAGAAGGAGGCTGGTGCCTATACAGAAGCATCGTTCGAAGGTATTTACGATGTTCCTGATGAGAAAGTAGCCCAAATCAAGCAAGAACTCCGCTCTAAGCTCATACGCCGTATCAAGCACAACCCTAACCGATAGTCAAAATATCACCTATTTCACTCCTCGTGAGATTGTGGAAGTATTCGATTCTCTACGTGATGATGTACTTACCATAGGTTTTTGCCCGTCGTTTCGCTACTTATAAGCGTGCTCACCTGCTCTTTACCAATCTAGACAGGGCTTGATGCGATTATCAATAACCCAGAACGCCCTGTACAGTTTATCTTTGCTGGAAAGGCTCACCCCGCCGACAAGGCTGGGCAAGACCTCATCAAGCATATAGTGGAAATATCCAAGCAGCCACGCTTCTTAGGAAAGATCATCTTCCTCTCTAACTATGACATGGACTTGGCTCGTACCCTGATTCAAGGGGTGGATGTATGGATGAACACGCCTACACGTCCGCTCGAAGCCTCTGGTACTAGTGGAGAAAAGGCCGCTATGAACGGGGTGATGCACTTTAGCGTACTCGATGGCTGGTGGGTAGAAGGTTACCGCGAAGATGCCGGCTGGATGCTTCCTCAAAAACGTACCTATGAAAACCAAAAAGTACCAAGACGAACTCGATGCTGAGCTAATCTACAACATCATAGAAGACCAAATCGCTCCTGCTTTCTATAACAAGGACAAAGAGGGCAAAGGTATTTCCATAGAATGGTGTAACTTTATCAAGAATACCATAGGTAAGGTAGCTCCTAAATTTACGACCTATCGTATGCTTACTGATTATGAAAAACCAATACTACTATCCACAGCAAAAACGCTCTAAACTCCTTAGAGCCAACAACTTCGAGAAGGCTATTGCCCTTTCTCAGTGGAAGAAGAAGGTTAGCCAAGAGTGGGCACATATACGAGTGGAGAAAGTGGTTGCCCCTAAGCGAGACTCGAACTGATCTCCTTGGGTAAAAATATGAGGGCAACTATAGACCTCTACCTAAGCGAACTTACTCCTGAAGATATAGGCTTAGAACTAGTGGTTACTCATAAGGAAGAAGGTACGCTAAAGGTAGACCAACTCATTCAGGCGGAACTTATTTCTTTCTATGACCGTGTAGCTACCTATAAGCTCTCCACTGCCACGGAGGGTGCAGGCCTCTTTATGATTGCTTTGCGACTCTATCCTAAGCATGAACTCTTGCCTCACCGTCAGGATTTCCCATTGGTGAAGTGGCTCTAAAAAGTTTTGAGTTTTGAGTTTTGAGTTTTGAGTTTTTAATTACTCAGACTAAAAATTCAAAAACTAAAAACTAACACTAAAAAGGCTGTCCTTCAGGGGCAGCCTTTTTTTAAAGATTATCAACAAAATGAAAAGTTATAACCAACTTTGTCGGGGATAGGATAAAAAAGTTGTATTTTAGCTCCCTGAAAAAAATGCACTTTATACAGCGGGTAACCTCTTGATTATAAGAATGTTCGCTGTAACCAATTACTTAAAAATAACAATGTATTCAAATAAAGATGAACGCTGGGAGGTGATTTCTCGTTATGAGACCCTGCTTAGCGAACATAAGGTAGGTTTTTTTGATAGCTATCAGTATGAGGATATTATCCTTTACTATTTTGAAAATGCCAAATATGCGAAGGCCAAACAGGCCATAGACACAGCCCTTAGCCAATTCCCTTTGTAGCTGCTCTTAGGCTCTTGCAGGCCGAGATGCTGATCTATGAGGATAACCTTCAGCAGGCAGGTGATATCTTGGACGAAATTCTCCACGAGGAGCCTTACAATGCCGGAGATATATGTGCAGCGCGCCCACTTATATTCTAAAAACAACCATACCAAGGCCATAGAACTACTCCAGTATGCCCTTTCCTTCAGTGATGACCCTTCGGATATTGATTCTCAGATTGCCATGGAGTATATGTATATGGAGTCGTATGCCTTGGCCAAGAAATATTTCAAACGCTGCCCTAACGCGCGATCCTGAGGATTATTTTTCCCTACAACAACTCCTACACTGTTTTTGATTTCTTAGGCGAAAACGAGCAGGCTATACAGTTCCTTACTGCCTTCCTTGACAACAATCCTTATTGCGAAGTGGCCTGGCATAGCTTAGGTAGACAATATATGGTTCAGAACAATTTTCAAGAGGCACTCAGGGCGTTTGATTTTTGCCATTATCAGCGATGACACCTTCACAGGCGCCTATTTTGAAAAAGGAAAAGTATTGGAACGCCTCAAGGAATACAAGTTGGCCATAGAGAACTATAAGATTACCCTTTCTCTGGACGACCCTCGTCTTTTTGCCTACTTGCGCATTGGCAATTGCTATGAGAAGTTGGGCGATAGAGTGATGGCTGAGCAGTATTATTTCAAGGCCGTACACGAAGACCCACAGTCGAGTAAGGCTTGCTAGCTTTGGTGGATTATTATGCTAGGGGAGAATGATTATGAAAAAAAGCCGAAAAATACGTCAATCAAGTACTGCTCAACGAAGGAGACAATCCGACCTTTTTGCGTCGTTGTGCTGAGATATACGCCCATGTAGGCCGCTTGGAAGAAGCCAAGCAGATATTCAACCAAGCCATGGATCTGGGGCGTTATTCTTACGACCGTCATACAGACGAGTGATTAACACAAAACACTAAATAAGAACATATATGGAACATTTCCAAAAGCTGGAGCGACCTTGTAAATCCAGAGTTTTACATTAAGTTAGGTGGATATTGGTTGGTATTATTCATCATCTTTGCCGAGACAGGGCTTTTCATGAGGCTTTTTCCTCCCTGGGGATAGTCTCCTATTTATTTCTGGTATCTATGCTGTACCTATGGTAAGGGATACCTTTTGGTATTACAGGTAGTGATTTCTTGGATACAACCATCATAGCCTCCTCTATCGCCCTGGCGGCTATCATAGGTAATATGGTCAGTTATTGGTTTTGGTAAGCGTAGCGGACATGCGCTTTACGAACGTAAAGATTCGTTCTTCTTCAAGCGCAAATACCTACTCAAGGCCGATGTTTTCTATAAGCAGCATGGTGCCGTTGCGGTCATCGCTGCTCGTTTTCTCCCTATTGTACGTACTTTTTGCCCCTATCGTAGCGGGGATTGTAGGGATGCGTCGAGGCCAGTTCATGGTATACAATATTATAGGAGCTATAGCATGGTCTTTTACCCTTGTTTTTATGGGACACTACCTAGATAAGCTCTTTATAGACCAATTTGGCATAGATCTCAAAAAGCACTTAGAGCTAATCGTCCTCTTCATTGTACTGATTACCACTGCACCTGTACTCATTAAATTAATTAAAAGATAAGACTATAGTGACTAATGACAAGTGACTAATGAGTAATCCTATGGTGGAATTAGTCATTAGTCACTTGTCATTATTTTTCTACTTTTTACCTTTTTACTTGTAGAAAGGTGGTAGTGTCTGAGCTTGTGTTCCTTCTGCCTTGCGGTGCTAAAAGCAAGATACACGCTTGAGGTAGCCAATCACACGAGTGGCGTGATCCACATTCTCGCTGTGGCACTCTGGGCACTCAAAGAGTGTACGCTTATCTATATGGTTGCATTCATTACAGATTGTAATACGAATGTTGAAACAGAAATAGTTACAACCCGCTAGAGCCGTTGCATTGAGCAGCTTGAGGAAGCCCTCTTTGTTGGGTGTCTCTTCCAAATTGAGGTGCAGAGCAGACCCCCCGTCTAAGTACTCGATAAACTCCTTGCCATGGAGGATAATCTTGTCCAAGACATTTATATGGTCGTCTTCCACTGCATAGAAATAGGAATTATAACACTCACGTGGAGAGAACAAACCTGATTTCTTGTCCCAAAGGGCGTTCTTCACTCCTAAGTTTTCCGCAGGGACAAACTCGGTATTGAACATATAACCATATATCTGGCGTGCCTTGCGGTTTTCATCATAGATAATCTTGAGGTGGTGGCGTACAAACTCCTTATACTGCTCATTGTTGGTAGGGGCAATATCCAAGTATTCGGCGGCCTCTACCATACCATTAATACCTATTGTCAAGAACTGCTTGTCAAGGGAGATAAAGCCCGCATCATAGACCGGTAGCAGTCCTGCATTTTTGTACTCCTCTATAAGTTTGCGAAACGCCACTTGGTACTTATGTATTTTACGTACCTCCTCAGCAAGGTTGCGCTTTTTGCTGAATGAGGGCGGTTCATGTTTAGTGTAATCACATTGATAGACCCCGTGGCCACGCCCCCTGCCCCTAAGGAATAACTAAAGGTATGGTCGGAAATCTCGTTGCGCAAGCGGCAGCAGGAAGCGAGGCTATCGGCACTCTCGGACTGATAGACAAAGAAGGAGTTCCCTTCGCTGAGTTCCCCAGCGCACATATTGGCAAAAATCTTGATCCACAGGCTTGCCCTTAGCCGTAAGCATAGCAGCTGTTACCACAGGGAAAAGTGAGGATCGCCTTAAGGCGTTCGGCATTGAACCACTTGAGGAAGAAGTGTTGCAACTTGAAGAGCCTATCATAGCTAGGGGCGGCTCATATCAGGAAAAACAAACTCACCAAACATGCTGTCAAAGTAAGGCTCATCATAGAGGGAGATATTCCAAAAACAGACTGGTAGCCACGGGCTGCCGCAGGCTGGTTAATGGCATAGACTACATGCTGGAGGTGATTCTCTATCACCTTGGGGTGTGTTTCCAAATAATCCTCTCCATAGTCCTTGGTGGCAAAGTGGTCAAAAATAGAGCAAAAAACTCCACTGTAGCCAAAGCCCCTGCAAACTGGGGAGCTAATGGCAAAGACCAGATTGACAAACTCCCCACAGAAGCTCTCCAAGTGCTTAGGGGCACGACTCTCCCCTCCGAGCTTTATCAGCCCGTCCAAGAGGAAAGGATACATACTGATAGACACGCAATAAGGCTTCAGAGAAGTCTCATCATGCACATAGATCTCGTGCGCCTCTATCTGGCGAATGTATTCCCCAGCGAGTTCTTCTCGAAAAGCTCCGCTATCTTGCGGCGTACCAGTTCGCGGTTGATTTGGATATTGATATCCTTGTTGATTTCCGCCTCCATGGTAGCGATGTTCTTGCTTGTTACATTGGCATTAGCATCTACCTGAGAGGCGGTAGCGGCATTTTCCGCATGCAGATATTGATTTATAAACTCAATTTTCTGCTGGATTTGATTTTTGTGTAAGTCGAATCATAGGGATCTGATTTATAAGTTATTAGTGATCAGTGGTTAGTTGTCAGTGGTTAGTGATTAGTTATCAGACTGATTACAGACTACTGTCTTCTGTCCTCTGACTACTGTCTTCTGTCCTCTGACTACTGATGATGAAACATTTCATTGAGTATTCTCCCAGTGCTTACCTCTATAAAGCGCTGGTTGGTAGTAGCTTCTGATAGGCCGCCTCAAAGCCTCTATCCAAGGGCCTGCTTTTAAGCCAAGTAAGTTCCTGTTTGATAGCTGTAGGTACCTTCTCTTCTGTAAGTCCTGTATAGAGGCAGGGTATGCAGCCCATAGGCACGGGCAATTTGTAGTTTATGGATAAGTGCTGCCTCTTCCCATTCGCCCCCATAAAGAGCACACAGGAGATCATATCCTTATAGCGCTCAAGGGTAGTGATAAACACCTCATCGGTCAGCGGAGTCCCTGTACCCTTTTTCCACAGAAAGGGCGAATGACACCCTTGCAGCGCAGTGGACAGCCAGTTACACTCACACATAAGCTGATTTGCCCAGGCACTTCCTGTAGAACTATTTGTAGGTCAGCGTAATAAATCATATACATATCTTTTTGTGGTATGGCAAAGTTAAGGAGAAAAAGAGGGCTTTTTCTCTCAATAGGATAAGTTATTAACCGAGTTTTTCAACAAGGGTTAATTATTTGTCAATAGGCAGCTTCTTTGATACTATAAAAAATTTATTTAGAAAAACACTATTTGCTGATTTTTAAAAACGCAATAAATTGCGCCTCTACACAGACGCTAGCTAAGACAATTCTTGGTGAGCATAGTCTTCTGTAGAGGCGCAATTTATTGCGTCTTAACGAATAGGTCTATACAATATTTTCTACTATCGATATTATTTCTATCCCTCTTAAAAAGCAAGAGAAAAACCTCTTTATTTCCACTAAAAAGCGAAAAGACTTGATTTTTACGCGTCCTAGGGATAAAAAGGCAAATTTAACGCAAAACAAGCGAAAAAAACACACCGTTTTTCCTTGCCAATCCAGAAAAAAGACGTACCTTTGGGGCGCTAATTAAAAATTCATAAAGAGATATGAACTTAAAAAAATTATTCTTATTGTGTCTCTTTGTCTTTACGACAATGGCTTTTTGCACAACAAACCGTAAAGGGTAGTGTAAAAAGACAGTAAAGGGAAACCTGTGGCGGGTGCTGCTGTGATCGTAGTGGGTACCAGTCGCGCAGCCACCACCTCCCCGAAGGAGCGTATTCTATTGAGGGCTCAGGCCGAGGAAACCCTACAATCCAACGCTCAGGGGTATCAAAACGTTCAAAGGAAAGTGGGATTAGAAACTACTATTGATGTAGTACTTCCTCAATTCCGAAGATGCTAAAACAGTAGGAGCTCTTGGTATAGAGCGTGATGCTAATGCTACAGGGTATTCCGAAACTACCCTTGAGGGAGGCGACAACCTCAAAGGAAAAAAACCGCAGGACTTGCCGCCGCAGGAAGTGGTATGGGACAGACTAAGATGACACTACGTGGTACAGGTTCTGTAACAGGAAGTAGCCAGCCACTGATTGTTATCGATGGAGTGCCTATGGCTGAAATGGGAGATGGTTATGGAAACTCTGCATCTGAAATTAACAAAGATGACATAGAGTCCGTAACAGTACTTACCGGTGGAGCTGCTACCGCCCTCTATGGTAGCCGTGGTGGTAATGGGGTCATCCTCTATACTACAAAAATCAGGTAAGGGAGGAAAAACCAATATCGATGTCAACTCTTCTGTAACATTTGAAAAATGCTTATATAGCACCTAAATTACAAAATGAGTATGGTGGTGATCTTCTCAAAGTTTCACTAAAGCAAACAATAGAAGGACGTGAATACAATATAGCAGATTATGGCCCTGATGAAAGCTGGGGTCCTAAATATGATGGTACACCTTACCTACCTTGGTATGCTTTTTGACAAGAAATTCCTTGCTGACCACTATCTAAAAACCTGTGCCTTGGCAAGCGCCTAAGAATGACGTGAGACAAATTCTTCCGTACAGGAGTTTCTATTAACAACTCTGTTTCTATCACGCGTTCTCTTTCAGGTACCAATCTACGTTTCTCTGTAGGAAATAGTGAGGTAACAGGAATTGTACCTACTACCAAAATGGAGAAATCAAACGTAGCTTTTAGCTTTACTTCTGATTTGTCAAGCAAACTGAAAGCAGACGGAGGTTTTAACTACTCTATCACTACCCGCCATAACCCTGGTTATACTTATGCAGACGCTTATTCCAATGGTGGGCTTCCTATCCTCTTATATGGATATACACAACGTCAGTTAGATTATAGAAATCTTGAAAGATTCTACAAATCAGAAGATATTAGTGACCCTCAACGTACTTGGAACAGAAATGCTTGGAATGATCCATCTGCTCGTTTTAGTAATAACGTCTATTGGCTCCTTAATGAGGTTACCTCTGATGATAAAAACCATCGTATATTTGGTAACATTGGTTTCACCTATAACTTCACAGATAATTTCTTTTTGGGTAGGTAAGATTTATGGAGATATCTATGCTCTTAAAACAGAAGGAAGAACTGCTGTAGGTACTTATCAGAACACACCTGACTATAACAAATATACTTATATCAATTCAGGATTTAACTACGAAACTCGTTTGCACTATACACCCTAACTTAGAGAGAATTTTTTTCCTTGACAGGATTCATTGAGCTGCTCGTTCAGAAAAACAGATATGATAAAACAGGTGCTGCTACACAAGGAGGCTTGATCGTACCTAATTACTATTCTATCGAAAACAGCTTACAGAAACCAACAGCTACTACTTATGCTTCATGGACTCGTACTAATAGTGTTTTTCGGAATGGCTCTTTAGGTTATAAGAGCACTTTTATTCGTAGAGGTTACAGGACGTCAAGACTGGTTCTCTACTGTATCTAAACCTATTTTCTACCCTTCTGTAACGGCTTCTTATGTATTTTCTAATTCCTTCAAGAATCTTCCTTCATGGTTCTCTTATGGTAAAAATCCGTGCAGGTTTAGCTCAAGTAGGTAATGATGCTTCTGCTTATGTACTTAAGACTTACCCTGTGATAAATAATCTCTTCCATGGAACACCAAACTATGGAGTGCCTGACACTCTAAATGATCCTGACTTACTTCCTGAAATCAAGGAAACTAAAGAAGCAGGTATCGACCTTCAGTTCTTTAACAGCCGTCTTTCTTTAGGATTCTCTGTATATGACATTCTCTCCAAAGACCTTATCCTTTCTCTCCCTGTAGATGCAGCAAATGGATATACTTACAAGAATATCAACAGTGGAGAAATGTCTAACAAAGGTTTTGAAATCACCCTTTCTGCCACTCCTGTACAAACAGATAAGTTTGGTTGGTATATTGATTGGAACTTTTCAAAAAACATCAACGAACTAACCAAATTATACCCAGGTCTAGCTCGCTACAGAGTATCAGGAGACTACTATGGTACTGTAAACCTCTATGCGATAGAAGGACGTCCTTTTGGAGAAATCTATGGGGCTGGATACGAATATGATGACCAAGGAAATCGTTTGGTAGATGAAAGAGGACACTATGTTCGCTCTAACCAAAAAAATCATTAGGAAACATCAACCCTGACTTTACTACTGGACTTACCAATACCCTTACTTATGGCAACTTTAGCCTTTCCTTTACTTTTTGATTACCAACATGGAGGTAGCTATTTTGCAGGTGCTTATATGTTGGGTATGATTGCAGGTACTCTACGTGAAACAACTGCTAATGGTATGCGTGAGAAAGATCCCAATGGTCCTGAAGGTCAAAAGGATCGTCCTACCAGGAGTATTCAAATCAGGCCCCTAATGCAGGAAAGCCTAATAACATAGCCATTAGTCCAAAAGAATATGGTACCACATTTATGTTTGATTTGGATGAACAAAGTGTGTTCGATGCTACCTACCTAAAATTACGTAGTGTATCCCTATCTTATGATGTACCACTACCTGAAACTAAGCATATCAAAGGCTTGAACTTAACCCTTTCAGGATACAACCTATGGACTGGAGCTTTGGCTTGGGATGGTATGGATCCAGAAACAGCTGCTTACAACTATGGTATGGGTAACTCATCCTTACCAACCACTAGAAGTTTTAGTCTTGCAGTAGGTTTGAAATTATAAAATTAACAATTAATAACAGATTACAGAGAATATGAAACGAATCGTAATATCCTTATTGTCTGTCGGACTGCTTTTTTTAGTAGTTGCGAAAAAGATTTTGGAGAGATTAATAAGAATCCTAACCAACCTGAAGAATACCTTACCTCTGCACTCTTTGGTAATGCTTCTTTTTGGATTTATGTATAACCTACGCAAAAATGCAAACTCTGCTTCTTTGATGCGTACTTGGATGCAATATACTTCAGAGACTACCTATACCAAAGAAAGTCGTTACCAGTACAAAGAAGGTGCAGGAAACAATCTTTGGAAACAAATCTACAAACGAGCTGAGGTAGCTAACAAAATTATAAAAACTCAATACTGACCCTGAAACTAAAGGGCAAGCAGCTGTCTTTGGAAGCAATTTAGGTCAAATATGTGCTGCACGTACTATGATGGCATACTTCTTTAGTATATTGACAGAAACCTTTGGAGATGCTCCTTACTATTCCTATGGAAGTCGAGGAAATAAAAAAATTTCAAGCTTTGCAATTGGAGGATTATATTACTCCTGAATATGCAGACCAAAAAGATATCTATTTAGATATCCTTAAAAGAATTAGGTGAAGTAAGTAGGATCTTAGCACTCTAAACGAAAATGATGAAGTCTTTTCTCAAGGTGATTTCATCTTCGGTTCTATAGGTAAGCTAAAACGTTTTACTAATTCTTTGCGCTTACGCATTGCTAACCATGTCAAAGACGTTAAAGATACCGAACTTAAGGCTGCTGCAATGGCTGTAATTAATCATTATGTAAGTGGTAATGAATCCGAACTTCTGAAAGAAGGAGAGAATGTAGACCTCCTTTTTGAAAATAATTATGATTATTGTGCGCCTATCTATAATGATTTCTTTATAGACCAACGTATGGACTATGTGCCTTCTAATACATTTGTAAAATTCCTTATAGGAACCAATAAGCATGCTCTGGATAGAGGTTTATCTTTTGGTGTAGATCCTCGTGTACAGAAATATTTTTGCCCTGTGGGAACTGGAAAAACAAGAGGCTCTTAAAGGAGAGTATGATGAACCAACCACAATAGACACAACCAAATATAAGGGAATGCCTTATGGTATGGCTGAAGGTACCACTGAAAGCTAATTCGGTGGAGGAACTAAAATTTCCTTTTTAGTTCAACAATACTCCAAGCTGAATATAGAGAAGTTCTTATGGACTATTCTGAAGTATGCTTCATCCTCTCTGAAATTAGAGGTTGGAACAATTACTGGTACAAAGCTGGGGTAAAAGCCTCTATGGACAAATGGAATGTAGACGCTACAAAAAGCTACAAACTTTATCAATAGTCTTCCTGCTACAGCAGAAACTGTAATGACTCAAAAAGTATGTAGCTCTGTATATGAATCCTAACGAAGGTTGGACAGAATATCGCCGTACAGGTTATCCTAAATTCCTAATCAAGGTAGGGAAAGAGTAAAAACGAACTTCCTTCTTGATGAAGACGGATCTGCCACAGATATCAATAACAATAGTTACAAATTTGAATCTATGTATGATGGCAATACTGGAGTTCCTGAAAGAGTAAACTATCCTTTGGAATACAAAGGGCTTAATCAAGCCAATTATAACAAAGCTAGAGCAAAAAAACCAACGGAGACTCTATGATGCACAAACTCATTTTTTTGCTGAGAACAGGCCGCAATAGGTAGAAATACATTTTAATCCTTTTTAGAGAGCAGTCTTAGGGACTGCTCTCTTTTTGCTTAAACTACCTACAAAAAGATATAAAAAGCTTTTTAATCATATTTTAAGTATATTAGTTTGTAAAAACAAAAATAATATATGATTTTTTATTTTTTTAAATGAGACATATTGTTGTTTAAAGAAAAAAATCGTATCTTTGGGTTATTAATCTAATTGTTATATTAAAGATATGGAACTTAAGAATCTATTCTTATGGGTATTCCTCCTATCCTCTACGCTTATCTTTGCTCAACAGACAGTTACAGGGAGCGTAAAAGATAGCGCAGGAAAAACCCTTGGCAGGCGCTACTGTACTTGTAGTAGGTACCAGCCGCAATGCAACAACAAATGCTGAGGGTATGTATGCCATTGAGGCACAGGGAAAGAAACCCCTACAATCCCGCCGCTCAGGGTTACCAAAATGTAGAGAGGAAAGTAGGCCTCGAAACAACTATTGATGTAGTGCTCGCACTCCTTACCGAAGATGCCAAAAGGTAGGCGCCCTTGGGGTAGAGCGCGATGCCAATGCCACAGGTTATACCGACACTACACTGGAAGGAGGAGAAGACCTCAAAGGAAAAACCGCAGGACTTACTGCTGCTTCAGCAGGAGGTATGCAAGGCTCCAAAAATGGAACTCCGTGGTAAGGGTAGTGTTACAGGAAGTAGCCAACCTCTCATCGTTATTGATGGGGTACCTATGGTGGATTTAGGAAGTAAATACGGAGATGTTTCTTCCGAAATCAACAAGGACGATATAGAGTCTGTAACTGTCCTCACAGGAGGGGCTGCTACGGCTCTCTACGGAAGCCGTGGAGGTAATGGGGTGATCCTCTACACCACTAAATCCGGAAAAAGGCGGAAAAAAACCAATATAGATATCAACTCTTCTGTGAGTTTTGACAATGCCTATATTGCTCCAAAGCTACAGAACGAATATGGTGGAGGTTCCAGCTTGGACTTTGTTAAACAAACTATCAACGGAACTACCTATAACCTCCCTCAATATGATGTAGATGAAAGCTGGGGGCCTAAATATGATGGTACTCCTTACCTACCTTGGTATGCTTTTTGATAAAAATATCTCAATGAGCACTATCTAAAACCTGTGCCTTGGCAAGCTCCTAAGCATGACATAGATCAGTTCTTCCGTACAGGGGTTACTACTAATAACTCTTTCTCTGTTACACGCTCTGTATCGGGAACCAACTTGCGTTTCTCCTTGGGGAACACCTCTACCTCAGGAATTGTACCTACCACTAAGCTCGAACGTACCAGCTTGGCCTTTAGCTTTACTTCCGATTTGTCAAGCAAACTCAAAGCAGAAGGAGGTTTGAACTATTCTATCACTACACGTGACAATCCAAACTATACCTATGCCGATGCCAATGATAATGGTGGATTCTCAACCGTACTCTACGGATATACCCATCGCCAATTGGATATGCGAAACTTGGAACGTTTCTACAAGTCTCCCAATGGCACCCAACGTACTTGAATAGAATTAGTTGGGAAGACCCTACCCCTAACTTCACCGACAACCTCTATTGGATGCTCAACGAAATTACTCAAAATGACAAGCGTCATCGCTTCTTTGGAAACATAGGGCTTACTTACAACTTCACTGACAACCTCTTCTTGGTAGGAAAGATGTATGGAGATATTTACTCTCTTATGACTGAATCAAGAACAGCTGTAGGCTCACATGATACTTCTCAATACCAAAGATATATGTATGAGAACGCTGCTTTCAACTATGAGGCACGTCTGCACTATAATCCAAACCTTGGTGAAAAACTTCTCCTTAACTGGCTTTATAGGCCTTTCACGTGCCCAAAACAAATATGCCTATGCTGGAGCAGCTACTCAGGGGGGACTTATTGTTCCTGACTTCTATTCGGTAGATAATAGTAAGGAAAGACCAAGAGGATATACTTACTCCTCATGGACACGTACCAATAGTGTATATGGAATGGCTTCCTTCGGCTACAAAGGCACCGCTTTCGTGGAAGTTACAGGGCGCAATGACTGGTTCTCTACCGTATCAGTACCTATCTTCTACCCTTCAGTGACTTTCTCTTATGTATTTACCAATTCTTTCAAGAACTTACCTTCTTGGTTTAACTATGGTAAGTTCAGAGCAGGCTGGGCACAAGTAGGAAACGATGCTTCTGCCTATGTACTTAAGACCTATCCTTCTGTATATCAAGCTTTCAGAGGATCACAATACTATTTGGTACCTAATGAGAAGAAAAAAATCCGGATCTCCGTCCTGAAATTAAGGAAACTAAAGAAACTGGTATCGATCTTCAATTCTTTAACAGTCGTCTCTCTTTAGGCTTCTCTTACTATGACATTCTATCCAAAGACCTCATCCTTTCCATGCCTGTGGATGCCTCAATGGATATATTTATAAGAAAGTAAACAGTGGGGAAATGTCTAATAAAGGGATTTGAAATTACCCTTTCTGCAACTCCTATACAAACAGACAAATTTGCTTGGTATTTGGATTGGAATATCTCTAGAAACAGAAATAAACTCATCAAGTTAGCTCCTGGATTAAATCGTTATAAAGTCACTTGGGAATACTATGGAAACGTAGAGCTATACGCCATAGAAGGTCGTCCTTTCGGTGAAATGTATGGTGGAAATTATGTATATGACGATGCTAAAAACCGCTTGGTTGATGAAAATGGATTCTATCTTCGTTCAAAAAGACAAAGAAGTTTTAGGCAATATCAACCCTGAATTCACCACAGGACTTACCAATACCTTTACGTATGGAAACTTAAGTCTTTCCTTTACCTTTGACTACCAACACGGAGGAAGCTACTACGCAGGAGCTTACGCCTTGGGTATGTACGCTGGTACTATACGAGAAACAGTAGCCAATGGTATGAGAGAGCGTGATGCGAGTGGACCCTAATGGACAAAAAGGGGTAGTGCTTGACGGAGTTGTTGCTCGTGTAGAGAATGACGGCACCATTGTTTCTACTGGAGTGAAGAACACTAAAAGCAATCAGCCCTAAGGAATATGGAAGTACTTTCTACAAAGGAATAGATGCGCAAGCTATATTTGATGCTACTTTCTTAAAACTTCGTAGTGTGTCCCTCTCTTATGAAGTACCACTACCTGAAACCAAACATATCAAAGGCTTGAACTTTACCCTTTCAGGCTACAACTTATGGACAGGTGCCTTAGCATGGGATGGTATGGATCCAGAAAGTGCTATCTATAACCAAGGTATGGGTAACTCTTCCTTGCCTACCACTAGAAGTTTCACTCTTAGTGTAGGATTGAAATTATAAATAAATTAAATTAGCCTAACAATGAAAAATATAATAACTGCCATATTAGGTACGACCCTCTTACTAGGAAGTTGTACCAAAAGATTTTGGGGAGATTAACAAGAATCCGAATGTGCCAGAAGATTATCTTACCTATGCCTTGTTCAATGGTAATAATCAAGCCCTTTTGTATAATCTCAGAGGATATGACAATATGGGTAAGAAATCCCTTACTTGGATGCAATATGCCTCCCAACCTATTTATACCAAGGACAGCCGCTACTTGTTTGACCCTGACGGAGGAAGTACAGTCTATTACCAAATGTATGGACGTGGTATAGGGTACAAAGAAATTATCAACCTCAATACAAATCCTGAAACAAAAGATTTGGTTTCAGTCTATGGAAAGAACAACAACCAGATAGCAGCAGCCCGTATCATGTTATCTTATGTATTTAGCCTTGGCGTACAGGCCTTTGGGGATATACCTTATTATTCTTACGGAGATCAGAACAACCCTAAGTTCCAAGCCTTACAGACCGATAAGTATGTAACCCCTGTATTTGCTCCACAAAAGGATATCTATTTGGATATTCTCAAGGAATTAGAAGCGGCTATTGCACAGATAGAAGATGATTCTTATGTATTCTCTTCAGGAGATGTGATTTTTGGCACTCCTACTAACTTAAAAAGTTTGCCAATTCATTACGTTTGCGCATAGCCAATCACCTCAAAGGAGCTACAGATGCTGCCTTGGGCACTCCATTGGCTGATAAAGTAAGAGCTATTATCGCTTACTATAAGGCTGGTCATGAAGATGAACTCTTAGATGCTTCTTTTTAAGAGTGCAGAATTAATTTCCGAAAACAATTATACCTATCCTGCACCTATCTATTATGATTATTATGTAGGAAATCGTGTGGATTATCTTCCTTCTGCCAATTTTATAAAAGCTCCTTGCTGGGAATAACAAGAAAGCAAAAGACAGAGGCCTAAATTTTGGTGTGGATCCGCGTATGGAAAAATATTTTGCTACCAAAGGAACCAACAAAAAGGCTATAAATAATGGCTATACCATTGATGAATCAAAAAGCTATTGATACCCTTGCGTATGTGGGGATGCCTTATGGAATGCAAGAAGGTGACCAGGCTGCCAACCAATACAAAGCAGGAGAAGCGGTTTCTCTTTTCTCCCAAGAGGTATTAAAAGCGACTGCTCCTATTGTCCTAATGGATTATTCAGAAGTATATTTTTATTCTCTCTGAAATTAGGAATTGGGATAATGCCATGTATAAGAAAGCGGTAGAAGCTTCTTTCGACAGATGGGGGTAAGCTCAACAAGAAAAAGCAGGTTATACTATTGCTGACATAAGCAGCCTTACAGAAGAAGCTAAAAAGGAACGTGTACTCACCCAAAAGTATATTTCCCTATATATGAACCCTGATGAGGCATGGGCTGAATATCGTCGTACAGGTTATCCCAAGACGCTGATAAATGTAGGGGAGACGTGTAAGAGGCAATCTTCCTGCTTCCAACCCTTCTTTCTATGTCTTTCTAAAGGACCCTTCAGCAACCGATGTTTCTGGTATTCCTGAGAGACTTAACTATCCTAACACCTATAAAGGGCTTAACTAAATTATATTGAAGCTCTTAAGAACATGGGAGCTTCAGGAGATAGCAGAGGAAAACGACTCCTATTTGCTACTCGCCCTTAATACATAAAATCCTATCCCAACACAAGAGGCCGTCCTTCTAGATGGCCTCTTGTCTATACTAATCAATTCATTAACTCATTGGTAAATTTGCATTATGGAACTCATCACTAAAAATAACTATTCCTTCTGGTGGCTGAAGCTAATCAACTCTCCTATACAACCCCTGTGGTGAGTATGGGTTCGTGTTTTGCAGCGCATCTACAAGAAAAGTTTGACTATTACAAATTACCATCTTTTGCACATCCCTTCGGTACACTCTTTCATCCCTTGGCAATTGAGCGCTGCCTAGAGCGAACATGCCTTGGGCAACCCTTTACTAAGGCCGATTTCTTCCTACAGGACGACCTATGGCTGTCCTTTGACTTGCATTCCCAATGGGCTAATACCTCACTCCCTCCCTCTTAGACCAACTCAATCAGCAGATTGCCTCCCTACAAAAGGCGCTTGCTAAGACTTCTTTTTTGGTAGTTACCTTAGGTACGGCTTGGGTGTATGAACACTTACCCTCAGGGAATATAGTGGCCAATTGTCACAAACAGCCCCAAACACTTTTTAAGAAACAGTTACTCTCTTTGCCTGTGATAAAAGGCTTCTTTAGAGCACATTGTACAGTTGGTTCGGGAGCAACAGCCTGATATCAAGGTTATTTTTACCGTCTCCCCAGTACGACATCTCAAAGACGGAGCACAGGGAGAATCTGCTTAGTAAGTCCTTACTAATCTGTGCAATCCATGAGCTTTTGGGGACAGGCTCCCCCAAGAAGCCGGAAGGCCTCTTTTACTTCCCCTCTTATGAGATCCTCATGGACGAACTTCGGGATTATCGCTTCTACAAAGAGGATATGCTACACCCCTCCGAGCAAGCAGTACAGTATGTATGGGAACGCTTCAATGAGGCTTTCCTTACCCCTCCGCTCAGTCTCTTATGCAGGAAGTTGCTGCTATCCAGCGGGCTTTAGCGCATCGCCCTTTTAACCCCGAGAGGGGAAAAACACCTAAAAATTTCTCGCGAGTCTTCAAGAAAAAAATAAAAAAATGGTAGAGGCGAAGATTCATAACCAATGACATATGACAGGTGACAAATTATGCTAACTGATATATTGGCACATTTTTGTGGCCATATCAATTTAAGGAATATATTATCATATCAAAAATCATGGAAACTCTTACTATCAAACCTCCTAAAGGAATTAGCTTAGAAGATGCTAGAATTGCCCTTGAAAGACTCAATTTTCAAATTGTTGAAGAACAAATCTCTTTTTATCCCTGAAGACTACAAAAAAAGAACTACACAGACGTAATGAGGAGCTAGAAACTCATCCCTGAAACAGGTATTTCTTTGGAAGAAGCACGAAAAAAATAGTTTATAAAAAAATATGGAAGAGTATAATGTTATTCTATCTTCTTTAGCTAATCAAGAGTGGGTAAATGTAATTGATTGGTATAATAGCAAAAAAAGAAGGATTAGGCTTTGAAGTTTTTGATGAGATTGATGAATATTTAGTAAAACTAAAATCTACTCCTCTTATACACCGTAGGATTGATGGAGAAATAAGAATATCTTTGACTCCAAGATTTCATTTTGCAATATTCTATATTATTGTTGGAAATACTATACGTGTAATAGGAATTCGAAATCAAAGAGAAAATTATTCTGACGTTTTTAACCGATTATAACCCATGAAAAAAACTATTATTAGGCTTAGTGATAGGCATTATTGCTGTGTTTGTACTACAATATTTCTTTAAAAAAGGAAAAAGACGAAAGTGTACTTACCGAAAATAGTGCTCTCATTGCTCAAGAAATCAAAAATGTAGGAAAATTGGTAGTTACTGAAGGCTATTTCTCGGAGGTCATGACCTACCAAGATGCTAAAAATACTTCAACAACTGGGTATCTTTTTGACAAAAAGCACTCGTTGTGGTCAATGCCGAGGCTACAATCGCCTATGACCTACACCAGCTTCGTTATGAGATAGATGAGGCCAACAAGGTAGTACGCCTTTTTGTATATTCCTCGAGGCAGAACTCAAGATATATCCTAAGGTGCAATACTACAACTTAGAGGAAAGTTCCTTTAACCCCTTCACTGCCGAAGACCATAACAAGATTCAAAAAAAGCGTGTTACTGACCTTATTACCAAAAAGATAGACCAATCTTCCTTTCGAAGCAATGCTCAAAATCGCCTCCTTACAGAACTCTCCAAACTGCTAATTCTCACCCACTCCATGGGATGGAGACTCGAATATACAGATACTCCTATAGAAACGGAAAGCGATTTATTACTACCACTTAAAAATAATTCGCAAATTTGCGTTATGTTCTAATTATTTTTTTCTACCTTTGCACTTTATTCTATAAAATCTTTTTACGATGTCTTTAGAACCAAAAAGCAAATGGTATCGCCCTTCTGCCCCTGATCATCTTTTGTAGTGATCTTCTTATGGAGCGGTGTGCAGTATGGTAGTTTCTATGAGTTTCCTGCACCTATTGCAGTGTTGATAGGGATTGTGGCAGCTTTCTTTATCTTTCATCGCAATGGTATCAATGAGAATGTCAATGGCTTTATCCGAGGTTGTGGCAATCCGAGTATCTTGATGATGTGCCTAATTGCCTTGTTCTCAGGAGCCTTCAGTGTGGTTACCAAGGGTATAGGTGCTACCGATACCTTCGTGGAAATCACCAAGAACTACCTTTCATTGCAATACCTGTATGCGGGGGTCTTTGTCATTGCCTCTTTTCTCTTTTGCCTCTGGCACTTCGGTGGGAGCTGTGGCGAGTTTGGCTCCCTATTGCGGCGGGTTTTTGTGAGCTTGCCCAATGTGAATGTGGAGCTTATTGCAGGTTCGCTCTTAGGGGGCTATGTTTGGCGACAATCTCTTTTATCTCCGATACGACCATTGCTGCTACCCAATCACAGGGCTGTGAGATGAAGGATAAGTTTCGTATGAATGGAAAAATAGCCTTACCTGCTTCTGTACTTACGGTATTGACGCTCATTATTATAGGTGTTTCTATTCATCCCAGCGGGCATTCGCTCAGTCAGGAGATGCTCCTATCCAATGGGTGAACTTACTCCCTTATATCACTGTGATCGTCTTGGCCATCGCAGGGCTTAATGTATATGTTACTTTCCTTATTGGTACCCTTATTTCGGGGCTTTTAGGCTTTTGGTATGGTAGTTTTGACCTCTTAGGCTATTGTAAAACCGTCTTTGATGGTTTTGCCTCTATGAACGATATCTTCTTAGTATTCCTTTTTACGGGTGGTTTGGCTTATCTGATAGAAAGAGAGGAGGAATTTCGTTTCTAACCCAAAAGATAGGAAAGTTTATCAATCACCAAAGGGCGTGCTTTCTTCGGTATTGGTTTCTTAGTTGCCCTAATTGACGCAGCTGTAGCCAACAACACCGTAGCGATTGTCATCAGCGCCCCTGTAGCTAAGAAAAATCAGTGAGGAATATAAGATTTCTCCTATACAAACGGCTTCTATCTTGGATATTTCTTCTTGTATTGTACAAGGAATTATTCTCTATGGGGCACAGGTACTCCTACTTATCAAGCTCTTAGGCACCGATGTCAATTATAGTAGCATGATTGCTCAGAGCTTTTTATATCTGGCTACTGCTTCTCTGTATGATCGTCTTCTTTCTTAAGGGCGCGAAAAGTAAAGAATAATCTAAAAATACATATATCATGAAATGGTTTATCTTATTATTTTTTTCATCTCTTTAGAGGCTTTCTCTCAAGAGAAAAATTATGATAGCCTGCAAGTAAGTATAGACCCAGAAGTGCAGGGTACTTTACTCTCTCCTAAAGGAGAGAATCAGCCTCCTTTGGCGATATTGATAGCAGGTTCTGGACCCACTGACCGCGATGGGAATCAAGCTCTATTCAAGAATAATTCTCTAAAAATATCTTGCTGAAGGATTGGCTCAAAAGGGTATTGCAACTTTTCGTTATGACAAACGTGTTATTGCTCAAATAAATAAAAGCAACTGTACAGGAAGAGAAAATGACCTTTGAAGATGAGGTGAATGATGCGCTTTTGGTTGTAAATCATTTTAAGGATAAGTATAAGAAAAATTATCCTTATAGGACACTATGAGGGATCACTGATAGGACTTCTTGTTGCTCAAAAGGTAGTAGTCTCTAAGTTTGTTTCTATCTCAGGAGCAGGCAATAGCAGCGCTACACTGATAGAAGAACAGATAGGTAAAAATGCTCCACAACTCAAGGAGGAAAAGTCAGAAAAATCATTAGCCAGTTAAGAAAAGGGGAACTTGTGGAGAATATTTCTCCCTATCTGGCGCCTGTCTTTAGAAAAAGTGTCCAACCTTATTTAATTTCTTGGTTCAAATATGAACCTGCCAAAAGAAATCACTAAACTACAAATACCTATCCTCATCGTTCAGGGGACCAATGATTTGCAAGTGGAGGATAAGGAGGTACAACTACTTAAAAGAAGCTCAGCCTAAGGCACAACTTCTTCTTATAGAAGGTATGAACCATGTACTAAAAAAGTAAAGACATTGGAAGAAAACCAGCAATCTTATCTAAATCCTGATTCTACCTATTCCTGAAGAATTGGTAGAGGGTATAGCAAGTTTTATAAAGTAAAAAACTCAAAAACTGATACTGTTTTTTTCTATTTTTCGCTCTGGGGACAGACAAAAAGTATATAAGCAAAGCAAAAAAAGAACCACTCTAAAGGCTTCATCAGCAGATAAGTAATATTGGATGCTGCGGGAGTCTTTATTTTTGGGAGAGGTTATACCCATACTTATCATAATTGGTACGTAGGAAATGGTGCAGCTTTAGGGGAGAAATCAGCGATAAGCTCTTCAAAAAGCGTTGGCGATCTGTAGCTGACGATTCACAATAATAGGCCTGCCCCCTCGCTTGCCCCAACGCAATGGCTTGACCAGACGCGGAGAGCCACAGCGGCCACTGTACAGAGGTAGTGCCCCCTATGATCTAAATAAGGAGGGTGATCATGTTGGGAAAAACTTCCATTCAGTTGTCTCAGTAAAGCCTTTGACTACCGCATCATAATCTTGGCCGAAAATCATAAGTAAGAGGGTCAAAAGTACAAAGATAGGAAACACCAATAGAACCGACCACGTAAGCACCGTAAATCGGGAAGAAAGGAGCAGATTGAGCTTATTGAGCCAGCGGTTTTTAAAGGTTTTAACAGAGAGTTCTTCCCTGACGGCCATAAGGGTACGACCTATAACCAATATGGCTATAAAAAGCACTAAATATAGGAAACGAAGCCAATTCTTCTTCGCGGTGATTCTCCCTAAGAGCTGGCTGGCAATCGCTACATTGATAGCAATCCCTATATGAGAAAGCACAGACAAAGTACCAAGGGCAGTGGGGGCAACTTGGCCTTACGAACCCAAAGTGTCCAAAGCGCTATATGATACAAAAAGAAAAAAGATTAGAAAAAGTAAGCCTATACTGTCCTGAGATAAAGGTATAGTTATCATCTATAGGGTCTATAGCTTCGGTATATTCAGCAGAGAAAAAGCGAACCAAAAATAAGAAAAAAACAAAAAGCCATAATACATACAATAAAGCGATAGGATACTGCCAAAAAGGAACATTTCGCTTATACAAATAAACACCTGTATAGAAAAATTATAGCTAACGATGCTATAAGAATGACAAAAAAATGAATACAAAGCCCAACATAAGTCTTCAGAATTTAAGAAAAAAATCGCCTTGAAATCTTCTATTTACTACTAAACAAAGGTATTTCAAGGCGAAAAAGTAACAATTAAATAAACAAATATAATGAAAAAAACTTTATTTTACAAGTTTCATTTCATTTACTAAATAACCTGCACCAGCATACTTGTCTCATCACAAAGAGTACATAGCGCATATCTACCATGATGTTACGACAAATCTTAGGGATCATAGTGAATATCACTCATAGTACCTTCCCATACACGGTCAAAGTTTAACCCAATAAGGTTTCCATGAGCATCAATAGCGGGACTACCTGAATTTTCCGCCTGTTGTGTGACAAGTGGAAAGAAAACAAAGCGGCATCTTTCCGTCCTTTGTTCCATAACGTCCGTAATCTTTTTTTAGCATACAGTTCGCGAAGCCGTGCAGGCACATCAAACTCATAATCCCCAGGTACATACTTCTCCATTACCCCATCCAAAGTGGTAGTAGCACTGTAGGTAACCCCATCGGCGGGGGCATAGCCTGCTACTTTTCCATAGGTAACTCTTAGGGTACTATTAGCATCAGGGAAGATTCTATCGGAAGGCTTGGACAACTCCAAAAATAGCTTTCATATAAGTGCGTTGGAGTGCCTGAATCTGAGTGTCCAAACGCTGATATGCGGGATATACTTGGCTGTCATTCATCTGAGCAAGCTCCATGACAAGCTGCACTGCCACATCATTCTTTAAGGCCTGCTTATATGCATCGGCAGGAAGGGCGAGTACCTTTGGCAATACCCTCATAAGAGGTTACAAAGGAGTCGGTATAGAGTCTCTCTGTAAGCTGTTTTGCATCAAAGTTTTGCAAACTACTAACAAGCAGTTGCTTAGGCATGTTTGCTGCATAGAAAGCAATCACTTTTTCAAATACAGCTTTTATCTACCTGCTTGTCATTGTCCTTGAAAAACAGACTGGAAGGTCTTGAGCAAGTTTTCTTTTCTACTCTCAAAGGACTGTTCGCCTTTGCTTTCCAGCACTTGCTGAAGTTGTAACAAGCGGAAGGCATTGGAAAGTAGATCTCACATTGCGGAACATCAACTCGCTATAGAGGTTATAGGCCAAGTTGTAGGGTTCTATCTCCTTGTAAAGGGTGGCAAACTGAGGGAGCAGCTGTCCATACTGAGCTTGTTTTGTTTGCCTTTTTGCAACATTTGGGTAAATTTCTCCTCTTGTTGTTTTCTGAGAGCTACGGCATCAGACTTCTTTAGTCCCTTAGTCTCCCTATCCATTTTTTTCCAATAGTTGGCCACGCGGGCGAACTTGGCTGCGTATTTAATCTTAATTGCCTGATCCTTACGCATATATTCATCTTGTACCTTTAGAGCTACATCACGAATGCCTATTCTGGCTGGGTTGATCACATTTTTGGATCTGCTCCACAGCTACCGCTGGCAAATACTCTTGAGTAGTACCAGGATAGCCGAAGACCATCACGAAATCACCCTCCTTCACACCCTTAAGTGAAACAGGGAAAAAGTGCTTAGGTCTATAAGGTACATTGTCTAAAGAGTACCCGCAGGGTGGTTGTTCTTATCGGCATAGACACGGAAGAGAGAGAAATCCCCTGTATGGCGTGGCCACACCCAGTTATCGGTATCTGAACCAAACTTACCAATAGAAGAAGGGGTGCCCTACCAAGCGAACATCCTTGAAGGTCTCTGTGATAAAGAGAATATATTGATTTCCATAATAGAAAGCCTTTACACTCCCCTCTTGCCAAGCCTCTTTGGGGGCATCCTTAATCACCTGAGCGATATTCTGTTCTATACGCTGGGCTTTCTCTGCTTCATTGAGTTGCTCTGTTCCCTTGAGTACTTGCTGGCAACATCTTCTATACGAACAATAAAGGTTACTTTAAGGTCCTTGTTAGGCAGCTCCTCAGAGAGGTTCTTTGCCCAAAAACCATGTTCCAAATAGTCGTTTTGGAGGGTAGAATGTGCCTGAATCTGCCCATACCCACAGTGGTGATTGGTCAGCAGTAGGCCACGATCGGAGATGATCTCCGAAGAGCACCCTCCATTGAAGTGAGGTGCCGCATCCTTAAGACTTGACTTATTCACGCTATAGATGTCTGTAACCGACATCTTCATGCCCAAGGTCTTCATCTCCTTGGCATTCATTCCTTCCAAAAGCGAAGGAATCCACATCCCCCCTGCTGTGCGTGAAGTACAATCACACTGAAAAAAACAGGGCTACTTTTAAAAATCTCTTCATATAAAAAAATGATTAATGTTCTATGTGGGTGGCGCTTCTATAAGCCATTCGCGCCTACTATGCTTTTTACAATCTTATACAACTTATCCGAAGGACGGGTACGGAAATCGGTAAAGAAGGTGCAGGAATCACCCTTTTTAGCATTATCGGCTAGCACATCATTTACATACATATCCTCCAAGACCAGTTCTTGTACGCCTGTGGTAGGGCCTGTGATAAGGAGTTTGTCTCCTCGCTTGATATCGAAGGCCTCAATCTTAAACTCGGAAATACTGGTCTTCGGAAAAAGTGCATCGCCTTACCTATATATACCTTTTTCTGGGTGGCTTGGGATCCTGGTGCTCCGCTCCATTCTCCTAATTTCTGGCCAAGGTAATAGCCCCCAGAAGCCTCGGTTATAGACAGTAGCCAAAGCCTCCATCCATACCGCTACTTTCTCTTTAGTATAAGTACCTGCATAATAGGCATCTATCGCTTCTCTATAGGTGCGAATCACGGTAGCTACATATTCAGGGGCACGTCCGCGGCCTTCTATTTTGAGCACCTTAGCCCCTGTATCTATCACTTGGTCTAGGAAGTCCAAGGTGCAGAGATCTTTGGGGGACATCATATATTCGTTGTCCAACTCTATCTCAAAGCCACTTTCTTGGTCTATAACAGTGTATTTTTTTACGACAGTTCTGCTTGCAAGCCCCTCTATTAGCCGAGGAATTATGCGAGTGCAGGCTTAGGTAGCACTTACCTGAGACCGCCATACAGAGTGCCCCATGGCCAAAGATCTCTATCTCAACCAAGTTGCCCGATGGGCCTTTGACTTGGTCTCGCTCTACCTGTTCGCAGATTTTCTTAATCTGACGGAGAGAGAGTTCTCGGCTCATGACCATAGTATCAGCAAAAAGTGCGTAAAACTTGACCGTTTCTATATTCGTTATATTAATCTGTGTAGAGATATGCACCTCCATCCCTATTTGTCGAGCATAGGCGATCACAGCTCTGATCCATGGCAATCACCGCAGTAATGTCGGCTTCTTTTGCCTTATCCAATAAGGTTTTGATAATAGAAAGGTCATGATCATAGATGATCGTATTGAGTGTCAGATAAGTACGTACATTCTTTTGCTTACAACGATGGGAGATTTCCTGTAAGTCGTCCAAAGTAAAGTTGATACTGGAGCGTGCTCTCATATTGAGCTGCTCTACTCCAAAATATACTGAATCAGCCCCATTGTCCAAGGCTGCTTGTAAGGATTCAAAGCTCCCTCGCAGGAGCCATCAGTTCTATCTTTCCTGATGAAGTCATTAATTAATTGTTAATTATCAATTGTTAATTGTTAATGACATTTGTCATTTGTCATTATAAAAGTCCATAATAGTATTTCTATGTAAGAGGCTATCCTTGGAACTTTCTATTTGTTGTTCTAACTCCTCTGGAGTGGCTTTAGGATTCTTGTAACCTAAGTAGCGCTTCATCAGCTCTCGGTAGAGGAGTTGGGCGACCTTTTTGGTTCCTCGTGCATTAAAGTGAGTATAGTCCTTTCCTGCCAAAGGAGGGTTAGCCTTTACCCATTTGAGCATGGAGCCTTCCCCTCCCATTAGCTCATAGAGATTGATAAAACCTGCCTGAGTATCTGCCGCATAGGGCCTGTTGTGCTAAGGAAAGCGGCACCACTGCTGTATCTGTTTTCATCTCGGTGCCATACTTAGAGGACTTATCGGCTGTGGAGATAATCAGAAAAAGAGGCCTTGGGAAAGCAGGTACGCAACTGTTCCACTACCTTGGCCATCTCCTTCTGATACCAACTGTAATCTAAGGAACCATAGTTGAGTACATTAGCCCCAAAGTGTAGTACAATAAGGTCATAAGTACCTAAGGCTGTATCAAAGTCCCGCATCAGTACCGTGTTAAACAACGAAAGAGGCAAACCCGAATTTCCCCTACTGGAGAAGTTATCCACATGTACCCCACTGAAATCCGCAGAGTTGACGCCATAGATGGGAATAGAATCCGCCTTTAAAGAAATTGATACGTACCCCCTTTACATTACCCTCGGCTAGAGTAATCGTATTGAGCAATTTATCTGTTGTCAGCGGCTTTACCACACGTGTTGTGTCCCCTGGGTAACGTATTTCTACATAAGCATCATGATTAGCTGACTTTCCATAAAAACAAGGTAGGGGTATATAGTTGAGAGATATGCGCTTGCTGGGAAGCATAGTATTCTACCCAGGCGGGAGATCCCTTGACAAAGAAGACTTGCCCTGCTACCCCAAAAGGACGGGTAGGATGCTTTTACATTTACATAAGATTCTCGTTTCCAGTTACCTGAATAGGTATGTCGCACACTCCCTCTGGAGGCAGCCGACTCTGAAGTAATAGGCAAGAAGCCGATACCATTTCCTCCGAAATTCATTTGGAAAAAGAGCCCGTAAGTCCTGTACGATAAAGTCTCCATCGGTCATGGAGTCCCCAAAAAATAGCCAATACGTATATGTCCTTCCCCAGTACGTTCTAAGTGTTGTAGTTTCTCAAAGAAAGGGGTGAGTTGATCCGCTACTTGTGGAGAAAGTGTATCTACCTTCTTGGTAACAAGGCTATCATGAGGCTTATTGTCCAAAAACCTCGTCTATATCCTTACCTGCGAGTGCCTCCAGCATCAGGCTATCCACTACTATGAGTAGAGGAAGTCCCTTCTGGGAAAAATACGTGTAGGCAAATACGGCTTTAACCCTACAAATATAAGGGTCGCCAAGGCTAAGATATAAAAAGATTGCTTGAAATAAGACGAATTCACAGGGAATAAAGACTATAAAAAAACCAAGGAGCAAAAAAATACGAAATTAATGATTAATGATTAATGATTAATGTGTTAATTTTTCCTTGATAATTTCGCATCACTCCAGAGGCAAAAGGTGTCCATACACAAGCACGTATTCCGCTGTTTTTTTGAGCATCTTATTTGTCCAAGTATTACAGGTGAAAAACAGCTGATAGTGTCCCTTGGCCTCATAAAAGGCATCGGTGTCACCATAGACCGCATCGGTAGGCACCAGCACGCCCCTACCCTCTTGTAACACAAAGGTTTGTGCAATATGGGTCACCAACTGCCTATACTGGGCGGCACTAAGCGAGAGCGATACTGATTGCTCATCGGTAGGAATCTCATTGTAAAAAGTAGCATGCATCAGGGTACCTCCTTGCCCTGTAACCGCCTGAAAGGCAGTAGTCAGTTTCAGGTCTGCCCAAGTGGGTGTTTCCAAGTAGAATTTCCTACAACCCCAGCCTAAAGCGATATAGCGACTTTGGCCTTTTCTCGTGTATCTTGCTCACTGACAATTGTTTGCCAATCAAACAAAGCATTCTTTACAGGCATCACAATATCGGTATGTGCTCCATTGGACAACAGCCAAATGGTCTCTTCCCTCTGCGAGACTTCTTCCGTATTGACGGCAATACGAGAGTACCGCTGCCGAAAGCAAATAAAGCAACAGAAAAGCAACAAAACCTGCTATGCTATAACCGAGGTATTTTAAAACTTTTATATCATCATCCCTTACAAATTTCCATTTCTTCTTCAAGCCACTGAGAGAAAGGCATAAGCTCTGTATCCTCTTCCCACTCCTCAGGAGGAACATCAGAATAAAAAATACCAAACTGATCTTCTTCGCCCAATACAAATCCTGCCTGATGACCTACATTGGGATAGCAGACTAAAAGGATATGAGGGAATAAATAGACACCTGTCCCTTCAAAGACCTCTTTAGCATAGCTCTCCCATTGTTCTGGTGCATAGAACTGATGGGAAAAACCCCTTTCGTCCTCAAAAAGGGTACAAGCTCCCAAGGTAAGGAGGAAAGTTTTGAAGTCCTCAGGTAGGCGAACGTTATATTGCTGCTCAAAGCTGGCAAGTTCTTCCTCGGTAACTTTTTGCTTGTTGGGTAAAGCGATAGGTTTCATTGCCATAATGAACAAGCTTTCCTGCACTTTGTCGCAATAGGTTTTGTAGTATTGTAAGGTTTTTCTTGAAAAGGTGTTCATATTATTTGTATTTCTTCAATATTTCTCTAGCTTTTTTTATGTACTTCTTTACTACTTTTCAGCTTCCCTTGTCTTACTTCTTCTTTTTGATGCTGCAATTAACTTAAGTTCCTCTTCTGAAAAATATATCGCTTTCCTTAATTTTTGTTCATCATTAGTCGTTAGTCATTAGTCATTATTCATTATTTAGTGTGCTTCTAACCAATTGTTTCCTGTTCCTATCTCCACGATAAGAGGAACGGAAAGCTTGTAAAGCCTGCTGCATTTCTTCACGGATAAGCGGAGTTACCACTTCTAATTCGGGTTTAGGTACATCAAAAAGCAATTCGTCATGTACTTGTAGGAGCATACGGGTAGACAAGTGTTTCCCTCTCAAGGCGCTGAGCTATACGCACCATGGCTATTTTGATAATATCAGCAGCACTTCCTTGTATAGGAGCATTTACCGCATTGCGTTCGGCAGCACCTCTGACTACCTGATTGCGCGAATACACATCGGGCAAGTAGCGACGACGCCCTAAGATAGTCTCTACATAACCATGCTCACGAGCAAAAAGCTATCTGTTTTTCTATATATCCCTTGAGCTTGGGGTAAGTTTGGTAATAGGTATCAATAAGCTCCTTGCTTTGGCTACGAGTAAGAGAGGTTTGTTGGCTCAGTCCAATGGCCGATACCCCATAGATAATCCCAAAGTTGACTGTTTTAGCGTGGCTACGCTGCTCCTTGGTAACCTCTTCTATGGGCACTGCGAAAACCTTCGCTGCCGTGGAGCGATGGATATCTTGTCCCTGAAGGAACGCCTCTATCATGTGGTCTTCCTCACTCAGGGCAGCGATGATACGCAATTCTATCTGAGAATAGTCGGCTGAGAGCAGGGTATAGTCCTCATTGCGAGGAACGAAAAGCCTTGCGAATCTGGCTGCCTCGCGGGGTACGAATAGGGATATTCTGCAAATTGGGTTGGTTACTGCTGAGCCTACCTGTGGCTGTTACCGCCTGCATAAAAGTCGTATGTACCCGCCCTGTACGCGAGTTTACCTCACGAGGAAGGGCTTCTATATAAGTGCTTTGGAGCTTCTGTAAGGCTCTAAATTCCAATACATTGGCTACAATAGGGTGCTCAGAGGCCAACTGAGAGAGTACCTCCTCGGAGGTCGCATATTGTCCTGTCTTGGTCTTCTTAGGCTTGGAGAGCAATTTCAGTTTTTCAAAGAGTATATCCCCAACTGCTTAGGTGAAGAGAGTTAAAGATTCCCTGCTTGGTCAAAGATGGTTGTCTGTAGTGCTATCAGATCGGTATTGATTTCTTTGGAGAGTTCCCCAAGAAATGGGTATCCAAGCGAATCCCTCATACTCCATTGTGCCAACACTTTCACCAAGGGTGCTTCTACCTCGGTAAAGAGCTTGACCATCTGGTCTTTTTCCAATAGCGGAAGGAAGGTATGCTTGAGCTGGAGGGTAACATCGGTATCCTCTACCGCGTATTCTTTTTGCAATTCAGCGGGTACGGCACGCATGGTCAGCTGTCCCTTCCCTTTTTGCCAATGAGGGTATCTATGGCAATAGGAGTATATCCCAGATAAGCCTCCGAGAGCAGATCCATGTTATGACGCATATCTGGATTGAGCAGATAGTGGGCAATCATGGTATCAAAGAGCTGCCCACGAACTTCAATTCCGTAATTGGTCAATACTTTCAGGTCATACTTAAGGTTTTGCCCTATCTTGAGAATCGTTGTGGATTCAAAAAAAGGGTTTTAGCACCGAAAGCCATTGCCTTGCTAAGTCAAAATCTTCTGGAAAGAGGATATAATAGCCCTTATGCACCTCCCATGAAAGCGCTAAACCAACAATTTTCGCTTCCAACTCGTTTAAAGAGGTCGTTTCTGTATCAAAACATACCTCTTTTTGTAACAAAAGCTCAGGTAGCAAAGCTTCTACCTCCGCCTGAGTGGTGAGTAATTGGTATTGGTGCGGTACTTCCTTGATCGTTTTGAGCTTTTGAGTGGGTACTGCCTCGGCAAACATGGGCTGGGTAGCCACAGGCGAGGAAAGTCCCGCCAAAGAAAACAAATCAGGTTGGGCAGCAGGTGCCACTCCGAAGGCCTTTTGTAAGGTAGCGAGCATAGTACGGAACTCCAATTCCTCAAAGATAGGCTTGATCTTATCCATCTGAGGCGCAGAGAGTTCAAAAATCCTTTTTCGTCAAAGGTAACAGGCACATCCAAGAGAATACGTGCAAGGGTTTTTGGAAAGCAACCCTTTTTTTCCTTATTCGCCTCTATATTCTCTCGGAGCTACCCTTGAGCTTATCGGTATTGGCCAAGAGGTTTTTCTAAAGAGCCAAATTCCTTAAGGAGCTTTTTGGGCTGTCTTCTCTCCTACCCTGGTAGGCCAGGGATATTATCCACTGCATCACCCATCATCCCCAAGAGGTCTATCACCTGCTCAGGGTATTCTACTTGAAAATTCTCCTTGACCTCTTCCACCCCCCATATCTCTACCTCATTGCCTCCACGGGCAGGCTTATACATAAAAATATGAGGAGAGACCAGCTGGCTATAGTCCTTATCTGGAGTTACCATATACACGGTATAGCCCTGTTTTTCAGCCTGTTTGGAAAGGGTCCCTATAATATCATCCGCCTCATAACCTTCTTTTTTTCTATGATAGGAATCCGCATAGCTTCCAGAATCTGATGTATATAGGGAATGGCCAAGCGAATCGCCTCAGGCGTCTCATCTCGGTTGGCCTTGTATTCGGGATAGATGGCCGAACGCTGCTGACTACCGCCCTTATCAAAGCATACCGCCAAGAGGTGAGGTTGCTCCTTGCGAATAACCTCCAATAGTGAGTTCATAAACCCCACTATGGCCGAGGTATTCATCCCTTGGAGTTGATACGAGGGTTCTTGATAAAAAGCATAATAGCCCCTGAATATCAAGGCATAAGCATCTAATAGAAATAATTTTTCATCTCAGTATATTCTTTTTTATAAAAAAACCTTTGGCAAAAAGGCTTCACCAAAGGTCTCTCTAACAAAAACACAAAAATCACAAACACAGATTAGAAGGTAGGCATCACAAAGGTATGAATCGTGAAATTGTCCTCAATGGCCTTATCTCCTAAGTTGGAGAAAAAGCTACCTGAACCATACTTGATGTCATACTGCGTACGGTTGATTACCACCGTGGAGGCAAAGCCCTCCGCAGCTGTTCTAAGTAGTTCCACGGTTACAGGCTTGGTGATTCCCTTGATGGTAAGATCCCTTCTGCCTTATAGCCTGCTTGGGTCTTGGTAACTGTCTTTAGCTTCAAGGTAGCAGTAGGAAATTTCTTAACCGCAAAGAAATCATCGGACTTAAGGTGTCCTTCCAATTTTGCTTTTCCTTTAGCGTCCATGTCCTCATCGGTAACGGTTAAGGTGTTCATATCCACCACAAAAGAGCCTCCAACGAGTTCGTTGTTCTTATAGGTAAATTCCCTGAACTAAAGGTAAGAGTACCCTTATGACCTGCTCCTACTACTTTTTTTAGCCTCCCACTGGAGATTGCTAGCTTGCAGATAGAGCTTTTTGACTTGCCCCATAGCCACCGCAGCTACAAATAAGGCAATAATGCTTAATATTTTCCTCATAAAAAAATTAGTATTTATCACTGAGCAAAGATAATAATAAAAATGGAATAAACAAGGTAAAAAGTTAAAAAAATTAATATGCAGATGCCTACTCTTCAAACTCTACCTTAAAGTTCTCTGTTACATACTTTTGTATCTGTCCCTTATGCGCCTCATCGGAGTAGAGCAATACCGCCCTAAGCTCCTTATGAGCTTTTAAGAAATGCCTTAGCTGGCTCAACCCCGCCTAAGGCCATAAGAGTGGTCGCATAGCCATCGGCCAGCATAGCAGAAGGGGCTACAACTGTGGCACTCAATAGGTTACTAGGTTGTGGACGACCTGTCTTAGGATTGATAGTATGTACATATTTCTGCCCTGTTAGAGAATCCGTCCAGAGCTTGCGATAATTACCCGAAGTAGCCAACCCACAATCGGTCAGCTCCACCGTGGCGACGATCTCCCTATCTTCATCAGGCTTTTGCAAGGGATTGTCTATGCCTATCGTCCAAGACTTGCCCTTGAGGGTGTTTCGCCCATGAATAACTAGCTCGCCCCCTACCTCTACAATAAAGTTGGTGATCTGCTTGGAAAGGAAATAATCGGCAATCACATCGGAGGTATACCCCTGTGCTATCGCATTGAAGTTCAACTGTATATTAGGATTATCCTTTCTTATAAAAAAATACCTTTGGGGGTGTCATTGATATGTACCTTGTCCATACCCGTTAGGGCAAGCAAACTATCTATTTGCTTTTGGGTAGGAGGGGTATGGTTTTCCTTTTTGCCAAAGCCCCAAGCGTTGATCAGTTGTCCGATAGAGGGGTCAAAGGCTCCTTTTACTCTGCCAATATATGTCAAAAAGAAGCTGAAATAACTTTCTCAAAATGAGGATCTATAGGCAGGCGTTCGCCTTTGTTAATCTTACTAATCAAGGAGTTATCTATATAGGTAGACATGGATAGGTCTATCACCCGCAGTATAGAATCCACAGCCGTTTTCTCCACTGGTTGGTGAGCAATATAGGTAATCCCATAGGTAGTGCCTTGTGCCTCTCCCCTTATATAATAGACGTTTTTCCTTGGATACTTGCTGACAAGCAACGGCTAGAACCGCTGCACATAAGATGTATAGGTATTTCATTTATTCAATCTTTAATAATCCTCTAAAATCAACTTGGTAGGACTTGCCCTGCTCCAATGGAGCCAAAGGGTTCTCCACATCATAGAGTCCTACCCCAGCCCAATAGGTGTCTGCCTTATGCTCCGCTGCCTTGCGGCGTACTTTCTCCATAAAAAGCAACGTCATACACATCGGGATCGTCCCCCTGCAAAATAGGGCGTACGATGATAAAACTCTTCTGTCCCTTGGGGTCTATACAGACAAATTGTGGGTTCTTCTTGCGATCACTATTGACCAACAGAAACTCCCAACCTAGCTGCTGCAAGGCCTCCCTACGATATTCATCGCTAAATTATGTAATTCTTGTTCGGTTAGCGGCATTTCTTTATTGTTAATGACTGTGGGCTGACTACTGACCTCTGACTACTGGCTACTGATCAAAGGGCAAATGTACGAAATTAATAGAGAATTACGACGAAAAAAACTGTTATTTTTTTGTACCTTTGTCTTCTCTAACAAACCGTCCTTTTCATGCCACAAGACAGCTCCTTTACCTCCTTGCTATTTGCCTTGCAAGATGTCCCCTATGGCGATTTTACCCATAAGCTCATCCCTACCCTCTCCCGTGAGCGTATCATCGGGGTACGCCTGCCTGCACTACGCAAAGAGGCCAAGAACCTCGCTAAGCAACAGCCAGAAGCCGTAGCGCTGTTCCTCAACTCACTTCCCCACTATTACCATGAGGAAAACCTATTACATGGCTTTCTTATAGAACAAGTCAAAGCCTTTGACCAGGCCATCACCTATACCGAAGCCTTCCTACCCTATATAGACAATTGGGCGGTGTGTGATACCTTTTCTCCTAAGCTTTTTCTAAAGTACCCCAAAGAGACCTATACCCATATCCTCCAGTGGCTCAAAGCCCACAGCCCCTACACCATTCGCTATGGCATAGGGCTGCTGTTGTCCAATTATTTAGACGACTACTTTGAGAGTGAAATGCTCTCCCTTGTAGCCAATATCCAGTCGGACGAATATTATGTCAATATGATGATTGCTTGGTATTTGGCCACTGCCTTGGCCAAGCAGTACGAAGCGACCCTGCCCCTTATCCAGAGCCAAACGCTCTCCCCCTTTGTACAAAAACAAAAAACCATCCAAAAAGCCCGCGAAAGCAGGAGGATTACGCAGGAGGTGAAGGAGATGCTGGTCAAGTGGAGGGTTTCATAAAATCATTGCTTCCATTTAATACAAATACCTCCTTTCATCATCTCGAAGACAACCCCATTACAAGATTAAAACATTTTTCCATTGTTTTTTTATCCCAATGCCATCAGATTCTATTAAAAGTAATCATAGATTTTACAGAATCAGAGCTAACAGCTTGGTTTATTATATCTATTTGCTTTTGAGTAATCCTTCCTTTTGTATTTACATCTGTTAAAAATATCTTTTTGTTATTATCAGGAATTTTATTCCAATTTTCTTTGAATTTTTTTCAAATAAATCGTCAGGGGCTGAAGCGTCATATTCATAAATTTCAATTGGTATATCACATTTTTCTTAAATAAGTACACATCAGGGATAAAACTTCTTGTTTATCTAATCCTCCATTATTAGTTCCTAAAAGAGGAAAAAGCTATAGACATTATTTTCTTTTTCTTTTGTATGTCTCTACAAACTTCTGTAATCCTTTTTTTCTATATATTCCATTTTACTAGGATATTTCCAATGAAATTTTTGTCGGAAAATTCAAGACCCAAGGAACTCCTTCTTCTCCCTTATATAACCATAATTTCCCTATTCCTATCAGATGACTCAGACAATATTCTTTATACAAATCAAACATCTTAGGATAACGTAATTTTAAACACAAGCGCTATTCCTTTCCCCATTACCCCTACACAATTTACTGTATTAACAATAACATCTAATCTTGAATTAAAGATATTTCCTTTGATTATCTTGATATTTGAAGTGGCTTTTTGTATCTACCCTTTCTTTTTATTTTATTATATAGATTATTATACCTGTTTTTGGTAATTGATAGAAAAATTGTAATAGCTTTGTCTTTGTGTTATATATTTTAAAGGTTTTCGTTGTAGTCAAATAAATATTCTAAATATTTTTATTCCTCCTGCATCCTCTGTATAACTAGCAACATCACATTGATAATAAACAGATAACAGATAAAACAACTCATCTATTTTTTTATTTTTAATTTTCTTAGCTCTTTGGACTACATCATCATAAATTGCCTCAAGAGACATTTTCTCCCTTGCATATACATACCAAGACTGTCATTCTCTAATATAGTTTTGAATAGAGAGAAAGTATAATCTGATATGTTGAGCCTCTTCTTATTTTCTGATATGATACTAATTGTCTCTATATATTGATTCTCTTTATTCCCTTTTTTTATAAGCAACTGATTTTCCTATATCATGAAGTAATAATAACAATCTAAAATCTTCAATATTCATCTCATCAAAATGAGAAGAAAAATATCTTTCAAACTGATTTAATACATTAATTGTATGTGTTTCAACAGTATAATGTCTTACCCTTGCTTTTATAGAACATTAATAATCTCAGGAGCTTTCTTACATAATACCGATATTCTTTCTCGCGGTGTCATAATTTAATTTTTATATATTAGCCATTCTCTTTTTCTGTTGTAAGATCTACAAAATAAACTTCTATAGATTTTTTTCTTCTTTTTACAAATTTGACCAATGGATAAACCCTTATCTCTTCTTCTGTTTGTTTTATTACATTTTTTTAGGGGACAAAATTTGTATTTCCTTTACTCCTTCTCCTCTAATTGACAAATAAGCCTCATTTTTGGTATTCGGAAAAATGACAATATTGAATCTTTTTCACTAACAAATATCTCTATCTTTCTATTTTTTTCTATGAAAAATACGATCTCATAGTCTCCTCTTTTCTTATTTTCTCACATATAGGATCTCCCTACTAACTGTGACTTTAATAATTCTGCTTGTACTTTATTATAACAAATTATTTCAAAAGAATCCAATGTTGAAAAATCAAACTCCTCCTCCACAAGAAATTCTTGCTGTGAATATTTTTTTATAATATTCAATACCAACAGAAATATCAGAATAAAGATAGTTTGTATTTAATAGACAAGGACTTTCTCCTACTTTTTTTCACTATAGCTTCATCTGTTTGCATATTACCTGTACTATAATAGCATTTATCAGACATTTTCATTATCACTTCATTCAGATTAAATTTAAAAAACACAGGCATTGGACATTTAGGGAGATTTAATCCTAAAGCCCTATTATAATATTTTTCCCATAGTATAATCCATACCTAAACATTCATTATAAAACTGTGTAGGAGTCTGAGGACGAAAATAAAAACGAGCATATTTATGAGCTGTATCTCGTCTATGCACATTACTTCCTGCAGCATCTGCAAAAACCTTCAGCCTTATTCCTACTCAATATTTTTCTATTTTTTTATAATATTAACTGCATTAAATAAATGCGTAAAGTGATAAATATAAGAAGTTTCTCCATTAGCTTCCAATTCTTTTTAAGAATTTTTACTGAATTAATCTGAGACTGATAAGATTTAAGAAAAATCACTTAACTTACTAATTATTTGAGGATTATCAGATAATTTTTTTCCAATCCCAATAATCACTAAATTTTTTTGATTAATGCTTCTGTAAATTGTATTTCCATGGACTGGGATACTTTTCGCCAATCTATTACATCTTTAAAAGGTTCTAAATATTCTTCTTTTATTATGAAATCATCTCGTTTATTTATTTTTTTGTCCATTGTAGTTTATCCCCAAATTTCATCAGAGAATCTTGTGAGATAATAAATTTTTTTCAGATTGAGAAATAAAATCCCAATCTAAATAATTTTTGTATTTTGATAATAAATCTATATCTGAAATATCAAAGGATTTATTTCTTGTAACAAGTTTCCAATCTAAATATTTTTGGATATGTAGAAAAAAATTTCCATATCTATTTCCTCATTTTTGAGATACAGCTTCCCAATTTATTTTTTTCTTTATCAAGTCTTGAAAAGGATTTTTACTTGGTGTAAAAAGTCTTTTTGAGAAGAAACAACAAACCAATCAAAAGGTTTATCAATCAATTGTTCTATAAAAATTTTCAGAAAAAGACAAGTTCTTCTCTATTAGACAAAGCTCCCCAATCCCAATCTTTTGTTGATAATTCTATTAATAATTCATTACTAATCTCTACCTTTTTATTATCTGAAAGAACTTTCCAGTCCCATTCTTTATTTTTTTATATTTTAAGATTAAGCCCGCTGTTATATTTGTGTCTATTCTCCTTGAGAAAACAGTGAAGTTTATATATCTAGTAAATTCATCAAAATTATCCTTAAAGAATCCTTCCAATTTAAAAACAGTTACTGTATTCTGAAAGATAATCCCAATCCCATTCTCTATCTTTATATTTCAAGATTAAGTCTGCTGTTATACCTGTATCTGTTCTCCTTGAAAAAAACAGTAAAGTTTTATGTATTTAGAAAATTTATTGAAATTATTTTTTTAAAATATTCTCCTTTTTTTAAAACAACTACTATATTCTGATAGATAATCCCAATCCCAATTTTTTTGTTTCAATCTTAAGAATAACATTATTAAAATTAATGCTATCCAATTTAGACAATAACTTAAAATTCCAATGATATTCCTTGTTTTTCAATATTCTTATAGTATTTTTTTCAACCAAATATCATAGCCCAACATTTTTATCCCATTTAAGAGCCTCATTTAATTTTTTTGAGGAAGATAGAATATCCCTATTCAATAATATCTGAATATTGTTCTAAATATTGTTTTTGCATCAAAAATCTGGTAAGTCATAGAAATAAGTATAATCCCATAAAAAATACTTCTTGTATCCCTACATTATTACTTGTCAAAAATGAGTTTATGTAGTTCATCATAATTAAACTTATGGGTAATTATCTCCCATAAGGTAAGCTTTTAGTTCTTTATCTAATACTGATATACAAGTAGCTACCTGTACTATATGAGTAGAGAATAATAAATCTGATTTATCTAATCTTTGTAACAACACATCCCATTTCCATTTGTCGTTATACTCCTCTAAAACCTCAAATATAAACTCTTTATCTAAAGAACCCGACAAATACTCCCAATCCCAATAATCTGTATGAGATTCTAAATTATCATATAGTATTTCTTCATCTATGTTTTTAGTAAGATATTCCCAATCCCACTTATTAACCCATTTAGGATCTCCTATTTTCTCAATTTTAATAGATGAAATAACACGTTTGGTTAATTCTATCCAATCCCACTGATAATCAATATGTTTTCTACAGAAATCTATAGGTATCTTTCTTGTTACTTCTTTCCAAAATTCAGGTTTAGCTTCTAAAAACTCTAATAAATCTTTCTCCTCAAAAAGTATCTTTATGATTTCATCCTCCTCAATTGTTTCTAATAATATTGGTAGATTTTTATCATTTACAATCTTGAGAATAAAGTCTTTATCCTTTGATATAGCTTGATTATTGACTATTTCCTTCAATCCCATTTAAAATCAGGATAATCAGTAATAATTTTAGTTTCCTCTATTTTAGAAGAAACAAAAAGTATATCCTTTTTCTGTTCGGACATTCTTATAATATCGTTTAAAAATAATCATGATTCCATTCTACATATTCATTACATCTCAAACCCAAAAAGTATAAGCAGTACTCTCCCATTGCAAATATCCTGTCTCTTGTAATAAATCAATAAGTTCTTCTTTCCATATATATTCTGATAGATTGGGAGAATAATCTGATAAGATTTCTTTTTTTCTTCTATAATAATTTGTTTTAATTCTGTAGATTTTGTAAAATATTCCACATAATCAGTAGAGGAGAAAGCTCTATGAAGAATTTTCTTAATTTTCAAATAATCTTTTAATACAATCAAGTTGGATAATATATAATCAAGCTCATATTCAGAAGAAATATATTCCCAATCCCATTTTTTTATCAGGATATTTTTATAATGATAGGCTTAAAGTCTTCAGCCCTATTTTTGAGTTATTTCATATAGAATCAAAATCTATGTTTTCTATGTTTTCTTTAATAAAATCAACATCCAACATTGGCATTATCCTTTCTCAATCCCATTCTTGTTCTTTTTAATCCTGAAATTAAAAAGTAATTGTTTTATACAATCAGAACTTATATCTTCTCTTTTTTACATATAATATCAAAATCCCAAGGAAAGGATAAGGCTTCTTTTTATTAGAAATTCTTCATTTTATTCTTGAAGATATGGAAAAACCAATCTAATTTTTCATAATATCTTTCAAAAATATTGCTTTAATATATCTATTGGGCAATACTCTGATATATTAGACCATTGGTTTCCATCTGATCGTTCTGCTATAAAATGGAATAGTTTTATATCATTCCATACCAAACGATTGTCCTTTATCAGATAGTCCAAATCTAACACATCATCAAAGGGAATAATTGCCTTATAATTTTAAAAATTGATGTCTCATCTTTAATTAACTTTAAATATAATCCCCCATTCTATTTTCCTTTCTTTTTACTTTAAAAATTCTCTGATGAATTTAACAAATCTGTCGCCTGATCACAAATTTTATTATTGTAAAAAAACTATAGGAAAAATATTTCTCTCCTTGTTGATAAATTCTAATATCTACTTGACAACTACTAAAACTATAATATTTTTTTCACTTTTCTTAGCACTATATATCAAATATTCCCTATCTGATTGAAGATTAAGTCTTTTTTTATAAGTTCTGTCTTTTCGTTACTAAATATTTGAGAAATATCAATATTTGAATATTCTATTTGTTGAATGTCCGTTACACAAGTATGTTCCCATAAGGTTGAAAAGAAAGAGAGCGATACTTCCACTGGTTTGATATCTTCATTTTCTATAATTTTCTTTTTAGCAGAGAAAAATCTATATTTTTTTGATTATCTTGTAAAACCTTATCTCCTAATATTGTTAAGGAAATATATCCCATACTTCTTTTCTATTAATCCCCATTGTAGAACAGAATTAATGATTTTTTTAGAAATATTTCTTTTTCTGCATTATCCGCATATCTTTTTGGGTATCATCTCAAAAATTATCTACTATATTGAATCCTAAAAATAGTAGCTAATTTTTTTCTTCTGAAAAGTCTCCTCATTATTCTTAAGAATAGTACAGATTATTTTATCTATCACCTCTAAAGGATGAGATCTCATAATACAATATATCACAAATAGTTTCTCTCACACTCCATGTTCGAAAACTTCTATCATCTACCTCCGAAGCATATATAAGTATTCCTTCTTTTATTACATCTGACCAGTTCATAAAGCATCATATTTTATAATTTTCCCATTAGGGTTGTCTAAAAATTGTTTTGATATACATTATTATAGATTTCTTTTGCCTAAACAACTGACTATTACCAACAATAATAAGTAAGCGTTTAGCACGTGAAAGCGCTACATTTAATCGATTGGGAGATTGGGCAAACCCTAAATCTTTCTGTTCAGGATACCCCTAATTCACCATAAAGTTCTATATCAGCCCTCTGTCTTTTTATCTGTCGCAATACAATTACTACGTACCATAGAAACAATAATAATATTTCGCTCCATTCCTTGAAATCTATCAACAGTACTTACTCGTATAGGGAATATCATTATATTCTTTTTGCAATTCTCTCAATAATTTTATTTGTTTTCCATAAAAACTTATTATGCCTATTTGCTGATCTTCAATATTACTCCAAAATGATTGATATACTTTAAAAACTATCTGAATTTTTGAAATTTTGTTAATATTTTTCTAACAATCTCTACCTCTCCATAATTAACTCTTGATGTACCTTCTAACATTTCTGGAGAATTAGTATCTATCCAAAATCACATGATTATCTTCTGAAATAAAATTAGGTATATTGATACCATGATAACGTGAAGCTGCATTTCCCATATTAGAATCATTTACTCCCTAAATCACATGGTGTTATTAATCCACATTCCAATCCTCCATCTTGTATATAAAACTGTTTTTATGACATCATTTATATCAGGATGCATCCGATATTGAAGATTAAACAAACCTCTCAAACTATCATCAATTCCTTCGAATAATCGTTGAAAATGAGACATCTCCATTTCTTCAAAATTTTTCTTAATAAACTTTCTTGAGATCTTCAATTTTTCTTTTCTTCTTCTTTATCAATTGCTTGTCTTTGAAGAAAAATCTAAAGAATTAAGAAATTCTTCTTTGTCTAACAAAGGAGGAAGTTGACGATGATCACCTATCACAATATTTTTTTCTTCCCATATACCAAAGGTAGAGATAGTTCTGCTGGAGTTGCTTTTACTAGCCTCATCTTGAATTATTGTTGTAAATTCTATATCTCTATTTTCACCAAATATTTCTTGATAATATCTATAAAACCCCGTCCATTTTTCACTATTTAATTTCCCTATAGAACTACATGTTGCTCCTATAAGATTACAATTCCTTACATACTGATCATAAAACAACTTCCTAATTTCTTGGGGTGGATTTAACAAAAATATTATCCCATAACACAAAAACTTCCTCTCCTAAAAGCAATTTTATCAACACGTCTCCTCACATTATCAATCCAATTTTTGTAATATTACTTTTTGAGGTATCTCTTTATTCAAATCTTCATCTATTTCTTCTATATTCATTTCTTCCTCTACATCTATTTCCAGCATTCCTGATTCTACCCAACGTTTCATCACATCTATAGAAAACTGTCTTCCTTCCATTTCCAACTTATCTTCTCCTCCAATTCGAATTGGTTTTACAAGATTGTGACTACTATTTACAATTCTATCTATAGCATTATCAACCGCCAAATTTGTTTTCAGAAGTGAGCAATATTCTTTCTTTTCTATTCTTTCGTATATGTTGCCATATTATTTCTGCAATAGCAGTAGATTTCCCTGTACCTGGAGGTCCCTGTATTAGTGCTAAATCTTGAGCTAACAATGCCTTAATAATGGCCTGTTTTTTTGTGAATCATTTATCTTTTTATTCAGAAGATGCTCCTCTAATTCTTTATAGTCATTGCTTTCTTCATCTATATGTTCATCAATGAAAGGTGTCTTTTTCTGCCTTAGATACATCAAAAAGAAATTCTCTTAGTTTAGGATTTTGAAGATTTTCTCCTTCCAAGATATTATCAAGAGACATCTTAAGGCGCTTGATTTTTCTATTTCTCCTTTTAAATTTGGCTGTATTGTATTTATTTTCAAATCTTCAAATAGAGATGTTATTGATGCACTATTTATTCCCGAAATATCAAAAATCATTTGAGGATAATTTATCTTAAGTAACTTGCCTATGTACTCTTTTTCAATATAGAAATCCACTCTCGTAAATTCATTATTGCAGTTTCTTGTTCCTCTTTTTCTTAACTGAGAATCTACTTCAATAAAATACTTTTCCTTCGCTTCAGAAATAGGATATAACCCACTATCAAACTGGTTTGATAACAGACTTATTTCCTCCTCTATAATCTGTCTTATTTTATATCCCTTTTTAGAAGTAGTATATTCTTGATAAAAGTAAATCTTCCATTTTTTATTATCTCGTTTAGTGTGAATAGATGGAAAGTTCTTCCTTAAAAGGTCTTCTATTTTATCCAATGAAGTGTTTTCTAATTGAAAAATCAATATTACATTTATGTTCTTCTCCATAAAAAGGAATAATTAATAAAAGGGGCATTTTTGAGAGATTTTCATTAGTATATCATCTATATTTTCTTTTTCCCAATTAAAGTCTATTCCTATTGTAGATGATTTTTCACTAATACTAATATTTCCTTCGCTTCCAAGAGAAGTATATACTTGATTCCAAAAAAATCTGTTGGATATTTTTCATGTTTTGATAAAAAAATTTCGTGTCAAATTTATATCTATTGTAATTGTATGTAAATTTGGCTATAAAAGAAACATTCTTTTTCAAAATAAGAATCAAAAGAATTTCTTCAACCTATAGTATTTCATTCTAAAAATCATGTTTTTTTCTTCATCATAATTTTCTTGATTGATTTTATCATTATCTTTATTATCTCTCAAAAATAGTATGAAATGTAAATGAATTATCTACCATATCCATTTCAGGCAGTTCATGTTTGCTTTTTTTAACATTATATCTTGAGACTACATCTGGATTAATATAAAAATGAGGTCATAAGAGTATAAAGACATATCAATATCTTTCTCTAAAAACTCAAAAAAACTATCTTTTAAAATAGCCATCAAATACTTCTATTTTATAAAGAGATTTTGTCTTATCTTGATTTTTCATATTTTACTACTTGATGCTGGAAATTAATATTAGGAAACCTTTTTTTGAAGGTAAAAATATTGGATTAGGGGATATTCTTAAGATAATATTTGCCTTTTCAGGAAAAACTAACATCTATATTTTTTGTTGATCTCATTATTTTTTTCTTAGCTTTTTAAAATCTATTAAACTAATCTGAAGTCTATTATTCTTATCAAAAGAATAATTTTTTTCTTTTATCTGTTGTAGAATCTGCTTTATTTTTCAATAGGGATTTCTTCTCTCTACATAGCCATCTATAATAGGATTGGGTAAGAATTTTTACAAAACATTTTTTTCTGCCTTTTTCTGATAACTTTTTTTCTTTTCTTCCTCAGTGATGTTAGTGTTGGTATCTACTAAAAAAATAAGATTTTTTTCTATACATATTTCATTTTCCTGCAAATGGAATTTTTTTCACTGATTTCATCAAGGATTTCTGCTGTTTTGTCATATTCATCAACTGTTATATTCAATTTTTTTATCAACTATTCTAACTGATTCTGGAATGATGTTTATTGGAATTGACCTCCTTTGTAATAGTTTTTTTCTTGTACATCAATATGACGTTTCCAAATATCTTGTAATAAATTTTTATTTTTTTGAAGAAGAATGTGTATGTATAAGTTTTCATAATTATGATATCTATTGCTTATTACAAATAATTATCGCATTTTTGTAAGCTATTAACTCTCTTTGAGATATTAAAAATTTATATCTAAGAGCATCTCATCATCCTATATGTCTGTTTTCTTAGGTAAAAATATAGCTATTTTCTAAAAATGCAAAAATAACACTTTTTAAACTTACCAAATAAAAACCATGGAAAAGTTAGAAATTTTTAAAAATAGAAGTGCATTTAACCGATTTAGTAGCAAACAACACGGCAAAGGTAACGGAAAAATAGAGCATTGCTTATTTACTAAAAAGCCCTAACTTTGCCCAAAAACCACCTTATGAATCTCTGGCATATGCAACTACACCCACAGGGGCTACTACTTGGACAGCCGAAGACACCCGCCATATCGTCGCCACAGGCTATATAGGTTGCTCTGGAAAGGCAGTACAAACCTTTGGCAAACTCCTTGTAGGGGATTTGGTATTGGTACGCTATGGAGCACAAGTAGTAGCCTTGGTAGCTGTAGAGGATACGCCTCGCTTGTTGCGGGATTATGAAAAGCACCCTTTACACTGGTTCACCCATGGCTGTCGGGTTAAGCCCCTTGCCTACTATGACGAGCTAAAAAAATAGGCGGTCGTGGCTGGTATCTGCCCACTACACTCCAACAGATAAAAACCTGAGAATGAAGTAGCTTATACCTTTGTAAAGGACTTATGGAAAAGACAGACACTCGCCTGCTTTTTTTCTGTAGATTTCAACGAACTAATGGCGCATGATTTAGTACTGTTTTCTCAAAAAGACGAGCGAGAGAATGTATGTGGAGAGCCTATACCCTTATACGAAGGATTGAAAGTAGATATCTATACGGACGACGGAGACGACAAGGGTAACCGTGATGACCTCATTGCCAGTGGCTATGTAACAGCAAACAAAAACAGGGTACTATCCTTATGTGAAATGGTGTTGCCAGATAGATGAAAAAGGCATTCTGCAGTGAGTCTGAGGGAAAGTGATTTTCTACCTATTGCCGCCAAAAACTTCTTAACATGGGAAAAATATAAATCCCAAAACCTCTCTTAATCCAGATAAAAATAGTATTTTTTTGCCCCTTGTAAATGATATTTATATATGTCTGAAAAAAACATCACTACAAGGGGCTTACTGATGCCCAAGTTGTTGAAAGTCGCCAAAAGTATGGCGAAAACACCTTCACTGCTGTGGAGGGCGAACCGCTCTGGAAACAGTTCCTAGAGAAATTTACCGACCCTATCATCATCATCTTATTGGTGGCTTTGGTCTTTTCTTTTTGGCGTTTCTTTCTACGAATATACGGTACATGATACTGGCATCCACGCTTTCTTGGAACCTGTGGGTATCCTCTTTGCGATCCTCTTGGCCACTGGTGTCGCTTTCTACTTTGAGCAAAAAAAGCTAACAAACAATTTGAAATCCTCAATCAGGTCAATGACGATATTTACTACAAGGTCATTCGCAATGAGCGTATTACCCAAGTGCTAAAGAAGGATATTGTCGTAAGGGATATTGTGATTATTGAGACAGGTGAGGAAGTGCCTGCCGACGGCGAGCTGCTTGAGGCGGTATCCCTACACCTGAACGAATCTACCCTCACAGGAGAACCCCTCGTACACAAGAGTACCAACCCTGAGGACTTCGAGGGCGGAAGCTACCTACCCTACCAACTATGTATGCCGAGGCACTTCCGTAGCCGACGGACATGGTATCTTTGAAGTAAAGAAAGTGGGTGATGCTACTGAATACGGCAAAGTGTTTGAAGGCGTACAGATAGATGACTCTATAAAAACACCACTCAATGAGCAGTTAGACAATCTGGCTGACCTGATTACCAAAGTAAGCTATGGGATTGCTGCCCTTGTGATTGTCGGGCGATTGATTGTTTATTTTGCCGATCCTGCCCAAAAACTTAGACAATCTTGACTGGGTATCCTTCGGGGGTTATCTGCTTAATACAGTAATGATTGCCATTACAGTGGTAGTGGTAGCCGTTCCTGAAGGGCTGCCTATGAGTGTCACCCTAAGCTTGGCCTATAGTATGCGTAGTATGATGGCTACCAACAACCCTCGTACGCAAGATGCATGCTTGTGAGACCATGGGGGCTACCACGGTCATTTGTACCGACAAAACGGGTACGCTTACCCAAAACCAAATGACTATCTACGAAACATACTTTAACCAGTTGGCAGATAGTTCCTTAGCCGACCGACTCATTGCAGAGTCTATGGCGGTCAACTCCACTGCTTACCTTGACTTCTCCGACAAAGACAAACCCAGTGTATTGGGCAACCCTACCGAGGGGGCACTCCTACTCTGGCTCTATGGAAAGGGTACCAATTACCTACCTATACGTGAGGAAAGTGAAGTATTACAACAACTTACTTTCTCCACCGAACGCAAATATATGGCGACTCTCATCTATTCGCCTAACTTGAAAAAGAATATCCTATACGTAAAAAGGAGCGCCTGAGATTGTGATGACTTTCTGTCAGTCTGGTGGAAAACTAAATTCCGCTATCTCCCAAGCCGATTTTGAGGCGAAGTTACTCCAATACCAAAAACCAAGCCATGCGTACCATTGGTTTTGCTTACAAGGAAATAGACGATCCTAAAGCTATTATCTCTGAAAATGGCAAATTGGTAGTCAAAGACCTACAGTTTATCGGTATTACTGCTATTTCTGACCCTGTCCGCCCTGATGTACCTGCGGCTATTGAGGAATGTATGCAGGCAGGTATTCAGGTAAAGATTGTAACAGGTGACACCCCTGGCACCGCCAAGGAGATTGCCCGACAGATACGTCTGTGGGACGAGAGCTGTACCGACCGTAACCATATCACTGGGGCTGAGTTTGCCGCTATGAGCGATGCTGACCTCTTGGAGCGTGTAGGTGACCTTAGGGTAATTTCTCGTGCACGTCCGCTCGATAAGGCTCGTTTAGTGAATCTGCTCCAGCAGAAGGGCGAAGTAGTAGCTGTAACAGGCGATGGTACCAACGATGCCCCTGCGCTTAAAAGCGGCTCAGGTAGGCCTTTCCATGGGTGATGGTACCTCCGTAGCCAAAGAAGCCAGCGATATTACCATCTTGGACAACTCCTTCAGTAGTATCGGAAAGGCGGTCATGTGGGGGCGTTCGCTCTACCTGAACATTCAGCGCTTTATCCTCTTCCAGATGACGATCAACGTAGCCGCTTGTATCATCGTGCTTATTGGGGCTTTCTTAGGGGTAGAATCACCCTTGACCGTCACTCAAATGCTATGGGTGAATCTTATCATGGATACTTTTGCTGCCTTGGCCTTGGCTTCCTTGCCACCGAGCCATAGCGTAATGCATGACAAAGCCACGTCCACGCAAGGCAAATATAATTAGTCGCCCTATGGCCAAAGGAATTTTTGGGGTAGGTGGATTCTTTGTACTCTTGCTCTTTGGATTTATCCAATACTTTAAGAATGAAGATATTACCACCCTTTGCACAATTCTCTTTAGGGGATTACTTCAGTCATTTCTTCCATTTTGGAGCACCCAAGGAAGCCTATCTCCTTATGAACTTTCGTTGTTCTTTTCCATTTTCGTACTGTTGCAGTTCTGGAATATGTTCAATGCCAAGGCCTCACCGTACTGGAAAGAGTGCTTTCCATAGCATAGGCAAGTGCCAAGGCTTCTTGATGATAGCCGTAGCCATTATCTTAGGCCAGATTTTCATCACCTCTTTTGGGGGAGAGATGTTCAGTGTTACTCCTCTCAAATTAGTAGATTGGGCGATCATCATTGCAGCCACCAGCATAGTGCTTTGGATAGGAGAAATCCGCAGGGCCGTAGGCAAGAGGCAGTAGTCTGTAGTCAGACACTAACCTCTAATAACTAACCTCTAACAACTAATAACTAAAAAAATTAACCATTGGTCATTAATCGTTAATCATTATTTTTCGTATCTTTGCAACCTCATAATTGAGGGGTCTCATAGTTCAACGGATAGAATAGAAGTTTCCTAAACTTTTTGATCCAAGTTCGATTCTTGGTGAGACCACTTTTTAAAAAAACTATCTTGAGGTTAAGTCAAGATAGTTTTATTTTTTTCTCCAAACTAATCTTACACAAAATGAAATTAATAGGTATTGCCAACAAAACTCCTATAGGAAGCGATATCAATGCTATAGAAAGAAAAAGCATTGATATAAAAAAAGAAGGAATGTATCTTTGTACAAAGTAAAAATCTCCTGATAAACATAACTAATGCTCCAAATAATTAGGATAACGTATATGAGCTACGATAAGTCTCTCCTCTCTATAAAGGAAAAAGCCTATAAGAAAGACAATCAACATCAACAACAGAAAGCTCATGATGTAAAATGATCCAAAATCCTTTAGCAACTTACACTTCATCAGTTCCTCATAGATTAATTACTATATTGCAATTGAGTTATTTGAGGTGCTGGGGCACTTCCCCTATGACAAAAGGTATGTTTGCCCTTGTCGGCTATCTTAGTAATCGTCTCCAGATATTGGAAGAACTTGATATTCTCATCGCCTTTCATCAGTTCCGAAGCATTCTTGAGTGCTCTGGCGGTAGCCACAGCGGTACGTGCATTTTTCAAGTTCGGAAGTAGCACGTATTTTGCTTTCCAAAACACGTGAGAAAAGATCTTGCACACTCTTAGGGAAAGTAATATCTATCAGCTGTGCTTTTTATGATCTTGAGTCCCAAAGCCCCTACTTCATTGCAAAAATCGGCTTCTTTTGAAGTCAGTAATATCATTTCGGCATTCGTTTAGCTTTTTCACTGGTAAAGGCTGATATCTTCTGGCGTAGCAGCACTTGTGCAGCCGCTGCTATTTGTTGTTCAGCTACCGAAAAATTACTCTCTTCTACACCAAAAATTATCGGTGAATAGCTTTGCATTGTCTAATTTGTAAAAGCAAGTAAAAACGAAAAAGCGCAAAGCAATATTATCTGCCGTAAGTACCTCCTGATTGACGACCCTTACACTTCTGAGCTTCTGTGATAGGGATATGATATGCACCTTCTCCCACGGACTAAACTTATAGATACCCGCAGGTAGTTCCCTCTGGAAAACATTCTTCTTAAACAGTAGCCCCACACAACCTGGCGCTACTTCTAATTCTTTGTAAAAACATACAGATACAATTGATAATTCGTAAAATAAGAAAGAGAAGACCTCTAAAAGAGCGGAGAAAGCTTGATTAAGCCTTTCAAAGAGCGAAAGGCGGTATCCTCAGCCTTGCAAACGCTCCTTAGAGTGAGCCACAGCTCTGTCTTATCTTTCTTCCCAAATAAATAAATGATTTTTGGAGTCATCTTCCCCTTTTTGTTGTCCGCAATACCTTATTTTGATAGGAAGACGATATATATAATAAGTGGCGGTTTTGTTTTTCCTCTGCAAATATACGATTAAAAACCAAAAAGACAATCCCTATGTAAGTGGTTTTTCTTTATACTCCCAGCAGCCCGTAAGCCATAAGGCTAAGAGTATAAACGTGATGAATAGAATGGGTTTTTATCATAAGAATGGGTATTTATGGTTTTAAATAGCGAATAAGGCTTTGGGTAAGGCTCCCTTTGCTCATTCCTGCAAAAAATAAGTTCATCACCCTTATACATGGTTAGTTGCTTGGTCTCCGTTGAAAGATGTATAGTAAGCACTTCATTTCCATTTGTATAGAATAGAAACTACTCACTACATCATTTAGCAAAGGATATTCTTCTTTATACCCTCTTTTATTCCTTAATATCCTTAGCAAACGGTTTCCCTCTGATAGCGGAAGGAGTTCTCTCTCTCTGTAATATGTTCTTCTTCAGGGGCTTCAGGCCACGAAGTTTCTTTTGTCCAGCCAGTACGATGTATGACTACAAGACTATCTATTTTCCCCTGATAGAGCTTGCTAAAATCCATTGCTTTTAGGATATTGCGCCAGTGCAAGGCAAGGGAGAAATAAGAATAACTTGAAAAATAGCTTTTCTTATAACTGCGAGACATAAGATTATATTTTCACCTCGCAAATATACTAAAAATACTTTTGCCAAAATCAAGATTTTAGCAAAAGTATTTTTTTATCAATATGTAAGTCTTGCGACTATTTACTTAAGTACATCTTCCTCCTCGTATAAATATCATAGAAAGCATCATCTTTAAGGCTATCTATAAACAAAAATGCTTTCACCAGTGGATTTCATCTCTGGGCCGAGCTTCTTATCTACATTCGGGGAATTTGTTGAACGAGAACACGGGTTGCTTGATAGCAAAGCCCTCCAAATGTGGGTGAAAATGGAAGTCAGAGAGCTTATTCTCACCGAGCATGATCTTAGTGGCATAATTCACATACGGCTCCTTATAAGCCTTGGAAATAAATGGCACTGTACGCGAAGCACGTGGGTTGGCCTCTATGATATACACTACATCGTCTTTTTACGGCAAACTGTACATTGATAAGCCCCACGGTGTTAAGTGCCAAGGCTATCTTCTGGGTGTGGTCTTTGATCTGTTGGATCACAAACTCACCCAAGTTGAACGGCGGTAGGTAGCGTTACTGTCGCCCTGAGTGGATACCACAAGGCTCTATATGCTCCATAATACCAATGATATACACATTCTCGCCATCGCATATCGCATCGGCTTCCGCTTCTATGGCGCCGTCCAAATAGTGGTCAAGTAGGAGCTTGTTATTAGGGTATCTTACGCAAAAGATCTACCACATGGGCTTCCAGCTCTTCCTTGTTGATAACAATCTTCATACCCTGCCCGCCCAATACGTAGGAAGGACGCACCAATAACGGGAAGTCTAATTCGTCAGAGAGTTTCAGCGCCTCATCAGCCGTTTCAGCTACACCAAAGCGTGGGTAAGGAATGTTATTCTCTTTCAGTAAGGTAGAGAAACTTCCTCTGTCCTCTGCCAAATCCAACGACTGGAAGCTAGTACCTATAATTTTTAATGCCGTATTTATCTAATTTCTCGGCCAACTTCAAGGCGGTTTGTCCTCCGAGCTGTACAATTACTCCTTCAGGCTTCTCATGTTGGATAATATCGTAGATATACTCCCAGAACACAGGCTCAAAATAGAGCTTGTCAGCGGTGTCAAAGTCAGTAGAGACGGTCTCTGGGTTACAGTTGATCATAATGGTCTCATAGCCACATTCTTTCGCAGCCAATACCCCATGTACGCAGCAGTAGTCGAACTCAATCCCCTGACCTATGCGGTTAGGCCCCTGAACCGAGTACCACTACCTTCTTGCGGTCAGTAACCACGCTGTCATTGGCTACATATTCCCTTTGCCATCGGCGGTACGGATCGGTGCCTCGAAGGTAGAATAATAGTAAGGAGTCTGCGCCTTGAACTCGGCTGCACAGGTATCAACCAATTTGAATACACGGCGAATATTCAACTCCTCTCGCTTCTTATGTACCTCACTCTCCCAGCAACCAAGCATATAGGCGATTTGTCGGTCAGCAAAGCCTTTCTGCTTAGCTTCAAAAAAAGAAGCTGCTTAGGTAGCGTGTCTATCTTATAGTTGGATATTTCTTTTTCAAGGGCACAGAGTTCCTCGTATTGTTTGAGGAACCACATGTCTATTTTAGTGATTTCATGAATACGGCTTAGCGGAATGCCCAGCTGTACCGCATCATAGAGTACAAATACCCTATCCCAACTGGGGTGAGTGAGTTTTTCAATGATCTGCTCGTAGTTCTTCTCCCCTTTGCCATCGGCTCCCAAACCATTACGCTTGATTTCGAGCGATTGGGTCGCTTTCTGTAAGGCCTCTTGGAACGAACGACCAATACCCATGACCTCCCCTACTGACTTCATTTGTAGGCCAATAGTACGGTCAGAGCCTTCAAACTTATCAAAGTTCCAACGTGGTATCTTCACAATCACATAGTCCAAGGTAGGCTCAAAGAAAGCGGAAGTGGATTTGGTAATTTGGTTTTGCAATTCGTCCAAATGATAGCCAATAGCAAGCTTAGTGGCAATCTTAGCAATAGGATAACCTGTAGCTTTAGATGCCAAGGCGGACGAACGCGATACACGTGGATTGATTTCAATAGCGATGATATCTTCCTTCTCATCGGGAGACACGGCAAACTGTACGTTGCAACCGCCTGCAAAATCACCTATGCTGCGCATCATCTTGATAGCCATATCACGCATACGCTGGAAAGTGCGATCGGAAAGGGTCATCGCAGGAGCTACCGTAATAGAGTCGCCCGTATGGATACCCATCGGATCCATGTTTTCAATGGTACAGATAATAGCTACATTGTCATTCCTATCGCGCAAGAGTTCCAATTCGTATTCCTTCCAGCCCAAAAGTGCCTTATCAATAAGCACCTCGTGGATAGGAGAAGCCTCAAACCGCGATTAAGGAGCATATCAAAGTCCTCTTTCTTATAGACGATAGAGGCACCCGTACCGCCCAAGGTAAAGGACGGACGTATTACAAGCGGAAAACCAAAGCGTTGGGCAATTTCTTCTCTTGAGGAAGGACATCGCCGTTTCCGAAGGAGCCATTGGGATTCCTATCTCGTCAAGTAACACGCGGAATTTCTCACGGTCTTCGGTGATTTGGATCGCATCAATATCCACCCCAATGATTTCCACTCCGAAGTCTTTCCAGATGCCTTTTTCGTCTGCCTCTATACAGAGATTAAGGGCAGTCTGTCCGCCCATAGTAGGCAGTACGGCATCTATTTCGGGGTGAGCCTTGAGGATTTCCACCAATGATTTAGTGGTAAGGGGTTTGAGATAGACCACATCCGCCATGGAAGGGTCGGTCATAATCGTAGCAGGGTTGGAGTTGATCAGTACGGTTTTGATACCGTCTTCGCGCAAGGAGCGCAACGATTGCGAGCCTGAGTAGTCGAACTCACAGGCTTGCCCGATGATAATAGGTCCTGACCCTATAAGCAGAACACAATGTAGGTCGTTTCTTTTTTTGGCATTTGTTAAGTGCTTTTTATGAAAAAAACAGCTATATCTTTCAGACGAAAAAAATATAGCTATTGTATTATTAAAAAGAATATCCCTCGTATCTCTTATGAGTACTGCTTGAAGGATAAGGGTGTGTCTTAGGGGTGATATTCTTTAGAGCATCCATTTGATAATTAACAATTTACAATTGATAATTGACAATTAAAAAGAGCGAAAAAAACGGGTCTCGAACCCGCGACCTCAACCTTGGGAAGGTTGCGCTCTACCAACTGAGCTATTTTCGCTACCTTTTACGCTGCAAAGGTACTAATTATTTTTGAATAGAAGCCTCTTTTGTTTAAAATCTTATTTATCTCGACTCACTACTTTGCTTGAGTAGCTGTATCTGAAGCAGAAGTGGCGGCTTATGGTACTTCCTCTTTGGGCTGCTCTGAGGCTTCCTCTTCATCGGTAGCAAAACCCATAAGACCTGCCCAATTCCTTCAAGCGGTTGATATACTTCTTATAGGTAGCCGATTCCTTCTTATAGAAAGCCTCATCCTCCATAATAGGAATGAGCAGTGCCTGATAGCGCCTTAGATCATAAGCTATCTCATCAGAAAGCCTGATAAAAATTGATTTCTGAGAAAGTAAGATAGTACTCAATCTTCTCTTGGTATTTCTTGGCTACTTCAAGGAATAGCTTGCGGGCTTTCTCGGCTCTTTCACCGCATAATAGCCTGATATAAAAAGGCTCTAAGGTAAAGTAATATCCTAAGTTACCCACAGGAATGCGCGTGGTAGCTATATCTATAACATCCTTAGCCTTGTCTAGTTTATCTTCTGTCAAAAGGGTCTCTGTAAGGCGAGCAAGATTGCCACGGAAGACGATACTGTTGCGGCGGGTTTCAGGGTCATGGTATATATTCGGATCGTCCATATTACCCCCAGTCAAAGCTCTTTACGATCTTATACATCAGGTCAGCATCTATACGTCCCATATCATAAGGGTTGTCCTTATCAATAGGGGTCTTGATAGGCACCAATTTGTAGGCCATACCATCGAGCTGTAAGTAATCACGCATCCATATATTCCTCATCACTATAGCTACCCCCTGTAAAGTAGATCGGACGCTTCCAATCGTTGTTGGCCAAAAATATCAAGCATCATCAGGCGGTTCTTACCCATACCTACCGAAGGGAGCTTGATGTCTATATAATCCACAATCTTATCGGCATCTTCAGGTTTTACGATACCACTCTTAAGAACATTTTCTTTATTGACAGGAATACGGATTCTATTGGTCGGATAGCTAGCATAGACAAGGTCAGGCGCCCTCACCATTGCGATCAACAACCTTCTTTGTCTTAGGATCATCACTTCCCACCCATGCCATAAAGTCTGCTATAGGCCATATCTTATCGGTTCTCTGATCAAAATAGATTACATCCCGCACTCCATAGGCATATTGTCTATGTACCAGCTGGGACGGAATCGGCTCACTGGTATATGCCTTGTGCTTCATCTGGTCTATATACCAATCGGTCTCCCCAAAAGGGAAGTGTTAATCACCCTCACATCGGTGCGATAATGCTCCACCTCCTGCATATACCACATTCCAAAGGTGTCATTGTCCCCTATGGAGAAGATCATTGCCCCGTTGTCCTTGGAAACGGAATCCAAGTAACTCTTGCCCAAGGCACGTGCTGTATAGCGGTTGGAGCGGTCATGGTCGTCCCAGTTCTCTGCCAGCATACGCGCAGGAACCACAAGCAAGCAGAGCGATACTACCACAGGTGCCATGCCCTTGAAGGATATTTTCTCTTCCAATAGGGAATAGAGGGCATATACCCCCATTCCTATCCAAATGGCAAAGGTAAAGAACGAACCTACCAAGGCATAATCACGCTCACGTGGCTCAAAAAGGTCGCTCATTGAGATACACTTTTAGTGCCAAACCTGTAAAGAGGAAAAAGCACAAAGACCACCCACCACTGCCTTTTTGTTGGAAGAAAACTGGAAGAACAAGCCTACCAAGCCCAGTAGCAGCGGCAAAAAAGAAATAGGTATTACGCCCACGGTTATTTTAGGGCATCGGAAGGGAGGTGATCCTGCGGATAACCTGTATGCCACTCATCTATAAAGGAAATTCCTGAAATCCAGTTGCCATGATTATTGCTAATTTTCTTGTATATCGTCCTGACGACCCACAAAGTTCCATAACAAATAGCGCAAATACATATAATTAAACTGGTAGGAGAACATAAAGCTCAGATTGTCCCAAAAAGATGGTTTCTCTACAATAAATACCCCTTGATAGCGACGAAGCAGCTGCGCATATTGCTCATAATCTCCTGCATATAGGACTGCCTGAAGTTGTCGGCTGAGTTGTTCTACCTTTTCATTTCCTATATATTCAGGGCTGATTCTATACTTTAGCGGACTGGTCAGGCTCATATAGTTGGCCGCATGCTCACCACTCCACATACGGGGCAATAGCCCTATATGGTCAGGGTGTGGCGCATCCAAAGCATCTTTGTAGTTATTTACTATAATATATTTGTTTGTCTTGTAATCGCGCTCATACTTAGGCTTTTCATCTATATAACCCTCAGGAATGGCAAAGCTGTCTGAGTACATAGGCCCTTTGAAGAGATATGTCTTTTGGTATTGCTCCAAGTTGTAGTAAGCCAAGAGCAAGCGTGCATCGGTAGGGCTGTTCTCATTGATGACTGTACCTGCATTGGCTCGTATGGGGATCATCAGCCAAGAGGAAAAGCCTACGAAAACAAAGAGCAGACAGAGGGTTGCGGTTTGTAACAAGCGTTTTTGGTGTTTTTGTGCTTTCCATAGGGTAAAAGCAAAAAGCTCCTATAATCCATACTCCTGTAAAGATAGTACCCGAATTGAATGGCAAGCCCAACTGATTGACAAAAATACACCTCTGTATGACCAAACAAGGCCAAGGTATAAGGTAGTATCAGCTTGAAAATCAATAGCAATATGGAAATAGAAATCACATTGGCCAAGATAAAGTTCCTGACATTCTTCTTAAAATGGGATTGGAAGAAATAGAGCATCCCTATGGCTGGAATGGTAAGCAGCGCCATAAAGTGTACCCCAAAGGAGAGTCCCACTACAAGGGCAATGAGCAACAACCACTTATCTCCTCGTGGGGAATCAAGGTTATCTGTCCATTTAAGCCCTAACCAGAACATGGCCGACATGAAAAGCATCGCCATAGCGTACACCTCCGCTTCGGTAGCATTGAACCAAAAGCTATCGGAGAAGGTATAAGCCAAAGCGCCCACTACCCCACTGCCATACAAAGCAATTACCTGTCCATTGGAAAGGGTCTCCTTCTGTGAAAGAGCAATCTTTTTGGCGAAATTGACAATGATAAAATATAGGAATAGTATGGTAAAGGCGCTGGAGAACACCGAGATGAAATTCACAAAAAGGGGCAGTCTTCTCAGGCGAAGGTGAGAAAGAGGCAAAGAAAGCCCCCACCATCTGGAAAAAGGTGCTCCAGGAGGGTGTCCCACTTCCAACTTAGCCGAGGTTGCTATGTATTCTCCACAGTCCCAGAAACTTACGGTAGGCTCTACCGAAAGCCCATAGGTAAGTAAGGCTATGAAGAATACCCCCCAGCCTATGATCAGATTATACTTATGAAAGTCCTTTTGTAAGTTCATTTTTTATCTTTTTAGAAAAACGGAGCGAAGTTACACATTTTTATCTGATCTCACCTAATAAAAATAGAGAAAAAAATTTTTTTATTTTTCACTCAACCTATTGCAGGTTTCAAAAAAGTTGTACCTTTGCACCGCAATTGAGAGATGGTCTATGGTGTAATGGTAACACAGCAGATTTTGGTTCTGTTATTCAAGGTTCGAGTCCTTGTAGACCAACTTTTTATAAATAATTCTTCTGAATTGGGTTAATCATATTATTATAGTTTAAAGTTATTTAGAAAGAGGCTACCTGAATAAGGTAGCTTTTTATTGCATCATATCGATAAAGTTTGTATATTTGCAGAGTTTTTTTAAGAAAAGAGGCTATGTCTAACTTATGATTTATCAGAGAAATAAGGCCAAAGATACGTATCAATTGTAGAAAAATGATTGTATGGTACAATTCGTTAAGACGCAATAAATTGATTTGGAGGTGATTTAAAAAGTATAATGAAGTAAAAAGTTGACAATTAGAGCAAAAAGTTATATTTTTGTTGTGTGAAAATAAGAATAGAACTATATTGCCCCAATTGCCAGAGTGCAGAGGTAGTGAAAAATGGCAAAAACCAAATGGAAAACAAAATTATCTTTGCAAGAATGAAGGATGTGGTCTTTAATTCATTGGAGACCATAATCTTACCTATAAAGGTTGTCATTCAAACATTAGTCGTAAAATAACCCTTTATGCTTGTTAGAGGTGTAGGAATTAGAGATATTTCTAAAATAGAGGAAGTTAGCATAGGAAAAGTGCTTACTGTTTTAGCTAAATCTAGTTATTCTATAACACCTAAAAAGAAGCATTATGACCGTATTGAAGTTGATGAATTTTTGGACTTATGTTCAGAAGAAAGAGAACAAATAGTGGCTTATATATGCTTATGACAGAGAAACACGGGAAATTATAACTTATGTTTGGAGTAAAAGAGATTTAAGAACAGCTAAAAAAGCTAAGGATGTAACTTAAAGAACTGAATATTACCTATGATTCTATAGCAACTGATGACTGGAAAAGTTTTAAAACAACTTTTAAAAAGGATAATCATCTAATAGGAAAAAGCGTATACTGTTGGGATAGAGGAGAATAACTGTAAATTGAGACATAGAATAAAACGAGCTTTTCGCAAGACTTGTTGTTTTTCTAAGAAACAAATAAATCATCTAAAGGCCTTTGCTTTTAGCTTTCTTCTATATCAATTATGGGTATATCTAAAGTTGTATCATACTTTTTGAAGCACCACCGAAGTTACCTATACTCCACAAGGAATAGCTGATTTACTTTAACAGAATTGGTTTTTCCTACAAGAAAACAACCAAAGTGCCTTGTGAGGCGGATCCTTTAAAACAAAAAAACTATTTGCTGAGGCTCTCTAAAAATTCTTCAAAAAGGAAGAAGGGGATGTAGTGTATTTTTGCTGATGGTGTTCATCCTACGCACAATAGCCGTTCCACTTATGCTTTGGATAGAGATAAGGTAAAGAGTTTCAACAACCTACAGTTAGTGGGCGTGATAGAGTGAATATCAATGGTTTGCTTAATACTTATGATGTAATAGCTCTTGATTGTGAATGCGTTAATGCAGAATCAACAAAAAGAACTTTACGAATTAGCTCTTAAAAAGCTTCCAATCGCTAAAAAAATATTTATATTATATCCGATAATGCTTTGCTATTATCACAATAAAGAGCTTCAAAACTGGGTAGAAAAATAATAGAATCAAGCAAATTTTTCTTGCCTCCATACTCCGAACCTCAATTTAATAGAGCGCTTGTGGAAATTCTTACGAAAAAGTAATCAATACGGGGTTCTATCGGAACAAGACAGAATTCCGAGATGCTATAAGGAATTTCTTTGATAATATACATACTTTATAAAAAGGAGTTAGAGTCACTTCTAACTCTCAATTTCCGTTTGATAAATTCGCAAACCATTTCTTTTTGACTATAACAAGATTGTATATGGCAATATCTTAGCAGAGATGATAGGGATAGATAATATTTGCCAAAAAGAACAAACATTTCAACGATTGGATAGAAAAATTGAGAAAAATAATTACGATTTAACTTTTTCATTTAATTATTTATTTGTACTTTTGCTCTTTAGAACAAGAAATTATGGCGACAATTATTCAACCGACTCCTACCTTGGTAGAGAAAGAGGCTAAAAGAGTTTTGGAAAAAATAGAAAATTACGAAACTTACCTTTAAAGAGAAAGGAATTTCCCTTTAGTCGGAAAAAAAGATAGAGAAAGATGCAGCTTTTCTTCAAATCATTATTTAAAAAGAAAAACAGTGATAGATGATAATATTTCTGTTAGTTTACTCACAGAAAAGCACAAAAATAAAACCTTTTGATTGTGGAGATGAGCAGCTGAATGAGTTTTCTCCTTCCAGCAAGCACTTCCTTACAAAAAAAGGAATTGCTTGCTACCACTTTAATAATGAAAGAATATTGGGCTATTATAGTCTCTTAAATGATAGCTTTCGGGTGGAAGAAACTTTCTTTGTCTCTAAGAATCAATATAGAAAGTTCTTACGAGAGCTTATTCCTTATCCCAAACGTTACTTAAGAGCAATCCCTGCTATCAAAATAGGTAGACTTGCTATTGATAAAAACATACAAAGGAAGGGCTTGGGCAGTCTTATAATTCACAATATAATCAATGATTGTTTAGAACTTAATGAAAGACAGGCATGTAGGTTAATCACTATTGATGCTTATAAGTAGTCGGTTTCTTTTATGAGAAATTGGGTTTTATTTCTTTCACAGAAAAAAGATGAAAAATATTAGACAAATGTTCCTTGATCTTTCTAAAAATTCAAAACTAACAACTCAAAAACTTAATAAAAATATGAACAAATTTTTACTTGTATTCCTGTCTCGCCCTTATGGTGGGCTGTGGCAACCCTACTAAAAAAAGACAACATGAAAGAAGAAACAACCGACAAAGGTCTTGATCTCTCGGCTATGGATACCTCTGTACGCCCGCAAGATGATTTCTATAACTACGTCAATGGGGGCTGGATGAAAACCGCCAAAAATTCCTGCTGACAAACCCTCTTGGGGTACTTTCTATATGCTGAGAGAGGAAACCGATGAGCAGTGCCTTTCCCTCTTGGATAACCTACTGAAAAACCTCCTACCCCGACGGCTCTGAAGGACAAAAAGATCCAAGCCATCTACAAGACCTATATGGATATGGATGCCTGCAAACAAGGCAGGTTTGGAACCTCTTGAGCCTTATTTGAAGAAAATAGAGGCTATCAAAAACCTCGCTGATCTCATAGCCTATTTGGAAGAGGCTACTCCACTAGGAGAAAAATCCTGTATGTGGCTGGGGGTGTCTATGCCGATATGAAGGATTCTAACCAGAATGCGGTGTATTTTGAGTAATTTTGGTTTGGGATTGGGGCGTGACTACTACCAAAAACAAAGTGAAAGCAATACGGAGGCCATTAACAAATATCAGGTATTTGTAGCGGACATCTTTAAGCTCCTTGGCGATGCTAATGCCGATGAAAAGGCACAAAAACAGGTGGCTTTTTGAGAAAGACCTTGCCAAAGCTTTATGCTTACCAATGAGGAAGACCGTGATCCTAACCTTAGTTACAATCCTCAGACGATGAGTGAGCTTTCTAAGTTGGTAAAGAACCTCAATATCCCTGCCTTTCTTAAAAAAAGTAGGGGTGGATACTGATAAGGTGATTGTAGGGGAAAATACGTTTGTACAAAAGAATATGACAAGTTTGTCAATGAGAAGAACCTCCCCTACTTAAGGATTACCTCCGTTACAACTTAGTGGCGAGCAATGCTGGGAATCTCGATGGAGCTTTGGACGAACTTTCTTTTAACTTCTATAGCAAATACCTCAACGGACAGCAAGAGCAACGCCCCATGAACAAGCGTGCACTTTCTCTTATCAATGGGGTAGTAGGAGAGGCTTTCGGAAAAACTCTATGTAGAGAAATATTCTCAGCCAAGGCCAAAGAAGAAATGGTTACTTTGGTGGATTATCTTAAGAAAAGTTTCGCAGAGCATATCAAGAATGTGACTTGGATGAGCGATGCTACCAAGGAAAAAAAGCACTCCATAAGCTCAGCACTTTCAAAGTAAAAAGTAGGTTACCCTGACAAGTGGGAGGACTATTCTAAGATGTCTCTCTCTGCGGATGCTTCTCTTTTTGAAAACTTGATTACAGGTGACCCAGTGGGCTTACCAAAAAGAGTTGGATAAGGTAGGTAAGCCTGTGGATAAAAACCAAGTGGGAAAATGACTCCACAGACAGTCAATGCGTACTACAATCCGCTCTATAACGAAATCGTGTTCCCCTGCCGCTATTTTGCAAGCACCTTTCTTTAGTTTTGAAGCAGATCCTGCTGTGAACTTCGGAGGAATAGGGGCGGTAATTGGTCACGAGATTACTCACGGATTTGATGATAGTGGTGCCCAATTTGATGCAGATGGAAATCTACAAAACTGGTGGACTCCTGCCGACAAAGAGAACTTTTGAAAAAGGTAACCAAAGCCTTGGCGGCTCAGTTTGACAAATATGAACCTGTAAAGGGTGTCTTTGTCAATGGTACTTTTACCAATGGAGAAAAACATTGCTGACCTTGGAGGGGTGAATATAGCCTTTGATGCACTCCAAAATGTATCTCAAAGATCATGGTGCTGTGGCTGATATCAGTGGGTATAACCAAGATCAACGCTTCTTCCTCTTGGGCAACTGTATGGCGTACGCCTCTACGGATCAGTATATGACCAATCAGGTAAAGACAGACCCTCATACCCCTGGCTATTTCCGTGCTTTTTGCTCCTCTGACTAATGTAGATGCTTGGTACAAAGCCTTTGATGTAAAAAGAAGGTGATAAGCTCTATCGCAAAACCAGAAGATCGCGTAAAAATATGGTAGGCTCTTTTTAAAGTAAAGATAAAAAAAGTAGAAGGTAAAAACACTATAACCTTCTACTTTTTTTATTTATAAAAGGATTAATACAATATCTTTCAAATGATTAAAGATAAAAATATATGCAGACAAATAAGTATCTATCATTATGGTTTCCAACGATGGGGCTACATGCCTTGCATCAAGTAGTTCCCCAAATGGATTTATCAAGTAGTGAAAAATAATACTACTTTGTTTTGCATAGTACCTTTTAAATTCGTAACTTTGCGGGGTAATTAAAAATCATTTTTCTATCATGAAAAATCAACTTCAAAATGGGTTGGCTCACTTGTCTCACCATGCTGATGGCTTGTGGTAATTCCAACAAAGAAGAAGCCCCTAAAGTGTTTGCTGAAAAAGGACTTGAACTCTCCGCTATGGATACACAGCTGCGTCCGGGAGATGATTTCTATAACTACGTCAATGGGAACTGGATGAAAACAGCCAAAATCCTGCCGATAAGCCTGCTTGGGGTTCTTTCTATATGCTTATGGACAAAAACCGATGAGCAGTGCCTTTCTATCCTTGATGACCTTCTTAAAAAAAGAATATCCTAAGGGAAGTGAAGGGGAGAAGATACAAACACTCTATAAGGAATATATTTCTTGGGATAAGCGTAATGTTGATGGGTTGAAGCCCTTAGAGGCATATCTCCAAAAAAATTGATGTCATAGCGTCTTTAGCAGATTTACAAAACTATTTGGAAGAGACAACCCCTAAGTGCACCAATCATATTTGTCCTGTAGGTGTATATACCGATATGAAGGACTCTAAGATGAATGCTGTATATTTGGGGAATTTTAACCTGGGATTGGGCAAGGATTACTACCAAAAAGGAACACCCTAGCAATACGGAAGCCTTAGCAAAGTACCAAGACTATGTTGCGGCCATTTTTAGAATGCTTAACGATAGTAATCCACAGCAGAAAGCAAAGCAAATTGTGGCTTTTGAGAAAAATATAGCCCACTATATGCTTACAAACGAACAAGAGAACAATCCAAATCTTAGCTATACCCCTGTAACAATAGAAGAATTGGGGACATGGTGAAAAACCTTCGTTTGCCTGAATTACTTGAAAAAGTGGGAGTTCATACCGATAAGGTAATTCTCACTGAAATAGGTCTATATAGGCAATATGATACTTTCATTAATGAGAAAAACCTACCTCTGATTAAGGATTATCTTAGATATAAACTGGTGGCTATCAATAGTAACTACCTCACCCAAGAGCTTAATGACCTTACTTTTGATTTCTATAACAAATACCTTATGGGACAGCAGGAGCAACGCTCTATGGACAAGCGTGCTATGGAGCTGATCAATGGAATCCTAGGAGAGGCCTTCGGTAAGCTCTATGTAGAGAAATACTTTCCTGAAAAAGGCCAAGGAAGAAATGCTTACTCTAATAGATTATCTAAAGAAAAGTTTCGCCAAGCACATCAAGGAGGTAACTTGGATGAGCGATGCTACTAAGGAGAAAGCTATGGAAAAACTCAATAAGTTCTCTGTAAAGGTGGGGTATCCTGACAAGTGGGAGGATTATTCTCAGCTTACTATAAGTGCTCAAGTCTCTTTTTGAGAATATTACACAGGTTGGTCAGTGGGCTTTTCAGAGAGCTATAGCAAAAAGTAGGAAAAGAGGTAGATAAAAACCGAATGGGTACTTCCTCCTCAGACAGTGAATGCTTATTATGACCCTACTAATAATGAGATTGTTTTTCCCAGCGGGTATTCTTCAACCGCCTTTCTTTAGTTTTGAGGCCGATCCAGCAGTGAACTTTGGAGGCATTGGCGGGGTGATTGGCCATGAAATGACCCATGGATTTGATATTAGTGGAGCTGAGTTTGATGCTGATGGGAATCTACAGAATTGGTGGGCACCTGCCGATAAAGAGCACTTCCAAAAAGTAACAGATGCTTTGGCTAAACAATATGACAAATATGAGCCTGTAAAGGGTATTTTTTTGTGAATGGTACCATGACCAATGTAGAGAATATTGCTGATCTCGGAGGGGTAAATATCGCCTTTGATGCGCTTCAAATGTATCTCAAAGATCATGGCAGAGTAGCCGATATCAGTGGGTATAATCAAAACCAACGTTTTTTTCCTCTCTTGGGCAACCGTATGGCGTACACTTGCTTCTGAGCCATACTTGATTAACCAAGTAAAGGTAGACCCTCACTCCCCAGATTATCTCCGTGCCTTCGCTCCACTAACCAACATAGATGCTTGGTATAAAGCCTTTGATGTAAAAAGAAGGTGATAAGCTCTATCGCAAAGTAGAAGACCGCGTAAAAAAATATGGTAATAGTGACGAGTGACTAATGACGAGTGACAAGTGACTAATGACGAGTGACGAGTGACAAATACCCACAAGAAGGATAGTCACTCGTCACTTGTCACTCGTCACTATTATTGTTCTTGTGTATAGAACCAAATATCAGGATTCTTGACACTAGTCCATCCTAGGGTACCACTGCCGTAGTTGGTCATGCTGTAGGGAGCATTGTCGGTAAAGATTTTCACTAAGGGTTCTAAGTAGGAATAGTATTTCCAATTGGTGTTTTCTTTAAGGTCTGTTTTCTCTACCAGATTGAATTGGTTGGCATCACAGGCTACACCGAGGTAATCCATGTTGAGTACAGCATTCACATTGGTGCTACTACCTCCCGTGGTAGGAGTGCGGGTAAGATAGAAGTGGAAACCAGCGGCACTGCCCTGTTTGCCAAAAGTAAATCATAGGATTGAGTACTTCCCTTACCCGAACATTGTTCACTGTACGAGTACGACGCTTTACGCTGTTATAGGCCGTTAGCATAGCATCACAAACATAGTTGGTAGCAAAGTTGATCGTAGTGCGTTTGGTGGCAAAGTTGTACGGCAAGCGAGGGTAGGCGAGGGGTGAGAGAAAGCGCACTTGGCTGTTCTTGGTACTTACCCATAGGTATTGCTTACCGTCTTGATTCACATCGGTGAGTTCATAGGGGGCGTACTTTACAAGGGCTTCTACCAAGGGGTAAAGTCGGGCAAAGACGTTCCAGTTGAGGCTACGGACACCCTCCACTATATTGACTTGGTTAGGCTTGCCCACAACAGGAAGAAAGTCTAACACATAGCGGGTAGTGGCATTCTGGTAGAAACTAAAAGGTAATGCCTGATTCCTCTGTATTGAAGCCCAAGCGTACCAGAGGGCTGGTGCTATAAGGAGTACTACTATAGGAAAAAGTTCTTATACTGCTGATAGAGTCGAGTAAAGACAGCATTAGCAGCACAATCCTCCTCGGAGAGGTTCAGCCAAAGCGAGCGTGCTGCAAAAGTCGTAGGGGAGTGTATAGCTTAGAGCCGCCTTATAATTGCCATCGGGGTGGAAAGCTCTTGGTTGTCCTCTGAAAGGTTTAGCTCTGAAAAGGTATATCCCTCTATGGAGGTAGGCTCATAGAGCTTTAGTCCGCTCTCGGTATAGGCATAGGCTACACGCTGGGAGTCACCCTCCCAAGAGAAAGTCAGTTGATGTAGGGTAGGGTGTAGGGTAAGGCTTACCTGCTTTTTGGTTGATGGTTATAGGGGCGATACCTACGCTCTTTAACAAGGCGGCTTTCTCGCGTATTTTCTCCAGATAGGTGGTTTTATCACCCTTGAAAGGAGAGAGTGTGATAAGGTTGTTGGAGCGCTTGCCACGTAGAAAACACCCCGTCCTTATAGGACTGGATTTCAAACTGGTTATCTCCCTCCTTACCATGAGGAAATAGGAAAGAGGGTTCTACAAAGTAGTGCAATACCTTATTGTAAGTATCAAAGGGAAAGGATCGCCTTCTCCCCGAAGAGGAGCGAGTAGTCGGAAGTCTCTTCAGTAGGGGAGTTCTTCTGAGGCTGCTGTTACCTTGCCATGGGCGAAGGAGACTAAGACATTGTGCCCCCATAGGCTTGTTCCTCGCCAGCATAGAGGGTGAGCAGCCATTGGGGTGTTCCCTCAAGAGTGGCGGCATAGTCGGAAAGGGTCTGGTTGGTGCGCTGTACATAGCTGGCACCTTCTCCGTAGACAGCTTCTTCTTTTTGGCTACAAGCGGCCAAGAGAAGCAGGGATGAAAGGAGTATATAGGATTGTTTTTCATAAGTTACCATTCGTATTGGGTGAAATCTTTAGTTTGTAAGAGGGCATGTCGCCTATGGATCTCGGTGCGGAGGGCATCAAGGTCAATGTTCCATTCTCCACGGAGGTAGTTCTTAACCATGGTGATTTTTCTTGAGCAAAATCTCCTTGCCTGTATAGGTAGCGGAGGTGTTGTTTTTGCCATCAGCTTTGGCGAGTTCCTCTTCCCAGATGTATCCTTTACGGAGGATACTTCGCTTCCAAGTATTGTAAGCGGTGTCGTCCAAGCCATCACCATTGGTATCATGGGCAGTGTCGGCGGCAGGGCAGCCACATTGGTTCTTCTGGTAGTAGATAATATAACGAGCGATGGTCTCCACGAAATCCTCATGGATGTTGTCGCTGGCATAGGCGCTAATAAAGCCCGACTTGAGGTAGGTCTCACCTGTCCAAGAGCGCGTCCAAGCGCCCCCTTATAATCAGCTATAGAGAGCTTCTCAAATTCCTTAGGAACAATCTTGACTTGTTCCAAAAGGTGAGAGGACTCGTGATAGATAAGGCGTAGCACACGATTGTCAATGTTCTTTATCTCGGTTGGGTCAGTGGTATTGGGATTTATATCATTCACCCTAGCATCTCTATCTTTACCGCATTGGTAGCTAGGCTGTTATAAGCGGGTACCCACATCGGAGAAAGCACGAGAGCCTATGAAAACCAGTTCCTTTAGGGGAATAGTTTTTGTAGGAAGCCCTTAGGAGTAAGCATTGTATAAGGCTCATAGTACATATACTTTTAGGAAATTAGCCATTTGCAAGGCCTTCTCCGCAGAAGGCGGTGCCACATAGCGGAACATATTACGGCTGATATTGTTTTCAGAGAATCGGTATACGATATTTACATTGTATGGCTGGGTGAATTTCTCAATGATATATCGGTCGAGTTCTGTACGGTTCTTAACCTCCTCAGGGAGGAGAGTTGCACCACGCTTTGAGAGGTATCGGGAGCGTCCTTGCTACAACCTATATAGGGTGAGGGCAAGTAGGAGGGGAGTAATCTTAATCGGTTCATAGGAGTTGAATTATCGGTCATTTTGTTGCATACCAGCCGCTACCACATCTACAGGGAGAGGGAGGGTGCGGCGCTTATCATCTTTGAGAGTACGCTCTTGACGTAGGCGGTACCTTCGTTGTCGAGCTGGTGGCGGTGGATTTCTATACCATAGCGACGGATATCATACCAGCGCAAGCCTTCGCCCAAGGTGAGCAAACGGCGACACTGCAAGAGGAAATGAAGTAGGTTCTCTTGGGTGCTATCTATCGCAAAAAATCAGGGTGGAGTCTTTTCTTTTTGAGTGGCATGGCTAAGCAGCGTAGTGGTATCATAAGCATCGTAAAGCTCATGCGCTCATAGGCAGAGATGATCTCCTCTTGGGTAAATTGTGCGCCAGAGGTGAGGTAGTTCTTGGTAAAATAGCCTAAGTCAGCTACTGCCTCGGCATATTTCCCTTGGAGGATACGCGCTTCAGCACGAACCAAAAAGGGTCTCATCGGTGGAGAAAAGGACGATTTGCGAACGGTTATTTACGTGAGTGGGATATTTGGTATAAATATATTTGCTAATTTCGGTACGATAACGCTCAAAAGCCTTATCCTTATAGTTGTTTTGCCACAAATTATGTTCGTCGCGGAAGGTCTCCCTTATCGAAAGGGCGGCACCATGGGTAAAGCGCGCCACTGAAGTTCCGTCAATATAAGCAGTGGCACTGGTGTGAACAGCCGCAAGCATGAGGTTGGCCTCTACATCGTCGCGGGTGTATTCCTTAGCATGTGCATCTTCGCTGGAGAGCGCTTGGAAAAGCCTCCCAGTTGCGCAGGGTGGTAGGCCTCTCTCCCAGTACAGCGGTGGCCATTTGCTCTGCTTTGTCCCACTTTTGGTAATAGAGGAAGAAGCGAGCGGCAAAGGCTTGAGCTGCTTTTTGTTGAAGTGTAGTTTGGGCACTTTGTAGTAACTATCGTTGATCAGCGGCAGTCCTTGAGTAAGGTCTTGTTCTATACGCTCATACACCTCAGCGACGGTATTGCGTGGGCGCTCAGCTTGGAACTCATTGATAGGTTCGCTTATATAAGGTACACCAAGATCAGTGGTACTGGTTACACTATTGTATTGTTTGCCAAAGAGATTGACCAAGACAAAGTGCGCATATGCACGAACCAAGAGCGCTTCTGCGCGTGCGGCTTAGTAGGTCAGGGGTATTACCTAAGCGGTCAATAGCCTCCAAAGCCACATTGGCATGGTAAATCATGGAATAGTTATCACTCCAGAGGTTGCGCAAGCCATCTCGGGCGCTATATTCGTGGAAATCGCGTTCCCAATACGCCAATTCGCTAATAAAAAGGAATTGTACGGCGGTTATTGGCACCTATATCATCTATATTATCAGAGGAAAACTCGGTTACCACTGCTGTGGTACGGTTGGGATAGGCACTCGACTAAGAATTTCTGTATCTTATCAGCACTATCCAGCTCCACACGGCTGTCGGGATTCTTGTCTAAGAACTTGTTGCACCCTACTAGGCAACATAACAGTAGGGCAAGTAGCGGTATATGATTTCTTTTCATAGGATTCGGTATTAAAGGGTTATAGGCCTCACACGTAGGCTGAAAAGTCAGCTGTTTAGGATTTGGAATAAAAAGAGTCCCCTGTGGAGAACTCAGGGTCAGCCCCATTGAGCTTCTTGTCAGCATAGAGCAAGAAGAGGTTAGTGGCTTGTAGTTTCATGCTCAATCGCTTGATTCTCATGCCCTTGAGTAGGTCTTTGTCAAACTCATACCCTAAGGAAATTTCTTTGAGGCGAATGAAGTCCCCTTTGGCTATGCGGACATCAGAGTAATTGTAAGCGGTGTAGGCATATTCCAAATTAGGCATGTTGTCTCTCTGATAAGAGGAAGCAATGGCAGGTACTTGGGTGCGTTGTTCATCGCCAGGTTGCATCCAGCGATTGGTAAATTCCTTAGGTAAGGCCAAGGCATCATTGTCATAATTGGCCTTGAAGACAGTAGGTAGGCGCAATACATTACCAAAGGAATAGGTGAGCAACACATTGAGCGATAATCCTTTGTAAGTAAATAGGTTGCCCAAGCTCCCCACATCGGTAGGTCTGGTAGTACCTGAATAGGAGAGGAAATCAAGGTTGTCTCGCTGGTCAAAAACGAATACCGTCAATAGTTGTATTGCCATTGGGGTCGGAAAAGGTAGGAAGCCCATCGCTGTTAAGGCCACGGAAAGGAATGGAGAAAATAGAGCTTACGGGGTATCCCTCCTTAGAGAAGCCACTGCCACGCACCATGTCGGATATAGAAGCATCCACATAGAGCTTGGTGATTTTGTTCTCATTCTTGGCATAGATAAAAAGTTGTTGTCCAAGAAAAATCCTTGAGCTTGATATTTTGGGGTTTGTAGGCTCAGATCTACCCCATAGGAGTGCATTTGTGCCACATTGCCCACTCTGAGGATGCTGCCGCTAAGGCCTTGGTAGGTACACGACCTATAAGGTCATAGTTTTCGCTGGGTATAGCCATCAACAGCTAAGCTGATGTGATTCTTAAAAAGCCCATCTGTACTCCCTATGTTAAACTCTTGTTTTTCTCATAGGTAAGGTCATAGCTGGCAGGATCGGCCACTTTGAGCGCTGTCTCGCGGGTACGCTCATTGCTACGCCAAGGAATATCCCCCATGATCTTCACCAAGGAAGTAGGCGCGGAAGGACTTTCAGGAATTACCCCAAAAGAAGTCTTGAACGATAGCAGGGAGAGGGCAGCATTTTTAGGGAAGAAGGCCTCTTTGGTTACATTCCAAGAGAGGGCAAGATTCCAAGTAGGCATCCAGCGAATATGGCGGGGAAGCGCCAAACTTGTTGGTACCGTCGTAGCGGAAGATCCTCCAAGGTATAGCGATCAAGGAAAGTATAGGCTGCATTGGAGAAGAAAAGCCGCATTGCGCGCAGTGGTACGAGCTACTGTATAGTAGTTAGGGATTTGCTCTCTTGTATTTGCTTGAAAGCCTCATAAGAGAAATAAGAGATTTTCGCCCAACTCATACATCAGTCCGAAGTTCTTACCCCAGTCCTTGCTGCGGTAGGTATCATTGGTTTCCATACCTGTCAAGAGTTGGAGCTTATGTTTGCCTGCGTCAAAGGCATCCTTATAGCTAAGGGTTGCACGGAAGTCTTTGCCAGAGAGGAGGCTCTCGCTCTTCTCGCGGATACCCCTTCGGGTAGGACGGTACGCCTTACGTCAAAAGTCATCATAAGGATCTTCGTATAGGTATTCGTTATTTTTTTGATCATGTTCAGGTTATCAGCTGCACGATAAGCCCTTGCAATATTGGATTGCTCGGTTTGGTTCAGTTCGTGAGAGATACTCTGATACTTGATAGCCCCCAGAGCCGTAGCCTCTATCTTTTGGGGTAATAAGCCAAGAGAGGCGTCCCTGTATCTTGATATCGCCTATATGGCTATCGGTATAGTTATTTTTCCAGCTCCTCAAAGATGTTCATAGGGGCATACCTATAGCGGTAAGCCACGGTAGGGTCAAAGGGTACGGGAGGTGTTTAGGGCATAGGAATAAGGGTTAAGCCCCAGTTCGGAAGACACTTTTTCCAGTGAGAGGATCCACACTACCAGGGGTACGTCCTTGGCGGTAAGCACCATTGACAATCACATTGAAACTCACCTTTTGGCTGAGCTTGTAGTTGGCGTTGAGATTCGCTGTATAGCGGTCGCTGTGGCTATACTTCATCCAACCTGGGTCGGAGAGTACGCTGATGGAGGCATAGTAAGACGCCTTATCGCTTCCAGTGGAGAGGCTCACCGCATGGTTCTGCATCACCCCTGTTTGGAAGAGCTTGGCAAACCAGTTGGTATTGCGATACTCGGCGGCTCTTAGGTAAGCGGTCTTGGCCGCTTCAGTGTTGATCAAGGCCGAAGTTTCCATCAGGGGCCAGCGGTATTGAGCAATTCGTACATACGGGCGATTTCCCCTTTGTAGCGGCGATTGGTAAGGGTTTCATAGGAGAAGTTGCCACGGCGTAGCATTTCCATATAGAAATCCATTTGCTCCTGTGAGTTCATGATGTTGAAGTTGTCATAGGAGGGATCATTCTAAAGGTAGATTCGTTGGTATAGGTAATATTGTTAGTGCCTTTAGTCTCCCTTTGCGAGTGGTAACGACAACCACTCCCTGCCACAGCACGCGGGCCGTAGATAGAGGTAACGGAAGCGTCCTTGAGCACCTTGAAGGAGGCGATATCATCGGAGGAGAGGCCGCCGAGTGCCGAGGCAATGAGTAGCTTGGCATCGGAGGAGGAGAGCGCGTCGGGAGAGAGTTCTACTCCGTCATCGAGGATTACACCATCCACTACCCATAGGGGGCTTGCTCTCCCGTAGATGGACGAAGGCCCGCGTACATTGGTACGAGCCACGGTACGCTCTTGAGAGGGGGAGGAGGGCTGCGCACTTGCTTGTGTGCTCTCCATAATTACATTTAAGGTGTCGAAAGCCCCTAATGGGTAGGCTACCTCTCGGAATCCTAAAGAGGAGAAAACCAAAGTAGCTCCTTCCCTTAACCTTGAGGGAATAGTACCCCTCAGCATTGGTCTGAGTGGTCGTCTGGGATACTTTCTTTGACAAAGACAACCACATTGGGTAAAGGTCGTCCTTGTGTATCTTTGACAGTTCCATGAATAGTACGTTCTTGAGCAAAGCCCCGAAGGCACCCCAAGAGCGTAAGTAGTAAGCAAATAGCGGTTCTCATTTGCATATATACCAGTTTTTTTGTTTTTTTCAGACCACAAAGATACACGGATAAATATGATTAAAAATATTTAAAAATATAATATAAAAACAACCAAAAAGTAAAAAGTGTCGAAAAAAACAAGGGGGATTTATAAATAATATAGGTGGTGCTTCAAAAAGTATGATAAAAACTTTAGATATACCCATAATTGATATAGAAGAAAGTTAAAGCAAAAGGCCTTTAGATGATTTATTTGTTTCTTAGAAAAAAACAACAAGTCTCTGCGAAAAGCTCGTTTTATTCTATGTCTCAATTTACAGTTATTCCCTCTATCCCAACAGTATACGCTTTTTCCTATTAGATGATTATCCTCTTTTAAAAAGTTGTTTTAAAACTTTTCCAATCATCAGTTGCTATAGAATCATAGGTAATATTCAGTTCTTTAAGTTACTTCCTTAGCTTTTTAGCTGTTCTTAAATCTCTTTTACTCCCAAACATAAGTTATAATTTCCCGTGTTTCTCTGTCATAAGCATATATAAGCCACTATTTGTTCTCTTTCTTCTGAACATAAGTCCAAAATTCATCAACTTCAATATGGTCATAATGCTTCTTTTTTTAGGTGTTATAGAATAACTAGATTTAGCTAAAACAGTAAGCACTTTTCCAATGCTAACTTTCCTCTATTTTAGAAATATCTCTAATTCCCTACACCTCTAACAAGCATAAGGGTTTGATTTTTACGACTAATGTTTGAATGACAACCTTTATAGGTAAGATTACGGTCTCCAATGAATTGACGACCACATCCTTCATTCTTGCAAAGATAATTTTGTTTTCCATTTGGTTTTTGCCATTTTTCACTACCTTTGCACTCTGGCAATTGGGGCAATATAGTTCTATTCTTATTTTCACACAAACAAAAAATATAACTTTTTGCTCTAATTGTCAACTTTTTACTTTCATCATACTTTTTAAATCACCTCCAAATTTCCTTTCCACAATTCGCTCTAAGCTGAAATCTTCCAACCAAACAGAAAGCGCTTCTTTCTCTAATCGCTTAAAAATACTTCCCCCTCACAGTAATCTACTGTAATAATGTCTTCAGGAGTAAAGTGGTTGATCAGCTCTACTGATTGGGTTGCTACTATTGTTTGGCACCCTTGTTGTGAAGCTGATTTGAGAAGTCCTGCCAACTTAGCTATAGCAAAAGGGTGTAATCCTAATCTCAGGTTCGTCTACAATAATCGTCTGAGGGAGCTTGGGTTGTGAAAGCAGTACTGCTAAGGCAATAAAGCGAAGTGTCCCATCAGATAGATTATAGGTATTATAAAAGCTGTTCACTGAATTTGTTACGCCATAGAAGCGTTATATATCCGTTTTCATTGGGTTCTAATACAAAAATCTAAAAAATACGGCGCGATAGATTGGATAATTCTTATGATCCTTTGATATACTTTTTGAGGTCTCTCCTTCTTTATCCTGCTTAATTTTGTACAATAAAGCGGCTATATTGCTACCATCACTATATAGGAAAGAAGCATCTGTTCGGATATTAGACATTTTGTGAAAGGGTAAATTCTTTCCTGTGTCATGAAAATGGTATTTGCGTATTTGTTCTAAATAGTTTTTATATATATTGTGCATGAGGCATTGCTGAATTATGTAGACAGGTCTCTACAGAAAAGTTAGCTATTTCAAAATTATCATCATGATATCCTAACACTTCCTTGCTAAAAAAACACCTTATCTTCCCCTTTCTGTAAAACAAAAAGCATATGAATTATTAGGAAAAACTAAGTTTTCCTTCTATTTCTTGAGTTATCTTACTTCCATTGTATAGAAACTTCTCTATCCCTCCATTGAGAGCTATATATCCTTGTAAGTTTTTTTATGGTATATCTGCTGCAAAAACTCAAAAAAAGACAAGAAATTAGACTTTCCACTTTCCATTGGCTCCTATCAATATATTGATAGGACGCAAAGGAAGCTCCAATTCTTTAATGGATTTGAAAACCTTTAATATAAATACGATCCATGGGGGCTACTTTTGATATGACAAAAATACAAATTTAATAGCAAAATGACAAGGCTTCCTTATTAATCATCATTTCATTAGAATTCGCCATCAATCATATGGTCAAATTCTTCTATATAAAAATCTTGAAAAAGACCTCTCCAAAGTCTTTCGTTGTAAGTTGTATTTCCTTTTTAGACCCCTGTTCTCCTCCGCTTAGGTCAATATACCCATAGCGATGGAGTAGGAAATCGTCTGCATGCTTGTTATACTTGAAGGTGATATAGGCCTCCGCCGGAAAAATTGTTTCCCTTGAATTCCAAGGTGAAATATCTCCCCTTGCAGACAATTCGGTGAAGTGGCCAATCCTTATAACAAAAATCAGGTGCTATCAGGAGCTTATACTTGTGTTCTTCTTGCTGGCTAAGAAGCAGTACCAACTTTCGGTGTGCATTAGGTCCTGCTTTGTTGTTCGGCAAAGGAAAAGAGGATGTCCGCCTTCGCATCCCCATTTAGATCGCAACTGTGGAGCTGCTGCTCTAAGTCATATTTCCCTATACGAACTACCCTTTCTGATAGCTCGTTGGGGGCTTCTACCCTGACATGGTAAGGAGTGATGATACTGCGCCAATAATCCCTTTGTTCATCTGTTACTCTCAAGTTCTCTTCTTCATTCTCTACAGTAAAGATTGCTCCCTTGCTCCATTGTCCATCCTTGAGCAAATAGCTAACAATCTTGTATGGATACTTATGGTAACTTTGTTTTTTTCCTTAGACTTTTTCCAAGTATTTGTTATCAATAACAAATATAAGTACATCAAAATAACGACTAATTTCCTCTGGGGAGAGGCTATGAATGGTCTCTGTAAACTTATCGGATTCTAAAACAGAGGAACTACCAAAAATAATCTAAGATATAGGGGTTAAACTCTACTGTCTTGGGTAGAAGGAAACCTCCACTTCTCCAAAAAGCATTATCCATGCTTTGGGGTGTCATTATCTCACTTGCATAGAAATAATTATATTGAGGCTCACTATTGGTAACATAGGGTACTCTCTTGAGTAGCTCATAGAGCTTTGCCTCTATCTCTGGGCTTATGGGCTGCTCAGTGATAGGGGTTGTTTGCTTGCAGGCAAAAAGCCCCCAAGGCTAAAAAGGATAAGGAATATCTTTTTCATAGGGGTTAGGGGAAGTAACTATTCATTTTTCACTATTCACTTTTTCGCTCCTTTATACGGGTTAGGACGATAGCCGTCCATCAGGGAGTCGTTCTCCATGATAAAGGGAATCGCATTGGGTTGCTCCCATTCCACATCGTAGCGGTTCATTAGGTAATCGCTTAGCTCGGTACGGTTGGCAAAGATAATGGCTTGGTAGGGTTCTTGGAAGGCAAGTTTCTCTATGAAAAGGAGTCTGCCCTCATAAGGTACCAATACTCCCACATGCCCCACAAAGAGCATATTCTCCTCTGGGGTGATTTGAGAATGGAAAACAGCTGAGATAAGCGAAGCCTTGGTAAGGTCTCCCTTTATAGCGGAAAGTGATCCCCCGCTCCTTCCATGCTCGTTGCATGGCTTGCAAATGGGTATTGATATCCTTGGTATTGGTGGTAGGCACTTCGGTAAAAAGCGCAAAAAGTCGTTTTCCTCTGCTGAGGGTAAAGAGCTTTTTTTAGGGGCATTGCGCAAAGACTCACGGTCTATAAAGAGTACTTCGTCCTCTCCCTTGCTGGCAAACTTCTTATCAGGAAAAAGCGATCAAATCACGCAAAAGGGTAAAGGAAGTCAAGCGGCAGTTATATCCCTGAAAGGCAGAGTATTTTGGCCATCCAGTCGGTTTGTATGGCTACCTCATCATATTTGGGCAGCAGGCTATCAATAGTTACAAAGCCCTCTGGGACAAGGTTTGCTTTCGCTCCTGCGGTTTGGTTAAAGAGTGCTACACTCTCCAAGAAAGCAGCGACATGCTGCGCTGATATCCCAGCTGCAGTAAGGGCTTGCTGTACTTTTTCTTGAGTAGGTGTATCTACTAAGTTAGAATAGGTCAGCGTTGGTGCGGCTTTTTCTTGAGCCTCTTGTGCGTTCCCGCCGCTGCTGTAGTGGGGGCTTTCTTCTCTTGGCAGGCTATGGCTACCAAAGAAAGTAGGGTCAATACAATTTTTCTCATTTTTATCATCTATTTTTTTATACTTTGGAGGCAATTTGCCTCACTTACCTAATATGCTACAATTCAACTAATTCTAAAAAAACTTTGGTGGTACCTTATCCGTGAGCCATACTCCATTGGCGGAGAGATAGAAAAGTAAAACCTTCCTTGTACATTGCCATTGTATTTACTTTTAAAAAATTATAGGGCTGCCATGTCGGCTTCCCTACCTTAGTGGCTGTTTCTATATCATTGCTAAGGTGTACATACTGGCGTGTTTGCTTTTTGGAGTCCGCTTTTGAGAATACTCTCTACAAACCTGCTGGCAGTACCGTGATACAAACATTCGGGGGGTATTTGGGGTAATAATTCTAACTCTACAGCAATCGAATGTCCCTGATTGGCGCGTATTTTTGTGTTATCCTCGCTAAAAGCATACCGCTGTTTGTTATCTGTAGCGACGATTTCTTCCAACATTTTAAGGCTGAACACTGAGAATTTACGCTTCATATGCTTAATGAGCACATTTACCTCAGCCCAACCATGCGCATCAAGGGTAATACCAATTGCCTCAGGGTGGTGTCGCAATACCAAACTGAGGAACTTGCTCTTTTTTTATACTTTTCTTCTTTAGACATTATTCTATGTTTTGCGCGCTTTTGCGGGCTGCACGCTTCTTTAGTTATATTTAACATGTAAGATGTATTTACACTAACCCCTAATATCCTTTAAACAAACACCAATCCTGTTTGCTGTAAGTAATAGCTCTTCCCTACTTGCTCCTTTTGCCTTGTCGGAAATCCAAAAATCGGGTTTGAGCAATTGCTCTGCTTGCTAGTTACAAACTCATAATCATCTCTACTGAAAACTGCTTCAAATTCCTCAGGAGTGATTACAAAAATTAAAACTTTTTGTGCCAAGTGTTTTGCAAAATACATAATGATAGTTATTTAGGGGTTAGGGGTTAGAAATTAGGATTTAGCTTTTTAGTCGCTATTTAACAATTATTTCCGGAACAAGTTCCTCGCTGCTTTCTCACTGCATTTTTTTGATGTTTAGCATAAGCCTTAGCTGCACGCAGGCGTATCTGTTCATCGCTTTCACCATTCACATAGCCCGTAAGTGCATCGTGAAGCGTGTAGGCTTCGGCAGCCATCAATCCTGAAGTCCAAACCAGTGGATTTACCTTTGCGTGTTGCAGATGAGGGCTCAAAAACGCTTGCTATAGCACGCCAAGATAATCACATCGCGTGTCTTGCCATCGGTGTTTTTTTATAAGTGGTGTTGAGTTGGAAATCCATCAGTCCGTCGTGTCCTACATACGCAACCAAATCGGCATTGCCAGCAGCGACATTTTTCAAGAAGTTTTTCTGTACAAGTTTTGATATACTTGCCGTCATAAGCATCGGCGATGAGCGTATAGTTTTTAGTAGCGTGTTTAAAAGGTTACCCGCTCCAAAAATAATATCACTATAAAGGCTTTTTCCGATTTTATGAACTTCCATTCCTTACTGCGTTTAAAATAAGTGCGCACGCCATAACCACAACCCCAATAGAGGTTGCTATCGGCATCTTGCCCATTGCCAATTCCTTTGGGTACTGGTACAATGCCTTGATACTTATTATCGCAGAGGGCTACCAAAACGTGTATGGTTTTCGTTTGTTGCGCCCATATAGGGGCTGTAACCAAGCAAAAGAATAATAGGAAGTGTTTCATTGTGTTTTGGTTTATTTATTTTTCCTCCATTTTTCTTTTCTTCTAAGGTTTCTCGGAGGAATGGCAGCTCACTATCTGTATCATACATAAGAAACCAACTAAGATCTTTTTAAAACCAAGGTATTCTTCTGGTATCTTGAGCAAAAGCTCTCCATCCTTTCGTGAGGGATAAGGTCCATCCTTTTGGGTTCGTATAAAATATTTTCCATTGGAGATATAATCAGGATAGATATATTCCTGCGCTACCCACTGACCATCTATCCACTTATATTTATACAAACCAACTACCCTGAGAAGCCTGTTTGTACCCCTCGCACTACCTGCTCTTTTGAGAAAAAAATCAGCATTTTCAAATTCGTAACGCTCAGAAAAAGTCGCCGTCTTAGGATCAAACAAATAGATATAAGTAGGATTGTAATTAAGTGCTCCTGTACCAGACCACGTTATAGAAAGATCATTGATTCCATCTCCATTGACATCAAAAAAATAGAATCTTTTGCAAACTCCATCCAAGAGCTTATATAGAGAATTTCTTCCTGAAAGTATGATTTTGCTCTATCTTATATACTTCTATCAACCTATCTTCTCAAGTGCTATTGACAACTACATAGGGGCTGTTGGTCAAAGAACTTACCTACCTTGATTATCGTTTCAGAAATAGGTAATGTATCACTATAGCTATAAGAATAGGTCAAATCCTCCCCTTTGTAAAAGTGTATCCACTCGCTGCAAGGCTTCTCTCATCATCTCTACAAGCTGTGAATCGACTGTTATATCTTTCTCTCTACATCTCCAGCAGAGGTGGTCTTTTATACTATCTTGCAAGATAGTAATCCTCTGTTGCTCTTTCTCTGATTGCTCTCTACAAGCAAATAAACATAGACAGATCCCATATAAAAAGAAATACTTTTTTTCATTGTTATAATGATCTAGGTATTACTAATTAGTGCCAGTGGTCAAAAACTAACCACTGGTCACTAACCCCTAAAAATTACTTTATCTTACTCTTAAGCTCCTCCAGCATTTTGATTTGCTCCTTTATAGTAGCGGTACTTGTGAGTTTTTCTTTTGGGCAATACCCTCGTCTATGACTTTCCAAAGGGCTTGTTTGGCCTTATCTCCGTTCTCTTCTTGGGTAAAAATCCTTGTAGGCTTTTTGCATTTGTTCTACTAGATTCTTGTTGTCCAAGCTCATCGCCCATAGGTAAGCTTTTTGAAATCAGCAGCTATTTCAGGATTATCCTCTTCAAGGAATGGGTAATTAACCAAATAAGGCATTAGGGTAGGGAGGTACTGTGTCATCTTATTATCGGCAATCACTCCTGTAAGGCCTGCGAGTTGGTCTATCTCCAAGTTCCTTAGGATCGGCCTTTTTCCAAGAAATCCCTTAGCGCTTAGGGGTTGGTATGGGCTATGGCATTGAGTGCTGCATTCTTCACGGCTCCTGAAGGGAGTGGTCAGTGCTTTCTCATAGAGTGCGGTATAGCGTTTGTTCTCTTTGGAGCTTGACAGAACCCATATAGCTGCTGATTTGGCTATATTGCTCGGATCGAAGTAGCTATTTTTTTTCGACCTGTGCCAATTCTTTTTGTTCAAAGAAAAGTCAGAGAGCGCTCCAAGGCCATGTTGCGCACCTTAAAAGTAAGGATCACGGAGGGCTGCTAAAAAGCACTTCCTTGCCTTCGTTCTCCCCAAGTGAGGTAATGGCCTGCATACGGCTCTTTAGCTCAGGGGCATACTGCACTTGGTAGAGGAGTTCCTTGACACTCTTGAGATACTCTTCTTCCATGACAATTACCCCTCTGGATTGATGTTAACCAACTCTGGGTCTTTATTCGCTGAAAAGTAAAGGTATTTTCTCTCTTGCACTCACCCATACGGTATGGCGAGTAGCTTTTGCCACTAAGGTAAATATCTATATCCAAAGGAAATTGGAAATATAGCTTTTCCTCTTGTGTTTGGCGTATCTTCACTGTCAGTTGCTTTTTGGGAGGCGTCATATTGTTTTTCTACCTCTACTTTAGGATTTCCATTTCCAAAATACCACTGATTGAAAAACCAACTAAGGTCTTTTTCCGCTTATCTTCTCAAAGGATAGGCGCAATTGGTGAGCTTCGCCAGTGCCATATTCGTTGCTCTTGAGATAGTCGGTAATTCCTTGGAAAAATGCCTCATCACCAAGGTAGTGGCGGAGCATGTGTAGGATAGCGCTCCCTTGTTATAGGAGACAAGGTCAAAAGACATCATCACGGACATCGTAGCCAAAGCGCACTAAGTTCTTTAGAAAATCATCTTCGCGATGTAGGTACTGTAAGGTATTGTTGCTTAGGTGATAGTCTGCCCTCATCCCTTCCATACTTATGGTCGAGCCAAAGGTATTCGCTATAGTTGGCAAAGGACTCATTGACCGTAATATTAGCCCAGCTTTCGGTGGTTACCAAATCACCAAACCAGTGGTGTGCTAGCTCATGGGCGATGATTGGTTCCCAATAATTTTGGTCATTGAGGGCATCAGCGCTCTGGTAAGCACTCTCGGCATGGCTTACGGCAGTGGTATTCTCCATAGCACCAGTGACAAAGTCCCGGACAATCATCTGTGCGTATTTTTGCCCATGGATAGTCATAGCCGAAACGCTCAGAGAAGAAAGTCAACATCTGGGAGGTATTACCGAAAATTCGCTTGGCAAGGGGTTCGTATTTCTTCTCTACATAGTATTCCACAGGGCACTCTTCCACGCCAAGGGGTGTCCTTGACTACGGCAAATTCGCCCGCTCCCATAAAAGAAAAGATATGGGGCATGCGGCTTATCCATTACCCAATGGTCGGTGCGTAGGGTCGCCCTTTTTCTGGGAGCTTTTCAGTAGCCCATTGGAGGGTCACGAAGCTATCGGGTACGGTCATCTCGATCTCTTGGGTAGTCTTTTGGTTGGGCTTATCTATGGTTGGGAGACCAGCAGGAGGAGCTTTCGGACTCACCTTGTGTCCATACTTGGCGCATAGGTCCTTGAGGATCGTTTTCGGGATTGACAAAGTAAAGCCCCTTGGTATCGGTAATATGCAAGGCTTCCCTTATCAGTTACCTTCTCAGGCTGAGCGGTATATTTTATATACACTGTATAGGTTTCTCCTTTTTTTATATATTTTGGGGAGTTTGATATGCAGCACATCATTCTTATAGCTATAGGTAAGGGGTTGCTGCTTGCCTTGGTCGTCAAGGGCTACCTTTATGGATAAGCATAGCCTTGGCATCAAGGATAAGGCTATCGGTAGGATAGAAGAAAGGAGCAGCTGTGAGCCATTCTTCCCGCCAAGGGGTTTGATTAGAGAAATTGAAATCTACCTTGAGCTTGGTGTGCTTTAGGGTGGTTTTCTTTTCAGGGGTAGCACGATAGAGTTCTCTACCAGAGGTATCGGTTTGCGCGTGGGTATAGCCTGTAGCCATGAGGCTCAGTGCTAATAGAAGTATCTTCTTCATATAAGAATATTAAACGCGCAAATATACGACTTTTTAATTGTTAATTGTTAATTGTCAATTGTCAATTACTCAGTTTACTAAAAAGTCGGAGGGTTAAATAAGCTGGCACAAACTGTAAGTCCTTAATATATTGGGGCTGTCCGAAAAGTCCAAAACACTGCTTTTTGACATGACATTATCATAGGCTTGGTTGAGCTTCACTAAGACAATCACAGCATTGGTACCTATGTTAAAGGTACAAGTAATAGGAGTGACGTCGGCCTTTCCGTTGGCATCCACAGTACTGAGTAATACTACAGGAAACCCATAGTAAAAATATGTTGGGTAAAAATGATTGCATATGATTAAAAATTTTTAAATTAGGACACAAAGGTACTGAAATTAATAACAAGTGACAAGTGACAAGTGATAATTTTTTCCACAATTTGTCATTAGTCATTGGTCACTTGTCATTAATCACTTGTCACTAGTTACTCATCATTGGTCACTATCACCATATTTTTCACTCTTTCTTGAGGTTTCTTATAAAGTTTGTCTCCTTCTTTCACGTCAAAGGCTTTATACCAAGCGTCTATATTGAGCAGTGGTGCATAAGCACGGATATACTGAGGTGTGTGTGGGTCAGTTTTTACCTGATTGATAAGGTGTTTTTCTTTGGCTATAGAACGCCATACGGTTGCCCAAGAGAGGAAAAAGCGTTGGTTTTGGGTATATCCGCTGATTTTTCCCTACTTTCTCATGCTCCTTAAGGTATAACTGCAAGGCATCATAGGCGATATTGACCCCTCCAAGGTCAGCAATATTCTCTCCACTGGTGAAAGTACCATTGACAAAATGTCCTTTTACAGGCTCATACTTATCAAACTGAGCAGCCAAGGCCTTGGTTACCTTCTTGAAGTTCTCCTTATCCTTGTCACTCCACCAGTTTTTCAGGTTGCCATCGCCATCGTATTCTGCTCCGCTATCGTCAAAGCCGTGGCTCATCTCATGGCCAATTACTGCCCCTATACCCCCGAAGTTCACCGCAGGATCGGCATCAAAACTAAAGAAAGGAGGCTGGAGGATGGCCGCAGGGAATACGATCCTCATTATTCATCGGATTGTAATACGCATTGACTGTCTGAGGGGTCATTCTCCAGCGGGATTTATCCACTTTTTGGCCGACCTCTTCCAATTGTTTTTGGTAACGCCAAGCACGTATTTGGCTGATATTCTCATAATAAGACGCCTCGGGAAGCTGGTTTTATCACAAGGCGTGAGTAGTCCTGCCACTTATCGGGATAGCCTACCTTTACACCAAACTTACTGAGCTTTACCAAGGCCTTTTTCTTTAGTTGCTTGAGGACATCCAAGAGAGTCTTTGATATGCTGGGCAAAACTACGCTTGAGGTAGTCGATGAGTACCAACATCTCCTCTTTTGCCTTAGCTGAAATATTTTTCTACATATAGCTTACCGAAAGCCTCACCCAAGAGTCCGTTGATCACCCCTAAGGCACGCTTGTCCATAGGACGCTGCTGTTGCTGACCGCGAAGATATTTGCTAAAGAAATCAAAAAGCAAGCTCATCCAAATTCTGGTCTCAACACATGGGTATTCTGTGAGAGCAGTTGTATCTTGAGATAATCCTTGAGCAAAGGAAGGTTCTCAGTACTTACCAAGCGATCATACTGCTCATAGAGGCGCATCTCCCCTATGATTACCTTGTCGGTATGCACTCCCTACGCGTTGCAAATAGGCAGGCAAGTCAAGATTCTTGACCAAAGTCTTAAGCTCTGCCAAAGTCTTGGGGTTGTAGCTGCTATTGAGTTGCGTTTCTCCTCATTGGTAAGCATGAGATTGGCCACACGACGCTCAAAAATCCACTCAACTGCTTGGCTTTCTCTTGGGGTTGCTCGTCTTTCAAGAGGGAAAAGAGTGTAGCTATATATTCTTGGTACTTAGCAAGGGCTTCGCTGTTACTTTGGCTTTCTTTTCTGATAGTAATCACGTCCCATCCCTAAAGAGAATGCTCCTAAATAGACGGCATTCATCTGAGAATTCTTCTTATCGGCATAGACGCCCCAATCACAGATTGGGTTTCCCCTCAGTGGAGTGGTCTTCTCCAAGTATTGCTGTAGGTCGGCAAGGCTTGCTATTTTGTCTATAGACTGTAATTCCGCTTGTAGGGGAGAGAGTCCCTCACGGTTACGCTTTATCCCAATCAAGGAAGGACTCATATAGGTCTTTTTATCTTTTGTCCTTCTGAGCCTTGGGGGTAGGTCTCTTTTAGTAGTTGTGCTAGGAGTACCAAGCAATCCTCATCGGTTTTTCAGCGAGCATATTAAAAGACCCCCAAGAGGATTTGTCTCACTGGAATCTGGGCGGTTTTCATCCAGCCCCCATTGGCAAAGGTATAGAAATCGTCCTGTGGGCGTACGGAGGTATCCATAGCCGAGAGATCAAGTCCCCGGCTCTATGGGGTCATCCTTCTCTGCGTGTGTGAGCCACAAGCAGCGGCCAAAAGCTACCGAGGCTAACAAATAGATTTTTCATTTTTCTGATATTTTTTAAGTTTTTTTGAATAGCTATTGTAATTCGATTCCTCTCCTCCAACCTCAAAATCCTCTCCCCTCTCCCCCAAGAGGCTGTCCGAAAAAGCCTTGTTTTTAGAGGGCGAATCGCCATTCGCCCCTACAGCAACGCCTAAAAACAACTGATTATCAATGAAATAAAAATTTAAATTGAGTATTATTTACACTTCAAAAAGCAGTGTTTTTGGACTTTTTGGACAGCCCCCTACTAAGCAAGCGGGGACTTGGTTGGTGTGAGCCAGCATGCAAAAATACAACTTTTTAAGTGAATAGTGAAAAATGAAGAGTGAAAAGTGAAGAGTTATTAGTGAAGAGTGAGCGCCTAAATAGCGTTTTTCACTATTCACTTTTTCACTATTCGCTTAAATCCTTCCAAAACATCTCCGCCACACTGACCCTCTTGGGGGGCTGGCGACACTCTATGGAGCCAGTGAGCGCATCAGGAGCATCGTCATGGGCATTGGTACCTATGCGAAGGTAACCCGTGAGGTCACGAGCAAACTTCGGGAAGCGCTTTTTCCAATCCAGAGGCATCTTGATGAGCTTCTGTACCGAAGCCGAAGCGGCAAAAATCCTTGCTGTTTTTGTTCTTGATTCTGATGAAACGGATTAAAGCGCGTCAATCGGTTGCCTGTGTCCCATGAGCGCTGTTGGAGGTTGCTGACAAAGAGGTTGCCGCCGTTGTTGCTCTCAATATGGCAGCGCTCTACTTGGTGTTGCTGTAGCATATAAGTAAGTGTGGTCTCGGTGACTTCCATAGGGTCTTTCGTATAAAAAGCACATCTGTAATGTAATTGCCGTCCCTCTGCCTCCTTATAAAAACAAAGCGCATAGATAATCCGCCCCACTATCAGCAGCGTCAATATATGCTACTGAGTAGGAACGAGAAGGCAAGTCGGTATAACAAGTAAATTCCTCGTACATCAACCCTTGGGAAGGCTGTGGATTCTGTTGGTATAGACTTTCAAAAACGGTTGAGGAACGACCTTTTTATTTCCAAGAGTTTTTCCAAGCTATGTCGTTCAGGCCATAAAGGTTCGCCTTCTGCTCTGGGGTCTTGTTCGCTGGGCGGCCCTATTCTGTATAGCGGGGAAGCTCACCAATAGCCAACCTTGCGGGTTTTTCTATAGGGTCATATACGCCCTCTTGCTCTAAGAGTCTGCCCGCTAGTCTTCCATGTGCCAGCGCGTAAAGACCAATAGTTGCTGGCTATCGTTGTGCAAACGTGTAGAGGCTACTGTATCGTACCAATCGGCTACATTCTGGCGAATTACTGGTGACCAAGCCGAAGAAGCATCTTTGTATAAGTCGTCCATGATGAGCATATCCACAGGTTCGCCAGTTAGGAACCTCCTACACCAATTGTCTTAAAGCTGCCTTGGTAGCCTACAATCTCACACTCATCGGAGTTGCGAGCGTAGTTGCGGCTCTTCTTCCTTGTTTTGGTAGCTTGCCTGACCAGCAAGGAGTGTTTGTGAAACAGTTCGTAATAGCGGTCATCGTCCATGATGCGTTGCAATTCCCCTATTAAATTTACGCGCTTTGATAGCGTTGTAGGAGACTCATGGCTATACGTTTGTCAGGGTCTTGCCCTAAAAACAAAAAGCAGGTGAGGCGACGGGTTGCTCCTTCTGCTCTTGCCATGTTGGGGCGGCATGGTGATCATCAGCTTTTGATTTCTCCCATGGCAAAAGCGTGTCAGTACCTCGTAATAAGCGATGTGGAAAGGCGCAGGGGCAAAAGAAGTGAGCGTATGGCGGGTGAAGAGAGAGATTCCTCTCCCCAACCCCCTTTGAGAAGGCGAGGGGGCTACTAAGCAGGCGCAGGCTTGGGAGGGGTAATTGTTGTAGGCTGTATTGGATTGGGGATATAGGGGTTGAGTGGATTGGGATTGGGCAAATTGGTGTTGAGCAGGTGTAGGGAGCGAATGGCACTCGCCCTCTGTATATTCGTCATTGTTGTCGTTATTGGTCGTCTCGTTGGGCGAATTGCTCACATACTCCCGCTCGCGGACTTTGCCCCTACGATGGGACGCTGGCTTATCAGATGTTGCATAAGCAGGCGTTGCCCGCTTTTTCACTATTCATTTTTCTCTTTTCACTTCCCATCGTCCATCCTTCCAATCGCATAATAATACGGATAGCGGCAATACTATTGTTGATGGTAGGGACTATAGTCTCCATTGCTATCCAAAAGGCTCACGACGAGCGTATGTCCAAAGTATTTCTAAAGCCTCTTCCATAATGATTAATGCCAACAATGATTAATGATTAATGCCAACAATGATTAATAAATGTGCTAATCTTTGTAAGACGCAATAAACTCACGTCTCTACCCTAACGCTGGCTCTGGCTAAGACAACTCCTGATGAGCGTAGTCATCCGTAGAGACGCAATTTATTGCGTCTTAATGAATTGAACTATACAATCATTTTTACTATTGATTGGCATTTGCAGTTCTTCATAAAGAGCCAAAGGCTCTATCATATAGGCACGAGCTGCAAGCTCGCGCCAGCGAAAGGGTGGTCAGACGTCAGTGGTCAGTTTTCAGTCTATTGCGACTAATGGCTGATTACCGACATCAGACGTCTGACTACTGAATAACGCAGCAAAAATTACAACATTTAGGATGAGGAAGTCAAGAAAAAGGAGGGGTGAGAAGTAAGAATTTATACAATAAAAATGGTGTTAAGTATTTAACAGTGGTCAGTAGTCAGTAGTCAGACGTCAGTCTATAGCGACTAACGGCTGATGACTAATGGGCGAATTGCCTTTAGCCCCTACCACTGACTACCGATTACTGCCCTCTGACTACTGATTACTGCCCGCTGACTACTGACCACCAGCCACTGACTACTGACGACTCGCCCTCTGACCACTGATGGCTGATGATTCTCAGTGCCTTATCTATGGTGGTGATTTGGTCAAAAGGTAATGATGAGTCTTAGTCCGTTGCGGGTCTCCTTTTTCCGTACAGGTGGCACTTGTCTGAGTTACGCTGGACAAAAATCTAGTACGCGCTGGAAAGTCCCACTTTGGTAAAATTTGCTTTGCTGGTCGGCAATGAAGTAACCAAGCATTTTGCCTTGCTTCATCACTAAGCGTTCTATACCCATTTGGGTAGCTAACCACTTGATACGAACCGAGTTGAGTAGGTCTTTGGCTTGAGGCGGTAAGGGGCCAAAACGGTCAGTTAAGCGGTACTCATACTGGGCAAGTTCGGTCTCATTCTTCAGTTGGCTCAGCTCATTGTATAGGTTCAGGCGTTCGGTGATATTGTTGATATAGTTATCAGGGAAGAGTAGCTCGAAAATCACCATCTATCTGCGTATCGGTCAGATAGACAGGCTCATGGCTTGTATCGGTGTAGAGGTCAGCAAACTCGTTTTCTTTCAGCCCGTAACGGCCTCTTGGAGTATCTTCTGATAAGCATCAAAGCCAATATCATTGATAAAGCCACTCTGTTCGCCGCCCTAGCAAGTCCCCTGCCCCTCGTATCTCCAAGTCTTTCATAGCGATATGGATACCGCTGCCAAGGTCTGTAAACTGGGCGATGGCCTGCATACGTTTGCAGGGAATCCTCTGGTAGCTCTGAGAGGTTAGGGGTGATGAAGTAGCAAAAAGCCTTCTTGTTACTACGCCCTACCCTACCGCGCATCTGGTGGAGGTCGGAAAGACCAAAGTGCTGGGCATTGTGGATAAAAATCGTATTGGCATTAGGGCACATCCAATCCGCTCTCTATGATCGTGGTGGAGACCAAGATGTCATAATCCCCATTGATAAAGGCAAGCATCACCTCCTCCAAGTCCTTACCATCCATCTGCCCATGGCCAATACCGATACGGGCATCGGGTACTAGGCGCTGGATCATACCTGCGACTTCCTTGATATTCTCCACTCGGTTATGAATGAAAAACACCTGTCCGCCACGCTGAAGCTCATAGGCGATACCATCGCGTATCACCTCCTCGTTGAAGGTGATAATCTGGCTTTCAATAGGATAGCGGTTAGGTGGCGGGTAGTAATCACCGAAAGATCACGTGCAAGCCATTAGGCTAAACTGCAAGGTACGCGGGATAGGAGTTGCTGTAAGGGTCAGCACATCTATATTCTCACGCAGGGTCTTGAGCTTGTCCTTCACTGCCACACCGAATTTCTGTTCCTCATCTATGATGAGCAGGCCTAAGTTCTTGTATTTCACCTTCTCATTGACAATTTGGTGGGTGCCAATAAGAATATCTACCTTGCCCTGCTCAAGGTCGGCTAATACTTGGTTTTTCTCCTTAGTCGTACGGGAAGCGGTTAAGGTACTCCACCTGCACAGGCAAGCCCTTAAGGCGCTCAGAGAAAGTCTGATAATGCTGAAAAGCCAAGATTGTGGTAGGCACCAGTACGGCTACCTGCTTGCTGTTGTCCACTGCTTTGAAGGCTGCACGGATAGCCACTTCCGTCTTTCTGAAAGCCCACATCGCCACAGACAAGCCTATCCATAGGACGCGCACTCTCCATATCCTGCTTTACCTCAAGAGTGGCCTTGCTCTGATCTGGGGTATCTTCATAAATGAATGAGGCTTCCAGCTCCTTTTGCAAGAAGGAATCAGGGGCAAAGGCATAGCCCACTGCCTCTCGGCGCTTGGCATAGAGCTGAATGAGGGTTGAAGGCGATTTGCTTGACCCGCGCCTTGGTCTTCTGTTTGAGGGCTTTCCATGCCGCACTGCCCAGCTTATAGAGCTTAGGGGTGCCCCATCCTTGCCATTGTATTTGCTAATCTTATGCAGGGAGTGAATGCTTACATAGAGCACATCTCTGTCCCCATAGATGAGCTTAATGGCCTCCCTGCTGTTTGCCATCTATATCTATTTTCTGTAGACCAGCAAACTTGCCTATACCATGGTCAATATGAGTGACATAGTCCCCTATGGTAGCTGCTGCAACTCCTTAAGGGTGATGGCTTGTTTCTTGGCATAACCATTGCGGATATTGAACTTATGATAACGCTCCAATATCTGGTGATCGGTATAGCAGTTAATTTTGCTTGATGTATCTGAAAAACCTTCGGAGAGGGAGTACTCAATCAGGCTACAAGGCACCTGCTGGTGCAGCTCCTCAAAAGATATCCAAGAAGCGCTGGGCTTGCTGAGCACTCACACAGCAAATATAGTTGGTATACCCCTCTTGGTATTTCTCCTTGAAGTGTTCGATGAGTAGCTCAAAACGTTTGTTGAACGAGGGTTGGGGACGCAGCGAAAAATCCACCCTTTCGCCCGCTTCTTCTTGGGGGGCATAGGGATTGATTTTTACCAAATAACGACTACCAAGCTCCTCTATAGTCTCCTGTGCGGTAGCAAAAAGGGCTGCTGAGGGGCAGGTGAGCCACCTCTCCCTTAAGTGCCTCAAAGGCCTCCTGTGCCTTCTGGTACATACGCTCCCACTTAGAGGCAAAGAGTTCAAAGTCTTGAGCAAAAATAACTGTATCTTCAGGCAAGAGTGAAAGAAAGGAAGTACGCTGTTCCTCTGCCAATTTGTTTTTCTATATTAGGAATAATCACCACCGAAGGCACCTGAAGCAGAGAGAGTTGGCTTTCCACATCAAAGGTTCGGATACTCTCAATAGTATCGGAGAAAAACTCAATACGGTAGGGCGTATCATTAGAGAAAGAAAAGACATCCACTATCCCCCACGTACGGAGAACTCCCCTGGCTCGCTTACAAAATCCACCCTTTGGAATTGGTACTCAAAAAGGGGTTTCGTTGAGCGTATCCAAAGAAAGACGTTCGCCCCGCTTGAGCGAGAGGGTATTCTTGTCCAACTGCTGGCGGGTGAGCACCTTTTCAAAAAGTGCTTCGCTATAGGAGACCACCACCTTCACTCCCTGCTCAAGGCGAGAGCACCTCGGCTCTGAGCAGCACATTGGCATTGTCCGTCTCCTCTGTTTGGTAAGGACGGCGGTAGCTACTGGGAGAAAAAGCACCTGCTCCTGCCCCAAGAGCAATTCCAAGTCATTGAGCAAAATAAGCCGCCTGCTCCTTGTCATCACCCACGAAAAAGCAGTGTACGCCCCTGTCTGCTTAAAAAAATATCAGAGAGGACAAAGCCCTTAGCTGAGCCTACAAGCTCCCTTACATAGCAGGGTGTTTTTGCCTTAATATATTGTAACAATTGTTGATAAGGTTTTCCTCCCTAAGAAGGAGGAAAGCAGTTGTTCTTTACTCATTTTTGTGTCTTTTACCCTAAAGGTTTAGCGCAGGGGCAAAAGTACGACTTTTTGAGCGAATAGTGAAGAGTGAAAAGTGAAAAGTTGCTCACCGCATGTTTTTCACTTTTCACTTTTTGATTACTCACTATTCACTTTTTATCTAATTTAAACTAACTATAAATTACAATATTTTTCTACTTTTTAGTTGTGAAAAAAATCAAATTATTGTATCTTTGTGGCACTAAAAGTATTTCAGCTAATACTATCATTTTTAGGAACTTATTTTTTTAAGGATATGCAAATATTTAAAAACTTCCGTAGCGAGAAAAAGTGGCGATGGCTCTCTCGGCATTTTTTCTCATCATTTTCTTAGTAATACACTTGGCAGTAAACTTCATGTCAGTGTTAAGTCCGAGCACTTTCAACATGCTCTCCCACTTCATGAGGCACTAATCCCTTTAATCCAGTTTGCCATGCAACCTGTACTATTGGCAGGGGTTGTGTTTCACTTTGTGATGGGCTTCGTTTTGGAGCTACAGAACAAGAGAGCACGAGGCAACGAACCTTATTACAGTTATAATGGTGCGGCCAACTCCTCTTGGATGTCCCGCAACATGCCCATTACAGGGATCGTGATTCTGCTCTTTTAGGGGCTTCACTTGTATGACTTTTGGGTAGGAGAGATGAATTACAAGTACATAGAAGGACTTCCTGAGGATCTAATCGTTATTACCCCGAATTAGTAGAAGTTCCATGATTTTTGGCGAGTGGCTCTTTATGTATTGGCCTTCGTATTCTTGTGCTTTGCACCTACTTCACGGATTCCAATCCGCTTTCCAATCCATGGGCTGGAAAGATGACAAACGCAAGAAATTTATCAGCTGCTTAGGCAATTGGTACTCCTACATTATCTGTGGAGGCTTTATCTTCGTAGCTCTTTTTCCATTTTTGTAAAAACATTTAACAGCTTAATACCATGAGTACATTAGATTCTAAAAATACCAGATGGACCACTTGCGGACAAATGGACAAAATATAAAGACCATATCAACCTTGTAAACCCCTGCCAACAAGCGTAATATTGACATTATTGTGGTAGGAACAGGATTGGCCGGAGGCTCTGCCGCTGCTACCCTTGCCGAGCTTGGGTATAATGTAAAGGCTTTTGCTTACCAAGACTCTCCTCGTCGTGCGCACTCTATCGCTGCACAAGGGGGTATCAATGCCGCCAAAAACTATATGGGAGACGGCGACTCTACCCTACCGCCTTTTCTACGACACTGTAAAGGGAGGGACTACCGCGCCCGTGAAGCCAACGTATACCGCTTGGCTGAAGTCTCTGAAATATCATAGACCAGTGTGTAGCACAAGGAGTACCTTTCGCACGTGATTATGGAGGACTCTTGGACAACCGTTCTTTCGGTGGGGTACTCGTATCTCGTACTTTCTATGCCAAAGGACAGACAGGACAACAGCTCCTCTTGGGTGCTTATGCCGCTATGAACCGACAAATCGCTCGTGGTAAGATAGATATGTACAACCGCCATGAGATGATGGACGTGGTAATCGTAGATGGCAAGGCTCGTGGAATCATCGCTCGTAACCTTGTAACTGGAGAAATAGAGCGCCACTCAGCTCACGCGGTAGTTATCGCCTCCGGAGGTTATGGTAATGTATATTTCCTTTCTACCAACGCTATGGGTTGTAATGCTTCTGCTGCTTGGAAAGTACATAAAAAGGTGCTTTCTTCGCTAACCCTCGCTTTACACAAATCCACCTCTACTTGTATTCCTCGTTCTGGAGACTATCAATCCAAACTAACCCTTATGTCCGAATCCTTGCGTAATGACGGACGTATATGGGTACCTAAGAAAATGGAGGATGCAATAGCTATCCGCGAAAAACGCAAAAACCTACCGAAATACCTGAAGAAGACCGCGATTACTACTTGGAACGCCGCTACCCTGCCTTCGGTAACTTAGTACCTCGTGACGTAGCCTCTCGTGCTGCTAAAGAACGTTGCGATGCTGGTTTCGGAGTGAATGAAACAGGGTGAGGGCTGTATATCTTGACTTTGCCTCTGCTATTGAGCGTTATGGTAAAGAACAATGTAAGATCCACGGGTAGAACCTACCAAAGAAGAAGTAACCAAACGCGGAGAACAGATCGTTGCCGCTAAGTATGGTAACCTCTTCCAGATGTACGAAAAGATTGTAGCGGAAAAACCCCTACAAGACCCCAATGATGATCTACCCTGCTACTCACTACACCATGGGAGGTATTTGGGTGGATTACAACCCTAATGACTACTGTACCTGGCCTTTATGCCATCGGGGAAAGCCAACTTCTCCGACCATGGAGCTAACCGCTTGGGAGCTTCTGCCCTTATGCAAGGCTTGGCCGACGGATACTTCGTATTGCCTTACACCATAGGTGATTACCTCGCTGCTGATATTCGTACAGGGTAAAATCCCTACCAATACCCCTGAGTTTGACGAAGCTGAGAGAGTAGTGAAAGAACGCTTAGCTCACTTTATCAACAACAAAGGAACCCACTCTGTAGATTACTCCACAAGAAGCTCGGTAAGGTGATGTGGGACAAAGTAGGTATGGCACGTAATGCAGAAGGCCTTAAACAAGCGATCAAGGAAATACGCGAAATCCGTGAAGAGTTCTGGCGCGATGTAAAAGTACCTGGAGAACTCACTGGTATGAACGTAGAGCTTGAAAAAAAGCCAACCGTGTGGCTGACTTCTTTAGAGCTTGGAGAACTATTCGCCAAAGATGCCCTCGAACGCAATGAGTCTTGTGGTGGCCACTTCACGAAGAGTACCAAACTCCTGAAGGAGAAGCCCTCCGTGACGACGTGAATTACGCTTATGTAGCGGCTTGGCAATACACAGGTGATCCTAAAGAGGTTGTCAATACTTATAACCCAAGCGAGGAAATCCTTCACAAGGAAAAACTCGAATTCAAAGATATTGAACTTAAAACAACGTAGCTATAAATAGTAGTCATATGTCAACAATGAATCTTACCCTCAAAATATGGCGACAAAAAGACGCCAAATCAAAAGGCCAAATGGTAGAATATAAAAGTCAATAATATTTCTGACCATATGTCCTTCTTGGAAATGTTAGATATTCTCAATGAACAACTCATAGAAAATGGAGAAGAACCTGTAGCCTTTGACCACGATTGCCGCGAAGGTATCTGTGGTATGTGTTCGCTCTTTTATCAACGGAGAAGCACACGGGCCTGACCGCGGTATTACCACTTGCCAATTGCATATGCGTATGTTCAAGGACGGTGATACCATTACCATTGAGCCTTGGCGTGCCACTGCCTTCCCTGTAATCAAAGACCTTATGGTGGATAGAAGCGCTTTTGAGCGTATCCAACAGGCTGGTGGCTATATCTCTGTCAATACCTCTGGTAATACCCAAGATGCCAACGCTATTCCTATTCCTAAGCGTGATGCTGACCGCTCTATGGACGCTGCCGCTTGTATAGGGCTGTGGCGCTTGTGTGGCCACTTGTAAGAACTCTTCTGCTATGCTCTTTGTATCGGCAAAAGTATCCCAATTCGCCCTTCTTCCTCAAGGACGTGTAGAGGCGACCGAGACGTGTGCTAAACATGGTCAACCAAATGGAACACGAAGGCTTTGGTAACTGTACCAATACAGGAGCTTGTGAAGTAGAATGTCCTAAGGGTATTTCCTTGGAAAACATTGCTCGCCTAAACCGCGAATACCTCAAAGCAAGTATCCAATAATTGCCAACAAGTCAATTTGCTAATTTGTTAATCAAACTGTCTCAAGTCCTATGGCTTGAGGCAGTTTTTCAAAACCATAAACTACCAAAAAGGAGGCTAATTCTTGCGAGTTAGCCCTTTGTTCTTTTATTAAATATAATGGATAAAAAAACACCTTTTCTTAATGAATTAATATCTGAGCCAAACCAATACCTACCAAGCACGATGTTGATACAGCAATAAGCCCCTGGTACCATAAAGCTGTGGTTGAAGTAATATTTCCCTATCTTGGTAGTTCCTGTAGGGTCAAAATTTACCGTTGCAATATCAGAAGGATAGTTAGGGATAAAGAAGTAAGCATACGTAGCTGGCATAATTCCTATTAGTAGAGGCACTGGAAGCCCCATCGTAATGGCTACAGGAAGCATCATCTTAGCGGTAGCCGCCTGGCTATTGATCACTACGGACACAGCAAAGAGCGCAAAAACGAATGTCCAAGGATAGGCTTGTACCATGGAGGTAATTCCTTCTTTGAAATAAGGCATGGCATAACTGAAGTATGTATCACTCATCCAAGCAATCCCAAAAATGGCCACACAAGCTACCATTCCTGACTTGAAGACTACGCCCTCAGGCACCAATTTCACAGGGGTTTTTACAAGTAGTTAGGATAATCCCCCGAAACAGAGACATAACCATTTGGATAATCACTCCCATAGGCACAGCTGTAGCTTTGGCTACACCATCTTTGACTACATCAAAAGTACGGATCTCAGGATAAAGCGCCAATATAACAATCACTACGATAGAAGAAAGGAAGATGTATACCGCATTCTTAGAATGTTGAGGAATCACATCATTGAGTGTTGTTTTGGTACTATTGAGGATTTGATCGCGGTAAGTTGGATCTTGCAAACGGCGTTGGTACTCAGGGTCGTCTTCAAGATTTTTCCCTCGGCGAAGACTGTAGAGTGACATGGCCAGCATCCCCAAGAAAGTAGCGGGGAAGGTTACCGAAAGAATGTTCACCAAGGTAAGATTGGCACCGCCCTGCATATGGAAGAGATCCAAGAGTTCTTTGCCCAAATAGACCGTTACCACAGCCGAGATAGGACTGGCCGTCAAGGCCAATTGAGAGGCAACAGAAGCTGCCGCCATAGGCCGTTCGGGGCGAATCTTGTTCTTCAGAGCTATATCGCCGATAATCGGCATGATAGAATACACTGCATGTCCTGTCCCCAACATAAAGGTAAGCATATAAGTGGCAATAGGGCCAAGGAAAGTGATTTGTTTAGGATTCTTCCTTAAAATCCGCTCTGCCACTTGCAGCATAAACTTAAGCCCTCCTGCCGCCTCCAAGATAGAGGCGCAAGTAACCACGGCCAAGATGATGAGCATCACCTCAATAGGAGCAGAGGCCGGAGGCATTCTAAAAACGAAAAACCTCTATCACAAGCCCGATCCCTGAGACTACACCCAGTCCTATCCCTCCGTAGCGGCTCCTGCATAGAGCATTCCTAAAAGGAAAAAGGAATTCTAAAACTAATACATAAGTGTTCATAGTAATATAAATTATATATTTTCTAAGATTTTTAAGCCACTTTCCCTTATTTAGGCTCAAAAAGAGTCTATTTTCCTATCAAACGACTTATGTGGCTGTCTTTTTATTCGTGCAAAGATATTCTATTTTGAGAAAACCACACACAGCACTTTTTTATAGTTACATAATATCAACAAAGAAAAACGATATGATTCTCTCTTTTTCAACAATTATAATAGGAGGTATTTTAACTTATTCTTACTATATACAACTCTTTAGAAAAATAAGTTGGGAATAGCAATTTGCTATTCAGCAGCGAGTATCTAGTACATTTTGTGCATAAAAAAAGAGTGATTTGCTAGTGCAATCACTCTTTTATATGTATTAATTCTCATAGTGAGACTGGACTCGAACCAGTGACCTTCAGGGTTATGAGTCTCGACGAGCTACCTACTGCTCTATCCCGCGATTTACAGGTGCAAAGGTACAACCTTTTTTAATTACCAAAACAAAAATGATATTTTATTTCTTACAACTTGCTGAAAAACAAAAACATTGCCAAGAGATTTCCCCTTGGCAATGCTGCTATCTATCATCAAAAGTCTTATTCCACGGTTACTGATTTGGCCAAATTACGCGGCTGATCTACATTACAACCACGCATAGTGGCTATGTGGTAAGAGAGCAATTGCAGAGGAATTACACTAAGTATAGGAGAGAATACTTCTTCTACCTCTGGAATTTCTAACACATGATCAGCCAAGTTACTCATCTGACAATCATGTTCAGTTACTACTGCTATAATCTTTTCCTTTTTCGGGCTTTAATCTCTTGCGCGTTGGAAACGACCTTTTCATAATGCCCTCTGGAAGGAGCCAAGAAAACCACTGGCATATTCTCATCTATCAGGGCGATAGGGCCATGCTTCATCTCGGCTGCTGGATAGCCTTCGGCATGTATATGGAGATTTCTTTGAGCTTTAAAAGCTCCTTCTAAGGCTACAGGATAGTTATATCCACGACCCTAAGTAAATACAATTAGAAACATCCTTATAAGCACGCGCTATCTCTATAACTTTATCTTTGTTCATCTCTAAGGTCTTGGCTACCAAATCAGGAATATGAGCCAGTTCTTTACAAAGTCTCTTATAAGTATCGTGATCTATAGTCCCTTTCTTATGACCTAGGGTGCAAAGCCAAGAGTGTCAGTACGGTAAGCTGGGTAGTGAAAGCCTTGGTAGAAGCTACCCCTATCTCTGGCCCCTGCATGGGTATAAGTACCAGAGTCTGTAAGGCGTGCTATGGAAGAGCCTACCACATTGCATATCCCATAGATGAAAGCACCTCGTTCCTTGGCCAATTTTAGAGCTGCTAAGGTATCGGCTGTTTCTCCTGATTGAGAATAGCCATCACTATATCCGAGGAGTTGATTACAGGATTGCGATAGCGGAACTCAGAGGCATATTCCACCTCTACTGGAATACGAGTAAGTTCCTCAAAAAGGTACTCCCCTACCAAGCCCGCGTGCCAAGAGGTACCACAAGCGGCAATGATAATACGATCAGCATTAAGGAATTGCTTGAGGTTGTTGTTGATCCCTGATATCTTGGTAGTCCCATCCTCTAACAGACGACCACGCATGGTATCCTGAATAGAGGTGAGGTTGCTCGAAGATTTCTTTGAGCATAAAATGCTCATAACCACCTTTTTCTATTGCATCTATACTGAGTTTCAACTCTTGTATGGTAGGATCCACCTCTTCGTTGTTGTATATCTTACGTACCTGTAAGTCCTTATTAAGCTCTATGGTTGCCATTCTCCCATCTTCAAGATAGAGGGCATTTTGGGTATATTCTATAAAAGGAGATGCATCGGAAGCAATATAAAACTCATTCTCTCCTATACCTATCACCAAAGGACTTCCCAAGCGTGCTACTACCATTTTGGATGGATTGGCTTCCTCCATCACAGCTATAGCATAGGCACCTACCACCTCATTAAGGGCATAGCGCACAGCCTCTTCTAAGGGGAGTTGCTTCTTGTTCTTGATGTATTCTATGAAATTAATAAGTACCTCTGTATCAGTATCAGAATGGAATACATAGCCTTCTTGTAAAAGGCGTTGCTTAATTGGTTGGTAATTCTCAATGATTCCATTATGCACTATAGCCAATTTGCCTGAATTGGACAAATGTGGGTGTGAGTTCCTATCACTGGGCACTCCATGAGTTGCCCAGCAGGGTATGCCCCATACCGAAAGTAGCAGTAGGAATGGTGTCTTTAGCGGCTTTTTGCTTCTAGGTCAGAGACCTTTCCTTTGGTCTTTTCACTGACAAATTTTTCAGCATTGACAATAAAGCCTGCACTGTCATAGCCTCTGTATTCCAAGCGTTTCAGCCCATTGATGATAATGGGATACGCTTCTTTATTTCCTATATATCCTACAATTCCACACATATTCTATATGTTATAATTGGTTACAAAATTTGGTGCAAAAAAATACAGCTTTTTTTCTTAAAAACAAACCTAATATAGTGACTAACGACTAATGACTAATCCTATTTTTGTCACTAATCATTGGTCATTCGCTGCGCGTATACTGCATAATATCTGGGGAACAAAGTACCGAAGCAAAGGGCGAAAGCCTAACTTGCCTACAGGGGTGTGTCCATTTTTTTCACGATACTGGATTTGCCAACCTGCTTTCTCTAGGAGCATATCCAATTGCCAGTCCTCAAACTCATGGTAATGACAATCCCTCGGGTCTTTGTCATTGCGGTAGGCCTTAGCAAACCATAGGCGCAGAGGTACCGTAATGAGGAGCTTTTTGCAGGAAGCTGTTGTAGTACCCCAAAGGGATTGACCAAGTGCTCTAGTATCTCCAAAGCGGTTACCATTCTCCCTTGGTAGTCCTTTAGTGTCTCTGGATGGAGGTCTAAATCCTCTCCTTCTGTGTTGCTGACCACATAGCCTTCTTTTTCCATGACCTCAGAGAAGGGATTGCGTACTCCTAAGTCCAGTATGGAGGTTCCCTTTGAGGGGCAAAGCGCTGTAAGATAGCCAAGGTTTTCCTATAGCGTTTTTTTCTGGGTAGATACGGTACATCGAGTTCATATTATACGACTTTTAGCAAGGCATAACTATAAGAGAAACGACCACTCTCTGGCACCGAAAGCAGTAGGGTATCTCCCTTTTGGAGCTTTTTGCAAGTTGAACAGTTCCTCCAGCATCAAATAAGGGGAAGCGCTCCCTACATTACCTACTTGGGGAAAGGTTCAAAAACCAGCGTTCCAAGGGAATATCTATCCCCACCTTCTTGGACTCTTCATATAGGCGATCTTTGAAATAAAGGGAAGAGATATGAGGGAGGAAATAGGTGATCTCATCGGGAGAAAGGGCATGTTTGTTGAGTGCGGCCTGCATACTCTCCGCCCCTTTTTACCAATATATTCTCATTGAGAAGCTTTACATCTTGCTTAATGGAAAAGATAGATTGCTCCAACCACTGCTCTGGGCTATAATCACTCCAAGCCTTAAGAGAACCTTCGGATTGTTTCTCACACCCTGCATACATACAAGCCTCCAGCTGGTGAGCATACGAATGTGCTTCCATCCAAAGTATTTGTAAGGAGCGATCTGTGGGATGTGGTTTTAGACTCCAAGCGCAAGGCCCCTGCCCCATCGGAGGCATAAATCGCAAGAAATCTTTCTTGAAAGCCAAAAATAGGCTGCTCCTGCAAAAGGGTGAGCGATTGTATTTCACTTTCGTACTTATTGGCTCTAAGCCAAGAGGAAACTCGCTCGGAGCCTGTACAAACAGCATTGGTACTATTGCCTGACTTTACGGAGAGATAGGCAAATTTTAGGGCATTCATACCTGAATTGCAGACCCCTGCGGAGGAGTTTAGCTCTACAGCTCCACTGCCTTTTAAGTAGGCCATGCACCATAGCTGCATGCGAGGGCAATAGGCAATCGGGAGTGGAGGTACCACAAGAGAGTACTTGTATATCCGCAGCTTTGAAGTGTGTATCCAGTAGCCCCTTTATCGCCAAGCAAGTAAGGTCGGCATTGGTATGAGTAGGATTGCCTTGTGTATCAAGTGCATAGTAACGCGTGGTTATTCCATTGTTTCTCAATACAATACGCTTTTGCCTTAGAGGCCGTTTCATTAATCTCCCCTAAAAACGCCTCCATTTGATCATTATCAATGGGGGTATTAGGAAGATATTTGCTTGCTTTGGTGATATATACGGGATTCATTGATTTTTAAGTGATTTGACAAAAAAATATTTAGCATCTGCAAAGATACAATTTTTCTTTTAATTAGCTATACAGTTTTTCAAAGTTGTCATCATGGAAAGTGCTTGCTGGTAGCCATATTCGAAGGCCGCATCTATCTGTTTGGTATCCAAGACACCTATATTACTCAATTCTTGTAGGAAGACAAAATCACATTTCTTAAACTTCTTCTCATAGGAACCGTCCATGATCACATTGTAAATGCGCTGGAAGAACTTAATCGGATTGCTTAGGTCTTTTTCTTCTACCGATTCCAGTGGATTTATAAAACTACCTATGAGTACATCGCACTTTTCCTCTGAGAGGTTCTATGGGAAATTGTTCAGCAAGCCACCATCACAATAAACCCCCTCCCTATTTTTTTATAGGGAGAAAAATAAAGGCAGTAGCGCCGAAGAAGCTACCATAGGGGACAATCAAATCTCCTTTAGAAAAAAATACGTTATCTTCCCACTGAGCAGATTGGTAGCTGCCACATATAGGGAATGGAGAGTTCTTCAAAAGTTGTACAAGAGAGATTTTTCTCGAACAAAGCAGGGTACTTGTTGCTATTTATAAGCCCCATCCTCCCAAGGAAAGCATGGAAAACTTAAACAGCGGGGTTTGCTTGAAGAAGTCTAAGAGCTGCTCTGGAGTCTTCCCAGAAGCATAGAGTGCTCCCACCAAAGCCCCTCCACTGGTGCCTGAGATCACCGCAGGGCGAAGATGGTGTTCGTCCAAGGCCTTGAGCATGCCTGCATGTGCTAAGGCACGTACACCACCACCTGAGAGGACGAGTCCGAAAGTCTTCATAGGCAATAGCTTATAACAAGTTGATATGATGTTGTTCGCATAAGGCGAGTATTTCCTCCGTCCAGATAGAGGCTTGTACCTCACCTATATGTGCTTTCTGGAGGAAAAACATACAGATACGAGACTGACCAATCCCTCCACCTATGGTAAGAGGCAGGTCGCCCTGTAGGAGCATCTGATGGTAGTCCAAATGCTTACGCTCCTCTAAGTTAGCCTTCTTGAGCTGCTGCATAGAGAGACTTCATCTACACGGATACCCATGGAGGAGAGTTCCAAAGCGCTGTCCAAGACTGGATTCCAAAGAATAAGGTCTCCATTGAGCTGCCAATCATCATAATCAGGGGCACGACCATCGTGTTTTTCACCAGAGAAGTGCATCACCCTATCTGCATAATGAAAAATAGCCCCTTTCTCCTTAGCAAAATGTTGTTCGCGCTGGCTCGCAGACAAGTTCGGATATTTATGTTCCAGCTCTTGGGAGGTGATAAAAAGTGATTTCCTTAGGGCAAAAAGGAGTCAGTAGCGGATATTCTAGGGTGATGACCGCCTCTGTGGCCAAAAAAACACCTTGTATATCTTCCTTACAGTTTTCCTCCAAATAGGCTAACGTACGTTGTTCCTTCGTAATGATTTTTTTCCCCAATCCCACTGATCCACATAGATAGAATGGGTGTTATCCAAGGTCTCATCTCGGCGGATTGCATTCATATCGGTATAAATGCCTTCTCCTATACCGATTGCATAGCGCTTGAGTGCCAAGCGTTTCCACTTAGCCAAAGAATGTACTATCTCTATGGTATCCTCTGGTGCATCTTTCATTTGGAAAAGAAACAGGGCGTTCTACCCCATTGAGGTTATCGTTAAGTCCTGTGGTATTCTTGACAAACAAAGGGGCAGAAATACAGGGAGAGGTTCAGTGCCTTGGATAGCTCCGTTTCAAAGAAGTCTTTGATACGCTTAATGGCTCTTTCGGTATCCATGATACCATATTTGGGATCGTACCCTTGGGGGAATTTTGCATGCTGACATAAATGGGTTATATTAAGTTTTCAATAAAGTCAATATTCATCTTGGCTGAGAGGGAGGCCGCTTGAGTGACAAATGTATCATAAGAAATGGTATCTCCCTCGCCTGCATTGTCCGAAACGGCGCGAAGAATCAGAAAAGGGGTGCCTAACAGATAGCAGGTTTGAGCTATGGCTGCCGCTTCCATTTCCACAGCTACTGCCTTGGGAAAATGGGTCTCTATCCATTGGCGTGTTTCGGGCTTGCTTATAAAAAGTATCCCCACTGACAATGGGAGCGCAATGGAGTTGGTTGGTGTAACGTGCCACCGACGCTTTGGCTTTGTCAAACCATTGTTCCGATGGCAGATAGCTTTCGGGCATCTGTGCTTGCTGGCCTAAGGCATAGCCAAAGGCGGTTACATCTACATCGTAATAGGCAACCTCTGTGGCCAATACCATATCTAATACCTTGCTGTGTTGCAGTCCGCCTGCGGTACCTGTGTTGATCACCAGGGTCAGGGGCAAAAGTGGTCTATAAGCAAAGCAGTACCCACGGCAGCACTCACCTTGCCAATACCAGAGAGAGTACTACCACTTGGTGAGAGCCTATCTGCCCCTGATAGAAAGCATAACGTTGCAAAATGAGTGGGGCTGGATTGCCCAAATATTCTCTAAGGAGCTGTATCTCACTCTCCATAGCTCCAATGATTCCAATTTTCATAGTTTTGAGTTTTAATTTCGAGTTCTAAGTTAGGATTCTTCATTTTTACCACTCTCTTTTCACTTCTTACCCTACGGTTCCTCCACTTACGGCAAACTCCATGGCTTGCTTGGCAGAGAAGCCCTCAGCGGGTTTTATCTGATCCTATGAACCACTATCACCCAGCCCGATATAGCGTAAGAGTGTGGCAGATAGACACTTACCATATCCGTAAAGCCCGCAAAGGACATATCCTCTTGGGTCAAGAAGCCTATACGCCATAGCTCAGGCGCCTCTTGTACCCGTACCCATACAGGGTGAGAAAAACTTCTGTTTGTCTCCCACGAAGGAGCCTATTACATCGCGTATAGTCCTATAAATAAACTTGATTCCAGGGGTGTGTTCCAAGATATAATTGAGCTCCCTCCACGACAAATTTGCTCCACTAAAAAGCGGCTTCCTAAATAGCCGATTAGTGTCGTACCCACCAAGATAATAACAAAAAAACTAAGCCAGAGGAAACGCTCCGAGACATGTGGAATCAGGTTATCTACACTGTAGAAAATAGACCAAAGAATCCAAATTAGGTACTCAAGGGGCCTATGATAACGACCCCTTGTAGGAAATATTTTAATAATGGACGTATGTAGTTATTCATTTTTACTTTTCATTTTCTCTTCATCCTCATCTTCGTCCTCTCCAAGTACATCTATATGAGGTTCTATAAGTGTTTTCTTATTAGCGATACTCTTCTCTAAGGCAATGAGCAAGGAAGGCAGCAGAATCAGGTTGCTGCACATAGCAAAGAACAGGGTGGTGAGATCAGTCCTCCCAAGGCCTTAGTCCCTCCAAAGCTGGATAAGGTAAAGATAGAGAAGCCAAAGAGCAGCACTACCGAGGTATAGAACATACTAATGCCCGTCTCCCGCAAAGCTGCATAGACCGAACGCTTCACCTTCCACTGGTTGACCATCAGCTCCTGACGATATTTGGCTAAGAAGTGAATAGTATCATCTATAGAAATACCGAAGGCTATCCCAAAGACCAATATAGTGGAAGGCTTGAGCGGTATACCGGCATACCCCATCACTCCTGCGGTAATAGCCAAAGGCAACAAGTTGGGTATCAGAGAGATAATTACCATTTTGAACGAACGGAACATATAGAACATCATCACTGCAATGATCGCTATAGTCAGTAGCAATGATTGTATGAGATTGCCTACCAAATAGTCTGTTCCTTTGGTGAACATATAGGCCTTGCCTGTGAGACGCACCTTTATATTGGTCAGTAGGGAAAAGTTTATCGGTTTGTTTGGCTATAGCCTCCTCTATATGGTGCATTTTCTCGGTACCTATATCTTTCATAAAGACCGTAATACGAGCAATTTGCCCTGTACTATCCACTATACTGCGCAGCATATCGGCTTTTCCATCGGAATTTTTACATAAGAAAAGCACAAAAAGCACGCTCTTGGGCTGTAGGTAAGTCAAAATACTCCGCTTTGCCATTATAAAAGCCTGTCGGGCATACTTTTACGAGCCTTACCACCGAGATAGGCTGGGATATTTCAGGTATATCAGCCAAGTATTCCTCTAGCTTTGCCATACTTTTGCAAAGTAGCAGGGCGCATCACTCCGTTTTTCTTACCTGTATTGATGGTAATTTCAAAAGGCATAATCCCGCCAAACTTCTTTTCAAAGTAGAGGATATCGTCATAGAACTTCTCCCCTTAGGCACTATCCTCTATGACACTCCCTGAGATATGGATTCGGTAAATTCCTATAATACTGGCTACCAAAAGGGCTACAGCTACCGAGAAGGTAGCAAAGCTGATGTTCTTAACAATACGCTCAATCCCTCCAAGAGTCCTCCTATCCACTGCTTGCTCCAAGTGCTTGAGGTGACGCGGCTTAGGAGAAGGCATAAAGCTATATATGATAGGAATCAAACAGAGAGAAATCACATATAAGCACATGATACTGATTGAGGAGACAATCCCAAACTCTTTGAGAATACTACTCTCGTAATGATAAAGGTAGCAAAGCCCGCCGCCGTAGTCAGGTTGGTCAGTAGGGTAACATTGCCCACCTTGGTAATGACCCGCTGGAGTGCCATAGCCTTGTAACCATGTTTTTGTATTTCCTGTTGGTAACGGTTGATAAGGAACACACAGTTGGGTACCCCTATGACAATGACCAGTGGGGGAATCACCGCCGTGAGTATGGTAATCTCATAACGGAAAAGCCCTAAGAAACCAAAAGCCCACATCACCCCGATAAGTACGGTACAGATGGAAATAAGCATAGCCCTGAACGAACGGAAGAAAAAGAGCAACACCAAGCAGGTAGCCAGGAGCGCTCCGACAATAAAAAGCCTATTTCTCTGTGATAATCTCGGTGCTAAGTGTACGTATATAAGGCATGCCCGATATATGTATAGGCACTCCCTAAGTCGGTCTGGCATTGCTCTATCAGTGGTTTTAGATCCTAAGGATAAAAATCCTTACGTATAGCAGTGTTGACAATATCCTTGCGCAAGGAAACAGCCATACGCAGGGTCGTATGATCCTTGTTATACAGCAGTCCCTCATATACAGGCGTTTGGTTAAACAATTTAGGAAAAAGGCTGTCCAATTCTCTTGAGTAACCACCTCTCAGGAAAGAAGTTACGCGTTGCGAAGCGCTCATGAATTGTATCCTTGTACAACTCTTTTAATGGTATTGAGGAGAGTACCCCTCCACCTGTGGGAACTTTTTGCAAATCTCTCCCCAGCATATTCCAGCGGTTAAAACCACCTGCCTTGGTAATCTTATCAGCTTCTACTCCTATGACGATCAGGTTGCCCTCCTCGCCGAATATGCTTAAGAACTTATCATACTCCTTGCTAATAGGGCTATCCTTAGGGAGCATATTAGCCTCGGAATAAGTCATGCGGATATACTTCCATTGCATGGCCAAAAGCACTGTAATTCCTAAGAATACCCCTAAGAATACATAACGATTGCGCAGTTTCACTATATGCCACAAATACCCAGAAATTATTTAATAACTTTCTCACTTTCTTTTCTTTTCAGTTATAGGCTTAACTGGCTGCAAAGATACACATTTTTCAGTGTAGCGGACAAAATTAATACTACTTTTATTTAAGTTTTACAAATTGTTCTAAGCCGCTTTAGATAAGGGATTCAAATTAGACCCTTTCATAAGTTGCTTATTTTCAGATATTATTTTTATTATTAATTTAAGTTTCGCAAGTTGTTTTTTTAGGTTGCTATTGAAATTGCAAGTAACTGATAAACAATTATTTGTAAAAACCTCCCCCACCCCTCCAAAGGCAGGGGCTGTTATAAAGTTGTATAAGTTCTTTTAAATTACTATTTTTGCACTCCAATAAAATGTAAAAGTCTATGACACTGATAGAAATGTTATCTAGTATAGAGGATACTAGAAAAAGACGTGGCATTCGCCATAAGATGCCTAACTTTTTGATTATGTGCTTAACAGCAATGATGTCTGGCTATACTGGCTATCGAGAAATAGGTCGTTTCCTCAAAGAAAACCAATGGGAGTTCAAAAATATCTAACTTTCTGTAAAGTACCTACATATGGTTCTATTAGAGGATATTTATGGAAATTGATTTTTGACGATTTTGCGACAGAAAATTCAATCAGTGGGCACCCAATTTTACCAATGTGTCAAGGTGAAACACTTGCCATTGATGGAAAAAAGCAATTGCTGGGACTATTAAAGATCCCTCAAAAATAATTATCAAAATTTTTGTTTCATTGATAAGTGTTTTGCTTCTCAAAGAGGTATTGTAATAGCTTGTGATAAATTGGAGAACAAAAAAAGAGTCTGAAATTTATACTGTTCAAAAACTCTTACAAGCCTTAGATATTGAGGGTGAAATTATTACCTTTAGATGCGCTACATTGTCAAAAACTCTTGAAACTATTGTAAAGTCAAAAATGATTACATTGTACAAGTAAAGGCAATCAAAAAGAATCTTTTTAATCAGATAAAAAAGAATATAGCCTTAGGAAAAATACCCTAATGGATACTTATCAAGAACAATCCTCAGAGAGAGGACGTGATGAGTTGCGTATTACAAAGGTCTATAAAAAAATATTGAGGGAATTTCTCCTGAATGGTCTGGTATAAAGCGAATTATAGAAACTACACGCTATGTTAAGAAAAAAAGGAGAAGAAAGCACTGAAATTGCTTATCATATAAGCAGTATTGCTAAAAAATAAAGCTAAGTTCTTTGCAAATCATATACGTTCTCATTGGGGTATAGAAAATCGTTTACATTGGGTAAAGGATACACTAAATGATAGAGGATAAGAGTAAAACCAAATCTGGGAATGCTCCTGAGAATCTTTCAATAATGAGAAATATATCAATCAATCTATTTCGTCTCAATGGAAAGGACTCTATTAAGTTAGCTATGGAGTGGGGAATCAGTAATTTTAAAGAACTTATGAATTTAATATATTATAAATCAGATTATAATATGATTATATAACAGCCCTGCCTCCAAAGGGGGAGCTTTAAGAGCGTTGAAATGGTCTAATTTGTTTATTAAATTAGGATATTTCCCTTCTATAACTTATTGAACCTCTACTACTTACTAACTCCCCCTTGAGGGGGTAGGGGGATGTTTTGAGAATCAGTTGATTACAGAGCTTGCGAAACTTAAATTATTAAGTAGTATATTGTAAACAGGAAAAAGCCTTTTCGCTTGTAGTAAAAAGTTTTTTTAGTTCTGATAAATTTTTCGTATCTTTGTCTGGTAGCATATTAGTATGGGTTTTGTTTTTTTAGCACCAAAAAGTTACTGATTATCAGCGACTTTACCAAATAATATGCTACTTTTTTCTACGTCACTAAATCAAGCTCCAAAAAGAGCTTGCGAAACTTAAATAAAATGATTATGAAACATATCGCAATATTCTTGTTACTATGCGTGCCTTCTATGCATGCTCAAAATCCCTTAGAAGGCGAATGGATAACCAACTCTCTGTTGATTAACTTCAAAGTGGAAGATCACAACTTATTTGTGCTTACACAAAGGAAATATGAAAGTTTTGGGTATAATACTGTATTTGGAAAGAACAACAAAAATCAGTATACCTCATATTACTTTGCCCCTTGTGGCAACGACTGTTTCCCCTCTATAACAGGTACTGTTTGAGCCTATTGCTCCTTCGTATGTGCGCTTAAACGCCTTAAAATTTGAACAAAGTGGTGATTGTAAACACAGAAACGAAAAAGTTATACAATGATACAGCCGACTATTACATATATAAAGTCTCAGATAAGAAAATATTCTTGGTAAAAAGCACTTCAAAAATGAAAAAGAAGATCAAGAAAAAAGCTAAAAACTATCTACTGGTAACCTGTATAAAGGATAATGTAGTGTATAACTGAAAAACAAAAATGAAAAATAGAGGTTAAGGGCATGGAACCATTACCTGCACAAATAGAGAAATACGCTACTGATATACTTCAGCTGAAAAACTTCAAGATACTTATTTACAACAGATTAGAAGGGAGAGCAGCTTGGATATTCGCTGTAAAAGACCTCACTACAGGAGTTATAACCTATGTAATACAAGAAAATTATATAGATGCAAAAGGCAAAGAAGCTGTTGGCTTTTTGACTGTACTAAAGACGAAGTAGAAGTTCAGGGCAATAACTTCTGATGAGAAATCAGATATATTTTTAAAGAACAATTTCTTCTTGCAGTTCTTGATAGCCGATAGGTTTCGTATCTACCAGCATGTGGGGGCTTGTAGCTCTCCACTTATATTGCCATGGATTTTCTGCTTATAATTTTGCTTATTAATTAAAAATTAGTACTTTTGCCCCCATAATATAAAAAGATTACGATATGAAAAATGATCTTAAGTATAGCAATAGCCTTGGTATCTTTTTGGCGCTTTTTGCACAGACTTACAAGAATGAGGTTAAACTCAACATTCTCAATGTAATAGTACGTCCTTCCGTAGAGTTAGGGATACGAGTATTACTTAGATGACAACCAGTCAGTAGATGCAGAACTTATGTTCTTAGATAGATTTTCCTATTGGCCTAAGAAAGGTGGTAAATTCTCCGCTACCAGCTTCAAAGTAGGGTATAACTATTATTTTGACTCTTCTGATGCTGTAGGTTTTTACATTAATCCATTCCTAAAAAAACTCGCTTTGGAGAATATAAAAAGGAAGGTGAGGAAGATAGAAACCTTAATGCCTTCATCATCGGAGTAGGTGTAGGTTATACTTGGGTATTCAACAGCAAATTCGTGGTGGCTCCTTATGCAAATATTGCACGAGGCTTCAACAATGAAGTTAATAAAAATATATGGCTGTAGAACCTAACGCTGGTGTTCGCTTAGGTTTCCGTTTCTAAGCATTCATAGTTTTATTTTTTTCATAATTGAATAAGCTATATCCCCAAGGGGACATAGCTTATTTGTTTATATTAACCTCTTAATACTTACATTCTTTCAGGGCACTTCTATTCCTAATAGGTCAAAACCAGTGGCGATGACTTCCCCTACCTTGCGGGAGAGGTGGATTCTTAGGGCACGCTTTATAGGGTCTTCTTCTCCAAGTATGGACACATTCTGGTAGAAAGAGTTGAATTCCTTCACCAATTCATATACATAATTGGCTATAAGAGCAGGGGCTATAAGTATCAGCCGCCTGCTGTACTACACTGGCAAAAAAAGAGACAGTTGCTTGATAAGCTCTTTTTCCTTGGCGTGCAATTCTCCTGTGGTGGGTAGGGCTGGCAACTCTCCTGCTTTGCGCAATATAGACTGAATGCGAGCATAGGTATATTGAATAAAAGGCCCTGTATTTCCTTGGAAGTCAATAGACTCTTGTGGATTGAAAGCGATTTTCTTCTTAGGATCTACCTTGAGGATATAGTACTTAAGGGCACCCTAAGCCTATCACTCTATAGAGCTGTTGTTTCTGTTGCTGAGTATAACCATCAAGTTTGCTCTAATTCTTGGGAGAGTTCCTCGGCTACTTGTACCATTTCCTCCATAAGGTCATCGGCATCTACCACGGTACCTCACGACTCTTCATTTTTCCGTTGGGCAGCTCCACCATACCATAGCTTAAGTGATAGAGGTTTTTAGCCCAAGCAAAACCAAGTTTCTGTAAGATAAGGAAAAGCACCTTGAAGTGGTAATCCTGTTCGTTGCCCACGGTATAGATCATGCCCTCTACCTTAGGAAAGTCCTCTTCTATACGCTTGATTGCCGTACCAAAGTCTTGGGTGATATATACCGAAGTGCCATCGGAACGGAGTACGAGCTTTTCGTCCAAGCCGTCCGCAGTGAGGTCTATCCATACGGAGCCATCTTCCTTGCGATAGAATACACCCTGCTCCAGCCCTCGTTGTACAATATCCTTGCCCAAGAGGTAGGTCTCACTCTCGTAATAGTTACGATCAAAGCTCACTCCTAAATTGCGGTAAGTTACCTCAAAACCATCATACACCCATTGGTTCATCTGTTTCCAAAGAGCCAAGGTAGCCGCATCCCCTTGTTCCCCATAAGCGGAGCATCTGCTGTGCCTCTAAGAAAATCGGCGCCTCGCGTTCGGCAACCTCCTTACTTTTGCCTTCGGCTATAAGCTGAGCGATTTCTTCCTTATAGGCCTTATCAAAAAGTACATAATACTTACCCACGAGTTTATCTCCCTTCATGCCTGAACTCTCTGGGGTTTCTCCCTTGCCAAAGCGTTGCCAAGCTACCATAGACTTACAGATGTGAATACCTCGGTCGTTGATAATCTGGGTTTTATACACACGCTTACCGGTACCCTCCAAGATCTTAGCCATCGCAAAGCCTAAGAGGTTGTTGCGGATATGTCCCAAGTGTAGAGGCTTGTTGGTATTCGGTGAGGAATATTCGACAATCATCGCAGGCGATTCGCTCGTAACAGGGGTAGTACCATAGCGGTCTTGGGCGGCTATTTCACCGAAGAAAGACAGGAAGTAGCTATCGGCAATACTCAGGTTTAGAAAGCCTTTGACCACATTGTAGGCGGTAACCTCCGCTACATGCTTGGTAAGATAGCTTCCCAACACCTCCCCTATCTGTTCGGGTTTGGCCTTGATGAGCTTTAGCAAAGGAAAGAGCACAAGGGTATAATCCCCTCGAACTCCTTACGAGTAAGCTGGATTTCTATATTTTCTATGTGTTGGCCATAGTGCTCGGCTATGGCTTTTTGGGTGTTTTCTAAGAGAATTTGTTGTAATGACATGAGGGTACATTATTTTTTTGCAAAGGTAAGAATAATTTATCAAATTGCCAATGTGTTCATTGATAAATTACGCCAATTCCAACCCTCTTTTTAGCGCTGGAATAGGACGTTCTTCTATTTGTAATTGGTGAGCATCGCCTGCTTTGTAAATAACGATGGCTTTCATATATTGTATGTATTAATTGACTAATTGCTTTACGAACTCATTGGCAGGGTGTTGTTTAATCCTCTCTGGGGTATCATATTGCTGAATGGTACCCTTGTCTAAAACTAATACTTTGGTGCCGAGGGTAAGAGCTTTGGCTATATCGTGGGTAACAAATACGAGAGTGGCGCCTGAAAGCTGGTGTAGGGATTTGAGTTCGCGCTGTAATTGCTGGCGGGTGATGCTATCCAAGGCGCCAAAAGGCTCGTCCATTAGTATAATGTTAGGATTGGCAGCTAAGGCACGGGCAATACCTACCCGCTGCTGCTGTCCGCCTGAAAGCTGATGCGGAAATCGGTTAGCGAGTTCTGGGTCGAGATTTACCTGTTGTAGCTTTTTTTCAGTTACAATGCGTTCTATATCGGCCTTGGAGTAGCTTTTTAGGGTGGAGTACATAAGCTATATTTTCAGCTACAGTGAGGTGAGGAAAAAGGATATCTCCCTGAATGACATAGCCTATATTGCGACGCAGCTCAATGAGGTCTTCCGCTAAAAATATTCCTGCCGTCAATATGTATTTCCCTTTATCGGGCAAAAATAAGTCCGTTAATCATCTTCAGTAGGGTGGTTTTTCCCGAACCTGAAGTGCCTATGATGGTGAGAAAAGTGCCACTCTCAATGGTTAAGTTGAAGTCGGAGATCAACTCCTTACCATTATAGCTTTTTGTATATAGGGAGAAATGTAATCATGGTTGTGGGAGTGTAAAAGTCCTTTTTGTAATAGAAACCCTTGGCAACTTCTTCTGGTCGTTTTCTTTGGGCTTCACCAAGAAATTAAGGTGCGCCATGGTGGCATCGTCTATCAGATCGTTGAGCTTTGCCAAGGTAGTACGCAAGGCAGGATAAGTTGTCAGCACCTCGCTACGTACCACGGTTCCCTGCCTTGTAGGAGGGATACAGATTGCGGTCATCTTCAAGTACCACCACCTCACTTACAGAAAGCTGCCCGTCGGTGGTGAATACCACCATAGCGTCAATCTTTTGTCGTGCATGGCTTGGTATTTGGCTCGATGTCCATATCTATCACCTTTCTAAAGTGTATATTATAGGTCTCTTTGCAGTTGTTTGTAGCCGTCTTCGCGCTCAAAGAAGTCGTATTCAGCTCCAAAAATAAGTTGGTCACTCACCTTTGCCAAATCGGAAAAAGTTTTGAGCTGGTACCGCTGGGCTATCTCTTTGCTTACGGCCAAGCCATAAGTATTGTTAAACCCGTATAGGTTTGCCCACTGCAAGCCATATTGCTTTTTGTAGGCTTCTTCTAAGGCAGCAAACTTATCTTCGCGGTAAGGGTCTTTGCGCTTGAGCACAGCCTCCCACGCAGTAGCGGTGTATTCTGGGATACATATCAAAGCCTCCTCGGAGCATTGCAGGGTGAATGTTGGAGGTGCCGCCTCCCTACCCCATTGGTCAGGCGTACCGAAAGCCCTGTGTCTTGCTCGATAAGCAAGGCAAGCATTTGCCCCAATATGTAGCTTTCGGTCATTGGCTTAGTCGCGATGTGTATATCCTTTGTCCTTTTAGGAGAAAGCACAAAGAAGAGGGGTGATAAGCAGTGCCAATCCCCCATTCCTACCAGCTTTAGCGGGTTGCGCTTAGGGGCTGCTTCACGGTTTACCAATCGCTTTTCTATTTTTGCCAAGAGAAAATCAAAACCCAAAGCCAAGAGGGCAATAAGCACACTACCTACCAAAGTCATTGTACTATTGTTGGTTGTGATACCGCGATAGATAGCCACGCCCAAGCCACCTGCCCTCACAAACGAGGCAATACCTGCCAGCGCAATGGTCATGGTAACCATATTGCGAACTCCCGACATGAGTACGGGGAGGGCTAAGGGGAGTTTTTATCCTCCAGAGCAACTGCCAGCGGGTGCTACCCATGGCCTCGGCAGCCTCGATAATAAGTGGGTTAATCTGGGTAATACCTGTATAAGTACTACGGATAATAGGCAGCAAGGCGTAGAGTATCAGGGCTATAAGAGCCGTGAGGTTACCCACCCCTGTAATGGTGATAAAGAAACCCAACAAGGCTATGGAGGGATCGTATAGAGCACATTGACCGCTGCCAAGAGCCAAGCGGCATACTTGCAGATACTCGCTTATAAAAACACCCAATACCACCCCTATAAGCGTCGCTGCATGACAATGGCCAAGAGCGAGAGCAAGAGGTGTTCAGTAGTGAGATGCAGGAAGAAGGGTGCTTCTTCCTTTAGAAAAAGTGAAGATGTTTGTCAAGGTGTTGTGTTAATGAGCTATTTGTTTGATTATTCCAGCTTTATCTCGCCACACATCCGTATTGAAGTAATATACAATTCCTACTTGATACACTACATTTTTAGGATCATATCGGAAAGGATATTCATTGGTATTGGCCTTGGTAACACTCCAAAAACCTCCTTGATACGTCCTTCCAAAGAAAGTTGCTCTGTAATTCGCAGTTCTAGCCCCATAAAGCCTGTTAGGTCTATCATTTGTTGATCAGGAATATGGCGGTCTTTGCTTAAAACAAAATCAACGGAACCTCCACAGTCTAAGCGTGTGGCAGAGGAAACGAAAACTCATCACATAGCCCAATGATAGGGTAAGGAATCGAATAGACCGCATCTATATTCTTTTCAGCATATTCGTATTTGCCCCCTGTCCTGAATAGGTAAGTTCAAACTTGGCTGCAAGGAAATTATAAACATAATCTGTATATACGAATCCAGCATAAGGCCTTTTGGGTAGATTATATTCGCCATCTCCTCTTATGGATAAGTTGGCAAAGTTTATACCTCCTTGAATCCTAAACTACTACTTCATGCCCATTGTTCTTCTTGAGCGAAAACTGGGACAGCTACAAGATAAAATCAGATAAATAAGTTTTCTCATAAGTCAGAAGATTATCAAATGCAAAAAGTAGTAAATAATCAGCCAACTAACAAATGTGCTGCTCATTCGCTCACTGTTTTTGAAGATATAAGTCATTGCTTCAGGGTCGAGGGCATCCATTTCTATCAGCTTAAGCGATTTTACCATTTTAAGCGTACTGCTCTTATACTCCAAGAAATGAGGCGTCTGTAAGTGTGCTTTGGTAGGCTGCTTCGTCTCAGTAAATCTCACAATACGCACCTGCAGAAAGGTCTTCTTGCATCACCATCAGAAGACACAAATCACTCCCTCTTCTTTCTCTACCGAGATAGCTCCTACTTTTTGCTTTTTTTGAGGTATTCCTCACGGTACTGAGGTTCTATGGTAATTTCTGCTAATCGTATTTTCATCTTTTTCTTGGTTTTTGTGCCTGCATTGTGAGACAATTTTATCATCACAATAAGGATTAGGAATATTCTTTTTCATCTTGTTACTTTTATTTGTAAGAGTTTTTCTGTTTTTCGTAACGTGAGTTCGATATGACGAAAAGCTCCCACAAAGCCAGTGAGAGCCTATAGCTTATATCACCATCACTAAAGTTCCAATGGCAATAAGTGCGATACCTATTAGCGATTTGAGGGTAAAGGCTTCATGTAAGAAGCAAACAGCTAAAAATAAAAAGTAAGAACAATACTAATCTTATCTACCGCCACTACCTTAGAGGTGACTCCCATTTGTAAGGCTTTTGTAATAGCATAACCACGAAAGCCCCGTGGCAAGTCCTGAGAGGATTAGAAAGAGCCAACTCTTCTTGCTGATCTCTGCTAAGCCACTGCCCTGCTGAGTAATGAAAAACCATTACCCACGCCAAAGCAACTACCACTAAGGTTCTAATAGCAGTAGCGAGATTAGAATTGACGCCCTCAATCCCTATTTTGGCAAGAATAGAAGTAAGGGCAGCAAAATATAGCTGATAATAGTGCGTAAACAAAGCCACATAATGTTGATTTATCAATTATTCAATTTACTAATTTCCCAATAACCTCATAGGCTCTACCGATAGGAATCTATTTCCCTATATACACAAACTGGTGAGTGTAGGAGGTGATGTGCTGCAAGTTCACCACATAGCTCTTATTAACACGTACAAATACCGACGCGGGAGTTGGCTATGTATGTTTTTGAGGTTAATCCACGTGATGTAGCGGTCGGTAAAAGTGTGGATAATCACATAGTCCTTTAGCGCTTCTATATAGAGGATATCGCTATGAGGGATACGGTAATTGCGCCTATTGGCACGGATACTGATGTACTGCGTATCGGTGGCTTCAAAAAGAAATATATAAGGATAGCAGCAGAGTGCCCACAGCTGGGCATGCAATGGAATGTTTTTGAAAATCAATAGTTATAGAACTTTGTGAAACTTAAATTAGTAAATTAGGGAATTGGTAGATTATAAAAATATCTCATCAAGAGTAAAAAGTATGTACCCCTTTAGGAGCTATGGCTACTTCTTTTGCGCATTTTCTCAGCGAGAACCGAAGTAGGCATAGGGCGATAACGTTTTAAAATGCCTAATTTATTTAAAAATTTAAAGGCTTTTCACTGTGAAGTTTTCACCACTTCTGTCTCTATTAGAGCGGATGAGTACAGAGGGCTGAAAGATGAGTAAGCGGGGAAACTCAAGCTCTTTAACGGCGTCCTCCAACTGTCCTTTTTCATGCGATTATAGAATAGCTTGGAGGGTGCCTTAGCTCCTGCAGCCGAGATGAGCACAAAGGTCGGTACTCCATTGTTGCGACAGTGCTCAGCAAAGTTGTACTGATAGTCGTAATCCACACGCCATTGCGCTTCCTTTGCTGCCCGCAGCCGCTAAAGTGGTACCCAAGCAAGAGAAAGCTACATCGCCCCTGAAGCAAGTCAGCCCAGACCTCTGGAGTCTCAAAAATCAACCACATGAGTGTGTAGCTTGGGGTGAGTGAGGGTTGAGGGCTTGCGCACGAAGCAATGTACCTCGCTGTAAGTATCGTCAGCTAAAAGTTGTGTTACTAAGTCTTTTTCCGGTGGCGCCTGTAGCGCCGATAATGAGTGCTTTCATTTTTAGTAAGAGTTAAAAGTTAAGACAGACACAAGCTATAAGCTTGCACCAATGAAAAGAGTTATTTTTCTACTTGTGTTGGCTTAGTAACCAATCACGTACCGCTTTTAAGTTGAAAAGCGTAATCAAAAGCGTACATGTGTTCGCCTGCTTCGCTCTTTTTGGTAAAATCCGTTAGGGCAATACAGTTCCTTTAGTGAATCGTACTATATTTTTATCAGCTCCTTTTTAAGTAACCTCTTTATGGCTTTCTTTCTGCTTGTCAGGGAGATTTGCTGCAAATTTGGTGGTTGCATAGGCAATATTCTCTTGTTCAAAAGAAAGTTTCCATCTGTTGCATGATAGGAGCAGCTTTGTTCTAATTCGGAAGCGATATAAAAGAACTTTTGCTTTGGGAGAACTTCTTTAAGTTGCTGAAAAATCCCAATGCGTGCCCGCATACAAAGAGGCAGCAAAGAGGTCAGGGTAGTGTACGTTTAGGTAAAAACGAAATCATTCCGCCCATAGATTGTCCGGTGGTATATACCCTATTGCAGTCAATAGCATAAGTATTTAGTATCTCTTTGCAGAAGGTGATAAGTGGTAGGTACTTCATCGGTTACCCGGTAAGCATCATTAGTAGCCGCTTCTTTCCCGCTGTACGAAGGTACTAACACAAAACAAGGGTGTTCTTTTTGAGTTTCATCCGTAGCCCAGATAATCCCCCCATAACCTTGTTTGAGAGGGGCAATTACTCCTTTGCCTACGGTGCTTGTATCCGCCATAAAAAGCACTAATGGATATTGCTTATTAGGGTCGTAATTCTTAGGAGTGAATAGGTTGTATTCCATGGTTCGTCTCTGTAAGAGTATCTTTGAAAGATAACTGTTTGAACTTAGGGAGCTATTTCTTCTCGCAAAGAGAAAAGAGTTGGTTGTCATAACTCTTATCAATTCCTCCATACTCACTCTGTCCAACGACTTACCTCAGGTAAGGTCGGGGAAGAGGTTTGTTTTTGAGTATTGCACCCTATAAGGGCAAGGAAAAGACCTAAAGCTAGCTTATTTGTCTTTTTCATAAAGTGTTATTTAAAAAACTACAATTCTTATTTATCGATGCAAATATACGAATAATTTGCTAATTAACATACGGGTTTATGCTTTCAAACTCTTCAATACTCATAGCTCCTACAGATCGGATAAGGTATATATAGTGTCATAGCGAAATATCCTTAGGGTAGTATTTTCATAGCAAAAGATGTTATAAGAAAAATCGTACAAATCGTATTTGCTCTCTAGCAAGCCTTTGCGTTTAGTGAGCTCATATACCAATTGATAGGTATAATACACCGTTTCTTGTGAAGCCCCCAAAAGAAGCTTCTTCGTAGATAAAGGTATGCCCTGCCTTGTTTGAATTTCCGCAAAAATATGATCTTTGCCAAAAGATAGCCAATGTTCTTCGCGCTTGCGAAAAAGCACACTTAAGAGAATAATGCCGAGTATTAATATAAAAATTACCATACTTTTTACAATGTTTGTTTCACGATGCAAAGAGCTTCTATTTGCTCGGTTTCTCCAAAAATGTATTTAGCAAAGTGTTGTTGTAAGGACATAAAAAATCAGTTAATAATTTGCTTATATGGTGCAAAGATATAAAAATTGGGCATACAAATATCTTTTGTACTACCCAATTATATGTGGTTCTATCTGTTAAAATTATTATTTTACCATATAGATATCATCCTTTATTTGTAATAGTTGATAACCGAGATGTTTATTAGTATATAAGGTAATCGTGCCAAAAAGATTCTATTATTTCAGAGTCGTTCTCGTAATAGGGTTGTAGGCATTTTTGAAAGTTCTTTTTGATTTTTGGTGTAAGGAAATTTATCTTTTAAATCTGAAAGTGTAAGGCTGGGTTTTTACCTCAAAAATACAAAATAGTTTCATATTTATCTCCTTTAGTTTTATAGCTTTCTACATACATAGGTTTGATATTCTTGCGATCAAGAGTTTCTTTTTAAGGAAACGTTGTGAATTTCCGTCAAAAATATTAGGAATATCTTGTTGTACTTCCAAGGTATCACTCTCCTGCATACGCTTTCCTAAGGAATTGTATTTCTCATATGGTTAACAACAGATGGTTCGTTGCGGTCCATAGGTATTGATTTATCATAGATGACCAGCTCGTTTTGAGGGTTGAGGTAGATACCTTTTTGCAATGTGATGAATATCTTCAGGCAGTCTCACAAGGTGTTTTTCTCCTTCTAAGTTATATATCTTATAGTCTGATGTATAATGATAGCTTTTTATAGACTTTGGGGCAGGGTTAATCTCTCATATACTTTTAGAAAAAAGTAACTCCCAAAGTACCATTATAAATTTAAAGAAAAACAAGGGTACAGATGACAGCAAAGAGCTCCACTTATTTTTTTGATTATAGGCAAAGGAATAGCATATGCTCGCTCCCAATATAAAAGGAATAGGAAAAATGATAGATATCTCTCTGTCATAACTGGAGGTAAATCTCATAACAAGAAAAGACATAAAGGGGCTGCCAAAAACGATTCCCGCTAGTAGAGAGAAGAATAATTAGAAGCATCTTTTTTTATATTCATAATTTTTAATCTTTTATATCTGCATTAGGATTGTACTTTCTGATAAGTTTTTTCCAAATAAGGATAAGCGCTGGTATACACCTCAAATCTAGTGGTTTCAGGTGATAGAATCTCTACCAGATTACTGCCTCTTCCTGTATAGTGGCAGCGCACTTTTTGTACTTTTTAGGGTCAATTTCTTTGATTTCAAAGAGGGTAAACAAATAGAGGTGGTCACGGCAAATTACAAAAAGTGGGAGCGTATTTGTAGTAGAATGATAAGGAGGATTGCGCTTGTAGTAAGAACTGAAAATCCTCTTCACTCATCTGTTCTATGAGTTCTTGTAACCTTCTGGATCTTTTTATCCGATAAAAGACAAAGCAATATAACAAAAATGCTATAATTATTACCGAGAAAAAGGAGAGTGAAGAATGTCAGGCAACTCCTTTTCTTGTATAACTATAGATTTTATAACCAAAATAGTTAGCACTACTATCGCTATTGCAATCGTGGTGACAACTGAAACCCTCGCATACTTTTTTTGTATACCTTTAATGTATTTAAACTTATTAGGAGAAAGCATCTTAAAAAGTCAAGAAATAGATTGTTGTTATAAATATACATCAATTTTTGAATCGCACAAAAGAATTATTTAACCAAATATAGAGAGCCATTCCTCGATGTTATCAGGATTGTTGAATAATAAAGCTCTTTCTATATCGGTATCGTCGGGGGCATTAGTTCTACGTTGATATACACTTGTTCTCGTGGTTGGTTGAAGGCAAAAATACCAGTCTCGTCGAGTTTTTTCATCGCATATACCATAGCAGCAAGTCGGAGGTTGTATTCCTCGTTCCATTGCTCCTCATTGTTGTAATCTATAAGAGAGTCACGCTGCTCAAACAACTGCTTTTACCTGCTGAAAAATATTCCTCATAACCAAAAAGCGTAATAGGGGCTATCGGCAAATGAGTATTTATAGTATGGTATTTCCTCTTGGGGATAGCATTTTTCATTTACGAATCGCTCTAAAGCTTCCACCGACCACGCCGCAATACAAAGGAGTAAACGCCTCCCCGTAGTGAGTAACACACAATAGTAATAATGCTCTCCGTTTTCAAAGAGTTTTAAAAATGCTTTTTGAGTAGCCTCAAAAATAGCTTCGCCTAATGGTTGTAGTTCAGGGGACATTTTGTTTAGTTCTGTTTTTCTACATTATGAAATCTATTCTCTAAGATATGTATTCTCTCTAAGAGATTATTAAAAGGCAAGGAATCTCCATATATCATTGACTCTTGCATTTCTTGATAGTCTTTTGCCCATACATCTACTATATTAGGGGAGGTGTTAATTGTATTCTTTTTCGTATATCAGGCGTATAATCTACTCCTAAAAACACTAGTAAAGAGTTTTCTATGGTATGCAATAGTCTCCCACAATTCATTGTTACTGATAGCTTCTATCGCAAAAAGATTTGTCCATCATTTTTTTCTAAATCATACAAGTGTCGTGATTTTCTCTGCCTTATCCCCTTTGTGAGTAGTAAATAATTCGTGTAATAGGAAGGCTTTTTCTAAAAAAAGTCTTAGCGGAGAAGCTGTTGTAATAATCACAGAAACCATATCTGTTTCAATTTGTTGGAAAGTAGAGGTTATTAAGCTCTTAACTTGTGTAGGCTCTGTAGGTTCAAAAAGCGAACGAGTACCCACTTCTAAAACAACCTTTGGTTGTAGATAGTCAATACTGCTAAATAATGACTGATAAAAGACTTCTATTTTTTTCTGGGTTCAGGATAGGTGTTATCTCCTTCACCGTTGAGTTGTGCTATGATAGTGCAAAAACTTTTGTAATCCAAAAATTTTTCTATAACTTGTTTTGAGCGCTATAGTAAATTCTTTTTCAACAAACAAAGATGATTGCTTCCTAAGTTGTTTGATTTGTTTTTGTTAAATCTCCTTGATACCCAAAAGTAATTTCTGTCAATAACTAAATCTATGTCTTCTGAAAAACGATGAATCAACCCATAAGATTTACTAAGAGAAGTGCCTCCTTTGAAAAGGAGTTGGCTTGCAAAAAGGCAATGTAAATAAAAAGCTGTAGAAGAGTTGTTACCCATAAATCTTTTTCTATAGCTTGCATAGGGAGTCCTACATGTGCAGCAGTTTGGGTAATCACCGTTTTTTTGTTGTTCTGGTGTGAGGTTAAAGTAATTCCATACAACTGTTTTATAAGGGTTCTTATCCAAGAGGGCATCAGTTTATAATCTACAGAGATTTTACTTTCTGGAATATTCAAGAGTATTTTTCTTAGCGCTTCAGTATGTTCTTGTGTAATATGCGGTGCTCCTATCTCTTTCAAGGCAAAAACTATTAGTTGGGCTGTTTTATTCTGAAAAGAAAGGTTTTTAGGGGTGGTGTGTTTAAAGCAGAGTTGATGTCCGTCAAACAACTGAATTTTGCGAGCAGTACCATCGGTCATAAACACTATATTCATTGGTACTTGTGTGGTTAGCCCCAGTATATTCATAGCATAAGCACCTGCAGGAGCAATACGAATCTTATCACGCTTGGCAATACTTTGAGCGATTTGTTCGTAAGAAGGATAGAGTACCCCCAAACCTAAAGTTTTATCGTACTTAGGATAATAATAAATACCGCGAGCTATACGAATGAGTTTGCCTATATGAGTAAGCCGTTCTAATGATTTGAGTATGGTTTTTATTTCTGCTAAGGTTACAAAATCATTAGGGAAAAATATATTTCCCCTCCCGCATTTTGATAACCTTTTAAGTATTTTATCATCAGTACTTTCCATACGATATAAGCTATTATTTTGTCGCAAAAATACACTTTTTTTGCGACAAAAACAAGCGTGTTTATTATACTTTTGATAAAAAGAATCTTCTATATCGCTTACCACTACCACAAAAATCATCGGTGGAGGGAATGCTCAGCGATGCCCTGTCTTCTTTGAGGCGTTTCGTATCAGTGACTAGCTTCGTGGCAGTCTCCTTGTTCGTAAAGTTTTATTGCTTGTTCTCTCATAGGATTTATATTAGTAGAAAAGCTAAGGCAGGTTTATCTTTTTGAGTTCGCCAGCAGGGGTTAACAATAGTGCCTCTTTAGCTTTATATTTATCAGGATGATTGACACTCATTTTCATCTCATAGACCACTTGTATCATCGGCTCTACGATAATAGGATTGAGTACCACATCAAAAATCTCGGTTAGCAATAGGTTGGTAATACTGGGTAACGGACTTGCTGGCTTGCATGACATTGCCTGCACGCTTGCTCGGTATAGGGGTACTGCTATAGGCCTCGTAGGTGTTATATAGCTCTGAAGGAGAGGTCAAGGAAAAGCCATCGGTTATCTTCTTTTCAGCGGTAGCAAAGCTCTCACCTAGGGTCGCCTCTATAGAGCTTTTTGTTTTTTTCAGCAAAGGCGGCTTTGACCTTCTCTTTGAGTTCCTTCTTTATGGTCTCTAACTCAGTACTGTAGTAGTCCATACGCACAAGGTCATAAATCTCACTATTGGCCAGTAGGGTGATTAGCTCATTGAGACGAGTAGCCTCATGGAGCTTGATATGCAGGTTCTGCTTGAGTTCGAAGCCTGTAGGCACTTCATTGTACGTGCGTTTGCTAAATACTTTCTTCTCGGTCTCAAATTCGTACATAGGGACAAAGGAGATCATATCCACAAAAGCCTCCATGTTCTTAGCCTTTAGGGGCAGAGAGCACAGGAAAGGCGCTGACTCATCAGGGAGGTAGCTCTTCGGCGGTCTTTTCCTGTCTGTGTTATGCTAAAGATAGCCACAAAGGCATCGGCCTTGATATTGGCCAGTCCCTTGGCTGAGACTACCATATCGTAATTGGAGGGAGAAATCAACCGAGAAGTTGCTGTTACTGATGCTATTTCGGCTTCTGTTTTGGTAATTGAGGTTTCCAGAGGCCTGCCCAAAACCGAGCATTGTGCTCACAAGGGCTACGGAAAAAGAAATTTTTCATATTATTTTCTGTTTTTATATTTTTTTAATGGTATTGAAACCCCTACTGAGAAACGGAATTTGCCTGTCTCAAAAGGATAGTTTTTCGCTTATTTTACCCCATGGGAATGCATATCCTGCTTTTTACATAGAAAAATAAGAATTTGAATACCTGCTTCAGGGCAAAGTAGTAGGGAGAAAAATTCAACTGAGGACGCAACATGAGTATAGGAATATCTACAAAACTACCGTGTGACTCATCAGCTCTGATCCAAGCGGAAACTTGAGCTTCAGCAATGGCGATGAGTTTTTGTCTTCCGAACGGAAGTTGCCCGCAAGCCCCTGCCAATAGTACAAAATTTTTGTTTTTCATAACAGCTGAAATGTAGCCCCAACTGTCCATAGCTACTGCCCTGTTTTTAGGTAACTTACATCTATGACGGGGATTCTGCTGTCAGAGGTTTGGGCTACAGCAGGCAGGGCTATCCACATACATAGCAGTAAAAGGAGTTTTTCATTAGATTCCGATTTTATTTTTTTCAGCATAAGCATATTGACCTCTTGGATAAAGAAGTTGAGATTTTGATTGAGCGAATGTATCACCGATTGCATTTGGTCAAACATCTCGGCACAGGGTATGCAAATCACCCGCATTATAGACGCCTCCATCGCTAAAAAAACAACTGCTTTTAGTGCCTTTTTCTTTGTCATTGTCAAAAGATGTTTGATCCATCTCTTTTTGTGTTTCGTAAAACAGAGCTTTCTCCTGAATTGGTAAAACGAGGCTCATTAATCATATACCACACAAAGGGCGGAAATTCAATATCATTTTTCTCGGTCATAAAACAACGCAACAGATTGCGAGGGTGTTGTAGTATTATCTTTTCTCTTTGGGATTAAGCGTAAGGAAGCTCAAGCCCGCACCGAGTATCCCGCTACCTACAGCAACTCCCTTATTCCAACCATCATCGGCTATATAAGCGCCCGCCACAGCGGAGGCTGCTCCCACAAGTATGGAGGCTACCGTAAGGCGGGTAACATTCTTATCATTGAAATCACTTAGCGTGGTAGCTATTTGGTCTATACGCTCTTCTTCGCAATCCAGTTCCGCAGTTACCGAATTCATCTGTGAGAAAATAGCGTTAATCTTGCTATGGATTTCTATTTTTAAGGTATTGCGCTTTTAGTTGTGCTTGCTCAGAAGGATCATCGGCCAAAGCGATTAATGATAATAAAGTCTCATCGGTATCGGAGGCATAAGCGATCAGGATATTTCTGGAGGATAGTTTCTCTTCAAAAAGTTTTTGCCCAACGCAAGCTTTGCTTCATCAATTACTATAGGAGCTTCTTTCTCCTTTGTCACTGTATAGGGCGGAGGGACACAATAGTCATCAGGAGCTTTTATTTTCTTGGAAGATGCACAACCTATACAGAGTAAAAGGATAGGTAAAAAGGTGTTTATAACTTATATTCATAAAATTAATTTCTTATTTTTTTCGGTAAAATGGACAACCACAAGAGCAGCCGAAACAGCTATACACAAGCATAAGTCGCCCACGATGGCTAAAGGGAATAGGAGGGCGGTTCTGAGGGTACTGCCAAACGTTTTTTTGGCGTTTTTCCAAAAGGTGTAGGGTAATGAATATTTTTAGGTTCAAAAATGGGCTATTTAGTGCGGCAAATATACAAAAATAATGATTAATTTTGTATATTTGTAGCTTTTGTAGTATATACTAATCTTCGATTATGTATCAAATAAAAAAACAAGTGATTTTTCAATCATACCCTAGATAAGGAATTAAGGGATATTGATATTGTCAGGAATCTCTCAGATGATTCTTTTGCAACGGGAAGTAGTATTTTTATACGCTATATATTCATCAAAATACAAGATAGAGTTCTGCTTTTAAAGAAAAATAGAAAGCTCCACTATATTATGATAGAGGAACTTTCTGAGCAGGGAGATAACAAGAATATAGCCCTTGAGTATATAGATGACCTGAATCTATTTGATATGAAGAGAGAAGAATTAGCAACTCTTTTAGGACAGCCTATTACGGATAATACACTTAGACAGAATCATATAGAACTCTATTTGTCAGAAGCGCAAGTAGATAGTTTGTATTATTTTGACATCAGTTCATGAGAAAGAAAACTACGCTCAATCCATAGCTTCCAAGTAGGTAACGCTTACTGCTTGTTTCATTCCTCAATAATACTTACTACCCCTACTTCAGCACCGAAGAGGGCTAAGACTTGATTTACTTTATCCAAACGCAAGGTGCTTTTGCCCTGCTCCAATTCGCGAACAAAGCGCAATCCAACGCCCGCTCGCATGGCCAACTCAGGCTGAGTAAGGCGTAGCTGCTTACGCCTTTGCTTTACAAAAGAAGCGATACTCATAATTAGCAAATTAGATTATACCTTTTCGGGTGCAAATATACGCAATTTTATTAAATATATACCTTTTCGGGTATAATACTTTATCCATTAGCACATTGGCTCAATCTGCTAATTCTTTTGGTTCTCCCATTTCTCTTCTTCTAAGTCTATCTGTCGTTCGAAGGAGCGCAGGAGCTGTTCGTTTAGGGCGTGGGTTGCGATTGAGCTGCTGTAGGTACTCCCGCTGGCAGTGTAGGGATAGCGATGTATTTCTCCCGCACTTCAGGGGTGATACTACACTGGGGAGTGTCGAGCTGAAACTGCCAGATGTCTTTTTGGTTTTGCAGCAGGAAACTGTTGGTCTCACCCTTATAATGGGTGTCCATATATGCTAAGGCCACTCGTGCCAGTTCCTTGCGAACATAAGTCTCTGCTTCGGCCTCTGGGATATGGTCGTCATAGTTGGGAAAGGTAACCCGCTTGATGAGGAAAGGAAGGGTAAGTCCTTGTACAACCAAGGTGACCAAGATGACGATGAAAGTCATATATAGGATCAGATGGCGATGAGGGAAAGGGCTGCCGTCGTCCAAAGTTAGTGGTATGGACAGCGCCACGGCCAAGGAAAGCACCCCACGCATACCTGCCCAGCCGAGAATCAGCGGGATACGTACATTGTTATACCTACGTCCGTCGGCTACAGGGGATAAAAGCGCTTCATAATCTGGGTAGTCAGCACTGCCCCATAGGCACAGAGGATACGTACCCCTATGATGACTCCTGCCATAAGTAACCCATAATAGGTTGCGGTAGTCAGTTCCATTCCTCTTGCTCGATACTTGAGAGAATTTCAGGCAGACTCAGGCCAATGAGGGAAAAAGCCAAGCCGTTGAGAATAAAGACGATATTATCCCATACGGCGACACCCTTATTACGGGTAGCAGCAGGGAAAATCTCATTGCGAAAAATAAGTCAGGTAGGCGCCCCTGCTACTACAGCCAAAACCCCTGATGCTTCTAAAGCATTGGCTATCATATACATTATGTAAAGAGATGAACGTCAGAATAATATCCATATTGGCATCGGTGGGAAAGGAGCTTATGGAATGAAACGCAGCAGATAAGCCACGGCCAAGCCTACTGCAACCCCGCCTATGACTACCCATAAGAAGCCACCCGCCATTTGGTACCAAACAAACTCTCCTGTGGTAACTACCAAAGCAGCAAAGCGGAAGACAATAAGCGAAGAAGCATCATTGAGCAGACTCTCGTTCTCCAAAAATCGTAGAAAGGCGATGGGGTACCTTGACAAATTTCAGAATAGCTGAGACACTCACCACGTCGGTAGAACCTACAACCCCACCAAAAGAGGAATCCCAAGGCCAAGGAAAACCCAGGCAGTACCATATTGGCCACCCATGCCACTGTTGCAGAGGTGATAAAGACTACGATAAAGGCAAAGCTAAAGATAATGCGTCTCCATTTCCACAATTCCTTGAGCGAAAGCGCCGATGAGTCAGCATAGAGCAGTGGAGGCAAGAAAAATCAACAGTACCCAGTTGGGGTCTATCACTATATGAGGCAGTTTAGGGCATAAGACTCAAAGCCAAGCCTCCAAAAACCAATAAGATGGGGTAGGCTATTCTAAGCCGATTGGCCAACATAGTAAGCCCCACAATGGTAATGAGTAGTAGTAAAAGATATGGAAAAATAAGCAACCATAAAAAAAGGACTTGTTTGTATGCTAAATTCGGGCAAAGATACAAAAATACAGGAAAAAAACATGGTTATATAAGAAAAACGTACCTTAGCACCACTTTTTAGATAGTATAAATACATTATATAATGAAAGAGTTTAGAACAGAATCAGACCTCATTGAGAATTACAAGTACCTAAAGAGGCTTACTATGGGAGTACAAACACAACGTGCCTTAGAGAACTTCCACATTTCTAACAGCAAAATGAGCGATTATCCTGAGTTTATTCGTGCTTTTTGCCTATGTAAAATTAGCCGCTGCTCAAAGTCAATGCTGCCCTTGGGGTAATCCCTAAAGAAATCGGTGCTGCTATAGAAAAGGCTGCCCATGAGGTGATTGACGGAAAGTTTCATGACCAATCTCTGTGGATATGTTCCAAGGAGGAGCGGGTACTTCAGTGAATATGAATACCAATGAGGGTAATCGCCAACCGTGCTTTGGAAATCTTGGGTTATGAAAAAAAGGGGATTATGTACACTGCTACCCCAATGACCATGTCAATGGCTCACAATCTACCAATGACTCTTATCCTACTGCCATTAAAGCTTGCGGTATTCAATATGAATAAAAAAAGCTCGTAAAGCATGTACAAGCCTTAGCTGATGCTTTCCGTAAGAAAGGAAAAGAGTTCGCTGATGTAATTAAAATGGGACGTACCCAGCTCCAAGATGCGGTGCCTATGACCCTCGGTCAAGAGTTCGAAGCCTATGCTGTGAGCCTTGAGGCAGAAATCGCTACCTTGAACAAAACAGCCAATTCACTACTTGAAATCAATATGGGTGGTACCGCCATCGGTACAGGACTCAATGCCCCTCATGGTTACGCTAAGCTATGTACAGAGAACTTAGCCAAAGCCACTGGAGAGGCATTTGTACTTTCTCACGACTTGGTAGAAGCAACACCCTGATACTAGTGCTTATGTGTTCTACTCCTCAGGCTTGAAGAAATTCGCTGTGAAGCTCTCTAAGATCTGTAATGACTTACGCCTTTTTAGCCTCTGGTCCTCGTGCAGGCTTGAGCGAAATCAATCTTCCTGCTATGCAGCCAGGTTCTTCTATCATGCCGGAAAGGTGAATCCTGTAATCCCTGAAGTGGTTAATCAGGTTTGTTTCAAGGTAATTGGTAACGACCTTACTGTAACCTTTGCTGCTGAAGCTGGTCAGTTGGAACTCAACGTGATGGAACCTGTAATCTGCCAGGCTATCATGGAATCCATCACCCTCTTCCAAAATGCGGCTGATACACTCAAAGATAAGTGCGTGGTGGGGATCACTGCTAACCGTGAAGTTTGTCTCAATATGGTAAAGAGAACAGCATCGGTATCGTAACAGCACTTAACCCACATATCGGCTACAAGAATAGTACTAAGATAGCCAAAGAAGCGCTACAAACAGGCAAAGCAGTATACGACTTAGTACTTGATCATGGCTTGCTTTCTAAAGAAAAATTGGACGAAATCCTAGATCCCTAAGAATATGATCGTGGCCAAATAACGTTGGATATATATGTACTTTGTTTAATAATGACGAAAAAGACTGCCCAAAGAGCAGTCTTTTTCGTCTTATGAAATTTTATTCAATGAGGATTTCCTTTCCTTGAATAACATGACTAAAAGATTCTTGGTAGTTGCAAGTGGATATCTTTACCTATGGCTGTGCTGATACTAATAAGACAAATGCTTTCTCCCCATTTGATAGCGTCTCACTCAGAATAAAAGAAATCTCTGTAAGGCAACCCTCATTTTGTGTTTTTTCTGTTAAAAAAATTTGCTTTTTTTATTTTCTCAAAACGTAATTTTGTGGTGCTCTTTAGAGATGAGGAAATTTCAATTTTTATAATAGAAATTACAATTATCTTGTTATGAAAAAAATATATTTACTTTTTGGTTGCTGTGGCAACTGTTATGACTTTTATGGCTTGCCATAAAGAAAAAGAGGTAGAAGAAAAAGATGATGGTTATCGTTGTCTTATTCCTCCACTTGAGTATTTTTTTATTTCTATATAGATAAAGAAGATGTTTCTTTAGCAAACTTCAAAAAGAACTATCTATATACAAAGCTTACTGATCAAGGAAGGGTTGATAATATTCCAGAAGAAGAAGGCACTCTTGAATCTGTTGAAGGAGATAAAAATAGTGATTATATAAGCTTCGTTGCTGTAAGGACTGGGCTTAATAATTTTGGAAAAAGAGAAATAAATTATTCTTTGGAAGGTGCTGGTATAGCTATAAAGCTAACTATCAGGGCAGAACTTACCGATATGGGGCGTTGTGGTACAGCCATTCATATATATGAAGTTCTTCTCAATGATAAGAAATGGAAACCTACTATAGGTAAAAATAAAGCTCCTATTTATACCCTCAAAAGCAGTATGATTACTGTAAAATAACGTGTGTTCGAGGTAAGCAAAAATTATATTTTTCTCCCACAATCTCATAAAAATCTATGGAATCTGTGTTTCACATACCCAGCTGTGAGCACTCGCTAGCTTTGTGGGAGCTTTCGTTATATTGAACTCATGTCTATTTAAAATGCCATTGATATTAAATAAATCTTGTTATGAAAAAATATATTTACTTTTTGGTTGCTGTGGCAACTGTTATGACTTTTATGGCTTGCCATAAAGAAAAAGAGGAAAAGGATTCTTCTAATCCTAATTATCCTAACTGCTCTATTCCTCCTTATAGAGATTTTGGCTTTCATATAGATAAAGAGGATAGTGCCCTAGTGAACTTTAAAAACGAACTTTCCATATATAAGATCTCTGATCAAGGGAAAGAAAGAGTTGATATGCTTCGAAATGAGGGGCATCTCTATAAAGAAAGAGGAGTTGGTGATTACGTATGCTTTCTAGCTGTAATTGATGATTCTAAAAAGAATGGTTTTTAGAAAAAGGGAAAATATCTTTTCCCTAGAGGGCGCTGGTATAGCTGTAAAATTAACCATTAGAGTAGAACTTACTAAAAGTAGAGTGTGGTATAGCCATTCATATATATGAGGTTCTTCTCAATGATAAGAAATGGGACCTACTATAGATGAAAAATAAAACTCTTATTTATACTCTCAAAAAGCAGTATGTTTACTGTAAAAATAGCAGCATAAAGCAAGCGGTGAATAGTAAAAAACACTATTCACCGCTTTTTAATTTCTCCGCTTAGCTGTTGAAATATTTTGCAACTACAACAAAGACTCCTTGCAAAAATTATTCACTTTTAATTGTTCACTATTCATTTATTTTTGTATTTTTGCCTGCAAGAAAAGATTCTATGGAAGTAGCTATTATAGCAGCAGGATGCTTCTGGTGTACGGAGGCTATTTTTAAACGACTCATTGGCGTAGAGCAAGTGGAGGTAGGTTTTGCTGGAGGCCATCAGCCTAATCCTCTTACCGAGAGGTGTGCAAGGGCACCACAGGCCATGCCGAGGCTATACGTATCACCTATGACCCCAAGCAGCTTTCTTATATGGATATATTGGAAGTCTTCTGGCAAGCACACGACCCTACCTCTGTGAACAAGCAGGGGGATGATGAGGGCGAGCAGTACCGCTCGGCAATCTTTTACCTCAATGAAAGCCAACACCAAGCGGCCTTACTTAGCTGAGAGCTGATAGCACAGGCTTTTTGATACTCCTATAGTAACCGAAATCATCCCTGCGGGCACCTTCTATCCCGCCCAAGAGGAATACCTGATGAACTATTACGAGAATAATACCGACAGAGGTTATTGTATCTTCACCATCGCGCCGAAAATCAACAAGATACACGACCTCTTTTCAAAAGAGAATAAAAACCAACCTATCAAGCATTAGAACATGAAAACAGAACTCAAAAACTCTTTGAAGGGGATATGCCTACGGTAACCCTTCTCAAGGCTGCGCTACAGGAAGTGGATATTACTCCCTATTATCAAAGACCCAATGGCCTCAGCAACTATTGCGGGCTATGGAGCCTTGGGGGCAACCAGCAAGTCTATGTATTCCAAGACCAATGGGAAAAAGCTACTGAAGTACTCAAAGAACTTAACCTTAGTCAAGGATGATCAAACTCATTATTTCCGATATGGATGGGACACTCCTAAACAGTCGTCACGAGTTGCCCAAGGATTTTTATGTGCGTATTCGAGCAGCTTCGCCAGCGCGGCATCTACTTCTGTGCGGCCAGTGGACGGCAGTATCTGAGCCTGTTACAATTCTTTGACCCTATCAAAGATGATATGGCTTTATCTCTGAAAATGGCGCCTTTGTCAATGTAAATGGCAAGGAGGTCTATCAGAATGCCATCGCACCCTTACTATATCCAGCAGGTGCTGGAGCGCTATAGGCAATTTACAGGTATGGCCGTAGGACTCTGCGGGAAGAAGGCTACCTACCTATTCTCACCACCCCCTATGCCGAGGAGCAGGTACGCATATACCATCATACCGTGGTGAAGGTCACAGACCTGTCTGAAATTGAGGATGATATCTTCCAAATCACGCTGCTTGACCCTAGGGGCGCTCATGAACATTCCTTTCCTGCCTTCTCTTCTTTCTCACAAGAAGGACTAAAGGTAACCATCTCTGGTGCCTATTGGATAGATATCACCAATGCTGGGGTCAACAAGGGGGTAGCCGTGACAGCCCTACAAGAATCCTTAGGGCATCACCCCCAATGAGACTATGGCCTTCGGAGACTATCTCAATGATTTAGAGCTACTTGCAAGAGCTACCTATAGCTATGCTATGAAGAATGCCCAAGAAGAAGTAAAAGCAGGTAGCTACCTATCAAACAGAGGAAGACAACGACCATGACGGAGTGTTAAAAACTATTGTGAGAGAGTTAAAAATCAACCTTAATTCTTAATAACACAAAAGGTTTTCCTTTTTGAAATTCTTGTTTTTATTAATAAATTCCTTTTTCCAAACAAAATTAAGGAATTAACTAAACTTTAATCAGGTATATTGCTTTGTTGCTGAAAAACGTACTTTTTGCCCTGTGAAATTTTTAAGCACCCTTTCCTAACAGTTTTTAGCAAAGGGGTCAGTCTTAAAGAAATAACAGAAAAATGCTTAAGAACAAGAAAAGTACCTTTCTATGACCAAGGATTTTCTTTCCTATGGGAATTTCTGCTGTAGTGGCTACTGTCTTGACGCCTTCTTTAGGCACTCAAAAAGACCTTCATGCCAGTCTAAGAGTACAAGCCCCACGTGAGGGTGAGTGTAAGCCAAGTGACCGAGAACACTCCGCATCTCTCTCTTATGAATCACCAAAATGATTTCATAGGGTTCAAAGAAAAATGGGCTACCGTGAGTCCCGCAACAACTACTTTATTACCAATCCGTATGGACATGTAGGCAAAATACCAGTTTGGCAAATCGGCCTTAAAGTTCTACGGTGTCTCCCAATCAGAATTTCTTAGTAGCCCGCCCTACAAGAAAGCGTGTTTTACGCTAGCTTAGCACACAATAAGTGGAAACTCCAGCATGAGATTACCACTTTTGCAGGCAAGAACTTTGCGGGAGTACCTATTACTGAATCAGGCATCTTGGCTGCTGCTCACTTGCTGGGCGCTAGCAGTGTGAAGACCTTCTTTAAGTCCGAAGGAAAAGCCTCCTTGCCGATGCCAATGGCACCTCTATCATCAATTATATGAAGAGCTTCCAGCACTTTGACCTCTCCAATATCAAAGCTAGCAAATACGACGGACGCAAACTCATATAGATAGTGACGAATGACCAATGACTAGTGACGAATGACTATTAACAAACGCCAGTAATGATGTATCATTATTGGCGTTTTTCTTTTATTACAATGCAAATAATTGATAATCAATTTGTTACAAAAATATCAATCGATAATAAAAAATAATTTGAAAAATATTTGGTTTATAAAAATAAACTTATTTATCTTTGCATCGTATTTAAAACCTTAAATTTATATCATCATGGAACTACAACCCTGCCGATAGCTTGAAACTCATTCAGGATATCATTCGTCAAAGAAAGCAAAAAGTATGAAGAAAATGGTTTCTTCTTGATCTTTTGGAGTGTATTAATTTGCCTCTCTGGAATCATACAATTTGTAATGCTCGCCACAGATTACTATCCCGTTACTCATGGATAGGCTGGGGCGTACTGATGCTCCTGGGATTCTTTTATCTCCTTCTTCTCAAAAATGAAAGAGGGTGCGAAACCGAAAAGAGAAAAAGCGTACCGACCCGCTTGACTGGCTTTGGCTCGTGGCAGGACTGGGGGCTATTTCTTGCTTTTTGCTTGCCTTTTTAGCAATTGGAAAAATTACGAGATTGCTATGCTGGTAATCTATCTGCCTTTTCTCCATTTTGTATCCTTGGCGATCGCCCTACACCTAAGGGTTTCCTTGTGGGTAGTGACCTCTATCATGGGAAATTATACTCACCTATAGTATAGTTGTTCTTCCACTATGGAATCGCCTTGCCGCTACTCTAGTGCCGTATTGGCTCTGCTTATTGTTCCTTATTCCAGGAATACAGTTCTATACTAACTACAAAAAGCAAAAGAGATGTTCAGTGATTTAGACCCCATCTTGCACTCCCAACTCAGATTGGCCATAGTTTCTTTGCTTATAGCAGAGGAAAAGGCTGATTTTGCTCGGATAAAAGCAGGCTACCAAGGCCACTTGGGGAATATTTCCGGTACAGATACAAAAAACTAGAAACCGTAGGCTATATCTCGGTTACCAAGTCCTCAAGGATAACTATCCCAATACCGAAATCACCCTTACCCATAAGGGACTATTGGCTTTTGAGGAGCTATGTGAGGCGCTAAAGAGTTATTTGGTTATTGATACGAATCATAGTTGAAAGGCTGATTTGCCCATTTGCCAATGAGTTTCTTTTTGCTAAGGAACTCATTGGCAAATGGATGTTTTGAGAAATAACACAACCTCTTATATAGATAAAGGTTTTAATAGCAAAAATTCTCTTTTATAGCAGTTAATTTACATAAATATCCTTACTTTTTCCTGAAAACCCGACTTTTATACAAAATCTACTATCTTTCAACAACTTACAAAAACAAAGAAACCTTTTTAGGATATTTTACTAATTTTTTTCCTTAACTTTGTAGTACAAATACACTAAATCGTTATGATTATGAAGAGGGTTCTCTATCAGTGCCCTAATAGGGCTTTGGATAGTTATCAGTTGTCAAAAGGAAACGGTTGTTGAACGTGTTGAAGTACAGAAAGGTAATATCATTCATTCGGGAATAGGGAGCGCCTGATGCAGCTTTGGGGAATATTGGCGACTATTATATAGACCTTGCAAACGCTCAGCTCTATGGTAGCAAAACCGCCGATGAGCTGGGGTAATCCCCTTAGCCTAAAAAGGTATCCCTGGCGACAAAGGGGATAAGGGCGAGAAAGGAGACAAGGGAGACAAAGGGGATAAGGGAGACAAAGGCGAGAAAGGCGACCAAGGTCTGAAGGGAGATAAAGGGGATAAAGGCCTCAAAGGAGAGCAGGGTGACAAGGGCGACCAAGGCGAACGTGGAGAGCAAGGTATCCCTCGTAACAAGGGCGAGAAAGGAGACAAGGGCGAACGAGGGTCTTAAAGGTGAGCAGGGGTCTCAAAGGCCCTCAAAGGCGAACGGGGAGAGAAAGGAGAAGACGGCAGGGACGGGTTGCCTGGCCCTAAAGGTGCTGATGAGAAAAAATGGCAAAGACGGAGCGCAAGGCCCTAAAGGAGCAGACGGCAGGGACGGAGCGCAAGGACCCAAGGGAGCCGATGGTAAAGATGGTGCCCCAGGTCCCAAGGGGGCTGATGGCAAAGACGGACTGCCAGGGCCGCAAGGACCACTAAGGCCCTAAAGGGCAGACGGTAAGGAGGGCGCGCAAGGCCCCAAGGGAGCCGACGGAGAAAGGCAAAGACGGGCATTCCGCCCCTTCTGATACAAAGAAAAAACAGCCTTTTTCTCTGGCTCTGGCGCCCCCTAACAATAGCTTAGGGAGTGAAGGTGATTTCTATATAGACCTGCTCAACAAGAGGCTTTATGGGCCTAAAACTAATAGAGGTTGGTCTGATCAGTTTATTAGCTTAGGGGCTTCTCCTTCACAGAATTATGATTATGAGTTGGTTTATGAGAAAAACGAAGGAGATCGGTTTGAGGGAGAGGTACTTAAACAATGGCTCTCCATTCGCATCAGACATATCAATATGAATGAAGATGAAGACCTGAGAAAAGTAAAGAAAATCGCAACAGATGTCTTCAAGAATTGTAGCCGATTGGAATCCATTGTCATAGGAGAGAATGTAGAAATCATAGAAGCACGTGCTTTCCAGAATCTAAAAAGTTTAAAAAGGGTTGTCCTAAGCCAAAAGATAAAAAGGAATACACCCACACACCTTCAGCAATACAGGATTAGTAAGTATCACCCTACCTGAGAGCATCACGCAGATAGAATCAAGGAGCCTTTGCCGATTGTGAGGACTTAGAGACTGTCATCATAGAGGCAAAAACCCCTCCTAAAATAACTTCTGTAAAGGGAGTTGATCGCGCTATCTTTGAAAATGATAGGAAGCTCAAGCATATCTATGTTCCTGCCAGTAGTATATGGGAATACAAAGGCTCCAAAGGATGGGACGCATACTGAGCACCTTATATAGAGGAAATAATCTTTTGAGTTTATCTCCCATATACGCAGTCTCAAGTATTTTGGCTTTACCTTTCAGCTAGAAAATTGGTAAGACCTGTAAAGGCACGTTGCAGAGCAACTGAGCCATGCTCTACAAAGACATCGGCTATAGCTACGATTCTGATCGGGAGGCTGTAGCCTTTTTCTTTGGCAAAGACCACAATGCTCTCTCCAAAACCGCCCGCTTTGCACCCCTCCTCTACTGTAATCACTGCCTGATACTTTTTTAGGACATGATGCAAAAAGCTCCTCATCTAAGGGCTTAATCCATCGCATATCATAATGGGCAAAAGCTTCAGCCTCAGGGTGCTGGTTTATCTCTTGAGCGACCTCATCGGCTATGGTACCTACCGAAAGCACCGCATAGCGTGTGCCTTCGCGGAGTTGTACCCCTTTCTTCTCTATTTTCTCAAAAGGTAACGCTACGCTGTTAGCTGTCCATAACCACGAGGGTGGCGTATGGCCAGCGCCTTATCTTGCTCAGGGAGTTGGGCGGTATAGAGGATATTACGTAATTCTATCTCATTGCGAGGGGCAAAGATTTCTATATTAGGAATACAGCGCAGGTAAGCTATATCAAATACGCCCTGATGGGTAGCACCGTCCTCCCCCACTAGGCCTGCCCTATCTATACAAAAATCACTTTGAGCTGTTGCAAAGCTACATCGTGAATGAGTTGGTCATAGCCTCTTTGCAGAAAAGTAGAATAAATGACCAAGAAAGGCAGCAGCCCTTGCGTAGCCAATCCTGCGGCAAAGGTAACTGCATGTTCTTCGGCTATGCCTACATCAAAGGTGCGAGCGGGGAATTGTTGCTGCATATAGTGGAGTGAACTACCTGTTACCATAGCTGGCGTGATGCCCACAATAGCCTTGTTCTCAGCGGCCAACTCACAGAGGGTATGGCCAAAAACATCTTGAAACTTCGTTTGTTGCCTCTGCTGAGGTAGAAGCATACCCGTAGCAGGGTCAAACTTGCCTGGGGCATGAAAAAGCGTCTGTCGCTCTTCTGCCCTTGGTAGCCCTTTGCCTTTGGTAGTACGGATATGCACTAGCTGTACCCCAAAGAAATCTCTTGCCTGACTTAGTACAGGGATTAGCTCTTCAAAGGAATGCCCATCGTAGCTGCCTAGATACTCTATTTGCAAATCAGCAAAGAAACTGCCCTTATCGGCTCCCTTGGCCAAGCGTTCCAAGTAATAGCGAAAAGCACCTGTGGAGGGATTCATGCCTATTTGGTTGTCATTGAGTACCACCAGCATATTGACCTTTGCTATCCCCCATTTGGTTAAGTGCTTCCAAGGCCATGCCATTGACAAAAAGAAGCGTCCCCTGATGACAGCCACATGTTTGCGTTGGAAATTCTCCTCGAGCACTGCCGCGGTAGCCATGCCCAATACGGCCGAGAGAGAAGTACCCGCATGGCCTGTACCGAAGGGGTCGTATTCGCCTCCTTGCGCCTTGGAAAACCTGAAAGGCCACCCCCATTGGCGATTGGTAGCAAAGCGTTCGCGCCTACCTGTAAGGAGCTTATGGGGATAAGCCTGATGACCAACATCAAAGACCAATATATCCTCAGGGGTATTGAACACATAGTGCAGGGCAATAGTCAGTTCTACCACGCCCAAGCCAGCCCCTAGATGGCCTTCCTTAGTGGCTACTTCATTTATGATAAAATGGCGCAACTCCCCGCCAGCTGCCTAAGCTCAGCGAGAGAAATGGCGGATATCCGCAGGGGTATATACTTGTTCGAGTAAAGTCATTTTTTTATTACAAAGAACTCAAATAATCCTGTAAAAATAAGTGTGGCACTGATGCGATCCAAGAGGGCTTTTATCTTGTCGTTTTTCTTCTTAGTGCCGCTCTCCACCAATATATGAGAGGCTATTTTGGAAGTAAAGCGTTCATCATAACGGGAGACAGGCATCCTCAGGGAGTTTCTCTTGGAGCTTTTTCAATAAAGGTAGCTATGGCCGCTTCAGCTCTCTGAGAGTTCGCCAGAGACCTGTTTGGGTAGGCCTACAATGATTCGCTCCACTGGTTCTGCTTGGCAGTACTTCTGTAAGAAACCAGTAGCTCAGTTGTTTCTACCGTTGCCAGTGCCGAGGCAATGAGCTTGAGTTCGTCGGTTACCGCGATACCACAACGCTTGGTACCATAGTCTATTGCAAGAATACGCATTTTGAGTTTTGAGTTGTTAATTTTGAGTTTTTGAGTTATTCTCTTCACTTTTCACTGGTCATTGACCAAATATACCCCTCCCAAAAGAAACTCTGTACCTCGTACACCTTATCGCCTTCGGGGTGGATGATGAGGGCTTGTTGGTGAGGAGCGAGGGCTTGGAAATGAGGTATTTGCAAATCCTCATAGAAGCGAACCGAGGGTTGGTTGGCTATCTTATAGAGCGCTTCCTTTAATCGTCCATAGTTGGGTATAGGCTTGTATTTGGGTAAGCTCGTCCATATCGGGGGCTTGCCAAGGGGTAAAAGCAGGGGGCAAGGCGAAGGATACGGGGGTACAGCGCTCTATGTCTATCCCTACAGGACGCGGGGCTTAGGGCTATCATTACGAAGTTTTGGCTGTGGGTGATAGAGATATATTGCCCTTCCAACAGTGGTTTGCCCTCTGGGGTATAGTAAAGAGCTGTGGTAGGTAGTTGTGCCTGTCGCAACAAATGACGAATGGCCAAGAACTCCCGCTGCTTCTTCTGGCTGTGGAGCGTCATGAGCAGCTCTTCCTCCCCGGAGAGGGTGAGGCCAGCGCTAAGCTGCGCCACCGTCTCGGTGAGTTGCCAGGTATAAACATGGGTATCGGCTATATGGAGTTGCTGAAAAAAGGCATCTATTTCGTAATTAGGGCGGTGATAAACTGGTAATCGTCTTGGTTATTTACAAAAATCCATATAGGAGACGTCTATAAAAAGAGTATTCAGCGAGGGATTATGCTGCAAAAAAAGACAGATAACTCTGCTCGATACGTTCCAAATAGGGTTTTTAGAGATAGGCGATCTCGAAACTTCGACCCTTTTTGTATATTTTTAGTAACGTATCGGTATGTTGGTGGAGGTAAATATACAAATCAGGGCTTTATCATTCGCTCAAAAAGCAGGTAAAACAACTCTTCATAGAGGGCATATTCCTTCTTGGGGAGTGTCTCCATAGCAAAGATAAGTGACTTGGAAAAAGCATAGTCCGCCACCAAAAGGGGATGTTCGTTCAGGGTGAGGGTATGCTGGAGTTGCTTGTAGCGGTCTTTGAGAAAGCTCAGTTCAGTGGCCAAGGCATAGCGCTGTGGCTGCTTGTAGAAGTCCTCCAAAAAGGGTTAGTGGCAAATTCCTCCAAGAGTAACTGCCCTGAAAAGTCTTCCGCCAAGCGAGTGGCCAAGGAAGTTTTACCTGCGCCTATATCCTCTCTATGGTGATATAGCGATAGGGATGGTGCCCTGTTCACAGGTAGGGGCGAAGTCCTGTTTTACTAAGCTAAGAGCGGCCGTATCTGGGCAGACTTCAAGGAGCTGGCTTATCGTTTGCCCTTTGGCAGGGTCTACAAAGTCGGGAGCTATATCGGCTAAAGGCTGTAAGACAAAGCGCCTTAAAAGCCAACTGTGGATGAGGTATGCAAAGTGTATCGGTTTGTACTGATCTTATCATCATTGTAGAGGATGTCAATATCCAAGGTACGTGCCTTATAACCCTCCGAAGGCTGAGAGGTACGCACACGCCCCAAGCGAGCTTCTATAGCATGGAATCTGGGCAGGAGCGCCTCCAAAGGTAGGTCGGTATGTAGCTCTGCACAGATATTATAGAAAGGCTCTGAGCTAAACCCCCAAGCTGGGGATTCGTATAAGGGCGATACCTTCACAACTTTGCCCACCCTCACGATGCAGGAGGAAGAGTGCATGCTGGAGGTACTGTGCCCTATTACCGAGATTACTACCTAATGAGAGAAAAACATAGTTAGTTTTTGAGTTTTTGAGTTGCTAAGGATTGTTAGGATTGTTATTTGTCAATTGCTATAACAAACTCTTGTATTTCTTTAAAAAGGAAGAAACTCGAGCTTCAAAGAGAGGTTCTTCGGTTTGCAGAGAGGTAATCGCATACTGCATTTGGGAGCGAAACTCGGTTCGTCTATCCATCTGATAGAGGATTTGTGCCAATCCTGTATAAGTCTGATAGGCTTTAAGCCAATTATCTCGCATCATATAGCCAGCAATAGACTGCATTCGGGAGATTTAGCACCTCCTTTTTCCTGCAAAAAGTGCATAAAAAGCGCTCAATATAGCCATCGAAATCCTCCGAAGAGAACACTCGCCAGTGCTTGGTCAAGAAATAATCATAGAAAATATCTGTAATCACTCCCGCATAATGGCCATGAGAGACACCAACCGCCTTTTGCTTTCTCGAAAAAGAGGATGGGCATCGGTAAAAGTATCTATCTGTCTATGTAGGAGAATACCACGCTGTACTTCTTCTGGATAGTCCAGATACTGCTTACCTCGTATGGTATCTCCCATAAAATTCCCCAACCCTTTAGCAGGTCATTCTCTTCTCCTGATAAAAATATGTGCTAAAAAAATTCATTTTTAACGATTAATGATTAACGAATTAAGAATAATCATTATCAGCGTTAATCATTAATCATTACTATTTGTCTTTTTACGATTACAAACCGGGCTTTGTAGCCAGTGAGCAACGCCCAAGTTTGGTTAATAAGCGTTTGGTTTTTGGTCATCTATCACGAGGAACTCAGCCGTGTTAGCCATAGAGTCCTTGGTTGAGTGCCTTAATTTCTATCTTGTTAAAACCTACTTTTAGGGGATATGTAGGCGCTGGAAGTCACCACGTAAGTATACATTGCTTATCACCAATTCATCATTGAGGTATATATCCACTATATCCCCCATCTACATCGGCATAGTCGCGGCAAAAAGATACCCACCCCATCGGCAGTGCTGTTGAACTCGCCATAGGGACTTATCACCCCTAAGGGCAGAGAGGTCTTGCTCCTTTTCCAGTTTCAGATCAGTTTGGTACTTAGGGCAGGGCAATCTCCTTTTGGGCATATTGCTTGCGGTACTGACCAGTGAAATCCACGCCCTTGTCTTCTGAGGAAAAAGGAGGGCGTAGGGTTTTGCTTTTTGGTAATTCTTGAGCCAAGAGGACACCTCGGAACTCTTCTGCTCTGCCCCTTGGGTTGTAGGGGAGCCTCTTTTCTTAGGAGTGAGTAGGAGTGACCCTGAAGAGAATTTCTCTGGTTGAGCATAGAGACAAGCCGTAGCTAATAGAAATAGGGTAAGAAATAGCGTTTTCATACCCTAAGAAAAAGCAAAAATCATACCAAAAATAGTGACTAATGACTAACCACTAGTGACTAATCATTTGTCACTTGTCACTTGTCTTTCTAGTGAGTTTTACCACAGAGACGATTTTTGCCCTTGGATCTCAGCAGCATCGGTAATGATGAGTGTGTCTCCTTTGATTTGGTAGAGACTACGCTCTACTCGTTTGAGTTCGTTAGTTACCTTGATACTGTCAGGTGTTGCAGTATAAGGAAGGCGGGAGATATTTTCCTTACAATTATCAAATGGCACAAAAGGCGTGATAAGTAATCGAATCCTTGCCAAAGGAAAGATACATTTTTCTTGGTACAATCGTCCAAGGGTTGTGTCCTATCATTTACAGCGATACTTGCGATCTGCCAATCTCCCTGAAGAGATGGCTTTTGTAGAACAGGCACTAAGGAGTGCTAAAGGGCAGCAAAGCCTACGAGTTTTCTCATGAATGTAATTTTTAAGTGCAAAAAGTACGGTTTTTCTCTGAGCTGACCTAAAAAAATAAGACAAATCTTTTTGAGGTGTCATAAAAATATAGTACTTTTGGCATTTGTTTGCTATCTATGAAGAAAGTAGTCCTTTTTGGGCGGGGGCAATGTGGCCTATCACTTAGCCCAACGACTTACGGAAAATCCTCAATACCAGCTCGTACTAGCTATACAATCGCAGTCCACTAAGTACTGCCTTTTGACGCAATTGCGGTAGAGAAAACCGCCCAGTTGGAGGCTTTGCTCCTGCTGATATTTATATCCTTTCAGTCAAGGACGATGCCATAGCCGCGCTCTCTGAGCAGCTCCCTTTCGAAGGGCGCTTGGTGGTACATACCTCAGGCAGTGTACCCATGCAGGCGCTTAGTGCCTGCCAAAGGCGTGGGGTATTCTACCCCTTGCAGTCTTTTTCCATAGCCCAAGCGATGGATTTCTCAAAGGTTCCTTTCTGTTTGGAGACGGAAGAAGTCGCTGATTATGCACTTTTGGAGGGCTTGGCCAAAGGTATTTTCCCCTAAGTGCTATGCCATAGATAGTTTGCAGCGACAATACCTACATGTGGCGGCTGTTTTTCTAAAACAATTTCACCAATCATCTATGGTATCTGAGCCAGCAACTCTGCGCTCGTGAGGGGATTCCTTTTGAGCTGTTGCAACCGCTACTGGAGGAAACCCTACCTCAAGGGGCAACAATTGTGTTTCTTTGAAGGACAAACAGGCCCTGCCAAAAGGGGGGATCGTGCTGTAATAGAGAAACATTTAGCCCTACTACAAGGCATAGAAAAAGAGATTTACCGAGATATATCAACTTCTATATTAACAACTTATGGAAAATAAAAATTACAAGGAATTATTAGGTGACATTACCACTTTTATCTTTTGACATAGACGGGGATTTACTCACAGTGCCAAGTTTTGATGCAAAACGATGGCGACCTCTTACGTTCGTTCAATGTAAAAGATGGTTATGCCATTAAGCAGGCAATCAATCAGGGCTACCGCATTGCCATTATCACTGGAGGGAATAACATAGGCACTCGCCGAAGATTTGAGCAATTGGGTGTTACCGACATCTATATGGCCAATCACCTAAAGATAGAGCCTCTAAAAGAGTATATGGATAAGTATGGCCTGCGCCCTGAGGAAATTCTCTATATGGGGACGACATTCTCGATGTAGCCCCGATGAAGCGTGTCGGCCTGCCTACCTGTCCACAAGATGCCGTACCAGAAGTGAAGGCCGTAGCCCGATATATCTCCCACCTGGACGGCGGACAGGGTTGTGATGAGAGGTCATAGAACAGGTGATGAAGGTACAAGGCAAGTGGCTGACCGAGCTTACACAAGAGACTATAGGAGAACCTGAAAATAATCCGTAACTTTGCCCCCTTTAATGTAACTGTAACGAATGATCAACTATAACGGAGAAATACAACAGACCTCCCTGCCCTTTCGGCTAAGAATCGCGGTTTCCTCTACGGAGATGGCGTCTTTGACATTGTAAAAATATGTAGAGGGTAGTCTCTTTTTGGGAAGAACACTACCTACGCCTGATGGCTACCATGCGTATTGCACGTATGGAAATCCCAGCCAACTTTACCATGGAGTTCTTAGAGGCTGAAATCAAAAAACAATACAGGCCAATGCCCTTTCGGCCAAGCCCGTGCTGAGTGCGTACTATCATTACCCGCCGAGAAGGAGGGAGCTATACACCCCAAAGTGCTGAGGTGAATTATTGCATGGATATAGAGGAATCACCACACCCTTCTACCAAAACCTGCGCATTGGTTATGAAGTGGAGCTATTCAAGGATTATTACACCCAGGCCGACTTGCTCTCTACGCTGCTAACGACCAACCAATTGCTTAAGATCATCGGAAGCGTATTTGCCCAAGAGAATGATTACCAGAACTGTATCCTGATGAATACGCAGAAGAATGTGGTGAGCTTCTTGGACGGAAACCTGTTTTTAGTCTTTGGCAATCAGGTAGTTACCCTCCCCTATCGGAAGGAGCACCCAATGGGATTACTCGCAAAAAAACTCATAGAAGCCATAGGAAAGGCCGATGGCTTCACCATAGAGGAACGACCTATCTCACCTTTCGAATTACAAAAGGCCGATGAGCTATTTCTGACCAACACCCGACAAGGCATACAGTCGGTGAGCAAATACCGCAAAAAGGAATATGCCAATGTGGTAGCTACCCAGCTATTGGGCAAACTCAATACCGCTGTACACTTGGGATAAATAGGACAAACTATTATGAAAAATATACCTTTATCTGCTCGGTGGTGTGCTGCTGCTGCGGGTAGCTTGTGCTCGCGTAGGCTCTCCCTACGGGGGGCGCAGGACAAGACCCCTCCGAAGGTAGTGAAAACCATCCCCCTAACGAATCGGTGAACTTTACAGGCAACCGCATTCGCATCTATTTCGATGAGTTTGTTACCCCTAAGGACATACGCAAACAGCTCATCGTCTCCCTCCTTTGGCCTATTTTCTGAGATTACCCCTTCGGGAAATGCTTCCAAGTATATCAATATCAAGATATTGGACACCCTTAGAGCCAATACCACCTATACCCTTAACTTTGGTAAGAGCATACAAGACAACAACGAAGGAAACCCCTTGAGCTTCTATACTTATACTTTTTCCACTGGCAACACCATTGATTCACTGACCCTTAAGGGGCGTATCAAGGACGCACTGCTCCCCAAAGCGGACAATTTTGTCAATGTGATGCTCTATGAAATGGGAGAGAAAGTATTCCGACTCGGTAGTGTATAAGAGCGACCTCTCTATGTGGTCAATACCTTAGATAGCCTCACCTCCTTTTGAGCTTACGCACCTGAAAGCCGGCAAGTATAGGTTGGTGGCGATGAAGGACAAGGATAACAACTATCTTTTTGATCCTAAGAGTGATAAGATAGCTTTCCACCCAACCCCTATTACGATACCTACCGATAGTACTTATACCCTTTCCTATTCAAGGAGGTGCCCCAGACACAAACCTCTCGCCCCTTCCAGTCAGGCGAACAGCGTATCAGCATAGGGTATCAGGAGAAAAGGACAGTATCCAAGTAAAGCCCTCTCTCCCCTGCCTGCCGATTGGAAATGGGTTATAGAAAAAGAGCCTGCCAAGGACACCCTATGGCTGTGGTATCACCCCAAGGTGGAGGATTCGCTCAAGCTCTTGGTAAAGAGCAACCGAACTGATACCATCAAGGTCAATCTGCGTAAGATGAAACCGGAAAAATGGAAAAATCACCCCTGAGTTTAAGGGTATCTCCCCCACTGAAGAAGAGATTGTGCTCTCTTCCAATACGCCTATCCACACCTTCAATAAGGAAGCCATAAAGATAATGGTTGCTAAGGATAGTACCGAAGTGGGATTTGAACCTATTTTCACCCCCAACACCTCCCAAATCACCCTCAAGGTAAAAGGTAAAAGAAGGAAAAAATACCAGTTCAAGGCTTTTAGTGCCTTTGAAAAAACTTCTTTGGTCAGAAGAGTGATACCTTACAGGACTCCTTCACTGCCAAGAAAGCAGAGGATTTTTGGCCCCTTAAGCTCACCTTTAAGGATGATGTACCTTTGCCTTTTATCATTGAACTTACTGATAAGGAGGCCAAGAAGGTACTCTATGAGCAATATGTGGAACAGGCCAGCCCTTCCTATAGCTTTCCTTTTTCTCAAAGCGGGCAACTACCGCCTGCGAGTGATAGAGGATCACAACCGAAACAAAAAATGGGATACAGGTAGCTACCTTAAGCACCTGCAAGCCGAACCCTGTGCACTACTTTGCCAAAGAGATAGAGCTACGTGCCAACTGGGAGATAGAACAAGAAATCTCCCTTGCAGAACAAGAAGAGAAACCCTAAAACCGACTAAAAGAAAAATACCACTACTGCTGAAGAAAAAAACCTACTAAGACAGAAGAAAAAAACGAGTGAAAAAATGAAACAATACATCAACGAATTTGGCTATAACCTCCGCTTAGCGCTTCCTATCATACTCTCCATGCTGGGGCATACCTTGGTTGGAGTGATTGATACAGCCATGGTAGGAAAGGTAGGTACTCTGGAGCTTGCTGCGGCCTCCTTGGGCAACAGTTATGTATTCCTACTGATGTCCTTTGGTATCGGTTTCTCCACTGTGATTACTACCCTTACCGCCGAATCGGTCAAGAAGAATGATACAGTCCAGACCAAGTCCATACTCACCCCATGGCCTGCTGACCCATACGATCTTGGGGAGTCCTTATCTTTTGCAGGGCTTTTCCTTTTCCGAACCCCTGATGCGCTACACCCAACAGAAGGAAGAGGTGATCGCCTTGGCGGTACCTTATGTACATCTGGTAGCTGTCTCTATCATTCCTATGATGTTCTTTCAAGCACTCAAGCAATTCGCCGATGGCTTTTCTATTACTCAATATTCGCTTTATGTAACTATAGCGGCCAACCTGCTGAATATCTTTCTAAACTACCTCTTTATCTATGGTAGTTGGGGTTGTCCACGTATGAGGCGTACTGGGGGCTGCTGTAGGTACTTTGGCCTCCCGTGTGGTGATGCCTATCCTGCTTTGGCTGATCCTCTACAAGGATACCCGCTTGACCCAATATATGACAAGGCTTATGCCCAAGATAGATGGTGCCATGATTCGCAAGTTCCTCCATATAGGCGTTCCCTCAGGCTTGCAAGTGGTCTTTGAAGCAGGTGTCTTTATTGCTGCCACTTGGCTCAGCGGCGTACTGGGAGAGATCTATCAGGCAGCCAACCAAATTGCCTTGAGTATAGCTACCCTGACCTTTATGATTGCCAATGGCATGAGCGTGGTGGCCATGATACGTGTAGGGTAACTACAAGGGCTTGGAGGATTATGTCTCTTTGCGCCGTGTGGCTATTTCCATATTTCTTTTTATCCTCCTGACGCAAGTTGTCTTAGGTGGACTCATGGGGCTATTGCGCTACCAGTTGCCTGAACTATTCTTGGACACCGATAAGCTCAGCTCATCCACTAACATAGGTTTAGTGATAGAGGAATCAGCACATCTGCTACTGATCGCTGCTCTCTTCCAAATCGTAGACGGAATCCAAACAGTTGCTCTGGGGGCACTACGTGGTTTGCAAGATGCCAAAGTGCCTATGATACTCTCTTTTATATCCTATTGGATCATCGCCTTTCCTATTTGTTATTACTTAGGGCTACACACTCCACTGAAGACCACAGGTATCTGGATAGAAACCCTTATAGGGCTGGCTTTTTTTCGGCATTGCTACAAACTGCCCGCTTTCTGCTCCTCTCTGGCAGACTTATAAAGAATCATCCAACTGAAAAACTAAAAACTAAAAAAACTAATTATGGCATCATTTCCTAAATTTTTGCTCGGTGATAATACCGATTATCCCGACGCTATTTTCATCATTCATACGGAATTTCCTCGCTTTATCCTCAACCTTGCCGACGATGAGGTCGAATGGTTGGAGGAGTTTGACCAAGAGGACGAAGAAGAGTTAGCCGCCTCCGCCGAGGGACTTATCCAAGAGGCTACCGCTTTCTATGACCGAGAAATAAGCCGTTATGAATAGTTTTATAGAAACCCTCAATAGCCTTGACCAAGAGATGATCCTCTTTCTCAATGGCTTAGGTACGCCCCTATGGGACGGATTTTTGGCTGGTGATAACTAACAAATGGACAGCTATTCCCTCTATGCCTGGTTGTGTTGGTCTTGTTATAGGCAGTATTCGCTCAAGCAATTTCTCTGTATACTGCTGTGTGTGAGGGGTAATGATTGCCTTGACTGACCAGCTCTCCAACCTCTTCAAGGTACAGTTTCACCGATTGCGCCCCTGTCATAATCCATTGATCAACGCTCAGTTGCGATTCACCCATTGTGGAGGACAATTCGGTTATTTTTTTCTGCTCATGCGGCCAATACCTTTGCCTTAGCTATGTTCTTAGGCCAAGTACTGAAGCCTCGCTATCCCAAACTGCTGTTATGGCTATTGTTATGGGCGGCAGTAGTCTCTTATAGCCGCATCTACTTAGGGAGTACATTATCCCTTTGATGTGCTTACTGGCCTATGTATAGGACTCCTCTTTGGCTACGGCATGTATCTTTTATTTAAGAAACTGATTGTCAAACTCTAGAAACGCAAGGCATACCCATTGCCATAGCGCTTCGCGAAGAGCCTTAGGGGCGACCGCCATTTCTGCTATTATAGCCCCCAACGACATCGGTATTGATATAGTGAGCTATTCAGCACCTAAGTAAAAATATAAATCCCCACTTGTAGAGAAATCTTTCAGTGGGGATTTTTATTAACTAATTATTCACTACTTTTGCACCAAGAATAATAATTTTCTGCAGATAAAAAGCAGCTTATGAAAAACACATTGTAACTTTAGTATTAGTATGTATGGCATTAATACATTCAGTAAAAGCCCAACAAACAGAAGACCTTACCCTACAAGGATCTAAAGGTAAATTAGCAGCTACCCTGCAAACTCCTAAAAATAGAAAATGGCAAAAGGTGCGAATGGTCATCATCTGTCACGGCTTTGGCTCTAATAAAGACAGACCCCTATTGCGCGCTATCGCTGACAAACTCCAAGAAGCGGGTATTGCAAGTATCCGTTTTGATTTTAATGGTTGTGGCAAAAGCGAAGGACGTTTTCAAGATATGACCGTACTCAATGAAATTGAAGATGCTAAAAGGTCATAGATTATGCTCAAAAACTCCCTTGGGTGAGTGGCATCAGTATCGTAGGGACATTCTCAAGGTGGCGTGGTTGCCTCGATGGTAGCTGGTCAGTTGAAGAAAAGCATCAAAAGTGTAGCTCTTTGTGCCCCTGCAGCAGTATTGCGCGATGATGCGCTACGTGGCACCACACAAGGCGCTACTTACGACCCTCATCATATCCCCGAATATGTCGATCTCCCCAGAGGATTGCGTATGGGTCACGACTATATTGCAACGGCTCAAACGCTTCCTATTTACGAAACTGCCAAAGAGTACAAAGGTGCTGTTTTTAGTTATTCACGGCACTTGGGATGTCGTTGTCCCTTATACCTATGGAGAGCGCTACCACCAAGGGTATAAAAAAATAGTCAATTAATACTCCTCCCTCAAGTAGACCACAGCTTTACTTCTGAAGAGGCACAAAAACAAAAACCGCTACTGAAATTACAGAGTTTATAAAAACATTAGAGATGAATCCTGCTTATAGGATAGCCTACAAGCGAGGGATTTATTGTAATTTTCTCATCTGCTAATTTGCCAATTATTTTCGTACCTTTGTCTTTTCAATAAATCTCCTAAATAAAATGAACACTTTCGTAGCCTTAGACTTTGAAACTGCTAATCAATACCGCAGCAGTGTATGTAGCATCGGACTTGTTTTTGTTGAAAATAACAAGATTGTCGATACTTATTACCAACTGATAAAAACCAGCTCCTAACTATTATTCCCCTTTCTGTACCCAAGTACACGGACTTTCACAGCGTGACACCGAAAAAGGCTCCTCTCTTCCCTGAAGTATGGGCAGAAATATTGCCAAAAATAAAAGATTTACCCCTTGTAGCTCACAATAGTATGTTTGATGAAGGCTGTTTGCAGGGAAGTATTGGCTTATTACAAGCTTCACAACATACCAATCCTTTCTTTTTGCACTTTGCGAGCAGCACGCAAGAGCCTCCCTCAGCTCGTGAATCACAAGTTGAGACACTGTATCCGCTTATTTTGGGTTTGATTTAAAAGCAACATCACCACGCCGATGCCGATGCCGAGGCTTGCGCACATATCGCTTTGGAACTTTTCAAGTGAGATTTTTGCCATTACGATTAAAAATTATAAACCTTAAACTGTCCGTGTAGCTCAAACAATGAATATAGAAGAATTTAGAGACTTTTTGCCTATCCCTGCCTGATACGTATGAGAAAATGCCCTTTTCGGGGTTCTTTAAAAAAATGCTGATTCAATCTTAGTTTTTTTATGTGGGTACAAAAGATGTTTTGCTTCTTTGATATCAATAAGTTTGACAAATGCACGCTCAAATGCAACCCCGATGAGATAGAACAACTCAAAGCAAATTATCAATCAGTAGAAGACCCTTTTAACCTAAGCAAAAAAAGTATTGGGTGGGTATCCGTTTCAATGAGGATATGCCTGATGATAAAAATCAAGACTTATGTAAAACAATCGTATGATTTAGTAGCTTCTTCACAGAAAAAAACAAATTAGTAAAACAATGACAATTATGAAAAAGAAAATCTCAAACGCCCTGAAAATATTGAGGTACGTGGGGCTAAAGTACATAACCTCAAGAATATAGACGTCGATATCCCCCTCAATAAGATTGTAGGGATTGCCGGCGTATCAGACTCAGGCAAATCATCTCTTGCCTTAGGAGTTCTCTATGCCGAAGGCTCACGAAGATACTTAGAATCGCTTTCCACCTACACAAGGCGACGAATGACGCAAGCCGAACGCGCTGAGGTAGACAACGTGCGTTACGTGCCAGCCTCCTTAGCACTGCACCAGCGCCCTACGGTACCTGGTATCCGCAGTACTTTCGGCACAATGACCGAATTGCTGAACAGCCTCCGCCTGATGTTCTCAAGGCTCGCCAATCACCGTTGCCCTAATGGGCACTATGCGAAACCCTCCTTTGCGGTGGCTGCTATGCAAGAAATTACCTGCCCAGAGTGCCACGAACACTTCTACGGGCCTGGAGCTGAAGATTTGGCTTTCAACAGTCGTGGTGCTTGCCCTACCTGTGGCGGAATAGGAACCGTCAGAACGGTAGACGAAAGCAAGTTAGTCCCCGATGAAAACCTCACTATCGACGAAGGAGCAGTAGTGGTATGGGGCACCCTGATGTGGTCGCTTATGAAAGATGTATGCCGCGAAATGGGCGTGCGTACCGATGTGCCTTTCAAGGATTTAACCCCCGAAGAAAAAGAAATAGTCTACCACGGGCCTGCTGAAAAGAAACATATATTCTACCTAAACCCCAAAACAGGACAAACTGCCGAAATGGATTTTTACTTACTACAGTGCTGTGTATAGCGTACAAAACGCTTTGGCTAAGGTAAAAGACGATAGCGGAATGAAACGCCTCGAAGTTCCTAAAAGAGACGTTTGCCATGACTGCCACGGCACAGGCTTTCTCCAGCGGCACGTGCCCCACGCCTTAGGGGCATTGGCTTAGACCAAGCTACGGCTATGACGCTCGATGAGTTAATGGTTTGGGTAGCAGGCGTCTCCGATTCATTAGAAGAAGCTATGCGCCCAATGGCTAAAAACATCTGCGAAGCCTTTACCGATACCGCCCACCGCCTTATCGACTTGGGCTTGGGCTACCTCTCCTTAGACCGTGTAGCAGCTACCCTTTCCACTGGCGAACGCCAGCGCGTACAGCTTGCACGCGCTGTACGCAACCGCACTACTGGGGTGCTCTATGTGTTAGACGAACCCTCTATCGGGCTACACCCTCACAACCTCAAAGGCTTAACAGGGGTGATGGACGACCTCATAGCCGACGGCAATTCGGTGATATTGGTAGACCACGATACCCAAGTACTTACTCACGCCGATGAGATTGTAGAAATGGGCAAAAGGCGCAGGGACTAATGGCGGAACCGTCATCGCACAAGGAACGGTAGATGAAATAGCACAAAATAAGGAATCGGTAATAGCACCTTACCTATCGCAAGAGAGCAAACTGCCAGCAGAACTCCCAAAAAACGAACTCTTTTCTATGGGAAACATACACCTCTCTACCGATGCTATACACACCGTACACCCTTTAGAAGTGGAAATTCCAAAGTGGAGACTTACAGTAGTTACAGGGGTTTCGAGACTCAGGCAAAACTACTTTAGTGTTAGAGAGCCTAATTCCCGCTTTAGAGGCAAACGCTATGGGGAAGAAATTACCTCAGCATATCAAATCGGTAAAAAGCAGAAGGTATTCGTCAGGGTAAAAGCTCATCGATGCTACCCCTATAGGCATCAATGTGCGCTCTACGGTAACTACCTATGCCGGTATTCACGACGAACTCCGTAAGATTTTACGCCAAAACCCTCGATGCCAAACAGTACGGCTATAAAGCAGGCGACTTCTCCTACAATACAGGCGACCTCCGTTGCCCTACCTGCGACAGCACAGGGGCAAATATCCTTAGATGTGCAGTTCCTCCCCGATGTTGATATTGTGTGCCCTGATTGCAAAGGGAGCAGGTACAAGCGCGAAGCCTATAAAAGTATTTCGCACCGCCAAGAATGGCGAAAAATACAGTCTACCCCAGCTGATGAGTATGAGTATAGACCAAGTAATAGAGGTAACTACCGATTTGAAGTTAGTAAATCAAAAACTACAAGTGTTACAACAGTTAGGATTAGGCTATTTGTCGCTTGGCGAAGATACCCCAGGGCTTTCAGGCGGAGAAGCCCAACGCCTTAAGTTAGCCAGCGAAATGGGTAGAGGACAGAGCGATACCGTTTTCGTATTTGATGAACCCACCATGAGGGCTACACACGCAAGATGTACGTGTGCTGCTCGGTGTTTTTCAGAGCCTCCTTAGCTTAGGAGCTACCGTGATAGTGATTGAACACGATTTAGACGTCATTCGCAATGCTCATTATATTATCGATATGGGGTACGGTGGCGGTGCCGCAGGGCGGAAGAATCGTAGCTCAAGGGCACTCCTCAAACAGTAAAGAATAACGCCAATAGTATCACAGGAAATATTTATAAACCTAGTAAAATTATAAGAATCCCCGCTGGTGGCTTTTGCCTACCAGCGGGATTTCTATTATAATTAACACATTTGCTAATTGGCTAATTATTTGTACTTTTTGCCCTTCATCAATAGCAAAAACAACGTGTTATCACTTCGTCCCTATTATCACCCTATGCAATCGAGTTATTCCTGCGGAAGAAAAAGAGGTTACCTATACCGAGTTTCTTCCGTGTGAGGCTTGCGCTCATTTATCTATTGCTATTGGGAACTGAAATCACCTCCGCGTAACACACCTTTTTGCTACCGAGTAGTTGCCGATGGTTGTATAGACCTATTTTTCGACTACAACGCCCCGCAGATAAGTTCCCTTATGGGCTATTGCAATACGTATGTAGAGTTTCCTATAACGGGTGCCTTTCACTATGTAGGGGTGCGCTTTCTGCCCAGTGCTTTTCCGCTGCTTTTTGGTCAGGATGCTTTTGAAATCAGCGCACAAGAAATCCCTTTGCGCGAGGTAGTACCTGCACTGGCTACTTTTATCACTCAGCAGTTAGAAACTCCCCTTTCGTTAGCTACCATTGCACAGCGTTTGAACAACTATTTTCTCCGCCACCTATCACAACGCCCTTTGCAGATGGACAACCGCTTTTTTTCTCGGCACTTTTGCAGATATTGCAAAGCAAAGGCAGCTTACACATCAGTGAGTTGGATACTGGCATCAGTGCCCGACAGTTGCGCCGCCTTTTCGACTATTACATAGGCGATAGTCCTAAGACTTTTAGCAATATTGTGCGCTTCCAACATATACTAAGTGCAAAAGCCTATCACAACCATTCTTTTTAGACACTTATTACGATCAAGCCCACTTTATCAAATCGTTTAAAACATTCTACGGCGATACCCCGAGTAAGGTGTTGGGCTGAAGAATGTCCGTTTTTACAATCGTATTCCCTGCGCTTACGGTACTTTTTGCCCCCGAATAACAAATACATTATCAGAATGAAATTAAACGCAGGTATTATCACCGAGAAATTAGCCGAGAGCAAGGCTTTCTATACCCAAGTATTGCAATTTGGCGTTACTTTTGAAAACGACTTTTATTTGCTGTTGCACACCCCTCAATCAAGAGGCAGAGATCGGTTTTTGTTGCCTAACCACCCTTCGCAACAGTCTCTCTTCCAAAAACCTTTTACCCAACAGGGCATATACCTCACCATTGAAGTAGAGAATGTAGATGAATATTACCTCAGCCTAAAAGAGCAGGGGCGTACCCATTGCCATAGCGCTTCGCGAAGAGCCTTGGGGCGACCGCCATTTTTGCCATTATAGATCCCAACGGCATCGGTATTGATATCGTAACCTATTCCGCACCTGAATAAAGGTATTAATGATAAATAAAACCTCCCCGCTGGTAAAGGATACTATAAGCGGGGAGGGTTTTTCAATAGTTACGCTTCAAGTGTTCATTTCCAAAACGGATAATTGCTTCTATGATAGGTAAGGCTTCTTTACCTAAATCGGTAAAGGGAATACTCCACTCGCGGGGTACTTCTGGATAACTTACTTTTGCTACTAATTGATGAGTGCAGAGCGTTTTTAGTTCCTCATTGAGTACTTTTTCACTCACTTGTGGAATGGCACGCTTTAGTTCCCCATAACGATGTGTACGCTGACTGAGATGAAACAGTATAAGCATTGCCCATTTGCTCCCCATTATTTGCATTGTTCGCCATACAGGACAGTCATTGTTGATATTTTTCGTTCATCACAATATTTTTCTATTTGATGCTGAGTAATTCTAACTTCTTTGTAAGGTGCTTACTTTCTCGTAAGTACTTGTGCTTGGATACAAAGGTATAATTTTGCGATGAAATAACAAAGAAAAATTCATACAAAAAAATGACAAAAACAGAAATTAGTACATCAGTTTTATGTCTCCTTAGCTAAAGGAGATTTTTGAGAAAGTAGGCAGTTTTATTAGCCGATGACTTAGTATGGCACCAACCGAGGGAAAGGCTCTTTCTGGTAGCTACAAAGGTAAAGAGGCTGTATTCTCTCATTTGGGAAGAATGTCTCAGCTCAGTGGAGGCACTTTTGCTATTGACCAAATTGATTATATCACTGAAAACAATCATTTGGTAGTTGCTGCTGTTGCTTTTGAGGTCTTTGCTTTTGACAAAAGTATGCGAATGAGAGGCATCGATCTCTATCAGGGTGAGAACGACAAAATACAAGAGGTTTGGTTATTCTCTGAACACATAGACGAAGAAGACGCTTTTTGGACAGAAGCCCTCAGGTTATCTAACCAACAGAAATAATATTTCCCCGCTTGTAGAGAATACTACGAGCGGGATTTTTTATTTCTTACTCTTGATTTTCTCTATAGTTTTCGTATAAAACGTAGTAATATTAAGTCCGTATTGGGTATATTCAGCTTTTTCTATAAACTTTTCGCCTGAGAAATAGATTTCTTGGGTGTAAAGTAGTGTTATTTTTGGGAGTTTGTTCCTCTATTTTCAAAAAATGAGCTTATCGGCGTCTATATATTTTTCTTTTCTTGTCAAGTGAAAAAGGTAATTGGGGTTCGTTAGTATCTACTCTTCCTAACATCTGAAGACCTTTATCATCGTAGGCAGCATATAAAGTGCTATAAACGGTAGTATCGGCCTCGTTGATGATAGTGCCTCCATCTATTTTTAGGTTCTTTTTGTATTTGTCCTTAGTGCTTATCATAAATACTTCCGTATCTATAAAATAATCCCCTAATTGGTCGTCTAAAAAATCTAAAAATAGTAGCGATATCCCTCTTTTTGAATATTTTTTTATTTAAGAAAAAGAGCATATTTATCACTTAGTAAATATTTATCTTTATTTACATATATAATATTAGGGTTTTTCAAAGTGAAATATATCCGTACGATTTTTATCGCCTATAAGTAGTTGTAGCTTATCGGTAGCTATTTTCTTTGTAGTAATAAAGTAAGAAAAGGCATCTTTTTGCGCTATATCCTTTAGGGGTATCTTTTTGATGAACAAATAAAAGTATCCTTTCTATAGTTGAAGCGCAAAAAGGTATAGTATTCACGACTCTCCTTTCTGTCGGGGAGCAGTGAATCGGTTTGGTTGTCATGGCATAACTTTCGCTTTGCGTTCTAAAAGCACGCCCCTTTTGTGCCCATAGTATATTTTGACCCCAAAGGACTAATAATAAAGGGAGTAGTCTTTTCATTTGCTAATTTGCTATTTCCTCTTTCTTCATTTTCTCAATCCGTTTGTTGAGCTTTTTCCAATTTCTTTTTGATTTGTTTTTCTTGGCGTTTGGCACCTCGTAGGAGCTTCTTAGCAAACTTTCTTTGCTTTTTGCTGATATGCCTATTAAAAGCAAACGCTACATCTGCATATTTGCCTGCTAAAGATTTTTGCATTTTCTTTGTCTTCGAGGACTTTGGTAAGTTTGGCTCTAATCTTTCTTTTTCGGCTTGTAGCTCGACAAGGGTTGAGGGTTGCTCTTGAGATTGTGCTGTGCAATACCTCCTAAAAAAATAGCGTGAATAGGGCTGCTATCAAAAATCTTTTTCTTCATCTTTTTGTATGATATTTTTAAAGGGTGCAAAGATAGTGATAATTTCATAATTGACAATTACCGATATTCTACTCTTCAATTTCCTCAAAAATACCTATCCAGATGGCATCCTATTTCCATATCTTCATCGGAAGTATTTCGTAATACCATAAAGTGACAATTTTTTCTCGGCATTAACGAATACAAAATTGTGTTCGCCGAAGTACGCTTGGTATCCCTCATCTACTAACGACCAAACTTCACCCGCTTTAAAGCTGAAAATATCATTTTTATGCGATAGTTTTTACCTACTTCAATTCCATACTATGTGATTTTTAAGCTACAAAGATAATAATAATTTAGTCAATTTTCTAATTAGCTAATTAGAAAATTATTTACTACTTTGCCAAGTAAATTGTCAGCAAAAAGAAAGGATATGAGCGATTTTAAACTAACACTTTTTGAGAAAATAGAATTGACAATGGATTCTCATTTGTTTATGCTTCAATTTTACTACCCAATGGAACGACAGTAATCCTAACTTCGGATCATACCGATTGGCATAAATATTACGCCCTTGTTCTTTCAACCGAAGGCATCAAAACAATTCCCCAGTGAATATACCCCAACATCCAACAGAGATTATCCTATGCTTTTCAGATATAAAAGAAGGGTTTGTCATCATCATCTCGGCAAAAGAAGTGCAGTATTACTCAGAGGTACATTCGTCACCAGCACTCATTCCGATAAAAATAAATCATTACTAAGGTATAACATTGTACCTGAGAGGGCTGAACAGAGGTATTTTTCAAAAATATATCCGACAGTCAAACGATTCCTGTTTGTTTTGAAAATGAAGTTTATTACGGCAATGCAAGATGTTTTGCCCTTTTTAGAATTTGATGATACTGCCAAAGCGGCCAAATGGAAATCCTTTTCTTACATAGATAAAAAGCATTTACACATCGTGACCATAGAACCACTGATACGTCAAAAATAGACAGTATTAAAATATGGAACAAAAGAATTTACGCCTTCATTCACTGGGGAAGTGCTTCTTCGGTCAATAAATGAGAATGGATTATTATGCACTTGCACAAATCTCTGCCGACGGAAAGGTCATCGAGAAGATTATCGAATCGGACAATTTGCATACCGATCATAAAAACGTGGGGTCAATGGGTGCTTTACAGAATCTGAATATGTGATACTAACACCTGTCTTTAAAACTGATGATTGGAAGGTAACCAAAAAGTCTTTTCGCTCACCTCTCGCGAATATAGCAATATCATCTTACCCTAAAGGAATGACAAAAACACAAACTCAAAAATATCACAGGTAACCTCTGCTTGACCTCTCTTTTTCGACAAAGGTTTAAAAAGAAATATCCTTATGTAATTACAATAACGCTTAAAACCTTTGGTCATTACCTTTTATGTTCCAAAAATTGGTTTTTATAACTTAAGAATCCAGTATGACTAATTTGCTTATTGACTAATTATTCTTACCTTTGTACTCGAAAAATACCTCTTTCAGTAGTAGAGGCTTGATTAACACAATACACATGACTTCTTTCGTAGCTATAGACTTTGAAACCGCTAACCAGCACCGCAGTAGTGTATGCAGTATAGGACTTGTCTTTGTTGAAAATTCTAAAATTACCGAAACCTTTTACGAATTGATAAAAGCCTGCCCTAACTATTATTCTCCCTTCTGTACCCAGATACATGGACTTTCGCAAAGTGATACCGAAAATGCACGTCTTTTCCCTGAAATATGGGCAGAGCTATTGCCTAAGATAAAAGACCTGCCTCTTGTAGCTCATAACAGCGCGTTTGATGAGAGCTGTTTGCAGGCAGTATTGGCTTATTATGGATTGCCCCACATACCAATCCCTTTTTTGTACCTATCGGTTAGCTCGCAGACTGCTGCCTAAACTTGTCAATCACAAGCTGGACACCGTTTCGGCTTATCTGAGCTTTGATCTAAAAAGCAACATCATCATGCCCTAGCCGATGCCGAGGCATGCGCACACATCGCTCTAGAGCTAACTAATAAGTGAATACAGTACAGGCTGTCAATTGGAGAGAGGTAAGGCTGAGTGATCCACTCACACTAGTGAGGAGGGTATGGAAAATAATGTATCAATCAGCAGATTAGCTCATTGACACATTGGTTAAAAGTGAAAATTAATCTGGAGGTTGCCTATTTTTGCAAATCGGCTTTCCCACCAATGCGTTTGTGCTTCAGGGTCAAAACTCTTATAATCCTTACGGAAATTGTATTTTATAAAGAATCCTGGTTCCGTGGAAATAGAAAAATTGGGGCTTAACTGGTATTGTATTCCCAAAAAGGATTTAGTGCAATACTGGTAAAGTGTTGTTTCCTGTTTTCATAATATAGGTAACGCCCCCATAGGTCTACTCCATAATAGAACTTCCACCTCTTGTAATCCCTGAATAATTTATCACCCCCTACTTTCAGAGCAAACTCATAAGCACTATCCTTATTACTTTCTGCTCGGTAATCTCCCCCTATACGATAGGCTAAGACAGCATCTTTTTAGGTAACGATATTCCAGCAAAAAGGTATTCGTATCGGAGAAAAAGCAGAATTGACAAATCGAGAAATCCCTATACCTATCTGATGACGATAAGCAGGAGGAGCGCTAAGGCTATCTGTATGATTAAAAGACACATTGCTCTCTTGAGCGAGAGCAATGTAGTGAGAAAGTAAAAGAAAAATATTTTTCTCATCGGTTATTTTCTATCAAAGCGTTTGAATATCTTAGTTACTCTATCTTCAAAATCACTTACATAGTTTTCTGCTTTCTCTTTTGAACCATCGGAAAAGATAAAATAGATCACCCTTTATCATTTTTCTTCTTCATATTTTACATCAGCAATTTTTGGAATTTCCTTTCATAAGAACCGCCTTTGCATAAGTATTAATCTCCTCTACCCTAAGTTTCCTGTCGTTTCCTTTTTCTTCAAGACTCTTCACATCTATATTACCTACAATACGTAACTCTCCTTGAGTAGCAGTAAAGGCAATTTTATCAATAGCTTTTTCAAGACTGGATATATTTCCATAGTCAGAGGTTGTCAATTTGATATCCGCATGTAAGCCAGTGGTACAACCTTGTGGGGAAAAAAGGCAAAAAATCAAAGATAAAGTTTTCTGGATTCTGTCTGTTCCACTGGATAGTTGTTGTAAAAAGGATTCGTATATATACTTATGTGAGCCGATAGATGGCATAGTAAAAGTTTGTTTTCTTATCAAAAGTAACATTTTTACTGTTACTTCAAACACCTTTGTATTATCTACTGAAGCATAAGGTGAGCTGCTGTAGGAAGATACACTTTATCATTCCCATAAGTGGTTTCAGTATCCTCATATTGGTCTATCACGAGTTTACCATTGTTGGTAGTTGCTTGCTTGGTAGCAGGGAAAATAAAAGTAATATTCTCATTGTTAGCTGTCTTCTCCCAAAGTTCCCTATTCTTGTTCCAAGTATAAGTACCCTTAAGAGCTTGGTAGGCGAATTTTCCTTCTGTGTTCTTCTGAGGATCCCAATAGTCCTGAGATTCAAACTTTTCTCTAAAGTTCCCCAAGATTGAGTTTCCCCCTGATGGTCTCTCACGGTTTCTTTTAAATAGAAGATCATGAAAGAGTTAGCAAAACCGCCATCATTGAGGTTTTGCAGACAATTATAAAAATTGTCCATAGTACTGCGAACCACGGCTTTGGATTCCTCCGCTGTGTATTCTTTCTCGTCATCCTTTTTGGAACATGTGGCAAAAAGGAGTGCCCCTAAAAAGGCAATGGCAATGTTCTTTAGTTTCATTTAATAAGGTTTTTAGTTGGGTGCAGATACATATTTTTAATCAACCAATGAATTACTGTACTAATTAGCTAATTGGCTAAGGTGCTCATTGACTAACGAGTTTATTTCTCTGGCTACGCAGTAGTGCTTCCGTACCTTGTAGGGAAGGTCACCACTGGGGTAGTGTTATGCTCTATAGCATCGGCAAAAGTCTCTAATTCGTCCAAAAATAGCATTGGAAGGCTGTACTTCTGGGTATTCAAAGTAGATTTGCTTATGTTCGCCCTCAGCATTTTGGAGAATCATATCGTATTCATTGGGGTGCTCTGGAGCATCTTTCATGCGTACCACTTCTACCTTTTTCTCCAAAGAAATCTACCGAGATATAAGCATCTCTCTGGAAGAAACGGCTTTTGCGCATATTCTTCATGGAAATACGGCTGGCGGTAAGATTGGCCACGCACCCGTTTTTCAAACTCTATACGGGCATTGGTAATATCGGGTGACTTGCTAATGACAGCTACGCCACTGGCTTCTATATGCTTTACAGGCGAATGCACCACACTGAGTAGAACATCTATATCATGGATCATCAGGTCAAGCACTACGGAGACATCCGTACCACGTGGATTGAACTCGGCCAAGCGGTGTACTTCAATAAACATAGGGATTCTCTATGGAGGATTTTGCCACTAAGAAAGCAGGATTAAAGCGCTCCACATGCCCTACTTGTCCCTTGAGATGGTTGGCCTCCAATAGGCGATGAATCTCCTCAGCTTCTTCTACAGTACTGGTGATTGGCTTTTCTATAAAGATATGTCGCTTAGCTGCAATAGCCTTCTTGGCACACTCATAGTGAGAGAGGTTGGGGTTACAATATCCACCACCTCTACTGCCTCAATAAGCTTATCCATGTTATCAAAATAGGTATAGCCAAATTCGGCCACTACCTTCTGTGCTTGTTCTTGGTTAGGGATCATAGAAACCAACTAATTCGTATCTTTCGGACTGATTCAAAAAGTCTTAGATGTATTTTTCCTAGGTGTCCTGCGCCTAATACGCCTACTTTTTAGTTTATTTTTCATTTTTGTACAGCTTATTTTTAGTAATATTCATTTTTCAGCGAAATATTCACAGAAATCACGCATGGTATCGGTCATTTTCAGATCTTTGAGTAGCCTTATAGAACGTATCGGCCATGGTCTGGAATGTCTGATAGTAGAAAACATTCATCTCCTCCAGGGGCATATCCTTAGTCCATAGGTCTATACGAAGTGCCTCTTTGGTCTTGTGATCCCATACAGAGAGAAACATGGCCTTAGCCTCCTGGTGAGCGATACCTCCATCAGGGAGCCTCCCATGTGATGCGTTCAGGAATACGATTTTCATCCAATTCTACTTGCAATTTTATTTCAGAGTATGATTCATTTGTTATTTTTAGGTTTATAATTTGCTTTTTTAAAGAGTTCATCGTTGGAGACAGTGAGCAAGTCTCGCAAAGGGGTATTTTCAGGGAGCTTTTCCATATACTGTTCTACAATATTAAGACCTATATAGCGCCCTATTCCCCCAGGTGACTCGCTATCCAGCTCCAAATAGAACTTAGAGAAAGGGCTATGTCTATAAATCGGTTAAGTACTTTCTTATCAGTACTATAGAGCAGTTGATTTTCTACAAAGTAGCGCCATATCTGCGCCTCATTGGCCTCTGCCCATTGGTATTTCTCCTCGTTATACTTGAGCAAATCCTCTGAGGAGTAGTGGGGAGAAAGCGCTGGGCTAGGGTAGAGCTCCTTTTCCCTCATAGAGCATGGTATCCAAGAAAGTGGCATTGCGCGGAGGAGGGATAATAGCCTGTGCAAAGGCAAGAGCTACATCCGTAGGGAGATACTTTAGGTCTAACTCCTGAGCAATATAGCCATCTAAATCCACATAGAAACGGTGCTTGGCTCCCAAATAGTTATCTACTCCTATAAGCAATAAGCTATCGGCATAGATCACTCGAGAGGGATAATCCACATCGGAGATCAGGGTAACAACCTTAGGAGGGGTAAACTGGGGAAAATAATAGCTTGACATGATCACAAATACGCTCAATTTGTTCTTTCTGTTGGGAGAAATTGCCTATGGTTTTTGGCCGTCTCGGTAAAGAGTTCTCGCTCCAGCGTATCATGCTGCTTTTCTATCCACTGCTCATCGGAGGTAGTCTCTGGAAAGAAAAGCGGATATTTAGCCTTCAAACTAGGAAAATTCTCTGATGGCGTATTGATAGAATCCATTCGCAATACTTCCACTTTTTACTGAAGGAGGTACAACGGGGTACTTAGTTCTATTACAGCCAAGTATCAGTAATATAAGTACTAAAGGTAAGTATTTCAATCTCATGTTATTGGATAGTGAACAATGATTAGTGAATAGTGTTTTTCACTTTTCACTATTCACTTTTTCACTAATATAAGTGCAAAGGTAATAAAAATATCTTATCCTAGATAGATTATACAGACAAATTTGTATGGTAGAAAAATATTCCTCTGAGCAAAAGCCCTGTTTTTAACAGAAAATCACTACTTTTGTAGCTGATTATACAGCTATCATGAAAGCAACTTTTCGAAATACACCTTACAGTTCAAGCGCCCTGCGGAGTACCTCACGCGGGGTGCTGACTGAGAAAACCTACTTGGCTTCTTACCATAGAGCACAACGGACGATATGGCATAGGCGAATGTAGTCCGCTGCCTGGCCTAAGCATAGATGACTTGTCCGATTATGGGCGCAGCAAACTCCCTATGGACTTGCACTCATATCTCCTTAGGCAAAGAAGCCCTTTGGGAGCAGCTCAAGAGCTACCCCTCTATCCAGTTCAGGTGGAACAGGCTTTCCTTTCCTTAGAGGCTGCACAAGAAGAAGTACTTTTTCCCCTCTGCCTTTACCCAAGGAAAAGAGGCAATCCCTATCAATGGCCTTATATGGATGGGCGATAAGGACTATATGCAACAGCAAATACGAGAAAAACTCGCCCAAGGGTTCCACTGTATCAAGATGAAAAATTGGCACTATAGACTTTTGACACAGAATATCAATTGCTTAAGAACATTCGCCAAGAATACGATCCGTCAGATATAGAACTTAGGGTGGATGCCAATGGCGCTTTCTCTCCTCTTGAGGCCTTGGAAAAGCTCAAGCGATTGGCAGACTTACAGATACATTCCATAGAACAACCCATTCGCGCAGGGCAATACGAGCAGATGGCACGCCTCTGTGAGGCCTCTCCCCTACCCATCGCCTTGGACGAGGAACTCATAGGTATCACCTGCGAAAAACGAAAAGAGGAGATGCTCAAGATTATAAAACCTGCCTATATCATTCTAAAACCCTCACTTATAGGAGGCTACAAGGGCAGTGAAGAATGGATTACCCTAGCTCAGGAGCAAGGTGTGGGCTGGTGGATTACCTCTGCCCTTGAGGGAATGTAGGCCTTTCAGCCATAGCCCAATGGACTTATACGCTGAGAAATCCTATGCCACAAGGTCTAGGCACAGGCGAGTCTCTATACAAATAATTTTCCTAGCTCCTTGGAGGTAAAAATGGAGGTTTATAGGTGGATAAAAATAAAAATGTAATATATTTGCACCAAAAATACAAAAAGATGGAACAGGTTTATTTTTTTACCCTCTCAGCGCTCTTTCTCTTAGCCACTTTTGACCTTGTGGTAGGAGTTAGTAACGATGCGGTAAACTTCCTCAACTCAGCCTTTTAGCTCTAGAGCTGCACGCCTTCGTACCATTATGATCGTAGCGAGTATAGGTGTAGGGAATAGGGGCTATCTTCTCCAATGGGATGATGGAAATTGCCAAAAGGGGATCTTCAACCCTGAGATGTTTTACTTTGAGGAGGTGATGGTAATCTTTGCTGCGGTAATGCTAGCCGATATTCTCCTGTTGGACTTCTTCAACAATATAGGACTACCTACCTCCACTACTATATCTATCGTCTTTGAGCTTTTAGGAGCCTCGGTAGGGGTGGCTTTTGTCAAGGAACTCAAGGAAAAAGACTAGACTCCTACATGTGATTGATGGGGTTAGAGAATATATCAATACAGGCAAAGTGGGACAAGTGATTTCGGCCATCTTCGTCTCCGTCTTTATTGCCTTTGTCGTGGGATCTTTTTGTACAGTTTATCACTCGTATCATCTTCACTTTCAACTTTGAAAAAAAGGATGCGCTACTTTAGCGGCATTGTTGGAGGTATTGCCCTAACAGCTTTGAGCTATTTCCTTGTTATCAAAAGGATTAAGTGGCCTTTCCTTTATGCACAAAGAGCAGTTGGACTGGATAGACCAACATACAGGCCTACTTTTTAGGAATTTTTCTTTGTCCTCTTTTTTTTCTTCTTAGGGCAGCTGCTTTATTGGTGCAAGGTAGTATATGGCGCGTGGTGATTCTATCAGGTACCTTTGCCTTGGCCATGGCCTTTGCAGGTAACGACTTGGTCAACTTTATTGGAGTACCGGTAGCCGCTTGGGATTCCTTCCAGCTATGGGGAGGCAGCAGGGACACCTGTGCAGTCTATGACTATGGAAGCCCTTAGAGAAAATGTACAAACCCCTCAGTTCTTCCTTGTCATCGCAGGAGCACTGATGATACTCACCCTCTGGTTCTCCAGAAATCACTTCATGTGATGCAAACCGAAAGTGAAACTCTCCCAACAAGGAGGCGGTGAGGAGCGTTTCGAGGCCACAGGTCTCTCTCGTGGCATTGTTCGCTTTAGTGTATGGATTACCTCAATGGTGGAAGCTCTTATTCCTAAAGCGCACCTTGGCTTATATTGATAGTCGTTTCAAAAAAACCCGAAGAAGACCCTAATACCATGGATAAGCCTGCCTATGATGTAATCCGTGCAGCAATCAACTTGGTGGTCTCCAGTAGTCTTATTGCAGTGGGTACCTCCTTCAAGTTACCTCTTTCCACTACTTATGTAACTTTCATGGTGGCTATGGGTACCTCTCTCGCTGATAGAGCTTGGGGAAGAGAATCGGCTGTATTCCGCGTGGCTGGGGTGTTCAATGTCATTGGCGGCTGGTTCATGACCGCTGCGGCAGCCTTTGTTATGGGGCTTATCATCTCTATGATTCTTTTCTATGGGAGAATATACGGACTTATCACAATGATATTCCTTGTAGGTTACTTGGTTGTACGCAATGCCACAGCCTACCGCAGAAAACAACGTAAGGAAAAAAAGAAGCCCAAAAGAAACGCTTCAATAAGGAAGACCTTATCACTATCAGTGGCATTATGAAACTCAGCTCACAGAATATTGCTGGGGCTGTACAAACGATTGATGAGCTGTATCGTGAGGTTATTGATAACCTAGCAGTGAGAACCACAAGGGACTGAAAGGCTGTAGAAACGCGCCAAAGCTCTTACCTCCGACATAGAAGACCCTTAAAGAGTGATATTTACTACTTTATCCGCTCCATTGACGATAGTTCGGTAACCTCCAGTAAGTTCTATATCCTTATACTGGACTACCTACACAGCATGTCCAACTCTATCAGCTTTATTGCTGATACAAGTTATACTCATGTGGACAACAATCACAAGAAACTCAAATACAACCATATACGCAATCTCAAGACTATTTCCGAGAAGATGCAACAACAGTTCCAAAAGATTCTTGAGATCCTCAATGTATCGATGTATTCGAACTCTACCACTCAGCTGATCAAGGATGTGAGTGCTATCAAAGATGAGATTTCCGAGCTAATAGAGAAACAAATACGCGACATACGTACCTCCGAATCAGTCCTAAGAACACCAAACTCTATTTTTAGTTTGCTCTTGGAAACCCGCGTACTAATCCGCTCTATCATCAACCTAATGACCCTCTTTAAGAACTTTAAAGACCAGTACAAGGAGATTTAGAATAGTGATGGTGACCGATGACTAATCATTATATCGGCATATCAACCATTAAAAATGCTTACAGTTTTTGGCTGTAAGCACTTTTATTTCAGGATATACCAGTTCTTATTCTCTTAAGGTATTGCTGCTATTCTATCTGCATAGTGCCTCCAACCCTTTGCTTTTTATAAGCATCTACACTTGTCTGAGGAACATAAATACGTAAAAGCATCAGAGAGTCTTTCCCAATGACACCCTTCTCCATCAGAATTTCCTTTACAATAACTAAATATAATAAATTCATTATCAGGAATATTAGGAGGGGTAGTTGGTTTTACTGTTACAGAAGTTAAAGCAATACAATCATCAAAAGCACTCATTCCTATATTTGTGACTTGATAAGGAATAACAATAGAGACTATGGATTTTGCAACCACTAAAAGCACTTTCTCCTATACTTGTTAAAGTATCAGGAAATGTCACATAAGTTAAAGCCGTACAACCCATAAAAGCCTCCTCTGCTATCTCTGTTAAACCCTTGGAAAGAGTTACAGATGTCAAATGTTTACAGAAACCGAAAGCCCCTATACTTACATTTCCTTCGGGGAATAGTAATAGATGTTAAAAGCTGTACTTTGAAAAGCATCTTTTTCCTATACTTACAACTCCACTAGGAATTGTGATGGCTGGCAAAGTTGAACAATAAGCGAAGGCTCCTTCTCCTATACTTATAATCCCTTTGGGGAATAACAACAGAAGTGAGAGCCGTACAACCCAAAAATGTATTATTTTCTATACTTGTGAGGCCTTTTTGACAAAGTAACAGAAGTCAAAAGCAATACAATTTGAAAAAGCAAGTTCCCTATATTTTTAACGCTATCAGGCAAGACAAGGGTACTTAACTTAGTTTCTTCAAAAGCATTCTTGCCTATATAAAGTAAGGCCATTAGAAATTAATACTCTTAAGGTTTTTACAGAAAGCAAACGCCTCTTGGTCTATATGGAAAAAAACCTTCTGGAAGGGTTACTTCTTCTAAGCTCTCCAATGACTGAATGTTTCCTGAGAGAATTTTAGTTACCCCCTTAGGAAGTGTAATCTTCTTTATCTTTCCACAATAAGAAAAAAAGCATGCTCTCTATGCTGATTACTCCTTCTGGAAATAATAGCCCTTCTTCACCACTGGTTGGAATTGATTTATTGGCAGAAGCAAAGAAGTCTCCTATATATTTTTCTTGAGTAATAGAGGCTGGTCTTGTAACGGAGGTTAGTTCTGTACAGTCTTGAAAGGCCTTATCGCCTATAGAGGTCAGTGTCGTTGGCAAGACTATTTTTAATGATTTTTTTGTTGCCTTTAAAAGCCTCTTGGCCAATTGTAGTAATTTTATTAAGCACTTTATCCTTAGAAAGGTCAATGCTTGTTGCTGCTTCATCTTTCCAGTAGAAAGTGTTTTTCCATCTTCACTTAGCGTGTAAGAGGTTGTAGGAATAGTCTGTATTTCTTGTTTCAAAGGAGGGGTGGAAGGGGCTTTTCCTTTTGAGACGTATCCTCATTCTTGTTACAGTTTACCATAAATACTCCTAATATCAATGGTAGTGATAAAGCTAAATTTCATATGTTTATTTTATAGAATTAATCACACAAAAATACGAATAATATTTTATTTTTAAGTTTTTTAACCTTAAATTTTAATATCCCAGTCTTTTTAATGGATGACCTCTATATACCAAACAAGATAGTTCCTTGTAGAGACAAAATTTATTGCCTCTTAGAAAATTGGGGCATTCTATCACAAGCAGCATTAACTAAAAAGTGCTTACAGCCAAAAAAACTGTAAGCACTCTTCTCTAATAGTTGATAATCGACAATTAACAATTGGCAATTAACAATTAATTAGAATCCTAATTCTTTCTTTACATCATTGAAAAAGGTCCTTGCCATCGGCTACGATAACACCTGCACCAGTGGCTGAATCAATACATATTGGAAACCTTGTGCTTTGGCTACTTTTTCTACAGCCTTTTAGCTTTCTCCATAATAGGCTCTATGAGGGGCTTGGCTTTTCTTTTGGTACTCCTCAGCAGCTGTCTGTTGTGCTTGGCGGATGTTATTTTGCATGGTTTCCAAAGCACGTTGTTCTTTTTTCAAGTTCTGCTTGTTTTTCTTTAAGTTGTGCTTCGGTAAGGGCATTTACCTTTTGCTGGAAAAACCTCCAATTTTTTTCTGGTATTCCTTAATAGAGGCCTGAATGTCATTGGTGTAGGATTGTTCTACTTTTTGCAACTCTGCTTGTGCCTTTTTCATCTCAGGCATTTCTTTTGAGGAGCTTTTGAGAATCAATATGCGCTATCTTTGCTTGCGCCATAGCTACAGTTGTACCACCCAAGATAAAGGCTGCTGTAATTACCCAATTTCTAATTTTTTTCTTATCATTTTTATATATTTAAAAATAGTTCTTAGTTCTTAGTGATTAGTTGTCAGTGGTTAGTGATTAGTGATTAGTTGTCAGTGGTTAGTGGTTAGTAGACTTATAAGTAGTACTTTTTGATTTTTCACTATTCTCTATTGATTTTTCACTATTCACTTTTCCCTTAATTATCTTGTTCTTTCATTTCTTACTTTTCGTGCTTTAGTCTTCTTCTCCGTCTTTTGCTTTTTCTTCCTTTATTTTTCTTGTTTTCGTTGTTTTTTTGGTTTTGTAGTCACCAAGATTTTTCCTTCAGTAGGGTGCTGATCTCCTTATTTCGGTCTTCGGCATTGTCCTTACGCTTAAGTAGTCGGAGAACTACCTTAGTAATATCATTCTTCTCATCGGCATGATAGCAGCAGCATCTTCGGAAGTGAGTATATAGTCGAACTTACGAGTCTTGGCAATCTCCTGAGTGATGTTGAACACCTGATCCTGTATGGGGCTGCACCAAGCGCCAACGTTGGGTGATATAGTCGCCCGTTTCGGCACCAAAAACGTTTTTTTGCTTATAGTCTTCAAGGTTCTGGGTGAGTACCTGTATTTCCTCTTCCTTATCCTTGATTGTTTCAGGAGTGAGCAGCGGTTTTTCTGCTTCGAGTTTCTCCGACGGGTATTGATTTCAGCTTGCTTCTGTGCAATCTCTTGTTCCCCATTGGGCTACTTTCTGTGCCAATTGCTCACTGGCTACCTTGTATTCGTCCATATTCGCCAAGATATAATTCATATCCACATAGGCAATTCAGGTCGCTTTCTGCGCCAAGAGCGGCTGCAAGAAAGAGAGGAAGAACAGAGAGATAGAGAAAACTTTTATATTCATGATTTGGATATATAAAATATCGTGCCAAAATTAGAATTTTTTTCCCGAATAAAGATGATTTAAGTATTATTTATGCTTTTTGTGATGTTTTTTTAAATCTTTTCACTACTCATTATTAAGGACATTCCCAAGGAAGATCCTCTACAGCAGAGAGCCATCTCAGGTCGGTATTCGTAGTGCCACCACTCGGAATAAATGGATTTGAAATTGTATTTGTCCATCACCTCCTTCAGTAACTTACGATTGTCCAATACTTCCTTAGGTAGCTGGGTATATGTATGGTGCGCGCGGGGTGAAAAAAAGTATCAAAAGGGGTACCCATATCCAGTTCCTTGCCAGTGGCCAGATCCACCAATGTCGGATCCACCGCCGCTCCCCTATTGTGTTTGGAGCCTTTGGCAGGGTTGGCCACATAGTGGGTACCTGGGAGGATCTTCCACATCTTTTTCTGTACCGAAAGCGGACGATAGCAGTCAAATAGCTTGAGGGAGTAGCCGCGCTTTTACAAACTCTTTTTGAGCAGCTACCAAGGCCTCGGCGGTCGCCTTTCTTAGGTAACATTGTGGGCAGTCATATACAGCTTGTTTTAAGAAATTGTCCGCCGTGGCATATTTTTATATCCAAGATAATATCGCTTGAGAGGGTTTGTATATTGACAAATTCTTTCCTAAAGGCACGGCGCTGGTTCCATGTATGTAGTTCCTTTGGGGTCATGTGAGCGGGAGGTTCTCCCTCGGTCATCTGTGCATTTACAGCTAAGCTTCCCCACAGAAATATAAGCCCATAATATATCCGAAACATTCTTTTTCTTACTTTTCCCATAATTAGTTAGGCATTCTCAGCCATTTGATTAGTTCCTTATACGAAGGTTTTCTTCCCATAGGAGAGAATTCCTATGCGATAGATACGAGCAGAGACCCATATAGCCAAGAAGAAAAAAGCCATAGAGCAGTGCTAGAGAAAGGATAATCTCTCCCATGACACCCCCGAAGAGAATGCGCATGAGCATCACCACTGAAGAGGTTAGTGGAATATAAGAGAAAAATCACAGATACAACACCGTGAGGGATCTTCAATTACAGTAAAAACCCTATGTAAATGGCCAAGATCAGCGGAAGCAGTACAGGAAAAGAGAAACTGTTGGGTATCGGTTTCACTATCCACAGCTGCTCCTATGGTTGCATAGAAAGCACTATAGGAGATATCCACCTATGAAAAATAGGAAAAAGGATATCAATAGTTTAGCCAAAAGGCAGGCTGTTAATTTCGCTTATGATATGAGTCAAAAGATGAGGATCGGCTGTAGGAGCAACCTGAGTGGCCGTAGGCGAAGAGAGAAAGGAAAGGAGAAAGCCTGCAATCACCACCCAGATAACAAACTGGGTTAGTCCCACCAGTGAGGGTGCCTATGATCTTACCCAAGGTAGGATACTTGGCCTTACCGAGGAGACAATCACCTCTACAATACGATTGACTTTTTCCCTCTATGACACTACGCATGACCATATTGCCATAGACTACAATAAACATCATCAGCAGATAACCCGCAGTACCTCCAAAGGCGAGCTTGAGCCAACCCATGGTCTGGGGAACTTTCATCTCCAGAGAAGTTAGCCAACGCGATAGAGACCCGCTGCTGTGCCTCATCGATCTGAGAAGGGGTGATAGAGGCTGCCTCTAGGTTATGACGGAAGAGCCCTTTTTCGAGCTTTCCTTGCAGGCTCTCTACAAAGGTAACACTGGGGGATTCTTCACTAAAAACTGGAACTGAGCGGCCTGCTTATCTATATAGAGCAGTCCATAGGAATTTTTCAGCGCGCGCGGTCTGCTTGAGCTGCTCCAAATCGCCCTGCTTGTGATAGCTTACCGAGAGGTTGGGACTCTTTTGGAAAATCTCTTGGAAATACCCACTTTCGTCTAAGACCTCTATATGTCGCTGAGTGCTATTGTTCAACTGGGTGAGGTAGCCTATCAGTAGGGACAAGGCTACCACTGCCAATGGACTAAGGAAGGTCATTAGCAGAAAAGACTTATTGCGTATCCTTGTGAGGTATTCGCGAATGATGATAAGGCGTAATTGTTTCATAACTCGTGCAAAGTTACAACTTTATCGGCAATTATACAAACGGTTTGCGACAAATAATCATGAGTTTATTTCCTATTCCTCCAAGGGTGAAGAACAAATAACGATTCCCCCTTCGGCTATGGGAAAAGCGCTCGCGTATCTCGGCCACTTTCATCGGAAAATTGCGCACAGTGATATTGGCCTGATCTCATCTTGCCGCTCTTGAGGAATTTTTCGGTCATAGGGGAGCATTTCGTCAATGAGAAAGACCCGCCACGGGAAGTCTGGAATATAGCCCTCTCCCAAAAAGCAATTGGGAGTCCTTGTTCAGATAAACCAGCCCATAAGCGCGTGCTATAGGAAAAAGTCCTTTCCCCCTTGAGCAAAGCAGCATTGGGTTCATAAAGGTAGCGACAGAGATAGCCGCGAGTCATAGGGATATCCTCACTACCTGTTTCAGAGGGAAAAGAAACTGAAAAATATCGGTACGGGTAGGCAACATATTGACCGTCTTGATCTGTACCTCTCCAGTAAGTGGCTTCTTTTTAGTAGGAAAAAGTAGTTCCTTGACCTCTGCTTCCACTGCTACGATATGTACCTCATGCGTTTGGGGTAGCTGGGTGAGCGCACGGCTAATATCCAGCATAGGAGATGCCTTGAGCAAAATCATATCCGTATATTGCCAAAGAAAAGTCAAGGCTATGGGGCACATCGGGGGTGCAGTCCTCCAAGAAATAGACCTTTTGCTTGTGGCTGTCACGGCGGGCAGGGGTCTAGGTAAAATCGTATCATAGTGCTTTCCCTCGCGAGCTAAGTAGGCATAAGAGTCCTCCGCCACACAATGTATATCAGCTTCTAATACAGCAAAGTTATGTGCTACTATCTCCGAGAGTCCCTCCTGTAATTCACAGTGAGTTACCTCTTGGCAACGCTGGGCAAAAAAATAATCATCAATCCCGAAACCGCCAGTAGCATCCAATAGGGTACCCTCCCTACTAGTGATGCCTTATAGCGTGCCGTGGCCTCGGAAGAGGCTTGCTCCAAAGAAAGCTTTTCAGGGAAAATAAATCCCTCAGTCGCTTGCCATAAAGGCAATTTGTCATTGGCCTTCTGCCTACCCAATAGCTGTTGGGCGAGTTCGCTGGAGGTTACTCCCTCAAAGGGTGATTTCTTCAGGGCAAATTGAGCAGGGTCATCTTGCTTATGTGCGTGCAAATAAGCCTGTATTTCAGCGGTTAACAATCGGTGATTTAGCATGTTATATATCAAAAAGTACTTCATAATCCATTTCATTAAGACGCAATAAATTGCGTCTCTACGAGAAGACTACGCTCATCAGGAGTTGTCTTGGCCAGCGCATGCGTAGAGACGCAATTATTGCGTCTTAGAAAGATAAAGAATAATCTTTTAACCATTGATTCGCATCGGTATTATATCTTAGCGGTGAGTAACTGAATGAGTTTGTTCTTAGAAAACAGCCTTGAGGATTACCTTAAGCACCGTATAGGCAGGAATGGCTATGACCATACCTACTATCCCGAAGAGGGTTCCGCTAATAAGAGTAACAATAAATATCTCCAACGGACTGGACTTCATAGAGTTAGAGAATATAATAGGCTGACTAAAGACATTATCTATGAATTGAGTAATGAAAAAGCCCAATAATACATAAATAGTCTTAGGCAGGATCACACTTTGCAGATCGGCATCCATAAAATTGGATATGGTCAACACTGAAATTACTACCGCTCCTATCATAGGGCCCTACATAAGGAATTATATTGAGCAAAGCACAGAGAAAAGCAATGATCAGAGCATCCTTTACACCAAAAATAAGCAATACAATGGTGAGCAGGATAAAGACAACGCTCAGTTGTAGGAACAAGCCTAAGAAATAACGAGAAAGCAGGCGCTTGATATCCTCTATGGTCTTTCTCACTTGTGGCAAGCGCTCACGCTTTACCAAACTCAGAAAGCTATTAATGATAGCTGTACCATCTTTCATAAAAGAAAAAGGCTATAAAAAGCACTGAGAAAAAGCCCCACCCCTATATTGCTAATAACATCTATGAAACCATTGAGGGACAGTGGAAACATCCTGCATATTGAGTAACTCCGGAATATCAGCCAACTGAGATTCCAACCTCCCCATACCTAAGGAAAGAAGCAAATTATCCAAGAAACGATGGATACTACTCATTCAAGGCTTTGAAATCAATAGATGCCAAGTTCTTTCCTTGAGAGATCAGCATGGGTACAAAAGGCTGATAAGGCCTGCAAATGCCCCTAAGATAACCACGATAACCGTAATAGTCGCCCTAGTATTCCTGAACTTAAGGCGTTTTCTTTTAGAAATTTTATCATAGGCCTACCTATAGGGCTAATATGGCGCCAGAACAATATATATGATAATGTTCTGTAGCTTATATAGGCCTCAAAACCAGTAGGACAATACCTACTATAATCCCCACTGCCTTGAGGATTCCTTGTGCTATAGTGTTTGAATTCATTTTTCAAAAATAAAAAGTAAAAAGTAATAACGAATCAGTTCATCTGTCTGACAGTTGACTCATTGTCATTCTGTCATTTCCGTTAAGATCCTTTCTTAGTTCGGTGTAAAACCTTTCTGCTGGAGCATTTGGCACATCGGATCACCTAAATATTGGTTGATCTCAAAGAACAACCTCCCTGTGGAGCAAGGTTGTGGGTAGCTATAGTTGCTATTTTTGTCATAGAATAACAAGGGATTGTCATCGGGGACAAAAAGCGCTAAGGCGGGTTCATGTTCAGCACATTAGAGTGTATCTCTCGCTTCTTGCTCGCGCACATAAGGAGGGTTGGAGACGATGATATCAAAGTAAGCTGCTAAAGTCCCCCACCCTGTAGTATGTCCTGCTGTATAAGCTCTATGACGGCTTTGTTACGCTTGGCATTGGTACGGGCTACCTGTAGGGCTTCCCCGCTTATGTCCATAACTGTTACCTTGGCACGGGGCAGATGCTTCTTCAGCGCAATAGCGATAGCCCCACTACCTGTACCTATATCCAAGATACGCAGATTTTCTTGTCTGGCATAAGTGGTAAGAATCCAATCCACCAGCTCCTCGGTCTCTTGGCGAGGAATCAACACGCGCTCATCTACATAGAGGTCTAAACCGAAGAAAGAGGCTTTCTGATAGATATATTGTGCATAGGAATATTACGCGCAAGCTGCTCACATACGGCCTTGAGTTCAAGGGTTTTCTCATGAGGAATCTCTTGATCATTGTGCATCATGGCCGTGATGGCACTCACCCCTAAGGTCTCTTCTAGTATGATACGTAATAACCCTTTCCCTGCTCGGGCAAATCATAGTTGAAATCTCCCTGATGAAGGTCGCCCTAAAGTTGCCTATAGTCATTTCTTTGTTTTTTGCTTTAGCGAAAATATCACGGATAAGCTCCCTGAGAGGTATCAAAATCCACCTTATAGGTCAGTCCCACCCCTTGAGATAGTCTATTTTGTCCATAAGATACTGCTGGAGTTCGTCTCTCTCGGTTAAAGATCTTAGCACTCAATCGGCCGTCCTTGGTCAAGAGGAATTGAGTTCAAAGTCCCCTGCTACAGCCGTTTGGGTAACCCCTCCACGGGAACTCTGATTTACCATTGAAGAAGATCCTATCGGTTACTTGAGTGGATACGGCATTCCCAAGCGGTCGGAGCTATTAGATGCCCTATTGGGGGTAGCTGTACCACTCTCATAGCTTACCCCTAAGTTCAGTTTTGCTCATCATCACTGGAGAGCAATTGGTTAAAAAGATCCCCTGCGGCTGTCTCCAGTACGTTATAAGAGAGCATCTTTTCCCCAGCAGTAGCGTCGCTCAAAAAGCCACCCTGTGCCAGTAGGGAGAAGGCCTGGAGCTGTTTCTTATCATTATCCTCCAAGTGGTAGTTCAATTCGGAAACCAAGCTCGGACTACTATCGGGGAACTTGATATCAAAGACCGTCTGAGGATGCGCCAAGTCTCCTGTAAGTTGATAAGCACTTGGGTCTGTATCTTTCGGTTGAGGTTGGACTCCAAGAGCGTAGAGGGATTCACATAGAGGTTATAAGCCGCCCTGAGGTTCTGCAAGGTAGCCCCCATAGGATCTCCGTTCCAAGAGATAGAGCCGTTAGGCAACACCTTGAATTTCTATCTATCAGTCCTTCATACTTAAAGTTGTATTCGCCAGAGGGTGATAAAGTCCCCCACATTGAATTTTCCTGTAGTGTTAATCTCCAACAATAAGGTACCAGCTCCACGTCCTATGAGGCTAGAGTTGTTTTTAGGATCCACAATGATCTCCACCTCGGCCGTAGGGAAGCACATCTACCTCAAAGTTCATTTCAAGCCCCTGATAAGTCTTGGTTATCAAACTGTTTTTGCGTTGTTTTTCCTTAGAAATAAAGGTGATAAAGGAATCATCGCCCACGGTCTGGGTATCACTCAGCGGGATTTTTAAACTTCGTCCCCTCTCCTGTTACAGCTTTGACCCCTATGGTAAGGTCATCTAACGCCCCCTTGATACTGGCTTTTCTCATAATAAATCCCGTACCATAGAAGAGGTCATTATCCTTAGGCCCCTGTATTGAGTGCTAAGAAGCGCTTGCCTTTTGGTATCAAAAATAAAAGATCTATGTACCAGTCCGATAGACTACGATAACCCGCTCCTCCACTGAGATAGACCTTTGTCTTGTAAGCCGTATCGGTAAGAGGAGTTTTTCCTTTGATGGTAAATCGGTTATCTTTCAGTCCTATATGCAACACATCGTCGGCTTCAGCTCTATATTTAGGTAAAGGCACCCCCATACCTGCTTTGGACACGGCAAAATCGCCTTCTATCTGGGGTTTGGTCAAAAGGCCTGTTACCTTGACCTGTCCTGTCAGTGCTCCATGTAGGTTAGAGAGTATATCCTGAGTAAAAAGGTGCAAAAAGGCGCTAAGTTCAGTTCGTGATATAGCTCTGTAAGTCTAGATATGTTTTGTTATCCTTGAGAAAGATTTTCCCACAGAGTTGAAGCCCTTCCCTAAGAGGTTGAAGAACTCCAAACTAGCCTTTGAAGGAAGAAAGATCCTCATCGCCTATGATACTGGCCTGCAAATCCCCTAAGTCGTATTTGTTCAAAAACCAATTGCTTAAGGCTTAAATCAGCTGTAGGATAGTACTTTCTTCTGTTGCACTAAGGACAAATGGCCATTAAGCTGTCCTCCCTACACTTAGGTTGTTCATAGTGGGAATAATTTTATCAATATCCACCTTGTCAAAGACCAAATGTAAGTCTTTGTAGTTGTTTTCTTAGCCATTCTTCCATTAACAGAGATGGATTCTTCTCCATGGCGGAGGGAAATAGGACGTATCTGTAACGAATCCATCTTGCGGTTAATCACCACTTTGTTCTCCCTATCCTTATCAATCTTCCACTCATTACCCTTTAAAGAGAATATATGAAGAAGGCTTAATGCCCACTTCCGACTCACGCCTTGGGTTAATGGTATGGTAGAACCCTAAGGTTATAATCATCCTCGGAGTTACGCCCTCCCTTGAACTCTGTCTGGAAAAAGAGCGTATTATTCACGGAAGTGTTGACCATATTGAACTCCTCATCTTGTAATAGGGTTCTGGACGCTGGATATTTGCACCAGCGACCCTATAAGTAGGGTTCTTCTTATCATACTCCAGATTGACTCCACGCAGCGAATAGTCTGAGATATTGATATAGGGCGAACGGAAATTGAGCTTAAAATCATGTTCGTCCCCTACCACTTTCTCGAATAAAGGTATTTGGAGCAAAAAGAGAGTTCTGGTAAGAATAGTTCGATAATCTTGTTGTAGATCTTAAAATCAAAAAGTCAAGTACTGTCCTTGCATCACCTTGAAAGGCTTATAGTTTTCAAATCCATAAGCAAGGGTATTGACCAAGACCTGACCTATTTGGGCAAACTTGAACTCACCCTGTATCTTACCCGAAATAATATCGGTAGACTCTAGAGTAATGGTACGCAGGCTGGTAGTGTCCTTCTGTATATTGATGGCAAAAATCGGCAAAGTTGTAGGTTTGGTCATTCTTTTGGTAAGATGCATTCTTGAGCAGTACTCGCCCCACCATATTATCTAAACTATTACCTGTGATATCTAGGGTCTATTCCCTTCACTTTGGCAATAGAGTCTTTTTGTACAAATCCCAAAAGCCTTGAGGTCTATATACTTCATCTCTCCTGAGAGTGTATAATTGGAGCGCTGAGAAGAAGTACATATCGGCCATGCCCTTGAAATTCATCTGAGGTTATCGTCGCCTCATGGAAGCGGTTGCCCTAATTTTCTTTTTGGAAATATTCTGCATCGAGCTTTTATATCCTTGTATAGATAGTTATTATAGAGAGCTGAATGTACCTGTCCATGCAAGGAAAGTTTATCCAACTTATTAAAATCCAACCCTTTACCCACAAATTGCAGACTTGCCGAAATATCCCCTAGGTCTGTGATTTTAAAGAGTTCACCCACCTTCAGCTGGTAGGTATCCAGCTTGCCCTTTGTAAGTTGCCTCGCTGGGTCTTTTCAGGTTATAGAATGAACCACTGAGGATAAAGTCGCCCCTGATGGGTAAAAGACATCGGCATCTATAAGCAAATCACGGTAGTGAGTAGGCCAGTTCCGCCTGCCCTCAAAGAGTCCAAAGTAGCGCAAATCCTCTGGGAGGCTCTCCCTAATACCTTGGGCATGAGTGCGGCAATATCCCCATAGGAGGAAGAAAAGTGCGGGAAATTCTCAAAAGACAAAGTCTTTTTCAGGAGAAAAAGCATTCTTAAGTAATATTCCTTCTCCTCTATAGCCGTACTCTCATGGTACAGATGTATATCCTTGATAGAAAGATTATTAAGTGTCTCGAAAGCTCTCCTTCGGCCTCTAGGGTCTTTTCCATGGCAAAACCATTATAGAATCCATTGAGGGTCATTGGTACTAATAAGCGAGTTTCTCAGGGTCGCCTTGAGCGTTACTTTTGTTCAGAAAAATCGGCATAATCTTCCCTCATAGGGAGCAAAACTTAAGTCGGCATCTATGGTAGAAAAAGGGTGTCTTAAGCAGTGTTTTATCTATAGAGATCAGTGTATCGGCATAGTGGAAATTAGTAGAAAAATCATCTACTTTGAGATGCTTGCCATAGAGCAGTGAGCCGTGCTCATCTGGCAGCTTGACATCGGAATCCACAATCTCGAAATCAGAGATCCGTCCGGCAATCCCTCTACCTCCACCAGTACAGGACTTTCGCCTGCAATGGTATTAAAATCACACACGGAAGTAACCATTCTTGAGCTTTATAGTATTGGCTCGCATGATAAAAAGGCTCTTTACTCGGGCGGCTCTCCAGAATCAAAACGAGAGACAAACACGTCCAAGTTGGACAAGGTATCCCCTTATAGGTCTTCATATCCATCATAAGTCCGTCGGCCTCTATATTGGAGAAGATAAGATTGCCGTTCATCACCGCCTTGAGATCCAGCAAAGGGTACGTATCTCATGCGCTGCAATAAGGGTGTCCTGATGGTGATCACGGATAAGCACTCGTCCAATCCCACCATACCGCGTAAGGCTTATAGATACACGTTCCACCTGAATATCTACCTTGTAATCCCTCATTGATACGCTGCATTACCCAAGCGCTAACTTAGTCGTACCGCAGGTAACATCAGTAGTAAAAGTGTGAATATCAGTATATAAATAAAAGTCTTGAGAACTATCTTGACTATACGAAAGATTTTGTATGCCACCTTTTGCTCTTTTTGTCTTCTCCCTCTGGCAAGAAGATAGTACGAAATTCGGCACAAAAGTACAACAAAAATGATTCGTTTGTCTTTCAAAAAGATAACAATTAGCTTTTTCGATTTTTAGTTTTTGAATTAGTATAACTCAAAACTAAAAACTTTTCACTACCTTTGCCTTTCTTGAAAACAAGCCTCTCTTATGCGTACAGATATACCTTATATATTAGCTATAGAATCCTCTTGCGATGACACCTTCGGCAGCGGTGATGCAAGGCGATAAAGTCCTCTCAATGTCATTGCCAGCCAAAAGATACACGAGGAATATGGCGGAGTAGTGCCTGAGTTGGCCTCCCGTGCCCACCAGCAGAACATCATCTCCCGTGGTACATCAGGCCTTGCAGCGCGCAGGAGTGGCTAGGAACAACCTCGGCCATCGGCTTTTACCTGTGGGCCAGGGCTACAAGGCTCCCTACTGGTGGGCGTATCTTTCGCGCTAAGTCCTTGGCACTCTTTGGGGATTCCTCTAGTGGAAGTCAATCACTTGCAGGGGCATATCCTCTCCCACTTTATTGACGAAGGCCAGAGCAAACCCTCCTTCCCTTTTTGGCGATGACCATAAGCGGCGGACATACCCAAATCCTTCGTGTGAATGATTACTTTTCTATGGAAGTGCTAGGGGAAACCCAAGATGATGCCACAGGAGAGGCCTTTGACAAGACAGCCAAGCTATTAGGACTCCCCTACCCAGGAGGCCCACTCATTGACCAATATGCCCAGCAGGGTAATCCACATGCCTTCCCTTCCTATTCCAAAGGTAGAGGGGCTGAACTTTAGTTTCTCAGGACTGAAAAACGGCGGTGCTCTATTTTATCCAAAAACAGGAAAAGGACGATCCCAATTTTGTCCCAACGCACATGGCCGACATCTGTGCCTCGGTACAATATACCATTATTGAAATCCTTATGCGCAAGCTCAAGAAGGCTGTAACCGAGACAGGTATCCGCCAAGTGGCCATAGGTGGTGGCGTATGTGCCAACTCTGGTCTGAGGAAAAACGCTCCAGCAATACGCTCAAAAATACCACTGGGAGGTCTTCCTCCCCAGTTCCAATACTGTACCGACAATGCCGCATGATCGGTATTGCCGCCTATTTCAAATATTTACAAAAAGACTTTGCCGATATGCACGTAACGGCACAAGCCAGATACAGTTTTAGTGACTAATGACAAGTGACCAATCGCTAACAACTAAAAACTAACAACTAACAACTAAAAGATGAACATCGCTATTGTTTGTTATTCCACTTTTGGTGGAAGTGGGTGGTTGCCACTGAGTTGGGGGTCGCCCTTGCCCCAAAAAGGCTATCAGATACACTTTATTACCTACGGACAGCCTGTAAGGCTCTCTGCTTTCCATAAGAATATCCACTTACATCAGGTGTATGTGGAGGAATACCCTTGTTCCGCTATCAGCCCCTACGAACTGGCACTCTCAAGCAAGATGGTGGAGGTAGTAAGGAGTACAATATAGATATTATCCACGCCCACTACGCCATTCCTCATGCTTATACAGCCTACATGGCCAAGCAAATCCTAGAAAAAGAAGGCTTGGACGTGAAGATTATCACCACCCTGCACGGCACCGATATTACCCTGGTGGGTAACCACCCTTATTACAAGACGGCCGTCAATTTCAGCATCAATGCCTCCGATGCCGTAACGGCTGTCTCCCATAGCCTAAGGGAGATGACCTACGAACTCTTTGATGTGCAGAAACATATCAATGTTATTCCCAATTTTATCAATATAGAAAAAGAAAAAAAGCAGCACCCAAAGACCTGCCACCGAGCCATGCTGGCCAACCCCGACGAGGTAATCCTAACCCATGTGAGCAACTTCCGCAAGGTCAAAAGAGCCTGCGATGTGGTGCGCGTCTTCCACAAAGTACTTCAGCACAAGAAAGCACGACTGATCGTGGCTGGCGATGGCCCTGATAGAGAAAACGCCCAAGCCCTCGCCCACGACTTGGAAATACAGAACTATGTCAATTTCCTAGGTAACTACTTAGATGTCAATGATATTCTCTGTTCTAGCGACCTATTCCTGCTCCCTTCGGAGTCCGAGAGCTTTGGCCCTAGCTGCCCTGAGGCCATGGCCGAGGGTGTACCTGTTATCTCCAGCAATGCAGGGGGTATTCCTGAGAGTGAATAAGCAGGGCATATCAGGCTTCCTCAGCCCTGTGGGGCGATATAGAGGACATGGCTCGCAATGCCCTTGTGATTCTACGCGATAAGGAAACCCTTGCCAAGTTTAAGGCACAAGCCTTTGCAGAGGTTTCTCTTTGACGAAGCGAAGATCATACCTATGTACGAGGCCATCTATAAAATTAGTGATGAGTGAATAGCAAAAAAGATTAAAAACGTTAAATAAAGTCTTTTTTCCATGTATTTTTTTATCCTTATCTTGTGATAGTGTAATATTAATCACAAAACATATTCTTATGACAGGTATCGAAATACAACAAGCCTCAAGCACTTTTTGTGAAGATATGAAAAAGCAATTTAACTGGTTTTCGCTTTTTGTAGTATCCTCAGTTGTGCGGATAGTACCATCATAGCAAAAAGTCATGCTGTCGATTTAGATTTAGGAACAGCCAACAATGTAGCACCTTTCTTTTGGTGTTATATAGACCAAGTAAAGCAAGTAGTTGCCTCCTGTGCCGCGGCAGGGGTTACTGAAACCCACAGCCTTCTTATAGAAACCAACAAAAAGTACTTTTTGTCGCTGGAATTTCCAACAAAGGAAAAATTCTATTGTGATCGTCTTAGAAAGAGACAAAGCCAATAGGTATTGCTAGAGCGCTCATAGAAGTAAGCCGTCCGCTTACTACAATATTAGACGAACAACTTGCCTAAAAGATCTTACAAAAATAGTTTTAGAGTCCCTATTCAGATGGAGAATAGGTACTCTTTATTTTTAATTACACTCCTACATTGCATTAACCTCCGACTGCCATTACAAAAAAAGATTTAATTGTGTGGTTTTAAAATTTCGTATCTTTGTCCCATAAAATACTAAATATAAATTTTAATGAAATCACTAAAACTAACACTCTCTGTATTAGCAGTTACAGCACTTGTAAGCTGTAATGGTGGCTCAGGAAATGGACAAAAACAACACCTCGATAGTGCCACAACTTCCAACACAACAACTGAAGCTCCTGCCGCAACCCCTGCTGCACCTGCTGAAACACCCGCTGCTGCTACAGGCGGTGCCAATGTAGATTTAAGCAATAGGAATAGGCCCTGTAAAAACAGTGAACCCCTCCCTTGCAGCTACTCCTGATCAAGCCCTTGCTGAAAAAGGTAAAGAACTCTTCAAGATCAACTGTACTGCTTGCCACAAACCTACTAAGAAGTTCATAGGCCCTGCCCCTAAAGGTATTTTGGAAAGACGTGCCCTGAATGGGTAATGAATATGATCCTTAATCCAGAAGGTATGATTGCTGAAGACCCTATCGCTAAGCAACTCTTAGCAGAGGCCAACGGAGCTCCTATGGCGAACCAACACCTCACTGAGGAACAAGCCAGAGCTATCCTAGAGTACTTCCGTACAATAGAATAGCACTTTCCCAAAGGACTGCTTAAGCAGTCCTTTTGACTATCCCCTTAGGATATAAATATTTTTAAATAAATTGTTTTTATGAAGACAAGCAAATTGTTATCTTTGGCAGTTGTTGGTGCTTTTTCTTGCCAGTTGTGGAAATGGCAACAATAGCAATGGTAATAAGTCTGGGGCTATGGGAGCTTCAGATGCTGCCTCTAAGGTGTATGTAGCACCAGGAGAGTACGATGAGTATTACGCTTTCCTTTCAGGTGGTTTCAGTGGTCAGCTTGCTACTTATGGACTTCCTTCCGGACGACTGCTCAAAGTAATCCCTGTGTTCTCACAAGACCCTGAAAAAGGCGTATGGTTACAATGAAGAAACCAAACCCCTTTTGCAAACTACCCACGGATTCATTCCTTGGGATGACACTCACCACCCGACCTTTCTCAAACTAACGGAGAAGTGGACGGCCGCTGGATCTTTATCAACGCGAATAACACCCCTCGTGTAGCGCGTATCAGCCTTAAGACTTTCGAAACAGAAGAAATCTTAGAGCTCCTAACGCAGCAGGTAACCACTCTTCTACCTTTGTTACCGAAAAATACTGAGTATATCGTAGGGGAACTCGTTTCTCTGTGCCTATTCCTCAAGAGGATGTTGCTATTAAGGATTACAAAGGCAAATCTCAAAGGGGTAATCTCTTTCGTAAAAATCAATCCTGATCCAGGTGCTGATGAACCTTGAGTTCCAAATCCTTATGCCAGGGTTCAACTACGACTTAGCACACTCTGGTAAAGGTAAACTCTCACGGATGGGTATTCTTCACCACTTACAACACTGAGGAAGCTAACACCCTCTTGGAAGTAGAAGCTTCTCAGAACGATTATGACTACATCGCTGCCATCAACTGGAAAAGTGGCTGAGGACTATATCAAACAAGGTAAATTTACCGAAATGAAAGCGCCTCACTACCACAATACCTACAGTGATGAAACACACACAGGTAAGAGTGAAGTAGTAGAAACTGTAAAAAATCCTTGATGCTTCTCAGCTCCGGTGACTCGTTTACCTACTTCCTACTCCAAAAATCTCCTCACGGTGTGGATGTTGACCCAACTGGGGAATACATCATCGGTAACGGAAAACTTTCTTCTGATCTTACTGTACACTCTTTCACTAAGATGCTAAAAGCTATTGAAAATAAAGCTTTTGATGGTGAAAAATATGGTATCCCAACTATCAAAAATGGATGATGTAGTAGCTGGTGTAGTAAAAAGTACAGGTCTTGGCCCATTGCATACCGAGTTTGACGACAAAGGTAATGCCTACACTACTTTCTTTATCTCCTCTGAAGTTATCAAATGGAAAGTGGGTACTTGGGAAGTATTGGATAGAAAGCCAACTTACTATGCTCCTGGACACCTTATGATCCCTGGTGGAGACTCTCGTAAGCCTTTCGGTAAATATCTCGTTGCGATGAACAAGATTACCAAAGATCGTTTCCTCCCTACCGGTCCTGAGCTTTGCCAATCTGCACAGTTGTTCGATATCTCTGGTGACAAAATGGAACTCCTTCTTGACTTCCAACTATCGGAGAGCCTCACTATGCACAAGCTATTCCAGCTTCAAAAGTTAAAGATCAACAACTTAAGATCTCACTCACTTAAGGATAACCACCACCCTTACGTAACTCAGTACCGATGCTGACGCTAAGGTGGTAAGAGATGGTAACAACGTACATGTATATATGACTTGTATCCGTAGCCACTTCTCCCGACAACATAGAAGGTATCAAAGTAGGTGACACTGTATACTTCCACTTAACCAACGTAGAGCAAGACTGGGATATTCCTCACGGATTTGCTGTATTGGGTGCCTGCAAAATTCAGAACTACTTGTAATGCCTGGACAAACAGAAACCCTCGTTTGAAACCTACCGAAGTAGGGGTATGGCCATTCTACTGTACTGACTTCTGTTCTGCCCTTCACCAAGAAATGCAAGGATACATTCGTGTATTCTGCTGCTAACGCCAACACTCCGCTTAAGTGGAGCCTTGGTGGTGATGAAGAATAATCTATAACCAAAAAAGGCTGGTACTCGTATCAGCCTTTTTACAAAAAATTTAATTGAAATGAAAGCACGAATCTTAATGGTAGTAGCTTCTCTTTTGCTACTTTTTCCTATTCTTTTTCCTATTTGGCACATCAAGCTTGATGCCCCTCAATATCCAGAAGGTATCAATATGTATATCTGGATCAACGACATTAATGGAAAGAGCAGCTTCTCTGCTCCAGAGGACGAACTTTCCATACACACTATTGAGAATGTGAACCTTCTCAACCACTATATAGGAATGAAACACATCCATGCAGAAAATTTCTGGGAGTTCAAGTACTTCCCTTGGATCATCGGTGGTATGCTTGTTCTTGGCTTACTTTTTGCCTTTTGCTGGCAAAAGAATCCTCTACTCGTTTGGGCTGCCATTATGGGAGTAGCTGGCGTATTGGGTATGTATGACTTCTATAAGTGGGAATATGACTATGGACATAACCTAAGCGACACCGCTCAGATCAAAAATCCCAGGCATGGCTTACCAACCTCCTTTCTTTGGAGGTAAGGAGCTTTTTGAACTTCTATGCAGAGTCCTATCCTGCAGGGAGGTACTTATGCTATGGTTTTGGCGGCTGTGCTTGCCTTGGTTGCTTTCTTTGTTGCTAAAAAATGTAACAAATGCAATAAGTGTGCAGCATAATCTATTCTAAAGAAAAATCATCTTGGCTTCAGGATTACTCCTCTAAGCTAAGATGATTTTTATTTTTCAATCAATTGATTTACAATATATTAACCTTGATTAATTTATCAAACATGAAAAAGTATTCCTATTTTTGAGCCTTGCATTCCCTTATGATTGCTTGTGCTCCCAAGGCCGAGCCTATTGATTATGGCAAGGAAGAGTGTTCTTTTTGCAAGATGACCATCGTAAGCCCTCAGTTCGCCCTCAGAAGTGGTTACCCAAAAAGTCCAAAGCCTTCAAGTACGATGCCATAGAGTGCATGCTACAAGCCCCCCAAGAGGATAAGGTAGCCCTATACCCTTGTGAGCGACTACTTACATGAAAAACACCTTGATTGATGCTACTAAGGCCACTTATCTCATCTCCAAAGAGATACAAAGCCCTATGGGTGCCCACTTGGCCGCCTTTGCCTCAAAGGAAGATGCTCAAAAAAATCCAAGCTGAAAAAAAGGAGGCGACCTCTACGACTGGCAAGGCATACAAGCTAAGTTCCAAGCGCATCAGCAGCCCTGCACATGAGGATCATGGTAACATGCACGACCATTAATAGACTATCGCTATCAAACCCTATGCTAAAAACTAATACCCTTATTATTATGTGCTTTCCTCTCTTAGGGAAAAGCACAATCCCTACAAGTATGCCCCTCAGTGTCCTATAAGTACGATTGCCCTAAGCTGTTGCTATTACTAAGAAAGGTGATACTATTGAGGTACAAAAGGGTACATATCCGGAGAATAATATACCCTGACAAGCCCCTAACCCTTATTGGAAAAAGGTATGCCCGTGATCAATGGCCAGTTCAAGGGAAGTATTCTCAAAATCCAGGCCGATAGCGTTACCATTAAGGGCTTTCGCCTAGCCAACGTCCCTTTCAAAGCTACAGAAGAACAAGCTGCTATACTCCTAGACAAATCCAAGAAATTCCTTATAGAGGATAATATCATGGATCAAGTATGCTTTGGCGTACTCTGAGAAAGGGACGTGATGGCATCATAAGAAACAACAAGATTTCCTCCAACGCCAAGGAGCAGTACAACTCAGGAAATGCCATACACCCTATGGAGCTGCAAAAATATAGAAATCATTGGTAATGAAGCGGCCAACTGCCGTGATGGTATCTATATACAATTCTCGTCCAAATCCTATATCGAGGGTAATTACTGCCATGGAAACCTCCGCTATGGGCTACACTTCATGTTCTCCGACGACAACGAATACCACCGCAACAAATTTACTAAAAAATGGGGCTGGTGCTGCCGTCATGTTCTCCAAACGGGTGAAAATGGTAGAAAACACCTTCCAAGACAACTGGGGACCTTCCTCCCTATGGGTTATTGCTCAAGGAACTCTATGATTCCGAACTGGTAGGTAATACCTTCTATCGCAATACTATAGGTATCAATGGGGAAAATTGTACTCGTATGAAGTATAACGAAAATAACTTCACCAAAAACGGATGGGGGATTCGCATCCGTGGAGGGTGTTACCAAAATGATTTTTTTGGGATAATAATTTCTTCAACAATACCTTTGATGTAGCTTATGATAACAATGTGAATGACAACAAATTTCGCAGCAACTACTGGAGCGACTATACAGGTTATGACCTGAATAAGGATGGAGTAGGCGATGTCCCTCACCGCCCTGTAAAAGCTCTTTTTCCTATATCAGCAACCGAACCCCTGAGAGTATTGTGCTGCTACGTAGTTTGTTCATTGATATTATGAACTTCTCCGAGAAAGTAGCCCCTGTATTCACCCCTCGAAAACCTTATCGATGAGACTCCTCGTATGGAGCCTTTCAAGAGAACAAAACAATAATATTTACCCCAACTAATACCTCTTCAATAATGATTGAATTTAAAGATGTCCATAAGAAATATGGCAAGTTAGAAGTGCTCAAAGGCGTGAGTTTCACCATCAAGGATGGGGGGTATCTTCGCCATCTTAGGCCCCTAATGGCTCTGGGAAAACTACCTCCATGAAGAGCTTCCTCGGTATGGTCATACCCACCAAAGGAGACATCTTCTTCAATGGCAAATCTATCAAAACCAATGGGCTTATAGGGAACAAATTTCCCTACTTGCCCCAAATAGCCAACTTCTCCCAGCAACCTGAAAGTCAAGGAGCTTATCGCCATGATCAAGAACATCAAGAAGCTACCTTGCCATGACCAAGAGCTTTCATAGAACTCTTCGGACTACAAAAGCACCTAAATAAGTCCTTGGGCAACCTCTCCGGAGGTACCAAACAGAAAGTGAATCTGGTACTAACCTTCATGGTAGATGTGCCTGTACTGGTCTTGGATGAGCCTACCTCTGGGCTTGACCCAATCGCCATCTTAGCCTCTTAAGAAGCTCATCCTTCGCGAGAAGGAAAAGGGAAAAACCATCCTTATTACCTCCCATATTCTTAGCTTCATAGAGGAACTCTCCGACGAGATTCTCTTTATCTTAGAAGGAAATATCTACTTCAGGGGTACCCCTCAGCAACTGCTGGAGACCACCCAAAAGAACAATTTCCAAGAAGCTATTGCCGAACTATTAAAAAAACGAAAAAAATATGATTAAGATTATACGATATACTTTCTTTGACCTTATCCGCAGTAGTTGGACGTATTTCTACTTGGGTTTTTACCTAATTCTAAGTAGTATCCTGCTGTTTCTCAACCACGATATTTCCAAGTCAGTCATTACCCTAATGAATGTAATTATCATTCTTATCCCTTGATTTCCACTATTTTCGGGGTGATGTATTACTACAATGCGCGGGAGTTCATAGAGCTACTATTGGCGCAACCTATCCCTAGAAAGCACATCTTCTTAGGGCAGTACTTAGGATTTCCCTCTCCCTCTCTCTGAGCCTTATCATAGGGCTGGGGGTACCTTTCTTGCTCTATGGGCTGTTCCTCTCCCCGATATATTCTAACTTTATCATGCTGATTGTAACTGGGGTATTCCTTAGTTTCATCTTTGTAGGCTTCTCCTATCTCATTGGGCTTTATCATGAGAACAAGATCAAGGGCTTTAGCTTGGCCATCTTTATTTGGCTCTTTATGGCTGTGATTTTTGATGGTATCTTCCTGATTTCCTTTATGGTATTTCGCCAATATCCGCTAGATACCTTCTCCCTTGTGATGATCTTGGCCAATCCGATAGACCTCTCTCGTATCCTTATCCTCTTGAAGTTGGACATCTCCGCACTTATGGGCTACACCAGTGCCTTCTTTAAGTCCTTTTTCGGCTCTACCACAGGTATCGCTGCCTCTTTAGGCTCGCTCTGCCTATGGGTTTGTGCCATTATCTTTATGATACAGAGAAAGATAAAAAGGAAAGACTTTTAGTTAGTTTTTGAGTTGTAAGTTTTTGAGTTTGTAAGTAACTCAAAAATTAAAAACTCAAAACTCAAAACTTTTTGTATTTTTGCCCTCTAATTCCAAATCACTTATCTTATGACTATTGTTCAGTTCCAGTACATTTTTGGCCGTTGCTCAATATAAGAATTTCAGTGTGGCTGCTGAGAAATGCTTTGTTACCCAACCTACCCTGAGTATGCAGGTACAGCGATTGGAGGAAGAGTTGGACGTACTGATCTTTGACCGTTCCAAAAAGCCTATACGTGTGACGGAGGTAGGAGAAAAATCCCAAAAACAAGCCGAGAGCATTGTCAACGAATCTGAGCGTATCAAGAGCATCATCGCCCAGCATAAGGGCTTTATTGGAGGGCGCTTCCGCTTAGGGATTATCCCTACAGTAGCCCCCTACCTTGCTGCCTATGTTCTTGAACAATTTCACCAAGAAATACCCCAAGATAGAACTACATGTGGAGGAGATGACCACTCGCGAGTGTGTCCGTGAACTTAGTGAAGGGAGCTTGATGTGGCTATTGTGGCTACTCCCTTAGGGAAAAGAACCTTGTGGAGCGCCCGTTATACGATGAGCCTTTTCGTGGCTTATATCCCCAATGACCGATACCAACTCAAGGAAAAACAGAAAATAAAAAGTCTCCGACCTCAGCCCCAAGGGATATGCTCATGCTACAGGATGGGCACTGTTTCCGCGATAGCGTGCTGAATATCTGCCAAGAACTCAACAATCATGACAGACACAAGCAATCTATCCCTGTAGAGATCAAGAGTGGTAGCTTCGAAACCCTAATCCGCCTTTCCAACGAGGGTATGGGTATGACACTACTCCCCTACCTACATACACTCAATCTAGCTGAGAGCGAACAGAAGAACCTACACTACTTTGAGGAACCGTCTCCAGCACGCGAAATCAGCCTACTGTATCACAGAAATGAGCTAAAAATCAACATTATAAACGCTCTCTATGACGTCATCGCAGGCGTAGTCCGCGGGGCTATCACCTTTGATGACCTTAAGATCATAGACCCTATACTTAAGAGGAAAATTGAAAAGTAAAGAGAAAAGGTAAAAAGAAGCACTTTTTACCTTTTCTCTTTTACTTTTTACTTAAATAAAGTTGCTCACGATCCCGTCGGCCAGTCCCACTTTAGGGACGAGGATATGGTTGATTTTCGCCCATTTCATTGCCTTGATATAGATAGGCAGCGCCAAAGGAAGGATATCGGCACGGTCGGGGGTTGAGTTCCAGATCACGGATACGCTGCTCATAGCTCATTTGGCTGATTTGCTCTAAGTAACTCCTCCAAGAAGTGTCGGGTAAGCGGTTCATTCTTGAGCTTGCCTATGGATTTGGATATCTTATTGATATTTCCTCCTGAGCCTATGGCCTCCATTCCTTTAAGGTCTTTGGTATAGAGTCGAATCCAATCCTTGACCTTGTCCCATAGCTGTTGGTCTGCCTTTGCCCTTGAGCAAGCGTACCCTCCCCTATAGGGAATGATTTGGCCGCACGTACTGCCCCTTGTGTATATACGGTAAATTCTGTACCTCCCCTACATCTATATAGAGGTAGTTCTTATCATGCTGCAAGAGGCTGTGTAGGTCAGTGTTGGCAATACTAGCCGCCTCCTCTGCCCCATCTATTATCTCTATAACTACCCCCGTTTTTCGGGCTACTTCTGGACAATCTCCGCCCCATTGGTAGCCTCACGCATAGCTGAAGTAGCACAAGCGCGGTAAGCCTCCACTCCTTGTACCTTCATCAGTAAGCGATAGGCCTCCATGGCATCGGCAAGGCGTAAAGCATTCTCTAGGCTGATCTTCCCTGCTCGAATACATCTGCCTCAATCGAATAGGTACCGCACTAAGCTACCCTTGGAAAAAATAGGCTCTTTGCCCTCTTCTTCTAATACATTGGCAATAAGTAAGCGTACCCCATTGGAGCCAATGTCTATACCTGCAAATTTACGTATATTCATATTCAGTATCGGGTTAGTTTTTACCCTGCAAAACTACAAAGATAATCTTACAAAAACAACTAAAAGCAGAAAAACCTTCTGTGGCTTTCACCACAGAAGGACATCTAAAAAATTTAAGTAGAATGAAAAAGAAATTTATAGAAGTTTGACAACATCTTTAGCAAAAATAAGAAGCAATCAAGTCCGCTCCCGCACGCTTAATAGCATAAATCTGCTCAAGCATAATGGCATCATGGTTCTAACCAACCGAGCTGTGCAGCGGCCTTGATCATCGCATATTCACCTGATACTTGATATACAGAAACGGGTACTTGTACCGCATTTTTCACCTCGCGTACTATGTCTAGATATACAATCCCTGGTTTTACCATCACCATATCAGCACCTTCAGCCACATCCATAACTGCTTCCTTGAGTGCTTCTATACGGTTGGCATAATCCATTTGGTAAGTCTTCTTGTCCTTAGGAATATCCTCCATATCCACAGGGGCACTGTCCAAGGCATCGCGGAAAGGCCCATAGAGAGCAGAGGCATACTTGGCTGAATAGGCCATAATACCTGCATGCTTGAAGTTGTATTTGTCAAGGAACAAGCGAATTTCCTCTATACGGCCGTCCATCATATCGCTAGGAGCTACCCAATCGGCTCCTGCTTTTACATGCGAAAGGCTCATTTGGGCAAGTACCGATACAGTCGCATCGTTCTCTACCACACCATTTTTGATAATCCCATCATGTCCGTAGATAGAATAAGGGTCAAGGGCGACATCGGTCATTACTAGCATCTGGGGAGTTGCGTCTTTTTACGGTCTTTATAGCACGCTGCATCAGTCCATCTGGATTGAGCGCCTCCGTTCCTTGGTTATCCTTGAGGTTATCAGGCACCTTTACAAAAAGTAGTACGGACTTGATACCCAAGTTCCATAGTTCTTTTCACCTCTTTGGCCAATATATCCAAACTATAGCGGTAATAATCAGGCATAGAGGGGATCTCTTCCTTTACCCCCTTACCTTCCACCACGAATAGCGGTACGATAAAGTCGTTAGGGGTTACTGTTGTTTCTCTCACTAAGGCACGTATGGTCTCATTGACACGTAGCCCTACGATTTCTTCTAAGTATATTCACCTTTTTAATTGTTAATTATTAATTATCAATGGTTAATGGTTTTTGATTAGTGATTAGTGGTTAGTGATTAGTCTATTAATTAAACACTTTTTACTCTTCTCTTTTCACTTTTCACTTCTACAAGTGCAAAGATACGTTTTTCTGTTAAAAAAAGAAACCTTATCTATTAGAAATTTGTACTTTTGCCTATAAAAAAATAGCACATGCGGTTTTATATGCTTTGGATTGGTTGCCTGCTCTCTGTGGCAACCTATGCTCAAACGGGACTCTCTAGAGGTTGCCAATGAAGTAGATACTCACCACCTTGAAGACCAATTTTACTTAGGGATAACCTATAACTGGCTCATTTCCAAACCTGATGATATCAAGCAACACAGTTTCTCACGAGGTCTTTTTCGGAGGCTACCAGCGAGATATTCCCTTGAATAAAGCGCGGAATATAGGTTTGGCTGCTGGAGCTGGCCTTTTCCTATCAGCTTACTTATATCAACCTCAAAGCTCAAGAAGGAGTAATGGCTTATTGTATGACATCGTATCCATTGAGGACGAACATATCCAAAAGAATTATTACGAACAGTATGCCGTGGATTCTCCTATAGAGTTTCGCTGGCGTACCTCCACCCCTTATACCCATAAGTTCTAGCGTATCTATGCAGGGGTGAGGCCCTCCTCATCTTCTCCTCTGGCTATAAGCTCAGCAGCGAATCCCAAAGCTATACACTCCACCCCGAAGTGCTCAAGGGCTTCCAGTGCAGCTTATATGCCGCCATAGGGCACAATACGTGGAATATATATGTACAGTACGGCCTACGCCCCTCTTTAGGGATACCTATACCCAAAGTGGAACCTCTTTGCAGAGTTATCTACTCAATATTGGACTTATTTTCTATATTTTGTAAATTTTCTTTGTTATATCAAATAAATATTCTATTTTTGCCGCAGAATTTAAACAAATTGTTATTTATGGGATTTTTAAAAAGAATCTCAAAGAGTTTGCTGTAAAAAGGCAATGTAGTTGATTTGGCTATAGGGGTTATCATTGGGACTGCTTTTTGGTGCCATTGTATCTTCCTTAGTAGCCGATGTGATCACGCCTCTACTACTTTACCCCTGCGCTGAAAGCTGCTCAGGTGGATAAGCTCGACGCCCTTATCTGGAATGGCGTAGCCTATGGAAAAATTTTTTTAGCGGCAGTAATTAACTTCTTATTTGTAGCCTTTGCACTATTTTTTTATTGGTTAAAGGCATCAATAGATTTAAGAAAAAGAAGAGGAAGCGCCTGCTGCACCTGCTGGCCCTCACTCAAGAGGAACTTCTCACTGAGATCAGAGATTTGTTAAAAATAGTTTTTCCATTTTATTTATTGCTGAATATTGCCTCCTGTTCTCTAGGGGGCAATTTCTTTTTGCTTATCCCCTCATAGATTTTCTTTTTCTAACTCAACATAGGAATTATTCACAAGGCCTAAGGTAATTATTTTCACTATAGAAAAATAAATAGAAGAAATAGGAAAAATATAAAAAGTACGTATATTTGTGGCAAATTTCAAACGAATGTCAAAAAGGTGTTCTTTTTGGTCAATTTGAGCTTCACCTAATTCCACGGCTGTCAAGGACGTACGTGCCTATTTAGATGAATTCCTGATGGATCCACGGGTGATAGATTTGCCTTTTACTTAAGCCGTGCTTTGCTAGTCAAAGGCATTATCTTACGTACCCGACCTAAAAAAATCAGCTGCTGCTTACCAGAAAGTATGGACTAAAGAGGGTTCGCCCCTTATTATCCATACCCGCAACCTTACTCAAAAAAGTACAAACACAGCTTACAATCCCTGTTGAGATGGCCATGTTATGGAAAACCCTCGATTGCTTCAGCAATTGAGGTGCTTTCTCAAAAGGGCGTAACAGAAATCCTATTGGTGCCCTTTACCCACAATACGCTATGTCCACTACTCGAGACCATTTCTGTATTAGCGCATAAAATCATCAAGAAAAATATCCTCATATCACCCTTTCAGAGCTACCTCCTTTCTATAATAAGCCTGAGTATATCGAGGTATTGGCCACCCTCTATCAAGCAGTACTATAAGGAGGGCGAATACCTACTTTTTCCTACCATGGATCTCCCGAAAGGCATATCTATAAGTCCGATGTAACCCGTGAGCATTGCCAGATCAACGATATTTGCTGCAATACACTCTCCCCTGCGCATCAGTACTGCTATAGGCACCAGTGCTATGCGCTAACTCAATCCATTGCCAATACCCTGCAACTGCCCCAAGGTAGCTATGGTACTTCCTTTCAGTCCCGCTTAGGGCGTGATCCTTGGTTGCAACCCCTATACCGATGCTACCTTAGAACAACTCGCCCAAAAAGGCGTGAAGAAATTAGCCATTGTAACCCCTGCTTTTGTAGCCGACTGCCTAGAAACCCTTGAGGAGATTGCCATGGAAGGCAAAGAGACCTTCTTAGAACATGGAGGAAAGTTATAATTGTATCCCTTGCCTAAATGACCGCGATGATTGGTCTAAAAACCCTTTGCTGATTGGATTAAAAAAATGGCAAAAATAATAGGGTTATTAACAAAGAATCACCAATTGTGCATAATTTCTCTTGAAAGGAGGCTTTTACCCCCTATTTTTCTTAATAAAAACCCGCGTATGTACGTCATAATAAGTGTATTTTGTTAAAGAGATCTTTTATATATACTTTATAAAACGGTTAATAACATAGTTGATAAACCCATTTTTCAAGAACTTTTCATGCTGATAGAGAGAGACTATTTGGTAGGTTATAAAAATTCTTACTTTTGCCCCATGTAAAAAAACCTAATTAAGACAAAAAAATGATTATTGTAATGTTAAGCAAAAACTAATTAATTATGAGAAAAAAATTACACACACTATTAGCATTATCGTTACTCTCGGCAGCAACCCTTGCCGTGAGTTGTAATAAGGACAACAAAGACCCTGATTTCAACGGAAATGGAGAGGATACAACAGCAACCACCAATACAATAAGCCCCAATCCGCCTAAGGATAATGCCATTCTATATTATTATGATGAGAATGCAGGAACACTTTACAAGCGTGCGGGAAAGAGTTGGAATGCTATAGGTTCCTTAGTAGGTTTTTAAGAAAGGGAATAATGTCTATTCAGGTAAAGGAGCTGCTAAACCAAGTTTCGGAAAAAGAAGAAGACTATTATGTCAATTCTGAAAATGATAAGGTCTACCAAAAAGAAAAATGGTGCTTGGCATGAAGTAGGAATAGAAGACGAAATCGTTATCAAAGATCCTAACTTCAAGGCTGCTTTACTTTACTACTGGTAACAATAGAGGAAGTGTAGATACCAACGGAAATGGAAAAATAAGCGCCTCAGAAGCCAAAAGCTGTACAAGCCCTTAGAGTATCCAGCGCTGATATTTCTTCCTTGGACGGGATAGAACACTTTACCAATGTAACTGTATTGGAAGCTAAAGGAAACAAACTCAAAACTGTATATTTGGACAAACTGATAGCTCTTAAGCAGTTAGACCTGACAGGTAACCAACTTGAGGGAACAGTGGATCTCTCCAAATTGCCCAACTTGCAGAATGGGAAAGTAAATATTGTGGGGGCGGTAACAATCCTCAGGTGGAGAAAAATCATAGTTTCCGATGTACACAAGGCTACTGCCCTGAACAACTCTGAGCACACTAACAAATATACTGCTACAGGAGAGGTAGATCAGCTTATAGAGTTTGACCCATTGGTAAAAACAGCTCTTTTTAGGTATTGGAAATACAGGTCCTGATCAGAACGGGAGATCGTGAAATCAGTATCTCTGAAGCCTTGAACTATACAGATCGTATTGATATAGAATTGCCAGGAGTACAATCACTAAAAAGGCTTAGAAAAATCTCAAGAATATTTCTGCCTTTGCGTATTTCCCCTAAAGATGGTCAGACCAATAACCTTACTGATAAGAATTTCTCCTTGACAGACTTCCTAATATGAAAAACATTGGATATCACCAATACTACTTTAGAGGGGTTAGAGATAAAGAGTTTTCCTAAGCTAACCGTATAAGTGTAGTAAATGGTAACTTAAAGAATATTACCATCACAGAGGCTACAGCCCTTAAGGAACTTTCCTTGGAAAGGAATAACCTTACAGAGCTTCCTACAACTTTCTTTTGATGGACTTACCGGACTTGACAAGCTCAACCTTTTAGGAAATGATATCGCAGGAGAAATATATCTTACTCCTATTAAAGAATTAAAGACCAAAGTTGGTAGCATCCAGATTATGAGAGTATGTTCTACTTGTAACCCTAAAGATAGAACGAATAAAAGAGTAACCAAAAATCTATGTAGAAGATGCGAAACAGCTCTTAATGATAATGAAGCTACCTATGTGTATGTCTCAATTTCAGGAGGGGATCTCAGGATAATACAGTCGTTAATATACCTGATGGAGATCTAAGAAAGTTAATACTTAGAAAACTTAAAGCTATAGATAATGCTACTTATTTTAGAAGAACAGAGCAGGATCCTTTTACCCAGTCTGATGTAGATAAAATAACTGATCTTACAGGAGACGATTATGGCATAAGTAATGATGTGACAGATCTTACAGGATTAGAACGCTTTTACCAAGCTAAAGAAACTAGACCTTTTCCCTCAAGGGCCTACTACCTTGGATCTTACAGGTATGTCAGAACTTGAAGAAATTACTTTAGGAGGTACTATGGCTACCATTACAGGAGGAAATACAAGCCTTAAAAGAGTAATCCTCAAGGAAAATCGTAATGTAAGCAAATTAGACTTAACAAGATTCTTTAATATAAAGGAAGTACTTATCAAAGAACAAAGTACTACTCCTAACCATATAGAGGTATTGCCGTACCTGCCAATAGAGTAGAGGAAGTCAAAGCAAGTATCAATATTACCGCAGGTGGTGGTAATGCAGACTTAGCCCGCCAAAAACAGAATTCTATAGATCAAAAAGTACAATCAACCCCTTGTAATTAGGGTTTTGGACATTACATATCTTTTTGAAAAGTGCTCCTCAAAAGGGAGCCTTTTCTCTTTAAGTGAAGAGTGAAGCCAACGAATACTTGGAATGTGGGTGAAGAATGAAAAAGTAAAACCTGTAAGTACTCACAGCTGGGTATGGCTCAAAAGTGACAAATTGGGTGTGAGATGCTTTTGGCATACTTTTTGCGGCAAAAGCAAACTAATCACTAATCACTAACAACTAACAACTAACCACTAATCACTAACGACTAATACCTAACAAAAATGACAAATCAAGAAGTAGAAGAATTTTTACACCAAACTAAAAATCAGAATTAGAAAAACCACTGTATTCCTGCCGAATACCTATATAAGTTTATTCTCCTTCAGGGGAAGAAAAAGAGCAGCTATAAGAGCCGTATTTGCTGGCACTACCGCCTCTATAGAAGAAAAAACCTTCTTCTACAGGGAAATATACCGCCTACTCCATACGCCTTAAAGTGCAAAACCCCGATGAGGTTATCGCCTACTATAAAGAAGCTGGAAAAAAATAGAAGGAATCATCTCCTATAATAAAGTAAAAAGTAAAACGGTAAAAAGTAAAAACTTTACCTTTTCCCTAAATTATGAAGTACTTATTATATTTTTACCCTTTTATCCTTTACCTTTTTCCCTATGAAGGTAAGGCGCAGCTTAGCAATGAAGAGCTTTTTCGCACAGGCGGGAAGTGCTCTACAACCGCGGAGACTATCAGATAGCCATTGATAACTATCAGCGAATACTCTCCAAGGGTAAGGCTTCTGCCAGTTTGTACTACAACTTGGCCAATGCCTACTACAAGCAGGAGGAGGTAGCCCATAGTATCTACTACTATGAAAAAAAGCCTTACAACTTGCCCCTGAGGATAAGGCCATACAAACCAATCTCAAAAGTATGCCCAGCAAATGGCCTTGGACGAGATTGTCTCCCCTGCCTCAGATGTGGTCACAGAAAGTCGTGGCCACTCTTAGCCGCTGGAACTCTCCCAATGGTTGGGGGTTATGGGCTGTGGCAGTAGCATGTGCCTATTTGTTGGCTTTTTCTTCTGTTATTATTTCCTTGGGAAGATTATTTACAAGCGCCTTTTCTTTACCCTGATGCTAGTGGCTTTAGCTGTTTCGGTAGGTAGTTTCTTTTTAGGTAGAACAGTAAACAAATATACAGGAGCCAATCATTATGCGATACTTTTTGATAAGGAAGTACGCCTCTATGAGCAACCCAATACCTATAGTAAGGAAGTTTTTGCCCTACACGAAGGTACCAAAGTAGAAGTCTTAGACCAAGTCCAAGAATGGTACAAACTCAAAAGCAGCCGATGGCCGCACAGGGCTGGGCAAAAAAACATGGGGTGAAAAACTTTAAATTAATGACTAATGACAAGTGACTAGTGACTAATCCTACCTAATATAGTATAATCACTAGTCACTTGTCATTTATCATTAGTCACTTGTCACTAACTACATGTGTATCGCTCTCTTACCAGTAGCGTCCAAGCAGGCTTCTTTTACTGCTTCGCTATAGGTAGGGTGCGCATGGCAGATACAGGGCAATATCTTCGGCACTGGCACGAAATTCCATAGCCACTACGGATTGGGCAATAAGGTCAGAAGCACGCGCTCCGAGGATATGTACGCCGAGAATCTCATCGGTAGTGGCGTCGGCCAAGACTTTCACGAATCCATCAGTCTCCAAGCTTGCACGGGCACGACCCAAGGCACGCATAGGGAATTGTCCTACTTTGTAAGCGCGTCCTTCGGCTTGTAATTGTTGCTCAGTCTTTCCTACCGCAGCCACTTCAGGTGTGGTATATACCGCCCCTGGAATAAGATCATAATTTACATGTGGTTTTTCTCCTGCCAAGAGTTCTGCTACATATACACCCTCCTCTTCTGCCTTATGGGCAAGCATTGCCCCACGGATCACGTCACCAATAGCATAGATATGTGCTGCTGAGGTTTGTAGGTGTTCATTGACCTCTATTTGTCCGCGTTGGTTGAGTTGTACCCTGCTTTATCAAGACCTAAGCCTTCAGTATAAGGACGTCGCCCGGTAGCCACCAAGCAGTAATCCCTTCCAAAAACAATTTCACCCTTAGGACTATCGGCCTTTACAGTAATGGTATTGCCAGTGCGGGTAACTTCTTTTACTTTGCTATCGGTATAGATTTCAAATCCTTGCTTTTTAAGCACTTTGCTAAGCTCCTTACCAATGGCTGCATCCATAGTAGGAAGAATACTTGGAGCGTATTCCACTACAGATACCTGAGCTCCCTAAACGGAGATATACTTGACCAAGTTCCAAACCAATCACCCCACCTCCTATGACAATTAGGGTGTTTGGGTATCTCACGAAGGCTTAAGGCTTCAGTGGAGGTAATTACACGTTCTTTGTCAATAGTGATAAAGGGCAAAAGCAGAAGGTTTAGAGCCAGTTGCGATGATAAAGTTTTTGCCGAAAGCGTTTCATTATCCGCTCCTTGTACCTGTAGTTCCACAGGAGAGACAAATGAAGCTTTTCCATGGAATACATCTATGTTGTTCTTTTTCATAAGGAAGTTGATCCCTTGTGTATTCTGGTCTACTACGGCCTGCTTACGCTCTACCATTTTTGGAAAAATCCACATTGATATCTCCAGAAATTTCTATTCCATGTATGGGTGCATGCTTATGAGTATCATCAAGCAAGTGAGTGGAGTCCAATAGTGCTTTGGAAGGGATACAGCCCACATTAAGGCAAGTCCCTCCTAGCGTATTGTATTTTTCCACAATAGCGGTTTTCTTTCCTAACTGAGCACAACGGATAGCAGCTACATAACCTCCAGGTCCTGCTCCTATGACAATTACATCGTAATTCTTCATTATAGTAAATTTAAATATTGTATTTCTCGCAGTGAGCTACAAAGGTAGTTATGAAAAGGAGCAAATAGTTTTTAATGATTAATGCCGATAGGGCTTATAAAAAGTTTTCCCATTTTTCTGTTTTATTTTTACTTTTTATTTGTACTTTTTGCAAGAAATACCCATGACTCTATACAGAGTTTTTATTTGATGGTTATTTGATAGAATCAGGCTTTTAAAATTTAACCAATTGATAATCAACACGTTTTTTTATTTGACGGTCATTTGATAGAATCAGCTTTCTAAAAATAAAACATTGATAATCAAAGAGTTTTTAGTTTGACAGTCATTTGATAAAAGTAGAAAAAAATATAGAATATGGAGAAAGAATATCTCATAGGATTAATTAATGAATTGGTAGAACAACCACACGAAAGTGAGTGGTTGGAGTTTAAACTCAATTTCCATTCTGCAGAAGAGATAGGCGAACGTATTTCAGCCTTGTCCAATGGGGCTTGTATCCATAATCAGCCTTATGGATATTTAGTCTTTGGAGTAGAAGACCAAACACATATTATAAAAAGGTACCTCTTTCAGGGCAAAAACACATAAAGTAGGAAATAAAGACAAGAAAGGAAACGAGGATTTAGAACATTGGTTAGTCAACCGACTTAATCCTCGAATTGATTTTTCCATTTATGAATTTGACTATCAACAAAGGAATACATATTTCTATTTTTATAATTCCTGCTACTAAAAAAATCAGCCCGTTGAGTTTTTACATCAGTCATATATTCGTATAGGAAGTATCACTAGGAAACTAAACGATTTTCCTCTTAAACAAGCCAAAATATGGAATAACAAGATAGTTCCTTTTGAGAAAGAAATCGCAAAAGATAACGTCTTAGCCTCAGAAGTTATTCAGTATCTGAGCACACAAACTTATTTTTGACTTGATGAAAATCCCATATCCTACCAATCAACAGGGGTAATAGAAAAAAATTCCTTGAAGAAGGTTTTATAATTAAAAACAAACAATATGCCATTACAAAGCTGGGGGCTCTTCTGCTAGCAAAAACAACTAAAAAAATTTTTGAAGGTTTTGAGAGAAAAGCCTTGCAATTATTGTCTATAAAGGTAAAAAAACAAAATAGATACCCAGCGAGCATATTGAAACCCAAGGATATGCAGTTGAACTAAAAAGCATTGATTGAATGGATAAATAGCCAATTACCTGCCAATGAAGAAATCAGTAAAATATTACGAGAAGACAAGCGGATGTACCCCAGAAATAGCTATTAGAGAAACTGGTAACCAATGCGGTCATACATCAAGATTTTTCTGAAAAAAAGGATTTCCAATGGTAGAAATTTTTAAAGACAGAATAGAGATTTCAAACCCAGGCACTCCTTTGGTCACTCCTGAGCGTTTTTATTGATGCGTATTTGTCAAGAAATGACAAATTAGCTGACCTGATGCGAAGAATGGGTTTTTGCGAGGAAAAAGGTAGTGGATTAGATAAAGTCATCTACTATAATGAACTTTATCAACTTCCACCTATTAGTGTTACAATTGTAGAGAATAGGACAAAAGTTGTAATGTATAGTTATAAAGCACTCAATGATTTAGATAAAAAGGAAAAAATTCAGGCTTGTTATCAACATGCTTGTTTTGAAATATGTCTCTAATGAAAAAAATGTCTAATCAAAGCCTAAGAGAACGCTTTTGAAATAGATGACAAAAATGCAGCTACTGCCTCTCGTATTATCAGAGATGCCTTGGCTGAGAATGTTATTAAGGAAGATGATCCCTGAAAATAAATCAAGAAAATTCAAATACTATATCCCTTTTTGGGCATAATCTTTATTTGACGGTCATTTGATAGAATCAGGGCTTTTTAAAATTTAACCAATTGATAATCAACATGTTTTTTTATTTGACGGTCATTTGATAGAATCAGCTTTCTAAAAATAAAACATTGATAATCAACATGTTTTTTTATTTGATGGTTATTTGATAGATTTTATTCATTTTTTACTATCTTTGTAGGCATGAAGCAGTTTATTCCCTTACTCTCCCTTCTGTTATGGGCATGTCATAAGCAGCCTGCCCCTGCTCAGTTGAGTGCCTATTACTGGAAAACACGCTTTTCCTTAAGTGCTCCTCAGCAGCAATTTCTCTCGGAATATGATATCCAAAAAGCTCTATATCCGCTATTGTGACATCATCTTGCTGGAGGGGAGGCTGTCCCCGATGCTCCTGTAGAGCTGGACGGCAGCACTTAAGGGCAGGAGGTCATTCCTGTCATCTATATTAAGAATGAGGGTTTTCCTAAGCGATAAAGTAGCTGCGGAGCAACTGGCAGAAAAGCTCAGTGGGTATATAGAGCAAATCAATCGCTCCTACAACCTGACGGTCAAGCAGGTACAATTGGATTGTGATTGGTCGCTCAAAAGCAAAACACATTATTTTTGATTTTTATCAAGTATTTCAGAGCACAAAAATTCTTATCAGCTTTCAGCTACCATCCGTCTGCATCAGGTCAAGTACCACGACCGTACGGGGATTCCTCCTGTGGATTATGGGGTGCTGATGTACTATAACATGGGTAAGATTACCGCCACAGGGGCCAACTCTATCTATGACCGCGCCACCGCCCAGAAGTACCTGCCCGCTCTGCGCTCCTATCCCCTACCGCTGAAGGTAGCCTTGCCTATATTCAGTTGGGGTGTGCACTCCATAGCTGGGGGAGGTAACCGACCTTGTCGGAGGACTTACCTTTGCGGAGGCTGATACACTGAGCCAACTCAGTCGTATGGGCAACAGCGATTGTTACTTGGTTACTGAACCTATTGCCTACAAGGGACAACGTTGGCAAAAAGGCGATATTATCAAGATAGAAGAGATCAGCCAGACTGACCTTTTGACCATGAAGACCGACCTTACTAAGTACCTAAAGTCCGCCCCCGAAGAGATTATTTTTATACGACCTAAACACAAATATTGACACCTATGAAAAAGACTTTTTAAAAAACTGCGCTAAGCTATGTCTGCTCATCGCTGCTGCCTATGGCACCTACCTCTATGCCTGTATTGATGGGTTCATGGGCTATGATTACAATTCGGCATTCTCACCAGAGGTTACCGTATCTCAAAAAAATCCTATACCCCACTTTTCTATGATAGCGACTACCTTTTCTATGGAAACAACTATATAGATGAGCAGTCAAAGGGATTTCTCCCAGACCGATATCCAAAAGCTGGTCAGAGTACTTGGGCAAAGCGCTCACTAAAGAAAAAAATCAAGTACTACCTCTATGACAAAGAGGCACTAAAGGAGATACACCAATCTGCTCCGTCCGATAAGAAAGTGCAGCGCTTCTTCTCCCTACTTGCTATAGCCAGAGACAATGAGGCTATTACCAATGTATCTTATAACCGCTGGGACTATGATAGCCGCAAGGTTGCCTATACCCAACAGGCGGAAATCAGCAAGGCAGAGACCCTCTACCAAGATGCCCTCAAGGACAAAGATGAGTTCTTCGCCCATAGAATGTGGTATCAGCTCATGCGTCTGAAGTTCTATTCAGCAGAGCGTGCCTCGGTAATTGACTATTTCATGCAAACAGAGGCCACCCAACCACGTACTGACCTCTACTATCGCGGTATGCACTATGTAGCAGGCGCCTATATCGCTCAGAAGAACTATGCCAAGAGTAACCCTCTACTAGCTCAGATATTTAACAAAGTACCCTCTTTGCGACAAACGGTTACTTACGAGTATCGTCCGCTCTCCGCTGAACAACTTCATAAGCTCTCCGCTGGCCTTTCCACCCAAGAGCAATGCGCTCTATGGGCAATGGACGACTATTACAATAGCGAGAAAGACGCTATAGAAAAATCCTTTGCTTTGGATAGCCAATCTCCTTATGTGGATTTTCTGCTCTCTCGTTATGTCAATCGCTTAGAAGCCAAGGTAAATATCTATGGTTCTTATGGAGAGCCTATCAGTTCCTACAAGGCTTACCACCAGCATACCCAAGCGGTAGTCACCCAAGACTACCCTACCGATTGGATCCTGACCACCGCCAAAGACAAAAAAGTAGCCAACCCTTATCTATGGCAGGTAGCCGCGGGCTATGTTAGTAGCTTCCGAAACGAGTTCAACGAGGCTCGTACTTTTCTCTCCAAGGCAGAAAAAAATGGCTGACAATCCTGCCAAAAAGGCACAAGTACGCCTTATTGGCCTGCTCAATGAGGTTGCTGCCCTAGAGCGTATCACTCACAGGCCGAGCAAAAACTCCTCAAGGACTTGCCTTGGCTTTGGGACTACAAAGCCCCTGAAGGACAAGAGGCTTTGCGAAGTGGCTATGCCCTTGTATTTATAGGAAAAATATCTCTATGCTCTATAAGGCAGAGAATAATCCTATTATGGCCGAACTAACTTATTCTGTTAAGGGATATTACAGAAAAAGAGGCGCAAACAGCCGCTATGGAACAGTTTTTTTGCAAAAGAAAGACAAGACCCCTTGGGAGATTTTTTGGGCTAAGAAATATCAGTATACACTCAATGATATCTACGAAAGTAAGGCTATCTATGCCTTCTATGAGGATCAAATCACTGAGGCTATTGCTCTTATGAAGAAAACACCACAGGAAAAAAAGCAATCCTCCTGCCAATCCTTTTTCAATGGCAAGATAAGAGATTGTGCCGACTGCGAACATGCTCTACCTAAAAAGGTGAAATATACCAAACTATCTTTCCTTGAAAAGGTAAAAGAGATGGAAGATAAAATAGCTAAAAGAGATGACCCCTATAGCAATGCTCTTTTTGGTAGGAAAATGCGTTCTACAATGCCTCTTATTTTGGCAGTGTGCGATTCTTCTATCTCAATCCTATCATAGACGAGTATGGCTATCGTGTCAGTGCAGAGCATTGGGACGTCTTACTGAATATGAAACAAGCTAAAAAGTATTATCTCTTAGCCAAAAACACGCCTCCAATGATGAGCAAAGGGCAAAAAAATCACCTATCTGCTAGCCAAAGTAGAACGCAATGAGTATTATAACAAGAACTTTTTCTGCAAAGAAGAATACACCAGAGAGTCCTTAGATACAGGATTGCACTACCGATGGGATGCTTTCGAAGAACTCCGCCGATATGCCCATACAAAGTATTACCAAGAGGTCATAGCCGAATGTGGCTATTTTAGAAAATTTGTACATTAGACCCCTTATAAATTATGAAGAAATTAGTTGTACTCACCGGTGCGGGTATCAGTGCCGAAAGCGGCATTAGCACCTTTCGTGATGCAGGAGGCCTCTGGGGAAGGCTACGATGTCAATGAAGTAGCCACCCCTGAGGGCTTCGCTGCTAACCCTGAGTTGGTGCTGGATTTCTATAACCAGCGCCGTCGTCAGCTCAGGAAGTGGAACCCAACGAGGGCACATCGCCTCTTGGCTCACTTAGAAAAAGCGCTTCCATGTAGTGGTTATCACTCAGAATGTAGATGACCTGCATGAGCGTGCAGGGTAGCCAACACATCATACACCTACACGGCGAACTGCTCAAAAGCCGTGGGGTGAGATGATCCTACACAACCTATCCCTGTACAGGAGATATTCATATAGGCGACAAAAGCCCTACAGGTGCCCAACTGCGCCCCTCATATCGTGTGGTTTGGTGAGGAAGTTCCCATGCTGGATAAGGCCATAGAAGAAGTCTATACTGCCGATGTGCTCATGGTCATAGGTACTTCCCTACAAGTGTATCCTGCCGCTGGGCTGATGGATTACCGAAGGAAGGTATCCCTGTCTTTACATAGACCCCAACCCCTGCTTGCATAGCAAGGGCGACCTTACTGTAATTGCTCAAAAAAAGCCTCCACAGGGGTCGCTAAGGCTATAGAACTGATTACTCCTTAAAAGTCTTCACAGCCTCCACGAAGGCCTGCGCATGTGCCACTGGCACATGAGGGAGTATGCCATGGCCTAAGTTGGCTATATAGTGTTCTTTGCCAAAGGAGCGAATCATTTGCCAAGTTTTTTTCCTTGATAAGTTCAGGAGAAGAAAGCAGCCATGCAGGGTCTAGGTTTCCTTGGAGTACCTTCTTGCCTGCGGTGAGCTGGCGTGCCACAGCAGGGCTACAACTCCAATCTATACCTAAGGCAGCGGCCTTACTCTGGCTCATCTCTTGCAAGGCATACCAACAGCCTTTGGCAAAGACAATCACTGGCACCTGCTCAGAGAGTGCCTCTACAATCTGTTGGGTATAGCGCCAGGAGTATAAGCGATAGTCCTCAGCAGAAAGCACACTCCCCAGCTATCAAAAAGCTGCAAGGCATCCACCCCTGCCTTTACCTTTTTCTTTGAGGTAGGCAATAGTGGTATCGGTGATTTTCTGAAGCAAAGTATGTGCCCATTCAGGATGAGAAAAGGCAAAGGACTTGGCTACATCAAAGTTTTTTTGGAGCCTTTGCCCTCCACTGCATAACAAAAAGATAGTCCATGGCGCACCAGCAAAACCAATAAGGGGAACGCTACCTGCCAAACGCTCTTTCGTTAGGCGTATCCCATCCATCACATAGCCCAGTGCATGGGAGACATCAGGGGATTTCTACCCGCTCTATATCCGCTTCAGAGCGAATTGGGTGCGGCAGAAAAAGGCCCTACCTGTTCTTTCATTTCTATTTCTATTCCCATAGCTTGGGGTACTGACCAAGATATCGCTAAAGAGTATAGCCGCATCCACCCTACTATATCCACAGGCTGGGTAGTAATATCGGCTACCAGCTCTGGGGTACGGCAGCGTGTAAAAAGTCATATTTGTCTCTTAAGGCACGAAACTCAGGTAGGTAACGCCCCGCCTGACGCATCATCCATACCGCAGGTCGCTCAGTAGTCTCACCCTTTAGGATTCTTAGGGAAAAAGATCATTCTTTATCATGAGTTAGTATGTTTATCTGTTTTTAAATAGTTCTTTGCAACACGCCAAAACGCTCTCCACCGTAGGGGCGTTCAGCCACATAGCTCTCCACTGCTTCAGGTAAAGCCGCTTGAGTGGTAGTTCCTATACATATAGCCTTCTCCCCCGATAGGGTATTTTCCCATAGATAACTCTCTATAGCAGAAGGACTAAAGAAGAGGCCCCTCGTAGCGCTTGGTGAGCTTCATTGGAGTTGGTTGTGTATGGTAAGTAAGACACTCTTGGAGTTGTATATGATTTGCTTTCAAAGTAGTAGGTAAGGTGTCCATTCGTTTTCTCCACAGAAAAAACACAAACGAACTCTTAGCATAATGCTTGACCAAATAGGGTGCTAACTGCTTGGCATAGTCAAACGATGCCACTACTTTCCCAACCCTCCGCTTCGAGTAACTTTCGGGTCTTCTCCCTACACAGAAAGCCTTTCGGTGAGGGAGTTGCTCATAACAAGGCATGGAGCGCAAGGCATATAGGGCATTTTGGCTGGTTAGCAAAAATAATCCGCTTGAGGGACCGAGGTCAAAGCAGTGGCAGGTACCACCTTGATAAAATCGCTCATCTCCAGCGCAAAGCCTGCACAAACAAAGGCCTGCAACTGAGCTGGGGAAAAGAAGTTTAGTGGAGAAGAGCTGTACCATATTTTTTTGGCGCAAATATAGTGAATTTTCACCAGTTACACCTTAGGTTTCGCGCTTGTTTAACATTTGATATAAACAAAATAAGGTTTTTATCAACAAAAACGAAAAAACATACAACTAATCAATTAATTCCGTAACTTTGCGGAGCGCTATCAGATGATTTCCAAAGTAGTTCATTTTCATCTACTGACGTGTGCTTATAACTCATGCCTCAAAGAAAAACAACACTCATTTTGTAAAAAGATATTTATCAAAAAAATAGATCTATGAAAAATATTTCCTACTCTTACTTTTTGCTTTTTAGCAGGTCTTTTCCCTACAAGCGCAGAATCGCCCTGCTCGAGAATTGGTAGATAACCCTTCCTATATGGAAGGAGCCAATGATATGCTCATCGCTGCCACCGACTTTGGAAATATCTCCCGCTATGAGAGAGAGGTTATTGACGAATCGGCCATGCCCATCAGCCGAAGAGCGGAATTGCTCATCAAAGCCTGATATGGCTGCTTTAGGTGCTGAAAGAGCGTATTGTTACCCTAATAGACTCTGCTTATTCCTACATTGGTACCCCTTACAAATGGGCAGGCACCTCCCGTAGTGGTATGGATTGCTCAGGATTTGTAAGTACTGCTTTCAGCGCTATCAATGTCCCTTGAGCCGTTCCTCTGTTGAGATGTCCACCCAAGGAAAAAGATATTCCATTAAGCCAAGCTGAAGTCGGCGACCTGCTCTTCTTCAAAAACCAACCGAAAGCGCAACCGCATCAGCCATGTAGGTATCGTAGTAGGAGTAGGTGATGAAGTCAAATTCATACACGCCTCCGTCTCCCAAGGCATTACCGTATCAAGCCTTTCAGAAAAACTATTGGCAAAAAGCCTATGCCAAAACCAGTAGAGTACTTAAATAATGACAAGTGACGAGTGACTAATGGCTTCTCCTCTATTCACTTTCACTGTTCACTTAAAACTAATTGCTATGTTACAAATCAGCTACATTCGCGAGAACAAAGATCTCGTAATCAACGGATTAAAGAAGAGAAACTTCAAAGAATTAGAACTTGTAGAGGAGGCTATCGCCTTAGACGAACAGCGTCGCCTTATACAAACCAAATTGGACAATGCCCTTGCTGAAAGCAACAAACTCTCAAAGAGATTGGTGCGCTGATGAAGGAAGGCAAGAGACAAGAGGCTGAAGTTGCCAAAGCACAAAACCGCTGACCCTCAAAGAGCAAATCAAGCAATACAGCGCTTCCCTTGAGGAAACTGTCAATTCGCTCAATGATATCCTCTATCGTATCCCTAATATCCCCAATGCACTCGTCCCCGAAGGAAAAACAGCAGAGGACAACCTCACTGTGTTCCAAGCAGGCGAGATTCCTCACCTCTTCGAGGGTGCCTCCTCACTGGATTGGCGAAAAAAATACAACATCATTGACTTTGAATTAGGAGTAAAACTCACAGGAGCAGGCTTCCCTCGTCTATAAGGACAAAGGAGCTAAGTTGCAAAGAGCGCTCATCTCCTATTTTCTTGGACAAGAATACCGAGGCGGGTTATCTGGAATACCAAGTGCCTCATATGGTCAATCAGGATTCTGGCTATGGTACAGGACAACTTCCTGATAAGGAAGGACAGATGTACCATGTACAGATAGATAACCTTTACCTTATCCCTACCGCCGAAGTGCCTGTAACGAACATCTTCCGCGATGTGATTTTGGCAGAGAGTGACCTGCCTATCCGCTGTACCGCCTACACCCCTTGTTTCCGCCGCGAAGCAGGTAGCTATGGGCGCTCATGTGAGAGGGCTGAACCGCCTGCACCAGTTTGACAAAGTGGAAATTGTTCGTATAGAGCATCCTGACCGCTCTTATGAGGCGCTTGACCAAATGGTAGAACATGTAAAAGGTATCCTCAACGAACTGAAACTCCCTTTATCGTATCCTACGCCTCTGCGGAGGAGACTTAGGCTTTACCTCTGCTATTACTTATGACTTTGAGGTTTATTCTACTGCTCAAGAAAAAGTGGTTGGAAATCAGTTCTGTGTCCAACTTTGAGACATTCCAAGCCAACCGCCTTAAGCTTCGTTTCCGCAACGCTGAAGGCAAGCCACAACTTGCTCATACACTCAATGGTAGCTCACTAGCCTTACCACGTGTCTTAGCGGGTATCTTGGAAAACTATCAAACCCCTGAAGGTATCGTCATCCCTGAAGTATTACGCAAATACACAGGATTTGACATTATTAAATAATAGGTAAAAAGGTAAAAAGTAAAAACTCCCTATTGCTCACATTTGCCTTATAGTTTTACTTTCTTTTACCTTTTTATTTTTTACCTTTATAAAAATGACCATCACTCATCTCAGTCAGTTAGATCCCAATGGCATATATATGTCGTTGCCCAAGGAGAACCCGTCCGCTCTGTTCGTTTCTCTGATATGAATATTATTATGAGTTTTGAGTTTTTAAAAAAACTTTCTCACAATCTAATCTTATTAAGACGCAATAAATTGCGTCTCTACAGATGACTATGCTAAGCAAGAATTACCTTAGCCAGCGCATGTGTAGAGACGCAATTTATTGCATCTTAGATAGTTGTGATAACACCTTAACTATTGAATTGCATCTTGAGCAATAACTCAAAACCAAGCGCTCAAAACTCAAAAACTTTTATTTGCTTTTTCCTTGATTGGCAACACTATTGATAGCCGCAGCAATGGCCTCTTGGTCACCTAAGTAGTAGTGCTTGATAGGCTTAAGATCAGCATCCAATTCGTATACCAAAGGCACTCCCGTAGGGATATTGAGTTTTAGGATTTCTTCTTCAGAGAGACTATCCAAATATTGTACTAACGAACGTAAGCTGTTACCATGAGCGGCGATAATTACGCTTTTACCTTCTTTGATAGCAGGGGCTATGTCGCTGAACCATAGGGGAGCATACGATCGTAGCAGTCCTAAGGCTTTCTCCTGCGGTTTTTCTTCCTTGGTAAGAGCATTGTAACGACGATCATGAGAGGGGTGACGCTCATCGCTCTCTTCCAATAAAGGAGGCTGTACATCGTACGAACGTCTCCAAAGGAGTACTTGGTCTTCCGTATTTGGCAGCTGTTTCAGCCTTTGTTAAGACCTTGCAAAGCCCCATAACTCTTTTTCGTTGAGGCGCCAACTCTTATAGGTAGGCACCTATAGTTCGCCCATAACTTCCCAAGGCGTTATTAAGCTGTTTTAATTGCTCTTTTGAGCACTGAAGTATAAGCCACATCAAAAAGGAAGCCCTCTTCTTTGAGCACACGACCTGCCTCACGTGCCTCTTGTACTCCCTGCTCGGTAAGATCTACATCTTGCCAACCTGTGAATAGGTTAAGTTTGTTCCATTCACTCTGTCCATGACGTAATAGTACTACTTTATACATATTATAGCTGATTAATAGGTTATTAATAAGGTTATATAGAGAGACAAAGTTACGAATAAAAAAACAAATTTCCTATTCTTTCCACATTTTTCTCTTTCCGAAGGATTATAACCCCATGGGGAAGAGGTATTCTCCATTTGGGTCATCATTTTATTAAGTGCGGCAGGGGCTGCGGACTGCTCCATGACGATATAGCGACGCATATCCACAATGATAGACATGGGACTGATCTCCATAGGACAAGCCTCTACACAAGCAGCACAGGTAGTACAAGCCCACAATTCTTCTGGGGGTAATGTAATCTCCTAAGAGTTGCTTTGTTGTCAGGGTGAAAAAAACACCCTTATTTTTTTCTGTATATTCTCACCCACCTCTTGTGCTCTTCGGCGAGTATCCATCATGATTTTACGAGGGAAAGTAGTTTGCCCGTTTGATTAGCAGGGCACTCATCGGTACAGCGACCACATTCGGTACAGCTATAGGCTGAGAGTAGTTGCACACGGCTTAGGTGCATCACATCAGCGGCCTGAAGGTAGGTGTCTCTTCCTCCTGTCTCCCCACTATCCTCTATAGTGCCGAGCATCAGTTGGACTTCTTTTAGTCACTGTGGGCAGGTTATCCAAAGCTCCTTTGGGCTTTACTGGCGCATAATAGGTATAGGGGAACGCCAAGAGGATATGTAAGTGCTTGGAGTAATAGGAGGTAATTGAGAAAGGCAAATATTCCTATAATATGCCCCCACCAAGCGGTACGTTCTATAGCGATGAGTACAGGAGTTGAAAAAAGAGGAAAAGAGTGGGGTGAGCCACTGGCTTATAGGAAAAGCACCTACTTTGGCATAAGGGGCTACTTCTCTGATCTGCAAGAGACTATCGCAAGCATTCATCACCAAGAAAAAGGCTCATCATCACCATTTCGGCATAGAGAATAATATTGGCATCACGCTTGGCCTTGCCTTTGTAATTCCTTTTGCGAAAGCGTGGAATCTTAAGCACATTTCTACGTATATAGAAGGTAACCACACCCACTATAACCAAGAGCGCCAAGCACTCAAAGGTTCCAATGAGGATATTGTAGAAAGTCCCCATAAAGCCAAAGACACGGTGAGTGGAAAAATCCCATCTATAAGGATTTCCAAGACCCTCTATATTGATCACTATAAAGCCCACATATACAAACAGGTGTAACAGTCCTGCCACAGGACGTACGCCCATTTCCTGCCCTAAGGCCAAGCTGAAGCATGCGCAAAAGCCGCTCTGGCTTATGGTCAGAGGTATCTACCACTGTCCCTATGCGTATATTACGGCGGAGCCCTATGCATATTGCGTGTACAAAAAGGGCTATGCCCACTATGACTAATAGAATAAACAAGGAGTTAGTTTTTAGTTGTTAGTAATCAGTGGTTAGTGATTAGTGGTTAGTTGTTAGCTCCTAACCACTAACGACTAACCACTAATCACTAATTCCTTTCAGAGATAGGTGTTTCTACTTTTTAGGGGTCTCATACTCTTGGTTTTTCTTACCAAAAAAACAGAGATATGTACATAACGCTTAGGATTCAGACGTATATCCTCCATAAGCAAAACCGAGTTCGGAGGTAGCTGTCTGTAAGTTATTGTATAGCTTAGGGTCTGTAAGGAGTTTGCTTACAGTACCATTGCCTTTTTCTATCTTTTGTAACAGGTCATTTTACTTGATTGAGCGTACCTCCACCTGAGTCATAAGTTTGCCTACTTGTAGCTTAGAGAGCGAATCGCTGAGTTGTACAAAGTTGCCTGAGAGGGTCTCCACATTGGCCAATGATTTATGCAAAGGTGCCTGAGAGGAAGCCAAAGGTTATTGAGATTTACCGAAGCCTTGTTCATGTTCTGTAAGGTCACATTCAGATTGGCCAAGCTCTCTTTGATATCCTGTTGTGCCTTGGGATTGAGTGTATTAGAAAAAGTTAGCATGAGTGAATCCACCGAAGTAAGTACCTTATTGAGGTTCTTGGCCGTTGGTTCTAGGTTCTCCCCTATGGCATCCATAAGGCTGGCTTGGATATGTGAGGACAAGGTATCACCCGCTTGAGCAAGTGGTGCCCCATCTAAGGCTGGTAAAAGCTGTAGACCTGTATTACCTATGAGACTGGTGTAGATCCTCGCTTTGGTACTCTTGGAAAACGTAAAGTCCTTTTTCACCGAGAAAGTTACAATGACCTTAGCGGTTTGTGGGTCTATCTTTACCTGCTTTACGGTACCTATATTTACCCCATTGGCAGTAACATTGGTTCCTGACTGCAAGCCTGCTGAATGAGAAAAGACGGCATAATAATCCTTATCCGTATTAAACAGAGACGATGATTTGATAAAGCTCACTCCAAAAATAAAGCTTGCTATACCTATAAGAACGATAATGGCTGTTTTAGCCTCCTTTGATATTTTCACGATGTTACTTATAAAATTTCGGGGCAAATGTACCAAAAATTAATGATTAATGACAAATGATTAACGATAAATAGTTTTAGTAATGAGAGTGGATGAGTCACTAGTCGTTAGTCACTAGTCGTTAGTCACTAGTCGTTAGTCATTAGTCACTACACTACACGTTAAATCTAAAGTGCATAATATCCCCATCTTTAACAATATATTCTTTCCCTTCTACGCGCATTTTTCCTGCTTCCTTGACTTTGCTTTCGCTGCCATAGGTGATAAAATCCTCATAGGCAATCACTTCGGCACGGATAAAACCACGTTCAAAATCGGAGTGTATCACCCCAGCAGCCTGAGGAGCAGTAGCACCCACTGGAATTGTCCAGGCACGTACTTCCTTGACTCCAGCGGTAAAATAGGTTTGTAGATTCAGTAGCTTATAAGCGGCACGAATCAGCACCGATGCCCCTGGCTCGCTTAGTCCCATATCCTGCAAGAACATCTGGCGTTCTTCGTAGGTTTCCAATTCGGCTATGTCCGCCTCGGTAGCCACGGCAAGCACGATGATTTGGGCGTTTTCATCTTTGACAGCCTCCCTTACCTGATCCACATATTTGTTCCCATTGGCGGCAGCGGCCCTCATCTACATTGCATACATAGAGAATAGGTTTGGCTGTAAGTAGCTGATAGCTTTGGCTGAGTTCTACCTCTTCCTCGCTGAGCGCTACAGCACGTGCTGAAATCCCTGTAGGAGCGCCCTCTTTATAGCGACCCAAGAGCGCCAATTCCTTTTGGGCTACCTTGTCGCCAGCCTTGGCAGCACGGGTTACCTTTTCGAGGCGTTTCCTACGGTCTCTAAACTTGAGCTGTAGTTCTATATCTATAGTTTCCTTTATCACGAATCGGATTCACAGAGCCATCCACATGGACAATGTTGTCATTGTCAAAGCAACGCAACACATGGATAATGGCGTGGCACTCACGTATATTCCCCAAGAATTGGTTACCGAGTCCTTCGCCCTTGCTGGCACCCTTTACCAGTCCTGCTATATCCACGATTTCTACTGTAGCGGGCTGTACGCGCTCAGGGTTAACGAGCGCTTCGAGCTTTTCAAGGCGTGCATCGGGAAACATTCACCACCCCTAAGTTAGGGCTCTATGGTACAAAAAGGAAAGTTAGCACTCTGTGCCTTAGCGTTTGACAAACAATTAAATAGCGTTGATTTTCCCACATTGGGGAGACCTACAATTCCTGCTTTCATTATCTTATGACGTTTTAAGGGGCAAAGATACAAAATAGTTTTTGAGTTTTGGGTTTTGAGTGCTGAGTTTTCTCTGCCGTCAGGTTTCTATTTCCAGTTATTAGAGATGCAACTAGAACTCCTATTCACTGAAAAATCAATTATTTAAATTAGATTTTTATGGAAAAATACATTTTTCATCAAAAATTTTTCTAATTAGAAAAAGTATTACCTTTGCACCCGAAATAAATGGTGGTTTTAGCTCAGTTGGTTAGAGCGTCGGATTGTGGTTCCGAAGGTCGTGGGTTCAGTTTCCCATACTCCACCCAATATAAAAATCCCAATAAAAAAATACGCCCTCAAGCGTATTTTTATGCCCAAACTATATGAACTGATACAAAGCGAGTATAAAAACTGAGTATATCGGTGAGTATCAAAAATCCGAAGGTCTTATGGAAAAAGAAGTACACAGCTCTAAGATTTATCCTAAAATCATTTCTGAAAAACGCTTAAGTGCCTTTTCAGAGGAGGAAAAACAACAGATCCTACAGAGGTATAAGCGTTGGTATGTATATTATTACTTCTGTAATGAAGAGGGGAAAAATGGTAAAACAACCTCTATCTTCTTTTTAAAGTCAATCAAGAGTATAAGGATTTTGATAGCAGGTACTTACGTATTCATAAACTAAGAAATATCATAGAAAAACTTCTAAAAGTGGTTATACACCCTCTGATGAGTATTTTGAAAACAACCATGAAAATCAAGATTATACAGCTTGCTCTGCTCTTGATTTTGCGCTAAATCTAAAGAAAAAAATAGTGTATCTGAGCGAACATTTATAGACTACAAGCATCGTATAGGTTTGTTCCAAAAATTTCTGAAAAACAACTATTTAGATAATGCTCCTATCAAGAACATCACCAAGAAAGAGGTTAATGACTTTCTAAATACCATTCTACTAAAATCAAGCCTCGCAACCGGAATAATACCCTTGCGGTACTAAATGCTGTATTCGGTACCTTGGAGGAAAAACGAACTCATTCCTCACAATGTAGCCTCCAAAAATAAAGAAATTGCCTACCAAACCCGAACGAAATAAAACTTACTCACAGAGCCAGCAGGATACTATTTTTACTCTTTTAGAGAGGAAAGATAAGGACTTACTTCTATTTGTAAAATTCATAAGTTATAACTTTTTGCGCCCTATCGAGGCGTGTCGTCTACAAGTTAAGGATATAGATTTTGAGGGCGCAAAGCTTAATGTAAGAGCTAAAAAAACAAATTGGTTAAGATAAAGATAATTCCAGAAATCCTACTTAGTGAGATCCAATATTTCAAGGGACTTAATCCTGAATACTACCTATTTGCTCCTAATGGTGCTGGTCCTTGGGAAAGCACAGAGGGTAATAAAAGAGATTACTGGAGTAAGCGATTTAAAAAAAGTTAAAGATGAACTTAACCTTGGCAGGGATTATGGGCTATACTCTTTCAGACATACTTTTTATTACTAAGCTGTACAGGCAGCTTAGAGAAAAATATTCCCAAGGCGAAACCTATGATAGGTTAATGCTTATCACAGGGCATACTACACTTACGGCTTTACAACAATATCTAAGAGATATAGATGCTGAACTTCCCGATGATTATTCCCATTTGTTAGAATAACTATCTATAAGGGTGCGTAAATCAGTACATGGTTGCCCTATAGGGGTGCGTAAATTAGTACACGGTTACCCTATAGGGGTGCGTAAATTAGTACACGGTTACCCTATAGGGGTGCGTAAATTAGTACATGGTTATCCTATAGGGGTGCGTAAATTAGTACACGGTTACCCTATAGGGGTGCGTAAATTAGTACACGGTTACCCCTATAAGGGTGCGTAAATTAATACACGGTTATCCCATAGGGGTGCGTAAATTAGTACACGGTTACCCTATAGGGGTGCGTAAATTAGTACACGGTTACCCTATAGGGGTGCGTAAATTAGTACACGGTTACCCTATAGGGTGCGTAAATTAGTACATGGTTATCCTATAGGGGTGCGTAAATTAGTACACGGTTACCCTATAGGGGTGCGTAAATTAGTACATGGTTATCCTATAGGGGTGCGTAAATTAGTACATGGTTACCCTATAGGGTGCGTAAATTAGTACACGGTTACCCTATAGGGGTGCGTAAATTAGTACATGGTTATCCTATAGGGGTGCGTAAATTAGTACATGGTTACCCCTATAGGGGTGCGTAAATTAGTACATGGTTATCCTATAGGGGTGCGTAAAATTAGTACACGGTTATCCTATAGGGGTGCGTAAATTAGTATATGGTTACCCCTATAGGGTGCGTAAATTAATACACGGTTATCCTATAGGGGTGCGTAAATTAGTACATGGTTACCCCTATAGGGTGCGTAAATTAATACACGGTTATCCTATAGGGGTGCGTAAATTAGTACATGGTTGTTTTTGTAATTTACTGATTATCAATAGTATATATTTTTAGATGATTTCTGTATATATAAATGATATATATAAATATATACATCATATACAGACCCCATTTTCTGCATTTCCTTTTCCATTTCTATCTCACAAAAAAACTCATTTTCAATATATTACATTACTCCTGATTAGCGCAGATTTTTAGAGAAGATGTGTCTTTGTATACAACTGAAGTTGAGATATACAAAGACAATCTTGCTTTTCCCTATTTTTCTATTTGTCTGTTGGGGCAAGCCACACGACAGACGAATGAAAAATTGGGGAAAAGGGGGGAAAAACTCGGAACTCGTTTTTCCTTCCAAGCCGACGCTGGCAACTTGTACTAATGCCTTTTATGCGTTTTCTTTCTTTCTATGCCTTTTACTATTTCAAAAAAGTCCTTTTTCTTGCTCTATTTGTTAATAAAAAATTAAATTTAGTGAGACTCAAATGTCTCCTACAGTGTTTTATAGTCTCAAAAAATGAAAAAAGTGAAACTTTGAGTCTTCTACAGTGTTTTATAGTCCACGCATTTTTTTCTTCTATTTGCCAGCCCATTTTTTTCTACCCGAAATTTGCAACAAAGAAAAAGATGAAAATCTCTCACGAAAAATAGTCCTAAGGATAAGGCAATCCTTCTTAGAATTTCTTCTTCACAAAAAAAGAATTATGGAAAAAGATATGTGCAGAAAGAAAGATGACTTTGACGGACTTTATCATTAGTGCCGTAGAAAAATAAGATGAGTTCTCAAGAGAGACGAGAGGTTCTTAAGTTCATTGAAAAGCAGGATAACATCTTTGCTAAGATAGAAAAACAACATCAATCAATTTGCCAATATTGCTAATGCCAAAAAGAATATAAACTCTTTTGAGATGAAATCTTTACTGAGCAGCTTGTTAAGATACAAGAATTAAAGGCTGTACAAAATCAGATATTTAAAGATATCTATAAGTTGATAGCCTATGATAGTTAAAATACTTAGTTCCGCAAGTAAGGATTTTTCATGGTGTAAAGTACAATGACAAGAAAAATCAATAGTGATAAAGGAGAGCTTATGGATATGAAGAACTTTCCTTCCTTTATCAATAAGGATAGTTCTCAAGAGGAGGTACGAAATTACTTGAAGTCTATATCGTAAAGCAATAAGACTAAAAACCCCAGTTTCATGCCGTGATCTCTACCAAATTCCAAGAACATAGCAAAGAGCAGCTTACCAAAAATAGCTAATGAGTTCATGAAAGAGATGGGATATGGCTCACAACCTTATGTCGTAGTTTTTCATAAAGATACTGAAAAATAACCATGTTCATATCGTATCTACTAGAGTAGATAAGGATACAGGTAAAAATCAATGACAGCTTTGAGAAAAATAAAATCTCAACAAGCGCTTTCCAAAGCTATGGAGACTGTTTTAGGTGTAAGTAGAGAAGCTGATATAGACAAATTGTTGCAGTACAAATATAGTACTTTCCAACAATTGGAAAAACTTTTTAGAACAGAATGGTTTTTAAAGTACATATAAATGAGAGCAACCCTAATCAAGCGAATATACTCCATAATGGACTTTTGTCATAAGACATTGTTTTTGGATAAACTTCATTATGAGAAAGTAGATAAAAATGACAAACGAGCCAAACAAATCAAGGCTTTTCTTGAAAAATACAAGGATATGTATTCCAATAAAGTATTCAAGGTTATAGATAATAGAGAAGAGAAGGGTTTATATGACAAAAACAAGTATAACCATACTCCTATCTCTCCCAAAATAGAGTTTAGAAGTGAATTACAAGAAAACTAAAAATATATTTGGAATAGACATCATATTCCATTACAAAGATGACAAACAGCCTTTTGGTTACACCCTTATAGATAACGCTACACAGAGGATATACAAAGGTAGTGAAATAGCTAAGATGAATGATATTTTTTTGAATTTACCCAAGATATTATAGAGAAAGAAGACTTTGAACGGCTGAAGGAATACAACATCAGAAGCGACAAGGAAAAAGGAGGTTATATTACAATTCTACGCCTCTCAAGGTAAAGACATAAAGGATTTTATGCTCTTTGAAAATAAGAAATCGAGGCCATCGAAAAAGGATGAGAATTTTTAAACAGCTCAAAAGCCGATGTAAGAGGAAGTGCACAAAAATCAATCAAAAATAATTTTTGTAGTCTTTCAGAAAGATACCAATGGTGATTATTATGCTATTCATCAGCGTTATCATCAAGTTCATAAATTAGAATCTCTCCTTGGAAAAGAAGCATCTATTAGTGAATTACGAATGAATACCTCTGAGACTGGAATAAGTACTCATACTGACTTCAATCACAGTAATGGTAATGTTTCAGAGGTTTTTTTCATCCAAAAAGAGAACTCTCTTATAGAGGAAGTAGGCAATGCCTTGAGTAAAAGTGCTATTGTAGGAAGAGATACTACAGAAGACGAATTTAAGAAACGAAGAAAAAAACGAAGATAATGATACTAACATTTGCAACACAAAAAGGTGGTGTAGGGAAAACAACCTTAGCTATAGCCTTTGCTAATTACCTATCTCTTGTAAAAAATAAACAAGTAAAGGTTTTTGATTTTGATTTTCAAAGATCCTTTTTCAGAAATGGAAAGAAGATAAAGCCTTTATCACTTCCTGAACTCTATGAGGTAGAGATAGTAGGAGACCCCAACCAACAAGAAAGTCTTCTTGATTTCCAAGATATTGCAGATATGAAACAGAGTGATATCTACTATATCTTTGACTTGGCGGGAACCTTGGATGAGAAATATATAGAACTCTTGGTCTATAGTGATTTTGTTATTATTCCTTTCGAATATTCCGATGTATCAGTGAAATCTACACTTGTATTTATCAATGTACTGGGGAATGGTAGAGAGCCAAGCCAATAGAGTGTTCATCCGCTCTAAATATGACAAAGGCTATCTCTACAAAAACCAAGCAGAGATGGATGAGGAGATCTGTAAGCATGGTAGAATACTCTCCTCCCCTGTATATAAACGCAATATATTGCAGAGTATTAATACTGCAAAACTTTCTTATGAACAAAGAGACGCTGTAAAGAAACCTTTTGAAGAATTAATACAATACATACATGAAAGCAGCTAAATTACCTCTTTCCATTCAGTTGGAACGAAAATATAATGATATAAACATGTATAGATTTATCAATGACTGGATGGAAACAAAGAAAAAAATAGGAAAAATAGGGTTATCAGTATGAGTAACGACCTGCTATACAGAACTTGATAAGTTCAAAATATTCGAAATAGACCTAAATGAGATGATTGATATAGGTCTAAGGTATGCTTTAAATAAAAAGGAATTTTAGAAACATGCTTACACAACTTATAAAAAAGAAAAAGATAACTATCTAAAAATATAATACAGATGACAAAATTTATCACGATTGTAGTCGTTATCTACATTATTTATTATGCAGCTAATATTATATATGATATATTCTTCAAAAAGGAAAAAGCGTACTCCTGATGAGGAAGATAAAGAAGAATTTTGCATTTAACAATATAGATGATGATGTGAAAGTAACTAATGTAGGAATAGACGATGTAGAAAAATATGGATATGGGAGAAAGTATGGAAGCTAGTGAGGATGACATTTTCTCTTCTTCAGCAGACATTGATGACAATGAAACACCTACTGATACTGATTTACAAGCCATGCAAAGAAAGTATGAAGAGGAGGAAAATATAGACAATAACTCCGTCACAAATACTATTGAAAAGGAAAAACGTAGATGATACATCAAATTCTGGAGGAATAGCACCCTTTCCCTTCTTTTGATAAGCAAGAGGTACTTAGAAAAAAATAGAGAACTTTTTAAAAAACATTATCAATATGGCTGAGACCAATATACAAACTATTGCAACGGCTGATGGAGAAAAAAATATACAAGTCTATGATGAATTTCAATAGTTAAACTAATAAACAAGTAATTTTTATAACCATGAGAAATTTTTTTATTTCAAAAATGACGAGAGAACAAAAGTTTTTCTCGCCTTATTCTTAATCGTTTGTGCAAGTAGCCCTTCCTTTGCACAAGGAGCTGGTGCCATTACTAGTGCTGCTAATACAATCAAGACCTACTGGACACCTGTCAGTACTCTAATCAAAGTTATTGGAGCAGTTGTAGGACTTATCGGTGGTTTACGTATCTACAACAAATGGACGAATGGAGACCAAGATATCAACAAGGAGATCCTTGGTTGGGGCGGCGCTTGTTTGTTCTTGTTCTTAGTGCCTACTTTCGTATCAGCTTTCTTTGGTATATAATAAAGACACAAACGGTTATGGAATTTTACCTGTACAAGGGGCTTAAAAACCCCTTTGTCCTTTTTGGACTAAAAAATAAATACATTGTTTATGCCCTTGGTGCTGCTGCTTTAGGAGTTATCGGACTTGCAGTATTACCCTCCTTGATAGGTTTCTTCTTCGGTATCATTTTAGGAGCCGCTATAGGTGGAGCAGGTATATGGTATGTCTTCTATTTACAGGATAACAAAGGACTCTATCAAAAACAGAAAAACAATGAGGAAATACATATTTTTCCCAAACGATTTTAAACTTAAAAAAACATGAAGACAAGATGAAAACAAAATCTTTTGAGTTTCCATTTATCGGTTATGATTATGCAAGGGACATGGTTGGAAAAATGGATGTGCTTATAGGGCAGTATGGAAATCCTATCATAGGTATTCGTATCAAAAATATTGTAGAACAATACTCCGCAGATCCTGATCGCTATGAACAATTCCATACAGTGTTAAACCAAGTCATAGCTATCATAGGTGAAGAACATATTGTACAGAAAGTGGACATCTTTGCTAAAAAAAGATATACAGCTGAGAAGGAAAAAGACCTTTTTGCAACAAAAATACTCTGAGCACTTTTAACGGACGTATTTTTAAAACCATAGATACCCTACTGCTTTTTACAGATATCTTAGATAATAACAAAAGTAAATACAAATTCTCTGAGAAAAAAATATAAGGAGCTTAGAGATAAATGTGAGAAAGTATTTCTATTGCTAGAACAAAGCGAATGTGAACCTAACTGGCTCTTTTGAGAAAGATTTCGAATATTATATAGGAGGCATACTAACAATGAAATTCGCTGATATTCCTACTTTTTGACAATATCAAATCTACCAATGAATATCTAAGAATCGGAAACTCTTTTGTTAAGACCATCTCCTTTGTAGATGTAGAAAAATATTGACCTCCCCAACAGTATTACTCCTTATGCAACCATGGGAGGTAATGGCGCAGTGTCAGACTTGGCTATTGATAATTTTTCCTTTCTTAACGAGTTAGAGGATTATCAAACTATCATCTATAATCAGGTAATCGCTATTCCCCAATCAAGTACAACGACAACGAGATTTAGATAAAAGAAAAGAAAACATGAAGGAGTAGCCAGAAGTGCCCTTCTAACGCTATTGTTGCCGAAGAGATTGAGGAATTGCTACACAATATTGCTGTAGATGGACAGCTCGTGGTAGACGCTCATTTCTCCTTAGTTGTTGCTTGTGATACTTTTGGAGAAAATGGAAAAACACAATCTACTATTGAGAGTAAACTATTTACTAAAGGGAATAATAGTTTCTAAAAATGCTTATAATCAAATGGAACTATTCCGCTCCGCTATTATAGGGAATGCAGTAGAGTTAAAGGATTACGATTTATTTACCACTACTAGCGAGGCTGGGATATGTAAAAGAGAGTTTCCCAATAAGTGAGAAATCTAATTTTTATCTAAGGTTTGCTGACAGACAAGGAGTCCCCCTCAAGGTGGATACATCTGATCTACCTTATCAAACAGGACGTATCAATAATCGTAATAAGTTCGTCCTAGGGCCCTTCGGGTAGTGGTAAATCATTCTTGATGAACAATATTGTAGAACAATACCTTACTTACAATTATGATGTAGTTATTGTAGATACAGGAGATTCCTACTCAGGTACATGCGCCTACAAAGGCGGGCGTTATATCCAATATACAGAGGAAAAGCCTATTACTATGAACCCTTTTGCAGTAGGTAAGGAGGAATTTAATATTGAGAAAACGGAGTTTCTAACCAATCTTATCTTTTGATATGGCAGGGGCCGGATGCAACCATGACTCCATCGCAGAAGTCTATCTTAGATAATGCACTTCTTGCCTACTACCAACAACATTTCAATGGGGAACGAAGAAAAGGCTTGGTATGAGGAGAAAAACAGATGAGGAAATCCTACTATATCTCAACAAATATAATATCTATGAGGAGGATATAGAGCAGGAAAACACAAGTTTCTATGACATATTAGGGTTACCTTTTGATGCTACCACTAAGGATATTAAGGAAAGGGGACGAAAACTATTACAAGAATACCACCCCTGATAAAAACCAAGGGAACCAAGACTATGACCCTGAGCGCTTTTTAAAAATCTATGAGGCGTATGAAACACTTTCTGATGAGGAAAAACGCAAGGCTTTATAATGAATCCTCTGCCCTTATCACGATAAAGAAATGAGATGATACCAGTAGAGGAAAAACCAAGAAAAATAGTGAAAACAATCATACTAGATATGCGCTTATAAAAATATGTAAAGCGAATAGCTGAAGACTATAAAGTGCCAGAACTATCATTCAATAGTTTTTATGAGTTTTGCGAGAAGTTCTTACCTGTATTTCTTAACAACAAACATCATAAAAATCACAGAGCAGGAATTCAACTTACGCACTTTCCTTTTTGTTTTTGAAGGACTTTTTATAGAGGAGGACGATATGGTACTACTCTCAATGAGAATGCCGATAGCTCCCTATTCTATGAACCTTTTATCGTATTTGAGATAGACAATGTGAAGGATAACCCTAAGCTATTCCCTATAGTTACCCTTATCATTATGGATACATTTATACAGAAAATGCGATTACGTAGTGATAGACGAAAGGCACTTATTATTGAGGAAGCATGGAAAAGCAATTGCTTCAAAAGCTAATGGGAGGATACATTCTATATCTGTACAAAACTGTACGTAAGTTCTGGGGTGAAGCAGTCGTTGTAACTCAAGAGTTAGACGATATTATCGGAAATGCAGTGGTGAAAGACTCTATTATTAATAACTCCGATACCTTTTATCCTACTTGACCAAACCAAGTTCAAAGAGAACTTTGATCGTATAGCAGCTCTGCTGTCTCTTAATAAGGTAGAACAAAACAAGATATTCACCATCAATAACCTAAATAACAAAAGCAGGACGAGGACGATTTAAAGAATTTTACCTAAAAAGAGGGTCTAAAGGAGAGGTATATGGTAACAGAAGTATCCATAGAACAGTATCTAACCTATACAACCGAAAAAACCCTGAGAAATCGGCTATTACATACTATGTCAATGCTATAGGGAACTATGATGAAGCCTTGGCTGCTTTCGTTGGAGATACAAAAATACAAGGGAGGATATAGAAAACAACTTTTTTACTCTTACAAAACCTATATAAGAAGCCTTTGGACGAGGATGTGATTGGTTTCTTTAAGAAATTCAAAAAGGAGTTCGAGGGTAAAAATGTCCTTAAAGAACTTGACGAATATGTCAAAGAGCAAGGAGTATCCTTAGTTGAGATTGTACAACGCAACTTAAAAAGACAAGAATATGAAAGTAAAAGCTGTTTAATTTAATTCTCTTGCTCCTGCCTTGTATAGGAAGTGCTCAGAAAATATATATGGATCCCGTTACAGCTGGTGCCATGTGGGGATATGCTGCTACTCTAAAAAGGAGGGCATGAAAGAGCTGAAAAAGAACAAGATAAACTACAAAAAGGCACAGACATTTATTAGTGCTCAAGTAACCTTGGTAAAAAGTACAAGATAAGGTATATAAAAGGTCTTAGTGAAGTCTCTGGTAGTATTCAAAATGCTATCCAAGTAAAAATATTGGAGAAGAGATAAAACAATGCGTAGAATATTCTAAGAATATAAGTCAACTCGTAGGACGGCATCCTCAGTATTCCATTTTTGGAGCAAAAGCCACTCAGAGATGTTATGAGCAGACATTGAAAATAGCCAATGAGATGAGTAATATCCTTGCTGATGGGAGAAACCAACCTTGCTACTGCAGGCGATAGATATAGGGTATTAGACAATATAGAACACCAAGTACGTATGCTTAAAATATATCTTATCTCTGTACAATTAGCCTTAGAAAATGCAGAATATGCGGGATTTTGAGATCTATTAATCCTTTTTCAAGGCTATATAGATACGGATAAAGATATTATCCAAAATATTATGCAAAAATTCAAACATCAATTCTAATGAAACCTATCGTTTTTATTCTTAGGGATATTCCTCTGTAATAGCTTTAATGCGAGAGGACAAGAAGAAGAGGCCTTATCACCCTGCCCTTATCTCCATAGAAGTAAAACATTCTCTTCAAGAGCATGATCGTCAGAAAAAACTCAAGGAAAAACAATTACTCAATACCAGTACCGAAGGAGTTAATCAAGAGCAGTGGAAATCCTATAAAAAGGTTGTAGAGAAAGTACAAGATCGCTTGCGAAAAAGTAGACTTTATCCTACAAGCCATTCCTACAGGATATGCTCTGTCTCAAAAATATAGAGATATAAAAGCTAATCAGCGACAGATTGTAAGAGAAATACGCACAGCTCCCAGGCCATTAAGGAGGTTCTGCCTAATCAAATAAAAATTTGTAGATGATTTGCAAAATGGTAATCCGATTTCTTACAGGCATTATTGCTTCCTATGGTGCGATGAACCAGATGGAGCGAGCTGATAGGCAAATACTCTTAAACCACGCTTTGGCAGAGGTTGATAGGCTAAATAGTAATTCTTATGCAACCTTATGTATCATACGAGATGCCAAAGGAACAAGCAAGGATTAAAAAAATCCATGTTTGACTACTATATACAACGAAATAAAGAACTTGTAGAGGATTTACTAAAGAATATCAAACGCTTATAATTATGAAAAATATATTCTATATGCTTATCCTAATAGCATTTCTATACTATCAAAAGACACATGCTCAATATTTTTACTTGGACAACTAACCCCAGACTATTGGCACAAGTAACAGCTAACAATGGTGTAAGACTTACAAGCTTTAGAAGTATTCAAAAATCATTTGAAAAAAACAGAAAAAAATGGTATGAAGATGCTAAAAAAAGATATGACTAAAGTATTAGCTGTACATGAGTTTATATATGAGCAACTTTACAATGTTAATCTCCTATTTAAACAAGGTCAAAAGGCAAGGTATATAAGTGAATATTTAAAGAAGATATTAAAAGAATTACAGAATTTATTAGATAAAGGAAATAAAAAAATATAAAATATATCCATGTAGTTATAAAATACTATATAAAAAGTTCTTCAAAGGATAGAAGATTTAGGAGAAGGATTAAAAAAATAGTTGAAAAACAAGGAACTACTCATGGATCCTTATGATAGAGATGAACTTTTAGATAATCATCTATTTAAAAATACGAATGATATATATAGAGTTACTCAATATAAATAATATGCTTGAATTTAGCAGTAATAGAGCCTATATATACTCTATACCTGAATTAGGCACTTGGGTAGAAATGGACAAAGATCTTACTAAAGATATTATACAAAAAATTAAAAACACTAAAAATACTACTAATATGAAAAATAATATTGTATGGAATATTACTATACTGTTCCTCTCTTTCTGCACAAATAAGCTATAAAGTGATTAGGGATGATGGTCTAAAGACAACAAGAGGGACGCATGGTGTTTCAAGAATGGGGAGATACTGATGATTGGAAACCTGAAGCTGAATATTATAAAATTTTTCGGTACGCGTAGGTCCCAATCTAAGCTGGAGACACTCCTTGGTATGAGGGAATGCTCGCTCCAAAAAGCGAACAAACGTTACAAAGAAGGTTCCGATATACGCCCCTTAAGAGTAGGCGGAGAGGAAACTCAAAGACAAGTTACAACCCATGGTATGGAAGCACAAGCCAAAGAAACAAAAGAACATATTAAGACTCTTAAAAAGTAGAAGTTCTGATGATATGGCATATTGGACTCCCTACACTATCAATGCAGATCCATTGTATCTGCTTTATTATAAGCGAATGCTAACCCTCATTAAAGAATTTCCCAGAATACCCGACTTGGCGTGATTGGGGCTTTCCTAATGAAGAAGCCTATAAAAGAGCTGGTCGTATAGGTCAGATTGATGAATTGCGTATAAAATTACATTCTCTCAAAGACACCTATAAAAAGTGCTATGACCTTACCTATGCCTCGTGGCAAACGCTTTCTACTCTATCATAAAGCACTCATAGGCTGGAGAGACCTCCAAGTAAAGATAGCTAATTGCAACAGAGAAAGCAAATACTCTATAGACAGTAAAGATCTCTTAGAACAACAGAAAAAAATGCTATAGATAAAGTCAATCTAATGAGTGATTTAGAAATCGCTCGACAAGTAATGCAACAGTACAAACATAAATTTTAACTATATGAATATCAGGCAACTAATAATTATCTTATGTTTAGGGCCTATTTCTTTTACCTATATCATTAAGAGGGCAAGCCTCACAGAATATAACAACTGAACAGGGAGCCAAAACAGCCCAGTTTATGAAAGGAAGTGGAGACTTCGAAAGCTGGTTTATGGAAGCATTCACAAAGATAGATATGCAAATGGATGGGAGAGCTAATGATGTATTAAAGGTAGGAAAGGCAATAGCCGCTATAGGTATGCTTATCTATCTTGCCGTAATAGGATTTAGAATGCAAAGTGGCGCTGCCGAATGGAGTGTAGAACCTATGATTAAACCTATTATAGTAGGTCTCCTCCTTATCAATTGGGTACCATTTACTAAGATGATACAAGCTCCCTTACAGATGTTAGCTGAACCTTCTGAGGCTATCTTCAAAGATATTGAGAGAGAAACAAATGCAAGAAGAACATTTAGATATACCAAACAAATGCAGGTATTAGAGGCTACCATTAATCTTAATGCTACTATACTTGCTAAGCAAAAGGGATTTTGGTCATCTCTTGGCGATGGAGAAATATCCCAAGCCTTTGGTAATTTATGGGATAAGATAACGGCTCCTATTGAGGAAGTTGTAGAAAGGGCTAACTATAAAATGCAAAAAAACTATTAGGGTGATTGTATAGAAATGATTTGTCTCATCATTCTACGTGTGGCTGTTTATTTTATTTTCTTTATTCAAAAGGTCTGGTCATACATTCTTATTGTACTAGGGCCCTATTGCAGTAGGGCATATCTTTTATTCCTGGTTTTGAAAGTTCTTTTTATAACTGGATCTCCAAGTTCATCAATATCAATCTCTATACCTTTATTGCCTATACGATTATCAATATCGGACAACAGATAATCATTGCAGGGTATGAAATGGATATCAGCAGACTCTCTGCCATTGTAGATAATAATGGAAACGTTATAAATCAAGGATTATTACTAACCTACACAACATACAATGGTATGGCAACCTCTGTAGTATTCCCTTGTGTGGGATATTTGGTTACAGCCATAGGAGTACTTTATTACCCCTACAATAGCAGACGCCATTGTATCAGCAGGAGGTGCAGGCGTAATGACAAAAGTAAAACAAGCAGCTATGAATGGAGCTAAGACTACTTTCTCCGGTGCAAAGGGAATAATGGGAGGTGCAAGAAAAAGGATATGGTGCGGCAAAACAAGGTTTCCAAAAATTTCTATGCTAAGAGCATGGATCCTCGTGCTACTAGAATAGCAGGTGATGCCGTATTTGGTAAAGGTAAAAAATAATAATTTATAAACACATGATAGTCAAAAAATATTGAAAAAAGAATAAAAATAAACAAAAGTGTATCAATAGCTACTGTAATATTAGCTATGGTAATTGTAATCGTAGAGCTTTATCTATTCCTACAAAAATCGTACGAGACGCTCGTAAATCACTGTATGTCATTGACAACGGAATACCTGTGCTGGTAAAACAAACCGATGAACTCTTAAATCGCCCTGTAGAATATAAGGCGCAGATAGAACTTTTCCATAAACTATTCTTTACCCTTGTACCAGACGATGCTTACATCAATGAAAATATAGACAAATCGCTATACCTAATTGATGACACAGGAAAGAAAAGAACGGAATAACCTTTTGGAGAAAGGATTTTTATAACCAAATCATTTCCTCCAATGCTACCGTATCAGTGCGAACAGACTCTATCAATATTAATCTTAATGATAAGAAGTTTATCTACTATGGTACCCAAATGATAAATCGTAGGGTCAAGTCTTATTACCCGTAGACTTATCACTCAGGGTTCCTTCAAGGACATTGCTCGTACCCTCTAATAATGCCCACGGAGTACTACTTGAAAAACTGGAATATATTAGATAATACTGAAATATCAGTCAAACAAAAACTATTAATCATGAAATTCTTTTGCTAATATCAAAAAGTGGATAACAAGTAACCCAAAAAGTTCTACTTCTATGCTATGATACTACTAGTTGTTTCCTTCGTAGCCAATACAATCTTTGACATCTATGTTTATAAAACAGAAACTCGAAACCCAAATTTATAGTACCTCTCTCTATCAAAGGTACAGATGTGGTTTGCCTCTGAATATGAGAATAGATTAAAAGAAATGAAACTATAGCACAAGAACTAGCTGAGTTCAAGTCAAAGCACAAACAAGGGACAGCTTTCACCCCGCTGATAGCCCTCAGAATTGAATACTTATACTGAACAATATCAAACGTTGAAAAAATGGAAAAAAATAAAGAAAAATTAATTTTAAGCAACCTAAGTATATTATTCCTCTTATTGTGCTTCCTGTCCTTCTATTCATTGGTTTATCAATTTATTGACCTAATCAATGGTGATGATAAAAACAAAACAAGCACAACAAGAAATAAGTACTTCCTTGGGAAAAGTGACGCTCCTATTCTTTCCAAAAAACAAGGCCTATGACAATCTATTCAACGATGAGAATAAAGACGGACGAACGATGATACAAGGGCTTTTGACAAAGAAAACGATAGCTTATTTGCCTATACTGACAACCTGAATGAGCAACAGAAGCGGTACTTGGACTCTATAGAGTATGTACAAAAATGGATTTAACCAAAAACAATCTGCCAAGGGTCAGAGAGTCTTATTACACTCCTAATGCTGATGCTCAGAAACAACAAGATGACGAGGGACTTTAATCGTTCCATGGAGATGATGAGAATGCTCAATGAAGGTAATAAATCCGAAGAGACCAAGCAAGAAGAAAAGGAATACGATCCCTGTAAAAGGGCCTTAGAGAACAAATGCTCTTTTTAGATTCCTTGGAAAAATCCAAAGACCCCGCCTATAAGCGACAAATGGAAGCACAAGGGCGAATGAAAGCGAACAAGGACAAAATGGATGAGTTCCTAAATAGTACTATGCAAGTGAGTAAGACAAGGAATTTGGGAGCCTTCAATCATATTTCTAAGCAAAAAGAGAACTTCACTATCAAGTCTGTTATTGATGAGAATATCAAGGGATATTTAGGTTCTCGCATACGCTTGAGACTCTTAGAGGATATCTTTATTGGCAAAAAGAAAGTACAAGTAAAAAGGTACTTTCCTATATGCTGAAATATCAGGTTTCTCGCAACAACGTGTTTTTCTCAATATTGTTTCAGTTATGGTAGATAATGATATTTACCCTATCAACCTATCCATATATGATATGGACGGAATGAAAGGCCCTCTATGCACCCTCTAGTGCTTTTCGTGAGATGACACGAGAGTTAGGAGCTAACTCTATACAAGGAGTTAATGTAGAGGTGGTCAAGGCTTCTTTACCAGCTTAGCAGGTAACCTATTTCAGTCAGCCTCACAGGCTGTAACCTGCTATCATTCGGAAGAACAAAGTAACACTTAAGTATAATTCATATATCTATTTAATTGACGAAAAAGACCTAAAGAAAAAAGATGAAAATGAAAAATAATATCACAAAAAATCGCAATCATGCCTTTTGCACTCTTTTGCTTTCTGCAACCCAAAAAATACACAGGCGCAAACATTAGAAGATAAAATAGAAGTAGCTAAGCTACCTATTATATTCATGGGGAGAGATGTCAATATCCATATCATCGCGCCCGAACCTATCCAATTTGTAGATCTCTCCACTAATGATTTAGTGGGAGACCTTCCTGCGGACAACATTGCTCGTATCAAAGGTGCAAGTAGAGGACAGCAATAGTGAGGACAATGCTACCCAAAAACCAAAAGTTCGTAACAGGACAGGACATCAGTGTTATTACGATTGTTGGTCAATCTTTCTTAGCTCAATACCGAGCTATCTATAGGGAAGAAAAATAGGACTTGGCTAGCTTCCAATATTCTATATCAAGGCTGAGGATATGCAAACCCTTAGAGTATCCTAAATTCAAATACTCTAACTATGAGCTTAAAAAAGTTTGCCTTGCAGATTATGGATAAAAAAGTCAACAAAAAACCCTATCCGAAAGAAGAAAGACCTAAAGCTAACAATGCAACTCAATAATGTATATGTGATAGATGACTACATTTTCTTGGATATATCCATAGAAAAATAATACCAACTTATCATGCAACATAGAAGGAATGAAATTTAGCATTGAAGATAAGAAGATTTACAAGGCTACCAATAACCAAAAGTATCTTACTTAACCCCTATTCTCTCTAAATGATCAAACGAAAGTAAGAAAATCTTACTGAAATATATTTGTCTTTGAGAAATTTACATTTCTCAATAGTAAGATACTCAAAAATACGCCTTATTGAAGAGCAGATTTCAGGGCGTGTGATTGATATGAAAATCAATTACTCTGATGTGCTACAAGCTGACACTTTCTAATCATAAATAAAATGAAATGAGAAAAAGCAAAAAAATCACAATAGAGTTGATTAAAAAGAATAATAGAATTCTTATAAAAACCCTATGATAGCACAACTCCAAAGGATTTACTTAACATAGTGAGTGGTTTTATTTATAACGAAGTGATTTTTGAAAGCCTCCTTACCTCTGTTAAGTAAATTAGCAACAATAATACAATTAGTAGAATATAACACTGATGAAGAAATAGAACCAATATATTATGACGAATGAAAAATTTAATAGCTGAAATATCTCTAAAACTATACGAAAAAGATAATATTATCAGATTAGAAGCAATTGAACAAGGGACTAATGAAAGTTATTCTTTATTATCGAGTGTAATTAGAGAAGAGACATAGAGTTGAGATTAAAAAGATAATGGCTTTATTGAGTACAATACTATCATTTTATAAAAAATGAATATTTATGAGCATGCAAGAGCAACAAAAATCAGATTAAAAATCTATGATTTCTTCCAAAAATGGTCTATGGGGTCGTTTCCTTGGATTGTTTTGATACTATTCTTTCAGAATGCAGAGATACCCATAGCATCTAATATTTTACAGAGTTTCAGGAAAATGGGAGTATTTTATCCTCCTATCAATGCTAAGTTTGCCACCCTTTTACTTATAACCTTGGTTGCAATTGGAACGAGAGCTGAAGAAAAACAGGATTTGAATGTTACAAAGGAAATTATTCTACCCATGGTTATAGGACTACTTATGATTATAGGATCATTGGTCTTAGTTACTGGGGCTGAGAATATCCACCTACCTTATGTACTTCCTTTTGTCAATGCTTATCAAATAGGATATGCCTTACTATCTTTTGCAGGCGCTCTCATTACAAAAAGGAGCCGATAGTATCTCAAAAATGGTACAAACAAAAATGGGTATAGATCGTTGGAACACGGAAGAGGAAAGTTTTGACCAAAAATACAGAACTGAAAGTAACTGATAGTTCTGTCAATATTCCTTACAAATTCCGCTATAAGACACATCAAGGCTGGATGAATATGGACCCATTTAGGGGATCGATGGTTATTGGTGTCCCTGGGTCTGGTAAAATCTTTCGGGATTATCAACCCTGCCATTCGTCAAATGGTAAGCTAAAAGGATTTTGCCTATGTATCTATGATTTTAAATTTCAGCCTAGCCGAGATCGCTTTATTATCACTATTTACAAAAAGCGGAAGACAGACCCTAATTACAAAACATAAATTCCATGTAGTGAATTTGGACAAGGTGGAATATTCTCGCAGGGTCAATCCTTTCAAGAAAGAGTATATAAATACCCTTGCTCAAGCTACAGGAAATGGCTGAATCCATGGCTACAGCTTTGCAAAAAGGAGGTGGCTCTGGCGGAGGTGGTTCTGAGGCGTTCTTTACACAGTCCGCAGTCAATTTCCTTGCCTCATCTATATTTTTCTTTGGCACCTATCAAAATGGTAAATATTCTGACCTACCACATATACTTGCCTTTATGAACAGAAGTTACCAAGAAATATTTGACACCTCTATTTACCAATGAGGAGCTAGTATCCCTTATGTCACCTTTTCGGTCAGCTTATGAAAAACAAGGCCTTTGACCAATTGGAAGGACAGGGTTGGTACCGTAAAGATATTCCTATCACGTTCATGAAACCAAAGAAAGTTTTTGGGTATTCAGTGGAGACGAGGTGCAACTGAAGATATCGGATAAAGCAGATCCTTCTATTTTTAATATTGGCCTCTAACCCTCAGACACAGAGACATCAACTCGGCACTCTATTCTGCTGTACCAATCAGGACAATAAGCCAAATTAATGATAAAGGTAATATGTATGCAGGGATTATAGCTGACGAGTCCCTACTATCTATATACATAAAATAGATAACCTCGTAGCTACTGCTCGTAGTAATAAAGTTGCAGTATTGTTAGGTCTGCAAGAGCTTACACAGCTCAAAACAATTCTATAAAAGAGAAGTTGCAGATACTATATCTTCTATCATGGGTAATATTCTATCAGGAGCCGCTCTGACACAAAGATACCTTGGATTGGCTTGAAAAGATGTTTGCAAAATAAAAACAGAAAAAGTTATTCTGAATCTATCTCTCAACCAAGGAACCAATATGACCATTAGCGAATGGACGTAATGATTCCTGCAGGGCAAAAGTAGCAGGTCTTCGCATAGGGAAATGGTTGGTATGGTGGTCCAAGGAGAGGACAATGCAACAGAAGAATTTAAGACCCCGGCTATCTCTGGAAAAAATCAATCTTGATATAGAATGCTATTAAAATAGAAGAGGCAAATTATCCTAAAAATGCCTATATACTATCTCCTTTAAGGACGAGGCTGGAAATGACCGTAAAAATGATATCCTGATGACCAATTTCCGCCGTATCAATAAAAGAAGTAGAAATGATTATACAAGATGTAAGAGAAAGTATCGAAAATATTGCCTAAAAACACACATTATGCAACAGAGAAAAATACTTATAGGGGGCTTTATCTTTTTCTTTCTGCACCCTCAATGCTCAGGACTCAATTCAATACACTAAGCCCACAGGTGCAACCTGAAAAGAAAAGTACGAACGATATACTCATCGTGAAAATACGGATGTAGTTGCAGAAAAATGCAGTCAGGGGCTGTGGGCACAAGCTGTTCAAGAGTGAAAAAGGCAACTCTTCGCAAAGAGGTTGATTCTCTCAAGAAAGCCATTGAGCAGAAGGACAAACAACTTTCTATCAAGAAAATAGAAGACTCTATCGTTCTTGCTTTGGTTAAGAAATCTATTCTTAGCAGTGTCAGCCCAAAAGAAAGAAGCTGAACCCAGTCAGCCAACACCTAAAACGCCTAAGATAGCTATGCCTCTAAGTGGAGACCTACCATTACCTCTTCCTTTGGAGAGCGCTTTCATCCTATTCTAAAGGAAAACAAATACCACAATGGAATAGACCTAAGAGCTAATAATCAGTACGTTTATTCCGTTTTAGATGGGGTTATCAGTAATGTGGGTTGGGACTACAATGGAGGTGGAGGACTTTTCATAAAGGTAAGACACAACAACGCCTTTGAAACCACCTATTGCCACCCTCTCAGAGGTCTAATATAGGCAAGGTGAACCAGTCAAAAGCAGGGTATGTGATTGCCCGCAGTGGTAATACAGGTCGCTCCACTGCTCCACACTTTACACTTCTCTGTCAAAGAGAATGATAAGCACATTAACCCAGTGGATTTTCTAAAATGATTTAATCACTATAAATAACAAACTATGAACGAAAACAAATGCCATTTATCCTACTATCTATTGTAGGTGTAATCACCTTTATAAACTAAAGATTTACCAAAACAAAGAAAGAAAAAGAGATTATTAACGCTATGGGAGATATGATGAAAAAATTCACATAGAAACTATATGCTTTTAATGAAAGAAAAATACTAAACTTTCATTAGAGATATTGCGACTTCGTGATCTACTCTTTTCTCTCAAAGAAAAAGAAAAATTAGATGACAATGAATTTAATGCTATTTATCCAAGGTCTCAAAAATCTGATAACCACCTTATAAAATAACCACCATGACTAAAACACTCATCTTAGCTGAAAAACCCCTCTCAACTCCGTGGAATACGTCAAAGCACTGGGAGGATTTGCCCAAAAGGGAGACTTTTACGAAAGTGACCAATATATAGCCTCCTCTGCCCTCGGGACACTTAATAGAATTAGCAGAAGATACAGCCTATCGCCAAAGCAGAAACTGGGACAAATCCTATTTACCGCTACTACCAGCACTAGGAGACTATGTATATGAACCCAAGCGCAATGATGAAGGCAGACAAGCTCACTTAAAGAAGCTCGCCACCCTCTTTAAAAATCCTGATATAGGAATGATCTATGTAGCTACAGACTCCGACCGAGAGGGAGAACTGATATTCCGCCATATCTATAACTATTTCAAGTGTAAGCTGCTTTACAAGCGGGTATGGCTATCTGCCTTGGACGATAGTGAAATACTGAAATGCTTTTGCTCATCCTAAATATAGCCAAGGCGATGATTTCTTAGAGAACCTCTCCCAAAGTGCCTATGCGCGTGCTATTACTGATTGGCTTATTGGGGCTAATGCGACCCAAGCAGCTACCTTACAGCTCGAGGAGGAAAGCTCCTATCTATAGGGCGTGTGCAAACAGCTATTCTGAAGATTGTAGCGAACGTTACCTGAAGAACAAAAGTCATCAAAAAGCTATACCTATAAGCTCATTACCAACCACTTTTATAATGGAACTGCTTATACTGCGGAGAGTCCTATTTATGAAAGCAAAGCCCAAGCAGAACAGTTCCTGCAGAGCCTTGCTACCTCTCATAATTTTTGTGTCCTTTCAGAAGAAAACAGAGCGTAAGAACCCACCTCTATTACACACCTTGGATAGCCTTACCACTGTAGCCAACAAACTTTATAAGTACACAGCCCTCAGAGGTCTTAGCCTCCGCACAAAGTCTCTATGAAAAGAAACTCACCTCATACCCTCGTACAGAGGATCCTTATATCACAGAGGAGGGTATGTGCAACTCAAACATTCTTTACAGCCATTGAGTATCATTGTGCCTTAATATCAATGATTTCATTTTTCCGAGCCAACCCCCTGCCTCTGTAGATGGTTCAAAAATTACAGGCTCTCACGACGCCTTGGTGCCTACTGGGCAGACTGCGGGGATTGATAGTCTCTCCGAGCAAGATAGGCGTATCTATGAACTTATACTATATCGTTGCTTAGAGAGTTTCTCAGAGGTTGCTATATACGAAAAGGGGTATATGAGTTCGAAAATCAAAGTATCCCTTTCAAAAACCCATACAAGTTCTCTAATACAAGTAGGTTGGAAAAAAATATACTCCTAAGGCGAAAACTACTACAGAGGAAGAAGACGAGGAAGAAGAAACATTAACCTTGCAACTCCCCTATGTACAAGGTGATAAGGTAGCTATCGACAAAAAGCTGTCAAGGAAATAGAGAGCAAACCACCCTGCTATCTACACTCCTGCTACATTGACTGCAGACCTTTGTAATTTGGGTAAATTCCTACAAGAGCAAAGCCCTGAAGTATATGCCGCTTTGCAAGGAGAGTTTGACCTCAAAAGGGCTTTGAGATAGGCACCAAGGGTACACGCCCGGATTATTGAAACATTGGTCAATACTGCAAGTATATTGCCTTTGAGAAGAACAAGTACATTCCAACCGAACTGGGACTACAGTTTTACAACGCTATCAAAGACCTTGAAGTAGTCAATGTCGCTCAGACGGCACGCCTGGAATACTCAACTCAAGCCAAGTAGCCGAGGGAAAGTATCTGTAAATCGAGTATTACAATCATCTTACGGACTATGTAAAGAGTACCGTGGCACAGATTTTTCTCTGCAATCCTCTATTACAGCCTCTACTCGCAAAGGCTTAGGTACTTGTCCTGTGTGCAAAAAGGACAGATTGTAGAATATGACAAAAGCTATGGTTGTACTGAGTATAAGAATGGCTGTAAATATAGTATTTGGAAAGAAATTGCTCATAAGAAACTTACAGCTAAGAATGTAGAGATTTGTTGCAGAAAGGTAAAACAGGGCTTATCAAAGAGTTCAAAGGTAAAACTGGAAATGACTTTGAGGGCTTATTTGGTACTTGACAAACAAGGTAAAGTAAATTTTGAATTTAAAAACAACAAAAAAATAATAGATATGGATACAAACCTACCAACCAACGACCTAAAAGAATACGGAATTCTAAGTGAAGATAATACTTTCTTAAGAAATTATCTCAGAAAGATATTGAGAACTTTCTCAACTGGACATGCTCTTTGGCAGATACTGGAAAAAGACCGCTTGATATTCCTGCTAACAGACAACAATACACGGTTAAATGTCAATATTTTCCAGCGAGACAAGAGCCTTGACGAGATTATGCGACAGAGTGAAAAAGGAAATTGTCTATAGTCAGCTAACTGAGCTAACTGATAGCAAAGCCTTAGATCTTGAGAAAAAGCCTTTATCTATGACCATAAACACAACAGGTAACCGAGCTTGATTTGCTTTAAAGACACTGAGAAAATTGCCCTCATTGTTGCAGAAAAAAGATATTCAAGAGAGTAATCGCTTTTAAGAATGAGCTATTGAAACTCAAAGGCTTCTTGCAGGACAAAAATAGACAAATTTCCAGAGATTGGCAAGGAAATCACCAACAACCTCAACATCGTCTCTAAAACCATTAATACTATAGATGATGCTACTCCTAATGAAAAGCCAATCTCAAAAAGCAACAACAGACCAAACTCCGCTTGGATGTCAATGATGACGACCTCTATCAAGATGCTAATCGCCACAGAGAGGAGCAAGCACAAGAGGAAGAACAACAACGAAGAAGAGGTTTTGGGACGATAATTAACCCTAATTTTTATGGAAACATCAGTAGAACAAAAAATTGAAGAAACTTTCAAACAAATGCCCAAAGAACAATATCCTTTGGCTAAAGCATACGCACTATCTGAAGCTCAAGAATTCGATAATTATAATGCCGATTGGGGAAATAGGAGTATGACAAGATAAGGGGCATACAAGGATTTAAAAACAGAACTACCCTGAAGAGGTTGTTAAAGTTGTTGAAGAAAATGGTAAATGACAATACATACACACAGAGTAAGGATGAAAAATAAAGTGTATGTAGCAAACATTGTAGGGTATTCTTAATAATATTGAGAAAAACAAGACCAAAAACATCAATCAAGAGAACTCTAACTTACAAACTACTATTGAAAAAACCAAAACAGGGAAGAAATAATAGAACCAAAAATATAGAGAATATAAATAATCAATATAATGCAATCGTAAAAGAAATGACAGAAATAAAGCATTTTTATTGATTATGATTTTTATCCTGAAGTTAATCAGTTTGAGTTAGAAGAAGAAGTCAATAGAAAAATTGAGAACTTATCTAAGGAAAGTGATGTGTCTGTAGAGGATATCTCTATTAGAGACTGATGTTGAAGAAAATTTTAGAATTTCAACTTTGTCAAATAGGGACAAAAATTTTGAACTCCTTAATAATCAACAACAAACAATAGAATTTAATCCTAAATAAGAACTCTCCGAAAAAGCAATTTACCCAACTAAATTTCCTCAAAACCAAGTAAAATACCTTGGTATGGGAGAGAGTGAAAAAGCTACATGAGGATTTGGAGAATGCTATTCTTTCTCCTGACAAAAATGTAGATGTGAAGGTAGAATACAATAATCCTGATAAGTTGATGAAAGGTAATACCATTTCCCTTTGACCTCCATATAGGTAAAGGAGAACAGGGAGGGGTATTCTCAATTCTTACACAGCGAACCTTAATATGAAAAATGGTGAGGAGTCGTCTCCCTAAAGTTTCAAGGTGCAGAAAGAAAATAATATCACTGCTAAAGAGGCTATCAATCTTCTAGAGGGTCGTGCCGTTAAGATTGAGCATGATAGGGTAGATAAGGAAACGGGAGAACTTTCACGAACTGAGAGCTTTATCAAACTCAAGCTGAAAGACGAAAAACCGAATATGGTAACTACAAGTACGAGTGGTACAACAAGGGATATGGAGTAGACGTAGATGATATCATGAAAAATCTAATTTGGTCTTTGCCGATGATACTCAGCGAGAACGCACTAAGAAGCACTTAGAGAAAGGAAATATTACAGAGGTTAGTTTTGTTCATGACAAAAGGGAAATCAAAGGTTTTGCTGTGCTAAATCCTCAATATAAGCAACTCAATCTGTATGATAGTGCTATGAATCGGCTCAACACCAACAAAACCTCTGCAAAAAGCCCGAATTAGGAAAAACAATCAGAAAAATGAGATCGTAAAAGAACAACACATATCTCTCGAGGTCATTAATCTTCCTCTTATACTCTTATATTTTACATTATCCAAAAGTTTTTATTCGTTTTTACAGTGTATTACTCTGTTAGTGCTTGCACCTAACAGGGTTCTTACACCCTAACCTCTCTTGCCTTTAAAACTAAAGTCCTATGAAAAATATCCTTTTCCTTTTTCTGCAATTTGCTGTTTCTCTTGTGGAAAGCAGAGCAGTCATAAGATAAAAACCTGAACAAGGAGGAATAGATATCATCACCAACATCTATTTCAATGCCTCCAAAGATTTAGACGATAGGAAAAAGTATCATTGTATCAAAGCTCAATTACAAAAGAGACACTCCTCATTGAGATTGTGCCTGACATTGATTATCCTGAATTTATAGACGAAGCTATTTATCATAAGTGATACCTCGCTTATGACATTTCAGATACTGATCCAAAGCAATTTCTTTTTCTCCATGCTCAAGAAAAACTCCCGCTATCCAAGTACAGAGGAAAGAGAGTGGAGCGGTATTTTCCCTAGCAGCCATTGGAGTATTTTGACAAGCGAAAGGATATGAAAGATACTATTCTCTTCAAGAAAACATATAAACGCTTTTGCATTAATACTCTGAGCAGCTTTCTACTTTTTATATATACCCAACAGATACCCTATTACCTTTATTCTTTCTATAAAAAAGGAGGGGAAATATACGGAGGAAGAATAGAGCGGATTGATTTCTATGATAAGAAAAACGATAGATTTGTTTCTACACAGCTATCTCCCTGACCCAATTGGGATAGTGAAGCCAAGAATATATTTGAGTTTAACGAATTTGCCAAAAAGAAAAATAATATGCCACTTTTTAGCCCCGAAGAAATAGAAGAAAATATGTAATAGTGTTTCTCTAATAGATTATTTCCATGATCTTGACCGTAGAGGAATTGTCCGTTATGACAGAAAGGAGGAAAGGATGAATATTTCTTACAGACAATAATAAATTCTCTGTTACAGATGATCAATATTATGATTTTAAAGCAGGTCAAGGCGGAAAAAAATCATTAAAGCCGTTATGGGAAATGGAAAATAAGAATTGGAGAGAGGCCATAGAGTTTTCTCCGTGATTTTTCTAATACTCATATTGTAAATAATGATATAGGTGCAGAAAAAACAAACTCCCCAACCTACCCTCAGAGCCTACTATAGCCGAACCTCGCAATGTATTTACTATGGCCATTACGCCTAATAATGACAAACTTATTGCTTATTTTGAGGGTAGAGGTATTCCCCAAGGATATTTTTTACAGACATACACCCAACAAGTACATTACCGCAATCGTACCTCTGGTAAGAGTTTCTTTGGTATCGGACTGAAAAATCAATCAGGAGGATATGATGTTAAAAGTCTCTTGGACAAACCCTATGACAAAGCCAAAGTAGGTAGAAGTGATATGTCCGTAATTCCCGGTAGCAGCAAAGAGAATGGTAGTCTTTGAAGGAATGACCGATATGCCTCTTATCTAAGACTATGCTGAGATACTAACAAACCCAATACACGTACACTTGTGGTACTTAATTCCACTACCAATACAGGTACTTTTATAGACCAATCCAGAACATATGAAGGAAAAACACACTTAGTTTTTAGACGGAGACAAAGCAGGTAATGATGCTACTGATAAGATACTCTAACAGCTTACCTAATAGTACAGACCAACGACATAGATACAATATATCCGAGACAGGAAATAACGACTTGAATGATTATTTAATTAATAAAATTAAAAATAGCTTGCAGGTTCAAGAGAAAAAGTCGTACTTTAGCAGAAGAAAACAAAAATCAACTATCAGAAAAATGAAACAGTTACAATTGAACCCAACTGAGTATCCTCACTTGAGCCAGTGGGAGGAAAAATCACTTGATCCAAACCATAGAGAGCCTCTCCAAGGCAGCCAATCCCAGCAAGAAGGAGATAACCCGTGAAGACAAGCAGTGGGCAGCAACCATGCTGGAATGGACTTAGCAGCTCAGAGCGGAGTGATTTGGGAGGAAGAACAGGAGGATCCCAAGTGGAAACAAACAGTGGAGAACAACAGGAAGTTCTATCAGGAGTTGGAGGCACAGGGGAAAACCCTAATGTCAGCCGAACCTGAAATACCGGAGGAAGTGATACAGGAAGCTCTCAAACAACAGCAGAGGGGCAGAAAGATGAAGGAAAGATTCAGTCTACACAAACAGGGGAACGAGACAGCTTTCGACAAGATATTCCTAACGGAGACAGACCCTGAAGTGAAAAGAGATAGCAAGACAGCTATTACTGGATTTGAACGGGTTACCCTCATAAACAAAGTAGCACATCTTTCTAAACTTGCTAAAGGTAATAAAGTCAGCAATGAACAAATAAAAAGATTTGGTAGATTTGCTGACTTTTTGTAGATAAAGACAACACTATCCAACTCAAAGAAGGTGCCACTATTACCGATAGTATCAAAGATATAGTCAATCACTACAAAAAGTGGAGGTATTACCAAGGACGGACGAGGAGTGCTAGATGAATACTACACCGATGAAAAGCTCGTGAATGCTGTTCGCAATCTTATCAAAGATAATTTCCAAGGTAAGCAAGATATCAAAAGTCTTAGAACCCTAGTGTAGGTACTGGAAATTTCTTACATGCAGCTACCGATATGGGAACAAATACTCACATAACAGCCTTTTGAAAATCAATGAAACTACTGCCAAGATTGCTAAAATCCTACATCCTGACACCCAAATCAATTTACGTTCTTTTTGAAACCGAATTTGTTACCGATAACGGCACCAAGAAGGCCTTTTACCCCTCTTATGACTTGGTTATCGGTAACCCTCCTTATGGTACACACCGAGGATTATATTTGGGCTTAGGAGAGGAAACTAAATTATCTCGCTATGAAGATTATTTTGTTAAGCGCTCCCTTGATGTGATGAACGAGGGAGGCACCTTGGCCATGGTACTCCCTCCTCCTGGCTTGATAGACAGAAAAGTCTCATCTACTGGAGAACCCATTGACGCTACTGATTACCCACTGGTGCCTTTTAAGGCTACTGGTGTAGGCACTGATATTGTCATACTTTAGAAAAATAGCCAAGCACAAGCCAAAGATATTACTCAGTTTTTTTCAAGGAACATCCCTAATAAGGTATTAGGGTGATACGATTATGAAGAAAAACCGCTTTGGCCGTGAAGAAGAATATATAAAAAGGAAACTTGGAAGATGCTCTTACTCGATTAGCAGAAGTAGAAAGCCAAATAAAGCAGTTGAAGTTGTCAAACCTATCAAACCTATAGCACAAACTCAAGAGGTTAAAACAATTGAGTATCTTTTGACCTTCTGCAAGAACAAGAACAGGAGCAAAAGAAGAATGCAGAAGAAAAAAACACCTCATCTCTCATGATAGTTCTGATAAGGTTGAAATCCCAATTGCTGAGGTTCAAGAAAAGCTAAACAAAGCATTAGATAGCTTAGAAAAGATAAAGTTCAAATCACTTGCTGTAATGCAAGAGATTGAAAATTATAATATCTTACTTATTGAAATTGAAAAAGAGCCTGAAAAGTTCTCTCAGGAATATAAAGAAGATTTAGTAAAGAAAGCAGAAAATATCATCAATGTACATATGGTAAGAATACTAATAATAGAAAAGTAAAAAGTAGTGAAAAAAATCAGAATACACCCTACAATATACGCCCTAACATTAGCAGAAAGTACTTAAATATCAATTTTCTAAAGATGATATGGTAGTAAATACAAGTCTACAAAAATAGTTCTAATCTTACAGAAGAACAAATAAAGGCTTTTTCTGCTACTAATTACGATGGAGAACTACTTTCAAAATGATGAAGCTATTTTAAATAAGTATGGTAACCTTTATAAAGATAAAATTATACATGACTTTTACTATGCAGAAGGAAATATATATGAGAAATTAGACCAATTAGAGAAAGATTTTTTTCTGATAGATTTGGCGATGAGAATAAAAAAAGGCTCAGTATGAAAAAGCAGAAAGCAATCTTGGAAAGTGTTTTTACCTCCTAAAAAGCAATTAGAAGATATTGTTGTCGCTCCAAACCATGAGTTTGTACATAATTTTTGGTTAGGTAAGGTAGAGAAGGAAACCTATAACCATTATATGAAACGACACGAGACCATTACAGTAGATTATTCTTTGGCTGACAATCTCAAAGACTTCGTAGATAGCCTCATCGAGAGAAGCTCTTAGCCCTTCCTCTTCTTGGGAGGTGAGAGAATTTGTAGACAACCAAACCGTAACAGGAAGTGATAAAGAGCGTAATGCATTGGTGAGAGAAAGACGTAAAGAGGTGGCTAATAAGTTGTTCCAAAAAGTTCTTACAAGAGGAACTTACGCCTGAACAAAAAGGGACTTTTGTCAATGAGTTCAACCGCAAGTATAATAATATCCATATCCCTGACTATTCACAGTTTCCTTTGTTTTCCAAGATAAATCAGAACTTTAAAGGAAAGCCCCTACAACTGACAGAAGTACAAAAAGCAGGGATTGGGCGGCTCACTACCAAGGGAGTAGGACTATTAGCCCATGAAGTGGGATTTGGCAAGACCCTCTCAGGAATACTCTGCCATGCATGAAGCCATGGAACGAGGTAATGCTAAACGCCCCTAATTGTAGTGCCTAATGACAATATTCTTAAGCATGGGTTGATACAATCTATGAGACAATCCCCATGCCAAGGTAAATGTATTGGGTAACCTTGGTAAAGATTATGACCCTATCCCACTTTGAAAATAAGGACGGCGAAATAACCTTAGTAACTTACGAGGGTTTCCAGAATATTGGTTTTGGTGATGAAATTACCCAACGATTAGCTGAAAAATTCTCTTATATCAACAAAAAGATGTTGATAGCTTAGAAAATCCTATTACGGGAGGTGTTTCCGATGAAACGATGCGTGAGATAGAAATAGCTATTGCAAAAGAAAAGAAAATGCAAGGCATAATGAAACGAGGCAAGGTATACGACTGGGAAGATTTTGGTTTTGACCACCTTACTTTTGATGAAGTACACAACGCCAACCATATCGTAGATAAGGTATGTATCGAGGACAAGCGTTTTGCCTCTGATTTCCGCAGTCAGAACCAACGCCCCTCTAAATTGGGACTCAACACTTGGGTAGCTTCTCAGTATATACAAGAAAAATTACGATGGGCGTAATGTTACTTTACTTTCTGCAACTCCATTCACTAATAAACCCTTGGAATACTATTCTATTTTATCTCTTATTGCCAATGATCGCTTGGAAAAGTCTGGCTATTTTAATGTAAATAATTTCTTTGAGACCTTTATGGAGGCGGACAATGATATGGAGATTGACGCCAAGGGAGATGTGAAGTTTAAAACCAATGTACGTAGATTCAAAAATAACGCCCTTTTTCAACAATTATTATCTGAATTTATTGATATCAAAGGAGAGGAAGATAATCCACAACTAAAACGCCCTAATCGTATCAATAAAGAATATAAGATAGAGCAAAAATTCACTAACAGAGCAGATGTATGATAAGCTTTAACTCTCTTTAGATGAAAGTAAAGATGGTGCTATTTTTGACCCATATCCTCAATGCTCGTAAGATAGCCATTTCTCCTTATTTGTACGAAGGATATGACGGAGATAAACCAACCACTAAAGAGTTTGTCGAAAAATTCTCCCAAACTCAAAAACTACTATGGACTTAATCCGTCAAAACAAAGCAGATAAGCCCTGAAGTTGGACAAATTATATATTCTGAGTTAGGTGTTTCAGAGTTTCCTCAGCTCAAAGAGTACCTAATAAAAGAAGTAGGTTACAAAGACTATGAAGTAGGTATCATTACAGGAGCTACCAGCAAGCGCAACGCTTAGATATACAAGAGAAATTTAACGAGGGTAAGATAAAAGTAGTTATAGGATCGGAAGCTATCCAAGAGGGTATGAACTTACAAGAAAATACCTCGGATATGTACCTACTTACCCTCCTTATAACTTTACCTCTCCGACAGACAGAAGGGGAGGATGTGGCGCCAAGGTAATAAGTGGGAAAATGTACGTGTGAACTATAGCTTACCAATGACAGCATAGATGTATTTATGCTCCAAAAAGCTACAAGCTAAAGCAAGCTCGCTATATGGAGGCTATCAAGAAAGGAGCAAGCGTTGTAGATGTCTCTGATGTCGATACACAAGAATTGAAAACAGCTATTATTACCAATCCTGATACACGTGCCAGAATAGAAGTGGAACTCCTGAAAAAGGCTTGAGAATGAAAAAGACAAAAACATGCTGCGGACTTGGGCTTTTATCTCAAGAAAGTATGAGGACTATAACAAAGCTCTTGGGGAATATCTATATGTCAAAAAAATCTTATGAGGAGATGCAAAAGTATGCCCAAGAGGAAAATGGCGGCTACTGGGTAGACAGATTGCCCGACAAAAAGTGCAAGTGGATATGGCACAGAGGAATCTTAATATGGTAACCGAAAAGCTGATGAAGAAAAGGCATCAATGTGGAAGATTTTAAAAATCCAACAAGAGAGTACCCTAGCCATTATAGAGGACTTAGACAAACGTATCAAAGAGGAACTGCCTATTTTAGAAAAATAACCCTCATAGCACAGTACAAAGCCGAAAAAGGCCGAAAGACTCAGTCGCCCACAGACTGATTTTTGTACAGGAACGTGCCCAAGAGAATAAAAACCTTTTATAAACTCATTCCTGACAAGGAAATAGCAAAAGGTTGCAGAAGAAAAACCTCAAGAGAGCACTTTATAAAAGCCTTTAAGAGATAAGAATAACCCCGATAAGCAAGAGCCTATCGGGGTATTTTTATTATTGTTGTTTTGTAAGGGTGAACTTTCGTTTATATTTGTAGGTATACTTCTTCTAAAGTCCCTCAAATTGAAATTTCCTGTATCTACACTCTCTTTTGTCATGGCATCTACATCTACCATATCATCATATCTGTAATCAATTACTTCGCCTGTTAACTTATCTCCTTCAAGAGTGTAGGAAGCATATGGTACATTTTTTCCACATCTACTATCTTGTTATCTTCTATCTTATAATCAAACCTATTTATGAATGAGCCATTAGAATGATAAAATGTAACATGATATGTGTGAAGAATTTCACTCAAGCATTCAAACTTTACACGTGCTTTTTGTATAATCATTATTATAATTGATGAAATTTAATTTCTCATCATTTTCTTTTAAGTAGTTCGATAAGTCTAGCTTGGTTCTCTTGTTTTTCTGCAACAATTTCATATGTACCAACCCATGTTCCTACTAATTTACTTTCAAGAGGCACCTGATTAGTAATATTATCCCCACTATCCCTCCCTTATTATCAAGAGTTTTGTTGTCATCTTTTGAGCAGGCCACAACACTCAAGGCTGTAACTACAAGTAATAAAATTTTCTTTATCATATCCAAAAATTTAAAAGATTAATTAATCGTTTTTCTTCTGCAAAAATAAGCATTTATTTTTACTATCAAGTATTTCTTCTAATTTTTATTACGTTCTTGTAATTCCTTAAATTCCTTTTCTCTCTTGGTTAGTATTCCCCAATAACACCCTTACTTTGTTGAGTAATAGTCCAAATATTGCAGAAAAAGAGAAAGGAATATTAAAGTCAGTACTAAAAATACTTTACTCAATACTTTCATCTCCTGATAGAATATAAAGTGTTCTCGAAGATATTCTAAGGAGTAAAGCGGTCTAATAAGTACCCATAGAGAAAAATCCTAATAGTAGTAGAAACACTATATATAGTATAAATTCTCATTCTTTTCAAGAAATTGCTTTAGTTTAGTTCTTTTTGTCTTCATGATATTCTTCTAATATTTTAAGGGTGAGTTCCAATTTTTCTATACATTTGTACGACAAAGGTTAACATTTTCCATATAGGTATCTATTGTATCACTACCATTCCTATTATCCTCTGCAAGAGCTTCTATTTTGGTATGAACAAGTATGTCAGTTAAGAGATTCATATCTCCCTGAGAAAGGTTGCTTTTTCATATCTAAGCCAACCCTCCGCTTCTTTTGCGAGTTTTACAGAAAATCCTATTTCTTCAAACTCTTTCTGTGGTGTTTCTTTTTATTGTTTTCATTGTTCACTAAAAATTCGTTATTTTTAGAAAGTTACTTATCTATTTGCATTTCGTCTATTTGCAGTTTGGGCTATCCATTTTTTCACTATGTAGGAGCCTTTAATAAGTTTTCTTTGAAAAGCCTTTATACAAGTTACCTGTCAAAGCGACTTTTTACCCACATCAATGGTAGGAAGTAATCTACTAATGATTTGTTCAAGGGCATCCAAATCAATATTCATTTCCTCTATAAGGATATTTTCAATTTGTTCTGTGCAGTCGTCTGCCTCTTCGTAGTCCCTCGTATCTCAAGCCCCAAAACAGTACAAAGCAACCTCCTCAATATCAATTCTCATTTTATTTTTCATCATCAATTAATTTAATTATTTGTTTTAATTTCTCTTGGTAGGAATTTACAATGAGGGCAAGCACTTTCATATAAATATCAATTGTATCGCTCCCTCCTTCTCCTCGGCTTCCCTCGGAAAAGGCTTTCATCTTAGTTTGTACAAGTATGTCAGTGAGCAGATCTCATGTCTTGACTGCCAAGATTACTTTTCATTTGTAAATTGTGTCCCTCGCCCTCTTCCACAAGGTAAAATAGATAATCCTATATTAGAATTAATCGTCTTTTGATTTTTAGTAATTTCATGTTTTACAATTTATGTATTAGTTCAATTTTTAGAATAGATAATATATTTCTTGTAATATTCTGTACCTTTTTATTGTAAAAATATTCTTTTTCGCTGTATAGACTATCAGTTACAATAGTACCATCTGATAATTTTAATTCGTAAAGATGGAATTTTTATTTTTGTCTATAGTACTTTTTCTTGCAAATATATTGCAAAGCATAATAGCTGAAAACATTGAAAAATAACAAAGGATGCTTCCAAACGACCTTTAACATCTCCAAATCTGTAAAAATAATATTGTTGCTATAAGTGCTATTAATGCGATTGTCGCTATTATTATACCTAACATAATATTTTATTTTTCTAAGTGTTATATAATTTTCTTATTATTTTAGGCTTTTACCTAAAACTATTATGAATACACAAAAATCCTATTCCAACCATAACTGAAAAAGTATTTGTGTATATATTGATCCTCAAATATAAGTGCTGATAAAAATTACGAGGAATACTCCTATAAAATATAGAATTAATAAATTTGATATTTTCATTTTTTTGTATATGTTTTAAAGGTTTGTTTAAATTTTTCCAAGTCTTTTTAATTCTTCTTTGGTAGGAAGTTTTTCTCGCAGCACACATGTAACTAAATATCCTAATCGGTTTCTCCACTCTATACGAGCTTTGTTGAGCTTGTACATATTGTATATAGCTATTGCTAAAAAATATTAATAGCAATAGAATAATAAAGTTTGTGTTATCCATATTTTTCTATTTTTACCAAGCTAAAGTTGCATCATACAAAAACACAAAAAGCTCTTACTTCAGATTTATCAAAAATCAGGATTGGCTGATCTTACATGATTATAATGTTTTTTTCGCACAACCAAAGAGGAAAGTTTATAGAAATGGAGGAAACTTCATTTCCTTTCAAATCTATATTGGCATTGTACTTGTTGATTAAAGAAGTTATATATTCTACAATTTCACTATAATCTTCTACTTCTCTAAGAATTTTTACAATCTTCTTTATTAGAAAAACGCCTGATCTATTGTAAAAACATATGGCACTTCGTCTATATCCAAATAACCTGTGTCGTACTGAAGTCCACAACTTATTTCCTCCTCCATTAGAGATATTAATTTTTAAGCTCTTCTTTGTTAGAAATCTCTAAGTAAGCTACATCTCTAAAAATGGTTTTATTCCTTCTTCGGTTTTCTTCCATTTTAAGGAATTCAATTACACAATGTCTTTGATTTTTCTTTGTTCCTTGTTTAAAGTCTTATTAAATATTTTAAGTTGTTTTTGTCGTTTGTATTCATATTTTTCAATTTTTACTATGTATGCTTTTGTAATATTTGGTTGAAGTTTCAAGGTCTTCTAAATATTCCGATTTTTCTAAGAATTGACCTTTTAATTTTTCGTTGGTAAAACAAAGTAATTTCAACTACAGGAAGTAATTCCCTATTACGCTGTTTTTGCTTTTTCCAATAATTCCTTCTGTTCTAATTCTACCTTTTATTATCTTCCTTTTCTTTACGCTTTTCTTCTACTTCTTCAGGTAGCTTAGTTCGCTTATAATTAGTTAAGAATTCCATTCCAATAATGAAAATAATACCAGAAACGAGCGCTGAAAAAGAAGAATTCCAAATCCAGGTTCAGATGGTTTTTGTCCAAAAGTAATTCCTTTGTCCAAAAAGGTATTTAAAAATAGATAAATACAGCTAATCCTATAGCAACTAATGTTTTAATAATGTAAAATTTACGTTTTGTCATGGTATTATGTTTTTTGTTTATATATAACGATAAGCTCTTCTACAAGGGCTTGTCGAGCATCTTCATAAAAACCAAAAAAATAATATTCAGAGTTCAGCGGCTCTGCCTTTTTGTTTAGAATACCATAGTTATAGGGAGGAGCTTCTTTTACTTCTCCATCTTCTTCATAGTGTTCTATTTTTGTACCATATTTCACTATGTAAATTATGCTCTCTAAAACCATTTAAAGACTTGTCTCCCCAAGCAGGAATAGACGTACAGCCTTTCGTCTTATATTATAATTGAAATACTTCAATTATCTCAGTTCTATAACATTGGGATCCTCATTATGTATTCTTTCTTCTATTTCTATACACTGATATCCCATACCACTTATTGCTTCGGAGTTATAATACAAGCAAGGTTCATTAAAACCAATTTTTTAGTCTCCTGGCTATCTCTATAGGGACAAGCCAAGTGGGGTAATTTTTCTTTATTCATGTTCTTTATTTTTATTTGTTAATACTCTTATTACGAATTTTATATTTATCAGAGAGTAGTTATTCATAATTATCATTCAGTATTTTATTATACAAGTATTCTGCAAACTCAATTGAGGTCGTATAATTTTTCTTCAAAAACTCCTACTACGAAAATAGCCTTTTGAGTTTGTTTCTGATATTCATTTACCCATTCTTGTATCTTTTTTTGTAATCTTATGGGTATTTCGTTCTCCTAAAAATTTATAATACTTCTTAACTTATCTAAGTTTATATTCTCCTCTTTCTCCTCTTTTTATATATTCCATATTCCAAAAACCCTCTACGAAAAGTTAAGTAAGCAATCAAAGAATGTACAATTACATAGTAGTCTTTGTCAGTTAGATTGTTGGTTTTTCTAATTTATTCATTTTTATAAAGGTTTTTTTAAAATTAAAAACTGCATACACAGCCATCAGCTGTTTCAAAATGGAAAAGGATAGCTGTATGGGAAACTCTTGGGCTAACTTTACCAAATCTTCTATACTCCTGCGATCCCTAAACATAGTACTCTGATAGGCGCTTTCCATCGCCTTGAACCAATCGATAAAGCGGGTACCATATCTGATGTTATCTATAAGGTTAGAGTACTCTTTTTCCAACACAACTCGCAATTGCCAAACTTATTATGTATTCCGAGTTTGAAAGGTTGGCTATCCCAAAATTTGTTGAGTTCCCTGCTGTCCAATAGGCGCTTCAAAAGTCTGTTAGAAGCGGGAATATACGCTTAGTGTCAACTTTTATCTCTGCCCAGCTAATACGCTTGGGCATATCCTCCTTGCGGTAACCAATAGCTAATTGATAGCTGTCCTTCCCTTTTCCGAAGATGTCACTAGCAAACTTCTTAGTAGGGTTACTTTTTAGATAGTCAGAGCAATAAGGAGCACCCATATTAGGGCAGACCGTTATAATGACCTTTGTTATAGTGAGCTATCATATTAGCAAAGGTTTGAGCCTGCATATCCATAGTGTCAAAAATCTACTACCTTATAGCCTACTCCTACACCTTTCTCAGTGGAATATACACCCTCTATGATTGTAAGAGGTATTTCCCAGTACTTCACTATGTTTTTCAGAAAGGTGATAGTTTCGGGTCTTTCCATTCCTGTATTGCAGAAAAACAAAAGGCTTTATTATAATCAGCATACTTTGGGTGGGTCTGTATATGCCGTGCCATACGTGCCGAGCTGCGCCCTCCTGATACGGTTACAAGTAGATTTTTCATGTCTATATTTTTTCTAAATTGTTTATATTTACTACAACTGTAGATCCACAAACTTCCACATTGTAACTTAGAGATTCATAACTAATGTAAGCAATACTAATAATTATACCTTCCTTATTCAGATTGATTATTCTTACTTTATCGCCTCTTTTTAAAGTAAATACTTCTATCCTTTTTGTTTCATGGCTCTAAAAAATTTTAATCGTTTAGCAATCATTGTTACTATATCCACGGTTACGGCATTGCCTATGAGTTTGTAGCGTTGGGTACGAGCTATGGACTTGATTGTACCATTATAGTCACCATATTGTGTCCAATTGTCAGGAAAAACCTTGCAGACGTTCACATTCTATTTCTGTTAAGTATCTTATCTTATTATCTTTAGTTTTTATAAAGCTACCTGTAGAAGTACTATTTTTTTATAACCTCTTAATATTGTTCGTGAATAGTCGTATATATTCCTTGTCTTTTTAGAACTATCTTTTGCAATTTCTCCGATAGGAAATACTCCTGGGATACTTCGTCCTGCAATGTGTCCGATAAGGTATATCCGCTCTCTATTTTTGGGGTAAAAAGCCAGCTTGTATTAAGCAGTTGAAATTCAAGTCTATAACCCCCAAGGTTGGCAAGCGTTTGGATAATCGCCCAAAAAGTCTGCGCGAGCGTTTGAGGAGAATGCTCATAACATTTTCCCAGATAAAAAAATACCTGGTCGGATGTGAGCAATGAGGGCAATTGCGTACTCGATAAGGCTACTTTTTGGCTCCTTTTAAGCCCCGCTCTTCTTCCAGCAAGTGAGAAATCGACGCAAGGCGAACCGAAAGTGATAATGTCAATGTCTGTAAAAGTCTCCTCCGTGAAGAGTGGTAATGTCTCCGATGTATTTGGCATGTGGAAAATTGTATTTATAGTTTGCGATGGCGTGTTTGTCTATTTCTGAAAAAAATAATGCTCTGTGAATTGGTACCCTGCCCGCTGAAATCCGAGCGAAAAGCCACCTATGCCGCTGAATAGGTCAATGATTTTCATGTTTCATTTTTCATAGTTTTCATAGATAAATCCTAACAAATTTAGATATTCGATATCTATTAATTCTTCCGAGTAGGTCTTTTTCTTTTTTTGAACTTTGTTGCGCAATTAATATGAAGTAAATTGCCTTCTTCACTTATTCCTGTAATTTCAACAATACTATATCCTCTATAGTATTTGATGTAATCTTCTATAAGAGCAAGAAAAATTATCTTTTTTTCCAAATTCTATCATTTTTATATTTTTTTATATTTAATTCAACTATTTAAAAAGGTTTTTATATTTGTAAACTTAGAAGTAGGCATATTCACCCTATAACGTTCTGAAAGAATACCTCCATGTCTGTTTTTCTGTATAATAACTTCTACTTGGTTATCTGTCAATTCATTATTGTATTCAGGCACATCCCAGGTCTTGATATTATAATATTCAGGGACGATAAAGGAAAAGCACCTCATCTGCATCTTGCTCTATGGCTCCTGAATCTCTTAGATCCGATAGTAGAGGACGTTTATCGTTGCGTTGTTCTACATTCCTTGAAAGCTGAGAAAGGGCAATTACTGGTATATTGAGATCCTTGGCAATCCCTTTTTAGACTGCGGGAGATGTAAGATATTTCGTTTTCCCTATTCTTGGCTTTTTCATAGGTTATTAGCTGTAAATAATCCACAAAGAGAATATCTATGTTGTGCTTGAGTTTCATCATTTTAGCTTTGATTTTTTTAGGTTTTTCTATGGATATAGCCGAGGTATCATCTATATGTATATTCATTTCTAACAGATTAGGTTTCATTTGTGTATATCGCTGTACTTCTATATCTTTCAATCCTTTCCTGAGAATGGCTGAGTTGGGTATATCTGTATAATTGGTGATGATCCTACCCGCTATTTGCTCTGCGGACATTTCCAAGGAAAAAACTCCTACAGACTTACCTATCATAACCATATCCACCACTTGTTGTACTAAGAAAGCCGTTTTACCCATCCCGGGGCGACCCGCCACAATTGTAAGATCTGAATTTTGCCAGCCTCCGAAAAGCCTTATTAATGATAGCAAGTGAGCTTTCAAGTCCCATAGGTTTCCCTCTCATTATGTTCTCAAAATTCTGCTGTACCTTTTCTACAAGTTCTGAGAATGGCTTTTTGCTGCTTATTATTTTTCGATGAACTTATCTACAAATAGAGTATCAAAAATATTCAAAGGCTTTGTCTCTAATATCCATTATATCCCTATCTGGGTCGTTGGCAAAGTGCAATAATGTAGAGAATTTAGTGATAAAGTCCCTCTTTACAGCGTTCTGTACCAAAACCATAAGGTGAAATTCCATGTGCAGTAGTCGTTACCTTGGATGTCAATTCTACACAATAAGGAGATAGTTCCTTGGATAGACCTCTCTTTTCTTAGTTCCTTACTTATCAGTAGTAGATCCACAGCCTCATTCTTGTTCCAAATGTCCATTATCACCTCAAAAAGTGTCTGATGAGCAGGTGCAGAAAAATAAAGACACATTGAGAATGGTGTAATATTCTCTATTAACTGGCATTCTACAATAAGATTTCTCAGTACTCTTTGTTCTATCTCTATGTCTATAGTATCATTCATTGTACGTTGATTTAGGTCTGTTTATTTTAGGAATATTAAAAATATTTCCTTGATTAGAATTTTTTTCAAATAAGGCATGGTACTTTTCAAGGTTGATTTCCAATTGAGGATAGGTTTACCATATCCATTTACCCAATTATTTTCATTCCACATTTCATATTTTTGTTTTTCAGATGAGGTATTAAACTTTCCTCATATAACTCTAATGTTTTTAGCATATTCAATGAATTCCTCAAGAGTAGGGAGGTTCTATATTTAGTTTAGATTTACTCTGTTTTTGGAGGTGTTACTACAGAAGACGCTGTAGGTGTTACTTCTATAGTAGGAGGTGTATCTATAGCTGGCACTATCACTTCTTGAGATACTTTTTCTTTTTCTGCAATAGGAAGCTCTTTATTACTTTTTCTGATACTATAATCAAGAATTATTTTATAGAGAGTGGGATAACCATTTATAATTTGATAACTAATAAGTCCTAAGTTCCGCAATATATCCTTATTGACCTTTATAGTCTTTCTATTTAGTCTTAGCATTCTGCTCATTTCCTTGTCAGAAAGTTCAAAAATCATTTTTGGTTTCTATCATTCCATTTTTCTAACAGAAATAAATAGATACTTATGGCAGGCGCATTCAACGGATATTCTTTTTATGAATAGCCAAAATTTCTTTATCAATTCGAGATATTCCATCATTTCTTATCTTTAATGTTATTGAATAGCTCTAAGGCCTTGTCCTTATCTATGATTATCATCTTTCCATTTTGGAATATAGCTTCGTCCAAAAATTCCTGATGCCTTTATTCTACTTGCTTTTTGAGCGAGAACATCCTAATGTCTTAGCCAATCCTTTAATACCATATTCATACTTACTATTCTTTGCAGAAAAATAAAAAGTTTTATTTGTGCGTTTTGTAATTCTAAGAACTCGCCTACTGTTAGTTTAAATAGTGGTGTATCATTATCCATAGTTTAAAAATACTTTTATTCCCTTTATGATAGCCGTTCCAGTTTTTAGGAGGATACAGCTGTTTATTCCTTAATAGCTCCCGAAGTACTTCTACCTCATCTAATAGATCTTGGGAGACTTCCTTTAATTTCTTACGTTGCTCTTTCTTTGCTTGCTCCTCCTGACTACCTTGTAGCATACCAATGAGTGTTTGTTTGTCAGTATCTGACAAATCAAACTGAGTTATAGTATTATATGCTATTTGTACAAGAGGGTTCATGAAATGTTTAATGTTTGAGTTCGTATCTTATAACTCCATATTTTCTATATATTCTAACAGAATATCCCTATTTTTGTTCCTATCTGAGGGATAATAGCTAACCATATATAAGGTGATATCATATCTCCTAATGGAATTCTATCATACCACTGTTCATACCTTATTTGGATATCTTTCTTTTAATTCATTGAGTTCTTCTTGAGGTATTTTTATCCCTGAATATATTCTCTATGTTATCTATGATATCTTCATATCGTAAGAAAAATAACTTTTTAAAAAATTGTTCCCTATTCATTTTTTTATGTCTTTTATAATGTTCTGACTCTCAATATAATCACTAAAAATTTCTTCCTCGGTATAGCCTTGTTCTTTTGTAGAACATCACGGCTTCCCAGAGTCTGAGTATACGGCTATCCCTGTTCCTGCGAATAGAACTTAACAACGATCCCTGCTGAATGCCTATTTTTCTTAGCAAGCTCCATACTGAAGTTATTATCTGTCAGTATCTTTTTCTGTAATAGTGTCACTAATTTTCATGTCATTTCAATTAAATTTGATATTATTTTTTTCTATTAATTTTTTTCTCATGCATTTTCTATACCAAAAAGGTATATATAAGCCAACTAAATAGATAATAGCGAGTTTCTGTATATTGTAACTCACCAATTTTATTTAGGTGGTAATACTTCTTAGTTTTTACAAACTCAGTACTCAATTTTTTTCTAAGGTTGGGGCTATGACTTTCATATTTTTATTATTTTTGCAACTTGATTTATACTTGTAATTGTAAGTATATTTATACTTATATTTCTGAGTGCAAATATATAGATTAAAAATCTAAACTACCAAATCTTTTTAGTATAAAAACTAAAAATATTTTTTTATTTATGATAGAAAGAATATTGCAATTTATTGAGTATAAGGGAGTTAGTAAACTTTCTTTTTTTATAGAGAAGTAGGCCTGTCTAATGGTTTTTAGATAGGAACAAGAGTATTGGTGCTGATAATTTAGTAAAAAAATACTAAAGACATATCCTGAAATAGATCCTTTATGGTTACTTTTTAGGAGAAGGAGATATGCTAAAAAGAGGAGAACAAGTGCAAACCAATAATGGAAATAATAATACTCTAAATAATATTAATGGAAGTGTAAAAAGGAGGTATTTCTATATCCCATAATGAATTATCTGATTTTATAGAAGTACAGAAAGATCTCAATGAAATTATAAAGACTTCTCAGAGCCAACTAACAGAAAGTCAGAAACAAATCAATACATTATTAGAAATTCTAAAAAAACAAATAAGATGAAAAAGAATAATATTTCTTGCAGCACTACTATTTAGTGCTTTTTAGCTATAGTCAATTAAAAAAAGTTGAACTAACTCCTGATGAGATAGATTTTTATTGCTAATAATAAGGCTAATATATTAGGAGAAAGCTTAGATAACAAGGATTTTGATAGGATAATGAGTTTAAATAACACTATTTTTTTGTTTTTTTGAGATTCTTTATAAGGACAAACCCTCTATATACAGGAACTATCAATAAGTGGTATTACAAATATGATCTAATGGGGAGATACCCAAAGAAAGAAAAATTAGTTTTTTTGTTTTAGATATTCTGATTTAGATAATGATATTATCACTGAACTATTGGAAAGTAAAAACTTGGGACGCTGAGAAAAACGGATACCTCAAAGTATATATGCAAAGCTAACCATGAACTTTTCACTCTTAATAAAAAGCAAGAAATATATTCTCAATGATGTGGTAAAGGATAAGATAAAAAGTAAAATTGTATAAAAATAGTTGAACAATAAAAAATATAGTGCAAATGATTGATTTGCACTATATTTTCTAGCTATAAACCGAGTATATAACCGAGTATTTTTATTGGAGATTTGATAAGTAGTAAAAATAATAATTACTTGATTATCAATTATTATTTTAGTGTGGTTTAAATTGTGGTTCCGAAGGTCGTGGGTTCGGTCTCATACTCACCCAGAACTCCTTATAAGTTGTAGCTTATAAGGAGTTTTGTAAAGAAAATACTTCATTGGTTCTCTTCTAGGGATTAATAAATTGTCAAATTAATTTTTATCTCAAAAAAACATTGTAACTTTGCACAAGAAAAAACAACAACATGCAAGTAGATTTTTACTTTTCAAGAATATTTAGGCTTTTTGGCCTTTTTTTAGGTATTGCTACTATGGGATTTTTGGCTTATGATTTTCTTGCTCTCCTATGTAGTACCTTATTGGGTATTTGGTGCTGCTATCGAACGCTTTAAGGAAAGTCGTGCAGCTAAAAAAAGCAGCAAAAAAACAAGAACAAGCTGCCTAAAATATCCCTATTGCAAAAGCCTACTCTTACAGGGGTCACTCCTCTGTAAGGGCTTTCTTGTATCTATACTAAACCATTTATAATATGATGAACTCCACTACAAAGAAGCTCATTGACCGTGTCTCCCTTTACTGAACAAGCTAGTAGCTTTGCTAAAAGCGTATCCCACTGGGCAAGGGACAACAATTTTCCTTATATGACCTTTTGGAACTCTATACCATTGGGATTGTAAGGGGGCGCTTACCTATAGAGCAAGTGCTATTTCCTACAGCTTCTTTGTAGCGATTTTCCCTTCCTCTTGGTGGTCTTGAACCTAATTCCTTATATTCCTATCAATGACTTCCAACAGGATTTTTGGGTATTCTTGGACAACCTACTCCCCCTGGTACTCATCGCTTCTTTGAGGATATTTTCATGGACATCGCAGGCAAGAAGCGTGCAGGCTTGCTCTCTACCGTTTTTTTATACTTTCTATCTTTCTCACTACCAACGGAATCAATGCCGTTTTTTTGGAGGCTTTTGAGTACTCCTATCACGTGGTGAATACCCGTGGAGTAGTAAGGCAATACTTTATCTCCATGGGGGTGGCCATGCTACTGGTGGTACTGATACTTTTTCGGTAATCTTTTGGCTTGCCTTTGAGTACATCAGGGAATGCGTATCTTTGAGTTCTTTGAGGGCAATCCGTATTTCTTCCCTTTGGTCAAGAAAAATATTCTTTATTTTTCATCACTTATCTCTCGGTTTCTATTCTCTTCCATTTTGGTTCGCCCCAGAAAGGTATGCGCTTTTTCTCTGCAGGTTCTTTCCTTACCTTAGTGCTTTTTATTCTTACGACCTATGGTTTTGGAATCTATATAGAAAACTTTGCTCAATACAACCAACTCTATGGTTCCATAGGGGCGCTGCTGATCTTCCTATTATATATATGGCTCAACGCTACCATTCTCCTTTTGGGCTTTGAACTAAATGCCTCCTGATGAAACTCCAACTTTCATCAAAAAGTGAAGAACAAAAAAGTGATTGATACCAACCACTAACAACCAACCACTAACCACTAATCACCATAGCGTTAAAAGTCCGTTAAATATCTTTTTATATTCCTTTTTCTATCTTTTGCGAAAAAAATACACAATTTTTAAGATAAAATGATTATACAAGACTTTTAGCTTTGGTAACTTCCGTTCTTTCAAGGAAATACAAACACTAAGCCTGACGAAGGCCAAACTAACCTCTAAAAAAAGATAAGGCTTTAGAGGGTACAAATACTTTTGCTCACCTGAAAGAATCGTTTCTAAAAATCAAAAAGTACTCTATGGTGCTAATGCCAGCGGAAAGAGCAACTTGATAAAAGCCTTGTCTGTCTTTCTGAAAATCATCTCCCAATCGGTCAAGGATGAAAAAGGTACTAGAGCGCATCAATAGCTTTAGGCTCAGCGCCGACACCATGGAACAGCCTTCCTTCTTCCAAATGATTTTTTTGGATAGATGAGAACAAATATCGCTATGGCTTCCAAGCAAGTGACAAGGCTATATGCTCCGAATGGCTCTATGAGAGGAAGGGCAAAAAGAAACTTGCTACTTTATCCGCGAACAGAAGGGGATAAGCTATCTGAATGAAAAACTTCTTCAAGGAAGGTGACATATACATGGGGTTAGCACAACAGGAGGACGGCAGTAAGGAGTTTCTATTCCCTACAAGCCTTTTCCTTAAGATGTTGGCCTCCTTTCCTTTTGCCAAAATCTCAAAGAGTATCATAGAGGGCTTCAATCAGATCAAGATTCTCAGCGGTTTTGGGCGATGCTACTATGGCCGCTTATGCGAGAGAGGCCTTGCGTATCCCTCAGAAGAAGTCTTTTATGCTGGAGGTACTCAAGCGTGGCGATACTTCAGTGGAGAAATTGGGCTTTTTGGAACTCAACAACGAACCTTCTGAAAAACATGGAAGCCCCTAAGAAGCGCTCCGTATTGCTTTCGGCTAAGAAATTGCGCGGCAGGGTAGATGAGGACAAGATTCCGCTTTCTCTCTTCGCCTTTGAGGAATTCGAATCTGAAGGTACCCAACGACTTTTTGAGTACGCTGCCTACTTATATGATGCTTTCTATGAAAAGAAAATCCTCATCATAGACCTATTTGACGCTCTGCTACACCCTCTACTGGCTAAAAAAACTCGTAGCCTTATTCAACAGCTCAGCCAATGAGCAAAGCCAATTTGTCTTGACTACCAATAATACCCAACTACTTTTGGACAACCTGCTAAGGCGCGACCAGATTTCTTTTTGTAGAGAAAGACAAAGAAGGTAGTAGCCACTTATATGCCTTGGCTGAAATAGCTGGGGTTAAAGGCGATACCTATGAGCGTGATTACTTGCATGGCAAGTATGGAGCTACTCCTATAGTAGGTGATTTTTAATGAACTTTTTAAAAAATTAAACCATGGCTAAAAGAAGAAAAAAACAACCCCCAAACAAAACCAAGTCTATCAAAGCCTCCCGATATACCCGACAAACCGTCTCCCCTGCTATTACCCCCCTGCATGGGGAATTGGTGAAGGATACTTATGAATATACGGAGAAAAAGAACCCTGCATAAAACTATTTTAGTGGTATGTCAAGAGCAGGCAGAAACCTACTATTTTAAGCATTTCCCCTTACCTCTCTGGTAGTGGTAGGCCCTAAGCGGTGAGCAGCGCACTCCTTTGCAAACGGTGCTCTATGCTCAGGAGGTAGCCAAGGAAATGCACTATGACTTTGATGAAGTTTGGTGTGTGTGTGATGCTGCTCCCTCCGAGGCAAAATAATCTAGAAGCAGCTGCCAAAAAAAGCAAATACTCTGGGGTACAAACTTGTCTATAGCAATGATAGCTTTGACTTATGGGTATGGCTGCACTATGGAGATCCTCAAGAGGATTATGCCTCTGCCCTGAATGAGACACTACAGATAGATCCAGAGGAAGGAAAGAAAGCGGATTTCTATAAGCTGCTCTACAACCGATTGGAGGAGGACGAACGAGCTATACGGGCAAAAAGCCATCGCGCGCGCTAAGAAACTATACTCCCTACAGGAAAAAAACGCGCCTATGCTGACCAAGATTCCCCTTACCAATATATACCAACTCGTGGAGAGACTCTCTTCTTAATGACTCAATTTCGCAAGTTGATGCAGATAACCGCTTTTCATTTGTTGAGGTGACTATTTAGTTATATATCCATTAACTTTGGAAAACGGGAGGGTATTCAATATTTTTCTAAAAGAGGACAAAGATGATTTCTGTATATACAAAGACCTTGCTATAACACTAATAAAAACCAATCCAATACCCCACAAACACTAACCCTATAATGCTTGCGTTTTTTTGTCTATTAAAAAAATAAATGTTTATCTAAAAAAATAATTCCTATCTTTGTACTCTAATTTAATATTAAAAATTTATGGGTATTATTGCAACACTTATTATTGGAGCCATCGCTGGATGGCTAGGAGGAACTATCTACAAAGGTAGTGGATTAGGTCTTATTGGGGAATATCATTGTGGGTATTCTTGGAAGTGGCGTTGGGTATTGGCTTTTTAGGAGATGTGTTAAAAATCTCACTTGGAGACGGATGGATTGGTTCTATCTTGACAGGAGCTATTGGAGCTATTGTTATTTTTATTCTTGATCAATTTGATATCTAAAAAAAGAAGTAATAAGCAATGAAGAGCAGATATTTTAGTATCTGCTCTTTTATTTTTAAAAATTCTCCCATCTGATAGTGAAAAAGCCCCAAAATACAATATTTTGGGGCTTTTTCCGTAGAACGTTTTCTTAGAATTACCTTTTTGCGTTAGCAGTCCAAGTCTTTCCATCTGTAGTATACAGAATGTACAATGAAGATGCCGTTATTCTAATTATTTTTTTAGACCATCTTGAAAAATCAACGTTTACTAAATTGTTATCTCCTTCTTTTTGAAGCTAACTCCTTTTTAGGTCTTCAATTCCATCTGAAAAAAACGGAAATAGTAATCATTTCCTGCTTTTAACAACTGTTACAGAACCATTATCAGCAGATTTTTTTATCTTTATCTGCTAAATAAGATATTTTACCTTTGTATGTTCCTACAAAAAAGGTCGTTATCTGCCGGGTCGTCTTTCTTGCTACAAGAAATAGATGAAAAAGCTACTATAGATAAACAAATCAAAGTAACTAAAGTAAAAAAATTTTTTTCATGATTAAAAAAATTTAAAAATGATTAATGTTAAGTTATTTTTTTAGCCTCTTTTTTTCATAGAAGCTATTTTTTCTAATAGACTAATTAAGTCTTCAGATTTATAGTTTGATTCTGATAAAATATTGTCTATCTTTTCTTCCAAAGATCCTTTTATATCCAATGATTTTTTTCATGCAACTTTTTGGCAAGACTTTCTAGTTGTTCTTTCAATTCATCAACTTTATTGCTTACAGAATCTTTTAATTTTTACGTGTGTTTTTCCTTTGTCTGGGGCAAAAAGAATACCCAACCCTACTCCTACAGCTGATCCAGCTGCTAGTCCTAATAATGTGTTTGCTATCTTTGACATAATTTAAAAAAATTTAGTTTTATATCTGTTTTTAAATTTTAATTCGATACAAAGTTACGAATTAAAAAAATAAAAACAAATTTAAAAATCATTTTTTTCATTAAAAAAACACAGACAAATAAATTTTTAGAATGAGATATCTATAAATATCTTTACTTCTTATCTTTTTACTTTCTAAAGGTACTTCCACTGTATTGATTATCTTATTGATAATTTCTACAGAGGTGATGTTTTCAGCTTCCGCCTCATAGGTAATTCCGATACGGTGACGTAGTACGTCGAAGATTACCGAACGTACATCCTCTGGAATCACATACCCACGATGGTGTATGAAAGCATGACACTTGGCCGCTACCGCCAAGCTGATACTACCACGAGGCGAAGCGCCAAACTGTATCAGCGGACTAAGTTCAGCCAACTGGTATTTTTCAGGATAACGTGTAGCGAAGATAATATCAAGGATATACTTCTCTATCTTCTCGTCCATATATACCTCATAGGCCACCTGCTGGGCGTGTAGGATCTGCTCCAAGGTCACCACCTGATTCACTGAAGGTTGTGTACCCTTGAGGTTGTTGTGCATGATCTGCTGTTCTTCTTGTAGCTTAGGATAGTCTATGACCACCTTGAGCATAAACCTATCCACTTGAGCCTCAGGCAGAGGGTAGGCACCTTCCTGCTCCACAGGGTTCTGAGTGGCCATCACAAGGAAAGGCTTTGTCTAGAGAAAAAGTCGTATCTCCTATAGTTACTTGCTTCTCCTGCATGGCTTCGAGTAAGGCTGATTGCACTTTAGCAGGTGCACGGTTGATTTCGTCGGCCAAGACAAAATTGGCAAAAACAGGCCCCTTCTTGATAGCAAATTCATTCTGTTTAATATTGTAGGTCATCGTACCGATCACATCGGCAGGAAGCAAATCGGGGGTGAATTGTATACGGCTGAAAGAACCATGTACCGCCTTGGCAAGGGTATTGATAGAGAGGGTTTTTAGCCAACCCCTGGCACCCTTCCAAAAAGAATATGCCCTGACCTAAGAGACCAATGAGCAAGGCATCCACCATATGGCGTTGGCCTATGATGACCTTGGACATCTCTGCCGTAAGGGTTTCTACAAATACACTTTCACGCTCTATTTTTTTCATTGATTTGACTGATATCAACACTCATAATTTTGTAATTTTCTTACATATCGTTTCAAGACGCTAAATTATTATCTTGATTAGCGCGTTAAAAAGAAAGTGAATTTCTCTTTTCACTTTTCACTCTTCACTTCTATACTTGACTGGCTCTCAAAGGGATTACCTTTCCTTTTGGTGAGAGAGATCGCCCTCTACTTCAGTTTCTCCAGAGAGGGTTTGCTTGGCAGTGGCTTTTTGATCCATTTGGTAGCAGGGTCAAGCCATATCTCTATGTCGGTTTGACCATTCATGGTAAAGAATACATATTGCCCTTGCTGGAGGATTACCTTCTCGTGATTGGTAGCCATCACTGCTTTTCCACGGATATAGATATGCTCAGGGGTTACCTCCTGTAAGGTATATTGGGTTTTTACATTTACATTCATCTCCTTGGAAAGGAAAGAGGTAATCTCCCACTGCTCTCCTACCGCTACCCTTTGGCGAGGCAAGACAGAGAGCACATTGGAGAGGTTGGACTGTAGTGTAGTCTCGGCAAAAAGCCGCTTCCAATTGTGCTTGTACCTGTTGGCGCTCGAAGGAGTCAAGGGGTTTTCCTTGGCATGCTTTTTTTCTCCAACTGCTTCATAGCGCGTTCCATAAGGGGTTTTACAGGGTCTAATTTTTACAAACTTCCCTTTACGCTTAGCTCCCCTTTGAATGGCTGATTGCAAAGTTCCTTAGCGGCCTCATTGGTATATTCCAGGAATTTTCTCCAAGGGCATGTTCTTACCTTGTACTTGGGTTTCCATTTGCAAAGTAGCCTCTTCATGGCGCAAGGTTACAGGATAGATCTGCTTGTCTTCCTTGCCAGGGGTAAAGCTCAGACGTGTGGTACTGACCGCCTTGGCTGCTACGTCCAAGTTGTCCACCCGCTGCTTAGACGATACCTCCGCAACTACTGTAAGCCTATAGGCTTTGTTTAGGCTTCAAGTCAAGACTCAAATCCACTGCTTGAGACCAGCCTAAAAAGGGTACAAATAATAATAAATATTTCATATTCAATAAGATAGCAAAGCAACGAATAAGATTATCCAATGCTTATGGTTATAGGGGCAAAGATAGTGAAATAATGACAAATGACAACTCACTTTTTCATCCACATACCCAGCCCCAAGTATTCGCGGGCTTTTACTTTTCACGCTTCGCTATTATTGTCGCCATCACTACTGCAAGTACCACCCAAAAAGAGTTTCCACCAAAGCTGTTGGGGAGTCTCTTGTTCCTGCTGCTGAAAAATGGTGCTGGTGTAGCTTTTTGGCGTTGCTGCTGATGCATCTGCTGGATTTGCTGTTGGTCTTGGGCTTGCTGTTGGGTTACTCGCTTGATTTTTGAGAGAGATGCGGGGCGCGCATGACCACCTTGTGTGCTTTTACCCTGCTTAACCTCCGTAAAGGTAGCAAGAGCAGGAAAGGGCGAGAGCGTATCGGTAGGGGGTGCTATGCTGCCTGTGTCCATTCCCATTCCACCTCTTGCCATTGGTCAAGGGAAAGCGTTTGGGTTCGCCTCTCTTGACTATATTGGACAAGGCTATCGTGCTGCTGAACTTGTGTAGTGCTTTGGGTATCTGGTGTGTGGTCTTGCAAGCTGCAAAGAGCAGAAGCAAGGCAAAAACATATATATCTCATAAATAAGGGGTTAAGAGAGTTGGTCAATGATTATTTTTGAGTTTGTAGGCATACTTGGGATCAGTGGCATAGCCTGCGGCGGCAATCTCCTCAGCCAAGCGATATGGGTCGCTCTTGTAGCGCATTGCCTTTTTGGTAGCGAGGGTGCTGACTTAGCAGGCGAGCATGGTCGGTAAAGGACTCTTCTGGGCTGTTATACTTGCGGAACCAATCGCGTACCTGGCAGTAGTACTGGCCATTGGCAGCTTTTTCTCACACTTATAATTTCAGGGAAATCCTCTATCTGAGGCACTGCCGACAGTACCTCTTGGGTTCTTAAGGTTGCCGCTTCTCAGCAGGTGTGGTAGCAGAGGCCTTTACGCCAAAAAAACATATTGCCAGGAGCATACTTCTCAACCTGTTTCCAAGGCTGCTTGAGCGAGTATAAAAATTGCTGAAATTCCCGTCTTTCGCTCACTCTCCATAGCATACGGGAGATATTTTTCTTTGAAAGTATTCATTTTTACTTTTTTTACCTTTTTACTTTTTACTTTTTTTAAATTCCCACTACAATTGTCGCTACATGTTGGTGTATTTCGGGTAGTGGTGTAAGGCTTTGCTTGAGGATCATCAGGTGCGGCTTGGCGCCTTGCCAAGAGGCACGAATGGCTGTGATGACCTCCGAGGGCGATAAACCGCAGGCGATACCGAGCCGAGATATACTGGGTGCCCTGTACACCCTTATACACGTATACATCGGGCACATAGACGAGGATTTGCGCCACACCCGTAGTGGCTCGCTCCTGTACGGTCGGTTCCCTATCTTTGGAAAAACTGACACTCAAGGCATTGCAGGACAATATCTTCCTTATAGGAATCCTGTGGACGATCATTGCCTAAGTAGATATCTCCGGTAAGTCCCAAACGGTTTTTGATATCATATTGGGTGAAAGTAGCTGATACAAATGGGTTTCTACATCAAAGGTTAGCATATTCAGTTATGTATTAAGTCTTTTGTTTATCACACCCACAATCGGGAATGGAATTGTCCGATGTCGCACTTTTGGACACTGCCCATAAGTCGCACCTCTTTGCCTTCAGGGGTCATCGCTCACAAGTATTTGTGCACCCACGGGCAGACGCGCTACCCCTTGGGGAAAGTAGATAACCGAGGCAAATCGGTGAAACGAAGCATTGCCCTTTTTGGACATGGTGATAGAGGCTATTGGCTAAGGGTACTTCCTGCCCCTTGCTATTGACTTCCTCTCTACAACGACAGAAGCACAGGCACCATGGTCGTCTCCGTCCAAGTACCATCAGCACGCCGCTGCGAGGTTGTTGTGGTCATCACAAAAAGATAATGGGGATACTTCATGTTACCATATTTCTGCTCTACTTCTTAGTTTGGGCGCGTGGGAAGGGAAGAGCACATTTTTCTCTCCCAGTTCGTAGCATAGGGCAGTGTAGTAAGCCTCTATGGCCTGCAAGTCCCAGCTCTGTGAGAAAGCACCTTCGGTACGTTTGTGAGAGGTAGAGGCAAGTATAAGCGAAAAATAACGATGAGATCGCCCCTATCACAGCGCGCTATCTCCAAGTCCCCCGCGGGGGAGAGTTGCCCCTTCTTCAGGAGCAACTCTATGGTCTGTGGCTCTATCCCCATAGGAGATAGGCTCAGGGTCAAGTATTCTAGATTAGTCATTAGTTGTCAGTTGTTAGTGATTAGTTGTTAGTCACTTGTCACTAGTCATTAGTCACTTGTCATTATTTAGTTTTTTTATTCCAAGTCGTATTATTTACCTGCATAAGCAGAGAGCGTGCAGCCAAGTTCCACGCTGGAAAGAGATTAGCAACCCTTCGGTAATTTCCTTCACGGGTGATTCTTGGGAATACTTCTTAATGAGGTATGCCCATGAAGTGCCCTGAGCGCATTGGAGGAAGGCATCTTCATATCTATAGGCGTTTTCCAATAGGTGTTGCCCAAGACCTTACTCTCGGAGAAGAGAATTACATCATCTTCAAAAAGGATTCTGGGTCTTGTGTTCTCCAGAGGCTGCCTGCAAAAGTGATTTCTTGGTCTATGACGATGATCTGTAGCCCACGATAGGTTTCGGCATGCTTAGCCAAATAAGCATTGACTGTACTAAGGTCAGGTGCATCGGCAGGGACGCCCCTACGGCATAGGGGCAGACAGCGCTTGCCTACTTCCTCTTGGGAGGCCAATTTGAGAAAGGTATCCACATTCATAAAAGCATACTTATAGCTCACCCCATGCTTTTGTTGTCCCAAGCGTATCGCCCTAGGTAAGTCCTTGGTTAGGGGCTTACCCGCTGTACCGTTGTAAGAGGCCTCTCCCCTATCTTCTGTTCCTTAGGAATTTGGTAGTCCATCTCATATTGGCTGACAACAGAAAAGTTGTTTTTCTTGATCCAAGGGAAAAATTTCCCCAAAGGAGATTTGTCGTAAGGCAATCCATTCGGCACGGGCGGCGATCCCATGCCAGCAGTATTTGGTATCATCTGCCCAGAACTGCACCAAGGAGAGCATATCGGGGGTTTTGTGCCGACATGGCTACCATCAAGTCATATTCGGTAAGCTCATCCTCGTTTTTCTCCCTCGCTATGGAGAGCTTAGGAATATCCCCTTGAGCTTGGCTAAGTTCTTACGCACCTTGGCAGGCACCGATGCCCCCACGTGCCACTATATCGGCCGCTACCCTAAGACCCGATTGTGCCTCCAGCATACGCCAAGAGAGCGTAGAGGTTTCCCTAAGAGGAAACAAGGTAGGATAATAATACTGTTCGAGGTTGTAACTATTTACAACAGCTTGCAAGTCGGCCTGATTAAGACCCACCATAAGAGAAGAATTTATCATATAAGTTTTGAGTTTTGAGTTTTAAGTTTTGAGTCTCTTGTCATTAGTCACTTGTCACTAGTCACTAAATAAAGCTTATCAGCTTGAGTTGTTCTCTGAGTGTTTTGGCTATGGGTTGGGGACAGCTCTTCCCTTGACTATCCCCTATAAGCCAAGCGGCGCAGTACAGATCGCCTTCGCGAGGAACAAGTGTCGTATGGGCAATCAAGGCCACGGGTGCTACCTTAGGGATTTTGTTATGACCTTCGCTGGCAAAAAGGGGCGTATCCTTAGGAATATCCACAGCAAAGGCCTGTTCCAAGGTCAGGGTATCATACTCGGCATGTTCCTTATTAACAGCAGCAATTCGCTGTCCATCAGCTATATCTGCCGCTATATAGTCTCCTGCCAAAAAGTGGTGCCCCTTGGCCACCTTCAACTCCTTGGACGCCGTAGGGGTTACATAGAGTGTATAGGCGATTTTCTCCACCTCATAACAGCCGTCGCTTCCCTTGCCTATGGGTGTCCCTGCATAGGTAAGCCCCACCCAAGAAATTAGAAGCTATAGTTACGCCGCCTGTGAGGTCGGCCAAAGTGTGCATAAAGAGTCCCGATGTCGGAACCGCTGGTGTAATATGAATCATATTTTTTTAATTGTTAATTGTTAATTTTTAATGATTTAAGTTTCGCAAGTTGTTTTTAGGTTGCTATTGAAATTGCAAGTAACTGATAAACAATTATTTGTAAAAACCTCCCCCAACCCCCTCCAAAGGGGAAAGTCCGCGAGAGCGGAGTATGTGTCTTTAAGGGCGTTGAAATGGTCTAATTTGTTTATTAAATTAGAAAATTTCCCTTTTATAACTTATTGAACCTCTATCACTTTACTAACTCCCCTTGAGGGGCAGGGCTGTTATATATAGTTGTATTTATCTGATTTGTAATATATTAAATTCATAAGTTCTTTAAAATTACTGATTCTCCCACTCCATAGCTAACTTAATAGAGTCCTTTCCATTGAGACGAAATAGATTGATTGATATATTTCTCATTATTGAAAGATTCTCAGGAGCATTCCCAGATTTGGTTTTTACTCTTATCCTCTATCATTAGTGTATCCTTTACCCAATGTAAACGATTTTCTATACCCCAATGAGAACGTATATGATTTGCAAAGAACTTAGCTTTATTTTTTTAGCAATACTGCTTATATGATAAGCAATTTCGGTGCTTTCTTCTCCTTTTTCTTAACATAGCGTGTAGTTTCTATAATCCGCTTTATACCAGACCATTCAGGAGAAATCCCTCAATATTTTTTTATAGACCTTTGTAATACGCAACTCATCACGTCCTCTCTCTGAGGATTGTTCTTGATAAGTATCCATTAGGTATTTTCCTAAGGCTATATTCTTTTTATCTGATTAAAAAGGTTTTTGATTGCCTTTTACTTGTACAATGTAATCATTTTTGACTTTACAATAGTTTCAAGAGTTTTTGACAATGTAGCGCATCTAAGGTAATAATTTCACCCTCAATATCTAAGGCTTGTAAGAGTTTTTGAACAGTATAAATTTCAGACTCTTTTTGTTCTCCAATTTTATCACAAGCTATTACAATACCTCTTTGAGAAGCAAAAACACTTATCAATGAAACAAAAATTTTTGATAATTATTTTGAGGATCTTTAATAGTTCCAGCAATTGCTTTTTCCATCAATGGCAAGTGTTTCACCTTGACACATTGGTAAAAATTGGGCTGCCCACTGATTGAATTTTTGAGCAAAAATCGTCAAAATCAATTTCCATAAATATCCTCCCTAATAGAACCATATGTAGGTACTTTACAGAAAGTTAGATACTTTTTGAACTCCCATTGGTTTTCTTTGAGGAAACGACCTATTTCTCGATAGCCAGTATAGCCAGACATCATTGCTGTTAAGCACATAATCAAAAAGTTAGGCATCTTATGGCGAATACCACGTCTTTTTCTAGTATCCTCTATACTAGATAACATTTCTATCAGTGTCATAGACTTTTACATTTTATTGGAGTACAAAAAATAGTAATTAAAAAGAACTTATACAACTTTATAACAGCCCTGCCTTGAGGGGGTAGGGGGATGTTTTTGAGAATCTGTTGATTACAGAGCTTGCGAAACTTAAGTTAATGATTTGTCACTTGTCATTAGTCACTTGTCACTTGTCACTTGTCACTATCTGTTAGACTTCTTTTCTCTTAAAGGCTATACTTTCTCCTTGTTGTAATTGGATAAAAAGTAGCCACGGAGGAGGACACGCCTGTTTGTTGGGGATCCTTAGTATAATGAGGAGGGTGTTGTAAAGAAAGATTGCGATTGGCCAACAGCTGGTTGGTTTGTTGTACATCTTGTTGTTTTTGTTGTAAATACTGAGCGAAATCATCTGCCGAGGCAAACTGCATTCGCTTAAAGTCCCTAAGGCTCTGCTGGCGGAACCCCTGGTCTTCACAGCCACTGAGCACCTCCTGTAGCTGACTGTAACGCTGCTGTTGGCGCTGCGTAGTTTCGAACTTGCTTTAGGCGCTGCTCAAGGGTCTCTACCTCTCAGGCTACGCGCTCCTGTATGAGCTGTTCCAAAGAGGGTGTTAGTGCCGCTGATGCTAGATGGGCAAAGGCTTCTGTGTTGAGTGCTTCCTGAGGGACAAAAGTCCTTAATCTGCTCCAATGTTAGCTTGGCTACCAGTGCCTGCCCCTGATGACTATCGGGGTTCTGTGCCGCTAGGAAGTGGCCAAGGGAGTGAGATGTGCAGGGCTTACTTGGGGAAATTTTTCAGTAAGCAATCCGAGAATTTCTTCTTGATTCATGATGTTTGACATTATTTCTTTTTTTGTTTGTTTGACGTTGCAAAAAGTACAACATTTTTGAACCCAAAGTCAAGCATTCACCCTACGAGAAGTAATAATTTATACAATAAAAAAACTGTGTTAAGTATTTATGTTTTATTTGTATTTAAGGGTGTTAATTGTTAAATAAAAAACATAATTGACATATTTCATCTCTATCTTTTTCTATTTTTGTACTTTTGAGCGAAATAATAATAAATTACATGTTATGAAAAAATTCATCTATCAGCTATATAATTATATAATAGCCTTGTTTTTATGCAGCCTTGCCTGCCATGCAACCGTTGTGTTGCCCAACAAAAACAACGCAGCTGCTACTAAGCGTATCCCAGCAACAGACCTATAAGGTGTCAGGCACTGTGATTGATGCCAAGACACATACAATTATCCCAGAGGCGATTATCTTGCTAAAGAATCTCACCACAGGTCAGGAAAAACACCTACTCTTGTGACCAATATGGCACTTATACGGTCGTCCTAGACGTGAAACAGAGCTACCTGCTACAGGCAACTGCGAAGGGATATGTCTCCTCTGAGCAAATCGCCTTCAAGGAGAACAGCAATGATCCTGAGCAAGCACCGCTTAAAATGCTTGATTTTACGCTCTCTAAAAAGTGATTTGCAACTAGTGACTAACAACTGGTTTCTGAACACTCAACAACTGTTAATAATAAATAAAAACACATGAAAAAGTTATCTTATCTGCCTTATTCTTGGCAGCACTTCCCTCTGTAGTACAAGCTCAAGAGGAAGAAACTCCAGAGAATACCTTTACGCTCTCTGCTCAGCTCCGCCCTCGTTTCGAATACCGAAACGGTGCTTATGATTCCTCTACAAGAGGGAGAAAAACCTGCCATCTTGGTCAATAACCGTACGCGAATCAACTTTGACTATCGTCATGGTGACCAATTGCAGCTTTTTCCTCTCTTTCCAGAATGTCAACATCTGGGGACAAGCGCCTCAAGTACAACTCAATGATCGTACTGGAGGACTCTCTATCTTTGAGGCCTACGCTGCCTTACCTATCTACAAGGATATCAATGCCAAGATAGGCCGACAGATGATTGTTCTTGACGAAGACCGTATCTTCGGTTCTCTTGATTGGCACCCCTGCTGGACGTGCACACGACGCTATCAACATCAACTGGAAAAAACGACAAACTCTCCCTTCGTTCTTTTCTTTTGCCTTTAACCAAAACTATTTGGACGGAAATGCTTCCAATGTCAAGGAAACGTCAATAACCCTAAAGGACAGTTCTTCGCCCCAGGAGGTCAGCCTTACCAACACTTAGAAGCAGTGCATGCCCATTACAACATCACCCCTACTCAAGGTGTGTCTGTCCTAGTAGCTAACCTCGGACAGCGCAACGACCTTATTGATGATAATGATTACAACATGCAAACTATCGGTTTCCACTACCGCGGTAAGTCCGATGCGCTACGCTATGGTGCTGAAGGATACCTACAAACTGGTAAAAATGCAGCAGGTAAGGACAAAGAAGCTTTCCTATTGGCTGCTCTAGTAGGTTACCAATTTACTCCTACCTTCTCCGCTACCCTCGGTCTTGACTACCTTAGTGGGAATGATACCAATAGCAGTTCTAGCAAAGACAAGGCTTTCAATCCTTTCTCTGGTACCAACCATAAGTTCTATGGCTTCATGGATCACTTTTACGTAAGCTATAGCCCAAGTGTAGGTCTTTTGAACCCTTACTTGAACCTTAACCTCAAGACCTCCGATAAGGGAAGCCTCTCCGCCACTGGACACTATTTCCGCTCTGCGGGTAAAATACTTGGTAGCGAAGACAACAAAACTCGCCACTTAGGTGTAGAAGGCGATTTAGTTTATACCCATAAGATACAGCAATATGTATCGCTACAAGCAGGCTACTCACTATTTATCCCTTCAGATAGTTACAAATCGTTACGTAGTCTTAGAAACGTACGCAAACAACAGGATTGGCTATGGTGCAGCCTTAACATCAATCCTAAAACTATTCTCTGCGAAATTTTAATAAGTTTTGAGTTTTTAGTTTTTAAGTTACTTCCTCGTAACTAAAAGACTATCTTGAGAAAAATTTTCTCAAGATAGTCTTTTTCTGCTCTACCAACTTCTAACCACTAATCACTGTTAAATCTCTTGACTTTTCTGCTTTTATTGTTGTAATTTTGCAACTCAAAAAAATAGTTGTTTACAATTAACAATTGACAATTAACAATTAAACAGATGTTTCTCATTTCTCTACCTGAAGAAGTCCTCCTTACGGGCGACAAGCTATTATTAGAAAATCTCTATGCCTCTATGTTGGCCTTAGGGGGTAGGCTCACTTACAATGCCCCTTATACCAAGAAGAAGCGGCTCCCCGATGCTGCTGCACTGACGCGTATACTCACGCAGGTACACAAGGCCACGGGACTCTCCCTTGAGGAGATTGTCCTTCAAAAGCGTGCTGCCAAGTGGGTCTATGCCCGACTGCTTTTTGGCGGCTTTGGCCAGCCAAGAGGGCTTCTCCGTAGAGCAAATCGCCAATGTACTACAACGCTCCGCCCCCTCCGTATATAGGCTCTTACAACAATACCGCAACGAAGTCAAGTACAACCCCGAATTCAAAAAATTGATTTCAGTGGTCGGGGGCTAGTGGTCAGTGGTTAGTGGTTAGTGGTTAGTGGTTAGTGGTTAGTGGTTAGTGGTTAGTGGTTAGTGGTTAGTGGTTAGTGGTTAGTGGTTGGTGGTTAGTGGTTGGTGGTTAGTGGTTGGTGGTTAGTAATACCAATCAATAGTAGAAAAATGATTGTATAGTCCTGTTGTTAAGACGCAATAAATTGCGTCTCTACAAGAGACTACGCTCATCAGGTGTTGTCTTAGCCTGCGCGATGCGTAGAGACGCAATTTATTGCGTCTTAGAAAGTTAGTGATTAACATTTTAATTATTGATTCGCATTAATAATTTAGAACTATGGAACTTGTCACTATTTAAAAAAACTTGGAAACTTTTTTTGTTTATTAAGTTTTTGTTTTACCTTTGCCCCCGAATTAAGTAAAAAAAGAAAAAGTAAATAGTGATAGTGCATTTGCAAGTACTTTTCACTGTTCATTTCTCACTATTCACTTAAAAAGATGAAGCATTCTATCACTCAAAAGGCACTCACCTATTTCATGCAGTATGGCTTTAAGAGCTTTACTATGGACGACTTGGCCAATAGCCTTGGTATCTCCAAGAAAACCCTTTATGAGCAGTTCTCCTCCAAAAACGAACTGGTAGAGGCTGCTTTGGACTATGCCTTGGAAATGAGCTGCCACCAAGTAGATAAATTCGTCTCTGGTAAAGGGTCTGTTATTGAAAAATGTATTTCGCAATCAGAAAGAAGTACAAAATCTGTTTAACCTCAGTAGTACCAAACCTATCTGGGAGACTCAAGAAATATTTCCCTAAGACCTATGAGCGTATGGAGATAGAATTTACCAAGTCCGATGCTTGCTTCATTGACAAGGTTCTTGAGAGAGGCTGGCAAGAAGGACTCTTTAGAAAGGATATCAATATGCCTTTCTATAAGGTCTTCTACAGCAGTGTACAGCGTCTGCGCTCTTTCAGTGACACTTTTGATGATAGAGAATTTCCTTTTTGGGATACCATATATACTCTTATGGAATATTTCTTTTAGAATCATCGTCAATGAAAAAGGCCTTCAAGAACTCGAAAAACACTCAAAAATAAAGAGTCACTGATCAGTAATTAGTGGTTAGTAATCAGTCATTAGTGGTCAGATAGCAGCAACTATCAAACTTAAAAACCTTATAATCCTTAAACGTTGTAAGAATTAATAATTAACAATTGACAATTAACAATTATGGTTCGTATTTTTATCTCAATACTCGCTCTTTGCGCCACTACTGCTCTTTGGGCACAGCAGAGCAGCGAACTCACCCTCGCTCAGGCTATTGATTATGCCCTCAAGAGCAAGGCTGATGCCCAAAAAGCACGCTTAGAAATCAAAAAAGTGAATACAAAATCCAAGAGGCTCGTGCCAATGCCTTACCTCGTCTCGCTGCCTCTGCTGGTATGAGCTACAATCCTAAATTGCAGGCTACTTATATAGATGCTAGCACCTTCGCTCCCCCTGGTATGCCTGTGTCCGACGAGCCTATAAAAAATGGAAATGGGTCAAAAATGGGGTTCCTCGCGGAGCTTAAGCTCACCCAAGTAGTCTTCAATCAGGCAGTATTCATAGGGACTTAGGGCTGCACGTACTACCCGAGAGTTCTACCTCATCAACGAACAACTCACCCAAAAACGAAATCATTGAGAAAGTAGCTCAGGCTTATTGGAAAGTCTACCAAGCACAACAGGCCTTGCAAAATATACAGGAAAAACCTTGCCCTCACTGAAAAACAGCCCAAGTAGTAGAAGGTTCTTTCAAAGCAGGATTGGCCAAGAAAAATAGACCTTGACCGCATTACAGTAGCACTTAACAACCTCAGATCCGCAGAGCAACAAGCCTCCAGCGGACTCACACTAGCTAAGCATGCGCTCAAATATCTCATGGGATTGCCTATCACTGAGCCTATTTCTCTGCCCAAAAGATGCTTTTCAAAGCAGATTATCGCTTGGCTTTTTGAAAAAAAGGAGATGCTTCCAACCGTACGGAGATAAAAAGCACTCGAAAAAAACAAAAGGAACTCCTCACACTAAGTGCCAAGGCTACCTGAAGTGGATTATATCCTTCCTTGCCCTACAAGCCACTTATGGCTACCTCGGTATGGGACCTAAAACCCCTTGATCTCATGGAAAGAAAGACAAGGTATATTGGTCTAATTACTCAGCCATTAGCCTCGGGCTTAATATACCCATTTTCTCTGGATTTGGCACCAAAGCCAAAGTGCAACAGGCCTTGATAGAGATAGAGGCTCTTGACGCTACCCTCAAGGATACACGCTTGGCTATGGACTTAGCACAAGAAAACGCACAAACCCAATTGGCTAACAACTTGCTAACGATACAAAACCCAAGAAGAAAAACGTGAAGCTCGCCCAAGAAGTACTCTCAATACTCAAAAATAATTACCAGCAAGGGCTAGCTTCCCTTTACCGACCTATTGGAGTCCGAACGTGCCCTTTCCGATGCTAAAAACAGCTATACCAATGCGCTACTTTCTTACAAATTAGCAGAGATTAGTCTGCTCAAAGCTCAAGGAAATTTGGACGCCTTAAAGAATTAAAAAAAGAAACGACTACCCCCATCCCTACACCTTGTGTTTTAGCATCGTAGGTAGGGAAAGCCAACATATGCAGAGAGGAAGCGCCCCCCGCTATCCTCTCTTTTTTGCTTTGTAGGAGCTTGGAGGTATAGGGAAAAAGCAAATAGGAGAGCTTGGCCGAGAGGATACCGATACCCGCACCCGCCACCACATCCGATGCCCAGTGCCTATTGTTATAGATTCGCAATAGCCCCACCCCTGTGGCCACCACATAGCCCGTAATCCCTACCCAAGGCTGGCTGTGCTTATACTCTTGGTAAAGGATCTCCACCCCTGTAAAAACCGTAGCGGTATGCCCCGAAGGAAACGAATTATGTGCACTATTATCGGGTCTAAGCTGCTTTACAGAGTATTTCATAGAATTGACAAAAACAGCTGTCATTGCATAAGCGGTCGCCCCAATGAGCAATCGCTCCTTGAGATTGTGTGTGAGCCCATACCCAAATTGGGCAAAGCAAATACCCCCGCTATAGGCAAATATTGCAAGTGGTCATCTATCCGTAACTTCCCCTTTTACATTATCAGTTACATAGCGCTGCAATTTGTGGTCAAATCGCGAATCTATAGACAAAGCACCTCTGGCAATAAGTGCAGCAGGAATCACCAGCGACCACGGCCGTATATAGGAACGACGGACAGGGATAGGGATATGCCCCTGTGGCAATGTATCTCGCATCATTTCTCCATGTTCTATGGTATCTTGGACTATTTCACTATGTATTATGGTATCTTGTACCACCTCTTGTGCCTGTATTTCATCACCCAAAAAGCACAATACGACAAATATCCATATATATCTCATGTTTTTATTTTTGGTTTAAAGAAAATTCCAAACTATTGAATGCTCAGTAGTTTGAATTTCTGTAGGGCAAATGGCTATCTGCCCTCTATCTTAGTCTTCTAATCTTATATCCAAGCCCAATCCTTTAAGCTCGTGCATAAGCACATTGAAGGACTCTGGCAAGCCTGGTTCAGGCATGGTATCACCATGAACAATGGCCTCATAGGTGCGTGCACGACCGATCACGTCATCGGACTTCACTGTCAAGATTTCACGCAAGGTACTAGAAGCTCCATAAAGCCTCCAATGCCCATACCTCCATCTCTCCAAAACGCTGACCACCAAACTGTGCTTTACCACCCAATGGCTGTTGTGTGATAAGTGAGTATGGTCCTATGGAACGTGCGTGCATCTTATCATCGATCATGTGGCCGAGCTTAATCATATAGATCACCCCTAACGGTCGCTTTCTGGTCGAAACGCTCACCTGTACCTCCATCATATAGGTAAGTATGTCCGAAGGCAGGTACTCCTGCTTTCTCTGTATATTCGGTGATTTGTTCCAAAGAAGCCCCGTCAAAGATCGGAGTGGCAAACTTCAAGCCGAGTTTCTGCCCTGCCCAACCAAGTACGGTTTCATATATCTGCCCAATGTTCATACGCGAAGGCACCCCAAGTGGGTTAAGTACGATATCTACCGGTGTTCCGTCTTCCAAGAAAGGCATATCTTCATCACGTACAATACGAGCTACGATACCCTTATTTCCGTGACGTCCTGCCATCTTATCCCCTACCTTGAGCTTACGCTTTTTTTGGCAATGTATATCTTAGCCAATTTCATAATACCAGCAGGAAGTTCGTCCCCTACCGATAGGGTAAATTTCTCACGTCGGAGCATTCCTTTGTAGGTCATTGAGCTTAATCTTATAGTTGTGGATAAGATCATTAATCAGTTCATTGGTATGATCATCCGTTGTCCAACCTCCTGATACAAGGTGTGTATAGTCTTCTATCTCTTTGAGTCCCTTTTGGGTATGTTTTTCTTCCCTTTGGTATGATTTCTTCCCCTAGGTCATTGAATACCCCTTGGGAAGTTTTACCATTGACCAAGTAGAAGAGTTTCTCAAAGCAAGCGGTCTTTAAGCTCTTCTGCCTTAGCCACGAAAGCAGCATCAAGGGCAGCGGCTTCGTCCTTCTCCTTGCTGCGTTTTTTTGTTTGGTTTTTCACCGCACGAGCAAAAAGTTTCTTGCCGATAACTACCCCTTCTAGTGATGGAGAGGCTTTTAAAGAGGCATCTTTTACATCTCCTGCCTTATCCCCCGAAGATCGCATCGAAGTAGCTTTTCTTCTGGTGTAGGATCACTCTCTCCCTTAGGGGTTACCTTACCGATGAGGATATCCCCTGGCTTGATATTAGCCCCAATACGTACTATACCATTTTCTCATCAAGGTCTTTGGTAGCATCTTCTGATACGTTAGGAATATCATTGGTAAGCTCCTCAACCCCAAGCTTAGTATCACGTACATCAAGGGTATATTCGTCTCATATGGATAGAGGTGAAAATATCTTCACGAATCACACGTTCGGAGATTACAATCGCATCCTCAAAGTTATATCCCTTCCATGGCATGAAAGCTACTTTCATATTGCGACCCAAGGCCAATTCTCCATTTTGGGTAGCATACCCCTCACAGAGTACCTGTCCCTTTTTCACCCTATCTCCCTTGCGAACAATTGGTTTTAGGTTGATACAAGTACCTTGGTTAGTACGGCGGAACTTGATTAGGTCATAAGTGGTCAACTCACTATCAAAAGAAACCAAGATTTCGTCTTCGGTTCTATCGTATCGGATAACAATCTTATTGGCATCTACATACTCTACTGTACCTTCTCTTTCAGCATTCATAAGCACACGGGGTCGGTAGCCACACGTTGTTCCAAGCCTGTACCTACGATAGGTGCTTCAGGGCGCAAAAAGTGGTACTGCCTGGCGCATCATGTTGGAACCCATCAGCGCACGGTTCGCGTCATCGTGTTCCAAGAAAGGAATTAGCGAAGCCGAAATAGAGGCAATCTGGTTCGGAGCCACGTCTATATAATCTACTTCTTCGCGAGAGACAACAGGGAAATCCCCGTCTTCTTTTTACAACCAAGCGCTCATCAAGGATATTTCCTTGATCATCTACATGAATATTGGCCTGAGGAATCTTAAGTCCTTCCTCTTCTTCTGCACTCATATAGATAAGCTCATTGAGCTTTATCTTTCCGTTTTCTACCTTGCGGTAAGGAGTTTCTATGAATCCCATAGAGTTGACCTTCGCATATACGGCCAATGAGGAGATAAGCCCGATGTTTGGCCCTTCTGGAGTCTCAATAGGACAAAAGACGACCATAGTGGGTATAGTGTACGTCACGCACCTCAAAGCCCGCACGCTCTCGATAGACCTCCAGGCCCAAGGGCTGATAACCTACGCTTGTGCGTGATTTCGGCTAGCGGATTGGTCTGGTCCATGAATTGGGACAGCTGGCTGGTTCCAAAGAAGGAGTTAATCACTGAAGAAAGTGTCTTTGCATTGATCAAATCCAGCGGAGTAAATACCCTCATTATCACGTACATTCATACGCTCACGTATGGTACGTGCCATACGAAAAGTCCCACGCCAAACTGTGCTGAAAGCTGCTCCCCTACTGTACGTACCCTACGATTGGACAAGTGGTTCATATCATCTACCTCCGCTTTAGAGTTAATCAGCTCTATAAGGTATTTTACAATTGTGATGATATCTTCCTTGGTAAGTACCTGTTTTTCCATAGGTATATCCAAGGACAATTTCTTGTTCATACGGTAACGCCCTACATCGCCCAAGTTGTAACGCTGGTCGGAGAAGAAAAAGCTTATCTATGATATCGCGAGCGGTCTCCTCATCGGGTGGTTCCGCATTACGCAATTGGCGATAGATGTGTTCCACTGCTTCCTTTTCGGAGTTGGTAGGGTCCTTCTGCAAAGTGTTGTGGATGATATTGTAATCAGCTGTATGCTCATCTTCCTTGTGTAGGAGGATGGTCTTTACATTCGCTTCTACAATCTCATCTATATGTTCTTTTTCCAAAAACCGTATCACGGTCAAGGATTATTTCGTTACGTTCTATGGATACCACTTCTCCTGTGTCCTCATCTACAGAAGTCCTCATGCCAAGTGTTGAGCACACGAGCTGCCAAGCGGCGACCCAAATATTTCTTAAGTCCTGTCTTAGAGACTTTTACCTCTTCTGCCAAAATCAAATATCTCCAAGATATCTTTATCGCGCTCAAAACCAATTGCACGGAAAAAGAGTGGTTACAGGAAGTTTTTCTTACGGTTCATATAGGCGTACATCACATTGTTGATGTCCGTGGTGAACTCTATCCATGAACCTTTGAAGGGGATAATACGCGCTGAATAGAGCTTAGTCCCGTTCGCATGGTAGGATTGCCCAAAGAATACCCCTGAGAGCGGTGTAGCTGAGAGACAATCACACGCTCTGCCCCATTGATCACAAAGGTACCACTGGTGGTCATATAAGGAATAGTTCCCAAATATACATCCTGCACTATGGTCTCAAAGTCCTCATGTTCAGGATCTGTACAGAAAAAGCTTTAGGCGTGCCTTTTAGCGGTACGCTATAGGTAAGACCACGCTGTATACACTCCTCTACCGAATAGCGAGGCGGATCTGTAAGTAGTCAAGGAACTCAAGGACAAACTGATTCCGTGTGTCGGTAATAGGAAAAAATTCTCCTTGAAGGTACTGTACAGCCCTTCATTGCTTCGTGCATCCGACTTGGTCTCCATCTGGAAAAAGTCCTGAAACGACTTTTATTTGGATATCCAAAAAGTCAGGATAGTCAGGCACATGCTTAGTGGAAGCTAAAAATTAATTCTGGCAGGTTGGTTCGTAAGCATCTATTATAATATAAATGGTTAATGGTAATGGCTTGCATTGCAGCCATTTATAAATACACACTACATAACAAAAGCCCAGCCCTCTAAAAGTTTCTCTCCAAGAGCTGGTTTTCAATAAGTTATTTCGTTATACAGTGCATACTTCTTTTCAAGGGGGCAAATTTAAAAATTTTATTTGTTATTTACCCTTTACACCACGTTAATAGTTTGTTAAATGTAATGAGTGATTAGTCATTAGTCACTTGTCATTAGTCACTATTTAAAGATAAGTTTCGTATCTATTTCCATTTCAGGAAATTTTCTAGAGTGGAACACATCACCCTCGGAGACAGGAGGCAACCCTATATAGGTATCCCCTTCCAAGACATAGCGATAGATAGCCTTATCATCTGCATCTACAATCCAGTATTCAGGGTACGCCTGCCTCTTGGTAGATTTCGTATTTATCCTTGAGGTCTTTGCGGGAGTTGGAGGGTGAGAGAATCTCCACTACCAAGTCTGGTGCCCCTACACAGCCCCTTCCGTCTATCTTTTTCCAAATCACACACCACACATAAGTCGGGTTGTACTATGGTATATATTTGGTTATCTGTCGTCCCTTTTGCCCCTTTGGCAGGTATACGTACATCAAAAGGCGCAGGATACACCCTACAAGTCTTGTTTCTGAAAAAAAGACATCAACTCAAAGTTGATTTCGTTAAGTACCCGCTGATGTATCTCTCTCGGAGCGGGAGACATCTTAAAAGAGCTTACCCCGTAGCAACTCTACCTGCTCTTTAAAAGCGCCAAAAGTAGGTAATCCGCATAGGTATAAGTCCCATTTGCATCCAACTGATTTATATCGGTAATCACCATATTATTAGTTTTGAGTTCTGAATTTTAAACTTTGAGTTATTTTCACTCTTCACTTTTCATTCTTCACTCTTCACTTATTAGAGACATATTCCATTAGTTGTCTCTTATAGCTGTCAAAGGTAAAGATATCATATATAGTGAAGAAATTCCCTTTATCTGCACATAGGTCATAGAGGTGTTTGCCCATATCTACTTTGTTGTTTTCAAAGTCAAGTGCTCGTAACAACTGCTTGATCTGCGCACAAGTATAGGCTGTATTGCGCTGTTGGTTGATAAAGGCGATACGCTCTTTGTCAAAATTGAGTTTTCTATACGAATTATAAAAATTAGCAAATACCTCCTCTGGCATCACAGGCACATGTGGGGCAACAGATAGGTGACTGCCCGCTTGATAGGGATTGTTCCATATATCATTCCATCCACCCCCATACCATTGTTTGTCAATAGGATAGACCGCCGATCCATAGAGACCATATTGTACAAAAGTAATCCAATACGGTACGACTATTCTGCTGGACTGTTATGGTAGTACGATAGATTAAGAAGCCATTGAGATAGATGGACATAGGCACTGCCCCCGAACGTACATCGAAGAAACGAAACTTGCCTGTTGGCCCGCTAATCTGCTGGTCACCAAGTGTTACTGTGAAAAACCACTATCAGCAATACGCAAAAACACCTCTGAATAACCATAAGGGGCGGGATTCCATTGGTACTGCCCTGGTGCTGTCCTATATTGCTGCAAGTCAGGTCGTCTGTTTCTGCTTCCATCTACATCTACCTCAATGCGCACTGAATTAATATCAGAGGTACTGGCCTCATTGCGCAAAAACTTCCCTGCTGTTCCTGCCCGCTGTGCAAAAAGTCATTTGGACTAATAACAGACCTAATAATAAGCTAAATTGTTTCATTTTTATCTTTGTTTTTAAAAAGGTTACTCCCTATAGATAGCAAGATGTATGCCAAAATGATAAGAGCAAACGCATTTATTTGAAAAACAAAGCAGTAATAATAAACTTAGCAATAGAAAGATGTACTTGATAGCATTCTTCTTGAGCGAAAAATCCTTTGAATTTGAGCGAAAAAAGGGGCAGATTGCTATTGAGCAGATAACAACTCACCAGCGTAATAAGTAGTGCTACCCATAGCGGTAGCGCACTGATATACTGCGCCTTCTGTACCATATACCCTACCGTAAGGATAAAAAAGCGCATTGGCAGGAGTAGGAAGCCCGATAAAGGAATCATGCTGACGTGTGTCTATGTTAAATCGCGCCAAGCGATAGGCCGAAGCCAAAGGTTACCAAATAACCCGCAAAGGGTAGAAAAAGATGTACGGCATCTCCATAAGGAGCTGTCCCAAAACTGATGAGCGAATACATCACCTGCCCTCGGTACCAAGCCTGAAGTTACCATATCGGCCAAGGAATCCAACTGCAAGCCCAAGGGCGAGGTAACCTTCAGCCAGCGGGCTGCAAAGCCATCAAAGAAATCAAAGACAATCCCTAAGAAAAACCATAACAAGGCCATATCAAAGGCCTGATCCATGGCAAACCTTAAGGCTACTATCCCACAAGAGAGATTCAGCAGCGTGATGAGATTAGGGATAAATTTTTCATTTTTTTATTAGTCATTAGTCATTAGTCACTGACAAGGGTTTGCATCCAAGTAATCCACTCTTCCATTTCCATTACAGTCAGGAAAGGTAATGGTACCATCCTGATGATGTTGTATCTCGTTAATGGACGGAATACCATCCCCATCATGGTCGTAACGCTCTGTCTTTAAAGAGATTTATTTCAAATATCAAGGGAGTATAGGCTGGAATATTGGAAGTACCTGTATAGTAGGTAATACCCGAAGGCATAAAGAACACCCCTACTCCTCCATCAGTAGGAGCCACCAGCTTACCATTGCTCTGCTCTGTTATTGTGGAAGCCGAAGCCTTTAACATCGCTACAGCCTCACGAAAGCCTATGACTGTACCACCACGATAGACACTCGCTTCAGTTCCAAGCAAGTCCATCCAGTTACGACTTACAAAGAGATTCCCATCATCATACACCTTTCCATCGAGCGATTCAGCCTTATAGAGCACAAAGGAGCGATCGGCTACTGTTGCCTGCTGTCCATTGCCCTCGCGCAATATCACATAATACATAGTGTTAGTAATATAGTTGTTGTGCTGGTCTAGCACCCTTAGTTCTTTGCGCTTAAGGTCTGCTCTATCCCAAATAGAAGTCTTGCCTGTGCTCCCCCACAGCCCCCTAGAACGATGTTCCCCCATCGTTGTCTAGTTCGCAATAATGGCTCTTAAGGTAGGCCTGTATAGCCTGATCATTTTTCTGGAATCACCTCGGTCATCTCACGAATCTTCTCTCCATTATCCTCACTTTTCTTACATGAATACTAAGCCTAATAAGGCAAATGACATCAATAGAATACTCTTTTTATCATTAGAAAAAAATAAATACTTTAATTTGGGTGCAAGTTACAAAAATCTCGTATTTTTGCATGAAATTTTTACTTTAATTTTTCTCTGTTCTCTATTGACTATTCACTTAAGTTATGCGAATCGACAAATACCTTTGGTGTGTACGCTATTACAAAACGCGCAACATCGCCACTGAAGCCTGTAAGAAGGGTCATATACGTATCAACGGGGAGGTAGCCAAAGCCTCCAAGGAGGTTTTTCCTCAGGACAAGGTTCAGATCAAAAAGACCAAATCACCTATGAGATCCAGGTTAATGACCTTCCCGAATCGCGCGTGGGTGCTAAGCTCGTTGGTCTCTATTGTACTGATAACACCCCTGAAGAAGCCTTTGAACAGGCCAAAGCCCAACAACAAGCCCAAGAATATTACCGCCAAAAAGGCGAAGGCCGACCCACCAAAAAAAGACCGCCGCGAACTCGAAGAATTTCTCATTGGGGAATCTCTGCACAAGTAGAATAGGTAAGGCTATTCGCCTCTATTAATAATTAACAATTAACCATTAATAATTAACAATTGACTACCATTCTTACCTCCGAGCAAATCGCTCACAAGATCCGTCGTATAGCCTACCAAATCTATGAGGCTAATATACACCAAGAAAAGATCATCCTTGCGGGCATAGAACGCAACGGATACATCTTTGCCGAAAAAGCTACATGAGGAGCTAAGTCGCATCTGCCCTATCCCTGTGATATTGTGCAGTGTTAAGATCAACAAAACCAATGTCTTAGCCCCTATAACCACCTCTCTACCCGTGGAGGAATACACCAACCAGTCCGTCGTCTTGGTAGATGACGTCCTTAGCAGTGGAGCCACCCTTATCTATGGGGTTAAGCACTTCCCTTGAGGTGCCCCTCAAGCAACTCAAAACCGCTGTGCTGGTCAACCGTAACCATAAGAAATTCCCTATCAAGGCCGATTTCAAAGGACTTTCCCTCTCCACCTCTCTGCTAGAACATATTGAGGTGAGCTTTGAGGGCGAACCCCATGCTTATTTGCAATAATTATGCTGATTGCTCTACTGATTATCTTCATCTTTTTTTAGCACCCTCCTCAAGCTCAGCTTCTGGAGGTTGTGGCAGAATAGCCCTATGGGCAGGCGTACTAGTGGCCTTCCTTTGGGGTAGTTACGATTTTGCCTCCGAACAATCCCAAACGACCCTCAGCCAGTGGCTCGCCTCCCCTAAGATACTAAGCGACATGGCTGTACTAATTACCATAGAATCAGCCATAGGGACTGCTCTTTGCCTTTGTTGCTCTAAGGGATTACTACCAAAACCGCCGTAGCAAGACCCAACGTATCCTTTTTGGCTTTCCCAGGCCTACTACTCTTCCCCTGCCTTATCTATGTGCTGGCACAGGCTTTCTTTTTCTTCTCAGGAGCCGACTTCGCCAAGACAACTCTCTATGCTTGTCTTGCCCTATTCGCTTTTTATGCTACTGGGTACCAAGGGCATCGCTGCGCTACTACCAGAGAAAAGATCTGCGTTTGGAAGTACTCCTTATGGTCAACATTCTTATTATCCTCTTAGGCCTTACTGCCACTGCAAGTGCCCAAATCATCTATGTCCCTAAGAGTGAACCCATTGATTTTTGTCCTCTTAGGTAAGGTATTCCTTTTCTTCCTCTCTCTCTTTGCCTTTAGGCTTCGCTGCCAGCAAAGGCTATTGGCACCTCAAAGGAAAAAGAAAACTGTAGGGGCGAATGGCAATTCGCCCTCCTTATTTATTTCACTCTTCACCCATATACCCAGCTCCAAGTATTCACTGGCATTACTTTTCACTATTCATTCTTCACTATCTCCTTACTAGCACAATACAGAATACGCCCACTACGATAATCACCTTGAGCAGGTTATGGAGGAAGGCATAATGTATCTCTGTCTTGCTCCGCCATAGGATAGGGGTAAAGACCGCCAGCAGCACAATGGCAGCCAAGATAAAAATAGTACTTCATTGCCCCTGTATCAGGAAAAGATGTCAAGAAATACACACACAGAAGCGTTAGCCCTACCAGCAAACTAATCAGTTGCTTTAGAGCTTCGCTCCCCATAATCAGTAGCTATGGTGTGGTAAACCCAAGGCAAAATCTCCCTTGATATTCTGTAAGTCCTTCACAAAGTCCTTAGCCAAGAGCAAGTAGTAAAGAAAAAGCCGCATGGACAAATATAACCTTCTGAAAATTATGATAATACACAAATATGGCAAAGAAAGGAATAATGGAGAGTATCCCTGAGATGATATTGCCCACCAGCACCATTTTCTTCAAGCGATGCGAGTAGAACCACATCATAAAGATATAGATAGAGAAGAACAGCACCGCCGCAAAAAGACACATAGCTGGCCACAATCACCGAAAGGAAATTCAGCACGAAGTAGAGGGTAAGTTTCGTATTTTGTCCCACCAAACGTTCTATCATCGCCCGTGTAGGCTTATTGATCATATCCTTTTTCCTTATCATAGAACGCATTGATAATATAGCCTCCTGCCACTGCCAAAGCTCCAGAGAGCACTATAGCAAAGAGCCGCCCATCAAGCAACACCCTCTTCATAGGTGCCCTTGAGAGAATAAAGATAGCCGTTAGGGTATTGAGCCACACACAGCATCAGGATATTATACCCCGCACCACTGAGAAAAAGCCCTAATATTTTTCTTTTTCCACCTGCCACATAGCATAGGTCGTTTTTTTATTTCCTGCAAAAGTAAGTAATTTTATTTATAAAAAGCAAATTAACCAATAGCCCACACATGCTCAGCTTTTTTTGCTTGTTCGAGTTCACTCGCTCCTCTTTAACAGCCAAAAAAACATACTCTTTCTGCTAATCTATCAATTGTTTCTCAATCTCTTCAATACTTGGCAAAGATGATTGGAACCCTTTTGAAAGTTCATCAAATAGTTTGTATGATGAAACACCTATTGGGTTGTGTATCTCTTCCAAAGTATATTCGGCTACTATATCATTCTTATCTTTGCAGATTAACAGCCCAATGGTAGGATTATCACCTTCTGTACGCAGTTGCTTATTTACAGCTGTCACATAAAAACTTCAGTTGTCCTATATGTTCGGGTTTAAACTTTGTAGTCTTGAGTTCTACCACTACGTAACAGTGTAAATGAGCGTTGTAGAAGAGTAAATCAATATAAAAATCATCCCCCTACATTTATATGCACTTGTTTTTCCATAGAAACAGAAGCCTTTGCCCAATTCCAATAGAAATTTTGTCATGTGATCCTCTAAATACTGCTGAAGTTCTTTTTCGGTATAACCTTCCGTGATAGAAAGAAAGTCGAACACATAAGGGTCTTTTGTAAGTTCTTGAGCTAAATCAGATGCTGTCGCCGGTAATTGTTGTTGGAAGTTAGTGATAGCTTTTCCTGTCGAGCATATAAGTTTAGAGCTATTTGATGTTCCAATACCGATCGGCTCCAGTGGTTTTCTATTGTTTTATGTACATAGAAAAAGAGCCTCTTGTATTGATTTACAGCGTTGCATAATCATAATATGATGCCCCCAAGGAATACTAAATAAGGAGGTTTCTAATTGAGGGAAACAAGTTGTTTCCTAATTAGAAATTCTTGATTATAAAATAGGTACCATTGTCTTATAGACTTTAAATTCCTGTAAGAAAAATCCTTTCATTGTAGGGAAACTCCTTACACAGATCTGCACTAAGCGTCTGTAAGAAGCCATCGCCCCATTTTGCCTTCGCCTGTTTTTTTCTACAATGGCTTTTACCTATTTGCCAATAGAGTTGTAATAACTCGCTATTTACCTGAATAGCAGCTTTTATTTGGCTTTGTTGTATTTTCCCTTTTAGGGTTTGCAGCCAATTTTTTTGTAATCGGAGGTATCCAAAAATATTTTTCATTCTTTTAAAAAAAGAGACAAATATACGAATTATCTATTTACCAACCTATAATTCAGTAGATAATTTGCAATTTTTCTATCATAGTAGAGGTAAAGTTTGTATATTTCATTCTCTTAATCATTAAACGCTTGATCACCCAATGATGAACTTATAGTCAAAAAAGAAATGGTTTGTGAATTTATCAACAAAAAAATTGAGAATTAGAAGTGACTCTAACTCCTTTTTATAAGTATGTATATTATCAAAGAAATTCCTTATAGCATCTCGGAATTCTGTCTTGTGATGCAAAAAAATAACAAATCTTTTTATTTATTCACAATCTAGATTTGTTTCATTATAAAAGCAAATCACCACACAATCACTTTATCTACGATAGCCTGCTGTTCCGAAGCTGTCCTTCGCAAATAAATACGGGTAGTCTCAATGCTTTCATGTCCCATAAGGTCAGCCAACAGCGAAATATCATTGAAGGCTTCCAAGAAATTCTTGGCATATCTATGACGAAATGAATGAGGATAAACCACCTTAGTATTGATCCCATATTTCTCAGCAAAAATATTTGAGCTTCTGTGCAATACCTCTTGTAGTGATACGCTCTCCTTGCGGATTCAGGAAAAGATAACCCGATGTTTTCTTCTGTTTATCAAGCCACTCCACAGCCTCCTCTCTCAGTTGTTGGGGAATAAAAAGTCTTCTTACTTTCCCTCCTTTGGTATAGAGATCAAAAATAACCTATAGCCACATGTTCTGCTTTTATCTGTATGAGTTCACTCACCCGCGCCCCTGTAGTGGCCAAAAAGCGTACCACAAAATACCACATCAAAAGACGCTTCTTGGCGCAGTTGTTCCTTCAGAAAGAGATAATCTGCCTGGCTAATCACATTTTCAAGATAAGTCCGCTGCTGCACCTTTTACCGACTTTAATCGTAACTTCCCTTACCGATATGCTCTAAAAACTTATTGAGTGCCTGAATACGCAAATTCACTGTTTTAGGCTTAAAATGCTCTATGAGGTAAGTTTTGTAGAGCAATAAATTATTCTTGTTCAACACCTTATACTTGCTATAAAAAATCTTTTACAGCATACAGATAGGCAGTAATCGTATTCTCTGCCATTTGGCTCTCCTTGAGAGCTACCTCGAATGTAGTGATCATATCGCTTTATTTTTATATTTAAGAATAATATAAAAAATGATAGCTGATATTTCCTATACTAACACGATCCTGCACTACGCAAGCTTGCCGCTCATGCGTAAAGCCTACCATAAACACTATTATAGGAAACCCGCCCTATCAGGTGATGGATGGGGAGCTGGGGCAAGTGCTAAACCTGTATATCATTTGTTTATGGAGATAGCTAAACATATTAATCCAAGTTATATTTCTATGATTATGCCTAGTAGATGGTTTTGCAGGAGGTAAAGGATTAGATGATTTTCGAGAAACAATGTTATCAGACAATAGAATAAGTCACATTTTTGATTTTATAAATGCAAAAGATTGTTTTCCTACATCAAGTATTGGAGGAGGGGTTAATTACTTATTATGGAGTTCGAAAAAAACAGAGGCCCTGTAGTATTACCACGATACAAGGAAAGATTAGAGATACAGAGATGAGATCCTTAAATCAATTTTCTGTATTTATTCGTTACAACTCTGCTATTCATATTGTAAAGAAATGTTTATCTGAGGATAGTTTTTCTTCGTTAGTTAGTACTCGTAACCCCTTTTGGACTTTCATCAAGTTTTCGTGGTGAGGACTCTGGTGATTTACGTTTGTTTTCTAGTGAAGGTATATCATGGTTACGTAAAACAGCAGTAACGAGTCATAATCCATACTTACTAAATATAAAATATTGATAAGTAAAGTTACAGCAGAACATGCTGGTGAACCAGATAAAAAAATGGACAGTTTAGAATTATTTCAAGAAGTGAAATTATTGAACCATATGACGTCTGTACAGATTCTTATCTTGTTATTGGAGCTTCTGATGATAAAGATATTGTAGTAAATGAATATAAGTATATTCGGACTTGTTTTGTACGTTTTTTTACTAATGCTATCAGTTTCATCAATAAACTTATCTGCAGACAAGTTTAAATTTATTCCTCTACAAGATTTCACTTCTTCAAGTGATATAAATTGGTCAGAGTCAATAGAGAATATAGATAAACAACTCTATGTCAAATACAACCTTACAGGAGATGAGATAACTTTTATAGAGAGAATGATTAAGCCAATGGAATAACTACTACTGTAAGGGTGGATTGTCTCACATACTTTATTTTCTATTCAGTTTAAACAGTTGACAATCAATATATTTTGTTTTTGTGTGATTGTGAAAAATTAGAAATATATTCTTGTAAAATAGAAAAATATTAATTTTGTAGTCAAAATAATATCAATATGGAAGCAACTACATTAAAGAAAAACCATGTCTTTACGTATTAGTCCAGTTTTATATGAGTATCTTAAAAGAGTATCAAGTAAAGAAAATAGAAGTATCAATTGATAATCAGTTGTTTTTGGCTGTTGTTGTGAAGGCGAATAGCAATTTGCCCCCTAAAAACAAGGCTTTTCGGATAGCCTCCTACAGTTTACCTATTCCATAGACTTAATCATTCTCTCTATAAAAAGCTATTTCATCTCTTGTAAAATTGTATTTGACATAGAGCTGTTTGTCAATATTTTCTATTGACTCTGACCAGTTTATATCACTAGAGGTGGTGAAATCCTGTAAAGGAACAAGAGAAAATACTTTTTTGATTAACTTGCATTGTTCCATGCCCTAAGAATAGGAGGAAACGAAAAAGAAGTATCCATATACTTTGCACAATGATCCATCTCCTCTTCCCTTTGAAATGTACCTATGAGTAAGAAAGTTTCAGTACAAATATCTTTAGGATAACCCTTTATATACTTAGGAGGAGTAACGGCGTCTGATGAGTAGGTCGTTGTAAAGAATAATTTGTATTTATCCAAAAAGCATTATATTTATCTGTTATATCTTCTTTCGTTATATACCCTTGAATACGCTTAGCTCCTCCTTTTTTTCCCTTTTACACCAAAAAAACTTTTATAGAGTCTCTAAAAGGTTCGAAAGCCAATAAGGATCTTGGATACTTTTTCTGGATTATTAAAAAATATCTTTTCTAAGTCCAAAAAGGCCGAGTTTTTGATACTATCTCTGAAAAACTTTGAAGAATTTTTGTAAGTGAATTTTTCAAGAATAGGGAGTACTCGCATGTCACGTACTACATAATCAGAAAAATTGTTGTGTAACTGTGTGCCACCATCAACCTCTTCACCTTCCATTGTTACATAAGTATAAACAATCTCTTTTTTTAATTTTATTTTTGTCCCAAAGAAAAATAACAAATTCCTCCATCATTATGAGCGGTAGGAAATATAGAACGATCATTTCTGTAATCTTTTATATATGCAAGATGTAAGTCATTTTTCATTTCTTCTAAAAAGGAACTAACTCACTTCTCCCTCCAATCATCCATTTTTGAAGGCATAATCAAACTTATAAAACGAGCATTTAGTTGTTTTTGACAATATTACAAATTTATGATATATTGGAGCAGCTGCATCCTCTGCCCCAGCTCCCCATCCATCACCTGATAGGGCGGGTTTCCTATAATAGTGTCTATCTTCATATATGTTTTACTATTAATTTTCCAAAAGCGCTTGCCGTCTTGGAGCATATTTACCACGCTCTCAGACTGTTTACTAATATTTTCTATAAGGTCGGGATAGTACTCGGCATGTACTGTGGTATCTCTAAAACCTGCCAAGGTACGGCAGGGTAATACTGCGTGCCATAGGGGTTTTGCACACCACAAGGATATTTTCCTCAAGGGTCATATCCCATAGCTGGAGCGCAAAGGGATGACTTACTTCCCCATACTTCTCCTTAGCGTCCTCCATTCGGGCACGATAAATACTATAAGCGGCATAGAGAGGGTACAAACCACTTTTTGGAGTTGATCTCCAAAATCACTCGCTTAGGGGTAAAGACTTCTTGGGTAACCCCTTTCTGATCTACATAGCGCGGCTGTTCCAAGGGTTGCTCAAAAGCCCGATCCATAAAAACAGTACCCACCAAGACAATCGGAAAGATGCATATTCACCACTCGCCAAGGGGTAGCACGGTCTCCTTATCAGGATTACGGAAAGTAGCAAAGATAGCCGCAATACGACTTATACGCTCCTCTATGGTAAACTTATCCGCCATACGGGCCATCTCTCGGATACGCTTGCCTGCCTCTCGGAATATATCAGGGTCATAGTACCGCTTGAAGCGCTGGAACACTTCCTTGCTTACCCCTCTGGGCATAAACTCCTCCCACGATGTGTCATCTATCAGGTTTTCAAAGTTGTCAAGGGTGAGCTCCTCTTCTTCATTGCTCATCTCCGCTCCATAGAGTAGCAGCGGCATACGGATAGATATACCCCTGAGAATTGCAATAGCCTCCCGTCGTTGATTACCTAGGGCTTTAAGCTCTTCCAAGCGTTGTTTTTCTTCTGGGCTAAGATCGTTCTTTTTCTTCTTTTTCCAACCGCTCTTTCTCGGCATATTGCTCATTGGTAAGCCCTTGCTTATTAATATCTATATCCCTAGCCGAGGCATTGCTTTTAGTTTTTTTCCTATAGCTGCCTTAAGCTCATTGAAGTCATTGAGTTCTACCTCGGTAGCTTCAACAGTTCATCATTGTAGAGTGCTCCATCTTCAAAACCACACTGCACCACCTTTTCTATCTGTGCACGCTTGAGTTGCCCCATCATGGTATTGACATCATAAGGCTTCATCTGGCTACCCTCTATAGCGATAATCGGGCAAAAATTAAGAAAATCAGTAAGTATCTTCCTATCCTCCTCACTTTGCTTACCTGCCTTGGCCGATACCTTGGCACTTTCAGCCAATACCCGCAAGGTGCGGTCGGGTGCAAAATCAAAAGCATAACATTCTGTCTTCATCCGTCCGTTATGGGTATAGGGAGTCTGTACACGGAAAATAGTCTGCATGTAACTTGCTGCCGAGGTACTATAAGCTCCTGCCATCATAAACACCCCCGTCCAAGGCTTCACACTCACTCCTGTGGTAAGTCGCCCACAAGAAAGGGTAATAGTATAGGTCAAGTCAGGATCTGCGCCTATGGCCTTATTGACCAACTCTAAGGCATCACGACTTTCTTCTTCCTCATCACCATCTCCTGCTACATTCACCACCGTAAAGGCACCAAAGATAGGGTGCTCTTGTAGTTTACGGCTCAAGGCACGTGCTGCCCTTACCCCTGGCAAAATCCAAAGAGTATGGCGGAATATCTTGCGAAAAAGCATCATTAGAATAGGGGTAAAGCGCATTTTCATCTTCCTGACAAAGTAAGTTAAGAAAGCGATCTATATCTCTATTATGCACAAAGCTCCCATCCTCACGAGTACGGAAAAACTCCCTGAAGTTGAAGGCTTTTTCATCATCACTATAGTCACTCATGAGTCTACCTAAGTCATAGGTATAGATATGAATAGCAGGAAGCGACGCATACGGATTGGTGTCGCCCTAAGTGGGTAATTTCCCAATCTATCTTAGCTCGCTGCTCCATCACATAGTCCCAAGTAAAAATTTCTTCCTCCTTATGGTCATCCAATAGGTTAAAGGGCGTACCGGAAAGGCGAAGCACCTTGGTATGTTCTCCTTTGAGATGTTCTATTACTGCCTGCCCCAGCTCGGTACGGGTACCCTCATGTGCTTCATCTATGATAAGAAAAATCCCAAGCAGTGGAGAATATCTGGTCGTTCTTATCAAACTTTCCTCCCACCTGCATAGAGCCACGCATATCCTGCATAGAGGCAAAAATACACATAGCTACCTTCCCCCTTAGCTAGTCTTTCCAAAGAAGCAAAAGTCTCCCCCTTATCCTTAGACCCATAATGATATTGTAGACGATCATAGAAGATTTTTTTCCAAAATCCTCAAACCATCCTGCATCCACCACTGAGCGATGGGTTACAATAAGAGTACGCTTCATAGCCAACTCTTTTCGCCACCTGCAAGGCACAGAGGGTCTTCCCAAAACGCATCTTGGCATTCCAAAGCATCTGATGACCTTTTTATAGCGATCCTTAGTTTTTCTATAGCTTCTACCTGTTCAGGGCGGAAGATAATTGGATTTTTGCCCAGTACTAATTTCGGTAGTATTCAAGCTTTGCCTACCTTGCTTGACTGCTGCTATAGCCTTTTTGCAGTCTCAAGATCACAACAATACCACTCGGTAGCCCCCTTGAACTCCTTTCGCTTTATCCCCGAACGATCCAGCACTGAGTGTACTTCCTTATCATTAAAGGTGTGTATCTTTCCGTCTTTGAAATAAGCGGTCAATTCTGTATGTAACAACTGATAGTGGATACCTGCCGTTTGGGTATATTAGCGAATACGCTTATGGGCAGCCTCATTCAGCAGCGCACTATTGGCTGCGGGAATACTCCCATCTTCACTAAAAGTGGTCTCTCCTATCTTTACACAATCTTTATGTCGCTCATCTTCAATGGCAAAGATATAAATCAAAGTAGGATTCAAAGAAGATTCAAATGTTGCCATAGTTTATATTATCTTCTTAAAAGGTCAATAAATCTCATTTTTGTTGGTTCTTATCTGTTTTTCCAGTCTTTTATCAAGCAATAGATGCCATTGTGAGCACTAAGTATTTCTTTTTGACATCCAGGACAAGGACTTTTTGAAATACCAAATAAATCTTCGATCTCCTTACAACTATCAGGAATCACACCTTTAAGGCCATCCATTGCCAAAGGTTCCAAGAAATAATATAAGCAATATATTCTATAGATTTATTTATAGGCCGTTTACCAAATTTTTGCTTGGTAATACTCTATAAATGAAACTAATAGGGACTCACGAGCTAGCAATAGATTATCTCCTTGCCACTCATACCCATAGATATTTTTCATGGGCTACTTGAGCCATTTCAAGCCATTCACCAGAGGTAGTAGTGTTTTTCGGAAACAACACGTAACTTACGATCAAGCAAGCCTATACGTTGCTTTAAAGGAATAAATTCGCCCGTAGTAGTATCATAACGACTTACCAAGTAGGGTGCCTCTCCACAAGTGATTTCCATACGTGTAGCCCTGTACATAGTCCTTCCATGTTTTCCTTTCAGGAAAAGTAATAGGTTCAGAGACTGCTTGCCAAGTATGGTTTTGAGTATCTTCAATATTGAAAACATCCTTACGCCCAAACCAGGCCTCATCTACCAAATTATTTTGTGCATTACACACCCAAGAGGGGTAAAAACTTCTGCCATATCCTTAGTACGCTCTGTCTGTTCATCCTTAGACTTGACAGAACGAGGACGGATGATCATGCCATTTTTACTCCTATGATACGCTCTATAGTAATCGCATCGAAATAAGAATATCCTTCTCCATAAGCAGTATAACTATTGGTCGCCCAAAAATATATTCTTTTTGGGTTGTATGGTCTTTTAATAAAAAGATTAAGTGTTTTTCTCGGATTGCTTGAGAAGCTCATTTTCGCTTACATCAATGTTGTCAGACATCGTCTAAGTTCCTATAATATAAATTATGCCGCAAATATACAAAAATAATGACAACTATAGTTTTTAAATTTTGAGTTTTAAGTTCTAACCACTAATAACTACCAAATCAATAGTAGAAAAAAACGATTGTTCCTATTCATTAATACGCAATAAACTTCGTATTAGATAGTTACGAATAATATTTTAACTATTGATTCGCAATAACCACTAATCACCAACCTTTAAAAACCCCTAACTTCTGTTAAACTTTTGTATATCTCCCCTAAACCAATTTCTATATAACAGATTTTTACTACTTTTTACGCTCATTTTCTAACTTGCCCAAAAAGTGCATACCCGAACCGAACGATACAACCGTAGGAAGCTCATCTCTTCCTATTTTTTTCTGTTACACTGAGTATTACACTCGTACTATTCCTTCTGGGGCTATTGGGGTTTCTGCTGATTAATGCCAAAAACTTCACCGATAGCTACAAGGAAAAACCTCATTATGTCCGTTTTTCCTCAAGGATACCGCCAAAGAGGCCGATATACAGCAGCTCCAAAAACACTCTCCTTGCCGACTATATCAAAAAGTTCAGTTTATCTCCAAGGAGCAGGCTGCACAGTCCTTCATTGAGGAACTGGGAGAGGACTTTATATCCACCATCGGAGACAACCCCTTGAAAAAAACTCCTTTGACCTTACCCTCAAGGCCGACTATGTCGCCCCTGAAAAATGGAGGAAATCAAAGAATCTATACTGCAAAACGCCTCTGTTAAGGAAGTTGTCTATGACCGTGCTTCGGTAGAGAAAGTGCATTCCAACCTCCAGCAAATCTCTATCGTTATCCTCTCTATTTCAGCTATTTTTTACCTTCTGTAGCCATGCTGCTAATCAACTCGTCCATACGTCTGTCCGTTTACTCCAAGCGATTTATTATCAAGACCATGCAGCTAGTAGGCGCTACCAAAGCCTTTATTCGCAGACCGTTTATCGTCACCAATATAGCCTTAGGTATCCTCAGCGCATTGCTGGCCTGTTTAGCACTGAGTCTTTGCTTGTTTTATTTGGATAAGTCTTGGCCCTGAATGGGGTCTGCTTAGCAACTCCAGCGCCTTTATATGGGTTTTTGCCGCCCTATTTTGCTATTGGAATTTTTCATCAGCTGGATCAGCACCTATTTCGCCGCCCAGCGCTTTTTAAACCTCCATACCGACGAACTCTATTATTAATGACTAGTGACTAATGACAAGTGACTAACCACTGACAACTGACAATTAACAATTAACAATTAAAAAAGATGGTTTTTCAAACGAAAAACTTCCTCTTGATGCTCCTTGGTTTGGGGCTTATCTCTTTGGGCTTCCTCACCATGAGTGGAGGGGGCAGTGATGACCCTAAGGTCTTCAATCCCGCTATCTTCAACTTCCAGCGTATCAGTCTGGCGCCTGCCTTGGTGCTACTGGGATTCGCTACCGAGGTAGTGGCTATATTGTATAACGACAAACAAAAAGGAAAACTAATGGACTTACTACAGGCTATCATCATTGCCACTGTGGAAGGACTTACCGAGTACCTACCTATCTCCTCCACCGCTCACATGATTTTTTTACCCGCGAACTGATGGGACTCCCCGAAGACGATTTCTTTAAGATCTTCGCCCTCTGCATACAGTTCGGGGCTATTTTTGGCTGTGGTAACCCTCTATTGGCGCAAGTTCTTGGACTTCTCTCGCTGGCAGTTCTTTGTAAAGCTCGGCTTTGCCGTACTCCCTGCCCCTTGTCTTGGGTAAGCTCTTGGACGACTATATTGATTCTGTCATGGGTGCTCCCGTATATATTGCGATCATGCTCATCGTGGGCGGTTTTGTACTACTCTTTATTGACCGATTTTTCCAGCACCCTGCAATATTTCACGAGAAAGATATCTCTATCAAAAAGGGCCGTTATTATAGGCTTTTGGCAATGCTTAGCCATGATGCCCGGCACCAGCCGTTCCGCTGCTTTCTATCATTGGAGGTATGCAACAGAAGCTCTCCCGCGAACTCGCTGCCGAGTTCTCTTTCTTCTTGGCAGTACTCTACTATGCTCGCCGTAACTGTGTATTCCTTATTTCTAAAAGCACTACACGGGAAGTGGTACCAACCTCAAGGGTTATGAACTCTTAGCCAGCAACTCCGACAAACTCTCCATGTTCCTCATCGGTAATCTCGTAGCTCATATAGTAGCCATCCTCGCTATCAAGGGCTTTGTTGGCCTGATCAAGAAATATGGTTTCTCCCTCTGGGGCTACTATCGTATCATTGTAGGATCTCTATTATTATGGTTCTTTATTAAGTGAAAAAGCTTTTCATTTTTCACTCTTCACTTTTCACTATGAAAGATATTCGTGCTTTAAAAAAGAAGAACTCCAAGATTTTTCCTCTCCACGGGAAAAAAGGCTTTCCGTGCCAATCAAGTATATGAATGGCTCTGGACAAAGGGTGCCCATTCTTTTTGACCAGATGACCAACCTCTCCAAGGAAACCCGCCAGCTACTGGCAGAGCATTTTGTCATCAACCATATCAAGGTAGATACCATGCAGCGTAGCGAGGACGGTACTATCAAGAATGCTGTGCGCCTGCACGATGGGCTTTATGTGGAATCTGTGCTTATACCTACCGATACCCGTATCACCGCCTGTGTATCTAGCCAAGTAGGGTGCAGTCTCAACTGCTCCTTCTGTGCCACCGCCCGCCCCAAGCGTATGCGCAACCTCTCCCCGATGAGATCTTTGACCAAGTGCTTACCATTGATCAGCAGAGCAGACTCTACTATGGTCGTCCCTTGCGCAATATCGTCTTTATGGTATGGGCGAACCCCTGATGAACTACCCCAATGTGATAAAAAGCCATTGAGCGTATCACCTCTGAAAAGGAAGGCCTTGGCTTCTCCCCAAGCGTATCACTGTATCTACTTCAAGGGGTCTCCAAGCTCATCCGCAAAATGGCTGATGATAAGGTCAAGTTCAAGCTTGCCGTATCCCCACACTCCGCCATTGAGGAGACACGCAACAAGATTATGCCTTGGACAGTCAATTTCTCTTGCCGAACTACGCCAAAGCCTTACAATATTGGTATCAACAGACCAAAAGTCGTATCACCTATGAGTATGTAGTGTGGAAAGGTATCAATGATGCACCCAAGGACGTCGATGCCTTAGTCGCTTTCTGTCGTTTTGCGCCCCGCAAGGTCAATCTCATTGAGTACAACCCCATTGACGATGGCCTCTTTGAGCAAGCTGACGAAAAGCCCTCCTGCTCTACAAACGAAATTTGAAGAAGCAGGTATCACCACCACCATCCGCTACTCTCGCGGTAAGGATATCGATGCCGCCTGCGGACAACTCGCTAACAAACAATAAAATAATGAGCTAATTTTAGCAATTAACAATAGATAAAACTCCCCTGTAGTCATTGCCTGTACGGCTAGCACTACGGGAGTTTTCTAATTAACAAATTATCTATTTGGCAAATTATCTAATTGTTACCACTTCTTCAAGCGGAAAGTCTCTTTTTAGGGTCTTACTTGGGTGATTGCCGTCGGCTTCACTGTGGTAGCCTATTGATACAGCAAGCACAGGCTTGAAACCCTTTACTTGTAACTTTTGATCGTAGTAAGCGGGGTCAAAACCTTCCATAGGAGTCGCATCAATCCCTTCTGCACCACAAGCTGCTAACAGAAAGCCAGTTGCCAAATACACTTGTTTTTGAAACCAGACTTTAGCACGCTCTTCACCACCTGCTTTTAGACTTTGATAATAATCAACCACAGGTTGTGGCTGATTTGCCTTAAAAATAGGTTTCAAAAAGCAGCAATATCATCATAGGCAAAAAGTACCACCAAGTGACTGGCTTCTTTTATCTTCTGTTCATTGAAGAACGAATGGGCTGCCAAGTCGGCCTTAAGTGCCTCATCGCCTACAATAACAAATTTCCAAGGTTGACTATTAACTGACGAAGGTGCCAAGCGGAGTATCTCTCTAATTCCTGATTTTAGCCTCACTTATCTTCTCTCATTGCGATACGCTTTGGTAGCATATCTCTTCTGTGCAATTTCTAAAAACTCATATAAAACTAATTTGTTAATTATTACTTACTTCAAAGGTTACTTTCTATATCTCCCACTGAGTAGAATTAGAGTATGGGCAAACTTGGTCTGTCTTTGGCTACAAGCTCCTTGGCTTGTTCAATCGATACATTAGGTATATTTTACCTGCAAGGTTACTGCAAAAATAAAACCGCCGTTATCTCAGCTTCCCGATAGAAACATGGGAAGTTACAGAGGTCAGCACTCTGTAGTTGCTTTTAGTTTGCTTTGATAACCAAGTTCAGTGCGGTATCAAAGCAAGCTGCATAACCCGCTGCAAAAAATCTGCTCAGGGTTTCGTATAATCGTTATTAGCGCCTCCCTAAGGCTTTAGGAGAACGTAATCTAAGGCTTAATACGCCGTTGTCGGAAGTTACTTTTCTATTAGGGGCACCGGTAGCGGTAGCCACTGCTGTGTATAATGCTGTCATAATACTTCTTTTTAATTTATTTTTACTTTTGTTATTTGTTCTTGATTAAGGATTTTATACGTCAGTGTCTTAAGAATCTCAAACTCTTGGGCACTCGAGTGCTATTGTTCCTTTTCAATTGCAAAGGAATTTCCTTAGCTTTTTCTTCTAGCTGCTTGCCTTTTTCAGTAAGTGTTATCCACATGATGCGTTCGTCCTCCTTGCAACGAATACGGGTGAGCAACTCTTTGGTTTCCATTCGTTTGAGTAGTGGTGTAAGAGTGCTACTATCCAGATACAGCCGCTCCCCTATCGCATTTACCATAAGAGTACCTTCTTCCCCAGAGAACCAAAAGTACCAAATACTGTGGATAGGTAAGGTCTAAAGGTGTAAGATACTCGTGTATTGCTGTGTAATCTTACGCGAAGCCGACATATGGAAAACATACCTGAGCACCTTAACTGTAAGACTTCTTCTGTCATGACTTCTTGATTTCGAGGTGCAAAGATATAACAAATATTTTTAAACAATAAAAATTTTTACAAATAAATTTTGTACAATATAATTTTTATTTATAGATAAAACTTCCCATATGGCACATGTACCATACGGGAAGTTTTATAATTAACAAATGAGCTAATTATTTCCTAAGGAAACGGAAACGTCCTATGATATCCAGAAGCATATCAGCTTCAAAAACTCATCATTTAGTAAGTCGTCAAATTCTTCATCACTCTCTTCATAAATGTTATTAATATAAGATAGATGTTCCTCTGCCTGAGGAACATTACCTTTTCATTATATAGTATTCAGCAAATATAAGATGTGCTTTGATAAGGCTTATTTTGATCATCTCCCCTGTTTCAAGTACTTTTATTGAGGCTTTCTATACTCTTTTCCTCCAATCCTTTTAGCCAATTGTAGAACAGCTTTTTAAGTATAATTCTGCATTCATTTGTTTTGTATTAGTACCATAAAATTCTATGGCAAAAATAAGAATATTTTTCTGATTTCCTATTTCCCTATAGTCGATTTTATCAGCTGTTGCATGGCAGCATCTATCCTTTCTGCTGTGCTGAAGTTTTTGCTTGATATGGTATTTTTCAGCGATGGCGGCGACTTTCTCGTAACGTATGTTTACTGTTTCCCCTCCCTCGTAGATGAGGATTTTCAAAGGGAGTTCAATGGCCAAGAGGAGATTTTCCTGCATCAGGGCGGTTCCTACTTGGGATTGCTCTACTATAAGCACCGTAGCAGGCGACATACTTTTCGCCTACTGCCTCCGCCGCCTTGTGGTGTTCGATAGTAGCAAAAACGGTAATACCTTTGTTGTTCAGTGTTTTTGAAGTGCCACGACGGTCTCTTCAAAAGCTACGGACTTTGGAAGTCTTCATAAGGTTTTTATAACCTCCTTACAACTGATCTTTCGGTTGTGCTACCGCTAAGAGCGGGAATAATAAAAAGTAAAAAGAAGTTTCATATAATGTGCTAATAATTATTGCAAGTATTCTTCAAAGAATTTAAGGGTGAGGGCTATTCAGCTTATCATGTGTTTCCTCAATAGGGTGTGCTACCATCAATCCTAATTGCTGAGCAAAAGGAACCCACAAAGGTACATCGGTAAAATCCATGGAACATATCAGGAAGTTGTACATCCACTCTCTGCTGTATTCTCAAACAAAAGCCCTCATTGTACTGAGATGCTGCTCTATGTCTTTTTCTGTCCATCCTCCCGATTTCTTGCGTTCAGTACGCATAGCTTCTGCCGGACGTGTAATAACCATGGTAGGAATAGACAAATAGGAACTTTTTCTAAGGCATTAGAATGCTTTGAATTGCAACGAATAAAGCAAAGCCTTCGGAATATGCAAAAGTTCCGAAATAGCCTCGCTCACCTTTGTAGCTTCAGGGATATAAGGAGCATAATCACTCTGAGAGGTGTTTTCGGCAGGATACCACACTTGTATGGGTATTTGTCTGGCTTGGTGCTTATCTGTAATAAAAGATCTCTTCCCTATCAGGATCAGTTACCCAGTAGCTCACCGTACCAATAGCATACTTGCCCATAGGCTTTTGCAAAAAGCGTTGGGTGAAATATATAGTAAGCCCCTCTCACAAGCAAGAACAATACTATGGCTATAAGGGTATAAACTCATTTTCTTTTTCATTGACTAATACAGTAAGCAAATTGTGTTTTCAAGCCACAAAGATAGTAACTACAAATCAATAGTTAAAACATTATTCACTAATTATCTAAGACGCAATAAATTGCGTCTTAATGAATTAGACTATACAGATATTTTTCAACCATTGATTCTTGTTATCAAATTGTTTCTTTTTGGTATAAGAAATTAGCTATTTTTCAGTGTATTGAAATATTTTGTGATTTTTGTTGAGCGTGCTCTGAGAGGTTTTTATATTGGGAGCAAGAAATGATATTTTGATAGGATTCTAATAGGTTTTCTCCACTCTTTAATTTGCTTATTACCAATATATTGATTGCATCATAAACATCCATATATTTATTTATGTTATTCTTCTTCCATAAAAACATCTAATATCCCATCCAATGTTTTAAATTTCTCATTTAAGTCAATTATTATTTCTAAAAGCTTTGGGGGAATGTATGTTTCTTCCTCCAATTGTTCTATAGTTTCAATTAAAGAAAACCAGCCTTTCATTTTGCGATAGTCATAACCATACGAGGTAAAGATATTTTTCCAATCAGTGATAGTAAAGGTAGGTCGCAGAAGTTTAAGAGCATCTCCCCTTCTTCCATACGGATTTGGTTTCTATATCTATGCGTAGTTTTCCTGCTTTCAAATCTGTATATGAATATACAAGATGCAGGATATCATTGCGTTTAGAAAAAGAAAAACTAACCTTTGATAGACTGTTTTTTTGTTCTGATGCTGTATTTGTTTTGGGCTTTTATTAGATTTATAACCATTATTTTCTAAAAATAGATCCATATTTAGAATATAAAACCTGCATAATTGCTTTTTCCTTATCCATTTTTGATGTTTTTATGTCTTATAGCTCCGCTAGTGGTTTAACATATAGACGAATTGTTTAAAAATCTGACCAATCATCACTCGGGCATCATCATAACCTATAATTTTTTCCTTGTACTTACTACCAAAGATATATCTCCTTTACAAAAGTATCAAAATCAACATCAATCTCCTCAATACCTTCATAGCTGTTGGCTGGAAAAATTATGTGTTGGGTATGCTTATCAAGGAAAAGAGGCGCATACAGCAGCTGCCCGATCTCACACCACGAAGGTTGGTCAGAAGGAACACGATATTGGTTATCCAACAACCTCCGTACTCCAGAGAATAACATCGCCAAAAGACCCTCCATTACAAAGTCTTAGAAAAGCACTATAGCAGGAACTCTCCAATTCGATACTTCTTGTGGAATACTTTCAGCTCCTTCGGGTATTTCGCCCTATGAGTATGGCATCGGGGTGATGAGTTCAAGCAATTTCTGTACTGGGTAATAAGGGCTTGTAAGTCCATAGGTAACTATTCTTTTTCTCGTGGCAAAGATAAGGATATTTGATGGATTTCTCTAACTTTGTACCTATGAAGAAAAATATACACCATAGGACATTCTACTCATACACCCTTGGAGTGAATTCATAAAGATATTGCAATCCTTTGAGATACAGCATTTAGTAGACGTCAGGGGACTACCAGGGTCTAACAAATATCCACAATCCAACAAAGAAAATTTAGAGGTTGCCCTACCTGAAGTTGGGCATCGCTTATACACATCTTCCCTTATTAGGAGGCAGGCGTAAGGTACATAAGGACCCAAGAATACACGTTGGCATAATGCCTCTTTTCGTGCTTATGCCGATTATATGGAGACTGATGATTTTGAAAAAGGCATAGCCCAGCTCATCGCTATTGCAGAGAAAAGAAACCACTGCTTATAGTGTGCCGAAAGCCCTCTGGTGGCGTTGTCATAGATCCATGATCTCGGATTATCTAAAAGCCAAAAGTTGGGAAGTGGACATATCATGGCTATAGACAAGGAAGAACCCCACAGCTACACCGCCCCTGCTCGTATTATAGGTGATAAAGTAGTGTATTATGATGAAGGAACACTTTTAGATCTCCAATGATTGATTTACCCTCCCAACCAATCATCCTCTTCATAATCATGTAGTATCTCGCACCATGAGGGTCTGTCTTTAGGTGATGATAGTTTGTAAGTTCATAAGTAATTGTTCTTTTTGCGGCAAAGATAAGGATTATTAATAAATTTTCCTTATCTTTGTATTTCACTCTCACTCGAATTCTGAGGGGTTAAAAACAAATTTATCTGTCTTTTTGGCAAAAGTAAAAATCAACTACAATGAGTACATTAACTCCTAATTTTTGATTATGAAGAGATGCTTCTACAAATGCCATTAATCATATCCGAGACGGACGTAATTATCTCGCCAAACAAATAAGTTCTACTATCAGTTCTGTATATTGGAATATAGGGAAAGCTCCTTTTTGATCGGCATTTAGAAGAAGGATATGGTAGCGGAGTTGTAAAACAACTCTCTGTTGACCCAAAGAGAGAATTTCCTGATATGGGACTCTCACCTCGTAATCTCTGGTATATGAAAACGGTTCTACGAACGTTATTATCAAGAGATACAAAACTGCAACGCAGCGTTGCTAGTTTTACCATGGAGACATAATATCCTCCTATTAGACAAACAAGTCTCCGATGAGAGTTATTTTTATAGTAATGAAGTTATTGAAAAAAGGCTGGAGTCAGGAAATGCTTCCTAAATGCCATAAAAATGGATACCTTTGCTTTCCAACAACAACTAAAAAGTAATAACTTTGAGGAAATACTACCTAAAACCACATTCTAAATTGCAATGAGGGTATTCAGAAATAGTTACAACCTCGGCTTTTTAGGAGTGGTAGACCCTATGCACGAGATAAACTTAGAAAAACGATTAGTAGAACGTATAAAACAATTCATTTTTGGAACTCTGGAAAAGGCTTTCTTTTATCGAAATCAATATTGCTAGAGTTTAACAACAAAGAATATTTTGTAGATATGCTTTCCATCGCAAATTACGTTCGTTAGTAGCTACTGAACTAAAAGTAGGAGGTTTCAAACCTGAATATGTAGGAAAAATGAACTTCACCTTACCTTATTAGACCGTTTGGAGAAAAGTACCGATGAAAATCCTTCTATAGGAATTATTCTCTGTGCTGAAAAAGACCATCTAGAAGTGGAAGTAGCATTGCAGGATATACACAAACCTTCATAGGTGTTGCTGTCTACCAATTACTCCCTCAAGAAGAACTTCAAAGAATAATTCTAAAATGAGATGAATAAAACAATAGATAACCAATAAAAAACGCTCCCATTATAGTACCAACCAATCGAAGTCTTATTACTAATCACTAACAACTAATTGGCAAACCTCCCCGTCAAACACCGCATAACTATAGTAGTGTATCCAGTCTCCTGTATTGATATAAGTGGCTCCCCCCTAGGTCTATGGTCATAGGTAGTGATGATGGCCAAAAAGAAAGTAGTCATAATGTTGCCCTCCAATTTGCGGCGGCAGTGTTGTACCAACCATTCCTTGTCTTCACCCAAGAAATGTACGTCCTCTGCCCCTGAGATGAGCTTGTTTTTCACCGAAAGATATTGTGCCAAGCGTACCCCAATATCAGGGTGTAGCCAACGGAAAAGCCACTTACAGAAAGGGTTGGTAAAGACCTCTTCATACGCTTATACCCTCTTATCCCTGGGCCCTAAACCATCTCCGTGACCTATAAAGAAGCGCTTGCCATGGCAAAGAAACACTTGCGGACAATGATAGACGGAATATCCAATTCCTGCTCGAAGTAATCCCCCATCCACAAGTCATGGTTGCCTACAAAAAGAAGATAGGCAGGCCACTGTCACGCAACTCGGCCAACTTAGCCCAATACACGTACAAAACCACGAGGTACCACTGTCTTGTACTCAAACCAGAAGTCAAAAAGATCACCCAAGAGAAAGAGAGCACCCGCATCGGCCTTGATCGTATCCAGCCAATGCACAAAGCGCGCCTCACGCTCCCTGACTTTCCCTTATAAGTCGGTGCCCCTATGATTATCTGCAGCAAAATATAGCTTCTTTCCTTTCTCTAATATTATTTCTTTCATCTTTCACTTTTCACTCTTCACTTTTTCACTCCTTTGGAGCTGACCGAAAGCACAATCCCCAGCGCTATACAAGTCATCCAGATAGAGGTACCCCCTGTGGTGAAGAACGGCAGGTTCTGTCCTGTTACAGGCAGTAGCCCCACAGAAACCCCCATATTGATAAATCCTTGAAAGACAATCGGTATACCCACACCCAGCACTAAGAGCTTCCTAAAAATAGAGGTTGCCTTCAGCGAGATGACCACAAAGCGCACCAGCATGATGATAAAGAGTAGAATCAGGCTGACCCCACCCCATAGTCCATATTCCTCCACTACTATGGCAAAAAATAAAGTCCGACGAACCCTGTGGAAGTAGGTTCTTCATCACACTCTTACCTGCTCCTTTGCCCCAGAAACCTCCTGAAACTATGGCCATTTTTGCCCGCTCCGATTGGTAGTTCTCTTCCCTTATCTTTGCTAAAGAAGGTCTCTATACGGCTTTTTCCATGTATCGGCACGGTGCGGAAAGGCATCAGGGAAAAGCTTTGATAAAAAGAAAGAAAAAGACCTGCTAACAGAATAGTGAGCTCACAGGATATGCCTGATAGGGTAACGCCCTATGAATAGCAGCATAAGCACCATAGTGTACATAATAGCCCCTGTGGAGAAGTTCGGCAGCGTTACCAGTCCCACCGTAATCCCTACAGGAATCCATAAGGGGAGTATGCTATCGACAAAACTCACCTTCTGACCATATATTTCGGCCAAGTAGGAGGCTACATACATCAGCAAGATAATCATAGCAAAAAGCCGATGGTTGGAAGGAAATTACCCCAAAAAGGTATATCCAGCGGCTCGCATTGGCTCCTTCTATGGTACTTCCTTTGAGCAAGGCAAAAAAATAGCAGTACCCATGCTACCAAAAAGCCCCTAACCGCGCCAAAGGTCTGAAATAACGATACGGAAAAATATGTATCAGGTGGATAATCAGCACCCCTACCGACATCAGTACCAATGGCGTAGCGAAGTAACCCCATGTGCTTATCCCTGTGCGCTCTAAATACACTAAGTTACTACTTGAACTATATACAGGCAAAAAGGGAGAGCAAGGCAAAGAATAGTATCACACCCCCAAAGGGAAATGTCCCCCTTGAGATACTGCCTAAACTCGTTCCATAACTACCTCGTTTAGAGCATATTTACATAATGCTTGAACTGATTACCTCTGTCCTCATAGCTCTGAAAAGGTCAAAGCTCGCACAGGCAGGTGAGAGCAATACGGTGTCTCCCTCTTGAGCCAAAACTGCGCCCTACTTGTACAGCATCTTCCATGGAGTGGGTCTCTATGATAGTAGGTATGATGCTTTGGAATGTTTGTATTATTTTTGATTGTCAAGCCCTAAGCATACTATAGCCTTTACTTTCTTACTTACATAAGGAATCAGTGGGTTGTAGTCATTCCCCTTGTCCTGTCCCCCTACAATCCACACGAGGTTATCCTCCATGGAGTCCAAGGCGTAATATACAGAGTTCACATTGGTTGCCTTAGAGTCATTGATATACCTCACACCCTCTACCTCGCGAACAAACTCCAAGCGGTGGGGTACTCCTTGGAAAGTCATCAAGCTGTTGCGGATACTCGTTGCGAATATTAAGCATTTTGGCAACCATAGTGGCGCCCATAGCGTTCTTTAGGTTATGCTTACCTTTGATTGTCAAATCTTTGTGGACATTTCTAATAGGTTTTGGTTAAAGTTTATATGTATATTTTTCATCAAGGCAATAAGCTCCTTGTGTATTTACTTTTCTAAGGAGAAAGGCAGCAATTGTGCTTTTTATATCCCTTCTCTTGGCCAACTCTTCCTGCAACACAGGATCATCTGCATCATAGATAAGATAGTCGCTGGTCTCTTGGTAGGCTGTGATACGAAATTTCGCATCTATATAGTTCTGAAAATCATAGTTATACCTGTCCAAGTGGTCAGGAGTGATGTTCAGCAACAAGGCTATGTGTGGGCGGAAAGAGGTGATGTCGTCCAACTGAAAACTACTGATTTCCAGCACATAATATTCCTTTTGGCTCCTTGGCTACCATATAAGCAAAAACTGTTGCCTATATTTCCTCCTACCCCTACCGAAAGACCTGCCTGCTCCAGAAGGTGATAAATCAGGCTCGTGGTAGTGGTCTTGCCATTGCTACCCGTAATAGCAATAATTTTTGCATTGGTATAGCGTGAGGCAAACTCTATCTCTGAGATAATCTCTATCCCTTTTTGCCTTCGCCTGCTGGATACTGGGTACCTTTGTGGGGGGATACCAGGCTTTTGATAATACAGTCGGCCGAGAGAATCTCGCTTTCTGTATGTTGGCCTTCTTCCCCAACGTATTCCCCGCCGCGGTAAGTTCTTTTTTTGTAACTGTCTTTCAGAGGCGCCTTATCGGAGAGAAATACCTCCCAGCCTTTTTTTGTTGTCCGAGAATCATGGCACCTGTACCGCTCTCCTCCTCCTAATATGACTAATTTCATCTCTTATTAGTTTTGAGTTTTTAATTTTGAGTTCTATGGGTTATAGATTTATAGGAGTCTTGCCTAACAACTAACCACTAATAACTAATCATCATTGTAATGCCCATAAGCAGATAACAATTCTACACGCTTTTCTTCCTCGAACACTTCATAAACCAATCTATGTTTTTGATCAATCCGTCGTGACCATACAGAACGTTCTCCATAGTGCTTAAGTCGTTCTACTTGTCCTGTACCTTGTGTAGGGTTTTTCTTCCAATTCGCTTAGGAAAGAAGCTATTTTTTTAATTATTTTTCTTTTGTCCTGCTTCTTTATGCTTTTTGAATATCTTCCGAGAAAAATAGGTTTCTCTTCCAAAAACATACAGTTCTTTTTCCATAAAGAATTACAAATATTTTGCTTCAAATTCCTTCGCTGTTATTGGCTTCTTTCTGCTTACTGGCTTTATCTCATCTTATCAAAAAGCTTCTTGTCTCATCTCTGTATCATCTTTTTGATTTTATAATAATTTTCTTTGCTTTTCATTCTTTTGAATAAAAGCTTCAAAAATTGGAATATCTGACACCTGTATTTCCGCACTAATAACTGCTGTTGCATTCATCTCTATAAGTTTTGAGTTTTGAATTTTAAGTTTTGAGTTCTAAGGGTTATAGATTTATAGAAGTCTTGCTCTAACAACTAACCACTAATCACTAACCACTATCTTATCTTCAGTGTGATAAAACGACACTAATGCCAAAAATAATCCCTACAATCAAGAACCGCATCACAATCTTGCTCTCATGGTAGCCCTTTTTCTGATAGTGATGGTGCAGGGGCGACATAAGCAATATCCTACGTCCTTCTCCATACTTCTTTTTGTATATTTAAAATACCCTACTTGCAGGATTACCGATAAGTTTTCTATCAAAAAACACCCCACAGAGCACTGGGATAAAGCAATTCCTTTTCTAACCATAATAGCCAATACCGCTATGATCCCTCCTATGGTAAGGCTACCTGTATCCCCATAAAGACCTCGTGCTGGATAGGTGTTGTACCAGAGAAAACCGATGAGCGCTCCTACCAAGGCTGCAATAAATATGGTTACCTCACCCTACATGAGGTATGTACATGATATTCAAGTATTCCGAAAAAGATAGTGTCCTGAAATCCACGCAAATATCCCCAAAGTAAAGACGATGATTGCCGAGGTTCCCCTGCCGCCAGCCCATCTATCCCATCGGTGAGGTTAGCCCCGTGGATACCGCTGTGATGATAAAGGTAACTATCGGAATAAAAAATAAGCCATACCCAGTGCTTGTAATCCTTTCCCACCCACTTAATCAGGGAGGCATAGTCAAACTCATTATTCTTCATAAAAGGAATCGTCGTCTTGGTTGATTTCACCTCGGCCATTTCCGAAAGTGTTCGTCTTTTGCTCTACACGAACCTGCCGAGAGGCTTGGGCATTTTCATTCTTTACCGTAACCTCAGGGTGAAAATATAGGGTAGCCCCCCACTATGATCCCTAGGGACAACTGCCCCATGACCTTAAATCGCCCCTTTAGTCCGTCCTTGTTCTTCCTAAAGACCTTGATATAATCATCTATAAAAACCGATAAGTCCCATCCATACGGTAGTAATCAGTAGCAAGATGATGTATATATTGTCCAGTTTAGTCAAAAGAATAGCAGGCACCAACAAGGCCAAGATTATAATAATCCCTCCCCATAGTAGGAGTCCCGGCCTTTTCCTTCTGCCCCTGCTAGTCCCAAATCCCGAACCGACTCTCCCTACTTGTCGCCTGTAGAGCATATTGATAATACGTTTCTCTGTAATGGTAGCAATCAGCAGCGAAAGAATCGCTGCCACTCCGGCTCTAAAGGATATATACTGAAACATCCCCGCTCCAGGCACATTATAAGCCCTATGTAAGTAATCAAATAAATAGTATAACACAATAGCTAATTGTTAATTGTCGATGGTCAATGATTTTTCTCTTTCGCTGGCGCGAGCTTGTAGCTCGTGCCTATTATCAGTGAGAGCTTGTAGCTCCTTTCGCTGGCGCGAGCTTGCAGCTCGTGCCCAATATCTGTAGAGCTTGTAGCTCTCATTAATTTATATCTATTTCTAAAAACAGCACTCATATCATCACAATAGTTCTTAGCACTACTATATTTCCATCTCCCATGCATTTTCTACAAAACCACTTTTTTACAGGATTCTGATGTATATAGTTTAGTTTTTCCTCAAATACTGACAAAGACCATATTTCTATAGGATGATTATCTTGTTGCCAAAATTGATAATCTTTTTACATTTGACCTTTTTGCAGCTGCCCTTCTAAACATCCACAACAACCATTCTTTCCTACTCTCTTGAGGATTTTCCTCTATCAATCTCACTATTTTTCTTAGAGGTAAAGTCTTAAAATCACGAATAATATCTGACGGATTATTATTCTTCGCTCTAAAAATCAAATGAATATGACTAGGCATTATACAATAGCCATATATTTCCATCTCTTTATTCTTCCTACAATAATCTAAAGAACTTATTATTTCATTAAAATATAACTCTCTAGTAAAAACATCTATCCAATTTACAACTGAAAAAGCTAATAAAATAAGCTCCTCGTTCAGTATAAAAATTTATATTTTCTACTCATTGTAGTTTTTCTGTTGCTTTCCAATTATCCTAACTAATGGTAAGAGCTAAAAGCTCTCCTAATTATAGGCACGAGCTGCAAGCTCGCGCCAGCAGACGGAAACTTAAATCATTAATCATTGCTGGCATTAATCATTAATGGCATTGATCATTTCTTCTAGGTCGTCAAAATGGCTCTTCACTCCCTTTACCTCCTGATAAGTCTCATGCCCTTTGCCTCGCCAAAAGAATAATATCCCCTGCTTTTGGCTAAGTGGCACGCTACTCTGATGGCTTGTCGGCGGTCGGTAACGGTCATATACTTGCTTTGGTTAGCGGCTTTGATCCCCGCTTCCATATCTCGGAGGATTGCTTCGGGGTCTTCATCACGAGGGTTATCGGAGGTCAGCACCACTTTGTCGCTCAGCATAGTGGCTATATAGTGCCATTATAGGGCGCTTGCCCTTGTCTCGGTTACCCCCACAGCCTACAACGGTAATGAGCTGTTGGTTCCCCTGCTTGATACTGCGAATCGTTTCCAATACATTCTCCAAAGCATCGGGGGTGTGGGCATAATCCACAATAAGAGTACGCTTGTCAGGCGCCACAAAGTACTGGAACCGACCCACTACAGCTGTGAGCTTGCTTTAGAGCAAGTAGCACCCTATCAGAATCCTCACCCAAGCATATCGCTGTGGCATAGATAGCCAAGAGGTTATACGCATTGAACCTGCTCTATGAGTGATACCCATACTTCTTTATCATTGATACGCAGCAGCATACCAGAGAAAGTATTCTCAAGAACAGTTGCTCTGAAATCAGCCATTGTCTTTAGCGAATAGCTATAGGAACGTGCCGAGGTGTTCTGCAACATATAGCTGCCGTTCTTGTCGTCTATATTGGTCAGTGCAAAAGAGGTTTTGCTTAAACTGTCAAAGAACTTTTCTTGGTATCACGATAGTCGGCCAGTGTCTTATGAAAATCCAAATGGTCTTGGGTAAGGTTGGTAAAGATTCCTCCTGCAAAGTGCAACCCTTCTATCCTATGCATAGCCACTCCATGCGAACTCACTTCCATAAAGCAGTGAGTTACCCCTCCATTACCATTCGCTGCATCAGCTCGTTAAGAGTAAGCACATCGGGAGTGGTATTTTGTGTTTCTATACGCTGCCCGTTTATATAATTGGCTATGGTTGAGATAAGCCCTACCTTATAAACCCAAATTTGCAAAAGAGCTGATACAGAAGGGTCGCTATCGTTGTCTTTCCATTGGTACCTGTAACACCTACCAATCGGAGCTTCTGCAGAAGGTCGTCCATAGTAATTGGTTGCTATCTGCCCCATCGCTATAGTAGTATCGGCTACTTGCACAAAGGTTATCCCTTCAGGACAAGTTTCAGGAAGCTTTTCACAAACAATAACGCTTCGCTTTTTTTCTTTTTATTACCTGTTCTATAAAGAATGTCCATCTATTTTTGCTCCTTTTACAGCAAAAATAGCGTATTTTCAACAATTTTTCGTGAGTCCTGAGTGATATGCGCAACTTCTACCTGCTCATCTCCTATAGTTTGTATCGTTTTTACGCCTTTTTAATAGCTCCTTTAGTCTCATGGTCTAATTAAAATCCAATTTTATAGTCTTTCACCTCCCTATATACTCTCCTCCTGCTATGGATTGTGCTGATACTTTGGCTGCCCTACCTGTTACTTTCACCGTAAGGCCTAAATTTTCCATAATAGCAACAGCATCCATAGCGTCCATACCTACTACATTGGGTACAATGGTCTTGTATTTGTTCATAATCTCATCATATCGCCCATAGTCTTTATTTACCTCTGCTGTTGGAGGTCTCTACATCTTCTATTGTGTCTATTAGCAGAGAGTTGGTATAAATCTTCTGAGCAATACTCTTAAATACAGGCCCCTGACACATCCGCTCCATAGTACCCTCATCTTCTTATCAGGGTTGTGTATTACCACTATACAAGAGTACTTAGGGTTATCTGCTGGGAAAAAGCCTGCAAAGGAGGAGATATATCCCAGCTTAGACTTGTCCTTATAATCTTTTTGGGCAGTACCTGTCTCTCTGCCATAGAGAAATGGGAGCGAATAGAGGCTCTTCTCTGTCCCATATTTTACTGTGTTCTCCAATACCTTTTTACCTTAGTGGCGGTCTCTTGGGAACATACAGTACTATTGAGTATCTCAAGGTCAAATTTCTGTATGGACTTGTTCCACTGCTTCACCTCGCGTATCATACGGGGCTTGAGCATCACTCCATTGTTGGCTATGGCGTTGTAAAAAGTCAATACCTGCAAAGGGGTCATCTCCAGCCTACAACCAAAGGCCATCCACTCAAGAGCTATCCCACCCATCCGCGTTGGTTAGGCTGGGGTACAAAAAGGCTCTCCTTCTCCCTGAATATGGCTACACCCAACTTGCTGATTTAGGTGCATCTTGTTGATTTTATCTACAAATTTCTTGGGATTCTTCCCAAAAAGATCGTGTATCGCTTGTACCATAGCCGTATTGGATGAGACTTGCATCGCCTTCGATAGGTTGATTTCTCCCATAACCCTTATGGTTGGAATCCCAGACCTGTCGCCCATAGAAGGAAATCATACCCTTTTGGTATCTACCATATAAGTGGTGTCTATCTTAGCTTCTTCTAAGGCAACCACCAGCGATACGGTCTTAAATACTGACCCCGGCTCATAGGTCTCTCCCAAGGCATAGTTAAACCGCTCTACATAGGTGCCGTCTTTGGTACGTCCAAGGTTGGAAATGGCCTTTATCTCACCTAGTAGCTACTCTCCATGACCACCGCACAACCATGGTCAGCCTGATAGGTCTCTAACTGCTTGAGTAGTGCATGGTGGGCTATATCTTGTATATTGATATTAATGGTGGAGACTACATCATAGCCATCCTTAGGGTCTATCTCATTGCTATCTTCTATAGGTTTCCATTGTCCCTGGGCTATCTTTTGCTTAAGATGTCGCCCTTCTACTCCTGAGAGGTATTTGCTAAAGGCTCCTTCCAACCCTACTTTTGAACACATTTCCTTGCCCATCAGTACGCTCATACCCTACAATACGATGTGCTATGGCTCTAGTGGGTATTCTCTAGAACTCTTGCCTTCCACTACGATACCTCCTTTGTAGGATCCTAGGGAAAAAGAGGAAACTTGCGAATACGCGCACACTCATCATACCCTATTCCCTTGGCTATCAAAAAGTATTTGTTCTTACGCTTGCGGGCATTGGTTAGTGCTTCCTTATAGTGAGCCGCCGGACGACCAAAGAACTTACTCAATGAATCACACAAGGCAGGCAGATTTGCATTAAAGTTCTTCTGTGATGGGGTCTGTGTATCAAAGTGTATATCATAACGAGTGATTGAGGTGGCCAAAAGACTCCCATCATCGGAATACAAGTTTCCTCGATTGGGACTCAATCACAAACTCCTTAATCGTATTCTGTTCAATCAGCTCCTGGTACTTCTCCCCATTGAAATACAGATTGATAAGTTTGTAAGAAATCGCTAAGGCAAAGACAAACAAACCTATCGCCACCAGTATGGTGCGTAGGTTGACAATTCTATCTTTGGGCATTTCTTTACTCATCTTTGACTATTACCTTTATTTTGTTAGGCGGGGTAGGTGATTGCTTTAGGGCCTGTATCCTTCAGTGCCCCTAGGATGGAGGACTCTAGCTTGACCTGTTGCAAGCGCGAACGCACATCTACAAACTCGCTGCGTAACTCCTTCACCTCTGTTTCCAATTTCGCTATAGTGTATATCTTTTGGTCTATCAAATGTCCACTGTAGATCATGATGATTCCTAACAATAGCACCAACAGTATCGTTATCCAATTCCTTAGCGAATCCTTTCCTACGAGAAACTCAGCTTTGAATACTTTTTACAAATCTCTCCTTTAATCTCTTCATGACACACTATTTGTTCACTTCTCATTTTTCACTCTTCTCTCTTTCGCTCTGCTACTCTCAGTACTGCACTACGCGCCCTGTTATTCTGAGCTATCTCCCTTGGCTGCCACGGTAGCTTGCCTACTTTCTGAAAAGGGGTCAACAGGTCCCTATAGAAATCCTTCTGTGGCCCCTGAAAACTGCCCATCGCGTATAAAAACGCTTTACCAACCTATCCTCAAGCGAATGATAGCTAATCAGGGCAATACGCCCCCTGGCCTTACTATCTCTGGCAGTTGCAAAAGCAGTTCCTCCAGTGCAGCCAGCTCACCATTGACCTCTATGCGTATAGCTTGATAGAGTTGGGCTAAGACCTTGTTTTCCTTGCCTTTAGGCAAAAAGCGCTGTACCACTTGCTTAAGCTCCCCGTAGTGGCTATAGGCCTTGTGCTGCGCTGTTGTACGATGGTGCGGGCTATCTGTCGGCTTTGGGAAAGTTCTCCATAACGAAAAAGTGTACTAAGGGCTTCCTCTTCATAGGTATTCACTACCTCATAGGCCGAAAGCAGTGCCTCTGGGTTCATTCTCATATCCAAAGCGCCCTCAAGCCGTGTGGAGAACCCACGCTCGGCAGTGTCAAACTGGTAGGAGGATACCCCAAAATCGGCCAAGACACCATCTACTTGCTTTTTACTCCCATAGAAACGCAAGAAGCGTTTTATATGCTTGAAATTCTGTGGGATAAGGGTAAACCGCTCATCATCTATGGCGTTCTGTTGTGCCTGAGGGTCTTGGTCAAAAGCCAGCAAACGGCCTCGACTGCCTAGTGCTGCCAATATCGCCCTGCGAGTGGCCACCCCTCCGAAGGTCGTATCCACATACGTCCCCGCGGGGTTTATTGTCAACCCTTCCAAACTCTCCTTGAGCAAGACGGGTACATGATAACTATACTCCATCATTGCCCATTATTTTTTTCGGTTAGCTGCATAAAGGCTTCTTCATCTATGCTATTATTCTGTGCTTCAAAAGAGTTCTCTATCCCATATCTCTATAAAAATTGATCAGGGGCACCAGCACCACTTCCTTGTCTATCTGAGCATACTCCACCAAGGACTTTGGAATAAGGAATCGTGCTGCCGCATCTACCTCCACTTCCTTAACCCCTGCGGTAAATTTTCGCAAATAGTCCAAATGTTGCTTGGAAAAAGGTTCAATTTTTGCACGCATTTTCTCCATAATCTCCCGCTATCCCCTGCGGATAGAGTCTCTATACAGCGGTTGAAGACCGAAGGCTTGAGTACAAAAACCATTCTGTAACTCTTTGTCCAGCACGACTTTAAGCCCCGAAGGAACCGTGATTCGCCCTTTGAGTCCGCCTTGCATTCTGTATGTTACAGAAGAATGTATCATCACCTTTGATTATTCGGGCCAAAGATACAAACTTTTTCCCCACTTTCTCCCACTTTCTCCCACTTTTTATTAACAGACATCTGAGGGAGTAATTAGTGAAGAGTGAAAAATGTCCTCAGACACTTTTTCACTCTTTCACTTTTCACTTTTCGTTTTTCACGCTTCGCTTAGTAGAACTTCGCTCTATCGTCTTTGATCTTAGCGGTACTTTCTAAGGCTGAGAAAAGATCCTGAGAAGCTCGGTTCAGCTTCTGTGCGCGTAGGCTATTGGCACAAGCAGAATAGCTGTTGATAGCTGGAGCGATGGCCTTTTTGAGTTACCTCTCATCACATATACGCCATTGTTTCCTGCTATAGGTTTGCTCAGTTTATTCTCTGGCAAGACAAAGGCTACACCCACTACATCAGCCTCACTGCCTTGTCCTGAGAGGTTAGGGGTTGCTCTGCATAAGCCCCTCACCTACTTGTATATTGTTAGCCTGGCCTGTCGCCTGAGCGATTTGTTCAAGTGAAGAACCTTTCATCTTCTCTGAGATTTGTTTTACTTTCTTCTCTTTGATAAGGATAGGTTCTACAATGGCTCTCACATCGGCTGCTTTTGGCTAGACCTTCGTCTATTTTCTTGGTGAGTTGCACTACTACATAGCCGTCTTTTAGGTCAAAACGACGTACATCACCTACTTTAGTATCATCTTCAAAAGCCCATTTTACTATCGGGCGATTGTTACCCAAGCCTGGAATATCTTCCGCAAGTACTTCTAAGTTATTGGCTGGCAATACGCTATAACCTTCCTTAGCAGCAATAGCAGCAAAAATCCTTAGGGATTCTTTTAGCACCGCTTCGTTGAAGGCTGTAATCTTGGTATATACTTCATTGTTGGTAGCTGCAGAAGGCGCTATATTGCGCACGATAGTGGCCAATCTGTACCCTTCTTTCTGGTCAGTAACCTTTACAACATGGAAACCAAAGTTCGTCTCCACAAGGCCTACATCCCCTACTTTAGCCTTGAACACATAATCATTGAAGGCTGGCACCATAGTCCCTGGGGTAAAGAAGTTCAAATCACCTCCATTAGGCGCATTAGACTTATCATCGGAATTAGCCTCAGCCAAAGCGGCAAAAATCACTACCTGCTTTTCACTTGAGCTAAGATTTCTTCTGCTTTTTGCTTTTAGCTTCTTCCTTGCTACGAGTAACTGTATTATCTGATACAGAACCCTTGTAAGCTATAAGGATATGGCTGGCTCTCACCTCTGCATTAGGTTTCTTGGAGAGCATACGGCTGTATTTGTAAGCCTCTCCGTCCTTATAAGGTCCATAGATCCCTACTTGTAGGTTGTAAAGTGCATCGGCATATTCCGCTGGAAGTCTATCGCGATTTATACAGAGACTATCAAAAAGGCACATCAGAGTTTTCATTTACAAAATCAGGCACTTCACTCTTTGGCAAAGCAGCAAAACCTGGAAGAGTGTCGTTGGACTGGGTAGTGGCATATACACTACCTTAGGCTCATTAAGGGCTTTTAAGAGATGCCTCTATGGCTTTGAATATCTGCCTGAGAAGCTACATTGGAAGCTAAAACAAACTGTAGGTTACGCATTTGTTTTTGCTCAAATTGCTTCTTATGGCTCTTGATATAGTCCTCTATCTCACTATCTGATACCTTTGCAAGGCTATCGGAAATAGAGCTATAAGGTACCGTAACATATTTTATATTTACTTGGTCGGACTGCTTGTGGTATTCTCTTTCTCCGTCCTTGAAGGTAACGCCTAAGCCTGCGCGGATAAGACCTAAATATACCTCACGCTTAGCGTTGTCAATATAAGATTTTTCTTCCTGTTGCCATTGCTTGTACACTGTAGGATTCATAGTCTTAAGCTCGGAGATGAATTGGGCAAACTTAGCCTCAGAGAAGTTTCCTTTTATCATCCTGAAAACTGAGGGTTTTGTCCATAGTCAGGTATTCTGGCTATCATACTCACAATTTGGTCTTTCTCTACACTAATGCCCAGTTTCTCAAACTGTTGATCTCATGATACGGCTTGTACCGCTTTGTTGCCACAAGGCATTCACGATATATCCTTGGCCTCATACTACCGCCCATATTGCGCATAGTATTTTCCACCTGAGTAGAGAAATCACATAGGAGATATCATCACCATTTACACTCCCCAACGACCAACTGACTTGGGGTAGTGTTACGACTAAATATGCCTGAGATAACAAAGGCAAAAAGCGCTAATCCGATCACAAGGATTAGGAACACTGTTCTTTTTCTGATTTTTCTAAAACAGCCATTTTATAGTTTTTTTGTTTTTAGTAGTTAGTGATTAGTGGCAAGTATTCTCCTTTTCACTAGTCACTTTTCACTATTTTTAGAAGTGCGAAATTACAACTTTTTACCAATTTTAAAAATTTTATACTTCTTATTTATCCACATCTACACAACAAAATGATTATCAACCACTTATAATTAGTCACTTGTCACTTGTCACTCGTCATTTGTCATTTGTCATCCACAAAGATTCTCACTGTAATCACTTTATTATCCGCCACTTCCTCCACCAAGAAACGATAATTCTCTATGCTGACCTCTTCGTCCTTACAAAGGAATAGCCTCATGGATGGCCACCACTAGTCCCCCTAAGGTCTCATAGTTTTTCACTCTCTGGAAGTGAGAGCCTATATTTTTCATTGATATAATCCACCTCCAAGCGTGCGGAAAAGACATATTCTTTGTCTGAAATCTGCAATTCCTTCTTGAAATTCTGGTCATGCTCGTCTTCTATCTCTCCAAAAAGCTCCTCTACGATGTCTTCCAAGGTGATAAGCCCCAAGTACCCCCATATTCGTCAAAGACAATAGCCATACTCTGGTGCTTCTTGGTGAGCGTATCCAGGAGTTTGGAGATGTAAATGGTCTCTGGCACAAAGGTGATAGGCCGGAGAAACTCTCGTATGGTCTTTGGACTCTTGAAGAGGTCAGGCATGTACATAGCCCTATGATTTCGTCTATATTTTTCCTGATAGACAAGTACTTTTGAGTAGTTGGAACTAACAAAAAGATCTCGTAGTGCCTCTACCGACTCATCTATATTGATCGCCACTATCTCTGTTCGGGGTCGCATAATCTCCCGTGCCTTTACCTGCGAGAAGCCTAAGGCATTCTGGAAGATCTGTACCTCACTATCCATCTGCCTCGTCTTCGGGCATGTTCTCTATCTGCTCGGAGATATAGCTCTCCAACTCTTCCTTGGAAAAAGTCAATCTAGTCACATCGCCTTGGGTATTGAAGAATACGTGTAAAATATTGTCCGACAGCCAAATAACAAAAGTTGAGACAGGTGAAAAGATCAAATAAAACACATAGGTAATAGGACTGAGCGCTCTAAGGAGTGTATTGGAATAGATCTGAAAAAACACCTTGGGCAGAAACTCTCCTGTGATGACAATCACCAAGGTTGAGATAATCGTCTGCCACAATACATTATGGAAATAAGGAGGCAACTGCGCCACAAACCAATTTCCATCTCTATCCCATAGATCACCAAGGTGATATTGTTACCCACCAGCATAGTGGCGATAAACTTGGACGGCTTACGAGTGAGTTTCTCCAATATATTGCCAATCACCCCACCTTCCTTCTTCTCTATTTCCAATTGCACCTTGTTCGAGGAGACATACGCAATCTCCATCCCTGAGAAAAACGCAGAGAGCAACAATAGTACGGTTATGAATATCAGTGATGTCAACATTTTTTTATTAGGGTTTAGGTAAGTAGGTATAAGTCACTTGTCATTAGTCACTTGTCACTAGTCATTGGTCACTTGTCACTATTCTCTTATGGGTATAATCCCCGTGATTTTATGGGCTTTTTAGGTGTGTAAATTGCTTGTCAAAAATCCATACCGATGCCCTTGGTGATCGTTCCTTGCAGTGAATCCACAAACTCGAATGGCCGTTCAGTAAAGACCCAATCAGTGGAGGCCTGCCAGAATAGCTGTGAGGTCTTGAGCTGCTTACCCTCATAAGTGGAAAGCGACACACTATCGCGTAACTCCACCATCTGCTGGCAAGTAACAGATCGCATACTTAGAGCGAATAATATTCTCATGCCCCATGTCGTCATACAACCTCAGTACCATTCCTTCCGGAAAACTCCGTATAGGGAAAACGCTGATTGGAAAAATCCTTTATTCAGGCTACTCTCCAGGATCGTCTTGACCTTTGCAGAATCTGTGTACAATAAGCGGAAATTATACGTCTCCCCATTGGGAATCTTATCTTGTTGTAAGTGATTTTTCTGCGGCTCATCATCACACGAGAAAAAACATTGTAAGGACAAAAAGCCCTACAATGTTTCTAACTAATAACAATCTTTTTATACAAGTTCTTATCATTACAATTGGGAGTACCTTTAACCGATTGGCCTACCCAGCACTTGAAGGTAATGGTCTTTCCTGCCAATCCTGAGTTAAATATATATCTGCCCTAGAAGGTGCAAGTGCCTCATAGCGTGCAGCCAACTTGTCCAATCCACCTTTTCTGGCAGTGGCGGCAGCAAGCCAATATACAGCGCGCTTCTCAAAGGAGGTCGAACTCACACTCATTAGCAGCTCCAGCATAGGCCTGTGCCATGATCTGGTAGGCTGTTGTATTGATGGATTGTACGAAAGCGCCTTTTGAGCATAACTTACCGCTGTACTACCGGAATATTTGCTGGCTATTTTTACCAAATACATAGATTTCTTTAGTTTGTCTTTCTCCAAATCTACCGCTTGGTTAAAAGTATTTCACCGCCTCTGTGGTATTCTTTTGCTTCTCTTTCATGATTCCTAAGTATAGAGCGGAAGAAGCCGAAGGTGATAGCTGGTAAAGACGTTCTACGAGCTTAGCAAAAAGTGGGTCAGAGGTACAATCCTTATCGGACATCTTAGCTGCTGCCCTGCGAAGCCACTCGGCATTGTCCTTGTTCGCCCTCATAGGTCTTTTGATAAAGCGGAATAAGGTTTGCACAATCTGCCAATTGCCCCAAAGCTGCATCCACACCTCGGTGATATTCTTTAGATTGCCCACACGAGTACGTGCCACCTGTAGTTGTGCCTTTTTTCCTTATCATCGAGGGTATTAGCCTCTTCCCTTTGGCAATAGCTCATTGATACGTACCGAAAGTTTGTCATTCTCATTCTCTATGATTTCTGATACATTGTCATAGATATCAAACACCTCTTGTACTTGCTTCTTCCCTCCCTTGTAAAGATCCAAGGCTGAAGCAAAATACTGATAGATAAGGGTATCATCGTTGAACGCATCTTTATTGAGCTTATAGGTATCGTCCAAAAAGCGCAAAAAGTTGTTCCTTAGTACCCATATTTTTGTTCTACCATATAGGGAATGCTTGGCGCATATTCTTATCCGCCTGTGAGAATTTTGTGGGAAATACTGGAAATACTTCTCATAAAGCTCTTGTAAATCCTTTTATATACTTCTGTTTGTCTGTTCCTTTGGCAATCTTATCTCTGAGAATACGTTCTCCATATTGGAAAGTAGACTGATAGAGTTCTGGACAATGATCATACACATACTTCCATGGCTCATAAGCATCATTATAGTTCTTAAGCTTTTGCTGCTTCTACATATACAGAGGCCTTCAGTTGGCACTCTTCTTTTGCGCAAAAAAGTACCTAACGTACCCACTACAAAAAGTACTGAAAAATAGAATTTCTTTTTCATTTTTATTCTAAGGGTTAATTTCTTTATTTTAGGTATTAGATATTTAAGTTACTATATGCTACTATGTGTTAGCAGGTAACAATTAATAATTAACAATTAACAATTTATTAATGGTATTTCGTTCTTTGGAACCATTTATCATTGAGTGTCAAGGCTACTTTCAGTGTCAAACAATTCTCCTTCAGCACGCTGCCATCTCCTCTCTTACCCCAAGCCGCTCCAATAGTTGCATTGGAGGTCTTGCACTGGTAGGCTTACTCCAAAAGTTATGCCAAAAATCGTTGATAGGCTTCTCTTTTACAATAATTCCTGTATGCTCATAATACAATCCTGCTCTGTAAGTAACTCGTTTCCAGTATTTTGTGTAAACTGTATTATGTGGCAAATAAAAATCCTCCTACTGAAAAAGCGGTACGCATTCTCATACCCCACAAAAGAGAAAGAGGTTACAAATGGGTTAGAGAACGCACTCATATTGGAATAGCCAAAAGCTCGCTCCTGCAAACCAGCGCTCTTGATCTCCCACCCCAGCCGAAAAAGTCCAAAGAGGAGGGAAGCGTAAGGTTGGTCTTTACCAGATTTGGGTCTGTGATATTGCGACTGTCCTTAACTAGGAAATTGCCACTAGCAGGCCCAAGCGAATAGAGTGTCAAGTTATTAGTCGAACGCAAGCGTGCCTCTGGTATATAGCTCAGCCCCACACTCAGCGATAAGTCTTTGGTCGATTCCCCGCTCATATTGTACCCCTAAGGCATAGCTACCGCCACGGTAAAGAGACTCACTATCTTCTCTGGAGATGTATAAGAACGAAGGCGAACTATAGAGGTTTTGCCACTGGTTTTCCTCAAAAATTAAAAACCACCTGAAACACCTATTCTAAGGCCTTTCAAAACCTCATAGCCTGCGGCCAACAGGCCTGATTCACCCCGCCACCCCTCTCGTAGGAGTAATATTGTTCCCCTACCACTGATGCTCTCATGGCTCATCAGCCTATAACCTACCGAAGTATAAGGGCGTAACCCTACCGATACCCCTAAGTTTTTATATATAGGAAAAGAGAGGTTCAAGTAATCCAACAAAAAAAGTACGCTCCTGATAGCTGCTCGCTGGGGTCTGCATCTTCCTTATATCATAGGAAGTGGCCAGAGAAAAGGTCGTACGGGTGAGCTTGGCCAATGAGGCAGGATTACGTACATCCACCCGTGTAGAATCCACATAGCATTCATCCCGCCCATAAGGGCATTCTCCGTATTCCTTCAAAAACGCTTCTCTCCCAATCCATAATAGGAAAATGGCGAATTAGTCCCCTTCTGACCATAAGCAAAAAGTGACTAAAAACAAAGCTAAGACTATAGGTAACCTCATATGTTCATTACTGTTACAGCTTGCAAATATCTAACTTTTTAGCTCTTAAACAAGAAAAATAAAACTCCCCGTTAAAATTTCTTTTGTTTAGTAAAAATTTTTCAGTTTTAATTTATTGAAAAAAACAATAACATAAAAACAAAAGAAAAATTTTTCCGAAAAATTTCTCTCAATCCTTGCAGATTAGAAAAAGTTGTACCTTTGCACCCGAATTAAACAACCAATGGTGCCTTAGCTCAGTTGGTGAGAGCAAAGGACTGAAAAATCCTTGTGTCCCTGGTTCGATTCCTGGAGGCACCACTATTAAAAATTTCTTTTTCAAAAACTACTTTTTCTCCTTTGAAAAAGTAGTTTTTTTATTTACATGTCATTGACAATTGACAATTAACAATTAAATCTATGCGTATTCTCCTCTCTGGTGGTGGCACAGGTGGCCACATCTTCCCCTGCCTTGGCTATTGCAGGTGAGATCAAAAAGCGATTCCCCTCTGCTGAGTTTCTCTTTGTCGGTGCCGAGGGCAAAATGGAAATGCAGCGTGTCCCCAGGCAGGCTACTCTATAGTAGGACTCCCATCTCGCGGACTCCAGCGCAAGCTCAGCCTCTCCACCCTTGCCTTTCCTTTAGGGTCATCTATAGCCTCTATAAGGCCTATAAGCTCATCAAGCGCTTCCAGCCCGATGTGGTCATCGGCACCGGAGGCTATGCCTCCGCCCCCTACCCTGAAGGCCGCTCAGCTATTGGGGATTCCTTTATTTTATTCAGGAACAAAAACTCCTATGCTGGGGTAACTAACAAGTGGGTAGCCAAAGGCGCCAAAGGCATCTTCGTGGCTTATGACCATATGGAACGTTATTTCTTCTGCCCTCTCTTTCTCACAGGCAACCCTATCCGTGAGGACTTAATGAAAATAACCCACAAAGACCCTGAGGCTTATAAGCTCTTTTCTCTGCCCCTCAAGCCTTTACTTTGCTTGTCATCGGAGGTAGTTTAGGGGCAAGGAAGATTAACGAACTAGTCAAGGAGCACTTACCGCTCTTCCGGGAGAAAAAAAGGTACAAGTCCTCTGGCAGTGTGGGGCTTACTACTTCTGAGTACAAGCACTTGGAGAGCGATAGGTGCGTATCCTCCCCTTTGTGGAGGACATGAAAAGCTGCCTTTTCCATCGCCGATGTGATCATCTCTCGTGCAGGTGCTAGCTCCGTCAGCGAACTGGCGGTCGTAGGCAAACCTGTTATCTTCGTCCCTCCCCCAATGTTGCCGAAGACCACCAAACCAAAAATGCCCAAGCCATAGCCGACCAAAAACGCAGCGCTCTTACTTAAGGAAACAGACATCACCACTCATTTTCTCTTTTCACCGCCCTCCTCTCCGATGAGAATAAGCGAAAAGAGCTTTCCGAAAACTTCCGAAAGCTCGCCCGCCCTCACGCTACCCAAGAGATAGTTGATAAGATAAGTAAAAACTAGTGAAGAGTGAAGAGTAACTTTTTTCACTCTTCACTCTTCACCTTCACTTAACTAAGTCCTGTAATCACGCCTTCATCATCTCATATCCATACCTTCGGCGGCAGGCACACTTGGCAAACCTGGCATACGCACCGTATCGCCTAAGATAGGAATGATAAAGCCAGCCCCTGAGGCAAACTCTGAATTCGCGGACGGTTACCTCAAAAATCGGTTGGACGAGCCAACTTCTTCTCGTCATCACTGAGCGACTTAGGGGTCTTAACCATACAGATAGGAAGTTTGTCAAAGCCCAATTTGCTAATTTGCTTGAGTTGGCTAAGCGCCTTAGTGCTATAATCCACTCCACTGAGTTCTCATAGATACGGGTAGCTACTATTTTTTTATCTTTTCCTCTACCGAAGCAGCATGGTCATACAAGGGGGTAAAGTGGCTTTCTCCACTCTCGGCTATGGCCACCACTGCACGGGCAAGCTCTTGGGTACCTGCGCCACCCTCGCTAAAGCCACGGCTAACAATCGCCTCCACGCCTCGTTCCTTGCAGAAGGATTGATATAGGCAATTTCCTCCTCGCTGTCATGAGGGAAGTGGTTGATGGCCACTACTGCTTTCAGTCCGAAACATTGTACGTTTTCTATGTGTTTTTCTAAGTTGGCGATACCTTTCTTTACACGCTCTAAGGAAGGGGTGTTGTACTCCTCTTTGGTAGCACCGCCGTGGTGACGTAGGGGCACGTACAGTAGCCACTACCACTACAGCATCAGGAGCAAGTCCAGCCGATACGCACTTGATATTAAGGAACTTCTCTGCCCCTAGGTCTGCTCCCAAAACCAGCTTCAGTAACTACATACTCGCCTAAGGAAAGCCCCATCTTGGTAGCCAATACGGTATTGGTACCTTAGGGCGATACTTGCAAAAGGTCCTCCGTGAAGGATAGCAGGGTTATTCTCAAGGGTTTGTACAAGGTTGGGTTTGATAGCCTCTTTTCAGTAATAATGCCATTGCCCTCTACGGCCTTGAGGTCGCGGGCAAAAACGGGGGTACCGTCATACTTCTTCCCTATATAGATATTGCCAATACGGCGCTTAAGGTCAGAAAATTCTCCGCCAGACAGAGGATCGCCATAATCTCGGAAGCAGGGGTGATATTGAACCCATCTTCACGGGGTATCCCATGAGTGGCACCACCCAAGCCTACCACGATATGGCGTAGCGCACGGTCGTTCATATCCATCACACGTTTCAGACTACTGTACGAGGATTCATACCTATGGAATGGGTTTTGCTCTGCATATTATTGTCTATGACAGCCGCCAAGAGGTTGTTGGCGCGCTCGATAGCGGCAAAGTCGCCCGTGAAGTGTAGGTTAATATCCTCCATAGGCACCACTTGGGAGTAACCACCCCCAGCAGCCCCCTTGATACCGAAGACAGGGCCTAAGGACTTTGGCTCACGAAGCACAGCGATGGCTGCTCATCTTGTTCAGCCCCTCAGTAAGACCAATGCTCACAGTAGTTTTGCCTTCTCCGGCGGGAGTAGGGGTAATAGCAGTAACCAAGATGAGCTTGTTTTGGGCAATCTTCTTAGGGTCTATCAAGGACAAAGGCAGCTTGGCCTTGTACTTTCCATAGGGGTCTATATCATCTTCGGAGATATTTAACTTTTTCGCTATCTCTCAATAGGTAGCATGTGGGCTTGTTGCGCATGGCAAGGTCAGTAGGGAAAGTCATTTTATGTGTATTGAAAGGGCAAATGTACGAAATAAAATTGATAATTATTATATGGTTAATGGTTAATTTTCAAAAAAAGCAATGGATAGGGAAGTGAAAAAGAAAAACTCTTTTTGAAATAAGTAAAATGATTACTATATCAGACCCATTGTAAAAACGAAAACGAATAGAGACTTTATTCTCCCAACTATGCGATCAATTTATGATAAAAACGTAATCATATAAAAAATAATTTCAAGCTCTTAAAATACTAATATTCAGCGGGGTAAAATCTCCAACATAGAATAGGTTGATATTATATAGAGAAACACATAATCTAATAATCTAAAAGCCTCAATCATTGAAAAGCACATACTGGGTGTTTTTAATATCTTACACTTAGCCTTGAGAATATTACCTGATACTTCACCTGAGTACGGGTCTTCTTTTTAAGTCCATACTTGATTTTTGTAAGGTCCTGTAGGACTACTATCATAATGGCAATAACTTCTTCATCGATTTCTTTTTGGTAGTTTTTGTATAGATAAATTTTACTATTTCATCTTTTGTTTCTTTTTGTGTCTGAAGAATATCTGACGCATAGCAGAGATTGTGAACTCTTAAGATATCGACTCAGTTCAGATTGATAATGTACTTTTTAGAATATTAATTGTTTCTGTGTCGCCTAACCAGCCACAAACAACTATGGCTTTGTATCTCACTTCCTGATCTTTCATTTTTAAGGAAAGGGATAATTGAGGGTAAATACTTCCTGTCATGTGTCAGTCCTATGATGTGAATGATGTTGATCTAATAAGGTTATCAGTTTCACTGTTTAATTTTAATAAGAAAGATAGTCCTTCGTCTCCTCTTTTTAAAAATCCATTACCTAAGATTCTTTTCAAATCACTATTGTCACACTCATTAAAAATAAGCAAAATGACGTTCCATTCCTGTCACAGAATGATCTGCTAATAAGATATTCAGAAAATCATTATGCACTTTTAAAACTGTCGTTTCTAAGGCTTTATTATAAACAGATAAAAATTCTTCGTGATTCATAATCATATCAATACTATTTTTTTAATTTTAGGGTTGTTTGCTAGATCGTATTGGTGATATTGGTCACCACATATTTTATGTCTTGCTCTATGAACATCTTTTTGGCTGTGTCTTCATATTATCTGCAACATCAGTTTCAGCTTAACCTTCTTTCGTACTTTTTGTTTCATTATTATATGCAAAAAGAGTTTTTGCAGAGGTTCTAATATAAAAAATCCTATTTCTATCCAAGAGTCCAAAAACTCCAAAAATCTATACCTAGCTTAGGGCGATTATTTGTCCACCAGACAAGAGACTTTAGGGTTTTGCAGCATTTTTCTGTATTAATACAAAGGAAACCACCACCACCATTATGAAAAACATAGTAGGTTTTTGACAATTCTACAGACTGTAATATCTCCTGAGGAAGTCCCCTTTCTGATTCATCTAGAAACTGTATTTTCTCTATGGGAAGTAGTCCTAATCCACCGCTAATACTTTCAAACCAACCATTGTGGATATGCATATAGAACTCACGCAGTTTTTCAGGAAGAATAGCAATTTTAGTATCTGAACTCGGATAGTTACCCACGTATACAATATAATCATCATCAATAACAAACAGATAAAACCATCTTTACTTGGTTATAATGTGATATGACAAATATATCATCAAGATACTCTTCAAATATCGTCATCGTCTTAGGAAGAAGGAAGTTAAAAGACTTCCAATAATCCAGTATGAGCTTTTTACGTATTTTTACTATCTTCCTTTAGAATAAAGTGCCAGTCCTTAGGGACAGATATATAATCACAAGCTGATAAAACCCTTGCCTCATATAATCCATTAGATTCTAAGATATTCTTAATGTCCATCTTCTAAAAAGTTATTAATTTGTTACTGTAATTTCTTATCTTGGCTCCTCTGATTTCTTAGTCATTGTTTTTCTAAAAATTATCATTTACCTTTTATTCTATTTTTATATTTGTTCTAGTCTTCTTATATGACAATTTGCTTTCTAGTTTTTCATTGTCCTCAATCTTCAGATTATAGATCTAGACAAAGGAATGTTTTTTGCACCGCGATTAAATACCTCTATTCGTTTGCCGCATGGAATTCGCTCCAGTATCTTCACTAGCTTGGTAATCTGATTTATTCTTTCTTCCGTACCCATATTTTTTAATCTGATAAATCTATAAATTTACCAACAGCTTGTCCTATTATGTCTATATACGACTTTTACATCTACCACTTGCAGATTTTTGCTGGATGCTTGGCCTCCCAATGCCAAGGCTGGGACATAGCCATAGCACTGACCATATTGCAAAGTAGGTAACTTTTCCTTAATATTTAAATAAGGTCGGGAGTCAAAATATTCCTTGTCTATAATAGCCGTTTCATCCCCTAAAGTAAAGTTTAAAAAGAAAAATCCATATCACCTAAGATTTCGCTTTGTGCACTTTCTTATATTTATAAACAAGATTCTATTCTCATCAGATGAAATTGACCAATTATCATTACCTTCCCATATTAACAAATCTCCTAAAGCCGTAACACCAAATACGATAGAAGGTTCTAACAACTTATCATCGTAATCAAATACAAACTCGTACTCATCAGGATCGACAAACTGTATAAAACCATTCTCATAAATACCATAGCCCATATTTTGCCAGATGGTTAATGAGTTCTTCAGGAAGTACGCCTTTATATTTATTGATTGTATTAATAGAAACATCGCTATACTTGGTATAGTTATTTTTATTTCTTTTCTTCAAATGTTAATCGTGCCATAATCTTATCTTTTTATTATTCAGAACTTAAAAACAAATCTACAACCATCATTGCATTGTCAGGGATCCTACTATTACCTGTTGTGCATTCTGATTTAAAAATAAAAAGTTGTTTGTTGGATTGAAAAATTGTATATTTTATGGAATTTCAAATAATTAAAATAACAAATAACTTGGAACAAAGTTACAAAAATCTTGAAGTATTATCAAAAATTCTTTTTGAAAAATAAACTTTAAAAATTAATACAAAGGAGGACGCCTAAGATATATGATTTATAAGTAGGTAGTTTTAGCTCTAACTGTTATTCTTTTTACCTTGCTATTCTTTTTAGGATACGACAATACAGAAGAGTGTTCACTAATTAGAAAAACGTTAACCATTTGGTTAATCCAAATATTTAATATACCTTTTGCCTCTGAATTAGGTGTTAGGGAATAGGTATTAGGTATTAGAGCCTGCCCCCTCAAAACCAAACTCCTAAAACCTGTAAAAATGACCACCGAAGAACGAATCAAAGCTGTTGCCCGCAAGGTCTTTCATCAGAAAGGCTATGCTGGTACCCGCACCCGCGACATTGCCGAGGAAGCGGGCATCAACCATGCCATGGTCAATTATTATTTTCCGTAGCAAGGAAAAGCTCTTTGGAATTGTGATGTTGGAGACCATGACTTTCTTCTTCAAAGGGGTGTCGACTATACTCAATAATGAAAAATACCTCCTTGGAGGAAAAATAGAACAAGTAGTGGCTAATTATATAGACTTGCTCTTGGAAGAACCTGAATTACCGACCTTTATGTTCAATGAAGTACGCACTAATCCTGAGCCTTTCGTAGAAAAATTCCCCTATTCACGAAGCATTACAAAAACTCAGTCTTAGCCCGCCAATACGCCGAAGCAGTAGCCCGCGGAGAGATTAGCGAACCCAATCTGCTCCAGATGGTACTCAATGTGATCAGTTTGGTGATATTCCCTTTCATCGCTCCAGCCTATTCTCATTGCTTTTGAAAAACAAAATAGATAAAGACCAATACAAAGCCCTTATGCTTGAGCGAAAAATTAATTCCCCAGTGGATCAAAGCTATGTTGTTTGTAGGGGAAAATCCGAAAAATAAGCGGAGTATATGAGGCCTTTTCGTCCTTTAAAAACAACCATATTTTTTACCTATATATTAACCAATTGGTTAAACACACTGATTAACAATTAACAATTAACAATTGATAATTGATAATTAACAATTAAAAAGATGCGTTATTTACTCTTATTACTTCCTTTCATGGGGTTTGCTCAAGAGGTACTTACCTTGGAGGATTGTTACCGCCTTGCTCGCGATCATTACCCAACCGTACAGAAGTTGGACTTGATCACCAGGAGCGAAGATTATACTTTTGGCCAATGCTAATAAGGCTTTATTTGCCTCAGGTTAGTATCACAGGACAGGCCTCTTACCAGTCCGAAACTATTGATTTTTCGGAGTCTATCGGACGCTTGCCTTTGCCTATCTCATTACCAAAGGTAAGTAAAGACCAATACAAAGTGGTAGGTGAGGTAAGCCAGCCCCTTTATAATGGCGGGGCTACTCGCGCTCAAAAAGCAACTGATCAAAGCACAAAAGTGCCGTACAAACCCAAGCCGTGAAACCCAACTCTACGCCCTTAAGCAGCGGGTGAGTAACTCTATTTTGGGGTATTGCTTATTGATACACAACTGTCTCAAAAACCAACTAAATGTAGAAACTGTCCAATCCCAATTGGAAAAAGGCAGAAACAGCCCTAAAGAATGGCACCACTCTACCGAGCAATGTGGCTGAGCTAAAGGCCGAATTGGTGCGCCTTGCGATGCAGCGTACAGAGTATGAAGCTACTAAGGCGATGTATCTTCAGATGCTTAGCACTTTCATTGGCAAGGACTTGCCTTCCGATACAGTTTTTTGAATCGTCCCAAACCCACAACCCTTGGCACAGCCAACCATCGCCCTGAGCTAAAGGGATTTGACCTACAACAATCGGTATTGATATCCAAGAGCGACAGCTTACCTCGGAATATTTGCCCAAAATAGGACTGTTTTTTTCCAAGGTGCCTATGGCCGCCCCACGCTCAATATCATCAAGAACGAGTTTGATTTCTATTATATAGCAGGAGTACGCTTGCAGTGGAATCTTAGCCCGCTGTATAGCTTGTCCAACAGGAAACAACTCCTACAACTCCAAGGAATCACTTTCGGCCGATCGCAAGGCTTTTTCTGATGAGCACCGAACTGGATCTTACCCAGCAACAGACACAGATCAGCAAGCTCCAGCGCCTTATGGAGCAAGACCAAGAGAGCGCTGCCCCTACGCCACTCGGTAGCCTAGCCGCCCAGGTACAATTGGACAATGGGATCATCACCACTCACGAATACCTCCAAAAGGTCAATGCCGAAAAACCTCGCTAAGCAGACGCTCCTCTTACACGAGATACAGCTACTCCAAGCGCAAGAAAACCAACACTTAGTGACCAATGATTAGTGACTAATGATGTAGCCTGTGCTTAACTCAAAAACTTAGAACCTCAAAATCCAAAACTCAATGAAGAAAAATATACCTCGCAAGCCTCCTTGTCCTAAGTGCTTGCACTTCCAAGAATACTTTTTGATGCCTCTGGCAATTTTACTGCCGATGAGGTGATCGTATCAGCCGAACAAAATGGCCGCCTCTTGTCCCTACTCCGTGGAAGAAGGCAAGACGCTCCAAGAGGGGGAGAAGGTAGGACAGATCAACGTGGAAGTCCTAAAGCTCCAAAAAAAGAGCAGGTAGAAGCGACTATCTCCTCCCTAAAAAGAAAAAAACGCTAAATCCCACAGACCAAGTGGCGCTCATACGTAGCCAATATGAGGTGCAGAAAGCGCAGCTTGCTCCAGCAACAACGAGAACTCGCTCGTGTACAACAGCTTGTGGCAGGCGGAGCTGCTACTCAAAAAAACAGTTGGACGACCTCACCGCCCTGACAGACCAATTGCGCAAACAGCTTGCCGTAACTGAAAACCAACTCAAGGTGAGCCTTTTACCAATATCAATAGCCAGAACCGCAATGTGCTCAGCCAAGAAGCTCCCTTACAGAAGAACGCCGATGCTGTCCAAGCTCAAATCAACCAAGGGAGATCATCAACCCCTATTGCAGGAACAGTACTTGTCAATTACGCTCTCAAGGGAGAAATGCAGACCTTTGGCAAGCCTTTGTACAAGATTGCCAATATGGATACCCTTACTCTCAAAAGCCTATATCACTGGCGACCAACTTCAAAATCAAATTGGGTCAGCCCGTAACCGTCCATACCGATGCAGGAGAGGGCAAGCAACGTACCTATGAGGGTACCCTTTACCTATATAGCTGACAAAGCCGAGTTTACTCCCAAGACCATACAAACCAAGTCCGAACGCGCTAACCTTTGTTTATGCTATCAAAGTAAAGGTAAAAAAACGATGGCTATCTCAAAATAGGTATGTATGGGGAAGCCCTATTTAAGTAAAAAGTAAAAAGTAAAGCCAGCGAATACCTGGAGCTGGGTATGTGGGTAAAAAGTAAAGCCAGCGAATACGAGGAAATAAGCAAACAAATTCATATATTTGCATTTTATAAAGACGCTTTTATGAAGCATGGAATGCTTGATGCCAATTCGGCGGTCATGACCGCCGAATTAGAGAAAGATATCTCAGCGGTCGCGACCGCTGAATTATTAACAGCTGATAATGAGACAGATATATTTCATACTATGCAAGTTGCTAATGTTGCAGAATTTCCTATAGGTATTGTTCTCTGTCAAACAGCTAACCATTCTTATGCCCAATATGCTGTACGTGATTATACCAAGCCTATGGGAGTGGCTACTTATAAGACCTTAGACGATATGCCCGAAAAATTGCGTAAAAGCGCTGCCTGATGTAAAGAAAAATGATGGAAATTTTAGAGAAAAAGAACAATTTTTTTGAAGGTTATTTCCTTAAACAGTCTTTTTAATAATAAAAACACAATATTAACATTTTGTAAAAATCTAAAAACAAACAGCTCTTACAACAAATTTAAAAGAATACTATTATGAACAATGAAAAATACACTTATAATTAAGGAAAATGAAGAAGAAATAAAAACAAATTAAAGAATATGCTTCTCAAGGATTTTAAGATTTATTTTTATTGCCAGTTTCATAGCTATTCTATGTCTTGACTTATTGCTAATGTTTCCTGCAATGGCGTATGAAGAAGGAATGACCCAAGCTAAGGGTGCAGAAATTGCTTACTATTTTTGTTTCAATAACATTATTTTTCACTACGTTTTTTTGGGCGAAACACTTAAATTTCTTTTGATATTGTAGACATAATAATGGCTGTTGCAACTACAGCACTTATTATTAGCAGTTTGATTATTATAATATCTTATTGTTTTTTTCAAAAGCATATAAATAACATGAAACACATAGACAAACATTTTGGAAAGATAAGTGCTATCTTTTTGGTGTTTTTATTCTATTAGCAAATATAGGATATGCCCTCAATATTTCAATAAGATTTTTTTAGGTTAAGTAACACAATAGTGGTAGTGATAACGATATTATTCTTACCAATATGTTATTTTACCTATCAAAAACGACTTATATGGGGATATAGGAGTATTCTTTGGGGTATATTATTTAGTTTTTCCTCTATGTTATTTATGAGCTTTGAAGATTCTTTACACGAAAAAAATACGAAAGAGGTGAAATATCATTGGTAGATAAAAAAATGCCTCAATAAGTATAGGAGAACCCTTTTGTTAGGGATTGTATTTATTTTTTTCTCTGATCTCATGGAGCTATATATGATATGATAATAGCAAAGGAAAAACAAATAGAATACCCCCATGCTAAAGAAATACGACAAAGCAATAGCCGCACTTTTTGCCCTACTTTCAGTGCCCACTTGTCTTTGAAAAAGAGGTTTATCACCACCACACCAGCGATGATAAGCAGGGCACCCAGTACAAAAAGGTAAGTCTATTTTACTTTTTGAAAACGAGTATACCCACCATGGCAGTCAGTACAATCCCTACCCTGACCAGATAGCATAGGCTACTCCCAGCGGTATATTCTTGAGGGCTAAGGATAAAAAATAAAAACAAACACCGTATGACAACAGCGACCCCACGGCAACAACCACTTGGTAAACCCTTCCGATTTACCTAAAAGAGTAGTAGCGAAGACCTCTAAAAACAATAGCTAAAGCCAAATATAAGTTGTGCATCATATATTTTTTTCAATCCGCAGCAAAAGTACAACAATTTTACTGAAGATGAAATTAAAACTTATAGCCCCTGCTGGCTCGTGCCTTTCAAGAATAGAGCTTGTAGCTCATACTCTTAGCACATTTTTGTGGTTTAATGACTAACAAAACTCTTGTGCTACCACAATTACAATTAAAAACATCAAGTAATATGAAACGTTATTATATCTGTATTGTCTTCTTTTCTTTGTCTCTGTTTGTGGAATGGCACAAAACCGTACAGGATATTAGGAATATACAAGAAGTTAATGAGTTCGAAAAAATATACCCATTTGGCAAAAAGACAGTCTTGCCATCCAAAATATCGTAGCGCATCAGAAGTTTTTGCCATTCTTCGCGACACTTTTACCATAGAAAAAGGAGAGAAGGGAGAAGCTGTAGCCACGCATAGACTTTTTGATGTGGTCACCTCGTCGGTATTATCTCAGAATAAAATATTGGTCCGCAACCCTCAAGCAGATTATTGCCTAACGAATCTTTATGTGTATACCAATACAGAACTCTTTTTCGATCACATTATCGACATATACGTATTATCCTCGTTTTTCATCTACCAATAAGTCATTAATGAAGTTTGTACACTCCCTAAAGGATAAGGATTATATAGCATCTGACCCCATAATGAAAAATGCCGCATGTTTGCTATATGTTTTGGTACGAAGAAAAACTCATAATGATATTTGTCTCTGTCGTATCCTCTCTTTTGCAAAAAGATGTAGACGATAAGATTGTAGAAGTAGCAAAAAGAAGCGTTGGGGCGTTATTACAAATAATCCAATAAGAGTTATAGTCAAACAGAAATGGTTTTGCGAAAAATTAGCATGAGCAGGTGTAGGGGCTAATGGCAATTAGCCCTTGAAAGAGAGCGAATTAGAATGAACCCCTTTGCCTTATTTATTCGCATTTTATCTCGCATTCTAAATATGATTAACTATAAATAACACACAAAATCAGCAAGAAAAATGAATTATACCTGCAAGATGAAATTAAAACTCATAGAATACATAAAGCTCTCCAAAGAACTCGTCGACCGAGAGCATTTCTTTTTACCTTAGGCTATTGCGAAGCACTCGAAACCATTTGATGAAAGTACTTGTAGTTGGGTAGCAGGCTACGAACGCTATTACCGCATAAGTGCCGACGATTACGCTTTTGTTCGAAGAAGATCGCCCTGCATCTCTACGAATTGTAGCAAAAAAATGAGCTTGGTGAGGATAACGAATGCTTTACACAGAAGTTTATGGGAGCGCAAGTTTCACGCGATTACGATGGTCGTAAAAACTTCCAGACGTGTTATCCCTCAAAAGAAATGAACCCTTTTGGGCATTATGCCTATTACAACGGAGTACTATATGCTCAAATCTTTGGGACAAAGGTACTGTATACGTACCCCTTATCAGAAAGTAAAACCCTTTAATGGCACTTGGGACTATCCCTCGCGAAAAAGATTGTTATATAGAAAAAGATCCTGAAGGTAAAGACCTTTTGCTTTTTGCCTTTGATACAGAAAAACAAAAAAATGAACAACTTACTAGTAAAAATATGTTTGATATAGAAGACTGTAAAGTAACCTTCCTTACAGAAGACACCTACGAGATAAGCTTCTCAGCTGGACGTATGTTGCTAAGATATGAAAAGCAGAGCCTCCACATGGAGATGAGGTTTGCTCTGTATATTCTCTCTGAGTCAAACAATGAATTGCCCTATTGGTGTTACTCTGAGAAATATCACAAATAAGTATAGATAAATCGACCAAAAAGTTTCTTTTATATCAATAGAAGCCGTGAAACCTTATCAATGGTCAGGTGTTGTAACCCTAATTATTGATCCTAAACATAGTAGATTTGCTTGTTTAGATGATTGGTATCCTTCTGTCAAAATAGAGGAGAACAAAATAAGTTATCGTAATGCTTATACAGAATGTATTTTAGATGATTTTCAAATGCTTTACTGGCAATCATTTTAAGGAAATAACCCCTTGCTGGCGCGAGTCACATACTCGCTTCCAAGTATTCAGCGACTTTAGCTCGTGCCTATCCCCGCTGACGCGAGCCTGAGGCTCGTGCCCTTCAAAAATAGAGCTTGTAGCTCATTGATAAATCAACAAATCAGAAAAATGACAAGTATAAATATCCAAAACCTCAGCAAGTCCTACGGCAATACTAAGGCTGTACAGCACCTTCTAGAAGTCAAGAAAGGGGAGCTTTTTGGGCTGATTGGCCCTGATGGGGCAGGCAAAACCACGGTCTTCCGTATGCTCACCACGCTCCTGCTGCCCGACGAAGGAAGCGCTACGGTGGAGGGACTTGATATTGTAAAGGATTACAAAGAAATCCGCAAGATCGTAGGCTATATGCCGGACGGTTCTCCTCTACCAAGACCTTAGTGTGGAAGAAAACCTCAATTTCTTCGCTACTGTCTTTGGCACCACCATTGCCGAGAATTACGACCTTATCAAGGATATTTATGAGCAGATAAAGCTCTTTAGCACTGCCATGCAGGCAAGCTCTGTGGGGAATGAAAGCAAAAAGTTAGCCCTCTGTTGTGCGCCTCATTCACAAGCCTAAAGTCCTTTTGTTAGACGAGCCTACCACTGGGGTAGATGTGGTCTCTCGTAAAGAGTTTTTGGCAGATGCTCGCTAAGCTGAAAGCGCAGGGTATCAGTATACTGGTTTCCACCCCTTATATGGACGAGGCCAGCCTGTGCGACCGTATTGCTCTTATACAAAGCGGCAAAATTCTCCACCAGTACCCCCAGCAGATTATCAGTAACTTTGGACAAACCTCTATGCGGCAAGCACCCTGATATATATCCATTGCTCCAGCATCTGCGTACTTGCCCCGAAATAGATAGCTGTTATCCCTTTGGCGAATACTTACATATCACCCTAAAGCAAGCGATAGATCCGCTCCAATTAGAGCAACAACTGAAAACCACCTTTTCCACACCTTTGAATGGAAAAACGATTACCCCCACCATTGAGGAGTAGTTTTATTCGTCTAATGGAGGAAAAAGAAAATATATAAATTCTGAACCAAAACTATGGCAAAGTTGAAATTAAAAAAGATAAACAATGAGCAAAATATGGAAAAATATTGTTACTGAAACACAAGAAGAGGTAAAAAGCAACCTTTAGTGAAGTATATGCTTCCTTAGATTTTTGGGGCTTATATAGCCCCACAAGATTATTTTGTATCTTATATTTTCGAGACAGAAGAAGCTTTTAAATAAAGCAAAAAGAGATAGGATTATTACAAAAATAAGTAATTATCACAAACAATTACTACGCAAGAAGGAATACCCGGAAGAAGGTATAAAAAGACTGTACTTTCGCCTCTCAAGAGGATTGTGATAAAGAATATAACGGAAATTGGTATTATTATTACAAATAAAAACACTCCTTCAATCGCTATCAATCCCCTTTTTATAAGTTGTCCTCTTCGGGGGAACGGGAGCTAATTTGCTAATTTTCACACCTACTAATTTGCTAATTTAATAAGATGAATGCAATAGAATGTAACAACCTCACTAAGCAATTCGGCGATTTCAAAGCCGTGAACAATATTCTCTTACTCGTTGAAAAAGGTGAAATCTTCGGCTTTCTCGGTGCCAATGGCGCGGGGAAAAACCACCGCTATACGCATCTTCTGTGGGCTTTCCCACCCCACTTCAGGAGAGGCACGTGTAGCTGGCTTTGATGTGTATCGGCAGCAAGAGCAGATCAAAAAGCACATTGGCTATATGAGCCAGAAGTTTCTCTCTATGATAGCCTCTACCGTTGCGGGAAAAACATTACCTTCTACGGAGGGGTATATGGGTTAAGCTGCCAGCAGATCGCTCCTCGCCGCCAGCAGCTCATCGAGACCCTCGGTCTTGAGCAGGAAGCCAACAAACTCGTAGGGTCATTGCCTTTGGGCTGGAAACAGAAATTGGCTTTCCAGTAGCTATCTTTCACCGCCCCTGAAATTGTCTTCTTGGACGAGCCTACGGGGAGTAGATCCCATAACACGCCGTCAGTTTTGGGATATGATATACGAGGCCTCTGCTCAGGGCATCACCGTATTTGTAACCACCCACTATATGGACGAAGCCGAGTACTGCCACCGCATCAGCATCATGGTAGATGGCAGGGTAGAGGCCATGGATAGTCCGACTCAACTCAAAAACATCCAACACTCCATTCCATGGACGAGGTCTTCTATGCCCTCGCCCGCAATGCCAAAACGTAATGAATAACCATGAAACAACTCATTGCCTTTATCCGCAAGGAATTCTATCACGTATTCCGTGACCGCCGTACGCTACTGATCCTTTTTGGGATTCCTATAGCGCAGATTGTCCTTTTCGGCCAAGCCCTCAGCAGCGAGGTGAAGAATATCGGTATTGCTGTGCTCGACCAGGCTCACAATACCCATACCGATGCTCTTACGCAACGCTTACAGGCAAGTACATATTTCAAAGTAAAAAGACCCACTACTAAGTTACAAAGAGGTAGAAGACCAATTTAGGCGTGGAACTATAAAAGCAGCTCTTATATCTCCCTGATTTCGGTCGTGATCTCTATACACCCAAAGGTACCACTCTACAACTGATTACTGATGGTAGCGACCCCAATACTGCCAAAACGGTAGAGAACTACCTCTCTGCTATGGTGTCCAGCTACCAGCAAGAACTGAACCTACCCTGCGGCTGCCTTACCAGATAACGATAGAAAACCGCATGTTGTACAACCAAGAGCAAAATGGCTCTATGAACTTTGTCCCTGGGGTGATTGCGCTCGTTTTTATGATTGTCAGCACCGCCTTGACCTCCGTAGCGGTCGTTCGCGAAAAAGGAGTTAGGCACCATGGAGATCCTTCTGGTATCGCCTTTCAATCCCTTGAAAAATACTCGTAGCCAAAGCCGTCCCCTACCTTATTCTCTCGCTGATCAACTTTACCGTGATCCTCCTGCTCTCGGTCTATATGCTTGATGTACCCATACGTGGTAATCTGCTATTGCTTTACGGGGAAAGTACTTTGTTCATCATCATCTGTTTGTCCTTGGGGCTACTGATTTCCACCAGTACTTCCTCCTCAACAAACCGCCATGCTCATCGCTATGATGGGAATGATATGTTGCTCTACGGCTTTCTTTACAGGCTTTATGTTTCCTATAGAGAACATGCCTCTTGTCTTTCAGGGTATATCCAAGATCTTCTCAAGCTATTACTATAGCATTGTAAAGAAAGTCATGCTCAAGGGATTGGGTTTTAGTTATATCTGGAAAGAAACCTTAATCCTTATCACTATGGCTGTGGTGTTCTTAAGCCTTGCCATGAAGAAGTTTAAAGTTCGTTTGGAATAGTAGGGAGCGAATGGCACTCGCCCTTTAATGAATGGCAATTCGCCCACAACAGATAATCGACAAATTAATACGATGAAGACATTACTATTTATATTAGAAAAAAAGAATTCAAAACAGATATTCCGAGATAAAACCATCTTTAGCGATGATGTTTGTTGCTCCTATGATGCAGCTGATTATACTGCCTTTGGTAGCCAATTTTGATGTAAAGAACATCAACCTCGTCTATGTGGATCACGACCAAAAGTCCTTATCCCCACCAGCTGATACAGAAGATCACCTCCCTCAGGATATTTTCGCCTTGTAGATGCTCCTTTCTCTTACAAAGAGGGTCTTTCTCATAGAAGACGGTAAGGCTGATGTCGTCTTGGAAGTACCTGACGGCTTTGAGCGTAACTTGGTACGTGAAGGCCGACAAGCGCTCGGTGTCTCTATCGATGCCATCAACGCCAGTAAGTCGTCCTTAGGGGGCGCCTATTTGCCTCGGTAATACGTGAGTTCAACGCTGATTTAGATGTAAATATAAAGGCTCCCCAACGCATAGGTGCTGTAGCCAAGCTCAATGTGGCCACAACCCACTGGTACAATCCACATCTGCAATATACGCGCTATATCGTCCCAGGGGATACTGGCGATCTTACTGACTATTATCGGGGGATTCTCTCTGCGCTCAATGTGGTAAGAGAAAAGGAGATCGGCACCATTGAGCAAATCAATGTAACCCCTATCAAGAAATGGCAGTTTATACTCGGTAAGCTCATACCTTTTTGGTAGTAGGTTTAATCCTCTTTACTTTGGGGCTTACAGTGATGTATGTAGTATATGGCATCTTCTGCAGGCAGTTTTGCTTACCCTATATGCTTTTGCCGCTATGTATCTCATTGCGATTCTGGGCTTTGGCCTTTTGGTCTCCACTCTATGCTGATTCGCAGTTACATAGCCATGTTCATAGCCTACTTTATCATGATTTTCCTTCTGATGAGTGGTTTCTTAACAAGTGTAGATAGCATGCCCTGCATGGAGCAGAGAGGTAAGCAATGCCATTCCTATAACCCATTTTGTCAATGCTATCCGCTTAATTGTCCTCAAGGGCAGTAGTTTTTTTGCAGCTCAGCACTGAGTTTCTGTACCTTGTCGGCTTTTGCTGTGCTTCTAAATAGCTGGGCTGTTTGGAATTATAGAAAAATCAAGTTAAAGAGTCCATTTGTTAATTGATAAATTGGCAAATGGACTCATTAGCACATCTTTTGTATATGTAAGACAGGTATTTATTATCATATATTTAGAGTATTCGCCCCTGTGTTATAGGCGTAAATGGCAGAAGGTACAAAAGTGAATTGCAGCTCGTCCAAAGGTTTAGTACCTATGGTATCCTTAGTAGTGACAATGGCAGCTGTTAGCTCATTGGCTTTGCAAAAACTTATTAGGCTGATTAAGTCCTGTGGCATTTGGTGATACCTATTGCTCCATTTTATTTCTACTCGCCCACTTGGGTTTGAAGCATTTGTCGTCAATCAGTACCAAATCTACTTCACCCTCGCCACGTCCTTCTTTCCAGCGGGCGTAAGTCAGATGCAGTTGCTCGCGGTGTAGCCATTGGGCTAAGATAGCTGTTTCTACCATATTACCCATTTCCTCATCACCTTCCTTGATAGGTGAGAACAATGCCGTACGCAGCGAGGGATTGGTAAGGTACACTTTTAAAGCTGGTAATTCTCTTTAGTTTTTAGCATTGATATCTACTTTGTTTAGCACTTTTTATGAGGAAAGCAGCCTCTAAATATTCTAAGTATTTCTTTAGCATCTCTTTATTGATACCACTTTCTTTCGCCATCTTCTCGTACGAGAAATTCATTACCTATATTATAGGCAATGTAGCTAAAAAGCGGTTCAGTTCCTGCACATCTCTAATACCATATAGGCTAGGCAGGTCGCGCAACAGCACCTTGTCTACTATATCATTTTTGATGTATCTGCTCATATCCCTGCTGTATTTTCTCAGAAAAAAACAACTTCGGGATAGCCACCAAAATTTAGGTATTGCAGAAATTCGCTATTTAGTTCCTTGAGGAAGGTACTTACCCAATACAGGTATTTCTTGCCAGCAAAGATGATACTTTGCTTTTGCATAAGGTGATTTTTTTGCCTTTTAGGGTGAATAAATTCCTGAAAAAGTAAGCGGTGGCAACATAAAGTCGGTGAACCTGCCTGCGCCACTTTCGCTACTATGCCATTTGAGAGCAGCCGCAGCAGTTTCGAAACTATAAATTTAGTATCGGGGTAGCTGTCTACCAATACTTTAAGATGTCGCTCCCCAATCTTTTAGGTATTGAATTTCATCGAAGAATATGTAAGTGTCTTTTTAAAGAAGTATTGCTTATAGCTTGCAGATATATATCCAATATATCTTGTAGTCCTAAATTGATGTAGATAGGGTTATCCACGCCAATAAATCCTATTTTTGAGCAGGTACACCTTCACTAATAAGGCGAGCTATGGTGTGGTACATCATCACGGTTTTACCTACACGACGTGGCCCCATAAGAACTACGGCACGACGTATATCTCGGTCAGCTACATAAGGGTAGAACTGATCAAAGTACAATCGACGAGGCATAAGGGCATAAGTGGTGGATATTTCGTTACTTGTCCACCAAGGATTTTCATATTGTAGTCGCTCAATAATTTTTTTCGGTAGGGATAAGTCCTGAATGTTTCATAAGGTTCTATTTTTGGCGACAAAGATACTAAAAAAATACTGAAATGTAAAAATAAGCATACAAAAAGAAGTTTATTTTTACGTTTTGGTAGATATAGATGTTTTTTTATTATATTTTTAAAAGTTTGTTTTTACGAGGTTATCTGTAACAAACTCGCAATTTCCTCAGCGTGGTTATAACAGTAGTACATCACAGATACTATGTAGAGACAAAAAGGGAGGTACTAATAGAACTTACAAAGTTTCAAAAATTTTTATTTCTGAATGGATCTCTACATTGTATATCGTATAAAAATATTGTATATTTGCGCCTATATAAATAAGAATAAAAATAGTTTATTGTGAATACAAACCTAAAACTCAAAACCTTATGAAACGATTCTTACTTGGCTTTAGTCCTCATTCTCGTTGCTTCTTGTTCTAAGAAGCCAGCCTCTTTGGCACTGATTCCCAGCGATGCCGCTTTGGGTTGTCTCTATTGACTTTAAGTCGCTTTTACCAAAAAGCGGATATTGGCTCCTCTGAGAACTCTGCGGAGTTCAAACAGTGGGTTGATAGCCTTTCCATAACGGATAAGCAACGCGATTTCCTTCGTGAGCTGCTCCGTAACCCTAGAAATTCAGGGGCACGTTTTCGCGAGCCTATCTATTTCTTCCAGTATGGACAACAAGGGGGCAATGGCATGGAAAAACTATATCGGAATGGCCTGCTCTCTCTCCGATAAGGAAAAGTTTGAGAAGACCCTTAACCAACTTTTTGCCTTGGCTGACAAGAAAAATACCCCCACCGAGGAAAATGGCTATAAGCTACTGAACATGGCCGAAGGCAAATATACACTGAGCTGGGACAACGACAAAAGCGCTTTTTTTCTGGGAGTAGGCGACGCAGATGAAGAACCCGCTTCAGAACTACAAATCCCCTTTGAAAGCCAAGCAACTCCGCTCCTTAGAGGCTAAAAACAGATTACCTCCCTTGATGGCTTTGCCGATTTCCTTTCGGATCAAAAGGACATCAGCGTATGGCTCAATGTAGCAGATATTTATGCGTCCCTAGATGAGAAACTCCCCTCCTCCGCCGCACTTTCTCCTTCTCTGTTTAACTTGCAACAGGGAACCTACCTCTATGCTACGTTGGAGTTCGAAAAAGAGGAGATTATCCTCTCGGCTCGTACCCTATATAACGAAAAAAGTACCAAAAGCTATTAGACAAACATCGTATAGGAGATGCTTCCTTTAACAAAAAACTCCTCAAACACTTCCCTGAGAAAATGCCTATGGCCTTCACAGGAGCGGTCAATGTCAAGCACTCACTACGAGTTCCTCAAAGAAGCTGAACCCGAATTGGTCAAAGAAGCCGACATCAAGCAGTGGCTCGCCAAGAAAGACCTCCAGCTGGACAACCTCTTGAACCTTTTCGGAGGGAGTTTCTGTAGTGGCCTTGGAGGACTTTTGAGACGGGTATGAGTATTCCTATACCTGTGGTAGGTGCTAGCTTTGATGTCAATGATAAAAAGATCTTGGACAAAATGGTTGCTGAAGAAGGTGCCTTTACCAAGGAAGGGGATCGTTATAGCCTGACTTTTTTTCTTTGTAAGTATCCATTTCGCTTATAACGACAAAGCCTTTTTCATAAGCAACTCTTCCGATGAGGTAGATGCTTTTATCGCTGGAAAACACAAAGATAACGCCTATAGTAGCTCCTTGGCTTCTCAGGCAGGCAAGAATACCTTCTATGGCTTTTTCAATCTGAACTTGGACGACTATCCTAGTATAATCAGGATGGCAATGAAGTCCGACAAGAGTGTCCGTGACGAAGCTTCCTTCCAGTGGCTTATAGACCACCCAAGGACTTAGAAGTCAAAGCCAATGCCAAGGAAAAACACCGCCTCCCTTTATCTATCACATGAAAAAAATGTAGAACGTAATAGTCTCTATAGTTTCCTTTAAATTTGCCAAGCAGGTCAATGCAAAGCAAGGCCGCCAAAGGAAATAATGCAAAAGAGGACGAAGCCTACGAAGATGACGAAAACTACGAAGAAGGAGAAGCCTATGCAGAAGAGGAAATCATAGAAGAAGACGGAACAACCGAAAAAAAGGCGAAAAATAAAAACAATGGAAATCTGCTTACATCAGCTAAGACCAAGTTATATGGAACAGACGGAGCTAACTCCCTCGGATATTTATCTGAGGGAGCAGGTTGTCTTTGCCCCTGCTCGGTGCTATCTTATCCGTGCCCAGTCAGGTAGGGGAAAGACCTCCTGCTAAGTTTCTCTATGGGGAGCGCGATAGCTATGAGGGTTCTATTACCTATGATGGGATCGCCCGACCCAAAGACCTCTTTGCCTATCGCCGCCATAGGTTGAGCTACCTCTTCCAAGACCTACGCCTTTTTCCTTCTTTTGACAGCCAAGGAGAATATACTGCTCAAGAACCGACTGACAGGCTATTTCTCCTCCCAGCAGATCAGCGAACTACTTTGCACGGGTAGGGCTTGCCCATAAGCAGGATACCCCTGTGGCTACCCTCTCCTTAGGACAACGCCAACGTGTTGCCTTCCTGCGTGCCTTAGCCCAACCCTTCGAGGTGCTCCTTCTGGACGAGCCTTTTAGTCATCTGGATGAGGCCAACACCCATGTGCTCTGTGAGATCCTAAACGAAGAACTCTACCAAAGAGGGGCTACCCTACTGATGACTGCCCTAGAGACCAACGCGCTGCTAAATTATGACCAAGTCCCTACAGCTCTAAAAATTCTGATGTATGCTCTATAAGCTCCAACGAAAAACGCTCCCCAAAGCCCAACTCCTCGGCTATAGCTTCGCCTTGATGGTAGCTCTAACACTATTAGGGGGCATTTGGCAACTCTATAAGGACGTAAAACCCTTGTTAGAGGAGCAAACAGATATATTTTCAAGTAACTATGCAGTAGTGAGCAAGCCCATTTCAGCAGTAAGCTCACTTGAGAAGGAAAGCATCTACTTCACTCCCCAAGAACAAGAGGCCTTGCAAAAAGAGTCCTTTGTCAAGAGTATGGCACCCTTTTCAGTAGCTACCTTTAAGATCATGGCCTATACACATGAGGGAGAGGGCGAATTGCCGTTATTTGCTACCGACCTTTTCTTTGAGAGTATCTCTCGACAAGTATATTGATGTTCAGAGCGACCAATGGCAGTGGACTCCCTCCTCGATCCTTTGTCCCTATCATCATTCCTGAGAACTATCTCACTCTTTATAACTTTGGCTTTGCCGAAAGCCAAGGACTGCCTGTGCTCTCCAAGGGGCTTATTGACAAGCTCACCTTCGGCCTACGCCTCTCTGGTAATGGTAAGGAAGCGGTATTCTCCAGCCGTATTGTGGGCTTCTCTGCCAAAAATCAACTCCATTCTCGTCCCAGAAGACTTCCTCGCTTGGGCTAATCCAGACTTATGGGACACCCTCCTCACGTGTCTCTCGCCTTTTTAGTGGAGTTCCATGACCCCTCACAGCAGGAGATATTGACCTACTTCAAGGCTCATAACTACACCATAAGCAAGGACGAGTTGGAACTGAGCAAAATGCGCTTTTTCTTCTCCTCTGCCCTTTGGACGGTAGTAGGGATTGCCTTACTGATATTGTTATTATCCGTAGCAGTGGTTATCCTTAGCTTGCATCTGGTCTTGCAGCGCAACAGGGAGCAAATCCGCTCGCTGCTTTCCATTGGCTACACACCCAGGGCAGATAGCCCGTTACTATCAGTGGATGGTCTGTCTCTTTACACTAGGGGCTATCATCGCTGCCTTAGTACTCTGCTATGTGCTGCGTAACCTCTATATGGCCAAGCTCTCCCAGCTTCTTCTGTCTCCCTACCAACTTTACTCCTGCCCTTAGCCGCTTTTTGCTTTGGCCATAGTGTTATGTGTCCTCTATAGTGTGATACTTGTTAGGGGGTGAAAAATGAAAAGTAATCATCAGTTGTTGATTGTTGGTTAACACTTTGTTAATAATATTAAAATCTTAAAAAGAAATACCTTACTTTTTGTAACTTCCTATAAGGCTGCATTATGAGAAGTAATTTTGAATTTCTAAAAAGATATTGAACCCCTCCTACTCTATCGTATTGCTTATTTGGCAGAGACTTACCTATATACCGACCCCAATGGTTGCTTGATGAAGCTACGCCAATTTGCTGAAGTTATGGTCAATGAGGTCTTTCAAATAGAACATATTGCCCTGCCTTATGATAACAATCAGGCCAATAGAATCAGTGTCCTTAAGCGGGAAGGAATTATAGAACACCAGTTAGGTAGTATTCTTAACCAATTACGACAGCGAGGGAATGAAGCCGTTCATGCTGGCTTTGACTCGGTTTCCTCTGCTAAAAACAACTTGCAAATGGCCTACCATCTGGCCCAGTGGTATGCCTTGAGTTATGGGGAGGGGAACTGAGGGCATACCTTTGTCATGCCCAAAGAGGAGGATATACCCAGTGTCGCCGACTTACGAGCCGAGAAGGAAGCTCCAAGAGCAGCAAATCAAAAACCCTTACTGAGCAGCTCATTGAGCTACAAAAGCAACAGAGTTATTGGGAAGCTGCCCAGACCAAAGAGTTTATAAACGCTCAAAAAGAGCGTGCACGCCGCACCCCTACAATACGCAAAGGATCTCCAGCTTTCAGAGGCCGAAACACGAAAAACTCATTGACGCTCAGTTGTGTGAGGCAGGCTGGCAGGCCGACACAGAACTCTTACGTTATAGCAAAGGTACCCGCCCACAAAAGGGGAAAAACCTTGCCATTGCCGAATGGCCTCACTGACAAAGGCTTTGCCGACTACGCCCTTTTTGCGGGGTTGCAGTTGGTAGGTATTGTAGAGGCCAAGGCAAAACACAAAGATATTTCAAGTATCCTCTCCAACCAATGCAAGGACTACGCCACTCATATCAAAAAAAGAACATGCCTGCTATCTCATTGGAACATGGGGTAACTATCAGGTACCTTTTCTTTTTCCACTAACGGACGGCGATACCTCAAACAGATAGAAACCAAATCTGGTATTTGGTTTTTGGACGTGCGCCGTGAGGAAAAATATCCCCAAAGCACTACAACACTGGAAAAAGTCCTCAAGGCCTCTTGAGGACTTGGCACAAGATATAGAGCGTGCCACCCAAAGCCTTGCGCAAACCCCTTACGACCTACTGAGAGACCCCAACGGACTCCAACCTACGTCCCTACCAAATCCGCGCCGTAGAAGCTACCGAAAAAGCCTTTAGCCGACGCTCATCGCTCGGTGCTCCTCCTATGGCCACAGGGACAGGAAAAACGCGTACTCTACTGGCAATGATCTACCGCTTTTTGGCTGCCAAACGCTTTAAGCGTATCTTGTTCTTAGTGGATCGCAATGTCTTAGGAAAGCAGGCGCTTGATGTGTTCAAGGATGTAAAAACTGGAAGACCTACAGACACTCTATAACATCTATCCTATTAACTCACTGAGTGAGAAAAACAATAGAGAAAGAAACCAAAAATACAACTCAGTACGGTACAGGCCATGGTCAGGCGTATTCTATAATGAAGGAGAGCAAATGCCTACTGTATCGGATTACGACTTGGTAATCGTAGATGAGGCACACCGTGGTTATATCCTTGATAAAGAGATGAGTGAAGATGAATTTGCTTTTTCATGATCAAGATGATTTCACCAGCAAATATACCATGGTTATAGACTATTTCGATGCGGTGAAAATAGCAGTTACTGCTACCCCTGCCCCTACACACTACCCAGCTCTTTGGCAAACCTGTCTTTGAGTATTCTTATCGCGAAGCTGTATTGGACGGATTTTTAGTAGATTATAACCTTCCTCACCATATTTTTACCCAACAGCGTATAGAAGGGATTCACTTTGCTAAAGGAGAAACTGTACAGGTATATGATGCTGAGAAAAACGAGGTGATAGATTTGTCAGAAATACCTGACGAACTGAACTTTGAGGTAGAACAATCCAACCGAAATATCATCGTAGAAGGGTTTAACCGTGCTGTATTGAGGAAATTTCTCAATTCTTAGACCCTACTGGCGAAGGAAAGACCCTTTATTTTTTTGCAGTAGATGATGCCCATGCCGATCTTGTGGTGAAGATCCTCAAAGAAATCTATGCTGAGCAAGGGGTAGATAACGATGCTATTCAAAAGATAACAGGTAGCATAGGAGATAAAAAAACGGGTAGAAGAGGCGGTTAATAAGTTTAAAAACGACACTTATCCCAATATAGTGGTAACCGTAGACCTACTTACCACAGGGGTAGATGTCCCTGAAATCACCACTTTGGTATTCCTGCGTTTGGTGAAATCGCGTATTCTTTTCGAGCAGATGATCGGACGCGCTACCCGCCTTTGTCCTAAGATAAACAAGGAATATTTTGATGTATATGACCCCGTGGGTGTTCTTTGATTTCTTTACAGAAGTCTCTGAAATGGCGCCTATTGTGGTGAATCCCAGCACTACCTTAGAAGATATCATCAATGGCTTTTGAACATACCGAAGACCTTGAGCTAATTGCCAAATATACCCAACAGCTCTTAGGCCGATTGCAACGACGCGCGAAGAATATTAGTGAGCAGGATTTCGACTATTTCTGTAGCCTCGAGTCAAGGGGTGTCTCCCAAGGATTTTTAACCACTCTTAAAAAAACACCCTCCGAAGAAGTAAAAGTCTTTTGTCAGAGAAAACATAAAAGCGATTGCATGTCTGTTCCATTCTCAAGCTAAGACAGTAAAGTACAAATATATCAGTGACAAGCCAGATGAGGTTCGCGAACACTATGTAGGCTATGGCAAAACCCAACAACGCCCTAGGGACTATATAGAACAGTTCTCAGCCTATATAGCCGAGAATCGCAATAAGCTCACCGCCCTGAACCTGCTCTGTACGCGCCCTTCGGAGCTTACTCTGCTGTGATCTGAAGCATCTTTACCCTAGAAATGGCGCAAGAGGGCTATACCCTGAAAGAACTGAACCAAGCATGGAACAATGCGAAGAATGTAGAGATCACCGCCGACCCTCATTGGTATGATACGCACCTTAGCCCTAGGCAATGCCTTAGTGGATTATAAAAATTCGCTTGGACAATGCTTTTTGAGAAACTTAAACAAACACACAGCTTCAATGCTATGGAAACCAAATGGCTCGACTCGTATCAAGACCTTCCTAGAGAAGGAACAATATATTGAAAAAGGCTGACTTTGATACTGGAGCCTTCCAAAATGCAGGCGGTTACGAGAAGATTAATAAAGTCTTTAAAAAAATCATCTGGGGAGAAATTGTAGACGAATTAAAGGAATATTTATTTGAAATAGTGTAAGTTATAGTCAAACAGAAATGAGTTTACGAAAAAAATTAGCATGAGCAGGTGTAGGGGCTAATGGCAATTAGCCCTTAAAAAGAACAAAAATAAAACATAAACTACTGATAATGAGCATAGTTTTTTTATTTCATCAGTAAATCCCTATATGGAAAAATATAGATTCTATAAATTATTGATAATGAGATGTTTTATGTTTTTGAAGAAAAATAATTTTAGCTCTAAAAACCTCTATTTATCATCTTATTTCATCAGCAAATCCCTAAAAGAACAAAAACAAACATAACTCTACTGATAATAAGCATGTTTTTATTTCATCAGTAAAATCCCTCAAAGCAAATTATCACTATGAACAACCAAGAAATTGTAGCCAAACTATGGGCACTCTGCAATGTGCTCCGTGATGACGGTATCACCTACCACCAATATGTAACAGAACTGACCTATATCCTTTTCCTAAAAATGGCCAAGGAAACCAATTCCGAAGGGGAAATACCTGAGGCTTATCGTTGGGGCACTCTTTGTGAGCAAGGACGGTATAGAACTAAAGAAATTCTATAAGGAGCTGTTAGAACACTTAGGCGAACAGTGCCGAGGGAGAATTCAGGAAATCTATGCAGGGGCTAAATCCAATATAGAAGAGCCTAAAAAACTTAGAAAAAAATCATCAAGACCATTGATGCTCTTTGATTGGTATTCTGCCAAAGAAGAAGGCTTAGGTAACCTATACGAAGGCTTGCTAGAGAAGAACGCCAATGAAAAATCAGGAGCAGGGCAGTACTTTACCCCTCGTGTGCTCATTGATGTAATGACGGAACTTACGAACCCTCAAGCGGGTGAACGCTGTAATGACCCTGCTTGTGGTACTTTTGGCTTTATGATTGCCGCTGACCGATATATAAAAAGACCAAACCGATGACCTTTTCTCCCTCTCCCAAGAACTACAGGAGTTCCAGATCACGAGGCTTTCTCAGGGGTGAATTGGTGCATGAAACCCACCGCTTGGCACTGATGAACGCCATGTTGCACGACATCAAAGGGCATATACAGCTCGGCGATACCCTTTCTTCCTTAGGTAAACAGATGACAGGCTATGATGTGGTGCTGACCAATCCGCCCTTTGGCACCAAGAAAGGGGGCGAACGCGCTACCCGCGACGACCTAACCTTCCCCACTTCCAACAAACAGCTGAATTTTTTGCAGCACATCTACCGCAGCCTCAAGAAGGGCGGACGTGCGGCCGTGGTGCTCCCCGACAATGTGCTCTTTGTAGATGGCGACGGCGAACGTATCCGCAAAGACCTTATGGAAAAGTGCAACCTACATACCATCTTGCGCCTACCTACGGGGATTTTCTATGCCCAAGGGGTCAAGACCAATGTGCTCTTCTTCGAGCGAGGACTTTCGGACAAAGGCAATACCCAAGAGATTTGGTTCTATGACCCTACGTAGCAATATGCCTAACTTCGAAAACCAATCCCCTCAAGCGGGGAACACTTTGACGAGTTTGTACAGTGCTATCAGCGTGACGACCGCCATAAGCGCCAAGAAACCTATAGCGAGGAAAATCCACAAGGCAGATGGCGCCGATACACCTATGAGGAAATCTGTGCACGTGACAAAAACAAGCCTTGACCTGAGCTGGATACGTCAAGGTGAAGAAACCGAGGAAATACCTCTAGACGAACTCATAGCTACTATGGAGGAAAAAGCAGCTAAAATCACTGAAGCCATTGCACAACTAAAAGCCATTATGGGAAATGAGTAGTCCAAAGAAACCTAAAGACATGCTAAGGGCTTCTGTAGCGGAGTACCTAACCTTTGTCACCGCCACAGGAGAGAGTAATATCCAAAGCTTCTATGCCGACGAGAATGTATGGCTTTCCCAAAAATGATGGGGGCTGCTCTATGGGGGTAGATGTGAGAACCATCAATTATCATTTACAAAAAAGATATTTGCTGACAATGAGTTAGTCGAAAATTCAGTTATCCAAGATTTTCGGATAACTGCGGATGATGGGAAAAACCTATAATACGAAGCACTATAACCTATCGGCGATCATTGCGGTAGGCTACAAGGTCAATTCGGAAAGGGCGGTGCAGTTCCGCAAATGGGCAACGCAAATCATAGAAGAATTTACCATCAAGGGCTTTGCCATGGATGATGAGCGGCTGAAAAACGATGGAACCCTACTGGGAAAGAAGTATTTCGAGGAACAGCTACAGCGTATCCGAGAAATACGCCTCTCGAACGCAAGTTCTATCAGAAAAATCACCGACATTTACGCTACTTCCATTGATTACGACCCCAAAGCCTCCACTACCCAACGCTTTTTTTCGCCACCGTACAGAACAAACTACATTGGGCTATTCATGGGCATACCGCTGCCGAGGTAATTTATGAGCGTGCCAATGCCGAAAAAACCTCATATGGGGCTGACCACTTGGAAAGATGCCCTGAGGGGAAAAATCTATCCCTTTGATGTGGTCGTAGCTAAGAACTACCTTACCGAAGATGAGATGGCACAGCTACAGCGTTTAGTCTCTGCCTATTTGGATATAGCAGAAGATATGGCCATAAGACATATCCCGATGACCATGAGCGATTGGGAAGTACGCCTAAACCGCTTTTTAGAATTTGCCGACCGAGAAGTCTTACAAGACGCTGGTAAAATCACCGCCGAGATCGCTCATACACATGCCTTAGCGGAGTTTGAAAAAGTATCGTATCGTACAAGACCGCCTTTTTCCAATCGGATTTTTGATAAATTTCTTGAATCATGAGACACTAAGCAATTACGACAAACCATATTAGACCTAGCCATACGAGGGGAGTTGGTACCCCAAGACCCCACCGATGAGCCTGCCTCCGTGCTCTTGGAGCGTATTCGTGCAGAGAAAGAGCAGCTTATCAAAGATAAAAAAACTCAAACGAGATAAAAAAAGACAACGAACCGATTGACGAAGTCCCCTTTGAACTTCCAGAGAGATGGGAGTGGTGTAGGGTTAAAAAGAAGTAACAACAGAATTAAAATATGGAACATCAGAAAAATCTTCATTAGAAGGTAAGATTCCTGTTTTAAGAATGAGAAATATAACAACTAATGGTACTATTGATTATTCAAATATTGTTTTTTTCTTCTAATGAAGAAGACATAAAAGAATTTCTATTAACTAAAGGTAATTTAGTTTTTTTAATAGAACTAATAGTAGTGATTTAGTAGGAAAAAAACTGCCATATACAGAGGAGAAATGCCTGCTATATTTGCTGGGTATTTAATTAAGATCGCTCTTCTCAGAGTTAATCCTGGAATATACTAATCTTGTAATGAATAGCTCTTATTATAGGAAATGGTGTTATTCTGTAAAATCTGATGCGGTAAAATCAATCAAATATAAATGCTGAAAAAAATTATCAAATTTATTAATTTCCCTCCCCCTCTTGCAGAGCAACATCGTATCGTCCAAAAAGTAGGACAGCTGCTCACCATTGTAGATACTATTGAGCAACTTCAAGAGGAGCTCAAAGCCCTTGTCAAACAGACCAAAAAAATCAGGTGCTCAACTATGCCATAGCAGGCAAACTCACTCACCAAGACCCTAACGATGAACCTGCGAAAGAACTTCTTAAGCGTATAGGCAAAACAACTGCCACTGATACCCCTTTATGAGAAGTTACCAAAAGGATGGGCGTGGTGTAGGGCTGGGGATATAGGTGAGATAATAACAGGTAATACACCCAGCAAAGGAAAAGAGTCTTTCTATGGTAATGATTTTCCTTTTTTTAAACCTAATGATTTAGATGTAGGAAAGATTAAAAACATCGTTAGATTCTTTATCTGTTCTAGGATATAAACAAGCTAAAAAGCACCTAAAAACTCTATTCTTGTAACTTGTATAGGAAGTATTGGAAAAACAGGTATAACTCAAGTAGAAGGAGCTTTTCAATCAACAAATAAATGCTATCATACCATTTGAATATATAAGCAATTATTTTTATCTATTATTTGATGTTATCAAAAATACAAGAGCAATTAAATTCAAAAAGCTTCTGCAACAACCATAGCAATATTGAATAAGAGTAAGTTTGAAAACATACTAATTCCTCTCCCTCCTTTACAAGAGCAGCACTGTATAGTTGAAAAAAATAGAAAGCTATTTTTTTCTTTTTTTAGATACGATAGAAATTCAAATCAATAGTTAAAATGTTATTTATTAACTTTCTAGGACGCAATAAATTGCGTCTCTACCCTAATGCTGGCTAAGATAACTCCTTACTTAGTGTAGTTTTTTTCGTAGAGACGCAATTTATTGCGTCTTAACAAATTAGATTGTATAGATGTTTTTTTAATTTGTTGATTTGTGTTAGAAAGTAATTTGTAAAAAGTTCGTTTATTATCATTTCTAAATTTTAAAGAAATGATAGAACAATCTCAAGTCTTTTCTACTGAAAAGCAACTTAGCACCCAATACGATAGACTCGTATGTGTGGACAGTGAGGTATTTCTTAGAAAAATACCCTATTATCAACAAGCCTAACCTAATGGCTTACAAGAATTTTCTGCTGGACAAGTACAAAGCACAAACCGTTAATCTACGGTTGCAGGCGGTCAATAGGTACTTAGATTTTTATCAAGAAAGGCGCTCTGAAAATGTCCTTTGTAAAGGTACAGCAAAAAGAACTTTTTAGAGCATGTGATTAGCCATGCGGATTATCTTTTCCTAAAGGCACAGCTTAAAAAAGATGGCTATGAAGACTGGTATTTTCTCGTATGGTTTCTTACTGCTACAGGAGCACGTGTGAGTGAGCTGATTCAGATAAAAGCAGAACACCTCACTCAAGGCTATTTGGATCTTTATAGCAAAGGAGGTAAGATACGCCGCTTATACATTCCTAAGCTCTTACGTGAGGAAAGTAGCCTATGGCTTAAAGAAAAAGGGATTACTTCGGGCTATATCTTTCTTAATCGCTTTGGTAAACGTATCACTCCACGGGGTATTGCCCAACAGCTCAAAGTCTTTGCCCATAAGTACCAACTCAATCCTAAGGTAGTATATCCCCATTCTTTCAGACATAGGTTTGCTAAGAACTTTTTTAGAGCGCTTCAATGACCTTACGCTCCTTGCCGACCTTATAGGGCATGAAAGTATTGAGACCACTCGTATTTATCTCAGGCGTACTGCCAGCGAGCAGCAAGCCATTGTAGATACGGTTGTCAATTGGTAAGCCGTAGGGGCGAATGGCCATTCGCCCTTGAATGCAATTCGCTCATAGATGGTCATTCGCCCCTATGCTAATTCGTTTTCTATTTGGTCAAAAAACTGTAAAGTAGTTTTCTATTTGCTGAACAATGCGATGTTGCTCTGCAAGAGGAGGGAGAGGGAAAAATAGTTCTTCTATATTAGAAAGTCTAATATAATTTGTCGCTGAACCAAACTGTTTCTCTTCAAGAGATTTTTTTTCCATAGTGCTTTTTAATACATAATAAAAAACGGATATTTCCTATATTAAAAATTTAGAATATAAGTTCTTTGATAAGCTTCAAATTTACCTTTGAAATAGACTACTTCTCCAACATTAGCACCATTCCCTCGGCAATAATACAGCTTCCATGTCAAAAGAATAATTGTTACATCTTATGGGGAGTAGAGCACAAGTAAAAAAAGGATATTTTTCCGTTCTTATCTCCATAGTTTGCATCTTTTTTTCCCAGTTTGAATATTAGCTATATCCCCCAGCCTACACCACGCCCATCCTTTTGGTAACTTCTCATAAGGGGTAATATGTACTCATTGTCGCATTTGCTTCTCCCCAATTTGTGGCACTATTTTTGTGGTCTCTACAAGCCCCCACACTGGCGCGAGCTTGCAGCTCATGCTCTTTAATAACGTGAGTTCGACATAAGCAAAATTATATTTTTTTCTCCCACAGATTCCTCTATGTAAATCGCAACAGCACAATTACACAAACATAGAAAAATCTGTGAAATCCGTAGTTTCACATACCCAGCTGTGGGTACTCGCTGGCTTTGAGGGAGCTTTCGTTATATTGAACTGTCGTTAAATAAAGAAGACAACAAGTCTTCTCTCTATGTTATAAGGAATGATGTCCGATAGAATAGTCATCTATTATTAGCACAAATAAAAGCCTACAATATCAGTAGTCTGTAACCCAAAAACTCAAAAACTATGAAAAAAATCTCTCTTGTGCCTTCTAATAATCCTCTCCGCTTGCCAGCCTAAAAAGGAAGAGCAAGCCACAACCTCCTCCCCTACTCCTACTGCGCAGGAGCAAGCACCCATCAGGCAAGAGGCCGATAACCAAGAAAACACAACACAAGCACCCACTACCCGCCCCTGATTTCCCCATCGGCTCGGTAGTATATGTATTAGGCAAAGAAGACGCCAGACCAGCCCCTAAAAAGGAAGACCAGCCCCAGACGGAGGATTTCGCCTTGGGAACCAAGTTGGAAATAGTAGGCGAAGAAGGCCCCTATTACAAGGTCAAAAAGGGAGCACATGAGAGCTATGTACTCAAAAAGCGAAGTAGGTTATAAAGATGAGAGCTTCTCCCAGAGGAGCTAGAACAAGTCAGCTACCTCACCGAATACAAAAGGTACTACGCGCACCCCTAAGGATTTGGATAATATCTCTGAGTTTTTTTCTCTATCTCCCTCATCTCCGAAGCCGACTATCAGCAGGCTTTGCAGCAGCGCCCTAAAGCCTTTTGATAAGGGCGAGACAATTGAGAAAAACAGGAAAAATCCTATCCCTGCCTTGCCAAAAAGAAAAAAAGTAAAAATATGAGGACATCAGTCAGGACGGATTTAACGAGGCTATCTATAGCTATGTAGGCGAGCATAAGGACATAGAGCAATATATCGTACGTGTGACAGGCGCACAAGTGGTGCCTTATATACTCACCGATAAGGCCACAGGCAATGAGCTATATATGGATGGTTTTCCTTGCTCTCAGCCGATAGAAAACATATTATCACCCTACATACCGACCCCGTCAACGACGAAACCGATATCGCCCTCTACCGCATAGAGGGTACCGCTCCCCCTGCGCCTTAAGACCATGGTCAAAGCCTCCTTGGCTTGGTGGCGATGTGCCATGAACCAGCAAACACCTGTTTTCTTAGGTGCAGACCAATGCCTCTATGCCGCCATCTACCCCCATTGGCCTACCAGAAAACACAAGCAAACTACGCTATATCAAAAACAAAGATTAATGATTAATGATTTAAGTTTCGCAAGTTGTTTTTTTAGGTCGCTATTAAAATTGCAAGTAATTGATAAACAATTATTTGTAAAAACCTCCCCTCACCCCCTCCAAAGGATAGTCTGCGAATACTTGGAGCAGAGTATGTGAGTTGCGAGAGCGGAGTATGTGTCTTTAAGGGCGTTGAAATGGTCTAATTTGTTTATTAAATTAGAAATTTTCCCTTCTATAACTTATTGATCCTCTACTACTTACTAACTCCCCCTTGAGGGCAGGGCTGTTATAAAGTTGTATAAGTTCTTTTAAATTACTATTTTTGCACTCCAATAAAAATGTAAAAAGTCTATGACACTGATAGAAATGTTATCTAGTATAGAGGATACTAGAAAAAGACGTGGCATTCGCCATAAGATGCCTAACTTTTTGATTATGTGCTTAACAGCAATGATGTCTGGCTATACTGGCTATCGAGAAATAGGTCGTTTCCTCAAAGAAAACCAATGGGAGTTCAAAAATATCTAACTTTCTGTAAAGTACCTACATATGGTTCTATTAGGAGGATATTTATGGAAATTGATTTTGACGATTTTTGCGACAAAAATTCAATCAGTGGGCAGCCCAATTTTTACCAATGTGTCAAGGTGAAACACTTGCCATTGATGGAAAAAGCAATTGCTGGGACTATTAAAGATCCTCAAAATAATTATCAAAATTTTGTTTCATTGATAAGTGTTTTTTTGCTTCTCAAAAGAGGTATTGTAATAGCTTGTGATAAATTGGAGAACAAAAAAAGAGTCTGAAATTTATACTGTTCAAAAAAACTCTTACAAGCCTTAGATATTGAGGGTGAAATTATTACCTTAGATGCGCTACATTGTCAAAAACTCTTGAAACTATTGTAAAGTCAAAAATGATTACATTGTACAAGTAAAAGGCAATCAAAAGAATCTTTTTTAATCAGATAAAAAAAGAATATAGCCTTAGGAAAAATACCTAATGGATACTTATCAAGAACAATCCTCAGAGAGAGGACGTGATGAGTTGCGTATTACAAAGGTCTATAAAAAAATATTGAGGGAATTTCTCCTGAATGGTCTGGTATAAAGCGAATTATAGAAACTACACGCTATGTTAAGAAAAAAAGGAGAAGAAAGCACCGAAATTGCTTATCATATAAGCAGTATTGCTAAAAAAATAAAGCTAAGTTCTTTGCAAATCATATACGTTCTCATTGGGGTATAGAAAATCGTTTACATTGGGTAAAGGATACACTAATGATAGAGGATAAGAGTAAAAACCAAATCTGGGAATGCTCCTGAGAATCTTTCAATAATGAGAAATATATCAATCAATCTATTTCGTCTCAATGGAAAGGACTCTATTAAGTTAGCTATGGAGTGGGGAATCAGTAATTTTAAAGAACTTATGAATTTAATATATTATAAATCAGATTATAATATGATTATATAACAGCCCTGCCCTTGAGGGGGGTAGGGGGATGTTTTGAGAATCAGTTGATTACAGAGCTTGCGAAACTTAAATTAATGATTAATGGCATTAATCATTAATCATTAATCATTTTCCGTAATACTTTCAAACTGTTCCCAAAAAGTCTGGGAAGGACTTGCTTACCACTTCCATATCATTGATAATCAGCGATACTTTCAGTGATAGCGGTGCAAAAGCCATCGCCATACGGTGATCTCCATAAGTGTTGATAGAGACATTGCGAGGAATCTTGCGTGTGACTGTACTGCCAATCCATATTTCCTCTTGGGAGATATGCACCTCGGCATTTAGTTTCGTCAGTTCGTTCTTGAGTGCTTCCAATCGGTTGGTTTCCTTGATGTTAAGCGTATGCAAGCCGCTCAAAAAAACACTCTATCCCAAGACCAAAAACAAGTAACCGCAATCGTCTGGGCTATATCAGGACAGTCCCTCAGGTTATAGGAGAATATAGGTGAGAGCAAATCACGCTCCTTAACAAGCTGTATCTTATCTCCCCAAAAGATAGTACGCACCCCGAAGGCTTGGTAAATATCCGCTACGATACGATCACCTTGCAGACTCCTCTCCTTATAGTGTTCCAAATAGAGCGAAGTCCCTATAGGGCTGAGTGCTACCATACTATAGAAATACGAAGCCGAACTCCAGTCGGGTTCCACCACTATCCTCTGAGGAGCAATGGCCATTGTATAGGGAATGGTAAAGGTGTTCTCCTCATATGTCCCCTCTATACCCAGCTCATTGAGCAGCGAAAGAGTCATTCTAAGATAGGGAAAGGAGGTAATCTCTCCTTCAATTGTAGGATTAGCCCATCGGTAAAGGACGGAGCCACAAGCAGCAAGGCCGAGATATATTGGCTACTTACATTAGCTTTGATAGAGAGCAGACCGCCGCGTAGCTGCTTACCGCGAATATGCAAGGGCGGGAATCCCTCCGCTTTAGAGTAGTAGATATCTGCCCCCAATTGGCGCAAGGCATCCACCAAAAATACCAATAGGGCGCTCCTGCATACGAGCCGAACCTGTCAAAAAGATATCTTTGTCCTGGCAAGCGGCAAAGTAAGCCGTCAGAAAGCGCATAGCTGTACCCGCATCTCCTATGTCTATGGTACTCTCGCCACAGTATAGTCCCTTATACATCGCCTCAGAATCCTTCAGAAGGGGAGGCATTTTCTATTTGTAGTGTAGGATAAAGAGACTGTAGTAGCAGAAGTCGGTTGGTTTCACTCTTAGAGCCTCCTATGGTTAAGGTAAGGTTGTTGTCGTTTTTTTAAGCGTTTTTTTCTTTAGACGAATATCCATGTTGTATTTTTAGAAAGTGCAAAAATACAAAAACTTTCAAAAAAATAAAGGTACAACTTGCTTGTTTTTTTGGCTACAAATTAACTTTTTTTAACGTATACGAGCGTAGAAGAGAATAGAATAAAAAGGCAGATACTAAAACCCCTCATTGCTAAAAAAATCATAAAAACATTTCATTTATCCAATAAAAAAATTCCTATCTTTACACCTTGAAACAATGATAATTGTTAGTTGTCAATACCCTCCCTCCTCAAGGATAGTCTGCGAATACTTGGAGCAAAGTATGTGGATTGCGTAAACGAGTATGTGAAAGTAAGTAATAGAGGTTCAACTTGCGAAACTTGAGTTGACAATTAACAATTAACAATTGATAATTAATAATGAATTGGCTATCAAAACTTTTCAAAGGAACATTCTCGGCTTCGCCAAGCCCCTAACCCATATATGAAAGAACCACAGAAGGAACTCCCTATTGATGAGGCTTTTTGTAAAAAAACTTCAAAGATAAGGGGGCGTCTTTGTCTATGTAGAAAAGCGAGATGACCTCCCTAAGGTGTTCCAAACCATGGTCAGCGAAGCTGGCGAAGATACCTTCGTCTTTACCCATAATGAGCACTTAGACCAGCAGCTCTCAGCGGACTTCCCCGATTGTTTTGTTACCAATGACCAGCTCGCTACTCATTTTTGACCGATTGCGAATATTTGGTAGCCGAAGAGGGTTCCATCATGTTCTCCTCTCGACAACTGGGACAAAAAACGCCTGGACGAACTCCCCTCTACCCTGATTGTAGTGGCTAAAATCAGCCAAATCGTCGCCACCCTGATGGACGCCATGGGCGGACTTAACCGACAAGTACACCAGGAACGACCCAATAATATTCGTACCCTCAGAGCTTTTACGCCCCCTGAGGAAAAAGATTCTATCTTCTACGAAAACTGTTACCGAACCACATATCTACTCCTTTTGGAGGACTTAAATACAAACGAATGAACGAATTACTAAAACGCTGTATCACAGGCATTATATACGTGTTCCTACTCCTTACAGCCATTATGCTCTCCAATGCCGAGGGCCTTCGGCTTCCTTTTCCTTGTCTTCGGGCTGATATGCCTATTCGAGTTCAAGCGATTGGTTCGCCTTACAGGAAGCACCATTTACCTGATTTTTTTCTATCCCTTTGGTGGTGCTTTAACTATCTGATTCCCATAAGCGAATTCGGAAGCAATCTCTTTGTCTATCTACTGCTTTTTGGCAGTCATCTCCACCGATATTTATTTGGTGTTTTACCTTTACAAAAAGGGAAACCGTCAAGTATGAGACCTGGCAGAAATTCCTATTAAACCTATTCTATGTAGGGGAGGCTGCCTATTCATCTCGCTACTTTACAAATTGGAGATTTATAAGAACGAACAGGAGTTGTCCAATACCTTTGCTTTCTGGGGAATTTTCCAGTGGCGCTTCTCGGAGGCTTTCTCCGAGGCACAACATACCATGATTGCTATCTTAGCCATTATCTGGGCGAGCGATAGCTTTGCCTATGTCTCAGGTCGTTTCTTAGGCCGTACCAAGCTCTTTCCTTCGGTCTCTCCCAAGAAGACTGTGGAGGGCTTCATAGGAGGACTTGTGGGCGCCTTGCTTATTGCGGCATGGCTCTCCCTATATAGCAACAAAGAGCTATGGAAATGGCTGATCGTAGCTGCGGTATTGGTAGTAACGGGCACCTTGGGCGACTTGGTCGAATCCAAGTTCAAGCGTGTGGCAGGCAAAAAGGATAGCGGCACCATACTCCCAGGGCATGGGGGCTTGCTCGATAGGCTCGATAGCCTTATTTTTGCTTCTCCCTTTGCCTTTATCACCCTCTTGGTGCTTTCATATTTTTAGACTTAATGGACAAAAATGTTGCCCCACGCTGGCGCGAGCTTGTAGCTTGTGCCTTCTAATAATAGTCCCCATGCTGGCGCGAACTTGCAGCTCGTGCCTTCTAATAATAGTCGATCCCTCGCTGGCGCGAGCTTGCAGCTCGTGCCTTCTAATAATAGTCGATCAGAAATAGTTTACGAAAAAAATTAGCATGAGCAGGTGTAGGGGCAAAGTCCGCGAAAGCGGAGTATGTGAGCAATTCGCCCTTAAAAAGAGCAAAGAAAAATAGTTGCCTTTTTTTGTTTGTTTATTCCTATAATATTCCTTACCTTTGTAGAAAAATTTAGTTGTTAGTTGTCAGTTGTTAGCTGTTAGTTGTTAGTCGTCAGTTGTTAGCTGTTAGTCGTCAGTTGTTGGTTGCTAGTTGTTGGTCGTCGGTTGTTAGTTCTAAGAACTAATCACTAACCACTAACCACTAATCACTAACCACTAACCACTAATCACTAACCACTAATCACTAACCACTAACCACTAATCACTAATCACTAATCACTAACCACTGATAAATTAAATAATAATGGACGTACAAAAATTATGGCCTCTTTGGAGGCAAAACACCCAGGAGAAAAAAAGAGTACTTGCAAGCAGTACACGAAGTGTTGGAATCCGTACAGGAGGTCTATAACCAACATCCTGAATTTTGCTAAAGGCAAAAAAATCATTGAGCGTATTGTAGAGCCCTGATCGTATCCATACCTTCCGTGTGGATTGGGTTGATGACAAGGGAGAGGTACAATCCAACCTCGGTTATCGTGTGCAGTTCAATGCCGCTATCGGGCCTTACAAAAGGTGGTATCCGTTTCCACAAAAGCGGTAAACCCTTCTATGCTAAAAATTCTTAGGTTTCGAACAAACCTTCAAAAAAATGCACTTACTACCCTCCCTATGGGCGGTGCCAAAGGAGGATCTGACTTTGACCCAACAGGTAAGTCCGATGCCGAAATTATGCGTTTCTGCCAGGCTTTCATGCTGAGTTGTGGAAATACATAGGCCCTGATACCGACGTACCAGCAGGTGACGTAGGCGTGGGTGGCCGTGAAATCGGTTATATGTACGGCATGTACAAAAATTGGCTCATGAATACAATACAGGGGTACTCACAGGTAAGGGTATCAACTGGGGTGGCTCCCTTATCCGTCCAGAAGCAACGGGTTATGGAGCGCTTTATTTTGTGAGATCATATGCTTAAAAAGCTCGGTCGCGATATCAAGGGACAACGTGTAGTGGTTTCTGGTTTCGGTAACGTGGCTTGGGGTGCTTCTGAAAAAAGCTACCCAATTGGGTGCTAAAGTAATCGGTCTCTCTGGACCTGATGGCTGTGTGGAAGTACCTGGTGGTATGACTCAAGAAATGATTGACTACCTACTTGAACTCCGTGCTTCCAACCGTAATATTGTAGCACCTTTTCGCTGAAAAATTCGCTAAAGAAAGCAAATTCACTGCAGGTAAAAAAAGCATGGGTAATCCCTTGTGATATCGCCTTGCCTTGTGCTTTCCAAAACGAATTGAACGGAGACGATGCCAAAACCCTTATCGCCAATGGCGTAAAAACTCGTAGCAGAAGTATCCAACATGGGTTTGTACTCCTGAGGCTATCAAGGCTTTCCAAGATGCTAAATTGCCTTTCGCTCCAGGTAAGGCAGTCAATGCAGGTGGGGTAGCTACCTCAGGTCTCGAAATGACTCAGAACGCAGCTCACCTTTCTTGGACTTCCGAAGAAGTAGATGCTAAGTTACACCAGATTATGGAGTCTATCCACAACGCTTGTCTCAAATACGGACAAGAAGATGGTTACATCAACTATGTAAAAGGAGCCAACATCGCTGGTTTCATGAAAGTAGCACATGCTATGCTTGACCAAGGAGTGATTTAATAATTGAATATAGTTGTCTTCAAAAGAGAGGCTGTCCCGCGAAAGCGGGATAGCCTTTTTCTTATAGCTTGAGCTTAATACCTCCGTTGAACACAAAAACCGTCCAAGGGAGCATAGATATCTTTTGAATACGGGAGCACGCTCACTACCTGTATAGATACTTCCAAAAACGGGTCTGACGTACATCCAAGAAGTTTTCAAAATTGATATAAACAGAACAATGTTTCCATAATTTCTCTACTATAAAAACCTGTCATCCAGTAAGGATGCCCACGCTCTCCATCACTCAGCAGCTGTGAACTGAAATAATAGGCTTCTAACCCGATTTTTCCACTTATCTTCCACTTCGTAAAAACAAAAATAGAGTTGGTACGGTGCTTAGCAGTAAGCAGATTATCCGTAAAGACATCTCCCTCATGTAATTGAGTGTTGGTTAGGTGTAACCCAAGAAAAGTTTGAAGTCTTTGTAACCTATTTTTTTACATTGGTTTCCAATCCTTTGGTGTGGATATGCCCTTCTATATTGGTTAGGTGATACTTCTTAGGTGATAGGTTTTTCCAGCAATAGCGGATGGTCTAAGTAGGTATAGAAAAAGAGTTGATTGATACTCAGAGTCCATTCCTCTCCTAAAAGGGTCTGGTAATTAATATCAAAGTTGGCGCCATAACTCTTCTCCAACCGATTCTTTTGGCTACTCACAGGCAAGATGTTTTGATAATGAAATCGTTCGCTTTCCTCTGTGAATAAGGTAGGTGTTTTATACCCCAATCCGCCTGATATGCGGGAAGTGAGTTTCTCTGATAGGGTGAAAGAGGCTGGCTAGCCTAGGAAGTACTACCCATCCATAGTCTTTGACAAAATCGGTGCGCAAACCACTTTCTATCTCCAACCATGGGGCGGTTTTCCAAGTATTTTGGGCAAATCCTCCTACAATCATCTCCTGCTCATCTCTCAAAGGGAAGGTAGTAAGAGGCTGTTCCTTAAAACGATGATCTCAAAAGGGTTACTCCTATAATCCAGTCTGTTTTTCTCTTTCCAAACCATAGAACCCTTCTGTAAAGCTGCTTAGCTGTGTTCCTGAAAAAAACGATAATCAGGCAGGACAATTTCTCTTTGGAAGTAGTTAATACTACTCTTTAGCTGGAATCGGGAATCTCACTTATATGGTGGTCAAATGTTAGCTGGCCACCATAGCGATGAGTATTGTTTTCCTCAAAATAGTGATAGGCAGGGTCGGTATTGCCCTCAAGTACTCTATATGTCCTCCCTAACCGCTGCTCCACCATGGCATTTATCCCTATGTTCAGCGAGGTGTCTTCGTCAAAATAGAGGAATAGCTTGGGATTCACTACCCAGCGTTCAAAGCGAGGAATGGCAGAAAAGGGAGTGTCACTTGGTGCATAGGCTTGGTTTCTGCTATGAGAAGCAAAAAGAGTGGTACCTACATGATTGAATTTTTGTCCATAGAATGCATTCAAGTTTAATCCCTTAGCCGATGTGCCGTCTATATGAAAAAGTAGCTCTCTCGCTGGGGTAGGGGTCTTAGAGATCAGATTGACCAATCCTGCTATGGCACCTCCTCCATAGAGGGTGGAGCTGGTACCCTTGATGACTTCCACCTGCTTGAGGTCCAAGGGGGGCGTTTGCAGCAAACCCAAGCCACTGGCAGCTCCAGAGTAAGCAGGAATCCGTCCTTGAGTATCTGGGTATAGCGCCCATCCAATCCTTGGATACGAATACCTGCATTGGCACTGATTGGAGAGGTTGTCTGTACTTGTATACCAGTGCTTTCACTCAGTAGCATCCGCAAATCACTGGGGCGCATGTTGGCTTTTTCATCTAGCTCTTCAGCTGTAATAAGCTCAATACGAGTAGGCACTTTCTCTATGGTACGGCTACTACGTGTGGAGGTGATAGTCAGCCCCTCCAGCTCAGTCTCTTCTTCCTCTAATTCAAGGATAAGGGGAATATTAGTCTGGGTAATAGTGTATTCAAGGCTTCTAAATCCAATAAAGGAGAATACTAGTACCTCTCCAGAGGCTGCTTTGATAGAGAAATCTCCTTGTTCATTGGTAGTAGTGCCTCTTGGAGTATCTTTGATGCGTATGGAAACGCCCAAAAAGAGGTGTTTTTATCCGTTGCGGAGGTAATATGTCCGCTTATTTTTGCTCCTGCCCATAGAGGATACTACCGCCAAAGAGAACAAAGAGCAGTATAATGATATTTTTTTCATGGAATTTTATATGTAATAAATAGATAATGTTGGCACAAATTACAAAAACGCACCAGTCAAAAGTAAAGTAGGGGCGAATGGCAATTCACCCTTATGTTGAAGAATTAAGCTATTTTAGGAGGAACCCAGATATTTCCCAAGTAGGAGGAATCTATAATAATATAGGGGTAGGGAAATCAAGTGTTTGGTTTCTATAATAGGAGAAAGTGTTTCCAAGGGCGTCTCTTCAGAGACAGGAAGAGAAAGTACCATTTGGCAGCAATTGCAGATACATAGCGGGTTGCATAGGCCTATATCACCAGAAGAATGAGAGTGAGATGCACTCATCTCAGCTGTATCATTGCCCTCATATATAGGGCATATCACTACATGGCAATACCAACAATGCCAGAAGATAAAGACCTAATATGAATGCAATACTTTTTCAAGTTCTGAGTTTTTTATTTTTGAGTTACTAATGACCCTTGCTGGTGCGAGCTTGCAGCTCGTACCTATGATTATAGAGCTTGTAGCTCCCATAGAGACCAAAAAATCTACCTAATGCAAGCTCGCGCCAGCAGAGGAGAATTGAATTTTTAATAGTCAGTTGCCGAGTGACTAATCACTAACAACTGACCACTAACCACTATTTCTTCAGATAGAGGCTACTATTCCCTCAAGTGATAGCCGCCAATACAGCGGTTACTCCAGAGATAAAGAGCGCGCCCATAGCTGAGTAGCCATTGACAAACTTAAGGACTAAAAAGAACAAAAGCAAATAGTCCTACACCAAAGATAACAGCCTGTGTTACAGCTTGTTTCTTCGCAGTTGCATTGGATAATGAATTTTCCATAGTACGAAAAAAATTTTATGAATGATTCTTTAGCTACAAATTTACGTGTTTATCTGTAGAAAAAAACAAGATATTTTTTTCGTATTTTTGCGCTTTATCAGTGGTCAGTGGTTAGCCACTAGTCACTCGTCATTTGTCACTAGTCATTAATCATTTGTCACTCGTCATTAGTCACTAAAAAAGCTATGGTTCTACAACAGATTGAAGCGCTCCGCAAGGAACTTAATGAGCACAACTACAATTATTATGTGCTTGATACCCCCTCTATTTCCGATTTTGAGTTTGACCAAAAACTCAAAGAGTTACAGGAATTGGAGGCTAAATACCCTGAGTATAAAGACCCTAATTCCCCAACAGTGAGGGTAGGGGGCGAGATTACCAAAAAAACTTCCCTACGGTAACCCACGAGTTCCGTATGTACTCATGACAACTCTTACTCCAAGGAGGAGATAGAGGAATGGGAAAAGCGTGTCCTCAAGGGACTGGGGTACAGACAAGGTGTCTTTCGTCTGTGAGCTTAAGTACGACAGGGGCTTCCATTGACCTTACGTATGACCATGGCCAACTAGTGCAGGCGACTACTCGTGGCGATGGAGTGCAGGGCGATGAAATCACGGCCAATGTACGTACCATTCGCAGTGTGCCACTAGTCCTCAAGGGGGACTATCCTGACCATTTCCATATCCGTGGGGAGATTATCATCCTCAAGGAGGGCTTTAAGAAGATGAATGAGGCAGCGTATAGCTGAGGGGAAAGATCCTATATGAACCCTCGCAACACCGCCAGCGGAAGCCTCAAGCTCCAAGATACCGCAGAAGTGGCCAAGCGTCCTCTTGACTGCCTGCTTTACTATGTAGTGGGAGACAACCTGCCCGTAAATAACCAGTTCGACAGCTTACAGAAAGCCCGCGATTGGGGCTTTAAGGTACCCTCTCAATCCAAGCTATGCCACTCCACCCAAGAGGTGATGGACTTTATCAACTACTGGGATCAGCGCCGACATGATCTCCCTTTACGAAACCGATGGAGTGGTCATCAAGGTCAATGACTTCCATGCCCAACAGGAATTGGGCTATACCGCCAAATCCCCCCGCTGGGCAATTGCTTATAAGTTTAAGGCAGAGGAGGTTACCACCACCCTAGAGAGTATCTCCTACCAGGTAGGGGCGTACAGGAGCAATTACTCCTGTGGCCAATCTCGCTCCTGTGCTCTTGGCAGGTACCATAGTAAAGCGCGCCTCCCTGCACAATGCTGACCAGATTGCCAAACTGGATCTTCGCCTTGGTGACCAAGTATTTGTTGAAAAAGGCGGTGAGATTATCCCTAAGATTACAGGGGTGAAGTTGGAAGTGCGTCCGCAAGAGGCTACTCCTGTGGCCTTTATCACCCATTGCCCCGAATGTGGTACTGAGTTGGTACGCAATGAGGGCGAGGCGCAACACTACTGCCCCAATGCTTATGGCTGTCCACCTCAGATTACAGGGCGTATTCAGCACTATATCTCCCGAAAAGCTATGGATATAGAGGGCTTAGGCTCCGAAACAGTCGAGCTGATGTTCCGTGCAGGACTCATACACAACTATGCTGACCTCTATGAACTCAAAAGCCGAGCAAATACAGAACCTCGAACGCATGGGTACACGCAGTGCTCAGAATATCATCACAGGGATAGAGAAGTCCAAGCAAGTACCTTTCGAGCGAGTGCTCTTTGCCTTGAGGGATTCGTATGGTAGGGGAGACGGTAGCTAAGAAGTTTGCCCGTACCTATAAGACCTTAGAGGCTTTCCGCACAGCTACCTATGAGCAATTGATTCAGATAGATGAAATAGGTGACCGCATCGCCCAGAGTGTCATAGAGTTCTTTGCCGATGAGAGAAATAAGGAGATTCTCCAGCGCTTGGAGGGCTATGGCCTACAATTTGCCTTAGCTGAAACCGAACAAACAGACCTCTCTGATACGCTCAAGGAGAAAACCCTTGTTGTCTCTGGTGTCTTCGCTCGCCATTCCCCGCGACGAGATCAAGGCCTTAATAGAAAACCACGGAGGCAAAGTAGGTTCTTCCATCTCCTCCAAGACCAGCTATGTAGTAGCTGGCGACAATATAGGGGCCTAGCAAATTGGAAAAAAAGCCACCCAATTGGGTATCCCCATCCTCTCAGAAGAAGCATTTGAAGCAATGATCCTTCTTTGGTGACCAATGACCAATGACTAATATAGGATTAGTCATTGGTCACTAGTCATTAGCCACTATTCACTTTTCACTATTCACTTTTTCACTATTCACTCTCTCTATTTCTCTTCTGACCACATCCAAGTCTTCCTGATAGGTCATCCCAAACCATACCGCTTCAGTGGGGACTACCTCCACCACATAGCCCTGTGCCATGGCATAGCTCACAAGGGTAGGAATATAGAACTCCGCCTTGGGGTCTCCCTTATGTTCTGCTATAAAAGTCTCAAATAGGGGGTACGCCTAGCTGAAATATAGCTGGAGTAAAGCCCCAGAAGTTCATAGAAACAAAGCTCTTCAGTGGGAAACGCTCCCCTGTGCGCTCATCAGTGGCCTCATTCTCGCCTGTTTTGAGTAGTTTGGTGCGTTCCTCTATACTAATGAGGTGATGGTCTGCACTGACAGTACAAATACCACGCGACACCGTCCCATTCTCACTCAGCGTATTACCCAAGCGATACCCAGCCGAGAAAAAAAGGTCTTCTCTTTTCCCTTTGCGCAAGGCCTCAGCCATCATCTCAAACGAGTGTGCCCCATAGAAGTCATCGGCATTGATAATTAGAAAAGGATTATGTATCTGATCTTTCAAGCACAATAGTGCATGCCCTGTCCCCAAGGCTTCTTGCGCTCTATTTCTTTTGGGTGTCATAGTATCCTGACACACAAAAGAGAGTTTATTCTCAGGAAACTTCTTTAGCAGATGCGCCTTCATCTGTTCCTCTATCTCCGAACGAACAATCAATACTACATTATCAAATCCTGCCGCAAAGGCATCTGCTATCGAATAATCCAAAAGAATAGAATCCCCATATATAGGAACAATCTGCTTATCAGCACCAAAGCGGGAACCCAAACCCGCCGCCAATACGGCTAATGTTATTTTCATATTTCAAAAATATTTCTCAAATTCACTCGTCACTTGTCATTAGTCACTTGTCATTAGTCACTTGTCACTAGTCACTTGTCATTAGTCACTAATAAGGCTTTGTATCGCCAATTTATAGCTTTCCATCCCAAAGCCCACAATAATCCCCTTAGCCACAGGCGATATATAGGAGTGATGACGGAAATCTTCGCGTGCAAAGGTATTGGAGATATGCACCTCCACCACAGCAGTGGTAATCCCGCGAATAGCATCATGCAGTGCCACCGAGGTATGAGTATAGGCACCCGCGTTGAGGATAATCCCATCATAGGAGAACCCTACCTCATGGAGCTTATCTATCAGTGCTCCTTCGTGGTTGGACTGGAAATAGTGCAAATTCACCTCAGAAAGCCGCTTTGAGGGTCTCAAAAATACGCCTCAAAACTCGCTTGCCCATATACTGAAGGCTCTCGCCTGCCCAAAAGGTTCAGGTTCGGCCCATTGATGATGATAATCTCCATATCTATCCTTCATTCATATGAGGAAGTACCTCTTTACCTATTTCTTCTATTACCTCTTTCATAGGGCGCGAACAGAACTTCGCGATGAATATCGTATGGCTAACTCCCATAAACTTGAGCGTCTGCAACAAGTCTATCAAGTAGTTACGACCCAAGCGGAAACCAAGTTCTATATTGATAGGCTCCGCATTGGGATCCTCTAATAGGTCTATATACAAGGGCTGTATATATGGCTTATCTGGCTGATTGTATTTCTTAAGAGTCGCTTTCCAGTTCTGTATGATGTTCTTAGTGTAAGCAAACTCACGTGGGTAGTAGATCCAGCCGTCCCCATTTTGGGCAATCCAGTCTAGGTTAATTCCTCCAGCATGTCCTGTAACATACATCGGAATACGCTTGTTTATAGGCTTTGGAATCACATCCGCCTCACCTTGCATCTTCCCAAAAAGAGGTCTCATAGCGAGGAAAAATCTTCACTCCAGAAAGTGCGAATGGTCTCCATCTGGTGCATAAAGTCTATACTGCGGTTCTCGTATGGCCTATTAAACGCAGGATATTCTATCGCACGGTCTCCTGAGGCTACCCCAAGGTGCAAGCGACACTGAAAAAAAGTTGGTCTATACTTGCCGCTGCTTTTAGCAAAGTGTATCGGGTGACGCAAAGGAAGCACCATACTGGCCGTACCGAGCTTAATTTTTATTCGTTAGGGTTGCTATATGTGCCATATATACCCAAGGGTCATATATCTGTCCTACATCACGGAAATTAGGGTCAAAAAGAGGAACGTCCCTCACCCATAATGTGTCAAAACCCTAAGTCCTCCGCTTGTTGGGCAAGAGTAATCTGTTCGTCTTTGTTCATACGAGGCACTGGCCCCTCAAACGCCTCTATGAGGAATAACACCCCCATAGTAAGCTGATCTGTTGTTATCATATATTTTTTTAGTTTTTATCCAGTTTCACTTTTCACTCTCCGCTCTTCACTCTTCACTTTTCTCTTTTCACTCTCCGCTCTTCACTTTTCACTCTTCGCTTTCTCGGCAAAGGTACAATTTTTTTATTTATATCCCAAAGACTTCTGAGGCTATCTTAAAAGTATTTGTATGTGCCTCCAGTATGGTAGAAAGCCTTGGCGAATAGCCCCTCCCATACTACATTGCACAGGAATCTGCCGCTGGGCACAAGCCTCAAAAAAACGAGGCCGATCACGCTGAGCACAACCCTCCAAGGAAAGCCGTAGCTTGCCAAATTTATCACTCTCAAGCACATCCACTCCCGATTGGTAAAATACAAAAATCAGGCTGATGCTTCTCAAATAGCTCAGGCAAGACCTCCCGCAACTGTGTTATATAGGCGTCATCTCCTGTGCCATCCGGTAGAGCTATATCCATATCTGAATGCTCTTTCACAAAGGGATAATTGCCTTGGGCATGCATAGAAAAAGGTAAATACAGCTGGCTTTTTGAGCAAATATCTCCGCCGTACCATTCTCTGATGTACATCCAAATCTATAATGAGCACCCGCTGTGCCTTTCCTTTATCCAATAGATAGGCAGCCGCTACAGCTTGGTCATTGAGCATACAAAACCCCTCTCCCCTATCGGAATATGCATGGTGTGTACCTCCTGCTATGTTAAAGGCTACCTGCCCCTCCAGTGCATAAAGCGCCCCTTCTATAGTGCCTTGTACTAAGGTCAGTTCGCGATCTATCAGCTGTTGGCTCTGAACAAACCCGATTCGAATACGTGTGCGCTCCTCTAGAGTCTGCCCTACAAAATCCTGCACATAGGCAGGCGTATGCGCCAAGTATAAGGACGAGAGTGCCACCTTCTCAGGAGCAAAGAAATCTGCCTCCGTAGCGATTCCCTCCCACAACAACTGCTCGTGCAAGAGGCATATTTCTCCATCGGAAAAACGATGATTCTCAGGCACTGGATGGGTATAGATGGGATGATAAGCAATCTTCATTCTTTACGTTTCTCCTCTGCTCTCTCCTAAGAGCAATATTATGTTATAGACAGGTACCAATAGCCACCAGCCGCTTTTTGCCTACATCGTGCAACCTACGCACTGAAATCGCTATAAGGGGTAAGAGTACTATGGCAGCAGAAACACCTACTAAGAAGCCAAAAATCTCTCCTACTTCTGTATCAGACAGAAACACAAACTCTTCCAATAGTAATAGCGCTGTAAGTAGTGCAAAGAGGACGCCTACAAAAGAGCCAATAAGGCTTTCGCCCCACACGCCCCTTGAACGTAGCATAATCTTTCAAACAGACTTCTACAAAATATTTATTCAAAAAATTCCATAATCAAATAGTTACTAGTTAGCAATTAGTGGTTAGTGATTAGCAGTTAGTAGCCAATAAATTAACAATTAACAATTAATTAGTAATCACTTTTCATTTTTTTCAGTAATTTCGCCATATAGAACCCATCATACCCCTCTGTTGCCCAGATCTGATGTTCTTCCACAAGGGTAAAGCGCTGCCCTGCGGGACTTTTGCAGAAATCGTTGTACTTGTTGTTGGTTTTCACTGGGCAATATCGAACAAGTGGCGTAGACAAGTTGTCCACCGTCCTTAACCAACTGACTGTATTGCTCAAGGATTTGGGCTTGAGTAGAACGTATTTGGTCTAAGAACTCAGGGGTAAGTTTCCATTTTGTATCAGGGTTACGTCGCAACACACCTAAGCCTGAACAAGGCGCATCAATTAGCACTTTGTCAAAACTACCTCTTTGGCGTTTTGAGATATTTGGCCTCTACCGGCCGTGTCTCTATATTAAAAAGCTCCATTGCGTTTCGCCCTACGGGAGAGTTCATCGAGCTTCTGCTGGTAGATGTCCATAGCCACAATCTTGCCTTTGCCACCCATCAGCAGAAGCCAAATGTAGGGTTTTCCCTCCTGCCCCAGCACAGCAGTCAGCTACCTTCAGACTACCCTGCGCAGGTGTCCAATCTCCTAAGAGCAAAGGGGCTACTCTTTGCGAAGCGGCATCCTGTAACTCAAAAAGCCCCTGCTTGAAAGCCTCCGATAGAAAGACATTCGCCCGCTTCTCTAGTTGCAGCGCATCGGGCAGTCCCTCAAGAGGTTGTGTCTCATAACCCTCTTTGCTTAGCTGTGCCTGAAGAGCTGCCTTGTCTGTCTTGAGTGTATTGACCCTTAGCACCACCTGCGCCTGCTGATTCAGTGCATGCAGCTCACGCGTCCATACCTCCTCACCCAGCTCCTTTACACCAAGAGCATCAAGCCAATCAGGTACCGACTCTCGCACTGCACGCTCCTTGGAGAGTGCATCAAAACGCCCCTTGATACGGCGCTCTGGCGTCCCCTCAAAGTACCACTCAGGAAGTGTAATCCCCCTGAGCACCGCCCATACAGCAAACACCCGTCGGGTACTCTGCACCGTAAAAGGCGCCTTCTCTTGGGCTATCTCTGTATAAAGACGCTTATAGCGAATCAGTTCATAGAGTGTCTCTGCTATAAAAGCTCTATCCTTGCTCCCCAACGCTTATCACGCTTAAGCAAACGCTCTATCACCTTATCCGCATAGAGACCATCGTTATTAATCTGTAGAAAACCATCTATTACGGCATCCACCAAATTCCTATGTAATCGCATCTATTTCTTATCTTCTAAAATATTGGCAAATGTACGTTTTTCCTTTCCAACAGAATATTCTCAATTAAAAATTCGTACATTTGCCGTAATATTAATTTTTCTTAATACATCCCTGTAAAGACTATGCTAATGAGGGGTATCTTGGCCAGCGCTCACGTAGAGACGCATCACATTCATTACATCTTCTGTAAAGACGCAATTTATTGCGTCTCTACAAAAGACTACGCTAATGAGGGGTATCTTGGCCAGCGTTCACGTAGAGACGCAATTTATTGCGTCTTAACTATTGCATCACTCATTACGCCTTATCTGTTACACTAATTACGCTTTACATATTACACTATCACTATAGAAATACATCAGAAATTCAATAAAAAAATGAAAAAAATACCTTCTCAAAAACCGCCCTTTGGGCTTCTCTTTCTCTTTTGGCAGCTTGCGGCAACCCTCCTAAGGAAACCCCAGCCAAAAACCGAAGAAAAAGGCCTTGACATCTCCGCTATGGACTCCTCTGTACGTCCGCAAGATGACTTCTACAACTATGTCAATGGTAGCTGGATGAAAACCGCTAAAATCCCAGCCGACAAAACCTCTTGGGGTACCTACTACATGTTGGACGACATTACCGAAACCAACTGCCTCTCTATCTTAGACGACCTCGTAAGCAGGCAGTACCCCGACGGTAGTGAAGGCCAAAAAAATCCAAAACCCTCTACAAGCAGTACGTAGACTGGGATACCCGTAACAAAGAAGGTCTTAGCCCCATTGAGGGACAATTAGCCCAGATTGACAACATCAAGTCCCTAGCCGACCTCCAAAAAATACTTGGAAGAAGCCACTCGCCCTAGGTAACAATCCTATCTGTGCATGGGGCGCCTATGCCGATATGAAAGATTCCAATACCAATGTGGCCTATCTGAGCAATTTCTCTATCGGTATGGGCAATGACTACTACCAAAAAGAGAGCCAAAGCAACACCGAAGCCCTACAGAAATACGAGGCCTTCGTCGCCCAAGTATTCAAGGCTATGGGAGTCAAAACCCCGAAGAGAAAGCTCAAAAAAACAAGTGGCCTTTGAAAAAAAGCCTTGCCAAACTCATGCTCACCATTGAGGAAAGCCGAGACCCTAATCTAAGCTACCACCCTCTCAGTGTGGAAGAGTTGGGTTCCATGGTCAAGAATATCAATCTACCACAACTGCTCAAGAATGTTGGTATGGGTGAAAACAAAGTCATTGTCTCCGAATTGCGCTTGTATAAGGACTATGATAAGTTTATCAACGCCAACAACTTACCTCTGCTCAAGGACTACCTAAAATATATGTTGGTATTAAGCAATATCTCTAACCTCAATGAGGAATTGGACAACCTTTCTTTTGAGTTTTATGACAAATACCTACGTGGCCAGCAGGAACAACGCTCTATCCAAAAGCGTGCCTTCTCTCTTATTGATGGGTCCTTGGGTGAGGCTTTTGGTAAACTCTATGTAGAAAAATTCTTCCCTAAAACCTCTAAGGATCAGATGCTTACTCTTATCAGCTATCTAAGAAAGAGTTTTGCCCAGCATATCCAAAACCTCTCTTGGATGAGCGAGGAAACCAAGCAAAAAGCCTTAGCCAAATTGGACAAACTCAATGTAAAAGTAGGCTATCCCGACAAGTGGGAGGACTATTCTAAACTCAACATTGACCCCAAGGCCACCCTTACCGAGAACCTACAACACCTCTCCCAGTGGTACTACCAAAAGAGCCTAGACGAAGTGGGCAAGCCTGTGGATAAAACCAAATGGGGCATGACGCCACAAACTGTCAATGCCTACTACAGTCCTCTCTACAACGAGATTGTTTTCCCTGCCGCTATCCTGCAAGCCCCTATGTTCAACCCTGAAGCTGACCCAGCTGTGAATTTCGGCGCTATCGAGGTATTATAGGACACGAGATGACCCATGGCTTTGATGACAGCGGTGCCCAATTTGATGCCGATGGAAACCTACAAGACTGGTGGTTTCTGCCGACCGTGCCAATTTCGAAAAAGCAACCCAAGCATTGGCCAAACAATACGACCAATATGAACCCGTAAAAGGAATCTTTGTCAATGGTATCTTCACCAATGGGAAAAACATTGCCGATCTTGGCGGTGCCAATATCGCCTTTGACGCCTTACAAATGTATCTCAAAGATCATGGTGATGTAGCCAAAATTAGCGGATTTACCCAAAACGAACGCTTCTTTATCGCTTGGGCTACTGTATGGCGCTCCCTTACCACCGACCAGAACCTTACCAATCAGGTTAAAACCGACCCTCACGCCCCTGACTACCTCCGTGCCTTTTGCCCCTCTAACCAATGTGGAGGCTTGGTACCAGACTTTTTAATGTCAAAGAAGGTGACAAACTCTATAGAAAACCTCAGGACAGAGTCAAAAATTTGGTAATCCAAATAAGTGAAGAGAAAATAAGAGAGAGAGAATAGTGAACAATGAAAAAAACGCCCTTAGAGGAGTTTCCATTTTTTTCATCTTTCACCCTTCTCTTTTTATTTTTACTTTCATTTCGTTCTACAAATATTAACAATTGACCATCAACAATTAACAATTAATCTTTGTATCTTTGCAGCTCATTATAAGGTATCCAAAAAGCACCTTTATTAATTATTAATCATTAGTTGCTAGTCATTAGTTACTAGTCATTATCAAAGGATGTTAGTAGACAAATTTATTCCTAAGCCCTACACTCAGAAGGTAGAGGCAGCCAAAGTGCAACATCGTGCACCGAGCAATATTGCCTTGGTGAAGTATTGGGGAAAGAAGGAGAACAAATCCCTATGAACCCTTCTATCAGTTTCACCCTCTCTGATTCTTATACGGAAACCATTATAGAGATGGCCCCTCGTACCAATTTTACTACGAGCTTCCAGATTGATTTCTATTTTGACAAAAGAACCCAAAGAAAAATTTTCTCCCTAAGATAGAAACTTTCTTTACCCGTATCCGCAACTATATCCCTTTTCTTAGAGACTATTACTTTATCGTACGTACCCGAAATTCCTTTCCTCATAGCTCTGGGATCGCCTCTTCTGCCAGTGGTATGGCCGCTTTAGCCGTTTGCCTGATGAAAATAGAAAAAAACTCTTCGCTCCGGAGATGAGTGAGCAATTTTTCTATGAGAAAAGCCTCCTTTTAGCACGCTTAGGCTCTGGAAGTGCCTGCCGTAGTACCTATGGCGGCATTGTCATGTGGGGCGCCCATCCGGCCGTACCTGATAGCTCCAACTTCTACGGTGTCCCCTTAAAAGACACCCATGAGGTATTTGACACCTACCAAGATACCATCCTTCTTATTGACAAGGGACAAAAGCCAGTGAGTAGCTCCAAGGGACACAAGCTCATGATAGACCACCCCTACGCCGAAGCGCGTTTTTACTCAAGCAAGACAAAAACATCACCCTGCTGAGAGATGTGCTCTCCCTAGGTGATCTAAATGAGTTCAATAAAAATCGTGGAAAGCGAAGCCCTCGCCCTACATGCCATGATGCTCACCTCCAACCCTTATTATATACTGATGCGCCCCAATACCCTATCGGCTATAGAAAGGATATGGTATTTCCGCGCCAGTACCAACACCCCCATCTGCTTTTACCCTCGATGCTGGTGCCAATATACACCTGCTCTACCCCGAAGCCGAAAAAAATCAAAGGTACACCCCTTCATCGAAGAAAAAAACTCAGACCCCTATGCCAAGACGGAGATGTTCTCTTTGATCATGTAGGCAAATAAGAGTTAATTCTCTCATATTAAGACACTTATAACAAATAAAAACCTATCTATAAAGAAAATAGGCCAATAGTTGAAAAAAATATAAAAAAACTCTTGCTTTTTTTCGTCTAAAAAAATGTAATTTTGTTGGACATAAATAGCAAGGGTTTTTTTCCTTGTTTGCTAATTCCTATAGCCTATGAAAACTGAGTTTATTACTGCCAAGCGGGCTCGATTCTATTAGTGGCCGTACTGCTCTCAGGGGCGCTCATGTTATGGCTCCCCCTACGAAGCTAAGACCAACAAGGTCTAGCGCTACTAGTCTTAGTAGCTATCCTATGGCTTACCGAGGTGATTCCTATCACCATTACAGCCATAGCGGTACCGATCCTTTCCGTCATCTTAGGATTGGTAGATACCAAGCCCGCACTGCAACATTTTGCCAACCCGACTATCTTCCTATTCTTTGGAGGATTTTGCCTTAGCGGCCGCACTGAGCGTCAACAAGTTGGACAAATACATTGCTTACAAAGTGCTATCCCTTGCCCGTGGTAATTTCCTATGGGCTGTCCTATTGCTCTTTTTGGTAACCGCTGGTCTCTCTATGGGGAATTAGTAACACAGCTACTGCAGCTATGATGATTCCTCTAGGCATCGGTTTGCTCAAGGGCTTACCTTATGAGCAGAACAAAGGCTCCTACTGGTTCGTAATCTTGGGGATTACCTATTCGGCCAGTATTGGGGGTATGGGTACCCTTGTAGGTAGCCCTCCAAAACGCCATTGTTTCGTCTAACTTGGGCGTAACTTTCCAAGAATGGCTATGGTATGGTATGCCTGTGGTAGCAGGATTATTGCCTCTTACCATACTCACCCTATACTTCATCTTCCGTCCCAATCTGAAAGTGCCCATGGACAAAGTCAAAGGTGATGATCACAAGGAAAAACCTCTCAACAGAAAACAATGGGGCGCTATCATTATCTTTGCGCTTACTGCCTTATTTTGGATTTTCTCCACACAGGTCACCCCTATACTCTCTGGTCTTTTCGGATTGGAAAAAATAGGTGATTTTGACAGTATAATCGCCCTAACAGCCGCTATCCTCGTTTGTACCTTCAACATCGTAAGCTGGAAGGATATTGAGGAAAACACCGACTGGGGTGTACTCCTACTCTTCGGAGGAGGGCTTACCCTGAGTGCTGTCCTAGGCTCCTCTGGAGCAAGTAAGGCTTTGGTAGAGACTATTGTGGATTTGATTCGTAACCAAAACCACTTTATCATAGGTCTTTTTGGTGGCTACCTTTATCGTATTCCTCACCGAATTTACCTCCAATACAGCCAGTGCTGCGCTCTTGGTACCTATCTTTATCTCCATTGCCAAGGAAATAGGCGTGCCTGAAATCGGTTTGGCGATGATTATTGGTATTGGTGCCTCTTGTGCCTTCATGCTCCCTGTGGCTACCCCGCCCAATGCCATTGCCTTTGGTACGGGACTCATCCCTCAGAAAGTCATGCTCAAGGCTGGATTCTGGCTCAATATCATCAGTATATTGTTCATCAGTATCATAGGATACTATTTCTGGGGAGGAAAAATAATTAATGACTATTGACAAGTGACTAATGACCAATCCTCCCTGTTTCATTAGTCACTTGTCATTATAAAAATTTTATCATTTGTCATTTGTCATTTGTCATTATTTTTTTCGTATTTTTGCACTCGCAAAGAATCTGTTTAATATCCAGTTATGGCCAACCTTAAAGAGATACGCAATCGTATCAACTCGATAAGTTCTACCATGCAGATAACCAGCGCAATGAAAATGGTGTCTGCCGCTAAGTCTAAAAAAGCACAAGAGGCTATCCATGCCATGAAACCTTACGCTAATACCTTAGGGAACCTCCTTAAATCCCTCAAGAGCGCCTTGGGCACTACAAACCCTTTCCTACCTCGTGAAAAGGGAGAAAAGCGTATTCTTGTGGTGGCTATCACCTCCGACAGAGGGTTATGCGGGGCTTTCAACTCTACTATAGTAAAACATACTCTATCCCTTTTTGGAGAAATACGAAGGAAAAGAGGTGGAAATACTCACCATTGGTAAAAAAGGAAATGATATTCTCAAGAAAACAGGCAAAGTAAGTCGCTATTGCGAAGGTTTCTTTGACCATATGGACTTCCAAAAGGTAGCTACCTTAGCCCAAGAGCTTATGGACGCCTACACCAAGGGTACTTATGACCGTATCATCTTAGTATACAATAGTTTTAAGAACGTTGCCACTCAGATTCTTACCGAAGAGGTATTCCTGCCTCTACAACTAACCACTGAAGAAGAGCAAGAAGAGAGCGACTTTATCTATGAGCCATCGGCTGAGGCCATCATAGAGGGGCTTATCCCTAAGCATCTCAAGCTACAGCTATACAAGGGACTTCGTGATTCCTTAGCGGCCGAACATGGGGCACGATGACGGCTATGCACAAGGCTACCGACAACGCCTCTACCCTCCGTGACGAACTCACTCTTACTTACAACAAAGCCCGACAAACGGCTATTACCAACGAAATCCTTGAAATTGTCTCCGGAGCAAACGCCCTAAACAGTTAATGAAGACTTGTAAGATATATAAAAGGAGCCATTATCGTTAATGGTTCCTTTGTTTTTGAAAATGTTAGGTGGAGATTTCTCCACTTTCGCCAAGGGCGCCTATAAGCATTTAGGAATTGATTATCCCAAATTCTTTAAGATGGATGCTCTTAGCAAACTAGCTTTCTTGGGGGTCGAATACCTCCTTGAAGGGTTCTCTTCGGAAGAGAAAGAAGGTTTAGCGCTTGTTTTTTTGCCAATCATTCAGCAAGTCTAGATACCGATCTTAGGCACCAAGAGACCATACAAGACCCCAATAACTACTACCCTCCCCTGCTATATTTGTTTATACACTCCCCAATATTTGTCTAGGGAAATAGCTATTCGTCATGGCCTTAGGACAGAGAGTAGTTTCTTCATATTTGACCAATATCCAAGCGAATTTTTTTCTCAATACAGCCAATATCTATTGCAGGCAGGCAAGGCTAAGAAAGTCCTCTGCGCATGGGTAGAACTCATAGCAGAAGACTATTGTTTAACTATCAATATAATGGAATAAGAGTCTTAGTACTGGTATTCTGTCCAGCTACGTGTATTACCACTTGTTGTTTCATTTACCTCGGTGGGGTAGCCTTGATCATTTTTCTGATAGATAAAGACAGATGAACGATTTTCTTCAGTAATAGGAGAAGTGGTCGTCCATTTGGTTAATACATTTTTACTAAACGTCTCAGGGAATAGGTTGTACTTTCATAAAAATAAGCCTTAACCAATCTAGTTTCTATAGATAAATTAGGATTCTTTATAGAGAGGTCATACTCATAGACCGTTTCCACAGTTCGTTTTACTTGTCCATTAGCTTCCTTGAGTTGCAAAAACTTCTTTGACAAGGTTTCCTTCCTCCATCGTATAGGTAATAACATTTGATTCCCCTTGACTAAGTGCTTCTGTTTTTACGACTAATGCTGAGTGACTAATGATTGATAATGATAGTAAAAGGTAAAAAGTGGTGTACTTTTTACCTTTTACTTTTTAACTTTTAATCTTTTTATCTATTTTAGTAGTGGAAGTGTTCGCTTTCGCCCATAAGAGGGTGTCGTTTTTCTACTAATGGAGCCTTGGTAAGGGTGTAGAATGTTATATAGGTGAATAATCCGAAGAAGAATAACAAACTTCCAATTTCGGCAGCTCCTATACTCCATTCGCGTCCTACGGTGGCTGGCATAATCATATTGAAGAAATCCATATAGTGTCCTATAAGAATCACTACAGCCATAGTTCCTACTACCCAAGGTTTGCGCTTGATATCAGAATCAACCAAGATGAGCAATGGTAGAAGGAAGTTGATGGCCAACATTCCCAAAAACAATAGGCTCAAAGTTCTCCAAACGTGTTACGAAATAGGTAACTTCTTCTGGGATATTGGAGTACCAATACAATAGATATTGAGAGAACCAAAGGTAAGTCCAGAAAATAGAGAACCCGAATAGGTATTTGGCCAAATCGTGGAGGTGGCTGTCATTGACATGTTCTAAGTAGCCTTGTTTCTTAAGTGTTACAGTAACCAAGATGATGGCGGCGATAGCACAAGTGATGAAGCTACCAAATACATACCAACCAAAGAGGGTACTGACCCAGTGCGGATCTAAACTCATCACCCAATCCCAAGACATCATGGACTCGGTAACGAGGAAGAATACCAAGAAGCCCGCAGACCACTTAAAGGCTTTGATGAACGGGCGGTTATCAGTTGCCTCATCTTGCTGGAGGGAGAGCTTACGAGTAATCTGTCTGTAAGCGATCCAACCCAAGAGATACACGGCAGCACGCACAAGGAACATAGGCACATTCAGATAACCTGTTTTGCCCTGTATCACGGTATCATGCGCTACCACTTGAGGATCCATCCAGATGAAGAGATGATTCAGATGAAGGCCTGAACATACAAGCAATACAAAGAAAAATCAAAGCACCCACAGGGAGGTAACCTGTGATTCCTTCCATTACTCTAAAGAGAATCGGTGCCCAACCAGCCTGAGCGGCACGGTTGATAGCATAGAAAGCTAAGACCCCTAAGCTGATGAGCAAAAAGAAGAGTGCCGCTACATAGAGGGCAGCCCAAGGCTTATTTTTGTAGCATGTGAAGCATGTGTTCCAAATGCGCAGGATCGTGAGCTGCTTCGCCCCCTGATGGAGGTCGGCTACGGAACTGGGGGTCGCTATAAAGCTATATATGACTGCTACAAGCCCCACTATCATACTAATGAGAGCTGTTAGCTTTTATTTTTACTTGAAAAACGAATACATAATTCCTTTTTCTTAGGGGTTATTTATTAATGAGTTTGTTTCGGAGTTGCTCCACATATAAGGCCACTTGCCAACGTTCTTTTTCAGTAATCTGAGAAGCGTAGGGTTTCCCATAGCATTACGTCCGTAATAGATTACATGGTAGATGCTTCCTTGGGTAATCTCTCTGTCCTTATAGTTAGGCACACCCAAATATTTGTCTCGTTGCACGAGGATACCCTGTCCGTCGCCTTCGGCGCCATGGCACACCATACAGTAGATATTGTAGAGGGCAGCCCCTTCTTTGATATGGCTATCTAGAGCAAGACTATCGGCTACAAGCGGGTTTTTAAGATTGGCCTTAGCATCCTCATAGCCTTCATTGGTATTAGGATAGAGGTAAGGCATCCAACCACGCTTGATGGTATGTTCTGGAGGGAGTTGCGCTTCCATACCGCCCTTGAGTGCTTTGTTCCCCTCAGGCGCCTCTTGGTAGGTTTCGTAGCCTACAGGAAATACATATCGGTATCGGCCATATACTGGTAGTTCGGCTTATCCTTGTGGAAACAAGCGGTAAGCGAAAGGGCGACTACGGATAAGGCGAATATATATCTTTTTTTCATATCTGAATTGCTTTTTTTATCTGCTATTTTTTTACCTCAACGGCACCGGTGTCTTGTAGGAGTTTGACAAGCTCAGAGGTATTATCATCGGCTTGTACTTCCATAAGGAAATGATCATCGGTGGTACGTGGATCCGGATTCTCAGCCTTTTTGTAAGGATATAGCTTACTACGCATGTAGAAAGAGATTACCATGAGGTGAGCGGCAAAAGAATACCGTAAGCTCGAACATGATAGGTACGAAAGCGGGTAGGTTGGTTATATAAGTAAAATTAGGCTTTCCTCCTATGTTACGAGGCCAGTCATCAATCATGATGTACTTCATCATAATGGTAGCAACCACTAATCCTATACATCCGTAGATGAATGAAGCTATGGCAATTCGTGTGAGGCTTTTAGTCCCATGGCCTTGTCTAGTCCGTGTACAGGGAAGGGTGTATATACTTCCTCTATCTTAAGGTTGGCCTGGCGAACCTTTTTGACAGCGGAGAGGAGCACATCATCGTCATTATAGAGTGCTTGTACTACTTTCTTACTCATAACTAATGTGAATTATTAGGGTTAGTGTCTCTTAATTTTTTTATATTTTTTTCTCCTGAGGACTTCAAGATAGATTTTACTTCGGCTTGTGCAATCACAGGGAAGGTACGTGAATAGAGCAAGAAGAGCACGAAGAAGAATCCGATGGTTCCTGTATAGATACCTATATCAATCAGTGTAGGAGAGAACATGCTCCAAGAAGAAGGCAAGTAATCACGGTGCAAAGAGGTTACGATGATCACAAAACGCTCGAACCACATCCCTATATTTACCACGATAGAGATACAGAAAGAGAAGAGGATACTGCGGCGTAGCTTCTTGAACCACATGAACTGAGGAGAGAACACGTTGCAGGACATCATCATCCAATATGCCCACCAGTAAGGCCCAGTGGCACGGTTTAGGAAGGCGTATTGCTCATATTCCACTCCTGAATACCAAGCTACGAAAAGCTCCGTAATATAAGCACAACCTACGATAGAACCTGTGATCATTACCACTAAGTTCATCAGCTCAATGTGCTGAAGGGTAATATAGTTTTTCCAAATTAGACACCTTACGCATGATGATAAGGAGCGTATTTACCATGGAGAACCCAGAGAAGATCGCCCCAGCCACGAAGTAAGGAGGGAAGATAGTGGTATGCCAACCAGGGGATTACAGAGGTCGCAAAGTCGAAGGATACGATGGTATGCACGGAGAGTACCAAAGGGGTAGCTAGTCCTGCCAATACCAAGGATACTTCTTCAAAGCGTTGCCAATCCTTAGCACGGCCACTCCAACCGAAGCTCACCAAGCTATAGATTTTCTTTTGGAAAGGTTTTACCGCTCTATCGCGTAGCATAGCGAAGTCAGGCAAAAGTCCTGTCCACCAGAACACCAAGGATACAGAAAGGTAAGTAGAGATCGCGAACACGTCCCAAAGCAAAGGAGAGTTAAAGTTCACCCAAAAGCGAACCGAATTGGTTTGGTATAGGCACAGTCCAGTAGGCCAACCAAGGGCGTCCCATGTGGATAATAGGGAAGAGACCCGCCTGTACTACTGAGAAGATGGTCATCGCTTCGGCAGAGCGGTTGATGGCCATTCTCCATTTCTGACGGAAGAGTAACAATACGGCGGAGATTAGGGTACCAGCGTGACCGATACCTACCCACCATACAAAGTTGGTAATGTCCCAAGCCCAACCCACGGTCTTGTTCAATCCCCATACGCCTATCCCCGTAGATACGGTATAGACGATACAGCCCAATCTCCCACAAGAAAGCAGCGAGGGCTACTGAGAATACTATCCACCAAAGGCGATTGGCTTTCCCCTCAACAGGGCGCGCTACATCCACAGTAACATCGTGGTAGGTCTTGTCGCCTACTATTAGTGGATTGCGTATAGGTGCTTCGTAATGCGATGCCATATTTTTTAGTTTTGAGTTTTGGGTTTTGAGTTTTGAGTTAGCTAACTAAGCACTCAAAACTCAAAATTATTAACTATATTAATCGTTGTTTCTTACTTTTTACTTGATAGAATACGTTAGGACGGGTACCGATGTGTTCCAAGAGGTGATACATGCGGTCGTTCTTGCTGAGTTCTACGATAGGATCTTCTGGGTTGTTCATGTCTCCAAAGGTCATTGCCCCTGTACCACAAGCAGAAGAACAAGCACAAGCGTCGTTGAACTCACCTACTTTCACCTGGCGATTTTCACGCTTAGCACGTAGGATAACGGCTTGGGTTTCTTGGATACAGAAAGAACATTTTTCCATCACCCCACGAGAACGTACCACTACATCGGGGTTGAGTACCATCTTACCATAGTCATCGTTCATGTGGTAGTCGAACTCGTTGTTATTGCTATAGAGGAACCAGTTGAAGCGACGTACCTTGTAAGGACAGTTGTTAGCACAATAACGAGTACCTACGCAACGGTTGTAAGCCATGTGGTTTTGTCCTTGTACCCCGTGAGAGGTAGCCCCCACAGGACATACCGTTTCACAAGGAGCGTTGTTACACTGCTGGCACATTACAGGCTGGAATACCACTTGTGGATTATCAGAGGCCACTTCCATTCTCGAAAGTAGAGAGTGATGCGCTAAGGCCTTCGATACCTTCTACTTTTTCCAAATCGCCCTTGAAAGTCTCTTCAGAAGAGTAGTAGCGGTCTATACGCAACCAGTGCATATCGCGGGGAGCGTCTTACCTCACTCTTACCTACCACAGGCACGTTGTTTTTCAGCGTGGCAAGCAATCACACAAGCCCCACAACCTGTACAAGCATTTAGGTCAATAGAAAGGTTAAAGAAGTGTCCTGTAGAGTAGTCATATTCTTTCCAAAGCGTTACAGAAGTTGCCTTTACTTCCTTGTGATCTAGGGATACTTCAGGCTTTTTTTGTTCCACTGGTGGGCATCCTTGGTCAAGAACTCCTCTAGAGAAGTTTCTTTAACGATGTCGCCACGACCCATAAGGGTATTGTGGAGCTGGATACAAAGCATATTCGTGGGTACCATCTACTTTTTTTGATAGAGGCAACTGGTTGTACATTGTTGAAATTGTTGTAAAGGACATAGGCATTGACCCCTATTTGCATTTCCTTTTTCATGGCCGCCTTTCTTCCGTAACCGAAAGCGAGACCTACAGAACCTTTGGCCTGACCAGGGTTGGATAAGTACGGGCACTTTGAGGGTGACATCACCCACTTGGATTTGGGCATAATCTCCGTCCAAGGCGCCATTGGCTACATGCCAATTCTTGATACCCAATTCCTTGGCATCGGCGGCGGACATGGTCAGATAGTTATCCCAAGACACACGGGTGATAGGGTCAGGTAATTCTTGTAGCCAAGGGTTGTTGGCTTGTTGGCCATCACCAAGACCTGTTTTGGTATATAAGGTTAGTTCAAAGCCTTCAGCAGGCGCTGCAGTAAGGGCAGCTACCATAGGAGTTGTATCCAAGGCCTCTGGTTTTTCACCAAGCAAGGCTGCTTCCTTGCGGTAGAAGCCATCATGTTGAGCTTTTTCCCAAGCATCGCCTTCGGCCAGCACATTGGCTTTCCAGAACGCTTTGATATATTCGTAGTAGTTAGCATCCTTTCCGCTCCATTTGAGCAATGCTTCTTGAAACTGGCGTGTATCAAACAGCGGACGGATAGTAGGCTGCATAAGTGAGTAATAGTCGATACGCATACGCACATCGCCCCAAGACTCCAAGTAGTGAGGAGCAGCAGCAAGGTAAGTAGCTTTCACAGCTGTTTCGTCGGCACGGAGGGAGAAATCCACAGAAGTTGCTACCTTGGCAAGGCCTGATTCGAAGGCTACCGCATCGGCAGCGGATAGGGTGTATAATGGATTTACATTATTGATGATAAGCACCCCTACATTACCCGCATTCATATCAGTTAGCAATTGCTTGAAAGCAGCGGCATTACCTTGGCGGATATATACAGGGTGGGCAGGATCAAAGGCAGCACTGTGGAGTACCTCTTCGTTGATCTCAAGCACCAAACTCTGTGCATTCACGTCCTGAATACCTGTTACGACAACGGCTTTGCTACCTGCTTTTTAGCCTGTTCGGCTGCTTTCTTTACAGCTGCTTCGGCACGCTCAGGAAGAGAACCTCCTACAGTCTTTCCAGTGAGGTAGCCGTAGAACTTAGCCAAAGCTACCTTAAGCAAGGCAGGTTTCAGTGCTATACGCTCATCGGCATTAGCACCAGAGAGAGACATATTGCTCTCAAACTGGAAGTGCTTAGACATTCTACCCTCTTTGGTAGGGATACGTCCTTTGGCATATTCCTCTTCGTAGCCTCCTTGCCAATCGGCGATAAAGTCAGCCCCGAAGGAGACAATTACTTGAGCTTTGGAGAAATCATAATCGGCTAAGGCACGCACACCGTATTTCTTTTTCAAAGGCCAATACGGCAGCTTCTTCAGAAACGGCATCGTAGGTTACATGCTTGGTTGTTGGATATTTTTCGGTGAATTCCTTGATTAGGGTTCTCTGTAGAAGGGCTTGCGAGGGTACCGGTAAGCAATACGATCTGCTTTTTGTTGAGCAGTGGCATCGGTAAGCGCTTTTACCACAGCACTATCAAGGGTATCCCAAGTGATATTTTCAGTACCTTTTTCGAGGATTTTTGGCGCGTAAGCTATCGTACATAGAGAGTACGGAAGCCTGTACACGTGCATTTCCGCAGCCACGGTAAGCCGCTTCGCGGTTATTTTCCACACGGATAGGACGCCCTTCGCGGGTTTTGACAAGCACAGAAGCGAAGTCAAACCCATCGGCCATGGTAGTGGCATAGTAGTCAGGGATACCTGGGCGTATCTGTTCGGGTAGGATCACATAAGGGATTGCCTTATGTACAGGGGCCTTCGCAGGCTGCCAAGGCAGCAGCAGCGGTAGTGAATCCCACATACTTGAGGAAGTCGCGGCGGGTGGTAGCACTCTCCTCCATCGCCTCTTGGTTACTTAGGAACTCGTGTTCGCCTGAATATAAAGTAGGGAGCTTATCGACAAACTCATTTTGATGAATTTGCTCTATCACAGGGTTGTTCGTATCCAACTCCTCTACACTTCTCCAATATTTTTCTGATGACATGTTCTTAATTGTTAATTGTTAATTGTTAATTGTCAATGAACCATAAATCGTCATTGGTCACTCGTCATTAGTCATTAATCATTAAACATTATTAGTAGTGACACTTACCACATTCGAGACCGCCGAGTTCGGCGATGGTGAGCTTTTCTTTACCATATTTCTTAGCCAATTGCTCATGTATCTTTTCGTAATACGGATTGGCATCATTGACATTGGTAGTGCGGTGGCAGTTGATACACCAGCCCATGGTAAGAGGGAGCGTGTTGCTCAAACCACTTCCATAGTCTGTACATCACCGTGACACTGTTGGCAAGCTACTCCCGCTACGGTTACGTGCTGAGAGTGATTGAAATATACATGGTCAGGGAGGTTATGGATACGTGTCCATTTCACTGGTTTTTGAACTCCTGTATATTGTGCATTTTCAGCGTCCCAACCTACCGCATCGTATAGTTTTTGGATTTCTCCGTCATAGAACTCCTTAGTATATTGGTCAGTTACAGGGCCTGTATACTCTTCTATGTTCTTATGGCAGTTCATACATACATTGAGCGAAGGGATTCCTGCTGTTTTGGAAGTACGTGCCGCAGAGTGGCAGAACTTACAGTCTATCTGGTTATCGCCAGCGTGTATCTTGTGAGAATAGTGGATTTCCTGAATAGGTTGGTATCCTTGGTCTATACCCACTTGCATAAGGTATCCATAGGCAAAGTAGGTAGAGGAGAAGAATAAGATAGCGATAAGGCAAGCGGTGATGATTTTGTTTTTTTCACAAAAAAACATTCCACAAAGGATAATATTTGCTTTGCTTTTAGATATTCTTCGTTGTTGTTCTCTTTGGCCAATTTCTTTACCTCGCGGTTAGCTTTTACTACAAAGAATACGAGCAAGGCAAGGAGTAAGACAGAGGCAGAGAAGAGCACTATGGCAAGGGACTTATTAGAAGTCTCTTTCACAGGTGCTGTTGTAGTGGCGGCAGCATCACCAGTGGCGGCAGGGGCAGCACCAGCAGTAGCATCACCAGCGGCAGGAGCAGCCGCTGCATCGGCCTTAGCAGGGTCAGCTACATAGGCCAATACATTGTTGATGTCCTCATCGGAGAGGGATACTCTCGTAAGCGAGCATAGGCACCTTGTTGTACTCCTCAAAGATAGCGATTGCATCCTTGTCACCAGCGGCGATGAGGGCTTGGCTATTTTTGATCCACTTGTGTAGCCATTCGGCAGATTTTTTCTCGGTAACGCCCCCAAGAGGAGGGCCTACCAGCTTTCCTTCCAACTTATGACAAGCGGCACAGTTGGCCTTGAACAAGTCTTTCCCTTGGCTGGGTCGCCTGAAGCATCTTGTCCAAAACAAGTATATAGGGGAACAGCATAGCTACAAGCCATAGCGCTCGCCATGATCCTCCCTTATAATTTCTACTCTTTTTCATAAAAAAAGCTATTAAAAACAAAAAAACTATCTATTCTTTTTCTTTGTAGTTCTATTTTCTACACTCTTTTTTTCCTTGTAATCAAGGGCGCTGAGCATACCTACTACTACGCTGCAAAAGTACAACTTCTTAATGTAATTTAAAAAGGGTTTTTAAGTGTTTTATTGTAATTTGTAAAAAAGTCTAAATAATGACAAGCGACAAGTGACTAATGATTTAAGTTTCGTAAGTTATTTTTAGATTGCTATTGAAATTGCGAGTAGCTGATAAACAATTATTTGTAAAAACCTCCCCCAACCCCCTCCAAAAGGCAGGGGCTGTTATATAATCATATTATAATCTGATTTATAATATATTAAATTCATAAGTTCTTTAAAAATTACTGATTCCCCACTCCATAGCTAACTTAATAGAGTCCTTTCCATTGAGACGAAATAGATTGATTGATATATTTCTCATTATTGAAAGATTCTCAGGAGCATTCCCAGATTTGGTTTTTACTCTTATCCTCTATCATTAGTGTATCCTTTACCCAATGTAAAACGATTTTTCTATACCCCAATGAGAACGTATATGATTTGCAAAGAACTTAGCTTTATTTTTTTAGCAATACTGCTTATATGATAAGCAATTTCGGTGCTTTCTTCTCCTTTTTTTCTTAACATAGCGTGTAGTTTCTATAATTCGCTTTATACCAGACCATTCAGGAGAAATTCCCTCAATATTTTTTTATAGACCTTTGTAATACGCAACTCATCACGTCCTCTCTGAGGATTGTTCTTGATAAGTATCCATTAGGTATTTTCCTAAGGCTATATTCTTTTTTTATCTGATTAAAAAGATTCTTTTTGATTGCCTTTTTACTTGTACAATGTAATCATTTTTGACTTTTACAATAGTTTCAAGAGTTTTTGACAATGTAGCGCATCTAAGGTAATAATTTCACCCTCAATATCTAAGGCTTGTAAGAGTTTTTTTGAACAGTATAAATTTCAGACTCTTTTTGTTCTCCAATTTATCACAAGCTATTACAATACCTCTTTGAGAAGCAAAAACACTTATCAATGAAACAAAATTTTGATAATTATTTTGAGGATCTTTAATAGTCCCAGCAATTGCTTTTCCATCAATGGCAAGTGTTTCACCTTGACACATTGGTAAAAATTGGGCTGCCCACTGATTGAATTTTGTCGCAAAATCGTCAAAATCAATTTCCATAAATATCCTCCTAATAGAACCATATGTAGGTACTTTACAGAAAGTTAGATATTTTTGAACTCCCATTGGTTTTCTTTGAGGAAACGACCTATTTCTCGATAGCCAGTATAGCCAGACATCATTGCTGTTAAGCACATAATCAAAAAGTTAGGCATCTTATGGCGAATGCCACGTCTTTTTCTAGTATCCTCTATACTAGATAACATTTCTATCAGTGTCATAGACTTTTACATTTTATTGGAGTGCAAAAATAGTAATTTAAAAGAACTTATACAACTTTATAACAGCCCTGCCTCCAAAGGGGGAGCTTTAAGGGCGTTGAAATAGCCTAATTTGTTTATCTATTTGGAAAATTTTCCTTCTATAACTTATTGAACCTCTACTACTTACTTTCACATACTCGCTTATGCGACTTTCCCTTGAGGGGGGTAGGGGGATGTTTTGATAATCAGTAAGTTATAGAGCTTGCGAAACTTAAATTAATGATTAATGACGAGTGACAAGTATTTTTTTCACTTTTCACTTTTGAGTTCTTCTGAGGTGAAATGAAATAATTTGCTTTCCTTTTTGAACATAGAGGCTCTCAGCTACATAGTAATAAATGCCTGTATCCAAGTCCTTGACTAAGCCTACGTTTCCTATGAGATCTTCCCACAAAAAAACTGCAAACATACTCTGTAATGTGCCAGCTTGAGTACTTGATGCTGCATAAGTGGTTACTTCTTCTCTAAAAGAAGGATTATAAGAGGTAATCCCCTTATTATGTTTGTAAATATACTTTACAATAGGATAAAGGTCGTCAAACTGTTCTGCATCCTGAGCTAACTGCTTATCTTGCTTGAGATTTTCTGTACTTTTTGATCAAGTAAAGTATTCCTTTTGCAGAGAGATGGACATAGTACTTACCCAAATCGATATTTATTTTTTTCACGTTCAGTTTTTCTCATCCTCCTCCATAAGCAGAAAAAAAGTATCTACATGAAAAAGATAGGTAATGCCTATCTACCCTCTTATAAGTACCTTTAGTATTGACAAAACAATCCAGTCCACAAGGGGCAAAATAAGTACTATAAAAAGTCTTATCCTTAGCAAAATCTATGAGATAGCCTACTGTTGATCAGGGTTTGCCTTTGCAGACGGTACATCTCCACGGGGTTTCTTTTTCCAAAGAGTTCAAGGAGATACCACTTGCCTATTATCTTTTTGTGCGAATGCTAAGGAATAAACACCTAAGAGGAGTATAAGTATTATGCGTTTCATATTGGTTTTATTTTTAGGCACAAAGTTAGTGAAAATTTATGGTTGATTTATCATTTGTTATTATTAAAAATTCCTTGAGTTTGCCCTCTTTTTCATAGTTATAGAGTGCCTTCATCACCCAAGCGGGGGATACTTGCCATGGGTGAGGACAAAGATGTTCTTGACGGCCTTGCTCACTGGGTATAGCAGGGTCATCAGCTGGAGGGTGCTCTCAAAGAGTTCGCCTGTGTGGCTCTCGGCCAAAGGGACTTTTAGCAATGCCAAGAGTATATATACCGCAGCGATGACCCCAAGCATCTGGGCGCTTTTTCTTTAACAGCTCCGACAAGGAAAAAAGTACGCTGGCGCAGGTGGTAGGCGACCCCGACAAACATGTTGACCACAAGGGCTACTCCTAAAGCAACCAGAAAAAGCCTCATGGGTCTGTTGCCAAGAGTGGAAGTAGCGGTATAGGAGCATAACAGGGGCGCTGCGAGAGAGCGTTTGCCATAGGTAATACAGCCTATCACGCAAGGCTATGGACGTATCGGAATGATACAAAAGGACTAAGGGAACAAGAAAAAATAACATATGAGTTTTGAGTTTTAAATTTTGAGTTTTGAGTTGGTTGTAAGTTGTAAATTTTGAGTTTTGAGTTGGTTGTAAGTTGTAAATTTTGAGTTTTGAGTTAGTGTAAGTTTTGAGTTCTAAGTTAACTCAAAACTAAGAACTCAAAACTCAAAACTATATAAGTTCTTGAATATGTGCGGTGATCTCCACTTGGGCGGCGGCTTGCCTCAGGGGTGTATGTAACTGAGCGAGGTAGGCCTTGAGAATGGCCAAGCGCCGTGATAGGTAGGCGTCAAAGATTTCTCGCTTGTCCTGCACCTTGAGCGAGGCGTCGAGGAAAAGGAGCTTGAGGGCGGCACCCGATGGGGGCGACATGGATTGGACACTTTGGTAGGAGATGTCGGGGGGTCTGGGTGAGGGTGTAGATCATACGCAGCAGGGTGTCCATCTCCAGTTTGACCGATTCGGGGGCATTGTGCCAAGAGATGTACTGCATGGAGGCGTCCTTGTCGCCCTCAATGATAGCCCCTGGTTCGCCCTTCTGGCTCCAGCCCTGTATGTTGCCCGTGACAAAGAGCTTAGGTGCGGCATGGTAGTCGTTGGTTTCGGCAAAATTGGACAAGAGATGTTCCAGTCGCTCAATGAGTGGATCTACCTCTTGGGTTTCCCTATGGGGTTGGTGGGCATATACTATAGGTATCTTACCGATAGGATTGGGCTTGGGATAGCCCTCTTCTAAGAGGTATTGACCTGATACCATACGCCATAGGTAATGTTCGGTGGCTGTGTAGGTTTCAAAGTAATCGGCAAGCTCCCCTACGCTTTCCCCTGAGGGTTGAGGCTCTTATAGGCGCGGGAGAAAGCGGTCATATCACCAGTGGCGTCAAAAATAAGGGTAGAGCGTATCGCCAAAAAGCAGGCGAGAACAGACTGCAACGGAGCCTGAACTGGCAGGGGAACCCATAGTCATAGTGGGTAGCAGTAGGGACGGGATACCATAGCTCGGCACATTCGCCAAAGGAAAAGGTCGCACGGGCAATACGTCGGTTTAGGCTGTTGTCCTTGGCTTGGGCGAGGATTTTGAGGATAGCCTTGTAGGCCTGTTGGTGCTGCTTATCCTCACTGTCGCACTCATAGCGCACAGGAGTACCAAAGAGGAAGGCTACCGAGCGCTTGATGATAAGCTGCTGTAAGGGCAGGCAATGCGGGCAACACGCTCAAGGCGTGTGCCTTCGGAGGTCTGTACCTGCTTATCTCGCCTCAGCACGGGGTCATTGACGGGGTGCAAGGCAGGGTTGAGGGCTTTCTGTGCCTCTACAGGATTAGGTAAGGGGCGTTACGCCCTGATTTGAGTATAGAAATGTCTAACATAATTAAGTGAATAACGAAAAGTGAAAAAGTGAAGAGTTATTAGTGAAAAGTGAAGAGTGAGCGCCTGAATAGCGTTTTTCACTATTCACTTTTCACTATTCGCTTAAATCCTTCCAAACATCTCCGCGACACTGACTCTCTTGGGGGGCTGGCGGCACTCTATGGAGCCTGTGAGCGCATCAGGGGCATCGTCATGGGCGTTGGTGCCCACACGAAGGTAACCCGTAAGGTCACGAGCAAACTTTGGGAAACGCTTTTTTTCCAGTCCAAAGGCATCTTAATCAGCTTCTGCACTGAGGCCGAGGCCGCAAAAATCCTTGCGGTCTTGTTCTGATTCTGATGAAACGGATTAAAAGCGCGTGAGTCGGTTGCCTGTATCCCATGAGCGTTGTTGCAGGTTGCTGACAAAGAGGTTACCTCCGTTGTTGCTCTCGATATGACAGCGTTCTACTTGGTGTTGTTGGAGCATATAGGTCAAAGTGGTTTCCGTGACCTCCATAGGGTCTTTGGTGTAGAGTACATCAGTAATGTAATTGCCGTCCTCTGCCTCCTTATAAAAATAAAGCACATAGGGTAATCCGCCCCACTATCGGCTGCATCTATATATGCTACCGAGTAGGAACGAGAAGGCAAGTCGGTATAACAGTTAAACTCTTCGTACATCAACCCTTGGGGAAGGCTGTGGATTCTGCTGGTACAGACTCTCAAAGACTGTAGGGAGACGACCTTTTTATCTCCAAGAGTTTTTTTCCAAGCTATGTCTTTCAGGGCCATAAAGGTTCTCCCTCTGCTCTTGGATCTTGTTCGCTTGGCGGCCTGTTCTGTATAGCAGGAAAGCTGACGAGTAGCCAACCTTGCGGGTTTTCTATGGGGTCATATACACCCTCTTGTTCGAGCAAGCGTCCTGCTAAATCTTCCATGTGCCAGCGGGTAAAGACCAACAACTGTTGACTATCATTGTGCAAACGTGTAGAGGCTACTGTATCGTACCAGTCGGCTACATTCTGCCTGATAACTGGCGACCAAGCAGACGATGCATCTTTTGTATAAGTCGTCCATAATCAGCATATCCACAGGTTCGCCAGTTAAGGAACCTCCTACGCCAATCGTCTTGAAACTGCCTTGATAGCCTACAATTTCACACTCATCAGAATTGCGGGCATAGTTGCGACTGCGTCGGCCTTGTTCTTGGTAGCTTGCCTGACCTGCGAGGAGCGTTTGTGGAAACAGTTCGTAATAATGGTCATCGTCCATGATACGTTGGAGTTCGCGGTTGAACTTGCGTGCTTTGATAGCGTTGTAGGAGACTATGGCTATACGTTTGTCAGGGTCTTGCCCTAAGACAAAAGCAGGTAGGCGGCGGGTCGCTCCTTCACTCTTGCCATGTTGGGGCGGCATGGTAATCATTAGCTTTTTGATTTCTCCCATAGCGAAACGCGTCAGCACCTCGTAATAGGCGAGGTGAAAAGGCGCAGGAGCAAAAGAAGGGAGTGTATGACGGGTGAAGGAGAGGAGGTTTTCTTGGGACACGAGCTGCAAGCTCGCGCCAGCAGTGGAAGCTGTATTGGGCTGGGGATATTGGTGTTGAGCAGGTGTAGGGGTGAATGGCAATTCGCCCTCATAATTGTCCGTGTCATTATCCGTGTTGTGTTGGGCGAATTTTGTTTGGGCGAATTGCGATTGGGCATTTTGTGATTGGGCGAATTGCTCACATACTCCGTTCTCGCGGACTTTGCCCTACAACCGCGTGCTGGCTTATTATGCGTTGCCCGCTTTTCACTATTAACTTTTCTCTTTTCACTTTCCATAGCCCATCCTTCCAAGCGCATAATGATACGGATAGCGGCAATACTGTTATTAACGGTAGGGACTATAGTCTCTCCATTGTTATCTAAAGGCTCACGACGAGCGTATGTCCAAAGAATTTCTAAAGCCTCTTCCATAATGACTGATGATTAATGATTAATGCCAGCAATGATTAATGATTAATGACTGTGTCATGTCCTAAAAATAGATTGACAAGTATAAATCTTAAAAACAAGTATAAAAAGACATGACAAAGAATCAGAAAGCATTAGTTCGGTACAGTGATTGCTTTAAGCTAAGTATCGTTGAAGAGATCGAGAAAAAATGGATTGAGTATAGAAGATTGTCGTCGTAAATATGATATAAAAAGGCGGCTCTACAATTCAGAATTGGCTCGAAAAATATGGAAAGAATCACCTATTAAACAAAGTTGTACGCGTGGAAACAAAAAGATGAAGTAAGAGAAATTGAGCTACTTAGAAAAGAATTAGCAGCTTTTAAAGAAAGCTTATGCAGAATTAGCATTAGAGAATAAAGTCAATCAAACAGTTATTGAAGTGAGTGATGAGATGTTTGGTACAGATTTAAAAAGTCCGAACAAGAGTTATTGAAATACTTTTCCAAAACGGAAAAAAAGTAACTGTTCTTTGTAAGCTTTTTTTGGTATTAGTAGACAAAGCCTATTATGAAAGTGTTAGAAAAGAGGGAAAGGAAGCTATAACAGAAAAATAGTTGTAGATTTAGTTCGTCAAGTACGTATAAAAACAACCTAGAGTAGGATCTAAGAAACTTTATTGTATGCTAAAGGAAGATCTAAAAATATCGGAAAAATAGGTAGAGATGCTTTTATAGGCATATTGAGAAACAATAGTTTACTTGTAGAAAGAAAGAAGAGTTTTACTAGAACAACTGATTCAAATCACCCTTTATTACAAGTGGAGAAATCTTATTCAAGGTCTAGAGATTACACATAAGAATCAAGTTTGGGTAAGTGATATTACTTACATTCGTACACTTAAAGGATTTAGGTACTTATTTTTTTGGTAACAGACTTATTTTCAAGGAGAATAATGGGATATTCTCTAAGTAATAGCCTTTCTATAGAAGGAGGTATAAAAGCTCTGAAAAAGGCCTTAAAAGCATAGGGATAGAACTATTCCCTTGATACATCATTCTGATAGAGGTATTCAGTATTGTTGTAAAGAATATGTCCAACTATTGCAGAAAGAAAAGATAGATATCAGTATGACAGAGAAGGATCATTGTTATGAAAAATGCTTGTGCAGAGCGTGTAAATGGGATATTGAAAGCTGAATTTCTCTTAGATAGGGACATTTAATGACGAACAATTAGCTGAAAGAGCTGTTCGTTCGGCTATAGAGACTTATAACCAAGAGCGCCTACACTGGTCATTAGAGTTGAAGACACCAGATAGTATTTTCTTTAATCAAGTAGCATAAACATAGATATTATAGGCTATTAAAAGATAAAAAGCCATGCTTATATATGATTACAGAACTAAAAGTTATTCCTGAAGTTACATAAAGTGTGACTTGATAAAAAAATGATGTTAAATAAATAACTAAAAGTGTCAACTAATTTTTAGGACATGACACTGACATCTGACTACTGACTACTGACGTCTGACAACTAACTGGGTGCAAAATTACAACATTTAAGACGGAGAAGTCAAGGAAAAGAGGGACGAGGAGTAAGAATTTATACAATAAAAATGGTGTTAAGCATTTAACAGTGGTTAGTGGTTAGTAGTTAGTTGTTAGTCCATTGCGACTAAAGGCTGATGACTGTCTTCTGACTACTGACTACTGACCACTGACCACTGACCACTGAAAAAAATCTTGACTTTTGATTGATAATTTCGTAAATTTGCACGCTGAAGTAAGTGAAAGAGAACTTAAAACTAAAAACTGATATTATTTTTGTATCTCATTATCAAATCCATACACATCATCTTTGTGGTGAGTTATTTTTGCAGGGCTATTCTATATAGTACGCCTATTGATTTATCATACTGAGGCCTTACAAGGCAAGGAGGGACAAGAGCGCGATATTCTACACAAGCAATACTCGTTTATGGAAGAGCGTTTGTGGAACATCATCACCGTGCCTGCCTTGGTTATTGTACTGGTTTCGGGTATCTACCTATTATGGGCATTCCAGTGGATGTTCCTAACCCAAGGGTGGATGCATATCAAGCTCCTTGGCATTGTCCTGCTCTTGGCTTATCATTACTGGAGCTGGCGCACTCTCAAGGGAGTTACAACGCGGAGAGACCCGCTACAGCTCGGTCAAGCTACGTATGGCCAATGAAGTGGCTACCCTATTGCTCTTTGCTATCGTCTTTGCCGTGGTGCTCAAGGACTTATTCCTACAATATTGGTGGGCTACCCTCTTGAGCTTCGTAGCTATGGGCGCACTGATTATGGCCGTAGTAAAAATTGTCAACAGAAAAAAATGAGACAATTGGTCAATGAGACAATGAGGCAATTTGCCAATGAGACAATTAGCTAATCAGAAAAATCAGCTAATCGACAAATCAGAAAAATCAGCAAATTGGCTAATCAACAAATTAGATTTAGTTACTATGGAAAAACATAATTTGATATTAGACAAGACTTTTCAATTCTCTCTTATGATTATTGAACTTTGCAATGTTTTTAGATGAGAGAAAAATTTTGCCATTTCAATCAGTTACTAAGATCTGCCACATCTATTGGAGCTAATGTCAGAGAAGCTCAGAATGCAGAAAGTCAGCCAGACTTCATTCATAAACTGAAAAATTGCTGCTAAAGAAGCTGAAGAAACCATGTATTGGTTAGATTTATGCTTGTATTCACCCAGCTATCCAAACACAGAAAAAAAGAAAAAGAGAACTAAATAGTATTATAAAGATTATCAATAAGATAATAGGAACTCTAAAAATCTAGAATGAAACAAAAACAATGAGACAATTGGTCAATGAGACAATTGACAAATTGGCTAATTGGCAAATCAACTAATCGACAAATCAGCTAATTGACATGAAATATACAGTACTTGGTGGTGGTAGCTGGGCGACGGCTATCGTAAAGATTCTCAGTGAGAACCTCCCTGAGATTACTTGGTATATGCGCAACGATCTGGCTATCTCGCATATCAAAAAAATACAAACATAACCCTAACTACCTCTCCTCGGTGGAACTACATACGAACAAAAATCCATCTGACCAGCAACATCAACGAAGCTGTGGCGTGGGCGGATTATCTGATTTTTGTAATTCCTTCGGCTTTTTGGTCTCGGAGCTTTCCAAACTCACGGTACCACTCAAGGACAAGGTCATTTTCTCGGCTATCAAGGGATCGTCCCCGAATCGGGCTTGGTGGTAGGCGAACACCTTATGGAGGCTTACGGCATCAACCCCATGAATATTGGGGTGATCACTGGCCCTTGCCATGCTGAGGAAGTAGCACTCGAACGCCTCTCTTACCTAACGGTAGCCTGCGAAGATCTTCTCAAGGCAGAGGAAATGGCCAAGGCACTACGCGGCCCCTTTATCCGTACCAAAAATCAGTGAGGACATCATAGGAGTGGAGTATGGGGCTATGCTCAAGAACATCTATGCCATCGCCGCAGGAATCGCCCATGGTTTTGGGCTATGGGGGACAACTTCCAGAGTGTACTGATGAGCAATGCTATCCGCGAGATGCAGCGCTATGTGGACGCTATTCACCCCATCGCCCGCGACATCAACCAATCGGCCTACTTGGGCGATTTGCTCGTTACAGGGTATTCCGCTTTTAGCCGTAACCGCCTCTTTGGTAGCATGATAGGTAAGGGTTATTCCGTTAGAAGCGCCTTTATGGAGATGAATATGGTGGCCGAGGGCTACTACGCTGTGGAAAAATGCCTATAAGATCAACCAACGCCAATCCCCCTGCCTATACCCCCTATACTCGATGCCGTCTATAAGGTGCTCTACCTGCATCACCCCGCCCGCGAGACCTTCCAAAAACTGACAGAGGAAATGGACTAAAAATAATGACTAGTGACTAGTGACTAGTGATTAGTGACTAATAATTAATTCTCTTTTATGGTAACCAATATCAACCAACTGAATCTAAACAAGTTATACACCTATGCCGATTATCTGCTTTGGCAGTTTTCTGAGCGTATAGAATTGCTGCGCAGGGAAAATTTTTAAAATGAGTCCCGCACCCAGTACCCCTGCACCAAAAGTATCTTTTGGTAGGCTCTTTGTTACATTGTATCCTTTTTTTGCAGGAAAAATGTAGTGTCTTCTCTGCTCCCTTTTGATGTACGTTTGCCTCAGAAGGGGAAGGCTGATGAGCAGATATACACAGTATTACAGCCCGATATCTGTGTAGTCTGTGATCCTGAGAAATTGGATAGTCGGGGTTGCTAGGGGCGCCTGACTTGGTTATAGAGATTCTCTCTCCCAGTAATTCCCAGCGAGACCTAAAGGACAAATACGAACTCTACCAAGAAGCAGGCGTACCTGAATACTGGATCGTCCGCCCCGAAGAGCGAAGCATCACCATCTATGTCCTAAAAGATGGCCTCTATAGTGCTTCCCTGCCCTGTAGTAGAAGGCGAATGGGTGCACTCAGCCACTTTCCCCGCCTTGGAAATAGACACGAAAACTATATTCAATGATCCGATTACTAGTGACCAATGACTAATGACTAGTGACTAGCAATTAATAAAAATATATATACTAAAAATTCATTGCTGTATTATCATTTTTCTAATTTTTGCTGCTAAATAAAAATATCAAGTAATGAAGAAATTGATAAGTCTTTTTAGCCTTAGGGCTTATAGGGTGTCAGAACACCCAACAGCAAGCAGGTACTGCTGCCAGTACTACCGAAACTGCCGCTTTGGCGGGCGACCACTATGTGATTGAAGGAACCACTCCTGTTTATCCTGAAGGGGCACGTATCTTTCTATACCGCTACAAAGATAGAGCTTACACCTGTAGATTCAACTGCTATTGATGCACAAGGGCATTTCCGCTTTGAGGGAAAAACAGAGGAACCCTTGGTCTATGCACTACGCTTGAACGGCAGTGGTACACGTGCTCACCTATATTTGGACAACTCCCCGTGGAGCTGATTCTCAATCCTAACTGGAATTTTGAGTTTCTCCACTCCAGCGATGCCGCTCAGCTTTTCGAACGCTATAACCGCATGGCTATCTATAATGCCTTAGACCTAAACAAAGAAATCAAAGAAGCGCCTACCTCCCCACACTTGGCTTATTTCTTGGCACGCAATGCCTACAAATACGATTATGATACCTTGGTAGCACTTCGCAAAGGCTTAGATGCCTCCCTCAAAGACAACCCTTACTTGAAGGAATTAGATGCCGCCATAGCCCAGTTGGCCAAAAATACAACCAGGAGCGGAAGCCCCTGAAATAGACTTAGTAGATGCACAAGGCAAAAAGGTGTCCCTCAAGGACTTTCGTGGCAAAAACTCTTGATAGACTTTTGGGCATCTTGGTGTCCTGACTGTCGCAAAAGCAAGTCCTGAGCTGGTTGCCTTATACAAAGAATACAAGGACAAAGGTTTGGAAATCCTCAGCGTATCCTTAGACGAAGATACCAATGCTTGGCAAGCGGCCATCAACAAAGACCAATACACCTGGCCACAGGCCTTAGCCAAAGGAGTATGGAAGTCCAATGCCGCCCAGACCTATGCCCTTCGCTGGATTCCTACCGCTATCCTTCTGGACAAGGACAGCAAAATCCTTAAACGCACTATACATATGGGAGAACTCAAAACAATGATTAACGATTAATGGTTAATGATTAATGATTAATGGTTAATGATTAATGTTAATGATTAATGATTAATGGTTAATGATTTAAGTTTCGCAAGCTCTGTAATCAACTGATTCTCAAAACATCCCCTACCCCCTCAAGGGGAGTTAGTAGTAGTAGAGGTTCAATAAGTTATAGAAGGGAAAATTTCTAATTTAATAAACAAATTAGACCATTTCAACGCCCTTAAAAGCTCCCCCTTTGGAGGCAGGGCTGTTATATAATCATATTATAATCTGATTTATAATATATTAAATTCATAAGTTCTTTAAAATTACTGATTCCCCACTCCATAGCTAACTTAATAGAGTCCTTTCCATTGAGACGAAATAGATTGATTGATATATTTCTCATTATTGAAAGATTCTCAGGAGCATTCCCAGATTTGGTTTTTACTCTTATCCTCTATCATTAGTGTATCCTTTTACCCAATGTAAACGATTTTCTATACCCCAATGAGAACGTATATGATTTGCAAAGAACTTAGCTTTATTTTTTTAGCAATACTGCTTATATGATAAGCAATTTCGGTGCTTTCTTCTCCTTTTTCTTAACATAGCGTGTAGTTTCTATAATTCGCTTTTATACCAGACCATTCAGGAGAAATTCCCTCAATATTTTTTTATAGACCTTTGTAATACGCAACTCATCACGTCCTCTCTGAGGATTGTTCTTGATAAGTATCCATTAGGTATTTTCCTAAGGCTATATTCTTTTTTATCTGATTAAAAAGATTCTTTTGATTGCCTTTTACTTGTACAATGTAATCATTTTTTTGACTTTACAATAGTTTCAAGAGTTTTTGACAATGTAGCGCATCTAAGGTAATAATTTCACCCTCAATATCTAAGGCTTGTAAGAGTTTTTGAACAGTATAAATTTCAGACTCTTTTTGTTCTCCAATTTATCACAAGCTATTACAATACCTCTTTGAGAAGCAAAAACACTTATCAATGAAACAAAAATTTTGATAATTATTTTGAGGATCTTTAATAGTCCCAGCAATTGCTTTTCCATCACTGGCAAGTGTTTCACCTTGACACATTGGTAAAAATTGGGCTGCCCACTGATTGAATTTTTGTCGCAAAAATCGTCAAAATCAATTTCCATAAATATCCTCCTAATAGAACCATATGTAGGTACTTTTTACAGAAAGTTAGATATTTTTGAACTCCCATTGGTTTTCTTTGAGGAAACGACCTATTTCTCGATAGCCAGTATAGCCAGACATCATTGCTGTTAAGCACATAATCAAAAAGTTAGCATCTTATGGCGAATGCCACGTCTTTTTTTCTAGTATCCTCATACTAGATAACATTTCTATCAGTGTCATAGACTTTTACATTTTATTGGAGTGCAAAAATAGTAATTTAAAAAGAACTTATACAACTTTATAACAGCCCTGCCTTTTGGAGGGGTGGGGGGGGGGAGGGGGAGGTTTTTACAAATAATTGTTTATCAATTACTTGCAATTTTAATAGCAACCTAAAAAACAACTTGCGAAACTTAAATTAATGATTAACGATTAATGTTCATCATTGTTGGCATTAATCATTGTTGGCATTAATCATTAATCATTGTTGGCGTTAATCATTAGTGGCATTAATCATTAATCATTAATGACATTAATCATTGTTGGCATTAATATTAATCATTATGAAAAAGACAATTATTTTCGCGCTAAGTGCGCTCTAGTGGGTGCCTGCGCCAAAGAAGATCCAGAGGAACCTGGGCTACCTGAGATCCCCCTCGTGGTTTTAGTTTGGACAAGGCTCCATTCTACCCTGCCACGACTACCTATGATGCAGGCGCTTTTTTTCAAGGAGTGACTTGCAACTCTACCTCACCAGCAAAGAGGGAAAAGAGTTGTATATACAAATGGATATGGCTCACTTGGGCATAGACCCTAAGCCAACCCGAAAAAGGTATCGTGCCTCCTGGTCAACCGTGGGAGTTCAGGACACTCTCTTGGCGTATCTATGGAGAGGAAGGCCATACCGCCGAGGCAGGTAGCTACCTACAAATCAAAGAAGGAGGTGCCGTAAGCTCAGGTAAGCGCTTTGTGATCGCCTACCGCATTACCTACAAGGATATACTGCCGAGGGCAATGAGACGCTCACCTTTGTAGAGCGTATCCCTCTGGCTTATACTATAAAGGTGCGAAGATTGAGCCAAGAGTAGGCTATACCCTTGCAAACCAGCGCTTGGTAATATCGTCTCGGATCCCAATAACATGGACAACGCCTTTACTTTTTGAGCTTAGTGAAAAGCATATAGGCGAACTCCTCCCCTTGGACAAGATAGATAGCGACGAAAAATTATTGGTCTATACAGTACCCCGATGGTCGCTATGAGGGCCAAAACAGCCACCTCGCCCCCACCGGTAGCTGGATACGCGTAAACCAAATAGGCGGCCAATACAAACTACTGTTTTTATCAACAATGAGTTTAAAGGAAACCTTTGATAATTATTAATTGTTAATTGTCAATGCTTTGTAAACCAATACCTAATATTATACGAAGCTGATTTTTTTGTACCCACTATGGTAACAATTAACAATTGTCAATGCTTTGTAAACCAATACCTAATATTATACGAAGCTGATTTTTGTACCCACTATGGTAACAATTAACAATTGACAATTAACAATTATTCTTGGCATAGTTTTTGCGACACTCTCAATGAATTAACAGCGTCAATAATACATTGACTGCAAAAATACTTAAAAAAACATGAGAAAAAATTGCACTTTTAATTGCCCTAACCATTTTTCGGTCTCACACAAGCAAATGCCCAAAACTTTGGTTTCAAAGGAGGGTATAACTATAGTAGTTTCAATGGTGATGTCGCCAAAGACAACACGCTCAAAGGGCTTAGCGGCTTCTATGTCGGTGCCCTTTTGGAACTACCCTTAGGCGATGTCATTTCCCTCCAACCAGAGGTGATTTACTCCCGACAAAGGTGCCGCTTGGGAAAAGATTACAATGTGCCTATTTTAGGCAAAGGTAATCTAAAGAATGACCCTAAGACTGGACTATCTTAATATCCCTGTAATGGCCAAAGTGAATCTCGGCCCACTCTTCCTACAAGGAGGCGTACAGTTTGGTTTCTTGGTAGGCAAGCCTGAGACAAGCAGCACCGTCAATGGCCTACGTGTAACAGAACAAGTGGACAAGGACGCTTATGCCTCCTTTGATTTTTGGGGTAGGCGCAGGATTGGGCGTCAATCTCAGTCAGCACTTCTTTGTAGAAGCCCGCTACACCCACTCCCTTACCAATGCCCTTGACCCTAACAACAACTCTCTAAAGAATGCACATATCAGCGATGATAATAACTTCAAGAATGCTGTGCTCTCTTTGGGACTTGGAGTAAAGTTCTAATGTAAGTGAATAATGAAAAGTGAAAAATGAAGAGTGAAAAGTTTTTTTCACTTTTCACTCTTCACTTTTCGTTTAATTAGTCACTTGTCATTAGTCTTTATCTTGAGTAATTCGGTGCTTCTTTAGTAATGGTTACATTATGTGGGTGACTTTCAGCAATACCACTGGTGGTGATACGTACAAAGCGACCTATTTCCTTAAGCGTCGCAATATCCTTAGCCCCGCAATAGCCCATACCTGCACGTAAGCCCCCAATAAACTGGTGCATGCTCTCTTGTAGTTCGCCCTTTATAAGGCACTCGCCCCTACGATACCTTCAGGAACGAGCTTTTTGATATCGTCTTCCACATCTTGGAAATAACGGTCTTTACTACCATGTTGCATAGCCTCTACGGAACCCATACCACGGTAGGACTTGAACTTCCTACCCTCAAAGATAATGGTTTCCCCTGGGGATTCTTTGATACCCGCCAGGAGCGAACCAAGCATCACACAGTCAGCCCCTGCGGCAATGGCCTTTACGATATCCCCTGTATAGCGGATACCCCCGTCGGCAATTACAGGAATCTGTAAGTTGTTTTCTTTTAGTGCCGCAGCCACTTGCATCACTGCTGAGAGCTGTGGATAGCCTACCCCGGCCACCACACGAGTGGTACAAATAGAACCAGGGCCTATACCCACTTTCACCGCATCAGCTCCTGCCTCAGCTAAGTAGATGGCAGCCTCTGCGGTAGCTATATTACCCACTACCACATCCAACTGTGGAAAACGTTCTTTGACTTTCTTAAGCACAGCCACCACCCCGCGGGTATGACCATGAGCGGTATCAATCACCACGGCATCCACCCCAGCATGTACAAGGGCTTCGGCGCGTTCTACTGCATCGAGGGTAACCCCAAGGGCAGCCGCTACACGTAGGCGACCGATACTATCTTTGTTGGAAACAGATTTGCTTTGCAGGTTGGCTATATCGCGGAAGGTAATCAGCCCCACCAGTTTGTAGTCCTTATTCACTACGGGAAGTTTCTCTATTTTATGGCTTTCCAATATCTTTTTCTGCATCTTTCATGGAGATACCCTCAGGTGCAGTAATGAGGGTTTTCCCCTGTCATCACCGGGTAATAGGGCGGCTTTTATCGCGTTCAAAAACGCAGATCTCGGTTCGTAACAATCCCCTTGAGGATACCTGCGTCATCCACGATAGGGATACCCCCTATGCTATGTTCTTTCATACAGAGTTTTGCATCACCTACTGTAGAGGTGAGTGAAAGTGTCACAGGGGTCTATGATCATACCACTTTCGGCACGCTTGACCTTTCTCACTTGTAGGGCTTGCTCCTCTATGGTCATATTCTTGTGGAGCACCCCTATGCCCCCTCGCGAGCAATTGCTATGGCCATAGCCGATTCGGTTACTGTATCCATCGCCGCAGAGACAATGGGCACATTCAGCGGAATATTCCTACTAAAAATAGGACTGTGTAGAAACCTCCCGTGGGAGTACCTCTGAGTAATGTGGCACCAAGAGCACATCATCATAAGTAAGCCCTTCGCTAATAATTTTGGGGTTGTTAGTAGTCATAAAAGATACATTTTGGAATAAGGACACAAAGTTACATTTTTAATAGCAAAGTCGCTTATTTTTAACAATACTTTTTATTTCATTGATCAGTGGTCGAAGTCAGTGGTCAGAAAACTAGAAAATCTCAAAACTCGAAACTCAAAACCATCGTACATTTGTACCCTATATCAGTGGTCAGTAGACAGCAGTCATTGACAATTGACAATTAACAATTAATAATTATTCTCTTGCTTCGTTTTATCAAAAGAATGGACGCTGCCTGTCTCTATGGGGATAGGAGCTGTTGTATATCTCATCTTTTATTATGTGGAAGCCTTGGAAGGGCTTTCCCAGCAGTTGGCACCTATTTTTGAGGCCATACTACCACTGTTCATGTTCCTGATTCTCTATGTTACTTTCTGTAAGGTAGATTTCAAAAAAATCGCAGTGGTCAGATGGCATATTTGGACAAGTGCCTTCCAAAATACTTTTTGTAGGTTTACTCATGGGAATGATCCTGTTGTTAAGACTCACGGGAGATGCACTAATCCTCTCGGAGAGTGTATTGGTCTGTGCCATCAGCCCTTGTGCGGCAGCCGCTGCGGTAGTAACGCTCAAGCTAGGCGGCAATCTCGAACAGATGACTACCTACACCTTCCTCTCCAACCTGGTGTGTGTACTGCTGATTCCTATCTGCTTTCCACTGATAGAGCCAGCTTCGGGCATCACCTTTTGGAGTGCTTTCCTTTTGATACTCAACAAGGTCTTCCTCGTCTTGGTCGTCCCCATGCTGCTCGCCTCACTCACCAAGAGCCTGCCACCGCTAAGGAGGTACCACCACTGGCTCATACACATCCCCGACCTATCCTTTTACCTATGGGGCTGTTCGCTGATGATTGTTACAGGTACCACCCTGAAGAACATCATGAATGCCCAGACGAGCCTTGGCTTCTTGGCTGTTATCGGATTATCGGGCTTGGTATTATGTCTGTTACAATACGCGGTAGGTTGGAAGATAGGTCGCCATCTTGGCTGTACCATTGAGGCCGGCCAGTCCTTAGGGACAGAAGAACACCGCCTTTGCCATATGGATTGCCACCACCTACCTCCACCCCCTTTTCCACTGTAGGGCCAGGTTGCTATATCCTCTGGCAGAATATCATCAACTCTTGGGAACTCTCCAAAAAGGGAAATACGCAAGCTAACAACTAGTGACCAGTGACTAACCACTAACCACTAACCACTAACAACTAACAACTGACCACTGATTTGTGTATGTAGAAAATAAATTGTACTTTTGCCTTTCAATACAGAAATATATGACAGTTATTAGGTATTTATTTCTTATAGGAATGCTCTTTGGGGCTTTTTCCTTATATGCCCAAGAAGAAGAGGAGGAGGTTCCTTTTTCCTGATAGAGAAACACCCTTATTACGTACAAACAGATACAATTACAGGAGAAACAAAGGAAATACCTTTTCAAGAATTTTTTTGAGATCAATGGGTAATAAAAGAATTCTAGATATCCTCAGGAAGCTGTAGAAAAAGATACAAGGCAGAGTAATCGTACAACTCAGGATAGATAAAAAAAGGGTATTCTTTCTATAAAAAAAGATATACGGAAATCCCTCTTGGAAGAAGAAGCCTGTAGGGATATTTGACGGATTCCCTCAGTTCTCCCCTGCCCTACTAAGAGGCAAGCCTGTAAATATTCTCTATAACTATCCTATCGTATTCAGACTTGACAACTGACCACTGACTTGTATATGTAGAAAATAAATTGTAATTTTATTTCTTAAAAATATTATGAAAGTAAGTAGAATTCTATATCTTATAGCTATTATTTTTAGTTCTTTTTCCCTTGCAAGCACAGGAAGAGGAGGATATTCCTTTTGTCCTGATAGAAAAAGCATCCTTATTACTTACAAATAGATACCATTACAGGAGAAACAAAAGAAATACCTTTTCAAATATTTTTAGACCAATGGGTGATAAAAAAATTTTTCAATATCCTGAAGAAGCCTTGAAAAAGAAAAATACAAGGTAGGGTGATACTTACTCTTAAGATAGATAAGAAAGGTATTCTTTCTATAGAAAAAGCAGAAGGAGATCCTATTTTTAGAAAAAGCAGCCCGAGAGGTATTTGAAGGATTTCCTCAACTAGCTCCAGCTGAACAGCGAGGGAAACCCTATAGTGACCTTTTTATCAGTATCCTATTTCCTTTAGGAAGGATTGAGGATAGTGCTTATTATTTCAGATTTTTCCATAATCTCTCAGAAATGATTCACTAAAAATAAGTGTATTTTATGAATGAACATCTCAAGCAATTAGAAGCAGAAAGTATTTATATCATGCGCGAAGTAGCCGCGCAGTTCGAGCGCCCTGCCCTGCTCTTTAGCGGTGGCAAGGACTCTATTACCTTAGTGCACTTGGCTATCAAGGCCTTTGCCCCTATGAAGATTCCTTTTCCTTTGGTGCATATCGACACAGGACACAACTTCCCCTGAAGCGATTGCCTATCGTGATGCCTTAGCTAAGCGCATCGGGGCGGAGCTTATTGTTCGCCAAGTGGAAGATACCATCAAGGCGAAGGGACTGACCGAACCTAAGGGTAAGTTTGCCTCTCGCAACTGGCTACAAACCCACACCCTTTTTGGATACCATTGAGGAGTTCCAGTTTGATGCCTGTATAGGGGTGCCCGCCGTGATGAGGAAAAAAAGCACGTGCCAAAGAGCGCTTCTTCTCGGTACGCGATGAGTTTGGCCAATGGGATCCCAAGCTCCAACGACCCGAACTGTGGAACATCTACAACGGACGTATCCATAAGGGAGAAAAATGTACGTGTATTCCCTATCTCCAACTGGACAGAGTTGGACGTATGGAGCTATATCCAACAGGAAAACATCGCACTGCCTTCTATCTACTTTGCGCACAATAGGGACGTGATTGAGCACGAAGGTCGCCTGATTGCTGTTTCTCCTTTTATCCAGATAGACGAAAAACGACCAAATCCTCAACAAGCGTGTCCGCTACCGTACCGTAGGTGATATGACCTGTACGGCTGCCGTGGAGAGCAACGCCACTACCCTTGAGGAAGTGGTAAGAGAAATATCCGCCTCCCGTATCTCCGAACGTGGCGAAACCCGCATTGACGACCGCGTTACCGAAGCCGCCATGGAGGATAGGAAAAAGGAGGCTATTTCTAATGATTAACAATTAAACATGATTTTATACTACGTAATTTTTAGGCGCCATATTTTTGGCCAGTTGGTTGGTGAGTAACCGCCTACAAAGTAAGTTTGCACACTACTCTCAAGTGCAACTACGCAATGGAATGAGCGGTAAGGAAATCGCCGAGAAGATGCTCCATGACAATGGCATCTACGATGTGAAAGTAACCCATGTCCCTGGTCAGCTTACTGACCACTATAATCCCATAGACAAAAACAGTAAACCTAAGCGAGGCAGTATACAACCAGCGTAATGCGGCTGCGGCTGCCGTTGCCGCTCATGAGTGTGGCCATGCGGTACAACATGCACAGGCCTATGCTTGGCTGAACCTTCGTTCTAAGCTCGTCCCAGCGGTCAACATCTCCTCCAACCTCTCCAATATACTCATTATTGTAGGGTTTTGTCTTAGGAGCAGCAGCCAAGATGGGCTTTGGCTATTGGATAGCCGTAGCAGGGGTAGCCCTCTTTGCTATCTCTACTGCGTTTGCTTTTTATCACCCTCCCTGTAGAGTATGATGCCAGCAATCGCGCTTTGGCTTGGCTTAAGAGCAAAAACATGGTTACCCGTGAGGAATACGCCGGTGCAGAGGACGCCCTCAAGTGGGCTGCCCGTACCTATGTGGTAGCTGCCCTTGGCCCCTCGCCCAACTCCTTTACTGGGTCTTTAGACTCATGGGAAGCAGCCGAGACGAATAAAGAGTGGTTAGTGATTGGTGGTTAGTGATTAGATGCTAACCACCAATCACCAACAACCAATCACTAACAACTAACAACTCAAAACTATGAAAGATAACTTTTCTGCTCATGGCAGGTCCTTGTGCCATAGAAGGTGAGGAAATGGCTATGCGTATAGCCGATAAAATTGTAAAAATCACTCAGAAACTGGATATCCCCTATATCTTCAAGGGTAGTTTCAAAAAGGCAAATCGTAGTCGTATAGACTCCTTTTACGGGTATAGGTGACGAAAAAGCACTAAAAAATACTCCAAAAGGTATCTCAGACTTTTGGGTGTCCCCTACCGTAACCGATATTCATGAGGTGAGCGACGCTGCTATGGCGGCCGAGTATGTAGATGTCCTACAAATTCCTGCATTCTTAGTCAGACAAACCGACCTTGTAGTGGCAGCGGCCAAAACAGGCAAAAACAGTCAATCTCAAAAAGGGACAGTTTATGAGTCCTGAGAGTATGAAGCATGCCGTACAGAAGGTCTTGGACAGCGGCAATGATAAGGTGTATATCACCGATAGGGGAACCATGTTCGGCTATCAGGATATGATCGTGGATTTCCGCGGTATCCCGACTATGAAAACAATATGCCCCCGTCATTCTGGACGTTACACACCTCTGCAACAGCCCAACCAAAGTTCAGGAGTAACGGGTGGTCGCCCTGAAATGATTGAGACCATCGCCCGTGCTGGGGGTGGTCAATGGAGTAGATGGCATCTTCATAGAGACCCATTTTGACCCTGCCAACGCCAAAAGTGATGGGGCTAATATGCTTCACCTTGACCTTCTCGAAGGCCTCTTGACCCGACTGGTGGCTATCCGACAGACAATCAACACTTTTAAGTAAAAACACACTATACCAACTAATTACTATCATCATGAACGAGCAAACGGCTTTATGCCAAAAACCATCACAGGTATCTATAACAAAGTGTATCAGGGGAAAAACATAGGAAAATACCTACCTATATTCCCCGAATTGCTCAATGTCAGCCCTGATAAGTTTGGCATTGCCATCCATACCCTCAGCGGGAAAAACCTTTGGTATTGGGGATTATCAAGAAAAATTTTCTATACAGAGTATAGCCAAAGTGCTGTCACTCTCTATGGCGTACGATATCTTTTGGAGATAGTATTTGGGAACGGGTATCGGTGGAGCCTTCAGGAACTTCGTTTAACTCGCTTTTTGCAGCTGGAGGCCAACAATGGAATCCCCGTAACCCACTGATCAACGCAGGAGCGATTGTCATTTGTGATATACTGCTCTCCCCATTTCAAGAATGCCGAAGAAGAGTTTATCAAGTTCGTTCGCCAATTGGCCAATGATCCCTACAATAGACTATTCTCAGCAGATTGCAGCTTCGGAAAAGGAAGTAGGTTACCGCAATTTTGCGTTGTGTTATTATATAAAAATCGTTAGGAAATATAGAGAATGAGCCAGAGCGAGTGTTGGATTTCTACTTTTAAGCTCTGTTCGATAGAGCTTACTTGTGAGTCCTTGGCCTATATATTTACTTTTTGGCCAATGATGGTATCACCCTACACAACCAGCAGCGTATCCTCCCCCATGTCTATACAAAAGCGTATCAATGCCATCATGCAGACCTGTGGGTTCTATGACGAATCAGGCGAATTTGCCTTCCGTGTAGGTCTCCCCGGTAAGAGTGGTGTCGGTGGGGGTATCGTCGCTATCATGCCCGGGCACTCACGCCATAGCTGTATGGAGTCCACGCCTGAACGAAAAAGGCAACTCCTACCGCGGAGTAAAAATTCTTAGAAGGTTTTACTATGCAAACACAAATATCTGTATTTTAAGAGAAAAGATGAAAAATGAAAAAGTGAATAGTTTTTCACTATTCACTTTTCACTTAACTTGTTGGTCTACAAGGACTCGAACCTTGAATTACAGAGCCAGAATCTGTCGTGTTACCATTACACCATAGACCATCGCCATTTGCGGGGCAAAGATACAACTTTTTGAAACCGACAAAATATTTTCTGTAGTCAGTAGTCAGCAAGCGGTAGTCTGTGCTCAGAATGGCAACTCAAAAATTAAAAAAACTCAACACTATTAATGAAACTTTCTTTACCTATTATCTTTTCCTTTTTCCTTTTTATGGGACTATGCCAAGAAACGGCAACAGATACGATCCAAAAGACAACTATTATAGATACAATCCTACTGCGCATTCTACTCCATTAGCACTGCCGCTACAGATGCTAATATAGAACGCGCTTTGTCCAAAAGCTGGGAGCTAGATCGTCAGGATCAGCGAGGCACATTCCATATCATGGAGTACCAACCCATGTATATCATGCCTGTACGCTTTACTGATTGTCCCTACCAAACAGCCACAAAGCCTCAACCCTGAGCGCCCTATCCCTGAGTCTCGTAAATACCAAAAATATAGAACTCAAATTCCAAGTGAGCCTCAAAACCAAGATCTTATAAGATGCTTTTTGCCAAAAGGCGATGTATGGGTAGCCTTTACCCAACAGGCCTACTGGCAGATGTACAACGGAGGTCTTTCACGCCCTTTTAGGGAACTAAACTATGAACCCGAACTCATTTTTTTACCTATCCGATCAACTTTTTCCGCAGGTAATCTCAAGCTCAAAATGCTTGGTCTTTTCTATCAATCACCAGTCCAATGGCAAGGAAGCGTCTCATTCGCGAAGTTGGAACCGCTTTTATCCTAACAGCCTTGGGCAAGTGGGAGAGGGTAACTTTCAATTTCCAACTTTGGAGAAGATTTACTGAAACCACTGTAGAAGACGATAACCCCAAATAGAGGACTATATTGGCCGTTGCCGACTTACCTCCATTATTCCGTATTGGCAAAACAGCCCTTTCTATCTCTATGCGTAACAACCTCAATCTCAAGCATAATCGCGCACATATAGAGGCTTCTTGGGTCGTACTCTTAACCGAGATCTACGCCTTTTCCTACAAGCTTCTCACGGCTATAGAGATTCTTTAATTGACTATAACTATAAGCAAACCGTTGTGGGAGTTGGCTTTTACTCTTATTGATTTGTAGGTGAAAAAGAATATTTAATTTTTTTAACACTTTAAAAATAGTTTATTAAGAAAAAGAGTAATTTTGTACAAGCAAATTTTATATACTTTTAATGTTCTCATTTTTAATAAAAAACGTAATGAAATCATTGATTTTTCTTTCTTTATGCTCACTTGTAGCCTTGCCTTCTCGCAGCATGTTCCTCTAAAAGGAAGCGTTAGTGACGGAAAAACAGCTTTGCCAGAGGCTCGTATCGTGGTAGAAGGACAAGAACAGCATACCGTGAGTGATTTCAGGGGGAGTTTGAACTGCTCCTTCCCAAAGGACTCTATACCTTGGAGGTGGCAGCTAAGGGCTATCTAACGAAGAAGATGCCTGTGGAGCTGCTCTCGGCTATGGAGCTACCCACTATTGTATTGGAAAAAGGAAAACCATACGCAAGCAGCCCAACAGATAGATAACACCATAAGTATCTCCGACGAACAGTTGGACGATGAGGAAGGTAATCCTGAGATGATATCTGGCTTTCTACAATCCTCTCAAGACCTGTATTTTCGCCGTGCGGCCTATGACTTTAGTTCGGTGTTCTACCGCCCTCGTGGTTATCAGAGCAATGCCGCTACGGTCTTAGTCAATGGGGTTACGATGAACAAGGTAGAGACCGGCCGCCCTCACTGGGAGTAACTGGGGCGGACTTAACGATGCTATGCGTGGCCAAGTGATTACCACAGGAGTAGGAGCCTCAGAGAGTGATTTCGGAGGGGTATTCGGTAATACTTCCTATACGATTGCACCCTCGGAGTTGCGCAATGGCCTCACGTATCACAGGAACTGCTACCAATCGCAACTACTTTTGGGCGTGGTATGGTTACCTACAATACAGGTACCCTCCCCAGTGGCTGGGGCTATATGGTTTCTGGCTCTTATCGTGGAGGCAATGGCAAAACATTCCTTGTCCCCAACACCGAAGGTATGGTCTATCAGGCCTATGGAGCTGCAGCAGCGGTAGAATATAAGGCCAGTCCTTACTTCAAGACCAACCTGATGGGGATCTTCTCCTATAACAACCGTGGCAAGTCTGCTCCTCTAACTCAAGAGGCCATCGCTTTGGGCGGTAGGGAACTACAACCCCAATTGGGGCTATCAGGCAGGAGAATTGCGCAATGCCAAGATGAAGCGCATCGCTGAACCACTCTTTGTCCTCTCCAATACCTACCAAAAGGGGAACACCAAGCTCACTGCTCACTTGGGTTATCAGTTTGGGCAAGTAGGAGATACCCGTTTGCAATATGTGAAATCTCAAAATCCTGAGCCTACCTATTATACCAATATGCCTACTTATTTTTATAATATGTATGACGCCCAAACAGGCGAAGGTGACCCCTTGGCATGGAACAAAAACTGCTCAGCAGATTGATTATTTCTATTCTCATAAGCAATTGGAATGGGACAAACTCTATTTAGCCAATAGTCTTGCAGGCGGAGAAAGCATGTTTGCCCTCAGCGAAGATATTATTGACACTCAAACTCTTACAGCCAATATATTGGGAAGCACTAGGCTGACCTCCAATATCACCCTTAACGGTGGTGTCTCCTATCAGCATATTGGTACCGAGAACTACGCACAAATTAATGACCTATTGGGGGACAATATTTCCTCAACAAGAGTTATTTCTCAGGAGATAACTATGATACGGCAGAAAAACCTACGCCTTGGGGTAGGCGACAAATACCAATACTACTACAAGACCCGCACTCAGCGTGCTCATGTCTTCGGACAGTTGCGCTTCAAGTATGGCCGTGCCGACTTCTATGTAGCAGGGCGTGTTGCCCATACGGATTATGAGCGCGAAGGTATGTTTGCCGACAACTCTGTCTCATACCGATTCCAAAGGAATGAGTGGACAACGCTATTTCAATACGATAAGTACTAAGGCAGGCCTTACGTACAGCATCACAGGTAGGCATATCCTCCAGTTCAACACAGGGTATTTTTGAAGAAGCCCAACCGCTTAACAACGTTTTTTTGTAAATATTCGTAACTCTAACTCCATACTTCCGGCTCGTATACAACCTGAGAACCAACTTACATGGGATGGTAGCTACATCATTCGTATTCCATCATTCAAGGCACGACTTACAGGCTATGCCACACAGATAAAACACAGCAGCGAAAAAGAGCTATTTCTTTACCCAATCCCGCTTAGGTGATGAGTCAGCTGGTTTTCTTACCCAGACCATGCTGGATGCTGAAAAAGCTCCATTTTGGTATGGAATTAGGGTGCCGAATACGACCTTACCGCCTCTTGGAAAGCCTCTGCGGTGGTATCACTCAACCAATACACCTATACCAACAATCCGCTCTTGTTCCAGTCCTCCGACAAGCGCTTGGTGAGTGAGCCTATCGTAAGCTATCTAAAAGACTACCATGCAGGCCAAGCCCCTGAGCATGTGTATTCCTTAGGCATAGAGTACCAAAGCCCTCACTACTGGTGGGTAGCCCTTACGGCCAATTATTTTGATAAGAATTACATAGGTATCGCCCCTAGCTTGCGTACGGAGAACATCTACCTTGATCCCAATACAGGTAGCCGTTATACCAATATTGATGAGGATACCGTACGTAATCTTTTGCACCAAGAACGCCTACCAGGATTGTTTTTACTCAATGCTACCGCCGGCAAATCTTGGCGTATCAAGGGGGAATTTCCTCAACGTCTTTGCCAGTGTCAATAACCTACTAAATACCCAATACAAGAGCAACGGCTTCGAGCAAGCACGCAAGGGTGATTACCAGGGCTATGATCAAAAGACCGCAAGAGTGGCTATCCTACCTTTGGCAATAAGTATTTCACAGGATATGGCACCTCTTTTACCTAAATGTAACCTTAAGTTTGTAATGCTAAAACATAAATGACATGAAAAAGATATTACTTGCTATCCTACCTATCGCACTAAGTGTTTCCTGTAGCAAGGTTTCAGGTTTTGATACTCCCGATACGGCAGCCCTGCTGCTGAGCAAGTGGCCAAGGCCAAGGCTTTCAGTGGACGTACCATAAGCTATGAAGCCCTTAGAGCAAAGGCGACTACCTCCTTTGCTACCTATGAGGAGAACGATGCCTTCGAAGGCTATGTAATCTCCAGCGATGAAGGGGGAATTTCTATAAGAAAAATATATGTGCAAGCCGCTGATAAGTCGGGCACTATTGCCGTTTCCATTGATAAAAAAAGGACTCTACGGAGAGTACCCTATAGGAGCGAAAGTACAAGTACGGCTCAAAGGCACCACTGTATGGTATGCCAGCCGTTACTCCCTTTTGGAGGTAGGCTATGGCTATGAGTAAGACCGCAGGGGGTAACCTCAAGATAGGTCACCTGACCCCTGCTATGTATCCCGAAGTATTGCTCCTCACAGGAGAGAAGGCCTCCATAAGCCAGTTGGCTACCACTTTTACCAATTTGCGATTTGAAGCACGTACGCAAGCCAATAAGCTCCTAGTACTCGATGGGGTATATTTCAAAACCGAAGATGTAGGAAAGACCTTCCACACCTCCGATAATCAGTATAATACCACTTACACACTCACCGATAAGGCAGGAGGTACACTCCCTTCCTTACCAGTAGCTACGCCGCTTATATCAAAGACCACGTACCCGCTGGTCATTTTGCGTATCACAGGGGTACTGACCATGTACAACAACAACCCTCAGTTCTATATCAATGATATAAAGGAATAGAAAAAGAGTGAACAGTGAACTGTGAACAGTGAAGAATGAAAAATGAAAAGTAAAGCCAGCGAATACTTGGAGCTGGGTATGTGGGTAAAAAGCAAATCCAGTGAATGCTTGGAGCTGGGTATGTATGATTCGCACTAACAATTAACAACAATTTAAATACTATAACGACATGAAAAAGTTACTTTTTATTAGCCCTTTCTTTTTGGGCTATTAGCATCCTGTAGTAAGGATGATAAGAATGGCATTCCGCCTGTGGATCCCAACAAACCGACAGACAAGCCAGAGGATAAGCCAGCAACTGCCCTAGAGGCAAAAGACCCTAAAAGTAGCCGACTATGAGAGCTACCGAGACAAAAAAAGGAGAAAGTAAAAACTCCATGGAGAAATCGCCGAAGTAAACAATGATAGATCTTACTTTTAAGCTCAGTGATGGAACTTTGGTGCAAATCTTTACTCCTACATTCAAAGATTTGAAAGAAGAGACCACCAAAAACTTAAAACAGTGGGACAAGAGCTTACTGTAGTAGGTACTTTCACTGATTACAAACTCAAAGATGGTTCCATTGTTAAGGAAATCCTTTACAAAAAGCGAAGCTGACCTTACCTTTGGTAAAACTCCTGAGGTAAAACCAGAGCAACCTGTAGTGACTTTGGAAGCCTCCACCGCTACTGTAAATGACTATCAAGCAGGAAAAGTTGTAAAACTTCATGGTAATATTGTCATTGAAGGAAACAAGTCCTATTTCAAATTCTCTGACAATACACTCATCCAAATCTTTGCTCCTAAGAAAACCTTTGATGCTCTTACTGAAGAGGGAAAACAAACTCAAAAATCGCAGGTCAAGAACTCACTGTAGTAGGTACTTTCACTGATTACAAACTCAAAGATGGTTCCATTGTTAAGGAAATCGTTTATGAAAAAGAGGCAGACCTTACTTTTGGTAAAACTCCCGAAGCAAAACCTGAACCCAAACCAGAGCAACCTGTAGTCACTTTGAAGCCTCCACAGCTACTGTGAATGACTTTCAAGAAGAAAAAGTAGTGAAAAGTCCATGGTACGATTACTGTACAAGTAGAAAAATAAACATAAGAGATCTTATTTCAAATTCTCCGACGGTACCCTTATCCAATTCTATGTAGGGATTACGAAAAAAACCCTCTCTCAAGAAGTCAGAACCAAACTTGAGACAGAAGGACAAGAAGTTACCGTAAAAGGTACATTCAAAACCCTATACAAAAACCGACAAGAAAAACAGGTACAAAAACTGATATTAGACAAATCGTGTACTGAAAAGTGCTGCTGATCTTACTTTTTAATCAGTAACTTAAGCTTCGCAAGCTCTGTAATCAACTGATTCTCAAAAACATCCCTCCCTACCCCCTCAAGGGGAAAGTCGCATAAGCGAGTATGTGAAAGTAAGTGATAGAGGTTCAATAAGTTATAAAAGGGAAATTTTCTAATTTAATAAACAAATTAGACCATTTCAACGCCCTTAAAGACACATACTCCGCTCTCGCGGACTTTCCCTTTTGGAGGGGGTGGGGGAGGTTTTACAAATAATTGTTTATCAGTTACTTGCAATTTCAATAGCAACCTAAAAACAACTTGCGAAACTTAAATCAGTAATCCTCAGTGGTCAGAGGTCAGTAGTCTGAACTGACCTCTGATAACTGACAGTTGAATCTATAACCCTAAATAAAACACATATGAAAAAGATTATTTCTACTTTTAGCGCTTGCTCCCTCACTGATGTGGAGCCAAGAGAACCTCAGAAAAACCTTAGTGAGGACGGCAAGACCTACATCAAGGCCAATGTATCGGCTACCATTTGGGCAAGATACATAGATGCCAACCCCAACACCATGGTCAATGGATCTGGGGTAAGCCGTATTACCGATGTCTCTATCCGCCGCTTGCGTATAGGCGTGCAAGGTCAACTCACCCCAAGGGTCTATGTATATGGACTTTTCGGAGGTAACAACTACAACTTTACCAGCAAAGCCAAAGACAAAATCGGCATCCTTGACCTCTATGCCGACTACCAATTTGCCCCTGAGTTCACCGTTGGTTTGGGTAAGTTTGGATGGAATGGTAGCCGTAACGCTATGAAGGCCAGCGGTAGCATGATGGGCTTGGATGGGCCTGCCTTCTCTCTTTACCGTGAATATGAACGACGATGCAGCACGTAGCTTTGGGGATTCGCTAAAGGACAAATCCAAAACCCTAAGTTATGTATTTACCATCAAAAGTCCCTATGCCGTTACCACTGCTGAGAAAGAAGGAGTTGTAGGCTATGCCAAAAACGCTCCTCACAAACAGTATTCTGGACACCTCAAATACGATTTTTGGGAGAAAGAAAGTAACAAAACTCCTTATACAGCAGGTACTTATGTAGGTGCTAAAAAGGTATTGAACCTCTCCTTGGGGGTGTATATCAAAAAGGATATGATGAGCGAACTACAAGGTGGTGTACCTAAGTACTATGATTACAAGAATTTCTCTGCTGAAGTGTTCTTAGATACTCCTCTTTCCGAGCGTAATGATGCTATTACGGTCAATGCAGGTTACTATTTCACCGATTTTGGTCGTGATTATGTAAGAAATGTAGGTAATAACAACGTAGCCGATGCAGGGTGCTACTGGTTATTTCAACGGAGGAGGTAATGCCTATCCTATGATGGGGAACAGGAAGTACTTTCTGCCTATTAGGGGATATCTCTTAGGTAAGAGTGAAAATTGCAATGCGCGCATACAGCCTAACTTTGGTATTCAATACTCCAAGTTTGACGGGCTTAAAGACCCTATGATCGCTTATGACCTTGGTGTGAATGTTTTCTTCAAAGGACACAGCAACAAGCTCAGCTTCTGCTACCAAAACCGCCCTGTGTATAACCTACAGAAAGAAGTAGATAGCCGCAAGGGTGTCTTTATCTTACAATATCATATCGTATTGAACTAATGAAAGCAGTTATATTAGATAGAAATACACTATCTTCTCAAATGGAACTAACTGTTCCAGAAGGGGTTACCCAATGGGTAGTATATGAGTACCCTGCCCCTGACCAAGTGGTAAGCCACTTGGAAGGGGCGGATATTGCCATCACCAACAAGGTGAAAATAGGCAAAGAACATATGGAGCAGCTCCCACAGCTAAAAGCTTATCCAACTTACTGCCACCGGCACCGACAATATAGACAAGGTTGCTGCTGGGGAACGTGGTATAGAAGTCAAGAACGTAGTGGGCTACTCCACCGAGAGTGTAGCCGAGCACTTCTTTTATGCTACTTTTGGCCGCTATGCGAGGACTGAAACCCTACCATACCGCTGTAGCGGACGGCTCTTGGCAGGCCGATGGGCGCTTTTGCCTTACCGAACCCTCTATTTTAGCCTTACATACCCGTATCTTGGGGATTATAGGGGTTGGAAATATTGGTAAAGCCATTACTGAGCGTGCTAAAGCCTTCGGTATGCGTGTACTTTGGGCGGAGCGTGAAGGCAAAGCACCCCGCAACGCGGAATATACTGACTTTGACACCGTCTTGGCTCAGAGTGATGTCATCTCGCTCAACACCCCCTTGACAGAGGAGACTCGCCACCTTATCTCGGCTCGTACTATTGCCAAAATGAAGCGCAAGCCTCTAGTAATCAACGTTGCCCGTGGCGCAGTGGTGAGATCCTCAAGCCGTGTATGAGGCGCTAGAAGCAGGGCAACTACTGGGCTTTGCCACCGATGTATTCGAGAGCGAACCCCTGTGGCTGGTGATCCCCTACTGAAACTAGCTGCTCACCCCAGAGTGCTGCTCACCCCCATGTGGCATGGGCTAGCGAATATGCCCCTTGACAAACTTTGGAAAAAAAGGTAAAAAGCCAGATTGAAGAATTTATTAGTGAATAGTGAAAAGTGAATAGTGAATAACTCTCCTTTCACTATTCACTTTTTCATTCTTCACTATTCACTTTTTCATTCTTCACTTTTCACTTTTCATTCTTCACTTTTCACTTATTATGAGTCATCGTGTTGTGGTTACTGGTATGGGGATTTATTCCTGTATAGGTACATCTGTAGAGGCGGTAAGAGACGCCTTATATGAAGGGAAATCGGGGATCATCTTTGATCCTGAGCGCAAGGCATACGGTTATCGTTCTGCCTTGACTGGCTATGTGCCTGCCCCCAGCTCAAGGGCGTATTGGGGCGGCGGGAGCGAATCTCCATGGGAGAAGAGAGCGAATATGCTTATATGGCTACCGTGGAAGCCCTCTCTCAGGCTCGTATAGACCCTGACTTTCTCAAAGCCCAAGAAGTGGGTATCCTCTACGGGAATGACAGTGTAGCCGAATCGGTGATCCTTACCAATGACAAGATACGCGAGAAGGGCGATACCACCCTTGTAGGCTCTGGGGCGGTCTTCCGTACAATGAACTCTACCGTAACGATGAACCTCTCCACCCTTTTTGGTCTTAGAGGGTTAATATGAGCATCAGTGCGGCCTGTGCCAGCGGCTCCCATGCGGTAGGCTTGGGCTATCTGCTCTTGCAAAGTGGCATGCAGGAAGTTATCCCATGCGGAGGGGCACAGGAGACTAACAAATACAGTATGGGCAGCTTTGATGGCTTAGGGTTTTCTCCACTGCGAGGACACCCCTCAGCAGGCCTCCCGCCCGTTTGATGCAGGGCGTGACGGACTGGTACCCAGTGGAGGAGCTGCCACGCTTGTTTTAGAGACTCTATGAGAGTGCGCAGCGACGTGGCGTGCCTATCTTAGCCGAGATTGTGGGCTACGGCTTCTCCTCCAATGGCGGGCATATCTCCACCCCCAATGTGAGGGACCTGCCACCGCTATGGCACGAGCCTTGGCCAATGCGCATCTGCAAGCCAAGGACATAGACTACATCAATGCCCATGCCACCTCCACCCCTGTAGGCGATGCCAATGAGGCAAAAGGCTATCTACCAACCATTTGGCAGCCAGACTCCCATAAGCTCTACCAAGTCCATGACAGGGCACGAGTGCTGGATGGCAGGCGCCAGTGAGCTGGTGTATTCTATCCTGATGATGCAACACGACTTTATCGCCCCGAACATCAATATAGAAGCACTTGATGAAGACTCTCAAAAACTCCATATCATCACCCAAACTACCCAACAGCCTATACGCGCTTTTCTATCTAATTCCTTCGGCTTTGGCGGGACGAATTCAGCCATTACATGGTTAATGCCATTAATGATTAATGATTAATGCCATGCCCTTGCTGGCACATTTCTTGCAGCTCGTGCCTACTTTTTAGTAGAGTCTTTGGCTCTTTATGGGAGCTACAAGATATAATAGTGAAGCGTGAAAAGTTTGCGCTGGCGGAGGGTACAACCCAAAAACATATAATGGAGATTTCAAGTAGAAAAAAATAATTATAGCCATATGTATCTTGATTCCATTTACATTTTTATCGTGCGTAAGAATGCGTCATAAAGGCTTATGTAAGGGATTTATCAATGAAAAATCGTTTGTATTAGGCGCATCTACGATTAAGGATATTCAAAAAGATTCAATGCTTACAAAGATTTAGAAATTTTTCTCAATAATGATAGTCTCTATATCACTAAGATTGAGGGAAAAAGAAGGTTTTATAAAGGTATTATCTCAAAAAGATTTCTATTTAAGGATAGTTTGCTTCAAAAAAGTTGAATTGGTAGTAAGTACAAGTTGTTGTTGGAATAATGATTTCAAAGAAGATGATTTTGCACAGCATAAAGATGAAATTTTTAGCGCTTATGACAAGTATATTTATACCATAAAATCAGTAATTCAGCATCAGAATGCTTTTCATTTTCAAAAGTATTGATACGACCCTATTTCATAAAAACCACGCTATTTAAGTGGGAAGAATCTGACCTACAAAGAAGTCAGTAACTATATTATATAGTCAATCATATTTAAAATGCGAATAAAATACGAATAAATAAGGCAAGGGATTCATTCCCTAATTTGTTTCTTTTTCAAGGGCTAATTGCCATTAGCCCCTACACCTGCTCATGCTAATTTTTCGTAAACCATTTCTGTTTGACTATAATAGTAGAGCCTTTGGCTCTTTATGGGAGCTACAAGCTCCATTGTTATAGGCACGAGCTGCAAGAAACGCGCCAGCATAGGGGCCTTAGCTTTGTTGGCGCTACTAAGGATATGACCCCTATATCTCCCTACAAAGCAACTCCTACCTATTACTACTTCAAGGACAAAAAAATCGAAGTACTGCTACAAATATACAGATAAGAAGTCTCGCTTGTCAGCGAAGAGAAGGACGTATGCAATATAGTGAAGAGTGAAAAGTGAAAAATGAAAAAGTGAAAAATGAAAAAAATCTTTGGTTTTTTTAGCGAAAAATCGTATTTTTGTGTCATCATAAATCTAATGCTTGTTGGTCGGTGCCAATAAGTTCTTTTAAATATTTACTTATCATGAAAGAAAAAATAGAAAAATGAGAAACGGCAAAGGCTTCATCGCTGCCCTTGACCAAAGTGGAGGAAGTACTCTAAAGCCTTGAAACTCTACGGTATAGAGGAAAGCGCCTACAAGAATGATGCCGAAATGTTCGACCTTATCCACCAGATGCGTACCCGCATTATCAAGAGTCCTGCCTTCAATGACCAAAAAAATCCTTGGGGCTATCCTCTTTGAACAAACTATGGATAACAAGATTGACGGCAAATACACCGCTGAATATCTTTGGGGAAGAAAAACATATCCTTCCTTTCCTAAAAAGTAGATAAAGGGCTTGAAAACTTAGACGAAGATGGTGTACAGCTAATGAAGCCTATCAGCAACCTAGCTGACCCACTCAAAAGAGCCAACGAACACCATGTATTCGGTACCAAGATGCGTTCGGTAGTAAAGAAAGCCTCCAAAGCAGGTATCGCCCGCATCGTAGACCAACAGTTCGAAGTAGCCGCTCAAATCATTGCTGCTGGATTGGTGCCTATCATTGAGCCTGAAGTAGATATCAATATTCCTGACAAAGCCGAAGCAGAGGCTATTCTTCGTGAGGAAATCCTTAAACACTTAGACAAACTTCCTGCCACTTCCGATGTGATGCTTAAGCTCACCCTCCCTACTGTAGCTAACTTCTACGAACCTCTTACTAAGCATCCTAGGGTAGTACGTGTTGTAGCCCTTTCTGGCGGTTATTCTCGCGAAAAAAGCCAATGAGATCCTCGCTAAGAACCATGGTGTGATCGCCAGCTTCTCCCGCGCACTCTCCGAAGGCCTTTCTGCACAACAATCCGATGCTGAGTTCAACAAAAACCCTTGCTGATTCTATAGAGGGTATCTATGAGGCATCCATTAAATAAGTGAAAAGTGAGGAGGAAAAGTGAAGAGTGGTTAGTAACTCTTCACTTTTTCATTTTTCATATTCACTAAATTAGTTCACTGCTTCTACGGTGATTTGTTCGTTCTTCATCATCTCGCGTAGAATGGTTTCTATGCCTTGCTTGAGGGTACGCTTGGAGGAGGGACAGCCATTGCAGGCACCTTGGAGGAGTACCTTAACTACTTGGTTTTGCTTGTCATAGCTGACAAACTGTATATTGCCGCCATCGCTGGAGACCGCAGGCTTTACGTATTGGTCTAAAATAGCGACAATCTTCCTCGAATACACATCGCCCAAGGACGGTAAGCCCTTAGGCCTATCCTGCTCTGTTACGGAGACTTTCACCACTGGTTCTCTTCCATAAGATACAAGCGCAAAAAAACTCCCTTAGTTCCATCATAATATCTTCCCCATAATACTCTGGGTTAAGGAATGATAGAAATGTAATTACTATCAAAAAAACACTTCCTTGATATAAGGCAGCTTAAAGAGTTCGGTAGCCAAAGGCGACTCTGCCGCTTCTTCGGGGGACTTATATTCGTACACACGGCTGACGAGCTTCTTGTTGGCTACAAACTTCATAGCCATAGGGTTGGGGGTACTTCTACATAGATTGTAATAGGAATACGCTTGGCTGGTGCAGGTGCTTCTTCAGGGGCAGATGCTTCGCCTATAATAGGGCGACCTGCCGAAAGATAGTTCTCCACCTCTTGGGCGACTTCCTGAGCCACGTCCTCCCACTTGATGATCGGCAAGGGCCTCCAAGGCAATGAAATTGGCCGAGAAATAAAACCGTCTTGACAAAGGGCAGTTGCAGGAGCTCCTGAGCCAGAGGTGAGTCTGTGACAGGTGTGTCACGCTCATATTGGTAATTGCCCTTGACTAAGACCTCTGGGGCTTCGAGCTTGATAATGGCGGGGTTGGCTGTGTATTGTATCTGTAGTTTCATTTTATAATCTCAATGGCTTTCTGCAATAAAAGGTTGTTAGGTATGGAGATTTGCGCTCCTGAATCGGTTTTTGAGCAGCGTATAGAAAGAGCAGATGTCCTTGATCTCGGCCTCTATAGGAAAAATCCTTGTCCATAACACGGATTCTGTCGCCTATTTTGAAAGGAAAAGAGAAGAAGAGGATGATTCCTGCCGTTACATTGCTCAGTATAGACCATTGGGCAAAGAAGCCCACCCCTACTACGGTGAGTATAGAGGAGATAAAGAGGAATATCTGGTCGGGCTTTACCCCCCAAATAGAGATGAGCACCAAAAGGAGCAGGGCCACGAGTAGGACATCAATATACTTTTTGACTAGCTGGGTACGTGCTTTGGGAAATTCTGACTTGGCTCCCATTTTCGTCACTATGAATCGGCAAAGCGCTTAACCACGAAATAGACAATAAGCGTTACCCCTGTGGCGACAATAAAGGGATATTTTTCAAGGGCAAAATCTACGATAACCATACTTTTTTAGTGAACAGTGATTAGTGAACAGTGATTAGTGATTAGTGAACAGTGATTAGTGATTAGTGAACAGTGATTAGTGATTAGTGAACAGTGATTAGTGAACAGTGATTAGTGAACAGTGATTAGGGGGCAAAGATACAACATTTTGGAGGAAAAGTCAAGGGGATAATGAGCTGATGAGCATTTTATCCTTTTCCTCATTAATCCTTTTTGTACTTTACCAAATTGACTTTTTTGCTCTTTACCTAATCAGCGCAGCGCTTTTTGTTCTTTAACCAATCAGCTTACAAACCCATATTTCTCCGTTGTGGTATTCTGCTAAGAAGATTTCGAAGGCGCTGTTATAGCCTTGCTTTTGAAGCTCTTCCAATAGCCATTCTTCGGTTTTGTCGACATCTTCTAACACGCCCTTGTGGATAATACCATCGGTGATGATAGGGTATTTGGGATTCTCTTCGCCTGCTTGTATGATAATGAGTTCGCCATTCTGTTCTAGTACGGCTCGCTTGACATCTCGGATATAATAGACCCCTTGCTTGCGGAGCTTAAAAGCAAGGTCATGCGCGGGTGATTTTGGCCTTCTTGCAGGCGGCTATATCTATCTTACCACGATTGATGACAATCACAGCTGCCCCATCTATAAAATGCCTGAACATAAGGCTCTTGGTCTTGAGCCTGCGCAAGCCAATGATAAGAAAAAGCCCAGATAGCCAAGACGATAGCAAACTGGAATAGGGTAATGGCAGGGCTGTAGATCACCCCACCGATGATCTCCCCTAGTACGTAGTTCTGTACCTGATCCATGGCGGAGGTCGGTGCCAGATTGCCCTTGCCTGACTTGTTGATAATCAGTGCCAGAGCCAACAATCCTAAAAAGCAATTTTAGGAATACATCCAAATAGAAAAAAATCTTTCTTCGGTTTCAATGTAAGGAATGGTAAACATAAATATTAATACGTTTATTTGCTAATCTATTAATTAGAAAGAAATACTAAGCCCTGTCTCTACCGCATTGTGAGGCCTTTCTTATAGGGACAATAGGGGCTGTATCATAGATAAAGCCTATAGATACCGTAGATACCTATGGCAGGGCTGATGCTATATTTTTAGGTCTACTCCCCCACCATAACGCGCCTGCTCGAACGAGCTATCGGGTTTGGTCTGATGAATGACTGTAGTGGTAAAGTCCCTCAACCGGTACTTATCTGAAGCTTATAACTAAGTGATAAGTGGCTTTTGATACTACGACTATAGGCATAATTATCCAAGTCGGGATATTGCCATTGCTCATACTCATAGAACAAACCTACGTTGGCAAACATCAGGGAGGCCTCTGTACTAAGGAGTCTATAGCGTGATTGTAGGCCTGTGGAAATTTTGTTTTTCATACCCTACTCTCAGCCCATTGGGACTCTGCATAAGGATACACCTCAAAGGCATGGTCTAACAGATAACGATATTCCATATGCACATAACCGCCACTTACCAGCACCCTATCCCCATAGGCAGAGAACTCAAATTTGCTAATGAGATTGACAAGTCTGTTGCGCTTTATTAACAGATTAAGGTTGGAAGTACCATTGAAGGTAAGTACATTTTTCTTTTTCAGTTTTAAAGTCCAAAAACGGGGAAAAACGTCCCTTGTAGCGTTTTGGTACTATCCACCTTCATGGTGAGATTCTCTGAAAAAGAGCATCTGTGAACAGGCAGTAGCCCAAGGGAGCAGCCCCAATAAGAAGAGTAATTGCTTCATCGCATCATATTTCAGGGGGCAAAAGTAATGATAATTTGTCAATTAGCAAGTGAGTGTATTTACCAATGGCTAATAAAGAAAATAATTAACAATAAACAATTAATAATTAACAATTAAATTTGTATTTTTTTGCCACAAGGCTCACCTTTTGTCGTAAAAAAACATTTTCACATACAACTCATTAGAAACCAAAAAGATACACCTTTTGTCATGAAGTTTTTCTTATCATTATGTTTTTATTTTGCACGTCTCTAGCTTTAGCACAACCGCTGTGGGAGCATAGAGCTTTTGCAGTATAACCAATATAGTATTGGTAAGGATTTTCTTCAACATTAACCAACCCTTACAGGTAAGTGATGAGGGGAGCTACTTTTCTCTCCCGAGGAGAATCTATTGTATGCTCTGCACAATACCGAGGTAGAGGAGTATTTCAAAGGAGAAGATGTGGGGGTGTTTCTCAAGAAATACAAGCTACAAGATAGGCTCTTTTTCGGCTTTAGCAAGAGCATCTATACAGGGAGTACTTATGAACAGCTCCTACCGCAAAAAGTAGGGTATGTAGGGGCACGCTATTCCCCATTTTGTGCTGATAGACAAGCTGATCTACTTCACCGCTATTGCCCCATCAGAAGCATCGTTTAAGCTGATGAGCTATGATGGGCGTTATTTTTCAGGAATTGGAGGAACACCACCACTATGTGTATGTGCTCTCGGTCAATAGTGTTCCTTATCGTTGTGTATTAGGGAGAACTATACCGATATCAAGTGCTTGCTCCCAAGGGGAGAGGCTCAGGTATACCCATGGTCTTTTACCCCCATCTATATGCGTTCGATAGGAGATTTCTACTTTATCAAACCCGAAAACGATGGGCTTTTTCCGCTATGCTCATACACTAACGAGCAAAGTTTTGCCACCGAATAGGAATGAGAACAAGAATTTTTGGTCGCTATTACCTCTACAATGATAGCAACGAACTGATATTGTATGATTTAGAAAAAGATTTAGAACCCATATCGGTTACCACCACTATCAAGTCGGCCTACCATAAGGCTTTTTCAGAGGATTCCAAAAAGTCTATACCTGGGCAGCAACAACCAGCTTACGCGCCTATTTACCTACTTGAAAAACCTATCCGAGGTTGTATAATGACACCAATACTGACCGTCTTTTTGGTCTTGCGCTAACCCCTTCGGGCAAGCTATGGGCAGGTAGCTACAACGGCGGTTTTTCGGTGATTGATCAGGACAAACTTATTAAGAGTCCGCTTAAGACCTTACAGATAAATTATGGCGCGCTTCCCATAGGAGAAAAAAAGTACTCTTCAATAGTGCTCATAAGGGGTTATTCCTCTTTGAGTCGCCAACGAGTTATACCAAGGTGAGCGACACCATTGTCTCTCATTTCAACTTTCTCTCTGCCGAGCAAGTTCTCTATACCGATGTACAAGATTATGGACTGGCCTACAAGCCTTTGGCACAGCTAGAGCAGCGGCAAATCCCTTGGAAATCTATTGGCGAGAAGCAAGGCCTGACCCTTAACCACTGTCAGGGGTATTGCTCAAGATAGCAGGGGGCACATTTGGACAATTTCTATGCAAGGGGTTGCCCACTATAACCCACGCACCAATAGGGCGCAGACACTTCTGTATGACAAGCAACAATCCCCCCTTAGGGGCTATACCCTACTGTCGGACTCTCATGGCATGTTATGGCTGGGCAGTGAAAAAGGCCAACTCTATTACTACACCCCTTCTGATCGAGAGCAAGTGGATAAGACGGACTTTCACCTTCTGGAACACCCTCTTTTGCTAGGCAATGACCGTCCTATTATGTTTCTGCACCAGTGGCGGGACTACCTTATTGTAGGGGTAACCAACAAGCTCTTTGTTGTCTCCCTGAGCGAATTTGCCAGAGGCAAAGCCAATGTGCGCTACCTGAACCCCTATGCACTGAACCTACAAGACCCCTTGGAGCGTACTTGTGTAGCCAGTAACCCCAAGGACGACCATATATGGTTTGCCTCCTCCAATATGCTTTTCCGTTGGGATATTGCCCAATGGCTCTCTTTGGCCAATTTCAAAGTGGAGCCTACCCTGACCATCAACACCGGTAAGAACACTTATAAGTCTCGTGTAGATGACCCTATCTCCTTGGAGGTCAATGAAAATTCCTTTGAGATACAGCTTCATTACCAGAGCAAGGACAATCTGCCTCGTTATGTGATTCCTTCCCTTTGTAGGGATAGCCGAGAGGGGGCTATAGCGCAAGGAAGCCTTACCACCGAAACCGAATACCGCTATCAAAACCTCTCGGCAGGCGATTATATCTTCTCACTAACCGTTTGCCAAAAACGATGGAACTTATACCGTGCTGAAATATCCCATCCATGTGAAGCGTTCTATTTGGCAGAACAGCTATTTTGGTTGGTGATGCTTCTCATTCCTGCCTCTACAGGGCTTTATCTACTCTACAACATGAGGCGTATGGATAGGCAAGATAAGAAATTGCACTGCTTACCATAAGCAACCTCGGTAAGCAATTCCGTCCGCACTTTATGCTCAATGCCCTCAATAGTCTTGGGGCAGAACTCTATGACAACCCACATGCAGAGCGTATCATCTCCCATATGGGAGAGAATATCTCGATCATGCACCGCTATTCCCAAGAGCAAACCCCTTTCATTCCTTTTTAATCAGGAATGGAAGCTCACCGAGAATACCATTGCCATACAGCGGAGATATTCCTGCCCGACTTGCAAGTACAGATTGAGAATATAGAGGCTATCCCTCCGACTATCGTATGCTCTATGGGAATCCTACAAGTGATTGTGGAAAACTCCCTGCTACATGGACTCAGACACAGGACAGAGCCTCCTCAGCTACTGCGCATTGCCTTCTGGGGAACGTGCCAATATATACGGCATCAGTATCTCCGACAATGGCGTAGGAGTGGCAGCCTCCAAGAAAATATGCAGGGGTACAGCGACATGGCACAGGACTAAAGAACATACAGCGTATCCTTAGAATCTTGGATAAGCATTTTGATGATGCCATCACCATCTCCATGGCTGACAAGGACAAAGACGACCCCAAGTACCCAGGCACTGTAACTATAATACAACTCAAAAATCAATTAATTATGAAAAATCAACCTTTAAGTTCCTCGTTATAGAAGATGACAAGAGCATCTGGAAGAACATCTCAGCCCGTATGCAGAAGTTTCTCCAGTGGAAGGCTGTTCCCTTTACAGACAGCCTAGAGGAAGCCATCACCCTAATAGACACCCATCGCCCTGACCTTATCTTCTCCGACTGGAGTATTCGCGGGGGCAATGCCTACCCTATCCTTACCCATATTCACCAGAGTTCGGGCTATACCCCTTATATTATCTTTTTACAGGCTACCAAGGAAAACCCCGAAATCCCACAAATCGTCTTTAATGAATTTCCTTTGGTCAAGAAATACCTGGTTAAGCCTATTTTTTTCAGCAACTTACCGAGAACCTCACCCAGTATATAGCCGAGGCAGAAGCCCTAGCCGAGGGAGAGCAGGGAGTCCCCTGTTTTCATAGAAAACTACCTCAAGCAACAAGTGCGTATCTTTCCCAAACAGATTCTTTTGTATTTTGCAGGACGAGGAAAACCCACGCCTGAAGGTGCTCCACTGCATATCTGGACAGACCATACAACTGAAACAAACCTGGGAGGAAATTCATCGCTTCTGTGTGGATCACCAACTCTCTATCTTTGTCGCCAATACCCGAAAGGCGATTGTCAACCGCGCATATATACTGCGTATGAACCGTCCGTTCTTATGGCTCGAAGGCGGCTTACGCATTCAAGTATCTCGTGAACAGTGGCCATTACTCACTTCTGAAAGCTAGAAACGTCCACTTTTTACCATTCGTGCACAAATATCTACACTTCATGCACGAAAACGTGCTTTCCTCTTGACAAGTACAAAAAGCACTACCTTTGCATTGTCAAACAGAAAGAAAGAGTACTTTTTATAAGTTTTAAGACACATTTCTTTTTATGTTCTAAAGAATAGATTTTTGCGTTTTTTTATTTTTAGACAGTGAGGAATAAAGCACCTTCGCTCCATGGAGAAAAACTAAACCCAAAAAGCCCATACCTAATTATAGGACAAGGTGCTTATTTCTTTGCTGAGAGCGCAACTATATAGTAAAAACATTTTCATCTCTTTATATAGTAATTAGATTTTTGTGTTTTTATTTTTAGATTAGAGTAAGGAGATAAGTCTCCTTCAAAAGAGCTTCTCTCTCTCTCTCTAATTGAAAAAGCAAAAAGATGAAACACTCATTGGCAATTCTCAGATTAACCAATATACCAGTAGAATGAAATAGTGAACCATTACCTTTTATTTATTGTCCTTTAGGAGTCAGTCGCCTTTGTAGGGATTTTTCGTGAAACAAGCAACTAGATTTTATCTCTCTAAACATTCATAAGACAACTAAACAATCATAATATTAACTTTTTATCTCCCTAGGAGATAGTAAATGAAAAGGTAATACTATTCACTAAAAAACTTGAAAGAAATTTAAGTGCATTTTTCATACAAGAAAAGGGGAAGGCTGTTTCTAAAAGTGGTAGAACAGTCTTTCTCTTATTTTTCCGGTACTTCCATAGCCTCCTATGCCACGTTCTGTTTTGGGAAAGTTCCTCTACGAGAACAAATTGCGCTACTTCATGCTTGGCGATGACCATTTGGGCGATACGCTCTCCGTTGGCCACTTCGAAGCGCTCAGCTGAGAGATTAATCAACAAGACAGAGATCTCCCTCTATAATCAGCATCTATAGTTCCTGGTGAGTTCAGCACGGTAATCCCATGCTTGAGCGCCAATCCACTACGCGGACGCACCTGTGCCTCATAGCCCTCTGGCAGTTCTATATAAAGCCCTGTAGGAATAAGCTTGCGCTGCATAGGCTCAAGAATAACGGTTTTGCTCAAGGTGCGCCCTTAAGTCGACCCCTGCCGAGCTTGCGGTCTCGATACGCGGGCAATGCATGCCCTGAACGGTTGATGATTTTTTTATTTCCATTTTTAGTCTTTAGTTGTTAATGGTTAGTGGTTAGTGATTAGTGGTTAGTGATTAGTTTAGAGTTTATCATTAATTTGATGGCTACAATGGTATAAAGGACGAAAAAGGCCACTTCCTATCCATATATTTCTGTTCAACACATAGAAATACAAGAGCGAAAAGGCTACCGATAGCCCTAAGAAGCCACCGATGCGTGTCCAATTATAAGGAACAGGGTATTGGCGTTGCCCAAGCCAGCCCGATAGGCACATCATACCCCCATAGGCTAAGAAGGTTGCTACGGCGGCTCCCATATAACCCCACAGCGGAATAAGGCTGAGGTTGGCCACCACTGTAATCGCCCTCCTACTACGGAAATCAGCGCACCCCAGTAGGTACGGTCGGTTACCTTGTACCAAACCGACATGCTATGGTATAGCCCTAAGCATAGATTGGCCATCAGTACAAAAGGGACAATCTTGAGTCCCTCCCAATAGGCTTTGTTAGGAATCAGCAACCACTTGAGTTGGTCTATATATACGCAAACAAACAGCAGTATCCCCCCTGCAAAAATAGAGAAATACTCAGTTACCTTTTGCATAGGTCGCAGGAGCATTCTTATCAGCAGCATTGGAAAAAGAAAAACGGCTCCACTCCTAGCTTATAAGCGGTAATAAAGAGTGTCATAAAGACCCCCATCTTATAACAACCCGCATATAGACCTACCACAGCATCGGCCTGATCGGCGGGGTAGAGCATACGGATAAAAACGCGGTCAAAAGCTTCATTGACCGAGAAAGCAATCCCGCTATCAATACAGGAAAGGCGTAAGCAATCATCTCTCGCCACAGTGCTCGATCCCACTGCAAGCCTACCCGCCTATAGAGTGGCAACATATAGAGGAAAGTCAGTAAGCTAGCTATAAGATTGGCTATGAAAATGTATTGGGTCTTGTCAGCGATAAAGGTAAAGGTAGGCAGCTCATACCCTTGTCGCTCTAAGTAGGGCAGGTAAAGCAGGAAAAGCAAGTTAAGCCCCAGATTGATTACCACATTGCCTATCTTAATCAGTGAATAGCGTAGCGACTGCCCTGCATTGCGCAACCAAGCAAAAGGAATAGCCACCAGAGCGTCCAAGGCTAAAATCCATATCGCATAGCGGATATAGGCAGCGGGATAGCTAAGCCACTGTGCAATATACTCACTACAGAGCAAGCCCACCAGCAAGAAGCCCAACGAACTCACTGTCAAGGAGAAAAAGGCTCGTGGAGGCGACCTTTTGGGCGTCCGCTCCCTTATTCATAAACCTGAAAAAGCCGTTTCCATGCCATAGGGTCAGCAGTACATTGCCCAGTATCATATAGGCAAAAAGTCCCTGATAGAGGCCATATTGCGCCTGAGAAAGGGTCTGTGCGCTGGTATGCAGAGGTGTCAGAACCAAGTTCAGTACCCGTGGCATCACTGTGGCCAGCCCATAAATCGCTGTATGCTTAAATAATCGCTTTATACTCAAGGGTTGATTTTTTTAAAGGTCATTGTCATTTGTCTATTGTTGCGGCTCGTCTTAGAGCTAAGAAGGCCTCTTTCAATGGCTGAGAAACAGAACTGATAGGCTCGGCCAAAAATCATGGACTGGTATATGTTGAGAAAAATCATTCCAGCTGACGATGAAAGAAATGTAAAGTGACGTATAAAAACCTATACAATCTAAAAATAACAAATTCGATCTCCGTTCTTTCATAGAGTGATTTTGCATATTCTGCCACTTCAAGAGTTATAGTGTCTGTCGTAATAAAGATATAGTTATCAATCTTGTGTTCTGATGTCGAAAGTTTCTGTAAAAGCAATATCAAGATCCGTTTTTAGTGACACACTTATCTTTCATCTCATAACAAGTTACCATCCTATTATCACTAGTTAGTAGGATTTCAACATCTCCGATGGAGCCTGATTGCTTATCAGCCGCATGGTGATCCTCTAAGGGTTTGTTTTCTTCTCCTATTTGTTCTTTAATGGTTTGATAAGCAGAAGCAACCATTAGAACAGGTAGGCGACTGGTTCCCTTGCAGCTTAAATGTTGTGTCAGTAGCGTTACAATTTCTTCACTGGCCAGGGGCAAAAGAATCTTCGGTTTTGTTTCAGGTCTGCTATTAATTGTTTCATTCGCCTTTCATCTTCCGCTTTGATAAGGAGTAGAAGACGAATAATTTCCTGTAGCACATTCTCAGGGCTTTCTTCCTTGAGTGGATTATATTTAGGATTTCAAGGGTGTAGGTATACACCTCTTTAGGTCTGCCTACAAGTATAAGATCTGTTGTCAGTGGTCTGTTCAGATTTCTAAAAGCGGGGGTCAGATAAGCTGTGGTTGGGTTGCAAGGCAATTTGTATTTATGAACTAATAGTTCAACAAATTTCTCATCATAGAAGCGACCTGAATAGGTGTCTTTGCCTTCAATCCCTGTATATGGTTTACGAATATCAATAGAAGGTTGGTCAAGCTTGGCAAGCAGGCATGACATCAGAAAGCGAATAGGAGCTTTGTTAGAATAGCATCTACAAACAAACTCAACCTTATCTCTTATAGTTTCTTGAAGGAAGCTTTCTTCTGGGTGTTCTTTGGCACTTTGGTATATCTTTTTCTAAAATCTCTAAAGGAGTCATATTATTCATTGCCTGAAAAAAAGAGGATAGGTATTTTTTTAGATTTCAATTCTTCTATATTATAATTCACCCAAAGCACTTCCTGTCTGGTATCCTTGGTTGAATGAATGGTTCTTTCAGGACTATAAATTTTTGTCCATTTACTGGAAGGATATAATTCCTCCATGAGTTCACATTCGTAGTTGGAAATAGCCGCAAGTCCTTCAATAGTGTTAAGAACCTTGGCCAATTCTATATGATCATAATTATCCATCTCATAACTATAAGCTTTGGTATCACCACGAGTCTCATGTAGGTAAGGCGGATCACAATAGAATAAAGTTTGCTTGCTATCATAGAGTGTAATAGCATCTATGGCTGGACGATTCTCTATTTGCACCCGCAGGAGCCTTTCGGCTATGAAGTCCAACTGTTCTACCCCACCAAGCCAACGACTTACCACCCCGCTCATGCCTGCCCTACTTGTGTTTTTACAATTTGCCCAACGGCCGATAGAGGCTGTCTGAGCCAGTCCTGTCCTTACCTGTCGCGCACGAATGTAAAAGCGCCTAGCTCTCTCAAGATTAGAGAGATTAGGATCTAACTGACAAGCCACCCCAAATTCTTCCCTTGAGAAAGGAGTTAATGCTATTTGCTCTATCAGAGATTCTTTTTCTTCCCTAAGCACTTTAAAGAAATTAACAACCTCTCCATCTATATCATTATAAGTTTCCACAGGTGAGGGGTCTCTATTGAGCAACACTGCACCAGAACCTGCAAAAGGTTCGCAATAATGCAGACAATTAGGAAGCTGAGGCAAAAAGCCATCCTAAATGTGAAAAACTTACCTCCATACCAACCAAAAAGCAATCAGCTTCTTAGGCCGTGTAAGGCGTTGTATAGGTTGTGCTGCTCTTCTACTTTTTCATACTGATATCTTTATTTGTCATTCTTCATTTGTCCTTGCAAAGATACATCTTTTCTTGGTAACATCAAGCAAAAATACTTGAATTAAAACCTGTGCCAATTCCACTTCTGCTACACTGATTAGTTCATGAACAAATTAGCTAATTATTTTCTTGACTTTTTCTCTTAGAATATCGTACTTTTGCCTTTCAATAGTCAGTTGTTATTCACTGCACTCTAAAAATAAAAAAACTATCATGATAAAAAAATAGTCTTCCCAAAGCTATATCCTATGAGGCGTTTGAACACCTTATAGACCGTCTTCTCTTAGAAGGAAAAACAACAGGCGAGGATCAAAGTGAGTTTATGGTATCTCTTACCAAACTCAACCGCCAACGTATGAAACGCATTGATAACACCTTGGAGTTTACCCCTGAAGAGCTTGCTCCTTTTAAAGCAAATTGCCAAAGGCCAATTATGGCTGGTGATTTCCGAGGCATGGTGCGCCGATGGAGCGCAGATTGTTCCAGTACTGGCTAAAATCGCCCAAAGCAACCCGCTTATTGACCTTAAGATTGTTCTTCGTGATGAGAACCCTGAGCTGATGAACCAGTATCTGACCAATGGCGGTAAAGCGATTCCAATTCTTATCATAGCCGATGCCCAAAGCCTTGAGGTGCTCCATGTATGGGGACCACGCCCTAAGGTAGCAACCCAAAATGGTAGAAGCCTATAAGAAGGAGCATGGCAAACTCACCCCAGAGTTCAAGGAAGATCTCCAAAAAGTGGTATAACCAAGACAAAGGACAGAGTATTCTAAGCGACTTGCAAGCCTTTTTTTAAATAAACTCCTGTGAAGATAGTTATTTCACCTGCCAAGCGAATGGACTGTCACTCGCCTTACCCTGCTATAGTGCCCAGCCAAGCGATTTTCCAATCGGAAATCCTTCAGGTATATAAGGTGCTAAAGGAGCTACCCCCTGCCACACTAGCGGAGCTGATGGATATTTCGCCTCGCCTGGCGGACGTTAGCTGGCAATATCACCAAGCTCTTTCCCTCCCTTTACCCAGAAGAATGCACGCCCTGCTATCTATACCTATCATGGTGATGTATATGAGGGGTTAGATGTTTCGTCCTTGAGCCAAGAGGAGGTACTTAGGCTACAAGGTTCTTTGCGTATTCTCTCAGGACTTTATGGTATTCTAAAAGCCCTTAGACCTTATCGCCCCTTATCGGTTGGAGATGGGCATCAAGCTCGCTGTAGCAGGACAGGCTAACCTGTATGATTTTTGGCGTAAGAAAAATCACCCACGCCTTGAATGAAGAACTTGAGGAAGGGGAAACTCTGGTGCACTTGGCCAGCGATGAGTACTTCAAGGTGATAGACACCAAAGCGCTCAAGGCGAAAGTCATACATGTGGCTTTTTAAGAGCTGGCGCGGCGACACTCTCAAGACCATAGTTCTCTATACCAAGCAAGGGCGAGGCCTTATGGCGCGTTACATTGCCCAAGAACAGATCACCGACCCCGAAGACCTCAAAGGCTTTCATCTTGGAGGGTATCAGTATGCGGAGGAATTGTCATCAGAAAACGAACTAGTGTATGTAAAGGGGTAATCCCCTAACCCCCGAAGGGGAAGAAAGTGTAAATTATCATAGAAAAATTGCTATTAAAAGGACGAATTGCCATTCGCCCCTACAAGACTTAAAAAAATGCACAAATCAGGATTTGTAAATATTATAGGAAACCCCAATGTAGAGAAATCCACTTTGCTGAACGCCTTGGTAGGCGAACGGCTTTCTATTATCACCTCTAAGGCTCAGACCACACGGCATCGTATCTTTGGAATCGTCAGCGGGGAAGACTTTCAAGTAATCTTCTCCGATACCCCAGGAATCATCAAGCCTGCTTACCAGTTGCAAGCGTCCATGATGGACTTTGTCAAAGATGCCTTTGAGGACGCTGATATTCTTATCTATATGATAGAGATCGGTGAGAAAGATCTCAAAGACGAGGAATTTTTCAAGAAAAATCAATCAAGCTAAGGTGCCTGTGCTTGTGTTAATCAATAAGATAGACCGCTCCGATGAGGCTACGGTCAAGGAAGCCTTGGCCTATTGGCAGGGAGAAAGTGCCCAAGGGAGAGATTTATGCCATTTCTGCTTTGGAGAACTTCAATGTGGAGCCGCTTTTTCCATCGCATTTTGGAGTTATTGCCTGAATCACCTGCCTTCTATCCGAAAGACCAGCTGACTGATAAGCCTGAACGCTTCTTTGTCAATGAAAACTATCCGTGAGAAAAATCCTGCTCAATTACAAGAAGGAAGTTCCTTATTCAGTAGAGGTAGAGACAGAGACATTCAGTGAGACGGAGGAGATCATTCGCATTCGTAGCATCATCATGGTTGAGCGTGAGAGCCAAAAGGGTATCATCATAGGTCACCGTGGCGAAGCCCTCAAAAAGGTAGGGATACAAGCCCGCTATGATTTGGAGAAATTCTTTGGTAAGCAAATCCACTTGGAACTCTATGTCAAAGTCAATAAAAACTGGCGCTCCGATCTGAAACAGCTCAGACGATTCGGATACACGAATTAGTGACTAGTGATTAGTGAATAGTGAATAATATATTTGGTGTGAGCTTGTTGCTCGTGCTTAACCTAAGAAAATGTTATTAGAGGAGCTATAATCCTTTCATGCTAAACCCCTAAAAACCCTATTATAAAAAAATGTTATTACAAATTCTCTCTTACTGCTTACCATCGGTCATAGTGGCCGTGATAGCTTACTTGTTGTTTCAACAGCATTTTAAGAATGAGGCTAGCACTAGGCAATGGCTCCTTCAAAAAGACCTGCGAAAAGAGGCACTTCCCCTTGCGCCTACAGGCTTATGAGCGCCTAACCTTGCTGCTTGATCGTACCAGCCCTCAGAAGCTTGCCTTGCGAATTGCCCCTACCTCTCAGGACAAAATGAGCTTTACGAACTGTTGCTCATTGAGCATATCAATGCCGAGTATGAGCATAACATCACGCAGCAAATCTACGTAAGTGGTAACCTATGGAATGTGATTCTTATCAGTAAGAACACGACCCTACAGATTATCCATCGCATCGCTACTGATGAGGCCATAGGTGATGCTCAAAAAACTCCGTGAGGCCATCATTGCTGAATTTACCGACAAGCCTTCCCCTTCTACCCATGCTACCGCCCACGTAGTGAGCGAGGTAGCAAACTTTATATAAGTGAAGACAATTAAATGAAAAACAAAAGAGAAGCGTGAAAAAAACAACTATTCACTCTTCTCTTTTTAACTATTCATTTTTTTATTGTTCGCTTTTCACTTTTTGGGGCCTTGACCACTTAGGGTTTTTTTCACCAAGGGCAGGGTATTTTTAGAATCTGCTGCCTCCACTGTAGTAGGTTGCGGGTGTTTCTCAAAAGGCTTTTTGGGTACGCATACCTAAGACTTCTAGCATGTGCATATCCTCCTTGATATCGGGGTTAGGGAGTGGTCAGCAGTTTGTCCCCCGCAAAGATAGAGTTAGCCCCCGCAAAGAAGCACAAGGCTTGTCCTTCGCGGGACATATTCATACGCCCCTGCCGAAAGGCGTACCTGAGACTGAGGCATTACGATACGGGCAGTGGCAATCATACGCACCATTTCCCAGATATCCACTGGAGGTAGCTCCTCAAGAGGTGTACCCTCGATAGGTACTAGCGCATTGATAGGCACGGACTCAGGTTGTGGGTCAAGGGTAGAGAGTGCCACGAGCATCTTAGCCCTGTCCTCCAAGGCCTCACCCATACCGATAATTCCGCCACTACATACAGTGATACTTGTCTTACGTATATTTTCTATAGTCTTGAGACGGTCTTCGTAGCTACGAGTTGTTACGATTTCCTGATAATAATCCTCGGAAGTATCCAAGTTATGGTTATAGGCATAGAGTCCTGCTTCAGAGAGGCGTTTGGCCTGATTTTCGGTAAGCATACCCAGCGTACAGCACACCTCCATATCCAATTTGTTAATAGTGCGTACCATTTCCAATACCTGTTCGAACTCAGGGCCGTCCTTGACATTGCGCCAAGCTGCCCCCATGCACACACGTGAACTTCCAGAGGCTTTGGCGCGCAAGGCCTGTGCCTTCACTTGGGAGAGGCTCATCATGGGTTCTATCTCTACCTCGGTATGGTAGCGTGCCGACTGTGAGCAGTAACAACAGTCCTCCGAGCAGCCCCCTGTCTTGACCGAAAGCAAGGTAGAAACCTGCACGGTATTAGGGTCGTGGTACTTGCGATGCACAGTGGCGGCCTCATAGAGCAAGTCCATCAAAGGCCTGTTATAGATTGCGATAATCTCCTCGGCAGTCCAGTTATGTCGTATTTCGTTCATGGTCTTTCTAATGAAATATTACAAGGGGCAAAAAAGTACAAAAATTTAATTGTTAATTGTTAATTGTTAATTGTTAATTTAGTAGCTAGTGGTTAGTGGTTAGTCTCTGATGACTAAAAAAACTAAGAATTAACTTTGTTATTTCCTCTTTTTTTATTAATTTTTGTAGCGTCTAAGACTAATAATCGGCAACAGATCTTAAGAACACATTCGTATGAGAAAAAAATTAATCTTCTATTATTGTTAGCACTTACCACTATGAGCTGGGCACAACAACAGACCTTAGAAAAAGGGGTGGAAATTCACACGTGAAGACCAGCCTCAATTTTCACAAGCAGACTACAATGACAGCAAATGGCAAAAGGTGACCTTGCCGCATGATTGGGCTATCTATGGCCCTTTCGATAGGGAGAATGACCTTCAGCGTATTGCTATCAAGCAAGACGGACAGAAATCAGCCATTGAACATACAGGGCGAACAGGAGGATTGCCCTTTGTGGGTGTCGGCTGGTATCGTACTGAATTTGATATACCTGAATTGACGGCCGACAAGCAGGTATTTATACAGTTTGACGGAGCTATGAGTAATCCTGAAGTATATGTAAATGGACACAAGGCAGGGCTATGGGCATAATGGTTACAATACTTTCTTTCTCAATATCAGCCCCTTTGTAAAGGCTCAAGGAAATACACTCGCCGTACGATTAAATAACCTCCCTGAAGCCCTCACGCTGGTATCCCGGTGCAGGCCTATACCGCCATGTACATATTATCACCAAGAACAAAACTTATATACCTATTTGGGGAATACAGCTTACCACCCCTATCATAGAAAAAGATTTTTGCTAAAGTCTTGGTAAATACTGAATTTGTAACCGATAACAAGGCCAATATTTCAGTGGAAACCACTATTTTCAACGCCAAGGGAGAGAAGCTAACGACTCACACTACCCAAAGCACCCAATATACTGGCGATGTACTTTCTAACGAACTCTATATCAACCATCCTACGCTGTGGGATATAGGAAAACCATATCTCTACAAGGCTGTTACTAAACTCTATGAAAATGGAGTAGTAAAAAGATGAGATGAGTACAACCTTTGGCATTCGTTCTATAGAGCTAAAACCCAACGATGGCCTATACCTCAACGGCCGAAAGATCAAGATCCAAGGGTGTGTATGCATCATGACTTAGGAGCCTTAGGAGGTGCTGTGAATGAAGCCGCTATTCGCCGACAGATACGTATTATGCAAGATATGGGCGCCAATACCATCCGTACCTCCCATAACATGCCTGCCCCTGAGTATGTACGAGCTGCCGATGAGATGGGTATGTTACTGGCTGTTGAGAGCTTTGACGAATGGGCTATACCCAAGGTAGATAACGGCTATCACCTCTACTTCAAGGATTGGGCTGCCAAAAGACCTCACAAACCTTGTCAAGCATTACCGCAACAACCCCAGTGTACTGATGTGGTTCATTGGTAACGAAGTAGAAGAACAAAGCGTAGAGAATGGCTCTCAAGTAGCCTATTACTTGCAAAACATAGTACGAGCATTAGACCCTACACGCCCTATAAGCAATGGTATGGATAGGCCTGATGATGTTTTGCGAAACAATATGGCTGCGACCATGCATCTAGTTGGTTTTAACTATCGCCCTTTCAAATATCAAGAGGCCTATGGCAAGCTCCCACAACGTTTGTTACTTGGTAGTGAGACCGCTTCTACACTCAGCTCACGAGGCGTGTATAAGTTTCCTATAGAGAGAAAGTCTATGGCTAAATATCCAGACATGCAATCATCATCCTATGATGTAGAACATTGCGATTGGTCAAACCTTCCTGAAGATGATTGATTCACCAAGAAGACCTACCTTATACCATAGGAGAATTTATTTGGACAGGCTTTGATTATCTGGGAGAACCCACTCCATACTATGAAGAATGGCCGTCCTCATAGTTCTTATTTTGGAGCGGTAGACTTGGCAGGACTTCCTAAAGATCGCTTTTTACCTCTATCGTTCTCACTGGAACAAAGAAGCAGAAACGCTTCATATCCTTCCTCACTGGAATTGGGAAGGACGTGAAGGAAAGACAACTCCTATTTTCGTTTATACCAACTATCCTACAGCGGAGCTTTTTATCAATGGAAAAAGTCAAGGAAAACGCAGCAAAGATCTCAGCATCAAGTTAGCCAAAGATGAAGGAAAAGGTAATCCTACAGACCTTGAACGCCAAAAACGCTACCGCCTAATGTGGATGGACACCAAGTATGAACCTGGTGTTGTAAAAGTAGTTGCTTATGATGAAAAAGGCAAAGCTGTTGCCGAAAGACAGCTCCAAACCGCAGGCACTCCTTATGCCCTCCGCCTAACGCCTGATCGTTCTACAATCAAGGCTGATGGGAAAGACCTTTGCTTTGTTACTGTAGAAGCGATAGACGAAAAAGGTAATGTATGCCCCAATGTAAATGAACTAGTGGAATTTGCAATAAAAGGAGCGGGCACCTATCGTGTTGCTGCCAATGGAGATGCCACTTGCATCGATCTTTTTCCATTTGCCTAAAATGCATCTGTTCAACGGAAAATTGGTTGTCATAGTTCAGGCCGCTGAGAAAGCAGGAAAAATAAGTCTGAAAGCCAACAGCAAGAAACTAAAAGGAGAGACAACGATAGTGGTGAGTGGTCAGTAGGTAATAGATCATTTTTCAGTAGTGAGTGATTAGTTTCTAGTTTCTACCTATTAGAAACTAAAAACTAATCACTGCCTTGTCATTAATCATTATTTTCGTATTTTTGCCCTCCCAAACGATTCAATAATGCAAGCCTACAAAGACCTTCTCAATCACATACTTACCCACGGACATAGCAAGGAAGACCGTACGGGGACAGGTACCATCAGTGTGTTTGGTTACCAGCTCCGCCATAACCTTCAAGAGGGATTTCTTGCTTACTACTAAGAAGATACACCTCAAGTCGGTGATCTCATGAGCTGTTATGGTTCCTTCGGGGAGATACCAATATCCATTACCCTCACCGAGCATGGGGTACGTATCTGGAACGAATGGGCAGATGAGCGGGGCGACCTTGGCCCTGTATATGGGGCACAATGGCGCAACTGGAACGGAGAGGGAATAGACCAGATTACAGAAGTGCTCCACACCCTCAAGACCAATCCCGATAGCCGCCGTATGGTGGTTTCTGCTTGAACCCCTCGGTGATGCCCGACACCTCGGTGTCCTTTGCCGAGAATGTGGCGCATAACAAGGCTGCACTGCCTCCTTGTCATGCCTTGTTCCAATTCTATGTCATGGATGGCCGCCTCTCCTGTCAGCTCTACCAGCGCAGTGCCGATGCCTTCTTAGGGGTGCCATTCAACATCGCTTCCTATGCCCTACTCACCCAGATGATGGCACATGTTACGGGGTTGCAAGTAGGTGAGTTTGTACATTCCTTTGGAGACCTACACATCTATAAAAACCATCTAGAGCAAGTGGAATTGCAGCTCAGTCGGGAACCACGCCCGCTGCCCACTATGAAGCTCAATGAAGCAGTCAAAGATCCTTCGCCTTTGACTACCCCTGATTTCACCCTTGAGGGCTATGATCCCTATCCTACAATAAAGGGGAAAGTCTCAGTGTAGTGACAAGTGACGAGTGACTAACGACAAGTGACGAGTGACTAACAACAAATGTCTCATGAAAATAACAGAAAAAAAGGAAACGTAAAGAAGCCCTGAAAGATATTGACTCAAAAAGAGTTAGATGACTTCAGGGCTTCTTTTGCCTATGGAAGAAAAGAGTTTCTCTGTGCTCTTTGATTATTTAGAAAAGGCTTTGCAGGAGTGCCCTTGTGATCACTCCTTAAGACATACCACGCATTTTCTTACAGAAAAATAAGGTGTGTGATATAGAAAAAGTGATTTCTTGGCTCACCTCCCATGGGGGCTATTGTGACTGTGAGGTGCTCTGTAATGTAGAGGAGCAGTTTGATTATTTAGGTCATCCCTCCAACGAAGCGCCTCTTAAAACTCAGTAAGTTCGAGAAAAAAATATTTTAGAGAAAAAGAAAAATCAGTGAGCTTCCCTCTGACTTTGATTTCTCATTTTTCCTCGGCTCCTGCTCCATGGAAGTTATCCCAAAAGGAAGCGCATGGGAAAGCCGGAGTATCTACTTCAGTTAGGGAAAGGATTCAATGCTTGTATAGCGATGCTAAAGCTGGATTTTTCCAAAGGAGAAACTCTCAGAAGAAGGTTATTTTCTTTCTCAGTGGAAAGTCCTTACAGGTATCAAATCTCCTAAGAGTTTGGAACAAGAAATTTTGGAGGTGGGAGCCTATCAGTATACGGTTGTCAAGTCCAAGGAATATACACCTGTTATAGTTTTTGTGATTCCCAAAGAAGATAAGCGAGGTTATTTAGTCGTACAGACAGAACTCTCTCGTTATAGAAATGACCTAAAGGAAATAGAAAGACTACTAAGAGGATAAAAATGCCGTGAGAATTTCACGGGTGAAGAAAAAAATGTGTATATTTGTGCGCTAAATAGAAGTGTTATGTTGCTAAGATTCAAGATACAAAAATTTTCTTTCTATAAGGAAACCTCTTTTGATATGTTTCCCAACACTAAGCGTGAAAAAAACTTTTGCATCATATATACAATGAGGGAGGTGCCTCTGCTTAAACAAGCAGCTATCTATGGGGGCAAATGGGGCAGGTAAATCCAATTTTGTTAAGGCCATACGCTTTCTTCGTCATTTTGTAAAAGAAGAGGATTTTCTGAAGAATATAGATATAGAGGATTATTTTTCAGCTTGTTGCTAAAAAAACAGGACAAGATTTCTTTTTGAAATAGAGTTTTTCCATAACCAAAAATATTACTTCTATAAGGTAGCTATAGGAAAGGAAGCCATAGAAGAACAGTTGTTTCTTTCAGGAATAGGAAAGCAGGAGGATACCCTTGTCTTTCACCGAAAAAGGTATGGAAATCATAGCTCCTTCTTTAGAAAAATGAAAAAGGCTGTTTATCAGTTACTTTCGCTTAACCCTAAGGCGTCCCTACTACCTTTGAATATGAAATTCCCCTTTTTTCTTCTCAAGAGCTTAAGGATGTATATGATTGGTTTTCTCACAAGGTGCAGATAGTTACAATTAGTAGTATTATCCCTACACTTATACATTTGCTCTCTCAAGATGAGAAGATGTTGCACTTTACCAATAAGGTATTTGAAAAGGATTGGAGTGGGTATAGATAAGATTACTATAGGTCAGACTCCTTTAGACAAATGGTTATCCCAGAATAAGAATACCCAACAGATACAACAACTTATAGATAGTGATAGTACGCCTACCAATATTACTCAGATAGAAAAATAACAGAAATGTGCTTCATATTGCCATACAAAAAGGGACAAAGACCATTGAGGAATTACTCTTTTTCTCAAAAAGGGCAACAAGGATATCAAAAAGATGAAAATAGCCGCCCAATCTGATGGGACTGTCAGACTACTTACCCTTATCCCCGCACTATATGCTGCTATCTATCAAGAAAAAGGTGCTATTTGTAGATGAGATAGACAATAGTATTCACCCAAACTTGATGTTCAACTTGCTAAAAATTCTATGCCGATCACCCTTCCAATGGACAGTTGATATTCACCACTCATACCACTCACTTGCTTAACCAACAAGAACTGATGCGCCCTGATGAGGTATGGCTTACTGAGAAAAAAGACGGAGCTACTAAGCTATATTCTCTTAATGAGTTCAAATTACACAATACCCTTAATATAGAAAAACGGATACTTGGAAGGTCGTTATGGAGGGGTCCCTGAAATAGAAGAAATGGAAATTTTATTATGAGAAAATATACCAATTCATGAAAAATATTACACCTTGACAGCAATCACCCCTTATGTTGGAACAACTTACTCAAGCGGGGTTTGAAAATGATCTCAGACTACACCAGCAGTAAGGCAGAGGTGGAAGAGAAAAATCGCAGGCTATGATGGTATTGTGATTCGTAGCCGCTTTCGTATTGATAAGGGTTTTATAGATAAGGCTACACGGCTGAAGTTTATCGCTCGTGTGGGAGCGGGTATGGAAAACATTGATACCGAGTACGCCGAGCAGCGGGTATAGCTCTTATCTCCTCTCCCGAAGGTAACCGCAATGCCGTGGGTAACCATACTTTGGCTTTGCTTTTGGCTTTGCTCAATAAGCTCAAGAAGGCAGATAGAGAGATTGCCCGAGGGCTTTGGCTAAGGGAAGAAAACCGAGGAGTAGAACTCGATCCCTTACCGTAGGCATCATAGGCTATGGCAATATGGGCAAGTCCTTTGCTAAGAAGTTACGCGGCTTTGACTGTAGGGTACTTTTGCTATGACATCAAAGAAGGAGTGGGTGATGCTTGTGCTACCCAAGTGCCGCTGGAGGTCTTCCAAAAAGAGGTGGATGTGGTCAGCCTACACACTCCAGAGACACCACTGACCCTGAAGATGGTGGATGAGACTTTTATAGCAGCCTTTGCTAAACCGTTTTGGCTGATTAATACCGCCAGAGGAAAGAGTGTCTGTACAGCCGATCCTCGTCAAGGCACTACAAGAGAGAAAAGGTGCTAGGAGCTGGTTTGATGTGCTGGAGTACGAACAATCGTCCTTTGAAAAATTTCTTTAGGGAGCACTCCCTGCGGATTTCAGCTATCTCATGGAGGCGGACAATGTGATCCTCACTCCCCATATAGCAGGCTGGACAATAGAGAGCAAGACGCTCTTGGCACAGGTGATTGTAGATAAGATCAAGGCACTGGATCGTAGCCACTCCCTCCCCAAGGGTGACAACGCATAATACGCCTTATAGCAAGCATTCCTCCCTTGAAGAGGCTGTATCGCTTAAGTGCTTCCAAGGCATAGGAAGAACATGTGGGGGTAAAGCGACAAGTAGGTGGTTTCAAGGGAGAGATAGCTATCTGATAAAAACGTACTAAAAGGACAAAGGGATAGGGTGATAAGTTTTAGCATAGTTTATCGCTTTCCTCCTTTTTGTGGTAGTGTTTCTTTCCTCCCTTATGTGTGTGCTTGGCAGCAGGAGTTGCGTCCTTGTGGCGGACTTCCTTTCTTGGCCTGGGTGATCGGCTACTGGTTCTGGTGGGGAGAGCGGCTGCTCTTCGGATTTAGTAGGGGCTACTTTAGGTTTGAGAATAGCTTCTGTTTCTGCCTTGGCAGCAGCCTGCTCTTTTGGCGCTAGTCTCTGGTGCTGCTTTGGGAGCGTCTTGGATTGTTTTTCTTTAGAGAAAAATAGTATCTACTAAAATAGATTTCTCTTCTGTGTATTTTTGAGCAAAGTAACTACTGTCCTTGGTAGGCTTGGTGATGTCCTCGGTCTTTATCTGACTGAGTTTTTCATTTGCCGAAGAGCGAATGTTTTTTTATTTTCTCATTAATCTCGTCCAAGGAAGGAGGGGCAGGCATATTTTTTTCTTTCGGTTTTCCACAAAAGGATATTCGGTAATATTCACACTTACCACAGGAGCTGGTTCCTTAAAGAAAGGGATTTCCTGCTATCGTCCTCTTGTGGGACTCCTGCCTCGCGGAACTCCTTGAGCATCTTGTCAAAGGCTGTGGATATAGTACACCCTTTGTAAGCAGGAATGAGCAATATCCTGTAAAGCAGCACCATAGGTACTGAATGGTTTCATTATTTCCATAGCTGTAATTCTCCACTATATACAACATCATGTATACAACACTGCCTATAATGGCCATCATCATCAGCCATGCGAAGGTTACTAATAGTAGATTTTTTTCATCGGTTAAACTTTTTAAATTGTTTAGCTTAATAATTATAAATCAGTTATTTATACAGTCCCATAAGAGACCTAAGCGTCTGTTATGAGGGTAGTTTTTATTCAATTGGCAAATATAATACTTTTTATGAAAATCAAACATAGTGATTAGCAACTCAGTGGTTAGTGGTCAGAGGCCAACCACTAATCACTAACTACTAATAACTGAAAAATATCGTATTTTTGCCCCGTAAAACCTTATGTTGTGAAGATTAATTTTTTTAAAAAAGTGCAGCCCTACGACAGTTTGTTTATCGTCCACGCTACTATACTGATCATGAGGAGCGTCGGGGTTTAGTATCCCCAAGCATCAGCTCAGAGGTCATGCCATGCGTAGGCAGTGGGATCAGCTGCGCAAGCAAAAACAAGAGGTCAAAAAGCACCTCCTCAAGACTGTTATGGCTTATTTTGGCATTATTATTGCTGGCTACCTACTACTTGTTTGATTTTTGATTTGTCATTTTTTTATTTAAGAAATAACCAATGCCCGATATTATACGATTGTTACCTGACAATGTAGCCAACCAGATTGCTGCTGGGGAGGTCATACAGCGCCCAGCCTCGGCTGTGAAGGAACTCCTGGAGAATGCTATAGATGCGGGAGCGACCCAAATCAAGCTCTACCTGAAGGATGCGGGACGTACCTTGGTACAAGTGGTAGATAACGGGATCGGCATGTCCCCCACTGATGCGCGATTGGCCTTTGAGCGACATGCTACTTCCAAAAATTCGCTCAGCCGATGATCTCTTTACGCTCCACACCAAGGGCTTCCGTGGGAGGCCTTGGCTTCCATAGCTTCTATTGCACAGGTAGAGCTGATCACTTGCCAAGAGGGACAGCAGGTAGGTACTTCCCTAAAGATAGAGGGTAATAAGATTACCGAACAGACGCCCATGGTAGCCAGCCGCGGCACCTCTATCGCCATGAAGCATCTGTTCTTCATCGTGCCTGCACGGCGCAACTTCCTCAAGTCCGATACAGTGGAGATGCGCCATATCTTGGACGAATTCCACCGCGTGGTACTCGCTCACCCCTGATTTGCAATTCTCCTCTTCCATAACGATGTAGAACAGTTTGCCCTGCCTGCCACCACCCTTCTGCAAGCGTATAGTGCAGCTCTCGGGCAAAGACTCAATGAACAGCTGATCCCTGTGGAGGAAAAACACTGAACTGCTTAGGATACATGGCTTTATCAGCAAAGATTCCTATAAGAAGAACAAGTCCTTACAGTTCTTTATGGTCAATCAGCGTTTTATCAAGAACCGCTACCTACACCATGCGGTAGTGAGTGCCTTTGAGGGACTACTCAAAGAGGGTGAACAGCCTGAATACTTTCCTTCACTTGGAGATAGACCCCAAGCATATAGATATCAATATACACCCTACGAAGACCGAAATCAAGTTTGACAACGATCAGGCCATTTATGCACTGCTCCGCTCTGCTATCAAGCACAGCTTGGGGCAGTTCCACGTGCTCCCCTCCATTGACTTTTTCCTTGACGAGCAGAACGAGGTACCTTATAGTTACAAAGACAAGGAAGCGCAAACACCTGTCTATCACGTAGATAGAAACTTTAATCCTTTCAAGATGGATACCCCTACCCCTGAGGCGCCTAAGCAAGCGCCTACACCCTATCTCAAGGGACAACCTCCCCAGTGGGAGCAACTCTATACTGGATCCCTCCAAGGCCAATGCTCCTACAGAGGAGGACATCACTGACCCCTTTGCCGCTTTCCAGCAGGAGAGCAGGGTACAGACGAGCTTGTATTTCCAACGGAAGTACCTAATCACCTTTTTCAAGGACAAGGTGCTATTCGTACATGTGGCACGTGCCCATCAGCGTATTCTCTATGAGCGTTTTCGCCGTACCATGCTTCAGGGGCATAGTCTAAGTCAGTCACTGCTCTTCCCATTGGAGTTCGAATACACCCCTTCGGAGATCTTGGCCTTAGAACCCATGCTTCCAGAGCTAAGGAATGCGGGCTTTATGATAGAGATAGCGGGTAATTTGGTACGCTCACTGGCCTCACCCCCTATGATCAAGGAGAGCCAAGTACAAGGTTTTCTATATGACCCTATTGGAGCGCGCCACCGAGGACATTCCCCCAAGAGATCATCACTCAGAGGAAATGCTCACAAGATCTTGGCTAAGAACTTAGCTATCAGAGCTGGACAAACCCTCTCTGGGGAGGAACAGGAACAATTGGTCTATGATCTGTTCACCTGCCAAGAGCCACAACTAAGCCCCTTTGGTAAAAAAACATATACTGAAATGACCGTTAGCGAATTAGAAAGCAGACTTTGATAGTGACCAGTGACTAGTGACCAGTGACTAATGACTAGTGACTAGTGATTAACAACTAGTGACCAGTGACGAGTGACCAACGACTAGTGACTAACCCCTAATCCCTAAAACCTACCCCCTAATGAAAAATACACGAGAACATTTCCTTAAAAACCCTATAACACCTTTGGTATAGACCAACGGGCAACAATGCTGATAGAGGCGGAGAACGAGTCGGATATTTTGAAGCTATCAGGCTATACCCCAACCTGAAAGTCTTGGGAGGGGGAGCAATATACTGCTGACGCAAGCCCCTGAGGTGCCGCTGTTGCACATCACCCAAAAAGGGTATCTCGGTAACACATGAGACCGATGAGTTTGTCTGGGTACGAGCTTCGGCAGGAGAACTCTGGAGCGACTTTTGTGGATTATTGTGTAGCATTAAGACTACGGAGGCGTGGAGAACCTCGCCCTGATCTACGGGACAGTGGGAGCTGCCCCTGTACAGAATATAGGTGCCTATGGAGTAGAGCTAAAGGACGTTTTTGATTGTTGTGATGTTATTTTGCATAAAGGAAGACCCTAAGTATATGGGAAATTTCGGTGACAAGGTCACTTTCCTCAAGAAAGGCTGTGCATTTGGTTACCGAGATTCTATCTTTAAGCAGCATAAAGATGGTTATATCATCACCTCTGTTACTTTCTGTCTTACTAAGCAAAAATCACCAGTTCAAGACCCATTACGGGGATATTCAGTGCTCACTTGGCTGCCCATGGCTGGGAGGAAAGTCCCAACATATAGCCCAAGTGGTCAAAGAGATACGCCAGAGCAAGCTACCTAACCCTGCTGAGCTAGGCAATAGTGGGAGCTTTCTAAGAATCCTGTGATCCCACGGGCACAATTTCTGGAACTACAAAAAGCACTACCCCAATATGCCTCACTACAGCATAGGAGATGACCAAGAGAAAATCCCTGCGGCCTATCTGATAGAGCGTTGTGATCTGAAGGGCCATCGTATAGATGCTGTAGGAGTTCATCAGAAACAGCCTCTAGTCATGGTCAATTATGGAGGAGCCACAGGAGCGGCCATATTAGCCCCTTGCCCGCTATGTACAGCAGCAGGTAAAAAAACGCTTCGATATCCTTATGGAAATGGAGGTAAATATTTGGTAAGTGCCGAATATTTCTTACCTTTGCACAAAATTTCAGCTAATGACAGATCGCCGTCCAGCAGCACCTAAATCTGCTAAAGGGGCACGCCCTCAAAGAGGAGAAAAACGCCCACAGACAGGGGAGAAACGCCCCTATAAAAAAGAAAACCGACAGGAGAACAAGGAAAGAACCTTTGATAATAGGAAAAAAACAACCCTTTCAAGGAAAAAAACCTTTCACCCCTAAGGGGAAAAGCCATGAAGAGGATACTCCTCATACTTTCTATAGAAAGACCGCGCCTAAGAAGCCTTCTCAGGACGAGCAGAAAGGCATTAGGCTAAACAAATACATTGCCAATGCAGGAATCTGTGCGCGCCGACAAGCAGACCAATACATCATTGCCGGCAATGTAGAGGTCAATGGCAAGCCGATGACCGAACTGGGCTATCGCGTACAACCTACTGATGTGGTCAAGTTTGACGGCAAAAAAATATCTCAGCCGAGAAGAAAGAATATATCTTGCTCAATAAGCCCAAGGGCTTTATCACCACCACTCAGGACGAGAAAGGACGAAAGACAGTGATGGACTTGGTCTCTGGAGCTGCTCAAGGCAATATAAAACCTGTAGGTAGGCTCGACAGACTTACCACAGGCCTGCTGCTACTGACCAATGATGGCGACCTGATGAAGAAGCTCACCCACCCTTCGCATGGGGTGCGTAAGATCTCACCATGTGGTTTTTGGACAAGAAACTCGCCCTAGCGGACTTTCACAAAATCCAAGAGGGGCTGACCCTTGAGGACGGTTTTATCCAAGTAGATGATATAAGTTTTGTGGAAGGCGCCCCACATAACGAATTGGGGGTAAAGATACACAGCGGCCGCAACCGTATCGTGCGCCGTATCTTCGAGTCCTTAGGCTACGCAGTAGAAAAAGCTCGATAGGGTTGCCTTTGCTGGACTTACCAAAAAGACCTCCCTCGTGGCCACTGGCGCCCCTTGACCCAACAAGAAGTGATTAACCTAAAAAAACCTTAACTGATGAAAAACTCTCCTTATCCTTTTGCCCTTGCTGGTGATTTTTCTCCTTAGTGGCTGGGTATATATGCGATACTTCTTCGTCTTTGGCGAAGGAGTCAAGTCGGGTTATCTGAACTATGCCGTCTATAAGGGCGATGTGTTCAAGACCTATGAGGGCAAGCTTTATTCAGGAGGGCTTCGCTAAAACCCGCACAGGTAATGGCATGCAGAGCAACGAATTTGAGTTTTCCATACAAGACAAGCGTGTATTCCAGCAATTGGAAGTCAATAGCGGTAAATACTTCGACCTCCATTACAAGGAATACCACAATGCAGTACCTTGGCGAGGCAATACCGTATATATAGTAGATAGCATCGTAAACATGCGAGAAAAATAAGCCTATGAAGACCACTCAGATATTCGGCCTACACCCTGTGATAGAAGCTATAGAGGCAGGCCGCACTATAGATAAGATTTTTTGTACAAAAGGGGCTTTCGGGCACCCTTTTCGCTACCCTGACCAAGCTCATAGAGCGTCATCAGCTCTCCCACCCTTTGTACCTGCGGAGAAGCTCAATCGGCTGACCTCGTGGAATCACCAGGGCGTAGTGGCACTGCTTTCCCCTGTGGAGTTTGTCCCCTTGGAGGAGCTAGTGCTTTCCACTATAGAAAGCGGTAAGACACCGCTGTTTTTTTGATTCTTGACCATCTGAGCGATGTGCGCAATGTAGGTGCTATCATTCGTACCGCTGAGTGTACAGGCGTCAGTGGGATTATTCTCCCAAGCAAGGCAGTGCGGCTGTAGGAGAGGACATGGTCAAGACCTCCGCTGGGGCAATCTTCAATATACCTCTGTGCAAAGTGGATAACCTGATTGACACCATCTACTACCCACAAGGCAGTGGTATCAAGGTCATCGGTGCTACTGAGAAAGCCCCTCACCCCTACTCTACGAGCTATCCCTCACCGAGCCTTTGGCTATTGTCATGGGTGCTGAGGATATAGGCATCAGCAAGGAGTGCTCAAGGTCTTAGACCAGCGTGCTAAGCTCCCCTTGCAGGGAGAGACCTCTTCTCTGAACGTCTCTGTCGCTTGTGGAGCATTCTTGTATGAAGTGGTAAGACAGCGGATAGTGACCAATGACTAGTGACCAATGACAAGCGACTAATGACTAATGACTAGTGACTAACAACAAAAATATCAAGTAAATACTTGACAAAAATTACTATCTTTGCTCTTGTAAACAAGCTCTTTATGAGAATAAACAACTAATAATCGAACCCTATACTTGTATAGATAAAAATAATAGAAATCTATTGTTATGAGAGAAAAATGTCGTACCTTTGCACCAGAAAACAAAGGGGAAATAAATTGTTTTTTTCATATATTAGATTTTGTGGTTAGAATTGGTAAAAGAGGGCGCAAGCTCTTTTATTTTTTTGTATTAGGGCGATTAGGAATATAGGGTTATGACCTTATAAAAGACAAGGTTTTAGATTTATCTAAAAAAATATTTTTTTAGTTCAAAAATATGTAATTTTGCCCCACAATAATGAAAAAGTGAAGAGTGAAAATGAAAAGAGGTTCGGCGCTATCTAAACCTCTAAAACAACTTAAAACTAATAACTAATAACTCAAAAACTCAAAAACTAAACATGATTTCTTCAATTATTAATTATTTAAGTAGTATCAATCCTGTATTGGCAGCCCTATATGCGACCCTCTTTACTTGGGGGTTACAGCCTTGGGTGCCGCCTTGGTTTTCTTTTTCAAGAGTAGCAACAAGCTTTGTGATGGACGGTATGCTGGGCTTCACGGGAGGCGTGATGGTGGCTGCCAGTATATGGAGCTTGCTGATCTCCCGCCATTGATATGAGTGAGGGCGAACGCTTTGTCAAAGTACTTCCTGCTGTGATAGGCTTCTTAGGTGGTCCTCTTTATCTATGCTTTGGATAGAATATCTGCCACACTTTCACCCCACCCCTCAGGCAAACCGAAGGGGGTGAAATCCTCTTGGCAGCGCACTACCCTCTTGGTCTTGGCCATTACCTTACACAATATCCCTGAGGGCTTAGCTGTAGGGGTATTCTTCGGTGGGGTAGCTGCAGGCATACCCGAAGCCTCTATTGCAGGGGCAGTAACACTGGCCATAGGAATAGGGTTGCAAAACTTTCCAGAAGGTGTAGCCGTATCCATGCCACTAAGGCGTATGGGGCTGAGCCGCTGGAAAAGCTTTTTACGGACAGCCTCGGCCATAGTAGAGCCTATAGCAGGTGTCTTGGGTGCCTTTGCGGTGGTCTTCTTTACCCCTATACTCCTTATGCCTTGGCCTTGCTGCTGGGGCAATGATTCATGTCGTTGTGGAAGAGACTATTCCTGAATCCCAACAAAGTCGCAATACCGATGTCTCCACTATCGGCTTTCTTATCGGTTTTGTGGTAATGATGGTTATGGATGTTGCTTTGGGATAATACTCAATAATCCCCTAACCCCCCGAAGGGGAACTCCCTCAGTTTTCTCCTTCATGGGTGTGAGTCATATACTCGCTTGCAGGATTCGAGCGACTTTAGTATGCACTTAATTTTTGGCAAATTATCAAATTATCCTTGTATATAATCCAAAAACACTATATTTGCGTTTTCTAAAAAAATGCACACATGTCTTTGACTGCAATCTCTCCCATTGACGGGCGCTATGCCTCCAAAACCAGTGCCCCTACAGGCTTATTTCTCCGAACAAGCCCTGATTCAGTACCGCCTAAGGGTGGAAATAGAATATTTTATTGCACTCTGCAAGCTGCCGCTGCCGCAGCTCAAAGGGGTAGATCAGAGCATCTTCTGCCCTTAGTGCCATCTATACCGATTTTACTCAAGCCGATGCGCTTGCTATCAAAGAAATAGAACGCACTACCAACCACGATGTCAAGGCGGTGGAGTACTTCCTCAAACAGCAGTTTGACCGCTTAGGCCTCTCGGCTTATAAGGAGTTTATCCATTTTGGGCTGACCTCACAGGACATCAACAATACGGCTGTTCCCCTCTCTATCAAGGAGGCCGTGGCTCAAGTATATCTGCCTGATTTAGAAACCCTCACACAAAAGATAGAAGCCCTTGCCACTGAGTGGAAAGCCATTCCTATGCTAGCTCGTACCCATGGCCAACCTGCCTCCCTACGCGCTTGGGTAAGGAGTTGAAAGTCTTTGCCGTACGCCTTAGGGAGCAAATGGCTTACTTCTCTTCTATCAAATATGCGGCTAAATTTGGTGGGGCTACAGGTAACTACAATGCCCACAAGGTAGCCTATCCTGATATCTATTGGCATGGTTTCGGTAAGTTCTTTGTAGAGGAAGTCTTAGGCTTATACCACTCCTTCCCTACCACTCAGATAGAGCACTACGACCATATGGCGGCTCTTTTGACCTTATGAAGCGTATCAATACCATACTGATAGACTTCAACAGAGATATATGGACGTATATCTCCATGGACTATTTCAAGCAGCGTATTAAAAGCAGGCGAAGTAGGCTCTTCAGCTATGCCTCATAAGGTCAATCCGATTGACTTTGAAAAACCCGAAGGCAACCTCGGAATAGCCAATGCCCTCTGGAACATCTGGCAGCAAAACTACCTCATCTCCCGCCTCCAGCGTGACCTTACCGATAGTACCGTACTGCGCAATGTAGGGGTACCCTTCGCCCATACCCTCATCGCTATCGCCTCTACCCTCAAGGGCTTAGACAAACTCATTCTCAACGAGAGCAAACCCCAAGCCGACCTTGACGATAACTGGGCGGTGGTGGCCGAGGCTATACAAACAATCCTACGCCGTGAGGGCTATCCAAATCCCTATGAAGCACTCAAGGGGCTGACACGTACCAACGAGAAAATCAACCAGCAGACCCTACACGCCTTTATTGACACTCTTGAGGTAAGCGATGCGCTCAAGACAACGCTCAAGAGCATTACCCCTGCCAACTATATAGGGGAAGAGGAATAGGCCATGAAAGAAGAAGATATCATCGCCCTGCTGGCCTTGCAACATACACCCAATGTAGGAGATATCACCGCAAAGAAACCTCATTGCCCATTGTGGAAGTCCTGCGGCTATCTACCAGGAGAAAAAACAGAAGATTGCCCATATAGGCCGTATCGGCAATGTCATTCTCCAGCACCTTTTTGACCCTGCACATCGTGAGGCTGCCGAGAAAGAATGGCGCTATATCCAAGACAACCATATCCGCTACCATACTTTCTTTGATAGTGATTACCCTGCGAACCTTAAGCAAATCATTGATGCGCCTATCCTTTTTTTCTCCCGCGGGAATATAGATTGGGCTAATAAAAAGATCATCAGTATGGTAGGCACCCGACAGGCTACCAGCTATGGCATAGCTTTCTGTGAGAAATTCGTAGAGGAGTTGGCACACTTTCAGGATTTGGTGGTAGTCAGTGGGCTTTTGCCTATGGAATAGATATCACCGCCCATAGGGGCGGCCATTCGCCACGGAGTACAGACTATAGCTTGCTTGGCACATGGTTTGGATACACTCTACCCTGCCTCTCATAAGCGCTATGCGGCAGAGGTAGAAGCCAAAGGAGGTTTTGTTACCGAGTTCTGGCACCAAAGCAAGTTTGACCGCAAGAACTTCATCGGGCGCAATCGTATCATTGCAGGTCTGGCCGACGCTACTATAGTCGTGGAGTCGGCTCTTAGGGCGAGGAAGCCTTGTAACGGCCGATATGGCTTTCTCCTACGACCGAGAAGTCTTTGCCATACCAGGCCGCGCGGATGACCTCTATAGCCAAGGCTGTAACTGACTGATTAAGACCGACAAGGCGCGGCTAATCACCTCCGCTGCCGACCTTATCTATTATATGGGGTGGGAGGTAGCCCAGAGTGCCCCCAAGGTCATCAGCCCACAACTCTTTGTAGAGCTTACCCCAGAGGAGCAGACGGTGGTGGATTTTCTTCAGACACAAGGCAAGCAAACCTTAGACGATCTGGGCCAAGGGCTGTGTGCTCCCTGTATATAAGCTCTCCAACCTACTTTTCCAACTGGAGATGAAGGGGTTGGTAAGACCTCTGCCTGGAAAAACAGTTTGTCATTTGTTAATTTGCTCATTAGCTCATTAGATTCTTATGAAAAATTGCTTTATATTCACAGAAATACAAGGCGGCCTATCAGCCGCTATTGGCTGCGATCTTCACGGAGCTATTAGCTCACAAAGACCAGATTGTGGTGGAAGCCGACTTATGGCGCTGCTACAAGGGACAACTCTCCGAGGAAGTAAGTGTACAGACCTTCCACTCGGTAGCCGACCTACCGCCCGATACCAACCTTATGCTCACCATAGGGGGCGATGGCACCATCCTTTGGGCGATGACCCATATACAACACCTACAAATCCCTATATTGGGGATCAATGCAGGGCGTTTGGGCTTTTTGGCAACCATCTCCGAGGGAGAGATCGCCAGCATGTTCGCCAACCTACGTGCAGGGACAATATATGGTAGAAAAACGCAGTGTCTTGCAGATTACCGATAGTGATGGCACCCCTATTTCACCGCTGAACTTTGCCCTGAATGAGGTTACGGTGATTCGGCAGAACTCCACGGCGATGATTACTGTAGAGGCCTATCTCAATGGGAAATACTTAACCTCCTATTGGGCAGATGGGCTGATTATCTCGACCCCTACAGGCTCCACAGGATATTCGCTCAGTTGTGGAGGCCCAGTAATTATGCCACACTCCAAGACCCTAGTGCTTACCCCCCATAGCCCCACATAACCTCAATGCCAGACCATTAGTAATCCCCCGATGATACCGAGATTACCCCTACAGATATACAATCGTGAGGGTTGTTATCTGGCTACTTACGATGCCCGCTCTTGTATTCTCCCTTGCAAAAACTGCGGTCAAAATCAGCCTTGCTCCCTTTACTCTCTCCACTGTCGTAATGGAAGACAACGATTTCTTTAAGACACTAAGACATAAACTGCTATGGGGAGAAGACATGCGAAACTGAAGACATTTCTTTATCTTCTAATTAATGTGAGTTTGATATAATGAAAGCTCCCACAAAGCCAGCAAGAACCCACAGCTGGGTATGTGAAACATGGATTTCACAGATTTTCTATGTTAGTGTAATCGTGCTCCTGCGATTTTACACAGATTTTTATAAGGCCTTTGGCCTTATTTATCTGTAGAAATTAAAGAGTTATACTTAGTTATTGTGTTATTCTCTGTGAAAAATCTGTGGAATCTATGGGAGAAAAAAATATAATTTTGCTTACATCGAACTCACGTTAATTAAGGCTTTTGATCTTGTGAAAATTTATAAAAAATCACAATAGAATAATCATACAAATAGAGAAAAAAATTGTAAAATTTACAAAAATCTACTTTTTTTCATTAATACGATCCGCCTTGGAATTAACAGCCAAGAATAGATATTATCATCAAATTAATACGATATGTCAAATTTTATTCGTAATTTTGCGCCGATTTATTAAAAATACAGATAACATGACAGGAACAGAATTACAACAATTATTAGATGCTCATTGTCAAGACATGAGAGCCGATATGCCTGGCTTTCTTTTCTATGGCATTCTAAGCTGTACTGACGGGACTATATTGTCCAAAGCCTCAGCAAACGAATCCACTTCTAAAATCATAGAGGAAGGTTCAGCATTTCACCCTTACGATTGTCAATCAAGTAAAAACAAGTGCTTGCTACCAATCATTCTATAAAAGGATTAGAACTGGATTATATTCTTATTGAGACTAACAAGATCACCTTTTATGCTGATGATTTCCGCCTTGGGTAAATTCTTCTCCATCACTGCTCTGGAGAGAGATAAAGCCAATGTAGGATCTCACGTGCGCTGCTGTATAAGTGTAAGGCAGAGTTCGGCACTATGCTTGATGACTTCTTTTTAGGATTTCAAAACTCAAAATTATTTTAATTAACGATGTAGATATAAAAATGTAGTATTTTTGCCCCCTATAAGGGAGTATTTTTTTGCAATACTCAATAAGAGACTTAATTATCTCTTATTTTAGCCAATTAGCTTTTTAAACCTTGAAAAATGGCAAAAATATACAGAAGAAGAACTAAAAAGAAGAATTAGAAAAACAGCGAGTACAAGTATGGTTTCTATACCGATATAGAGTCAGACACCTTTCCTAAGGGACTCAGTGAAGAGGTAGTTATTGCCCTCTCCAAAAAGAAAAAAATGAACCCCAGTGGATGACCGATTGGCGTGTGGAGGCCTTTCGTATATGGCAAGCGATGCCTGAACCTCCCCACTGGGCAAATTTGAAATTTGACACTCCTGATTTTCAAGACATTGCTTACTACTCTGCCCCTAAGAAGAAAACCCAAACTCAATAGTTTGGACGAGGTGGATCCCCAACTGATAGAAACTTTCCAGAAGTTAGGCATCTCCCTTGAAGAGCAAAAAGCGCTTAGCAGGGTAGAAGACATAGCCTGCGGTGGCTATGGACGTGGTAATGGACTCAGTATCGGTGGCTACGACCTTTCAGAAGACCTTAGCAGAAAAAAAGGCATTATCTTTTGCGCTATTTCCGAAGCCATACAGAAACACCCTGACTTAGTACGCAAATACTTAGGAAGCGTAGTGCCTAAGACGGACAACTTCTATGCCGCACTGAACTCGGCTGTCTTTACCGACGGCTCATTCTGCTATGTACCTAAGGGGTGCGCTGTCCCTATGGAACTTTCTACCTATTTCCGTATCAATCAAGCAGGTACAGGTCAGTTTGAGCGCACCTTGCTCATTGTAGATAAGGGAGCTTATGTCTCCTACTTGAGGGGTGTACCGCTCCTAAGCGCGATGAGAACCAACTCCATGCTGCCGTAGTGGAGCTGATTGCTATGGAGGGAGGCGAGATCAAATACTCTACCGTACAAAACTGGTTCCCAGGAGATAAGGACGGTAATGGAGGGGTGTACAACTTTGTAAACTCAAGCGCGCCTTGGCCGAGAAGAACGCCAAGATTTCTTGGACTCAGGTGGAGACAGGTTCGGCCATTACTTGAAGTACCCTTCTGTGGTGCCTCAAGGGGATAACTCCATAGGAGAGTTCTACTCCATCGCGGTGACCAATCATTTCCAACAGGCGGATACTGGTACCAAGATGATTCACATAGGCAACAACACCAAATCCACTATTATCTCCAAGGGAATTTCTGCGGGTAGGTCACAGAATAGCTACCGAGGACTGGTAAAGGTAGTGCCCAATGCCAAGAATGCGCGTAACTTTTCTCAATGTGATTCCTTGCTGATGGGCAACAATTGCGGGGGACCCATACTTCCCCTATATAGAGGCAAAAACCCCACCGCCCAGATAGAGCATGAGGCAACGACCTCCAAGATTGGCGAAGACCAAATCTTCTATTGTAACCAGCGCGGAATAGATACTGAAAAAGCCATCTCGCTGATCGTCAATGGTTTTGGAAAGGAAGTACTCAACAAACTCCCCTATGGAGTTTGCTGTAGAAGCTCAGAAACTATTAGAGATTTCATTGAGGGCAGCGTTGGGTAGTGACTAATGACTAGTGATGAGTGACGAACTTTTTATATATTTAAATAATAGTTAAAAAAATAGCTATCTATAAAAAAATAAATCGTAATTTTTGCACCCGATTACGTTATGGGGTCGACTGGTTTTGACAGCAAGCCTAAGCATGATGTAAGCACGCCGAGCTATGAGGCTAATGCTCGTTAATCTCTGTTTCAACACTTTAAATGGCGAGAATAACTACGCTCTTGCTGCCTAGTCTGAATTATAGTAAGATTGCTGGCTAAGTCCCTACAAGGTAGGGAGGCGAGATGTCTCTGAAAGCCCTTGTTGATGGCTCGTCGCAAAAAGAGATACCATTAAAATCAACATGGAACCTTTGGGTGGCTTCTTCCCCTAGGTTCAGCTCTTATAGAAGCTAAGGGTGATGTAGGGCGTTCCCCGCTCAGCACGACCACGAAAAAACAAACGGGAACTAAGCGTGTAGAAAGCCTTGTGGTTACTTGTTTGGACGAGAGTTCGAATCTCTCCGACTCACTTTTTGAGGAAAAGCCAACTCCTCTCAGGAGTTGGCTTTTGTTTTCTTTATTTTTTTCCTTAATTTTGCCCCCTAAAAAACAACAACCTTTTGATGGACAAAGTAATTGACGAAACACGGCAAGGCGCCCTCTCTCTCTCGAAGGCGACGCCAAGAATACCCGTAAGCTCTATATAGAAAGTTATGGCTGCTAGATGAATTTCTCGGACAGTGAAATCGTAGCCTCTATCCTGCATAAGGTGGGGTTCAACACCACTGAGAATCTCCAAGAGGCGGACTTGGTGCTGATCAACACTTGTTCGGTACGTGAAAAAGCTGAGCAGACGATCCGCAAGCGCCTAGAACAGTTCAATGCTGTCAAGCGACACAAGCCTGCTATGAAGGTGGGCGTACTGGGCTGTATGGCTGAGCGCCTCAAGCATCAGTTCTTGAGGAGGAACATATCGTGGATCTAGTGGTAGGCCCCGATGCTTATAAGGATTTTACCCAATCTCTTGGAAGAGGTGGACAATGGTCGCGATGCGGTCAATGTACTCTCTCTCGCGATGAGACCTATGCCGACATCTCCCCTATTCGCCTCAATAGCAATGGGGTAACCGCCTTTGTTTCTATCACTCGTGGTTGTGATAACATGTGTACTTTCTGCATTGTGCCCTTTACCCGTGGTAGGGAACGCAGCCGAGACCCCTCACTCCATTATTCCATGAGATTGAGGACTTGTGGCAACGTGGTTTTAAGGAAGTTACGCTGCTGGGACAGAATGTGGATAGCTACCTATGGTATGGGGGCGGACTAAAGAAAGATTTTGAGAAAGCTTCGGATATACAAAAAGGTTACTGCTGTGAATTTCGCCAAACTCCTTGATATGGTCGCCACGCAGTTCCCCTAAGATGCGTATTCGCTTCTCCACGTCCAACCCTCAGGATATGACCTTGGATGTAATCGACACCATGGCTAAGCATCACAATATTTGTAAATATATACACCTACCCGTACAGAGTGGTAGCAACCGTATCCTCAAGGCCATGAACCGCCTACATACCCGTGAGGAATATTTTGCCCTGATTGACGGCATCCGTGAGCGCATACCCGAATGTGCTATTTCTCAAGATATGATCACAGGCTTTCTTCCGAAACGGAGGAAGACCACCAAGACACCCTATCACTTATGGAATATGTCAAGTACGACTTCGGCTTCATGTTTGCTTACTCGGAGCGCCCTGGCACCTTGGCAGCCCGTAAGATAGCCGATGATGTACCTGAAGAGGTCAAAAAGCGCCGCCTGACTGAAATCATAGACCTTCAACAAAAGCACAGCCTCTACCGTACCCAAGCCCAAGTAGGTAAAACCGTAGAGGTGCTCATAGAAGGCAATTCCAAGAAACTGACCAAGAGTGGATGGGGCGCAACACCCAGAATACAGTGGTCGTATTCTCTAAGGAACAATATAAGATAGGCGATTTTGTCAATGTAAAAATAACCAATTGTAGCTTCTACTACCCTCATAGGGGAAGCGGTAGGGTATAGCAATATGAACTAATATACATAATCCTATGACAACAAAAACTGATACACCCCTATTTCGGTGCCTTAGACACTTGCGCTGTGGAAGGTGTAAGCGAAGATGATTCTTATGATGTGCTTTGGGAACAAGAGATTCCTTACAAAAGATAGTATTATCTGGGTATCTTTCTGGTTTTCCAAAGGAGATAACCTCCTGAAAGAGCGCCTAGATGCTTTTTGAAGCCTTTTATAAAAAAACCTACCCAAGAGAGAAGAGAGCAAGAAAAAAGCCCTTATACAATATCTGAAAGAGCACCCAGACTATTTCAATCACTTTAAGGAAAAACAAAAGAGGCTCCCCGTGATATCGAAACTTTCGTTAGTGAATTAGAGTTAGATATTATTGATTTTTGGTATCCCCAAGAGGAAGAGGCTGATGTAGATATGTATTTTGCACCTTATTATGGAGAAGATGTGGAAGAAGAGGAGGTCATCTCTATACAATTTGCCCTCTCAGGAGAAATTCTTTTCTATAGATTGGGAGGAATAATTTTTATATAAAGTTTTTTTCATATCTTTGCCTTTTCAAATAAAAACAGCTTTTCTTATGGAAAGAAATATAGGAAAGAAAGATAAGCAGATGCGCTTATTATTCGTAATGGTAGTAGCCATCTTAGGCGGATTCAAGCTCATTACCAACGATACAGTAGCCTCTGTATTGGCGGTGATTTCTGTTGCTTTTTATTGTTACGATCTTGCTGAACTTCTCCCCTATCTATAGGCTTTTTGGCATTAGCACTTATAAAGTGACTAGTGACAAGTGACCAATGAATAATGACAAGTGACTAATGACCCATATGTCACTTGTCACTGTTGTTGGCTAATTGGCAAACGAATATACTGTGTCCTTTACCTAAATCATCATATATTTTCTCTATAGTAAGGTCTGCTCGTTCCACGCAGCGGATCATATCTTGGGAATAGTACATCTTGCTATTGCCATTGGCCAATACCGAAAAGTAAAGACTGATTTGGGTAAGGCAATAAGCGCCTGTTTCATGCCTTTGCCTATCCCAATAGCTCTCCAATATATAGAGGCGGGTATGACGATCCATCGCTTGGGCAGCACGCCTTAGGATATGGGTTACTTGCTCAGGGGAGAAACAATCCAAGAACTGGCTCATCCAAATCACATCAAAGCCTTTGGGAAATACCACTTGCTCATCAAGAAGATTGGCGGGGTATTGCTTAATCCGCTCGGCACCCTTGTTGCCCTCAGTAGCTTTTTGCATCAGAGCGAGCTGCTGGGGTAAGTCCATAATAGTAACCTCCACCTCTGGATTATAACCTACACACTGCAATGCCCAGCGGCCTGTATTGCCTCCTACATCCAAGAGCTTGCTACAGGGTTAGCAAAGACAATCTCTAGTGCTTCTGTAAAAGAGTTATCCGAGTAATAATGGTCAAAGGCGAACCACTTCTCTTGAGCCTCTTGAGGAAGCGACGAGAGTTTCCCTCATAGATTGTTGGCCAATTGCCAAACACCTTAAGCCCCTCTGGCTTGCCCTCCTTGAGTGCCTCCTCCATATAAAAAGACCTTGGTAACACACCTGTGGATAAACTCCATATTGACACGTACCGCATCGTCCTTAAGCAAGAACCAGCCTGCTTTTACTTAGCAGAAAGCGCTCTTGCTGGACAATCACTGTACCTATAGAAAGAGACGCTCCAAGAGTACCTGAACGGCATAGGGAGAAAGCTGGGTTTTGCTGGGCTATCTCCTCTTGGGTAAGTCCTTCTGGATGAGAGAACAAAGCCTCCAAGATACCGAACTTCACCATAAGGCGTGATACCTGAAAGACAACAGGAGCAAAGGCTATTTCATGAGCTAGGTGCTGCGCCTCTCGGGCTGAGAGCTGCTCTTGGGTGTATTGCTTTGGCAACAAGCGGGGTCATTTTCATAAGGTTACATTTATGAAGTGGATTTTCCGAGCAAAAAGTACATATTTTTTTCAGAAGCGACCAAATTTTATTTAGCAATTAGCTAATTAGACCTCTTGTCTATTGAATGATTATCTAATTAACTAACTTATTATCAAACTATTATTTCTACTTTGTAAAAATCAATTTTTACTTTTCGCATTTACAAATAAATTCCTATCTTTGCACTTCATTTAGTATCTTCCTTTTTAGGAAAAATAAGTGTTATATTAGAGAATAGCAACGATATTAAGAAAGCAAAAAGTTTGCTCTAACATAATGTTTAACATGTTAAAAAAACATATAACAATGCTTTTTAACTTGTTAAATTGCGTGTTGCTGTGAAAAAAATTACTTGTATAATTTCAAAAATTGTACTTTAGCCGCGAATTTTCAAAGATTATAAATATAAATTAAATTTCAAATGTATGAAAAAGAATTAAAAATTTCATTAGCGTCCTTAGCATTGATAGCTACTGTAGGTTCTGTGCAAGCGCAAGATGAAAAACAACAAGTGGTCAATAGGGTTTGGCGTAAACACTGTTGATATCCGCACCCCTCATGACTTTGGTCAATTTCTCAAAGACTGGGGTGGACCAAGCGACTTGAATGTGCTTCCTGCCATTACTAAACTTTCTGTTGCTCGCTACATCGGTGCTGGTTTCTCTGCTGAAGTGGACGGTTCCTTGAACAAAATCAAAAAAGGTTTCAATGGTGTAAGCCAAGATGAATCTTTCTGGAATGCAAAACCTACAAGCTAAGTATGCGCTTAGAAGATTGTTTACCACTGAATCAGGATGGTTCGACCCATACCTTAAACTTGGTGGAGGTTACACTCTTACAAGAGCGAATACGCTGAAAAAAAGATGGTGGTGTAAAAACTACTTGCTGGTGGTGGTATCAACTTCTGGTTCACAGATCACCTTGGTCTTAATGTACAAACTGGATACAACCACGGTTTCCAAAAAGATGGTACTGACTATTTCCAACACTCTGCTGGTATCGTAATCAAATTTGGTGCTAAAGATACTGACAAAGATGGTATTCCTGATAAGGATGATGCATGTCCAGATGTAGCTGGTCCTAAAGAATTCAACGGATGTCCTGATACTGATGGTGACGGTATTCCTGATAAAGACGATGCTTGTCCAGATGTAGCTGGTCTTAAAGAATCTCAACGGATGTCCTGATACTGATGGTGACGGTATTGCTGACAAAGACGATGCTTGTCCTGAAGTAGCTGGTCTTAAAGAATTCAACGGATGTCCTGATACTGATGGTGATGGCGTTCCTGATAAAGATGACAAATGTCCAGATGTAGCTGGTCCTGCTGAAAAACGGTGGATGTCCTTGGCCTGATACCGATGGCGACGGTGTACTTGACAAAGATGACCTATGTCCTAACGAAGCTGGTCCTGCAAGCAACAAAGGTTGTCCAGAACCCTAACGATGATGATCAAAAACGCTTGAACCAATATGCTAAGACTATCTTGTTTGACACTGGTAAAGCTTCTATCAAGTTCGAATCTGCTGAGATATTGAACCAAATCATCAACGTTCTTAAGAAATTCTCTAACAGCCGTTTCCGTATCGAAGGACACACTGATAGCACTGGTAAGAAACAAAAAGAACATTGAGCTTTCTCAAAACAGAGCTGACTCAGTTAAGATATACCTCATCCAAGGTGGTATTGCTTCTGATCGTCTCGAATCTAAAGGTTATGGCCCTGAAAAACCTATCGCTTCTAACAAGACCAAGAAAGGTAGAGCGCTTAACCGTCGTGTAGAAATCAACCTTATAAAATAGTTTGACACTTTCTAACAGAAAAAGGTTACCCCAAAAAGGGGTAGCCTTTTTATGCTCTTATAGGAAAAATCCTACGAAAAATATTTCTTTTTGAGAAAAAAACCTATCTTTGCGTTACTTTTTTTATCACTTTCATTTATGAAAAAAATATTTTTTTACTTTCGGTGCCTTGTTACTGTCATCTACTGTATCTATGGCGCAAAAATCAACTTTGAAGAATACGACTTGCCCAATGGGCTTCACGTAATCTTACATCAGGACAACTCGGCTCCTGTGGTTACTACCACTGTTATGTACCACGTAGGGGCCAAAGATGACCTCCCTGGCAAATCAGGCTTCGCCCACTTCTTCGAGCACTTGCTCTTTGAGGGAACCAAGAACATCCCTAGAAGCCGTTGGTTTGACATTGTTTCTTCCCATGGGGGCGACAATAATGCCTTTACCGATGTAGACAAAACCTACTACTACGAGACCCTCCCTCCAATAGCCTACAACTTGCCCTCTGGATGGAAGCCGAACGTATGCTACACCCTGTAATTAACCAAATCGGGGTAGACACCCAGAAAGAGGTTGTCAAAGAAGAAAAACGTGAAGGTACCGACAATGTGCCTTACGGAAAAATCATCTACATGCCTGTAGTGCAAAATCACCTCTTCGATAAGCATCCCTACAAGCACCCTACCATAGGAAGTATGGAGGACTTGAACTCAGCTAAGCTCGAAGACTTTATCCACTACAATCAGCGCTATTACAACCCTAACAACGCCGTACTAGTAGTAGCAGGGGACTTCCAAAAAGCTCAGGCAAAAAGTTGGATAGAAACTTACTTCGGCCCTATCCAAAACCATGTGGCTAAGCCTGTGCGCAACTACACTATGGATGCTCCTATCACCCAAACCAAAAAGGTAACCGATTATGATGCCAATATCACCGCTCCTGCCAAAGTATTGGCTTGGCGTACGCCTAAAATGACCGAGCATGACGCCCGTGTTATGGACTTCATTCAGGCAATCTTAGCCAACGGAGAAAGCTCTCGCCTCTACAAGAAAAATGGTTGAAGAGAAAAAGAGGTGCTCCAATTCATCTCCCTACACTTGTAACTACGAAGATACAGGTATTCTTATGATTGCTGCCGTAGCACAAGATGCTCCTTTGGAACAACTTACCAAGGATATGGACGAGGAAATCACACGCTTACAGAATGAGCTTATCTCTGAAAAGGAATACGAAAAGCTCCTCAACCTCTTCGAGACTACTTATGTAGCTACCAACTCCAATGTACAAGGTATCGCTTACTCCCTTGCGATGGATTACACCTTCTTCAAGGACACCAACCTTATCAATAAGGAATTGGATCTTTACCGCAAGGTAACCCGCGAAGACATTCGTCGTGTGGCCAAAAAGTACCTCAATGCAAACCAACGTTTGGAGATCGATTATCTCCCTGAAAAAAAGTCCAACTAAAAAAACACTTCCATGAAAAAAATATTTCTCTCAAGCATTGCCTTGCTTGCCCCTCTTTTCTTGTCAGCACAGATTGACCGCGACAAGATGCCTGAACCCACTCAATTGCCTCTCGTTTACCTTGGGTGACCCTTTATATAAAGAAGCTCCCTAATGGCCTTACCCTCATGGTAGTGGAAGACCATAAGCTCCCCCAAGTCTCCGTAAGTCTTACCCTTGACCGTCCACCCTATCGATGAGACTCAAAAACCAGGGATGTATTACCTTACCTCCGAGCTTATGGGAGGCGGTTCTAAGACCATTTCCAAAGAGGCTTTTCGTAGAAGAAGCCGATCGCTTAGGAGCTACTGTATATATCACTGTAGATGGAGGTTCTACCTACTCACTTACCCGCTATTCTCCCCGCGTATTGGAGCTTTTTCGCTGATGCAGCTTTACACTCCCAACTTCACTCAAGAGGAATTGGACAAAGCTCGCGACAAAGCTATTGCTTCTCTTAAAGCCGATGAAAAACAGCGCTCAGAGCATCATCTATCGCCTTAACAGCGCTCTTACCTATGGTAAAAACCACCCTTATGGAAGTTTCTATACCGAAGAATCTCTTAAGAAGATCACTCTTGATGATATTACCAACTTCTATAAGACTTATTTCTCCCTCTAGTGCCTATATGGTAGTGGTAGGAGATGTAAATACTGAGGAAGTAGAAAAATTGGTTATGAAAGACTTCCATGACTGGCTTCCTGCTACTCCATTACAGCTAAGCATCCCTACCCCTCGTGATGCACAATACACCCAAGTGAACCTAGTGGATGTGCCTACCGCTGTACAAACCGAAATCAGTGCCTTCAACCTCTATCCGCTCAAGATGAGCGACAAGGACTATTTCGCCGTGAGAGTACTCAACCAAATCCTCGGCGGGGACTATGGTAGTTATATCAATATCAACCTACGTGAAAAAAACATGGCTATACCTACGGAGCACGCTCTTACATGGGTACTAACCGCTTTACCTTGGCCAACTTCTTCGTATCAGTCAGGGTACGTAACGAAGTAGCCGCTAAGTCCGTAGTGGAAATCCTCAAGGAAATCAAGCGTATCCAAACAGAGAATGTAAGCGAGCAAAAACTCAAAGAGGTAAAAGGACAGCTTATCGGTAGCTTTGTGATGTCCACCCAATATCCTTCTACCATAGCCAACCTTGCGGTAACTCGTGAGATTCAAAACCTCCCTGCTGACTTTTATAGTAACTACATCAAGAATATAGAAGCCGTAACCGTTGCCGATGTAAAGCGTGCAGCTAACAAGTATATCAAATACAACAACTTGCGCTTTATCATTGTAGGAAAAAGCAGACGAGTTTATCAAAGAATTGAAACAACTCAAACATAACGGAAAAACCCCTTCCTGTGTTCTACTATGACAAATATGCCAATAAAATCAAATAATAGTGACGAGTGACTAATGACTAGTGACAAACGACTAATGACTAGTGACTAATACCATAATAGGATTGGTCACTCGTCACTTGTCACTAGTCATTATTTTTTTGGTATATTTTTTTGCTGTCATATTTCAAATCAAATTTTTATACAAATGAAATCTTTCTTCACTTTCGCTCTATTAGGGCTATTGCTGACCTCTTGTGCCAGCATACAGGTAAGCTCAGACTTTGACAGCAAAAGCACCCTTTGCCCAATACAAGACCTTTGCTTTCTTAAAAGAAGGCATTGACAAGGCAGAAATTTCTGATTTGGACAAAAAAACGTATCTTAAGAAGTATCGAGAAACAAATGACTGAAAAGGGCTATACCTTATCGGAAACGCCCGATATTTTTATCAACTTCTTCACCCAGCGAGCGCGAACGCCAAGATATCTACCAAAGTGTAGGCATCGGCTGGGGCTGGGGGCCTGTGTGGGGTAGTACCGTACAGGTGGCACCTACCGCTACCGAAGGTATCCTCTTCATAGATATTATTGACGGCAAACAAAAAGACCTTGTCTGGCAAGGCAAGGGCGCAGGTATCCTCCTCCGAACGCGCCAACAAAGACGAACAAATAGACAAGTTTGTCAGCGAGATCCTTAAACAGTATCCTCCAAAAGTCAACGACTAGTGACTAGTGACTAGTGACTAGTGACTAGTGATTAACGACTAGTGACTAGTGATTAATGAGTAATTGTTGCATTAGTATGCGTTTTTTTAAGTGTTAAATACAGTTAATGCTGTTGGTGAAATTTTACATAATCACCCCCTGTTGATAGCGTAAACCCCTTTGTATTTAAAGGGAAAAATGCGTTAAAAAAAGAAGTTATCAACAAATGAAAAATAAAAAAATGCTTTTTGTCTCAAAAAAGTAGTAACTTGCGCCAAAATTGAACAATTAGAAAAATTTTTATTTAGAAATGAACATGCAAAGTTTAAAAAAAGACCTATGTTAGCCTCTCTTTTAGCAGCAACGTTCCTTTGTGGGCTGTGGCAGTAAAAATGGTGGTGACAAAAACACTTCTAGTGCTACAGGTTGGAAAAATCAATGCTAAAGAAGGTGGCTTTCAACACAACACAAATTTCAAAGAGCAAGTAACTGGACCTGGATTGGTATTCATAGAAGGGGGTACCTTTACTATGGGTAAAGTACAGGACGACGTGATGCATGACTGGAATAACACCCCTAGCCAACAGCACGTACAATCCTTCTATATGGATGAGACAGAGGTTACTAACAAGATGTACATGGAGTACCTTGACTGGCTCAAACAAGTATTCCCGCCTGAGGATAAGGACGGACACTATAAGAATATCTACTTAGGTGCGCTGCCTGATACCCTTGTATGGAGAAGCCCTTTGAGTGCCAACGAAACCATGGTTACCGACTCACTTGCGTCACCCTGCCTTTGCTAACTCACCCTGTAGTGGGTGTAAGCTGGGTACAGGCTGTACAATCCAGCTCTTGGCGTACCAACCGTGTGAATGAGGCGATCCTCGAACAAGACGGATATATCCAAAAAGGTTCTCGCTACCAAGTAGATGCTGAAAGTACTTTTAGTACTGATACTTACTTAAATACTCCTGAAAACTCTTATGGTAGAAAGGTAACTGAGTTCGCTGGTAAAAAGCTACCAACAAGGACGGCAATACAACCTATGCAAAACAGACCGAAGGTATTCTCCTTCCTGAATATCGCCTCCCTACCGAAGCCGAATGGGGAATATGCAGCCAAATCACTCAATGGTATCCGTGAATACAACAGTATCCGCGGACGTAAGAAATATCCTTGGGCTGGTCGCTATACTCGTAACGGACGTCGTTCTGTAATGGGTAACCAAATGGCTAACTTCAAGCAAGGCCAAGGGGACTACGGCGGACTTGCTGGATGGAGCGAAGATAGCGGCGATATCACCTCTGCTGTAAAAACATTTGAACCTAATGACTTTTGGCTTGTATGATATGGCTGGTAATGTAGCCGAATGGGTAGCCGATATATATCGCCCTCGTGTAGATGATGAACTTAGTGACTTCAACTACTTCCGTGGTAACGTGTATACAAAGAACAAAAATTGGCGAAGATGGTAAGTTTGTCGTAATTGATGCTCAAACCATTACTTACGTTACCCTTAGTAACGGACGTATCTACGCTAAAAAACCTTCCCCGGACAATTGGCCAAGGTAGCTGTTGATGAGAATGAAACCTATCTCCGTTATAACTTTACCACCGCTGATAACCGTAACTTCCGTGATGGTGACCGCGTATCAAGCAAGGAGTATGCGAAACTTACTCGTGAGAGAAGTGAAATACCCTACGATTCACTCAATGCAAGCCAAAGAGCCAATGTATCTCGTACTATGTATAACTCACCTAACCAAAAAGGTTATCCCTGATGGACAAGGAGGTATCGTAAAAGTATATGACCGCTCTAACGATCGTACTACCCTTGTGGATGACGAATCTCGCGTGTTCAAAGGAGGTTCTTGGAAAAGACCGTGCTTACTATATAGACCCTGCACAACGTCGCTTCCTCCCTCAGTATAGCGCTACTGACTACATCGGATTCCGCTGTGCTATGAGCCGTGTAGGTAGTAAATCTAAGAAAAGGTAAAACTTCCAGAGGATAATATAAATAAAATTTTTCAATTCCATAGATAAAAAGCTGCCTTTTGGGCAGCTTTTTTTAGTGACTAACGACTAACGACTAATGACTAGTGATTGCTGATTAATGTGAAACTCAAAACTAAAAATTCAAAAACTAAAAAAACTAAAAAAACTTCTTTACTTTTCTTTGAAAAAGTCGTATCTTTGTGGTTTGGAAATTCATTAAAAACACTATAATCATGAGCACATCTGTAAGTTCCGATACTTCTAAGAAGTTTCAAAAATTACATGGTAGAAACGGCTAAAAAAACTACAAAAAACGCATCGTACTTCCCGAAGGTGAAGACAGGCGTATCCTTTCAGCAGCGGCAAAACTCGCCGAAGACGGATTGGCTTACCTTACCATTCTTGGGGAACAAAGCCAAGTGCTTGCCCGCGTAGACGAATTAGGGCCTTAACTGGACTCCTGAACGTATCCAAATTATCTCTCCTAAGAAAAAGCCCCAACTATGAGGCTTATTGGAAGAAACTCTACGAAATTCGCAAGGAAAAAGGCATGACCGAAGCACAAGCCCAAGAGCTTATGCTGGATGTCTCTTTACTTCGGTACCATGATGGTATTCATGGGCGATGCCGACGGAATGGTTTCAGGTGCGGTAAACTCCACTGCCCACACCATTCGCCCTTCTTTACAGTTTGTCAAAACTAAGAAAGGGGTAAAGACTGTTTCTTCTGTCTTCTTTATGATCTTGCCTGATCGTGTGATTGGTATATGGTGACTGTGCAGTAGTACCTAAGCCTACTGCAGAGCAATTGGCTGAAATCGCTATCACCTCTGCCGAGTCCGCCAAGGCTTTCGGTATAGAGCCTCAAAAGTAGCGCTCTTGTCCCTACTCTTCAGGTACTTCAGGAAGTGAGAGGACGTAGACAAAGTACGTGAAGCCACTGAGCTGGTAAAGGCACAACGCCCTGACCTACTCGTAGAAGGCCCCTATCCAATACGATGCAGCGGTCGATGCTACCGTTGCCAAACAAAAAGATGCCAGATTCTCCTGTTGCTGGTCAAGCTACTGTACTTATCTTCCTGACCTTAACGCCGGAAACATCACTTATAAGGCTGTACAGAGAGAAACTCACTCTATTGCTATAGGCCCTATGCTACAAGGCTTACGTAAGCCTGTAAATGACCTTAGCCGTGGGGCTACCATAGCGGATATTTACAATACAGTACTTATCACTGCTATCCAAGCAGGAATGCAAGAATAATTTGTTTTTTATCATGTTACATAAAGAGAGAGGCTGCTCCACGGGCAGCCTCTCTTGTTAAATGTTATAATCATCTATTAAAACTGATCATGAGGAAAAATCCAATGCCTTTATTTTTATCTTTTGTATAATGGAGCTGCTATATTCTTATAATCATCTACTTTTTCAGAGAAAAACATAGATATTTTTGTATAGGTGTTTGTACAAAAACACTATTACCTATAGCAAAAAGCTGTTTTATTACGGATAATAATGCTATGTAAACCGGGCACAGTTACCAAAGGCTGCATTCCCCAAACTATTTACACGTTCAGGCAAAAATCACTGTATATAATTTTACACAAGTTGAAAATGCTCCATCACCTATAGAGGTTACAGACTCAGGAATTTCAATGATTTGTAAGCGTACACAACCTTCGAAGGTACCATTTTCTATCCTAGTAATTCCTTCCAGGAAGTTCTACAGATTTTAATCTATCACACATTCTAAAATGCTGAGTTCTCTATCTCTGTTACTTTATCGCCAACAATAATAGTAGTAAGCTGATAATTAATATTATTAGCTTGTTTATCAAAAGCTGCACTTCCTATCTTTGTTACTTCTCTCAATCTAGGATCCGCATTCATATCTATATGGCGAGTTTTCGGATTAGCCATTTTTACTAAAGTCTTTCCATCTTCGCTAAGTTTATAGTCTGCCGATAGTATTTGGTTGGTTCCTAAATAGATTCCTGTAGTAGGCCAGCCTGCATCAGTTTTTAGGGCCATAGAAGATCTTAGCCGCTTTGTCTATAAAATAGTCTCCTTTTACCCCCATCTGTAGCTTGAGGTGCACGGTCTTCAGCTAAGATCTTAGAGCCTGCGACACCATCTTGACCATTACGTCCTGGGGGCACCATTTTCACCACGTGCAGGCTTACCTGTATCTCGGTTATCTACCCACCAGTTGCCATTAGGTCCTATATAGGGAGTAAAAACCATTATTACCATCACGGCCATTCACTCCTGGGATTCCTCTTTCTCCTTGTGCTCCACGAGCGGGCTTACCTGTATCTTCATTTCCTACCCACCAGTTGCCATTGTCTCCTATACGAGGAGTAAGGCCATTCTGTCCATCACGCCCAGGTTGTCCGTCTTGTCCATTGGTGCCATTTTGGCCATCTCGTCCGTTTTGGCCATCTCGTCCATTAGTACCATTCTGACCATCACGTCCATTCAGGCCTGGAGTACCTTGTGCTTTTACGCCTAAGTCGGTATTACCTACCCACCAATTACCATTCTCTCCTATACGAGGGGTAAAAACCATTTTGTCCATCTCGACCATTAGTGCCGTTTTGTCCATCTCTCCCGTTTTGTCCATCTCGTCCATTAGTACCATTCTGACCATCACGTCCATTCTGGCCTGGAGTACCCTGTGCTTTTACACCTAAGTCAGTATTACCTACCCACCAATTACCATTCTCTCCTATACGTGGAGATTCCCCATTAGTCCCATTTTGGCCATCACGACCAGGCTGACCATCTTGGCCATTCTGTCCGTCCTTACCATCTTTTCCATCCTTACCAGGCAACCCTTTGAGGTCAAGAGAGGGTTCACCCCATGCTCCTTGAGTTTTTAGGCCCGTAGAGTTTGGCATTTGTTAAATCCAAATAATAATCTCCGTCCTCTCCCTTGCCATTGTCTGGCTGGCCTTTCCCTGAGAGTATAGGGGCGACTTTGAGAGATAACCTTCTCATGAATTACCTCAGCTTCCTTGCTACAGCTAGCAATTAGTACACTCGCCACTAATAGCGTAGACAAATACTTTCTCATTATTTTATAATTTATATCTATAATTGTTTATTTTCGGGTGCAAAGATACGATTTTCTATTTATTAAAAATTAACTTTTTCAACAAAAATCAGTGGTTAGTTGTTAGCAATTAGTTGTTAGCCTCTAACCACTAAAAATTATGCCTTTCGTCCCTACAACAAGACTAAAAACTCAGCACTACCCCATATAGAGGTGTCCCATCCCAAGCAGTGGAGCTGGAGAGGTTCCACTGATATTTCTGAGCAGTTTTGAACCGATAGTCGGAGGTTTCAATACGTGATTTGGCAATATTCTTCCCAATAAGATACCCCATAAAGAGTGCCACAGGATAGTCCGAAGCCCAATGTACTTTTGCTCTGCATCATCTCAAAAGGACATGAGCGCCAAAAGCGGTATAACTCACGGGCTTGATCCACTTATAGTCCTTATAGTTCTCTGCCAATACGGTAACAGCTGCCATGGCTGTAGTCAGGTGTCCCGAAGGCATAGCATCGTAGCGGGAGGTGTTGCGCTGGTACTCCGCTATGCTGGGAGCAAACCTCCAAGAACTATGCCAATTTCCTTCTCTTTCAGTAATAAATGGACTTTCTCTGCCTGTGAGGCGCTTGATAGGTTGTACAAATACGCCCGTAACGAGTATACTCTCAATGAGTTGCATTGCGGTACTCTTAGCCCTATAATCATCGGTAATCAGTCCATAGGTAGCCAATCCCCCACTGATAATGATAAAGGTAGTACCATTACCTATGAAATACAAGGCCGAATTGACATCGGCAGGGGACAATCTTGAGAAAAACCCAATTTCTTATAAGTATGCGCCTCATTTAGCCCCATGCTTTTCACCAAAAACTACGGCTCTCTCGAATCAGCCAAGGGTCGGCAGGAATAAGAGCAGCAGTAGCTCCCAATGCCGCAAGCTCCATACGGATAATAAGGCTTAGCCACAAAAATCCTTAAGGGTATTAAGGGCGTTGTGAGGCGCCTTATTAACCAAATCCCAAAGCTTTGGTTTTTGATAGGTAAAATAGAGATCAGGGTTCTATTTGATAATGGCTTTCATCGATTTCTTTTAGGTATCCAATTTTTCGTCTACAGGAATGGTATCAGACAAAGCCCCCATCACGGCCTCCTGTGCGGTTATGGTATTGATACAGAGAAGAGAGAAGAATAGGAGAGTAAGGGCGAATTGACATTCGCCCCTTACGTTGTTTGTTATTAGTCATTGTTCGTTTGTCACTATTTAAGGATTCCCTTTTGATAAGCGCTTCAGCAATCTGGATGGTGTTAGTGGCAGCCCCTTTGCGGAGGTTATCTGCTACCACCCATAGGTTGAGGGTCTTAGGCTGAGACTCATCGCGACGTACACGACCCTACAAACACCCTCGTCCTTGCCATGTACATAGATAGGCATAGGGTAGGTATTGGTATCGGTATTGTCTTGCAAGACTACCCCTGGGGCATGTGCCAAGAGCTTGCGCACCTCTGCCAAATCGTACTCTTGCTCAAACTCCACATTGATTGACTCACTATGGCCGCCTACGACAGGAATACGTACTGCCGTAGCGGTAACTTGTATGGAGTCATCGGCGAAGATTTTTTGGTTTCTCTAACCAATTTCATTTCCTCCTTGGTATAGCCATTTTCCCTCAAATACATCGCAGTGAGGAATGGCATTTTTGTGGATTGATAGTGGTACGCCATAGGCCCTTCTATGCCTTGGTATTCGTTTTCCAACTGCTTTACGGCTTTTCACCCCTGTTCCTGTGATAGACTGATAGGTAGAGACCACAATACGCTTGATACCAAACTTACGCAAAGGCGCCAAAGCCACGAGCATCTGGATCGTAGAGCAGTTCGGATTGGCAATAATCTTATCCTCTGCGGTAAGCACATCGGCATTGATTTCGGGGATCACGAGCTTCTTGGTCGGATCCATACGCCAAGCCGAAGAGTTATCCACCACTACGGTACCCACTTGGGCAAACTTAGGTGCCCACTCCTTAGAGGTATCGCCCCTGCAGAGAACAAAGCCACATCGGGCTTGAGGGAGATGGCTTGGGTCATTCCCACTACTTTATATTCCTTCCCCTTGAAGGTAATGGTTTTTCCTACCGATTTCTCGGAGGCTACAGGAATGAGTTCTGTTACTGGAAAAATTGCGCTCGGCCAAGACTTCCAGCATCACATTGCCTACCAGTCCGGTAGCGCCTACTACGGCTACTTTCATAATATTTCTTTTTATGTATAATCAGGCAAAAAGTAGGAATTTTTTTCTCTGACAAACAAAATATTTCTTTTTATTCTTTTAAAATCATTTATATCAAGCTATCATAGCAGTTCTTTAGCACTATCAATCTCTATTTATAAAATGTTTTGAGTTTTTTTCTTGCGCATCTGCATTTCCTTGTTTAGCAGCTCTTAGATACCATTTTTATAGCTTCCGAATCGTCTTGAGGAACACCTTTTCCTTTTCTGTACATATCTCCTAAGTTAGTTTGTGCTCTTACATATTCTTGTTCGGCGGCTTTACGATACCATTTTTATCGCTTCTGAGTTATCTTGCGGGACACCTTTTTCCTTGTTCATACATCAAACCTAAGTTATATTGCGCACTTGCATTTCCTTGTGCAGCAGCTCTCTGATACCATTTTTCTGCTTCTGAAGCATCTTGTAGAACACCTTCTCCTTTTAGATACCTCCAGCCCTAAGGTGTTTTGTGCGCTTACATATCCTTGTACAGCGGCTTTTTAGATACCATTTTACGGCTTCTGAAGCATCTTTTGGAACACCTTTTCCATTGGCATACATCAATCCTAAGTCATATTGTGCTCTTGCCTCTCCTTGTTCAGCTGCTATTTGATACCATTCTACCGCTTCAGAGTAATCCCCCTTTCATAACTCTTGATTCCTTTTGCATATACATCTTCAGCTGATAATTGTGATTGATATGCAATTTTTATTTTTCTTTTGCTTCTCAAGGGTAAGTTGAAGTGAAGCGATGGCGGCCTCACCTTTAGCTATTTGCGCCTCCTTTTTCCTTTAGTATCTCTACTAACTCATTATTTTGGTCGTCAAGTTCGTGGATTTGTGCTTGCAGTTGTTGGGTGTTTTTCCATCTCTTGGCTCAGCTGTTTTTTTGCAAGGTTTCCACATTTTCTTGTTTAGTTACCGTATCCGTAGCCCCCTGTCGTTCGTCGTATTCCTCTTGTAGTGAGACAAACTTCTTAGCAAGTTCTTCTAAGTTTTGCTTTTTAGTTTATTACCCTCGCTTTCCAATTCCTTACAAACTACAAGTGTCTTTTTGCCATTGATACCGCCAACGACTTAAAAGAATTGATTTCCTTATCAAGTGAATCAATCTGTTCATTGATTCCTTTTTATTGTATCTAAGTGCTTGACGTTTTTCCATATTGATATTCGTTTTTATGGTTTATAAAAAAATAGCTCCTTACCAAGATTCATTTAAGTCTCTCAGTCTTTTCTTGCGCATCTACATCTCCTTTTTGCAGCAGCTTTACGATACAATTTTACCGCTTCCAAATTATCTTGTGGAACGCCTCTTCCATTTAGATACATCCAACCTAAGTTGGTTTGTGCTTTTGCATCTCCTTGTTCAGCAGCTTTCTGAATCCATTTTACCGCTTCCGAATCGTCTTGTGGAACGCCTCTTCCATAATAATACATCGTCCCTAATTTGTTTTGCGCATCTGCATTTCCTTGTTCAGCAGCTTTCCGAAACCATTTTTACCGCTTCCAAAATCATCTTGTGGAACGCCTCTTCCATAATAATACATCCTACCTAAGTGATATTGCGCATCTGCATCTCCTTGTTCAGCAGCTTTCCGAAACCATTTTTGCTGCTTCTGAATAGTCTTGTTGAACGCCTCTTCCATTGGAATACATCCAACCTAAGTGATATTGCGCATCTGCATCTCCTTGTTCAGCAGCTTTCCGAAACCATTTTGCTGCTTCTGAATAGTCTTGTGGAACGCCTCTTCCATTGTAATACATCCAACCTAAGGTGTTTTTGTGCGCTTACATTTCCTAGTTTGGCGGCTTTTTAGATACGATTTTACGGCTTCTGAAGCATCTCGTGGAATGTCTCCCAAAAAAACATTTCATCTAATTTATCTTGTGCCACTGCAACTCCTTGTGCAGCAGCTTTCCGAAACCATTTTACCGCTTCCGATTTATCTTGTGAAACACCTCTTCCATAATAATACATCATCCCTAATTTGCTTTGTGCATCTGCATATCCCTGTTCAGCAGCTTTCCGAAACCATTTTTACCGCTTCCGATTTATCTTGTGAAACACCATAACCATCTTCATACATCAAACCTAATGAGTATTGTACTTCTGCATCTCCTTGTTCAGCAACTTTCTGAAACCATTTTGCTGCTTCTGAATCGTCTTGTTGAACGCCTCTTCCATTGGCATATTTCATCGCTAAGTTATATTGTGCAACTGCATTTCCTTGTTCGGCGGCTTTACGAAACCATTTTACCGCTTCCGAATCATCTTGTGAAACACCATAACCATTTTTCATACATCACACCTAAGCCGTTTTGTGCAGCTGCATATTCCTGTTCAGCAGCTTTACGAAACCACTTTACCGCTTCTGAATAATTCTCTTTTTCATAGTTCTCCTCCCCTATTTCATACATCTCTTCAGCGGATAATTGTGATTGGCAAGAATTTTCTATTTTTCTTTTGCCCCTGCTTTTCCATTAGCTCATTAATTAGCTCTTTATGTTCGTGGATCTTAGCTTGCAGTTGTTGGACGTTTTTCCAGCTCTTGGCTCAGCTGCTTTTGCAAAAGTTTCCTCACTTTCTTGTTCAGTCGCCGAACTATCTGTGGAAACTTGTCTTGCCTGTTGTTCATCATATTCTTCTTGTAGAGAGGCAAACTTCTTAGCTAGTTCTTCTAAGTTCGTTTTCAGCTTATTGCCCTCATTTACCAATTCCTTACGGACTTGTACAAGTGTACCTCTCCCTACTGGCATAGCCAAAAGAGAACAGATCTCCTTATCAAGCGAATCAATCTGTTCGTTGATTCCTTCTATTGTTTCTAAGTGTTTGAAATTTTTCATATAGTTTTTGTATATCAATTAAATCTTATAGTTTTTTTAAAAAGAATCGTCCTCTACAAGGATTCGTTTAACTGTTCAAGTTTTATTTGTGACAGTGTCTCTCCTTGTGCAGCAGCTTTTACGATACCATTTTTATCGCTTCTACATAGTCTTTTTGAAACGCATCTTCCATATTGATACATCTCACCTAACTTATATTGTGCCGCTACATCTCCTTGTTCGGCGGCTTTTACGATACCATTTTACCGCTTCTGAATCATCTTGAGGAACGCCTCTTCCATATTCATACATCCAGCCTAAGTTATTTTTGTGCATCTGCATGTCCTTGTTCTGCAGCTTTCCGATACCATTTTACCGCTTCCGATTTATCTTGAGGAACGCCTCTTCCATATTCATACATCCAACCTAAGTTATGTTGTGCTTCTGCATCTCCTTGTTCAGCGGCTTTACGATACCATGTTATCGCTGCTGAATCATCTTGTGGGACACCTTTTTCCATTTAGATATATCCAACCTAAGCAATATTGTGCATCTGCATTTCCTTGTTCTGCGACTTTACGAAACCATTTTTACCGCTTCCAAATCATTTTCTACAATTGCATATCCCTGTTCAGCAACTTTACGAAACCATTTTACCGCTTCTGAATCGTCTTGTGAAACACCATAACCATTTTTTTATACATCATCCCTAATTTGGTTTGCGCACTTTCATCTCCTTGCTCTGCAGCTTTTACGATACCAGCTTACCGCTTCCGATTTATCTTGAGGAACGCCTCTTCCATATTCATACATACAACCTAAGTTATATTGCGCTATTACATGTCCTTGTTCAGCGGCTTTTCGAAACCATTTTACCGCTTCTGAATCATCTTGTGGAACACCTCTTCCTTTCTCATACCTACAACCTAAGGCAGTCTGAGACCATGCAAATCCCTGCTCAGCAGCTTTCTGAAACCATTTTGCTGCTTCTACATAGTCTTGTTGAACGCCTCTTCCATTGGAATACATCAATCCCTAATTCATATTGTGCCTCTGCATTTCCTTGTTCGGCGGCTTTCTGATACCATTTTACCGCTTCCAAATCATCTTGTGGAACGCCTCTTCCATTGTAATACATCCAACCTAAGTTGAATTGTGCCTCTGCATTTCCTTGTTCAGCAGCTTTCCGATACCACTTTACCGCTTCTGAAGCATCTCTAGGAACACCTTCCCCAAAAGTGATAACTCTTAGCTAAATTAGAATTGTGCAATTGCATATCCCTGCTCAGCAGCTTTCCGATACCACTTTACCGCTTCTGAGTAATTCTCTTTTTTTATAGTTCTCCTCCCCTATTTCATACAGCTCTTCAGCGGATAATTGTGATTGGCAAGAATTTTCTATTTTCTTTTTGCCCCTGCTTTTCCATTAGCTCATTAATTTGCTCTTTATGTTCGTGGATCTTAGCTTGCAGTTGTTGGACGTTTTTCCATCTCTTGGCTCAGCTGCTTTTTGCAAAAGTTTCCTCACTTTCTTGTTCAGTCGCCGAACCATCTGTGGAAACTTGTCTTGCCTGTTGTTCATCATATTCTTCTTGTAGAGAGGCAAACTTCTTAGCTAGTTCTTCTAAGTTCGCTTTTTAGCTTATTGCCCTCATTTACCAATTCCTTACGGACTTGTACAAGTGTACCTCTCTCTACTGGCATAGCCAAAAGAGAACTGATCTCCTTATCAAGCGAATCAATCTGTTCGTTGATTGCTTTTTATTGTTTCTAAGTGTTTGAAATTTTTCATATAGTTTTTGTATATCAATTAAATCTTATAGTTTTTTTAAAAAGAATCGTCCTCTACCAGGGATTCGTTTAAGTTTGCATGTCTTCTACTCCTGGACATTCTGCTCCTTTATCACTGGTTTAGGGAAAGATCTTGTTGCGCTGAATATATTCAGCACAATCATAGATCCTATTAGGACATATAAGTATCTAAATTTTTCATAACTATTCTTTTTATAAAATTATTATTTCTAATTTGCTCTACATGTATTATAAGCCACCTCTTTACACAAGCACTCATTGCAATTGCCTTTACTTTTCAATTTAAGCTAAGACTAAATAAATATCAATACTGACTTATCTATTTTTTTACATTGAATTTTTTTCCGACAAAGATACAATAAAATGAAACATAGTGCCTTTTTATAAGAAAAAAATGTTAAAAATAAAAAAACCTTTCCTATATGAGAAGGCTAATTCTGCTTTATATAAATTGAAGAATATATTTGAATGTAGATCTTTTTCAAATCAAGACACACAATGGGTTAAATATTTCTTTTATTCTTTTTAAAAAGATGTAATTTTGCACCCTCAAACAAGCAACAACATCATGCGGACAAAAATCCATCAAACAAAAATAAAATCAATGTCGTTACCTTAGGGTGCTCCAAGAATGTATATGATAGTGAGGTACTTATGGGACAACTCAAGGCTAGTGGCAAGGAAGTAGTACATGAAGACAAAGGGAACATCGTGGTAATCAATACCTGTGGCTTTATCAACAATGCCAAGGAAGAAAGTATCAACACCATTCTGGAATATATCCAAAAAGAAAGAGGAAGGCCTTGTGGATAAAGTTTTTTTGTTATGGGCTGTCTTTTCAGAGCGTTACAAACCTGATTTGCAGAAAGAAATACCCGATGTGGATCAATATTTTGGTACCACAGAACTCCCTGCGCTGCTCAAGGTATTGGGTGCCGACTACAAGCACGAACTTATAGGCGAGCGCCTAACGACTACCCCTAAGAATTACGCCTACCTAAAGGTGTCCGAGGGTTGCGATCGCCCTTGTAGCTTCTGTGCCATTCCCTGATGCGCGGCAGCCACAAGAGTACCTCTATAGAGAATTTGGTCGTAGAGGCTGAAAAATTGGCCAAAAAGGGGTTAAAGAGTTGATTCTTATCGCACAGGACGTCACCTACTATGGTTTAGACCTATACGGCGAACGCAAATTGGCCGACCTACTCCGCGCCTTGGTCAAGGTAGAGGGATAGAGTGGATACGCATTCACTATGCTTTCCCCACTGGTTTCCCTAAGGACGTGCTTACTGTGATGAAAGAGGAGCCTAAGATATGCAAATACCTGGATATTCCGCTTCAGCACATTGCCGACCCTATCCTCAAGAGTATGAAGCGTGGCACCACCCAAGCCAAAACTACCCAGCTGCTCAAGGACTTCCGCGAAGCTATGCCTGAAATAGCCATTCGTACCACGCTAATTGTGGGCTATCCCAACGAGACAGAGGAAGATTTTGAACTGCTTAAGGAGTTTGTTCGCCAGATGCGTTTTGAGCGTTTGGGCTGTTTTACTTATAGTCATGAGGAGAATACCGCTGCCTATGAGTTGGAAGACAATATACCCGAAGAAGAAAAACAACGCCGTGCCTCCGAGATTATGGAGATACAGTCGCAAATCTCTTGGGAGCTCAACCAAGCCAAGGTAGGCAAGACTTTTCGTTGCCTTATTGACCGCAAAGAGGGGCAGTACTTTGTAGGTCGTACCGAGTACGACTCCCCCGACGTGGATAACGAAGTCCTTATAGATGCTGCCAAACACTATGTGAAAAATAGGCGACTTTGCCGACATCTTAATTACAGAAGCTACCGATTTTGACCTATATGGTACACCAGTGAAAAAGTGAATAGTGAAAAGTAAAGGGTAAAGTTACCAATCAATAGTCGAAAAATGATTGTATAGGCTATTTATTAAGACGCAATAAATTGCGTCTTAGAAAGTTAAAGAATAGTATTTTTAACTATTGATTCGTATTAAAAAGTAAAAAAAGTAGAGAATGAAAAAAACTATTGTCCTTCATACTATTACTGTTTGTGCTTATGAGCAGTTGTAAGCCTAAAGGGAGGCGCCTATCAATGAGGAACCTACCCTTTTTAGCAGGCTGGGGGATAGTGACTTTTGGAGGGAACGCTACTTAGAGACTTTTTGGAAAGAAGAAAAAGGCAAAAGTTTTTTTGAAATACTTTTATGAGGCTCCCTTAATTGATAAGCGGGATATCGCTCTTTTGCAATCCTTTATCAAGCCATGGTTGGACTTCTATCACATTGACCTTCATGAGGCGCGACTTACTCGTACAGAAGTGCATGTCCCTATCAATGCAGGGCAAGATAAGGAAAGTCTCTATTACCACCCTTTTGAGGCCGCAGATGATGTAGGTGATGATCTGTGTAACCTGTATTCCCCCTGATAAGATGCGCTATGTCAATGAGTACAAAGGATGTGAGATCTCCGATGGAGAACTTTCTTTTAACATGGACGACAGTCAGAACTTCAACCTTACTGACCGAAGGCTGCGTCACCATACCATGATCCTCTTTTTAGGCTCGCTTGAGGTATCTCATGATGTATTTTTGGAAAGATAATGATGTCTTTGCTATTGTTGGCTATTCTGAGGCTACACTTAGCGAATGCTATATCTACCTTTTTTTGATATAAAAATAGCCTTGTCAAACGATATGCAATCCTTGACAATGGCTATACGCCTACTACTTACTACCCTTCCAATACTATAAAAAAGCAATAGCTAAGGGCTATATATATAATGACTAGTGACTAAACGACAAGTGACTAATGACTAATAACTAGTCACTTGTCACTATTAAAGTCTTCCTCTGTATAACGCAGAAAATAGTCCAAGCCTATCACTGTTTGATACTCCTGAGGATCTCAGTCAGGTGTATTTCTTTTTCCTTGGTAAAGCCATAAAGATTCCTACCCTTTTAGGAATGTTTTTACCCTTAGTGGTTGGATCGGGTAGGGATATATTCCAAGGTATCCAACTCTCTCCACGCCAACGATATTTGTACAGCTCCACATGTCCTGCTCCTTAGCCTCAACAACTGTATCGGAAGCTATCTGAGCGGATTCTTCTTGTTGCTTGTGAGAAGAGAGACACCCTATAAGCATAAGAAAAGAAAGAAAGTAGCTATATTTCATAAGATAGGCAGAAAAAAATAATATGCCAACAAATATACAAAAATTTTTTTCAGCAAACGACTTTTTATTCATGATTTTTGTAATTTTACGGCCGTTTTTATGTATTACGTATTTTTTTATGGATAAAAAGAAATTTTTGACCCTCACCACCACTGGGTTTTGCGCTTTTTGCGATGTTTTTCGGGGCTGGTAACTTAGTGATCTCCCCATATAGGGACTGAAGATGGGGAGCGGCCAGTGGCGCAGCCTTTGTGGGCTTTTTCCTTTCAGGCATCTTTTTATCCCTTTCTTAGCGGTGCTGATGGTCAGCTCCGTAGGGTACAACTTTCAGCGACTTAGGCAAGCGATTTCCTGCGCCTTTTGTCAATAGTTTGGTAGTGCTGACCATCGTGGTTTTTGGCCCTATTGTATGCGTACCTCGCCTCAGGCTCCACCACTTATGAGGTAGCGATAGAGCCTTTTTCTCCCGCGGTAGGCAAGATTACTTTCGAGCAATCTTCTTTGCCATTACCCTGTTTCTGGCCTTATCTCGTTCCAAATTGGTAGATATCATAGGGGCGTTGGCTGACCCCTATACTATTCCTTTTCGCTGATTGTCCTAATCGTAGAAGGTACTATGAATGCTCCCAAGGGACTCACCGATAATGGAGTAGGATTCAGAGAGGCTTTTACTTTTGGCTTTTTCCACAGGTTACCTTACTTTGGACGTACTTTCAGGGGTGATTTTCTCTGGGCTGATTATTTCGGCTATTATACAGAAGGGGTATAGTTCAGAGCGACAAAAACGAGAGATTACCATTCTTTCGGGTATCATTGCCGCAGGATGCTTGATATTTATCTATGGAGGTTTGCTGTATCTGGGGGCTACTTCCGATGTGGTTGCAGGAGAGAATGTCAAGTATATAGATATCCTCAAGCACATAGCCCACAATGGTTTGGGTAGCTATGGAGCGGTCATTATTTCAGTAGCGGTAGCATTCGCCTGCCTGACTACGGCTGTGGCTATTGTCTCTGCTATGGGGGCGATATTTGAGACCCTCAGTCATGGACGTATTCCTTACCGCTGGGGTGTATGGGCATGCTGTATTGTGTCCTTTGTGCTCTCCATCCAAAGTGTAGATGAGATTATCCACTATGCGGGTTATATCCTTGATTTCGTATATCCTATTACCATTGCCTTGACGCTCTTTATGCTCTTATTCGGCAAGCGGGTAAAGGCAAAAAGCTCCTTATATCATAGGCGTGAGTTTTACGGCGGTTTTTTCAGCGATATTTGTTATAGGCAACCTTGTAGGCAGCGAAACTCTCAAATCCGTACAAATGAGCCTTCCTTTAGCTCAATACCATATAGAATGGCTGTTGCCTGCTTTTGCTGTATTTGGAATCACTTATTTAGTGACAAACGACAAGTGACTAATGACTAATAATAAAGCTAAGGCCAAGGAGAGGTTCTCTTTGTCCTTTTTTTAATGACAAATTATAATCCCTGCTTTATAAGGCTCATTACATATTCCAAATGTTTGGTATCGGAAACTATTATTTGATAATCTCCATACCATGATGCCCTAATTCAGAAATATCTTTAGTAAGATTCTTAGGATCTTCCAAATCTCCTTTTCTTTACATTGATAAAGATTTTTAGGCCTTTACTCAAAAATCTGGATATCTGCAATATTCTTTTCTATCTTTTTAAAAAGCAATATATATTTTCTTAGGGACAACCACTATTTCTGGAGAAAGATTTAAAATAGCCTGCTTGAAATCATTGTAGAGTTCTATCACCTCTTCTGTTTTTTTCCTTGGTAGAAATCTTCCTCTTCATAAGTTTTTAATTTCCTTAGTAATTTCGGATAACTCAGTATCCTTTTTCTGATGTTGAAGTAAGCTTTTTATGCTGGGAGCTGCTTGTGATTTCTGAACTCCATCTATAACAATGATGTTATTCTCAAATCGCTTTACCTCCCATAATTCTATATTCAAGTCCTTGAAATCCACTGCTTGTTTCTGTGTCTGATTAAAGGCGGGACTTACAAACACAATTTTACTTTGTGACCAATCCACTTCATTCTTTTTAAGGCTTTTTATCCAATGCCTCATTGTATTCTAATACAAAATCTGCTTTTATATTTAAGCAATGTATTAAGATAAGCCACTCCTTGATCAAAAAAACACTATAGTTATGACCTCGCTTATATTCTATAATAACAAAAGCTCCATTTTCCATATCAAAAGCGAGTGTATCTATACGCTGATTTTGAATAGAAAACTCTGACTTTACCAACTCTAATCCTGTTATTTGAAATAAATTCTTTTCAAATAATTGCTGTATCTCCTTTTTCTAACTTGAAAGGAACTTCTCTGAGGTCTAACAAAGAGGATTTGTTATCTTGAAATAATAGCATCTTAAATAATTAATTGATTAGTAATATCTTATATAGGCACGAGCTACAAGCTCGCGCCAGCAAAGGGTATGCATTGGTTAGTGATTAGTGATTAGTGATTAGTGGTTAGTGATTAGTGGTTAGTGGTTAGTGATTAGTAGTTAGAAAAAATAGTAAAAAACCGAACTATTCAAAAAGAATAATTCGGTTCTTGTTAAGAAGGCGGCGACATACTCTCCCACAAATTGCAGTACCATCTGCGCTAAAAGGTTTAACTTCTCTGTTCGGAATGGTAAGAGGTGAGACCTTTCGCTTTAACCACCTTAAATCTTTAGTGATTAGTGAAAAACTAATAGTGAATAGTTCTTCAACACACTTGTATTTTAAAGTAAAGTAGCTTAAGTATGTAGAGAATAACTCTTCTCTCTTTACTGTTCACTCTTCACTTAATTGACTCTATTGGATAAGACACCAACTTAATGGTTAATTGTTAATGGTTAATTGAAGTGACAATTAATAATTGATAATTAACAATTATAAAAAGAATTTCGTACAATAAGTCTTCGGGTTATTAGTATCACTCGGCTTTGATGTTACCACCTTTTACACCTGTAACCTATCAACGTGGTCATCTCCCACGACCCTCAAAAAGAAATCTCATCTTGTGGTGGGTTTCGTACTTATATGCTTTCAGCACTTATCCCTTCCTAACATAGCTACTGAGCTGTACCCTTTAGGCAGAATAACTCATACACCAGCGGTTAGTCCAACTCGGTCCTCTCGTACTAGAGTCAGCTCCACGCAAATTTCTAACGCCCACAGTAGATAGAGACTCGAACTGTCTCACGACGTTCTGAACCCAGCTCGCGTGCCACTTTAATGGGCGAACAGCCCAACCCTTGGAACCTTCTCCAGCCCCAGGATGTGACGAGCCGACATCGAGGTGCCAAACCCCCGTCGATGTGAGTCTTGGGGAGATCAGCCTGTTATCCCCGGCGTACCTTTTATCCTTTGAGCGATGGCCCTTCCATACGGAACCACCGGATCACTATGCTCTCACTTTCGTACCTGATCGACTTGTAGGTCTCTCAGTCAAGCTCCCTTTTGCCATTGCACTCTACGCACGGTTACCAAGCGTGCTGAGGGAACCTTTAGAAGCCTCCGTTACGCTTTTTGGAGGCGACCACCCCAGTCAAACTACCCTCCACGAATTGTCCCCTACCTTAGCAGGGGTTAGGCCTCAGATAAGCAAAGGGTGGTATTTCAACAACGACTCATGAAGCACCGGAATGCCCCAATCAATGTCTCCCACCCTATCCTACGCATCACTTATCCAAGGTCAATACGAAGATATAGTAAAGGTGCACAGGGTCTTTTTCGTCCCACTGCGGGTAATCGGCATCTTCACCGATACTACAATTTCACCGAGCTCATGGCCGAGACAGTGTCCAAATCGTTACACCATTCGTGCAGGTCGGAACTTACCCGACAAGGAATTTCTGCCACCTTTAGGACCGTTATAGTTACGGCCGCCGTTTACTGGGGCTTCAATTCAGACCTTCGCTCAACGCTAAGCCCTCCTCTTAACCTTCCAGCACCGGGCAGGTGTCAGACCCTATACCTCATCTTTCGATTTTTGCAGAGTCCTGTGTTTTTTTGATAAACAGTCGCTTGGACCTTTTTCACTGCGGCCTATCTATCGATAGGCGACCTTTCTCCCGAAGTTACAGGTCTATTTTTGCCTAGTTCCTTAGCCATGAATCTCTCGAGCGCCTTAGAATTCTCTTCCCGATCACCTGTGTCGGTTTACGGTACGGGTAGTATCTCTCGCTTTTCTTGGAAACGTTGTCTATGCTATCACCTCGGCCGTAGCCTAAGTGTACTATCAGTGTCATAACAACACCTTCAACGCAACTCCGTCTGTGCGCAGCATATATCTCATTCCGTCACTTTTTATTGAAATACTAGTACTGGAATATTAACCAGTTGTACATCCACTTCCCTGAAAGGGTACGCGTTAGTCCCCGACTAACCCCTCAGCTGATTAGCATAGCTGAGAAACCTTGATCTTTCGGCGGGCAGGTTTCTCGCCTGCCTTATCGTTACTATGCCTACATTTTCTTTTCTATCAGGCTCCACTATGGCTCACGCCTTTAGCTTCAACGCCTATAGAATGCTCCCCTACCGGTATTATATACCCCATAGCTTCGGTAATATGCTTATGCCCGTTTATTCTCCATGCCGAGCCGCTCGACTAGTGAGCTGTTACGCACTCTTTAAATGTATGGCTGCTTCCAAGCCAACATCCTAGCTGTCAATGCAGTTCAACCGCGTTTTTTCAACTTAGCATATATTTGGGGACCTTAGCTGATGGTCCGGGTTCTTTCTCTCGGACTTGGACCTTAGCACCCAAGCCCTCACTGCTGTGAAACATTTAATAGCATTCGGAGTTTGTCAGGAATTGGTAGGCGGTGAAACCCCCGCATCCAATCAGTAGCTCTACCTCTATTAAACTTTTGTCACAACGCTGCACCTAAATGCATTTCGGGGAGTACGAGCTATTTCCCAGTTTGATTGGCCTTTCACCCCTACCCTCAGGTCATCCGAAGTCTTTTCAACGACAACCAGTTCGGTCCTCCACACTGTGTTACCAGTGCTTCAACCTGCCCAAGGGTGAGATCACCAGGTTTCGCGTCTACTCCTACTGACTTCAGCGCCCTATTCAGACTCGCTTTCGCTACGAATGCGCACCTTAAAGTGCTTATCCCTGCCAGTAACAGTAACTCGTAGGCTCATTATGCAAAGGCACGCCGTCACGGCTCAGGCCGCTCCGACCGCTTGTAAGCGTATGGTTTCAGGGTCTTTTTCACTCCGTTATTCACGGTGCTTTTTCACCTTTCCCTCACGGTACTAGTCCACTATCGGTCTCTCAGGAGTATTTAGCCTTACCGGATGGTCCCGGCAAATTCAGACAGGGTTCCACGTGCCCCGCCCTACTCAGGATACTGCTATTACTTATTTATCTTGCCTATACGGGACTATCACCCTCTGTGGTTACTCTTTCCAAAGTATTCTAATTCAATAAACAGCAAATATCGCAGTCCTACAACCCCAATAATGCCGAAACATTATTGGTTTGGGCTCCTCCCATTTCGCTCGCCACTACTCTGGGAATCACTTTTGTTTTCTTCTCCTCCGCCTACTTAGATGTTTCAGTTCAGCGGGTTCGCTCATCTTGCGATGTAGTATATCTTCAATATACTGGGTTACCCCATTCGGATATTTGCGGATCAACTCGTATGTGCCAATCCCCGCAACTTTTCGCAGCTTATCACGTCCTTCTTCGCCTCTGAGAGCCTAGGCATCCCCCATACGCCCTTACATAACTTATTTGTACTCGTATGTAGTACCCATTTAATTGTTAATTATAAATTGTTAATCTATCTTTGATAATTGACAATTAACCATTAACAATTAATGGATTACCTAATTCTTGTATCTACTTGTTTTAATTTTTGATATCTTATCCAATATGTCAATGAACTTGTTTCCTCGCTCCCTCTTTCGAAGGGTGTTGTTAGGATTGTGGAGAATAAGGGATTCGAACCCTTGACCCCTGCGTGCAAGGCAGGTGCTCTAGCCAGCTGAGCTAATTCCCCAAGTTAATTTTGAGTTTTTGAGTCTTGAATTTTGAGTCCCTATATTGAGTCAGATTCTCCTAACTCAAAAACTAAAAACCCAAAAACTAAAAAAACTTCTTCAGCTTCTAGAATTTCCTTTCAGCTTTTGTAGTCCCAGGCAGACTCGAACTGCCGACCTCTACATTATCAGTGTAGCGCTCTAACCAGCTGAGCTATGAGACTGCTTTTCTTTTCCTTTTTATATTTCTTAATAACACAACACAGATCTAAAACTAAGCTGACCCAAAACCAGTCATTTCTCTAGAAAGGAGGTGTTCCAGCCACACCTTCCGGTACGGCTACCTTGTTACGACTTAGCCCCAGTCACTGGTTTTTACCCTAGGCAGCTCCTTGCGGCAACCGACTTCAGGTACCCCCAGCTTCCATGGCTTGACGGGCGGTGTGTACAAGGCCCGGGAACGTATTCACCGGATCATGGCTGATATCCGATTACTAGCGATTCCAGCTTCACGGAGTCGAGTTGCAGACTCCGATCCGAACTCGTGACCGTCTTATAGATTCGCTCCTGCTCGCGCAGTGGCTGCTCTCTGTAACGACCATTGTAGCACGTGTGCAGCCCAAGATGAGGGGGCCGTGATGATTTGACGTCATCCCCACCTTCCTCACGGTTTACACCGGCAGTCTTGCTAGAGTCCCCACCACTACGTGCTGGTAACTCAACAATAGGGGTTGCGCTCGTTATAGGACTTAACCTGACACCTCACGGCACGAGCTGACGACAACCATGCAGCACCTTGAAAAACTGTCCGAAGAAAAAGGCATCTCTGCCCTGTCAGTCTCCATTTAAAACCTTGGTAAGGTTCCTCGCGTATCATCGAATTAAACCACATGCTCCACCGCTTGTGCAGGCTCCCGTCAATTCCTTTGAGTTTCACACTTGCGTGCGTACTCCCCAGGTGGGATACTTATCACTTTCGCTTAGCCACCAAATTACTCCAAACAGCTAGTATCCATCGTTTTACAGCGTGGACTACCAGGGTATCTAATCCTGTTCGCTCCCCACGCTTTCGTCTCTCAGCGTCAATCGTCTGTTAGTCCCCCTGCCTCCGCAATCGGTGTTCTGTGTAATATCTAAGCATTTCACCGCTACACTACACATTCCAAGAACTTCACAGATATTCAAGACTACCAGTATCAAAAGGCAATTTCTCAGTTAAGCTGAAACCTTTCACCCCTGACTTAATAGCCCGCCCACAGACCCTTTAAACCCAATGATTCCGAATAACGCTCGCATCCTCCGTATTACCGCGGCTGCTGGCACGGAGTTAGCTGATGCTTATTCATATGGTACCGTCATCAAAGTACTCGTACTCCTTATTCTTCCCATATAAAAAGCAGTTTTACAACCCATAAGGCATTCTTCCTGCACGCGGCATGGCTGGTTCAGTCTTCCGACCATTGACCAATATTCCTCACTGCTGCCTCCCGTAGGAGTCTGGTCCCTGTCTCAGTACCAGTGTGGGGATCTCCCTCTCAGGACCCCCTACCTATCGTAGCCTTTGGGGTGCCGTTACCACTCCAACTAGCTAATAGGACGCATGCCCATCTTTCACCATCGTAATTTTAATTATCAAATGATGCCATCCAATAATATTATGGGGTATTAATCCAAATTTCTTCGGGCTATCCCCTGTGAAAGGTAGGTTGCATACGCGTTACGCACCCGTGCGCCGGTTTCTGCCCCGAAGGGCTTCTCCCTCGACTTGCATGTGTTAGGGCTCGCTGCTAGCGTTCATCCTGAGCCAGGATCAAACTCTTCATCGTTAAATCTTTAAATCTCTTTTTGACTCGTATAAAGCCCGCTTAGTCTAAATCTTTCTGTGCTGTATTATCAATATTTCTTAATGAACTTAGTCGCTTTGTTCGCGGGTGCAAAGGTACAACCTTTTTAATTGACCAAATCTTTTTTTCAAAAATTTTTTTCTCGGTCTCATTTTTCACTCGCCATTTTTGCGGGTGCAAAGGTACAACCTTTTTCAATTGACCAAATCTTTTTCAAAAATTTTTAGCCTCTTTCGCTACGCTCGCTCGTTTTGAAAGCGGGTGCAAAAGGTACAACCTTTTTGAAACTACCAAATCTTTTTTTCAAAAATATTTTTGGTCTATTTTAATGAACTCACTCCCTTTTCGAAAGCGGGTGCAAAAGTACAACTTCTTTTTAAACTGACAAAAATATTTCAACAAGAATTTTTGAATATAAGTGGTTGAAAATCAGTATATCAATAACCCCCAGAAGAGGGAACCAAATGGGAGAAAAAATTGGTAGAAAGTGGCTCTTTGCCTAATTAAAAACCCCGCTTCTTAGGAAAAAAGGACGGGGATAATGGAAACATAGGTTGTATAATAAGATTAGGGTATAATGGACAAAAAATGTTGCTTTTTTTGGGGTACATAGCTTCTAATGGACAAAAGTGTTGCTCTTTTTAGACAGGTATTTGGATAATACAAAAACTACCTTACCTTTGCCCTATCTGTATAAACGGAAATAGGCTCTGCTGGGGGAGCAACCTATCAGGGATAATACAGATGCTATACAAAATGTTAATATGAGGGAGCTTGTAATAAGGCTCCTCTTTTTATTAATATTTTGGCAGCCCTATGCCTTTAAAAACCCATCAATAAATTTCTTTTTCCTTTCCAAAAGACAAACCATTATGATTCCTTAGTTTATTCTTTAAGTCCGCAAAATGACCATCTATTGCATTCGTTGTATTGGGAATATTTAGTTCTATTTTTATTATACCAAGTAAAGAGCCATGATAAGTTGTTTTTCAAGCTTCTATAGGCGCTTCTAGCCTTTTATGTATAATGTGTTCTGCCTGTCAATGGATTAATACTCCTCTTTGAGAAAATCTCCCCATTTTTCATGCCATAATCCTAAAATCCCTTCAAATGATTCTTTGTCTGTATTAGTCAATAAATTCACTACTTTCATTAGTTCTTGCGTAGCAGGGAGTTTAGGATTCTTGGTTAAATATCTGACAATAATTGCCTTTTTGATGGAATTGACACATTTGAACAGGAATATCATTAAAAGACTGTAATAGTCCTTTTCTTTCCATCGCAAAACAATTGCTATAACTTCAAAAACCTTTGCTTATAAGTTCTTGAATTCCTTTTTATACAAAGCATTCGTTTCATTTTTTTCACATAGTACTTTAGAAGGTTCTCTTTAGTTATTGCATCTTTAAAAAGCATAACGCCAAACCTCTTCCCCAATAAGTTGTATCCATCAGAACGATCACCTTTCGAGCTGTTTTTAAGCTGTTTCTTGACAGAATAATTATCTAACTTTCTTTGGATTGTTCTTATAGAACACCCATATTTTTCAGCTAATTGAGCATAAGTCTGTTTACCTTTGACATACTCTTCCCAAAGTAAATCTTCATCTATATCCAATTGCCTCTTGGCTAAAAAGTCTTTCCACAGGCATAACACTTGTATCGTTGAACACCCTCTTTAGTGCCATTTTTCTTAGTTATTTTGCTACACAGTAAAAAGCAAATTTTTATTCATCTTTTTCAAAATAGCTGCAAAGGTAGATAAAATAAGGGATTGAACAACTTTCGAGCAACATTTTGTCCATTAAGCCTACATTTTTGCCAAATCCAAGATGATAGCTCTTAGTATTATGAGCGTCTATAGAGATAATTAGGTCTCTAAGGCTTTCTCGGTTGGATAATTGACCGAACATCATTACAAGAAGCTGATTCCAGCATGTGAAATGTTTTACATACCTGTCACCAGAATATTTGGTAACTATGCGATTAAATTTATTTCTATCAAGCAGGGCTGTCAGTTGTGTAAATACATACTTAGATTGATTCATGAACGGATTTCTTAATATCTGCAAAGATAAAAATTAAATAAAAATCAAACCGTTCTATTTAAAAAACCTTTGTAACTAACTATATATCAAATATTTAAAAGAACATTTTGTTTTTAATGGGACACTAGTGATGATAAGAGTAAAAATAATGAGACAAAAAAGTACAAAACTCAAAAAGTAATTTTGGATTTGTACTCTAACTATCTCTATTTTTTTATCAAAAAGGTTAATATATCGTTACTTGCCTTATCTTAGCGTTGCTAATTCCTCTCCTTTACTAGCAGAGATAATAAGACCTTTATATCTTACGAAGACTTTCCTTAAAGTTATTTACATCTCTACTTCTCTACTCCGCAAAATTACTACCTCTTATCATAACTAAAAAGTCCAATTTTATCCAAATTAAACTCAAAAAGTTGTCCAATTTTGTCCAAATTTCCTATTTATTTTGTAATTTTGCCTCCCCTTATTAACGATAGGCCTTTTCTATCTTATATATTAGGGAACTTTATCTTAGTGAAAAACAAACTATGCAAAACGATTATAAATCACAGATTATCAGACTACAAAAATGAGGTAAACCGCGTCTTTGGGAAGGTTGTCACTTCGTTGCTGACTTTGAGCAATTGGCAGAAAAAGTACATCTCTCTCCACAGAGCCTACGCCGATTCTATGGAAAAATAGACAAAGACAAGGAACTAGCACCAGTAGCCTGAACCTGATTTGCGCCTATATCGGAGTGCCTGACTGGGAGAGTTTCGCAAAGGCTGTTGTACAAAACCTTGACTCCCATCGTATTATCAACACTTTCTACGATACAGTGGCTTTTTTTCGAACGCCAGCTTCTTCGATGCACGGCTCAGAGATACCCACGAGGCCTATGCCGAGATTATTCTCCAAGATATCCCCTACGCCTATACCTTCCTTGAGCGCTATCGCTCTTATCCCAAGATTACCCAATCGCTATACCCTTGGTTTCCCTACTACGACCGTGTATGGCGCAAAGCGATTATATCCACTTGATAGAGACTTACTGAAAACCCAACCTTTGGATCACCTTATGGTATGCCAAAAATTCTTTTTGGCTTATGGTGCTTTTGTAGTTTCGGAATGGGGGAGTATTATAGAAAAAAATATACCAAAGAAGCTGATAAATACATAGAGAGTGTATGGCAGGAGTATCCTGATAGTTTCTTTTCACTATCCTGAGACGCGCTATACTATTGCCAAAAGTAGCTCAGGCGTATCTCAATCACAATGAACAGGAGGCCATTCGGATAGCGGAAGCAGCCCCTGAACGAAATCTTAGGGGCTAAGCCGCTCTATGTGTTTGACGAATATTTCCAGACGCCTGACATCTTGGCCTCCAAGCTGTGCAATGCGTTGATATGGATGGGGAAGATTGATTTTGCGATAGAGATTTACTCTACCTATTCGCAAGAGTTGTTTCTGAGCAAGGATCCTGTGGAGCAGCAATCGAAAAACCTTTTGTCTATGAGCGCGATACTAACTTTGCTGCTCAAACAGTGGATATACTTCGCCTGTTTAACCCTAGTATACCCGCTTTGGAGTCCAAACGGCAACCACACTGGAAGACAAAGCGTTATGAGCAGGTACAGCAATTCCTCATTGCCCTAAAGGCTTGTCCGCGTACCAAGCTCACCCAAAAAGCGTATCCTCAAGGAACACCTCCGTGCATTGGCAAAAGAACTAAACTATGGCGTAGTAGAAGAACTCATCAAGACAATGACTAGTGATTAATAATAAAAATCCTCACTATGGTGAGGATTTTTACTAAAACTAACTGATTTCTAATGAGGTTAAAACAACTGATATAAAAACACTAAAAAGAACTTGCTCATTAGAAAAACGTAATGGAAATGAAATACTAAAAACATTCCTTTACAGGCGGACTTTTTACATCCAAACAACAACAGTGCAAAGATATAACTTTTTCTCGAATAAACAAGCGTTATTTTTAATTATTTTAAATAAAAGTTTTTGTTTGCTGATTATCATATAGTTATACCCCAATCTTATTTCTCCCCTTACTGGCGCGAGTCACATACTCGCTTCCAAGCAGGAGATATTTTTTTATTTTCCCCTAAGATATTGTACTTTTGCACTTAGAACTGATCACAGCAGATGAAAAAGACTTGATTTTTTTAGATTTTTCTCAAGAGTTACGCCTTTGTTATTGGGGTAATGAAGTCCTTTGCTATACTCTCCTGCGCTATAGCAGGGTGGTTGTTAGGCAATGTATCAGCGGGGCTTACTGCGGCTACAACCATTATCATGATTGCCCCCAGCGATATCCCCTGGTAACCGCAAGCACCACTTAGGCGGGATTGTCATCGCTACCCTCTTTGTGGCTATTAGCTCCGTATCGGTGAATTTCGTTCATGCCTATGGTTCGCTCTGGCAGCTGCTTACGGTCATGGCTATACTTACCTTTTGCTATGCTTATATCTCTCTCTATGGGGCGAGGGCGGCAATGGTCTCTATTGCTGGAATCTTCACACTCACCTTGGCCTTGGTACGCCCTCTGGAAGGTATCCATATTCTCTACAATGCACTGTATATCTTTTTAGCAGGGGCTTGGTATATCTTTTTAGTTCGGGTACTGATGTGGATACGTCCGCGCCAATACAGCGAACAGCTCTTGGCTATGTGTATGACCCTTACCGCCAAATATTTGCAGACACGTGCCTTACTTATTCGTGACACTACCCATCGTACGGCCAACAAACAGGGTACTCCTTTCCTACAATCCTCCCTCAATGAGGAATATGAAAAGCTACGCGCAGTGCTGCTCGACTCCCGCTCCAAATCGGGTAAGACCAACTACCTACAGCGCCAGTTCCTCATCTTTATCGAGATGGTGGATATCTTTGAATTGGCTATTGCCAATCCTATCCCCCTACGAAAAAGGTGGATAAATATGCAGAGAAGGACGCTGTTTTCTTTGAGAAATACACGCATTTCTTAGAGGAAATCTCCCAGATACTCCTTAAAATGGCTGAGTATATAGGGGAAAGGAAGAAAGGCAGCTTCTCCATTAGTCTCAAGAGTCTTTTTAGAAAAGCAATTGGAGTTCAAGCAGGCTTATATTTCTATTAGCCAAGAAGGATCTTTCTCCGAAGAACAGATGCTTTTTGGAGAAAAATGTACCACTATCTGGCCAAAGCAAACCCAAAAATATCTACAACGTACAGCAGATATTCAATAATTACTATACCCAAGAGGTGAGTTTTCGTGATGAGAAGAGTTACCGCCGCTTTGTCAGTGCCGACAACTACTCTATCAAGCGCCTGGCTGACCACTTTTCTTTTCAGTCGTCCTTCTTCCGACATGCCTTGCGCCTTGCCATTGTTACGGTCATTGGTTATCTGATTGGGGACGCCTTTAAGGTACAGAACCCCCACTGGATTCTCTTTACCGTGTATGTGATCATGCGCCCCGGTTGTGGGCTGACCCTCAAGCGCTCCAAGGATAGGGCTTTGGGCACGCTCATCGGGGCAGGATTTGCTTTTTGCCTTGGTCTATATCTGTCAGTTTGTCCCTACACTTGGATCACGAGATTTACAAATATATCTATGGGCTAACCATTCTCATGAGTATGCCCTTTGGTTATGGGCTATTGCAGGAGAATTTCAGTATGAGTGCGATCTTCCTCACTCTATACATTGTAGTTGGCCTATGCCCTTTTTGTTCCTGATGCGATGAGTGTGGTGCAATACCGCGTGGTAGATACGCTAATTGCCTTTGCCCTCTCGGTGAGTGCCAATTACCTGCTCTTCCCCTCATGGGAGCATAAGAACTACAACCTGCTGATTGTCAAAAGTCTTAGAGCTAATTTGGGCTATACCAATGAGCTAATCAAGCGGGCAGACAACCCCGAAATCACTACCGAGTACAAGATAGCTCGTAAAAAGGCTTTTCTTAGCTTTAGCCAACCTAAACGCGGGCTTGCAGCGTATGCTTCAAGAGCCTAAGTCTCAGCGGAAGAACTACACTGTCTGCAACGAAATACAGGTACTTCAGCAGGATTTCCTTTCCTGTATAGCAACCCTTAGCACTCAGCTCAGTGAGACGCCCTCCCCTATCGTCCGCGATCTCTTTGTTCGCGCCATAGTGGAGATACAGCACAAGCTACAACACTGTGGTAGCCCTTTTTGGACGGCAAGCTCGATGAAGAGATACACCCTTTGACCCCAAGGTATTCTACGAAATACGACAGACGACTCTTGAGCTATTTGCCGAGCAGGGCAAAACCCCTGCTGGCGACAACCCCTTAGCCGCCATTCGCCCCCAAGAGATGCTCTTTTTACCGAACAACTCAACTACCTAAGAGAACTGACGGAGAATATTGAGAAACTCATTGGCCAATTAAAATAATTAGGGTAATGAGTCAATATGCTAATTGGCTAATTAGAACGACCTCTATATTTTTAGTAATTCCTCTACATCACTACCCGACTGCAAAAATTACAATATTTGGAAAGCAAAGTCAAGGAAATGAAAGACGAGAAGTAAGAATTTATACGATAAAAAAATAATACCTCTAAAAGAAGTAGGCTTGCCGTGGGGCAAAGCCTACTGAGGTTATATCTGAGAAGCTAAATGCTTCATTTCAGAGATTCGTGCCTCTAAATCCTTAGATTGTTTTTCAGAATCTGCAATTTTTCGCTTATTTTCTTCTATTTTATTAGCACTTATAGTTACTTCATTGATACGTTCTTGAAGTTGTTTTATTTATAGGATTAAGAGACTTATCAATAATAATTTTTCTAATATTATCTATAGCTTTATTTATCTGAGCGGATAGATTCTTTTTCTAAATTTTGAGGTATTAAAGCATCAAAATTTTCTTTTATTTTCTCTATATACTCCTCTTTATTGATGTCTTGCCCCCTCCTAACAAAAAGATAGGAGATATTATTGGAGATAAAACAATAAAAACCGACAACCTCCCTACACTAAGATCTTCTTGCTTTTTGTTTGTGAAATACTGCATCATTATCATCTATTGATAATTTTTCCTGTTTTTAGGAAGTTCTTAATCTCTCCTATAAGTCCCGTTTTCCTAAAAATCCTCAAAGTATTTTTTTTACAATATTTTTCTATTGTTCTAATAAAAATAGCTGTAGTCTCCCTTCTATCGCCCTCATGAATAGCTTCATTTTCATCTCTATATTTACGTTCGACAGCTCTCTTAGTTTCTTCATAGATCATATTAACCTCTCTTTTTGAGTTTTTTTCTGCTTTTTCATCTCCATTCCAATTAAAAAAATGCCCTATTAGAGAAACTTTCTACTTTAGAAACAGCTTGCTTTCTCCCTTCCATAACGGTATCCTCAATACCTATTACTAATGCCTTAATAGGCTTTCTGATCTCTCTTTCGATTTCATAACCAAAATCATCTATAGCCTCCTCTATCTCCTCAATACCTTACTTGTTTTTGTTTGGCTTGAGCTTCTTCCTTGCTCATTGAAGCTGTCTTATTTTCATTTTCCAATTTATCTATAAGGCTAACTAATTCATTGAATTTTTATCACTCCTTTTTGGAGAATTACATTCTTAGGTTTAGCCAATAGTATTTCTTCTTTAGAATTAATAAGTTGCTCTTTCAAAAGCCTCTTCAAACTCTGTCATCTTACTAACCTTATACATCTGCTCTTGAGTTTTTTTATACCCAAATCTCTATCTGCTTTATTATAGTAGTCATTCCAATTACTATTACGAATTTTTGAGAGAGGCATACGAGCCATTAAGGCAAAAACTGGCCGCAAGTAATAAAGGATTCGCGTTTTCTAATAAATGAGCTATAGGGATTATCTCTCCAATCATTTTTCTCGAGCCGTCAATTGTTTGGCGATATTTTCTATAATCTCTTCTTCTCTTTCTCCATTTTCAAGACATGCATCATACTTATTTACTCCTATAAGTATTTTACCTATTCCCACTTCTTTCAATGCTTTCAAGATAACATTCTTATCTGTTGCATCAAAAGCACGATTAGCAGCAAGTAAAAAAACACTACGGCATCGGCCTTTTTCAAGAATTCTCTGGTTCGTTCTTCACGAGATACAATAGGGTCATTGAAGCCTGGAGTATCTACAATCTCTACTCCCTTGAGATATTCCAATGGATATTTGATCTTTACAGATAAGGTAATGGGCGTATATTTTCCATCAGCTCCTACATATTCTATCAGCTTATCCAAGCTATCTTCTTTCTTTGTCCCTAAGAGAGATTCCAAATTAGGTGTTTTTGAGCATTGTAGACCAATTCTTGAGCTGCTTTTTATCTCCAATTCTTCTCCCTCTGAAACTCCTTGCCTGCTTTTACTTGCCTTGATTTTAAGTTCATTCCAGTCCTCTCTACTATAAAAATTCTACTTCGAGACTCTCTTTTTCTCCGTATGTTATTACAGAGAGAGCTGCTGTCATAGGAGTTGTAGCAGCAGGTAGTTTCTCATCTTGAAAAACAAGTGCATTAAGGAATGTAGATTTTCCACATTTCATCTGACCAATTACTCCTATAGTGAGACTCTTCCCCATCTATACTTTTCAAATACTCATCATACTCTGCTTGGTTAATCCAACCAAACTCTAATGCCTTTTTTTGCATAGGTCAAAAAATTATCTCTTCTTTGACGAATTTCCTGAAGAAAAATTGTTGTTATTCATTATTTTTAATTTTTATATCCATATTCCTTTAATAATTTTTTTCAAACTGATTGAGGACTGCTTTTGATTAGTTTTTTTCTTGCTCTAGTTCTTGTATTTCTTTATCTATCTCTTCCATTTCTGCTTTTTCTTATAATAGCAGATTCCTTACCTCCATATCCTTCATACTGACTACGAAAAATTAGTTATAACATTCCTGATTCTATTAAGATAATTATTGAATGTTTCAAATTTATCAAGAGGGAGTTTATAAAAATCACTTACGAAAAATTTTTGACTTATATTCAAATAGTTCTCCAAATTTATTGGATGTATCTATTGCCCCATCAATATTTGCCTCTATACTTCTTCTTATATTCCCCTTTTGAGAGTTTAAGTTTTTGTATTTCTCGGTAAATAGCTGTATTCCTTCCTTCTTTTTCTTCTATCTTCTTAATCCATTCTACATGTTTTTTTCTTGCAATTTTAGCTAATATTTTATCTATAAAAATGAGTATCGTTTTCTTTTATTTCTGTAGATTGAATCGTCCTTTTAGATTCTCTAAATAAGAATTATCTCTATTAGAGAACCGAAGATAGCCCTGCACCTGAATCTTTTCACGATCCATAGTTTGTTTAATCACTCGTTCTGTTGCCTCTAGGTCAGCTGCACTCTTTCTATCACACTTATTAACAATCACATAGAGTGGTAGATTCCTTAAGTTTTCTCTAATTACTCTTATAGAACTATTATTGATTGTTCCATTTTCTGCATCAATAATCCAAAAATACAGCACTTGCTTCCTTAATAGCATTCACCGTCTTCTGCATTAATTCATTATTATTGGAAGCAAAACCAGGTGTATCTAAGAGAGTTATTCCTCTTAGACTCTCAATATTAGCCATTATCACAAAACAATCCATCAAGGAAAGTACATTCACTTGGTCTATAATCTCCTTATTTGTCATTAGGAAATTCTTTTTAGGAAAATCTTTTTGCTGTTTGTTAGGAGCAATAAAACTTGTCTCAAAGCCACCCTTTCTGAGGCGTATAAGTAATATAGGAAGGAATTGCTGTAGTTTCTGCCGAGTTTTCTAATAATTTAGGCACATTAGGATCATTATTAGGATTTAGGATTTTGTTCACCAAGGAGGTTTTCCCTGAAGAGAACTCTCCTACTATAGCAATCACTCTCTTGTCTTTGATCCAACTTTTCAGTTCTATATTCTGCCATTGGTCTATCTTACTAATAAAGCTATCATGGAATTTTAATTTTAAGACCTCTTCAAAAAGATCTGCTACTGTTGTTTTTACATAGTTACAGATCCTAAATGTTTGGTCATATTTTTTTTGATAGCTCTCATTTGTAGTATTATGGGCATTTAATATATTTTGTACAAACTCAATGGTTTGTTTTTAAACTTAGCTCTTTTTGTTAGATCTTTCATTTTTCCTCTAACTCCCTATTTTGAAGTAAGTAGTTGCTTTTCTTTCTTTTTCTTTTTTTCTAAAATTTTTAATATCTTTTTCCGATATTTCTTTGTCCTTTTTCAATTTCTTCTCTATGCTCTTTTTTTCTGATCTCTTCTTTTTACCTTTTTCTTCTTCCAAATCTTTTTCTAACTCTTTATTCTGTTCTTGAAATAGAGTTATTTTCCTTTCTTGTTCGTCATAAATACTTTTTGCTGTATTGCTTCTTCTTTTTAATTTCTGTAGCTCATCAAGTAAGGAAGATTTTATCGCCTCATATTCTTTTGTGATTTTTATCTGCTGGTCTTTCTCTGTTATTTGATTCGTAAAAGATTTATTATCATTGGTTCCTTTCTCTCCTATTGTCTCTATCTTCGATTCCAAATTAGAAATTTCTTTTCGTAGCAGCTCTATCTCCTTTTCTTTTTCTGAGAATTCTTTTTGAGAGCTAAATATTTATCACCCAACTCAGAATCTGAAATTTTCCCTTTTCCAATAAGAGAAAGTTGTTCTTCTAATTGTTTAATCTCCCTCTTATAGGTCGTAATATCAGTTTCTAAAAGCAGCTATCTTCTTTAATAATTGCTCCTTTTCCTCTGAAGTAAGTGTTGCTTTTTAAAAGTCTTCCTTTGGTTTTCCTTTAAAAAAAGAAAATATACGTGTAAAAAGTTTTCTTTTGCCATAGTAATTATTCTGTTTGATATCTTTGCCCAAATAGTTTTTATTTGGGCAAAGATTTTCTAATTATTTCTTCTCTAGGTCTTTTTATTCTATCCTCTAAGCTATTTCTCTCATTTCTACTTTGATTAAGTAATATTGTTAGTTCCTCATTCTTGGCAGAAAGAGATCTCATTTTTCATCAATAAGATCACTATTCGTCCTTTTGAGTTCCTCAATATCCTCTTGTAAATCACGCTCTACTCTGTTCTCTTTTTGAACTTTGTTTATAATCTCGCAACTCTTGTTCCGCTTGGTTTAACGCGTCTTCTGCCTGAACTCTTTTTGCTTTAAGTTCTCATATTCATCTTTAAGGCCTTTGAGTTCTCTTTTTAAACTAAGTAATTGGTCGTCATTATTACTTTTCTCCTTAGAAGATGTTTCGCCTTGACTTTTTGGAATAGAGATAATAGGCTCCTGCTCCTAAGATAGCTCCCTACGATAAATCCTGATAAATCCATAATCTATTTTATTTTATTTTTTTAATTCAGTTAATCTATTCACTTTTATTTTTAAACACTTCGTCTTGTTGTTTGTGAAGCTGTTTTAATTCTTGGATGTTTTGGTTAATACCTTCTATCTTACTTGTTGCTTCTTGCTGAAGTAAAGCTGTTACTCCTGTAATAATAGCATCGCTAATATAGGACATATTCTCCCTTAAATTCAGGTAACAAAGTATTATTCAGATAATCTCTAATAGCTCTTTGTCGCTGAGGTTCTCAAAGAAAGAATCGGTGATATTACCTACTATCTTCGTTACAAAACCACCTCCTGCTTCAGTAACTTTATTAGCTGTTTCTACAAAATTCTGTACTTTTTCTGCTCCAGCTCTTATTTTCCCATTAATATCTTTCTTTTCAGGAGTTGCCTGGTTTTGGCTTTCTTTCAGAGCATCTCTTGTTTTCTTATTAGAATATATACTTGCCAAATCAGTAGCTGTGTCTACTAAATTTGCTGCATTACCCTTTAAAAGAGTTCCTAATCCTGCCTTTGCTCCTTTCAAAGCAGCTCCTATTCCACCTGCGGCAACAGTAGCTCCAACCCCTGCTGTACCCAATATAGCTACTGTTCCTGCTATTCCTGCTATCAGTTTGTCTTTCCCATGTCCTGCCTGATATAAATTCAGGTTGTAACTTAATTCTCCCATCTGAATAGCTGATAAGTCTGCATTTTCAATAGAACTTAGATCAATAGCATCTTCTGTTCCTTTCCTTTTCTGAGCTAACTGGAATAAGGTTGTCCTTACTTTCTCTTTATATTTGGCAAGAGATAAGTTTTGTAATACTCTGTACTGCATTATACGCTTCCTGATCAATATCTGCATCCCAACGTTCTATAATATTATCTAATCGGGTACTAATATTAGATTCAAATTGACGAGCAGTTTCACTATTAAGTCCTTCTATTTCATAACGGACATCTCGACTAAGTTTGGTAATATTGCGTTTTTAGATGTTGTAACTCTTCTTCTTTATCCTCAACAGCTTCTTCCATATCTGTAGGAGAAGAAGTAGCTTTTAAGAATGGCATCTAACTGTGATAATAAATTCTTTCTGAATTTTCTCCAAATCATGGGTAATCTTTTTATTGATAATCTCATTCTTGCTTTTGTTGAATCTGATCTATTAATTTATAAAAACTCTTTCTAACTTATTATCCTTTGCTGAAATACAAATGATATTCTCTAAAAGGTAGCTCTATATTTTTTTCTGTATATAGGCTACTACTTCTTTTACCTCTTTATCTGTTTTTGGTATCTGTTTTTAGTAACAATAAGATAAATAGGGCGTTCCGAGAGTTTTGTATTCTTGATGAACTCTAATAATGATTGAGTAATTTGTTGATTAATATCTGTACAAAAGCAGAATCGCATCTGCATTAGGCAGATAATTAGTAAGGGCTTCTATATGGCTTGCTTCATTAGAGGAAAGACCTGGAGTATCCACAATTACTGTTGTATTAGAAATTGTATCAGCTGTATCATAGATACGAATAAAGTCTCTACATTATCTAACTCATCATTTTTGATTGTCTTTAGATCTTCTACCTCCTTAATAGTACCATCATTATAAAAAAATCTCTCCACTTTCTTTGTCATTCCCGAAGAAAATTTCATAAATAACAGAAGTAGTAGCCTTAGAAGCCGTCTCCAATTTTTACTATTGGTAAGTGCATTGATCAAGGTTGTTTTTTCCAGAGCTAAATTCTCCAACTATAGGCAAAAAAAGAGAACTTGTCGGGGATTCTCTTTCCTATCTTTAAGCACTTCTATTTCACTAACAATATCCTTTAGGTTCAGATATTGAGCCGTTTCTAATAAATTTTGTATTAGTTCCATTTTTAAATGATTTTAATTACTTTTAATTTAGGATATATCTATAAAATCTAAATCTTCTCCCTGATGATTTGAAAAAAATTTGTAAAGTTATTAGCTTCTCCATATTTTTGAAGATCTTTATTCTCCTGATCTTCATGATAATAGGTATTTTTGAGAAGTACTATTATATGAGATATCCTTTATATCTACAAGTGCCCTCTTTACTGAACCATGATTTGCAAAATAAACAGAAGGAACCTCTAAACTTCCTCCCTCACATTGGAAGGAATAGCCCTCATTAGAGGGGAGAGAGAAAGTAGGATCATTCTTAATTGCAAAAAGTATTTGTTCTCTTAATTACAGATAGGTAAGTTATATTCTTTATATTATCCCATCTAACCATATAGCATTCTGTACTTTCTGTATCCAATTCCCTATTGTTTCTTTCTGTGACTGCTCTAAAGGAAATGGATTCAGGAGTTATACAAGTAGTGAAATAGTATGTTGTATCTGCTTTTTCTTTTCATTGTAAAAATGATACATATAGGAACTTTAGCATCAATATAGTGCCACAAACGTATCCTATTTTCCAATTCTTGTAGTATTCTATTTCCATTACCTGACCTAAGCTGTCCATCTAAGTTCGTATATATTTTTGTATATCGTAAAGGATTAAATAATTGCAATGAATATTTTTCTATTATATTCTCTATCATCTTCTGTCTCCCTCAGACCTACTATTTCCTACAACTTCTGCCCTATTAATTTTATTTTTCTCTGATTGGGTCAGCTCATTACTATGATAGCTAGTTCTCTGATATAAGTTATCATTTTGTTGGTAATTGCTCGTATCAGATTTTCTTTCCTGTTCTGAAGTGGCTCTGCTATCATTGTAGGCCTTAACTACTTTCATACTGATTTCTATTCCTTTAAAAATAGAATCTATGTTAAAAATCATATCTTTAAGTTTTTATGATTATCCTATTTTTACTACTTTCAGTACTGCTCCCAAGGTATGGAAGATACTACTGATATTGATACCATATACACGCTGGAAGGCAGCGATGACGTCTTTTTCCGCCGTTTACAGAAACGGGGTTGGTGGTGGTCTGAGTTGGGATCACAACTTGCATCCCTGGTTCTAAACGGATACCATTGAGGCTACCGTCCTACTTTTACTGTTACTTGATACAGAGGCATGGCTTTAATTATTAATGGTTAATTGTCAATTGTTAATTTAGTGGTTAGTATTCCTCTTAATTACTCAACAGCTTCACAATCAGGGTTCCTAAGAGTAGAATTAGGAGAATACTAATAACTCCAAAGATGATCACTGCCCATTTGATAAACTTAAGAAGCTGTGCAAGGCTACTATTACCCTCAGAGGCATAGCCTTGTAATAGGTTTAGTCCTGCTATTGTAATGATAAAGAAATCATCTACCCAGCCTACTATAGGAATATCAGGAACTATATCCACAGGACTTAGCAGGTAGGCTATTGATAAGAACATCAATACCCAATCGGCCGTATGACCTTGTTGAACTGTTGTACTCATGATTTGGTGATTAATTGTTAGTCGTTAGTCGCTTGTCATTAACTTTTGTTTTCTTGGAGCAAAAATTACAATCCATGATGGACAAACTATGACCGGTATAAAATAAATTTCAAACTTTAACATTTTATTCTCCCATAGGACACAAAAACGCGGCATTCCTTGTTGCTTGTACACGGAAGCCCGACCAAAGGCCACACCAAAGAGCAAAAGGAATGCCCACGCCTGAAACGTAGGCATCTCCACTTTACTTTCCTTGGTGTTGAAAAATTGGTCGTATTTCCGTGCGAGAAAAATATAAAGCGAAACGCTATTTTTAATGATTAATGATCAATCGTTAATGATTAATAATCTTTATGATTACATCTATTTCTATATTATTTTCTAATTATAACTTATCAAGCGCAAGGTAGTGAAAATTTTTGTAATACAAAAACAAAAAAATTATGTTTTTTTCAATGACTGTTTGCTAACATCTAAAAACCTATTCCCAAAAATTCTTATTTACAAGATTTACAGTTCCATCGTTTTTAGCTTCTATTAGGATAGAGAAACGTGTTTCTGCACTCCTGTAATAGTATCTGTAACAGATAGCATCATTTTTTTATCTCATAATTAAGTAGGATTTGGAAGTTTCCATGTTCATCTCCCAAGTCCTCCTCTAAATCATCCGTACCCTCCCAAAAAAAGATGATCATAAATATAAGTCATAGGAGTCTCAACCCTGTTTCTCTATTCATATATGCATTGGGTTCCTTGACTTCTATCATGCCTCTACATTTGCTATCAGCACTTAGTGCGGTTATTTTAAGGCTATCAATAGCAGCCCCCAAATCGCCCCATTGTTCTTTAAGATCTTTTATGGTATAGAGGTCATCTGTTTCTATATCCGTTGTTGGGGGTGATTATTTTTAACTCTACTAACTTATCAAAAAGAGTGTTCCCTAATAAGGTAAGTACCTTGTGAAAGGTTTCCTTTTGCTTAGGATTCTGTATATAGAAAGCGGTGAGGTCATCTCCTGCTTTGAACATACATGTGCTTTTCTTCTTGAGGTTGAACAACCTCTTCTTTTTGATTTTGTCTGGCAAGCTGTTGTAAAAGCAAACAGTAACGCTATGCCTACTGATAAAAATAATTTTTTTCTCATATGATTAAATAATTTGTTAAATTCTGCCATTTATCCTTCCTTCAGAAACTAAGAGCATAGCTTAATTACTAAATAGCTTCACAATCAGTGCCCCTAAAAAGTAAGATAAGGAGGATACAAATCACTCCAAGGATGATCACTGCCCTTTTGATAAACTTAAGCAGCTGGGCAAGGCCACTATTATCCTCAGAGGCATAGCCTTGTAATAGGTTTAGTCCTGCTATTGTAATGATAAAGAAATCATCTACCCAGCCTACTATAGGAATATCAGGAACTATATCCACAGGACTTAGCAAGTAGGCTATTGATAAGAACATCAATACCCAATCGGCCGTATGACCTTGTTGAACTGTTGTACTCATGATTTGGTGATTAATTGTTAGTCGTTAGTCGCTTGTCACTAACTTTGTTTCTTGGGGCAAAATTACAGCCCATACTGGACAAACTACGACCAGCGATAAGTTAATTTCAAACTTTAACATTTTGTTCCCTATAGGACATAAAAAGCGCGGCATTCCTTGTTAGCTTGTACACGGAAGCCCGACCAAAGGCCACACCAAAAAGCAAAAGGAATGCCCACGCCTGAAACGTAGGCATCTCCACTTTACTTTCCCTTGGTGTTGAAAAAAATTGGTCGTATTTCCGTGCGGGGAAAAATATAAAGCGAAACGCTATTTCTAATGATTAATGATCAATCGTTAATGATTAATAATCTTTATGATTACTTGTATTTCTGTATTTCTCTAATTATAAATTAAAGTGCAAAGATAGTGAAAAATTTTTTTATAAGTCAAAAGAAAAAAATTTATATTTTTTTAAGTGGTCAAACTATGTTCGCTTTGTTAATTTGTTAATGCGCTAATATACTCATGATCCCTATATATTTGTTCATTAAAAATTAGTGTTCACTAATAATGAACACACAAAAATTAATGAACAATACTAATTAACTAATTACCTCATTGTCAAATTACCTAATCATTTTTGGAGTATAGCTCCAGATAATATGTTCTTTTTCTTCTGGGGTTAGCAGACCGCGTTAAAACTTCGGTTTGAGGCTATACTTAAGGTAGAATTTCTATGATGTCCTCTACTTCATCGGCAGTATCTACAATTCTGAAGATATCCATATCCTTAGCGGCGATGTTGCCGAACTTGTCCAAGAGGACTTCCTTGATCCATGCTACCAATCCACTCCAGAACTCGGAGCCTACCAAGATGATAGGGAAAGGTTCTATCTTAGTCGTCTGAATCAGGGTAATAGCTTCAAAAAGCTCGTCCATAGTACCAAAGCCACCAGGAAAAACGACAAAGGCTTGGGAGTAGCGGACAAACATGACCTTGCGAGCAAAAAGTAATTGAAATGCAGGTTTTTATCCCTGTCTATATAGGGGTTATCGTGTTGCTCAAAGGGAGTTCTATATTGATTCCTACCGAAGCCCCCTCGCCCTGAGTAGCGCCTTTGTTAGCGGCTTCCATGATTCCTGGGCCACCGCCTGTGATCACTCCAAAGCCCATGCCTACAATACGCTCGGCAATCTCTGTGGCAAGTTGTAATACTTGCTATCGGGCTGGATACGGGCAGAGCCAAAAAAATAGAAACATAAGGGCCTATAGCACTAAGGCGTTCGTAGCCTGTAACAAATTCGCTCATAATCTTGAAGATCCCCCAAGCATCATGTTGTTGTAATTGAAATTCTTCAAATTGTCGTTTTTGTCATCTTTTATAATTGTTAATTATTAATTGTCAATTGTTAATCTCAAGTTTCCCCTATGCTGGCGCGAGTCACATACTCGCTTCCAAGTATTCAGCGACTTTAGCTCGTGCCTATAATGAACTCATTGTTCTCTGCGAAAAGAGAAAGCAAATGTACCACTTTTTGAGTTAAATATATTTTTCACTAAAGTATTTTTTTACGTAAATTTGCCCTTTATTTTTCTGTTTTATACCCACACACCATTATGGCTGTTATCGTAGAACACTTAACCAAACAATACGCGGGGCAACGCGTAGTGGATCATCTTGATTTTTGAACTTCGCAAAGGCGAAATCACAGGCTTTCTGGGGCTGAATGGCGCTGGAAAAAAACTACCACGATGAAAAATGATGTGCGGTGCTCTCTTGCCCGATGAGGGGGATGTTCGTGTCTTTGGTCATTCTATCCTCTCAGAGCGCGAGCAGGCACAACAGCATTTGGGCTATCTGCCTGAGCATAACCCACTATATCCTGATATGTATGTAAAGGAGTACCTCGGCTATGTGGCCAATATCTACCATGCGCCTCGAAAGAATATTGCTGAGAGTATCGCCCTCAACACGCTTGGAGAGCCATGCCCACAAGAAGATACACACCCTCTCTAAGGGGTATCGCCAGCGCGTGGGACTGGCCTGCAACCTCACTGCATGACCCCGATGTACTGATCTTGGACGAACCTACCACTGGCCTTGACCCTCAGCAAATCCTTGAGATACGACAAATAGTCCACGATCTGGGACAGGAAAAAGTAGTATTGCTTTCCTCCCATATCATGCAGGAGATACAGGCCGTTTGCCAGCGAGTGATGATCCTACACAAGGGAAGATTATCCTGAATGAGCCTATGGCACACCCTACAGGACAAGGAACAGACCATAGAAATCCTCTTTGACTTCCGTGTGGAGGAACAGCTGTTGCGCCGTATCTCACATATCAAGAGCATTCGCAACAACGAAGAGTTTTTTTCTTTACCCTTACTTTTTGATACTCAAGAGGATATGCGCCCCAAACTCTTTGATTTTGCTACAGAGAATGGGCTGAAAAATCCTACAGATGAACCATCGTCATACCGACTTAGAACAACTATTCACCGAACTTACTAAAGGGAATTAACTATGAACACACCACTTTTACAGATCACCAACCTAAGCAAGCAGTACGGCAAGCAATGTGCCCTCTCTGACGTATCTCTGGAGATTCCACATGGGAGTATTTTTTTGGGCTATTAGGACCTAATGGAGCTGGGAAAACAACCCTTATCCGTATCCTTAACCAGATTATTTTTCCTGACGGAGGAGAAGTACGCTTGGATGGAGAGCCACTAAGCCCCGCACATATCTCCCATATAGGTTATATGCCCGAAGAGAGAGGCCTTTATAAGAATATGACCGTCAGCGAACAACTCCTATACTTGGGTCAACTCAAGGGGTTGAGTCGTCAGCGTGCTGAGGAGCAATTGGATTTTTTTGGCTTAATCGCTTGGAGATAGCCCATTGAAGGGAAAGAAGCTACAGGAGCTTTCAAGGGTATGGCTCAGAAGGTGCAGTTTGTTGCCACGGTACTCCACCGGCCTAAACTACTGATTTTTTTGACGAGGTATTCAGCGGTTTAGACCCTATCAATGCGGAGATTATCAAGGATCAGGTACTTTACTTGCGCGAGCAGGCGACCATTCTCTTCTACCCATCGTATGGAGTCGGTAGAGAGCTTGTGCGATCATATTGCCCTACTGAACCGCTCCAAATTACTACTTAGTGGAGAGCTAAAGACTATCAAACGACAATTCCAAGAGGACACCTACGAAGTAGGAATTATCCCCAACGAAGGTGTATCTTTCGAAGAATTCAAAAGTCGTTACCAAACTACTGCTGCCCAATTCCTCACCATTCACAACGAAGAGAAATGGTTGGTACACCTCACCAAAGAGCAAGACCCTCATCAGGTGTTGTTCTACTTAGCTGAAAGGGGCAAAAATCACCCACTTCAACCAGCAAATACCTAGTGTTAGTGATATTTTTTTATACAGACCATTCAATCAGTGAAGAGTGAATAGTGGTTAGTGGTTAGTGAAAAACAACTAAAAACTATACCAGTATTGCCGAAGCGCCGATACGGCTTACCCCCAAGGCGATATATTGTAGGGCGGTTTCCCGATCGCGAATACCCCCTGAGGCTTTGATCAGCGCTTTGTCGCCTACCACTTCCTTGATCAGCTGTACATCGGCGAGGGTAGCCCCTGCTGTACCAAAAACCTGTGGAGGTCTTGACAAAGTCAGCGCCTGCCTCTACACAGAGTTGGGGAGGCTAGCGTTTTTGCTCATCGGTAAGATAGCAGGTTTCTATGATGACTTTCAGCACTTTATCGGCTATTTCTTTCTTGAGTAAGGCGATTTCGTCTCGTACCTTAGCCGTCTGTCCTGAGAGGAGGAGACCCAAGTTGATCACCATATCGACCTCATCGGCACCCTCGGCCAAGGCTGTGGAAGCCTCATGCAGCTTGCCCTGAGTGCTCATAGCACCCAAGGGGAATCCCACTACAGTACATACTTTCACCTCAGCGCCTTTAAGCGCTTGGGCTACCAAAGGACATAACCACTATTGACACAGACTGAGAAAAAAGCCATATTGGCGTGCCTCTTGGCAAAGTTTTTTTCTATTTGAGCAGGTGTTGCTGTTGCTTTAAGAAGCGTATAATCAATATATTTTTGCTAAGTTCATGGTTGAAATTTTAGAAAAAAAGGCTACCTGATATACAGATAGCCTCATAACCTTATGAATTTTAATAAATTATAGAAGTGAATCTAAGGCATCGGTATAGGTTTTCTTAGGTGCAACCCCTACTTGGCGGCCTACAACTTCTCCGTCTTTTGAATACCAATACGGTAGGGATATTTTCACCCCATATTTGGCGGCAAACTCTTGGTTGTTATCCACATCCACTTTGCCTACCACTACTCTACCCTCGTATTCAGTAGCAAGTTCTTCAATCACTGGGCCTAGCATACGGCAAGGGCCACACCATGTTGCCCAAAAATCTACTAATACAGGTTTATCACTCTTTGAGTACGACTTCATCAAATGAAGCATCAGTTATTTGTAATGCCATGTTTTTTAACTTTAAAAAATTATGAATGCAAAAATACGAAATTTTCTGTAGAAAAAAAGAATGTTTTTATAGATTTTTCTATGCTGTGATTAAGTGGTTAGTGATAGTAACTCAAAAACTTTTTTTGTATCTTTTGCAGTCCAAACAAAAACAACAACACCATTAACAATACTAGCCAATAGTAGAAAAAAACAATTATATAGTGTATCTCATTAAGACGCAATAAGTTGCGTCTCTACTTAAGGACTACGCTCATCAGTAATTATCTTAGCCAGCGCATGTGTAGAGGTATCATTTATTGCACCTTAGATAGTTGCCGATAATATTTTAACTATTGATTTGCATTAACAATTGATAATTAACAATTAAAAAGATGTCTTCTTTATTTCAAAAATACAACGTACCAGGCCCTCGTTATACCAGTTATCCCACAGTACCTTATTGGGAAGATAGTTCCTATTCTTATGAAAAAAATGGCTCGCTTCGGTACGGACTTCCTTTGCGGAAAGCAATAACACCCAAGGCATTAGCCTTTATATACACCTACCTTTTTGTGAGAGTCTTTGTACCTTTTGTGGCTGCCATAAGCATATCACCAAAAGGCACGAAATGGAAGACCCCTATATAAAAAAATGTCCTCAAGGAATGGCAACTCTACTTGGCCGTGCTTCCTGAAAGGCCTCAAATCAAGGAAATCCACTTAGGGGGTACACCTACTTTCTTTTCTCTGATAACTTGCAATACCTTATAGATCAGATCTTCGAAGGGGCAGACCGAGCCGAAGGGTTCCAGTTCAGCTTTGAGGGACACCCCAACAATACCACTGGTGAGCACTTGGAAAGGCTCTACGCTTTGGGTTTTACCCTGTGTGAGCTATGGGGTGCAAGATTATTCACCTGTGGTACAGAAGGCTATTCACCGCATTCAGCCCTTTTGCCAATGTGGAGCGTGTTACCCTTCAGGCACGGGAAATAGGCTATAGCTCCATAAGCCACGACCTTATCTTTGGGCTTCCCTTCCAAAAAGGAAGAAGATGTCCGTTATACGATAGACTGTACCAATAGCCTACGTCCTGACCGTATTTCCTTTTTATAGCTATGCGCATGTACCTTGGGTAAAGGGTACTGGCCAACGTGGATTTGACGAGAATGACCTACCAACGGCCGACCAAAAAGCGACACCTCTATGAGATTGGCAAGCAACAGCTATTGGACAACGGCTATATAGAAATAGGCATGGATCACTTTGCTTTTGCTCTACGGACGAGATGTACGAATCCTTCGTAAAAGGTACGCTACACCGCAATTTTATGGGCTATACCGCCTCCAAAACCCAGCTGATGATAGGCCTGGGCATCTCGGCTATTAGTGATAGTTGGTATGGCTTTGCTCAGAATGTGAAGACGGTCAAGGAATACGAAGAAGTCTTGGCTACCGATAGGATTCCTGTGTACCGTGGGCATATCCTTTCGGAGGAAGACCTTATCTTGCGCCGCCATATCCTAAACCTCATGTGTCAGTTCCACACCCTCATGGGAAGCCCCTCAGTTGCAATTCCCTGAAGTTGAAGCCGTCAAATCCCGCCTTGTGGAAATGGAAAAGGACGGCCCTCATACGCATTCTCCCTCATTCCATTGAGGTTACTGATGCAGGCAAACCTTTTGTTCGCAACATCTGTATGGCTTTTGACCCTAAGGTTACAGCGCAATGTACCTACCACACGTATTTTCAGTATGACGATATAAAATCTCTTAGAGAACACAACCCCAGAGACCTCTTAATCATCAAAGAGGTCTCTTTCTATTTCTTCCATTTCAATAATATCCAATGCTTCTTGCAAGGTAGGACAAGCGATGAGTTCTTCGGGGAAATCATCTGGGTTATAGTGCTCATAGACTACCACAAAGGAATGTTCGCCCTCGGCACGTACCATCTCGGAGAAGTAGAAAAGTGCATCGAGCTGTTCCTCGTCCAGCTCAGTTACGCCCTCCAAATGGATAATGATATGGCAGGGTTTTTAGAGTAGGATCCTTTAAAAAGCTGGTTGGCTGTTTCCAAGTTGATTTCCTCCGCATTGAGCTTTATGGTAGCAATGAGGTCTTTTTGTGAATGTGCATACTAAAAGTGTTTAGAAAAGGTTATTTGTTTCCAATGATACGTAAGATGTCTCCGAATACCCCGCGGGCGGTTACAGCAGCTCCTGCCCCTGCTCCTTGGATCACGATCGGGTTTTCCCCATAGGACTCGGTGTATATCTCAAAGATAGAATCTGCTCCCTTGACCTGTCCTAAAGCACTGGTTACAAGTACAGAAACGAGCTTCACATCTAAGCGGGCGGTAGAGGTATGTGAGAGATCGCCATGAAGATCACCCACATAGCGCAGTACTGTCCCTGCGGGTGCCCTATCCTTGATCTGCTGATAGATAGGATCAAACTCCTTCAGGCGAGAGAGGAACTGCTCACGACTACCCTGTCGTAGGGCTTCAGGGATCAGGTTTTCAATAGAGACTTCTTCGAACTCGTTTTCCAAATCCAGTTCGCGCGCCAGAATCAGCAGCTTACGACCCTACATCGTTACCGCAAAGGTCTTCACGTGGATCTGGTTCAGTATAGCCGCTATTAATAGCCTTCTGAAGAATCTCACTAAAGGGGGCATCACTGGCCGAATAGGTATTGAATAGAAAGCTGAGTGTCCCTGAGAAAATCCCCTTGATACGAGTGATATTCTCCCTGAGTGGTGTAGGAGCTTTATGGTATCAATCAGTGGCAAGCCCGCTCCTACGTTGGTTTCATAAAGGTATTGCTTTTTGTATTGGGCGAGGGTTTCTCGAGTTTTTTATAGAAAGGATAACCAATGGTGTTGGCTATCTTGTTGGCTGAAACCAAGTCAAAACCATTTTCTACCAGTGGCAGATAGTTCTCTACAAAGTCTTTACTTGCGGTTACATCAATCGCTATGAGGTTCTCCAAGTGATGTTGTTGTACTTGCGCTATAAATGTTCCTATCTGGTAAAGTTGCTTCTGGGTATCAAAGGCTGCATATTGCTCTGCAGAAATTCCCTTGTGGTTGAAGAGCAATTCTTTAGAATTGGCAATGGCGATGATCTGCAAGTTGATATTTCTACGCTTGAGGATATCGGCACGTGCCTCGAAGATTTGTTCAATAAGGGTACCTCCCACAGTACCACGCCCGAAGATAGCCAAATTGATACGCTTGGAGATTTCAAATATTTCACCATGAATCACATTGACCGCCTTGGGAAGATCCTTCTTATGTACCACCACGCTGACGTTGCGTCCTGTCGCGGAATTGTTAATCAGTAGCGGAATCACTTGGTTGCGAATCAGCGCGTTATATGGCTTTGTCAAAGTCGGCCAAGTTCTGTCCGACGATAGAAACCACGCCCACCTCCTGCACCAGACTTACCCCACTTACGTCGTGGCTATAGACATCTAATTCGAATTCTCGCTCCAAGGCCTGTTTGGCTTTTTGCGCATCCTTGTTAGCTACCAAAAAGCCGATACCACGCTCCGATGAGCCTTGGGAGATGATACTCACACTGATTTCGGCCTGAGCCAAAGCGCGGAAGATACGTGCATCCACCCCCACTTTTCCCAACAAGCCACGTCCTTCGAGGATTACTAAAGCGTAGTTCTCCAAGACAGAGATGGCGCGAATCCCTCCTATGTTATCCTTTGCCTCACAGATAAGCGTACCTGCATCATTGGGCTTGAAGGTGTTGAGAATACGCAAGGGGATTTTCTTTTCCAAGAGTGGAATAATGGTTTTGGCGTGTAGGATAGAGGTGCCGAAGTTGGCCAGCTCATTGGCTTCCTCAAAGGAGAGTTGGCGGATAATCTTAGCATCGGGTACCAGTTCGGGATTGACGTGAAAAATTCCATCCACATGAGTATAGTTTTTGGAGTTCTTCCGCCTCCAAGATAGAGGCCAATATAGAGGCTGAGTAGTTGCTACCGTTGCGTCCCAAGGTAGTGGTTTCTCCCTGACGCATTGGCCGCAATAAAGCCTGTAACGATAGGGGTAACATCTTTGGGGATTTGCGTAAAATACTGAATGGTACTCTTGGCCGAGCTGTCTTCTACCAGCTGTGCATTGCCAAAGTGACTATCGGTAACATAGAAGCGACGGCTATCGGCAAAGGTCGCCTTGACCCCACGCTTGCGCAAAAGGTAAGAGATAAACTTAGCCGAGAGCACTTCCCCTTGTGCCAAGGTGTGATCTTTTATCTTGTCATTATAGTCGCCCAAGAGTGAGACCCCATCAAAAAAATACGTTGTAATATGGAGAACTCCGCTGAAAGGTCTATCTCTTCCCCAGCGATTTGGTATTGCTTAAAGGCTTGGAAGTCGGCCGAGATGTCCTCGCCCCTAGCAGCGCGCTCCAGCATGGACTCTAGCTGGTCAGTAGCTTTATCACGAGCAGAGACCACCACGGCGATCTCTTGTCCTTGTTTTACCTTGTCGGTGATAATGGAAAGCACTGTCTCTAAGCCCTTTCCGTTGGCGAGGGACTTCCCTCCGAATTTGAGAACCTTCATAATCTAAGTGAATAGTGAAAAATGAATAGTGAATAACGTGAGTTCGACGTAAGCAAAATTATATTTCTTCTCCCACAGATTCCACGGATTTTCACGGAAAGAATAATACAACTAGTGTATCTCTTTTTGATTTCCACGGATAAATAAGACCTTGGGTCTTATAACAATCCGTGCAAATCGCAGCGGTACAATTACACAGGCATAGAAAATCTGTGAAATCCGTGAAAATCAGTGGGAGCTTTCGTTATATCGAACTCATATTAAATAGTGCACTAACAAAGTGCAAATATACAAATTTTCTTTTTATTCTGTCGTGAATGTAGAATTTTTACTAATATACCCATTTACCAATGAGATGATTTGCGAATAAACCCATTTATTCAAAACTAAATGGGACTGCAAAGATACAACATTTAACAGCGCCTTGTCAAGGAAATTTTGAGTTTTTTTAGTTAGCCGCTTTTCACTATTCATTAGTCACTAGTCACCATTCATTAGTCACTATTCATTGGTCATTATATAATCGTATCCTTTCACCGAGAAGGGGATTCCCAAGCGTTTGTTCAAGGGAGATATCTTTCCGTCGGAAAAAAACGAATATAGCAGGTATTGACCGTAGAGGGAAGATGAACCTATCGTAGTCCTTGCCTCGCATCTCAACAAATTGTATTCCTACCCATGCCTCACCTTCGGGCACGAAGACAGAGATTTTGCGAGTGAAAGTCTGCTTGGCCTTACTGGGAAGACCTCATATAGATAGGTTCTTTGAGCAAGGGAGTGAAGTTCTTATGCTCCTTATCCGTCTGATAGACTACCACGCGCAGCACTGCCATATAAAAAGTCGCTACTATTTACATCTATGCTTAGCTCCGTTAGGCGAGCATCGTGCTTGAGAGAGAGGAAGTCGCCTATCTCGGCGTTGAGATACTTGCGATCGCTATTGGGTTCAAAACCGCTTTTCATCTCGCCATAGAGTGAGAAGATAGCAGGAATCCCTTGCCCCTGATGGTGTAGTACTTAGGTTTTTGCAGGGTAAAAGAAGCCTCAGGCAGCTGTATATCAGCCTCCTGTAGGACTATTTTTGTTCTGTACATCCTTGCCCAGTAGCACCTTACGCTTATAACTCAAGTGAGAAAAGTAGATGCTATCAGTAGGCGCGGCCGAGAGCCGCTCTAGGGAGAACTGCCCATATTCGTCTGTAATCAGTCCTTTGGAGGTGCCCACCACGCCTATATTTACATATTCTACAGGGGTGCCCTTCTGGGAGACCACCTGCTGCTGCGCCAAACAAGGCAGCACAAAGAGAAAAAAAGAGAAAAAACGCATAAATTAATGATTAATGGTTAATGACCAATGACTAACGACTAATGACTAACGACTAATCACTTGTCACTAGTCACTAATCACTAGTCACTAGTCATTATTATCGTCCTGCTCGTATACCTATCATAAAAGGATATTCGCTTGTGGTATTGCCTGTAAAGAGAGGAGCGAGGCTATAGCGAGCATAGAGGCTCCAGCCCTTAACCCCTATATGTGCTGAGAGACCATAAGTCCATAGATTGACATTTATATCCTTACGCATAATGTTCTTATAAGTATCTCCTTGCTGCTGGTAATTGACTTTTTGGTTGGCATCAAGCAAGAGGCCGACAAAAAGCCCCTACTCCAAAGTACAGATTTTCATGGTTTTGGAAATAAGAGGTATTTCTATGTACCCCATCTTTAGAAAAAAATCCCATTCCAAATCCACCGGTAGCAGCAGGTAATGAAGGCGGAGTTTGGACTTGGTCAGCTCCTGTCCATAGGGTACCAACTGTGTCTCTCCCCCTTGGCGGTCATAATAGTAATTGCCTCGTATCTTAAAACTCTGGTAGAGCCAAGAAAGCCCAAAGTTTAGGTGTAGGCGGTTGTTATTCTTTCTCAGGCGAAAATTGTTATAGATTCCCAGCTCAAAGGATTTAGACCCCAGCGGACTGAGGCGCTTATCCCCGAATTGCTCGGCTGAAGCAAGGTTGAGTGCCCCCAAGGCGAGATAAGGAGAGTAGTAATCCGTTCTCCCCGCATACCTACGATAATAGGTGTTGGTCTCTTGGCGTCGCGCCAAAGAGTCTACTTGTGCCATAGTCCTCTGGTTCGTATTAGTATGTGCAGAAGCTAAAGTATCAGCAGAGGTAAGAAGGCTATCGGCAGGCGACCCTTTAGCGCCTTGTCCAATTGGCTTTGGAGGGTCTGAGCCTGTGCATAGATGAGCTGTCGGGTACGCTGCTTAGTGCGTGCCCTGAAGTCCTCTTCCATCTGTTTGGCCTCTTCCTTGGAGATCTTCTGCTGTTCCAATAGGTCTTCCACCGAAGCCAATTGCTTTGTACAAATGTGCTTTTTTGTGTGGCTACAATAGAATCCACCGCATACTTGCTCTTAAGGATATATTGTTCCAATGTGTTCTGTGCCCAAAGAGGAAAGACCATTAAGAGGAGAGAAACGAGATAATCTTTTTCATAATTGTCAATAGTTAATGGTTAATTATCAATGAATAACGATTAATAAAAACGCAAAGCTACGATTTATTTATTAATTTTCCTATTTTTTTGAAGGATTTTTTTATCATCTAATTATAGAAGAGGTTTTTTTCTTATAATTTAAGTTTCGCAAGTTGTTTTTAGGTTGCTATTGAAATTGCAAGTAACTGATAAACAATTATTTGTAAAAATCCTCCCCACCCCCTCCAAAGGGGGAGCTTTTAAGGGCGTTGAAATGGTCTAATTTGTTTATTAAATTAGAAAAATTTCCCTTTTTATAACTTATTGAACCTCTATCACTTACTAACTCCCCCTTGAGGGGCAGGGCTGTTATATAATCATATTATAATCTGATTTATAATATATAAATTCATAAGTTCTTTAAAATTACTGATTCCCCACTCCATAGCTAACTTAATAGAGTCCTTTCCATTGAGACGAAATAGATTGATTGATATATTTCTCATTATTGAAAGATTCTCAGGAGCATTCCCAGATTTGGTTTTACTCTTATCCTCTATCATTAGTGTATCCTTTACCCAATGTAAACGATTTTCTATACCCCAATGAGAACGTATATGATTTGCAAAGAACTTAGCTTTATTTTTTTAGCAATACTGCTTATATGATAAGCAATTTCGGTGCTTTCTTCTCCTTTTTTTCTTAACATAGCGTGTAGTTTCTATAATTCGCTTTATACCAGACCATTCAGGAGAAATTCCTCAATATTTTTTTATAGACCTTTGTAATACGCAACTCATCACGTCCTCTCTCTGAGGATTGTTCTTGATAAGTATCCATTAGGTATTTTTCCCTAAGGCTATATTCTTTTTATCTGATTAAAAAGATTCTTTTGATTGCCTTTTTACTTGTACAATGTAATCATTTTTTTGACTTTACAATAGTTTCAAGAGTTTTTTTGACAATGTAGCGCATCTAAGGTAATAATTTCACCCTCAATATCTAAGGCTTGTAAGAGTTTTTTTGAACAGTATAAATTTCAGACTCTTTTTGTTCTCCAATTTATCACAAGCTATTACAATACCTCTTTGAGAAGCAAAAACACTTATCAATGAAACAAAATTTTGATAATTATTTTGAGGATCTTTTAATAGTCCCAGCAATTGCTTTTCCATCAATGGCAAGTGTTTCACCTTGACACATTGGTAAAAATTGGGCTGCCCACTGATTGAATTTTGTCGCAAAATCGTCAAAATCAATTTCCATAAATATCCTCCTAATAGAACCATATGTAGGTACTTTTACAGAAAGTTAGATATTTTTTTGAACTCCCATTGGTTTTCTTTGAGGAAACGACCTATTTCTCGATAGCCAGTATAGCCAGACATCATTGCTGTTAAGCACATAATCAAAAAGTTAGGCATCTTATGGCGAATGCCACGTCTTTTTCTAGTATCCTCTATACTAGATAACATTTCTATCAGTGTCATAGACTTTTACATTTTATTGGAGTGCAAAAATAGTAATTTAAAAGAACTTATACAACTTTATAACAGCCCTGCCTTGAGGGGGTAGGGGGATGTTTTTGAGAATCAGTTGATTACAGAGCTTGATGAAACTTAAGTTATAATAATCCTATTGACAATATGTTTATTAACGTGTGTTCGATATAACGAAAGCTCCCACAGATTTTCATGAATCTCACAGATTTTCTATGTTTGTGCAATTGTGCTGTTGCGATTTACACAGATTTTTTTATAAGGCCAAAGGCCTTATTTATCCGTAGAAATTAAAGAGTTATACTTAGTTGTTGTGTTATTCTCTCTGTGAAAAATCCGTGGAATCTGTGGGAGAAGAAATATAATTTTGCTTATGTCGAACTCACGTTTATTAAGATTGATAGATAATAAAAAAACAGTTAAAAATTTCAAAGGATTGCTTTTTGTGTATATCTTTGTAGGAGTAATTACCCATAAGCATTCCATCATGAAAAAGTATTAGCCCTTTCCTTGGTAGCCCTATTTCTTTATCTTCCTCAAGCTCCCTAATGAGGAAGTGTCAGTTGGTGTATTAGCTCCTATTTTCTTTTGCCCTTTTGCCATTTCTTGTATCACAGAAATCTATAAAAAGAGTAAAGCACAAAGAAGAAAAACATAAAAAAATTCTTAGAAAAATTATTTGACTTTTTGCTTTTAGAAATCGTACCTTTGCAAGACTAAGTTGATTTATCACCTTTTAATCTTATAACCTATGAAACCATTTTTAAGAAAAAGATGCCAGAAGTTTTTTTACTTTATATTCTGTATAGTTTTCTTCTGTGCCGTTATTATCTATCGCTTAGTATATAGGGAAACCCCTTACTGAACACTATCCTCTTAATCTTGACAGCGCTGCTCAATGTAGCTTCGGCAGGCTTCTCCCTCTATGAAGTGAGAAAAAGAGAGCTTTAAATAGTGACTAAATGACGAGTGACAAGTCACTAATCCTCTATGGTATTAGTCATTTGTCACTCGCCACTAGTCATTTGTCACTCACCACTAGTCACTTGTCACTAGTCACTTGTCATTATTTTTTTCGAGCGCTTGCTTAAAGTCGGCAATTAAGTCTTCTATATTTTTCCAAGCCTACCGCCACACGTACAAGGGTTTGGGGTAACACCACGGGCTACCTTCTCTTCTTCGGGGAACCTCGGTATGGGTATGGGTACTGGGGTGCGTAACGAGTGTCTCTACGCCTCCTAAGCTCACTGCAAAAAGGGCTACCCGAAGCGCCTCAAAGAACGGCTTTACCTTCTTCTCATCCTTCATTACAAAAGAAAATACAGCACCTGCTCCCAAGGCTTGGCTCTCTTGGATAGCCTTACCTTTTATTGTTTGGCAGGGTAGGGTAATATACCTTCTCCACAGCAGGGTGTCCCTCAAGGAACTCTATAAGTTTGAGGGTATTGGCTTGAGCATAGTCCATACGCACCTTGAGTGTCTTGATGCTACGTATGAGTAGCCAGCTATCAAAAGGAGAGATGAGTGCTCCTATGGCTACCTGAGCAAAACTGATTTTCTCGGCCAAGGCATCATCTATTCACAACCACTGCTCCTGCAATAATATCATTATGTCCGCTGAGGTATTTGGTAGCACTATGCAACACCACATCGGCCCCTAGCTCTAAGGGACGCTGCAAGTAGGGTGAGAGGAAGGTGTTATCCACTATGGTCAGTAGTCCGTGCTGCTTGGCTATGGCCACTCGTCCCGCGAATATCGGTAACATCCAACAGCGGATTGAAGGTGTCTCTATAAAAATCCCTTTGGTATTGGGGCGTATGGCTTTTCGGATATTGTCCAAGTTGGTCGTATCCACATAGGTCGCTTCCAAAACCAAATTTATCGAAAACATCCTTCATAATACGGAAGGTGCCCCCATAGATATCCAAACCAAAAACAAAGTGATCTCCCGCTTCAAAAATGGTAAAAAGCGAGGTCGTAGCCGCCATGCCTGAGGAAAAACCAAACCCATGTCGGCCACTTTCCAGCTTGGCAATCAGGGTTTCAAATTCCTTGCGAGTAGGGTTGGAGACGCGACTGTACTCAAACTCCTGAGTCACTCCAAACTCATTAAGCGGGAAGGTAGAGGCCATATTGATACAGCTACCCCACTTCTCATTGGGGTCACCTATATTGCGAATCCCATGTATAGCAGTGGTTTCAAATTTCATACGATAGCAGTTTAAAAATAAATGTTTTTTTATAAAAAAAGTTGGTGCAAAAAGTACAATTTTTTCTGAATCTGCAAAATGAAAATATATTTTATTTTAATCAATGAAAAAAATAGAATGTTTTTAGGGTAGAAGTATAAAGAGTTAGAGGGTCTTAGCTACAATTCTTAATGCGAATAATGTTTTAACTGTTGATTCGCATTAAAAAAACTATTTTTCGTACATTTGCACCACAAATAATTGCTATGAAAACTATACCCCTTTTAATCCTATAACCCCTATATTATTAATGACTAAACTCCGTTCTTTTTTTCAGGCAATATGCCTTTGAGTGGCTATTACTCATCTTTTCGGTAGGGATCCCTTTGCCCTGGATATGGGGCCTGCCTTCTATGGTATATTGGCAACCTTTTTATTTTCTTACCCTCAGAAGGCTCTCCTACTGGGCATTCTTTTGCCGTATTCCTTTTTGTACTGATTACCTGTGTGCTCTTCCCTGCCACAGATCATCTGGTTCGGGCATCCTCCTGCTACCATGATTGGAGCTTTCTTTGAAACAGACTGGCAAGAATCCAAGGAGTTTGTCCAGTCGCTTCCACTCTATTCCTACGCCTTTTCATTGCTTACCCTACTCTTTGGAGGCTATATCCTCTATTTAGGAAAAAAAGAAGTCCTATGCTCGCGGTCGCAAGCAATCCATTGTTACACTTGTTATAGGTATATTGGCCACAGGGCTGACCCTCTATCGTCCTTTGGCTAAGATGAAAGAATACCACGCTTTCAAGTGGTCTGTCTCTCGTACTGCTATCGTGGCTTTTTACGCCTCTATCTATGACAACATACAGGAATACCAAGCTATGAAGAAAGAATTAAGCAAGGGATAGAGGGCACCCCCACTTGGCAGATTAGCAAGGTTAGCCCCCCTTACCAAAACTATGTTTTGGTCATAGGCGAAAGCGTCCGCAAGGACTATATGCACCTCTATGGTTTTCCCTCAGGAGAATACGCCCTTTTTGGACAAGGTGCATGGCACAATCATTGACGGCTATACTGCTACAGCCCCCAATACCACTACCTCTCTCTTGCGCTCCTTTGTACAGATGAAGGAGAAAAGGACTTTGTCTATATCAACAATATCATCACTCTGGCCAAGGCTGCTGGCTTTTGAGACTTTTTGGTTCTCTAACCAAGGAATCTCTGGCAATTGGGATACACCTATCGCTAAGCTGGCTTTCTTGTGCGACCATAAAGAATTTACCAAAAAGGGTGACTATGCCTCTATGAACTATCACGACAGTATTTTTGCTACCGCTTTTTACAACGAGCACTCCAGCAGAAAAGCCTTTCGCCACGCCTTTTTATCCTCCATACCATGGGTTCGCATGTCAATTTTGAAGCCCGCCCTAGAGCATCCTATTCATTTTGACTATTACAACCGCAAGCTATCGGCTTATATCCAAACCATCGAACAAACCGATACCCTACTGAAAGGAATCTATGAAGCCTTACAGCGACAAGGTGCTCCCTTTAGTATGCTCTATTTCTCCGACCATGGCCTGATGACTCAGGATAGAGCCTCCATATTTGCCTCCCTTACCCATGGGGATACCTCGCCCAACAAGGCCTGTTATCGGGTACCCTTTGTACTGCTCTCAAGCGATGACGCTGTACATAAGGTACTCAAAGTAAACAAGTCGGCTTTTTCACTTCTTAGACGGCTTTTGCCCAATGGCTCGGTATACAAGAAGCTTCTTCTGCGCCCCCAACTACGATTTTCACTCCACAGAAAGCGATACCCCTAAAGGTCTTTAACCAATATGAAAATGTACCCTTCGAAGGATTGAAAAGAAGACGAGATAGTGACTAATGACTAGTGACTAGTGACTAACGACCAGTGATTAACACGAATCAATAGTAGAAAAACAATTGTATAGTCCAATTCATTAAGACGCAATAAATTGCGTCTCTACGGAAGACTATGCTTTTGGGTAATTGTCTTAGCCAGCGCATGTGTAGAGACGCAATTTATTGCGTCTTAGATAGTTTGCAAATAGTATTTCAACTATTGATTTGCATGATTAGTAACTAGTCACTAGTCACTAGTCACTAAATTAAGGTTTTTTTAGGCGATAATGGCCACTGCATCTAGGTTCTCTTGGTGTTTGCGGAAACAGGCCTTCATCTTCTTGACCCTGTTTTCTTATCTCAGGGAAGCGTAGCAGGTTGAAAGTAACCAGCAGTACCCTGAGCCAGCCTTCGTCCTGAATCATACGGCTACGCTCCAAAAGCAGCATGGGGTTGTGTTCTACCTTGATTACCTTAAAGCCTTGTTCTTCCAAGAGAGCTGTCCACTCGGCTGTTGTCATAGGGCGGGCATGTACACGAATGGTCTCGCTTAGCTCCTTGAATAGGTCTTCCTTAATCTCCTCAGAGACCTCATCGGGCTTGATACCCAACTCATGTATACCATAATAGCCACCACTCTTGAGGATACGGAAGGCCCTCGGCTATGATGGCCTTTTTTTCTGATCAAGAGGCTGCATGGTGAGCATAGCCTCGCCATATACCCTATCGGCATAGGCATCGGGGAGGGTGCTTTGAGCAGCATTGGCATTGATGATCTTTGCCTTGTCGTACTTGATACGTTTGCGTGCAATGGTAGCTGCCTGATCATTCAGATCCACTCCCGTATAGCTTTTTAGGACAATAACCACAGGCTATATTGGCTGTAAACCCCCAAACCTGGGGCAAATTCCACTATATCATCTTCGGGAGTAATTTTTAAGCCCCGCAATAAGTTTTTCGGTGAGTTCTCTCCCCTCAGGCGCAATACACGTTTGTCTCAATTTGGCGAGCATCCAGTGCCCCTGGTGCTCATTGAATTTATTTTCGGTATTCATAATGCATGATTTTTCATGCCACAAAGATACGAAAAAAAGACCGAATAATCTTTTATTTATTTTAAACAAAAACAACGATTAATGATAGTGACGAGTGACTAACGACTAATCACTCGTCATTTGTCACCGTCATTTGTCACTCGTCACTTGTCATTTGTCACTAAAAAGTAGTTCTCATACTTGGTCATTGTCCAAAGCTCGTCATCTACCATCAGCTCCAGTTTGTCGCAGTGGCGGCGGATTTGCTCAAAGAAGGGCTTAATCTCTTGGCAATAGGCCTGAGCTTTGGCTCCAAATCAGCAAGCTTATTGATGCGCTTGCGTGCCTCTACCATTTTGGATACCTTGCTATGGATGCCCTTGATATGTTCGGAGATATGCTCTATAAGGTCTAACTGTTCGAAGGCTACTTCTTGGAAGTGCTCACCGAAAAATCTCCTTAAGTCCTCTCACGTTCTCTATCAGTATATTCTGGTAGCGCACCGCAGTGGGGACGATATGGTTACGGGCTATGTCTCCCAATACACGTGCCTCTATCTGTACGGTCTTGATATACTCTTCCAAGGCGATATCGTAGCGGGCATGTAGCTCCACAGGGCTGAGTACCTGCATTTCGGTAAAGAGGGCGATGGCCTTCTCGGTGATGTTCTCTTTGAGGGCGTCGGGGGTAGTCTTGTGGTTGCTTAGGCCACGCTTTTTGAGCTTCTTCCTCCCAAGCCTTTGCTATAGCCGTCTCCCTCGAAGAGAATGGGCTTGATACTCTGGGCATACCCCTGTAGCACCTTGAGAATGGCATCTTCTTTCTTCACTTTCTTATTACCCGCTTTAAGCAGCGCATCCACCTCTCGCTTGAAGTCGGTCAGCTGCTTGGCCACCATGGTGTTGAGTACCATCATAGGCTTTCCACAGTTGGCATTGGACCCCACGGCGCGGAACTCAAACTTGTTTCCGGTAAAGGCAAAAGGCGAGGTACGGTTGCGGTCAGTGGTATCAAGGAAAAGGTCAGGGGATTTTGCCCACCACATTGAGCCTTAGCTCGTCCTTGTTCTTTCTGGATAAAGTCCTTGCCTTGTGCCTGTTGCAGGCCGTCAAGCACTTGGGTCAGTAGTGCCCCTATGAAGACGGAGACAATCGCAGGGGGCGCCTCATTGGCACCCAAGCGGTAGTCGTTAGTTGCCGAAGCTATCGAAGCCCCTCAGAAGCGGTTCGTACCTATGTACAGCCTTAATTGTACAGAGGAAGAAGGTGAGGAATTGCAGGTTGCTCGAAGGACTCTTGCCAGGAGAAAGCAGATTCACCCCTCGTGTTGGTCACCAGCGACCAGTTGTTATGCTTGCCCGATCCATTGACCCCAGCAAAGGGTTTTTTTCATGGAAGAGCACAGCAAAGCCATGTCGTTCTGCTACTTTGCGCATCAGGTGCATCAGTAGGGCGTTTTGATCTCACCGCAAGGTTGGCCTCAGTGAAGATAGGTGCCACTTCGAACTGACTGGGTGCCACCTCATTATGTCGGGTCTTGACGGGGATACCCACCATAAGGCATTCCTGTTCCAAATCGCGCATATATGCCAAAACGCGGGAAGGAATAGCCCCTAGATAGTGGTCTTCGAGTTGTTGGCCTTTGGCTGCCTCGTGCCCCAAGAGCGTACGCCCTGTGATGAGTAGGTCGGGACGGGTAGCCATAAGGGTTTTATCAATAAGGAAATATTCCTGCTCGCAGCCTAGGGTATTGGCTACGCTCTCCACCGCGGGGTCAAAGTAGCGCGCAACCTCCGTGGCGGCCTTGTCCACAGCCGTGAGGGCTTTTGAGCAAGGGGTTTTGTTATCCAAAGCCTCCCTGTATAAGCGATGAAGATCGTCGGGATACACAGCACTGAACCATAGACAAAGGGGGAGAGGAGGGATCCCAAGCCGTATAGCCACGTGCCTCAAAGGTATTGCGGATACCTCCGTTGGGAAAAGCTAGAAGCATCAGACTCCTGTTGTACGAGCTGGTTTCCGGAGAACTGTTCTATGGCGCGGTTGCCCGCGATAGGCTCGAAAAAGCATCATGCTTTTCGGCCGTACCCCCGGTGAGGGGTTGGAACCACGGGTATAGTGGGTAGCCCCGCGGCTGATCGCCCAATCGCGCATGGCTGTAGCCACCTGATCGGCCACATGGCGGTCTATCTTGCAGCCCTTACGGATGGAGGCCATCACACTCTCGAAGGCCTCGCGTGTCATACGCTGGCGCATCGCCTCCTCATGGAAGACATTGCAGGCAAATAGCTCCGAAGCACGGCCTCTCTCGACCACCTCTACGGGTTGCTTTCTTTTGCACTTCAGCTAAGGCAGTAAAGCGTAACATATGATAATTAGTTTTGATTTTTGAGTTCTAAGTTTTAAGTTCTCTATCGCTCTGCAAATATACGAGAAATCAATGACAAATGATAATCACTTGTCATTTGTCACTTGTCACTATAAAAGTTTCTTCTTCGCTGAGCAGTGGTTCGCCTCGCATCCTTAGCAGGATTTGGGCAACGGTAAGGGTGTCACGCTCGCAGTAGCGGCGGATACGCGCTATATCCTGCTCTACATAATATACGCGCATGACTTCGCTGCCGTCTATGTCGTCCTTGGGGAGGGAATCCCAAGGGTATAGGCCAAGAGCTTAAGAGAGGTGTAGTGCTTGTAGTCTCCAAACTTCCACAGTTCCAAGGTGTCCAAGTGAGGCACCTCCCAGGGTTTCTTTCCATAATATTGTAGCATCTTAGGGATAGGTAGTCCCTGCACCAGAAGGCGGCGAGCGATAAAAGGGAAATCAAACTCCTTGCCATTGTGGGCTGCTAGCAGGTTGTGCTGCCCACTGAAGTGCTCCTGCAAGAGCCTAGAGAAGGCCACAAGAATCTCTGGTTCCTCTCCCGAAAAAGAGCGCAAGCGAAACTGTCGTTTGCCGTCAATTATTCTTAGGGTAGCCTACCGAGATGCAGACAATCTTGCCAAACTCCGCCCATATACCCGCTCGTGGGTAGTAGTCCTCGGCCGAGGTCTCCCCACGTATATAGCGCGTCTTCTCCTCCCATAGCACTTGCGCCTCCAGTGGCGCCTGACTATAAGAGGGGTATAGGGGAACGGTTTCTATGTCTAAGAATAGGATATTTGTCAATTGTTAATTGTTAATTGTTAATCATCATAATGACCATAACAAGTAAGCATCAAGACTTTCTTTTTCTTCATTTCAGTTCTTTTTACTTTTTATGTACTTCTTCACTGCCGATACCTAATCCTTGTTTTGCTTGTTCTCTTGCAGCAGCTATCTTTCTAAGATCCTCTGCAGTGAGGTTATCATCGCCCTGCTGATCGTATTTGGCTATATTTATCAGATGATTATATTCCTCTATTGGCAATACTGCATAGAGTGCATTTCTCTGTTCATCTGTAAGAAAGCGAGGGGTCGTAAGTGGTAATACTGATTGGTATAATGATTGATGATTAATTCTCCCGCAAAGATACAACATTTAATAACAAATAGCAATATACACAAAAATAAAAGAGAGCTTGCGCTCTCTTTTTACTAATTCTAACCACAAAAATCTAATATATGAAAAACAATTTATTCTCTTTGTTTTCGGATGCAAAGGTACGACAATTTCCTCTCATAACAATAGATTTGTATCATTTTTCTATTCTATTATAGAATTTATCAATTTGACAATCAATTAGCTAATAAGACCATTTACCTCATTGACAAATTGGCTTATTAGAACTGAATCTCTGTTCCTAATGTAGTGTCTACTCCATCATTATTCTTTGGCTGTATAGCATTTCCTTGGGCATCCTTGAGGGTGTAGGAAAGGGTGTATGCGCCTGCTTTTAGGATAAGAGACTTTACCACGATAGAAATCACGTTCGTAACGAAGGGTCGTGGTAGAAAGCACTTCTGTACCATCCTTGGCTTTTTACACTTACTTCCACTGTCCAGTCGGTTACTTTAGGGAAGTTCTTCATGTTTTCCATTTTCCAAATACCTAAGGCAATTTCGTTCTCACCTGCTTTGGGGCTTTCAGGCGCTACTAAGGCATAGAGGTGCATTTGCCCTTTGTCTCCAGAGAAGAGCCTAAAGCGGTTCACTGTACCTAAAGCCTTGTTGGTCTGTGGTTTCACCCTCAAAGTCCAAGCGCTTAAGCTCGTAATCCTTACCAGCTACCTTAAAAAGTAATAGTACCAAACCACACCCCTGAAGGGCCTGTTACCATTTGGAAGAGTGCTTGAGACTTCCATACATTACCTTCTTTGGCCAAAGCAGTATGGGGGCAAGTATGGGTGAAATCAACCTCTTTAATAAAACCTCCTTTGCCATCACCCTTGAACATATTCATCCAAGGAGTGAAAGTAGCAGCTTCCAGTGCTACTTCCTTGCCTGCGGCATCTACTACAGTGAGTGTAAGGTCGTTATAGCCCATGACAAAAAGTGCCTGTTGTATTTTGTAGGCGTACGGTATAGGCCTTTTCTTTATCATCTGTTTTGGCCTCAGCTACAGTTTTAGGTGCTTCTGGTGTAGGCACTGGGACGGGTGCGGGCTTATCATCATCTTTTTTACAAGAGAATAGTGTAGCAACAGCCATAGCTGCTACCAAGATATATTTGAATTTTTCATTGGATTTTAAATTTAGAATTAATTATAAGTTTATGGAATTCATTGGTTATAGGATTGTTGTTTTAACCCTTGATTGCCATAATGGGAGGGTGTAACCAAGAGAAAATAACCTCTTGTTTTGTAAGAGAAGTATAACAATAGCAATGACTCACATGAGTAGGAAGATGCTCCAACTCCCACTGGGGTATCTCCTGAAAGAAGACCTCAGGCAGGGTAAAGACCTTCTGCTGAGGAACAGGTGCATCGGTTTGCTCCTTAGTCAATTGAGCAAACTTGCAGGCGCCCTCACAATGCAGCTGCGGGCGCGCTTTATTCTGGCAATAAGCAGCCACAAAAGCCCCCTTACTTAGCAGAAAAATACGAGAGGTAATATCCGCTAAGTATCGCATTGTACAAGAAGACAACGCTCAAGAGAATCGCTATGCTACAAGTTGCCTTTTTTTCATCGCTACAAAGATAGCAAAAAGGACATCCAACCCATTTTTAACACCTTAAGAAACACAAACCAATAGTCCCCCCCCTATATCATAAAAAGAAATCTACAACACCCTCCCTAACTCTTTTCTCTCACAAGTGTCTATGTACAACAGAAAACAAAGACCAAAAATCACAACCTCTCTAAGGGTGTTAAATATAGAGAATCACGAAAAATAACAAAATATATAGCTGTTGTTTTTCAAAAAATGTAGATTTGCATGAACTTAAAAACACATTAGCCATGACAGGAGCAGAATTACAAGAACTACTCAACAAGCATTGTGAAGAAATCCGACATGAACTATCTGGTTTTCTTTTTATGGAATCCTAAGCTGTGCCGATGGGACTACCTTGGCCAAGGCCTCCGGCAATGATGACGTTGCAAAACTCATAGAACAGGGTTCTGCCTTTTCACCTTACCATTATCAATCAGATAAAAGCAAGTGGTGTCCAGCATCAAAAACTTTGGGGACATTGGAATTAGACTTTGTGCTTATCGAAACCAACAAAATCACCTTCATGATGATGGTCTCTGGACAAGGAAAATTCTTCTCCATCACTGCTTTAGACAGAGAAAAAGCCAATTTAGGTATCGCGCGTGCGCTGATTACCAGAACTAAAAAGAATATGGAGATATGCTCGATAGCTTTCTTTTTAATGATTAATACCATTATCATTAGTGGCATTAATCATTGATCATTAGTGGCATTAATCATTCCTAAAGAGTTTTCCATACTTGGTATATAGAAAAAAATAGCGCAGAGGAATCCTGCCGAAGCCATACCCGCCCCTACCAGAGATGGGTAATTGGCTGTATATCCGTGGTCTAAAGGCTTACCTCCGAGGTAGGCGCCTAGTGTATTGGCTAAGTTAAAGGCAGCCTGCATAAAGGCAGCTCCCATCATTTGGGCTTGAGGAGATACACGGAACATCATCATATTCAGCGGTGCTCCTACCGACATGGCCACCACGGCACAGACAAAAAGTCAAGCCCCAAGCCAACCAAAGCAGGTGAGAGAAGAAAAATACGATAACCAATACGCTGATCATGGCTATAAAGACGATAACACTGGCGCGTACCAAGTGTAACTTATCGGTAAGCCAACCTCCAAAGAAATTCCCCACTACCATACCCAATCCCACTACTATCATCAGTGTAGGGCATTTTGACTCTTAGGCAATCCTGCATGATCCAGCATCAGCGGCTCTATATAGCTCAGCCATGAGAACAATCCCCCACAACCCAGAGCTGTAATGACAAGCAATAGCATGGAAGGTACCGAAAAAGAAGTGCTGCAACTCCTTCCAAAGGGTCTTATCCTTATCATAATCTACCTTTGGCAAAAACAAGAAAATACAACAAGCAGTGATAAGCCCCAAAGCGGCTATCATACCCATCACAGGGCGCCAACCCAGTATCGTTCCCCAAGTGGGTAAATAGTGGAATCACTAGCAAGTTGGCTATAGTCAGCCCACCAAACATGACTGAAATAGCCATAGCCTCCTTGTCCTTGGGCGCCAGTTGCTTGGCTACAATCGCCCCTACTCCAAAGAAAGCTCCATGTGGCAGCCCCTGAAAAAAAGCGAGATACCAACAGTAACGAATATGACGGCATGACCGCAAAAGCCCGTTAAAAAGAGTAAAGAGCAACATAAGAGCGATAAGCACACGCTGAGGCTGAAAGCGGGTACTTAGCCCCCACAAGGGTAGGGGCTCCTACCACCACTCCTATGGCATAGGCCGCAATAAAGCGCCCCACCTGACTATCACTCAGGGCAAGGCTCTCCCCCATGGTGCGCATAAGCCCCATAGGCATAAATTCGGTACTTCCTAAGGCGATCCCTCCTATGGCTAAGGGAAAAAGTTGGCGTATCATTTTCATTGGTTTATCTATTTAAAAAGGGCTGCAAATTACAACTTTCCTGACAAAAAGTCAAGAAGGAAAAAAATTTTTGCAAAAATAAAAAGGCTACCCCTCGGATAGCCTCTTGCAAACACTTGTATAAACTTTAATAAACGTTCTCACTCAATTGCTCTTTGATTCCATATAGCTTATGAGCGATACTTGCATTGTACTGCAAGTCATCTATACGAAGGATAAAGCCTCCGATAAGCTGTGGCTCTACTCTACTCTCCAAAGTGATCTTTTTACCACCACCAGGGCTATGGCCTTCTGGACAAACTGTGCTTTAAGGGTTTCAGGCAGTTCCACTGCGGTGGTTAGGTATGCGGTAGTTTTCCTTTATAACGATTGTACTGGATTATATACTCGCGTGCTATATCATAAAGGTTAGAAAACACGCTTATTTTCCACAAGTATCTCTATCAAAAAGGTTCAGTATAGCCGAACGCTGAGAGAAGACTTCTTGCAGCACCTTATGCTTTATCTCCATTCTTACTATAGGAGAGTGCAAGAGTGCTCGAAGGTCTGGATTCTCACGTACGACCTCTACCAAGGAGGATATCTCTTGAACAAAGTTATCTTCCTCGTGCTTCTCATACTATAGTCTAAAAAGCGCTTTGGCATATCGCTTGGCTACTTTACTGGAGTTTATCATTTTGATGTTAATTTCGTTCAACAAACTTTCTACGAGTTTCTCTTGTTTCACCTCTGAGGCGAGTTCCTTGGTGAGCACTTTCTTGGCAATATCCAGAGAAAGAGTGGCGATCTGCTGTTTGATATCAGCTATAGCCATTTTTCTTCTCACCTCTATAGAGGCTTTGGCATGGGCAAGTAGTTTCTCACTTGCTTCGAGAGCTTCTTCTTTGGCCTGAGAGACAATACGTTCCTTGATCTCGCGAGCTTCCTTGAGGATGGACTCACGCTCTTGTCGTGCTTCGGCCAAGAGTTTCTCATTATCAGCCTGTAGGTTAGCCATTTCTGCCTTGGCCCTATCGGCAGCCTCCAAAGCATTATTGATAGAGGTTTCACGCTCTTTTCAAGGCCTTGAGAATCGGTTTCAGGCAAAAAGCTCGAAGTAAGAGTAATAAGCAAACAAAGACAATCAGTGTCCAAAAAAACTAAGACTTTCAGGATGGATGATATTCATGTATTTTTATTTTTTTCTTTTTCGTAATGATTTCTTGGTTTTTAAAGAACTGTTCTGCAACCAACCGTTACAGAACGGTATTCCTTGTCTGTGGCTTAAGCTTTTACTAAAGCAACTACCACAGCGAAGAGGGCAACCCCTTCGATAAGTGCTGCAGCGATAATCATCGCTCCTTGAATCTTAGAAGCTGCTTCTGGCTGACGAGCGATTCCTTCCATAGCGGAAGAACCAATTCTACCAATACCAATTTCCTGCTGCAAGAGCTGCAATACCAGCTCCAATTCCTGCTAATCCCATAATTTAATTTATTTAATGTATTAATGTTTACTTGTTTTTTTAGAATATTCTTTCTCTATCTTAGTGGTGTTCTTCAGCTACTGCGCCTCCTATAAATAGGGCAGAAAGTAAGGTGAAGACATAGGCTTGGATAAAGGCCACCAATAGCTCCAAGATACTAATAAAGAGCGAAAAAAAGCTACCGATACTGGAGAGACTAGTACAGTCTTAAAGGTAAAGATAAGCCCTACAAGGCTCAAGATAATGATATGCCCTGCGGTAATATTGGCGAAAAAGTCGGATCATAAGGGAGAAAAGGCTTGGTGAGCATCCCAATCACTTCCACAGGAATCATAATAGGTGCCAACCATACAGGTACCCCTGGAGTGGCAAAAGATATGCTTCCAATAGTGACCATCTCCACTAAAGGTAGTGATAAGAAAAGTAAGCAAGGCCAATGTCCCTGTAAATATAATATCATTGGTGAGGGTACCTGAGATAATAGGCACCAGCCCCAAAAAGGTTTCCTATCAGAATCAAAAAGAAGACTGTAAGCAAATAAGGCATATAGCGCTCGTACTTTCTGTCGCCTATATTAGGACGGGCTATGTCATCGCGAACAAAGACAATGAGCATTTCCAAAGATTGGCCAAGCCCTTAGGGGCTTTAGGGTTTTTCTTATAAGAACGCGCTATAGAAGTAAAGGCAAGCACCATAAGGAGTGCTATAAGGAAAAGTAACAATACATTCTTGGTTATAGAAAAGTCCAAGGGCGTGCATTGGTTACTTGGTGATTTTCATCGTAAAAGAGACGGCCTTGGGCATCGGTGTAGTAGATCTGCCCATGTACACGCGTAAAATATTGGTTTCCTTTTGCCACCACAACAGCTCCTTTGTCATCGTGATGAAATTCGCTAGAGAGGAAAGTAACCAAGCCCTGGTCTGTCCAAAGGATAATAGGCAAGGAGAGACTTATAGGGTGCCCATTCCAGTCAAACAAGTGATAATCGTGAGAATCGGCAATGTGGTGCATCACTATGCTCGTGTAATCCTCCTCTTGTCCCTCAGCAGGGGTCTCGTCTGTAGCTGCCTTCCCCGCAAAAAGGAAGCACTAACAGACTTAAAAACAGCCACTTACTAATGATTTTTCGTATCATCTTTTAGTAATTATTATTGATGTCGCGTATATTTTTATTTCGAGGTACAAAGATACACTTTTATTTTTTTACTTTTACTTATATTTTTTTATTTTAAGAACAGCAAAAATAATGACAAATGATTAGTGACAAATGATTAGTGACAAATGATTAGTGACAAATGATTAGTGACAAGTGACAAGTGACAAGTGACTAATGACTAATGACTAATGACTAATGACTAGTACAAACTATCGGGCGTCAGGCATCGTAGCATATGTTTTTTTCCACTTTAGAGGGAAAAGGGGATAAAAGAGAGACTTCCCATCCCCTGAAAGTCTCTCTTCTCTAGTTATTGTTATATCCTTCTTCAGGTATTCTTCACTATTCATTCTTCATTCTTCACTATTCACTAACGATAAAGGGTAAAGTGTCCTTTGAAGGTTCTGTTGTCATCAGGTTCGTTAAGGCGTAGGATAAAACCAGTAGTCGCCTGTTGGAAGGGCTTCGCCTCCGTAGGTACCATCCCATTCTTCTTTTGTTGTTGAGGGTGGCTATCTTTCGTCCATAACGATCGTGAGATCACTGTCTCTGCATTCGGATAGCTGGCTAAGTTAAGCGGTGCCCATGTGTCATACTGGCCGTCTCCATTCGGTGTGAAGAAGTTTGGTATCACTACATCCACAAACTCTTTGTACAAGAATACCGAATGTCCACAGATCTCCTTGCCTCCATTCTCTTCCTTAAGCTCACCCTTGCTGTCCTCTACATATACACGTATCTTCTTCTCTACCTTGCCCGTATCTGGGTTCTCTTCTTCATAGTCTGTCTTCTGTACAAAGTAGGTTACCTCATCGCCTGCCTTCACATCCTCTACCTTCTGTACATAGTGGCTCTTGGCTTCCTCTGCTGTATGGTACTCTGCTGAGCAGAAGTATACCGTATATCGCTCCTCACCTCCTTCTACCTTCACCTTCAAGAGGTTCAAGTCGTTAGAGATACTTGTATTGGTTATCTTCACCGGTGGATAGTACTCTATGTTCAAGTCACGTACTGACTCACAGAGTGGTGCATCCGACATGGCTGGGTTGTCCTTATCAAAAATAGTATAAAATAGATCTTATACTGGTTAAGGCCTTCCTGTAATGCTCTGGCTGCATTAAGCTGTGGTATCAAGGTCGTATACTTGATCTGGTACATATTATGTGTATTATCCGAACCCTCTGGGGTGGTTCCTCAAACTCATAACGCTGAATTGGGGTGGCTCCTCCTCTACTCCTATGGCATAGCGCAAGCGGTTAGCCGCTCCTCTGGCACTCGGATGAACTACCAAGTAAGGCGTTTTTGACTGACACTACACATCATAAGTAGCTTCTGCTGCCGTGTCGCTGTTGGCTCCGCCACTGCCTGCACCTACCAAGACTTTGTTGTTCTCATCGATAGAGGTATGGCAGTTGTAGCTTTGAACAATACGTCCGCCTAGATTCTACCCCTTCTATGATTTCAAACTCTTTCGATGCGTCACAATCCTTAGCATCGGTAACTATGATCATATACTTACCTGCTGCTAGGTCGGTGATCTCAAATGGTACGGCTACTCTCACCCCTGTTCCGCGCTTAGAAGTAGTTGTACCATCTTCCTTATACACTTCCCACTTGTATGGAGTGTTACCTCCTTCTATCACATAGGAGATCTTACCATTAGTATCGCCCTTGCAGCCCACATGCTGGATGTTTTGCTGCTTGATAGCTATCTTATCTGGAGATTCTACCACTATGTTGGTTAGTTCAGCGATACAGTTGTATTCCATATCCTTCACTCCTACGGTGTAAGAACCTACCTTAAGACCTGTGAACTTGTTGTTATCTCCTTGCCAATCGAAGGTGCCATCGGCCTTCTTCAATCCATAGTTATACTTGCTTGATCCTCCGCGGGCGGTGATTTCAAATCTTCCGTCTTCACCATTATGGCAGCTTACCGTTGGCTTACCTGACAATGGGTCTATCGTTAGTGGCTCTTTAGGAGCTACCTGTATTGATCTGAATCCACTCTACACTCGCCATGGCCTGCTACCTTATGCAATACACTGATGATGTAGGTCTTGGTCGTATTGCCTTGCAAATCCACATCCAAGTTGAACTGTGTATTGTCATGTGGCTGGTCTACCTTGGCAGGGTTGCCTACCTCGGTGAGCAAGTAACGGACATTGAGCGCTGCCGTAGTTGGCGTTACGCTGGCCTCCACTACCCACTCTGATCTTGCCATCCACACACTCGTACTTACCTGCCGATAGCTTGAGTTTTACCTCAGAGCCTGGATCTCATCGTTACAGCCTGTTTCGGCCTCACAACCATTCTTATCTATAATCCTAAAGGTATGTTCGCCTGCCGATAAGCCTTCTAAGAGGTCTCCACTATCCTTAGTATGGTAGGCTATAGGTGCATTGTTGTCTATAATCAATTGGTATACCTTGTCATAAGTTATCGGATCTGTGCTCACTGGCGTACCTCCGAATACTCTTTAGTCGGGTCTTACCATCCTTGGCGTCTATACAGCTTTTCGTGCTCGGTAGCTTCAGGGTTCACCGTTACACTAAGCGGTTCTGGTTCGCCCTATGGTGAACTCTATGATATCTAAGCCTCGTGCTTGTGGTGTTATCCTTTTCGAATATCTCGTTCGGACGACAACCGTTCTCATCTTGTACTATCACAAAGTACTTACCTGGGGCTAAGCTATCTATGACTCCTCCTGGTTTGTCTAAGAAACGATCCAGCGTGGAGAGATCGCATAGGTAAGCTTTCTTTGACGACCATCTCTGTGCTGCTGGCCTCCTGGGAGCATCTCAATGGTAATCTTACCATTCTTATCTCCATTACACTTCACATCTTCTAATTCATATTTCACCTTGTAGGCTGTCTCTTCAGTAATGGTGATGTTCTCTACCGATTTTGTATCACAACCTCCATTGAGCTGGCTCACCTCTACCTTGTAGACGCCTGCCTTAAGGCCTTCAAACACCCCTTGTGGGTTCAGGGTTACTGCTGCTAGTAGTGGCTGCTGAGCTGTCTTGCATCTTAAGCAAGAAGCTATAAGCCTCATCTTGCTTACCTCCTGTGGCCGTTACAGTAATCTTACCATAAGAGCTTCCATTACACTTGAGGCTCAACTGGCTCTTATCCGCTACCAAAGTAGGTACTATATCAGTTACCTTATCTACAAAGACTATATTACTCTCGCCTTTACAAGCAGTTGCTGAACCATTATCATCCTCTACAAATACTTGGTACTGCTTACCATCAGTCATATTTCTGTTAATCGCACCTGCAAAGGTAGCTGTTACGCCTGTGTTATAGGTACCTGTGATAACTCCTGTGCTTACCAATTGTCGTGAGCCTGTTACGTCATACAACTTGGCTACATAAGTACCTCTGGATGGGTCTATATTCGGACGTGGGTCTATCTCGGCCACTAAGTCTCCAGCGACTGTACAGCCTGGGTACTTGGTGAGTCTTGCCCTAACGACGATACTACCTGGGTCTAGCACCTGTACAGGGCCTACCACTTGGTAGGTGTCTGTACATGATAACTCAGTATAGATACGTATCTTATAGCTGCCTGCCCCTAGATTCTTGAAGGTTACTGTTCCTCTTGTACCAGGGTTGTCATCAGGCAAGGTTACGCCTAAGAAGGCATCGGTTTCTGCATCATAAAGCGCATACATGAGCTTGCCTTGTACCACGGTGGCTGTACCTACTAGTGCTGGTGTACCTGAAGGTATCTCTCCGCCCTGCCACGCCTGTAAGGGTGATCTCTCCGTCTTGCGCACCTACACAGGTAGGCACTTTCGCCTGTGGCGGATTTGGCGTACGAATATCCATGATATTCGGATCGTAATCTATAAAGTTATAAGTAGGACTCAAGTTCACAATACAATTCTTCGCATCCTTCACTTGTATATAGTGACTTCCTACTCCCAAACCTCCGAAGGTGGTATTGTTCGTAAATTCTCCTACAGGGGTTCCGTCGCTGACCAACCCTATAGAGGTAAGGGCGCCCCAACCTCCTGTTGGGTTGCTAGTAACGGTAATCTCTCCGTCATTGTTCGGCATCCTATCACAATAGGTCATCGGATGGGTCATCGCTGTGTTGGCCGCAATTGGGTTCGGACGGGTTACCATCGTACTAGAGGTGGCCTTACAACCTGTACCCACTACCTCTACCTCTACATCAAACTGAGTAGGGGTTCCTATTGGCAATAGTGAGGGGGTTAGTATTACCTCTGCCTCATCTGATGGGGCATTGATAGCCGTCTTTGACCATATTGTTGTGGCTGGACTGCCTGTGGTGATCTTATAGTTATAACCTCCATACTGGCTATAGTCACCTCCGTCTACCTCTACCCTGAAGGTTACAGTGGCTGAGGTTGGAGACTGGGTACTATTACATGTCTGTACAAGTACCAAATTCGCTCTCGGCTTCTGGGTCTTATACATCCTATAATCATCCGTAAGGGTATAGGAGCACTTGGTATCCTTATCAAACAAGGTGATACGATAGTCGACCATATCATTCGAATCATGAGGTATATCTATATAGCCCTCTCCTGAGCCTGGTATGTCTGCTACAGCACGCAATCCTATGTAAGGTGAAATTCCAGCACCAGGGGTACCTCCCACTACCCTTTGTAATAACACATTATAGCCGTTGGTATTGCCCCCCGCTTTGGTATAGCTGAGTTTTATCTTCACCTTTTCCTTAGAGGTAGGATTACATGTCATACGATGCTCCGGTTTCTCACGTACAGCCGTAGCACCTGTGATCTTGTGCAACGTCTTTATCTTTCCCTATCTGGGTGGCTGGTATAGTCAAGCTACAGCCATTGGCATCGGTGATCTCTACCAATACATCATAATCCCTACCCTTATCAGGCAATTGGAAGGTATGGTTGGCCTTATCATCCGCAAAGGCTGGATAAGTGGGCGTAGGTGTCAAAGAGGCCTCTGTGGCTTCCGCTATCACTGAGCCTGCACTAGCATCCTTCACCCTGAAGGTATAAGGAGCTACTCCTCCTACTACATGTACCCTTAGCTGTGCATAGCCTGACTGAGGCTGCAAAGCAGGTGGAGTCACTGGGGTATCATCACAGGTCATCTGTACTGGTTTCTATACCACTTGGGATAGAGGAGGTATCCTTAGAGAGCTGGCCATGCTCGTTGATCACTATTCTGCCTATTGTCTGATTGGTTACATCTACCCAACCACATGAACCACTAGCCGAACGCTTGATCTTGATCCTATAGGCTCCTTTCTTCAAGCCTGTTACCCTATAACGTACCGTATTTGGCGTGTTATCTGGCACTATATTACTATTGTCTATTGTACCTATATTTGTATAAGATCCACCACTGGTGTTAGGATTCCATTCGAGTGTATATTCAAAAATCTACATCCTCTCTCGATGAAGTAGTTTTTTTGTCCTTGTAAATTCAAAACTTCCTGTGGCAGCACCCGCTGTACATGACTTGACATCTGTTAGCTTAGCGGGATCCACTTGGTGACGCGCTATCAAATCACTCTCTGCCTCAGCAGGTAGTACCTTTATAGGCGTACTTGGCAAGTAATCACTACAATAACTGCCCTTATCCTTCACCCATACTGTATAGTAATAGGTAGGTTCTCCTGAGACAGGAGGCGCAAGAGTTACCTTTAACTCTTGGGTATGAAGATGTGTTGGTGCCGTTGCTAAGGTCATATGAGGCACTGGTACAGACGATGCTTTTAGTTGTTGTGCATCAATTGTACTACGGGTTACGATGATATCATAACGATTACCTCCACCTACCACCGCTGGTGGCAATATAGGTGATTGTACAAAGTCTGTTCCACTGGTGATCTTCAGTTGAGCTTCACCACATAGCTGCTCGTTGTCTCACAGATCATATCTGATCCCTTTAGTCGCTGTAAAGGCTAACTTAGGATAAGTAAGACGCTGATTAGCCCCTGGTAAGGTAGCCGGTGGCGTTGTCACTATCGTTGCCTCACACCCACTGAGCTTATAACGTACCTTTATCTTATTATGATCAAAGAAAGTAGGTATGTTCTCTTCAGCTATCCCTGTGGCAGGGAAAGTCGTATAGGTCTCTCCTCCGTCTATAGAGTACTCATAATCCGTAGGGGTGGCTACCGTTGCCTGAGATGGCGTACCTGGTGGCGGTGGCGTTATCGTTGCATTTATATCCGATAAGGTGATCTGTAACCTATACTGGTCATTGCCATTCTCACACGCATCCGCCGTAGGATGGTTAACAATAGCAATACTATACTTAGCCGTATGCTTGCTGTTTATCAAGTGGCCTAACGCATCTCCTGAAGCCGTAACTTCTACCTTACAGTTGGTCTTCTGGTCTATGATCTCAAGGGTAAAGGTAAAACTTGGGAAGACCTCTTTCCAGAAATCTGTAGCTGCTGCCAAGTGTGCAGGTCGGTAGCTGGTATCAAAATCAGTTTCTTAAGGTCAAAACCTACCTCAGCATTAGACACCGGTGCCGATATATTTTGCTTCACAAAAATTCTTTTTCGCAAGAACTCATTCTTCTCCTTAGAGAGCCTAAAGGTAAATGGCCCTTCTCCTCCACTGACGCTTCCTGCAGCTATGGTGATCTGCCCCTTACCATCCTCACAACTTATAGGCTTGGTCTTATTAGCCACTACCGTAAAGGTGCCTGTTGCAGGGCTTAATGGCGTAGCTGGTGGCGTTACACGCATATCCTTGTTCATAGACTCACATGAGCCATCGCTAAGAGACACTATATACTGCTTACCTTCTGCTGGAACCATCTGTGTCAAGGTCAATTGGTATACATTGGTGGTTCCCGGCATAGGCGCTGGCATAGGCGCTGCTGCTAAGGCTGGAGTCTTAGGCGCTCCATTGGCATCCTTCTCATAGATGCTATAGTTAAGTGGTGTACCTGAGGTTACCTTCAAGGTGAAGGTAACAGGCATCGAATTACCTGCTGTTCCACAAGCTGCCCAAGTGCTCTCTGCCTCGTCTATCTGTATCACTGGCGTATTAACCCCCGGTACAACTGGCACCTCTATGCTCTCTACACACTCTGCACTGAAAGCCGTTGTCTTATAATGTACATATACTGTATAACTCCTTCCTTTGGTTAAATGATGAGGGAAGGTTACTGTAGTTCCCGCTACATAATTAGATATAGGTGCTATATGATCTTCCGCTGGTAATCCATCATGGTTGAGGAAAAAACTTTACCTCATGGTATGTAACAACTGTCGGAGTTGTCTTTCCAAACTTCACTTCCAAGTCATACTCACAAGTATTTCCTGTAATTACCTTTTGGTGTAAGCACAAATCCTGAAGAACTACGACGCAAGGTGAACTCTGGTAGCTCTTTTAGTACAAAGAATATTACCTGTATCCAAGTCTTCCAAACCTATTTCTGCTACTATTCTAGTGCCTATCGGATAAGCATCTCCAAAGTAGGCTCCTACAAGTCCTTGTGCTACGTAGGCAGTAGGAACAGGATGACCTGTCTCATTCCTCCAACTTCCATTCACTAAGGCGCCATTCTCCCTCACTACTCTATAGACTACTCTATAGTTTCCCTAAAGAGGTCCCTACAGAAGCATTATGTTCTCCCTTCAAGGCAAAGCCCATAGTGGTAGCATTACAATCAGGCTCGGTCTGAGTAACTCCAACCACCCGATGGTTTTACAAACTTCATCTGAGCTATGGTAAAGGTTCTACCTGCTGTTCCTAATATAGGACAATTGCTATTGCCCCTCGTCTATGATCTCTATCTTATAGTTGTTCGGAGTAGGATCAGCCTCCAAATTCTCAAAGGTATAGTCCTCTACTCGCAAAACTCCCTATATTCGATGGTGGCGTAGGGGCATCCAAATAAACCTTATTAGCTGGATCATGTGCCCGTGGTATTCTACGCACCTCTTGTGTGTTATCAGTAAGGTGGGTAAGTACAAGCTTAAATGGCCCCTTGCCTTTGAAACGCTTGATCACTAACTTACCGCCCTGACCATTCTCACAAGTAGCACTGTAGTTCTTGATATCCAAGACTCCATTGCCATCCTTATCAAAGTCGGGAGCTACTGGACTCTCTATCTTGATGCCCGTAGCACCTGTTACTAATTTACCACAAGTCTTAGGGGAAGTATTCACATCCTTGATGTAAACATCCCAATAGCCTGGTGCTAAGCCACTCTTGAAGTTAGATCCAGTATAATCCGAATCTGCTGGGGCAATCTGTGGATCAGTAGCATTCGTCCCTATGTACAAAGGCATAGTGGTATGCCGCTGCTGGACTGCCGCCTCTGACTGCATCTACAGTGATTGTTCCTTGGGTAGCTAATGATGTGCCACATGCCGCTGTCGGCTGAGTTACCGTATAGTCCGCCTGAGCTAAGTTATTTATCTCTGGTGAGATTGTTACCTCTATCTCCTGACCACAATTGTACTCGTCTTTTGGCTCTGATGACATAGACTACACCTTTCTCCCAGCCATTTACCGTAGGGGCATCTATCACATCGGATGGGTTTGTTGTCCATGTAGTGTCTGTCTTCTTCTTCCATTGGTACTGAAGCGTACTGGTATAGTCGCGTGTGGCTGCCCATGTAGGAGTAGAACCTGTTGCGGCATCCTTGATCTTAAGTGGCCCTATACCTGTATTGGAACTATGCTCACAATCCTCAAATTCGGCCTTGATCGGACTGAGCGCTACTCGCTTCTTTACCTTATAATTATATAAGGCAGCCGCATCCCTACAGCTCATTCACATCCGCTATCCTTATCTGATAGTCTCCCTCTGAAGAAAATGTATACCAATACTTACCATCCGTATCCTGTGGTAATGTCTCTTCCGCTCCCGCTGGATCCTTTACCTTTATCGTATAATTGTTATATGTTCCTGGCTGCTGCTTGCCTCCTGTTACATGGAACAAAGCTGACGGGTCTGGTGAGGTCTTATGTCCATCAACTACCAATATCCTACGACGCCCTTCTCCACAATCCAAATAGGTATGTGCCGAAGTGCCTCCGCGCTGGGTGATCGTTACCTTGTCATGACCCTCTATAGCAAAATCTACCTTTATATCACAAGCCTGACCATCAGAAAACTTCTTTATAGCATCATTGGCCGTAATATACAAACTGTAATTGCCCCCAGTCAATCCCTGCAAATCTAATCGCTCCGCATTCTTCGTGCCCTGTTGCAATATAGGCGTTACCGTGCCCGCCTTTACCAATCGCCACTTATAGTCCTTGTTGCCATAATTCTCTACCTTCGCCTGGGCTGAACCATTACCCGCCTGATAACATGTCTCTTCGGTCTTTTTGGGTGATGGAGACCTTCATTCTTCTACTGGCTGAGGCTGTAATTTGGGTAGTAATATCTATATAACTACTTGGGCAAGCCTTAGGTTCTTGATATACATAGATATCGTCCAAGGCCAAACTCATCTCTCCATGTGCAGAACTCATACTGACAATCTCTATACGGAAAGAGCTTACTCCTGGGGCTGCTAATTCCCCAGAGAACTCATGCCATAGCATTGGGATCTTGCCCATTAATAGGTGGTGCTTTGGTAGCTGAAGGAGTTACCAAGTTGTTTCTGTAGTAGAATCTACCACACGTATTTGGAAAAAGTGGTGGTGCACAATAGCCACAATGACAAAGATTGTACACATACATTTTGAACTTGATAGGCTGCGAAGCTTCTACATCGTGTACCTCCTTGGTATAGATAGCTTATTATACCCTATACTTCCCACATTCATGGCCAGGTAACGACCATTAGTAAGTCCTGTATGGTCATTAGGTTTTGTCCAACAACCATTGCTAAGAACAGCTGTTCTCCCTTTTCTGCAGAGGTAATCACATATTCTCCATCAGCGATGAACCCATTCTTCTTAGGCTGACAGCTATAAGCATTGTATACATTGGACGAACAAGTATTTTCTCCCTGTCCGAAGTCCTCCCTGATAAGCACTATAGGCTCTGGCGAGGTAGTTTGTTTATAGAATACCCTTACAGTTTGGTTTCCTGTCGTGCTCAGATCTGGGAAATCCACCAAGGAACTGTGTTGTCAGTAAAGCTTGTAGTAGGAGTGGCAGGTAAAGTCCCTGGGGTACGAACCACTGTATAACTATAGTCTGCCTTATTGGTGGTAATCTCCATACGCGCATGCCCATCGCAATCATAGGCAAGCTTATGGGTAAATTGAGGTTTCTCTATTGGTCTTTTCACCTCTATTTTCTGATAGGATTCACAGAATGGGTCACCGTGATTGTTGACCTTATTCTTTACTCCTATCTTATGTCTCTGGCAGGAGATTAGGAAACGATTGCTATCCTGCCATGTACCATCATCTATATTATATTGATACTCATTGTTATAACCTCCCGATGTGTTGGCCACTACAATCTCTGCTGAACCTGGTCCCTCGCAAGCCAACTGTACTACTCCTGGGAAGAAGCGCAAGGCTCCATTTCCTCCAATAAGGGTTTGTTCCTTAGGATCGGTATGAGGAGGATTACACTCTGTTCGCGTGCCTCCTCCATCTACATTATAGGTTATACAATCCTCTGGATAGTGGCAGGTCTGGGTACCCTTCGTATATTCGATACGTGCCCTATAGTCCCCTGCTTCAAGCCCTGTAAAGACAGGATTGCTTTTGGCTCTTAATAGCATCGTCCCAATCTGGCCAAGTACCATCGATTCTCTTTTTGATCAGCTTATATATTATGGTATACTCTGATGCCCTAGCTGTGAATCCGCTATTGGTGATATTGATCTTGAGCGAACCTGTAGTAAGCCCGCAGACAGCATCAGTTACTTTTATCAGATCAAACACAGGTTTCTCCTGGTAGTCATAGGTTACCTCTCTTACGGCCTCACAATTGTTTTGGTCGTATACATATAACTTATATACCTTGGAGCCAGGACCTACCCATGGGTCTTTTTACGGTAAGGGTATATGTCTGCACATTAGGAGTACCGCTTTCACTCTCAAAAGTTTCTGCATCTTCATAAGTAGTGGTACCTGTTTGGTCCTTTACTATAAAGGAATAACGTCCTGCAATATTGTTGATCTTCCCCTTGTACAGAGACACTAAAGACTTTGTTCAAAACCACAAGTAATAGTCTTGGCTATGGCATTGTTGATCTTAAGCTCTGGTACTTGGGTGATTTTGAAGTTGCTCATTGTAGGGTTACAACCTGTTTTTATAAGTAGGGGTCAGGGTAACCGTATAGTCATTGCCCGCTGTCAAATTATAGAGTTGGTTCCTTACAGAGGCTATATTATCAGAGTTAAGCTCTGTGGTATTGGTCACCGTATAGGTTACAATGTGGGTAGCTCCTTTCTTAACAACTACCTTTACAGGTAGGGTTACGAAGGAGTTGACCACCACGCGCATCTTTCCTGTACCAGGGTTGTTGCTCACACATTGTACAGGCTCTACCTGAGTAAGGGTAAGCGCATCGGTGTCGGTTACCGCTTCTATATCTACTATTTTCTTATACTGACATACATTATCCTGATATTGAGCTACTTTAGGGACGCAAATACACCTCGTATCGTCCTGCTTGGGTTACTGGTATATCAAAAGCAGTGGTTCCTACAGGCAACAAATCCTGATATTGAGAAGAACCATTAGGACCTTTGAGTTTATACTGATAGGTACCCGAAGAAATGGCTGATACTTTGATCTTTCCTTCTCCACAGATGATGTTCTCCTTATCTACATTATAGGTTACATCGCCCTTATAGGCACGGAAGTGATAGGTAAGCGGACAGTTCTGATAGCCCAAACGTACGGCAAACTCAGAGCCGTTGGCATCCACATCGGCTGGGGCCAAATCATAGCTCTTGCCTGTATGCACCAATTGCCAATTGCTGTCATTATGAATACCAGAATGACTTACATCGGGCGGACAGTTTCCTGGTGCTCTTTGAGTTCTGTACTTATACCAAGTTACTTGACCATCGGTGAGGGCACCATTGGTAATGGTCAGTGTCTCTGTACCATTACATATTCCTATACCGAGGTATTCGATCCCTGTATTGTTACACACCTTGCGCTCAGTGACATAGGATGCATCACGCATAGGGTGGTGGTCATCCCCTGAACGGGTCTGTACATTATACTTTATCTTGAGCTTATTGCTACAACGATTTCCACTAGCAGGCGGGGTACGCTCTACCCAATACACCCCAGGAGAAGAAATAGATAAGTCCTGGGTGGTGGCTATGATCCCTGTCTGTCCTTCTTTTGTCCACTTCCAAGAGTCAAAGCCAGCGCCCCCTTGAGTACCATGTTTCCACAGAAGGGTAAGTCTTGCGCCTGACAAGTATCGTCCTTGACAAAGAAAGTAGTAGCACTCTCATTATTTTGGTCACAAGCTCCCCAGCAGCAGCAAAAGAGCCTGTACGATATTCCTTATTATCCAAGACTGCATGATAGACCATCTCAGCTTGGTTCTTTAGCTCATTGGAACAGAAATCTATGAGGTTTGTACAATCGGGCTGTACTTTCACATTGATCTCTATAGGATTAGTGAAAGGAGATGTAGGTGAATATTGCAAAAGGGAAGGATCCACATTGAACTTCACCATAGTACGTTCTGTCCCATTATAATTAGGCGTAGCTGATACAAAGGTAATTCCTGCAGGAAGCGCCTCGAAGTTTTCATAAGTAACTCCTTTAGGTAATAAATCTTCTAATACTGCATCTCTTACATTATCATTCCCTCTATTACGAAACTTTAGACGATATTTTAATGCTTCACCAAAAAAACAGTTGTCTTCCTGTAAAGTCTTTTCCAAACACCTGCCTCTAGACCTAATATTTCTTTATGTGTTTCTATATGGGGAGCTATCGCATCTATAGAGAAAGGCACCGTATAAGTAATATAAGCATCCTCCGCTGCAAAGTGTATTTCCAATGAAGTATCCCCATTTTTAATCACAGTGTTATTAGGGTTAGGGATATCAAATACATCCAAGTCTGCAATTCCTTGACCTCTACCTAGCACAGGATTTCTAGGCATAGCTGCCTCAGAATGATTAAAAAGAAATTGAGGCATCCATAAAAATCTTCATAAGCATTGGGGTAAGATCCTTGTCCCTGCTTATGACCATTAATTTCAAGATGTCATAAGAATTGATATTTCCAGCTCCCTGTACATACCCCTATTCTTGCCTTAACAGCAGCAGGTGCAGGAGGCGTTTGGAAACCTGTAATAGGAATCGTCTTGTGCTGTACTCCTCTATAATTATAGAAATTCAGCAAACAACCATCATATACATATACCATTTTAGAAGTAGCCGCATTCACATCCTCATAAACCACTACCAAATTCCATATTCCCCAACTTCCTCCATAGAATTCCAGAGCATATTCTCCATTGTTAAAGTTGGCTCCCAAACCCTGAACCATAGAGGTAACATCTTTGAAGGAATTCCACAAGAACTCAAATCCTCCAAAGACAGAAGTCATACGTTCATCTGCCCTGATATCAATAAAGTTTCCACCAGGCATCTTGAATTTTGCCTTATAGGTAGCATCATTACTTTGATCTCCCATAGATCCTGTCGAAGCCCAATAAAGACCCGCCCACTTTACACGTAAGCAGGAACTATGGCTAGAGATATTAAGGGTTGCTGCAGAACTTGAACCTGCCCTATGATTCTCTATCTGCACAAAATCCCTCTTAGAGCTTGTCCATTATTATTCCATCGCAATAAGATATCTCGCTCTAAACTCTGTCCCCACATCCTTGTGGTGACAAAGCATACGCTCAAAACGACTAAAAAATACAAAAACCTTCTCATGATAGTATGTTTTTGGTTGTCTTATAAAACTTAGTTATCCACATAAGTTATTAACTTTTTGTTCATAACTTATTATTAAACAAATAATTAGGAGTAAGGCTATACCTCCCTACAGAGATCACAGCCTTTGCCTATTTTCAAAAGCAAAGGTATAAATAATAAAAAGTGTTTTTTTAAAAATATCACGAGAGGTGTGTTTTTGAGCACGAACCGTATTAATGACAAATGACAAGTGACTAACGACTAATACTTTATACATAGGAATTAACCATTCGTCACTTGTCACTCGCCTCTAGTCACTTGTCATTATTAGTATATTTTTTTCCTTCGGAAAGCAGTTTCATCTTACTGATGATCCTCGGCTGTCTTCGGGTCGTCATCTACAAAGGGAGGAACACACGGCCACGGTGTTGGCTCTGCACAGCTACTACATTGATTTGTAAGCCGCCACGGCTAATCATACCACTACCCAGATGCAGGCTGTAATCCCCATGTTCGTTCTTGACAAGAATATAACGCTCTTTGACCTCTACGTTTTGTAGCTTGAACAGACGTGCACTCTCTCTGGCCAAGGCACCACGCATCTGCATAGTGCTATGAGAGGCTTCGGGATCAACCCCTCCTACATGGGCTACGCTGACTACCAAATCCACATCACGCATCACCTCGCTGAAGATCACAGGATTGATCTCCTTCATTGGCACTTCCTTGCCGTCCTTAAGATTGTAGAAGACTACGTATTCGAGGGTTGGTGCCTCTACATCCGAAGGGGTATACCAGTCGGCTGCTGCATAAATCGTCGCACGGAAACCTTCCTTGTGATATACTTTTTGGAGACCCTCCTCATAATTGACTGTCCAACCACGACCACGGAGCAGTGCCACCGTCTTTTGAGGTTGTACTTGGTGTCCTTGGTAGCGCTCACTGCGGTTGCTGATCTCTAGTTCGTCTTTAGTAGGAATATAGAGTTCACGGAATACCTGCTTGAAGGGCTGCTTGATTTCCTTGTCAAAGAGATACTTTTGGTACAAATCCCATTGTACCGCATAGAACAAATGACTCGGGTGTGCAATCAGCAGCTTATCGGTTGCCTTGAGCGGGGTAAGGGTACCCTCTGCACTTAAGAGCTTACCGTCTTGCCAAAAAGCCTGAAGCCTGAGTCTCAGGGTTAAATAGTACGAGCTTGCTAAGCATGGCCTTTACCACTGGGTGTTCCAAGATTTTTGGGCTGATTCAGCAGCTGTAAAGAGTGTTTGGGAAAGCATGGCTTGTTCCAAAGAAAGGCGGGTACGGCTGTACTGCTTTGTTAGGTAGGTCTTGCTGTCCTTGAGCGCTTCTACTTCCTTGTTTTTTTCTTATACTTATCAGGGATAGACTTGAGGGTCTTGTCGCCTTTGGTAACGATAATATCGGCCTTTACCCTCATCATCTACCACCAACTGGAGCTGGGTATCGTCCAGCACAAGGGTAGATTTATCCATAATCTGTTGGGTCGCCTTGGCCTCCATTGCCCAGCTAAAGCGGATACTGTCCTCATAGCCTGCATTGCGGGAGAGGTTATCCAGACCTATCTCTACGGCATTCTTCTCACTCTCTTGGCGCTGTTGACCGAACTGCTTGCTCTCCTTGAGGAAGGTTTGCAAGAGGTTATAGCGGCTTACTAAGTCTTCTTCACCTTTTTCTTATTGATAGGCACCAAACCTAAGGCCATTACATAATCCTTATCGCGCTTTTCGGTAATTTTCTTAATGGTCTCGGTGAGTTTGATTTCTCCTGTAAGCACGGCAGAATAGAGCTTCACACGGCGATAGCCCATACCGTCAGAGAGATACTTGGCCGACTCTTGGATCAGCTTCCAGCCCTCTTTGCCTACTGCCTTATGTACACGTTGGTACCAATCCACATCTATAGCACCACGCCTGAAGTCGTCACGCGGTACGGAGGAGTATTGAGAGACGATAGTTTCTTTCTCTGCATCCATATAGTCGGTTGTATGGGCGATAAACCACCAAATAGCCTCACGGAAACTCTTGATTTTGAGGTAGTCACCCAACCACTCTGTCCAGTGAGGGGCATAGCAGGCCGCTTCCACCAGGCGCTGCTTGCTGAGCTTCACCTCGTCCAAGTGTTTCTTGAAGGCCGCAAAGGTATCGGTAGCACTAGGGGCGCTTACTTCCAAGATATGGCTAAAGGTATAGCGTTTGCCCACTGCACTGCCATAGCCCTTAGCAAAAGGTTCCTTGCCCATACGTTCCAAGGCTTCGAAGAAGTATTGGGCACCCTCTATCTCACTGAGCGAATTGATATATATAGAGGCATCGGTAGGCAGGTCGCCACGTTGTAATTCTACTTGGAGTATATGGGTTTTGACTTCCTCCAAGAGGGTTTCAGGGAAAAGTAAGGGTATCCTTGATCCACTTAGGCAATCGTCGGCTAAAGTGATTTTCTGCTCCTTGTGCCATAGCAAAGAGCTCATTATTGAGCAAGCAGAAGAAAATAAGATCATCGGTAGTAAGTCTGCCCTTGTTATAAAGCATGAGGGTCAGTTGTAGCAAGCCTTCGTTGATGCGAGGCAGGCGCTCTTCTCGGCGTACAAAGTTGCGTACATAAGGAAGAACATCCTTTATCGTATTCTTCTGGGCATCTAAGTCCTTCTTTTCCTTCTATATATAGGTAATAGAGGATTTGCCAAAGTCTAAAGAGCTGGTCATCGGTATAATAAGGGAAGTCTCCATCGTCCCCATAATAGACTACGGCAGCATAATCCGTCACTACATCGTCCCAATCCAAGGAAGAATAACCACGCTTGTAGATCTCCCACGCTTTTCCTTGGGGAAAGTAGCTAAGGCGTCTTCAAAAACGGAGAGCTTAAAGCTCGCCAAGAGGGCTTTGTCTTCACTATAAGCCTTCATCAGATACCCTAATAAGTCTTCTGCCCTTACGAGCTTCTCCTCGGTAGCTATGAATTTGTCCCTCAAAATGTACCTTGAAATCAGGATAGTAGTTCGCCAAGAACGCATCTAAGCCTTTGGGCTTGGGATTTTTCATAGTAGAGATGATCACAATAACGCTTGGCAAAATAGTACTCTATCTCGGTAAACTGGTATTTTTCGTGCCAGCCCTTCCATAAGTCGGCCAGTGGTAGGGTCATTCAACCCTATCCATAGGGGTCTCGTCCTCCTTACCTTTGTGCATACGCCTGATGTCATTGCCCAAGAGGGTCGTCTCGGTAGCTCCCTGATAGCCTTCGTATTGGTATTCGTAATCTTTGTTAGCACGCCATAAGGCTAAGAGTTCACTAAGCCCCTCCCCTATCTTCTCTACATTGACGAGCTTATCAAAGAGGAAACCGCCCTTTTTCTCCTTGCGCTCCTTGTCAAAGAGGGGTTTGGGTAGGTCAAAAGAGGTTAGGTTGTCCAAATTGAGCACTCCAAAGCCGTTGGTAAGGTCATACCTAAGCTCAGTGGCTGTTTCTGGGGTTGTAGGGTGAGCTTGTCCATGAGCACCTGCTCGTTCTTGGAGAGCTTACGCCCCTTATAGGCTTCCACCTGCTCGGTGACATAGTCAGCAAGTCGCTCTTCCTCCTGCAATACGGTGAGAATTTCCAAGGCAGCTAAGCGCTGGTCGGCATTCTTGGAGACAATCATACGAGAGGTGCTATCCTTAAGCACCGCTTCGGGTTGCTTAACGAGCAAGGCCACGCTCTCCTTGCGTTGTTCCTTGTTCTTGCGGGAGAGTACCTGCTCAAGGGCGAGGATATCGTCCTGCACCAAAGGCACTTTCTTGAGCACCTCCATTGCCTTACTCACTACATAAGCCCCCTTGTCATTCAGGGCAGTACGCACCAAGGCACGTTGCCAAGAGTCGGCTGGATAGTCCTCAGGGGAGTTTTATCCTCTTCATCATTACTATAATAAGTATAACCGCTCCGACGAGAGAGCACAGGGAAGATATCGTCGAGTAGGACATGGCGGGCATCTACAGGAATTTCTGCCAGTTCGGTAGCGAGGAGCTGTTGTTGCTCCTCATTGGCCGCCTTGAGCATCGCCTGGTAGAGATCCAAAGGCTTTATAGCAAAGTTAAAGCTAACGGAAGCCTACGCCCTCGAAGCTCTTACCGTCCTTAGGGAGCTTCTTAGCTGAGGCATGTACCTTGTCAAACAAGGCTGGGGTGAGCTTGCCCTGTGGAAGGTTCTGCAAAATCCAGTAATCCCAAGCGGGTTCTATGCCAAAAATAGTTTTCGGCAAAGGAGAGGATTTCATCGGTCTTCTTTTGGGTTTGGCGCATAAAGTAGAGTACCACCACACAAGACTCGTAGCTTGTTTTGGTATTGTTCAGTGCTGTTACGGCCAAGTGCAAGGCTTCCTCTACATTATAAACGGCCACCGCCCATAGGGGCTACATAGCGCTCCAAGTTGTCCTGACTGCTAACGGCTACTTCGCGTGCCTTATCAAGGTCACCCAAATAGGTCTGTGCCAGCTCCAAGGTACGCTTGACCACCGACTGCTGGGGTGCTTCCCAACCAAAGCCAAACCAAGTATCTACCGCACGTACCACACTGCTAAAGCGATTGAGGTTGTGCTCCAAAAATCACGCCTATAAAGTGCTGGAATACAGGGATAGTCGTCTCGTCCAAGGACTCCAAGATCATCTGACGGAGATCTTCCTGAAGTTGTGCTGCCAAAAGGGTTTTCTCTACCAAAGCATGGTAGCGCTTATCTTCCACCATGAGGCAACCCTTTACCAAGGAAGCGCACACCTTACCGATCTCGTCCTCGCCCAAGAAGATTTCTTCCACCAAGGGGTAGTACTTATTGGGGTCTTCGGTGATTATCTGAGCAAAGAAGTTAGCGGAGGCACCCTTATAGACAGCATATTGGAATTGTTCGGCTATGGGTAGCATACCAACTCCCATATTACGGAGTCTGCAAAGCCACTTAAGCACCTTCAGTTGGGTCTCCCTATAGTCCTCATGGTTGGGCGAGCGGAAAGGTCGGCGAGACCAATCGCTTGGGTAGGGGTACTTATAGGCATCATCCCAAATACGCTGTACGTATGGGGGCTTGTACCTCTCAAAAAAAGCAAATTGGCTAAGCGCTTGCCCTCTTCTGTTTCTCATAACTTATCAGCAAAGCCAAAGGAGGTAAATTTTTCACGAAATTTAGTTTCTTCTCTATAATAGAAGATATCAGCAATATAGATCCCTAACTGCTGGTAGGACTCAGAGAAAAGAAGCAAAAGCCTCTTTCTTAAGCGACTCCCGCTTATGGGGCGCCAAATGTTCTGCTACTTGTTCGTCTTTTTAGCATGATATTAATGGTTAATTGTTAATGGTTAATTGTCAATTGTCAATGGTTAATGCCTTTATCGCTTTATTGGCTACTAATGTTTTCATCTGATCAATAGCTGTTTTATTCAAGAACAAAAATTATTACTACCCGCAGCATTTTTTTAATTGTACCGAATTCGGTATAATTAAAATTCGGATTGTATAGCGCCTCCCATTCTCCTATATACTCAATTGTACTCTTTAAGCTCAACCACTTTATGATAATAGCTTCCTGCATTTGACTTTTCGCCATATCTGTAAGAGATATATAATCATCTTGCTCTTGTGAAATCACAGAAATTTCTGTCCCTGCAATTTCTATTTTCTTGTTTTTGCCATTGTGTATTTTTTTAGAAAATGTGTTTTGCTACATGAGTTGGTCACTTGTCACTTGTCACTATCAGTATATTTTCCCTTCGGAAAGCAGTTTCATCTTACTGATGATCTCGGCTGTCTTCGGGTCGTCATCTACAAAGGGGAGGAATACACGGCCTCGGTGTTGGCTCTGTACAGCCACTACATTGATTTGCAAGCCGCCACGGCTAATCATACCACTACCCAGATGCAAACTGTAATCACCATGTTCGTTCTTGACCAAGATATAGCGCTCCTTAACCTCCACATTGGTGAGCTTAAACAGGCGTGCACTCTCTCTGGCCAAAGCACCACGCATCTGCATAGTGCTATGAGAGGCTTCGGGATCAACACCTCCTACATGGGCTACGCTGACTACCAAATCCACATCGCGCATCACCTCGCTGAAGATCACGGGGTTGATTTCTTTCATCGGCACTTCCTTACCATCCTTAAGATTGTAGAAGACTACATACTCTAGCGTTGGTGCTTCCACATCCGAAGGGGTATACCAGTCGGCTGCTGCATAAATTGTCGCACGGAAACCTTCCTTGTGATATACTTTTTGGAGTCCTTCCTCATAATTGACTGTCCAGCCACGACCACGAAGTAGTGCCACCGTCTTTTGGGGCTGTACTTGGTGTCCTTGGTAGCGCTCGCTGCGATTGCTGGTCTCTAGCTCATCCTTGGTAGGTATGTACAATTCACGGAATATCTGTTTGAAGGGTTGCTTGATTTCCTTATCAAACAAATACTTTTGATACAAATCCCACTGTACCGCATAGAATAGGTGACTTGGGTGTGCTATCAGCAGCTTATCGGTTGCCTTGAGCGGGGTAAGGGTACCCTCTGCACTTAAGAGCTTACCATCTTGCCAAAAAGCCTGAAGCCTGAGTATCAGGGTTAAATAGTACGAGCTTGCTAAGCATGGCCTTTACCACTGGGTGTTCCAAGATTTTGGCCAATCCAGCAGCTGTAAAGAGTGTTTGGGAAAGCATGGCTTGTTCCAAAGAAAGGCGGGTACGGCTGTACTGCTTTGTTAGGTAGGTCTTGCTGTCCTTGAGCGCTTCTACTTCCTTATTCTTCTTATACTTATCAGGGATAGACTTGAGGGTCTTGTCGCCTTTGGTTACTTCCAATTCTGCCTTGCCTTGTTCGTCAATAACCAACTTAATAGTGGTGTCGTCCAGTACAAGGGTTGCCTTTTTCCATAATCTGTTGGGTTGCCTTGGCCTCCATAGCCCAGCTAAAGCGGATACTATCCTGATAGCCTGCATTGCGGGAGAGGTTGTCCAGACCTATCTCCACCGCATTCTTCTCGCTCTCTTGGCGTTGCTGACCGAACTGCTTACTTTCCTTGAGGAAGGTTTGCAAGAGGTTATAGCGCCTTACTAAGTCCTCCTCTTCCTTCTTTTTGTTGATAGGCACTAGTCCTAAGGCCATGACATAGTCTTTTGTCACGCTTTTTCGGTAATTTTTTTGGATTACTTCGCCCAACTTAATCTCGCCTGTAAGCACTGCTGAATAGAGCTTTACGCGGCGATAGCCCATACCGTCAGAGAGGTACTTGGCCGACTCTTGGATCAGCTTCCAGCCCTCTCTGCCCACCGCCTTATGTACGCGATGGTACCAATCCACATCTATAGCACCACGCTGGAAGTCATCACGCGGTACGGTAGAGTATTGGGAGACAATCGTTTCTTTCTCTGCATCCATATAATCGGTCGTATGGGCGATAAACCACCAAATGGCCTCTTTGAAGTCCTTGATCTGGAGGTAGTCCCCTATCCAGTCAGCCCAATGTAGGGCATAGCAAGCGGCTTCCACCAGGCGTTTATCAGTGATTTTGATCTTGTCCAGATGTGCCTTAAAGGCTGCAAAAGTATCCGTCGCACTCGGCTGGCTTACCTCCAAGATATGGCTGAAGGTACGGCGCTTGGTAAGATCATTGCCGTAGTAATAGCCCCTTAGCGAAAGGCTCCTTGCCCATACGCTCTAAGGCCTCAAAGAAGTAGTGCATGCCCTCTATCTCTTGCAGGTATCGTATGTAGATAGAAGCATCGGTAGGGTAGGTCGCCACGTTGCAATTCTACTTGGAGTATACGCGTTTTGAGTAGCTCCAGCTGGGTATCAGGGGAAGGTAAGCGAAGTTTTGAGCGCCTCAGGCAATCTTCGGTAGAAGTAGTTCTCCCCTCCTTGCGCAACAGTGAAGAGGTCATCCTCCAAGAGACAGAAGAATAAGAGGTCATCTGCCGAGGTTGTCCTTTTTGGTAGAGCGTCAGGGGTCAGCCCTGCTAGCCCTCCATTTACCCCTGGTAGGCGCTCACTCTCACGTACCTTGGCTCGTAAGTCTGTCAGTACCTCTTGGGGGTTATAGATAGTAAGGTCGTCCTTGGTTTGTTTTTGGGGCATATACATAGTAAAGTAACTGCCAAAGTTTCAAGCGCTGCTCAGGGGTATAATAGTCTATATCTCCATTTTCACCCTGATTCATAGAGATGACAAACTCATCAATCACCTCTGTCCAGTCCATATCGTCATAATCGCGTTCTATCTTCACCTTACGCTTCTCTGGCGGATAGGTAGCCAACGCATCCTCAAAGACAGAGAGCTTAAAGCTGGCCAAAAACGCTCTATCTTCGGCATAGGCCTCGCTTATAGGGGCTAAAAAGGTCTTCCAAGCGGCGAGCTTCGCTTTCGTAATAATTCCCTCCTACATTTCCCTGAAAAAGCTACCTTAAAGTCAGGATAATAGCCTGTCAAATAGCCCTTTAGCTGCTTAGGTATCTCATTCTCATAAAAGATATTTTCGCAATAGCGTATGGCGTATTCGTATTCCATCTCATTGAGCTGGTGCTTTTGGTGCCAGTCTTTCCAAAGCTCTGCCAGTGGCAGGTCATTGAGCCTGTCCATAGGGGTTTCGCCTTCCTGCTCTTGGTGCTGGCGCCTGATTTCTTTGCCCAAAAGGGTAGTTATGGTAGCCCCTTGATAGCCTTCGTATTGGTATTCGTAGTCTTTGTGCTTACGCCATATCACTAGTAGTTCATTGAGGGCTTCGCGTACTTTCTCTACCCTTATAATTTTTGTCAAAGAGGAAGCCCTTTTTCTCCTTGCGCTCCTTGTCAAACTGAGGCTGGGGCAAGACAAAAGGGGTAAGTCTGTCAAAATCAATCACGCCAAATCCATTGGAGAGGTCATAGCGCACTTCTCCTGTCTCATCAGGGTTGTAAGCAAGCTTGTCCATAAGTACCTGCTCGTTCTTGGTGAGCTTACGCCCCTTATAGGCTTCTACTTGCTCAGTTACATAATCGGTAAGCCTTTGTTCTTCCTGCAATACGGAGAGAATTTCCAAAAGCTGCCAAACGCTGGTCGGCACTCTTGGAGACAATAAGGCGGGAGGTACTGTCCTAAGCACCGATTCGGGTTGCTTGATAAGCAAGGCCACACTCTCCTTGCGCTGCTCCTTGTTCTTGCGGGAGAGTACCTGCTCTATGGCAAGTATATCCTCATGTACCAAAGGTATTTTTGAAAATATCAAAAAGCAATCCCAGCTACCATAGCTGCCTTATCATTTAGAGCTGTTCGCACCAAGGCACGTTGCCAAGAGTCAGCTGGATATTTTTTTCAGGTTTCTTTTTTTCTTCTCTGCCTCACTCTCATAATAGTAGCGCCCGCGCCCCAGTACTGGATACACATTTTGCAGGAGGTTTTGGCGCTCCTCCACAGGGATTTCCGAGAGTTCTGTGGCCAAGCGCTCTTGTTGCGCCTCATTGGCCTCGCCTATGAGAAAGCGGTAGATATCCTGCGGCTTTAGGGGTAAAGCTGAGCCAACGGAAGCCCACGCCTTCAAAGTGTTTACCCTCCTTAGGCAGCGTCTTGGCAACGGCCTGCATACGGTCAAAGAGCACTGGGGAAGGGCTGCCCTTTGGGAGATTCTGCAAGAGCCAATAGTCCAAATCGGAGGCCTCCCCAAAGTGGGCTTCTGCATAAGTGGCTATATCTGTGTAGGTTATTTGGGTTTGCTGTACAAAGTAAAGGGTAACGATACGCCCCTCGTGGCTCGTCTGAGGGTCTTGGATAGCCTTCACCGCCAAGTCCAGTGCCTGTTGTACACTGCGTACCCCCACTGCCCATAGGGAGACATAGTGCTCTATGTTGTCCTTACTATTTACGGCTTTCTCGGCAGCCACACGGTCGGAAAGAAAAAGTTTGCGATAGCTCCAGAGTACGCTTAATCACCGACTGTTGGGGCGCTTCCCAACCAAAGCCAAACCATACATCTACCGCACGTACCACACTGCTAAAACGGGTAAGGTTGTGCTCCAAAATGACTCCTATAAAGTGCTGCAAGGAGGCCAAAGAGGTTTCGTCCAAGGATTCCAAGATCATCTGCCTTAAACCTTCCTGAAGCTGAGCGGCCAAAAGGAGCTGCTCTACCAAAGTGCGGTAGCGGGTGTCCTGCGTTATCAGGGCTGCCTTAATCAACACGGGACATACCCCTCCTATCTCATGCTCACTGGAGAAAAATGTCTTTGAAGAGTTCATAATAGGCATCGGGCTTTTTCGTCAAGGAGCAAAGCAAAGAAGGCCTCTACATTATACTCATTATAGACTACATATTGGAATTGCTCGGCTATAGGTAGTACGCCTACCCCTGAGCTGTAATAGTGATGCAGCGTACACATCTTAGAGAGTTGTACCTCGGTATAGTCGGCAGGATTTTTCGAGCGGAAAGGGCGACGCCCCCACCATCTTTGGTAGGGATAGGCCAGCAGCGAGTCCCAAACGCGCTGCACATAAGGAGCTATTTCCTTGCCAAAGAGCAGCAAGGCCAAAGCCTGTCCCTCCTTGCTCTCCCAAAGCTTATCAGAGAAATTATAGGAAGCAAACTCTCGCTCGAAGACACATGACTCATCATAGTCTATCAGGTTGGTGATATACTTGCCCAACTGTTGGTAGGCAGTAGAGAAAGAAGCCAAATCCGCTTCTTTAAGCTGCTTAGGCTCATACTTTTCTAGGAACTTGTCGGCTTGTTCTTGCTTTAACATAGGGGGTAGAGGTTAATGATTAATGATTAATGACTAAAAGACAGGTAGTTGCTTGGCACTTCTGAAATCAGTTATCCATATTGTTTCTTCTTGCTCATCTATCTTATAATAAAGAACAAATTTTCCCTTGAAAAAGGTTTTCTTATATAGGTTTAGTATTTCACTATATTGCCTAATATATGGATTCTCTAATATCTGACACACAGCTTTTTCCGCTTCATCAAGAATTTTTATTTGAATAAGTGGAAGTTCCATTCCGATGCTCCCAATAGTTGAGCGTTTGTTCTATACCATCAGCGGCTTCTTCTGTCCATCTAATTTGCATATCTGCTTCTTAGTTGGTTAAACAATTCTTCATGACCAATAGTCTTACCTGCTTTTTATTTGCTCCTCTGACTTTTTTTAGTCTTTGGATTTCCTGATCAGTAAGTTCATAATAAAAATCGGTTTCTTCCTCCATCGCTCTGCTTAAGAGCTGGTTGTATTGCGCTATAGGAAGCACGGCATACATAGCGTTGCCGTCTTCATCGTTAAGGAATTGAGGTGTTAAGGCGTTCATAATGGTTAATTGTTAATGGTTAATTGTTAGCAATAGTGAAAAGTGAATAGTGAACAACCAAATAGCTCACTATTCACTTTTCATTTTTCACTATTCACTTTTTCACTCTCTTGATGAGTTGCGAAGTGGAGCTATCATGTTTTGCGGGCTGAGTGGCTGAAAAGTCCTTGAGAATTGTGCCTGCCAATTGCTTACCAAGCTCTACTCCCCATTGGTCATAGCTATAGATATTCCATAGCACCCCTTGTACAAAAAAATCTTATGTTCTGTATAGGGGCGATGAGCTTACCCTAGGCTCTCAGGGGTGAGTTTATCAATAAGCAGAGTAGTGGTAGGCTTGTTCCCCTCAAATACTTTGAAAGGTACTAGGTATTCTGCTACCCCTCGGCACGTACCTGCTCTGGTGTTTTTACCTTCCATGAGCGCTTCGGTCTGAGCCAGGAAGTTGGCCATGAGCTTATCTTGATGATCTTGATCCCCATAGAGAGTGCTTAAAAGCCTATAAAGTCGGCTGGAATGCGCTTGGTACCTTGGTGAATGAGTTGGAAAAAAACGCATGTTGGGCATTTGTTCCTGGCTCTCCCCATACGATGGCGCTTGTCTGATAACCGACACGCTGTCCACTGCGGTCTATATACTTTCCGTTACTTTCCATAATGGCTTGTTGCAAGTAGGCAGGGAAGCGGTGTAGATACTGGGTATAAGGAATAATGGCTTCGGTCTCTGCCCCGTAGAAGTTGGTATACCAGATAGAGAGCAAGGCCAAGAGTACCGGTAGGTTTTTCCTTGAAGGGCGCAGTACGGAAGTGCTTGTCCATCTTCTGGGCACCCAAAAGAAGGGCAGCAAAGTGCTCATACCCTACCGAAAGGGCAATGGTAAGCCCCACAGCACTCCATAAGGAGAAACGCCCCCTACCCAGTCCCACATAGGGAATACATTCTCAGGGGCAATACCGAACTCATCTATTTTCTTGAGGTTAGTGGAAACCGCTACGAAGTGCTTGGCCACATCGGCCTCTTTGGCATGCTTGAGGAACCACTTTTTTTCACCGTAAGGGCGTTGGAAAGGGTCTCCTGAGTGGTAAAGGTCTTGGAGACAATCACAAAAAGGGTCGTCTCAGGGTTCAAGTGCTTAATCACTTCATGTACATGGTCACCATCTACATTGCTGATAAAGTGAATGTTGAGGTGATTTTTGTAGAATTTCAAGGCTTCAGAGACCATCACTGGCCCTAGGTCTGAACCGCCAATACCGATATTCACCACATCGGTAAAGGGCTTGCCTGTATAACCTTTGCGCTTGCCAGAGATGATTTCCTGCGAGAAAGCCTTGATTTTTGCTTTTACTTCCTCTACCTCTGGGATTACGTTTTGCCCATCTACAAGGATCTGCTTCTCTGCTGAGCGCAAGGCAGTATGTAGCACAGCGCGGCCTTCGGTAGCGTTGATCTTATCGCCTGTGAAATACTTCTCAATGGAGGCCTTTAGGTCGCATTCTTCAGCCAATTGCAAAAAGCAGATTACGGGTAGTCTCGTCCCAATTGTTCTTAGAGTAATCCACTAAGAAGTCCTCCCACTGGAGGGTGTACTTAGGGGCACGTGCCGCATCTTGGGCAAAGAGTTGTTGTAAGGTAACATCTTTTACCTTAGCAAAATGGGCTTCTAAGGCTGCCCAAGCCTTTGTTTGTGTAGGATTCTGTGTTGCTAACATTTATTTTTTTAGTTCTAAGTTTTTAATTTTTGAGTTCTAAGGGAGGGTAATAGTGACTAATTCCATTCTTTTTCCAATTCGTCACTCGTGAGTGACGAATTAGAATCGCCTGATTCTAATTCGACATTCATGAATGTAGAATCACAATTATCTGATAAAGAATCACTTGTCCATTCTTCATAAAAACCCTCGCATTTGTTTTAGATTAGATGCTGAGAACCCACGAAGTCCTGGTAGCTCGCGTTGTAGCGGCTCGCTGATGTACTCCAAAGCTCCTGTACCCCAATATCCCCTACAAAATAGACTTGCTAATCACCATATTAATCTTTAGTTAGTGACAAGTGACGAGTGACTAACTACTGACCACTGAATCTACCGCAAAGATAGTCTTTTTTTATGCTCTTAGCAAATGTTTTTTTCGGCTTTTTCGTATTTTTGCCAACTCAAAACTCATGACTCATGAAGAAACTATTGCTCTTGTTGTGGCTTCCTTTGCTTTCCTTAGCGCAGGAGAAGACCGCCCCGACTATATCAAGACCATTATCTTTCGCGCTGGCGATGACCCTTATAGCCAATTGCCTATTGTTACGCTAGGAGGCAGTTTCTCTCTCCTTTGACGACCTACGCGGGGAGAGACGGACTATTACTATACCCTAACGCACTGCAATTACGATTGGCAACCCTCAGGCCTACTCAAGAGTGAGTACCTCCGTGGCATGGACGATGTACGCCTAACCCAGTACCGCTATTCCTATGGCACACTACAGCCTTATACGCACTACAGCTTGACCCTTCCCAACGACGATACTGACTTTTTTTGCTTACGGGCAACTACCTGCTGACCATTACCGATAGCGAACAGCGGCCTATCTTTAGCTGTCGCTTTGTCCTCTACAGCCCTACAGCCACCGTACAGCTCTCTGTAAAGCAGTCCCGTGAGGTCAAGTATGCCGAGACGCGCCAAAGCGTCCAGATGAAAAATATCCTCCAAGTCCCTACAGTTTGTCTCTCCTAATACAGCTGTCAAGGTTACAATCCTACAAAAACTACCGCTGGGATAACGCTATTATGAACGTACCTCCCCAATATATCTTGGGCAATGACTTGGTGTATAAGTACGATAGAGAAACCTCCTTCTGGGGGGGCAATGAGTATTTTTACTTTGAGAACCGTGACCTGCGCTCCCCTACCTCTGGGGTATATACCACCCGCCGCGAGGGAGACAAGTACTTCTGCCAGCTCTTTACTCAAAGCCCTCGCGCTCATCTGCCCTATACCTATAACCCTGATATAGACGGGAATTTCCCGTATCGTCAGCGACCATGGTCGCGATAATAGCATAGAGGGCGAATATGCCTTAGTACAGTTCTCCCTCTCGGCCAAGGACTTAGACCCTTCGGATGAGCTATATGTATATGGCGCTTTCTCCGATAATGCCCTAACGAAGGACTATCAGCTCCACTTTGATGAAGAACAAAAGGTGTATGTAGGAAATGTCTATCTAAAAGCAAGGTTTCTATAACTACAAGTTTGCCCTCAAGCACAACGGCCAAGCCGACTACAACGCCATAGGGGGCAACTTCTACCAAACAGAAAATACCTATACCGTTTTGGTCTATTATCGCGACACCGCCGACCGCTACGACCGCGTCATCGGTATGGGAAGCCTACAGAGCACGCAAGTTACAAGGTAGTGAAATAGGATTTTACCCCATAAGGACAAAAAAACCAGACAAAAGGAAGGAAAAACACTTATTTTTATTATCTTTGCAACAAAAATTTATCATTAGTATACCCACACTAATTCATCATCAACTGCTTAGTCATGAAATATAACAATATTCGCGAAGAGGAACTCAAGAACAAAGTAGCCACCGACTGGTTCGCAGGCTTTGATACCACCCAAATTATTGGGAACATTGACTTCTCCTTATTCCCTGAAAAAAAGACAATATCTTCCATACCATTCTCCCTACTTTGGGCTGAAGCAAAGACAGGCAACTACGACACCATTACCATGTTCGTACAGCTTGTCCTTACCATTGGGAAAGCACGCACCTACTCACGTATGTTACCCCTGCTTTCTTAGGGTGCTTTTGACTTCCAAAAAGTTCGCCTTTGTCCCCTACAATAGCATTGAGGATATTTTCTCTATCAATGATTTCAACTGGAATGTTACCCCTTCCAATCATGAGACTAAGGAGTTTACCCTCATTCGCCAACGTATAGAAGATAACTTAAAAGAAAGACGCCTATATTTTTGACTTTGAGAAAGATGCTAAAGAACTTCGCTTTTTTTATATCTCATAACCTCATCAATGCTACAGATAAAAGCTAAACAGACCATCAACAAGAGTAACTTTGTTTCCATATACCTTCGTTGGCTGGAAGTCATTAAGCCTATTATTGATGTAAAATGGGAAAACCTCAAGAAAAGAAATATCTTAGATTGTGATTTCTTTTTGGCTGACCTTTTCGTTGATGACAAAGGAACCCCTGAGATTATTGACGATACTGCCATTTATGAGAATCTATTTGTTTTCTTTGAGAATCAAAGGCTATACCATTCGCAAGGAAAAACTTGAGAAACCAAGACGGCTCCGAAAGTAACTTTGATGCTTTTATTCGTATCACAGACAGAGAAACTTACCAAAATTTTTGGAAACTCTATAAGCGCCCGCCCCACTCTGACTACCACGACTATATCATTGAGCGCCGAGAACTCTTGGTACCACAAGACATACGCGAACGCAAAGGTGCTTTCTTTACACCACGCCAATGGGTTGCCCTCTCTCAACAATACCTTACCGACTATCTTGGCGACAATTGGCAGGACGAGTACTATATATGGGATTGTGCTGCAGGCACTGGCAACCTACTGGCAGGACTGACCAACAAATATAATATTTGGGCAAGCACGCTTGACCAAGCCGATGTCAAGGTCATGCACGAACGTATTGCCCATGGGGCTAACCTACTTGAAAAGTCATGTATTCCAGTTTGACTTCCTGAATGACGAGTTCATAAGCGACAAACTTCCTTCTGACCTGCTTGAAGTGCTTAATGATGATGAAAAACGCAGAAAACTGATCATCTATATCAATCCCCCTATGCAGAAGCGGGAAATGCAAAACAAAAAAACAGGAACAGGAGAAAAATAAAGCAGGGACTGCCATTGAAATTGCACTTATGAGAGATATAAAAAACTCTATTAAAAAGCTAGCAATGAAGTGTTTGCCCAGTTTTTTTAATACGAATTTACAAAGAAATCCCTAACAGCAAGATTGCAAATTTTTCAAAGTTGAAAAAAATTTGCAATCTTCCAACTTCTCGGATTTCAGGAAAGAATTTCGAGCTTCGCTCGAAAAAATTTTTCTAGTCTCCGCAGATACCTTTTGATAACGTAAAAGGACAATCTCCTATCTCCTTTCAGATATGGAACGGTGCAAAAAGAAGAAATATTTGAAAATATTCAAGCAGATGTATATGATAAAGAAGGAATCTTCCAAATCCGAAAGAATATTTACCTACCTTATTCTTATATCAGTAAATGGATTGTTAAAGACAAAAACAAACCCTACTATAGGAATGATGGATTCAGGTAGAAATGATTTTCAACACCAAAATCTTATCAATATTCAAATAGAAATAACAACGGAAAAAAATCACATGCCCTCGTTATCAATATCACTAAAGAAACACTCATTCTATCAAGTATTTTCTTTGCCGTACGTTGGTGTATCAAAGCCGATTGGCTCAATGACCGTGACCAATTCCTATACCCTAAAGATGGTTGGCAAGAAGATCAAGACTTTCAAACTAACTGCCTAGCCTATACACTATTCCATGGGCAAAACCGCATCAGTAATGCTGAAGGCACTAATCACTGGATTCCCTTTAAAGAACAAGAGGTTAATGCCCCTCACGTTTTGCCTCTCACTTTATGACTGATTTCATTTCAGGTAGCCTAGGACAAAAGGAATCCCAAGAAAAAAACTCATAACCTCTTTACGCTTGCTGGAGAAGAAAAACCCGCATCAGACAGCCTCCTTTGTCCCTACCCAACCGCTTCATTTCACCCCCGAAGCCCAGGCGGTGTTCGAAGCTGGTAAAGCGCTCTGGCAGTACTATTTCACTCAACCTCTGGCTAATGCGAACGCCTCACTATATGACATACGTGAGTATTTCCAAGGACGTAATGACAAAGGTAAGATGAACAACAAAAAGCACCGATGAAACCTATAACAGCCTCATCGGTGCCCTGCGACAAGCCCTCTCGCCTTGGGCAAGAGGTTGAGCCTAAAGTATATGAGTATCAATTCCTTTTTATAACCTAAAAAATATCCTCTGTAGCAACTCCCAACTCTGCGAATATTACCGAATGGATCACATCTCCCTCTACAATAGGGGAAGCGCACGGTATTGACCATTCTCCAATACAAATTAGGTGATCTCCTTATCAGTAGGGCGTACCACCCAATACTCACAAACTCCTGATTCCTGATAGAGTTCGTACTTATAACGCAGCTCTTTCTTGGAATTACCTGGAGATAGGATCTCTATGATAAGATCAGGCGCCCCTAAGCAGCGTTTGTCATTCTCTAACTTCTTGGGGGTCACATACCACACAGAGGTCGGGCTGTACAACACTATCTTCCAAACCTTCTTTATTTCCTAATACTACATCAAAAGGTGCCGAGAAGAGCTGACAAGTTTTTCCCTTTAAAAATAGTTATAAAAGTTCTCCCGTAAGATTTCTAGCTATTTTCTGGTGAGAGACAGCAGGTGCTGGACTCATTTTAAAAATCTTCCCTTTGAGGATCTCCAATCGCTCCTTGAGCTGCCAATGTATATAATCAGCATAGGTATAAAGCCCATGGGTAAGGTCTAACTGGTCTATATCTGTGATTACACCACTCATGATACATTGTTTTTATGGATTACCAAGGGCAAAGATAAGAAAACTAGTGAAAAACGAAAAGTGAAAAGTTCTTCACTTTTCACTCTTCATTTTTCGTTTTTCACTTAGAATGTGATCGGCCCTGAGAAGGTCGTCGTGGTGCTCTCTATACGATTTTTACCACTATAAACCTCTATTTTGAGCTTGAGTTTGCGTTCGGTAACAAAGGCCTGATGCATCTTGATAAAGAGGGTACCACTCACTAGCCCTTGCTTGCCCAAGTGAATATCTGGATTCCCTACGACCTCTATCTGTGCTTGCTTAGGCTCTACAATCTTGAAGGTAAGGTGATCGAAGTCCTGGGTAGTCTTATTGATAATCTTGTAGGTATAGACATTGGAAATCATATCCCCCTGCTTTTGGTAGAGCTGACCTGGCAGACGTAGAATATTGGCCTGTACATCACTACGCAAGAAGAGCAACCCTATGAGAATACCTATGAGTATAGTAAGTACCGAAGCATAGCCTTTCATACGTGCGGTAAAGCGGAATGGCTCCTTCTTGGCGATTTCCTGTTCGCTGGCAAAGCGTATCAGCCCCTTTGGCATACCCGACTTTACCATTACCTCATCACAGGCATCTATACAAGCGGTACAGTTCACACACTCTAGCTGTGTTCCGTTGCGAATGTCTATATTGGTCGGACACACATGTACACACTGGAAACAGTCTATACAGTCGCCATGCCCCATGGCCTGTCTGTCCTCATTTTTGCGGAACTTCTTACGTCCCTTTTTCCCCTCGCCGCGCTTGTAGTCATAAGCCACTACGATGGATTTGTTGTCCAGAAGTACCCCTTGCAAGCGCCCATAAGGACAGGCAATGATACATACCTGTTCGCGGAACCATGTAAAAAAACGAAGTAGAATACTCCGGTGAAGATAAGCAGCGCAATAAAGGTATTAAGGTGTTTCAGTGGCCCCTCCTCGATCTCTACCAGTAGCTGATCACTACCGATGAGGTAGGCCAAAAAGACATTGGACACCACAAAGGAAATCATAAAGAAGATGAGCCATTTCAGCCCTTTCTTGCGGATTTTTCTCCCAGTCCCAAGCCTGTTTGTCCAGTTTCATCTGCGCATTGCGGTCACCCTCTATGGCATACTCCACGCGGCGGAAAAACCATCTCAAGGAAAAATCGTCTGCGGACAGATCCACCCACAAAAGATACGCCCAAAGGCCACCGTAAAGAGCAGGATAAAGACCACTCCTATAATCATAGAAAGCACAAAAAGGTAAAAGTCCTGTGGCCAAAAAAGGAAAACCAAAGATATTAAACCTTCGCTCTAAGATATTGAAGAGTAAAAACTGATTTCCATCAATCTTCAAAAAAAGGAGAGATGAAGAATATAGCCAATAGCAGATAGCTCACATACTTGCGATAGCGGTAATAACGCCCCTTGGGTTTCTTAGGAAATACCCATACACGCTTGCCTGAAGTATCTACCGTACCTATAGAATTGCGAAAGGATTCTTGTTCCATAAGGATAATATGTTAAAAAAACTACCGCAAATTTACGTATTCTTTTTATCTCTTTTTAGCTTTTCTCCGTTCTTTTTACGCCTTAAACGAAATTTATAATCATTCTACTTTTAAGAAAAAAATCTATTGAAGTATAGAGATTTTCTATAATTGTTAAAGAACAGAGGTTAGTGCCTAATCACTATTCACTATTCACTATTCACTAATGACTAGTCACTCGTCATTTTTTTGACTGCTTTTACGATCAGCTCCAAGCTTGTCCTCCCCTGCCAAGAGTTTTCGGTCAGTTGGTAGGCGACAGTTAGGGGTTCACCGCTTTCTACAAGCGATTCTTGATAGCCCAAGCCAAAAACCTACAGCTACAAAAATCATGATTACTCTTAGGGTCATTGAGGATCATACGCAAGTGAGAAAAGTCCTTACCCACCCTACGTACTTCTTTGGCCAATACATTATGCGCATAGAAGATGGGCGTCATATTCTTAGGGCCAAAGGGGGCAAAACGTTGCAGACAATGGTAGAAAGTATAGGTAATGTCGGATAAGGGTAACTCCCACTCAGTAGCAGCTTAGGGGCGCGAAGCGCTGGCGGAAGCGTGCGCTCCACCACCTCTTGGAATTTCTGCTTGAAACGCTCGTAGTTATCTGGGTGCAGCGTCATACCTGCAGCAGCCGTGTGTCCGCCAAACTGTATCAGTTCGTCCTGACACTCACAAAGCGCCTCGTACAGATTAAAGCCCTTAACCGAACGCGCAGAAGCGGCCAAGACCTCTCCGCTTTGGGTAAAGACAATGGTAGGGCGGTAATAGGTCTCTATCAGTCGTGAGGCGACAATCCCGATAACCCCTTTTGTGCCAATGGGGCGAAAAAGACTACTGTCGCTGGTGCGGTTTCCTCTCTGTCAAGAACAATCATACGCAAGGCTTCATCGGTAATCTGCTCATCGGTAGTCTTGCGCTGGGTGTTGAGATATTCTAGGGTGTCGGCCCTCATCCAAGTCTTGACCTGTGAGCAAGCGCACCGCCTTTTCGGCATGTTGCATACGCCCTGCGGCATTGACTCGTGGCGCTGCTACAAAAACCAAGTCTCTCACCTCCACCGGATGCTTGGCCGAGGCCAGCAGCAGCTGCATGACCTCTGAGGGTTGCTGGTTGATTAGCTGCAAACCTGCATGTACCAGTATGCGGTTCTCTCCCGTAAGGGGAACTATATCGGCACAGGTAGCCAAGGCCACCAAGTCCAAATACCTATAGGCAGTCTCCGAAGGAAGGTCTAAAGCAGTACAGAGGGCTTGGACGAGCTTAAAGCCTATACCACAACCGCAGAGTTCCTTGTAGGGATAGGGGCAGTCGGCTCGCTTGGGGTTGAGTACTGCCACCGCCTCAGGAAGTGTGTCCGATGGGGTATGATGGTCGGTGATGATCATATCTATCCCACGCTCACGGGCATAGACAACCCGCTCATGAGACTTGATCCCACAGTCCAAGGTGATGATAAGGGGTATTTCGTTGTCATCGGCAAAGTCTATCCCTTGAGTAGAAACCCCATAACCTTCCCTATACCTATCTGGTACATAGGTAAATACATGGGGGTAGATAGCCGAGAGAAACAGATACAGCACGGCCACCGAGCAGGTACCATCTACATCGTAATCTCCGTAGATAAGTATCGGCTGCTCTTGGTCTATGGCTGAAAGGATACGCTCCACGGCCAGATCCATGTCCTTCATTTGGTAAGGATCATGTAGGTCGGCCAAGGAGGGATTGAAGAAAAGCCTTCGCCTGGTCAAAGGAGCTAATCCCCCTTTGCAAAAAGCAGGCGTGCTATGGTGTCATGCCATGGGAGTTCTTCCTTAAAAAGCGTGTGGGCAAGTCCCTTCACCGCTTCCTTTGGGGTTCGGGTAGGTACTCCCATACTAGCTTATTCGGCATGATAAGGGTGCTCCTCGGAATTAAAGAACAACTTGATATGTACAGTGGCAAATTGACGGAACATGGCAATCACCCCGCAGTACTTCTCTACCGAAAGGCTCACTACCTGAGTGATTTGTTCTACATCCAAGTCTTCTCCCTCAAAGTAGTAGTTTACTGTTACTTCTTCATAGATGCGAGGGTGATTCTTGGCCAATTTCCTTTGTACATCAAGGGTAAAGTTGTCCAATACGATTTGCTTTTTCTTAAGCAAGGCCAGCACATCCAGACCTGTACAACCTGCCAAGGCAGAAAGCATCAAGGCTTTGGGGTGCATACCATTGTTTTCTCCTCCGTTCTCAGGAGTGGTGTCAATAAAGAATGAATTGCCACTGGGGTTGGTGGAGGTGAACTGCATGTCTCCTTCCCAATAGACGGTTACTTCGTGCATGTATGTTTGATAATTTTTAGTACATTACTTTTTCTTAGGGACTACAACCTGCCATGGTAGTAATCTGGATAGCCTCGGTAGGGGCTAGGTATTGGTTGCGGGTTACCACCTCCGCTACGGTGTTGCGGGCAAAGTCTTCAAAGGCCTTGGCCAGTGGCGTACCTTCTTGCAGCGCGGCAGGGCGTCCTACATCACCTGATTCGCGTAGGGCTCTGCACCAAGGGGATTTCTCCCAGCAGTGGTGTATCGGTACGTTCGGCTAAGGACTTCACGCCTTCCTTGCCAAAGATATAATACTTGTTCTCTGGCAGCTCCGCAGGGGTGAAATAGGCCATGTTCTCCACCAGTCCCAGCACGGGTACATTGATGGTTTCTTGGCGGAACATCGCAATCCCCTTGCGCGCATCGGCCAAGGCTACATTCTGCGGGGTACTTACCACCACCGCACCGGTAATAGGCAAAGCCTGCATGATGCTCAAGTGGATATCGCCTGTGCCTGGGGGGTAGGTCTATGAGCAAGAAATCCAGTTCGCCCCAGTCAGCATCAAAAAATCATTTGGTTCAGCGCCTTGCTAGCCATAGGACCACGCCAGATAACCGCTTGGTCAGGGTGAGTAAAAGAAACCAATAGAAAGGATCTTCACTCCGTAGTTCTCTACAGGCTTCATCTTAGAGCGACCACCCACCTCTACCGAGGCAGGACGCTCCTCTTGTACGTCAAACATCATCGGGATAGACGGCCCATAGATGTCCGCATCCAAAAAGGCCTACCCGAAAGCCCATCTTACGCAAGGCAATGGCTAGGGTTGGCCGTAATGGTAGATTTGCCGACGCCTCCTTTACCAGAGGCTACAGCGATGATATTCTTAATTCCCTCTATAGGCTTGCCTTTGATCCTCATTCTTATCCGATGCAGGTGCTGCCTCTACGGTGATATTGACTTTCACCTTCGCCTTTTCATATACCCTCGGCATGGATCGCCTTCATGATCTCTACCTCTACTTTCTTTTTCGCCTGTAGGGGAAGGGTTGAGATCGTAGCATCCACCACCACCTCATCACCAAAAATCACGATATTCTTCACCACCCCCGTATCTATTAGGTTGCCCCTCCCAGGAGAGGTAATCTTGCGAAGAGCTTCTATTACTTGAGATTTTAATAAAGTCATAATAGTTTTTGAATTTTGAGTTTTGAGTTGCTAACAACTAACCAGTTATCACTAACCACAAAAACTTCCCTCCGATCTTGTTATAAGACCGAATGAAAGTTCTCTCCGCTAGTGTGTAAGTTCCAAAAGTTTACTAATTTTTTTCTTCTAACTTTTTAAGCTGCTCGCTTCTGTCAAGGATTTCTCTTTTGTCAAGTTCTTCCTTTTTCTCTGCTTCACCATCCTTCATGGCATCCTTGAACTCACGGATACCACCGCCCAGTCCTCGCATCAGTTCAGGAATCTTCTTACCCCCGAAAAAAATAACAAGGCTACGGCTATAATAATGATCACTTGTGGTGCTCCTATCACCCCCAAGAAAATATGATTTGCTAACATAACTTTTTGAGCGCAAAGATACGAGATTTTTTTATATCTGTACTAAAAACTCGTATCTTTGCAAAAATTTGAACACTCGTCAGTGGTCAGAAGTCAGTGGTCAGAAGTCAGTGGTCAGAAGTCAGTGGTCAGTGATCAGCAGTCATCCTCTTTTACTTTTTTTACTTTTTACCTTTTCACTAATATGAGGCGTCCCACCATTTACCTATTCATTGCCTTACACTTAGAGGTTGCCCTAATTTTTTTGCAGGTCTTACCTCCTTCTCTTTACTTATTTGAGAGGAGGGCAGGACAGCATTCCTATAATGACCAACATCCTACCCGCCTCTTTGATTTCTTTTTCCTTAGGCTACCTCGCTGGGGAATACCTCCCTTGGGAGAAGCTACCACCTTAGCTCTGATTTTGGTTAGGCCTTGGGGTGTTCTATACTATTTTTTTGTTATAAGCAGCCTCTTAGGATTCTATATTATGGGGCTGATATACGGCAACCTATCTGATGATTATTGGCGATTATTCCATGATTTTTCTTTTTTTACAAGTATCCTTATCTTGCTCATTGGGTGTGTATTAGGCATCTATCTTAGCAAATTGAAAAAAGTTTTGAGTTTTTCATTTTTCACTTCTATGAAGCGTTCCACCATTTACATACTAAGTGCTATGGCCTTAGAGATTCTGCTGATTGTCATTTTTTTATCAATTGGCTTTTTCCGTTTCTTTATAGGGCTTATTCTCTTCTATGCTATTTTTTTATCATAAGTGTCATTTTAGGTTTTGGCTTTTTTTCACTTGCTCTACTCCGATCTTCCCAGCGGTATATGGGTAGCCCTTCCATGTTTGTGTTCTTAGCAAGCCCCTATATCATACTGATAGGTTGTACATTAGGTCTTATCCTGTGTGGTCTAAAAGAAGATTTGTGAAATACTGACTCCTGCTGATATCCTTCTTGTTTCTCATGACTTTTTTGATCTCGTAGCTCCTTATAAAAGCAGCTAAGGCATTACTTATAATAGTAATAGCTACAAGAGTGCCATTTAGTATACCACAAGGATACGATCTTCTACAACCTATTACCTATCATCTTTTTCAATTCCTCCAGCTCCTTTTTGCAGATAGGGCGATAAGCCTGTCTTTCTCAGCCAAGCGTTTTTCATACTGCTCTATCAGTTTATCGGAGAGTTGATTAACCACATAACCTCCGCTATATTGGCAAGAGGTATTATTGTTATTGATGACGATATGGTCGGTTTTGAGGAGTTCTTCGGGTTGTATTCCAAAGAATTCGCAGATGGGCAGGATATAGCCTGCCCATGAATTACTTGCACCGCTTTCTATACGCGCATAGGTAGATTGGGACACATGTAAGAACTCCGCCACTTCCTCTTGGGGAAAAGGTTTCTACTTTTGCGGAGGTTCTTGATTTTTCTCGCCTACTATTTCGTTCATCTCTTGTATTTTCATGCAAAAATAGGGTAAAAATATCTATTTTTCGGCATAAACACCTGATTTTTCATATTATTTTTTTGTAGAATAATCCTACAGAGGAAATTTTTCCTTTGTATCTCATTTATTATCAATAATTTAATTTTTTTAATCGTATGAAAAATTTTAGTATTTTTAGCCCTTGGGCTGCTTTTTAAGCGCCTGTTCCGACAAACTTACCTCCTCTAAGGCGGAAGATTTAGTAGAAGAATCTCTTAAAGAAAAAAACCTATGTATGGAGATATTACTATCTACACAGGAGAATTTAAAAGATGGTTTTTGAATGAAGAAAAAAATATAAACTCTATGAAAAACTACAAGGAGATGGTTATTTGAAAATTTCTGTCGTTGAAAAGCCTATCCTTGATTGGCGAGGAAATCCTCGAGAAGGTGAGTTTGAAAAATTTTTCTCTATTTCTCTTACTGACAAATCTAAAGACTATTTGTTAGATACAAAGGGATTCTATCAGGGCGTTTATGAAAAATACTATGAAGACCTATACTGCTGAGGTAGATAAGGTCTCTGATATTCATATTATCCCTGAAAATGAATATGGCGGAGGCAAAAAGCTACTTTCGTCAAAAGGACAAAAACCCCTTTCTTTATCTTTTGAAGAAGACCAAACCGAGTTCTTAGTTAAGAATGTTGGTTTCCAAAAGACAGAAGATAAAGGTTGGACAAGCATGAGAAAAAAACCCGCTAATATTAAACCCTTTATATCATGAACTGTTATAATCACATTGATCAACCTGCTGTAGGTACCTGTATAGACTGTGGAAAAGGACTTTGTAGCGAATGTGCTCATAAGTACACCGATCCTATCTGCGATTCTTGTAACCTGAATCGTATCCGCAAGGAAAAATCCGAAATGATAAAAGCGATGGGGTATTATCCTTATTGTGGCCTTTTTCATGACTGTTTTTTTCTTGTAATATAGAAAAAGACAAAGGTACTGCTCTTTCTACAGCTGCTCTTATAGCTACATTTTATGGAGGTATAAGTATCCAATATGGATGGAGAGCTTTTAAATTCTATCACACCTTCTATGTTTTTTAGTACTCCCCATTGTTGGTTGGTTTATCTATTTTTGTAGTGAAAGCCGTTATATCTGGTCTTATTGGGTTCTTTATTACTCCTGTAAAAAATATTCCAAGATATCAAACGTTATTTGGAACTTAGAGAGATTCTTAAATATACCAACGGATAGTAAGTTTACAATACCTAAACAAACACTATAACCTATGAGAAAGTTATTCCTTCTATTCGGCCTATTCTTTCTATCACAGATAGGCTTCTCCCAAAAAACAAGGACTGAGAAAAAATAATTGTTACTAAAAATCCTGAAGATGTAAAGGGTTTACAACGCTTAAGGGAAGTATCCGCAGAAGCAGCTCGTTTCTATGGAAAAACAATCTAAGCTACGAGATGAAGCTACCAAAAACTCAAACAAGAAGCTGCCAAACTTGGGGCTACTGCGGTACTTCTCTCTGTAGATGAGTTTACCATGAGTCCCTATCAATAATGTCAGTATGGTCGGAATGTGCTTTACCGACGGAAGTGTCCCTGTAAAAAGAAAGCACTGGTACAGAAACTGCGAATGATAAGGAAATCATCCTTACTAAAAACCCTGATGACATCAAAGGACGTACCCGCTTAGGTGATGTAAAGGGTGAGGCCAGCCAACTCTTTTGGAATGCAATCCAGATTGAGGAAAGATGCTACTGAGAAGATGAAAGAACAAGCCAGCAAACTTGGTGCTACAATCATTCTTGTTACTACGGATAGTTTCACTATGACACCCTGTCAATAACGTTGTCATAGAAGGTACTGCCTACAAATAAACTCAAAATTTGAATGTTGTGAAAGAAGGCCGCTCCACATAGGAGCGGTTTTTTGTTTTTATGGTTATTAACTACTAAACCCCTACCACTGAGGGCAACTTGCCTTATAAAAAAAGAAAAATTAGACCTATTGCAGATTTTTTTGTACATTTGCAAAAAAATTCAACTTATGAAAAAGACATCAATTTATAACTGATAATGATGGTAATGCACTCTTCGCTATTGTTCCTATGGAAGAGTATAACCATTTGTTAGAAAAATGCCCCAAGTTCTTATCAAGAAAATGATTTCTATTATGAGTTAACTGATGAAGAACTTAGGAGCTTAGAACAAGCCGAACAACAATCAAAACTCGGTTTACTCACTGATAGTGAAGAGGTGCATCAAGAAGCCTTACAACGATTAATGGGTAAAATATCATGAAGATAAAATGGACATTTGAAGCCAAAAATGAGCTATTATGATACCCTCGATTATTGGTATGAGCATAATGGTTCTTATGAGTACTCTCTCAAAAATAATGGAAGCCACAAAGGAAGTTGAAAGTAAAAATATCAGAAAAATCCTTATCTCTCTTCAAAATATAGTAAAAAAAGCTAAATCTATTCAAGATATTCTTCCTAAAAAGGAAAAATTTGTCTTGTATTATAAGGTTCTTATCCAAGAAAAATACAATAGAGATCTATAGCTTTAGAGTACTAAGCAAAAACCGATTTTTATGTAATATAAACCGATTTTTTATCAGCTGAAGAATTACCTTTCCTCTTGAGCGAAAAACTTTCTTTCATTAAAAAACCGCCCCTTTGTGGAGCGGTTTTTTTGTTTTATGCTTCAGAAGTAGTTCCTTCTTGTGCTTGAGGGGCGGCAGCTTGTTCTGCCTTTTTGCCTCCGCGGCTTCTACGAGTGGATTTCTTCTTCTTACCTGCTTTCACATCGTAAGTAGTGTTGTAATCTACTAGCTCGATAAGTGCCATTTCAGCGTTGTCACCCAAACGATTACCCAACTTGATAATACGAGTGTATCCTCCTGGGCGGTTGGCTACTTTTTACTGAGATGTCTCTGAAAAGCTCTGTAACGGCATATTTGTTATGCAAGCGGCTGAATACTACACGACGGTTGTGAGTAGTGTCTTCTTTTGATTTGGTAATCAAAGGCTCTACAAACACTTTCAAGGCTTTGGCTTTAGCCAAGGTAGTGTTGATACGCTTGTGTTGTATCAGGGGAGCAGCTCATATTCGCCAACATAGATTTTCTATGAGCGGCGGTTCTTCCTAAGTTATTTATTTTATCTCCGTGTCTCATTTTTCGTTGAATTAATGTATTATAACAGAATTTATTACTCTTTATCTAATTTGTATCTTGAGAGATCCATTCCGAAGGTAAGTCCTTTACTTTCCACGAGTTCGTCGAGTTCGGTAAGTGATTTTTTTACCAAAGTTACGGAATTTCATCAAGTCTGTTTTAGTAAAAAGAAACCAAATCGCCTAAGGTATCTACTTCGGCTGCTTTTGAGGGCAGTTTAGTGCGCGTACAGAGAGATCCATATCTATGAGCTTAGTCTTAAGGAGCTGGCGCATGTGGAGTGATTCCTCGTCGTAGCTTTCAGGCTGAACGACCTCTTCAGGCTCTATGGTGATACGCTCATCGGAGAAGAGCATGAAGTGGTGAATCAATGTTTTGGCCGCTTCCATAAGGGCATCTTTAGGATGTATGGAGCCATCTGTTTTGATTTCAAAAATCAGCTTTTCGTAATCGGTTTTTTTGCTCTACACGGTAGTTCTCGATGGTATACTTTACGTTTTTGATAGGGGTAAAGATGGCATCGGTAGGAATGGTACCTATAGGCATATTAGGCTTAGCATTTTCCTCGGCAGAGAGGTAACCCATACCCTTATCTATAGTGATATCCATTTTGATATTCACTGTAGGTTCCATATTACAGATTACTAAATCGGGATTGAGTACTTGAAAACCTGTTATAAATTTTTGAAAAATCACCCGCAGTCAATTGTTTCTTACCGGTAACAGAGATAGAGACTTTTTCGTGATCGGTACCTTCTGTTTGCAGTTTGAAACGCACTTGCTTCAAGTTCAAAAATAATCTCGGTAACGTCTTCTACTACTCCTGCGATGGTAGAGAATTCGTGTTCTACCGTGTCTATTTTAACCGAAGTGATTGCGAAGCCCTCTAGGGAGGAGTGCATCACTCGTCGTAATGCGTTACCAATGGTGAGTCCGTAACCAGGTTCTAAGGGGCGAAACTCGAATTTGCCCTCGAACTCTGAGGATTCAATCATGATAACCTTATCTGGTTTTTGAAAATTGAATAATGCCATAATCTGACTGCTGACTAGTATTATTTAGAGTACAACTCTACGATTAATTGTTCTTTAATGTTTTCAGGTATTTGGATACGCTGAGGGAGTGCTACGAAGGTACCTTCCAATTTTTCAGGGTTCCAAGTGATCCATTCGTACACGGAGCTATTACTTGCGAGGGCGTTTTCGATCACAGTAAGAGATTGTGATTTGTGTCGTACCCCTACTACATCACCTGGTTTTTAGGGAATAAGAAGGAATATTTACCACTTCGCCATTGACAGTAATATGACGGTGAGAAACGAGTTGTCGTGCGGCACGACGAGAAGGTGCGATACCCATACGATATACGACATTGTCCAAGCGAGCTTCACAGAGTTGGAGTAATACCTCACCTGTTACCCCTTTGCTACGACGTGCTTTTTTTCGTACATATTTTTGGAACTGACGTTCCAAGATACCATAGGTATATTTTTGCTTTTTGTTTTTTTCTTGTAGCTGGATTGCATACTCAGAGCGTTTAGCTCTTTTACGGTTGATTCCATGCTGTCCTGGCGGATAGTTCTTTTTAGCAAAAGACTTATCTTCACCGAAAATCGCTTCACCAAACTTACGAGCGATTTTGCTTTTTGGGCCTGTATATCTTGCCATTTTTATACTATTTTTGATTAAAAGGAGAGGATTATGAATTAAGGCTTATCCTTCGATAATCTGTGCCTCTCTCTGGGGGGTTAAGTGTTATACTTTACGACGTTTTTGGAGGGCGACAACCATTGTGTGGAAGTGGAGTTACATCGATGATTTCAGTAACTTCAATTCCTGCATTGTGAATACTACGGATGGCAGACTCACGTCCCTACTCCAGGGCCTTTTTACGAATACGCGCACTTTCTTAAGACCTGCGTCAAAAAGCTGTTTTAGCAGCGTCCTCAGCGGCTACTTGAGCGGCATAAGGCGTATTCTTTTTTTAGAACCTCTGAACTTCATCTTTCCTGCAGAAGACCAAGAAATCACGTCTCCTTTTTTTGTTGGTCAAGGAAATGATGATGTTATTGAAAGTAGCTGAGATATGAGCCTCCAGATGATTCTATAACTACTTTACGTTTTTTTGGTAACTTTTTGTATTTGTTTTTTTGCCATATCGCTACTTATTATTTAGTTGCTTTCTTCTTGTTAGCAACAGTTTTTTTCGTTTTCCTTTTCTTGTACGAGAGTTGTTCTTCGTTTTTTTGACCACGCAAAGGTAACCCTGAACGGTGACGGATACCGCGGTAGCAACCAATATCCATAAGTCGCTTAATGTTAAGCTGCACTTCGGAGCGTAGTTCTCCTTCTATTTTGTAAGAAGAAACTGCCTCACGGATACGAGTGATTTGCTCATCGTTCCAATCGCTTACTTTGATGTCTTCATCTACTTGAGCTTTTTTTCAAAATTTCTTTAGCTCTACTTCTACCAATTCCAAAAATGTAGGTAAGTCCTATGACGCCTCTTTTGTGTTTTGGTAAGTCAATACCTGCTATTCGTGCCATAATTTATCCTTGTCTTTGTTTGAATCTCGGATTCTTTTTATTAATTACGTACAATACCCCTTTACGACGCACAATCTTGCACTCAGGGCTTCTTTTCTTAATAGATGCTCTTACTTTCATCTGTTGTCTGTTTTTAAAAACGAATTTTATTATTAATATCGGTAAGTGATGCGTGCTTTGGTAAGGTCATAGGGGTGTCATTTCGAGCTTTACTCTATCGCCTGGGAGTAGCTTTTATGTAGTGCATACGCATTTTCCCTGAGATATGAGCGGTAACCACATGACCGTTATCCAATTCCACGCGGAACATTGCGATTAGAGAGGGACTCTATGATTGTTCCATCTTGTTCTATCGCTGCTTGCTTTGCCATTATCTTCTCTTTTTACCTGTTTTCATAAGGCCATCGTAGTGGCGATTGAGTAGGTATGGATCGACCTGTTGCATAGTGTCAATGGCTACCCCTACCAAGATGAGCAAGGACGTACCTCCGTAGAACAAAAGCCCATTGTTGGTCAATCTCCAACAAAGGTATCTTATTGACTATGGCAGGAAGTACGGCAATAGCCACTAGAAATAGAGAGCCTGGGAAGGTAATGAGCGACATGATTTTGTCCAAGTACTCACTGGTCTCTTTGTCCTGGTTTTTACCCCTGGTATGAATCCGCCGTTGCGCTTAAGGTCATCGGCCATCTTGTTACTTGGTACTGTAATGGCAGTATAGAAGTAAGTGAAGATGATGATGAGCAATCCAAAGAGCACATTGTACCAAAACTCAAAAGGCGAACGGAACGCATTCTGAATGCTTAGTGCCCATTCGGACTTAGAGAGTCCCTGCCAAGGCAGCAGGAACGAACATGATAGCTTGGGCAAAGATGATAGGCATAACCCCAGCTGAGTTGAGTTTTAGGGGGATATACTGTCTTGCTCCGAAGATGTTCTTTTCCACCTGTCCGCCTGTGGTACGTCGGGCATACTGTACAGGGATTTGTCTTACCGCTAAAGTGAGGAAGATACACCCTAAGATCACCAAAAGCCACAAGAGGATTTCCACAATTACCAACATAGGGGCTGTGTACCCTGTTCATCTCACCAAAGAAAGCATGAGGCATACGAGCGATAATCCCCACCATGATGAGCAAGGAAATACCATTACCTACACCCTTATCGGTGATTTTCTCACCTAACCACATCGCAAAAACAGTCCCTGTTACCAAGATGATTACCGAAGGAATGATAAAGCCTAAGCCTTTTTCCTTGGATAAACGCCTCATCAGGCACCCCTAAGGCGCTGATAGAGTAAAGGTAAGCAGGAGCTTGTACGATACAGATGGCTATGGTAAGCCAACGGGTAATTTGGTTGATACGCCTACGGCCGCTTTCGCCCTCCTGTTGTAGTTTTTGCAGATAAGGAATCGCAATTCCCATAAGCTGCACTACGATAGAGGCGGAGATATAGGGCATAATCCCTAAGGCGAATACAGAGGCCTTAGCAAAGGCACCACCTGTAAAGGCATTAAGGATGTCCAACAAGCCTCCTTCCGAAGTTCTCTGAGTGAGTTTGCTCAGTTGTTCAGCATCAATCCTGGGAGGATTATGTGGGCACCAAAGCGGTACACCAACAAAAATCCCCAAGGTGAGAATGATGCGATTGCGCAACTCCTCTATCTTCCAAACATTCGTTAAGGTCTCTATAAACTTCTTCATAAAAATATTAATTCTTAGAGCGTTATAGCCTCTCCTCCTAATTTTTCAACAGCTTCTTTTAGCGCTTGCTGTGAATTTATGAACAGAGATTTTTAAGTTTTTGTTTTCAACTCACCTCCTCCAAGGATTTTTCACCAAGTCGGTTTTTGGCCAAGCGGTTTTTCCACGAGGATATCCAAATTAACAGTGTCGGTAACCACGCCCTTATCTACAAGTTCTTGTAGTTTTCCGAGGTTAATACCTGTATATTCCTTACGGTTGAAGTTTTTGAAACCAAATTTTGGTACGCGACGTTGAAGAGGCATTTGTCCTCCTTCGAAACCGATTTTAGTAGAGAAACCAGAGCGAGATTTAGCTCCTTTGTGTCCACGAGTGGAGGTTCCACCTTTACCAGAACCTTGTCCTCTACCTACGCGCTTCCCTATCTTTTGTGTACTGAACCTTGTGCAGGTTTCAAATTACTTAAATTCATAATTAAATACTCCTTGTTTATTGAGCTTCTTGTACAGAAACTAAGTGTTCTACTTTTATTAATCATTCCCAAGATGCTTGGGGTAGCCTCGTGTATAGCTACTTTTCTAATAGAACCCAAGCCTAAAGAGACTAGGGTAAGTTTTTTTGGGTTTTCGCACGTTTTATGCTACTACGTGTCTGTGTTACGATAATTTTTCTTTGCCATGAGTGATTGATATTAACCTTTAAACATTTTTTTCCAAGGAAATGCCACGTTGCTCGGCAATAGTCTTAGCGCTTCTGAGCTTTAGTAGGGCGTCAAAAGTTGCTTTTTACCACGTTGTGCGGGTTGGAAGAACCTTGAGATTTAGAAAGTACGTTATGTACCCTACGGCTTCCAATACGGCACGTACAGCACCCCTGCGATCACTCCAGTACCTTCGGCAGCTGGTTGAAGATATACACGGGCACCACCGAATTTTCCTTTTTGTTCGTGAGGGAGGGTAGTTCCGTTCAGAGGGATACGTACTAAGTTTTTCTTAGCATCTTCCACTGCTTTTGGCGATAGCTTCGGAGACTTCTTTTAGATTTTCCGAGTCCTTGTCCTACCACGCCATTTTTCGTCGCCTACCACTACGATAGCCGAGAAGCCGAACGCGCGTCCTCCTTTGGTAACCTTGGTTACACGTTGTACGCCTACCAAGCGGTCTTTTTAGCTCTAAGCCGCTTGGTTTTTACATATTCTACATTTTTATAGTTCTGATACATAGTTTCTTAGAATTTAAGTCCGCCTTCTCTTGCACCTTCGGCTAAAGATTTTACACGTCCATGATACAAATAACCACCTCTGTCAAAAGAAACAGTTTCAATACCTGCAGCTAAGGCTTTTTTAGCGATAGCTTCTCCTACTTGTTTAGCTCTTTTCGGTTTTGGTACCTGAAACCTTTAGATCTTTATCGCGAGAAGAGGCAGCCACTAGGGTAACACCTTTTGGTATCATCTATAATCTGTGCATAGATCTCGCTATTGCTTCTGAAGACCACCAAGCGGGGTCTTTGAGCAGTTCCAGAAACGGTCTTTTTGATTCTGTACTTGATACGTTGTCTTCTTTCTATTTTTGATAATGCCATTATGTTACGTTTTAAGCTGATTTACCTGCTTTTTCTTCTGAGTTCTTCTCCTACGAATTCTCACACCTTTTCCTTTGTAAGGTTCAGGCTTACGGAAAGAACGAATCTTAGCTGCTACTTGTCCGAGTAATTGTCTATCGTGAGAGGTAAGTTTGATGATAGGGTTCTTACCTTTCTCATTGATAGTCTCTAATTTAATTTCTTGAGGGAGTTCCATAAGGATGTTGTGAGAGAAACCGAGCGCTAGATCAAGTTTTTTTGACCTTGGTTAGTGGCACGATAACCAACCCCTACAAGTTCCAACTCTTTGGTAAAGCCTTCGGATACACCTACTACCATGTTGTGTAGTAGGGCGCGATAAAAGCCCGTGGAAGGCATTACCTTGCTTTTGTATTACTTAGGCTCTCCACTATGAGTTTTTCCATCTTCTTGCTTTACAGCAACGTCTTTAACCACTTGGGTTAATTCGCCGAGTTTTTCCTTTTTACAGTAATGATATTATCTTTGATAGTAATCGTTACTCCTTGAGGAATACTGATGGGTGCTTTACCTATTCTTGACATTCTTTTAAGTCGTTAATTATTAGTAAACATTACAAATTACTTCTCCCCTATATTAAGAGCGCGGGCTTGCTTTACCAGTCATTACTCCTTTGAGGTAGAAACGATAGTGATACCGAGTCCGTTGAGGATACGAGGGAGCTTTAGCAGCACCTACATACTTACGAAGACCTGGGGTACTTACGCGTACGATTTTACGTATAACAGGTTCTTTGGTTTCTTTATCGTATTTGAGGGCTATTTTTGATGGTTCCTTGCACATCATTATCTTCAAACTTGTAGCTAAGAATATAGCCTTGATCAAAAAGGATTTTGGTAATCTCTTTTTTTAAGGTTTGAAGCTGGAATTTCTACTACTTGTGCCCTGCGTTGCTTGCATTACGAATGCGTGTTAAGTAGTCAGCGATTGGGTCTGTGTACATAAATTTCTTTTTTTAAATTACCAACTTGCTTTTTACCCCTGGGATAAGTCCTTTGTTAGCCATTTCACGGAAAAAGGACACGTGAGATACCAAATGTACGCATGTATCCTTTAGGACGTCCTGTGAGTTTGCAACGGTTGTGCAAGCGTACAGGAGAGGCATTTTTAGGCAGCTTCTGTAGGGCTTCGTAATCTCCAGCCTCTTTGAGCGCTTTTTCTTTTTTCAGCATACTTAGCTACCAGCTTCGCTCTTTTCACTTCACGAGCTTTCATTGATTCTTTTAGCCATATCAGTTCTTTTTAAATGGTAATCCTAATTCGGTTAATAATGATTTTGCTTCCTTATCGGTTGCGGCAGAGGTAACGAAAGTAATATCAAAACCTGCGATTTTGTTGATTTTGTCAATATCAATCTCAGGAAGATAATCTGTTCGGTAACCCCTAGGTTATAGTTGCCACGTCCATCAAATCCTGTTGCTTTTGATTCCTTGGAAATCTCTCACACGAGGTAGTGCAATAGTAATGAGCCTATCGAGGAACTCATACATACGCTCACCGCGAAGGGTTACTTTAGCCCCGATGGACATACCACGGCGGAGCTTAAAGGAAGCCACGTCCTTTTTAGAGGTAGTAGCTACGGCTTTCTGACCTGTGATTTTGGTAAGCTCATCTACAGCGTATTCTATTTGCTTTTTTTGTCAGCAACGGCAGAACCTACTCCACGGCTTACAACGATTTTTTTCAAGTTTAGGAACTTGCATTACATTCTTGTAACCAAATTCTTCTTTAAGAGCTGCAATTATGCGCTCCTTATATTCCTGTTTGAGTCGAGGTATATATGTCATAATTACACTACTTGTTTTGATTTTTTTAGAAATTCTTACTTTTTGCCATCTTTCACCTGATACTCTACACGGGTAGGCTCTCCGCTCTTAGGGTCTAAGAGGGAAAGGTTGGAGATGTGTATAGGAGCTTCTTTTTGATGATGCCCCTTGAGGGTTTTGGGCGCTGGGTTTGGTATGTTTTGATACTAAGTTCACACCTTCCACGATAGCTCTGTTTTTTTCTCACGATCCACTTTGAGTACTTTTCCCTTTTTCCCTTTATGGGTCGCCTGCGATTACTTGTACAGTATCGCCTGTTTTTTTATTTTTTTAGCTTTATCATCATTGCATGGATTAAAGCACCTCAGGTGCTAATGACACAATTTTCATAAACTGCTTGTCACGGAGTTCACGTGCTACAGGACCGAAGACACGGGTACCTCTCATTTCACCAGCAGCGTTAAGCAGTACGCAAGCATTTTCATCAAAAACGAATGTAAGAACCATCTTGGCGTCTTACTTCTGGTTCTCACGACTACAGCGGTAGAAACCTGTCCTTTTTTTCACACTTCCGGTAGGAGTTGCTTCCTTGATAGTCACAACGATTTTATCTCCTACAGAGGCATAACGGCGTTTGGTTCCTCCAAGCACACGGATGGTCAATACTTCTTTTGGCTCCTGTGTTATCGGCTACTTTTTAATCTTGATTCTTGTTGTACCATAATTACTTCGCTCTTTCTATGATTTCTACTAATCGCCAGCACTTAGTCTTGCTCAGTGGGCGGGTTTCCATAATGCGCACGGTATCTCCGATATTGCAGTCATTTTTCATCGTGCGCTACAAACTTTTTAGTTTGCAATACGAATTTTCCGTACATAGGGTGTTTTACACGTTTTACGACTGATACCACAATGGATTTTTCCATTTTGTTGCTGGTAACAACCCCTATTCTTTCTTTTCTTAAATTTCTCTTTTCCATATTAAAGCCACAATGATTATTGTAATTCTCTACGGGTTAACTCACTTGCTATACGTGCAATATCGCGACGGAGGCTGCGAATAGTAAGTGGATTTTCTATTGGAGAAATGGCATGCGCCATTTTTAATTCCGAATGGGTTTTCTTAAGTTCGGTGAGCTTTTGCTCAAGCTCAGCGACTGATAAATCTTTAACTTCTGACTGTTTCATTGTTAATAAAATTACTCTTGATAATCTCTCGCTACAACGAACTTAGTAGTTACGGGTAACTTCTGAGCGGCAAGGCGAAGGGCTTCTTTGGCAACTTCCAAAGGTACGCCACCTACTTCAAATAGGATACGTCCTGGCTTTTACCACAGCCACCCAGTACTCAACAGCTCCTTTACCCTTACCCATACGTACTTCCAAAGGCTTTTTGGTAATAGGCTTATCTGGGAATATTTTTGATCCAAAGCTGTCCTTCACGTTTCATATAACGGGTAGCGGCCACACGGGCTGACTCAATCTGGCGAGCAGTGATAAAAGCGGATTCTAGGGACTTGATGCCGAATGTACCATTAGAAAGCTGATGCCCTCTTTGGGATACCCCCTTCATGCGTCCTTTCTGATCCTTACGATATTTTTGTTCTTTTTGGTTTGTAACATTGCTTACTGATTTTAAAATATTATTTTTTTCGGCGAGCACGTTTTTGCATCGGAGTTTCCTTCTTTGGAAGCGGAAGAACCACCACTGAGGTTTTTCTTGGTCATTCCTACCAGCGGAGAAAGCTCTCTTTTACCATATACTTCACCTTTCATAATCCATACCTTGATACCCATACGTCCGTAAGTGGTGTGAGCCTCGTCGGTAGCATAGTCAATATCGGCACGGAAGGTAGAGAGAGGAATACGTCCTTCCTTGTAGCTCTCGTTGCGCGCCATTTCGGCACCGTTGAGACGGCCAGATATTTGGATTTTTGATACCTTCGGCATTCATACGCATAGTAGCGGCGATAGCCATTTTTGATAGCACGGCGGTAAGAGATACGATTCTCGATTTGGCGTGCGATGCTGGCAGCTTCAAGTGGCGCATCAAGTTCTGGTCTTTTAATCTCAAAGATATTAATTTGAATATCTTTGCCTGTAATTTTTTTAAGTTCTTCTTTGAGCTTGTCTCACCTCTTGGCCACCCTTTCCGATAATGCTACCAGGTCGGGAGGTAGTGATAGTAACGGTTACAAGTTTCAAAAGTTCTTTCAATAATTACACGAGAAACACTAGCTTTTAGACAAACGAGTATGCACATATTTTTCTGATTTTTGTCATCCTCAGCCAATTTGTCTCCGTAGTCATTTCCTCCGTACCAGTTGGATTCCCATCCTCTGATAATTCCAAGGCGATTCCCTATTGGATTTGTTTTTTTGTCCCATACTTTTTTTATCTTAGCTTTCAGTGTTATTTTTAGCTCCTAATACGATGGTTACGTGGTTGGAACGTTTGCGAATTCTGTGTGCTCTTCCTTGAGGGGCTGGGCGAAGTCTTTTTGAGCATCGCACCGCCATCTACGCGGATTTCTTTTAACGAATACTTGGGCTGCTTCTACATCAGCACCTTCGTTCTTTGATTTCCAGTTTTCAATAGCTGAAAGTAATAACTTGTGCAAAGATGAAGCTGCATCCTTTTTGGTTGAACTTCAAGATAGCCAAGGCTTTCTCTACTGCTACACCGCGTACAAGGTCAGCCACAAGGCGCATCTTACGGGGTGATGTAGGGACAGTTATTCAATTTTTGCAAAAAGCCACATTTCGTTTCGCTTCTTTAATCTCTATTGCTTTTTTTCTCTTTTACGAACTCCCATAGCTTTTTATTTTTTTACCTTTATTTTTGCACCTGCGTGTCCTCTGAAGGAACGAGTTGGGGCAAATTCTCCCTAACTTTGTGTCCTACCATGTTTTTCGGTTACATATACAGGAACGAATTGTTTTCCGTTGTGTACTGCGATGGTTTCTCCTACGAAGTCAGGAGTAATCATAGATGCTCTTGACCATGTTTTTGATCACGGTTTTCTTTCCTGTTTCCTTATTTTTGGAGAACCTTTTTCTCCAAGGCGTAATGAACATAAGGACCTTTTTTTAATGAACGAGCCATATCTTACTTATTTCTTTCTACGTTCTACAATATACTTATTACTTGCCTTGGTTTTTAGAACGAGTTCTGTAACCTTTGGCAGGGGATACCTTTACGTGAGCGTGGATGACCTCCTGAAGCGCGTCCTTCACCACCACCCATGGGGGTGATCTACTGGGTTCATTACTACGGCACGAGTACGAGGACGACGCCCGAGCCAGCGTGAGCGACCTGCTTTCCCTGAAAGGACGAGCTGGTGATCGGAGTTAGATACTGCTCAATAGTAGCAAGACATGTGAGCAGGATCATACGTGTCTCTCCTGAAGGCATTTTCACTGTGGCGTACTTACCTTCTTTGGCCATAAGCTGAGCAAAAGTACCTGCTGAGCGAGCGATATTGGCTCCTTGTCCAGGACGAAGCTCGATACTATTGATTACGGTTCCAAGCGGAATTTGAGAAAGTGGCATCGCATTTCCGATTTCAGGAGCGGCTGTCTCTCCTGATACGATTACCTGACCTACTTTCAAGCCTGCTGGTGCGATGATGTATCGCTTTTTCTCCATCGGTATATTCTACCAAGGCGATAAAGGCTGTTCTGTTTGGGTCGTACTCAATAGAAACTACAGTGGCTTCTACACCGAACTTGTTTCTTTTGAAATCGATAATACGATACTTTTTTTCTTATGACCACCACCTATGTAGCGCATGGTCATCTTCCTTGATTGTTTCTACCCCCGGTCTTTTTAACGGAACGAGCAAGCTCTTTTCCGGCTTATCAGTGGTGATCGCATCGTAATTATTCACCACTCTAAAACGCTGACCTGGAGTCGTGGGTTTTAATTTTCTTACTGACATACAGTCTTTTTAAATTGTGTTATAAAAAATCGATTGTTTCTCCTTCTTTTACACTCACTACCGCTTTCTTCACTGCGTTGGTCTGGCTGAGTTGTAGGCCATTCTTGGTGTAACGAACCGAACGCTTAGGGGCATAATTGAGTGTGTGTACCTTTCTACAGTAACGCCATAGGCTGCCTCTACTGCTTTTTGATCTGAATCTTATTCGCCTTCTTATCTACTGAAAAAAGTATAGCGGTTTTTGTCCTCAGCATCCTTGGTAGCTTTTTCTCTGTAAGGATTGGTTTTATCAATATACTCATAATCTTACTTTTGTTAAATTTGATTGAATAACCTCCACGGCACCCTCTAACAATACTACACTTGTTGCATTAGCAATATCGTAAGTGTTTAGCTCAGAAGCTGTTACAGTATTTACGGTAGGTATATTGCGAGAGGACAAATATACATTTTATTTTGTATCTGTCAATACAAAAAGTGATTTTTTTATCTTGGATACCAAGGGCTGCCAAAAATCTGTGTAAAGTCTTTTAGTTTTTAGGAGCCTGAAGATTGAAATCTTCTACAACGATAATGGCTCCTTGTTGTGCTTTTTGGCTCAAGATAGAGCGACGAGCAAGACGTTTTACTTTTTTTGTTCAGCTTTTGAGTGTAATCCTTAGGACGAGGACCGAAGATACGACCTCCACCTACGAATACTGGAGACTTCACGCTACCTGCACGAGCGGTACCTGTTCCTTTTTGTTTCTTAATCTTGCGGGTACTTCCTGCCACTTCGTTACGTTCTTTGGACTTGTGAGTACCTTGGCGTTTGTTAGCCAAGTATTGTTTGATGTCCAAATAAATAGTGTGGTTATTAGGTGTAATCCCTGAAAACAGCCTCGGAAAGGGTCACCTTTCTTCCTGTTTCTTTTTCCCTTGTATGTTTAATACTGCTACTTCCATTATTTGTGAATCGTTACGTAAGCATTTTTGTGTCCTGGAACACATCCTTTTTAGGATAAGGAGGTTCTTTTCAGCGACTACTTTTAACACTTTCAAGTTTTGTACTGTTACTTTTTTTCAGCTCCCATACGTCCTGCCATACGCATTCCTTTGAATACACGTGATGGATAAGAAGACGCTCCTACAGAACCTGGTGCTCTAAGGCGGTTATGCTGACCGTGAGTGGATTGTCCTACCCCGCCAAATCCATGACGGCGAACTACACCTTGGAAACCTTTCCCTTTTGGAAGTCCCGTTACATCCACAAATTCGCCTTCTACAAAATAATCAGCGGCTATCACGTCGCCTAATTTGTAAGTGCTCTCAAATCCTTGGAACTCGACAAGTTTCTTTTTAGGAGTTACACCCGCTTTGGCAAAATGTCCTGCCGCAGCCTTGAAGTGTGCTTCTCTTTTTTTGTCATCGAAACCAAGTTGAAGAGCTTCATACCCGTCAACCTCTTTGGTTCTGACTTGGGTAACTACGCATGGCCCTGCTTCTATGATGGTACATGGGATATTCTTACCATTTTCATCAAAAATGCTGGTCATGCCTACTTTTTTTCCGATTAACCCAGACATATTAAAAATATTTAATTTGATTTACTTTTTATCACAACAAAATCAAGGGGAACTCCTGTAGAACACTGCCCTACAGGGTACTCCTGACTTTATAATTTGATATTCAGGGTCAAGTATTCCAACCCTGAATATCAATAGTTTTACCGTTTTTCCCTCACGCTATTGTTTTTGGGACAAGTCAAGCAAAAACTTCCGCTTTGCTTTTATCATACTTTGATTTCTACTTCCACTCCACTTGGCAATTCGAGCTTCATTAGGGCATCAATAGTCTTTGGTGAAGAACTGTAGATGTCTAACAAACGCTTGTAAGAGCTTAGCTGAAACTGTTCTCTTGCTTTCTTGTTCACGTGTGGAGAACGAAGTACAGTAAAGAGCTTCTTGTGAGTAGGTAGTGGAATAGGTCCCTACTACTCCTGCTCCTGTTGATTTTACTGTCTTTTTACGATTTTTTTCAGCAGACTTATCTACCAAGTTATGGTCGTATGATTTTAATTTTTATTCTGATTTTTCTGACTCATTTCTTTTACAAATTAATTACCTCTTGCTTTTTTTAATCACTTCTTCTGAGATGTTAGAAGGTGTTTCTGCATAGTGTGAGAACTCCATAGTAGAAGTTGCACGACCTGAAGAAAGGGTTCTAAGAGTTGTTACATAACCGAACATTTCAGAAAGTGGTACATTGGCTTTGATTACCTTTAGCGCCATTTCTGTCGCCCATGTCATTTACCTGACCACGACGACGGTTAAGGTCTCCTACGATGTCCCCCATGTTCTCTTCTGGAGTGATTACCTCTAGCTTCATGATAGGCTCCATAAGTACGGCTTTTGGCAGCACGAGCAGCTTCCTTGTAACCCAACTTAGCAGCCAATTCAAATGACAAGGAGTCGGAATCCACAGGGTGGAAAGAACCATCCTAAGGGTAATCTTCATCGCATCCATTTCAAATCCAGCCAAAGGCCCGTTCTTCATCGCTTCCTTGAATCCTTTTTTTCTATAGAAGGGATATACTCTTTTTGGAATGTTACCTCCTTTGATTTCGTTGATGAATTCCAAACCAGCTTTTTCCTTCTTCGGCAGGTTCCATAGTAAATACGATATCGGCAAACTTACCACGACCCCCTGTTTGTTTCTTGTACACTTCACGGTGGTCAGCCTTACCTGTAATGGCTTCCTTATACTCTACTTGTGGTTCTCCTTGGTTTACTTCTACCTTAAACTCACGTTTGAGACGGTCTACGATGATATCCAAGTGAAGCTCACCCATACCAGAGATGATCGTCTGTCCAGAGGCTTGGTCTGTTTTTACTTGGAAGGTAGGGTCTTCTTCGGCGAGTTTAGCCAAGGCCATACCGAGCTTATCTACGTCAGCCTTTAGTCTTAGGCTCTACAGCGATACCAATCACTGGATCTGGGGAACACCATACTTTCTAGTACGATAGGATATTTCTCATCACAAAGGGTATCCCCTGTTTTGATATCCTTGAAACCTACCGCAGCTCTGATATCTCCCGCTTCAATGTATTCGATAGGGTTCTGCTTGTTAGCATGCATTTGGTAGATACGAGAGATACGTTCTTTGCTTTCTGAACGTGTGTTAAGCACGTAAGAACCTGCATCCAAGTGTCCAGAATATACGCGGAAGAATGCCAAGCGACCTACATAAGGGTCTGTTGCAATCTTAAAGGCCAACGCAGCAAAAAGGTGCATCTACAGCTGGCTTACGAAGTGCTGGTTCCCCAGTATCAGGGTTAGTTCCTTCGATAGCTTCCTTTATCCAATGGAGAAGGCAAGTAGCGGCATACCGCGTCAAGCATGAACTGTACTCCTTTGTTTTTTTGAAAGACGAACCGCAAGTCATTGGGATAATAGCCATATCCATTACGGCAGCACGGAGCGCTTTGTGGATTTCTTCTTCGGAGATAGAATCCTCATCTTCCATGAATTTTTTTCCAAAAAGGCCTTCGTCGTAACCGGCTACTTCCTCGATGAGTTGTGCACGGTACTTAGCTACATCAGCTTTCATATCTTCAGGGATATCTACTACGTCAAAAGTAGCCCCTTGTGTTTCGTCATGCCATACGATAGCGCGGTTTTTGATAAGGTCAACCACTCCTTTGAAGTCAGCTTCTTCACCAATAGGCAATACGATAGGCACTGCATTGGATTTGAGCATGTCCTTCACTTGTTGGCATACTTTAAGGGAAGTCAGAACCTTGTCTGTCCATCTTGTTCACAAAGCCCATACGAGGCACTTTGTAGTTATCGGCAAGGCGCCAGTTGGTTTCAGACTGAGGTTCTACCCCATCAACGGCAGAGAAGAGGAACACCAATCCGTCCAATACACGGAGAGAGCGGTTCACTTCCACGGTGAAATCCACGTGGCCTGGGGTATCTATAATGTTGAAATGGTATTCTGTGCATCAGCAGTAGGGTTTTTCCATTTTCAGTTGGGAAGTTCCACTTTACATGTAGTCGCAGCCGATTGGATAGTGATCCCACGTTCTGCCTCTTGCTCCATCCAGTCCATGGTAGAAGCTCCATCGTGTACTTCGCCTATTTTTGTGCGTTTTACCTGTATAGAAAAAGGATACGCTCAGTGGTAGTAGTCTTACCAGCATCAATGTGTGCTGCGATACCAATATTTCTTGTATATTTTAAATCTCTACTCATACTACCTCACGAATTAAAAATCTAAAAGTGGGAGAATGCCTTGTTGGCCTCTGCCATCTTATGTGTATCCATTTTTTCTTAACAGCAGCCCCTTCTTCTTTTAGCTGCGGAGAGGATTTCTCCTGCCAATTTTTGCGCCATAGATTTTTTTCATTTCTCTTGCGCGCATATCCGATAAGCCATTTCATTGCCATAGACACTTTTACGGTCTGGACGGATTTGCATAGGGATTTGGAAAAGTAGCACCACCTACACGGCGAGAACGTACTTCCACATGAGGCATCACATTGAGAGGGCATCTTTCCACACCTCCAAGGCTGTTTTCTCATCATTATTCTTCTTTTTGTTCTACGATATCGATTGCATCATAGAAAATCTTAAAAAGCCACTGACTTTTTACCATCCCACATCAGGTTATTTTACAAAAGCGCGTAACCAATTGGTCATTGTACTTTGCATCTGGTAAAAGAGGTCTTTTTAGCTTGTCTCTTTCTCATTTGGTTGTTTTAGACGGTTTTAAAAATTTACTTTTTCTTTCCTTTTGCTGGTGCAGCAGCAGCTTGTCCTGGTTTTAGGGCGTTTGGCTCCATACTTAGAGCGTCTTTGGGTTCTTCCATTTACCCCAGCAGTATCCAGTGCACCACGTACGATGTGGTAACGTACCCTGGTAAATCTTTTTACTCTTCCGCCTCTTACCAATACTATCGAGTGCTCTTGGAGGTTGTGTCCTTCTCCTGGGATATACGCATTGACCTCATTACCATTAGTTAAGCGAACACGCGCTACCTTACGCATCGCAGAGTTCGGTTTCTTAGGGGGTAGTGGTGTACACACGTGTACATACGCCACGACGTTGGGGACATGAATCCAAAGCAGCCGATTTACTCTTCTTGGCTATTTTTAGCTCTTCCTTTTCGTACTAATTGTAGAAATTGTTGGCATTTATAAAATATTTTTTAAGCGAGGGCAAAAGATACAAACTTTTTTACTAACTGACAAAACGTAAGACATTTATTTTTCAACAACCCTTGCTTGCTAACGCAGTGATTCTTACGACTTTTCGTCTTCACAAAAATGTGTAATTGTCGTATAATCAGCATTTTATATTATCTATACAAAATACTTCAAAAAAAGAAAAATTTTTCTTTGAAAAAGTTATTAACAGGGTAATGAGGCAATTAGTCAATGAGCTAATTAACACATTGTCTATAGGCTTCTGTCGTTCTATAGGCTTGTTCTGGGTGATAAGGTAGCGCTGGTACTCTATTGCGATAGACCATAAGCCTCCGTAGGCAGATTGGTCGTTGTTGGAATGCCGAGAAGTTATCTTTGTCAGTGCCTACCTCTAACAAACTTGTTGGCCAAGATGGGCTGAGACTGACTGCTGCCATAAAACAAAAATCATACTGGAGAATTTTACTACCCCAGTAAGGCTGCACGCTCCGCACGTAGAACCTCCCTGTCCTGAGCTGCATCCTGCTGCTGGGCAAGGGTAGGTAAGACGCTGAGTAGCAATAAAGTAAAAATGTATAGTTTCATCACGTCACTAATTTTATAGATAGTATCGACAAAAGTATAAAAAAACTTTTGAAAAATCACAATACTTTGAAAAATTAACACCCCATACTTGCTCATTTGCTTATTTGCTTATTAATTCCTATCTTTGCAGTTGCTAAATTCTAAAACATAAAGATATGAGTTTCTTTAAGAATCTACTGAATCTACATCAGGGTGAAGAGAAAAAGGAAAAAGGTAATAGAAGATATTATCAGTAATATTTCCTTTCGCGGGGCTAACTTATGGATTTTTGGCCTGTGCTATTCTGATTGCCTCCATTGGGCTGAATGTCAATTCTACCGCCGTGATTATCGGTGCCATGCTCATCTCTCCTCTTATGGGGCCTATCGTAGGGGCAGGGTTTGCTCTGGCAACCTATGATTTTGAGCTGCTCAAGAATACAGGTCGTAGCCTGCTGATAGCCACTTTTGTCAGCCTATTGGTATCCTTTATTTACTTCTATATCAGCCCATTCAAGGACGCCCAATCAGAACTGCTGGCACGTACCTCCCCCACTATCTATGATGTACTGATTGCCTTCTTCGGCGGTGTGGTAGGAGCCATCTCCCTTACCCGACAGGAAAAAGGAAACCCCTATCCCAGGAGTGGCCATTGCCACTGCCCTTATGCCTCCCTCTGTACCGCAGGCTTCGGCTTAGCAACAGGTAATTTAAGCTACTTCCTAGGTGCCTTCACCTCTATAGCATCAACTGTTTCTTTATAGGAATCGCTACTTTTTTTGATTATCAAATACTTAAAATATACACCTAAAAATACAGGTAACGAAAAACTGAACAAACGTCTGCGCTACGTGATTACCTACTTAGTAATACTGATTACTACCCCTAGCCTTTACCTAGCTTTATACCCTCTTTCAGGAAAAAGCGTTTCCATGAAAATGTTGCCCACTATATCACCGCTGAGTTTGAGAACAATGGTTATACAATCATCTATAAGAAGATTACATATAATAGCTCGCCCAAAAACTATAGAATTGGCGTTCTTAGATAAGAAATTCAGCGAGGAAGAGGAAAAAGAACCTACAAAACAACCTGAAAAACTTCAAAATCTCCAATACAGAACTTATTATCCGCCAAAAAGAATCGGATATAAGTCAGGAGATACTCTCTGAAAATCAACAAAAAACAAGGCTTCTCTTTTCCAGTAAAGACGTAAAAATAAAACAGCTTACTGAGGAGTTAGAAAAGTACAAGATAGAGGATACAGATTTTGCCAAGGAAGTGAAGATCCTATTTCTAATATCAAGGATTTCTCATTTGGTCGCTTAAATAGCTTTGCTTCTGATAGTCTTTCTACCACTACTCTCATGCTATATACCCCTATCAGGGGAACAAGTCAAGGGCAAGGAAGTGGATAAAGAGGTAGATATAGCACGACTCCAACAATGGCTTGCTCAAAAGTTTGCCGACAAAAAACATCAAGATTATAAAGGAATAATTCCTTCTCTACCCATAAAGCCTACTGTCGTAGCCATGCCTCATCGGTATGCCCACGGCGGTAGGCTTTTTCCATGCTCGTCCATCACGGCATGCCATTCTTGGCAGGTCTCTAAGGAAATATCAGCCACCAGGGCATACACTCCGCTCGCAGTGCCTTGTAGGTAGTTGCGGTGGTAAGCCCTAAGCGAGTAAAGAGACGAAGAGCATATTGGTCAGCAATGAAGACATTCCTACGAAAAATATATAACAACATCGCATCGGCAGTCTCTCTCCTACCCCCTTGATAGAAAAGGAGTTCCATGCGAAGTTCATCGGTAGCAATAGCTGCAAATTTGTCCAAAGAAGCTCCATGGGATACATACCAAGCCATCAATGCTTTGATATATCTGCTCTTCTGTTTGTAGAAACCTGCAGGACGAATAAGAGTTTGTAATTCTCCCTCTCCCATGGCATATAGTGCTGTCACTGAGAGTTTGCCTTCAAGGTTAGCCAAGGCTCGCTCTACATTGAGTTGGGTAGTTTGTTGAATGAGAATCATGGAAATCCAATCAACCAAACGATTGGAGTGGTTCCACCAATTTTTGCTTGCCGTAGTGAATAAGGAGTTTGTTTAGAACTGCGAGTTTAGCCTGCATTAGCTTAGGATTTTATATCCGCTTGGGGATTATATTTTCTAATAATAGTCTCCAAATGAGCAAATACCCCTACCGGTCATACTGGTTATAAAACCATTTGGGATATCTTATCAGAATCGTTCTATTATCTCCTTTGGAGTACCAAGAACGCATTTTTTTCTATTTTCTTAGGGTCTATTTCTGAATGGTAAAAAGTTAGAAAATACAGTTTCTCCTTACATATTATAAAAAGGAAAGTATTTTTCTTAGCCAAGGTAAGTCTTTTTGTATTTTCAGTAAATAGCCAAAAATCATGTTCACTCATCTCTTCCAAAAGCAAGTGCTGAGCTTTGGCATTTCTCCTGACCACATAACTCAATAGGTAATATACCAAAAGAGATATATAACAGAGGACAACGCCCAAGAAGCTATCTGCGGAAGCATTTTCTCCTGCACAATATCTAAGGCAATAAGATAACCCAGAGGAAGTATAAATACAAAAAGCAAAGAAAAATAGCAAGGCCATTACAGATATAGTGCTTGTATTTTTTTCTACTTTCTCCAAATATTGTTTACGCTCCGCACTTATCGCATGATAAGGTATATAGCTAGCTACACGCTGCTCAAAGGCATTCTTGCGAAAGGCTACAAAAGTAGAGCAAAAGCTCCCATTATAACATAGCGAAAAGCATTTATCAAAAAGAAAATATCTATATCCATTATAAAAAATACTAATTCGGGATTATGTTTTTCAATAATAGCTTTAAAATAATAAAATCCTTCCCGAGATAGACCAAGGGTTATTTTTTTAGGAACTTTAAATTGTACAAAAATACCACCCCTACCTGTACTCCAATTTATTTCGGTTATTTGAGCAGGGTCAATTTCTCTAATAGCATAGAAAAGAAAAATGTACAACTGATTGTTACACAATACAAACGGCGGACTATATTTACTGATAAATGGCAAACTATCTTTTACTTTCAGGAGCAGGTCAAAATCGTCATCACTCATTTGTTCCAAAAGCATACGTTGGGCTTTCTCATTGCGCTTCAATACATAATTGATGAGGTAATATACCATAACAATAGACACAAAAAAACAAGCAGTATAATCATCTTCATGTCATTAGGAATAGCCATATATACTTTGCTTATTTTCTCATAGTCTCCTTCAAACATTGACAAAATTAGAACTATCAAAGGAAAAGAAAGTATCACCAAAAGCATAATAGTAGCATACTTGTGGTATTTGTGCATCCCTTGCATATAAGCTTCACGCCTTTGTGAGAGATGCCGAGTAGGTCGAAAAAGGGCTAATCGCTCTTCAAAGGCATTCTTACGGACTCTTGTAAAATACAAAAATAAGGACATAAAGTAATAAGGGCACAGAGCAAATAACGTAAAACTTGTCCATAGTTACTATAAATTGAGATATTGTTTAAATAGGATAATTTCTTTGGTTTTTTTCTGTCTAGTTAATAATTGAATTTGAGTTTTGTATATTGTTCTACAATCTGTAAAAAGAGAGGTAAGGCACTTTTTAGATATACTAAAAACGGTAACTTTAGCTTTAGGATCTTTAATACGTACTAAAAACCCATGTTTAGTACTATGCCATTTTACTGAAATGATTTGGGTGGGGTCAATTTCTTTAATTGTATGAAAAAAATAAAAATTATCTATTACTTTTTAAGTAATTTAAAAATCAGTTAATTACTAAAAATTTGATTCAATTATTGTAAAGAATTTTTAGCAATTTCAGTTTGCACTCCCCAATCTATTTCATTTTATAGGACTGTGGAATCATCTGTGACTACTCCATACATTACTTTGTTTTGGAATCCTACGAAATTTTCTCTGTTATTATTTATTTCTTTTGCCTTTTTCTCACACGATTGTCTCTATTGTAATAATATTTTATCCCAATGCGAGTATAAGGTTTTATATGACCATCATTATTGCTATGCTTCTCAACCCTTTGCTATTGGCATACCAAATCCACCATAGATGTCAGTTAAAAATCTTCGAGATATAGGGAGCTCATAAGAAACCCAAAATCATGGTGCTACTAAATTTGCTTCAATACCAAATTGTTTTTGCAAATAATTTTCATCTTGTATGTCAGATATTCCAATCTCAAATATTTGCTTATTTGTCACTGAGTATTCTCTATCTGCTATTGATAGTACAATTGCATTTGGGTATAAGGAGCATAAACTAGATGCTATATTTTGCTAAGAATCGCCGTATTTAGCGAAAATACTCCTTGATAAGCTTTTTCTAATTCCTCAAAAAGTGATTTCGAGTTCGCTATCGTTAATGTGAATTCCTTCAAACCCATTCCTTATTTCTTTACTTTTGATTTTTGCTCAAGTAGTTTTCAGGGTGTTTGAGTTTGATATGGATGTGTTGTCCATAGTAATCTACTTTTTCCTATAGCAGCTATTTCGCTCCAAGGGATTTCACCCTACCCATTTACCTAGAGGATTCACATTGCTTTTGAGGTACTCGGGGGTGAGGATAAGCCCTTCGTTCTTCTTGTTCGACCGCCATAATTCTTGTATGTGTTTATAAAAAAAGATAAGTTCCTATTATAAAAAGGACTACAAAACAGCGCTAGATAGTATAAACTTATTCTATCAGCTGATAGGATAAAGACAATAATAGCAGCAATACCAAGCATTATAAGGATATATAAGCCTGTGAGTTTTAAGCATTTTCTTTTTGCTAAACAGGGATAATTGTGTGATTCATTTTTGTATTTAGTTAATAATAAAAATTCTTGATCTGTATATTGTTCAATGATTTGCAAGAAATAGGGAGTACTTTTTAGGTAGGGTAAATATTATTTTTCAGGAGCTTTGAATTCTACCAAAAATACCATTTCTACGATAGCTCCAATCTACATTGGTTATTTGGGTGGGGGTCAATTTCTTTGATAGCAAAGAAAAATAAAAATGTACAACTTATCGTTGCAAAGCACAAACGGCGGATTATATTTGCTTGTGAACAACAAACTATCTTTTTACTTTGAGGAGGAGCTCAAAATTGCCATCGCTCATTTGTTCTAAAAAGCATATGCTGGGCTTTTTCATTGCGCTTTATTACATAGAAGAGAAGGTAATGCAGTAACAAAAACAGGCACATAGACAGTTAGTAGGACCATTTTTATATCATCATAGATTGATATATACAGTTTTTCCTGTTTCCTCATATCCTTCTTTTGAGCAATATTGCTATAAAAAGCACATAGAGGGAGGTATAAAATCACTAAGAGTATGATATTTGCGTACTTGCTGTATTTGCGTACTTGCTGCCTATAGGCGTCCCGTTTTTGGGAGAGCTGGCAGGTAGGGCGGAAGAGAGCTAAGCGCTCTTCAAAAGGCATTTTTGCGCACTACTGTAAAGTACAAAAAGACAAGGGTGAGAAGAAAAAAGGTGCAGAACAAATAATATAAAATGAGTCCATATTATTTATTTTTAGTCAGTTAATAATTTGAGTTTTTGTATACTGTTCAACGATTTGCAAAAAGATAGGCAATGCACTTTTAGATATACTAAGGACAGTAACTTTAGGGTCTCTAATGCGTACTATAAGCCTCATGTCTCATTACTATACCATTTTACTGAGATGATTTGGGTAGGGTCAATTTCTTTAATTGTATGAAAAAAAGAAAAATATATAAGTGATTGTTACACAACACAAAAAGGTGGGTCATATTTGTAGAAAAAGATAAATTGTCTCTTAATTTGAGGAGCCGTTCGAAATCGGTATCGCTCATTTGTTCTAAAAGCATGTGTTTGGCTTTTTACTGCGTTTCTGTATATAAAAAATGATATAATAACACACGAAAAAGTGGCAGTAAAGTAGCTAGTAATATCATCAGGTTCTCATTAGAAAAATGAAGTATTAGCTTTGCTTATTTCTTGATAGTTTTCTTTGAACAATACATAGACTAAAAATGAAGAAAGGCAGTAAAAATAGGGCGAACATTATATGGTTATATTTACTAACCTTCTGCATATAGGCTTCCCGTTTTTTTGCGATAGCTGGCGGTAAGGGTAAAAAAATATCGGGGCGTTTTTCAAACTCATTTTTTTGCGCACTACTATAAAGTAGAAAAGCGCAAAGAGAAAAAGAAATAAAGGGTGCAAACCAGATAATGTAAATTATGTCCATAATTTAATGCTTTTACTTTTAACATTTCTACTTGAGCATCAGGACTATATCTCTTGATAATCTCCACCAAAAATAGAATATACATTCCTATGCATCGCAATTGAAGTAGATTTTGTGGATTTGATATGTACAGTTACATCTCCTGCCCTAAGATAAACAAGACTTACTTTTTATCTTCTCAGGATTTATCTCTTGAACGGTAAGGAAAGTAAATAAATACAGCTTATCCTTACAAAGTATAAAAAGGAGGAAAGTATTTGAATAAGTATAATTCTTTTTGTACATAGCAACACCTGAAAATCAAGCTATTATTCATCTGTTCTAAAAAGTGCTTGCTGGTTTTTAATATTTCGTTTAAAACAATATAGTAAATAAATGCCCAAACACTCTATTACCATTAGAAAAATTATAAGAAGAAAAAATCATAGGAACACCTACATCAGGTAGCAGAAACGCACACATAATCATTAGGAATGCCCATAAATAAAGCCTATGATTAGGCTCACTTTTTGATATATCGCTTTGCTCCTCTAATATATTCCTGTCGTTCGGGGGTGAGGGAGGCGGGGAGTATGATAGGCTAAGCGTTTTTTTCGAAATTACTTTTTGTACTGGACAATGAAATATACAGAAATACATACAAGAGCTAAAACGAGAATAATTGTGGTATTCATAGTTGAATGATTAGGATTTATCTTTTATCCTTCAATAGTAGCATCTTCCAGCTGGCCGCTAAGGTTGCTGCCATACACCGTAATAGCGTGCCCCCAGAACATATCGTCATCATCAAAATAGATGCAGAAACGCTTATTGTCAAATAAAACTAACTCTGTTATACACATACGCTCAGCAAAGCGTTCGGGGGTAATCTCAGGGGCAGTAGCATCTTCTCCTTTTTGCCATTTGTTAGCTAAATCAGTGAGCTTTCCTGCAGCAAAGGCTTTGAGCTGTTCTATCCACACTTTGAATTTGACAAGGGCTGTTTGCCTAAAAAGATTTAGAAGTTCTTTTAGTTTTTCAATACCATTGGTATGAACATTTAGTGGAAGAGCCTCTTCTACCTCTTCATAATGCATTCCTCCTTCAAAATGCCCATATATTTTATTTAACTCCAGTGAAAAAAATCATCGTCTTCATAGGTTACCTCTGTATTGTATTCTTCTAAGATAGCCTCAAAACGAGGCTCTATTACGTCTTCCTCTAATATTTCAACCAGCATAAATGTGTGCTGAAAAACTTCAGCAGCATTTCCAGGTTTTTGAGGACGTACTTTTTGAGGCGGAAAGCCTTTTGTGCCTCAAAGAAATATTTCCAATTATTATCGGGTACTAGCCATTCTATGCGAGCGTTTTTTTATAAAAAGCTCATTAGTAGCTACATCTATATAAGCCAAAGGGTCATTGGAAGGTACCCAAGCTCCCTGATAATAACTTGCTCCATCAGTACGTGTTTCTATAAGAGCTATGATTTCCTTTTTCTTCGGGGAGGAACTTATCAGAGAATTTTTGTACAATTTCTGGATTCATTTTATTATAACAATTTATAACTTGCTATGTTAGTTAATTCTATTACGCACTGCCATGCGTTTTTGGTAGTGAAGAAAGGTTTTGTATTATGTTTTTAAGCTGATATTTATATAAAAGAGTTGTTAGATACAAATAGAAATTTGTATTCATATAGATATAGGTTTTCTTGGTATGTGTGATAACAACCCTATCCCCCATTATATTTTCTTGGGTATAATTTTTCAATAAGCAAAGGACAAATGCTGATATTTCTAATTGTAGCAATAGGTATTTCAATAATATGTAAAAACTTAAAAAGATACAATTTTCCTTTGCACACTACAAAAAGGAGGGGTATAATTTTGAAATATATTGATCCTTCTTATCTCATTGAAACACTGAAAATCTTCGTCACTCATTTGTTCTAAAAAGCATTTGCTGAGCACAGGTAGTTTTATTAGCCATAAAGTATAACCAATAGAAAAAGTATACCCAAGTAAGGCAAAAATGAAATAACGGCATACAAGAGCAAAAACAGAGAGTATATGGTATCTCTCTGTATTTTTCTTGCTGAAAGACATTAAAGTCTATACACAATACCACAAATAGGAAGGATACAACTATAAAAACCCCTATTATTACTCCAAGAATGCAACGTACAAAAACGCTTGCGCTTTTCTAAGTAAGTTTCTCTCTAAAGGAAGAGCTGATTTTGGCATATAAGAATCCAAACGCTTTTCAAAAAGTGTTTTTAGTACCTTTCTAAATAGCGTTTTACTATATAAAAGACAACTCCTCCAATAGAAAAAGAAAACAAACCAAAAATGGTTGATTGTGACATGGCTAACTCACTACGTTGATAATCCCTATTAGGCACTACAATGACCTTTTTAGGAGCTTTGCCTTGCAGTTGTTCTGCGGTCTGAGGATCGGCGAGAATGGCTTGTTCTATCTCAGCAATTGGCATATCGGTAGGGAAAGCGCGTTTGAAGCGTACTTTGCCGTTGAACGATACGGGATATTCCTTGCTGTCCTCTTGCAAATATTTATCCTCGTGTACGGGATAAGGTGCATAAGTGATACTCTGGGTATGCCCCAAGTGTTTCCAAAGTTCCTCCGCTATATGAGGGGCAAAAAGGAGCTATCAGTATGGCCACGGGTTCCAAAAATAGCCTTGTGGTGACACTTGAGAGCAGATAGTTCATTGACACAGATCATAAACTGACTCACAGAGGTATTGAACGAGAAACTCTGTATATCCTCATTGACTTTCTTAATGGTCTTATGTAGCGCTTTGAGCATCTGAGCCGTTGGAGCCTCCTCGGTTACTTGCCAGCCGCTGTCTGAGAAATACAAGCGCCATAGCTTGCGCAAGAAATTGTACACACCCGAAATACCTGCTGTGTTCCAAGGTTTAGCCTGTTCCAAGGGGCCTAAGAACATTTCGTAGAGGCGCAAGGTATCCGCTCCATATTGCTCACAAATATCATCAGGATTTACCACATTGTATTTGGATTTTGACATCTTTTTCTACTTCTCGCCCTGTGATATACTCCCCTTCCTTCGGAGGGGGCTGGGGGGAGGATAGTCCCGTCCTCTAAGATAAACTCCGCATTGGCAAACTCTTTGCGCCATGCCTTAAATTTATCAATATCCAACTCATCAGAAGTGTCTTTTAGCAAAGAAATATCCACGTGAATAGGTTGGACGTTCTGGTCTTTAATCTGACCTTTAGAGACAAAGGTATTGGTGCCTTCTAAGCGATAGACAAAAAGCACTCATTCCCCAATATCATTCCCTGATTGATCAGTTTCTTAAACGGCTCTTCAGTAGGAACAAAACCTCTATCTTTGAGAAATTTGTTCCAAAAACGTGAGTACAAGAGGTGCCCTGTGGCGTGTTCACTACCCCCTACATAGAGATCTACATTCTGCCAATAGTCGGTTACGGCTTTGGTAGGGAAGAGGGCACGGTCGCCTTTCTCCATCATATACTCCAACCAATACCATGAAGAGCCTGCCCAGCCTGGCATGGTGTTAAGCTCTAATGGGAATATGGTTTGGTTATCAATAAGTTCGTTGCTCACTATCTTATGATTGGCCGTATCCCATGCCCAAGTGGTAGCATTGCCCAATGGCGGATTACCCTCTTCGGTAGGGAGGTATTTCTCTACTTCAGGCAAAAAGTATAGGAAGATACTGTTGCTCAATCATCTGTGGCAAAACCATCTTTATAATACACTGGGAAAGGTTCGCCCCAATAGCGCTGACGGGAGAAGACCGCATCACGAAGGCGGTAATTCACTTTTGCTTTGCCTGCTCCCTTTAGCTTCTAAAGCGACTAAAACCTTATCAAAAGCCTCCTTGAAGCTGGTACAATCGTCCAATAAATCAGAGTTTTGGTAAGTCATGCCCTCTTTTTCGGTAAAGGCATTTTCTGAAATATCCTTGTCAAAGATGTTGATCATATCGGGCATACCCTTTGCTCCTTTGAAGTGTTTGGCAAAGGCATGATCGCGTTCGTCCCCCGCAGGTACGGCCATCACAGCTCCTGTACCATAACTGGCCAGTACATAGTCTCCTATCCAGATAGGCACCCTCTTTCCTGTGAGTGGGTGCACCGCATAAGCACCTCGTAAAGGCACCCGATACGGTCTTGGTATCAGCCATACGATCACGCTCAGAACGCTTGGCGGTATTAGCTATATAAGCCTCCACTTCTGCGCGCTGCTCCTCGGTGGTGATTTCCAGCACTAAGGGATGCTCAGGGGCAAGTGTAAGGTAAGTAACCCCAAAGAGTGTGTCAGGACGTGGGTGAAGACGGTAATTTTGTAGTCGCCGAAGGCGACCACAAAAGTCTATACTCGCTCCTACTGACTTCCCTATCCAGTTGCGTTGGCTTTCCTTGATACCTCACTCCAGTCTATGGTGTCTAATTCCTGCAAAAGTCGGTCAGCATAGGCGGTAATACGCATGCTCCACTGGGTCATCTTCTTGCGAATCACAGGGTGGCCTCCACGTTCGGAGACGCCATTGACTACCTCGTCATTGGCCAAGACTGTACCCAAGGCAGGACACCAATTCACTTCGGTTTCAGCTAAGTAAGTCAAGCGGTACTTGAGTAAAAATACGCTGCTTCTCGGCCTCAGAAAAAGGCTTTCCACCGCTCGGCGGTAAAGGTTGGGGTACCGTCATCGCAAGGAGCATCAACCCCTGCATTACCGCCTTTCTCAAAGAGGGCAACGAGGGTCTCTATAGGTTCTGCCTTGTCGGTAGCACGGTTATACCACGAATTGAAGAGTTGAGCAAATATCCACTGGGTATGGCGATAGTAGGCCGGATCGGAGGTTTTCACCCTCACGGCTCCAGTCAAACGAAAAACCTATCTTGTCCAACTGCTCCCGATAGCGAGCAATATTCTGTGCCGTAGTCAGGGCAGGGTGTTGCCCTGTCTGGATAGCGTACTGCTCAGCAGGTAGGCCAAAGCTGTCGTACCCTTTGGGGGTGCAATACATTGAACCCTTGGTGGCGCTTATAGCGTGCCACAATGTCACTGGCTATATAGCCCAGCGGGTGCCCTACGTGTAAGCCCGCCCCAGAAGGGTAAGGAAACATATCAAGTACATAATACTTGGGTTTGCTAAAGTCATTTACTGACTTATAGCTCTGGTGCTCTGCCCAATAAGCCTGCCAATAGGCTTCTATTTCTTTGTGATTATAGGTCATAAGTGTTGGGTTTCAGGTATTAGGTATTAGGGTACAAAGATAATGATAATTTGCCAATTAGCTAATGTATTGACTTTACTTTATTTTTCCATATTCATATTTTTTTAGGTATTACACCCTCAATCTATTACTTCATCACCTTATCCAATAGGGTCTTATAATCTTTTACTACTCCATAGCAAAATGCCTTTCTCTCCTTGGCTAAGGGCTTTTAAAAATGGCGTGCTGCACATTCTATTTTGGCTTCTTCTGCTCCACGAAGCTGTGAGCGCTGCCAATCATCCCTTTGGTCTCAGCTACAAAATAGATATGATTTACACTCCTTCTCTGAAGACAATCGCCCAGTCGGGATTGTAGTGTCCCATAGGGGTGTTGATATAGAACCCACGGGGAGCTTGGTATAGACCACTACCTCGTCTTGCTGCTCTAATTCGGTAGCAAAGCTCTTTTCTACCCCTCACTATCCACTACTACAAGGTCATAGAGTGACTTGTGGCTTTTATGGCATTGATACCCAGCTTGCCTCGCAGGGTCGATTCGGTGAAAAATGTCCATGGTATATGTATCATCGGTCTTCTCATACGCTATCTTTTTGTACTACTGCCATAGCCTTTTCATCATTGATGATATGGCCTACCTTGCGAATAAACTCCTCTGGATTGAGCTTAAACTGATGGAAAGTATCTGGGCGTATCCCCTTGAGTATGGCTACTATGGTACGCCTTGTAAGTCCTGTGGTCTCTACTAACTTGCCTATGAGGTCATAGGTTACACTGCCCCCTACCCCCTCATAGACTTTGAGGTTTTCTACTTTAGTAAGTTTCATGACAGCACCTTGCTGTAGGGGCTTCTTTGCTCTCTATCTTATCCATGGTGCCTTGTTCTACTACCATTCGTATTTTGGTGACCGTCAGTCTCTCATCTATAGCCTTAATTGTCTTAGCTATCAGTTCATCAGTCTCAAAAATCTACCTTATAGAAAGTCTTGATACTGATCTGCTTTCCACAATTTTTGAAATTCATCACGCTTAAAAACGTTCTTCCTGAAAAATAGCTTCTTTAGGTCTGCGGGCATCATCAATTTTGATACTATCGGGGCTTAGTATCTTATCCAAAGTATCAATAATCCCTTGCCTTATCGGCTCTAGTTCCTGCCCAAAATCAAGGGTACCCTCCGCTTTGGCAGTATAGTAAGCAGGGGTTAGCTGGCCATCATCATTTACATAATCTCGCCTGATAAGCTGGTTGTAAATCTTTCGGGCATGGTCTTCACTTATAGTTACTCAGCTGCCATTCTCATCGGTATAAGTATGCCCTACAAAGAGCCTTGGGGTTACCTTCATCGGGCGACTGTGCAGGTCGTCTGCAATTTCCTTTTGTAGTTGTTGGGAGAACTGCTGGTAGCTCTCACTGGCAATCACGGTAAGAATATTGATATCGAACACGCCTTCCTTTCCCAATAGCTCGGCATCTTGGCGTACCCCATGCTTATCCACACATAGGCGCATCCCACGGCCTACCTCTTGGCGCTTGCTCATCTGGCTATTTCCTTCTTTGAGAAAACAGATCTGGAACACATTGGGGTTGTCCCAGCCCTCACGTAGGGGCAGAGTGCGAAAAGATAAAGCGAGTAGGCTCCTCAAAAGCTCAGCAGTCGTTCCTTATCCTTCATAATCAAGTCGTAAGCACTCTGGTCATCACTGCCGCCCTCGCCTTTTTCTCTCTTCGAATCAATGAAGTTCCTGCCTATCCCTTGAAAAATAGCCATTGTGCACCTCTTGGGCACGGAACTTTGAGGTAATCCAAGTAGGCTGTATCATCAAAGAGTGTAGGCTGGAGTTCTTCTATCACATGAGTGTATTCCTCTTCGAACATTTGGGCATAACTATCCTTGCTTGAGCTACTTCCTCCATAAATGCGATAATTGTCTACATGGTCTATAAAAAAACAAACTCAACACTTTGATTCCTTTTGGCAAAGAGCCGTCTCGCGCTCTATATGGCTCTTAATCGTCTCGCGTATTTGGGTACGGCGCATCACCGTCTCGCTTACCTTGCCTACTGCCTCGCCCTGATGGAGTTCTATCCCATTGAGAAAGCGAATCGTCCCTTTGCGGCCGTCTATACTTTCTACCACAAACTGATTCTTATACTCCTGCAAGTGCCCACTCTGCTCATAGAGGTTAAACCCCTCCCTACCAAACGATTTACTTGCTTGGTGCCAGAGGTAGTACCCATATCAAAAATGCAAGCGTGCTTGGGGATTGCCTTTGCCTATGAGGATCTCTTCTAGATATACATAGCCATAGGTGGCTGTACTGCCCTGCTGGTGAATCCCTTTTACTTCTATCTTCTTGACTAAGTGTTGGTTATAGGCATCGATAGCATCTAGGGCGGTAGACCATATTGAGCACCTGGCGGTGGGTAGCCGAGTAGCGCAAGACAAACAGCGGATTGAACTGACTGATAGCCTTGACCGTAGCAGTTCCTGAGGCACGCTGAGGCTCATCAATAATCACAATAGGGTTTGTCTTGGCCAAAACATCAATAGACGCCTACTACCAAAAATCATCGCGTTTGGAAAAGATGATACGTGCTGCCTCATTTCTTTTGTTTGTTTCATTAAAAAGAACTGTTGAAGGCTTGGGTGTTGATAATCATCACATGCAGCTTATCATCATCGGCAAAGGCTTGTATTTTTGGAGAGCTGTTTGGAGTTATAGATAAAGTGTTGTATACGCTCGCCCTCATACTCGGCTGCAAAGTGGTCTATTCATCACCTGAAAACTCTTCTGTACGCCTTCACGAATGGCAATACTTGGTACTATTATGATAAACTTACTCCAGCCATACTGCCTATTGAGTTCGTACATGGTTTTGATATAGGTATAGGTCTTGCCTGTCCCTGTTTCCATCTCTATAGTCAACTGTACACCCTCGCCTTCCAATGCATCAATAGGCTTTATATCCTGTAGCATTTGTAGTGAGCGTATATTGGAGGCTATCTCGTGGGAGTTAAGAATCAAGGGATTATTGCCAAAGCCTATTTGCGTAAATGGAATATCACCACAGCGCAAACCCATATCCATATTATACTCAGCCCTATTGTAGTAGGGGCTGTCCTGCAAAAGGCATCAATTACCTTTTGAGCGGCATCTGTCTGGAATTGTTGGTGTTTGAATTGTAACTTCATAGCTTATATGACTCTGATTTTGTCCATAGCTTCTTTTTCGTCCCAGCCGAGCTGTTGCTTGAAAAATCTCAAAGAGATTGATTTTGTGTTTGTCCTCACTAAAAACAACTATCACGGAAGAGTACCCTAAGACTCACCTTGCTAGCCATAGCCTTTACCACTACCTCACTTATGTGTTCGGCAAAGCAGGCTACCAGATCTCCCTCGTTTACATTGTATACACGGCAACCGTCTATCTCCTCTGTAGAGATAGGCAGTGACAGAGGTATCCCCCAACTGAGCATTGCCCCAAAGAGCAGGTCAAGGTCGCTGCGGTCTTCCTTGATATTAGTGGCAAAGATGTCTAACAGCCCTTGGTCATACTCGCTAGGGTGACGCTCTACCTCACTGAAGTTGCTACTGTCCAAGCGCAACACACGGAAACCTGTATCAAGCTGGGAAGTAGGGTTTTCCTCCTTTATTTTCTTTCGCCCGGCGTATGCGTTCTTTGGCTACCTCAGGTATAGAGGCATAGCCCGCCTTGTGTGCTTCACTATCCTTAGGGGTAGGCTCCCCAAGCTGTACACAGATGTACTTGCGCCTGCCGCCATCTTCTGCATTGAGCTGCATCACGGCATGAGCGGTAGTGGCAGAACCCGAGAAAAAGTCGAGGATAAGAGAGTTCTTATCCGAACCAGCTTCTACTAGCTGCTTGAGTAATTCCACAGGCTTTGGATAAGAAAAAGAAAGAAATCCCCAAGGCCTCCAATTCTTTTTCCTTCCTCCGAAAGTACCTTGATAATAGTATATAGCTTAGAGGTAGCCTCTGAAACTTTCTCATATCGGCAAATAGTGTGCATGCCTTCTTTGTTAAGCTTCCTAAAAAGAGCGCACCTTCCTCAAGGAGTCTATCTATCTCTTGCTTCTTTTTCTATTCCTTTTGTATTGCTCTATTTGTTCGTAGAAACAACGCCTATCTCCGTTACTCTTATCATATTTGCCAAAGGTTTTTCTGAGTATATCATCATTTTTATGAAAAGCTCACCGTCTATTTCCATTGTTTTTGCTGGACAACTTTCTTTCTTACCAAGGAAATACAGCTTATGTTGTAAGCATATACCAGTATGTAGTCATGTCCTTTGACTATATTTTTGCTTGTCCGCCTCCCTTAGCTCTCTGATGTGATGAGTTCTCCTACAAAATTTCTCTTCTCAAATACCTCATCACCTATTTTTCCTTAGGTTGTGTACCTCGTTGTCGTCAATAGAGATAAAAATCACCCCATCCTCGCTCAGCAGGGAGCGAGCAACCAGTAGGCGTGGATAGATCATCGAGCACCAATCGGAGTGAAAGCGACCATTGCTGCGGTTATTAGGACGGTAGCGGTTACCTTGCTCATCTATATCGCCTGTGGCAAGGTCTTCTTCGGCTCTGGAGCGGGCAAAATCATCTTTGTACACCAAAAGTCACTACCGGTGTTATAAGGCGGGTCTATATAGATCATCTTAACCTTGCCCATATAAGCTTGTTGCAAGAGCTTGAGCACTTGCAGATTGTCGCCCCTCATATAGAGGTTTTCGGTGGTATCCCAGTCTATAGAGTCTTCAGGGACAGGACGGAGGGTTTGGTCAGTAGCCTCATTAGCCTCCAGACGTGCAGCCTGCTTGCCTGCCCAAGTGAACTGGTAACGCTCATCGGTACTATCGGCAACGGCATCACCTAAGAGTTGTTTGAGAGCGTCCCAATCTACCACTTGTTGCCATTGCCCTTGTTGGTTTTGGGTTTCAGTTATACAAGTGGGGAAGAGCTGGCGGAGCTGCTCAAGGTAGTATATCTTCCTCTGGGGGTCTGGGTATCCAATTGGGTAGGTTTCATGATGGTTTTTTTCCTGAATAATTTAAACACAAATTTTCTGTAAAGATAATACTAATTGTGAGTTCGACGTAAGCAAAATTATATTTTTCTCCCACAAAAACCAGCTGCCGACTCTCGCTAGCTTTGTGGGAGCTTTCGTATATAGAACTTACACCAATTAGACAACTTGTAAATGACTTTTTCGTAAATTTGTACTGAAAAACACAAAAAATCTTATGACTAAGAATCCTTCCTCCTCCCAGCGGCTCTCTATCAAGGACTGGGCAGATAGTGATCGGCCACGAGAGAAGATGATCGCCCAAGGTGAAGGCCGCACTTACCAATGCAGAACTATTGGCCATTCTTATTGGTTCAGGTAATGCCACTGAAAGTGCGGTAGCACTACAGCTAACGTATTTTGGCCTCAGTGAGTAATAGTCTTACCACACTGGGCAAACAAAGTCTTCAGCAACTACTCACCTTCAAGGGTATAGGCCAGGCCAAGGCTATTACGATTCTAGCCGCTACCGAACTGGGACGTAGGCGTAGCGCAGAAACTCCTGAGCCTCTACCTAAAAATAGAGAGTGCCGAAGATGTTTTTGCCCTTATGCAACCCCTTTTAGGCGAACTGCCTCATGAGGAATTCTGGGTGCTGTATCTAAGCAGTGCTGCCCGTGTGATGCACAAGGCACGGCTCTCGGTAGGGGTATCACCCATACCGTAGTGGATATTCGCTTGCTGCTTAAAATGGCCTTGGAGCAAGGGGGCGGTCTCTATGATCTTGATACACAATCACCCTTCGGGTAGTCCCCTACTCTCCAGCAAGGAGGACTTACAACTCACCCAGCGAGTAAGGGAGGCGGGACAACTATTGGATATACGCCTTCTAGACCATGTGATCATCACTGAAAAGCAGTATAAGAGCTTGGCCGATGAGGGCTTGTGCTAATCCATAAGCCTCAATACCATAGCGGCATTACTTCCGCCAAAGCCTGAAGCGGTCTTGAGAAGTACTTCACCTGGGCATCTTGGGTTTGGGGTGAGGATATGCAGTGGCTGGGAAACACCTAAGGTGTCAAAACCTTCACTTCTAAGGAGCTTTCTCTTGGGCAAGTGCCAAACTCACGACCGTCTCCAAGAGACCAGAAGCTCCTAAGGTATGCCCAAAATAGCCTTTGTAGCTACTCAATGGCGTCTGCTGTAGTCCCGCACGAGTAAAGGCAATAGCCTCCATTTCATCGTTATAGAGGGTACCTGTACCATGGGCATTGACAAAGTCTATTTGGGAGGGGGTAAGCCCTGCTTCAGCTAAGGCTTGGGTGATGCTCAGGTACAATCCCTCCCCTGTACGAGAGGGGCTGAGATATGGTTGGCATCGTTGATACTGCTACTGCCTAAGATCTCAGCTTGTGCCCAGAAATCATCTTGGGTAAGGAAAAACAGCTGCTGTAGTCTCGCCAAGGGTGATGCCATCGCGTGCCTTGTCATAAGGCTTGCACGGACGAGAACTCATTGCCTGAAAAGACTGAAAGCCAGAGAGAACAAACTCGGAAATCTCATCGCCTGCCAAGACCAAGGCACCGTCATAGACATCACTGCGCAGTAGCCTATCGGCTACCGAAAGAGCCACTACGCCCGATACACAGGCATTGGACACTACAATAGGTTCGGTAGTAATTCCTAAAAACCTGGCTATCTTCTTAGCTATCAAGGTAAGATAAGGCAAGCTACCTCCCTGATTGCAGTTGAGAGATATCTCCCTTGGTAGTGGAGAGTACCAGAGCGGTACGCTCCCCTATCTGCATCATAGGCAGCAGGGGCACCACAGCCAAAAGGAGGAGCTCTCCAGCCATGTTAGCTCCATATTAGGGCTTACAAAAAGGAATACACGCCTCCACTTGTTCTGAGGAAATCTTAGCCAAATATACATCGGGTATATGACCAAAATGGGAGAAATATTGTATCTCCCGTCTGTCCCTTCAAGAGGGCATCTATATGATCTTGTACGGTAACGCCCAAGGGAGTTACACAATTGTAGAAACGAATGTAAGACAACTTGAGTTTTGAGTTTTGAGTTTTTGAGTTTTGAGTTTTGAGTTTTGAGTTTTAGGTAACTCAAAAATTAAAAACTTAAAACTTAGAATTTTAATTTCAATAAATTCAATAGAGGTAAGCTCTATATTGCGCTCACGAAAAAGCATTATAAATATTCTTAATCAGGTCGGACTTGATAATATACATATTCTGTGGCTCAAAGGTTACGGCATTGATCTCATAGGTAGCATTCAGCTCATTGAGCGATATGTGGTATATGTAGGGGGTAATCTTGTCCGTTACGCCCTTAGTAGCCTGAGCAGCAGCAATAAGGGTAGCATCTACGTCCTCCAAGCGGGCATCATAGCGTACTTTCACTTGAGTGGTAAACCACAAGGCCAGTGGTACGACCTATGGAAGAAAAATTCATAGTGGAAGAGGAGAGTATCATGGAATTGGGTACAGTAACCTCTTCGTTGTTAATTGTCTTTAGGCGAGTAACTAAGCTATCCCTATGGATGACCATGCCTATATACTCCCCTACCTTGATCCAATCATTCTCACGAAAAGCACGCATATAAGTGATAAAAATCCCTGCTATCCCATTGGAGATTGTAGAGGACGAACCTAAGGAAATCAATAACCCCAAGAAAATAGATACTCCCTGAAAGGCAGACGAACCCGATCCAGGCAAGTAGGGAAAAATTACAATAAAGAGAAAGCAGAGAAATAGGATTCTCAAGATGTTATAAGTAGGCTTGGCAAATTCCTTGTAGAAGCCCTTGATCTTGAGTGCACCTCGTTCTATTTCGTATAGGGAAAAAGCGCATAAGGTTTAGTATCATGCGCCCAATCAAAAGAATAATACCTATGATAATCAAGTTAGGTAAATAATCGAGTATAGCATTGCCTATCTGACTAAGTGGGTCTAAAACCAGTTTCAAAAGCTTTTTCTGCCCACATTTGGGTAGAAGGAAAAAGCTTTTAAGGCAAAAGGAATACTTACAAAAATGATAATAAAAAGATAACTAACTTTAGCAAGAAAAGTGCTTTTCCAAGGATATACTTCATATTCTCCTTGTTAAGCATTTGGTAATTCTTGAGTTTTAATCCTTTTTAAAGAAAGATTGCTTTGAGTAGCTGCTGTTCCAGTTTTCTAAAAAGAAGATTCAGTAAGTAGAAGAGTGTAATAATGGCTATAACAAATAGAAATAATCTCACCAATACGTATAAGACGTTTTTGCATACTGTGTTCTATCCTATACTGGGTTACAGCGCAAAAATATCTCTTTGTAGGGATTGAGCTAATTCCTCTTGAGAAAGATGTGCTAAGATAGCATCTTCCTCACTTACGGCTTGTATCCATTCTCCTTGGTAGGTCACCATAAGGAGATCATCTTGAGATTTTATCTTAAGTGAATCCTTTTTAAAAAAACAGGTAATTCTACTAATTTGCGTAACTTCTTAAGGGTATATTCAGTTCGTTCCAAGGGAGAATAAAGCCCCAAACTTGCATGGACTGTATAGAGGGTGTCATTCTCCAAGACCAATGGAGATCCATTGGCCCTGGAATAGATACGCTTAATCTCTTCTTGTCGCTGTGCTTTGTAGATTGAATCTTTCTCCGTATCCACACGGCGTGTATCCAAAAAGCAATAAGGATTGTAACTCTTGGGTCAGTACATTGACCTTGAGCGAATCCTGACTACGCTGTACCTTTGGTCTCCCTTTATCTGGCGCTGTAATACTTGTAACAGACTGTCCTGAGATTGTCCAAAAGCTGTTACAGAGAATAACCCACTCAAGAGGAGAAATAGACGTAAGTTCATGGTTTATTGGTTTGAAAGGATTGTAACTCTTGGCTCAGTACATTGACCTTGAGCGAATCCTGACTACGCTGTATCTTTTAGTCTCCCTTTATCTGGCGCTGTAATACTTGTAACAGACTGTCCTGAGATTGTCCAAAAAGCTGTTACAGAGAATAACCCACTCAAGAGGAGAAATAGACGTAAGTTCATGGTTTATTGGTTTTGAAAGGCAAAAATACGAAAAATTAATGATTAATACCAATAATGATTAAGTTTTTCTTCCTATATGGGTATAAAAAATTGCCTCAATTACGAGGCAATTCCTTTTTTTAACCAATAAATTCCAATATTATGAAACAGTGCAAAGGTACGTCTTTATTTCCAATCTATATATTATTTAATATATATTTAACTTTTTTTACTAATTACAAGTAAGCTCAAATAATTTTTAGCCCTTCCTTCTTTGTCTGTATCTACCTTTATATTTTTAGGCTTATTTATTATAGTGGTACGTTGTATACGCTCAGTTTTTACACAAGTAAGTTTAGGATTACCTGTAAGATTGATATTACTTACTAATTTTGGAGATTTGGATATATCCAATTTAATAAGTCTGTTATTGCTTAGGTTCAGTTCTGTCAAAAGAGGTACACTAATGCTGGCAACAGAAATCTTATTACCTGAAAAAAATCAGCTTGTTTCAAGTTGGTCATTCTAGCCAATACGTCAAGGTCGGTGATGCTCTGACCTACTGCTACAAGACTCTCTATCTGTGCCAGTTCTCTGTCTTGGAGGACTTTATCACCATTACTATCATATCCATTATTAATAAGATATTCGCTTAGCTTCAACTCGGTAGCATTGTCGTCACTGGAAGCATTATCCCTTATCTTAGCATAGTCTTTATTGATGATTGTATTGCCTATCTTAGATTTATCACAACTAAGCAGGCATACAAGACCAAGACCTATTAAAAATTCTTTTTCATGTTTTCTCTATTTTTCTTATTAGTAAATTCACGGGGCAAAGTAAATCATTTTTGATAATATAATAAGTTTTAACACTTATTATTTTGTTAAAATAAAAAAAGCAAAGCGTAAATATATGGGCAGTGGATAACCCTCTCAATTATTCACTTTTTCAAATTTAAAAATCTGTTGATAACTCTACAACAAAAAGCATTAAAAAGTAGGCTTCTTTGAAAAAGTTGATTATATGCGAAGGCAATTGAGAAAAACAACTTTATTTCTCACAACTTATTAACCGCCATCGAGGAGAAAAATGAGGATTATTTTTCTTGTTTTTATACCCAAATACTTTTTAAGAACAAGAAAAACGTTTTAGTGAATAAGTCTTCTTACGCTTTATATATCAGTACATTAGTATGCTTACAAATTGTTGATAAACTTCTTTAAGTGTCACATACAAGTATTTTCGCTCATTTTTTTCTACCTAAATTCACAGCATATTATCATCATCATTTTTTATATAAAAAGAATATTTATTTTTTTATATGTGAGTTGATGGTTGAAAATTTGTAACTTTGCACGCTGACTGGTCATAGACCTCCGTCTATTAGCTGTTTTTACTTTTCCATACCGAGGATAGCTACTTATTCCTGAGTTAAGTAAAACAGAGACTAATGTGAGTGCAAAGATACAAAAATTGAGAAAGTAGCTAATAATCAATAGAAAACTCGTAAATTAAAAACGAAAATGAGTAAGAAGAAATTCAAAACAGAAAAGACAAGGACTTTAGTAGAGATATTTTGGTTATTCTGCAGAAGAATAGTGGCAAGAGTTTCTCTTGGAAACAAATAGCTGAAAAGCTTAAGGCTACTTCTACTGAAATGCGTAATGATATTATTGCTTCCTTGGCTAGATTGGTCAAAGCAATCACATATCAATGAGACCAGCCAAGGCCACTTCCAAGCGCAAGGTACTACTTATTATCACCAAGGAGTAGTGGATATGGCTTCCAATGGTAATGCTTATGTGGTGTGTGAGGATTTAGACCAAGATGTATTTGTTCCTAACAACTTGCTGAACAAGGCTTTACATGGCGATCTGGTGGAAGTGTATGTCTTTCCACGTCGCCGTGAGAAGCTCGAAGGGGAGATTACTCAAGTGATAGAGCGCAAGCGTACGACTTTTGTCGGTGTAGTACAGATGCAGAAGAATTTTGCTTTTGTGGTACCTACCGATAGGCGTATGTATACAGACATCTTTGTTCCCCAAAGAGGATTGTAATGGTGCCGAAGATGGGGATAAGGTATTGGTGCGTATTACCCAATGGACTTCTCGTGCGAACTCTCCCTATGGCGTAGTGGAGAAAAATTCTTGGTAAGCCTGGGGAACATAATACTGAGATACATGCCATCTTGGCTGAATATGGCTTGCCCAGTGAGTTTCCTCAGGAAGTGGAGGCTTATGCACAGCAATTGGATACCACTATTAAGGGAAGAAGAGATTGCTCGCCGCAGAGATATGCGCGGAGTGCTTACCTTTACCATTGACCCTCGTGATGCCAAAGACTTTGATGATGCTTTTGTCTTTTCGAGTGCTTGAGAATGGCAACTTTGAGGTTGGGGGTACATATAGCCGATGTCTCTCACTATGTGCAACCTGGCACTATCTTGACGATGAGGCTTACCAGCGGGCTACCTCGGTATATTTAGTGGATCGGGTAGTACCTATGCTTCCAGAGGTATTGTCCAACTTTGCTTGTTCGCTGCGTCCTGAAGAGGAAAAAAATATACTTTCTCAGCTATCTTTGAACTTTCTCCTCAAGCAGAAGTGCGCAATGTATGGCTCGGCCGTACGGTAATTCGCTCTGATGCACGCTTTGCCTATGAGGAGGCACAGGCGGTGATTGAGGCTTTTGATACCCCCTATATGGAGGTACCAAGTGATTTTTGTGATGCCTGAGGAAATCTCTATCCGACCTGAGGGTAGCTATACGGTTTCCAAGGAGATAGTAGAGGCAATTCTTTTCACTGAATGCTATGGCAGAAATTCTCCGTGAGAAGCGTATGAGAGCTGGGGCTATTTCTTTTTGATAAGTTGGAGGTTAAGTTTTTTTCTTGGACGAGAACAATAATCCCTTGGGTGTCTATACTAAGGAGAGTAAAGAAGCCAACAAACTCATAGAGGAGTTTATGCTGCTGGCCAATCGCAAAGTAGCCGAGTATGCCTCCAAGCTACAGAAGACCTTTGTCTATCGTATCCACGATGTGCCTGATGAGGAAAAGCTCCTGCAGATGCAGGGCGTTATCTCTCGCTTTGGCTACAAGCTCAATCTCAAGGACAAGAAGAATATTTCTCATTCTATCAATCACCTACTGCAGGAGGTACATGGCAAGAAAGAACAGAACTTAGTGGATACCTTGGCTATTCGCTCTATGAGTAAGGCTGCTTATTCTACGCACAATATAGGCCATTATGGTTTGGCTTTTGCTGATTATACCCACTTTACCTCCCCTATTCGTCGTTATCCTGATGTGATGGTACACCGCCTTTTGCAGCTCTATTTGGACGCAGGTGCTTCGGCTAATGAGGCGGAATACGAAGAGAAGTGTAAGCACTCTTCTCAAATGGAGAACTTAGCTACTTCGGCTGAGCGTGATTCTATCAAGTACATGCAGATTAAGTACATGGAAGCGCATAAGGATCAGGGAGTTCTTGGGAGTGATTTCAGGGGTTACCGAATTTGGTATCTATGTAGAGATTATAGAGAACAAGTGTGAAGGTATGATACGTGCGCGGGATATGAAGGACGATTATTATGTATTTGACGAAAAGGCTTATGCTCTTATAGGCGAAGTAAGCAAACAACGCTATACCTTGGGTGACGAGGTAATGATACGTGTTAAGAATACCGATTTGGTTAAGCGCTATCTAGATTTTTGAATTAGTGAACTAACAGAAAAACTCCGAACGAGAAAAAGTTCGGAGTTTTTTATATAAGCTATTTTCCTGCTATTTATTTTTTTGTTTGGTATATACTTTATAGTATTTTTCAGCGTAATAATTATGATAAATGGTGAGTTGAGTATTGTTATTTTCGAGAGTAATTTTTGTGATATCATAAGAGGTTTTCCATTTGTTTCTGTTTCTAAGTAGAGTTTGTTTTCTTCTTTTTTTATATTCATAAGTAGGATATACCTCTTTTTGACTTCTACATTCTAACTTATTATCGTAAGGATTGAATTTTCTTTTCGAAACTTTCATTAATAGCTTCTTTCTCTTGGAAGACAAAAGTTTCATTAGCATCACAATCGCTATAGAGTTCCTTTATTTCACCGTTTTCTACTTTTTTTAGTAATCTTCCAAGTACCTAAAAAGTACTGATTTGGGTGTGTCATTCTTTTCTTCTTTTTGCAGTTACAATCATTTTTACTGCAAGATAATACCAAGTAGGCGGCTGCAAAGAGTAAAAACAATTTTTCATATTGTTAGTATTTTAAATTTGTGACAAAGGTAATAAAAATATTTGTTTTTCCTACTATTTTTTTATTAATTTTTGTTGCTCCTTATTAAGTACTTAGTTTGTTCCACGTGGAACAATTAAGTAAAAAGTTAATAGTGAATAATTAAAAACTGATTGATACTATTTACCCAAATGCTCAGTTTTAAGTATTCACTATCTTTGTTTTTCACTTTTCACTTTAAATTTTTTTCACTTATTATGCTTCCTCCTACAACTGATAACTTACTATTGGGCAGGCAATTGCGCTGTCCTGAAGGAGCACTCGCCAAGGAAGTGGGTGCTTATATCTTTGCCTCCAACCGAAATATGATAGAGCGTAGTATAGATTGTCTTCCCCTCTGGAGTAAAACAGCTATTGAAATAGGTTTTGCAATGGAGCACACCTCCCCTACCTCTTTGCTAAGGCACCCCACTTACACTATACAGGGATAGAACGCTCTGAAGCTATGATAGCTGATGCTACTGCACTTAATACTGCGCTTGTGGAGCAAGGAAAGGCTGTTTTTTTACACGCTCTTACCGAGGGGCTACCTCCACTACCCTATGAGAGTTTTGAGGTCTGTTTTTGCGTCAATACGTACTATTTTTATTACAAACTTGAGGGCTTATTTTTGCTCAGGTCTATTCCCTACTCAGGCAGGGAGGTAGCTTTTGTTTTGGGTGCTATAGGCAAAGAATTTGGTGAGCGTATGCCCTTTACCAAGGAAGTATTTACTTTCTATACTCCTGACTGCCTTAAGGAATTGTTGCTTTCGGTAGGTTTTACAGCTTTTTGACTTACAGACTTTTTACGGAAGAGATTCTCACTAAGCGTGGTACTACCATAGAGCGGCCTTTTTCAGGTAGTAACAGTAAGAAAATAAAGTTTTTGTTTTTTTCTTTTATAATTTCTATTTTTCACTATATTTGTTTTTTTCTTTTAGCAATGATAGAGACTGTTTTTATAGCAATTTCCTTAGGGATTATTTTTAGCTTTCACTATAGGCCCTGTATTTTTCATTTTGATAGAGACCAGCATTACTAAGGGGGCACGTTCGGCTTTTAGCTTTTGATCTGGGTGCTATTTTTAGGAGATGTATTTTTTATAGCTTTGGCCTATTGGGGTACCAGTAAGTTATCGGCTTATATAGAGAATAACCCCAATTTGTTCGTCTATGGAGGCTTGTTGATTATTGTATATGGCTTATTTTCTTATATTAAGGAGCGCCGTGATTTCAAGCTACGCCCTCCGCAGACTCGGATTGTAGCTATTAAGGAAGGTAGTTATTTTACCTATTTTTTTACAAGGGTTTTTTCTTAATGTGATTAATGTAGGAGTGTTTTTCTATTGGCTGGCTACCATTGCAACTTTCTCTGCTCGCCCCTGGTATGACCCCTACTCGTGTATTATTCTTCTTAGCTACTATATTGCTTACCTATTTGCTTACTGATGTATTAAAAATTCTCATAGCTAAGCGCTTACGTCATCGCCTTACCCCTACCAATATACACAAGGTAAAGCAAGGTATTAATGTCTTTTTGGTGATTTTTGGGGTATTTCTTTTTGATTAACGGATTCTTTTCCAAACCTGATTCAGTCAATTAAAGAGTAGATAATCATAAAAAAAGTGTTCCACGTGGAACACTTTTTATGATTAATAATAAACTAAACAACGAGTAAAGTAATCTTTACTTTTTCATTGAGTGCTTTCACTATATCGGCAGTAATATCTTTGTCTGCTTTTTTCCATAGTGCACGCTACCTCCGTCATTGGCGCCCAAGATGAAGTCATAATCATGTTGTTTGCCATAGTCTTTGATGAAGCTTTTGACTTTCTTTAGGAGGGTATCCATTTTGGTACGGCTTTTCTTCTTGTATAGCTTGTTCTTCTACCATGAGTTGTTGTTGTAGGAGTTGGCTTTCTTGAGCCAGTTCGCTATACTTTTTGTTGTGCTACTGCGGGGGCTAAGCTCTTAGCTTGTGCTTCGAAGGCCTGTGCTTTCACTTGGAAGGCCTGTGAGATGCTATCACGCTTGAGCTGGTACTTGTTGATTTTCTCCTTGAGCATTGCTTCCAAATCCTTTTTCTTGATATTCATCTAAGAGCTTGCTGTTATCTACATAGGCAATTTTTGACTTTGCTGACAAGCAGCGAGGCTCAATACGAATGCTACACCTAAGATGACTTTATTCATAACTATATGGTTTTTACATTATTTCTCAAATTCAGGTACAAATGTACGAAAGTTAATGAAGATTCTATTTTTATTTAACAAAACAGTTAGGAAAAATGGATATTTAACTTTTGTACTCCTTACTCCTTGCTTTTTTTGCTTTTTTTATTTTATTATGCTCAAAAATTTTGCTTTTCAGAAATATATCAAATTTCTATTTTCTTTTTATTTTGATATAAGATTACACTGGATAGTAAAAATCATTTAAAAAAATACTATTTAAAAATTGTTTTTACTTTTTGACCTATCTAAGATGTGATAATCTTGAGTTTATCATAGTAAGAGTTGCCCACAAGGCTATAAGATATCTACAGTTAGGTATATGGAAGAAAAAAACTATAGCTTACTTATGGTCAATCATACTTAGAATGCAAATAAAAATACGAATAAATAAGGCAAGGGATTTATTCCTGATTTGCTTTCTTTCAAAGGCTAATGGCAATTAGCCCCTACACCTGCTCATGCTAATTTTTCGAAAACCATTCCTGTTTGACTATAAGTCGAACTTATATTGAGAAATGGTATTTTTGAGATACGATTTATTGCATCTCACAGAATCTTGGCTAAGATAGTTCAATTGTTCCACGTGGAACAACTTTTTTTACCTTTTATCTTTTACTTTTTAATAGGTATATGAGTGATGAGTATTCTCCTGTCCTTAAGGCTGAAAGATTAGAAAGTAGTCCATGGTAAAAAGCCTTTTATAAAGTTCATTTTCCTGACTTGTATTTTTTTCTGAGAGCAGGCTTACATAGAAAGCATCGAAAGGCATAGGGTTTTACCCCTATAAGTTCAAAAACCTTTTTCTTCGAAGAGTAGCCGAATACTCTCTTGGGAGAAGTGCCACAGGTGTCTGGGTACATCATAGGCAGCCCAATAGGGGCCATAATGCTGGGCATCTCGGCTTAGGTAATTAGGTACTGCAATGACTAATAAGCTCTCTTTTTCTAGGTGATTCTTTAAAAAAATAAAAATCTGTTCTTTCAGCTGGGGAATGTGTTCTAAGACATGCCAAAGAGTGATGACATTATATTTTTCAGTAAGTTGCTCTTGACTTTCGTATAAGAAAAACTCCCTTCTCCCTGCCCTATCACGAGCCTTGGCTTCAGGTTCTACTCCTGTAGCATACCAGCCTCGTTGCTTAGCGGTGCGAACAAAATCTCCTGTACCTGCTCCTATATCTAGGAGTTTGCCTTGAGGTACGTACTGTTCTACCAGGCGTATTTTTCCTCTGGAGGGTATAGTGTTTTACCCATTGGTATAGTTTTTCAAAAAGGCCTTTGCTTCCATCAGTATGTGAGATATAGGCCTCGCTTTTGGTAGTAGCTACCTAGGTTTTTCGGGAATAGGTGTGGTGCGATAGAGTTTGTAATAGTCATCGTATTCCAGTGCAAACGTCTCCCCACTCACACTATGGTCTATTACTTTCATAGTTTTGGGTTTTTAGTTTTCTATATATTCAATTTTTCATTTTTCACTTTTCTCTGCTTATTTTTCTCTTTCAGAAACGTATCAAATTTCTATTTTCTTTTTATTTTTGATACAAGTATTCATCAGGTAATAAAATCGTCTAAATTTACCTTGTTAGAATTATTTTTACTTTTAAGAGGTAATAAATAGCATCTCTACACAAGTCTGACTACTTAATTGTTCCACGTGAAACAGTTAAGTGAATAACGAATAGTGATTAGTGAATAACGAAAGTATATATTAGTTTCACTTTTCATTTTTCACTTCTCTCTGCTTATTTTTTTCTCTTTCAGAAATATATCAAATTTCTATTTTCTTTTTATTTTGATATAAGTATTCGTCAGGTAATAAAATCGTTTAAATTTACCTTGTTAGAATTGTTTTTTTACTTTCAAGAGGCGATAAATAGCATCTCTACACAAGTCTGACTACTTAATTGTTCCACGTGAAACAGTTAAGTGAATAACGAATAGTGATTAGTGAATAACGAAAGTATATATTAGCTTCACTTTTTCATTTTTTTACTTTTCTCTGCTTATTTTTCTTTTTTTCAGAAACATATCAAATTTCTATTTTCTTTTTTTATTTTTGATATAAGTATTCGTCAGGTAATAAAAATCGTTTAAAATTTACCTTGTTAGAATTATTTTTACTTTTAAGAGGTAATAAATAGCATCTCTACACAAGTGTTGACTACTTAATTGTTCCACGTGAAACAGTTAAGTGAATAACGAATAGTGATTAGTGAATAACGAAAGTATATATTAGTTTCACTTTTTCATTTTTACTTTTTCTCTGCTTATTTTTCTCTTTCAGAAACGTATCAAATTTCTATTTTCTTTTATTTTTGATATAAGTATTCGTCAGGTAATAAAAATCGTTTAAATTTACCTTGTTAGAATTGTTTTTTTACTTTTTAAGAGGTAATAAATAGCATCTCACACAAGTGTTGACTACTTAATTGTTCCACGTGAAACAGTTAAGTGAAAGACGAATAGTGATTAGTGAATAACGGAAGTATATATTAGCTTCATTTGTTACTTTTTACTAAATAAACTTCTTTGAGGTAAAAGGGTTCAAAATAGGCTATATCTTCAAAGGCTTGTGCTTGGTATTTTTTTCCAAGGCTAAGCGACCCATCTGCTTAGCAGAAGGAAATTTGTTCTCCCAGAAATAAGCATTCTTATGCTTACAAATAGCTTGAAACTTAGTGATTCCATCTCCTAAAAATAGTTTTTCCTTTGTTAAGATAAGTATCAAATGTACTTTCTGTAAGAATTTCTGCCCGCTCCCCTAGTATAGGGGAAAAATCATGACTATATACAGCAGTAAAAACCTCCATCCTACGAGCATCTATCATAGGAATAATATATTCAATATCTGTAAATTCATAAGTTACCTGTTCGGCTAAAATACGCAAGGTAGGTAAGGCTATTAGGGGTATATCCCAACCATAACATAAGCCCTTAGCAGTGGCTACCCCTATACGCAAACCCGTATAGGAACCAGGTCCCTGCACTGATGGCTATAGCCTTGATAGCCTTAGGCTGGAGGTTGCTTTCCTTGAGTACTTGCTCTATGAAAACATGTAGGTTTTTCCGAATGAGAAAAATTGTTCCGTATGCACCTCTCGAATGCTTACCAATTGTAGGCCTTCAAAGAGCGCTACCGAACAGTTCTTCCCAGAAGTTTCTATACATAACAGCATTATAGTTTTGAGTTTTAAGTTCTAAATTTTAAGTTGCTAAGTGAGTTCAACGTAAGCAAAATTATATCTTTTTTTCTCCCACAAAGCCAGCGAGTGCTCACAGCTGGGTATATGAAACACGGATTTTCACGGTGAGAATAAAACAACTAAGCGTAACTCTTTAATTTTTCACGAATAAATAAGACCTTTGGTCTTATAACAATCTGTGCAAATCGTAGCGACACAATTACACAGACATAGAAAAATCTGTGAAAAATCAGTGAGAGCTTTCGTTATATCGAACTCACGTTATTCACTTTTTACCAGCACCAATCCGCAAAAGTATAAAAAAACAGCAAGTACAGATGACTTGCTGTAATTTTTTTATCTTTAGAATTAATTGTTCCACGTGGAACAGTTAAGTGAAGAACGAATAGTAATTGGTGAAAAATGAAAGTACTCGCTGGCCTTACTTTTTACTATTCACTTTTCACTTTCCGAGTATGTTATCAAAGAAAAGTAACATGTGTTTGGTACAATATTTACCATATTTGCTGAAAGTTTCTTGGGTCTCTTCATCAGGGTTTCCAGTCAAGGAAAGCATGGTTAGCACCTCCTACTTGTAGATATTCTACCCTTTGTCCTGCCTTGATAAGGGCTTTGGCATAGCTCTCTACTTCTTCGTTTTTGATAAGCTGATCCTCTGTACCACGAAGTAGAAAAATAAGGTACTGCCCTACCCTCTGGTATATAGTTAATAGGAGCTACTTCCTTCAAGAAAGGATAATCAGCAAAGCGCTGAGAAAGCATCTGCATACTGAATACCCCATAGCTAGGTGCTACCCCTTGATGCTTTGGACAAGCTTCTGCTTGATCTCCTCTATACTCTTCCCTTTAGGCATATAGGTAGGGGCGAACTGGAAAGTGTTCTCTATCTTGTTGAAGCCCTTATCCCCCAATCGCTCTACGAAATTAGCCACAGAGGCAGCAAGATGCCCCCCTGCACTATCTCCTGTAAGGAAGATGTTATTGCTATCACCCCATACATAGCGGCATTTTCGGTAATATGTATTACCGCTCCATATACATCTTCTATGATTTGGTGCAGTGCCGTAGGCTTCTTATCTCCGTCGAGCTTGTCCATCCAGCGATAATCTATATTGAAAACTACATAACGACCGCTATTGGCCAACTCACGAGCGAAACCACGCATGACCTCCTCGCTGTTGGAACTCCAGCCACCTCCATGAATGATGATGATACAAGGAAGTCTGTCCTTGCCCTTGGGAGCATAAATATCGTATTTCAGCGCCTTAACACCTGGTTTGGCATAGACAATATCTTGGATAACCCTGAGGTTCTCTTCCGTTTCTTTGGGGAACAAAAAGAATAGCCTATGTTCATTTCCTTATCTACTTTTTTACCTTAAAGGATGATTGCATAGTCTCGTGGTATTGCACATAACCATCCTGTATGGTAGCATAATAGCCCCCATCGGGTATATAACCCTCATTAGCAGTAGCCTTTTATAGTCAGGGTAGTTCCTAGCTTTACGATGCCATCTTTTGGGTAGCTTTAGGACTCACAGTATACGAACCATTACGCGCCTCATCAAGAGTTACTTTAAATTTCCTCTGTGCTTGTAATCCCATGCTAAAAAGGGATAATACACCTAATAATAAAATTTTTCTTCATTTGTTTGTAGTATTTATCTTTAGATCTTTTTATTCAGATCGCAAGGTATCGAAAAAAACAGCAAATATTAGAAATATCTGCTGTTAAAAAAATATTTTTTAGTAAAATGAACTCTTACAGACTAGTCACTAGTTGTTAGTCACTATTTAAGTACATCATCAAAGAAGGCAAGTATCTGATGGGTATAGTATTTGCCGTATTTGTCAAATGTCTCTTGGGTTTTTGGTCAGGTTTCCAGTCAAGGAAAGCATGAGTAGCACCCCTACTTGTACATATTCTGCTTGAGCCAACCAATTATCTGTGTATTGTTATAGAATAGTCTTGGGCTATGATAGAAATAGTTGTTATAGAAAGTTCAGAAACGGCTAAAATTTACTTTAAAATTGTTTTTATGTATATCAGAGTATCTACTTGTTGAATGGTTGTAATTTTATATAGAAATTACTTAATAGTAATTGGGATTATCTGAAAAGTGATTGTGGTTAGTTTTCAGTGTCTAACCACCAATAACTAACCACTAACCACTATTGACTAATTTCGTTTGTACTTAGCAGTACGGGCATCCTTGATAACCCCTTTCCAGTTGAGTCCAAAACCAAAATCATATACATTGCCTTCGCTGTCCTTGTGGCACTCCATGTCAAAAGGTACATCCTCAAACTGTTGCTCTACTGTCTTCATATTGGCAGGCATCTGAGTGGGGAGTAAGGCAGAAGGCTCTACCTTTCCAGAGAGAATTTCTAAAAGGGCTTGTTCGGAAGTACCGAAGTTAAGCAAGATACCATCTACCTGTTTTTTTCAAACTCATGGAATACTCATAGGACGAGAGGCGGTGATAGAAACCACCACTGGTTTGCCTTTCATCTTTTCTTTGGTTTCCAAGATGTTGTATAGGTCGGTGATGTTGGAAGCATTGGCCATCTTGCCTTTGTAAGAACGGTCGGTTACCTGTGGAGCAATCACTTTATCCCCTGCGGCTATACTATGTTCGCGGGCATACTCAGCAGTATAGGTGTTGTACTGTAGGGAGATAGGAATATAACCATTCTCTCCTGCCTTGAAGAGTTCGTCGTTGTAACCCTGGGTGATTTTGGGTAGGGATCTTTAACAAAAAAACAATAGCAAAGATCAGCCTTATTGGGATCATCGGTTACATTGAAGTACTTCTTCACATTCTCTATATTTATAGGGTAAGCTATGTTGCCTTCGGTATATACACCCCACCAGTCGCGTTGAGGTTCGTTATACACCTTAGGAATATAGACGGTTTTCTTCTTGTCAATAGGCAATACCTGTCCTTTGTTCTTGAGCATGATGATGGATTTGAGCTGAGCATCGTAACCTGCTTTCATGAACTCAGGATTTCCTACAATCTTAGCACTTTCCTCTGGGTTGAGGTATGGATTTTCAAACAGACCCAAGCGGAAGATGTTGCGCAACAGGCGTACAGCCGATTTCTCAAAACGTTCTCTCATATAGGCTTCACCGTGTTCTTTTCACCCCTATCTTATAGGCTTCTACCACAGGGGCTACCATGTTGTTACCACCAAATTGGTCTACTCCTGCCTCCAAAAGCCTTGTAGTGGAGCTGTGGCAAGTCTAAGTCTTCTACCCCCCAAGGCTTACCAGCAAAGCCCCCTGGTGTGCTTGGTTCCTTGGCAATGATGAGCCAGTCGGTACATACCACCCCGTCAAAGCCGTATTTGTTGCGCAATAGGTCAGTTACTATGTATTTGCTAAATCCATTACCTACATTCTCATGGTTTTTGGTGTCTTGGTTGTAGGAAATAGTGTAGTAAGACATCACCGCAGAGGCGGATTTGGTCTTGCCATGGAGCTTAAAGGCACCTTCGGTAAAAGGTTTTTGGTGCATCTCAAAGTTTTTTTACCTGGGTATACAGCATACTTACCATAGGCAAAGTGGGCATCACGACCGCCTTCGCCGGCACCCCTCCTGGGAAGTGCTTGCTCATGGCATTGACACTCTCGTAGCCCCAACCATCTTTTGATTTCGGCCTTACCTGTGGAGGTTTGGAAACCATCTACATAGGCACGTGCCATATCGGTAGTCAGCTCAGGAGACTCACCAAAGGTGAAGACCATACGATTCCAGCGAGGTTCCGTACCCAAGTCTATCTGAGGAGAAAGGGCAGTGGTGATCCCCATAGCGCGGTATTCCTTGGCAGCTATTTCACCAAACTTCTGTACCACAGCAGGGGTCAAAGGTAGCGGACATAGCCAATCCATCAGGCCAAAGAGAGATACTTCCTCCTGCTCCTGCATTGTATTCGGCCGTTACCAAGGTGGTATGGCGTGGGTCGGAAGAGATATTCACTGGAATACCCAGCGGTAGGCTCTCGGTGGTACGCTGTAGGTTGTTGCTCCATATAGCTGCATCCTTAGGAGAGGAAACAGTAGTAATGAGCACATGGCGTACATGGTCGCGGTCTAAGAAGACTTTTTGCTGGTCGGTGAGGTCGGAAGGTTTGGCACCACTCTCGGCAAAAGGCTTACCTCCATAGCTACTCTTGCGATAGCCATCAGGAGGGTCAGGCAAGGCTTGGTGGTTACTGTAGAGCATAAGCCCTGCAATTTCCTCTATGCTCATCTGTTTAGCCAAGTCTTTGGCACGCTCATCTACTGGTAAGCGCCAGTCTTCGTACTTGTCCAACTTGCCGTTTTTTTGTTTAGGTCTTTGAACTGCTTCTCCCCTACGGTGAGGATCTTCACCCCTGAGGTAGTACTATACCCTAAGGTAGCGCCCTTTTTCTGGGTAATGTACTTGAAGTCAGCCTCTTGCGCTAGGGAACTTACCCCTATGGAGAGACTCAGAGCTAAAAGAATATTTTTTTGCTTTCATAAAAATAACTAAAAATTTAAAATTCGTTATTATTTTACCCTAAGCACTACCCTATGGTAGCGAGTAAGGGGTGGATAAAGCGTTCTTCGGGCACATAGTGCCAAGAGGTCATGGGCTGGGTCATGCCCACACGCCCATATTCGCGGTTAGGTACATACCAAGTGGTTCCCTTCCCATCACCCTTCCAGTGGAATTGGCTACTGGCATAGATAAGGCCTTCCACTCGAAAGTCGGTACTGTACAATAAAAAGCGTATCAAAGAGTTATTGTCGTCTAGCTCAGGATCGGCAGTGATGATGATACGTGGTTTCTTCTCAGGCGGATTAGAAGCCATGACTGCCTCAACAGAGACAGCCATGGTCATAACCCATAGTAAAAAAATTGCTTTCAGAGATTTCATGTGGTTTAAGATTTGGTTGGAGCTTAAAAACCTAAAAATTCAATTGTAGTTCAAAGGTAAGTGGACGTATGTAAGAACCTGTAACTAAGCTACCTTCAGCATCTTGTATGTTATCATAAGGGATTTCTGAATTGGCAATACTGGTGGAGGCTCCTGTCTGGTTGAAGATATTCACCACATTGAAACCAAGGTTCAGGTGCTTGTTGATCTCATACGAAGAGGAGAAGAAGGATTCTCAACGGGGTTCTACAAAGAACTGGTTGGTAGGGCTTACATATTGTTTGCTGAAATAGCGGAAGTTAAGTCCGAAACGGAACTTATTGATGCTATACGAAGGGTCTATTTCCATCAGTACCTTGGAGATACCTGTTACGATATTGTTGTTATAACTGATAGCGCGTCCGTTGAACGGATTCGTCCAGCCATAGTTGTTATACTCAGGGTTTTGCAAGGTAAGTAGGTAGTGCAATTGGAAATTATCAAAAAGGCTTGAGTACCATATCGGTAGTCCAACCCACAGTCTTGATGTCGTAATGTACAGAAACCACTTCAGAACGAGGGCTGTTGCGGTCGGAGATACTTAGGCGGGTTTGGTAATTGTTACGTGTAAGGGTAGATACTTGTGATACCAAGCTAAGCCATTTGTTGTTATAGTAGATACCTCCTGCTAAGAAAGGTGTTTTTAGTCTTAGCAAAATCGGGTGTATAGGCACCTGAATAGTTTTCCAATTGGCCGTGTTTTTCCTGATAAGTGAAGTTAGCCAATAGGCCAAACTCAGGGGTGAGTTTCACTACCGCGCGTAAGTCTCCGTTGAGGTGATACCAGTCGTGGTTAAAAGTAGTAAAAGGTTGGTTTAGCACTACATTTTGCTCCGCGAGGTTGCAAGCTATAATCACCTTCGAGCTTGTGGTACTGGAAGTTAGCTCCATAAGAGAGGTCGAGCCAAGGGGTTGCATTCCAGCTGTCGGAGGCATAGGCGGTAATCTTAGTTTCATACCCGCTGTGGTATTCTGCTCCTACGTTGTAGTCAAAGAAAGGATCGGTAGTGCCATCTCGGCGCAAGATGCGAGGTTGCTTCTCTACAGAGTGGAAGAGGAAAGAACGATCTTGGTGGTAGTTATCTTCCTTGTAGTACTGACCCAATACCCCAAAAGCGCCACTGGTGGTTGTCCGTCTTTTTCTCTGCCCATAGGCGGGTCATCCAAGTAGTGGTAGGGGTTTTTAGGAGAAAGAATAGCCAACATACGCTGTACATACTCTCCTGTGTAAGGGGTACCATCAAGGTAGCTATAACCTTGGTTACCTCTTTTTACAGAACCTGCCAGTAGTGGAATAAGGGCAGAAGATTCTGCATAACGAATACGAGTGGAGTGCTTAAAGAACCAATCATTGCCCAAGTCATTCTTACCAAAGAGGTCAAAGGTATGGGAGAAAGACCAAAGCGGAGAATCACTGCCTGTATAATTGGCGCGATAAGGCTCACCTGTAAGAGCATTCTTGAAGATGATATACCCATCGCTGATCATATACGAGTCGGTACCGATGCCTATGCCATTGTATTCGCTTACCTTACCGTCGGTATGATAAATGAAAGGGGCGTAATGACCTATCATCTTAGAACGAGTAAACTTATAACCGAAGTTAATATCGCTTTTCTCATCAAACTTGTAAGTCAGTACGCCTCTGAATATTTGAGTATCATCAATAAGTCGGGGAACCTTTGTGCTTGGCTTCTCCTGGGTCGCCAGTAACCAATGCTCCTATAGCATAGTGCCAATGGCTTTTGTCCAAAACGGCCGTTGAGATTCACATCGCCTAAGTAATAACCATGGTGGTTCTCCTTGAGCAGACCCTCTATCTGGGTCTTATCGCCCCCTGTCTTGGTATAGGTATTGACTGCATACCCAAAGTCCCCAATGGTAAGGGTGGATTCGCCTACTGAGATAAGCCCACGCATATTCAAGCTCTGTGAGGGGCGCCAAGTACGAGAAGGCAACTCAGGCCAAAAATAATACACCACAGGAAGGTCATTCTCCAATACGGTAATACCTCCCTACAGACGAAGGCAACCCGATGTTTACCTCTCTTGGGCCAGAGTTGGATGAAGCGTTAAGCATCACATTGCGGTTTTCCTCAGTATCAGGTGTCTTTTTGTTTGGTAGAGAGACTGTCTTTCTCTTGAGCCATCAGTGGAATCCCCATAAGGGCAGTGGCTAATAAAAAAATAACTACGTTTCATACATTAAAAAAATTTTATTTGATCCCAAAAAGTACAATATTTTTGAATAAAAGAAAAAAATATACAAAAAATTTTGCACAAAAAGGAGTTATATGTATGAAATTAGTAACTAGTGACAAATTCTATTGTGGTATATCAGTTGTTAGTTTCTTGTCGTTCGTCACTTATCATTTGTCGTTCGTCACTTATCATTTGTCGTTCGTCACTTATCATTTGTCGTTCGTCACTTATCATTTGTCGTTCGTCACTTGTCACTTGTCATTTGTCATTATTTCTCTATCTTTGCACTCAAAACAAATCACATTATGCAAACAAATCAAGTTACGTCCCGCAGCCTTGCAAAAGGCGTTTGGAAAAAGGGGCTTTTATTGGGCTTATTGGGGCTTTTGTCAAGTGGGGTTGGAAGTGCCCTTTCCTCCACGCGATCCGAATGTAGGCTTTCCTTACGAGGGAAATGACAGGTGCTGTGGTTCATAATGGTGTCTTACAGAGGGTTACCCCTCCACAGGTATTCTTGGAGCAATTGGGACTGCCCCACGATTGGACTTATACTTTCTCAGGAGTGGAGTTGCCGCTCTCATCTTTATCGTACATATCCTCTTCTCGGTAGTCTTTGGAGTGATCTCATTGCGTGGGAAGTCTGTATCTGCCTATGATACGTATGTGGTATGGGGCAGTCTTTGCTGTGGTCTCCAATGTGCTGGCACACGTAGTGGTCATGCCGCTTATAGGACTGGTACTGCCCCTGTCTGAGATACCCTTTGATGAGAACCTCTCCGAAATGTTCGGCCATATCTTCTGGGTATTTGTCATGGAAATGGTACTGAGAGGAATGGAGAAAAAGTGAAAAACAAATAGTGAATAGTGAAAAGTAATTGGCGCATGGGCAAATTAGCCTATTGGCTCATGCTTCCGCTGCTCTTATGGGGTGGGTTTCACCTCTTTTTCTATATAGATACCCAAGAGGAAGAGCGGCAGGTGGCTAAAAAAACAAAGACCGTATACGCCTCTCCCCTACCCAGCTGGATTCTCTTCGCCCAGGGATATTATCCTTAGGGAGGGGTTATGGCTCTTTAGCGATATGATTCTCCCAAAAGGCTTAACGATAGCAGGTTCGATGTTACCCATCTCGGGGATTCTCTGCCGTCAAGGGGGCAAGTGGTGGGTTATTCACTCCCTCTCCTCCGATGTCAGCGAAACGGACGGCATGCAGCAGCAACCCCTTTCTACCTTTCTACAATACTCCATGCCTGAGAAGATACTCGTGGTACGCCCCCAAGGGTTGACCCGCGAACAAGGCCTTAAGGTAGTGGAGCGCGATCGCTATTACCTACAACAAGGGATACCCTTTGACCATCGTGGTGTGATAGACGACCCCAGCGAACTTTATTGTACCGAACTGATTTACCAAATTCTGGACAACGACCTGCATTACCTCTCCTTTCCTCAAGACAAAAAAAGCAACGTAAAGACGCCTTCTACTCCATGACTACCCTCTATGACCCTAAATATTTTAGGATTGTGATAAACACCTATAATCAGTAGTCAGTTTTTAGTTTTTTTAGTTTTTCAGCTATCAGTGTCTGACCACTAACCACTAACTACTGACCACTAACCACTGTCTTCTGACTACTGATCACTATCTTTCATAGAGAGTTCCAGCCAGCGGTCGCCTTTCTCCTCCAGAAGGGCAAGCACTTCGCTGAGGGTTTGGGATTGTTCTTGTAGCTCCTCAGTGGAGAGAGAGGCCTCGGCGAAGAGGGCTTCTATGGCTTGTTTCTGTGCTTCTAGCTGGGCAATTTCCTTTTCCAAACGCGCTAATTCGCGTTGTTCACTTTGGGAAAGGGGACTGTTGGCACCACGCCAAGAGTTCTTTTGGGTAGGGGCTTTCTCCTCGGTTTTGGAGGTTTCTTTAGGGGTAGATTGCTCATAGACAAAGTAGTCGGAGATAGTTGCCTGGAAAGTCTTGCACCTCTCCCCCGCCCTTGAAGACAAAGAGGTGATCCACAATCTTATCCATGAAATAGCGGTCGTGAGAGACAATCACCAAGCAGCCCTCATAGTCCAAAAAAGAAACTCCTCCAAGACATTGAGCGTAACAATGTCAAGGTCATTGGTCGGCTCGTCTAAAAATGAGGAAGTTAGGGTTCTGAATCAGTACGGTACAGAGGTAAAGGCGCTTGCGCTCTCCTCCACTGAGCTTTTCTACATAGTCGTATTGCTTCTTGCGATCAAAGAGAAAAACGCTCTAAGAGCTGGGCGGCTGAGAGGGTGCGCCCCTTGAGCAGTGGAATGTATTCGCCGTATTTCTTGATCACATCTATGACCTTCTCCTGTGGGTTGATCTCAATGCCCTGCTGGGTGTAGTAGCCAAATTGTACCGTCTCCCCTATGATGATTTTTACCTGCATCGGGGGCGATTTTGCCCGTGAGCAGGTTTAGGAAGGTACTCTTACCCTGTACCATTCTTGCCTACAATACCTACCCGCTCGCCCCGCTTGAATACGTAGGAGAAGTGGTCAAGGATCGTTTTCTCAGGGAATTTCTTTACCACATTGTGCAACTCCACAATCTTGCTTTCCCAAGCGCTGCATGGCAATCTCCAGTTCTACCACATGCTCGCGGCGGCGCTTCGGGCTTGCTCCTTTGATAATCGCAAAATCATCAATACGCGATTTGCTCTTGGTAGTACGCGCCTTGGGCTGCCTACGTATCCAATCCAACTCACGTACATATAGGTTTTTTTGCCTTTTCTTGAGAGGCTTGCTCCTGCTGTAAGCGTTGTTCTTTTTTTCTCCAAAAAAATAGCTGTAATTTCCTTTGTAGCTATAAAGGGTACCCTCGTCCAATTCCACAATCTCATTGCAGACGCGCTCCAAGAAATAGCGGTCGTGGGTAACCATGAAGAGCGTCATCTTCTCCTTGGCAAAGAAGTTCTCCAACCACTCAATCATCTCAAGGTCAAGATGGTTGGTAGGCTCGTCAAGGAAGATAAGGTCGGGCTTACTGATGAGCACATTGGCCAGTGCCAATCTTTTGCGTTGTCCTCCTGAGAGGTGCTTGATGGGCAAGTGCAGGTCGGTGAGTTTCAGTTGGAAGAGGATTTGCTTGTATTGGGTCTCGAAGTCCCAAGCCTCGTGCCGCTCCATAGCCTCAAAAGCCTTTTTGGTAGGTTGCTTCGTCTTCGGGGTGTTCGAGGGCATGTTCGTATTGCTGAATGACCTTCAGAATGGGGTTTTCCTCTTGGAAGATATAGTCTTCGATGCTCAAATCCTCAGGCAGTGCAGGCTCTTGAGAGAGAAAGGCTATTTTCAGTCCCTTACGAGAGACTACCTGCCCTGTATCGGGTGTATCTTCCCCAATAAGGATTTTTAGCAGCGAACTCTTCCCTGCCCCATTCTTAGCGATAAGGGCTATTTTTGGTCTTTGTTGATACCAAAGGATACGTTCTCAAAGAGCACCCTGCTCCCCATAGGCTTTTGGATATGTTTTTCTACAGATAGATAATTCAAATTGAGGGTATTTTTAAGAGTTTGTTATTAGTCTTTGAGAAAGATTACTTCGTCTTTTATAGGGATATGTTGTTCTATAAAATAGGCTTTTTAAGGCTTCATAATCCTTATATTCAATCCACAGATGTAGAATGCGACCTTTCTCTTTTGTGAATAAGTCTAAGAAGGGCTTACTCATTTTATATCTCTCCTCTGAGAGGTTGAAAAAAATAAGCCATTTTGATAGCATCTTTCTCCAAAGAATATAAAAATCTGTTCTTTATAATGTATTTTTTTAGCCTCTCACCACGGATAACGAGGGTGTATAAGGTGTACTTGTACTCTTTGAAAAATCATTATGAGTGTATAAATGATTATTGAAGTGGTAGCTACTACCAGAAGAATACGTAACAGAAAAACCTATTGGGTCAAGAGTGTCTGTTAGAAAGTTATGGCTTACGCCACTAACAAAAAAAGTAGTTAGGGCGAGTATTAATATTCTGTTCTCCCATTCCATAGCAGTAAGGCTCCTTCCTTGGATAGTTAGGTGAGTCATAAGTTTCTAACTTTTTGAAAGAAGTTGCTTGGCGTGTCTCCCTTTGCCGATTCGGTAATATCCTTTCCTCCGAGCATCTGGGCGATTTCCTCTATGCGCTCCTCTGGGCTAAGCTCTTGGAACTGGGTAGTGGTGCGGCCTGCGATGTCGGTTTTGTATATCTTGATATGTACATCGCCTTTGCTGGCCACCTGTGGGAGGTGAGAGATAGCAAAAAACCTGACGGCTCTGGCTCATCTGCTTCATGATTTCCCCCATTTTGTGGGCTATCTCGCCGGAGACTCCCGTGTCTATCTCGTCAAAGATGATGGTAGGCAGGGCAATCTTGGTAGCTAGTAGGTGCTTGATGGTGAGCATGATACGAGAGAGTCCCCTCCAGAGGCGGTTTTCTTAAGCAGCCCGAAGTTGCCCCCTTTGTTGGCTGAAAAGAGGAAGGAAAGACTATCGTTGCCCTTGGCCAAATACTGCTCGGTAGGGGTCAGGCTGATTTGGAATTGGGCATTGGGCATACCCAAGTCCTTAAGGGAGGCCTGTAGGCTCTTGGTAAGGGTAGGCAATACCTTTTCACGAGCCTTATGGAGCTTCTGAGCAAGGGCACTCAGGCCTTCGAGGGCTTTATCTACCTCCTTTTGGGCTATCTCTATATCCCCCCTATGTTTTTCCATTTGGGCGACTTTCGCCTCAAGGGCTTCCTCTATGGCGATAAGTTCCGATACGGTCGTTACTTTGTGCTTTTTCTGTAGGTCATAGAGCTTTTTGGAGCTTTTTTTCTGTACGCGAGCGAGCTTCTTGGGGTCAAACTCCACATTCTCCGCCAGGTCATACACCTCACGGGAGAGGTCGTCCAGCTCTATATACACCGCATCAATACGCTCATAGAGTTCGTTGTACTGGGGTGAATAGCTGCTCAGCGTAGAAAAAGAGTGAGGAGAGGTCGCGCATCTGGGTCATGATACCTTGCTCCTCCTCGGCCAGCAGATTGGCCGCCTCGGTGAGGTTGTCCCTGATGGTCTCACTGTTGGAGGCTTGCGTATAGAAAGCCTCTAGCTCCTCTTGCATACCTTCCTCCAAATCAATTTCTTGTAACTCTCCCAAGACAAAGGTATTATAATCGTGCTCCTTCTGGGTGTTCTCTTGGAAATCCTTGGCTTTTGTAGCTTTTTGGCTTGTTGCTTATACACCTTTAGGGCGGCTTGGTATTGTTCCAGCAGTGGGGTGTTCTCGGCCAAGGCGTCTATGAGGAAGAATTGGAAATCCTCCTCGCTGAGCTGTTGGGTATCATGTTGGGGAATGGATATCAATGAGCGCCTTGGCTAGCGTAGAGAGTATGTCCAAGGTAATAGGGCTGTCATTGACAAAGGCACGGGACTTACCCGAAGGGAGAATCTCTCGGCGGATAATGGTTAGCGGTTCATAGTCCAGCTCCTGCTGCTTGAAAAATCGGCTAAGGCGTAGTTTTCTATGGCAAACTCGGCCTCCACTACACACTTTTTCCTCCTTGTTTCTCAAGGCACTGAGGTCTGCCCTACGGCCTAAGACCAAGGCAAGCGCATCCAAGAGGATAGACTTCCCAGAGCCTGTCTCCCCTGTGATAATAGTAAAGCCCTTAGAGAAATGAATCTTGATGTCCTCAATAAGGGCAAAGTTCTTAATAGCTAATGATTGTAACACGAATTCAATGATTAATGTTCAATGATTAATGTTCAATGATTAATGTTCAATGATTGAATAACAATAGTATTAATCATTAATCATTGCTGGCATTAATCATTATTAAAGGTTTCCTATAAAAAGATTCCATAGCACTCTTGGTTTTCGCTAAGGTGCAAGAAGTCCTTGAGCTTAGGGCCAAAGGCAGGGGAACCCCAGTAGCAGCCTAGCTCGTAGGGCGGTGCATAGCAGATACATGTTCTGTACAGCCATAGCCACGGCAGCGACTTCCTCCCACTGGGGTACCTTACCGCTGAACTCCACTGAGATGGAGATAATAGTATCGGTCTTGGCCACCTTTTTGGGCAAGGGTATCGTAGGTTTCCTGAGAGAATTTCTCCGCGGGTACATGTCCCTTATAGAGGCGTTGGAGTTCGGCTCCTAGGGCAGTTTTCTCCTCCCCGCGGAAGGCTTTCAGGCGCCAAGGCTTGGTTTTCTTATGGTTAGGGGCATAAGTGGCGATGTCCAAAAATATCGTCTATCACTTCCTGAGCAATAGGGCTCTCCAGTATAGTCCGCAGGAAAAAGTACTCTTGCGGGCTTTTGATGATGTGTTTTACTAAGGTTGCAGTAGTATTCATGATTATTTAGGGTTAATGCCAGCAATGATCAATGCCAGCCAAATAATTATGGGTGCAAATATACAAAAATTTAACGGGTAATGATTAATGATTCACGGTTAATTTTTTTAGTTAAGGAATAAAAAGGTCTTAGCAATAAAGAGTTTAAGCCCACTAATCCCCACTCCCCCACAACTCACAACTCAGAAACTTTTCTTGACTTTCCCTCTAAAAAGTCGTACCTTTTGCAGTTGTTTTTAGTTACCAGTGGTCAGAAGTCAGTGGTCAGAAGCCAGAAGTTACTATTCACTATTCACTATTCACTGTTCACTATTCACTATTCACTATTCACTATTCACTTATTATGCGGCAAGCAAAAAGTACTTTACAAAGGTGCCCTTTCGGGGGTAGTAACTCAGGGAGACGACGGGGCTTTCCGTTTCGTCTATGATCCCTTGTGGCTGGCTGATACTAAGGCACCTCCCATCAGCCTTGTCATGCCTAAGCAGGCGGAGCCTTATACTTCAGAGGGGCAGTTTCCGTGCTGTTCAACCTATTGCCTGAGGGGAGAATAGGACACTTCTTTGCCGTGCCTTTCGGTTAGACCAAGATGATGACTTTGGTTTGCTCCTGTGTATAGCCAAGCATGATACCATTGGCGCCATTACTGTTGCAGAAATCAAAGAAAATGACCTCTCACAATCAAGAAGTAGAAACACTTGTGAGCCGTTCCTTTTCTTAGCCCACGCCTCCAGCGCAATTACTTACAGGGCTACCAAAGAAGGGTAAAGAAACTCAAAAAAACGAAAAAGTGAAGAACTATTCTCTATTCGCTTTTCACTAATCACTAAAAAAAGTCGTACCTTTGCAGTTGTTTTTTACCTGTCAGGCATTGACCATTGACAATTAACCATTAAAAAAAGATGTTATCATACAAAAGAAGCAGTGCGCTCTTTCAAGCAGCGCAACAGGTACTTCCTGGGGAGTGAACTCTCCCTGTGCGTGCCTTTAATTCAGTAGGGGTAGCCCTGTATTTGTAGAACAGGCTCAGGGGCTTACCTCTACGATGCCGACGGCAATAAGCTCATTGACTATATTGCCTCTTGGGGGCCACTACTCTTCGGTCATGCGTATGCCCCTGTGATAGAAGCCGTTACCGAGCGAGCTAAAAAAAGGCACCTCCTTCGGTATGCCTACCGAGGTAGAGACCCAGATTGCTGAAAAAAAGCACTCTCTATGGTGCCCCATGTGGAAAAAAATACGCTTTGTCAACAGCGGTACTGAGGCTTGTATGAGTGCTATTCGCTTAGCACGTGGCTATACCAAGCGAGAAAAGATTATCAAGTTTGCAGGCTGCTACCACGGCCATTCGGATTCTTTCTTGATTGCGGCAGGCAGTGGCGCCACTACCTTCGGCGTACCTAATAGCCCTGGGGTTACTCAAGGCACCGCCAAGGACACCCTACTGGCCACCTATAACGATTTGGATTCGGTAAAAAGCCCTTTTCACTGCCCACCCTCAGCAGATTGCTGCCATTATAGTAGAGCCTATCGCAGGAAATATGGGCTGTGTCTTGCCAGCAAAAGGCTTCTTGGAAGGCCTTCGCACGCTTTGTGATGAGCAGGGTGCCCTCCTTATCTTGGACGAGGTGATGACAGGCTTCCGATTGGCCAAAGGAGGCGCTCAAGAGGCTTTGAATATCAAGGCAGACTTAGTTACCTTTGGTAAGGTCATCGGAGGCGGACTCCCAGTGGCGGCTTTTGCTGCCCGAGCCGAGATTATGGATCACTTAGCCCCTACAGGGAGCTGTCTATCAGGCAGGTACACTCAGCGGAAATCCATTGGCGATGAGTGCAGGACTAGCCATGCTCACCGAGATAGAAAAATAGGCCAGAAGTATTCGAGAGCTTAGAAAAGAAAAACCGCCTACTTGCACGCAGGATTTGAAAAAAAGTATTTGCTCAGGCGGGTATCCCTGTACAGATCAATCGATTTGGCTCTATGTGTTCGGTGTTTTTCAGTGAGACACCTGTAACCGACTTTGCCTCTGCCCAGCGTGCCGATCATGGCCGTTTCAAGAAGTACTTCCATGCGCTTCTCTCTCGTGGTATCTACTTGCCACCTAGCGGTTACGAAAGCTACTTCCTCAACGATGCCCTCTCCTACACCGACCTTGACGCTACCATCGCCGCCCTTCAGGACGCTGTAGAAAAAGGGGAAATATAATAAACTATCGCAAGAAAAACCTATACTCTAATTCATTGATAAGCAATAAATTGCGTTTCTACACAGGACTATGCTAGGGCAAGGAACTACCTTAGCCACCACCTATGTAGAGACGCAATTTATTGCGTCTAATCACTAATTCCTACCTATACTCCCCAGCCCCTATCACTCCCCTATCATGAAGTACTATCTCGGTTTGCTAAGGTTTCCTATACAATGAGCAAGGCCCATAAGCCTTATCATAGCAACCTAAGAGTGCAAGTGGCAGGCCTAAGTATACAAACCACTTGTAACCAACAAAAAAAGCAGCGCCGTAACGCTGCTTGTAAGGTTAAGGAAAGCAAAAAGCATATCCCCCTATGAGTACTCCTGTGCGGTAAGCCATAAGCACTCCAAAGCGGCAGCTCTCATGCTAGATAAAAAAACCGCATAAGACCCCCATGTGTGGCATTAATCATTAAAATTTTGGTGCAAAGGGTCTATCAGTAGAGAATATCTGTATACCTTTCTGTGCCCATTCTTTTGTAGAGATGGTCGCCACGGGCTTCAGCACGCTTGTCTAAGTTACCAAGGGTACCGAGAATGGAGGGGATTCTAAGCTCATTGAGTTTTTGTAAAGACTGTCATCAGCTAGGTGTACCCCAGTGAAAGCCACCAATTTGTCCTTGTGAATACCTGTTTCCAAGATACGATCCAGTTCGTCCCTGATTGCGTACCGTAACCGAGATAAGCATCTCAGGAGCTACGCGATAGAGGGCTTTGGCTTGTTCCACATTGTAGCTGATAAGTACCACCTGCCCTTGCATCTGCTCGGCACGTACCAGTTCGGCTACCTTGCTATAGGAAAATCCCCTTTTTGAAATCCAACATCAGGTAGGCATTGTGTTGCTTACACCAAGCCAATACGTCCTTTAGTAGCGGTATTTGAAAAAGTGGTTTCTTTGCCAAAATCATCTTTGAGACGTTCCTTGAGCAGCGCTTCGGTGCTCATTTGGGAAACGATGCCTTGCCCTGTAGCAGTACGACCGAGTTTGTCATCGTGCATGAGCATAAGATCGCCATCCGTACTTTCAAAGATGTCTATCTCAAAGCTGTGGATACCCTTTTTGGAAAGATACTGAATCGTCTGCAAGCAGTTCTCTGGATAGCCTGCGATTCCCTTGCCTGCACGGTGAGCAGAAACGATGGGTTTATCAGCAAAAATAAATCTGGTTGGTAATCACGTCCTTCTGTGAGGCGATTTGCCCAGAAGAATTGTGCTTACAAGCTATTACTCCCAAGAGTAATAGAAGAGATAATAAAAAAAGTCTTTTTCATGTTTTCTACGTTAAAAAAAGGATATAGACGCCTTGCAGCTCTATATCCTTACAACTATTCCTAAACTATTATGCACTAAGTAGGTGTTGGGTAAAGCCCGATTTGGTGAGTTTATCCTCAGCATAAGCACGGGTAACTACCAAGCTCTTTTTCCCTGTACCAGGTAGGGAGAACATCGCATCGGTGAGGATACTCTCACAGAGCGAACGCAATCCACGCGCACCAAGCTTGTACTCTAAGGCTTTTTTTCTACGATGAAATTCAGTGCATTTTCCTCAAAGGAAAGCGAGATATCATCCATACCGAAAAGTTTGATATATTGCTTGATAATAGCGTTCTTTGGCTCGGTGAGGATCATGCGGAGGGTTTCCTTATCCAGAGGGTTCATATAGGTAAGCACAGGAAGTCGGCCGATGATCTCAGGGATAAGCCCAAAATCTCTTAGATCCTTGTGAGTTACATACTGGAGTAGGTTCTTATCATCTACACGGGTCTCCTTGGAGGTATTGTAGCCCACTGCTTGGCGGTTCATACGTTTGGCAATGATCTGTTCTATACCATCAAAAGCACCTCCTGCAATAAAGAGGATATGCTCGGTATTGACTTCTATATACTTTTTGGTCAGGGTGCTTACGCCCTCCCTTGGGGGTACATTTACAATAGAGCCTTCCAAGAGTTTGAGCAAGGCGTGTTGTACCCCTTCGCCTGATACATCACGGGTGATAGAGGGATTGTCGCCTTTGCGCGCGATCTTGTCTATCTCGTCTATAAAGACAATACCGCGCTCGGCTCTATCCACATCGTAGTCAGCTGCTTGTAGCAGACGCGTGAGGATACTCTCCACGTCCTCTCCTACATAACCTGCTTCGGTAAAGACAGTGGCATCTACAATGGCCAAAGGTACATTGAGCATCTGGGCAATGGTACGTGCCATAAGGGTCTTACCTGTCCCTGTTTGCCCAACCATCACGATGTTACTCTTTTGTATTTCCACTTCATGCTCATCGCGCTCTTGTAGCAGTCGCTTGTAGTGATTGTATACCGCTACAGAAAGCACCTTTTTAGTAGCCTCTTGCCCAATGACATATTGGTCAAGGAAGCCCTTGATTTCTGTAGGTTTCTTTTAGCAAAAGGTCTTTGTTGAGTGCCATGATGGCCTTCTTCTTGTTGTTCTCTATCTCAGAACGCCAGATACTTGCCGCTTGCTCTATACAAAAATTACAGATATATACATTGCTCTCTACACCGCTGGAGACAAGGAAAAACATCCTTTCTCGAATGCCTCCCACAGAAGGAACATACTTCAGTTGATGAACTCATAATATTTGAATGTTAAGGGGTTATTTTTTTGTCGGATAAGCACCTCGTCTATCATACCAAAAATCTTTGGCTTCGCTGGCGATCATCCAGTAGTCACGGTCTCCTGTACGGATAACCTCCTCAGTGGATTTGCCTGAGTGGCGTGCGATGATAAGGGGCTAATTCCTCTTTGATTTTTTTAGGATCTCACGGGCGGTGATTTCTATATCACTGGCTTGCCCTTGTGCGCCTCCCAGTGGTTGGTGAATCATCACACGGGAGTGGGGTAGGGCTGAGCGCTTGCCATGAGCACCTGCACAGAGCAGCACTGCGGCCATGGAAGCGGCCATACCTGTACAGATGGTCGCTACATCGGGCTTGATGAATTGCATAGTATCATAGATACCCAAGCCTGAATACACCTCACCCCCTGGGGAGTTGATGTATATCTGGATGTCCTTGTTGGCATCCACGCTTTCCAAGAAAAGCAATTGGGCTTGTATAATATTGGCTACATTCGAATTAACATCAGTACCCAAAAAGATAATTCTATCCATCATAAGACGAGAGAACACGTCCATCTGTGCTACATTTAGCTGGCGTTCTTCCACAATATAGGAGTCATGCTGCTGACGATCGCATCGTAGTACATGCTGCTGATGCCTCTATGTTGGGTAGCATATTTTTTTAAATTCTTTTGAATAATCCATGTCTTGTTAATTAGTGATGGTGTTGGTGTGAATAGAACTTTTCTATAAAAAGAGTCTATATCAATCTCTATTTTGTTCAAGTTGGCTTTTTTTCTTTGTAGAACTGTATGAGCTTGCCTCCGGTGAGTTCACGATGGATGCGTTCTACTTCTGCACGTTCTTTTTAGGGTATTGTTTACAAAGTTGTCCAACTCTTTCTTTCCGATTTCAAACAAGCCAAAGCGTGCCATCTGAGCGCGGATTGCATTTTCACAGAACTCGCGGATTTCATCGTAAGACACCTGTAGGTTGTTGTCCTTTATGATCTTGCCTTCTATAAGTTGGTAGCGTAGGCCTTTTTCAGATTTTTCGTAGTCTTCAGCTGCTTCTTCTTCAGTGATAGGGTTTTCACTAGTGGCGCGAATCCAGCGCTTGAGGAAGTCAGCAGGAAGGTCGAACTTGGTTCTTTCCAAAAGAGCTTCAGTGGCATCGTCCAAAAAGGCGTACATCGCAAGAGTGGTCAAAGTCTTCTTTGATACTCTTGGCTACCTTCTCGCGGAAAGCCTCTTCGGTAGTGGTATCAGGATATACTTTTTGGAAGAACTCCTCGTTCATCTCTGCCAAAAATCTGCTCTTGGATTTTTCTCTACAGTGAAAGTTACCTCTATATCTAGGTCGTGTACCTCATCATGTGGTTTATCAAGGGCTTGCATAAGCATATGTGCATCCTTAAAAAGGCCTTTCGTGGAGAGGGTAAGTTGGTCACCTACTTTTTTTGCCTTTGAGTGCTTCTAAGGCTTTTTCGCCCAATTGTGCAGCGGTGAAAGTGAAGAATTTGTCTATATGTTCCGCTTCATTGAAGAAAGTACCTGAAATCTGGCTTTTCTCAGTGATGCTATCGCTCTCCTCATAACGGCCGAAGTGGCCACGGAGGTGTCTCTATCTGAGTATCTATTTCCTTATCAGTTACTTTGATATCGTAGTAGTCAATAGGTTGGCTTAGGTCAATGGTAAATTCAGGTTCTAAGCCCTATTTCAAAAAACAAGCTTGTGGTGATCGCCGCCAAAGTTGGCATCTGAACCTTCCTCTTTAGGAATAGGCTGGCCTAGTAGCTGGAGCTTCTCCTGATCGATGAAATCATTCAAGGACTGACTGATGAGTTTGTTAAGCTCATCCATCTGTATGGCCTTTTCATATTGTTTTTAATCATTCCCATAGGCACATGTCCTTTGCGGAAGCCTGGGACAGAGGCATTCTTACGATAGTTGTTCAGTGCTTCCTCTACCTTTCCTTGGTAGTCGGCCTTGTCAATCTCTAAGGTAATTACGGCATTAAGCGCGTCTATTTGTTCTTTTGCTAATCTTCATTAGGATTGGTTTTTTTATGAAATAATCCAGCTGGCAAAAAAATACTACAAATATTTGGTATGTCCAAAACTTTTCTGCAAAAAAATGAAAAAAACGAAGAGTGAATAGTTAAAAAACAGCTATTCACTTTTTCACTTATTAGCACGCTTACCGCATTGCCACCAAAGCCTGTGGCGTTGATAAGTATGTTTCTAAGTGGGCGCTCAGGGGCAGCGGGGAGGTAGGGGAGAGGCAAAAAGTGTTGTTGCTGGAGCATCAGCACGGCCATTTCCATAGCCAAGGCACCACTGGCGGCAAAGGTGTGTCCGATTTTCCATTTGTTAGTGGTAAGCAGGGGCAGCTCTGTGCCAAAGACCTCTGCCAAAGCCAAGTATTCGGCCTGATCGCCCTTTAGTGTACCTGTGGCATGGGGGATAACCACATCTACCTCCTTGGGATCTATCCCCTCAAGGGCTTGCTGCATACTGCGGCGCAGTGCTTCGGCATCGGCGGAGATGGCCACCGGATGGGTGATGGGTTCACTGGCATAGCCAATGCCTCTGATGGTAGCCAAAGCGCGGGGAGAGCTGCCTTTCTCCAAGGCAAAAACAGCCGCGCCTTCGCCCAGTACCATGGTGTTTTTTTCTCCTTGCTTGTAAGCAAGGGTACGCTGGGATAGGCAGCTGTGGCATTGCCACAGATCTTTAGAGCTTTCATCTGGGCAAGGGTAAAGGGCGTTAGTGCCGCTTCACTACCACCGATAAGAAAGCCCTCGGCCATATCGGCATGCAGCCAAGCCACGGCATTGACCAAAGCATGTAGCGCCGTAGAGCACGTAATAGAGTGGGAGATAGCCACACCATGCCCCTTGGCATCTTGCATCACCCATGAGGCTATGTTGCCCAAAGAGGTAGTAGGGGAGGCCAGCGGAGTGGTCTTGCCTTGGGCTAAGTACTGTGCATGATATTGCTCAAAAAAAGAGTCGTAGCACCACGGGAGGAACCTATATTGATGCCAAAGTCCTTATCCGTTGACCAAAGAGCCTCACCAAGGGCTTGGCGCGCAGCATACATGGCATAGAGCACCGTGGGGTCTAAGTCCTTGTACTTAACGGAGGTCTGTTGCAAGAGGGCAATCTCTGCCAAAGCCTCACCTCCTAAAAGCGCCTACAGGGAAAAAGAGTGTCGCCAATGACCTTATTCTCAAGCAGGTGCCCCTCGGATAGGTAGGAACGCCACACCTCCTGACGGGTATGTCCCAAAGGGGAAATACTTCTCATTCCTACAATGGAAATATGGGTTTGCATAATAGCTAAAAAAAGTTTTAACATTTGATTGATAAAGAGCAAAATAAATAAATGCTATCTTTGCCCTTTATTTAATAAACAGAAATACGCATGAAAAAGATTGTACTCTCTTGTGCCGTTGTGCTTGCCCTTTCTTTGGCAAGTTGTAAGAACAACAATGCAAATGCAGAACAAGCCGCAGACCAAGCAGCTGCTGCTGTAGAACAAGTGGCTGCCAATGTGGTTGCCTCTGGTACCTACACCGCAGAACCTTCTTCCGTAATAGAGTGGGTAGGAAAGAAACCCTACTGGCCAACACACAGGAACTATTAGTTTGAAAAGCGGTAGCCTTACCGTAGATAATGGTAATATCACAGGTGATTTCACCATTGATATGAACTCCATTACTGTAACCGACATCACCGAAGCTGACGGTAAGCTAGACCTTGAAGCACACCTCAAAGGTACAGGTAAGGAAGATGGGGCTGACCACTTCTTCAACGTAAAAACCTATCCTACTGGGACTTTCAAGCTTACTTCCTTCGACGGAACCAACGTAACTGGGGATCTTACTCTAAAGGGTAAAAACCAAAACTATTTCTTTCCCTGCTACCCTTACCATTGCCGATGGTGAAGTAACCCTTGAGTCTAAGCCTTTTTGAAATCAACCGAGTGGATTTCGGAGTGAATTACGCTTCTAAGTCTGTATTTGGTGACCTAAAGGACAAGTTCATCAATGACGAAATCGAACTTGTGGTAAAGGTAAAAAGCAAAGAAATAATCATACGCTCTATTTGAGAAAAACGATTATGCCAACTATGCTCCATGGGTGTTCTCCCATGCATGTTGGTACTCATAAAGGTTGGTAACCAAGTTGTTAAAAAAACAATAGTTTGGTTATTCACCTTTTTTTGTTAGGGCTAATTTCTTGAAATCTACCAAAGGTACATAGTAGATTTCACCCTCATGGCGGTAACTTACATTCATTTTGTCCAAGAGCAAAAGATTGTGTTTGCGTTCCAAGTCTTGGATAAAGTGAGCCAAATCGTCCAAGGAGCAGCCGCCTATATGCTGGTTCTCATCAGCTGCAATGACGATAAAGCGGTCATAAGGAATCTCAAAGGCACACCGAACCGACTGTCCATGCGATGCCCATGAGCTAAGGTATGCCTTAAGGTCGGCGCTGATCTGTGTGCGTTCCTCTTCGGTCAGCAAGCGATTACACGGATAGATCCATACCCGTGCCGTATCTTGTAAAGTGTTGAAATCAACTAACATAATGTATATTTTTTTGCAAAGGTACGAATTTAATCATTACAAGACGATATCATATTAATTATTTAGTATTTATCTTTTTGCAATTTCTTTTATTTTTTTATTTGGATTTGTATCAAATAAAGCATATCTTTGCCCTCTCTAAGAAAACACAAATTTAAATCTTTATAATGAAAAAGATACTCGCCGTTTGTTTCGGATTATGTGGCGCTAGTATGCTCTCGGCACAGGAGCAGCCCGATTATACTACACCTTCTATCCTTATACCGATATGCTCTTGCATGATATGGGAGAAGACCTTGCCGATGGTCGTCCAGACTTCCTAGCCAATGGTCGTGAATGGCGTACCCGTCCCCTTTGGGGCATTGGATTACAAGACATGGTCAATGGACATACTGAGTTCTTACACGATGGTCGTGCTAAGAATATAACAGAGGCTATTCTTTTGGCATGGAGGCGAAGCGCTCCGTTCTAAAGAAATCTTTAAGAAACTCTCCAAAAAGGAACGAGCTGACCTACTCGAATTCCTTAATTCTATCTAGTTTTTCATAGGTCAGTAGTCAGGGGTCAGTTTCAAGCGCTGACCTCTGATTGCTGCCCTCTGATTACTGAAAAAAATTTGTTTATATGTCTGAAATGTTATATATTTGCGCAAAATTAGAAAACCTTAATTAGTCATTAATCATTGACAATTAACAATTAATAATTAACAATTGATATGGATCTTTTTGAGCATCTTTCCTATTGTGCTACTGATTTACCTTATGGTAAAGCGCAATGCTTTCCCTTCATATGTAGCCTTACCACTGATTGGAGGTTTAGTGTATGTGTTACAACTCTTCTACTTCAAGAATGAGTTTGTATTGTTAAATGCCAATATTGTCTCTGCGATTATCTCGGTATTCACTCCTATTTCAGTGATTTTCGGGGCAGTATTCTTCAACCGTATGATGGAAGCCTCTGGGGCTATGAATACGCTCCGCCAGTGGCTGGGCAACATCAGCCCGAATCCTGTAGCACAGCTGATGATTATCGGCTGGGCTTTTTGCTTTTATGCTTGAAGGGGCTAGTGGCTTCGGTACTCCTGTGGCTATTGCAGCGCCTATCTTGGTAGGCTTAGGGTTTAAACCTATGCCAGTGGTTATGCTCGCTTTGGTGATGAACTCTGTACCTGTTTCCTTTGGAGCGGTCGGCACCCCTACTTGGTATGGTTTCAAAACCCTCTTGGATAGTGGAACAATTAACGGAGATGATGTTTCCAAAATAGGGCAAATCACTGCGCTCATTCACCTTATCGCAGGTTTTGTGATTCCAGTATTGGCTTTTGCGCTTTATTGTTTCTTGGAAAGAAATCAAGCAAAATGCACTCTTTATTCTTATTAGTATCCTCTCTTGTACCGTTCCTTATTTCTTAATTGCCCAGTTCAATTATGAATTTCCTTCCTTAGTCGGAGGGGCTATAGGACTCTTTATCTCGGTATTGGTAGCAGGCAAGGGCATAGGATTGTCCAAAACAGCAGAGGTACAAGAAAAAGCAATCTATACCAGGCAGTACCCTTATCAAGGCTTTTACGCCTACCCTTTTTGCTTATTGTGATTCTGATCATCACCCGAGTAAAGCAGCTCCCTCTCAAGGCGATGCTCAACGATGCCACTGAGTGGTTCCAGTTCTCCTTGGGTGAAATGGGAGTTTTCAAAGTCAGCCGAGGATTGATCTTCTCCGTAGAAGATATCTTCCGAACTGGGGTAAGCGATAGCTATAAGCTCCTCTATACCCCTTCGCTCATTCCTTTTTATAGTTACTGTGGTACTTTCCTTCTTTATATTCCGCTTGTCTTGGGATAAGTGCAAGGACATCTACCTCAAGAGTGCCTTCCAGATGCAGAAACCTTTCCTTGCCTTGGTAGGTGCTATGATTATGGTGAAACTTATGATGATTGGCGGAGAGGATTCCATGACCCAAGTCATTGGTAAGGGATTGGCCAATGCCACACAGCAGCATTGGGTATCTTTTTGCCTCCTACTTAGGGGCTTTAGGGGCATTCTTCTCTGGCTCCAATACCATTTCCAATGTTACCTTCAGGGCGTACAGTATTCGGTAGCTACCGCCACAGGGCTTTCCGTACCACTGATTTTTGGCCTTACAGTCAGTAGGGGGTGCTATGGGAAATATGGTGTGCATCAACAATATTATTGCAGGTTGTTCCGTCCCTAGGTATTGACAATGCAGAGGGTAGTATCCTTAAGAAAACGGTTATTCCTATGCTCGTCTATGGGATTATTGCCGCCATTGTAGCGCTATTTTTATAATGAGTCAATCAGCAAATTCGCAAATTAGCTCATTAGTTAAATAACTAAAAACTAAAAAACTAAAAAAACTAAAAAAACTTTTTCGTATTTTTTTGCGCCCTAAAAATTGTATGACAGCTATTAGAAACATAGCCATTATTGCGCATGTTGACCACGGAAAAAAACAACCTTAGTAGATAAAATCTTACACCACTGCGCGCTCTTTTCGCGATAACCAAGAAACGGGCGAGTTGATTCTGGATAACAATGATTTGGAACGTGAACGCGGGATCACTATCCTCTCTAAGAATGTATCGGTCAATTATAAGGGCACAAAAAAATTAATATCATAGATACCCCAGGCCACGCCGACTTTGGTGGGGAGGTGGAGCGTGTGCTCAATATGGCCGACGGGGTACTCTTGCTTGTAGATGCCTTCGAGGGGCCTATGCCACAGACACGCTTCGTGTTGCAGAAGGCCATTGAGATGAAACTCAAAACCCATTGTGGTAATCAACAAGGTGGATAAGGAAAAACTGTACCCCAGAGGAGGTGCATGAGGCAGTATTTGACCTTATGTTCGAACTCGGTGCAGAGGATTGGCAGCTGGACTTCCCTACTGTATATGGTTCAGCCAAGCAGAACTGGATGTCCGAAGACTGGCGCAAGCCTACCACTACCATAGAGCCACTTTTTGGATATGGTAGTCAAGTATATCCCTGCTCCTGAGGTTACCCAAGGTAGCCTCAGATGCTCATTACTTCCCTTGACTACTCTACCTTTACAGGGCGTATTGCCATAGGACGCTTGCACCGAGGTACTCTTGAGGCAGGTATGAATATCTCCTTGGTAAAGCGCGATGGTAGCATCATAAAATCAAAAAAATACGCGAACTCCATACCTTTGACGGCCCTAGGGCGTAAGAAAGTAGAGAGCGTACAGGCAGGTGACATCTGTGCCATTGCTGGCTTGGAAGGTTTTGATATTGGCGATACCATTGCCGACTTTGAAAAATCCTGAAGCACTGCCTACTATAGCTATTGATGAGCCTACCATGAGTATGCTCTTTACCATCAATGACTCGCCTTTCTTCGGCAAAGATGGAAAATTCGTTACTTCCCGACATATCAAGGAGCGTCTCGAACGCGAATTGACCTTGCCCTACGGGTGGAGGCTACCGATAGTGCGGATAAGTTTATCGTCTATGGTCGTGGAGTGTTACACCTTTTCGGTACTTATCGAGACCATGCGTCGCGAGGGCTACGAACTACAAATAGGTCAGCCCCAAGTTATTATCAAAGAAATAAACGGTGTGAAGTGCGAACCTGTAGAGGAACTCACTATAGACCTACCAGAGAATGTCAGTGGAAAGGCGGTGGATTTTGTGACCCTCCGCAAGGGTGAAATGCTCAGCATGGAGCCTAAGGGAGAGCGTATGGTTATCAAGTTTCTTATTCCTTCCCGTGGCATCATAGGCCTTAGAAATCAATTGCTTACTGCCACAGCAGGAGAAGCTATTATCCATCACCGCTTCTTGGAGTTTCAGCCTTTCAAAGGGGAAATTCCAGGACGTATCAACGGTTCGCTCATCTCTATGGAACAAGGAACAGCCATTCCCTATTCTTTGGATAAGTTGCAGGACAGAGGTCGCTTCTTTATCTTCCCTGGGGAAGACATCTATACAGGACAGGTAATCGGTGAGAACTCCCGTAGTGGGGATATGGTGGTCAATGTAACCAAGACCAAAAAGCTCACCAACGTACGTGCTGCAGGTTCCGATGAAAAGGTGAAACTGGCTCCGCCTATTAAGTTTTTCCCTAGAAGAAGCCCTCGAATATATCCAAAAAGACGAATATGTAGAGGTGACTCCTAAGAATATGCGTCTTAGAAAGATTTATTTGGACGAGAACGATCGCAAACGCCACGAGAAAGAGTTTAAATAATGACTAATGATTAGTGACTAATGACAAGTAACTAATGACTAGTGACCGCATAGATAACTCAAAATTCAGAACTCACAGCTCAAAACTACAATGAAAAACAACAGCGCAGCGTTGGTATATAAAAATTCCTACAATGGAAGACACAGTACCTCACACATAGGCAGTTTATACTACTGCTTTTGTGTCTTGGTAGGGGTCGCTACGGGCTTTGCTGCACTGGCGATGCGCTCCTTGACGCACTTTATTGAGGAGGTGCTGGTGGGCAATATTATCCGCTATATTAACTATGAGCTTCTATGTGGTTTTTCCCAGCGGTGGGTTTTCTCTTGGTCTATTTGGTAAAGAAATATGTAATCCGCAAGGACGTCAGTCATGGATTCCCTCTATTCTCATGCAGTAGCCAAGCAAAAGGGGATTATGAAGCGTTTCCAAGCCTATGGGAGCTTGCTTACCGCCCCTATTACCATTGGCTTTGGGGGGGTCGGTAGAAACCTGAAGGACCTATGGTGGTTACAGGAGCAGGTATCAGCTCGCAGATAGCCCGCTTGTTCCATATCAACCAGTCCGACCGAATGCTCCTTTTTGGCCTGTGCTTCTGCGGCGGCTTTGGCAGCGATCTTCAAGGTACCTTTGGCGGGTATTCTTTTCGCTATAGAGGTTTTTTTGGCTTAGACCTGACACTCTGGTCGCTGTTGCCGCTTTTTGTAGCCTCTCTTTCGGGGGTGCTGATCTCTTTATCTGTTCTTTGGCAATGCAGCACTACTGCCCATTCAGGTCAGTGGTAGCTTCCTGATGCGTAACATTCCTTTCTACCTGCTCTTAGGGGTAGTAGGCGGCTTCATGTCGGCTTACTTTACCTTTGTCTATGAGTGGGTGAATCGTTTCTTTGCGCGCTTCTCCTCGCCCTATGTACGCTTACTTATAGGAGGGGCGGTGTTGGGCTTGTTGGTTTTTCTTATGCCACCACTCTATGGGGAAGGGCATGAGGGTGATTAACCACCTCAAGGAAGGCCACCCAGAACTCTCCTTAGGAGACAATATCTTTGGTTGGGACTTGCATAATCCTTGGGTTATTATCCTGCTTTTTAGCTGGCTTGGCTTTCTCCAAGGTAGTGGCCACCCTCGGTAACCTTTGGAGCAGGGGGAGTAGGAGGTATCTTCTCACCTATGCTCTTTATGGGTGGGGTGATGGGCAATTGTTTTGCTCGTATTATCAACCAAATAGAGTGGTTGCCACTAAGCTACCCTTTGGCCAACTTTACCCTTATCGGAATGACAGCCCTGATGACTGGGGTACTTCATGCACCACTGACGGCTATTTTTCCTTATAGCAGAGGTAACAGGCGGTTATGCTCTTTTTGTCCCAGCAATGGTCACAGCGGTGATTTCTTTTTCTATAGCTAAGTATTTCAACAAGTACTCTATCTATACCATGGAGTTGGGTCGCAAGGGAGAGCTTGTTAATCAGGATAAAGACCAAGCCATTCTCACCCTTATGGATATGGGGCAGGTGATAGAGACCAATTTCGTCCCTGTCTATACCGATATGAATCTCAAGGGCGTGGTCTATGAGGGCTGTCAGAGAGTCTTCTCGCAATATCTTTCCTGTCTTGGACAGAGAGAAAGGCAGCTTAGAGGGGTGATTCTCTTGGACGATATTCGCCACCTGATATTTGAAAAAGAACTCTATGAGAAAGTCTCCGTCTTGGAGATGATGCAACCGCCTCCAGCCCTAATACACATGGGAGTGGATAACATGAACCAAGTTATGGACAAGTTCCAGAGTACAGGCGCTTGGAACCTACCTGTGATCAAGGAAGGGAAATACATTGGTTTTATCTCCAAATCCAAACTCCTAACCGTATATAGGAGAAAACTGATTTACTTTTAGTAACAACAAATAGTTGTCAATTATCAATTGTTAATTGTCAATTATTCAAAGTTTGTAACTACTCAGTACTTTGGCTTGTACCAACATGGGAAATAACAATTAACAATTGATATTATGGTCGCTATACAAGGGACAGAAGGCTCATTTCATTATCAAGCTGCTCAGGACTACTTTGGCAGCGGGATAGATATCTTGGAGTGCCGCTCTTTTGATGCGGTAGTTAAGGCGCTGCTTTCGGGTCAGGCACAGACAGGAGTCATGGCTATAGAGAACAGTATTGCAGGGGCAATATTGCCTAACTATGCCCTGATTGACCGCAACAACCTATACATAGCAGGGGAGTATTATATGAATATTCAGCACCATCTGATGGCGCTCCCTCGGGCAAACCCTTTCCGATATTACCGAGGTACACTCTCACTATATGGCGCTGTTGCAGTGCAAAGATTTCTTTGAGGACTACCCCCAGATGAAATTGGTAGAGGGCTACCAACACCGCTCAAGCGGCTAAGGAAATACGCCAAGGACAACTCAAGGGTATAGCAGCAATAGCCTCCACTTCGGCAGCGGCGCTCTATGACTTAGAGATTTTGGCCGAGGGCATACAGACCATCAAGCAGAATGCGACCCGCTTTGTAGTGCTCACTACCAAAAGACCCTTATAGCACTAAGGAAGGTATCAATAAGGTAACTCTCAAGTTCCAACTCTATGACCAAAGTGGGAGTTTGGCCACGGTGCTAAACGTACTGAGAGACTACCAGATTAATATGACCAAGATCCAATCTCTCCCTGTGATAGACACGCCGTGGAAATATGCTTTCTTTGTAGAAGGCACTTTCCCCAATTACCAGCAATATAAGGAAGCCCTCCGCCTGCTTGAGGTTATGAGTGAAGACCTGAAGGTGCTGGGGAATACCAAAAATAATTATAAATGACAAGTGACAAGTGACAAATGACAAGTGATGAGTCATAAAAACTAATCACTAACCACTAACAACTAATCACTAACCACTAACCACTAAAAACTAATCACTAACAACTGAGACTATGACGATATTTACAGAAACGTATAAAGTACGTAGCACTCCAAGTGAATTTGAACAACCAATTAGGCCTCTATGGGGGTATTGGGGTATGTTGCAAGATATAGCCGCAGAGCATGCGGCGTCCTTAGGCTTTGGCTATAAGGACTTAGTTAAACAAGGCTTTTTCTGGGCACTGATCCAGCAGAAACTCAAGATGTATCAGTGGCCACAGTGGAATGAGCGGGTAACCATTCATACCTGGTCATTGCTCTATTCAGGGGTGCATGCCTTCCGCCAGTTTGAGCTTTATGTAGGTGACCGCAAGATAGGGAGAGTACCTCCACTTGGATCACCATGGATATAGCCTCTCGCCGCCCTATTGATATGACTGACCGCCAAGCGCTTTTTCACCCCCGTCGTGAAGGAGGGCTTGATATGCAAACTGAGCGTGTGATGCTACCAGAAGAGATGATTCATGTGGCCGACTTCAAGGTGAGAATTAGCGACTTAGACGTCAATTCCCATGTCAATAACGTGAAATATACCCAGTGGGCATTGGATATGATGCGAGAACGAGACCATCGTGAGTGGGTGATTCAGGAATATGATATTAACTTTCTCTCCGAGACCTTCCTTGGAGATACCATGCAGGGCTATAAGAGCCGTGGTCGCTACCTCAACCCTGAAAAGACCCTTGTGGAGACCTATCTCTATGCCCAAAAGGAAGGAGGTGCCAAGCCAGCGTTTATTGCCAAATGGAGAGCTAAATCAATTGTTAATTGTTAATTGTCAATTGTTAATAGCTAAGAGAATGAAAGAAAACATACTAAAGGAAAAGAGCATGGCGCTTGCTGTGAGAATGGTCAATCTTTATAGGTATTTGACAGAAGAAAAAAAGGAATATGTACTTTCTAAGCAAGTCTTGCGCAGTGGCACCTCTGTTGGGGCTATGGTATATGAATCAGAACATTCTGAAAGCACTTCAGATTTTATTCATAAGCTTACTATTGCTCAAAAAGAAATAAATGAAACCTTATATTGGTTAGAACTTCTATCAAGAACAGATTATATTACTCCAAAAGAGTATGATAGTATAAGAACAGATGCAACCGAAGTAATTAAGTTGCTTACTAGTATTCTTAAAAACAACAAAAACAACAGCAATAATTATTAATTGTTAATTGTTAGTTGTCAATTATACAAGAGTTGGAATCGTATAATTTCTCTGTTTAGTTTGATGTAATAGACAACTAACCATTAATAATTGTAGCATTACGTATGTTTTAAAAATTAGGCATGCGTATCACAGAATTAACAATTAACAATTGATAATTAACAATTAAAGAGATGTACGACGTTATAGTAGTCGGCGCAGGACACGCAGGCTGTGAAGCTGCTGCTGCTGCCGCCAATACAGGGGCAAAGACCCTACTTATTACCATGCAACTACAGAACATGGCACAGATGTCCTGTAACCCTGCCGTGGGAGGCATTGCCAAAAGGGCAAATTGTCCGCGAGATCGATGCGTTGGGAGGCTATATGGGCATTATCACTGACCAGACGGCCATTCAGTTCAAGATGCTCAACAAGTCCAAAGGCCCCTGCCATGTGGAGTCCACGTGCCCAGAGCGACCGTATGCGCTTTTTCGGAAGCATGGCGCTTGCAGCTAGAGAAGCTCCCTAATCTTGATTTTTCAAGAAATGGTTACCGAGGTACTCATAGAGGGCGACAAGGCGGTTGGTGTTAAAACCTCCCTTGGTGGTGAGATACGCGCCAAGAGTGTGGTACTCACCAACGGTACTTTCCTCAATGGGGTATTGCATATTGGTCTGAAGACCCTTGGTGGGGGTAGGGCAGGGAGAAAGCCGCCACAGGCATCACCGAGTGCTTGGTAGCCCATGGCTTTGAAGCAGGCCGTATGAAAAACAGGGACGCCTCCGAGGGTGGATGGCCGCTCTTTGGACTATTCCAAGATGACTTTCCCAACCAGGGGACGAGAACCCTGAGAAATTCTCCTACCTGCCACTAACAAAGCCTCTTGCGCATCAGCTAGATTGTTATATGACCTATACCAGCGAGCAGGTGCATGATATATTGCGTACAGGCTTTGACCGCTCCCCTATGTTTACCGGCCGTATCCAGGGAGTGGGGGCCACGCTATTGTCCTTCTATTGAGGATAAGATCAACCGCTTTGCCGATAAGGATCGCCATCAGCTCTTTGTAGAACCTGAAGGCTGGCATACGGTAGAGATGTACGTCAATGGCTTCTCCACTTCTCTCCCTGAAGAGGTACAGTATGAGGCCTTGCGCAAGGTGGCAGGCTTCGAACAGGTGAAGTTTCTCCGCCCTGGTTACGCCTATAGAATATGATTATTTTCCGCCAACACAACTCAAAGCAACCTTGGAGACTAAGCTGGTAGAAAAATCTCTTCTTTGCCGGTCAAATCAATGGGGACGACAGGCTACGAAGAAGCAGGCGCGCAAGGGACCATCGCAGGGTATCAATGCTTCCCGTAAGGTACAAGAGCAATCGCCCTTTGTGCTTAAGCGCAACGAGGCTTATATAGGGGTACTGATAGATGACCTTATCACCAAGGGGCACTGAAGAGCCTTACCGTATGTTCACCTCTCGTGCCGAATATCGTACGCTGCTCAGGCAGGATAATGCCGATGCACGCCTAACTCCTATGGGCTATGCCTTAGGCTTGGCCAGTGAGGAGCGCATGCGTCTGCTGGAAGAGAAAGAGGCCAAAACAGCCGCTTTTGTACAGTTCTTCAAAGAGACGAGTATTACCCCCTGAAGAGGCTAATCCGCTTTTTGGCCAAATATGATTCTTCTCCTATGAAGCAGGGGCGATAAGATGGCTAAGGTGCTGGCTCGTCCCAATATCACAGTGGCCGACTTTATGGAGCTTCCTCAAGTAAAAGAGTTTGCCGATGCGCAACAGCTTAGCAAGGAAGTACTTGAGAACACAGAAATAGAGATCAAGTATGCGGGCTATATAGAGAAAGAAAAGAACAATGCGGACAAACTCAATCGCTTGGAGGATATCCGTATACCTGAAAGCTTCAATTATGACAAACTTACCTCGCTCTCCTTCGAGTCGCGGGAAAAACTTAAGAAAATACGCCCAACGACCCTCTCCCAAGCCTCTCGTATCAGTGGGGTATCGCCAGCGGATATCAGTATATTGCTGGTTTATATGGGGAGGTAACGACTAGTGACGAACGACTAGTGAGGAATGACAAGTGACTAACGGCAAGTGACGAATGAAAAAGAAGAATGTCTCTTTTCACTCTTCACTTTTCATTTTTCACTTAATTTGTCTGCAATACTGCGGTCGTTAGCGAGGTGTTGGGTTTTTGTTCTGACCTCCTAATTTGCCTTGGGATTTCATGTATTGAGCGAAGCTGCCTTTGGGGACAGGGGGTAATGCGTAGGCGCTGGAGTACCTTGCCCTCTATGAGGTCTTTGTAATAGCTGTTTTGTGCTTGTAGGGCTTTGTCAAGGGTATTGGCGAAAGCCTCCATATCTTTGGGGGGCTTGCTCGAACTCAATGAGCCACTCATGGTAGGGGGAGTTCCCCTGCGGGGGATTGACCTGAGGCGCTACGGTAAATTCGCTTACTTCGCCTCCTTGTTGGGCAAGAGTTTCGGCGAGGGCTTCTTCTACTTCTTTGGCGATGACATGTTCGCCAAAGGCTGATATAAAGTGCTTGATACGCCCTGTTACTACGATGCGATAGGGGGATAGGGAGGTGAACATCACCGTATCGCCCATGTTGTAGCCCCATAAGCCTGCATTGGTGGAGACAATAAGCATCGTAATCTACACCCAACTGTACGTCCTTGAGGGAGATACGTTTGGGGTTTTCACTAAAGAAAGTATCCGCTTCGATAAACTCGTAGAAAATACCCGCATTGAGCAGCAGCAACATACCCTTTTGCGTTTGCGTATCCTGATAAGCGAAGAAACCTTCGCTGGCGGGGTATAGCTCTACGCTATCTACCTTGCGACCGATGAGGTGTTCGAACTTTTGGCGGTAGGGTTCGTAATTGACACCCCCATAGATAAACAGCTGAAAATTAGGAAAGAGTCTCCCCACTGTCTTTTTGGATTTCTGTTGGAGACGCTCGAAATACATCTGTACCCAGGGGGATCCCACTGATAAGGGTCATATTCTCATGGATAGTTTCTCCACGATGGCATCAATCTTCGTTTCTCAGTCCTCTATACAGTTGGTTTTCCATGAAGGCATACGGTTGGTTTGTAGGTATTTAGGCACATAGTGCGCAGAGATACCGACAGCCTACCTAGGTGAATGCCGTTTTTTTTCTTTTTCCAAGATAGGGCTTCCTTTGTAGGAAAAATCATCTTGCCTGAGACAAAATCGGCCTTACCTGTTTCAGCGATATAGCACATAATAGCATTGCGTGCCGCCTCTATATGATACGGCATGGAGTCCTTGGTCAGGGGGATATATTTCGCCCCGCTGGTAGTGCCAGAGGTCTTGGCAAAATAAAGCGGTTTGCCAGGCCAAAGGATGTTTTTCTTCGCCCTTTTTACGCGCTCTATATAGGGAGCTAGCGCCTCATAATCGCGTATAGGCACTTGGCGGACGAAATCCTCGTAGGAGTGAATTTGCTCAAAGTGATGATCGCGCCCGAAAGCGGTATGTTTGGCCTTTTTGGATAATAGAGCGGAAGACTTTCTCTTGGGTTTGCGATAGGATCAGCAGCCCAGCGGTCTATCTGTTTGCGTATATAGGCAGCCCACTTACGGGCGATAAAGCTCTTTAGACTCATGATAGTTGTGTTGTGATTATTTGATATTCATATAGTTAAGAGGATCTACAGGATAGCCCTCATGCCATAGTTCAAAGTGCAGATGGACACCTGTGGAGAGTTCTCCTGTATTCCCTACTTGGGCGATGACCTCCCCGGCGCGCACCTTGTCGCCTTGTCTCTTAGTGATGGAGGCGTTGTGCTTATATACAGAGACGAAGTTATGTGGGTGTTCTATAATCAAGACGAAGCCTGTCTGTGCAGACCATTCTGCGAAAAATAACGGTACCCTCGCCCTATAGCCTTGACAGGGTGCCTTCGGCAGCGGTAAGGTCGATCCCATAATGGCGTTTGTCGGCCTTGAACTCATTGGAGATCATACCCTGGATAGGCGGGAAGAAGGCCTTGCGGGTATTGGCGGTTGCCACATCGAATACATTGTAGCGTTCCTCATTGGCTACCTCTGAGCGGAGTTTCATTTCCTCTTCGCTGGCTTGGAGATCCACTTCCGCAGGGACTTGTTGCACCGCATTAAGCACGGAGTCCTTATTGATCTTATCGGGTTCTATATCCCCAGTGAGAACTTTTTTTGGAGCGAAAGGAAATAAGCGTCATTGCTGGCGATACGCTGCTGTAGGGAGTCGGCATGGAAGGTCAGATCCACGATTTGTTTGCGTTGGTCAGCCTCGAGAAGCCTAAGATATATTGCCTAAGCGGGGAATAGATGATCACCAAGGTTGTGAGGGTAATCATCAGGATTGCAAATAGGCTGCTATATACAAAGACATTGAGGCGGTTCAGGCGAAAGGTTTTGACCTCCTCCAAGGAAGATTCGTTCATAATCACGACTCTATACTTGAAGAGCCACTTTGCCATGTATAATTTTGCTAAATCGTTCTTTAAAAGTCATTAAGAGTTTTTGAGTTTTAAGTTTTTGAGTTGTCAGTGGTTAGTGGTCAGTTGTCAGTTGTCAGTGGTCAGAAATTGTCTTCTGCCATCTGTCGACTGTCTTCTGTCTTCTGACAACTGCCGACTGATAGGAAAGTGCAAAAGATACAACATTTTTGGGGGTGAAATCAAGGAAAAGTTTTGAGTTTTTTTAGTTTTGAGTGGTTTGTGGAGGTTGTTCTACCAAAAGATAGGCTAAAAGATTTCACTTTTTTTGGGGTAGCAAAATGAGGAAAAATTTAAAAACTATTTTTGCAAAATCCCTAGAAAAATGGCGTATCTTTGTGGCTCAAAAATCTTTATATTATGTACACAAAAATACGAGCAGACGGCTCATTATATCCGACAATTTATCACCGAGGGCACTCCAGAGTTTGCCATTATACTCGGTTCAGGCCTTTCTTCTTTGCAGGACGAGATAGATCCTATTGTAGAAATCCCTTATGCTGGGATTCCAAACTTTCTAATCTACAGTGGAAGGACATGGTAACAAGCTCATATATGGTACTTTAGGAGGTAAGTATGTCCCACTGATGAGCGGCCGCTTTCACTACTATGAGGGCTACCCTATGGCAGAGGTAACCTTTCCTATCCGTATCTTCCATCTCTTAGGGCATCAAGAAATTGATCGTCTCCAATGCCTCAGGAGGCGTTAATCCCAACTTCTCCGTAGGGGATATTATGCTTATTCGTGACCATATCAATATGTTCCCCAGAACACCCCTTTGCGAGGTAAGAACTTAGAAAAGTTTGGCACCCGCTTTCTCGATATGAGTCAGGCGTATGATCGCCAAATGATTGACTTGGCCGAGACTATTGCCATGGAGCAAGGTACCCAATTACAGAAGGGTGTCTATGTAGGTTTGCAAGGCCCTACCTTTGAGACGCCATCAGAATATGGTATGGTACGAGCCATAGGGAGGAGATGCAGTGGGAGATGAGCACTGTACCTGAGGTCATCGTAGCCCGTCATCAAGGAATGCGCGTTTTTGCGCTCTCTATCATCTCGGATTTGGGCGGTAAGGACATCTCCCCAATGTATCCCATACCGAGGTACTCAATGCCGTAAATGCCGCTATGCCGAAGGTCTTGGCCTTAGTAAGAGAATTTGTCAAGAGAAGCAAGTAAAAATAGTGACAAGTGACCAACGACCCTATGAATATAAAATGATTTTGATAGTAAGAAATTGGGTAAATATTTCTCAGCTATTTCCAATGAGGCGAATCAATAGTTAAAATATTATTTACTAACTTTCTAAGACGCAATTTATTGCGTCTTAACGAATTAGATTATACAAATATTTTTAACTATTGATTCTCGTTAATAACTAATGGCTAAAAATTATTTTGTTTAAGTCTAAATAAAAACGTATCTTTGCTCATCATCACTAAATACTATAAAAATGAGAGCAAAATTCTTAATGCCTGCTTTGATAGCAGGGTTTGTCGCCCTTACCGCTTGTAGTAAAGACGAAAAACAAAGAACAAACAAAAAAACTTCTACAACGGTGGTAGATGCCTCAGGGGCTGATTGAAGTATTTCTCCTTTGCCAAAGGAAAGGAAATAGCTGTGGAAGACCCGACGACCTCTTTGGATTGGGACATCGCTTTCAATCGCTATTATGTAAAACTCAACGGAGGAGACTCTGGTAAGGGACAGGCTGAGGCTGTCAAGACAGACAAACTTGTCTTGGAAGAAGTAAAGCAAGTACCTACTTCAGGGTATAGCAAAGATGCTCAAGGTACTATGCTATTGGGGAATGCCTCCCAAACCTACCAAAGAATCTTTCTGTGAGCTTATCTCAGGAGGATTGAAGGGAGCTAATACAACGGGTTATGTAACTATTGATATGGTCAATATGATGACTGGTAAGGGGATATTTATGAAATAACTAAGTATGTATATGTAGTAAAGGCCGCTGATGGGACACCTTTTAAACTACAATTTACAGGTTATACAAGCGATAAAGGCAAAGGAGGCTACCCCGCCTTTAGTTATGCGAAGTTTTAGAGAGTAGTGGCTAGTGATTAGGTTGTATGTGTTAGTTGTTGATTTTTCAGCGCTATATGCACTAATCACTAGTCACTAATTACTAACGATTAAAAATTATTTTTGTTTTATTCTAAATAAAAACGTATCTTTGCACCCGCAAAACAATTAAAAATTAGATTAAGATGAAATTAAAGTTTTTAGCTCCTGCGCTTTTGGCAGGATTCGTAGCCTTTACTTCTTGCAGTAAAGAGGATGACAAAAAAACCGGAGCCAGCTCCAGCGCCTGCCCCTCAGGGTGCTAAGGAAGTAAAAGATTTAGATGCTTCTGATCAGCAAAAAATGGGTTTATTTCTCTTTTTGAAAAAAAGGAACTACCGTGGAGGTAACTAACCCTAGAACTACTGATAATTGGGATATCGCTTTTAATCGTCTTAGTATCCGTACTAATGGCGGTGTTTCAGGCAGTGAGAGGCTGAGGTTGTTAATACCAATAGCAAGATTTCGCTGCTGTAACCAAAGCCCCAGCAGAAGGATATGAGAAAGATAGGAAAGTTACAGAAGTGGGACGTCCTGCACCTGGACAAACACAGCCATCTGTAAAAGAAGTAGAGAAAAACCCTGTGATTTCAGGAACTGTGATGGTAGAAAAATTCAAAAGGTTGGTGTAACTATAACCGTCCTAAAGAAGGAGAAAAATACCCCTCACTATGGAGTAACTACAGTATGTATATGTACTTAAAAACAGCCAAAGGGAATAAGTATGTGAAAAATCCAATTGACAAGTTACGCTAAGTCAGACCAGCCTGATAAGTATGGATTTATTACTTTCACTTATGATTTCTTGACAGAAAAAGAAGCAGCTAAGCCAGTAGAAAAAAAGTAGCTTTGGATTTCGCAGGTAATGAAGCAAAAGAAGTACAACTTGATGCTACAGGAGATTGGAAATATTTCTCCTAAAAATGGTGAAGTAACCCCTGCTACGCCTGCTGATGACCTTACATGGGATATTGCTTTCAAGGGATACTATGTAAAACTCAATGGAGGAACCTCTGGAAAAGGAAAAAGCAGAAGTAGTAAAAAGTAGAAGGAACTAATTTTGCTGAAATAGTAGAAGCACCTAAAGCTGGTTTTTGCCAAAAGATGCACAAGGAAAGATAAGCCAAGGTAATTACCCTAATATTACAAAAGTAGATGCATCTTTCTCTCAATATATGTCTGGAGGATTTGGAACAAAAAACAGGCATCATAGGATTAGATCCTACAAAAAGCACCTAAAGTATTTACTCCTACTAATTATATATATGTACTTAAAACAGCTGATGGTACTTATGCAAAGGTGCAAGTAACTGACTATTACAAAGATAATGCAGATGTGGCAGGAGGAACAGTTAAGCTAAAATACCAATTGAGCAAAACAGTAAGTGAATAAAAACAGAAAAACCATGAAACTAAAGTCATTATTTACTACTTTGTTAGTGGGTCTCTTTGCACTTACCTCTTGTAGTAAGGACGAAAAAGAGGAGAAGAGACCTTCCGAGTAAAGCAGGAGAAGAACCTCAATGCAAGGCAAGAAAAAAATGGGTGTATTACTCATTTGAAAAAAATGCTATTGTAGAGGTTGCCGATCCACAAAATAGTCTGGATTGGGACATTGCTTTCTTTGCTTACTATGCCAAGCTCAATGGTGGCGCATCAGGCAAAGGGAAAGCGGGAGTAGCGAAAGTCGAAGGAGATGACTTTTCAGCACCCATTGCTACCCTGCCCAGTGAGTATATACAAGATGTCAAAGGTATAATGTCCTATGGGAGTTACCCCAACCTAACAGAGAAGGAAGATACTTTTTCCGCTTTTTCTATCAGGAGGCTTTGATACCAAGACGGGCTTTGTAAGCCTTAATCCAAATAATAGACAAAGCAATGGCGGAAAAATGGCCAAGTGTATATGCCCCAACTAAGTTTGTCTATGTTATCAGAACTGCCAAAAGGAGCTTATGCCAAGTTCCAAGTAACAGATTTCTATAATGATAAAGTACAAAGCAAATTGTCCGTCTTTCCAATATATCCTTAGTGAGGATGGAAAAATTCTAAAAGAACCTACTCTAAATGTTGATAATAGAATTGCTATACTTCTTTAGTCTTGTATAGCAATTCTTTTTGCTGCAATAATAATACCTTAATCATGTCAAGATTTCTTATATTTATAGGTCTTTTTCTCTTTGCTTGGGGGGTAAGAGGGCAGTATTCCTTTACAGGAACCATTACCGATTGCCAAACCCGTGAACCTCTTTCGGGAGCTACGGTGGAGCTGGTTGCCCTAAAAAGACGGTACGCACCGATGCCGAAGGACAGTTTACCTTCCAAGACCTTCCCCAAGGGGACACATCATTTTTATGTAACTCAAGATGACTACAAAGGACATTTCTTTAAGGTGTCTCTCAAAAAGAAATGAAAACTATATCTTTGCTCTGTAAGAACAAAGAAATAGAGGTGGGCGAGGTGGTAGTAACGGCTACCCGTACCGAACGCAATCTTAAGAATGTGCCCATCACGGTGCAAGTGGTTACCGCTCAGGATATTCAAAAATCACAAGCACCTGACTTTCAGTCTTTCTTGGAGAATGAGTTTTCTGGAATCAACTTTACCTACAACGGTGGTATGCCCAATATCAACATGATGGGCTTCGGAGGTAAGTATGTGCTCTTTCTCATGGATGGGGGAGCGTATGGCAGGGGAGACCTTTGACAATATTGACTATGACCGTATTGACTTGGAGAACATTGAGCGTATTGAGATTATCAAGGGTGCATCTTCTTCGCTCTATGGTTCCAATGCCTTGGGGGAGTGATTAATATCATTACCAAAGATACCAAAAAAAGCCTTTGAACTCAGTGCCAGTTACCCTCTACAATACCAACAAAGACCACAAAACCAATCTTTCGGTGGGTACCAAACAGAAGTGGGGTAGCTTCCGCTTGTCCTCTTTCTATAACCTAAGGGAGCCTTATGTTCTTACTGATAAGGAACCCCTCAAGACGTATAAGAATGGTTCGGTGATCCTCTCCGAAAAAAAGGAGAACTGAATGTGGCTGGTTTTACCAACTATGGGGCAACGCCTAAGCTAAGTTTTGATCTCTCGCCTAAGTGGAATCTTTCCTTGGCGCCCAGCTATTATTTTAGCGAACGCAATGCAGGGACACAGAGTTCTAAGAAGCTCAGAGATAGGTATTATAATTATACAGGGGCACTCAAGTCGGATTACAAAAATCAGTGATAGTAAGACCCTAAGCCTTTCGGCTGCTTACGATCGCTATGACAAATATAAGTACTATGTGCTGCTCAACGAAAAGGAAAAAGAGCTATGAGAACTCTATTCTTAGGATAGGTGGACAGTATAACCAAATGCTCTATGACAAACATGCCTTGGTGGCAGGGGCGGAGGTCAATTCCGATGAGCTATTGAGCTTTCGCTTTACCAATTCAGGGAAGAGGCCAAGAAGAACGCCCAAAACTATGCGGCTTTCACCCAGCAGTGAATGGGCACTTTCCGATGCTTTTTACCTTGGTTACAGGGATACGTATGGACTACCATCTCTCTTTAAAGGAATACCTCACTTATCGCCTTTCGGGTATGTTCAAGGTGGATGCCTTTACCCTACGTGGGGGCTATTCCTCTGGCTTTCGCTCGCCTACGCTCAAGGAACTCTATACCAATTGGTTTCACCCATGGGGTGGAGGCTTCAGATTATGGGTAACAAGAGCTTAAAGCCTGAGACGAGTAATAACTTCACCCTTTCGGTGGATTTCAATGCGAGAAAATGGAATATCACGGCCATGACCCAATATTCCAAGGTGAAAGATAAGATTGCTTACCGCTGGACACAGTCCAATGATACCATTCGTTATGTCAATTTCAAGGGTAATACGGACATCATAAGCTCCGAAATTTCAGCAACCTATCGTCCGAGTAAGTATTTTTCGTCTGAAGGGGTCTCATGCTTACTATATCACCAGCAATAGTGAGTCCGACACACGTCCGCATACCCTCACCGCTAAGGTGGAGTATGTAGAGCAGTCCGAGCTGAAGTACTTGCCCAATATAATTCTCAGCGGTAAGTGGGTTAGTGGTTCGGACATCTACGAGGAAAAAGATACTTTTACCCACTATGCTCCTTATAGTATATGGCGGTTGCAACTCTCTAAGAAGCTCCCCTATCACTTTGTGGTCAATGCGGGAATAGATAACCTCTTTGACTATGTAACCCCGACAACGAGCTTTTATTCGAGTATAACCCTGGTCGTACTTACTTTGTAGGGCTTAAATGGAACTTATAAGAAACAATGCTATTATGAAGTATATTTACAATGTCACCTATCACATAGCCCCAGAGGTATCTGCTCAGTGGCAGGCTTGGATAGGGGAGCACATGCCGCTGTGGCTTGAGCAGAGCCAATTCTCCCAAGTGAAGCTCCTAAAAAAATACACATAGACCAGCCAGATAGTGAAGCCTTTAGCCTGCAATATGAGACAGAGGACAGCAGTGTGGTTGCTCACTTTCAGTCCGCTTTGGAACCTACCTATAGGCGTGCTCTATATGAGCAATTTGGAGAAAGTACTTCCTTCGGGACACTACTCGAAGAATTAGCAGAAGTAAAAAAAGTAAAAAGATAAAAAAAGTAAAAAGGGGGCGTACACTTTAGTATGATTTTGGCTTTTCAGGTGTAATATATTGAATATCATACATTTGAACTGATAACCCTTTTTGTGAGTTTACGTTAGTTGCTGACTATTAGTGATTAAACACTGGCAATGTTAATAAAAATGTATTTTTATTTGTCAATTCAAAAAGTAGTAATTTTGCGCCCTGAAACGAACAGAAGAAATATTTAGACATCATGAAAAAAAGAAATACATCCTGCAAATTATCGTTTGGTTGTTTTTAAGGATATGTCCAATGACGATATCTTCATCACTAAATCAACCATTGAAGCAAAAAGAAACTATTGAAGTAGAAGGAGTAGAGTATCCATTGGTAAAATTGGAAATCTCTCGTACTTCACACCCTTATTATACAGGAAAAAGCCAAACTTATAGATACCGCAGGACGTATAGATAAGTTCAAGAGCAAATATGCTAAATACCAAAAAAATAGTAAAGGTTTTTCATAATAAATAAGTTTTAAAATTATTTTTGGCAGCTCCTTTCTTCGTAAGAAGAGAGGAGTTTGTTTTTGTAAAGTGTATTAAAAAGTTAAATTTTTAGATAAGGCATCATTGTTTGCAATAAAAAGTTATACATTTGTCACATTAAACAGATAAAAAATGAAAATACACTCTTAGTTTTCTATTGTTTTTGCTTTCTTCGCTGCATGCTCAGAATGAGGTGTGGCGCGATCAATATGAGCAAGTAGATAATTTCTATTGCAGGTAGGTTTGAGGAAGGAGCGGCCTATGTATCCATCTATGATGCTACCTTTGCGATAGATAAGACAGGTAATTGTGTGAGATACTGCGAACAGTTAGAAAAAGATAAAGCTCAAAAACCCAAAAAAAGGCTGGCGGTCTCGTTATGAGTTCATAGGTAAAACTACTGACAACTTTACAGTGGTAGGAAATGGCGGGTTACAAGGTCTTGTAGACAAGCGAGGCAGAGAGGTGATTCCTGCCAAATTCACCCAAGTGTGGGTGGCTTTTAATCATACCTTTGTAGTTTTGGATAGCAAGCAAGGGATGTTTGACCTAAAAAGGTAAAGAAGTAATCCCAGTGATATATGAGAGGTTGATACCTAATGAGCTGAAGGGAGGAGATTTCATACTCCTTACTATGAGAGAGTTTTTCTCTTCCGTACTTACCAAAGAAGGCAAAAGTAATAGTACCAGAGAATTTTTATACTCATATAGAAATAGAAGATTATTTAGAGCAAGGCATTATACCCGTGTATCGTGAGGGGAAAGTGGGATTGTATAATCTTGAGGGTAAGGAGTTGCTCTCATAAAATTTGACAAGATATGGCCCACGCACAAAGAGAAAGCGGCAGTCGAAGTTTTTATCAAGGCAAGTCTTTCTATATAGATAGAGAGGGCAAATGTGTGAAAATTGCCAAAAATGCCCCTAAAGAATAGATGCTTTACGTCACAAATTTTTCTTTTCACAAAAAAATAACATTTAACATTGTTTTGTTAGAAAAAAATGCGTACTTTTGCCCCCTGATTTAAAAACCACTTTCATATGGATTTAGGACTTATCATAACCTATACAGTAGTGGCTATCTATTGTTTAGCACTATTACTGATCTTCTTTTTATAGCCTTACGATACTGAACCTTTCGGTGAATTATCTAAAGAATAAGAAGCAGAACAGTGAAGCACCAAGAATCCAATCTCTTGATCCCAATGAGATTCCTTACGTAACGGTGCAGCTTTCCCCATCTATAATGAGAAGTATGTGGTACCTCGTCTCTTGGAAAATATTGCCAAGCTGGAGTACCCTAAGAACAAATTGAAATCCAAGTTTTGGACGACTCTACCGATGATTCGGTAGCCGAGACAGCAAGCATCATAGAGCGCCTACAGAAAACAGGCCTCGATATAGTGCATATCCGTCGTGAAAAACGCGAAGGCTTTAAGGCAGGTGCCCTCAAGTATGGTACTGCCATTGCCAAAAGGTGATTTCATTGCTATCTTCGATGCTGACTTCCTCCCTAAGCCTGATTGGCTCAAACAGACGGTTGTTTATTTCAAAGATGAAAAAAATCGGAGTGGTACAGACCCGCTGGGGACACATCAATCGTAACTACTCCTTGCTCACCAAGATACAAGCTCTGCCCTCGATACCCATTTTGACTTTGGAACAAGTGGGACGCAATAGCAAAGGCCATTTTATCAACTTCAATGGTACAGCTGGTATCTGGAGAAAGAAAACCATCTTGGATGCAGGTAACTGAGAAGGGATACCCTTACCGAGGACTTAGACCTTAGTTACCGTGCACAGTTGAAAAACTGGAAATTCAAGTACTTGGAAGATGTGGAAACCCCCGCTGAATTGCCTGTGGTTGTCTCTGCGGCACGCTCCCCAACAGTTCCGCTGGAATAAAGGGTGGGGCAGAGGTATTCCGCAAGTCGAGTTCGCAATATCTTAGCCTCCAAGAATATCGGTTGGAAGACTAAGTTCCATGGGGTGATGCACCCTGCTCAATAGCTCGATGTTCCTCTATGTATTTATCGTGGCGCTCCTAAGTGTACCGATGATGTACATCAAGGATGCTTATCCGCATCTCTCTTGGGTGTTCAAGCTCACTAGCTTCTTTATTGCCAGTACCATAATTCTCTTTTAGCTGTTATTGGATTACTTATAAGAACATACAGGGCAAGACCTTTGACGACTTTATAGATTATGTAACTCTATTCTTGAGCTTCTTCTCTGTGGCTTTTGGGCTTTTCATGGCACAATGTATCGGCCGTATTGCAGGGGCTATTGGGGCAAGAAAACCGAATTTGTCCGCACCCCTAAGTTCAATATCAGCTCGCTGAAAGACTCTTGGAAAGGCAACAAATATGTAAATAACAAGATTTCAGTCAATGTGATTTTTGAGTTCTTGCTTATGTGCTATTTCCTTTTTGGACTCTATAGCGGTATCAAGCTCAATGACTTCGGGTTGTTCCCCTTCCACTTGATGCTTACCTTTGGCTTTGGCTTTGTGTTCTATAAGTCATTGGTTCCGAAATCGTAAGATAATGACTAATGACAAGTGACTAGTGACTAATAATCAGAGAACTATTAGTCACTAGTCATTAGTCATTAGTCACAAGTCATTAATTTTTAAGTAAAAATATTTTCATGAAGATATTAGTATGTATCAATCAGGTGCCTGATACCACTTCACAGATAAATTTCACTGCTGACCATAAGGCTTTTTGACCCTGCTGGAGTGCAGTTTATAATTAACCCCAGCGACGAGGCTGCACTTATACGCGCCTTGCAGCTCAAGGAGGAGCAAGGCGCTCATATTACCTTGGTGCATGTGGGGCTTTCCGATAGCGAACCTGTCTTGCGCAAGGCCTTTGCTTATGGGGCAGACCAAATGATGCGTATCGATGCTACTGCTACCGATGGTTTCTTTGTAGCACAGCAGTTGGCCGCAGTGGCTAAGGGCTACGATGCTATTTTCTGCGGGCGCGAATCCTTGGATTACAACGGCGGTATGGTCGGCGGTATGTTGGCTGCTTTGCTTGATCTGAACTTTGCAGATGAGGTAACTGCTTTTTTTCCATAGCGGGCGACAAGGCGCAAATTAGCCGTATGATAGACGGCGGTAAGCAGCTCTTGGAAGTGCCTCTACCGGTAGTCATAGCGGCTCAGAAAGAACTCATTCCCGAAGAGCAGATGCGTATCCCCAGTATGAAAGGCATCATGGCCGCTCGCAAGGCACCTTTGGAAGTACGCCCTGCGGTGGAGGCTACCACTCAGGTGGTGATTGACCACTTAGAAAAACCAGCTGAAAAAGCCCCTGTCAAGATGATTGCCCCTGATAACCTTGATGAGCTTATTGACGAACTACACAACAAGAGAAAACTATTTTTAATCTCCCGACATGATATTAGTATATACCGAACATAACGAAGGACAATTTTCTAAGAAGACCTTGGAGGCGCTCTCCTATGCCAAGGCCATGTCCGACAAGGTGGTAGCCCTTGCTATCAATGCTGCCGATGTTACCGTATTGCAAACCCTATGGAGCGGATAAGATCCTCTCGGTAAGCTCCGACCAGCTGAGAGACTTTCTGTAAAGCACTATGTAGCACTGCTCTTGCAAGCTGCCGAGAAGGAACAAGCCACTACAATACTGCTACCCAGCTCCGCCAATACCCGCTATTTAGCTCCCGTATTGGCCGTGAAGTGGGGAGCGGCTTATCTCTCCAATGTAAGCTCTTTTGCCTAAAGATGGGAAAGTACAAAAGGTAGTGTTTTCCTCCAAAGCCATTGCTTGGTTGCCTTTGGAGCAGAAACAGGTGATCACTTTGGCAGGTAATGCCACTGAGATAAAGCAAGCACCTGTTCAGGCAGAAGAGGAAACTTTTTACTCCTGTCTTGTCAGAAGATACAATCAAAGTGGTAGGCACTGAAAAATTCACCAATAAGGTCTCTATAGACGATGCTTCCATAGTTGTTTCAGGAGGGCGTGGTATGCAGACTCCTGACAACTGGCATATAGTGGAAGACCTGGCCGATACCTTAGGGAGCAGCTACCGCTTGTACCAAACCCGTGTCCGACATGGGTTGGAGACCTCATAGCGAACATATAGGACAGACGGGCAAACCCCTTTCTTGTGATCTCTATATCGCTTTGGGCGTATCAGGAGCTATCCAGCATATTGCAGGGGTGGAATGCCTCCAAAGTGAAAGTCGTGATCAACTCCGACCCCGAAGCGCCTTTCTTTAAGGCAGCTGACTATGGTATTGTGGGCGACCTCTTTGAGGTAGTACCACGCCTGACAGAGAAAATCAAGCAGTTACACTCCTAATCCTCATTGCCTATGATGAATATAACCAAGACAGTCATGCACTTGATTATTGCCAATGTGCTGTTTTTATCTTGGCAGTCTTTGTGCCTGTGATACAAGACAAGGCTGCGCTCTATTATTTTGAGAATCCAGAGTTCCACTGGTGGCAACTCTTCTCACACTTGTTCATGCACGGATCGATTCCACATCTGTTCTTTAACATGTTCGCCCTCTACTCCTTTGGAGCACCTTTGGAGAGTTATTTTTGGCAGCAACCGCTTTTGTGCTTTTTCTACTTTGCTTGTGGACTAGGCGCAGGTTTGCTACATATGGGGGGTAAATTATTATGAGTTTCACGCAGGGCTTGACCTCTTGCAAAGCAAAAGGATTCGAAATGGAAGAAGCACGTGCGCTCTTGAAGAAAGGAATGTACGACACCCGCTGGAAAGAGGTACTCTCCCAGGAGATTTTAACGATATGATGTCCGCCTATATGACCCGTGCAGTAGGTGCTTCAGGGGCGATCTATGGGATATTGGTAGCCTTTTGGTATGCTCTTTCCCAATGCCGAACTCATGCTTATGTTCTTGCCCATTCCTATCAAAGCAAAGTACTTTTATTCCGATCCTAATCGCCTTGGATTTGTTCTCAGGAGTAACAGGCGTCTCTATCTTCGGTAGCAATATTGCTCATTTCGCCCATGTAGGGAGGCGCATTGATCGGTTTTGTACTGATGAAGCTCTGGCAAAAACGCTCATTTGATGACCGCCGATTGTATTAAGATAACCGAGCATGAATAGAATACTGGCAAATATATGGGGAAGGCACTCCTGAGTATCATCTATATACTGATGATAACCTATAGGGGGATATATCATTCCCTGCTCATTGCTTTTCTTTGGCAGATAGAAACTCCTTTTGTAAGGGATTATTTAGCGCTTTGGCAGCATGTGTCGCTTTTAGTCAAAAGACCTTGGACATGGCTCACCTACAGCTTTTTCATGCGAGTTTTCTGCATAGTGTCTTCAATGCGATCATGCTCTATTTCGTGGGGGTCTTGTTTATGAACTTATTCACCCCCAAGCGTTTTTTAGCGATTTATACAGGTGGGGTCGTGGCAGGCGGGCTGCTCTTTATGGTGCTCTATAGCCTATTGCCGGCCTTTGCTGGGCATGATGATTACCTCTTGGGAGCTTCGGCGGGGATTATGGCACCGCTGATATGCTTGGCTACCTATACGCCCTCTTATAGGATATACCTTTTCGGGGTCTTTTCCCTGCCCTTGTGGTCTATTGGGGCACTGATGGTACTGATAGATTTGGTCAGTATTCCCATAGGCAATGCAGGGGGACACATAGCTCACTTGGGGGGAGCGCTCATAGGTTTTCTCTATGCATGCCATCTCAAGGGACGTTTCCCGCGCTTGTTGCCTAAGGGTAACACCAAGGCCAGCACTTCGGGTAAGTACCCCAACCAAGCCGCCGAAGAGCGCGTCAACACTATCTTAGATAAAATCTCCAAGAGTGGCTATGATAGCTTAACGACAGAGGAGAAGAAATTCCTATTCCTTGCCAGCAAAGAGGATTAATTAAGTATGCAACTGATAACTGATATAGCACATTTTCACCCCTCAAAGGAAAGTGTCCTGACCATAGGCACCTTTGACGGTATCCACGTAGGGGCACCAGCGTATCATCGCTCAGGTGGTAGCTACAGCTAAAGCGCAAGGACTCACCCCTACGCTACTGACTTTCTTTTCCGCACCCTCGTATGGTGCTTGATCCCTCCTCGCCTATTGCACTGATCCAAACCATAGAGGAGCGCGCTCAGCTATTGGAATCTTATGGGATAGAGCAGCTGGTCATACAGCCCTTTAACAAGGAGTTTGCCGCTCTTTCTGCACAGGGACTATGTGCAAAAACTTATTGGTTGAGAAGCTTAGAGCACGGGTGGTGATCATCGGTTACGACCATCGTTTTGGCAAGGGACGAGCCGCAGGCATAGAGGAGCTTAAGGCCTTCGGGACACAATACCATTTCCAAGTGGAGGAAATCCCCGTACAGGAGGTAGATTCTTGCTCGGTCAGTTCCACTAAAAATACGACACGCACTCACCGAAGGGGATATACAGGCGGCTACCCACTACCTTGGTTATCCTTTTTTTCCTTGGCAGGCAAGGTGATACATGGTCAAAAAAATTAGGGGCGTACCTTGGGCTATCCTACGGCCAACCCTACAGGTGGAGAGTCCGTACAAAAATCATTCCTAAGATAGGGGTTTTATGCGGTGTATAGTATCATCGCAGGCAAAAAAGTCTATGGGATGCTTTCCATAGGTAAGAACCCTACTATAGAGGGCAAAGGTGAGAGTATAGAAGTACATTTCTTTGATTTTGAGGGAGACCTCTATGGGAGAGAAATACGCCTTTACTTTATAGATTTTATCCGCGACGAGATCAAGTTCGATTCCTTGGAGGCGCTCAAGACACAACTGAAGAAGGACGAGGATAATTGTAAATTGTTAATTGTGTCAGTTACTAAACACTAACCACTAATGAGGATACTCTTTTTTCTTTGTTTTGTTGCTACGACTTATGGACAAAAGTTGGATGAGCTCTATATCATCATAGACAGGCATTCCCAAGTAGATACGGTGGGGGTGATCTCCAAGGATATAGAGTACTCCATGTATCGTATCTATAAAAAGATGAAGTCCGCCTTTCTGTACAGTTTTTGGTAGAAGATGGGTTGCTGAAGAAAAACTATGTCAAGGAAGACACGAAAGATTGGCCTTCGTACGAACTCTATTATATCAATGACAAGGGAGATAACCCAAGGCGATTGGTATATGAAGGGGATATGAAGAATTCTATTTTTTTATAGTGATCTCTATGGAGCGGTGAACCCTTTGGAATTGCTCCAACTGCTCAAGGAGACTAAAGGCCTCTACCTCGTCCATAAAGGCTATAAGCAGGACGGCTTCTATATAGCCAAGAAAAATAACTTTAGAACCGAAGTTTAAGCTCTCAGTAAGTAGTGAAGAGGTGACCCCTGACTTCTAATCACAGACTTTGTAATTGTATAAAAAGAACCTTATACTTCTATAGAAAAATAATAGAAAAACTTGTTGCCTTTTGAAAAAACTGCTGTATCTTTGCACCGTTAAAGAACGAGAAAAAAGATAAATTGTTTTTCATATATTAGATTTTTGTGGTTAGAATTGGTAAAAAGAGAGCGCAAGCTCTCTTTTATTTTTATATAAAGTCTATACTTACAGGATCTCCCACATGAATACCCATAAGGCTGGCACTGCCTCCAAAGGATTTAGGATTGGCTTTTGTCAATGGCCATCTCTAGATACTTTAGGTGGTTGAAGACTAAGAATGGATCACCTGCGGAGTGTTTGCCCTCCTTTTGGTTATATTGGGTACAGATCTCCTCTACGGAAGAATTATCTACACTTTGGTAGCGGAAATATACGTTAAAAGCGGCGTCCCTTGGCTTCTTCTCTTAGAAGAGTCTCGGTGATATTGGACACTACATTGCCAAAAATGGTCTATATAGATCACGTTGCCTTCTATCCTTTGGGTACGTACTTTAGGGGTAAAGTTGCTAATATATAGGTGTTCGCTATAGGGGGTACCTAATGCGGCAGCGGGTGTCCCTTGGCAGAGTCTCTGGGCTATCTTGGTGGAAAATGCCAAGGTGGGGAAGATAGAGCGCCTGTCCTCCAAATCCAGCAGATAGACCTCTGCTCCTCCTTATTGCCGGTGAAAAGGGCGATAAAACCATTGTCGGCAGTGATAAAGTATTGCCCTTCATATACCAAGAGCAAGAGGCCTCGCTCGGCGGAGAGTTCATTATTGACCCCCATAATATGGATTGTTCCTTCGGGGAAATGACGATAAGCTCCCTGTAGCAGATAGGCCGCTTCGGTGATACTATAGCGATCCACTTGGTGGGAGATATCCACAATACGCGCCTTAGGGATAAGGCTGTGAGAGCTGTCCCTTGAGAGCTCCCTACGCTGTAGTCCTGCTCTCCGAAATCTGTGGTGAGGGTAATGATATTGATATTGTCCATAACTTCGTTTGCTCGTACAAATGTAAGAAAAAAACTGCCAATTGACTGCTATATTTCCAATTTCTTTTTATCTTTTGCCCCATAGGAACTCTCTTTCACCTGTTATGGCTACTAACAAAAAAACGCACTGATACGGTATAAAACGATTGATAAATGCTTGAGAAACACCTCACGCCTTTGGACGATAGACGATCTTATCGATGCCTGTACCGACGCACTCACCGAGTATGAGGGCAAGGATAGTGTCGTCAGTAAGCGTACCGTACAGCTTGATATTCAGAATATGCGCAGTGATAAGATCGGATACAATGCCCCCATAGAGGTCTTTGACAATAAGTATTACCGCTATGCCGATCCCCAATACAGCATTACCAAGACGGAGATTCCCTATGAAGACATCAAGCGTATGCGCGAAGCGGTGGATTTTCTCAAGGAATTCAAGTTTCTCTTTCTTTAAGCATATGAGCGGTATTGTACATAGGTTGAGGACTCCATATTCCTCTCCCGCGCCAAGCAACCCGCTATTCACATGGATAAAAACGAGCACCTTAGGGGATTGGAGTATATGATCCTATCTATCAGGCGATTCTACATAAGCAGGCTTTTGGCAATTGTCTACAAATCGTTCAAGGCCAAGCAAGCCCAAGAGCTAGAGCTGCACCCACAATTTCTCAAGGAGTATAACAATCGGTGGTTTCTCATTGCTTTTTACAAGTCAGAACTGCTTACCTTAGCCCTTGACCGTATGGAAAGTGTGAATATTTTACCAATTCCTTATGTTGATAAAAATATAGACCCCAACGAATACTTCAAAGACATCATAGGAGTAACCCTCTCCCGTGGCAACCCAGTGGAGGAAGTGGTTTTCTGGATAGATAATAATAATGCTAATTATGTGATCACTAAGCCCTTTCACCACTCTCAAGAGGTGGTAGAGACACGAGAGGACGGAGTGGTCTTTCGCATCAGGGTACGGTACAATTACGAGCTGGAGCGGCTTATTCTCGGCTTTGGCAATAGTATAGTCGTCTTGGCTCCCTCTAGGCTAAGGCGTAAGATATCCTCATTACTTAAAAAAAGCAGCTGCTAATTACACAGAAGAAAAAAACTAAATATATGATAAAATAAAAAGTCATTTTTCCAAGCATGTAGGAAAAATATTGTAATTTTACCCTTTTTAAAAGTAGAAAAACACAATGAAATCATTACTAGCGTATATAACACTTTTGGCAGTGCTTTTTAACAAGCTGTCGCACAACTAAGGTTACTAATAACCAAGGGGTTGCCGATAGTCGTCTCAGGGGAAAGGAGATTCTTGAAAAGCATCAGGAGTCTTTCCCCGCTTTTTGAGACACTGGCTGGAACGCTGACCGTATCTTATTCTAAGGCAGGTAAGATCGGGCAGACCATCCCATTGTCTTTTAGAATGAAAAAGGGAGAAATCATTTGGCTTAGTGCCCCTTAGGGATGGCCAAGGCGCTGATTACCAAGGAAAAAGGTGCAGTTCTATAATAAGCTGGACAATACATATTTTTGAGGGGATTATTCCATCTCGGAAAAAATATTTAGGGGTGCATCTTGGATTTGAGGCTTTGGAAAATTTGCTCTTAGGACAATTGCTTTTCCGTGACCGACACACAACCTTCACTCCTGATGGGGAACTCTACAAGGGGGCGCTTAGAAAGGACGAATTGGATTTTGTCTTTCTTCCTAAATACTGCTTTCAGAATGGATAGTTTGCTTATTGTACAAGAGGGAAAAACTGAGCAAGAGCGTTCTCTCTCGGCTGCTTATACATATCAGACGGTGGAGGGGCAGCTCTTCCCGCTCTCCTATTGCTACAGGGCAGTCAAGGAGGGGAGCAGGTACAGCTAAACTTGCAACTTAGCAACTTACAGCGTAATGTATCTGTTAAATTCCCTTATACTGTACCTGCTGGTTACCAACCCTTAACCCTCCAACCCTAATGCATCGTATTCTCTTATTCATACTCATCACCTCATTTACAGGTGCTTTTGCCCAGACCTCCCAAAAGCAAAAAAACAACTGGAGCGACAGAAGAAAGCCCTCTTGGAGCAAATCCGAGAGATGTCTGCCCTGCGTTCCCAACAAGCACAGGAGCGCAAGAGCTTGGCTACCCAAATAGAGGAGATCAGCGAAAAAGATTTCCGCACGTACCCAGCTGATTCGAGTAACCAACCATCAGGCCAATCTGCTCTCCCAGCAGATCAATGAGAACCAAAAGCCAGATAGCCAGCCTTAAAAAGAGTTGGAGCTACTGAAGAAGAACTATGCCGCAGTGATCGAACAGTCCTATAAAACACGTTCGCCTCAAAGCCGTTGGCTCTTGCTGCTGACCTCAGAGAGTTTTGCACAAGGCTACAAGCGATTGAAGTATTTGCAACAATATAGCCAATACAGAAAGCAACAAGCCCAGGAGATACAAGAGAAAAAAACACGCTCATGCAGCAGCTTACCGATTCACTTTCTGCCCAGTACAACCACCAGCGCAAAATCGTAGAGGATAACCAAAAGAGCAAGAGCGCCTCTCCCAAGAGCGCAAAACACAGGAAAGTTTAGTGGCTTCTATCAAAAAGAAAGAGAGCGAATATGCCAATGAGATAAAGAAAAAAAGCAGGCACAAGCCAATAATATAGACAGAGAAATAGACCGATTGATCCGCTTGGCCATAGCCGAGGCCAACAAAAAGGCAAGGGCAAGACTACCACCACAGGCACCACCTCTGGCAAGACAACTAGTGATAAGGTCTTTGACCTCACCCCGAAGGGCAAGCGCTCTCCTCGGACTTTGAAGCCAACAAAGGCAAACTCATTTGGCCGATTGAGCGTGGATACAAGTCCCAAGGCTTTGGTACCTATGACGACCCAGTGTATCCCGATCTGAAACACTATAATAATGGGATTACCCTGATGGCACCGCGCAACTCCGATGCTCGCTGTGTGTTCAATGGGGAAGTCTCGGCTATTATCTCTGTGCCTGGCGGCAACAAGGCAGTACAGGTGAGACATGGGGAATTTTTATTACCATATATTATAACCTCATACAAGTATATGTAAGTAAGGGACAAAAAGTCTCCGCCAAAACCCCCTTAGGCAAGATCTTTACCGATAGTGAGGGACGAACAGAAATGAAATTCTTTTGTCTATAAGAACACCAATAAGCTCAATCCCGAACATTGGCTTAGAGAATAAAAAAATATAACAAGATGAAATTTAGACTATGGAAACAAGACCCCTTTGGGCACGCCTTGTGGATAAAGCGGCTGATCATACGTATCTTAGGCCCTTTGACCCATCGCCGTTATAGGGGCTTCAATCATTTGCTTATAGATGGCTCGGAGATTATCCGCACCCTGCCTGATAAAGGGGGTACTCTTTATCTCCAACCACCAGACCTACTTTGCCGATGTGGTAGCCATGTACCATGTCTTCAATGCCAGTCTCCGTGGGCGGGTGGATAGCCCTTAAGAATATCAACTATATATGGCACCCTAAGCTCAACCTATATTATGTAGCTGCTACCGAGACCATGCATGCGGGGCTGCTACCGAAGATTCTCGCCTATGTAGGAGCGGTACAAGTCAGCCGCACTTGGCGAGAGAAGGGCAAGGAAATCCATAGAGAGGTCAAGACAGAAGATGTAGAGATATAGGGATTGCCCTTAAGGACGGTTGGCTGATTACCTTTCCACAAGGTACTACCTCCCATGGAAACCCATTCGTAAGGGGACAGCCCACCTTATCAAGACCTATAAGCCCATCGTAGTACCTATAGTGATAGATGGCTTTCGCCGCTCCTTCGACAAGAAGGGAATAATAGTCAAAAAGAAGGGTGTTACCCAACGTATGCGCATAAAAACCTCCCTTGGAGATAGATTATGAAAGAGAAACTGTAGAGGAAATCGTAGAAAAAGTAGCCCTAGCTATAGAGCAACACCCCTCATTTATCAAGGGCGGAGAGGAATAAAGGGGGGTGTTAATAACTATTTTGAAAAAAATATTTTTTTGTTGTCAGAACAAAAAAATGTTGTATATTTGCACCTCGCAAAGGAGAAGTAAAAAAACGCTTGTTTTTTTGTGGTATAAGTGTTTGTTTTGCCGGTATAGCTCAGTTGGCCAGAGCACGTGATTTGTAATCTCGGGGTCGTGGGTTCGAAATCCCTCTACCGGCTCGATGTTTATCGTTATTTGTTGATTTTTAACTTGAGGGGAGATACTCAAGCGGCCAACGAGGGCAGACTGTAAATCTGCTGGTTTTCACCTTCACAGGTTCGAATCCTGTTCTCCCCACTATTTTTGAAAGACATATTGTATTAAAAAGCGGGAGTAGCTCAGTTGGTAGAGCGTCAGCCTTCCAAGCTGAATGTCGCGAGTTCGAACCTCGTCTCCCGCTCTTGAAAAAGCCGATGTAGCTCAGGGGTAGAGCGCTTCCTTGGTAAGGAAGAGGTCACGAGTTCAAATCTCGTCATTGGCTCTTTTGTAGTATATAATAACATACCTTTATATATTGATTTTTCTATAACTAAGATTAAAATTATTTAAACATGGCAAAAGAGAATTTTGACCGCTCCAAACCGCACCTTAACATTGGTACTATTGGACACGTTGACCACGGAAAAACAACCTTGACTGCTGCTATTACTAAAGTATTGGCTGATGCAGGTCTCTCCGAAGCGAGAAGTTTCGACTCTATTGATAACGCTCCTGAAGAAAAAAAGAGCGTGGTATTACCATCAACACTTCACACGTAGAATATCAAACTAAGAACCGTCACTATGCACACGTGGACTGTCCAGGACACGCCGACTATGTAAAAGAACATGGTTACTGGTGCTGCTCAGATGGACGGTGCTATCCTTGTGGTAGCTGCTACCGACGGGCCTATGCCACAAACTCGTGAGCACATCCTTCTTGGTCGCCAGGTAGGTATTCCTCGTATTGTTGTATTCCTTAACAAAGTGGATATGGTGGACGACCCTGAACTATTGGAACTTGTAGAAATGGAAGTACGCGAACTTCTTTCTTTCTATGACTACGATGGTGATAATGGCCCTGTAATCCAAGGTTCTGCTCTTGGAGCGCTTAACGGCGAACAAAAATGGGTAGATACTGTAATGCAGCTTATGGATGCAGTAGATAACTGGATCGAGCTTCCACAACGTGATATTGATAAACCATTCTTGATGCCTATCGAGGACGTGTTCACTATCACTGGTCGTGGTACTGTAGCTACAGGACGTATCGAAACTGGTATCGCTAACACAGGTGATGCTGTTGAAATCATCGGTATGGGTGCTGATAAAGCTTACCTCTACTATCACTGGGGTAGAAATGTTCAAGAAAATCCTTGACCGTGGTGAAGCTGGTGATAACGTAGGACTATTGCTTCGTGGTATCGACAAAAAAAGATATCCGTCGTGGTATGGTAATCTGCAAACCAGGTTCTGTAAAACCACACGCTAAATTCAAAGCTGAGGTGTATATCTTGAAAAAGAAGAAGGTGGACGTCACACTCCATTCCACAATAACTACCGTCCTCAGTTCTACGTACGTACAACCGACGTTACTGGTACTATCAACCTTCCTGAAGGTGTAGATATGGTAATGCCTGGGGATAACCTTACCATTACTGTAGAATTGCTACAACCTATTGCTCTTAACGTAGGTCTTCGCTTCGCTATCCGTGAAGGAGGTCGTACCGTAGGTGCTGGTCAGGTAACTGAAATCCTTGACTAAGAAATCTTGATTTCATAATATTAAATGTTTCAAAAAGGGTTTTGGCAACAAAAACTCTTTTTTTATACGGGTGTAGTTCAAGGGTAGAATAGCGGTCTCCAAAAACCGTTGATGGGGGTTCGAATCCCTCCACCCGTGCCAAGATAGTTTTTTTACAAACTTAATAAAACGGAAAGTAATGATAAACTATATCAGAGAATCTTACACAGAATTGACACAGAATGTTACTTGGACACCCTTTGCCGAGGCGCAACGCCCTACTGTGGGTAGTAACTATTTTCTCCGTTGTATTTTTCCTTATTTATCGCTGGAGTTGATTTCATATTTGAGAGCTTCATAGCACAGATATTTAAAAATTTTCTAAATGGCAGTCCTTGAAAAAAAGTGGTATGTAGTACGTGCTGTAAGTGGCCAAGAGAACAGAGTAAAGAACTACATAGAGTCCGAAATTAGCCGCCTTGGTTATGCTGACTATGTAGAACAAGTACTGGTTCCAACCGAAAAGGTGCCACAGCTACGCAACGGGAAAAAAAGATTAATGTGGAAAGAGTCTTCTTCCTGGCTATGTCATGATTAAGGCTGACCTCTCTGGAGAGATTCCCATATAATCAAAGGTATATCAGGAGTGATAGGCTTCTTAGGCGAAACCAAGGGCGGAGCCCTACTCCCTATCCGCAAATCCGAAGTGAACCGTATGCTCGGTATCGTAGACGAATTGCAAGAAAAAGGTAGAAGTTGTAGCGATTCCTTATGCCGTAGGAGAATCAGTCAAAGTAATAGACGGACCTTTCAATGGCTTTACAGGAAATGTGGAAAAAGGTTAATGAGGAAAAACGCAAGCTGGAGGTAATTGTCAAAAATTTTTGGAAGAAAAAAACCCCACTTGAACTTAGCTATACTCAAGTGGAGAAAAATATAAACAGCAAAAAGGCAATTGGCGATTGAGAAAAAAATATATTATAGAATTATAAATTAAAGTTGAACAATGGCAAAAAGAATTACACAAAGTAGTTAAACTACAAGTTAAGGGAGGTGCTGCGAATCCTTCGCCACCGGTTGGACCTGCCTTGGGGCTGCTGGAGTTAACATCATGGAGTTCTGTAAGCAATTTAATGCACGCACACAGGACAAGCCAGGTAAAAGTATTACCAGTGGTGATCTCCGTATACAAAGACAAATCTTTTGAATTTGTGATCAAGACCCCACCTGCGGCAGTTCAACTCTTGGAAGCAGCCAAAGCTAAGGGAGGCTCTGGTGAGCCTAACCGTAAAAAGGTAGCCAATATCACTTGGGATCAAGTACGTGCTATCGCTGAAGATAAAATGCCTGACCTTAGTGCTTTCACTATTGAGAAGGCTATGAGTATGGTGGCAGGTACTGCGCGCTCTATGGGTATCGCAATCACTGGAGATAAACCTTTTTAATTGACGGACTATGGCAAAACTAACAAAGAAATACAAAGAGGCTTTATCTAAAATAGAAGCTGACAAACTATATAGCCTTTGCAGAGGCAAGCAAGAAAATAAAAGAAATCTCTTTTACAAAAATTTGACGCCTCTGTGGATATCGCAGTAAGATTAGGAGTAGACCCTCGTAAAAGCAAAACCAAATGGTACGTGGCGTGGTAACTCTTCCTCATGGAACTGGTAAAGATGTACGCGTACTAGCTTTGGTTACTCCAGACAAAAGAAGCTGAAGCACAAGCCGCTGGCGCTGACTATGTAGGGATTGGACGAATACCTACAAAAAATCAAAAGACGGCTGGACAGATGTAGATGTGATCGTAACCATGCCGGCTGTAATGGGTAAGTTAGGGCCTTTGGGTCGTGTACTCGGTCCTCGTGGGCTTATGCCTAACCCTAAGACTGGTACCGTAACTATGGAAATCGGTAAGGCCGTACAAGAGGTAAAAAGCTGGTAAGATTGACTTTCGTGTGGATAAGACAGGGATCGTACATGCCGCTATCGGTAAAAGTATCTTTCTCTGCTGAAAAACTCACTGAGAATGCCAATGAGCTGATCCAAACCCTCATTAAGCTAAAAACCAACCACCGCTAAAAGGTACTTACGTAAAAATCTATTTACCTTTTCAAGCACTATGAGTCCGAGTGTGGCAGTAGATACAAAAAGTAGTCTAACAACGTAGTTAAAAAAAGAAAAATTATGACAAAAGAAGAAAAAAATCAGTAATAATAGAGGATTTAACCGCACAGTTAGCAGCCAACCATGTAATCTATCTGGCAGACCTCACCGGCCTTAATGCAAAAGAAACTTCCGACCTTCGTCGCGCTTGTTTTTAAAAGCTAATATAAAATTATCGGTAGTAAAAAAATACTTTCCTTGCCAAAGCAATGGAGGCTTCCGATAAGAACTTTGGAGAACTTCCTTCCGTACTTAAAGGAAATACTTCCCTTATGTTCGCTGAAGTAGGCAATGCTCCTGCAAAAACTTATCCAGGCTTTCAAGAAGAAATCCGACAAACTCCTTCTCAAAGGGCTTATATAGAAGAAGCGGTATTCGTAGGTGATAACCAATTGGATACTCTTGTGGCTATCAAGTCTAGAGAAGAACTCATCGGAGATATTATCGCCCTCTTGCAATCGCCTGCTAAGAATGTTATTTCAGCTCTTAAATCAGGAGGCGGAAAAATTGCAGGAATTGTTAAAACACTCTCTGAACGTCAGTAAGACACACACATTAATTTATTTATAAACCGATTAAAAAAACGATAGAAATGGCAGATTTGAAAAATTTCGCAGAACAATTAGTAAATTTGACAGTTAAGGAAGTAAACGAGCTTGCTCAAATCCTTAAAGATGAGTATGGTATAGAACCTGCAGCTGCTGCTGTAGCTGTAGCTGCTGGCCCTGCTGCTGGCGCTGGAGAAGCTGCTGCTGAAAAAAACTGAATTTGATGTAATCCTCAAAAAATGCAGGAGCTAACAAATTGGCAGTAGTGAAATTAGTAAAAGACCTTACTGGTCTTGGACTAAAAGAAGCTAAAGAAGTAGTGGATGGTGCTCCTTCTAAAGTGAAAGAAGGTATTTCTAAAGCTGATGCTGAAAAACCTTAAGAAATCACTAGAAGAAGCTGGTGCAGAAGTAGAATTAAAATAATTCTTTTCTTAGTTTTTACAATACGAAAGTCTCTTCCCCGTGGGGAAGAGATTTTTTATTGAGAGTCTTTCCACATTTTGCGTAAGCGTTTCTCATACTGCTTGGGATCGGTCACCACCTCTGGCTTTCCTTTGTCTCGGTAGAGTACCAAGGCGGCTATAGTGGGGGAGTTGGTCTATGTCAATCACCCAGGATTTCTTCCCGTCTATCCTTACAGTAACGCGAGTTCGACGTAAAGCAAAATTATATTTTTCTCCCACAGATTCCACGGATTTTCACGGAAGAATGATACAACAACTAAGTATAACTCCTTAATTTCTACGGATAAATAAGGCCTTTGGCCTTATAAAAATCTGTGTAAATCGCAACAGCACAATTACACAAACATAGAAAAATCTGTGAAATCCGTGAAAATCTGTGGGAGCTTTCGTTATATCGAACTCACGTTACAGTACCGCCCCGTACGGTAATGCCACAAAGACATTTGTTAGAGGCAGGAGGGAGCAGTGCCGAAATACGCTCTTTGGCAGCCCCTATAATCGGGGTTGGTCTGAGCTTGCTTGTAGTAGACATCATGCTCTACAAAGAGTACTACCTTATGGGGATTCTTAGCATGAAAATTCGTATCGAGCTGCATGTCGGGGAACTTCAATGAATAGAAGTGGTTTGCAACCGACCAAGAGTAGGGATAAGAGGAGTAACTTTTTCATAACGATTAGTATGAAGGTTCAGAAAGCAAATATACAAAAAAATGGGAGAGAAAAAGCCTATAGTTATCCAATAATTTTTTTACCTTTGTCGCATGAAAATAGAAGTATTAAAATCAAAAATCCACCGCGTGAAAGTAACAGGAGCGGATTTGGATTATATAGGGAGTATCACTATTGATGAAGCCCTGCTGGAGGCAGCTAACCTTATCGTAGGAGAAAAAGTTTCCATTGTGAATGTCAATAACGGTGAGCGTTTTTGACACATATATCATTCGTGGCGAACGCAACTCAGGCACTATTACCCTCAACGGCCCTGCAGCTCGCAAGGTACAAAAAAAGGCGATATCGTCATTATCATCTCCTATGCTCTGATGGATTTTGAGGAGGCTAAGACCTTCCAACCCACCGTCATCTTTCCTGATGAGAGAACAAACCGTTTGATTAATGACTAATGATAAGTGATTAATCTACCTTACTCTATTAGTCGCTAATTTGTTGATTATGTTAGAAACCAAGCACATAGAATACAAACAAAAAGTAACACCAGAGTTAGAGAAAGAAGTGGTAGCTTTCCTCAATAGTGAGGAGGGGCTATCTATATAGGGGTTGATAAAGGGGGCATACGGTAGGGGTAGCCTCAGCTGATGCTTTGCAGTTGGAACTCAAGGATCGTTTAAAAAAATAATATAGTCCCTCTTGTATGGGGCTTTTTGATATCCTTGTGGAAAAGAGAGAAGAAAAGGATATTATCAAAAGTTATTGTGCTTTATGGGTTATGAACGCCCTTACTATATCAAGAAATACGGACTTTCGGAAAAAAAGGGGCTTTTATGCGTATAGGAAGTGCCTCTGAGCCTATGCCAGTGAAAAAAGAATAGAGGAATTATTTGTCAAACGAACGCTTAATTCTATAGCGAGAATCAGGGTCGCCGAAGAAGGATCTGCGTTTCCAACAATTGCATATTTATTATCAATCCATAGGGAAAAACACTTAATGAGCAGTTTGCTAAGAACTTAGAGCTTCTGAACGATGATGGGGATTACAATTATGTTGCCTATTTGATGAATGATATCAATAATATATCTGTAAGGGTAGCACGTTATGCAGGAGTCAATCAAGTGGATTTGATTCAGAATGAAGAGTATGGGCATGAGTCACTCATCAAGGCAACCCAACAGGTTTTGGATAGGCTCAATATAGAGAATCGTACTTTTACCAAGATTACCCATAAGCAACGTATAGAGCGTAGACTATGGAATGCGGTAGCGCTCCGTGAAGCAGTGATCAATGCTTTTGTACATAATGACTATACCTACGAAGTGGCTCCCAAGTTTGAGATATTTAAAGACCGCTTGGTGATTACCTCCTGTGGAGGCCTTCCTTATGGGATTTCACGAGAAGAGTTTTTTTCTCAGGTGCGTCTATTCCTAGGAATAAGGAGTTGATGCGTATCTATAGGGATTTGGATTTGGTAGAGCACTTAGGCTCAGGTATTCCGCGTATCTTGCAGGCTTATAGTCGGGATCAGTTTAACTTTATGGATAATTTCTTACAAGTTATTCTTCCTATAGACGAAGATTTGCAAGCGTTAATGCAACAAGAAGAAACAACCATGCAAGTACCCCGCAAGTACCCCTGCAAGTACCCCTGCAAGAGGCTGAAAAAAACAAGATGGTTATAGGAAGGAACAAGATACCATGCAAGTACCATGCAAGTACCATGCAAGTACCATGCAAGTACGAGAATTGTTAAAAAAATATTAGAAGGGATACTTTATAGAGAGGAAATACAAGAAAAAAATTAGGTTTAAAGAATAGAGATTATTTTTAGGAAAAAAACTACCTTAATCCCGCGATAGAAGAGGGTTTAGTGGCGCTTACCATTCCTGATAAACCTACCAGTAGCAAGCAACAATATTTCCTTACTGAAAAAGGAAAGAAGTCCCTACAATTAATAACTAGCGACAAGTGACAAATTTTTAATAAAATGATAAATAAAAAGTGAAATAAAAATTTGTTTATTCGGTTTTTCTATATCTTTTGCCCAAGTATTTAAAAAATAAAGTTTTATGAGTTTATTCGGAAAAATCTTCCAGGCTGTAACTGAGGAGGTGAAAACTAAACGAACAAGAATCCTTCGCAGGGATTGCCCTTGCCATGGCTGGAGCCGATGGTAACGTAGGTCGTGGAGAGTGGGGACGAGATTGTCAATTACATGAACCGTCTTAGCCTCTATGATAACTATTCAGGAGCAGCTTTTGATAAGCTATTCGACAAGCTCTTCCGCATTCTTAAAAAAGAAGGCCCAGGTAGCTTGGTAGAGAAATCAGTGGCAGCACTTCCTTCTGATCTTCGCTTGACTGCTTTCGCTTGTGCAGTAGATATCGCTACTTCTGACGGCGTACTCGAAGAAGAAGAAAAAGGACATGATCAACCAATTGGCTGACTTGCTTACTGTACCAGAAAAACCGCAATTTCTATTATTGAAGTAATGCTCATAAAGAATAAGGTTTAATCTAAATGACAAACGATTAAATGACCAATGACGATTCGTCATTGGTCATTTTTGTTTTAGTGGTTAGTCACTTGTCATTAGTGGTTAGTCACTATTGCAGGAGTTCTTCTAAGTGTTCTAAAGCCTCGTTCTTGAGGTTGTCTTCTTCTATGAGGGTGCTCGGAGAGTTCTTTTGCTCTGCTGGAGGTGTATGATCTTCTCTCAAGGGTGTTACGGCTGACAAAGCGAATGACATTGACCTTGTGCTGTTGTCCCATACGGTGAGCGCGCCCTATAGCTTGCCGCTCAGAGAAAAGGATTCCACCAAGGGTCAAGCAAGAGCACATACGAGGCTGCGGTAAGGTTTAGCCCTACTTCGCCTGCCTTGAGCGAGATAAAGAAAAAAAGGATACATCTTGATTGTTCTGGAACTGCTCTCACCGCTCTTTGACGACCTTCTAAGGAAGTGGCTCCAGTGAGCGAAACGTACTTAAATTTCTCCTTTTGGCACCAATCTTCATAAATGGCTAAGTGGGAAACAAAACTGCTAAAAAAACAAGCGCTTTCTGTCCCTGCACGCCATAGTTGTTCTAAGTGGCTGGTTACCTCTTCGTATTTGCCTGAAGGGATCTCGCTTTGTGGATCTACCAGACGAGGATGGTTGCTGATCTGTCGTAGCTTGGTGAGCATATTAAGCGTGTTGAGCTTCACAGCAGCAGGATCCGCGTCGGTGTCAATATGCACTAGCTGGTTGCGCACCTTGGATTTCTCCTGTTCGTACCACTTCTCTTGAGCCTCGCTCATGGGGCAATAGGCAATTTGTTCCTCCATATCGGGTAGGTCTTGTAGTACTTGCTGCTTGGTACGCCTAAGCAGGAAGGGGCTGATGATACCTTTGAGTTCTTCCAAGGCAATAGGGTTGTGCTTCTTCTCTATCTCGGTACGGAAATACTTGTTGAATTGGCTATAGCTACCCAAGATATTGGGGTTGATGAACTGCATCTGTGCCCATAGGTCAGATAGCGAGTTTTCAATAGGGGTACCACTGAGGGAGATCTTGTGTTCGGCCTTGAGCGTGCTGATGGTCTTGAATATCTTGGAATTGTTGTTTTTGATACGTTGGCTTTCGTCCAGAATGATATAGCGAAAGCTATAGCGCTCCAGTAGTTTAGCGTCTCTCAGGACAATGGGGTAGCTACTGAGCACAATATCATAGTTGGAGAGTCGGAGCGCCTTGTTCTTCCTGTCTAAGCCTACATACTGGGTACAAGATAGATGAGGAGCAAAGCGCTTGATTTCCTCATACCAGTTGAATAGCAAGGAGGAAGGCATGATAATAAGGCACTTGAGGGCTTCCTTTTTGTGGCTTGCCAAGGTCAAAGATAGAGGTAGGGAAAGGGTTTTCCTTCTCAGGCAAACTATCATGTATGTGTACCAAGAGGGCAATGGTCTGTAGGGTCTTACCCAGCCCCATATCGTCAGCAAGGCAGGCGCCTAAACCATTATAATGATGTTGCAGGAGCCATTGGACACCTTCTCTTTGGTAGGGGCGCAGTGTAGCTTTGAGATTGGGGGAGAGGCTATACTGGACTTCAGCCATGGGAGCTATAGGGCGGAGTTCAGGCAGCTCTTCCAAGAGGGTGTAGTTACTCTTGGGCAGTTGTACTTTTATGATCTCACCACACGGGCGAACTTACTGATTTTTCTCATATTTGGCAAACCACTCCTTTGGAATGACAAACAGTGTGCCATCGGGTAGGGGATAGAGGGGATTGTGCTCCCGTAGGTTCTTGATAAGCTGTGAGAAATGTATTTGATGTGTTCCTTGAGTGAGGGTGATATGTAGGTCAAACCAATCATTGGCCTCAGTGGTTTCTCCAATGCTAAGGGAGAAGGTAGCTGTATTGACTTTCTGTCCGTTAATCTCAAGGTCGGAGAGGACAAATCCTTGGGCTTCAAGCGTTTCCCTATGTTTAAGCAGAAGGAAATAAGAGGCGAAGGGGTAGGGGTCTTTCACAAAGAAATTACCTCCTTCTTCGGCAAAACCAAGGGCTTCCAAACATTGGCCTCGCTCGGCCTCCTCAGCGGGGTTGCGCTTGTAGTGTTCTATCTGGATAGCACCATTGGGCAAGACCTCCAAGTGGGATTGCTGGTTTCGGCTTTGATTGCTATGGAAGACAACTCCATCGTAGTCAAAAAGACAAATAGAGCTTGTATGTATCGGCCATGAAGTCGTACACCCATCTGATTTGGGTAGAGACCAAGTGGTGCTTTTGGATCATATCAAAGCCTATAGTGCTGATATCAACCTTTTTGATAATCTCCTGAGGAACTTGTTGAAGTATTCGGGCATGGTACTCTCAGGGATAGCAACAGCCGTCTTGTCCAAAAACGGCTTGAGGTTCAGCGCCCTGATAGGGAGCTACTTGTACTAAGGTCTTATCCCAGACAATCCAAGGCCCCTCGTGGCTAAGCAGTGTAATAGCATGTTCAGAAGGGAGAGATTTTTCTTTGTCCAAGAGGAAAAAGGCGGTAGGTGATGCCTGTAGGGGTTTTTCTCAAACTCCAGCAGAGGAGCCAGCACCCTATCCGAGCACTCAAGTAGTTGCCGATCCAGTGGCTGCTCCTTTTGGCAGTTCACCACAAGCCACAACTTATGCTGGGCAATCAGGGGTGAGTAGGGCATTGGCCTGCTCTCTATCTGTTGCTGAATATACTTCTTCTTGGTCTTGTCCTTATAACGCTCAGAGAGCGGGTGTTTCCGATCGGTATATTTTTCGAATAAGAGCAGGGGGTCAAGGCTATGGGATAGCACCAGGCCTCTTTCTCTACCACAGAGAGTTCTATAGGGCTGTTCTTAAGCACCTCCTCGGTAGCCTTTCGTAGTAGGTACCAACAACCATTCCGTTGTTCAGCCACAAAGGCATGCGGAAGGAAGAGTTGGAAATCAGCATCGTAAGAAAAATTAAAGAAGAGGTGCACAGCCATGGATTATTTGCCTTTGACGATTTTTCTCTTGTCGGTTGATGGATTCTTGGTGTATTGCCTTGAAGATTTTTTTATCACAAATTCCTCACTAAGGTTATATTTTTCCCCTCAAGAATCATTTTTGCCAAAGGATTTCATGCCAACGGGTGTTCTGTAGGATGGCCACATTGTTGGCTTTCTTGAGCTTACTCTATTTCGTCGGAGAGGAGCATACGCTTTTTGAGCAGTTCCAAGAGTTCGTCGTCCAATATATCGATACGAGAGCGCAAGGAACTGATTTGGGAAGCATAGTCGCCCCTCGCCGAAGGAAGTCTGGCGGATACGCAGGTCGTTCATGATATCTACCAATCGCTCAGGGGTAACCTGTTGGGCGGCATCGCTCCAAGCCTCATCGGGGGTGCAGTGAGTCTCGATCATCAGTCCGTTGAAGTTCAGATCTCAGTGCTGTCTGTGACACATCGAAAAATCAGTTCGCGATTGCCAGTGATATGAGAAGGGTCACAGATAAGAGGCAGGTCGGGGAACTTATTTTGCAATTCTATGACCAACTGCCACTCAGGGATATTGCGGTACTGGGTCTTCTCATAGGTAGAGAAGCCGCGGTGAATGACCCCTAAGTTTTTGATATCTGCCCTAAGCAAGCGCTCTATGGCGCCTATCCATAGGGAGAGGTCGGGGGTTTACAGGGTTCTTGACCAAGATGACTTTGTCGGTACCCTTAAGTTCGTCGGCAATTTCCTGTACGATAAAGGGGCTCACGGTAGAGCGGGCACCGATCCAGAGCAAGTCAATATCGTGCTCCAAGGCCAATCTCACATGGTCTTTGTTGGCTACCTCGGTAGCGGTTTTCAGGCCTGTTTCTTTCTTAACGCGTTCGAGCCATTTGAGACCCAAAGGCACCTACGCCCTCGAACATACCAGTGGCGAGTACGCGGTTTCCAAAATACCAGCACGGTAGTAAGTAACGTCGGTATCCTTGAGTGCATGGGCGATTTTAAGGACTTGTTCTTCGGTCTCGGCACTACTAGGGGCCAGCAATCACCACAGGGTGAGAGAGGTGTAGGTCATCGAGCCATTTTCGGTTTGCTTTGGTTATTTCCATTGTGTTAGGGGTTAGGTTTTAGGGGTTAGAGGTTGTACAAAGAGACAAAAGTACAAAAATAACAATTAATAATTGACAATTAATTATATTCCCTTATATTTCTCGACGAAGGCAGCGATTTTTGGAAGACCGTTTGTTTCTTGGACAGGTACTGAGGGTTGAGCGGACTCATCTTAGGGAGTATCTCTGTAAGGTCGGTTCCGTTCTCTGAAGGGTATCCCTTATGCAGAGAGGCTTGTATATAGCGCATGGCAGCCTCTGGATTGAGATTCTCTTGGGCAATAAGATCAGCGGCTTCTTCTCTTTGTCGCTCTTGGGCATAGGTAAAGAAAGCGGCAATGATGGCGAGGCTTATCCTCAATAGTGCTGAAATTGGCTTGATAGATAAAATCCACCAAAAGACTTTCTTTTGGCACGGTTGCCAATGCTGGTGCGGATCAGGGCGGCGTATGTCCTCGGCTAAACTATCTTTGTCCTTTTTCTGCCATCGAAGATGAGTTCCAAGATGTAATCCAGTTGATTTCTTGCGACTTGAGCAGTTCCACCTCGAAAACTACATCTTCCCCAGTCTATTAAGAGGGTTTGTCCTTGTTCGCTTTCTTGTTCGCGGGAGAACCAATCGCGGATATCGTTATAGGTAGAGCGGTAGTCCTGTAGGGTACGTTCGCTGAGGAGTTCCACTTGTTGCATGGTAGCCACTTGCTCAGGAGTGAGGAAGTGCGCTTGGCGAAAAGGCTTCCACCGCCTCAGGGTCTTGCTTGTCTATAGCTTGGAAGTCTCTCAGGGCGGTGAACTCGTCATAGTTCTGGAGGATATTCTCTATTTGCAGGTACTCCCCGAAGAGCTTAACGAAGGCTTTTTGTCGGCCTTGGTGATAATTTCCTCTGGGTCAGGGAATTGTTCTTTTAGTAGGGAGACTACTTCCTTATACCCACGGCGCTCCTTGCCAGAGAGTATATCCTTGAAACCGTCCAAGTATTCTTGGTAGCTTTTCTCTAAGATGACATCTTTGGTTTTTCCTTGCCAAAAGAGCTTAATAGCCTTGATAGTCTCCTCTTCCAAGTTGCGGAAAGTAACAATATTGCCAAAGCGCTTGCTGTCATTATAGATGCGATTGGTACGTGAGTAGGCTTGTATGAGGCCATGATAGGAAAGGTTCTTATCTACAAATAGCGTATTGAGCCGAGGGCGCATCGAAGCCTGTGAGGAACATACCCACCACGATAAGTAGGTTCTATTTCTTGGTTTTTGGTTCGTACACTTAGATCCTTGTAATAGAGTTCGAACCCTTTGCCCTCTAAGCTAAAATTGGTTTTTGAATGTCGTATTGTAGTCCTCCACCACTTTGGAGAGGAACTCCTTGGCGGTAAGTTCCATAGCTGAGAGCTCAAAAACTCTCTTCCTCTATTTCTCCTTTGGCCTGTTGTTCTTCGTTGGCAGCATAGGAGAAGATCGTGGCTATTTTCAAGGGTTGAGGGCTGTCCTTCTGCAGAAGGTTAAGCTGCTGGTAGTAGCTCTTGGCCGCCTCTACAGAGCTGACGGCCAGCATGGCATTGAACCCTTGTTGCCCCCTACACCTCGGTGGGTCTTCAGGCGGAAGTTCTGCAGGATATATTGGGACACCTCCTGTATGCGCTGGGGGTGCATCATCAGCTGCTTGTACTCGGCACTGCTGAACTTTTTCCTCGTTCTGTTCGTTCTCTAAAGAGCTGAACTTAGGACGAACATCGTTATAATCCACCTTGAACTTGAGCACCTTCTCATCGCGAATGGCATCGGTGATGATATAGGTATGTAGCTGACTACCGAATACGCTGGCAGTGGTCTCCGTCCCTAAGGCATTTTTCAGGGAAGATGGGCGTACCTGTAAAAACCAAATTGGTAGTAATACTTGAATTTTTCTTGATATTTTTCTGAGCCTCACCGAACTGAGAGCGGTGCGCTTCGTCAAAGATAAAAACCACCTGCTGGGCATATACAGGCAGGTTGTTTTCGCTCTTGATTAGGTTGTTGAGCTTCTGGATAGTGGTGACGATGATCTTGTTGTCCTTCTTCTCCAAGTTCTCTTTCAGTCCCTTGGTATTGGAAGAGCCATTGACACTATCAGGGGAAAAAACGTTGGTATTCCTTCATGGTTTGATAGTCCAAGTCCTTGCGATCTACCACGAAAAAGACCTTATCTATAAAGTCCACCTCGGTAGCCAGCCGCGCCGCCTTGAAGCTGGTGAGGGTCTTTCCTGAACCCGTAGTGTGCCATATATAGCCAAAGCCCTCGGTGGTACTCCATTTTTGGTTTCGTGGGCACTCCTTATCTTCCACAAAAAGGCGTTCGGTGGCGGCAATCTGGTAGGGGCGCATCACAAGGAGTGTATCGCTTATATCCAATACCGAATAGGTAAGTACCACCTGCAAGAGTGTATTCTTTTGAAAGAAAGTAGCAGTAAAGTCCTTCAGATCCCGAATCAGCTCGTTATCCGCCTTTTGCCCAGTGCATGGTAAAGTCAAAATTGTTCTTTTTCGCTTGATCGTATTGGCAAAATAGCGGGTATCGGTACCATTGGAGATGACAAAAGAGCTGCAAATACTTATAGAGCGAACTTTCGCTGTTGAAACTCTCCTTGCTATAGCGATGTACTTGGTTGAACGCCTCACGGATAGCCACGCCACGTTTTTTTGAGTTCTATTTGCACTAAGGGTAGTCCATTGACCAATATGGTTACATCATAACGGTTGGCGTGAGAGCCTGTTTGTTCAAACTGGTTGATGACCTGCACCTTGTTGCGGGCGATGACTTTTTTTATCCACTAAGTAGATGTTCTGTATATGCCCATCGTCAAAGACAAAGTCATAGATATAGTTGTCATGGATCTTCCGTGATTTATCTACCAAAGAGTCAGAGGCACGGTCCAAGTACTCCTCACAGAAGCGTTTCCATTCCTCGTCGGTAAAGGTGACTTGGTTTAGGGTCTGTAATTGGGTGCGGACATTGGCCAAGAGTGCCGCGGGGGTCGTAAGCTGCGGCAGGTACTCATAGCCTTGTGCTATGAGGTCTTCGATAAATTCACGTTCTAAAGCATGCTCACTTTGGTACGTAGTAGGCGCTTCACTTACTTTAGAGAGCTTGGTATATTTCTCTAAAACGATAAAGTTTTGAGTTTCGGCGATGGTACTATAATTCATGGCTAGTAGGTTTTATTCCAAATAATATCTTTAGCAAATTCACAAAGGAGCTTAGGGTTACTTTTGTATAATCCAATACTTAAAACCTAAAAACTCTCTATCTGTGGCTAATTCCTCTTGTAAAGCAAGCCTCGTCTGCTTATTATCAGTAACTAAAAATTATTGATAGCTTTCTGAAAAAGCATTCATCTTACTGAGAAAATCTTCAAAAAGCGTTCTTCTTTTTATTTTTTTCTCATTTTATGAGAGCCATTGAAAAATTCTCTCTAAAGAGAGAGTGTCTGTTGCACCTCTGTAGAAAGAGAAACATTAGCCGACTTAAAAACTGCTCTTTTGTTCAGATAATCTAACTCTTGAATAATAAGAGACTCTATGGGTTCTTGGGCAGGGGTTCAGTATGTTGTCAAAGAGATTACTTTTCTTGCCATTACAATAGCTACAAGATAAAAAGATTATGCCAAGCATATTTTTCCTCAGGAAAGTGTTCTTGGCTATGGAGGTGTTCCACTTGGAAATCAGTAGTTACAGTTCGTTCGCATAGATAGCATTTGCCCTGATGGTCGGCGATAAGTTGGTGTTTTACCTCTTCAGAATCGTATCTTTTTGAGCTGTTAAGGATTCAGGCGGAGTTGGTTTTTGAATACTTTTTATCATACTTCCAAAGAGTTTATAACAGCTATATATTTGTTCTTTAAGCGAAGGTATTCGCCTACTATCAAGGGAGAAACAACTTCGGGGATTTTATCAAAATCATGGATAAGGCTTTTCAGTTCGCTCTTTTTCACTGCTTAGGAGTGTTTCTTTTTCTAAGAGCTTTTTGAGCTTATCCAATTGCATTTCGGTATAGCTGGAAGAGTTCTTGCTCCGAAATATCCCTCCGCCAAAGATTCATACGAATATTCGGTAAGATCATCTACCAACTGCTGATGCTCTAAATCAAAAAGCGACGGCATTGCCTATAGAGTTCAGAACAAAAGGAGAGTGGGTTGTCACGATAAATTGTATGTTGGGGAATAGTTGGGTGAGCAAAGGTAACACCAAGCGCTGTAGCTCTAAGTGCAAATGTGTTTCTACTTCATCTATCAGGACGATTCCTTCCTGTTGGTAAGCTCTGGTAAGGGAGTCCTTGCGCTGCATTTTGAGGATAAGGTCTATAATGATTTCCAGCACAGCGGCAAAACCATCAGACATTTCAGTAAATTTAAATGTTTTACCTGGGTGAGTATCTGGAAAGAATAATCTTTGTAGTTGAATAGCAATTGAAGCGAGTCATCTTGGAATACTTTTTAGGAGCTTTTCAAAATCAACAAACCAAGTGTTTATTAGATCAGCTTCGTGGTCTAATTTTTTTCGTTACGCGCCAAGGCTTCTTGTATTTTAAGGTCAGACAAGAAGTTTAAGAACTCCCTTGTAGCCATTTCTTTCGTACTCCATACTTCTTTGATAGCGGGTTTGGTAGGGTTTAGGGGTTCATTAATCACAATTTTTCGGTTAGCTTGATAGAAAGCAATGATAAAGTTTCCTTTTTGATATTTGCTTATAAAGTCATCTATATTATATAATTCAATCTTTACTTCACCAAAAATAAAATGTGTATTGTTTTTGTCGTATTCTAAACGTCTCTCATTGTCAACGCTATTGTTCCCCATTATTTAGCTGATCTTGATAATGTTTTATACGCGGTTCGAGGGCTAAAAAGTTTTTATAAGGATCATTTGCTATGTTTTGTAAATGATTAGCTACTGCCTCAAGACAGACGTCTTCCCGCTCCCATTTTTCCGGTGAGGATCAGGTGAGGGTAAGTGTCGTTCTCTATAGGAATCTCTATGTTTTGGAGATGTCGTACTTTTATTGATATGGATTTTATGGATATACCTATTCATCATTATATTTGTTTTAAAAGGAGAGCAGTCGCTCCTATAATATTCGTATTGTTTTTCTGCGCAGGGCTATTTCTTTGGGCAACCCCTCACTGATAGAATTAACCAAAGTATCGAACTTATCGAGAATAGAGGCGATACGCTGTTGCTCGGAGAGGGAAGGGAGGGGGATTTTTAAATCCTCAATCATTGGTTTTGTTAATTGAGGTATTCCAACTTTAGGGACCTTATAATCATTCTCTATTGATTTCATAAAGTTATAAGCATATCTCAAATTTATCTCAATCAAAGGAGTCAAAAACTAATAGGCGAACTATCGGGAAAAAGGTTGTTCTCTATAACTAGCCCAACCAATAGTTCCTCTTGCTGAAATAGTTAAGCTTGGTTTATTTATTTTTAGAGATGTTAGTCCACCCATAAATTGCTTTTTCATTTATCCCATTTGATAAGATAGGAATATTATACTCATTTGTTTCTATTTCAGATAAAGCATCTTTTGGAATATCTCCTCCTGCTATAATTTCAAAAACTTCCCCTAGCGTTTTCTATTCTACCTCATTTCCTTCATAACTCAGCAACTTATTACGATAGTATTCATACTGCCGCTTGCGGCAGTCCAGCTCCGCCTCCAGCTGGGTGAACTTGTCCAAAAATACGAACAATCTCTTGCTGGACAGAAAGAGGGGGAAAGGGGTATGACAAAACGAGCTACATCTTTTGCATATACATGAGGCACACCTCCACCTGATTTTAAATCGTGTATCTTTTTCTTGAATGCTCAATAGGAAAATGATATATATAACGAGGTAGTACTTGCTCTCCATTTGCTTTAATAGAAAAAGGCATCTCCTACAAAAATAGGCTCATTCCAATACATTACAAAACCAGCATAAGCTCCTGAACCAGCAACTGTGATTGTTTTCTCCGTCTCGATTGAATTGGTCGATATAGTATGCTGGTTGTTGTCCTCCAGAAATAACAGGATATATTCCTTCATTTGAGGTTTTTTTAGTTATAGTAGTACCTCTTTTCAATTCCGCTACCTCTCCCAGTGGTTTCCACACTACTTCAGCACCTTGTAGGAGGCGGGCTATATAAGGGAATATGTTGGGTTCTTGTGTCATTGTTTTTCTTTAGGGATTTTTTTCAAAAATCTGAGAATATCTTTTGTGTTTTTGTTAAATTTATCGTACTCTGCCTTGGCTTTGTGCTCTGCCTGCTTTTTGCTTATACTTCCTTTGCCCTTGAGAATATCATATTTCCGAAAGGCTAAAAATTCATTAATGCTTTTTAGCAAAACTCTTCCATAGTAAACGTGTTTTTCACGCTCAATCAAATCTTCAATATAATCAAAAAAAGCCTGTTACTAAGCGTTCTAGCTGACGGATCTGTTTTTTTCCTCTAAATAGTTTTTTTGCAACAGTAACATCGCTTTTTGAGAATTCTACCATCAGGAGCGTTTTTTTCCAAGTGGTCAGCCCCATATGGTCTTTTGTTTTATCAGCTGATGTGTTGATGATTTCTGCTGCTGTTTTACCAGTAATAGCATAATGGAACTTGTTTTTGTACCATTGCATAAAAATCTTTAGTAATATCAGCTTCTTTTATCATAATCAATACTGCATTCGGCAAAAAATATCAGTTATTTGCAACCATATTCGTCGCTCGCTGGCACGAATAGAGCGGACACGTTCCAGCAATTCCCCTAAAAATAGTCTTTTTCCAAATGCCTCCTCACCTTGCTTCAAAACGCTCATCGTCCATCGCAAAGCCTTTGATCATATACTCTTTCAAAAAACAGAGGTTGCCCAAATTCTGGATTGTGTCGCTTTTACGTGAATTAACACGGTATCCTACTGAAATAATGGCATCAAGGTTGTAGAACTGTGTCAGATAGTTTTTACCATCAGTTGCAGTTGCCGAGATTTTCTCGGTAACTGAATTTCTATCAAGTTCTCCTTCTGCAAATATATTTTTCAAATGCAGAGATATATTGTCTGTGGAACAATCAAAAAGTTCTGCCATTGCCTTTTGTGTAAGTCAAATGGTTTCACCTTTTAACAACAGCACTAATGGTAACGGCTTCTTGTGGCGTATTGTAAATTAAATATTTTATTTCGTTATTCATCTTCAATCCTCTTTATAATTTAGTAATTCAGAAGCATCTTTTTCTTGCTAACTATTAATAATTCCTATAATTTTCCTCTATATCAGCCCTTAGCTCATTAATACGTACGACGGTCTGTGCTACTTCGGTGTTGAGCTGCTCGATATCTATCACCTCACGGGTGTCTTTGGCCTCTACATAGGAGCTTACCGATAGGTTATAGTCGTTTTCGGCAATTTGGGAGTTATCTACTTGTATAGTGATATGGGGTACTGCCTCTTTGTTGGCAAAGATAGCCACTATACGTGCTATATGATCATCAGTTAGTACGTTGTTATTGGTTTCTTTCTTAAAAAGTCCTCACCACTGGCATCGATAAACTGGGTACGGGTATCGGGTTTGTGTTTGGAAAAGTACCAAGATGTTCACTGCTATGCTGGTGCCATAGAACAGGTTGGGCGGTAGGGCAATGACAGTCTCTACATAGTTGTTGTCTATAAGGTATTTTGCGTATTTTCTGCTCAGCACCTCCACGGTAGAAGATACCAGGGAAGCAGACAATAGCGGCACGCCCTTGGCGGAAAGGTAGCTGAGGGAATGCAGGACAAAGGCAAAGTCAGCCTTGGACTTGGGAGCCAAGACGCCTGCTGGGGCAAAACGGTCATCGTTGATAAGGGTAGGGTCGTCGCTGCCTATCCAATTGACCGAGTAAGGCGGATTAGAAACGATGGCATCAAAAGGTTTTTCATCACCATAATAAGGGGTTGATAAGCGTATCGCCTAAGGCAATGTCAAATTTGTCATAGTTGATATTGTGCAGGAACATATTCATACGCGCCAAGTTGTAGGTGGTATGGTTGATTTCCTGTCCAAAGAAGCCGTCTTCTATCAGGTGATCATCAAACTGTTTTTTGCTTGTAGCAGCAGAGAGCCTGAACCGCAAGCGGGGTCATAGATTTTATTGACCCTTGACTGCCCATGGAGAGCAAGCTGAGCGATAAGCTTTAGAGACATGCTGAGGGGTGAAGAACTCTCCGCCCGACTTGCCTGCGTTAGCAGCATAGTTGGAGATAAAGGAACTCATAAGCATCGCCAAAGAGGTCTATCTGGTGCTCCTCAAAACGACCGAAGTTAAGGCTCTCGACTCCCTTTGATCACCGCTGCCAAGCGTTTGTTCTTTTCCTCGACGGTATTGCCCAAGCGGTTGGAAGTGGTGTCAAAGTCGGCAAAGAGGCCTTTGATATCTCGCTCCGAAGGGTATCCGTTGGCGGAGCTTTCTATAGCATCAAAAGATAGCTTTTTAGGGTCCGTGTTCAGGTTGGGATTGGTGTAGGCTGTTTCGGCTATATTGACAAAGAGTTGACTAGGATAGATAAAGTAGCCTTTGGTTTTGGTTGTGTCGTCCTTAATCTCAGGAGTAAAGGGCGCTATCGGGCATATGGGCGTAATCCACATCAGGATCACCTCCTTCTATAAAAGGCGGTAAAGTGCTCACTGATAAATCGGTAGAAGAGGGTGCCTAAGACGAATTGCTTAAAGTCCCAGCCATCTACTGCGCCACGTACTTCATTGGCGATCTTTCCATATAGCTGCTTGTAGGTCTTCTCTTTGTTTGATACTGCTCATTAGGGTGTTAGGGGTTTTAGGGTTTTACGAAAACGCAAAAATACAAAAAATAATGATTAATGCCAATAATGATTAATGATTTAAGTTTCGCAAGTTCTGTAACGTATTGATATTCAAAAACCTCCCTTGCCCCTCCAAAGGGGAAATAGAGATAGTTTATGATTCTCAAGGAGTTATAGAAAGGACATTTTCCAGATTGATAGACAATTTTTATCTTTTTCAACGAATTTATTCCCCTCTCGGAGGCAGGGGCTGTTATAAAGTTGTATAAGTTCTTTTAAATTACTATTTTTTGCACTCCAATAAAATGTAAAAAGTCTATGACACTGATAGAAATGTTATCTAGTATAGAGGATACTAGAAAAAGACGTGTATTCGCCATAAGATGCCTAACTTTTTGATTATGTGCCTAACAGCAATGATGTCTGGCTATACTGGCTATCGAGAAATAGGTCGTTTCCTCAAAAGAAAACCAATGGGAGTTCAAAAATATCTAACTTTCTGTAAAGTACCTACATATGGTTCTATTAGGAGGATATTTATGGAAATTGATTTTTGACGATTTTGCGACAAAAATTCAATCAGTGGGCAGCCCAATTTTTACCAATGTGTCAAGGTGAAACACTTGCCATTGATGGAAAAAAGCAATTGCTGGGACTATTAAAGATCCCTCAAAATAATTATCAAAAATTTTTGTTTCATTGATAAGTGTTTTTGCTTCTCAAAGAGGTATTGTATATAGCTTGTGATAAATTGGAGAACAAAAAGAGTCTGAAATTTATACTGTTCAAAAACTCTTACAAGCCTTAGATATTGAGGGTGAAATTATTACCTTAGATGCGCTACATTGTCAAAAACTCTTGAAACTATTGTAAAGTCAAAAAAATGATTACATTGTACAAGTAAAAGGCAATCAAAAGAATCTTTTAATCAGATAAAAAGCAGAATATAGCCTTAGGAAAAATACCCTAATGGATACTTATCAAGAACAATCCTCAGAGAGAGGACGTGATGAGTTGCGTATTACAAAGGTCTATAAAAAAATATTGAGGGATTTCTCCTGAATGGTCTGGTATAAAGCGAATTATAGAAACTACACGCTATGTTAAGAAAAAAAGGAGAAAGAAAGCACCGAAATTGCTTTATCATATAAGCAGTATTGCTAAAAATAAAGCTAAGTTTCTTTGCAAATCATATACGTTCTCATTGGGGTATAGAAAATCGTTTACATTGGGTGAAAGGATACACTAATGATAGAGGACAAGAGTAAAACCAAATCTGGGAATGCTCCTGAGAATCTTTCAATAATGAGAAATATATCAATCAATCTATTTCGTCTCAATGGAAAGGACTCTATTAAGTTAGCTATGGAGTGGGGGAATCAGTAATTTTAAAGAACTTATGAATTTAATATATTATAAATCAGATTATAATATGATTATATAACAGCCCTGCTCTCGGAGGGGGCAAGGGGAGGTTTTTCTTTGCAATATATTGATTATTAATCAATTATAAACCTAATTATAACCTAAAAACGACTTGCGGAAACTTTAAATTAATGATTAATTCCCTAACTCATTAATCATTAATCATTATTCTCTGTCATTCTGTCAGTATTTCCCCTTTAGCATAGTATTTGAGGGAGGAAAGCGTATAAATAAATAATCTCATGAAAACATATACTATCAAAGGAATGGGCTGCACTGGGTGTGCAACCACCGTAGAAGAAAAGATTGTCTAAAGTAGCAGGCGTTACTGCCGTTAAAGTAGATTTTTAACGCACAAAAAGGCCTTTGTAGAATCCAAAGAGAAGTCTCTTTGCCAGCACTCCAAAAAGCCTTAGAAGGTACTGATTACACTATTGAAAAAGACTGACAAGATGACACACACCTATTATGTAAAGGGCATGAGTTGTAGCGGCTGCGAGATGACCGTCAAAAAGAGTCTGGAGGCTATAGAGGGTGTCAGCAAGGTCGTGGCCAATGCTGAGGAGAAAACCGCTGTAGTGGAGATGAGCCAACATGTGCCTTTTTGAAACGCTTAAAAACCGCCTTGGAGGGTACTCATTACACCTTGGTAACCTCCTTGGAGGAGGCTACATCTGCGCCTAAGCCTCAAGCCTCTACCCACAACGGGACAGGGGTGTATTACTGCCCGATGCGCTGTGAGGGGGACAAGACCTACGACCATCCTGGCCATTGTCCTGTTTGTGGAATGGACTTAGTGGAGCAGGTCTCCACTGAGAGCCTCAAAGGGAGGCGGGCAAGAACAGCAGAAGCGCCAGGAGCTACGCCGTCAGTTTTGGGGAGCAGTGGCTTTTTACCTTGCCTATTTTTATCATTGCTATGGGGGGTATGTGGCGTGGCAACCCTATGTATAGGCTGATGCCCGTTACTTATTGGAACTGGGTACAGTTTGCCCTATCACTACCTGTGGTTTTCTACTATGGATGGACGTACTTTTGTCCGCGCATGGGTGAGTATAAAAACGCTGCGGTTCAACATGTTTACCCTTATTGGTATTGGTGCAGCAGCGGCTTGGGGGCTTTAGCGTAGTAGCGCTCTGCCTGCCTGACAGCTTGCCTGAGCAGTTCAAGGAACATGGTTCGGTGCCTCTCATTTTGAGGCTACCACGGTGATCCTTACCTTGGTTATCTTAGGCCAACTCTTGGAGGCCAATGCTCACGGACGTACCCAAGAGGCGGTGCGTATGCTGCTCCAGTTAGCACCTAATACCGCTATAAAGCTCATAGGTGAAGAGGAAAAGGAAGTGCCTATAGAGCAGGTTGTCAAGGGCGACCTACTCAGGGTAAGACCTGGGGCTAAAATCCCTGTAGATGGTCGTATCACCACAGGGGGTCGCTACGATAGACGAGAGTATGATTACAGGAGAACCGCTGCCAGTGGAAAAGCAAACGGGCGACACCGTATCGGCAGGAACTATCAATGGTGCGCAGGCCTTTGTCATGCAAGCCGAGAAAGTGGGTAGCGATACGCTGCTTTCCCAGATTGTTGCCATGGTACAGCAGGCTACCACTAGCCGAGCTCCTATCCAAAAAGTTGGCCGACCGTATTGCCGCTTACTTTGTTCCTATTGTGGTAGCTGTATCTGTCTTGACTTTTTATCATCTGGGCAGTTTTTGCTAAAGAACACGCCTACGAATATGCTTTTGGTCAATGCCATTGCAGTGCTTATCATCGCTTGTCCTTGTGCCTTGGGCTTAGCTACCCCTGTATCAGTCATGGTAGGGGTTACCAAAGGGGGCACGGCAGGGAATTCTCATCAAGAATGCGGAGGCCTTAGAGCGTATGAAGCAAGTGGATACCTTGATTGTAGATAAGACAGGTACTCTTACTGAAGGCAAGCCCAGTGTAAGGGTGCTTATCCCTTGGGCAGGATATAACGAGCAAACCCTATGGCCAATTCTCATGGAGTGAATAAATCCAGCGAACACCCTTTGGCCAAGGCAACTAATGCTTATGCGGCCGAACATGGAGTAACTCCCTTGCTATGACCGATTTCAAGGCCTTAGCAGGGCGTGGGGGTAGAGGCAACCTATGAAGGCAAACATTATTATTTTTGGCAATGACCGACTCATGCAGGAGATCGGAGCTACTCTTACTGAGGGGCAGCTCAGCCAAGTAACAGAAGCACAGCGTCAGGGGCAAACGCTTTCTTTTCTGGCTATAGAAAAAGAAGTGATTGCCGCCGTAGCTATAACCGATAAGGTCAAAGATACTGCCGCTCAAGCTGTCAAGGCCTTACAAGAGCAGGGAATCACCGTGGTTATGCTCACCGGTGATAATCCTATTACCGCTCAGGCAGTAGCCCAGCAACTGGGTCTTACCCACTACAAGGCAGGCATGCTTCCTGAAGATAAGCAAAAGGAAGTACAGCACCTACAGCAACAAGGAAAGATTGTGGCTATGGCAGGAGATGGTATCAATGATGCGCCCGCCTTAGCGCAAGCTCATGTGGGGAATAGCCATGGGTACAGGTACCGATATAGCCATAGAGAGTGCACAGATTACCTTGGTCAAAGGTGACTTAGGCGGAATCGTCAAGATGCGTACCCTCAGTGAGGCGGTAGTGAAGAATATACGGGAGAATTTGTTTTTTTGCCTTGGTGTACAACACGGTAGGCATTCCGATTGCCGCAGGGTATTGTATCCCTTCTTTGGTATACTGCTCTCACCCATGCTTGGTGCCTTAGCTATGAGCTTTAGCTCCGTCAGTGTAATTACTAATGCACTAAGATTAAATAATAAATAATGACTAATGACAAGTGACTAATCCATTCTATTAGTCACTTGTCATTAGTCATTAAATAAAAAGCCTTCCATAGGGAAAGCCTTTCATTGGTTTAAATAAACCTGTGTAAAACCAAATATTACACAAAAACAACACAACTAAATTTTTTTAGCGGTCTGGACGGGACTCGAACCCGCGACCCCATGCGTGACAGGCATGTATTCTAACCAGCTGAACTACCAGACCTATTGTTTTTTGTTTTGCGGTGCAAAAGGTACAACATTTTTCAAACTAACAATACTTTTTCATTCAATTATTTTTATTTTCGCTGATTGTCAATGTGTTACAATGATGAGCAGTCAGTAATCAGTGGTCAGTAGGGAGGATTAAATGACAAATTGCCCCCATAGAATCAGTGGTTAGCTATTAGCAACTCGAAACTCAGAACTCAAAATTCAATTTTTTCCTATTTTTGCACCCAAGAACTAGTACTTATGAAAAGAGATGAAATTATAGCTACCATCGACGATATCTTGGTAGAAGAGTTTTGAAGTAGAATCGCTCGAGTTATTGCTCCAGAGGCCAATTTCGCGAGGTCCTTAGGCTTGGATAGCCTTGACTATGTGGACTTGGTAGCGGTCATTCAGGAGACCTTCGGGAGTGAAAAACTCGTGGAGGCGGATTTCAAACCCAGTGTCAGCTTCAATGATTTTTATACGACCTTAGAGGAAAAATCAATGCAAGATAAAAAGGCCAAGACCCAATGGCAGGGTAAGTCCAAAGGAAGTGTATGGAGGTACAAGGTATTGTGCTGCTCATCAAGCGCTTAGGTGTACGCTGGGCTTATGGGTTGCTTGTCTTTGTGGCTTTTTATTACTTCCTCTTCGAAAGGCGTTCCAACCGTGTGTTTGCGTTACTATTTCCGCCAACGCTTGGGGGTATTCGTGGGCAAAGACTTGGGTAAGCCTCTACCGCAATTACTTTGTCTTCGGACAGACGATAATAGACAAGGTAGCTGTCTCAGCTCAGCTACGTGATCAATTCACTTATGATTTTTGATGGGGTAGAACACCTACAAGAATTGCTTAAGGCACATAAGGGCAGGGTGCTTATTTCCGCTCATATTGGTAACTTTGAGATGGCCGAACCATTCTTCAGGGAGATAGATGAGGGATTGCCAGATACACACCGTTACAGCAGATCTGGAGCGTACCGCCATTAGGAACTATTTGCAGGAGATTTCTTCGGCTCCCCCGCCTAAGTACATCTATATCAAGGACGACCTCTCATATCTTTTGAGATCAATGAAGCCTTGCAACATCATGGGATTATCTGCCTTACAGGCGATCGCTATTTTGAGGGCAATAAGTACCTCTCGCTCCGCTCTTGGGACAAATGGCGCGCTTTCCTGCGGGTCCTTTTCATATTGCCTCCCGCTTGGGCGTGCCCGTCATCTTCGTCTATGTAATGAAGGAGCGCAACCCACACTATCACCCTCTACGCTCGTGTCGCACAGACCGCTCACCGAGATGCTCAAGGCCTGCTAAGCGCCTTTACACAAAAGCATGGAGCAGATGCTACAGCGATACCCTTGCAGTGGTTTAACTACTTTGATTTTTGGGAAGAGTTAGAAACGAAAAGTAAAAATGAAAAGCTTGTAGCGCGCCACATGAAAGGGACGAGCTACAAGCTCTAATAATAGTTAGGCACGAGCTAAAGTTGCTGAATACTTGGAAGCAAGTATGTGACTCGCGCCAGCCTATGGGCTTTTACTTTTTACTTTTACTAAGGTAGTATATTTGTACAAAGCAGATAAGGGGCATTAGGAATAATAACAGGCCATAGTTTAGGTTCGTAGAGCAGGCCATAGATAACAAAGCACAAACAACCTATCAAGTTGATTAGGCGAATATGCTGTACCTTCTTCATAATAAAGCTCAGTACAATACATACCGAGGCTAAATAACCGATATATTCTATATACATTCGTTAGTTGTTAGTTTTTAGTTGTTAGTCACTGGTCACTAGTCACTCGTCATTGGTCACTCGTCACTATTTCAGGTTTCTTACCTTTTGCTTTTTACCTTTTTACTTTTTGGAACGGGGACATAGGCAGCCGCTTCGGGGTCAAGGCCACGATGTACGCCCTTAGGGGGTAATGTTTACCGCGAGGATTTTGCCATTTTCGTCAATGAGGAAGTTGGACGGTACATCTATGATACCTAAGGATTGTAAGGTCTCGTCCTTGAACTTCTTAGGAGCAATAAGAGTAGTGAAGCGATAGCCTTCGCGATGGATATGATCAAGCCAAGTGTTGCGCTCATGATCTAGATAAACCGCATAGATGGTAAAGCCATGCGAGCTGTGGTATTTCTTGTAAAGCTCGGCAAACTGGCGGGTGACCTCCACACAAGGAATGCAATCCGAGGCAGTAAAAAGTACCAAGGTGAGTTTCTTCTTAGCCGCTGAGAGCTTCTCACGTCCTTTTTCGGCATCAAACTCCATATCAGGCAGTTGGCTACCTACTTGAGTTCGGCTCATGGCACTAAGCATCTGTTCTATTTTTGGATATCTTCCTTGTCCTGCGTGCGTTTGTCCAAGAGGTCATAGAGCTTTTGAGCATAGCGGTAGGGGAGTATGCGGTCGGTCATCAGGTCGGACAAGAGGATACCAGCAAACTGGCTCTTAGGTTCGCGCTTGATGAGCTTCTCCAAGCGAGGAGTTAGCAGATCAGCCAGGTTGGAAAGCGAAGCATTCTTATGCCTGAAGATCAGAATATCCCTTGACCTCATTGAGCGAGGGGCTACCGTTAAGCCCTTTAAGATACACCTGATGGCGGTTTTCTATGGCAATATCAGTAGAGATCGCCCGCTTCCAAGACAAAAAAAGCCTGTATTTTTGAATTTAGGACTCACCGAAAGAGAGGCTTTGGTAGGATAGGGCACTTGTCCTGAGAAATAAAACTCCTTGTTGGAGACCTCGGTACTATCCACCTTGTCGCCATACCACAAGTATATCTTACCCTCATAGGGGCTACTTACCCGACCAGTGAGTGTAAAGTTTTGGGAAAAACCTACGGCTGCTTGTAGCAAGCATAGATATGAAAAATAGTTCTCATAAGGCATAAATATTGGGCAAAAATATAAATCACTTTTTCATACCATAAAGCGCAGAAAAAAAGCAGCCTTGCTGAGAATTTAAGAGAATTTCTTAAAGACGATTCTCCTCCTTGACCCCTATTTTAACCCCTCAAAAAGATATTTTAAGAGAGTTAAAACATTGATATACAGCTAATTTGCGAAAAACCACGCTTTTTTCAACATATGACTGCTAATCAAAAAAACTTTCTTACTTTTTGCAACGAGTTAAATTAAAAATTTTTAAGTTATGTCAGACATTGCATCAAGAGTAAAAGCTATTATTGTGGATAAGCTCGGAGTAGATGAAACAGAAGTAGTACCAGAGGCTAGCTTCACCAATGATCTAGGGAGCAGATTCCTTGGACACTGTAGAGTTGATCATGGAATTTGAAAAAGAATTTGACATTCAAATCCCTGATGATCAGGCTGAAAAACATCTCAACAGTGGGACAAGCTATTAAGTACATAGAAGAAAACAAAAAAATAGCATATACTCACTTGAAATGCTCTACGGGGAGGAAAAACTCCCCGTTTGGTATATTGTAGGTAATACCATTTTAATTTTAAACCTCATTATTATGCAAACCAGACGTGTAGTTGTAACAGGATTAGGCGCCATCACTCCTATAGGAAACACCTTGGACGCCTATTGGGACGCACTCCTTCGTGGGGAGAGTGGAGCGAACCTCATTACACACTTTGACGCTTCCAAGTTCAAGACCCAATTCGCCTGTGAGGTAAAGGGCTTTGACCCCAACGAGTTTATAGACAAGAAAGAGGTACGCAAGATGGACCGCTTTACCCAATTTGCTGTAGTGGCTTCCGATGAAGCAATTAAGGACGCTGGCCTTGATTTAGAACACGAGGACAAAGACCGCATCGGAGTTATATGGGGTGCTGGTATCGGGGGACTGATGACCTTCCAAGACGAGGTACTCGCCTTTGGTCGTGGCGATGGTACACCCCGCTTCAACCCTTTCTTTATCCCTAAGATGATTGCCGACATTGCCCCTGGTATGATCTCCATTCGCTATGGCTTGCGCGGGCCTAACTTCACCACCGTATCGGCTTGTGCCTCTTCGGCCAATGCGCTGATCGATGCGCTGAACTATATCCGCCTGAGGCTATGCCGATGTAATGGTCACAGGAGGCTCCGAAGCCGCAGTCAACGAAGCTGGTATCGGAGGGTTCAATGCTTTGCATGCCCTTTCCACCCGTAACGACGACTACAAGCGTGCTTCTCGCCCTTACGATGTAACCCGCGATGGGTTCGTACTGGGAGAGGGTGCAGGAGCGCTCATCTTGGAAGAATACGAACACGCCAAGGCACGTGGTGCCAAAAATATACTGTGAGCTAGCAGGAGGCGGTCTCTCGCCGATGCCTATCACCTAACGGCTCCTCACCCAGAAGGACTAGGAGCAAAAAGCAGTGATGAAGAACTGTTTGGCCGATGCTCATCTCGCCCCAGAGGACGTAGATGCCATCAATCTACATGGTACTTCCACTCCACTAGGAGATATAGCTGAGACGAAGGCCGTTAAAGAGGTCTTTGGCGAACATGCCTATAAGCTCAATCTTAACTCTACTAAGTCCATGACAGGCCACCTACTCGGTGCCGCTGGAGCTATAGAGGCCATCGCTTCTGTACTGGCTATCACACACCAAGTAGTCCCTCCAACCATCAACTTTGAAAAATCCTGATGAGAACATTGACCAAAAACTCAACTTCACCTTTAACCAACCACAAAAGCGCGAGGTAAAGGTTGCCATGAGTAACACCTTTGGTTTTGGAGGACATAATGCTTGTGTATTGTTCAAAAAAATTGGATTAGATGCTATTCTTAAAAATAATATCCCGTTTTCAAAAAAGACGGGATATTTTTTGCTAAAATGGAGAATCTCTTAGGCTTCCGCCCTAAGGAGATCCATTACTACCAGGAGGCTTTTTACCCTTGGTACGGCTCGCTGTGAGGGACTGCGCCCCATGTGAGCTACGAACGATTGGAGTTCCTTGGCGATGCCATACTCGGTGCGGTCATCGCTCACTTTGTCTTCCTACAAGCCCTGACAAGAACGAAGGGATCTGACCAAGATGCGTACCCGTATGGTAAGGCGAGAGAACCTCAACCAAATAGGGCGAACAGCTGCGCCTGAGGGACTACCTACTGACGGATAAGAAGACCGTACTGCTTAGCGGTAACATCACGGGAAATCTATTGGAAGCCCTCGTAGGGGCAATTTACTTGGACTTGGGCTATGGCAAGGCCACCGAGTTTATCCATCGTATCCTGATAGATAACAACTTAAGCATGAGAGACTTGGGAGCACAAGGTCATTAGCTACAAGTCCCTAATGGTAGAGTGGGCACAGAAGTACCACAAGACCATCGCTTTCGTTTCGAAGAAGACACCACCTATCAGGGCAACACCAAGCACTTCCAAGCCAAGGTGATGATCAACGAAAAAGTCTATGCCAAAGCGCATGATACCTCCAAGAAAAAAAGCTGAAGAACGCGCTGCCAAGCGTGCTTTCTTCCGTGCGGGAGATCAGAAAAAGAAAAAACAAGAAGAAAAATCCTATCAAACAACCCTAACCCAAAACGATACCTATGCCACAGACCCAACCCCTACCCAATGAGGCATACGACGAAGACCTTCTCACAGAGTATGCCGACCTCTACCAAATCATGCTCTACAACGACGATTATAATACCTTTGACTACGTCATAGAACTGCTTATGGAGGTATGTGATCACACTTACGAACAAGCAGAACAGTGTGCCGCCTTAGTGCACTTCTCAGGCAAATGCCCTGTAAAAGAGGGTTCCTACGAAGACCTCCTGCCCCGCTGTAGCCGCCTCACCCGCGCAGGACTCACCGCAGAAATAGTGACAAGATAGCACTAGTCGTTAGTTATTATAGAAAGTGCATATTGTATAAGTTTCTCCACGGCCTTTCCAGGATCAGCAGAGAACGTACCTAAGGGACGGTTGGCGATAATAGCGTTCATAGATAGCGCTTGGTGACCTAAGAGCCTGCTAAGGCCATAGATAGCGGCGGTTTCCATCTCCATATTGGTAATACGATGCTCTTCAAAGGTATAAGAAGCTAATTTCTCATTGAGTTGTTCGTCTTGGGGGACAAGGCGCAGTTTTCTTCCTTGTGGGCCATAGAACCCTGGAGCGGTACCAGTGATCCCCTTGAATACGGCAGGGGTGTATAGCTTCTCAAGGAGTGTCTCGCTTCCTTTTACGATATAGGGATGCCCTTTGTCCATGAGCCATTGTGTATGGGAGATAAAAGGCTTCTTCCATAGCCCTTTCACGCACCTTGGGACTGTCTTTGTAGGAGTGTAGCATGTTGTCCATACCCAAGCCAAAAAGCGGAAAGAACAATGCTATCTACGGGAATATCCGCTTGCAGACTCCCTGAGGTTCCCAAGCGAATGAAAGTCAAGGGCGTATGTACTTCCTCAGACTTTTTGCTTGAAGTCAATATTGAAGAGTGCATCTAGTTCGCTTAGAACAATATCGATGTTATCAGGGCCTATCCCTGTAGAAACCACTGAGATACGTTTGCCGCCCAAGTAGCCAGTATGGGTTACAAACTCGCGCTTGTGGGCGGTAAATTCCACTTTGTCAAAATGGGCACTTACCACAGGTACCCGCTGTGGGTCGCCTACCAAAAAGAATTGTAGGGGCGATATCCTCAGCATGAATATTCAGGTGATAGATACGTCCCTCCCCAGAGAGAATAAGTTCAGCGTTGTTCATTTTCTTTAGTCTTTACTGCTTTTCGCAAAGATACGATTTTAAAGGCTAATTACCAAGAAAAATTAGTGGTCAGTGGTTAGTGGTCAGTTTGCTCTTTTCCCACGAATAAAAGTTACGATAAAAGCATCGGTAAAGCCTTTTTTTCTTGGCCAGTTGCAGAAGGTTTTCTATCTTCTTCAGGTCGGTCTCTTTGCCGTAATAGTAGCGGAAGGCGTTGCCGATCTTCTCTTTGAGAATGGGGCTAAGCCCTTTGAAGTTCGAAGGGACTGCGGGTAAGTCCTTATTGCTAGTGGCTATTTGTATGCGATAGAAGAGATCGCCATTGGCGGCAGCGACTGCTTCTTTGCTTAGCTGGCTATTATTCTTAGCCAATTATAATAGCTCTTAATGGCCTTAACGATGCTGGAGGCAATCTGTTGTTGTCCTGTGGCGGAGTTGAGGTAATCGCGCTCCTCTTGGTTACTCAAGAATCCTGTTTCTATGAGCATAGCGGGCATATACGTTTGGTGTAGGGACGATGAATCCCGCTTGCTTTTACCCCACGATCGCGGCGCTGGGTGTTCTCTGCTAAGGAGGATTGTACCCGCTTGGCTGCTTGGATACTCTGTTCGAGGTACTCCTCCTGCATGATAGAAAAGCCCTATGAAGGACTCAGGAGAGTTGATATCATAGCCTGCGTAACGCTCCTTATAGTCCTTTTCGAGGAAGATTACTTGGTTTTCTTCCTTGGCTACTTCAAAGTTGATGTCATTGGCATGTAACCCCAATACATAGGGACTCCGATCCATGGGCGTCCTTGCTGGGGAGGAATTGCAGTGTACCGATACGAAGAGGTCAGCCTTGGCCTTATTGGCAATGGCACCGCGCTCGTATAGCTCAATGAAGCGGTCGTCCTTACGGGTGTAGGTAACCTTGAATAATGGGTCTTTTTCTAATTCCTTGCCTATGAGCAAGATGATTTTCAGGACAATATCCTTTTCAAATATTTTCTTATGTACTTTCCTCGGGTCTTTTTCCGCCATGTCCTGCATCTAAAACGATTTTTAAAAGTCTCTGTCTGCGCCAAGGCAGAGGGAAAAAGAATAAAAAGATATAGAAAAAAATATTTTTTTCATTAATTATAAAAATTTCTTTAAAAACATTCACAAACTTCCTTTATCTCTTTTGAGATACAAAAAAATATCCGTAAGTTTGACCTCTGAAAATAAAGTCTTTACCTATTGCTTAAATCTTTGATTTTCAAAATGCAAAGGTAAAAATGTTGAACAATCACACTGGCTTGCTTATATTTTGCAAATATACAAAAAAATATACCTTATTCCTGAGTTTGATTGCCTGCTTTATAGGACTTTTCAGCCCAACAAGAGTTGAAAATGTCTCAGGCAGGTCATACCCCTACGCCTCCTATACTCCCTTCCTTGGATACGCTCCTAAAGCCAAGTGATTCCCTTGTGAAACCTCAGTTTCGAAAGAAAGATACGCTTACTTCAAAGACAGATACCCTTACCCCGTCCCTTAGCAAGGTTGCCGATACACTCAAGATGGATTCCCCTGCGCAAAAGTCCTGCCATGCTTACCGATGTGGTGCGCTATCATGCCAAGGATTGTGTGGTCATTAGCAAGCCGCTCAATAGGGTGTTACTATACGATGAGTCTCAGATTACTTACGAGGATACCGATCTTAAGGCGGGTATCAGCGTGATTGACTATCAGAAGCGTGAGGCCTACGCAGGGCGTATCAAGGACAGTGTGGGTGAGCTGGTGCAGGCGCCAGTGTTCAAGCAAGCAGAGCAGGTGATTGAGCCTGATTCTATTCGCTTTAACTATGTGACCAAAAAGGCCATTATCCGCAATGCTTATACCACTCAGGACGAGAACAAAATACGTGCCGAGATTATCAAAAAGAGAATGACTCTACTTATTTCTTCAAGGAGGGTATGATTACCACTGCGGAAGACCTTACCGATCCTGATTATTATATCCGCTTGCGCAAGGCTAAGTTTGTCCCTAAAAAGAAAAATTGTGGCAGGCTTTAGCAATATGTATATCTCCAATGTGCCTACGCCTATTGCTCTGCCTTTTGCTTATTACCCTATGGTAGAATCACGTACTTCGGGCTTGCTCTTCCCGACCTTTGGGGAGGTCAATGATAGGGGGTACTATATCCAAAATGGGGGCTACTACTTTGTGATTTCCGACTATGTGGATTTGGCACTGACGGGAGATTACTATACCAATGGGAGCTATGGTCTTAGGGGAGCTTCTACTTATCGCAAGCGCTATAAGTATTCGGGCAACCTAAGTGTGCGTTATGAAAATCTTATCTATAGCCAGCGAGGTTTCCCCTGATTACAGCCGTAGCTCGATTTATAATATACAGTGGTCTCATTCTCAAGATACTAAGTCCAGTCCGCTCTCCACTTTCTCCTCATCGGTGAATTTGGGTAGCTCCACTTACTATAAGAATTCGTATAATCAAGAGAACTCGTCCAACTTCCTGAACAATACGCTTTCCTCGTCCATCTCCTATTCGCGTACGTTTCCGTCCTATCCGTCGGTGAATCTGTCACTTACGGCCTCTCACTCGCAGAATACCAATACGCAGAGTATCCAGATGACCTTGCCTGCCCTGCGGGTGAGTATGGAGCGTATCTACCCCTTTGTAAAGCGTGGAATGAGCAAGAAGGGACTGATACAGAACATCAACTTCAACTATAGCCTACAGGGGGATAACCGCTACAACACTACCGATAGGGATTTCTTTTCCCAAACCATGTTTGCCAAAGGACAAACGGGTTTTCGCCATAGTATCCCTATCTCAACCAACTTCAAGGTGCTCAAGTTTGTCAGCGTATCGCTAAACTCGTCTATCAATGAGACTTGGCAGTTCAAGACCATCAAGTACCGTGATTATGACGAGTTGACCAACAAGACCACTAAGGACACCATCAATGGCTTTGATCGCTATATGACCTATAACTTTGGGGCGGGACTGGGAACGACCATCTATGGGACTTTTGATTTTGGAAAGGATAAAAAAATACAGGCCATTAGGCATGTGATGCGCCCTTCGGTGAATTATGGCTATACGCCTTCGTTTGATAAGTATTACGACTACTATATAGCCGATGCCTTTGGTACTAAACGCGATTATAGCCGTTTTGAAGGGGGACTCTATGGGGCGCCTGGTCGCAATGAGTCCAGTTCGCTGAGCTTTTCCCTAAGCAATACCTTTGAGGCTAAGGTGCGCGAGAAGGGCAAGGATTCACTGGCGGAGGCCAAACCTAAGAAGGTGATGTTGCTCAATAGCCTTAACTTTTCTTCGGGTTATGACATGGTTACCAAACGCTTTTCCCCCCTGAATATGACAGGGGGAACGCAGTTGTTTGACAATAAGTTAGGGGTGAATTTTGGGGCAACCTTTAACCCTTATGCTATAGATATCAATGGGCGACAATTGGATAAGTTCAATATCAACAACGGAGGGAGTCTCTTTCGCTTTACCAATGCCAATATGACCCTGAACTATGCCTTCTCCAGCAAGAACTTTAAGAAAGGCAAGAATACGGATAATACTGCTTCGGGGAGGGCGTGCCGATGATCTCTTCGGCTCGGCTATGAATACCGATCTGAGCAAACCCATGAAGGAAGATGACCCCAATGACAAAGACAAGGAAAAGGGAGCAAGGTACACGCTTGTTCAATGCTTCTATGCCGTGGGACTTGACCCTTGCCTATTCGCTTTCGTATAGCAATACCAATCGTAACCCTATGATATCTAGTAACTCTCTTATGGTGTCAGGCAATATAGACCTAACACCTAAGTTCCGAGTAGGGAATGTCCTCAGGGTATGATTTCAAGGATAAGGGGTTACCTATACCCAGTTCCGTTTCGAGCGAGACTTGAACAGTTTCCGTATGTCCTTTAGCTTTTCACCCTTTGGCGACCGCAATTCATGGCACTTCTTCATAGGGATAAAGGCCTCTATGCTCTCCGACCTGAAATGGGAGAAAAACAAATCACCGGATAGAGCACTTAATTAACGTGAGTTCGATGTAAGCAAATTATATTTTTCGCCCACAGATTCCACGGATTTTTCACGGAGAGAATGATACAACAACTAAGTATAACTCCTTAATTCTCCACGGATAAATAAGGCCAAAGGCCTTATAAAAAAATCTGTGTAAATCGCAACAGCACAATTACACAAACATAGAAAATCTGTGAAATCCGTGAAAATCTGTGGGAGCTTTCGTTATATCGAACTCGCGTTAATTAGTGACTAACGACAAGTGACAAATGACTAATGACAAGTGACAAGTGACTAACGACAAGTGACAAAATGACAAGTGACTAACGACAAGTGACAAATGACTAACGACTAATGACAAATGACTAATACCACAGTGGATTAGTCACTTGTCACTAGTCACTACCTAAGATCCTATAATTCTTTAAATAATGAAAAAAAGTTATTCTTTCTTCTAAGGCGCCTGCTCCGATAGGCCCTTACAGTCAAGCCATTGAAGCTCAATGGCACCCTCTATGTTTCTGGACAGATTCCTATAGACCCTGCTACAGGCCAGGTCGTTGCTGGAGGTATAGAACCCCAAGCCAAACAAGTGATGCAGAGCCTTAAAGCGATTTTTGGAAGAGGCAGGTTATACCTTTGACCAAGTGGTGAAAACCACGATTCTCTTGGACGATTTGGGTAATTTTGCCAAGGTAAATGAAATCTATGGCGGTTATTTCGGAGAGGGAGCTCCCGCCCGTGAAACCTACCAAGTTGCCAAACTTCCTAAAGGTGTAGCCGTGGAAATCTCCTGCATAGCAGTGAAGTAATGATTAATGCCAATAATGCCAACAAATAATTAATGCCAATAATGATAATTATTAATCATTATTGGCATTAATCATTATTTGAAGAGTTCTTTCGCATCAATCGCTTCACGCTGTTTTTTTGGGTGGCGTATTGCCATTGGTAAGTGGTAAAACCGAAGAGTCCCGCTAGCAGATTGGCGAGGAAGGTCACAATGGCATCGTTGTAGTCGGTGATGGAGGCACTCAGGTAGCGCCTACCTGCGGCCAGTTGCTCCTCACACTCAGCGAAAGCATGTTGCAGATGTAGGAACTGTTGGTTAGCCTTTAGCTCAGGGTATTCCTCCGCGCGTGCCATGACATTCATCAGCATCTTATTCCCCTTCTCTGGTTGCAGGTAGGGGTTTTTGTTTTTCAGTAACCACAGGGGTACGCAGCTCGGTGATTTGAGCTAAGGTCTCCTGCTCATAGTTCATATACTGCTTGGTAGTTTCAATAAGGTTTGGAATGAGCTCTGCTCGCTGGATAAAAAGCGAATCCAACGAGGAAATAGCATTCTGTATCTGGTTTTTTTCTCTTGGCTATCTTATTAAAAAACCAAGACAATGTATAAGAGTACTACCACTCCTACACCGAGTAAAATGTAAGTAACCATAAGGAGTTTTTTTGAGTTTTTGAGTTTTGAGTTGTTAGTGGTTAGTTTTTAGTTGTTAGAGGCTGACCACTGACCACTAACTACTAATCACTAAGTTTAAGGGTTTCAATCATTTGTAATTGTTCTACCAGTTCCTCATAGACTTGGGTAACTAAGTTGAGGTCTATTTTTTTGGAAGAGGGCACCGATAGGGCTATCTACCGCATTGAGCACATTGCCGCGGTTGGTCGCAATAACGATGTTGTCGGTGTTGATAGCGATATATACTTGGCCTTTGTAGCGCTCATTGAGCTTTTTGAGGCGCTCCATAAAGGCAGGGGTAAGCACATAGCGGGCAGTAATCTGGTCATCGCAATATACCTCAAACATCTTTTTGGAACTCAGGGTCTTCCAAAGCGAATACGCTCGCCCCTATGTTGAGGTAAGCGGCTATATCATTGTCCTTGAGCGTACCGAAGAAGCTCTTAACAGGGTGAATCACAATAGGGTGCTCAAAAAGTCTTGGGCGAACGTGCCACAAAAGTAATTCCATAGAAAAGCCACCTCATCGGGTTGATTTTCTCGGCGCACTGTTGGCCGATAGGTCAGCGCTAAATTACAAGACTGGAAAGGCACCCCATTGTAGTGACCTACAACTGGTCGCCCCTGTAAGGTCATAGCGCTCTTGGCGGAAAAAGGAAAGAAGAGAGAAGGTCACCAAGGCCTATATGTCCCTTTTCTATATACTGAAAATCAGGGCTGATGTAATGCACCACACGGCTGAAAAATCTTGGACTTAAGCTGGGTGTAATCCTCCGCACCTGCCATTTTTCTTAGCCTGTTGCATAGAGATAAAAGCTCAATAGGAAACCAAAAAAACTACAAAACCTATGATAAAGTACAGCACACTTGTTTGAGAGGAGAAATTAAGTACACCTGTAAAGGTCAAGACCATCATTATCACTACGAAAGCTACAGCGACTATAGTAGAGGTCTTGAACATTCCATGGCTTGCACTACGCCCTTTCTCCATAGAGGCAAGGGTAGGGGCTAATTCCTTTTCAGCAAAGGAGCGGAACTCTTCTACGGGCTTTAGGGTGATGGGGCTCTTTCGGCTTGGCTTTTCACTGCTGCCTTGTCAAATAGGGGTGTTGGACTGCGGTTTTGTTATAGAGTTCGTACATCACTTCCTTGTAAGCCCCCTCATCGGCTCCAGTAAGGACACGCTTGATCTCGGCAGAGCCTGCACGATAGTGGATAGGGAGCGTGTAGTTTTTGTTCTTAATGGATACCCCTAAGTAAGAGATAGGGTCCATTTGGATACGAGCGTTTGCCAAAGGGAATAACTGTGAGGTAATCATCTGTCTCACTGACGATGCGGCACTCTTCTCCTTGGCCGATTAGGGAGAAAGCCTCCTCTACCTGCTCGCCACGCTTGAGGATTTTCCACACCCGTATAAGGGGATAAGCGGCAGTGAGCAGCAAGGCCAAAGGCAGCACGAATTTCACATAGGTAGGGACATTGGTAGTCTGTTGGCTTAGAAAAAGGCGCAGGTACTTCACTGCCAAGAAGATTCCTATAAGGATCAGTACCACTACGATAATAAGGTTTCTTAGGGTGATACGCTTTTCTCTACGCACCTCGTAGAGAACATATTCTTTAGCATCGGATAAAGTCATAAAATAATGATTAATGATTAATTTTTTTATATAGAAAGGATTTCAACCACCAAGTCAGGAGCGCCTACACAGCCTATTTTTTTCAAAAATCACAGACCATACACAAGTCAGGTTGTACGACTGTATAGACTTGGCTTTCCCCATCTGTGGAAAGCGTATATCTCAAGAATCTTTCCCTTGAGCAGCTCCACACGCTCCTTTATCTTCCAGACTAAGTAATCGGCATAGGAGTAAATCCTATTGACGAGGTCTAACTGATTTAAAGAGGTGATTTCCATAGGGTTTCATTGTTTTTACGTTGCAAATGTACAAAAAAATAATAACAAATGACAAACAACAAATTAAGCACTTTTTATAGAATCTGTTATTTGTCACTTGTCACTAGTCGTTTGTCACTATCTTAGTATCCATCAATAGCACTGATAAGGGTCTTATAGCGGTCATAGTCCGCTCCAGAGACCACTTTCACAGGAGTAACCCCTCTGAAATCCGATGGGGAAAAATACTTCATCAAAAAGGATATAGAAAGTCTTGTTGTCCTTGTCCTCCCAAGAAAATATCTGTAAGGGTTGGTTGTTCTTGGAGGGTAGGTTGGCCAACTCTTGGTAGTTTCCTTGTTCTAAAAGGCGTGCCAACTCCTCCACGGTGGTATGGCCAGAATCAAATTTCTTATGCCCTTTTTGTTTGATTTTTCGTTTTGGTTTGGATATTATAGTAATCATAGGCCATATAGAATCCTAAACCATTGAATACCAGTCCTATGGCAGCAATAATACGCCACCCATAGCTCCCCTACAGGGGTAATTTCGGGATAAATTATCAGTACAAGGAATACTAAAAAGTATTCCGTTAATAGCCTTCTTAGCAATGTCATTCTTTTTGGCAAACTGATCAGGATGCGACTCAAAAATAAGCAGGCAAACTTTGTGGAATTTCTTGACTCATATTAGTTTTGATTTTTAGTGAAACAATCTTATATACTACCACTCACTAACTTCATATTGTCCGTCAGGGGTAGGTGTTACATGGAATTGGTAATAATTGGTTACAATATTACGCCCTTCTACGGATTTTCCTTCCCTTTTTTTAGTGCACTGGATTTCATATTTTTGTTTTATCTGTCCGTTTTCCTTAGTAAAGACAAGGGAATGCACGATATAGCCTTCCATTTCTTCTAATTCAGATTGTGAACTTAGGAACTTTATCATCTTATCCACCTGGGCAGGTACTTTGTCAAAAGGAATTTCGGCGAGGGTAAAGGTTTCCGCTTTGGAGGGTTCGTCAGTGGAAACATCAGGGGAGCTAAGACCTGCCTCGGAGGCTGTTTGTGATACGTCTTTGCCTTGCTTCTCATCAAAATACTGAGCGGTTACGGATTCAAAATTCTCTTCCAAAGGTTGTCCTGCCCAAAGCATTACCTTAGTGAAAGCCTTGCCTGTATAAGGGATCTTTCTCTAAGAGTTTTTGGCTTTTTCCAGTCCTTCAGCACTGACAAGTTTGCTCCCAGTGAGCGAACTACAGCTACTTATAGCTAGGGGCAAGGCCTATCCCTACCATGGTTAATAACTTTTTCATGATCTAACAATTTTTATATTATTCGGCAAAGATAAATAATTTCAGCGCTTATAAGTAAAAGAATCAATATTCGCGGGGGGTAAATATTCGCAGAAAAAAATAAGTAAAAAGTGAAAAAGAAGGATGTTTCCAAATTCCTTGTAGAGAAAGAGAGAGGAAATTTTAACACAATAAACTGGTAAAAAAGTAGCTGGGAGATTTATAGGATATAAAAATATATCGTATCTTTATTGAGATCTTCAAGATTGAGGATACTGAGAGAGAAGAGAGCAAGTGTTAGCGGTTGTGGATGCCTTTGGCATGAAAGGAAAGGTAGTAGCTAAAGCCATGAGGGTTACAGAGATAACTTATAATATGAAAAAAGTCGCCCGTAGAAAAACGCTCATAGCTTCAATGAGAAGAATCTGAGGGACTTAGTGGCATATATCAAGCAACAAGCTAACAACTAGTGAATAGTGAAAAAAATTAAAAAGCAATGGAACCAAAAAAATAACAGACATAGAGGCTCGTAAAGAGCAACTGATTGAGGAGGAGATCAAGTACTGGATGTTTTATCGGGGGCTTGTGGTGATCATAGGCCTTGTGGTAGGTGCGGTGCTATGGATAGCGGGCGTGGTGCGCTGGTGGGGAGCGCTGCTGATTCTTGTGGCCACGGTGGCGTATTCGTACTATACAGATGTGATCGGCAAGCGTTCGGCGGATCGTATCCGTGCGATACAGGGACGAGGCAGGTTTTGACCGAATAAAACAGCGGGATCGGGCACGTGGTCGCTTGGGGACGTGTGGTGCTGTTTCTGATTTTTGTGGGGTTGTTTTTCCTTTGGGTTTTTACCTACTTAGCCAATATACCGATGCAGTACTGGGGATGATTATCGTTTTTACGTACTACGGGGTATGCTTCCTATTGTGAGGTACTTGTGGAGAAGGCTTGTATAGCAATTAGTGAAAAACGAAAAATAGTGAAAAGCGAAAAGCGCTCTTCACTATTCACGCTTCACTTTTCACCTTTTAGAGTTTGATAATTAACAATTAAATTTGTACTTTTTGCACATGATTTAAATACTATCAGAATGGAGACTTTGATACCTAATAAAGAATGTATGAACACTGTGTTATTACAAGCAAAGGTGCAAGAGTCAGATGTGCCTTATATAGAACGATTTCTTAGAGGAATTGCCACAGAAGTCTCTTTCAGTGAAGAAACTGATTTTTGAAGAACTAACGGTGGAAGATATTCAGAAAATAGAGAAAGGAAGAGAGCAAATACAACAAGGTGTAAGTATCAGTAGTCGGGATTTGCAAAAAAAGAAACCAGAGAGAAATATGGAAGTAAAATGGGCTATTGATGCCAAAAACGACTATCACAATGCACTTGATTATTGGTATGAGCACAATGGTTCTTTTTACTTATTCAGCTAAGATCATAGAAGCAGTAGAAGCATTAGAGTACGACTTGGCTAACAATCCTTACTTTGTAGGAGATATAGCAAAAGCCTAAACCTCTATTGTAGGACAATTCTCAAAGGAAGGTTTCTTATTTATTTTGATGTAAATGAAAAAGAAATAAGTATAGAGATTGTTTATTTTAGAAGCTCTAAACAAGAATCTATAGAGTAGAGGTTGGTTATTTATTCATTTTTCATTAACCATTTTTTTGCATCTGCTCCCTACGGCGTTCGGCTACGGGGATACGCTCACCTGTGGTCAGCTCCAAAACGCCTTCTTTGTAATACTTCCGCACGTAGCGAGCATTGACCAAATAGGACTGATGAGAGCGTATGAACTGAGAGGAGGGCAAAAGTCCTTCGTATACCTTGATGACCTTGCTGACCAAGATCTTCTTTCCGTCGTCAAGGTAAAAAGTGGTGTAGCCCTTATCGCTCTGCAAGTAGACAATCTTCTCTATAGGCACTACATCTATTCCTTCGGCGGTAGAAAGAGATCCTACTTATTTGACTCTTATCGGCTATATATTGTAAGGCAAGTTGCAGCTGGGAGGCTGCGACCTTGAACTGTTCTTTCTTTTGATAACATCTCAGTAGGGTTTGGTTGAAGAATGTTTCCTCAATAGGCTTAAGCAAATAGGCAAAAGGCACCCTAAGTTCAGTGCTTCTATGGCAAACTGGCTATAGGCGGTGATAAAGATAAGCTGTAGGTGTTCTGTTTCTATCTCGGAAAAAGGGTCAGGCTATTTCCATCTGAGAGTTGTATGTCCGAGAGAACCAGTTCGGGAGATAGGGCAGGAATCTCCTGCTTTGCGGTGGCTATATTCGAGCTATAACCTACTGTTTGAGCAAAAGGGAGCTTTTCTACAAGTGAAATGAGATAACGGAGTATATTAGGTTCGTCTTCTAAAATATACACTTTCATAAAAAAAGGGATTACTAAGGTTATACAATATCCGCTTTCAGGGGCTTTTCGTGGGGCAGCGATAAGGTAGGCGTTGTTCTTTTCGGTGGCTAATAAGAACGCTGCTACCTCTGTGTCCCGACCAGCAGAGATAGGGCTTTGGGGAGCTCCTGAGCATAGCCGCTACCTATACATAAGAGCAAGAGAAGAATACGATACATGTGATTAGTCATTGTTTTCGTCTGTTTCAAAGAAAAAAATCCTCACGGGGAGCGTCTCAACTAAGTGTTTCAGGCGAGGGTCATGCAATAGGGGTTATGTTGAAAGAGAGCTTGATGCCTGCCTTTAATAGCTCATGGGCAAGGGCTTCACTCTTGTGAAAGCCATGGAGAATCCACAGGCCTGTAGCGCCACTCTTCTTACGCAAACCGATAAGCTCCCCGTAGCTCTTGACACAATGGATAATCAGCGGCTTATGTAGCAGCTCGGCCAGAGCGATATGTTGCTCAAAGAGAGCTGTCTGTTCGGGTAGAGGCGTAGCAGCACGCTTGTCCAAGCCGCATTCGCCTATGGCAACACAGAGCGGATGAGAGGCACGTTCAAGTACTTGCGCCCATTGCTCTTGGCCATCTCCACTGATATAACAAGGGTGAATGCCTACCGAGAATACACCCGCATCGTAAGTGTCTTCAGGAAGCAGTTCTGTACCTCCTGACTATTTTTGCCTTATGAGTATGTATGTTAGGATAGGGGAAAAGAGGATTAATCGTCATAGGGAAAGAGTTCTACTGCCTTTTCGTACACCATGGAGGACTCCCAGCCTTTGTAGAGCAGGTAGTCAGCGAGCTTGCGGCGTGCTTTTTGGATATTCTTCTCAGTGATAGTGTCGGCCTTTTTCTCTGCCAAGGTATCAAATACCTCTTGATAATCGTCCTCTATTTCCTCCATAGCGCAGGCTATGTTGTAGCGGGAGATCTCGCGAAACTTCAGCTCGCGGGTGATACGTACCCGTCCCCACTTTTTGAAACGAAATTTGCCTCTGGCATAGCTACGAGCAAAGCGTTCCTCATTGAGGAAATTCTCCTCAATAAGGTACGCTACAATAACATCTATCGCTTCGGGAATCATACGCATCTGTCGGAGCTTAGTGACGACCTCTTTGTGGCAACGTTCCTGATAGGCACAATAGCGCTCCATACGCCTCTTGGCTTCCTCTACCGTATAAGTTTTTACCGTTTCGCTCATGATCAAAAAGGCAGCCATCCACGTTTTCCAAGGCAATACACCTAAAATAAGCAGTAATCCTATGCTATAGAAAAATAAGGATACGCTTGAAAGCGCCTGTATCAGTTTTCTGCTTTTTGTGTAGTGACCAGCCAATAGTAATAAGGGTTACCGCCACAATACCGAAGGGGTGCTCCACTAGCATCTTTCTCAGGTAAGCGTCCTTCATCACGCCTGCCCCCATAGCCGACCAGCTTTGGAAAAGAGGGGTTACAAAATAGAGGATAAGCCCTAAGGTAACCTGTAGGTGTGTGAATATGAGAGCAAAACAAGTTGATACGCAAGTCCTTTTTCTCATATTTACGTTTTTGCCATACACCCTAAAAGCGGCATTGATTACAGCAAAGCAAAAGCACTACCAAGACAATATAAGCAGTCAGTGAGTGGGTGGTTTTCAGTAGTTGATATAACATATTCAGTTTTTAAGTTTTTAAGTTTTTGAGTTTTTAGTCACTAATCACTAATCACTATTCGTTATTCACTAAAGAGAATTCTTTCTCGTCTTCGCTCAGTAGCGTATTAGGGAAAAATTGTTTGGGCTTCTTCTTGGAAAACCCGTTTGTCCTTATAGCGAGAGGAGTAGTGGCCTAAGATAAGGGTTTGTACATTAGCGGCTTTAGCGATTTTTGGCAGCTTCAAGGGCGGTGGAGTGCTTGGTTTTTCTCAGCCAAAGCATGGTTATCCTCAAGGAAGGTGCTCTCGTGATAGAGTACTTGTACCCTTCAATCAGTGGGATAATCTTAGGCAAATAGGGCGGTATCACTACAAAAGGCATAGCTCTGTGCAGCAGCAGGTGGGAAAGCTCAGTACTTCATTGGGGATACACTCCCTGTATCTAAAAATAATATCCCTACCATTCTTGATATTCTGATAATAGCAAACGTCGATACCATATTCTTGTACAGCATCAGCATTGAGCTTGCGTTCCTTGTTTTTCTCTTTGAACAAAAAGCCATTGGCATAGATACGATGGTCAAGGGGATGGTAGTGACCGAGAGCTTATCGTCCTCAAAGATAACTTCGCTTTCCTTGCTCTCCAGCTCATGGAAGTACAAGGGAAGACCATATGAGCGCCACTTACTTTCAGCAGTAGCAGCATGGCCTCTTTGGCACCCTTAGGGGCATGGATATGTAGTTCTGCCTCCCTGCCTTGTAGCTGGAAAGTAGAAATCAGCCCCGCCAATCCGTAGAAATGATCACCATGGAGGTGGGAGATGAAGATATGCTTGATACGGGCGAACTTAGCCCCTGATTGTCTCAGAGCCATTTGTGTTCCTTCCCCACAGTCAATAAGGAAGAGATGCCCTCGCATCTCCAAGAGCTGGGCAGTGGTACGTGCCTTATCCCTCGGGGATGCACTATGACAGCCTAATGTAGTTAATTTCATTAGTTTTAAAAATTCTCTGCAAAGATACGAATATAAAGGCCAAAGGGCAAAGACTTCGTAATAATTCTTTGACCTTGCAAAAATACAACAAAAAGCAAACAAACAATTGTTTTAAAATCGTATCTTTGCAATGCTGATATAACGAGAGTTCGACAATAGAAAATCTGTAAAAATCTGTGTTTCACAGACCCAACTGTGAGCACTTTTTATTATATCACACTCATGTTAATGATTATTTTTTTAACGCGAATCAATAGTAAAAACAATTGTATAGTCCAATTCATTAAGACGCAATTTATTGCGTCTCTACAAAGGACTACGCTCATCAGGAGTTGTCTTAGCCAGCGTATGCGTAGAGACGCAATTTATTGCGTCTTAGAAAGTTAGTGATTAACATTTTTAACTATTGATTCGTATTTTTAGTATGAAATTATTCAAGCAAAAAAATGTGGCAGTTTGAAACATCAGGAATAGAAGGTGAGGTAACACTCTTTGGCGTAAATATCTTTGCCTACAAATGGCAAGAAACGGGGAATATGTAAAAAGTAACTGACCCTATCTATCACGTTGAAAGGTCTTTTTGTCTTTATAAAGTAGTGATAAATGGCGAAACACACAGCTTTGTAGCAGGGGAGTTTAGCAATATGATATGGGGATTTTTATTTGTTAAAAATATTGATATGGACAACATCAAAAACTATACAATTTAATGCCAGAGGACTGTAAAGGCTTCTCGGAACCACAGCTATTAAAAAGCTGAAAAAAACGCTTACTCATCACCTTGCCTGAAGAGTTCCGAGCGTATTACTTAGAGTTAGGGGCAACCAAAAGTGTAAACCAATCCTATAACTCTTTGGCTACACCTCAGCAATTGTATTTTGCAGGGGATTACTTGTGCTTTTGTGAAGAAAACCAAGGAGTGGTAATGTGGGCGATTCGCAAAGAGGATTTAAACAACCCTAACCCTCCGTTTGGGGTAATTACGGCTCCGCAACCGACCCCAATTGGATACAAGAAACCAAAAATCTCTCCGACTTTTTGGTTTGTACATGGCTATTTACAATGGTGTGATGGGAGGCTTGCCTTACAACGCTAATGCAATGGGTGGTTGGGATATGGAAGGCTTTGAAGTACCCACAGAAGCAGTTGCCCATATCGAAAAAAACAATATACTGAGCTTACCTCCCTCAGTTGGGAAGGGCAACGCACCTTCACCGATGCGAACTTTAAAATAGTCATTACCCTTGCCATACATCAAACTACAAACCGAGCCACTGCTATTTTTATAGGCAGCGCTCAACAAGAATTATTCGATACTCTTTTTAGACGCTATCGAAAAACTTTGGCTTGGAATGGGATTACACTTCCTACGACGATGAGTCGTAGCACGACAAAGCAATTAAATATTTTGGTAAAGTTAAAATTATATAGCTACTAAATTAACTAAATTAACAATATGACCGAAGCAGTAGTAAAACACATCAAAAAGCTCCATCAGTTGGAGAAAAAGGCAATTTGGAGGTAGAAGACCTCCTAAAAAATTCTCAAAACGCCTAATAAAGAGTACATTACTCCCTTGCAGGAAATGGTAGCGCAATATCATTGGCAACCACTCAATGATGAACTTATCGTACCTTTTCGCCTCGTGGGTAGAAGCCATTTGTATTTACTTGGAAGAAGGTACAAAAGGACTTTCAAAAGCCCTTTATAAAAACAAAAGACTTCTTTCATATCGTCTTTGGGGTATTGGAAGAGTTACCCACAGAGGAATCACTCCCTGCCTTTTTAGAAATTGCTCGAACTTTCTCTACCAATATCACCGATGAGCAACAGGGATTTTTGTACAAAAATATACCTATTCACTTCGTAATATATCACATCAGCTCAAAGGCGAGAACGTTAGTAAAGACCATCACGACACTTTTGTACCTATCTTAAAAGCAAATTGTCAGCTTTGCACAGTCTAAAAAGACGAAGTGTTAATGTGTAATGCTGCTGTGTGCTTTTCAAGCGTTTAGCGACAAGAGCGATATACCCTACCTCAAAGCACTCTCCTTTACAGAAGCCTATTACAAAAACATAGGAAAAACTATTGCCAAAAGAATAGAGAAGAAATATGCTTAGTTTTACAAAAGACGATAGAGAAGCCCTACACCAAGCAGGCATTACCGCTGAGTTGCACTCTCCTCAACCCCAGCTAATGAGCCTTGACGAGGTATTGCAAAACAAGTTTGCCCTACTAAATGACTATCCACAAATGGGGTTTTACTTTATCCGCTTTCCCGATGAGCTTATACCTATGCAACTAGAAGGGGAACACTTCCAGTGTTTTGGAAAAATGTTATTATGGTTATTTTGTACTGAATGCTAAGGAGAATGTATGCTTACTCTCTACCAATAACGATTATACCGATGCCCCAGTGGTGTGGGTGAATCATTCGCTGGACGAGTTTATCAAAAAGTTATAGTTGGTTGTTAGCGGGGGTATTTCAGCTTAAAGGTAGTGATACTTCTACCCAAGAAAAAAACTTTTTGCAGTACTGGATAAAGTTGCCAAGCAAATAACCGAGGCTATCCGTGAACTTAATCCTAAATTATTAGAGGAAGGAAGCCTTTGGGAGCAATTTATTTATATGATAGAAGATGGTTGGTTCAATACCGCTTACCACGAAATATTTTATATCAGAGAAGGAAGAAGAAGCTATAATTAGATAGTTTGCTAATTAAATTTTTATAGCCAACGGCGTACTTTTTAAGCAATAGTTTTCGTATTCTTTGCCAAATTTCAGCCTAAAGAGTGCGCTCTTCTGGAATGATTTGGAAGCGTGTCATATAGGCTATGAATAGTGGGATTCCTATCCAAGTTAAAAAGATAAGAGAGCCATATTGCCCAAGCGAGTAAACAGCAAGCCAAGCCTACATACATAGGATTACGGCTCAGTTGGTATATCCCTTTTGAAACGAAATGAGTAGCTTGTGATGGATCAAGAGGATTGACAGTAGTGCGGGCTTTACGAAAGCTCCAAAAGCGCAGCCAATCCAACTCCCACACCTATCCCTGCAACAGCTATAGCTAGTGCAGGCAAGTGAGGTAATGCACCAAAAAGGCAATAAACGAGCAATTCCCCACATTGTCAAGGCACAGATAAGCCATACTCCAACAGGAGGGATTTTAAGTTCTAGATTTTTTTCATTTTCTATTTTCTAAGGGCAAAGGTAGTGATATTTTGGCAATTAGCAAATTATCCTTATCTTTGTATCCTAAAAACCTTACTTTTTAAAGCTATGGAAATTACACATATCAATCAGTTAGACCCTTTGGGCACTTATACCTATGCCGATTATCTGCTCTGGAAGCTCAAAGAGAAAAATACAGCTCTTCAAGGGGAAAAATATTTGCAATGAGTTTCAGCACCAGCAAGGTTTCACCAAGAAATCTCTACCAACCTAAACGAGCTACTAATACCTTTTTTTAAGGGACAAAAATGCAAGATTTATTCCGCTCCCTTTGATGTGTTCTTCAAAAAGTGCAGACGGTAAGGAGTCGGTTGTACAGCCTGATATTTGTGTGATATGCGACCGACAGAAACTCACCCAGCGAGGCTGCGAAGGAGCACCTAATCTCATCATTGAGATACTTTCGCGAGGCACTCAATACAACGATACCAAGCTGAAGTTTGACCTCTATCAGGAGCAGGGCGTACCTGAATATTGGGTAGTAGACCCTTACTATAAAAACGGTACAAATCTACCTATATCATGAGGGTAACTATATAGCTCTTTCCCTATTTTTAGAAACCGACGAAGTGCAATCGGTTGCCTATCCCGATTTGCGCTTTCCAGCAAATAAAATTTTTGAAGAATAATGAATACCCTAAGAAAAGAACTACGTCCTGATTTTTGCAACAGCAGAAAAGCTGTACCCACTTGTACTAAAAACGCCTAGAAGACTACGAAGCATTTTTGGGATAGCCAAAGTAAAGATACTCCTAAGGAAGTATTTGACAAAGAATACAAGGCGATGGAGCAATACCTCAGTGAGCTCACGGGTAAAAGACCTTTCCAATACTTGGCTGTGGGATGATGGGAAGGAAATGGTATTGAGGTTTTTTTGCCTTTTGATTTGGCAATGCCCGACCCTGTAAAAGCATAACAACCTCACTCGTGAAGATATCGCTGCTTTTGTTCGTATCATCATAGACAATGAATTTGAGTGCGAAAACGACTTTCAGGAGGAGTTTATGCCTTATATGTTCTACGCACATCAGTACTTTTTATAAGTTTTTAGCACTCAACTGTCCGCATTTCGACCCTACTGTGTTCAATACTACCAAGGATAAAAAAAGGCAAGTATCACGAGCCTACTGTGGAGGAGGTAATGGAGAAAAATATGGAAGTAGGTATCAGAGAATAGAATTAACAATTAATCTTAAAAATCTATACAAATGGAACTAAATCGTATCAAAGGAAAAATCGCTTTTATCTCGGGTGCCAGTAGTGGGATAGGTAAAGCAGTAGCCGAAAAAAATTGGCACAAATGGGCGTAAACCTCATTCTTTGCGCACGCCGTGCTGAGGTGTTGGCAGAATTGAAAAAAACCAACTCGAAAAAGAACACGCTATAGAGGTCATTACCTTAGCTTTCGATGTGAGAAACTACCAAGAGGTGGCGAAAAATATCCAATCCTTACCCGAAAAATGGCAACAAATTGAGATCCTCATCAACAATGCGGGCTTAGCAGTAGGGCTACAACCTCTGCACACCTACGCCATGGAAGATGCCGACCAGATGATTGATACCAACATCAAAGGATTTTACTTATGTAGCCAATGGTGTGATTCCGCTCATGCTCGCCACCGACAAGGTGGGTACCATTGTGAACATAGGGTCGGTAGCGGGGAAGATAGCCTACCCCAATGGCAGTATCTATTGTGCGACTAAGTTTGCCGTAAAAGCCCTCAGCGATGCCATGCGTATAGAGCTATTGGACAAGAAGATCAAGGTAACGACCATAAAACCAGGCCTAGTGAGAGACCAACTTCAGTAAAGTACGTTTCAAAGGCGATACCGAGAAAGCCGATAATGTCTATAAGGGCATCACGCCCCTTTATGCTGAAGATATCGCCGACACAATCGCCTATATCGTCAATCTACCCGATAAAGTGCAGATCACTGATATTACTGTAACGCCACTGCACCAAGCTGATGCTTTGCATGTGTATAAAGAGTAGTTAATCATTATAAGAGATAAAATCGTCTTTTTTTCTTGGAAAGCAAAAAAAGAAATGATGTATCTTTGCACCTTGAAATAAAACTATGGAAGGAGAAAAACCGTTATTTGTTATAACCGTAGCTGATGCACAACATTGGGCTGAAGAAAAAAATTAGGCAGAAGGCTTACTTATGAAGAACTGCAAGTGGTAGAAGACAAGCTAGAATGGGGATTGTGTGAAGGACTTGATGTAGTATATGATACTATTTTTTTGATGAAATAAGAAGAAATGAATAATTTTCTATGGAAATCACTAATATCAATCAGTTAGATCCTCTCTATAGGGGTGTATTCGTATGCGGACTATCTGTTGTGGAAGTTTAAGGAACGGGTAGAACTCTTTAAGGAAAGCTCTTTAAGATGTCTGCCCCTTCGGCTTTGCATCAGGAAATATCCATGAGGTTAGCGGGCGAACTATATCAGTTCTTTAAAGGGAAGGATTGTAAGGTCTTTCATGCGCCCTTTGATGTGCGTTTGCTCCGAGAAGCTAAAGAGGATAAGGATATTTATACGGTAGTACAGCCTGATATTTGTGTGGTATGTGATGCAGAAAAAGATAGACAAGCGGGGTTGTTATGGGGCACCTGATTTGGTGATTGAGATTCTCTCCCTGGCAACTCTAAGAAGGAAATGAAGTATAAATACGCCTTGTATGAGGAGGCGCAAGTACCTGAATACTGGATCATAGACCCCGATCACCAGAATGTATTGGTCTATGTGCTTAAGGACGGTGAAAGTATTTGAATCCTATCAATATAGTAGAAGAAATATCCCATCGGAAAAAGTTCCTATGCTTGAGATAAGCACAGATGATATTTTTTTCAGAGAACTAAAAATCAGAAAAATATAACAACCTATAAAAATTATCAAGAATGTTAATAATAAAAGATCTCCACGCGGGTGTGGATGGTAAGGAAATCCTTAAAGGAATCAACTTAGAAGTGAAAGCAGGTGAAGTACATGCTATTATGGGGCCTAATGGAGCTGGTAAATCTACATTGTCCTCTGTAATTGCAGGGAATGAGAATTTTGAGGTAACTCAAGGGGATGTGATCCTCAACGGGGAAAGCCTTTTGGAGGATGCCCCTGAAGAGCGTGCACATAAGGGTATCTTTATGTCTTTCCAATATCCCGTGGAAATACCTGGTATATCAGTAACCAACTTTATCAAAACAGCAATCAACGAGAGCCGTAAGGCACAAGGACTGCCTGAGATGTCCGCCGGCGAACTCCTTAAGAAGATACGCGAAAAAGCTGCTCTCTTGGAAATCAACCCTGACTTTTTGGCGCGCTCCCTTAACCAAGGCTTCTCTGGAGGGGAAAAAAAGCGCAACGAAATCTTCCAAATGGCTATGCTAGAGCCTAAAAATTGCGATCCTTGACGAGACGGATTCAGGCTTGGATATAGATGCGCTGCGCATTGTAGCCAATGGTGTGAACAAACTCAAGAATAAGGACAACGCAGTGATTGTTATCACCCACTACCAACGCCTTTTTGGACTACATCGTTCCTGACTATGTCCATGTGCTTTCCGATGGTAAAATCGTGAAAACAGGCGACAAACACCTCGCCTTGGAGTTGGAAGAAAAAGGATATGATTGGCTTAAATAGTGACTAATGACTAATGACAAGTGACTAACCACTAATCACTAACAACTGATAAATCATGAAATTAGAACAAAAAAATGGGGAAGCTGCTTTTGGGCGGTTTCCTTACAAGGACGATATACTAAAGGACATTCGCCAAGAGGCTTTTGCGCTTCTTTGCCTCTAATGGCTTTCCTCATAAGAAGATAGAGGCGTGAAGTATACTTCCCTTGAGGGAGTACAAGCCACTGACTACACGTTGTGGCAACCTACCCATGCTAAAAAGACACTAGCGGCAGAGGCCTTGCACCCTTATAGGATAGAGGGTAGCCATCTGTTGGTCTTTGTCAATGGCTTCTTTAGCTCTGAGATGTCCGATGCCGCTCTGGCCGACTTCACCGTAACGCCCCTATTGGAGGCTTTGCACAAGGGAGGGGCTGACTTTGTGGGCAAATATTTTAATGCAGCTACTGAGAAAGGAGATGTCTTTACCGTCCCTTAATACGGCTTTATGCCGCCGAGGGGTGTATATAGAAGTCCCCAAGGGCAAGGTTGTGGAAAAGCCCATTCAGCTATTATACTTGAGCGATGTGGGGACACCTACTTGTTTTCAGCCTCGTAATATCATCTCGGTAGGGGAGCGAGCAGAGCTAAAGGTGATTGAGATGCACCACAACCTCTCCCAAGCACAGGTATTGACCAATGCTGTAACGGAAGTGTTTGTAGCCAAAGAGGCGCATTTGGACTACTACAAATTGCAGAATGATGCGCTCCAAGCCTCTCTGATAGACAATACTTATATCTCCCAAGAGGGACAGAGCCATGCCAGTGTGCATACCTTTTCTTTTGGAGGAATACTCACCCGTAACAACTTGAATTTCTATCATCATGGGGAATACTTGGAATCTACCCTCAAGGGATTGAGTATACTCGAAGGTCAGCAACATACCGATCATTATACCTTGGTGAACCATGCGCACCCTAATTGTGAGAGCCATCAGGACTATAAGAGTATTGTAAATGGGGCGGCAACCAATGTTTTTCAATGGAAAATCATGGTAGAGCAGATTGCTCAGAAGACGAACGCTTACCAGCAGAATGACAATATTTTTACTTTCAGAAAAAGGCAACTGTATATACCAAACCTCAATTGGAAATCTTTGCTGATGATGTGAAGTGCTCTCATGGCTGTACCGTGGGTTCACTTAGTCCTGATTCGCTGTTTTTACCTACAGACACGAGGAATTGGGAAGAAGGAAGCCGCTGCCCTGCTTACCTATGCCTTTGCCAATACAGTATTGGAGAGCGTCAAGATACCCGCACTCTCAGACTATATCAATAAGATCATCGCTGAGAAATTAGATGTCAAAGTTGATTTTTAGTCAAATGTCTTCACTAAAAAAATAGATTTTAGCTCCTGTGGAATAAATAGCATAATCCACGGGAGTTTTTATTAAAAAGTGAGGTTATTTGAAAGAAAAACGTAATTTTGTAGGCCTACAAAGATGATATGAAATTAGTTTTAAAGAAAAATACTCTTTATTTCCCTTTTGTTTGTAGGGAAACTCTACGCACAGCAGGAACTCCTATGGAGGGAAGCGGTGAGAAACTCCTTTGTCCTTAGCCGAATAGAGGATTGTAAGGCGGTGTTTTTGGCTCCTGATTCGTGGGAGACATGTCAGCGAGTACATTATATTGGTGGGGCGGACAGTGCCACTCTTATGGGAATGCCCTAAGGAGTGCGTCCCACACCGTCCTCCTATCTGTGTCCGAATTATATAGCGGTGCATCTGAGTACGTTTTTACAAGGAGCCTCTTATATAGTGCCCAAGGATATTTTTGGACAAATATGGGAGGGCGCTGATAGGCCGCCCAGATAACTGTCAGTTTGTGATTCCTAAGGAGCAGATGGATTGTTTGTTAGAACAGGCCAATGGATCTGTAGAGAAGATAGAAGCAGCCTTAGGGGTACCACATGGTAAGTGGGCAGGGAGAGAACTCTCTCGGATTGATGTGCTTTGTCCTACGGATTTTTCACCTAAGAATGCCTACAGGTAATGAGGAGGGCGTCAATGAATTGTGGTTGCCGGGAGGATACTTATGGCAGGGGCTATCGGGAGGCTATTATCAACCAAGTACCTGAAGGGGCGTATGTGGAAACGAAAATAATGATTAATGATTAATGACTAATATAATTTAGCCATTAATCATTAACCATTAATCATTGATTATTAGCGTCTTGCGTTTTCGAACTTTTTCCGCTACTTTGTCCCGAGTTGATTACATTGAAGAAAGCATCAATGTATTTAGGGCGTTGGTTTTGGTATTTTTAGGGTAATAAGCGTGTTCCCATACGTCTAGGGCTAGGGATAGGAGTGCCTTGTATAGGCATATTAGGCATTAGTGGGTTGTCCTGATTAGGAGTATCACCTATGTGTAGCTTGCCGTCTTTTCCTACTACAAGCCATGCCCAACCTGAACCAAATTGCTTAGCAGCAGCATCGGCAAACTGGTTTTTGAAGTTCTCAAACGAACCGAAGTCAGCGTTGATTTGTTCCAAGAGCTTGCCTTGTGGGGCGGTTTTCTTAGGTGTCATCACTTCCCAAAAATAGGGTGTGGTTGTAGTACCCACCTGCGTTGTTGCGAACAGCTTTGTTGTTCAGGTCAAGGGAAGAGAGGATTTGCTCTATGCTTTTGACTTTCAAGGGCAGTACCCGCAATGGCCTTGTTTAGGTTGTTGGTATAAGCCAAATAGTGCTTAGAATAGTGGATAGACATGGTGCGCCCGTCTATATAAGGTTCTAAGTCGCTATAACCATAAGCAAGACCAGAGAGTTGGAATTTGCCTTGGGCTTTTTACATCGGAGGATTACCCCAATTCTCTTGAGCAACTGATTGTTTTACAGTTTCTTGAGCAGCCGATTGTGCTGTCTTTTGGGCAGTGGCAGGAAGCAACCGCAGCCAATACCCCTGGTAGAATAAATCTTTTCATGTTGTAATGGATTAAGTAAGGAAAATAATTTGGGTGGGTTAGAAGTACAGGGGCAAAGATACAACTTTTATGTAAAAAGTAAAAAGGTAAAAAAAGTAAAAAAAGTTTTTGAGTTTTAGAATTTAAGGAATAAAGGGTTATAGGATTTTTAGCCAAATGGCTAATCACTAACCACTAACTATTAACTATTAACAATTGAAAACGATTGTCTATCAAGTATTGGTACGCCTCTTTGGCAATACGTGTACGTGTAATGTCCCCTATGGGACAAAGGAAGAAAAATGGCGTAGGAAAGTTTTTCCGACTTTACCGATGCAGCTTTAGAAGGTATTAAGCAGTTGGGTACTACCCATATTTGGCTAACAGGGGTGCTCCATCATGCTTTGGTGGGGGATTATACAGCCATAGGGGTGCCCAATGATATCCCTTATTTGGTCAAGGGACGTGCAGGATCTCCCTATGCGATCAAGGATTCTTATAATGTCAATCCCGACTTGGCCGACGACCCTACGCGGCGTTTGGAGGAGTTTGCTAGCCCTTGTAGAGCGTATCCACCAGCATGGAATGAAGGTCGTCATAGATATGGTGCCCAATCATGTGGCACGCTGCTACCACTCCATCAGTAACCCCAAGGGGGTCGAGGACTTTGGAGCACAGGACAATACGCAAGTGGAATATACGCAAGATAATAACTTCTATTACAATGTAGGAGAAAGCCTTACCTTGCCTACCACTACAGTGGGTTATTTGCCAGAGGAACCCGCCCTAAGAGCGCTATTGCTGACTCCTTATAAGGAGTACCCTGCCAAATGGACAGGCAATAGCCGTAGTAGTAGCCCCGTCCTGACCGACTGGTATGAAACCATTAAGCTCAACTATGGAGTAGCCCCCGATGGGCATAAAGATTTCGACAGCCTACCGCTGGAGGTAGCTCACTGGGACGCAGGGGGCGCACTATGCCTTTTGGCGTAGTAGGGTAGTGCCTAGTACTTGGCGTAAGTTCAAGGAGATTGTTTCTTTTTGGCTCTCCTTAGGGGTAGATGGCTTTAGGTACGATATGGCAGAGATGGTGCCCGTGGAGTTCTGGAGCTACCTGAACTCCTATATCAAGACAGAGCGTCCGGACGCTTTCCTTATGGCCGAGATCTACAACCCTGATAGCTACCGCGATTACCTACATATAGGTAAGATGGATGCACTCTATAATAAGGTAGGTCTGTATGATACGTTGCGGGATATCATCTGCTACGAACACTCCACCGATAGGATAGACCAAGTACAGGCACCCCTTACCGATATTTTGGCCTCAGATGCTTCATTTTATGGAAAAATCACGATGAGCAGCGTATTGCCAGCGATGGGTTTGCTCACAATCCACACTATGGCCTACCAGCTATGGCAGTGAGTGCCCACCTGAATGAGGCTTCTGTAATGGTCTACTTCGGACAAGAAGTAGGGGAGGCAGCACGAGAGCAAGCAGGCTTTGGCTCGCCTACCCGTACCTCTATCTTTGATTATATAGGGGTGCCAGCTTTCCAGCGTTGGGTCAATGGCAAGCGCTATGATGGGGGCGCACTCACTCCCGAAGAGGTAGCCCTAAGAGACTATTATTGCCGATTGCTCTCTCTCCCTATGGAAGGTGCTTTCCGTTACATACATGGCTATAATAGGAACATACACCTTATTATAATGATAAGGTATACAGCTTTGTCAGAGAACTGCCCATACCAAGTGGCTTATCATTGCCAACTTCAGCAAGCATGATGGTTTTGGCTTTGAGCTACAAGTACCCCCTGAGCTGCTCTCCACATGGAATTTGCCCAATGGTAGCTATCCCTTGTGGACAAACTCTATGGAGAGTACAGACCCACTTCCACCGCGAAGGCAACTATGGCCATATGCGTGTGGATATAGCTCCCTTGCAGACACTGTTCTTTAAACTAGAAGAGAAAAAATAGTGAATAGTGAAAAGTGAATAGTGAAAAGCGGAAAGTGAAGAATGAAAAGTGAATAGCCAAGAGTGAAAAGTGAAGAGTGAAAAGTGAAAAGTGAAGAATGAAGAGTGAATAGCGAAGCGTGAGAAGTGAATAAAAAAATGACCAATGACAACGTCCTAATTAGGATTTGTCATTGGTCACTAGTCATTGGTCATTAGTCATTGGTCACTAGTCATTGGTCATTAGTCATTGGTCACTAGTCACTAGTCATTGGTCATTAGTTACTATATTATTATCGTTCCTCTTTTAAAGACCAACCTGTTTTCAGCCCGATGATGAAATAGACAAGGAGTAATTCACCGAAGGCCAAAAAGCAAGTCGCCTGGGACGCGTAACCAGCGAATAGTCTGCATAAGGTCGGTTTGCATAAACTCTACCGAACGGGCAGACCAGTAGCCATAGCGAATCGATTCCACCGCTTGCATGATACCAATAGGCAAGATACTCACGCAAATCATCACCAAAAGACCGATATTGATGAGCCAAAACGCCCAACCTATAAGGCGGTCATTCCAGTGGCGTTCTGGGTAGAGTCCTCTAAGAACAAAGAGAATTAAGCCAATACCCAATATACCATATACCCCGAAGAGGGCAGCATGGCCGTGAACCGCAGTGGTGTTTAGCCCTTGGATATAGTAGAGGGCAATCGGAGGATTGATGGCAAAACCGAAGATACCAGCCCCCAAGAAGTTCCAGAAACACATGGCAATAAAGCAGTATATAGGCCACTTATATGCCTTGATCCATGGGGTAGTGCGTGATAGCTTATAATTATGGTAGGCTTCAAAACCGATCAGTACCAAAGGAACAATCTCCATAGCGCTGAAGGTAGCTCCCAAGGCTAATACCCCTGTAGGAGTAGCACTGAAATACAAGTGGTGAAACGTACCTAAGATACCCCCTGCCAAAAAGACAATAGTAGAGAAAAGTACTGATACACTGGCTACCTTGATACGCAACAGACCTAAGCGAGAGAAGAGGAAAGCCGCTACTACAGTGGCGAATACCTCAAAGAACCCTTCTACCCAGAGGTGTACCACCCACCAGCGCCAGTATTCGGCTACAGCCATATGTGTTTTGTCTACCATACATAAGTCCTGCCCCATAGAAGGCAGCGATAGCTACGGAAGAAAGTACGAAAAGCAGTAAGAGATGTCGGCTCTCGTCTTTGCGTTTGAGGGCAGGAATAAGTGCTCTTACCATAAGGAAAAAGCCAAAGGAAAAGCCCCACAAACAGTAAAATCTGCCAGAAGCGGCCTAACTCCAAGTACTCATAGCCTTGGTGTCCGAAGTAGAAGTTTTCCACTAAGCCCAACTTTTGCATCACACCAAACCATTGTCCAGCTAAGGAACCTAATACGACAATCAGCAAGGCGATAAAGAGGATATTCACCCCTAATTTCTGCCCTTTGGGTTCGTGTCCAGATACCGCAGGGGCAATATACAAGCCTGTGGCGAGCCAAGAGGTAGCAATCCAGAAGATGGCCAGCTGCACATGCCAGCTTCGCGAAACAGCCTGAGGTAGTATCAAATCAAGCGGAATACCGAAGAAGCCTTCGCCTTCCACTCCATAGTGAGCGGTGATAACTCCAGCGAGCATCTGTACGAGGATCAGTAGGGAAACAATCCAGATATACTTGAGGGTAGCTCGCATAGAAGGAGTTGGCTTCATCTCACGCATAGGATCTTGTGCAGGGAGGTGTTCACTCTCTTCGTCTTCCTTGTTGTAAGCATGGTAGAAGACCAAGATACCCACTCCGAAGAGGAGCATCAGCACGCTAAAGCCAGACCACATCTGTAAGGAGGTCGAGGCTACGTTGCCCATAGGGGATCGTACGGCCAGTTATTGGTATAACTCACCTGTTCCCGGGGCGGTTGGTACTACATACCCAAGTGCTCCAGGTGAAGAAAGCATTCATCTGCTGCATGCGATGAGGGTCTTTGATAGCATTGCGAGGAATGGCATAGCTCTTACGAGTAGCATCCATAGAAGGATCGTCCATAAAGAGCTTTTGTATAGTAAGCAGCCATTTGTCGGCTTGCTTCGGCTCTTTCAGCAGAGAAAGTAATCACACCAGTCTTCTCATCAAAGGTGTTGGTACGCAACTCTTTTTGAGTTGTACTTGGTATTTGGCCTGTTCCTCGTCGGAAAGGTCTTGGTAGTGCTTGCCGTCCTTTTGGGCGAGCAAGTCAAAGTAGGATTAGGGGATTCGCGGTGTAGGTAATCAGCGTTCCAGTCAGGTGCGATATAGGCACCATGCCCCCAGATACTGCCCACGGTCTGGCCTCCCATGGACTGCCATACATTTTGGCCGTCCTTGATGTCCTGTCCCTCATAGAGAACTTGTCCATCAGTTGTTACAATCTTGGTTTGGGAAGTCAGGTGCTGTACGGTAGATTTCTGTTCCGTAGAAAAATAAGCACTAAGAACGAGGCAGCTACCGTTGCTCCCAGCCAAATCCACAATTTTTAGCGGTCATATAATTTATTTTTAGCGGCCGCAAAGATAAAAAGATATTTTTATCTTTTGAAGTACTTCTTGAGATCAACAGTGGTCAGTGGTTAGTGGTCAGTTGTCAGTGGTTAGATACGCAATTTATTGTATCTTAGAAAATTGGTGTAATCTATTGCGTCTTAGAAAATGGGTGTAATCCATTGCGTCTCTTAAAAAAATTGGTATAAATTATTGTTTTTAGAAGAATTGGAATGAATCGATAAATTTCTTTTCTTTTTTTCTTGTTTTTTTCTGCAGAAAAACGTAAATTTGAGGGCGTTGATTAATGATTAATATTAGTAATCATTAGTCACTAACCACTACTTTCTTCTTTTTGTTAAAATAAAAAAATTTATCCCGATAAAAATAACAAATTCTTGTGACTTAGTATCGATTCTTTTTATTATTTTTTTACAACCTAAATCATAAAAAGCTTTTTGCCATGCTGTATGATAGTGATTCTCTTTTACTTCCTTATAAAGGGGATTATAGAGGAAAGACATCGTTTGTGCCAAGAAAAAGCGCGTATGCTGCAAGGAAATGCACCTCGCTTGGCGGACAATTGTAACTCTCACCTCTATTACGGACTGCACCTCAGTCAGGGCAGTGGCTCCTTTAGGGATGGGCACCTAATGCTACCGCTATATACTTGCTCTTTGACGGGGAATAGTTGGCAGAGAAATTCGCGTTATGCCTTTAAGAGAATTGATAGGGAGAATTGGGAGCTATCTCTGCCCGAAGAGGAACTTTCCCATGGCACTTTGTACAAGCTTTTTGGTAGAATGGCCAGGAGGGAGTGGAGAGCGCTTACCCTCACATACCACAAGGGCGGTACAGGATCCTTATACCAAGGTCTTCACCGCACAAGTATGGCAGCCTGCGCCCTATCAGTGGCAACACCCACGTCCTGAAGCAGGAGGAGCGCCGCTAATATACGAGGCACATATAGGTATGGCTACCGAACAGCAGAAGGTAAGTACCTTTGTGGAGTTTCGTCTTTTTGTACTGCCACGCATCGCTCAGCTGGGGTACAATGTCTTACAGCTGATGGCCATACAGGAGCACCCTTATTATGGGTCATTCGGTTATCAAGTGTCCAATTTCTTTGCTGTAAGTTCGCGCTTTGGTACCCCAGAGGAGCTTAAAGAGTTGATAGATACAGCGCATGGCTTGGGTATACGAGTGATTTTTGGATATAGTACATTCGCACTCGGTGAGCAATGAGGCCGAAGGGCTTAGTTATTTTGATGGTACAGATTACCTTTATTTTTCATAGTGGCGAGCAGGGGACAACACCCAGCATGGAACTCTCGTTGTTTTGACTATGGCAAAGGACAGGTGTTGAACTTTTGCTCTCCAATTGTAAGTATTGGTTAGAGGAATACCAATTTGATGGTTTCCGTTTCGATGGGGGTAACCAGTATGATTTATTACGACCATGGATTGGGTAAGGCCTTTACTGAATATAGTTTTTTTATTATGATGGCAATGAGGATACCGATGCACTCACCTATTTGACCTTGGCCAATCAGGTAGTACATGAGGTCTATCCTGAGGCGCTCACTATAGCCGAGGAGATGAGTGGTATGCCGGGGCTGGCTTCTCCTATAAGGGAAGGGGCTTAGGTTTTGATTATAAGATGAGTATGGGGATTCCCGACTATTGGATTAAGCTCTTGGAGGACGTCCCTGATGAGCAGTGGCATGTAGGGGATATCTATTACGAGCTAACGAACAAGCGCGCAGAGGAACATACCATAAGCTATGCCGAGAGCCACGACCAGGCCTTAGTGGGGGATAAGACGATTTTTCTTCCGCTTGACGGACAAGGAAATCTATACAGGAATGAGTGTCTTTGACCATAGTCTTGTGATAGACCGCGCTATGGCTTTTGCACAAGATGATACGCCTTTTGACCATAGCCACTGCTGGTGGGGGCTACCTCAACTTTATGGGCAACGAATGGGGGCACCCCGAATGGATTGATTTCTCCCGCGAGGGTAATGACTGGAGCTATGCGCATGCCCGTCGTATGTGGAGCCTCTTGGATGATAGTTCTTTGAAAATTCAAATATCTCAATGCCTTTGACCGAGCGATGATTCATTTTGTAAAAGCAGTCTCGCCTTTTTGGACTATGAGCCGCATGTCTTGGTACGTGATATGGAACGACAGCTCTTGGCTTTTTGAGCGCGGTGGCTATCTGTTTGTCTTTAGCTTTAATCCTGATAAGGCCTTTGTGAGATTATCATTTTGAGGTAGCGGCAGGCAAATATACCTATGTGCTTTGCACCGAAACAACACTAACTTTGGCGGACAAGGCTTGATTAATGAGCAAACGGAACACTTTTACCCAATATATAGCGCAGAAAAACCTGATTTCACTCTATATACCGCCTCGTATAGGAATCGTACTGAAAAAGTGAAAAATGAAAAATGAATAGTGAAAAACAATGAAACCTCCTATTGTTGTCCTTTTTATGTTTGTTTGCTTGCGAGCGTGTTTCTCCGAAGCAAAAAAGAGGCTATGGACGCTTCAGTGCAAGATACTTTAAAGGATTCACGCTATGGTAGTATTGTCTCTTTTGAAGATCATAGGTCTCAGGATATTAAAGAAGTAGAAAAAGAGCCATTTGCATAAGGATAGCCTCAAAGGCGAATTATTTGATGTTCTTACTAACAATAAGCAAAGAAGGCAGCTGAAAGAAAAATCAAATAGAGCTACTTACTAGAAAAAGTGCCCTTATGAGCAATCTTCAGGGGATTACGAGGAATGTAAGGGTGGTCTATCTCTGAAAAGACTATAAAGTATGTAATGAAGCATTCTAAAATGATAGACTTTCGAGAGTTGCATGATATGTTTGATGTCTATCCCTGTGTAGTAGAGGGCGAGCTTACCTATAAGGGAGAGTCCTATTTCTATAGGGTGAATGCAGGGTAGCTGGTGGGAGCTTACCCAAGGGAAAGATACCTGATGATGGGCTATTACGGAGATGATGCCATAAAGAGAGGCTTTTATCAATGGGGTCTATGACTGGAGCAAGGTGGAGTGAATAGTGAAAAACGAAAAGAGAATAGTGAATAACTATTTTATAACCTAACTTAAAATTCAAAAACTCAAAACTAAAAACTCAAAACTAAAAATGATGTCTCTAAGTTTCAAAGCAGCGTGATTTGGTGAATTTAGAATTTGCCTTACAGAGGGGAGTTTCTCGGTACCAACCGAGAAGGAGGCTATCTCTCCACTACCCTCAATTTTTGTAATACGAGTCGTTATCACGGACTTCTCGTAGTTCCTATAGATAATTTCAAGGGACGTAACCACTTATTGCTTTCCTCCTTGGACGAGACAGTCATTGTCAATGACAAGGAGTTCAACTTTAGTATCCATGAATATCCCGATACCTTTTTCTCCTAAGGGTCATAAGTATATTGTAGAATCCGAGTTGAATAAGTATTATTCCATTACCTATCAGGTAGCAGGGGGTGAGTCTGAGGAAAGACATTATGATGCTCCACAAGCAGCCACAGGTACTCATTCGCTATACGTTGCTCTCAGGGCCTGCATCGGTACGCCCTAAGACTAAAAACCCTTCTTAGCTTTCCGAGATATTCATGAGCTATGCAAGGAAAAATCCTGTGGCCGATACCCACTATAAGCGTGTACCCCAAGGGGTGGCTATGAAACTCTATGAGGGCTTCCTCACCTTATATATGCAGCTGAGCGAAGAACAGAGCTATAGGCATGACCCTCATTGGTACAAGAATATACAGTATAGCAAGGACAGAAACCAGTGGAGGGGACTATCAGGAGGATTTGCTCGTCCCAGGCGAATTTGAACTGAACCTTGCCCTGAACAAGCCTTTGGTTTTTTCTGCCTCCACTACCGAGGAGAAATACAGTGAGCTGGTAGAGGATTTTGATAAGGCAGCCCGAAGCGTGCCCCACGTGATAGCTTTTGAACACTGCCTGCAATATGCAGCCCATCAGTTTATCATTGAAAAGCTCAATGAGACCCGTATCAAGGCAGGATACCCTTGGCATCTCTCCTATGGGCGTAATACCTTCCTCTCTTTGCCAGGAATTGCTATTGCTACGGACAAAGTGGAGTTCTTTGATAAGGTGATTACCTCCATGTTAGGTTACCAAAAGGGCGGACTTTTCCCTCGCCTTATCAGTAGTCATGCTGCCCCAGAGTTCAACTCCGATGGCTCCTTGTGGTTCTTTTGGACACTTCAGCAGTACGAACGCTGGGCTAAAAGTACCCAAAAAAACTTTTTGTGGGAGAAGTATGCAACTGCGCTCACCCAGGTCTTAGAGGCCTATCGTGATGGTCGCACCTTCCCACAGGTAAGCATGCAGGAGAATAAGCTCATCTATAACCAGCACTACTACCGCCCCCTCACTTGGATGAATGGCACCATAGCAGGTAAGCCTGTGCTAGAGCGCAATGGCTATGTGGTGGAAGTCAATGCCTTGTGGTACAATGCTGTATGCTATGCACTAGCCTTGGCTGAGGCGGCTAAAGACAATGATTTCATAGCATCATGGAAGGACTATCCAGCCGAGATTGCTAAGAACTTCCTTTCCACTTTCTGGAACGAACGCTTGGGTTACTTGGCCGACAATGTGGATCAGAATAGACAAGACCTTTCGGTACGTCCTAACCAGCTCATCACTTGTGCATTGGATTACAGCCCACTGAAGGAGGCACAAAAGAAACAGATTGTGGATTTGGTAGAGGATAAGCTCTTGACAGAACGCGGCTTGCACCTTAGCTCCTGATGACAAGCACTATCGTGGACGTTGCGAAGGCTCTATGGGTGAGCAGGAAGAGGCTATCTATCAGGGAGGAACGCACACATGGCTTTTGAGTTTCTATATAGAAAGTTGCCTGAAGCTCTACGGAGCTGACTTTGTGCCCAAGGCAGAGGAACTCCTCTCAAAGATAGCGAAGATATGAAAAAACTACGGCATAGGCCTGCTCTCCGAGTTCTATGACGGTAACCCCCTATTCAGGGCATGGCTGTATCTCCCAGGCACGCAATGTGGCCGAGATTGTACGGGCAGCCTATCTGATGAATAGTTATAAAAAGGAAAAATTCACTCAAAAAAATAATACCCTTATGAAAAAAAGTTGAAAAGTACTTATGTTCGGCTGGGGAGTTCTCCCCCTCATATAAGTGGAGGCTTGGGGACCGCCTGCCTTGGACTTACCAAGGGCTTAGCGAAGAATGACGTGGAAGTACTCTTTGTAATGCCTAAAGCCTCAGGAGATGAAGACCCCGAAGCGGCAAAAAAATAATCAATGCTAGCCAGGAGGAAATGCTCCAACCCTATACCCTTTCCGATGATTATTTAGAGCATATCCAGTTCATGGAAATTGGTTCTTCCTTGCGCCCTTACCTCTCTCCAGAGGTCTTTGCTTCTTACTGGCAAGAGGAACAGAACCGACAAAAAAATATACAACCCATAACAGCCACAATACCTTTTAATTTCTCAGGGAAGTATGGGGATAACCTCTTGGAGGAAGTCTATCGTTATGCCTTGGTAGCAGGAACCGTGGCTAGCAAGTATGATTTTGATATCATACATGCACATGACTGGCTCACCTATCAGGCAGGGGCTTATCGCCAAGCGTATCAGTGGCAAGCCATTGGTGGTGCATGTTCATGCAACTGAGTACGACCGTGGGGGCGAATACAACCGCAATACCATCGTCTATGATATAGAAAAGAAAGGTATGGAAGGGGCGAGATCATGTGATTACCGTAAGTGATTGGACACGCAATATTGTTATAGAAAAATATGGTATCCCTGCCGATAAGGTCAGCACCGTGCACAATGCGGTAGACTTCTCCGACGATGATCTAGACCTCCCTCCTCGTGCCCTTAATCAAAAGATTGTTACTTTCTTAGGTCGTATCACCCTACAGAAAGGCCCTGAATACTTTATAGAAGCTGCCGCTAAGGTGCATAAGAGATGTCCTGATGTACACTTTGTGATGGCAGGTAATGGGGATAAGATGACCCCTTCGGTAAGGCGTGTAGCACAACTAAAACTCGGTGGGCATTTTCACTTTACAGGCTTCTTGCGTGGAGACGATGTACAGCGTATGTTCCGCTATAGTGATGTGTATGTGATGCCTTCGGTGTCCGAGCCTTTCGGTATCTCTCCCTTGGAGGCGATGCGCTGTGGCGTGCCTACCATAATCTCCAAGCAGTCAGGCGTATCGGAGGTATTGGAGCATGCTATCAAGGTAGATTATTGGGATGTGAACGCTTTGGCCGATGCTATCTATGGCCTTATTGCCTATCCGAAACTCTCCGATTCACTCAAAAGAGAAGGCTTGGCTGAAGTCAATACCCTAAAATGGGGAGTTTGCTGCCAGTAAGCTCAAAAATATTTACCAACAAGTGTTATATTAATAGCTCATTTATTTGGTAAAAACAAAAGAAAAAGTCGTATATTTGGAGGTGTCTTTGCACTTATAGGCTTTGCCTCATAAAAAATAAATAATAAACCATGAAAGCAATATGTTTCTATTTTTGAAGTTCATCACCCCGAACAGCTTCGCCAATATCATTTCTTTGACATAGGAAAGCAACATGATTATTTTTGACTATTATCGCAACCGTACCGAGATAGAACAGTTGGCACGGGATTGCTACTTGCCTGCCAATGAGCTTCTCTTGGAGCTGATTGATCGCTACAAAGGCAGGTTCAAGGTGGCTTTCTCCATCTCAGGTAGTGCCATAGAACTCTTGGAGCTACATGCCCCAGAGGTAATTCATAGTTTCCAGGCCTTGGCCAAGACAGGAAAAGTGGAGTTTCTCTGTGAGCCTTATGCACACTCCCTCTCTTCCCTTTCAAGTGATACTACTGAGTTCGAGCGGGATGTCAAGCGCCATATTCAGCGTATAGAAGAACTCTTCGGACAGACACCTGTAACTTTCCGTAACACCTCCTGATCTATTCCGATAGTATGGGGGAGCGTATTGCTCGCTTGGGCTTCCGCAATATACTCACCGAGGGAGCTAAGCATATTTTTGGGCTGGCGTAACCCTAATTTTGTACATCATCACCCCAGTGATACCAAAATAAAAATCCTGCTCAAGAATGCCAAGCTCAGCGATGATATTTCCTTGCGCTTCTCTTCAAAGGATTGGAATGAGTATCCGCTTACTGCCGAGAAGTATGCCCATTGGCTTAAGGATAGCCTCCGCGATAGCGATGTGGTAAATCTCTTTATGCACTATCAGGCTTTTTGGTAAGTACAATACGCCTGATTCTGGAATCTTTGATTTCTTGCGTTATTTGCCTCAATATGTATTGGACGATCCCAATATGCCTTCCTAACGCCTAAGGAGGTAGTAGCCACTTTCGTTCCGAAGGAAGCTATTTATGTACCTAATCCTATTTCTTGGACAGACGAAGAGCGAGATATTACCTCATGGCTCGGTAACGAATTGCAAGAGAATGCTTTTTGAAGAACTCTTTGGACTAAGTGCCAAGGTTGAGGCCACAGGCGATGAGGCTTTTTATTGCGTACCTATAGCCGCTTGCAGTGTAGTAACCACTTTAACTATATGAGTACCAAGTTTATCCCTATAGAACAACGCCTCAAGAAAAGTATCACCTTACCCTTCTCCTTATGATGCTTATATCAATTATATGAATGTGCTAAAGTGATTTTGCGCTGGAGGTAGATAAAGCACTGAAAAAAGTGATTAGTAATTAGTGGTTAGTGGTTAGTTCCAAGATAACTAATCACTAACCACTAATCACTAACTACTAAAATTGGAAGTAAATAAACGCTGGTGATTCGTTGGAGAAAGTCTGATAGCAGATAACAGCTGCCACTACTGCGATAAGGACTTTTACCCAGATAGGACTTTGGTAGTAGGCATTCTCTATTTTATCCTTGAGTGATTGGGAGAAGCCAGTGTACTACATAGCCTAGTACCATAACCGCGAAGGCATCACGAAAGTACCATAATACCTGTCCGCTGCTGCTCCAGTCCATGTTGTTCCATAGCTGACTGTAGAATTGGTTGATACGCTCTATGTCCTCTCCACGGAAATAAAGACGTACAAAGACGATAAACATAAAAGTGGAAAAGACTTTCCAGAAATGTGCCAACCAATGGATAGAATGCTCATAGGGGCTTATCTTACGCCAGAGTTTGTAGAAGACAATACCTAAACCATTAATTCCTCCCCATAGGATAAACTTCCATGAGGCACCATGCCATAACCCTCCCAGTACCATAGTGAGCATCAGGTTGATATTGGTCGAGATATAGTGCTGAAAACGCTCATTCTTCATGGCCAAGAGCGTCCCCCCTAAGAGCAATACCCCTACAATGAGCGAGAAATAGGGATTACCTACCCCGATGAGTGCCACCGAGATCAATAACAAGGAGATCGCCACCGATGCCCAAGAGCCTGTGCGATTTCCTCCCAAAAGGAATATAGAGGTAGTCCTTCAGCCAAGTGGAGAGGGAGATATGCCAGCGCTTCCAGAAATCTCCTGTATTGACAGCCTTATATGGCGAATTGAAGTTACGCGGTAGCTCAAAGCCCATAAGTAGTGCCAGCCCTATGGCTATATCGGTATAGCCAGCAAAAATCTCCGTAGACTTGCAGAGAATAGCCCACTAGCGCCATAAGGTTGGTGAAACCCTGAATACATAGTTGGCATCTCAAAGACCCTATCTAAGAACTCCGTCGCGATAAAGTTGGCAAAAGAGCATCTTTTTAATCAGTCCCTTGAATATAAAGTAAGTGGCCTTGTTGAAATCGGCTTGGGTGATTTGAGTAGGGCGCAGAATCTGGGGGACAAACTCCTCCGCACGTACAATAGGCCCTGCCACGAGTTGGGGAAAAAAGGTTACATACAGCCCAAAATCCAAGATAGAATGCAGAGACTTGAGTTTGCGCCTATAGATATCTACCGTATAACTAATAGTCTGAAAAGTATAGAAAGAAATCCCCACTGGGAGCAAAATCTCATCTACCGAGAAATAGCCCTTGTTATGAAAGCCATTGCCCCAGTAAGCTAAGTAGTTAAACACCTTATGGTCAGTGTGGAAAAATAGTATTGTAGGAATCAGTGAAGAAGTACGCATACTTGAAGTAGCTCAGCACCAGTAGGTTTAGCGTAACACTCAGCGTAACAAAGAGTTTTTCGCCGCCCCTCATTTTCACTTCTGTCTATCTGGCGGCCAAAGTAAAAAAATCCGTTACAGTGCTGAATAGCAAGAGCATGACGAACAGTCCACTGGTCTTGTAATAGAAAAACAACTGACTAAGAACAGAAAGAGATTGCGGGCAAAAAGGCGCTTATAGACAAAGGCAAAACCTGTATATACGATGAAGAAAAATACCCAAAAACCCATTTGGGTAAAATCCATTGGGTATTTTTTGGAAAATTCAAAAAGATCGTATATCCATTCCATTCTCTGCTTGCTAAGTTAAGTATTATAACCCTATGACGATCCCTACCTCAGGAGACAGGCCAGAGGAGAAAAATACTTTTTATCTTTGTCATACAACACATTGTAAGAGTAGCCTAGGCGCAGGTAGGAACGTCCCCTAAGTATTGCATATAGCCAGCCCCTAAGTATAGAGCGGATTCTTCCCTCTTGTAATGCTCGCTAATCCCTCTTGTCTTCTGATCTAGTGAAATAGTGCTGGTATGAGGCTTTTACATAGAAATTGCGCGCTATATAGTAGTTCAGCGAGGGGCCTAAGCTCAGAGAGTTGTATCGAACATTTGGACTTTTTGGTAGTAATAATTCACTGAAAAAGCCACTTCAAAAATCTTCGGTAACCTTATAGCCTATACGGGGAGCCAAGGACACACCCCAAAGGTTGTTTCCAAAAAGAGGCTCCTATGTTGCCGCCTATGGTAAAGTTGTCAAAAGAAGTTACTTTGCTTTTTGGTTTTGGGGGCAAAAGGATATTCTTATCGTCCTGTGCATGGCAGGCGAGGCTTAGTATAGTGGTGATTAAAAAGAGTAGTTTTTCATATAATACTTACAGAGGAATAAGAGAGTTTCCTTTTTACCTCAAAGAGCTTGTCTGAGATTGGAATATTACCTCCACATAGGCTTGGGCGACTCTGTGTCGTATCCAGTTCATATCATTAGGGTTGGCGCTACCGGTGATGAGCAATACATTGTTGGCAGGAACTCCTACGGTGATGGTACCCTCTACAGGGATGTTGTCCTTAGACCAAAGGTCGGAAACCACTAAGAAGCTAGCCTCGAACTTGCCATCGGCCACAATAGTATAGCGGTTGCCTTCTTCCCTCTACCCCTACTTCTATCTGGTTGATAAGGTTCTGTACCGCCAATGATTTCAGTGCAAGCATATCCAAGTGTAGGTTTCTGAGATCGCCCATAGTAAGGCTGATCTTCTCATCACGAACCAAGTAGATCACACCCAATTCACTATTGATATTCTCATAGAGCAAGTCGGGTATCTCTGCTTTGAGTTCTTCTATGAAAGCCAGTGGTTCTCACCAGTGAGAAAATTTCCTCTTTCTTAATAACAATGCCTCCTATGACTATTTCGTCGATTTCTTCAGGTGCATCTACAGGAGTTCCTAGGATAGGGGCCTGTAACAGGTTTGGCCACTGATTTAGCCACTTTGGGGGGCAGGGGTCTCTACCTCAAGTTTTTTTCTCCACGGGTAAAGGCCTCCACATCGGGGAAGTGAGGTGCTTTTTCTTGTTTTTTTCTGCTGCCTTAGGGAGTCTCAACCACAGGGGGTTCGATGGGTTTTTCCACTGGCTTAGGGGTCTTGTCAGTAGGAGTTTCCACGGGTTTTTCCACAGGCTGCACGGGCTGCTGGGCAGCAGGAGCCTTAGGCGTCTCTTCCTTAGGTTTAGGCGCTTCTTCCTTAGGCTTAGGCGGCTGGGCAGGAGGAGGCGTGGTGATAATCACAGGCTCTTCCTTCTTGGCTGTTTCTTTTTGGTTTTTCAGGCTGCGGTTTTAGGTTTTTCAGGCTGTGGTTTGGGTTTTTGCTTGGGAATAGTCTCAAGTATGGAACTGGCATATTTCTCAATGATCTCACTTAGATAGAAATCACTGCGGTGCATATATTCGGCATAGGCATTGTCAAGGAAACTGGTGATGAGCTGTCCAGGCTCACTTTTGAGTATCCATTCTATTTCAAGGCCTTTGGTTTTTTCTCACCTGTACATTGGGGGTTCTTAGTTACCAAGCGCTGAGCGAAGAGGCGGGTGAAGTCGGGCACATATTGTATGCTCATACCTATCTTATCCACTAGTTCGCGCATCTCAAGGCTATAAGAATCCTTGTGGCGAAGGATAATCTCGGTAATAATCGCCTTGTCGTCAATCTTTTTGGCACAAGTGAAGTGGTACTCTACCTCGTCGTAGGTGCGGAAAGTTTTACTGATATAGCGCTCGTTAGCAGTGGTCTCATCCAGTGCGGTGAAACCATCTCTCTCATATTCCTTGAAGAAATCGCCTTTGAGACGTTCGAAGAACGCTTTGTTAATTTCTCCCTTGACGGGTTCTTCGGAACTCATTACCGTAAGGATCGCTCTATCATCGGCAGATTTAGCTAAAAAAACGGTCAGTATTAGTTACTTCTCAATCGGTAGGAATGAGAATAGTAGAAATAGGATCTAACCAATATCTTTTGTAAGTTATTGATTTTAAGTCTGTTTCATCGAATTTTTCTTTTTAAATAAATCTAATAATCCCATTTTTCTTTCTGTTTTTCCAAAGGCAAATATATAAACTTCTTTTTGTAATGATGAAATATTCGCAAAAGAAAAAAATTATTTTTTTGGAAATTTTAACCCTGAAAAATTTTGTAATAGTAAGAATATCAGAGGGTTGTGTTTTTTTCGATTGTTAGCGCGAGCTAAAAAGCTCGCGCTAGTGTAGTCAGCCTCTTCTTCTTGCCTTGATTAATATGAAATAGGTGTTATAAAAATTTTCAAAACCAATGAGTACCTACTCACTGGCTTTTAGAAACTCCTGCAAGTAGCTTCTTTATTACTTCTTAGATATCAAATTTATCAAGAATAAAAATAACAATGGCTCCAATGGCTCCAGTCAAGATAGAACCAATCAATCCTTCTCCAAGTGAGATGTGAAACACACTTGCTAAAAGCCAATACCCAACGCCACTTCCAAGAATACCAACAATGATATTCCCAAGAAGGCCTAGTCCACTACCCTTGTAGATAACTCCTCCTAACCATCCAGCGATGGCTCCAATAATAAGTGTTGCAATAATACTCATAAATCTTAATATTAAATTAGAGTACAAAAGGTAATAATTATTTTTTTAGATATTTACTTGCTTATCTTTTTTATCGCGGCATCTATATAGGGTTAGTCTCTGCAAGTTCGCGGCAGCGTAACAAGCCCTTTGACTAGCTTTGTAGTAGCTTGCGAATTGGAGAGGTTCCTGATTGGCTAATTGATAATTTTTTTCGTACATTTGCCCTTTATTAAATTCCTAAAAACCCTAACCGAATGAGAAAAAGTTATTTTTTTCCTTTGTAACCTCTCTGTTATTACTTCTGCCCTCTATGGTCAGAGCCGATGAGGGGATGTGGTTCCTGATGTTCCTCAAGCGCCTGAACGAGCGCGATATGCAGAAAGAGGGCTTGCAGCTTACCGCTGAAGAGATCTATAGTATCAACAATAACAGCCTTAAGAATGCCATAGTGCAGTTTGGCGGGGGTGTACGGCCAGTATTATCTCCCCGATGGGCTAGTTATTACCAATCATCACTGTGGCTATGGGGGCGATTGCAGGCCTTTCTACCCCTGAGCATAACTACTTACGCGACGGCTATTGGGCAAAAACCAAGGCCGATGAGCCTCTCCTAAGCGTCTTTCTGTACGCTTCTTTGTGCGTATGGACAATGTTACTGATCGTATGCTCGCGGTGGTAAATCCTTCTATGAGCGAGAAAGAACGCGAGGCCGCCCTCAATACAGAAATAAGCAAAATCCAAAAAGAGAACGATGAGGGAGGCAAGTATGTGGTTTCCGTGCGTTCGTTCTTCCAAGGCAATGAGTTCTATTACTTTTGTATATCAGGACTTCAAGGATGTGCGCTTGGTGGGTACTCCTCCTGAGAATGTAGGCAAATTCGGGGGCGATACCGACAACTGGGAATGGCCACGCCATACAGGCGACTTCTCCGTGTTCCGTGTATACACCGATAAGAATGGCAATCCTGCTGAGTATTCGCCAGAAAATATCCCTATGAAGGCACAAAAAAATACCTCAATGTAAGTCTCAAAGGAGTGGAAGAGAAGGATTTTGCGATGATCTTGGGTTATCCTGGTCGTACCAACCGCTGGGTGCCTTCCTATTGGGTGGATCAGCAAGTGAAATATGGCTACCCTGCTTGGGTAGAGGCTTCCAAAACGGCTATGGATGCCATGAAAAAACATATGGATGCCGATAATGCTGTACGCCTCAAATATGCTTCTGCTTATGCAGGCTTGGCCAACTATTGGAAGAATCGCCAAGGAATGATTGATGCCCTTACTGCTCACAAGACCGCAGCGCTTAAGCGCAAGGCAGAAAAAAATTTGCCAAATGGGCAGCCAAGCAGGAAAAACAAAGCAGAATATGGCGCTGTGCTAACCGACTTAGCGTCTTTCTTTGCCAAGACGAATGAACAGGCAGCCAACCAAAACTACTTAGCTATTTTCTTTAGAGCCAGCCAACTTGCCTCTCAGGCAAATGCGTTGGCCAAGGAACTCTCTTTGTACCTCAACTCTTCTTCCGATAAGGAAAAAACAGCAGATCAAAGAGCGTGTAACCCAGGCGCTTTACAACTATTATGACCGTACCTATCTCCCTGCCGAGATAGACCTTTTCGCTGATAACCTTAAGCTCTATGCGGACAAGTCTACCGATATTCCTCAAGAATTGGTTGAGATTAAGCAGCAGTATAAGGGGATTTTTAAGAAATATGCCGCAGAGGTATTTGCCCGTAGTATCTTTTACAACTAAGGAGAATATAGACAAGTTCTTCCAAAATCCAAGCCAAGAAGCACTTGACAAAGACCCACTAGCACATATAGCTAAGGCCTTGGTGGATAAGTATTATAGCTCTGAAGATGAAGCGCTGAAGGATACTTACCAAAAAGGCTTTCCGCAAATATGTAAAGGGTATGCGCGATTCCAAGGTGAGCCTAATTCTCTATCCTGATGCGAACTCTACCTTACGCCTTACCTATGGCAGCGTGAAGTCCTTGCCAAAGGATAAGCGCAATTATGATGTGAAGCGTAACTACTACACCACTTTCAAAACCATGTTGGATAAATATAAGCCAGGGGATCCAGAGTTTGACATGCCAGAGAAGTTTGTCCAGATGTACCAAAAAGGTGATTTTGGTCGTTACTTAGATAAGGATGGCACAATGCATGTGAATTTCCTAACCAACAATGATATTACAGGGGGTAATTCTGGTTCGCCTGTGCTCAATGGCAAGGGGAGCTTATCGGCAGCCTTTGACGGTAATATAGAGGCTATGGCCGGTGATGTGATCTTTGACAAAAAGCTCCAACGTACCATAGTGGTGGATATTCGTTACGTGCTTTGGTGTATAGATACCTATGCAGGTGCCAAGCATGTGGTAGACGAAAATGACCCTAATGCAATAACTTATGCACTTTCTTTCAGAAGATTTAGAGCGCTATGCCGAACAGCATAGCCAGCAGAGACCGCCCTTATTGGCGGCTCTTGTGCGTGAAACACACCTGAGGGTCTTGCAGCCTCGTATGCTCAGTGGCCACTTGCAGGGGCGCCTGCTTAGTGTACTCTCCAAGTTGCTTGCCCCTAGCTATATAGTGGAAATAGGTACCTTCACAGGTTATGCAACGCTCTGCTTGGCCGAGGGGCTTGCTCCTTCAGGGGCGGCTACATACCATAGAAGCTAATGAGGAATATGAGGATATTCAGAACAAATATTTCGGGCAGAGTCCTTACAGAGAGCAGATTGTACAGCACTTTGCTCCTGCTCTTGAGGTCTTGCCTACCTTGCCCGATGCCATAGACTTAGTGTTTATAGATGCCGATAAGAAGAACTACCTCAATTACTTAGAGGCGGTCTTGCCTAAGATGCGCGTAGGAGGGGTGATCCTCTCGGACAATGTGCTTTTGGAGTGGTAAGGTGGTGGAGCCAGTCAAGGACAATGACAAACATACCCAAGTCCTTATGGCCTATAATGAGCGCTTAGCTACCGATCCACGTTTGGAAACGGTATTGCTGCCTATACGCGATGGACTAACACTCTCAAGAGTAAAAAGCAATTAAGTGAATAGTGAATCACTTTTTCACTTACCACTGTTACTGTATTTTTCTCCTTTAGAAAAGTCAGTAGCAGCTTACCTGCTTCCACGGTGACATCCGCTTGGGAGAGGGCGTAGATAGGGAAATTTGGATAAATCTCTCCTTGTGCATTGAGCAGGTAGAGCTGGTGGTTCTGCTGGTCAAGTACTGAGATAAGCAGCCCCTTGGGTGTCTGTATCAGGCGAGGTCGCGCATAGTCGGCATAGGGGAGGTTTATCTTGTTAATAATCAGTTTGTTGCCGCTTAGTACCACGCAAGTATCGTCCAATACATCAAAGTAATGTCCTGCGGCTACCCCTAAGGATTCTTGGCGTAGGCCTCCGTTGCTGTCTATATAGTACTGCTTGCCGTCCTCGGTAGTAAAGCAGATGCAATCCTTATAAGCGCGTATAGGGTTGTCAGAGAAGGCAAAGGTTTGACTTAAGGGAATACGTACGCTACCATTGCGGTGGAGGATACTAAGGTGATTGTCTGCTTTTTGGGAAGACGATAAAGTCCTTACCTGCTAAACGCATGTGCTGAGGAGTAGCCTTAATCCCTACTGGGACATGGCTGCCCTCGAAGCCCTTGACCTCCTCCCCGCGCCTGTCCTCAAGGCGGATGCGATAGTTGTCACAGATCACAAAGCGGTAATCTTTATTGCGTTCATAGTCAAAGATTTGCAAGGGTAGCAGAGGGTTCTTGTATGAATGACAGAAAGGCATAACCTCCTTGCCATTGCGGTCTATCACATAGCTGGAGTATTGGGTATTGAAAGCCAATTGCAAGAAACCATTGCGGAAGAGATCCACTTGGTATATCTTCCCTTGTATAGCGCTATCCAAGCGTTTTTTTCCAAAGGATTTTCCCCTCATGGCCTATGAGGTAGAGTTGGTTGTCAGTATCCTGAATAGACCACTTCGCGTTGCCCTGTACGGTGGTTGGTAACAAAGTGGGGAGGGTATGGGCATCTTTGTCAAGGATTAGCTGGAAGCGTTCAGCAAGGGCAGCCCCTTCGTTTGTAGGGGTATTGCCTTGGGTGGGGCTAGCAGAGGTATCGGTGGTTTCTAAGGCGCTTTCCCCTACCTTAGCCGCAGTAGCCGAGAGCGTGAGTTGGTAGAAATGCTCTTCGGGACTTAGCTGTAGGGGCAGCATAGCCATAGCGAGCGGCCAGGGGCAGGGTATTTCTTGGCGAAAGCTGATGATTCGCTAAGGTTGGCTACCGCAACAAAAGCGGTTTGGCTACTGCTCTGTTCCTTGAGGGCGGCAAAGCGGGATTGATCGGCTATGCTCTGCTTGAGCTGGAGCGCATTGATAAGTTGCTCAAGAGCGCCTCGCTGTTGGGCAAAGATAAGATCGTCCTCCTGCTTATAGATATACTTAGGGGCTAGCTCATGGCCAAAGATACTAAAGAACGACTGTACGTCTGAGAGTTCCTCTATCTGATAGAGAGAAGCACCTTGGAAGGTCTCTGTCTTGAGTATGGTAAAGTAGCGCAGTGTCTTGGTAGGGTTCTCGCTGTGTAGTACGGCCAAGGAATCTCCTGCAAAATCGAAGAACGCTACAGAAGATATATCTGTTTGGAAATCAAAGTAAAACTCATCGGGGATCAGTGCCTCGTCAAAAGGCATAAGCCTCTATATCCTTAGCCGATTGGGGAATGACAAAAAGCACTCTCAAGGGTGTTTTTGGGGGTTTGGACAGCGGTAACTGTGGTGAGGCTATCGGCAGGACGCAGCGAGGAGCCACTCAGGCGAAAGGTATGCCTATCAAGGAAGATATCCCAAGCCGTCCAATCACCGATTTGTGCTACCGAGGCGAGAAAGATCCCTCCGACAAACTCTTGGTTTTTCTTAGGGCGAGAGAAACAAATTGGCTACCACATCCTCACTGGTGGTCTTGTTGAGTTTGTAGAAATCCTCATAAGGGTGCTCCTCTTCGGTTTCTCTCTCCCACTGTGGAAGGTCTTTGAGCGAGCCTACTAGCAGGTTGCGCTCATGATAGCGATAGTACCACTTTTTGTTTTCTATGGTTAGGAATCCAACTGTTCAGAGGTAAGGGACTTCCAAGAGCTAAGCGTATCTTTTTCAGGTAATCTGCAGCTCAGATACACCCCCTCATGGGTATAGCCCAACCAGATGTCCTTATCCACAGGCAAGGAACGCAATAGGGTTCTGTACATTCCCATTGGGATAGTACTTAAAGTATTCCTTCCAAAAAATCATGGTTAATGGCTTGACTAACAAACTGGTCTTTTTGGTGGATATGTAGCAGCATAGAGGGGTTTTTACGCAAAAAGTACTTCTACAGAGCTGCGATCCCTCCCCCTTGGAACAACCTATTGCCAAGAGAGCTAATAAGATATATAATAGACGCATTTTTAATGATTAATGATTAATACCAGATAGATTACTGACTGCTGGTGTTTGTCTCTTAAAATTGCGCAAAAATAGTAAATATTGGACATCTTTCCAAATAAAAATAGTGAGCTAGTAAGAGCGTAAACAAGGAGGGCTGATGAGTGAATGACAAAAAATTAACAAAAGTTTATAACTTTGGTTCGCAAAGCAATAGAACTAAATGACTATCTTTGCACTCAGATTAAGTGAAGAACGAAGATATGAAAAGAACGGCTTGTCTTGCTTGAGATGATGGCGGAACTCTTCCGCCGCCTGCATTATCTGTCTCCCATGGCCGCCAAGATCCTCTCGGTGTTGGCTATAGAAGGCCGCACACATGGGCTTACTTTTGAGGATCTGATAGAGCGATTGAAAGTCAGCAAGAGTGCACTCTCTACCAATATCCACTTGCTATTAGACAAGGAGCTAATCTACTACGAAACCAAAGAGGGAAAAACGTCGCAAATACTTCAAGTCCTTTCCTTTTGACAAGCGTTTTTGAAGGGTTTTTGGGGCTGATTCGTTATGAAAAAAGATTTTTACTGTACGTTTTCAACAGTATATGAAGGCACAGAATGAGAGCGAACACTCCTTTACCGAGGAAAAGAATACATAAGTTAGGACTATTCTTGGATTATTTAGAACAAATAGAGGCGCTTACTGAAGATTTTTGAAAAAACTAAAACAAGAAGAAATAAGTGAAAAAAACCATAATACCGATATCCTATTTATCCTTATCTTGGGGTTGCTCTCCATGCTTACCCCTTTGGCGATAGATATGTACTTGCCGTCCTTTGGGGGCGATAGCCTCGGACTTACATGTCTCCAAAGAGCGGATCCAGACGACCTTGGCGCTCTTTACCATGGGCTTTGCCGTGGGACAATTGCTCTGGGGGCCACTTTCGGATAGCTATGGACGCAAGCCTACGATTATTGTAGGGGTGATCGTAGCGGCAGTGATTGCCTTGTGGCTCACACAGGTGGGGGAGTTATACCACTTTTTACATATTGCGCTTTCTGCAAGGCTTTTTGGTTCTGCTCCTGCGGTGGTTGCAGGCGCCTTGCTTAGAGATCTTTTTCAACAAGGAGGCTTTCTCCAAGATGATGTCCATGGTGATGCTCGTAACGATGGTGGCGCCTTTTGGTAGCCCCTATCTTAGGAGGGTATATAGCCGATTGGTTTCATTGGCAGGCTATTTTTTTACCTATTGACAGTATTGGGACTGCTCGCTGCCCTTTTTGGTGTGGCTACGCATCCCAGAGTCTTTGCCTAAGGAGCGACGTATTCCCTTGGATATCATAGGCGTATTACGCAATTACCGCCAAGTAGCTACCAATAAAAGGTTATTGGCTATATTTTTTTACCAATGCCTTTTTCCTATTCGGGAATGTTCTGTTTCTTGACCTCAGGTTCGCTTGTCTATACAGGGGTATATGGGGTAGCACCACAGCATTTTGGGTACTTTTTATCCTTAATATAGGGGTGATGATGGTAGCCACTTTTCCTTTCGGGACGTTTTGTGGGTCGCTTAGGGACGGAGCATATATTGCGTATAGGGCTTGGCATACAGCTTACAGCAGGCTTGTGGTTGGGACTTTGTGCTATTTTTCCACTGGGGCTTGTGGCCTGTAGCTATAGGGGTTGCCTTCTATGTAGGAATGGTTTCGGTGGTATCGAGCAATGCCAATGCGGCTGTCTTGGAACTATTCCCTCGCACAGCAGGTACGGCCAACTCGCTTATAGGTATGTTTCGCTTTGCCACGGGGGCAGTGATTGGGGCTATCTTAGCCTTGTTCTCTGCCGCTACCGACCAACCTATGCTCTTTGCTATAACGCTGTGTATTCTTATTTCAGTAGGAATATATAAGTTATTAGTGAAAAAGTGATAAGTGAAAAAAACCTCACACGCTGGCGCGAGCTTGCAGCTCGAGCTCTACTATGAACAGAGCTTGCAGCTCTTTTACAAGGAACTAAAAGCTCCTTATGATAGGCACGAGCTGCAAGCTCGCGCCAGCAAGGAGAAAAAATAGAAATTAATATTAACAACTAATAAAAAAATGAAGAAATTTGTATTAATCATTGTAGGTTTTATATTATTTTTCTTGTAAGACCATACAGAAGCAAGAGGTACAGAGAGATACAGATACCCTTATCGTGCTGTATGAAGTAGGAACACCAGTAACTCCTCTGAAGGAAGCATTTTGCTAAATATGGGACAGAAATTCTATATGAGTATAAGAATCTGAATGGATTTGCTATCAAAATTCCTAAAGAAAAAGTCTTTAGAAGAAGCAAAGGCTCATTTTGCCCAACTAAAGGGAGTCCTTAGCGTAGAAAAAGATGAAAAAAATAGAAATTAATACTAACAACTAACAAGAAAAATGAATAAAGTTTTAATTTTTTTCAAGTATTGCCCTCTTTGCAGTAGGGTGTAAGAATGGAAACCAGCAAGCCTCTGGTGCTATGATGGGGGCAGGTGGGCCTAAGGAGCTACCAGTGATTACCATAGGAGAGCAGCGTACAACCTCAGACCTCTCTTTCCCTGTCAATATAGAAGGAGTCGTTAATAGTCCCGTACAGGCCAAAAATCTCTGGCTATATCACTAAGGTATTGGTAGATGAAGGTCAAGCGGTTTCTCAAGGACAGCCTATGTTCCAGCTTGAGACACAGACCCTTAACCAGTCAGCCGCCCTCAGCTAAGGCTCAGGTGGAAGTGGCTCAGGTAGAGGTCAATAAGATTCGTCCCTTGGTGGAGAAGAACATTGTCAGCAAGGTACAACTCGAAACAGCTCAGGCCAACTTGCAACGCGCTCAAGCTGCCTATAACGAAATCGCAAGTAATATAGGCTTTGCGGTAGTGAAAGCACCTGTAAGTGGCGTGGTAGGGGCTATCTCTTACCGTGAGGGAGCCTTGGTAACAGCCAATAACACAGTACTTACTACGGTCTCTGATGTGAAAGATGTATATGCCTATTTTTCTATGAACGAAAAGGATTATCTTTCTTTCCTTGCACAAACTAAAGGGGCTACTACTAAGGAGAAGTTGGCCAATTTTGCCGAAGTATCTCTTGTTTTGGCCAACGGACAGCTGTATAACCACAAGGAAAGATACAGACCGTTACAGGACAGATAGACCCTACCACAGGATCTATTCAAATCCGTGCGACCTTCCCTAACCCTGATCGCTTGCTTACCAACGGAAATAGTGGTGCCATCCTCATTCCACAGACTTTTGATAAGTCCTTGGTAATCCCTGAAGTAGCGGTATTCGAGCAACAAGGAAAGATATTTGTCTATAAGGTAGAAGATAATACAATCAAGCAAACAGTGGTAACCCTCAAGAACCGCGCTAATAACTTGGCCGTGGTGGAGACAGGTCTCAAGGCAGGTGATGTGATTATTGTACAAGGACTCAATGGTATACGCACTGGTGATAAGGTAAAGCCTCAACCTGTTTCTATGGATAGTATTGTGAAAGCTATTCAACCCATTTTTCTAAGACGACATTAGTCATTAATCATTATTGACATTAATCACTAGTCACTAGTCATTATTTATGGATTCTTATAAAAACCATTTTTGAAAAATAACCGCCAGTGGGTCGAGAAAAAAGACAGGCGAAGACAAGGACTTTTTTTAAGAAACTCGTCAAGGAGCAGAACCCTGACTTCCTCTATATAGGGTTGTTCGGATAGCCGTGTAACTGCCGAGGAACTGATGGGATTAGGCCCTGGCGATGTTTTTCGTTCACCGTAATATTGCCAATGTGGTCAATACCCTCGATATGAGTTCTACGGCGGTGATACAATACGCTGTGGAACACCTACAAGTGAAACATATTATTGTGTGTGGGCACTATGACTGCGGAGGGGTGAAAGCCGCCATGCAAGCCAAGGACTTGGGACTGCTCAATCCTTGGCTCAGAACCATACGCGATGTGTATCGCCTCCATCAGGATGAACTTGATAGCATCACCTCCCCAAAGGAGCGTTACGACCGTTTGGTAGAGCTTAACGTGGAAGAACAGTGTATCAACGTGGCGAAAATGGCCTGTGTACAGGAGGGCTACCTCTATCACCAGTACCCTATTGTCCATGGCTGGGTGTTTGACATTCGTTCAGGACGCCTGATAGACTTGGAAATAGACTTCGTAGAACTGATGAAGCGTATCCAAAGGGTATACGATCTTACGGGAGAAGACTGGAACTATAAGTAATAGTTTTAAGTTTTTGAATTTTGAGTTGTTATGAAGGCATTTTTGATATTTATCCTTTTTCCTATATCCGCTATGGCGCAAGTTGCTAAGGACTCTATCGAAAAAACAAATAATATAGCCCAGATAGCGACTGCTTTTAGAGCCTGTTATTCTATTGTGGAAAATACACCTCCTCTTATTATGCTGGATGATGAAAGCGTTAGTGATAATAACAAATTCCTTAACGAATGGGTAAATAGAGCAGATGAGATTGAAACAATTTATATATTAAGGAATGATATAGTAACAGTTTTATATGGATCACGTGCTATAAATAGTTTGATATATGTCATTACCAAAGCAGCTAAGCAAGAAGCTGATAGCCTTGCAATGGAACGTTGGACAAGAAGGAAGGTAAAGAAATATCAGAAATATCAAAAAAATATAGGAATATTTTAGGGTGGTATAACTATATGAATTCTTTTATTACTATAACGGGTAAGGTTACAGACAAAGAAGGTAATCCTCTGGCTAATATCAAAGTGTGTAACAATGATAGCAATACCGAGGTTCTTACTGATAGCATAGGCAATTACACTATCGAAGCCCGTCGCTGGGATGCGATACAAGCTGAAAAATATAGAGGATTGTTACCTTGTTGTAAAAAGAAGCAAAAGAGCAAAGCTACAACTTTGTGCAACACCCTCCTATTGAAAGCAGCAGCGACCCAAGAGCTTCCACACTTGCTGTATTTGGTTCGCCTTGTGATAAGTTGTTTGTTCTCGACGGAGTGCCTATGAAAAAAATAAAAAAAGAGTTTTCTTACTAAAAATAGGAAATAAGAAGATAGAGAAAAATAATAGAATTGGACGCACAACAAGCTCCCATATATGGCTCTCTTGCAGCCTATGGCGTAATCATTGTAAACACTAAAAAAATAAAAAAATTATGAACAGACTTACTATATTTCTATTCTTTTTACGCTCTCGGCTATGGCGCAAATCACTATAACAGGCAAGGTTACTGACAAAGAGGGAATCCTCTTGCCAATATTACTGTAAAAAACAGACGTGATAACTTATACAAACGAAGGGTATTATGTCGCTAATTATGTAACAACGGATGCCAATGGTATGTATAAGATACAAGCAAAACAGTGGGATACAATCCATTTTGACAATAAGGGCTGTTATATTGTGTTTAAAGACACACCTCACCAAGTATATAACCATACTATGGACAGAATCTATAGGAATAGTGGTATTTGTATTGAATATACTTATCTTTGTGGCATCGTTTTTTTATACGTAATGATAAGTTAGTTAAAAAAAGAGATAGAGAAGCATTCAAAGAAGAACTTAGAAGTGGACAGTTTTACAAGTATTCTGTAATGGATTATCAAGAGTTATCTAAACATTATGGCTATCTCGGTCAATATGGATTAGTAGCTTATACCAAGGATTACTATAATGAGGAATATAAAGAATAAGAGTAAAAAGAAATAAAAATATTTTTTTGATATGACCCGACTTACTATATTTCTATTCTTTTTTTACGCTTTCCACTATGGCACAAATCACCGTATCAGGAAGGGTTTTTTTGATGACGAAAATAAACCTTTCCCTAGGGTAATAGTCTCCAATGGTAGAGAAAAGGTATATACCGATTCCCCAAGGAAACTATACTATACAAGCAAAACTATTTGATATATTAGAATTCTCTGTTGAAATCGAATATAAAGGGTATAAAATGAATAAACAATATTACTATGTAATCAAGAATATACCGCATCAAAAAGTATAAAGTACAATTAGATTCTGATGTAATTTATAAATATTTTGTGGATCCTTATACATTATCTTTTTAGTTTTACCTAGATGATTCAAAAGTTGAAAAATCGAATGAAGAAGCATTCAAGGAGCGTGTGCGCAATGGAGAGTTTTATACCCTATGAGATACGCACTTGGGATGAGATGCCTAAGGAAATAGAACAGATTTCTATGTATAATGTGTTTGTTTACACCCAAGATTACTATAACCAACATATCAAAAACAAACAAAAAAATAATTAATATTATAAAAACCTTATCGCTTATTATCTATTACTTATTACCTAAATTAAGATTATGAACAGAATCATTTATAAAGGTTTCGCGACGGCTTTTATAGCCCTTACCCTTACCGCTTGTGCAGGTCGCAAAGCTTACGAGCGTCCCAATGTCGTAAATGAAAAAACTTTTCCGTACGGACAATATTCCTACGGATAGTCTTAGCAGTGCCAATGTCTCTTGGCGTAACATCTTCACCGATGCTACCCTCCAAGGACATATCAATAAGGCGCTTTCTAACAATCTTGACGTACGTGTAGCCATGCAGAATGTGGCTTCCGCTCAGGCGTACCTCAAGCAAAGCAAAGCAGCACAACTCCCTACGCTATCCGTAGGGGCTAATTATACCCGTAGCACCAACTCTATCAATGCGATGGGGGTATGGGCGAACGCATGTACAATAATCTATGGGATCTCACAGGCGCTGCCTCATGGGAGACCGACATCTGGGGCAAGCTCTCTGCCCAACGCCGTGCTTCCTATGCTTCTTACCTTGCTACCGTAGAGGCACAAAAAGCTGTACAATCCGAGGTAGTGGCTACCTTAGCAACGGCTTATTACCAACTGCTGATGCTTGATGAGCAGAAAAAAAGGTACTGGAACAAACCATTGATTTCCGCCAAAAGAGCTTGGAGACTACCAAGAGTCTCAAGGAGGCAGGCTCCACTACCGAAGTGGCTACCAAGCAAATAGAGGCTTTGGTGTATAATGCACAGGCACAATTGGTTACCATAGGCAATAGTATATGGGCTTTGGAGAATACCATTTGTGTGCTCCTTGGGGAAGAACCTCATGCCATAGAGCGCACCACGCTTGCCGAGCAGCAATTCCTACCGAATTTAAACAGGGATATGCCGCTAAGCTCCTCCAGAACCGTCCTGATGTAGCCCGTGCAGAACTCAGCCTACGCAACGCCTTTGAACTGACCCAGGTAGCCCGTGCGGCTTTCTATCCTACGCTAACGCTCTCGGCTCGTGGAGGTATTTCCTCTACCGAACTGGATACATGGATTTCGGCTAAGTCCATATTTGCTAACTTTGTAGCGGGGTTAGCCCAACCGATCTTGAACCGCCGACAGATTCGCACCCAATACGAGGTACAACAAATCGCTCAAGAAACCGCCTTGCTCAATTTCAAAAAGGCGGTACTCTCCGCAGGTAAGGAAGTGTCCGATGCTATGCAGAACTTCTCTACCCAAACAGAGTTTATCGAGCTAAAAAAACGAAAGAGATGACGGCCTATCAAGAGGCTACAGATTACTCCAAACAGCTCTTTGATAGCGGTATGGTGAATTATTTAGAGGTAATCACCGCCGAAGTAAATCGCCTCAATGCCGAACTTAGTGTTGCCAATGCTCAATTTACGCGTATGCAATACGGTATTACCTTGTACAAGGCCCTAGGGGAGGTTGGAGGTAGTGCGAGCCGCACAGGCATTCACCTAAGAGAGAAAAATAAATAACTATTTTACGAATAAAAAAACAATATAACAATGAGTGTTTTAACCATAGATATACTGAACCCAAAGGCGGAGGAACTGCTAAGAAACCTTGCAGACTTACAATTGATAGCCATTAAGGACAAGAAAAAAATAATCCTTTTCTTCAAGTGGTAGCACGTTTGCGTAAGAAAAAGCGAAACCAATGCGCCCTCCTTGGAGGAGATTACAAAGGAAGTAGAGAAAGTAAGGGCTAAGCGTTATGAAGAAAAAGAAGTAGAAGAGTCATTATAGATACCAATCTATGGATTAGGTTTCTTATCTCTCGAGATTATTCAGTGATAGATAGGCTTCTTTTTAGAGGAAGAAATACAGCTTATTTTTAGTGATGAATTGTTGGGTGAGTTTATAGAAGTAGCACAGCGACCGAAGTTTCGTAGGTTTTTCCCTTGGAAGAACTCAGTGAATTAGTCGAAATGATAGAAGAAGTAGCAGAATTTGTAGATGTTACTACCGATGATATTACTTTGTGCCGAGATGGGAAGGATAATTTTTCTACTTTGCTTAGCAAGAGATGCTTCTGCCGATTATCTCATTACAGAAGATAATGACCTGTTGGTATTAAACCCTTTTGAGGAAATACAAATTATTATGATGAAAGACTTTCTTTTAATAAGTAACACAAAACAACAGAAATGCTAATGAGTAATACTATGGCAAGAGAAGAAATCCAAGAACTGAACGACCATTTGCAGGCATTCCCCAAAGCGGAAGATATTTTTGTAAAAAAGAGCAACCGTGGCTTAAAAAAACCATTTTCTGCCCTTGATGCGTATTGATTTAGCAGAAATCAATCCCGATTGGGCAGGACAAAAAGGTGTATATGCTCTGTCCTTTTGAACCTTACGAAGGTTATATAGGCGATAATACCACTGAATATCACAACGAATATACCGCACCTAACTGGCTGGCTTTCCGATTGATTGATGATAATAAGTTCGAGTTCCTCGGGAAGGAAGGGTATTTTTGAGCGAACCGCTATTCACAACTGGGATTTTGACTCCAAAGAGGAGGAACTCTTTCGGGAAATGGCTGATAACTATGAAAAGAGTAAGGAAAAATGTAGCCAAATATGGTACATTGGTGAATTTGCGTTATCCTGAATATAATGGGAAACTGAATAAGGAAAAACTATTTGGAGATATTAGGGGGAGAACCTCAGTATGGCAACTGGTGCTCCACAATTGAAGACGAGGAATATCCGAAGGCTTTTAAGATGCATATAGAAGATGGAGAGGCCGACGATGAAGTACTGTTTGACATTTCATACCAAGGAAAACCCTTTTTATCTCGTAGCCGAAACAGGGGCTTACGACTGGGTAGGTTCTGGAGGCTATATCATTATGCTGTACGAGCCTGTTAGCCGTATCGTGCTATTCACTTTTGATTATTCATAAATTGATTAAGCAATTTATTAAATTAGTAATTGCTTTCTTTGGTGTCAGCTTGCAACTCGTGTTGTCTTGTCTGACTTGTCCAACAACAAGAATTTTATATTACAAATGAAACGATTATTTTTAACCTCATCATTCAGTTCAGTAGCAAAAATTGTTTGAAGATTTTGCAGGTGAACCCTGTAAAAGGGAAAAACTTGCTTTTTATTCCAACAGCAAGTTTGGTAGAAAAAAAGTGCGTTTTTATGTAGATGATGATAGAAAAAGCCTTTGAAAAAAATTAGGGCTTATCATAGAAGAATTAGAAATTTCTACCGCTACAACCGAAGAAATAGCTACAGCATTAGAGCGAAATGATTATATTTTTCATTTCTGGAGGGAATACATTCTACCTAATGCAAGAACTAAAAAGAAAGGGGCTGACAAGCTACTTATAGAACAAATTAATAATGGAAAGTTGTACATAGGCACTTCAGCGGGTTCTATCATTGCCTCTCCTACTATTGAATTTGTTAGCGATATGGACGAGACCAAAAAAAGTTCCAGAACTCACTGATTATTCAGGCTTACATTTGGTAGATTTTTACTTTTTGCCTCATTATCTGAACTTTCCATATAAGGAAGCTACTCAAAAAAATAGTAAATGACTATTCACCGAAAAATAGATCTGCGACCCATTTCCAATAATCAAGTAATTACCGTTTTAGGTAATGAAATAAAAACACTTGAAAAAAACCCAAACGAGCAACTAAAAAAATAGTTTTAATGATGCCGAACATCTTATTGCAACAATTAGAAAAATGCCCTCCCTAAGGGAATGCAAATCCCAGAGGAACTCCGCCAACTCTACCAGTGGATAGAGGATAACGGCTATTATTCAGAGGATGAAGGTATTCGTTATGGCTATCTCTACCCGCAAGATAAGTTAAGAGAGAGCTGGACTGAGAATGAACGCAAAGGAGGTACCGATATTGCTTTCTCGGTATTAAAAACCATCAGATAATGAGGATTTATTGGAGATTTGTTATCCAAATCATAAGGAAGAAGTAAGGCGCCGTTTGCTTGTCTTTGCGCAGAGTGGTGGCGATGGTTCGGAGTGTGCCTTGTGGCTCGACGATGAAGGGCATACCCAAATCGTGCATATCGGGTCGGGTTCAGGCTCTATGATGACCTGTATATTGGTGAAAAACGCCTTGGATTTCTTGCGTCTATTAGCCATTGGCTATGATGAGATTTGTTGGGACGAGGAATATTCTTCTCCTCCTAATAGTAATAAAAGACAATACATTCGTCCACCCCAATACACAATACCAAGAGTGGGTACAAAAATACCTTTTCATACCACTATTCCCAAGATAGGTTTTGGAGGTCGTAACTCCTCACAGTATGGATGATGAACCCGTTACTGACCTTTTTGAAGTGGTTTTTAGCAATGACAGAATAAATAGGAAAATAGTATTTAATAACAAACCTATGAACAACGAAGTATTACCTACAACATATTTAGGGAGAGAGCCCCAAAAGAGTATGTAAACAGTATTGAAAAGGGAGAGTCCTTCCCCGAATGGCTCACAATGTTCCCTCATACAGAATACGAACACAGTACCGAGATTGAAGTATGGAGCAAAGAGTATCTCTTGTCGTATACTTATAGCAAATCTTTCTGCAATTATGCTTTCTTTACTCGTGATGATATTGATTTTTCGATGTTGCAAACCCGTGATGAAGACACTTTAACCCCAGAAGAACTCCAATCAGCCTTTGCTATAGGTTCTGTAAACGAAGGATTTGTGTTTATCAACCTCCACGATGGTTCGCTTTTGGATTTGGTATCACGATATGTTTTGTGAGAAGATAGCTGAAAACTTTTCCGACTTCCAAAATCTTCTTACTAAAGAGCCTGTGGATAGAGATGAGTAAATGTAGCACAATAGCTTTGCGGTTAGGAAAATTTGAAGAATATATAGCCAATATATAAACACAACAGAATGAGCAAACAACTCTATATCATAGCAGGTTGTAACGGTGCGAGAAAAACCACCGCTTCCTTTACCATTTTGCCCGAAGTACTCGACTGCAAAGAGTTTATCAATGCCGACGAGATCGCCAAGGGGCTATCTCCTTTCCAGCCCGAAAGTGTAGCTATGCAAGCCGGTAGAATAATGCTCGCTCGTATGGATGAACTATTACAAAAAGGAGAAACTTTTGCCTTCGAAACTACTTTGGCTACTAAAAGCTATAAGCAAAAAATAGAATGGGCACAAGCCAATGGCTATGAGGTTACCCTATTGTTCTTTTGGTTAGACTCACCCAATATGGCTAAAGAGAGGGTCGCACAGCGTGTTGCTGAAGGAGGGCATAGCATTCCCTCGGAGACTATTGAAAGAAGATATCATAATGGGATTGCTAATCTCTTTACTATCTATATCGATATGGTAGATATTTGTTATATATTTGATAATTCAGAAGGAGAACGTACTCCTATTGCAAAAGAAATACAAAGGAGGAAAAAGAAATAATTTATAATATGGACCTCTATAATCAAATGAAAAACAGCTATGAAAAAAAGAAAGAAGCTAAGAAAGATATATTAGAAGAAAAAAACTTTTAAAAAGGTTTATCTCTTGCTTATGAACGAATGATTGTCCAAAAGCGCAAAAAAATAATCAAAAAGATTGTGGTGCGCCGTGAAGGCAAAATCGTTACTATAACTCCTTGATAATGGGTGTATTATCAAGTGGATACATAAATAAATTAACCTACATAACTGATGCATTATGATTGAAAAATTTACCTTACAAGAAGACGCACATGGGCATAAGAACCCTATATTGCCCGAAGGAGTGAAGAACTACCTCATAGATATTGATGGTACTATATGCGAGGACATTCCCAATGAACAGCCCGAGAAAAAATGATTACCGCCGAGGTATTCCCCGATGCACTGGAACAGGTGAACAAATGGTATGACCAAGGGCATGTGATCCATTTTTCACCTCACGCACCGAAGCACTCCGCGAGATTACCGAACAGTGGCTTGATAAGCATGGCTTTAAGTACCATGGCATCATCTTTGGCAAACCCCGTGGAGGTAATTATCATTGGATAGATAACCATATCGTAAAGGCTACCCGCTACAAAGGCAAATTCACCGATTTTTGTCCTCAAAGAAGAAACCATAGAAGTCTTTAACGATTAGCAAATCTGCTAATTACCTAATAACAGAATGACCACAAACAAATATCATCAACCCATAGGGGAGGCTTTACCTGATTTTTTTCAGTAGGAGAAACCCCGCATATAACCCTCTTAGAAGGGAATTATTGTTGGTTGGAACGCCTCTCTGTAGCCAAACATTTGGATAATTTGAGGGATTTCTATTTGGAAGCCAATGCTGTGATGCCTGATTGGACTTATTTATCTATAGCTCCTGCAAAGAACAAAGAGGAGTTGTACGCTTTACTCACCAAGCAGGAAGCCGCTGCCGACCCTTATTTTCTGGCGATTGTAGATAAGCAAACGCAAAAGGCAGTGGGTACGCTCGCCCTAATGCGTATAGACCCTAAAAAAACAGAGTGATAGAAGTGGGCTGGGTGAACTATTCGCCTGCTTTGCAGCGTACACGTATGGCTACAGAGGCGCAGTATCTCTTGGCAAAATATGTGTTTGAAGTCCTTCAATACAGGCGTTATGAATGGAAGTGTGACAGCCTTAATGCACCTTCGCGCCGTGCCGCGGAGCGTTTGGGGTTTGTCTATGAGGGGACGTTTAGGCAAGCAGTCGTCTACAAAGGGCGTTCGCGTGACACCGCTTGGTTTGCTATGATTGATAAGGAATGGCCTCAAAAACAAACGTGCTCTTGAGCAATGGCTTTCTCCTGATAATTTTGATTCACAAGGCAAGCAACGACAGTCTTTGCGCGCCATTAGACAAACTAACATATAGTAATTATGACCGAAAAATATCAAAAAATAAAGTAGTGATTATCACCGGTGCCAGCAGTGGTCTGGGTGAAGCAACTGCCTTGCTCTTGGCAAAATATGGAGCTAAGGTCGTTTTGGCAGCACGTCGCAAGGAGCGTTTGGAGAAATTGGCCGCGGAAATTACCGCTCAAGGAGGCGAAGCCCTTGTAGTAGTTGCCGATGTGGCTGTACAAAGCGATGTGGAGCGTATTGCAGAGGAGACACTCAAGGCTTATGGTCGTATCGATGTACTGATTAACAACGCTGGTATCATGCCACAAGCTACTTTGGACAAACTCAAGGTGGAGGAGTGGGACAAGATGATTGACATCAATATAAAAGGGGTACTCTATGGCATCGCAGCAGTACTCCCCACTATGCAACAGCAACACAGTGGGCATATCATCAACCTATCCTCGGTAGCAGGATTGCGGGTGGCTGCAGGTCGTGGTACCGTGTATAGTGGCACCAAGTTTGCCGTCAAAGCCATTAGCGAAGGCTTACGTGCTGAGGTGGCCAAGGATAATATCCGTGTCACCACTCTCTACCCCGGGGCGGTGGAGAGCGAACTCAAGTATGGTAGCTCCGACCCTGAGGCCAGTGCCAACATACAGGCCTTTTTATAAGGCCTATGAGATTCCTGCCAGCTCCGTAGCCAGAGCCATAGCCTATGCCATAGGTGAACCCGAAGAGGTAGCGATTAACGAGATTACACTCCGCCCTACCCGCCAAGAATTTTTAGAACAAAGAATAATTAGTGTTATATGATAAAAAGTTTTATTAACAGACCAGTGCTATCAACGGTAGTTTCTATCATGATAGTCATTTTAGGGATATTGGGGATTATATCCTTACCTATTTCTCAATATCCAGATATTGCTCCTGTAACAGTGTCAATTAGTGCTAACTATGGGGGTGCTAACGCCGAAACAGTACTCAAGTCGGTGGTCATTCCTATTGAAGAACAAGTCAATGGGGTAGAGAATATGGATTATATCTCCTCTTCAGCCTCTAATAGTGGTTCTGCTAATATCACTGTGTATTTCAAACAAGGGACAAATGGGGATATTGCTGCGGTGAATGTACAGAATGCGGTCTCACGTGCCAATGCCTCTCTTCCTTCAGAGGTAGTGCAATCGAGGGGGTGACGGTACGCAAACAGAACTCTGGGGACCTGATGTTCCTTTACTTTCTTTTCAGAAAAATAAGGAGTTGGACGATGTGTTCTTACAGAACTACCTAAATATCAATGTTATTCCTGCGCTTAAGCGTATTAGTGGGGTAGGAGATGCCTCTGTCTTTGGCGGAAAGAACTATTCTATGCGTGTATGGCTTGATCCTCAAAAAGCTCCAAGCTTATAAGCTAAACCCAACGGAGGTAACGGCGGCTATTTCCGCTCAAAGCCGTGAGGCAGCTGCTGGCACATTGGGACAAAAATAGCGGAAGTAGCTATGAGTATGTTATCAAATACAAAGGAAAAATACAAGGAAGTTTCAGAATATGAAAAATATAGTACTCAAAAGCCCTTGATGGGGGCGTATGCTCCGCCTGAAAGATGTGGCTAAAAATAGAACTTGATGCCTTAAGCTATACAGGTTTTTTTCTGAAAGTAAAGGTCGCCCAGCGGTGGCTATGGGTATCTCGCAAACACCAGGGTCTAATGCTCATGAAATTATTCAGAACATTGAAAAATATCTTAAATCGGTAGAGCCTACTTTTCCCTGAAGGAATTACTTATACTATTAACTTTAATGCTAATACCTTCTTGGATGCAGCCATTTCTAAAGTGGTTTCTACTCTTTTTGGAGGCATTCCTATTGGTGTTCCTTGTGGTGTATATCTTCTTGCAAGATTTTCCGTTCTACACTGATTCCCTGCCATAGCCGTACCAGTCTCTATTGTGGGTACGTTCTTCTTCCTAAACCTCTTCGGCTACTCTATCAATATGCTTACCTTGTTTGCTTTGGTATTGGCTATTGGTATTGTGGTGGATGATGCCATTGTCGTGGTGGAGGCTGTCCATGCCAAGATGGAACAGACGCACGAGAAAGCCAAGCCAGCCACTATCTCGGCCATGAATGAGATTACAGGGGCGATTATCTCCATTACTTTGGTAATGGCAGCGGTGTTCGTGCCGGTAACCTTTATGGGAGGTACTACAGGGGTATTCTATAAGCAATTTGGGGTAACCCTTATCGTAGCGATTGCTATTTCGGCTATTAATGCGCTTACCCTCAGTCCTGTATTGTGTTCTCTTTTCCTAAAAACCTCATGGAGATAAGGAGTATGAGGAAAAAATCTTGGATAGGTAAGTTCTTCCATAAGTTCAATATTGCTTTCAATGCGGCAACTCTTAAGTACGGGAAGACTTTTTACTTTTTTTCCTTCGTCACAAATGGGTAACCTTAGTGCTTTTTGTTTTGGCTGGGGAGGTATTTATTATGCCAATAGCCAGATGAAGTCGGGCTTTGTGCCTAACGAAGACCAAGGCTTTGTGATGATGAATGCAGAGATGATACCAGGCGCCTCAATGGAACGTGTAGCCAATGTAATGCGTGAGGTGAACGAAAAGTTAACCAATATTCCTGGTGTTGAGAATGCTACCTTTGTTACCGGACGTGGTATGCTCTCGGGAGAAGGTAGTAATAACGGTATGGGCTTTTTAAAACTCAAACCTTTCAAAGAACGTTCTAAAAATACCAGGACAAGATATAAATACCATTATTCAGCGTGCTTTTTGGGGCTGCTTCCTCTATCAAGGATGCTAAAGTTATCTTCTTCCAACCTTCATCAGTGCCAGGTTTTGGTCTTGGAGGTGGTGTGTCATTTGTGCTATTGGATAAGGCAGGAAGTGAACTAAGTCAGGTGAATACCGATGTACAGAAATTCCTAGCTGCCTTAATGCAACGCCCCGAAATACAGTTTGCTCAAACCTCCTTCAACGTGGATTATCCTCAATATCAGATGGATATCAATGTGGAGCGCGCTATGCAATCGGGGATAGCAGTAAGTACGATCCTCTCTACTTTGCAGAACTACATAGGGGGCTTCTATGCTACCGACTTTACCCTCTATGGTAAGCAGTATCGTGTAATGGTACAGGCATTGCCTGAAGCTCGTAAGGATCTCAATAGCCTTAATAGTCTATATGTAAAAACAGGCAATGGGCAGATGGCTCCTATATCGGAATTTGTAACCTTAAACCGTACCTTTGAAACCAATCACTTAGCCGTTATAACCTTTTTTTACCTCCGTAGCTGTTTCCGCACAGAACAATCCTGCTTATAGTTCAGGAGACGCTATAAAAGCAGTAGAAGAGGTAGCCGCTCAGACGCTTAATGCCAACTATAGTATTGACTATACAGGTCTTTCCGTGAGGAACAAAGTTCAGGCTCACAGACTATCCTTATTTTTTTATGTTGAGCTTGGTATTTACCTACTTTATCCTATCGGCTCAGTACGAGAGCTATATCTTACCGCTTTCGGTACTTATGTCTTTGCCTTTTGGTATCTTTGGTGCCTATTTAGGTCAGTGGCTCTTTGGTTTGGAGAACAATATCTACTTCCAAATCTCACTGATTATGCTCATGGGGCTGTTGGCCAAGAATGCGATTTTGATTGTAGAGTTTGCTGTACAAAGGCGTCGACACGGTGAGAGTCTATCTAAGGCAGCGATCAATGCGGCTATGGCACGTTTGCGTCCTATCTTGATGACCTCCTTTGCCTTTATCGTGGGGTTATTGCCATTGGTATTTGCCACAGGGGTAGGAGCTGCGGGTAACCGTTCGGTAGCCACAGGTGCTGCTGTAGGTCAGCTTATTGGGACGTTCTTTGGATTGATAGTGATTCCTGTACTCTTTGTGATTTTCCAACACTTACAAGAGCTTATCAGTGGTGTAAAACACAAAGAAGAGGTATTTGTCGCTCCTACGGATAACTATTAAGTGAAGAGTGAGCAGTGAAAAATGAAGAGTGAAAAAAGTAATACTTAACAATGGTGTTACTTTTTTCACTCTCTTTTATAGCGTTTTTTTCACTCTTCGCTCTTCATTTTTCACTTATAAAACGTGTTTATACGCCTTATAAGAAGACCTTACCAAAGCGCTACTTTCAAAGTGGCGGAAGCCTAAGGAGTCACCTATTTCCTTGTATTTTTGGAATTGGTCAGGAGTGATGAATTGTTTTACGGGCAGATGTTTCTTAGAGGGTTGTAGGTATTGACCCTATGGTAACTATATCTACTTTGGCCTCTTTTAGGTCATAAAGGGTTTGGATTACCTCTTCTTCGGTTTCACCAAGGCCGAGCATAATACCCGATTTGGTGCGATGAGCACCGTTCTCCTTCAGGTAGCGAAGCACCCAAGGCTGCGGTCATATTGGGCTTGGATACGCACCTCTCGGGTTAGGCGACGTACGGTCTCCATATTGTGAGAGATTACCTCAGGCGCTACGGCCAAGATGCGGTTGAGGTTGCGTTCTACACCTTGGAAATCGGGAATAAGAGTCTCAAGGGTTGTTTTAGGGTTCATACGGCGAATAGCCTTGACTGTTTCTGCCCAGATGATACTGCCCATGTCCTTGAGATCATCACGGTCAACGGAAGTAATCACGGCATGGGTGATATTCATGAGCTTGATAGAGCGGGCAACTTTCTCAGGTTCTTCCCAATCTATAGTATCAGGTCGCCCTGTTTTTCACCCCGCAGAAACCGCAGGAGCGCGTACAGATATTACCCAAAATCATAAAAAGTAGCTGTACCATGTCCCCAGCACTCGCCCATATTAGGGCAACTTCCAGAGGTACAAATAGTGTTGAGTTGGTACTTATCTACCAAGCTACGCAATTCAGTATATTTTTCCTGTAGGTAGCTTTACCCTAAGCCACTGAGGTTTAGTAGTCTTTTCCACAGGAGCGGTTGTTGTAGTATCCATTTTTAATTTTTAGTTGTAAGGGTGAATGGTAATTCGCCCTATATATTTTCACTCTTCACTTTTCACTCTTCATTTTTCACTCTTCATTTTTCACTCTTCATTTTTCACTCTTCATTTTTTTCACTCTTCATTTTTCACTCTTCATTTTTCACTCTTCATTTTTTTCACTCTTCACTTATAAGCACGCCCCCTACAGTAGCATTGCTGGTCTCATCAATAAGGATAGCGCTGCCCATTTGTGGGTTTTCTTGGAAAGGGTCATAGACAAGGGGCGCTGCGGCTCGGAGCTGTACTCTTGCGATTTCGTTGAGTTTAAGGCTTTCTACCTCGGTGGTTTGCTCCAGTGTATTGACATCTATCTTATAGATAATTTCCCTTGACAATAACCTTTGTCAGGCGGCTGCGCTGTTGCAAGAGGTATTTGCCCCCTAGGCGTAGCTCTCGGCGATCCATCCAGCAGAGCGTTGCCTCTACGGTTTGTTCCATGTGAGGGATATGGTCGGGATGTACAGTAATCCCCACGGGAGATGTCTATATCATCGGCAATGTGGAGCACCACAGGCATACCAGCAGAGGCTTCGGTCACTTCTTTGCCGTCTATCTCTATTTTGGTAAGGGTAGTGGTGATCCCTTCGGGGAGTATCTCAATAGTGTCTCCTTTTCGATAGCCTCCTGAGAGGATTTGTCCTGCATAACCACGGTAGTCGTGTAGGGGCTTCTGTCTGAGGACGAATCACATACTGCACTTGGAAACGTGCATGAGGGGTAGCTACTGGTGTTTATTTCTACCTTTTCCAGAAAGTGTAAGAGCGATTCTCCCTTATACCAAGGCATGGCATCGGTAGTATTTACGATATTGTCGCCTACAAAAAGCCGAGATAGGGAAGTAATACACCTCTTTCAGGTGCAAGCGCTTTGCTATAGCCTCGTAATCCTTCTTAATTTCCTCGAAAACCTCCTGAGAGTAATCCACTAAGTCCATTTTGTTGACCGCTACCACTACTTTTAGGAATATTTAGCAAGGAGGCGATGATGGAGTGTCGGCGGGTCTGCTCGGTAACGCCGTTGCGGGCATCTATAAGAATAATGATTAGGTCTGAGTTGGAGGCACCTGTGATCATATTGCGTGTATACTGGGTATGTCCAGGAGCATCGGCAATGATAAACTTACGTTTGTCGGTAGCAAAGTAGCGGTAAGCCACATCTATAGTGATTCCCTTGCTCACGCTCGGCACGAAGGCCATCGGTGAGAATGGCCAAATCCACTCTGTCTTCATTTTTTTATTCTTTGACTGCTGTTCGAGTACTTCAAGCTGATCGGCCAAAAATACTCTTGCTATCATAAAAGCAAGCGACCAATAAGGGTACTCTTTCCGTCATCTACACTACCGGCAGTGATAAATCTTAATATGTTCATTGTCTTGAGTTTAGGTAAAAATTTACTGAGCCTTGAGTGTATCGGGAACAACTTCTGCTTGCTCAGTGGTCTGTATATTCGTATAAGGCACCGCGTCCAACTGTTTTTAAGGGAGCGATGGCTTCCATATAGCGAGGTTTTAGTCTTTCATCAATGGGGGTAGCATCGGGGAGTTTCTCTTTAAGAGGGTCTACCTGTACCCCATTTTTTTCCAAAAAAACGGTAACACACATGGGGGCCTGTGGCAAGTCCTGTGCTGCCTACCAGTCCAATGACTTCCCCTTTGGGCTACATGCTGTCCCTTGCGGGCAATGATTTTGGACATGTGTAGGTATTGGGTTTCGTAGGGTCTTGTCGTGGCGAATCTTCACATAGTTTCCGTTGCCTGACCCATAGCCTGCTTGGGTTACAGTACCACTGGCGGTAGCACGGATAGGTGTGCCTGTGGGAGCGGCATAGTCGGTACCAAAGTGCCCTTTTCATCTGGTGGAGGATAGGGTGGTAACGCATACCATAGTGCGAGGTGATACGGAAGATGTCCAAAGGCGATTTGAGGAACATACGCTTCATCATATTTCCATTTTCATCGTAGTAGCCCCCGACTTGGTGGTATCAGCTTGGAAGTGAAAAAGCATAGTAGGGCTTTCCTTGTGCTCGAAGAAAGCGGCTTTTACTTGTACCAAAACCCGCATTGATAGTATCATCTACATAGCGTTCGTCATAGATGATCTTGAACTTATCGTCTTCCTGTAGGTTAAAGAAGTCGATGGTATAGTCAAAGATTTGGGAAAGCTTATAGGCAGCGGCGAAGGATAAGCCTGATTTGGTCATATCATCAAGCAAGTTGTTCTTGATATAGCCTCCGCCCTCACGCTCCACTAGGGTTACCTTGCGATCAATCTGGCGAATAGCAAGAGAATCTCTGGTTTTTATTTCTATAAAGTGTAGCAAGTCAGGCTGATAGAGAAAGTAGGCTAAGGAGTCAGGCTGTTTTTTTGTCAAAGATAAGCGCATAGGCCTGTCCTGCCTTGAAGTTGCGTGGGCGTATCAACTCCTTGGAGAGGTCAGCAATCTTGGCTACCCTTTCAAGGGGTACGCCATGGTTGCTTAGCAGTGCACCGAAGGTATCGCCAGGCTTGAGGGTGTCCTTTATGATGTTGTATTCTAATAAGTTAAAACCATATTCATAGACAGGTTTGGGTGGTTCAGCCACTTGTTGCACAACGGGTGCAGGGGCTTTATCACGCTTACAAGCAGGGGCTATAGCCAAAAGACCTGCCAGTAAAATACTTCGAATAGTCTCTTCATTAGGGGTACATGTATTGGGAGAGCAAAGTTCGTGCTTTTTCCAATGTAGAAAGTTTTTATTGTTAATTGTCAATTATCAATTGTTAATTGTTAAAAAGTTAGACTCTAGCTGCTGCTTCTGCTCTCTGTCTTCTGTCCACTGCCCAATGTCTACTGTCTTCTGCCCTCTGATAACTTATTTGCCATTAATCATTTGTCATTAATCATTAAAGTTGTATCTTTGCAGAAATTATAAATATCATATAGATAATGGACGCACTCATTGCAGAACTCAAACAAAAAGTCGTAGAAGCACTTTAACTTGGAAGAACTCTCCGCGGAGGAGATCAACGAAAATACCCCTCTTTGGAGCTGACGGATTGGGGCTGGATTCTATTGATGCTCTTGAGCTAATCGTACTCTTAGACAAAGAATATGGCATACGCCTCTGATCCTAAGCAAGGGAAGGAGATTTTTCTATTCCATAGCCACTATGGCCGAATATATCCAAAAAGCACAGAACCAAATAGCATGGCAGAAAGGATTGTTATCACAGCAATGGGGGATTTGTTCCGCGCTGGGGATAACCTTGAAGAGCATCTTGCGGGCTTGCTTTCAGGACAATCGGGACTGTCTGTTGTAGAAAATGTATCTACCCTACACCGTGATCACATCAGGGTAGGGGAGCTCAAACATACCAATGATTTTCTCGCCCAGCAATTGGGGCTGCCTGTGGTCAATCACTATTCCCGTACAGGGCTTTTTGGGTATCTGGGCACTTAAGGAAGCTATTGCTCAAGCAGGACTTACCCCCACTGAGGTGGCACAGCTGAGTATGGTGATGGCCTCCAGTGTGGGAGGGATGGATATGACCGAGCGTTATTTCTACGCATATACTACCCAAGAGGAGCTGCGCCGTTATATTCCCTATCACAACATAGGAGAGGTAACAGGGCAGATAGCAGACTACTTCGGTATCAAGGGTTATGTAACCAGTGTCAGTACCGCTTGTTCGTCTTCGGCCAATGCCATACTTACAGCGGCCAACTTGCTCCGTACAGGTCGCGCCCAGCGTATAGCTGTAGGCGGTGCCGATGCACTTTCAGTATTCACTATCAATGGCTTTAATAGCTTGATGATCCTCTCCGATGCTGATTGTACGCCCTTCGATGCACATCGCAAGGGGCTGAATCTGGGGGAGGCGGGTGCTTTCCTTATCATGGAGCGGGAGGCTACCGCCTTAGCCGAAGGTAGAACCATTATAGGGGTACTCTCAGGTTGGGGCAATGCCAATGATGCTTATCACCAAACAGCCTCCTCTGAAGAGGGGGAAGGGGCTTTCTTGGCTATGCAGCAGGCTTTGGCTATAAGCGGACTTGCCCCCAGCGATATAGACTATATCAATGCCCATGGTACCGCCACGGTGAACAATGACCTTTCCGAGAGCCGCGCCCTGATGCGTATCTTTGGCGAGGAGGTGCCAGACTTTAGCTCCACTAAACCCTTTACAGGGCATACCCTTGCGGTTGCCTCGGCTGTGGAGGCGATCTTTAGCCTGTTGGCAATCCAAGAAGGAGCAGTATGGCCTCAACCTAAATTGGCAAACCCCTATGCCAGAGGTACCCCTCCGCCCACAGACAACGCTCAAGCGCAAGCCTATTAAGCATGTACTGTCCAACTCCTTTGGCTTTGGAGGGAACTGCTCAACGCTTATTTTTTTAGTAGAGCCAACCAGTGACCACAACGGGGTATGTGAGTGAAAAAGCGAAAAAAACGAACCTTATGGCAATATCAAATTATATGACTGCCACTGAGCAGATAAAAAGAAGCCATTCTCAGTAGTCAGTACAAGGCTGCTAAGCAAGTAAATGCCGTACAACTCTCCTTGTATTACGGTGTAGGGTGCTATGTCTCCCAAAAATACCCGCAAAGGAGTATGGGGTACAGGAGCCATAAAAGCTATTTCCGAACAGCTCCATAAAGAGCTACCAGGACTTAGAGGTTTTAGCGAACGCAATATTAAAAATATGTGCGCCTTTTATGAGGCGTGGCAGGAGTTGGATACTAATTTGGAAAATCACGGTTTCAAAATTTCAAATATCTGATAACGAAGGTCTTATTAATTCGGCAACCATAGCTGCCGAATTAGAAACAAATTCGGCAGTTGCAACTGCCGAAATGCCTGAACAGCTTTAGGGTGTATTACCGGATTATTACATCAAAAATATATTATCATGACAAAAGCATTTAACTTACACAAGGCCATACGTGCCCTGTCTGTTACGCTTCTTGGACGAAGCTACCCCAGAACAATTAGCGCTCATACCAGAGGGGCTTTCATAACAATATCCTATGGAATATAGCCCACTGCGTGGTTACCCAGCAGCTGCTGTGCTATAAGCTCGCAGGAGTGCAACCCCATGTCTCAGAAGAGCTGATCAACACTTACAAAAAGGGTACCTACCCCTGATGGCCATATCCTAGCCAAGAGGAAATCGCTACCCTTCGTCAGCTCCTGACTTCCACTCACGACCAAATCATTGAAGATTATCAAAAAGGAGTGTTTGCAGGAAAGACTATCCTGTCTATGAAACCTCTTTTGGTTATACACTCACTCATATAGAGGAAGCGATTCTCTTTAACAACACCCATGAAGGTATGCACATAGGAACGATTTTTGGCTTTGCGCTATTTTTCTTTAGGCCTTCTTTAGCTTATAAGTATCATCAAAATAACAATCATGGCAACACCTGTACAGAAAGTAACTATCAAAGCTAAATTTCCTCTCTATAAAAAAAGAGGAATTAGCCGAGCGTGTAGAGCTTATCACCTTAGAAGAAACAGGATTTGAGTTGGTTGCTCAAAAAGACCTCTATGCAGTAGGCGACACCGCTATCTATATCCAGCCTGATTATTGCTTGCCCGATACGCCTCTCTTTCAGGATTTTATTGCTCCAGGGGGTGATCCTAAGAAGTCTTATCTCGGTAAGATAGAAGACCAACCACGGCGTATCCGAGCCATTAAGTTTCCACTCTCTAAAAGAGCCTAATGGCGACAAAGTCTATTCCAATGGGATTCTCTTGCCTCTTTCTGTAGTAACTTCTCATATAGGGGAACAACCTATCAGTGCCGAGAGCTTAGGAATTACCAAGTATGAAGCCCCTATCAAGCTCATGGGTGACACCCAGCTAAGTCCTTTCCTTCTGGTTGGTATCAGACTGATGAAGAGAATATCAACAATGTGTGGAGTGAGGTAGCGTTTCCTATCTATCTGATTGGTACCCAGAAGATAGATGGCACTTCCATTAGTATCTCCACTGAGTATATCGCCACACGTAAGAATGTGATGGAGCGCTTTGTAAAGAAAGGCGATACAGAAGTAGAGAGTACCGAAACCTATATCAAATATGGTAGCCAGTACCAAGATATCTTGAGGGCTGCCCAAGAGACAGAGATTGTATTGCGTGGAGAGCTTAACGGACAAGGAGTAGGCAGTTCGGGTAACAAACTCAATCCTGCACTAAAAAGAAGCAGCCAATATTCGTTTCTTCGGTATTGATCGCCTCAGAGGAGGAATCACCTACAAGCTCCCTCATGCCGAGTTTGTAGCCAAAGCACAAGTACTTGGTATCCAGATGGTTCCTATTATCTTTGAAAAAGAATTTAGCAACAGAGGAGAACTGCTCGCCACTTGTGAGGCTTATTTTGCCCAGCATGTGATAGAGGGATTGTGGTTAGGACTCCTGATAGCAAGTTTTCTGCAAAAATAATGAATAACTACTACGATAGTAAGAAATAACGAGTTGGTAAGCCAGTTGGCAAATCTGTTAATTAGAAAAAATCCCCATACGGTACTTGTGCCGCAAGGGGATTTTTGTATATTACTATTGATAAAATATATAAACTTTTTTTCGTTTATAAAGTTTTTCTTTCGTATCTTTGCACTAGATTTAGAAATAAACTTTATGACTCATTACATCCATATACCCAACCAATTTGTTACCACTGCTGATGGTGTACAAATCGCTTATCGCGATTATGGGAATCCAAAAGGGTGATACCCTCCTACTCTTTTGTACATTTGGCGGCCAACTTAGATAATTGGCGTCCGGGAATTATTAGACCTATTAGCTGATAAACACCGCATTATCACTTTTGATTATCGTGGTGTGGGGCTTTCAGAAGGCGAACAATCGTTGAGCATTGCTCAAATGGCTAAGGATAGTTTGCAGTTTATTGAGGCCTTGCAGTTAGACAAAGTACATTTGTTAGGCTTCTCAATGGGTGGTTTCGTAGTGCAAGAATTGATTCCACTTGCCCTGAGCGTTTTGACAAGGTAGTCTTAGCAGGTACAGGACTCAGAGGAGGAAAAGATATCGACCGTATAACCGCCATAGCTGATAAATATACGCTAAAAAGCACTACTCTCTTTCAAAGATCCCTAAGTATTATATGTTCTTCAATCAGAATGAAAATGGAAAACACAAGGCTAATGAGTTCCTAAAAAGCCTCAAACAGCGTAAAGAAAACAGAGATAAACCCATTAGCTGGAAAAAGTTATAGGCGCCAGCTCAAGGCTATTACCCTATGGGGCAAAGCTCCTCAAGCCGACCTATCGGCTATCAAGCAACCTACCTTAGTGGTCAATGGTGATAATGATGTGATGGTGCGCACCGAGCATTCGTACACACTCGCTAAAAAAATATCCCTAATAGCAAACTCATTATCTACCCCGATGCAGGACATGGTGCTGCTTTTCAGGAATATACCTCTTTTTGCTAATGAAGTACTTAACTTTTTAAAAATAACAACAATGAAAGCCTATTTTATCAACAAATATCAAAAAACAGCCCGCTACTCTTGGCGAGCAACCTGCCCCTACTATCAATGAAAACCAAGTGCTTATTGAGGTGAAAGCCGCTGGACTCAATCACTTGAGATCCTCGAATCAAAAAGCGGTGAGTTCAAGCTGTTGGTACGCAATACTTTTCCTCTTATCTTAGGGCATGACCTATCGGGTGTAGTGTGCGCAGTAGGTAGCAAAGTCACCCAATACAAAGTGGGCGATGAAGTAATGGCACGCCCACGCGATGGTCATATAGGTGCTTTTGCCGAGCAAATAGCTGTTTATGAAGCAGATGTAGCCCCTAAACCCAAAAATATTACAATGGAAGAAGCGGCTGGTGTGCCTTTGGTAGCCCTTACCGCTTGGCAGGCCTTGGTCGAGAAAGCCAACGTGCAGAAAGGACAAAAAAAGTGTTTATACACGCGGGTTCCGGAGGAGTAGGTACCATTGCTATTCAGCTGGCTAAACACTTGGGAGCCTATGTAGCTACCACAACCAGTGCCGATAATATTGCCTTTGTAAAGGATTTAGGTGCTGATGAGGTTATTGATTATCGCAAGGAAGATTTTTCTGAAAAACTAACCGACTATGATGTGGTACTCAATAGTTTAGATGAAGCTACTTTGCTCAAATCAACAAAGATACTCAAAGCTGGCGGTCATCTCATCTCTATCTCAGGACCTCCTACTAAAGCGTATGCTAAAGAAGCAAAAATTAGGGTGGTTGCTACAACAAGTAATGCACTTCATCAGTAGGAAAGTGCGAAAAGTATGCGCCCAAAAACAGCTGCAATACGACTTCCTATTTATGCGAGCCAATGGTGCACAGCTTACCCAAATAAGTCAGCTGATTGAAGGCGGAAATCTTCGCCCTGTAACCGATAAAGTTTTTTTCCTTTTGACCAAATAGCTGAAGCCTTTGACTATATGAGCAAAGGAAGAGCCAAAGGAAAAAGTGGTGGTTAGTTTTTAATCGTAGCACGACACACAATAAATAAACTCCCCGTATGCAAACTGCCTATGTAGCTTGTATCACGGGGAGTTTGTCAATTATTCAATTATTTTTGTATCTTTGTAATTTGAAAAATATATCCTCTGAAATGAAAAAGAAGCTATCAAATTATTTGAAGAACGCAAAGTGCGTACCATTTGGGACGACACTCACGAGAAATGGTATTTCTCTATTGTAGATGTAGTGGCTATATTAACTGATAGCACTAACCCTCAGACCTATTGGCGTGTATTAAAAAAACGACTAAAAAGAAGAGGGAAATGAAACCGTTACAAACTGTAACGCTTTGAAGTTGATATTATCACCCAACAATGGAGTGGCTTTACTACCAAAGAATACAAGCAGTACAAAGGACTCAAAAAAAGAGAACTTACGCGATAATATGACTAACTTGAAATGGCTTTTAACATATTAGCCGAAGCCTCAGCTACCGAACTTTCCAAACAACGCGACCCACAAGGAGTAGAAGAACAGAAAAAGGTAGCTAAAGAAGGTGGTAGTGTAGCCAAAGTAGCGCGCAAGCAATTGGAAACTCAATTGGGGCGCAGTGTCATATCGCCTACAAAAAGCTAAAGACTACCTTAAAATTGAGGAAGCATAGCACAATACATAATAAAAACAATTTCCCGTAATGCAAACAGCCTATGCGGCTCGCACCACGAGGAGTTTTCGTAACTCGTCATTCGTCTCTCGTCATTCGTAACTTCCTCAGCCATAGACCTACACCAAGGTACAACAGACAAGGGATCATCCCCGAAACTGGCGAAATGAGTATCTCTCTACCAGTTTCTATAAAAAAATATGCATGTCATATATCAGGCTGTTGATGGTGCTATCCTCAATAGCGTGCATCCACACCCCAGGCCAGATCGATTTCGTAAGACGGAAAAAGTTCGGTGTACATTACTGTCCATGAGGTGCAGCACACCAATGCCATGAGGCAAAAAGTTACCTTGTCGTAAGGGAATACAGCAAATAGCTGTTCTGGTTTTAGAAAATAAAAAGAAGTAAGGCCAATGCCACGAGCACCACACTATCCCCCACAATAAGGTAGAGCCACACATCTTTAATCTTCAAGTGGAGCAAGCGAGCGGTAAGATACCCTCTCCAAGACGATTCTTCAAAGAAATTCTTTACAAATTCGGCTAATACAAAGATACCAAACCCACCGAGGTAGTCCGTCCAACGGATTTCTACTTTTAGCCACCCGAAGAGTCTCCCTATAAGCAAGGTAAGAGCGATCACCACAGGGTAAATAAGGGTTGCCACCCCATACCAACGCAAGTTTCTCTTGATAAGCGGACGCAAACCCGCATCGCGCCAGCCATCGCCCATAAAAGGCGCGCAATACGAGCCAAGTAAGCAGGGGGCAACGATAAAAAAATACCCATTCCACTTGTACCATTGCTGGTATCGCTGAAATCGCCTGTCGTTTCCCCTGTAAGAGCATCTATCCATACGCCTACCCAGCCACAACTGAGGGGCTATGAGAATGAAAAATACATAAATTCCTAATTGTTCTTGCTTGATTTTTCATGTTTGAAAAATTTTTGATTATCTTTGGGGCAAAATTACAGTGCAGGGGGTACCTCTGCAATACTGAATAATAACCATTTTTGAAGCTGATAATGGATAAAAAGTATAGACCAAATAGTACAAGAATACCTTCCCTATATCAAAAATCTTAGAAGAAGCAGGCAGTTTTGCTGTTTTTTTCTGTTAGATAGATTCGGGCAGTACTATTATGTGACCGAATATATAGAAGCGTCTCAAGAAATCAACATTGAGAAATTGGTACATCCCGATGATTGGGAGGTCGTAAGAAGAATTGATAAGAAAGTATGGGAGCTTTTTGGATACACTCCCGGAGGAAGAAAAAGCTAACTTACAAATATATCTATGAAATGAGAGTCTTGGATAGAGGAAAGTATGTACGAATGATTTACCAAATGCGCATATTAGCCTTTAAAGACGATAATTTTTCTTGGAATGGGCATCATAGACATCGCTCCAGAGCAATCAGCCAATACATCAGTGCGTTTTCAAATAAAAAACTGCCTTACTGATGAGATAGTACCTTTTGCTATCGAAAGTGCTACCGATACCCTGCTCACCCCGCGTGAGAGAGAGATACTCGCCCTTGCCAAGCAAGGAATGTTCAGCAAAAGAAATCTCTGAAAAAAACTGAATATCAGCGTACATACTGTAAACCGCCATCGCCAAAAATATTCTCGAAAAACTACAAGTAGATAATATGATTGAAGCAATGAAGTAATTGGCTAATTACTGATAAAAATGCACTCGGACTTACTCCTAAGTGCTGCTGTACAAAGCGAGAGAAATAGGCGGTGAAGAAAAACCAAAAAGGTCGGTAAGGGAGGTGATAGAGTGCGTTTTCTGTTGCAATAGTTTACGTATATGTATGGTAGTAAAGCGGTTAATCCAAAAGAGGGCATTGCGCCCGCTCACCTGCTTGCATACTTTCGATAGGTGCTTAGCCGACACAAAGAGCTTATCAGCATAATAGCCCACTTCGCGATGTTGCACATACTCTTCTTGTTCTAACAATGCCATAAAACGCACCATAAGATCGTTGTCCTGAAAGGTTATTTTCTGCTGACCAAACAACGAGGTATGAATATCAAAAATAATCTAAAATAAGCATTTGTACCGCACTGTGTAGCACTTCCTCTTGAAAAGCGTGAGTGGTATCGGTCAGTCGGCCTTTTTATTTGCTCGAAATCGTATTGCAATTGGGCAAACTGCTTTTTCGGTAAGGAGCATAATAGGGTTTGCAAACAGTGTCAAAGCCCCTCGTATGCCGTAATTGCTACGCGGGGTGCAGTATTCAGCATATTCAGGAGTGAGGTAGATACAAGTAGCTTGCAAGTAGGGTGAGGGTACAACAACCTCTATAAACTGCTGATAAGGAATAATCATTGTTTGTCCAGCTTCGAGCACAAAATTTTCTCCGTTGTACTCAAAAGTATACCTGCCCGCCTGGCACAGCACGTGGGCTATATAATGCCGCAACTCCTCACTACCCAAACGGTGAAGATTGTCTTCAATAATGATACTTTTTGTTATTCATACTTATAATGCGACAAAGATAAGAAAAAAATGTAAAAAAACTACCGACTTTTGTGTAACAATCTGTTCAAAATACCGCAGTACCTTTGCACCGTCAAACAATAAAGGTGAAGATTATCTTCAATAATGATACTTTTTGTTATTCATACTTATAATGCGACAAAGATAAGAAAAATGTAAAAAACTACCGACTTTTTGTGTAACAATCTGTTCAAAAAATACCGCAGTACCTTTTGCCTAGTCAAACAATAAAAAAATTAAAAAGAATATGAATTTACCTATCCTTACCTTGATGACTATTACACTTTTTTTCTTGCTCTAAAACAGAAGGTACCCCCACTGTTACCAATACCCCTCGAACCTATACAAACTAACAGTAATGGAAGCACTGTGCTACACGACCAAGTAATAAAAAAAGCAAAATAGTAGGCAGAGATATGTATTACACGGTTTATCTACCAGCTGGTTACAGCAATGAGAAAACATACCCTGTACTATACCTATTGCACGGCTATGGTGGCAACCAAAACGATTGGTTTGTGTACGATAAACTCCAAGAACAAGCCGATAAGGCTATTGCCGATGGCATTATGCCCGAAGCAGTTATCATCACCCCCGATGGCAATACATGGATGTATTTAGACAATGTAGCAGGACGCTCTATTCGCTACGAAAGCTACTTTTTTTCAAGAGTTTCTTCCACAAGTAGAAAAAACGTTTTTCATATCAAAGGGAGACGCCAAAGCCGAATGATAGGAGGCTTCTCGATGGGAGGCTATGGGTTCTATATTATGGCATTACCCATCGTGATATGTTTAGCTATATCTATGCAATGAGTGCTGTTATCGAAGGCTATGGTGTACGCAATATTTATGAGGTGATACAGCAATATCCACAAAACGAATTGCCTCCTGTCACCCTTTGAATTGGGCACACGTGACTTCTTTACGCGTGAAAACCAACGCCTCCATCAGCAACTCACTGCTGCAAATTACCCTCACGATTATATCTTACGTGAAGGTGGACACGATTGGGAATTCTGGAGTGCTTGCACCCCTAAAATACTTAAAAAAATTTGGAGAAACTATAAAAAAATAAGCCTTATGAAAAAAATCTCATATCACCACTAATTCTCTTAACTCTTAGCTTTACAAGCTGTGCTCAAAAATAAAGACCTTATGCCTAACAATCCTCAACCTTCGACAACTACAAGCGAACACCTTACAGTTGCGCACACCGTACAAGACCTCATCTATCATAAAGCCTTTACAGGCTATGGCGAACTGCTTTTGCCCTTTGATGAGAATAGCAACTACTACACCCTACCGCTTTCACAAATAGCCCGTACTATGCCCTACCACAGCAATGTGCATCCCAATGTAGTACTCAACGCTGTAAACCATCTTATTGATGAAGTGGATAAAGGGCAAACTATCTTCTATAACATTTATACTGACAATGAGAAAAAACAAGATCCTCGCAAGCAAAACACAGGACTCTTCTTTTTTTCGTGGCAAACAGAAACCCGTTTGCTATAATATGCCCTGGGGTGGTTTCTCGTACATAGGTTCTTTTGCACGAAGGCTTTCCTCTGGCTAAACGCATTAGCGAACTGGGTTACAATGCCTTTGTGATACGCTACCGCATTGGCAGTGAGCAGTACGCCACCGAAGATTTAGCCCAAGCTATCGCTTATGTACTGCAAAATTCTAAAAACGTTAGGCGTCTCAACAGAAGATTATTCTCTTTGGGGAGGCTCGGCAGGCGCACGTATGGTGGGCAATATTGCCTACTATGGAGTTAAGAAATTTACTAACGCCCACTTACCCCAACCTGCTACTGCTGTGATTATCTATACAGGACAAAGTCTTTACAGCAAAGATTTTTCCACCTACTTTTTCTCGCAATAGCTTCTAATGATGGCATTGCCTCTGCTGATGGTATGCAACGTCGCGCCGAGAACCTCAAACGTGTAGGTGTACCCGTAGCTTTTCATCGCTACCAAACTGCTTCGCACGGATTTGGTTTAGGCAATGGCACCGATGCTGAAGGTTGGTTAGATTTGGCTGTAGCGTTCTGGCAACAATACATAAAAATAAGAACTTAGAAAAAAATTTGTAAAAACTACCGACTTTTTGTGTAACAATCCTTTGGAAAAAAAGCATCGTATCTTTGCCTTGTAATTAGTTAATGAACAAATAATAAAATATATAGAAATGAAAAAAACATCATTACAATTCTGTTGTTGAGCTTCTTTTTCATTACTTATGCTCAGCACAGTACGCAAGAAACAAAAAAGTATTACAGCTTTCCGAAAGCCTTTGGAAGGCAATGCAACAAGTAGATAAACAAACTCTTGTAGAAAAATATTGCTCCTGAGGCAGTTTTTGTACATATGGGAGCAACTCTTGTTAGAGATAAAGAAATAGAAGTGTTACAGCAAAAAGGTATCGTACTAAAAAGAAGTGGCTACCGAAAAATACTTCTGTGCGTATCGTAGGTAAAACGGCTGTGCTTTTGCGCAAACTGCAACTTACTGCTATTGTAGGAGGTAATGAGGTGGTCAATCCGTTTGTAGTAACCGAAACCTATACTAAAAAAAGGCAGCAAATGGCAGTTGCTGTCTCTCTCTTACACTAAAAATTATTTACTAATTTATGAAAAAAAGATAATAATCCTTTTTAACTCTTAGTACTATTATGAACCTATCTGCACAACAAATGCACCCCGTGCAATATACCCGCAATGATGGTATTAGCATTGCCGCTAATGTCTATACTCCTGCTGGGTACGATAACACCAAAAAAATACCCCTGCTATAGTGGTAGCCCACCCTAACGGTGGCGTAAAAGAACAAGTCGCTGGTTTATATGCCGAGCTTTTGGCAAAGCAAGGTTATATTGTGATAGCGCCCGATGCTGCTTATCAAGGAGCCAGTGGAGGTACCCCTCGTAATGTAGATACTCCTTCCAGCCGTACTGCCGACCTTCACGCTGCTGCCGATTTTATCAGTACCTATGCAGGGGTAGATGCCAATCGTATCGGGATACTCGGTATCTGTGGCGGAGGAGGCTATACACTCAATGCAGCAAAAAAACCGATAAGCGATTTAAAGCTGTAGCAACATTAAGTATGTTCAACACAGGATTGGTGCGCCGTAATGGTTTTAAAAACTCGCAAGTAGCTACTATCCAACAACGACTTAAAGAGGCTTCCGAAGCCCGCGAAGAAGAAGCTCGTGGTGGTCAGGTGCGTTATGTGGGCAATATGCCCTAAAAATGAGCAAAAGAAGAGGTTGCTAAAATGCCTTTTTGAACTCTATCGCGAAGGTTATGAATATTATCTTGAAACCCATGCCCACCCAAACAGCACCTTCCGTTACACCCAAAAGTAGTCTTCTGGACTTGATGCGCTTTGATGCTACCGACCAAATAGAGCTTATCAACCAACCGCTCTTAATGCTTGCCGGTAGTAAAAGCCGACACTCGTGATATGACCGAAGATGCCTTTGCTAAAGCCGTCAATGCACAACCTAAAGAACTCTATCTGCTTGAAGGAGCCACCCATATCCAAACCTATTGGAAAGAACCCTACGTAACCCTAAGCAGTAAAGAAACTCACAGAGTTTTTTTAAAAAGAATTTGTAATAAATAATTAATTTAAGTTTCGCAAGTTGTTTTTAGGCTATTATTGCAATTATAAATAACTAATAATCAATTATTTGTAAAAACCTCCCCCACCCCCTCCAAAGGGGGAGCTTTGAGGGCGTTGAAATGGCCTAATTTGTTTATCAAATTAGAAATTTCTCTTCTATAACTTATTGAATCTCCATTACTTACTAACTCCCCCTTGAGGGCAGGGCTGTTATAAAAGTTGTATAAGTTCTTTTAAATTACTATTTTTTTGCACTCCAATAAAATGTAAAAAGTCTATGACACTGATAGAAATGTTATCTAGTATAGAGGATACTAGAAAAAGACGTGGCATTCGCCATAAGATGCCTAACTTTTTGATTATGTGCTTAACAGCAATGATGTCTGGCTATACTGGCTATCGAGAAATAGGTCGTTTCCTCAAAGAAAACCAATGGGAGTTCAAAAAAATATCTAACTTTCTGTAAAGTACCTACATATGGTTCTATTAGGAGGATATTTATGGAAATTGATTTTGACGATTTTGCGACAAAAATTCAATCAGTGGGCAGCCCAATTTTTACCAATGTGTCAAGGTGAAACACTTGCCATTGATGGAAAAAGCAATTGCTGGGACTATTAAAGATCCTCAAAATAATTATCAAAAATTTTGTTTCATTGATAAGTGTTTTTGCTTCTCAAAGAGGTATTGTAATAGCTTGTGATAAATTGGAGAACAAAAAAAGAGTCTGAAATTTATACTGTTCAAAAAAACTCTTACAAGCCTTAGATATTGAGGGTGAAATTATTACCTTAGATGCGCTACATTGTCAAAAAAACTCTTGAAACTATTGTAAAGTCAAAAAAATGATTACATTGTACAAGTAAAAGGCAATCAAAAAGAATCTTTTTAATCAGATAAAAAAAGAATATAGCCTTAGGAAAAATACCTAATGGATACTTATCAAGAACAATCCTCAGAGAGAGGACGTGATGAGTTGCGTATTACAAAGGTCTATAAAAAAATATTGAGGGAATTTCTCCTGAATGGTCTGGTATAAAGCGAATTATAGAAACTACACGCTATGTTAAGAAAAAAAGGAGAAGAAAGCACCGAAATTGCTTATCATATAAGCAGTATTGCTAAAAATAAAGCTAAGTTCTTTGCAAATCATATACGTTCTCATTGGGGTATAGAAAAATCGTTTACATTGGGTAAAGGATACACTAATGATAGAGGATAAGAGTAAAACCAAATCTGGGAATGCTCCTGAGAATCTTTCAATAATGAGAAATATATCAATCAATCTATTTCGTCTCAATGGAAAGGACTCTATTAAGTTAGCTATGGAGTGGGGAATCAGTAATTTTAAAGAACTTATGAATTTAATATATTATAAATCAGATTATAATATGATTATATAACAGCCCTGCCCTTGAGGGGGTAGGGGGATGTTTTGAGAATCAGTAAGTTATAGAGCTTGCGAAACTTAACAATTAATCAGTCGTCAAGAATACTGACGACAAAAAAAGATGAATAAAAGCAAATTATTAACACTTGCACTTGCTTTTTTTACTTTAATAGAACGGCAAGTTGCCAAAACAAAGACGAAGAAATGAACAACAAGAAGAATACCCAAAAGATTCTTTTTATCAACGGAAGCCCAAACCCTAACGGCAATACGGCTCAGTTAGCACAAACATTACTCAAAGGGAAAAACGTATGAAACACTTAATCTAGTAGAGTATAGAGTCAATCATTACGGACAGACTCTCTCAGGGCGACCAATTCGATGAAGTATTGACGAAAAATTAGAAATGCCGATATCATTGTGCTTGGTTCTCCTGTATATTGGCACAATATAAGTAGCATCGTACGCACCTTGTTAGAGCGTTTTTACGGGACTATTGCCCCAAATTCGTTTGCTCCTCGTAAACTCTTTTTTATATCAAGGTTCAAGTCCTTCCGAGTTTATGATTAATGACGGAGAATACACTATAAAAACGTTTTTTTGTGAAATGTATGGTTTTAGCTATGAAGGAATGGCTAACAATCAATCACAAGCACAAAAACTCTCCGAAAAACTGAAATAATTAAAAAGTATATGAAAAAGAATAATGTTTTAACTCCGATATGTTTATCTTTGGTAAGCATAGGGGCATTGGCACAAGAAAAATGAGGTTATAGCTCAACCTCCTACCGAAACGGTAAATATTACTCCAGTAGTATTCAAAAACCAGACTTCTGGTTTTTCAATTAGCAGGAGTGATTTATACTCCCATAAAAAAATGAAGAAAAAGCGACCATCTACCTGCGGTAGTAGTACAAGGACCTATGGGAGGTACTAAAGAACAAACCGCCAGTCTTTACGCACAACTTTTAGCTGAAAAAAAGGGTTTGTTACAATGGTCTATGATTATTCTTATTTTGGTTCTAGTGAAGGACAACCTCGCGCTTATGAAGACCCTACTATAAAAGCTACTGACATCAATAGCGCAGTAGCTTTTATAACGAAATACCCCAATGTAGATAAAAACAAAATCTTTGCGGTAGGCATCTGTGGTTCAGGGGTGTATTTACCTTACGCTGTTACTTTGGCTAAATCGTCTCCGTTGAAAGCTATTGCTGTAGTCAATCCTTTTGAAATGATCCACTTTGTCGCTCCTAATGGTAAGAGTGAAGCACAACTGCTCTCCGAAAAAGAAACTGTATGAAGAAAAAGGTATTGTTACACGTGTAAATCTCATCGAAGAAGGTTCAGAAGGAGCTGAGTATTACTACAACAGCAAACGAGGGGCTACTCCTAATTGGTTGCCATTTGCTTCTTGGTCTGAGCTTTCTTGGCGCAAATTCTTTCCTGCCGAAGAAGTAAAAAAACTACATACACCTTTCTTGGTAATAGCAGGCGAAAACGCTTTCACTCGTCAAGGAGCTGAACTAATGTACAACAATGCAGCTACTAATAGTAAGGAGTTTTTTTGTAGTTCCTAAGGCTCGACATTTCGATATGTACGACAAAGAAGCCTATCTATCAGTTATCATTCCTAAAATCATTACATTTTTAATCAATATTCTAAACAATAGCAAGATGAAAAGAATTTTTATTCCCCTTACAGTGACCTTGGCCATAGGCTGTGCTACTCAACACCAAGGAGATACTTACACTTCTGACAAGAGTAAAAAGCGCTGTGCTTGCTATTAAAGAACAAGGTTTCTTCACCGCAGGAGGTACTGTGCTTAAAAACCGATGGTACTTTCGACCCCATTAAAGGTCAGTACAACCCCGCCGGACAAACGCTTCACGCCGATTATGCCAATATCTTCTACCAAGTACCTCAGCCTTACAACCATCACCGTGTATACTTCCTACATGGTTTCGGTCAGTCGCGTGTGGGCTGGATGAACACTCCCTGATGGGCGCGAAGGGTTTGCCCCTATGTTCCTCCGCAAAGGCTATGCTACTTACCTCATCGACCAACCTCGCCGTGGAGCAGCAGGACAACCCTCAGTAGAAGCTACAGTAGCTACCTCAACCTTAGACCAAGCGTGGTTTACCCAATTCCGTATGGGATATTATCCTAAACTTTTTAGCAATTCTAAATTCCCCCAAGGAGAAGAAACGCTACATCAGTTTTTTTCCAGCAAATGACTCCTAACATAGGTGAGTTTGATATTCCAAAAAGTAACGGAGGCTTTAGTCGCTACTTTCGAGAAAGGTGGTGACGGTATCTTTATCACGCACTCACAAGGTGGCATTATCGGTTGGAATGTTGCGATGCAAAACCCCAAAAAGTAACAGCTGTTGTGGCCATTGAGCCAGGTACTTTCCCTCTTCCCCGAAGGTGAAGTTCCTACCATTACCAAAGAAAAATACTTCTTTCCCCGTAGGAGGTTTTTGGTGTACCTAAAGAACAGTTTCTCACCCTCACTAAGCGACCTATCGTTATCTATTTTGGTGACAATATTCCTGATTTTGATAAGACTGCCGAGCTACCCGCTCAAAAACTTCTGGAGTGGTGTACGCGAATTGGCTTACAAATTTGCCGAAGTGATCAATGCCAACGGAGGTGACTGCAAAGTTATCGATTTGCCTAAGGCAGGCATCTCTGGCAACACCCACTTTATGTTTCAAGACCTCAATAACCAAGAAGTTTTTGAACATATCTACAAATGGTTAGAAAGTAAGAAATTAGCAAAATTAAAATTGTATGAAAAATTATCACCTTTGCAATGGTACTCTTAACAGTAGCGATGAGTGCCCAAGTGAAACAACAAAAATACAATGAAAAAAAGAAGCTAAAAAAACAAACTGCTGGACGAGACCGCCTCGGCGATTTTGCACCTAAATTCGCTGAACTCAATGATGATGTTCTTTTTTTGGGCAAGTGTGGAGTCGTGAAGGGGAACTTTCTCCTCGTGATCGCAGTATGGTAACCATCGCTACCCTAATAGGAAGTGGAGCGCCTGATTTTACTATTAAGTCGCACCTTACCGAGGGGCAAGAAAAAACGGCATCAGCAAAGACGAAATAGCCGAGATGATTACCCATATTGCCTTCTATGCAGGCTGGCCTAAGGCGTGGGGAGCTTTCCTTGCTGCTAAGGAAGTCTATGCTAGTGAAATAGCTGCCGACCTTAGCAAAGGAAGTGCAGGATATATCTTTGCCCTTGGCGAGCCTAATTCCCCGAAAACAGCAAGCACTTTTCTGGTAAAAAGCTATTTGAATGTATTGGTTGCCCCCGATAAGAAAAAAACAACATATTGGTTGCCAATGTTACTTTTTGGCTCTCTTGTCGTAACGATTGGCACGTGCATAGTGCCGAACAAATACTCTTGGCTACCGAAGGGACAGGTTGGTATCAAGAGTGGGGCAAGCCTGCCCAACTGCTGCAAAAAGGCGATGTGGTAGTAGTGCCTGCAGGGGTAAAAACACTGGCACGGAGCTACCGCTCAAAGTTGGTTTGCTCATTTGGCTATAATGGATGTGCAAAAAAGCTAAAAACCGAATGGAAAAGAACCTGTAAGTGAAAAAAAGAATATACTCAATTAACAAAATAAGAATTGCAATGAAAAATATTCAATTAAACAACGGGGTACAAATGCCCCTATTGGGTTATGGAGTATTCCAAGTAGACCCAAAAAGAATGTGAGCGTTGCGTAAGCGATGCTATTTCGGTAGGTTACCGAATGATTGACACTGCCCAAATCTACAAAAATGAAGAGGGCGTAGGTAACGCTATTAAGAAAAGTGGTATCGACCGTAAAGAGTTCTTTATCGTTACCAAAGTGTGGATAAGCAATGCTGGTTATGAAAAAGGCAAAAGCCTCTATCGAAACCTCTTTGCATAAACTCCAAACCGATTATATCGATTTGCTACTCGTTCACCAACCTTTTTGGCGATTATTACGGCTCTTATCGCGCTATGGAAGAAGCCTACAAAGAGGGCAAAAGTACGCGCTATTGGGGTGAGCAACTCTATGCCGATAGATACCTCGATTTGGCATACCACTGCGAGATAAAACCTGCTGTAAACCAAATGGAAACACACGTATTCTACCAACAGCAAGACCTCCAAGAGCTAATGAAGAAATACGATACCAAGCTAATGTCGTGGGGACCTTTTGCTGAAGGGAGAAACGATTTCTTTGCCAATCCTACACTCAATGCCATTGGTGAAAAAGTATCACAAAAAGTGCTGCCCAAGTAGCCTTGCGCTACCTATTACAACGCGATATTATTTGTATTCCTAAATCGGTACGCAAAAGAGCGTATGGAGCAAAAATTTTTAATGTATTTGACTTCCAACTATCCCAAGAGGATATGGCAAAAAAATTCAAGCTCTTGATACCAAGCAACCGCTCTTCTCTTCTCGCCGAGATCCTGCTTTTTGTAGAGATGATACTACAATATGGTAAATAGCAAATTAGCAAATGTGCTAATTAGTAAAATTCCCCTGTGGTAGTACCACACGGGAATTTTCTAATAAAACATCTAACTTGTATCTATTTGCTAAATTCTACTTCAGCATTTAGTTTAGTTATCTTTTTCTTGCAATTTAGTGATGTCTTTTTGCAATTTCTCAATACGGCGATTACTTTTTGGCTAATTGCTTATTAGCTTTACTAGCTTTTGCGCAAAGCCTTTTTCAGCTTTGTTCGCTTTTTTTAGCACTTGCTGAAGCCGAACTCGCATCACTAAAAGCATCCGTACGATTGGTAGCTTCTTCATTAGCTTGCGTAGCCTCAGTTTGCAACGACTGATTATTGGTTTGCTCTTGAGTGAGTTTCATTTGTAATTCGTTGAGCTTAGTATTGAGTTTCAAGGCTTGCTGCTGATTTTCTAAGCGTTTCATCTCTGGTGACTTAGCTGTACCACAGCTCGCTAGCATAAAGGAAGCTAACACTCCCATTAAAAAGTACTTTTCTCATAATTATATTATTAATATTTTAATGCCGCAAAGATAATACATAATTGCCTAATATGCAAATTCGCTAATTATCAAATTATCACTACCTTTGCATTTAGAATAACTTAAAAACAATACAATATTATGAGAAAAAAACTTTTTATTATTTTATGCATTTGGAGCATCATTGTAGGCTGCTCTCAAGAACAAAAAGAAGAGGACACCCTTCCAAAGAAAAAAAGAGGAATGGGAATTAGTTTGGGAAGACGATTTCAACCGCGACGATATTTTTGCTACTGGTATATGGTCAAAAAATATGGGGATGCCCTACTTCAAAAGCCGACTGGTGCAAACTACAAATTGATAATATCGAAGAGATGATATGCCAATTAACAGTTTAGGGACATAGTACGATGAGACAATAACTAAAAAATCCCCATGAGACATGACAACTCATGGGGATTTTTAATTAACTAGCAAATCTGCTAATTAACGAATTGTTTTAGAATTATTCCAAATAAATTAGTATCTTTGCCCCCGTTTAGAAATAGGATATAAGCTATATGATGTATTTCTCTTTCAGAAGTTTTTTTGGTTTTGTGTGTTTTTACCTCTGTGTAGGGGTGCTTTATGCCCAGCAAGTAGCTACCGTAAAGGGGCGTATCATCGCAGGCAAAAGAGCCTGTAGTGGGGGCAGTGGTGCAGCTAAGGAACTTAAAAAGTATGCAGTGGCCGATGGCCAAGGGAATTTTTTTCTCTGTCAGTACCTTATAGAAAAAGCACCTTATACGTTCTCTATAGAGTCCATGGGGTATAAGACACAAGAGCAAACCCTCATCGTGGCACAACCTGTGGTGGTGCTCAATGTGGCTATGGAGGAGGAAATCACCGCTCTTACAGGGGATTACGGTAGCAGCCATAACACCCATCAAGCAGGTGGAGAAGAGTGCCTATAATGTAGCTGCTATAGACGCCTCCAAGCTCACACACCTCAATAGCAATGCCGCCGATATGCTCGCCAAAGCCTCTGGGGTAAAGGTACGCGAAACGGGCGGTGTGGGAGCTGAGAGCCAAATCAATCTCAATGGCTTTTACAGGTCAGCATGTACGTACTTTTGTGGATGGGGTGCCTATCAGTAGGGCTTCTTCTTTCCAAGTAGGCAATATCCCCTACAGAACTGATTGACCGTATTGAAATCTATAAGGGGGTGGTGCCTGTTACCTTTGGCTCTGATGCCTTGGGAGGGGCGGTGAATATCGTTACCAAGCGCAGCAATGCTCAGTATGCTAACCTAAGTTATACCTTTGGTTCTTTCAATACCCATAAGAGCACGCTCAATCTAGGGGCACCACTGACCGATAATATAGGGATAGAACTCAATGCTTATCAGAACTATTCCGATAATAGCTATAGGGTGCTTACCCATTACTTAGATTTGGCCAGGGGATTTACTCCAAGGATAGGCGGTGGTTCAAGCGTTTCCATGATCGTTATCACAATGAGGTGATCATCGGAAAGGTGAATATTTTCAAAGAGCCTTGGGCAGATAAGCTCTCTTTCTCCCTGAACTATAACCAAGAGTACAAACAGATACAGAATGCCAATCTCATGCAGATTGTCTTTGGGGAGTAAGTACCAAACCTCCTATACCTATAGTACAGGGATCGAGTACGAAAAGAAAAAAACTTGCTCGAAGGGCTGAGTCTCTCCGTTACGGGGCGTTATGACCTAACAACTACCAATGTCGTAGATGAGGAAAAAATCGTATGTATAGCTGGGACGGCTCCTACAGAACCAAGCCTACTATGGGAGAGGCTATGTATCAGAATACAGTCTTTGAAGGCAAGACAGCCTACGTGGCGGCACACTTGGATTATTGGCTAAGCGAAAAGCACTTCTTGCAGCTTACCCATACTTTTTAGCCACTATTATAGACTGACCAAGAGCCAGCTTTTTACGCCTTTTTTTCTTCTGATGCTGATTTTATGGATCGCATCAACCAGAAGAATATCACAGGTCTTTCGTACAAATATGTGCCGAATGACCAGTGGACGGTCTTAGCCTTCGGCAAATATTATGCAGCTAAAGTAACAGGCCCTGCAGTGGTGAGTGGCCACGGCTATTTGTCCGTTTATGAAGATCATACCGAACGTACCGATGCTTTGGGGGCGGGGATAGGTTCTTCTTATGAGTTCTCTAAGGAACTATTGGCCAAGCTCTCTTATGAAAAGAGTTACCGCTTGCCCAATGACCGAGAGCTTTTTCGGAGATGGTGACTTGGAGATAGGAGCCAACCAGTTACGCCCTGAGAAGAGCAATAATCTCAACGTGAATCTCTCTTGGCAGCCCGAGACCAATGGTCATGCTCTCTTAGCGGAAGGAGGCTTTGCCCTGCGCTATATTCAGGACTATATCATTCGCAATGTAGCCAGCACAGGAGCAGCCACGAGCAAGAACCATGGCAAGGTACTTACCTTGGGCGGTGATTTCACCCTGCGCTATTTCTATCAGAAAACCTTTTCTGTGGGGGGAATCTCTCTATATGGATATGCGCAACCACGAGCGCAAAAAAACACCAATGGAGCCAATTCGCTCACCTACAAGGATCGGGTGCCCTAACATGCCTTATCTCTTTGGTAATGCCGATGCCTCTTATACTTTTGCCGACCTTATCACTCAGGACGATGGGCTTACCTTGGGCTACAACTTGGCTTATACGCATGAGTTTTTCCTCTCTTGGCAGAGCGAGGGGGCGAAAATCACCGTACCCACACAGCTCTCCCACGATCTAAGTTCTACCTATACAGCGCCAAGGAATAAGTACACCCTCTCGGCCGAGGTCAAGAACTTTACCGATGCGCTGCTATATGACAACTATAGTCTGCAAAAAGCAGGCAGAGCCTTTTTATGTAAAAATTAGGGTATAGGTTTTAGTACTAACCACTAACCACTGACAACTCAAAAACTATTTATATTTATGTATATTAATTTTTCAAACTATTAGAAAAAAATGTTGTTCCTTGGATTTGTAGGAGCAACTACTTTGGTGTCATGCTCTAAGAGTGATGATAATAATGGAGGAAAAACCAACTCCATCACCTACACCAGCGCTAACTCCAACCCCTGATGCAACAGAAGTAAATAGCTTCTTTATTGATGCAGGAGGAGCCAATAACAAAAGCCCGTTATATGCTTCTTGCAGACGATGTAACTAAAGGAGAAATACCTTTGACCTCCAACAGATTAGAATTTAAAGAGGCCAATGGATATTTTTGGTTATTCAATAAAAATATAGCCGCAGGTCTCTCCTACGGATTTAAAAGGAGCAGGTATAGGACTTTCTTATACTCGTGATGGAAAAGGAGAAGTAAGGTCTATCAATGAATTCAGTATAGTTGAACGTGCCACTACCTTTGGATTCTTTAACAACTACTATGTAACAGCGGTAAGTGGACAGGCTTTTTGAAGGAAAAAATGATGGAGCTACTTTTTATCTTCCGTAATACTTCTGACTTCGAGAGGCTTCTCGTAAAACCATTCATACCAATAAGTTCTTAGGGGACAATATGGAATGATACCGAGATTGTATCTTTCGCAGGTATTTTGGACAATGGCAATGGAGAGTTCCTCACAGGTATGCTTGTTTCTGAATACAAAGATGTACAGCCAGGACAGGGATCCAGTACAGGCTATATGGAAAAATACCGATGTGGTATATGTAGGAGTACTTGACAAGGAATTGAACCTTAAGCGTTACTACAAGAGCGATAAGCTCAGCTACTCAGCAGGACGCTTTAAGAGCCAATACCTCTTGGAAATGGGCAAGGTAGCCAACGGAGATGTATATGTCTTCTCAGGAGCTATTGCTAAGAATCCAGCACCTGCCAAAGCACCAGCTAAAGCAGATAAGGCTACCACTAAGCCTGCGGGAGCTTTGCGTATCAAGGCAGGGGCTACTACCTTTGATGATAGCTATTTCTTTGATATCTCTGCCGTATCTAATAATGGTCTTTTTCCGTCGCGTATGGCATATCACAGAAAAATAAATTCCTTTGTAGAGTTCTTCAATGATGCAGCTAAGGCCAACCTCCGCTCTTTGGATGTATATCACTATGCGATTGTGGATGTAGAAGCTAAGACACTCAATTGGGTGTCTGGCCTTCCTGAACCTACCAAGTTTACTAATATCATTACCAATACTATTACCCCTGCAATCTACGGTGGTAAAGTATATCTCCCAGTGAACGAACAAGGTACCGATCCTGCTATCTATGTTATAGACCCTGCAACCAATGCCGCTACTAAGGGCTTAGTAGTAAAAGGTGCCACTGTAATCAATGCTATAGGGACGTTTTTGAATAATATGAAACATATCATCTGTCTATTTTTTTCCTATCCGTGTGTAGCACTTGGGCACAGACAGCTATTTGTATAGGGGAGCGTTTTTACGCTCCCTTCTACCATTATGGGAGGGAGCGCACCATAGACCTCTACCTGCCCCCTTCCTATAATGATAGCTCCCTTACCCCCACGGATTACCCTGTGGTCTATCTGCTTGATGCGCAAACCAACTTCAATTATTTCACTACCCTTATGGAGAAGCTCACCCAAAGGGATTCCCCAATATACCTGAAATGATAGTCGTAGGAATAGAAAGCACTGAGCGAGATAATGATTTTACTACAGAGAATGATCACTTTTGGAAGTTTGTCCGCGAAGAGCTTAAGCCCTTGGTGGAGGGCAAATATCGCTGTAAGGACTTTCGTATAGTGGTAGGGCACTCCCTCGGAGGCCTCTCGGTGGTGGATGCTCTGATAAAGCATACTGACTTGTTCAATGCCTATATTGCTCATGATCCCAGCCTATGGTGGGGCGAGGGTTACGGGATCAAGCTCTTTGAGCAAAGCAAAGGGAAGGATTTCCAAAACCGCTTGCTCTATATGACCCATACGGGCTATAAGATACGCCATAACGGTCGTAGCGGGCATGTGGCTACCTTTTGACAAGCTCAAGACAATGCTTACAGCTAATGCTTTCCCCAATCTACAATGGAAGATTTCTGAGTACTCCAAGGAAAACCATGGTACCATACAGCTTATCGGTAATATAGACATGTTCCGTGCGCTCTTTGCCGAGATGTTCATTGACCGCAATGATATAGAGGAAAATCCACAAGTAATAACCGAGCGATATAAAGCACTTTCTCAAAAGACTACACTATACTTTTTACCCCTTCAGAATCTTATCTGAAGCATACCATGAAGTGGTTACAGCGCAACGGAAAAACTAACCCAAGCCCAAGAAGTGGAGGCGTTGTTAATAAATTTCAAAGAAAAAAATAAATAACAAGTATAATTTGTAATCGTCTGATTATCAATTAAATAAAATAGATTTTAGCGAAAGATATACAATTTAAGGTATAAATAAAAAAATCGGTTGATAAGTTTTTATGAAAAAAAGATAAAAAGAACATTTTTTTATTTGTTTCTAAAAAAATATTTTTTTATATCTTTGCGCCGAATAAACAGTTAGACTTATGAGTACACCAGTAAATAAGGAAGTAGCTTGGGATAAGACCAAGACCATTATGAGTAAAACCGATGCAAAGGGAGTGATGGAGTATGTAAATCAGGTATTTATGGACGTTTGCGGATATAATGAAGCTGAACTAATAGGTAAGCCTCACAACGTGATTCGTCACCCTGATATGCCTAAGACTATATTCAAAAATCCTTTTGGGATAACATCCAAAAAGGGATTAACTTCCATGCAATTGTTAAAAAAATTTAGCTAAGTCAGGCGAATATTATTGGGTAATTACCGATTTTTGATATTATCCGTGACCCAAGCGGACAGATCATCAACTACATGGGTAGAAGAACCTCTGTTCCTGAGCAGACTATAGAAAAAGCACATCGCTCCCTTTGTACCAAAAAAATATTGCAAGTAGAACAAGCTGGCGGTATCGAAGCAGGAGAGCAATACTTCCAACAATTCCTCAAAGACCAAGGTAAGGATTACCTTACTTATATTGAAGATGTGATTTTTGGAATTTAAATAAAAAAATACGCTGTAAAAACCAATCGTGAAGAATTAAACAACAAAGGGGAGTCCTAATGTAATTGATTTTTCAAAAGAAACCCTTGCTGTTAAAAAAAGATTTGTTCATCTTCAAGAGAGAGGCTAAAGATATATTATGATTTACATAGGAATTGTTAATAACTTTTTTTTGTAAGGTAATAAGGTCTTTAGCGGGTGTAATCTATTGTTAATCAGCAAATAACATTTTTTTCTTTTTGAGAAGTTGAACGAAGAATCTTTAAAAAATAGCGAGGTCTTGAGAAAAAAAGTAGTGTAAGACAAATAAAAAAATGACTACATTTGCCTCCCTGAAATAATATTGTAGATTATGATATTGAAACTAAAAAAGTAGCACTTGTTGTAATAGGTTATCTGATGGTTTCCTGTGGCGCTGGTAATGACCAGGGGAACTTACAGGTGTAAAGGGTGGGCTATGGAAACAGCCCAAGCCCCTATGGAATGACGCTTGTTCCAGGTGGTGCTTTCGTTATGGGTAGCTCCGACTATGATAAAGCGCATACCGAGGATGCTACTACCAAAACGGTAACCGTAAGCCCTTTTTATATGGATGATACTGAGATTACCAATGGTGAGTATCGCCAGTTCGTCAATTGGGTACGTGACTCTATCGTACGTCGCAAGTTGGCTATCATGGCCGAAGAAAGTGGGCAATCCGCTGGCGGTGAAGGTATTGGAAAGTACGCTTTCTTAGATACCGATCAGGAAAAACTAAGCGCTTACGATAAGTATATGTATGAAAACTATGGCGATAAGGATAATCCTGAAAAACGTAAAAATCAACAGAAAAGTGAAACTCATATGGGACAAACAAAAATGGCCTGATGAACACTATGTTGAGGTGATGGACTCCATGTATGTACCTATTGAGGAGACTTATAACGGACGTCGTCCTTTGGCGGTGGAGAAACTTGTCTTCAAGTACCAATGGATGGATATAGAAGCCGCAGCTCGTTCTCACAAAAAGGGACGTAAGGACTTTATCAAAGAGGAAATCGTAAAGATATATCCTGATACCACTGTGTGGATTAAAGACTTTAACTACTCTTATAATGAGCCTATGCACAATGACTACTTTTGGCACTATGCCTATAGTGAGTATCCTGTGGTAGGTGTTACTTGGAGACAAGCAAAGGCTTTCTGTGAATGAGCGTACCCTTTATAAGAACTCTTTCCAAAAAGCAAAGAAGAGAAAAGGATGTGAATGCATTCCGCCTTCCTACCGAAGCTGAATGGGAGTTCGCTGCACGCGGAGGTCTCGAAGCTGCTACCTATCCTTGGGGTGGACCTTATACTGTGGATAGCAAAGCTTGTTTCATGGCCAACTTCAAGCCTTCACGTGGGGACTATGCTGCTGATAATGCTCTTTATACAGTAGAAGCAAAATCATATCACCCTAATGGGTATAACCTCTACAATATGGCAGAGAACGTATCAGAATGGACAAATACTTCTTATGATTCTAACTCGTACGAATACATGTCTTCTATGAACCCTAACGTAAATGACCAACAAAAACAAACGTAAAAGTAATCCGCGGCGGTTCTTGGAAAGATGTAGCCTTCTATACCCAAGTGGCTACCCGTGATTATGAATACCAAGACTCTGCACGTAGCTATATAGGTTTCCGTACAGTACAGAGCTTCATGGGGGGTACAGAGAGTTAACTCTAAGAAAGGTAACCTCTCTAACCTAAGATAAACTATAGTGAAAAATTAAAAATTAATAAATAAAAAGAAGTATAATCAAAAAAAGAAAAATGGCACAGTCAAAATCATCAAAGAAAATCATGAATATGATTTATGGATTAGGAGCCTCTGTGGTAATTCTCAGGTCCTTTTCAAACTCCTTCACTGGGAAATCTCTTTAGGTTCCATTAAGCTAGGGTGGTGGAGTGCTCCTCGCAACAGGTCTTATTACAGAAGCTATCATCTTTGCAATCGCAGCCTTCGAACCTGTAGAGGAAGGACTTCACTGGGGAACGTGTATTTCCAGAACTTGCTGGCGGTGAGCCAAGACAACTTAACTTCGCAGGCGGTGCCGCTCCACAACAACTTGGATACCAAAATGAACAAGAAACACAACTTCTTAAAGAATCTCTGTCTGAAAAGTTGGATAATATCCTAAAAAGAAGCTCATGTAGATGCAGAGCTAATGAACTCATTGGCTAAGAGTATCCGTAACTTCGAAGGGGCTGCTCGTAACATAGGCCCAGCTGCTGACGCTGTAGCTTCTACTCAAAAAAATACGGAGAAGAACTCACCACAGCTGCCGTACACCTCGAAGCCTTGAACTCTTTTACCGTATCCAACTTGAAAGAACAGAACTTCAAGTAAATGCTCAAGAAGGTATGGTAGATAACCTTAACTCATTGAACGCACAAGTTAATTCATTCAAAGAACACTTGAAATCTCTTAACACTGTATATGGTGGCATGCTCTCTGCAATGGGCGGAGCTCGTTAATCTAAAGAAGTATAATTATTTAATCATTTAACCAATTAGAAATGGCAGGAGCAGCAAATTCACCACGACAGAGGATGATTAACCTGATGTATCTGGTTTTCATCGCGATGATGGCGCTCAATATGGGTAAAGAAGTACTAAGTGCGTTCGGGCTTATGAATGAAAAAAATTACAAGCCGCTAACGAACGTTACGTTTCTACCAATGAGGCCGTCTTTGCAGAATTAGAGAAAAAAAGAACAAGAAAAAAACCTGAAGAATATGCAGAGGCTTTGAAAAAGCTCGACAAGTAAGAGATATGTCTAACGAATATTACTCTTACTTAGGGTACACTCAAAGAAGAGGTAATGAAACAGGCTGGTAGTACCGAAGCAGAAAGAAAGGATTACCAAATAATGGACAAATCCGATATGTTGGATGAAAAATTCTTCAAAACTGACGGACTTAAACCAGCAGGTCAGGAATTCTTGGACAAAATCAAAAACTATCGCAACCAATTAGTAAGTCTTCTTGATGCTAAGGACGAAGCGCTTAAGACAGTTATCGAAGAACGTTTCAGTACTGGTGTAAACGACAAAGTAAAAAGATCGTGAAGGAAATAGCGTAGGTTGGGTTCAGTATAACTACGAAGGGTTCCCTTATATAGCAGCTGTTACTAAGTTCTCCCAATTACAATCCGACATTCGCCAAACAGAACAAGACTTCTACAAGGCTATGCTCGGCGAGAAGATGAAAGAAGAGCTTTCTATGAAGCACTATACAACCCTACTTGAACAATCCAGAGGAGCTTACTATGCTAACCAAGAGTTTGACGGAGCTATCGTTCTTGGACGTAAAGATAACTCTACCAAAACCTAAAAAAGTAGAACTTACCCTTGATGGCCGTCCTATCCCTGAATCACAAGTAGAAGTGGTAGAAGGAAAGGTAAAACTTAAAAGTAAATACAGGTAATGTAGGGTGACCACAAGATCGAAGGTAAGCTTTATCTCATGAACAAAAATGGAGAAGAAACTCCTGTAGATGTATCTCAATCATTCACCACTATTCCTCGTCCAAACGAAGCAGTAATCTCTGCCGATAAGATGAACGTGGTATATCGTGGCGTAGTGAACCCCTATGACTATCTCTATGCCAGGGGTGCCTGATAACCAAGTAAATGCTTCTGCACCAGGACTTTCTCGTAAGAGTGGACCTAACTATATTATGAAGCCTAACGCTGGTTCTGCTGAAGTTACCATCGTAGTTACAGGTACTTTTGACGGTCAGAAATTTTCTTCTTCTAAGAAGTTCCGTGTAAAAGATATTCCAAAACCAGAAGGAGCTATCTTACGTACCACTGGAGCTGTGAAGTTGGCTAAGGCTAATATCTTGGCAGGGGAACTTTCTGTAGCATTTAACGACTTTTGATTTTTGACCTTACTACCAAGGTAAATTCCTTCCGTATCTTGGGTGCCAGGACAGCCTAGTGTGGTAGTACACGGTAGCCGTGTAAGTGCTAGCGGTGCAGCAGCAGCAGCAGTAAACCGTGCTAAGAAGGGAGATATAATTCAAATATCAGAGATACGTTACTCAGTATCAGGATATAGTGGTACTCCTAAACCAGCTACTCCTATATCTATCGAAGTATTATAACAAATTATAAGATTATGAAACAAGCACTAAAGAATATCCTGACGCTATCTTTTTGTGGATAGTATCCTCAAATGCTTTTTGCTCAAGTGAATATCTTGAATGCAAAAAGTACCAAGTGAGATAGGTGAGAAGACAACAGCTCAACAGGAATCTGACAATGATGTACCACTTCCTTATGGTTATGTAGATGATCGTGATATCATGTGGTCAACTACCACTTGGGAACTTGTGGACTTGGAAGAAAGAGCTAACTTCCCGTTACTATTCCCTATTGATACTATGGAGATTGGTGCAGATCGTCGCTCCTTGTACGATGTTCTCCTAAGAGCGATGAAGGAGAAAAAAACTCACTGAAACTTATACAGATTCCTATTTCACTGAAAAGAGAACATTCGATGACCTTAAGTACAGTTTGTCCAAGGCTGATACGCTTGATGCAGGGTATGAAAATCCTAAACCAAGGGCAACCATACCCCCAGAATACATCGTACGTACTGACCTTACCTCTGGGGATATCGTACAGTATCGTATCAAAGGCTTGTGGTATTTTGATAAGCGACAAGGCGAACTTAAGTATCGCTTACTTGGACTGGCTCCAGTGGCTCCTGACGTAAGTGTTTTAGGAACCGATGATGCACAATCGAACTTGGTAGAGCTTTTTCTGGGTATGGTATCCTGCTGCGAGAAATATCTTGCACAAGGCTAGGGTATTTAACCAGTTGAACTCAGCTAATCGTGTCTCCTTTGACCACTTGCTGAACGCCCGTCGTTTTGTAGGGGTGATTTATAAGGAAGACAACGTGTATGGGGATAGAAATCAAGAAATACCTTCCTGACAATGCCCTATACCAGCTCCTAGAAGCCGAACGTATCAAACAACGTATCCGCGACCGCGAACAAGATATGTGGGTTTATTAAAACAATATACAAAAGACTACCTCTTTGGGGGTAGTCTTTTGTCTTTTTATAAATGTCTTACGTTTTAATCTTTTAAGCCTTGAATCTTGATTTTCTCAGTCAATATTTTACCGAAGTACGGTTCGTCAAGGGAGAGATCCTCACTCGCGCAGGTGAGGTAGAGAACCATTTGTATTACCTTAGCGAAGGTATTGTACGCTTTTTCTATTATAATCCTACTACGGATAAGGAAACTACAGTAGATATTCTGTTTCCTGAATCGTTCTGCCTTTCTTATACTTCTTTTTGTTAAGCAAGCGCCCTCTCTACTTTCTATTGAAGCCCTTAAGGATGTTACGGCTTATAAGATAGGACGCGAACACCTTGAGCACCTGATACAGCAACAAGAGTACCTCCAAATAAAAGCCGATATATTAGAACACTTGCTTATTGAGAAAATGCAACGAGAAGCGCAATTTCTGCTACAATCCCCCGAAGAGATCTCATCGTACCCTATTGGAGAAAGATCCTAAGCTCATTCAGAACATTCCGCTAAAAATATATCGCTTCCTATATAGGCATTACACCCCAAGCCCTCAGCAGAATACGCAAACGGATTTTTTTGAGTATTCTCATTTATGAACCCAAGTTCATTTTTTCTACATTTTTTTCGTCGTTACTTTGCATTGAAAAACAAAGACAAATAAAAATGAACTTCAAAAATGTTCTCGTTACTTTTATGATGGCACTTGCCACTTCCAAAGGCTATGCCCAAAACGCTGATTTCTTGACTCTTATCAAGGCTGCTACTCAAGCACCTTCGGGTCATAACTCTCAGCCTTGGTGGTTTGAGACTTCTGATCATAGCATTGTGATCTCGCCCAATTTGGATAGGGCACTTCCTGCGGTGGATAGCCAGCACCGCGAACTCTTTATCAGTTTAGGGTTGTGCGCTGGAAAATCTCTGTACGAAGGCTACTGAATTGCACTACCAGACCCAAGTGAGTTTCAGTGACGAAGGAGTTATTACGGTAGACTTACAAAAAAATCTGATACGGTAATCCCTGACCCCTTGGCGACAGTGATTGAAAAAGAGACAAACAAACCGCTCTGAGTATGAAAAACAAACCTATAGACCCAGTTTTGTTGCAGGGACTCATAGAAAAAGCTTATCAAGGACAGCTACCCGCTGAGGAACAAGCTGAAATACATACTTTTTGCCAAGGATACTCCACCTTTTGAGATCCTCACCCAAAGCGGTACTACAAGGCAATATCGTGCAGATGGGAGACCCTGCTTTCAAAAAGCGAACTCCTCTCATGGATTCGCTTTAATAAGAAACATAGTGAGAGCACCCACGATGGGCTGAGCTATGCTGTATTGGGAGCACCCAACTTGCCTCGCTGGGTCACCGAACCTATAGTAAAGGCGAGCCTGAAGGCCAAGACGCAGAACAAGACCGACCTGAAGAAAATACAATCCTCCTCACACATGGTGCTGCTGACCACCGAGAAGAACGATATTGCCACTTGGATACAGACAGGCCGCACTCTTGAGCGCTTTTTACTCTTGCTCACTCAGGCGGGGAATTGTTCATGCTTACCTTAACCAGCCTTGTGAAGTACCTGAAATCAGTGCTACACTGCGAGAAAATCTCCCCATAGCTCATGCTTACCCCCAGATACTCCTACGCCTTGGCTATGCCCAACCTATGGCCTACTCCAAGAGGAAAGATATTAGAGAAGTAATCAGATAATAAGACAATGAGCTAATGAGTAAAAATAATTGGCAAATGTCAAATTAGCAAATTAGCTAAATCCTTTTGTCAAACAGAGAAAAAGTTGTATATTTGTCCCATATAACCATAATGATTGACAAATATGAAAAAAAGAGTTGTTTTTACAGTTTTGGGCAGTTTGCTATGGCTTAGCTGTGGCAATAACCATGATATGATGTATAGACCGGAATATCAGTATCCTTCCTATACAAAAGGATATGCAAGTGCCCACGGGAGAGCGCGGAGAGACCTTTTAAGGAGATCAAGGAAAAACCCCTTTTGTGGAGGTCTCTTCCCAGCCTGTCTCTACCTTTTCGGTAGATGTCGATAGGGCAGCTTACAGTAATATTCGCCGTATGATACAGCAGGGTACCCTTCCTCCCTAAGGATGCAGTGCGTATGAGGAGATGATTAACTACTTTGATTATGATTATCCTACCCCCGATGCACAAACACCCTCTCCCTTACGAGTGAGCTACGAGCAGGCTCCAGCTCCTTGGAACACCACACATTATCTTTTTGCGTATTGGTCTCAAGACTAAGCCTTTAGATCTTTCCAATACGCCTGCTTCTCATTTGGTGTTTTTTTGATAGATGTTTCTGGTTCTATGATGGATTACAACAAACTCCCCTTACTTAAGTCCTCCTTGAAGCTCCTGCTTCAAAAATCTCAAATCACAAGACAAGGTCAGTATCGTAACCTATGCCAGTGGTACACAAGTGGCACTTGAACCTACTTCAGTTAGGGAACGCGAGAAGATAGAAAAGGTATTGGACGGACTTGAGGCAGGTGGAGCAACCTCTGGAGAACGAGGAATACAGCTGGCTTATGAGCAAGCTCATAAGGCCTTTTATCAAGGGAGGAAACAACCGTATCATTCTAGCTACCGATGGTGATTTTTAATGTAGGTATTAACAATCCTAATGACCTTAAAGCCTTTTATTGAAAAAGCAACGCGAGGGAGGTGTGTATCTCTCCGTATTGGGCTTTGGTATGGGCAATTACCGAGACGATATGTCCGAGACCTTAGCCGATAGTGGCAATGGTAACTATGCTTATATAGATAACCTTACTGAAGCTAAGAAGGTGTTGGTCAATGAGTTTGGTGGAACTCTCTTTACTGTAGCCAAGGATGTCAAGCTACAGGTAGAGTTCAACCCTAAGTATGTAAAAGCAATATAAGCTCTTAGGGCTACGAAAAATCGCATGCTTGCCAATGAGGATTTCACCAACGACAAGAAAGATGCAGGGGAAGTAGGGGCAGGGGCATACCGTTACTGCTATCTATGAGATTGTCCCTTCCGATGGAAAAGTAACCTCTTCCTTCGTTATCAAGATAGTCAGCTCAATGAAATAGGAAAGGGCAATGAGGTGGCTTTTTCTAAAAATTCGCTACAAAGACCCTAAAGAAGCCAACGCTGCCAGCCGAGAAGTGGTAGAACCGCTGACCTACAACCTAAAAGAACTGGCACAGGCTTCCGATGATTTTTCGCTTTGCTGCCGCAGTGGCTGAGTTTGGTCTGTTGCTGAGAGACTCTGAGTACAAAGCCCAAGCTTCCTATGACCAAGTAATAGAACTGGCCAAGAATGCTTTCGGGCGAGATGAAGAGGGCTACCGAAAGGAGTTTGTCCGCTTAGTGGAAGGAGCGAAGTTAATGGCTAAAAATAAGTAATCAATGATTAATAATCAAATTGTTAATTATTTGTCATTAATTATTGATTATTAGATATTAAATGTTGTATTTGCTTTTTGATAATTTTAAAAAAATAAAGAAGATGAAAAAGTAATGTATGCACTCTGTGCAGCAGTATGTGTTCTATTTGCGATGGTTTCTTGTTCCAAATCGGACAAGAATGGACCTAAAAAGATTTGATATTCCAAGTGAGACTGAAACTATTATTTTCGGAAGAATTTATAGCTAAAAATGGCTAACAATGGAATGATTATTAACGAGGGATAAATCCTCCTAATATTGAAGGAGTTTTTTTGCTACAGGTATCTTAAAAAATGATATATACGAGTCTAGAGAAAGACTTTCCTATAGGAGAAGAGATTAAAAGCTATCGCTTTAAGTTCTATGATCAGGTAGGGACTAGAGTAAAAACGGATTATGTAAATGAAGCTTTTATAAATGAAGAACAAGCAACAGGAAGAGGGACAATTATTTCTGGTAGTGGCAATAAGTTTACTGCCTATTTGGATATGAATATCATTGATTCAGGAATAAAAACACGTGATGTTTCCGTCCTTTCAGGAGAAATTACTCCTAATGGTATTAAGGATTTTCAATATGGTTTCCTTAAAATAGAAAAAACAGGAGATTTCCGAAACAAATTAGTCCCAGAGAGGACTATCCGTATTTGGGTAAGTAAGGATAAGTTGGCTGTAAGAAAGAAACAATACCCCACGGGTGACTAGAATGGTGACGAAGAATAAATAATAAATTATTAATGGGAGATCTTCCGTAAAAAACTTCTCTTTTACTATGCAGGTAAAGAGAAGTTTTTTGTTATCAATCATTATTAAAGTATTCCCTTTCTTCGAGCAATATTTACTGCCCTCGATCATGTTTTTCAGCACTTAATTTCTCACGTATATTTTGACGATGTCTATTGGCCGTATGGATGCTGATAAAGAGTTTTTGGAAATCTCCTTGCTAGATAGTCCTTCGCTAGAGAGAGTAAGTATTTCTTTTTCTCGAGGAGTCAGTAGGGGGTGTGCTTCTTCGCTTAGATGTATAGGGATAATTTCACCGGTTAGACAATGTTTCATTTGGATACGAACTGGTAGATTTTCACTTTGGTCAGGGAAATTTCTATAATACCAAGGGCTAAATAATTATCCTTGGTAACTTCCAATAGCTGCATTTCGTGAGTAACTCTCCCATAGGATCCATCGCTGGCCATACCTCGGTATTCATAGATGTATTTGTATAGAGTTCGTTCTTCAGGAGGAAGACTAGCGAAGAAGTCAAAGATTTCAGTATCAATTAGAGTCTTTACAGCCAAGTCATCAGGGTGAATTCTATGAGTAAGGGGGTAATTCTTCATCCGCACACTATCCAGCTTAGGGATATCATCATATCCAAAAAAGGGAAAAACTTGTTGGAAATGAAGTAATAATGCTTGTCTTTATCTACTATAAAAACGGCACTATTGCCTATTTCAGCCAACATCTTGACATAAGGGATATTTTTTTGAGCAAGGGTATCTAACGCTGAGGTATGGCTCATCTTTAAAATGGTTATTTTTTTGCGTATTGTACTACTGATGCAGCTGCTGTAACTTTGCCGCAAAGTTAAGAAAAATATTTCAAGAAATGAAAACATATAATAGCATTATTATAGGTAGTGGTCTGGGAGGTCTTACCGCTGGTGCACTTCTTGCCTTGTGGGGAAAAGAAAGTATTGGTACTCGAACAGCACTATATACCAGGAGGATGTGCTACGGCTTTTTAAGCGCAAGGACTATCTTATGGAAGTAGGGTTACATGAGATAGATGGTTTTACATGAGAAGGATTTTAAGCGTCCTATTTTAGAGATGCTTGATGTATTCAAAGAGGTAGAATTTTTAAAAGTTCCTGAATTTTACTATGTGAGAAAAGGAGATTTTTCCTATGTGTTCCCAGGGGGAGATCAAGCAAAAACGAAGTTGATACAAGACTTTCCTGAGGAAAGAGAAGCTATAGAAGGCTTTTTGTTACTATAGAGAGGTTGTATAAGGAAATGCATCGGATGCCCCGCGGCAAGTGGCTCAGCCGATTGCTCTACCCTCTGATACCCTTGCTCTACCCCACAGTGGTTAAGACTTCTGGCTTGAATGTAGGGAGAATGGCTTGATAAGCAATTCAAGGATGAGCGCTTAAAGAGTATTCTTACGGCTAATTTAGGCTATTATACAGACGATCCTTATAGCTTATCACTCATGTATTTTTAGTAGCTCAAGGTAGCTATCTCAAGGGTGGAGGACACTTTGTGAAGGGAGGGTCACAAGTGTTGTCTAACTATTTAGTCCATTTTATTGAACAGCACGAAGGGCAAGTGCTTACAGGAAAATATGTAGAGGAAATTCTTATAGAGGACAACCATGCCGTAGGAGTTATCTATCGTGATACCTTCAGTAATGCAGCTCCCAAGGAGAAGCTTTTATGCTGATACAGTGGTGGCCAACGCCGCCCAACCCATTGTAGCACAGATGCTACCCGAGCCTCAACGAAAAGCTTTGTTTCAGAAGGTAGGCAAGCTAAAACCAGCTTGCTCTCTGCTCTCTATCTATTTGGGGTTCAATACTGATCTAAAAAAACAGTAGGAGTTAAGCATTATTCCACCATTATTCTCAACAAAAACAAAGACTCTCTCAAGCAGATGAGAGCCGATGCTCATAGCCCTTGAGTGAACGGACATTTACCTTTGTCAACTATGGTGTGATAGACTCACAGTTGTGTCCCAAAGGGAAAAAGTGTGGGGGTAATCTGTACAATTGATCACTTGGTCGATTGGGAAGGGCTGAGTCCTGAAGCCTATCACGCACAGAAAGAGGTGGTTGCTCAGACACTTTTGACACGCTTGGAAGCAGAATATCCTGGTATCCTCAGCCATTTGGAGTATTGTGAGGTAGCTACAGCCAAAAACCATTCAGCGCTATACACTCAATCCTGAAGGTACTGCCTATGGATATGTACAATCCATAGATCAAATGGGGCCTGCTAGAGAAAAAGCTGCCGCCTCTCCCGTGAAAAAAACCTATACTGCTTCTGCTTGGGCGCCCTCAGGAGGAGGCTATTCAGGAGCTATATACAGCGGGTACTTTACGGCTGAGGCTATGAAAAAAAGCTGTAAAATGGGGGAACTTATGCTCCATCCATGATAGAAGATACTCGTAGGGTAAAGCTCTTGGACAAAGAAATCATTGCAGATAATACCATATTGCTTACCTTCGAAAAAGCCCAAAAACATGACTTATCAAGCAGGACAGTATGCTATTCTGAAATTGGATACTCTGAAATATACCCACTTAGATATGCCTCTACGTCCGCTATCGATGGTTTCGATTCCTTCTCAGGAGACTTTATGTTTTGCCATGCGCTTGAGTGATAGTGCTTTTTAAGAGGAGCGTTGCAGAAATGTTCATAGGAGATACAGCAACCATCTTTGCTCCTATGGGCAATTTTATTCTACGTCCTAGCCAGCATATGGTATTCTTTTGCTGCGGGTATAGGTGTCACGCCCATCATAGCAATGCTTAAGGAATTGGAACAACAGCGCTTTGCAGGGCAGGTTACCCTGTGTTACTCTTGTAAGAGAGAGACGGCGGCTGCATTCCACAAGGACTTACAACATATCTCTTTGGCAAATTATACCTATCTGCCTGTTTTTTTACAGAATATCAAAAGCGGATAGATAGCATTTTTTTGTAAGTGAGCATATCCCAGCTCTTTTGGAAAGTGACTGTTATATAGTGGGGACCCATGTCTTTATCCAAGGAATAGAACAAATGCTGTTGAGAAAAGGTGTAAAGCAAGAAGCTATTGTCAAGGATGATTTTTAAATAAAAAAATAGAGAACTTTCTCTAAAAAGTTGTTTGTATTTTGATTTAGCCATTTCTTATAAGCTTCTCTAAGTGCTTGTGCTTGCACTTTGTGAGGACTCAGTGTGCTCATATCATCATAATATTGGAAGGATACAGCTTTGCTCACCTTGGGTAGGGTAGTTTCTATAGAGAGTTGTTGCCTTACCCTGTTGAAGGATGCAGGGGTAAAAGGGTATTCCCCTGTAGGAGAATAAAAGGTTTCCAGATCTGTCCAAAAAGTACCTTTGTAGTTCTTGTTTTTCCTCAAAAAAAGTCCCTTCTGGGCACTTTTGGTAATAAGTGTTTAATTGATCAAGTGTTACGTGCTTGGCTCCTACACCATCCTGTAACATAATGATTTGCAGATGACTTTTGGCTAATTCTGCCATGAAGTGTTGGAGTTGAGCAGCAGAGGTAAGAGAACTGTTCCAAAAAGCAGCGATAGAAATAGGTTTGTGATCCCACTGATGAATGTTATCGGAAATAGGATTTACCAATGCTTCTCTGAAGAGGGCTATTTTTCATCAGAACCATAAGTATAGGGTTCAGGTTCATGAGGTATATACCACCCCTTGAAAGCAGGATGATTACCAAACTGAGTATGCAGTTCTCTGGCTAAGGCAATACAGCGATGGGCATTAAGTTCCAGCCAAGCTCTATCGGTCTGGTGTTGCCAATAAGAATCGTCAAAGTGAAGGCCTATATGTACTTCTATTCCTTGTCTTTGTGCGGCCTCAAGGAGTCGTGTCAAGGTAAGGTGGCTCTTCTGAGTGGTGAAAGTATTGGCAGAATCGAACCAAGTAATATCGTTATACGCATTCTTGAAGGCTGTATATTGCACGATGAGGGTGTTGATTCTTAGCTCCTTGAGTTCAGCGAGGTACTGCTCCCATTGGGAAGGAGACCAGTCATCTTTTCCAAAGAACTGGAGGAAAGTCCCTGTAAGGAAAGCCTCCTTAGCAAGGGGTTGTTCTTTTTGTGATAGGTGGGAGTCCCTCTTCCTTTTTAGGAGAAGGAAGTTGATTGTCAGAAGCAGCTTTATTACAAGCCGTTAGTAGCAAAAAGCTGCTAAGGATAAAGGGTAAAAAATACTTTTTCATAGAGTGCAAAAATAAGGATTAATTTCAATAATCAACGATTAATATTTATTGGAAAAATGTTAATTGTTTGTTATTAGTCATTAATCATTGAACATTAATCATTACTTTTGCCCCCTGATTTCAAAACAGCTATTGTTTAACCTTAAATAAAACTTACAAAGAAAATGACCTATATCAAGTTACATATTACCGTAGAATTACCTTTGCTGGCAAGGTAACGCTTCGTGGCGTATCCACTTGATGTAGCATTATCATATCATACAACAAAAGCCCGAAGCGACTGCTTCGGGCTTTTTGTTTGTCCTTCTCTCAAAAATCCCAAGCAAATTAATCGTTAATCAATTAATTATTAATCCAATGGGAAATCCATATACTGACGGCTCACGTCTGCGTTCTTTGCGTTCTCGCAAGCGTATTGCCCGAGAAGACCACGAAAAAGTATTTGCGTGAATGCTGTGATCGCCATGCTGAACTAGAACGTCAAAAAAACGAAACTTACCGCTTGTACCACTTGAAAAACCTTACCAAAAGGGCTATGTACGCTTTTTTTGTGTTGAGAGAAGATGTGCGACAAGGCAAGCAAGCCGACTTTTTCGCGACACTTTTAGAGAAAAATCAACACCTATCAATACGCCGATACACGCAAGTTCCAAAAGAAGAAAAAAAGCGCCGAGGCAAACGCGTTTACATAGCTCGTAAGCAGGAATTGTACGCTTTTAATCAGTGGGAATGGCAAAGAGTTTCTTGAAAGCGGAAAATTCCACCGAAAAAGAACGTGCCTATTTTGCGAGGATAGAGTGTTTCAATCGCCAAAAAGACCGTTTTTGAAACCCTATTACGAGTTTACCGAAGCGTGGCGTTTTGAACTGCGTGTAAAGCCTAATATGATCACCCACTACCGTCCGGTAGATGTTACCATAGAGCGAGAGCCGCCGGGTTTCGATAAAATCATAAATGACCATAAGAACTGGGGGATTATCCATAGCAAAATCTATGGAGGTAGTTATTCATGGAGGCAATACCAAAAGCGTTATCACCCTAAGGAAAAGTACAAGCACACCCCGCTGAGAGAAATCGCAGCCCTTAAGTATCACACCCTTAGCAATGGAAATAGGGAGATGCTTTTAGAGTGCAAGCCGTATGTGCAATTATAAACAAAAAGAAAAATGGAAGAAAAAAATCATACAAATCACCGCAGGACGCGGTCCTTTAGAATGCCAATGGGTAGTGGCCAAAGTGCTGAAAAACATTTTTACAAGAAGCTACTCAAGCGGGCATCAGCTATACCATTCTTAGCCGTGAGGAAGGCGATGCCAATCTCACCGTAAAAATCGGTTACCCTACAACTCAAAGGCAAGGAGTTAGCATCATTTTTGAAAAAAATTGGCTCGGCACAGTCTGCTGGGTAGGCAAGAGCACTTTTCGCAAGTTTCACCAGCGCAGCAATTGGTATATAGGCGTTTTTGAGCTTGACCAACTGCAATGCCAGACTTTCTCAGAGCGTGATGTACAGTTCCAAACCACTCGCTCGCAAGGCAATGGCGGACAGAATGTGAACAAGGTAAATTCGGCAGTGCGCGCTACCCACCCTGCCTACGGGTATCAGCGTATTTGCACAAGATTCGCGTTCGCAACTGGATAATAAGAAACTCGCCCTTGCCCGACTTAAAGAAAAAACTCGCTGAAATAGAGCTTCAGCAACTTGCCGAGCAAGCGCAGAGTCATTGGAACAATCACACCCAAGTGCAGCGCGGCAACCCTGTACGCACTTTCAAAGGTACTGATTTTAAAAAGTACTTATGTAGAAAAAGAGCTATAAGAAGGAACGTGCAGAAGCAAAGAGGGAAATTAAATTAGTCGTTAGTCGTTAGTTGTTAGTCATTAGTCGTTAGCTTATGGAAAAATACATACAAGAACTCTTATATAGTATCCCTCAGGAGGTTACTTATACTACCTTTCCTGAAGAACTCGAACCAGAGGATATTTCACAAGAGCGCATAGACGGTCTTAAGAAACTGCTTACCCACGAAGATGTTTTTATTGAGCTATCTGCTGCTAAATTGCTTTGTGCGTGGGGAATAGATGAAGGTTTTAAGGCTTTGATACAACTGTATGAAGCAGGAAAAACCGAAGGTTATTTTACTCGTCGTTTGCACGGTTATGAAGGAACCGCTGAACAACTGCTTTGGGTACTGTTGTGTTATCAATCTACTAAAGAGGAGATTTCAGAGGAAGCAGGAGAGAAAGCCCTCCAACAAATTCGCCCTTATGTAAAAGCAATTGTTGCAAAAGGTACATAACCCAGAGCAATGGAAAAAATATGTAAAGGGTATTATCAATTAACAAATTAATTTTATGGCAAATTTAAAACTCAAAGGGAAAGACCTCCTCAAGTTAGGGTTTCCCTGAATAATCAATCTATTAATGTAGCGTTAGAAGTGATGAAGCGCAATTTGCTACTAAGAATACCGCTTATGTAAAAATCGGTACTTGAAGACATTCTAAAGAATCCTGTGCAGTACGAGGGGCATCTTACTTTTGGTCAGATAGCCGAAGCACTGCTTTCATCTACCAAAACCGAAAAAAGACAGCTCAACGCCCTACGTGCACCTTATCATATCTTTGGTGACGACATTACCGAAGAGGCTAAAACGCAACTCTACACGGCTCTCAAACTCCCTATTTCGGTAGGCGGAGCGCTCATGCCCGATGCCCATAGTGGCTATGGATTACCCATAGGCGGCGTGCTGGCCGTGGAGAATGCGGTCATTCCTTATGGAGTAGGCTTGGACATCGGCCGCCGTATGTGCCTTAGTATCTTGGATATCCCTGTCCTACCTCTCAGGGGCGCGAGATAAGTACGAGAAAGCCCTTATGGAGCACACTAAGTTTGGTATGTACGAACACCATAAGTCGCATGTAGATCACGAGATTTTCGATAGTGATACTTTTTCGCTGATTCCTATCCTCAAGCGATTGAAGGATAAGGCTATCAAGCAGATGGGTACTTCGGGCAGTGGTAACCACTTTGTGGAGTTTGGCGAGGTAGAACTTTTAGCTGACGATTCGCAGATAGGTTTACCCAAAGGAAAATATCTTGGTATACTTTTCTCACAGTGGGTCACGTGGTTTTGGTGCGGAAATCGCTCAGTATTATGTGCGTGTGGCAGCAGAACAATGTCCGCTCCCGAAGGAAGCCCAACAGTTTGCTTGGCTCGACCTCTCTACCCACTTAGGGTTAGAGTATTGACAGCGATGAACCTTGCGGGTGATTACGCATCTGCTCTGCCACGACGATATCCACCGCCGATTGATAAAGGCTGTAGGCGGACGATTGAGGGCGCGCATCGAGAACTACCACACCTTTTGCATGGAAGGAAATTCACGATGGCAAGGGAGGTGATTGTACACCGCAAAGGGGCTACCCCAGCAGGAGAGGGCGTACTCGGTATTATTCCCGCCTCGATGACCGATGCTGGTTATATCGTGCGCGGCAAAAGGCAATGCGGAGAGTTTTGATTCGGCTTCACACGGGGCAGGGCGTGCTTTCTACGCAATGAAAGCCGAAGTCGCTTTACCAGTTCCGACATCAAAAAGCCCTCAAAGTCAAGGATATTACCCTCATCGAGGCAATGCCGAAGAAGCTCCTATGGCGTATAAAAAAACATAGAAACCGTCATGGCTTTCTCAAAACGATTTGGTAGATATTATTGGTACTTTCCAACTGAGAATTGTACGTATGGACAGATAGTTAGTGACTAACGACAAGTGACAAGTGACTAATAGCACAGTAGAATTAGTCATTTGTCACTCGTCACTTGTCACTATTTTTTTACTATCTTTGTCCCATAATTTTTCACTATTCACTATTCATTTTTTTCATTTAAAAAGATGGCCAAGAAAAAGAAAAACCCTCCCCGCCAACTTCTACGAACTGATAGAAGCCAAAGATTTAGACGCGCTTAAAGCGGTGTTCAACGAATGTGAATTAAACGCTTATGACCGTCGTTCGTTCAACAAACCCGCCCTATCGTTTTACGATGTCCCCTTTGGTTTCATGGACTGGCTCATTGCACAAGGAGCAGACATTAATGTAAAAGATGAGTACGATCGTACCTCTACATTATCACGCCAAGGTGAATAATGTAGAAAGAGTAGCTCTGCTACTGGAAAGAGGTGCTGATATAGAGGCGCAGGATAAATACGAGAATACTCCTTTACACTTCGCTGAATACAATGCCGAAGTAGCCCAATTACTTATTGAAAAAAGGTGCTGATGTTAATGCAAAAGATGATAGAGGGAATACCCCATTGGAGCGTATGCTTTCTAGATTAAGAAATGCTTATATAGAGAAGGCTGCTAAAACGACCGAAGTCTATCTTAAAAGTAGGACTCAAACCCACTAAGTTTGCCAAAGAACAAGTAACCCGCATTGGTGAGGATTTTTGAATTTCACCGTGAAGGATTCAATCCCGAATATTTAGAGGAAACAGATACTGCCCTCCAGCAATTATACAAGCTCTTTAATGTTCCTCCTGTGCCGCGCCGCATACAGCACGATGGCAAATCGCCCATTGTACTCACTGGTGAAACATGGGAAAAACGCTACGAGCAGGCGTGGACACTTTTGGTACCTAGCAGTGGCAGAGCTGCTACAGTACAAGGTGAGGTAGTGCGTATTGCAGGCAGAGTGAATGATGAACTTTTGCGCAATGCTATGGGGCAACTGGAACAAGGAATATCAAAAATGCTCACCGCCATTAGTGGTTATTTGCAGCAAGGCAATCCGCTTTCTGAGTGTGAACTTACGGAAGTGGTTGATATTCAAAAACATATTTTTAGAGGATGATGGCACTGGCACCCATCGCCTATGCGAGCTGGCGACCACTTGGGTCGTGCAGAATCCTCAGCCTATTGCCTTAGAGAAAGTGAATTATAAGTATTAGAGGATAGGTGTCAAGCATCAGGTGTCAGGGATAAACCATCCGAATTGGTTGCCCTGTCTGCCACGTCTGATGTCTATTATTAACAATATCATACAGATTCATAAATGAATAACAATACAAAAATATCTTTTAAAAAACACTATACAATGACCTTAGCAGAACAATACCTAGAAGGCTTGAAAGCCGCCTATATTGATAACGGTGGAGAAGAAGCGTGGCAAAAGCTTATGGATACAGCTCACGGCGCTACTGAAGCTGATTTACAATCCCTTCGCAATTGTTACCCACAAGTGCCTGAGAGTTTGCTGGATTTACTTTGCCATATTGATGGGACTTATTGGCGTGAGTATGAAAAAGGCACTATTGGTGAACTTATTTTTAGGAGCCGATGAAGCTATGGGCGGTTATCCTTATTATCTACTTTCGGCTAAACAGATTGTGGAAACTCAAAATGAAGCCTTTGATTTTTATGCAGATTATATCAATCGTAAGTATGAAGAAGTTCCTATTGATGAGCGCATTACCAGTGATGCCTCACAGCTTAATTGGCTGCATTTCTCTGATTGTATGAATAATGGCGGCACCTCTCAGCTTTTATAGATTTTTCGCCTTCTGACACGGGAAAAAGTAGGACAGGTAGTTCGCTTTGTACACGACCCTGATGCTATGGATGTAATTGCGGGACAGCTTTGATGATTACCTAAAAATGCTTATGGATAGGGAGTATTGCTTTTATAAATGAAACGGATTTTGAGTAAGAACAATGAAAGATATTATTAAAATCTAATATGTTATGAATAATAATATTATTACCTCACAAGAGCGCAAAAACAAGAGTATTGCGATACTTGTCTCGCAAAACGTACCTTATATAGAACATTTGCCCTTGCGTTATGAAACGGAGGAAGTAATCCCTCGTGATAAAAAAAGGAAGTCATCGAGCGACTTGCCTGTTCTTTTTACTTCTATAATGTGCGCTTTGTCCATCGGTAAAAGGCGAATATACCGAAGAGGATAGAGAGTATATGACACAAGGTTTTCTTTTCAGCCAGATACGGCGCCCTTTGACCTGCTTTACTCCCAAAAGAACAAAAAGTAATAACAGGCAATGAGCGAAGCAGAAGCGATAAATGCCGCTTGAAATACGAGTCAATTTGGGCGCTGCTATGGGCTTTGGGCGTGGTGGAAGAATTGTCTTCTCTAACAAGATTTGTGATTGTGATTTGGTAATGGGTACTATGGAACGCTTCAAGAATCTTGATGACTTTATGGCAAATACTACCCTACGCCCCATAGAAGAAATCTTACAAGCCTTAGACTTGCACTATCGTTATCACTGGGCAGCAGTCAATGCCCGTGTGACTGGCTCAGACCCAGCAGGGATAGATGAAGGTATCGTGATGGAGCGCCGTGCAGGTTTGGAATGGCTATGTTGCAAAGGTGAGGAGAACGACAATCTTACTGATACTTACAACGCTTGGGATTACCTCTGAATTAAATACTTAAAACCTATAGTTACTTTTTCTAATTTTTAATAATGACAAAAATACATCAAACTTTTTGAGATTGGCAGTAAGCACTGCTATGCTTTCAGCAGTAGCCGATCGTTTTGGTTTGGCGATGTTCACCTCCGTAGGGCTAAAAGCTACTTTTGACTATTCGGTATGGAATGCCGTTGGGGCTTGCCTTTGCTATTAGCTGTTTGAAAGAAAAAAACACTGGGAGATAGACAGCGTTATAAAGTAAGTGTTGCAAGTGACTTTCTTCTAGTTTCTGTCTATTAACCCATAGATTTACAAAATGAAAATCATCTCTAAATTCAAAGATTACTACGACTATAAAAGTCGCTGACTACGGCATAGATGAAAATCTCATCTATGACCGACGTAATGGAACGATTGTAGATAGACAGCGTATTTTTTTCCAGAAGAATCTAACCTTGCCTTGTATTCAACACTATATGTAGGAAGTGAAGTGGTACATCTTTTATTACCCAAAATAAAATCTATACCCATTTTGATCTAGTAGATATAGAAACAAAAAAAGGAAGTATTATTTTTGACGGACACTGTCTAAAAATTCCGAGATGGGAAACAATATGAGTATAAAAAGTAATCTTTGCTTAGGTTATTTTTCAGATACAGCTGATTTCATTCGTGAGAATAATGGTTTTCATATCAGGGAAGAAACTCATTTGTCTTGGGAAGAACTCTCAAAAATACCGTTACTACTCATTACGAGTGATTATAGAACGAAAAATCAAAAAAAGTATATATAAACCCTAGTTTGCAGGAACTCGGCGTCTATATCGACCCCGATTTTTGTATGGCAACACATCGTGCAATATCTTTCTGACCTGAAAAACCCAAGCTGAGCAATCGCCGGAACCACCCAATGAGCTGAAAATAGACAGCAAAGGCTTTGACAAAAAAACGCTCTTTTTAGACCCAAGATGAAATAATATTAAAAAAATAAAATCCGTCTGACTTGTCAGCCCTCTAACACTTAAAAAGAAATGAAAGAACAACTCCACCGCATTCAGCAAAAAGCTCCCCAAGCCAAAGCTGCTGATAAAGACTTGAAGTATTCGGTGCCAGCTCACACAAGTATCACCTCAACCTCCCTGTAAGTGAGGCGGAAGTCCTTGCCTTTGAACAAAAAGTACGAACTTACCTTGCCTGAGGGCTATCGTGATTTTCTACTTACTATAGGTGACAAAAATGCTGAAAGGTTAGAGAGGATAGCAGGTCCTTACTATGGGCTTTTTGATTTTTGATAGAGCACAAGAACAATTTCTTCTTGGCGACGGCACTCCTTACCTAAAAGCTACTTGTGCCCTCTCTCCTGATATGAATGATGAAGAATGGGAGGCTTTTAGCAGAGAACTTTTTGGAAGCCGAAATAGCCGAACAAGAAGCCAAGGAAAACAATACAGAATTTCTGTTAGACGATGCTACTTATGAAGCGCTTCCACGGAAAGGTATATAGCGGTCTCTACCCTTAGGCTCTCAGGGCTGCTCTATGTACCACGCCCTGGTGCTCAATGGCAAATATGCAGGGCGAGTAGTGAATATAGATGTTGATTTGAGAAAACCTAAGTTTGCTTTTTGAAACTACTTTCTTGGATTGGTACGAACGCTATTTGGACGAGGTGATCTCTGGCGATTTGATAGGAAACACCTTAGCCCTGTTTTGGTTATAACCGTCGTGGCACTATTGAAGTTCTTCTAAATGACTATCAGCAAACTACCGATTTGCAAGAGCAAAGGAACTGTAGGGATGCTCTTTGGCATAAGAAATTTCCTTTTCCCTGCTGAAACGTCTCTCACTATTGAAAAAATCATCAGCTGGAATAAGGAAGATAAGCACTTTTTATCAACCTTCTTTTTGCGCTCTTCTTACGAGCATGCCAAGCCTTATTTAACCACTTTGATAAAGGAGGATTTTTAAAAAAAGCAGTGGAGATGATATGTTTCTATGCAAAAAAACATTATGCCGACTGGGTAGAAGCCGTAAAAGCACAAATGCCTACTATTGAGGATTTAGATGTATTTAAGCGCGCAAGCGCCATAATCTCTGACTGTCCTAACAGCAATTTTTGAGACTGTTATCATACCATTTACGCATCATCCTATTGCCCAAATGCGTGAGTATGCTTTATTATACCCTCTCCAAAAGTCCTAATAAGGGAAGCCTTTTTTGGAGGTTTTTATTAGCGGACTACAAGATACTGACAATAATGTACTCAGAGCAGCTATCCAAGCTCTTTCAGGTATAACCGACGAACGTTTGTTGCCCTATTACAAACAAATAGCCAAGCTGTTCTCCCAAAGAGAAAGACTATATTCTTAGTAACTTAGAACGCCGTTTAGCTTCTTTTGGGCTGACTATAGAAGAAGCGAGAAAGTAAAAAACAATTATTTCTTGACTTTTTGGATTGAAAAAGTTGTATTTTTGTTCTTTAGAACAAGGCATTGACAAAAATGAGTAATATTACCATACGAAACTTTGGAGCTATCAAAGAACATAGTGCTCCTATAGAGATTAAAAAAAGTAACCTTCTTCATAGGGAAATCAGGGCAGCGGGAAGAGTACCGTGGCTAAACTTATCGCTACCTTTATGTGGATAGAAAAGGCTTTGTTTAAAGAAAGTTATAATCCTCAATGGTTTGAAAAATAATACTTTTTAGGGACTTGTTTCTAAGCTATCATCGCCTTGAGAACTATTTGAAAGAAAAATACTTATATCCAATATACAGGAAGTGCTTTTTCAATTACCTATACAGAAGGACAATTATCTTTTGAAAAGAAGCAGATGGCGTATGCCCTTCCACAGCTAATGTATGTGCCTTCTGAGCGGAACTTTATTTCATATATGAAGAGTATGAGGGAACTCAAAAGTAGCTTCAGCTGCCTTGAATGATTTCTGGCAGCCTATACTTATGCTAAAGAAAAGGTAAACTGAAATGCCGCTCCCCCATCAATGAATCTTATTTGTTATACGATAAAAATAGAGATATACTCTATGTAAAAGGTGATGACTATAGGGTACAACTCTCAGAGGCCTCAAGTGGGTTCCAATCATTAGTGCCTTTGTTCTTAGTGTCTGACTATTTAATAAATAGTGTAAAGAATAAGACAGAACCAATGAGTATAGAGGAACGTAAACGATTTGAAAAGCAAATCAAGGAAATCTATGCCAATCCTCATTTTACAGAAGAGCAACGACGTAGCGCAGCCAACGCTTTATCCGAAAAATTTAACAAAACCTCTTTTGTTAATATCGTTGAAGAGCCTGAGCAAAACCTCTTTTCCAACCTCGCAACGCAATATGCTCTATAGTTTGCTGAAAATCAATAATGAAATACCAGCTAACAAATTGATAATTACCACCCATAGCCCTTATTTGGTCAATTACATATCGGTAGCTGTGGAAGCAGGAAACATACAAAACAAGGCAAACAAAGAACAGATAAGAAAGATTATGCCACTTTCAGCACTTGTAAAAAGTGATGATTTAGCTATTTATCAGCTCAATGAAAAAGAGGGTTCTGTTGAACTTTTTAGATAACTATGGAGGTATCCCTTCTGATGAGAATTTCTTAAATAATGAGATAGGGCGTACTAATGAACTCTTTGCAGACCTTTTTAGACTTACAATAATGGAAATAGATTTTTAATAGCCAATGTGAAAGGGTTACCTCTGAAAAAAATATTTGGCTTATGTGATGACAAAGAGGATAATAAGCCTGCCTCATCTTGATGAGGAAAAATGGAGCTAAATGGATTGCAGTGGTAGAGAATGAGCAGCTAAAGAAAATTCACTTTATAGCTATTGATAATTGCATTGATATTTGGCGAGATGAAGTAAAAAGAAATGGATAACCGCTGTGATGGCATGCTTTGGTACGAAGAAAGGACGGTTATTTTTGTAGAGTTAAAAGACAGGGAATCTAAGAAAGATAAAAAAATGCTTGGGTAGAAGAAGGTGAAAAAAACAATTAAAGCGTACTATTGAATATTTTTGAGAAAAACAGAACAAAGTGGTAAATTTACAGAAAAACGTGCTTATATAGCTAATAAAGCTTATCCTAAATTCTAAAGAAAGTCAATTAGTTCGTATGAAACGATTTCAACAAGAAACAGGCTATACCCTCCGAATAGAAAAACAGAATCAAAATCCCCTATATGACCCCCTAAAAACCTAACCCTTATGTATCAAGAACAACTCCACCGCATTCAGCAAAAGCTCTCCCAAGCCAAAGCTGCTGATAAAGACTTAGAAGTATTTGGCGCCGAGACACATGAGTACCATCTCAACCCTCCCGTAAGCGAGGCCGAAGTCCTTGCCTTTGATATGGCGTATCCCTACCTGAGGATTACCGTGCCTTTGTACAGACCATAGGCGATGCCAAAGCCCAGAAGTTGGACACTATGGCAGGGGCCTTATTATGGCTTGTATGCTTTCGGTACTCAAGTGAATGACCTTGTTTATGACCAAACGGAAACCTACCTCAAAGCCCCTTGTGCCCTCTCACCCGATATGACCAAAGAAGAATGGGAAGCCCTCTCCAGTCCGCTATTAATGAATGACGAAGAAGATGAAGATTTTGAAGATGATGAGCGGGAGGAGGACGAAACGCAAACAGAGGAGGACTACACCCAACAGTGTGGAAAAAGTCTTTGGCGGACTGCTCCCCTTTGGGAAGTCAGGGCTGTGCCCTATTATCACGCTTTGGTGCTTACAGGGCCTTATGCAGGACGCGTAGTCAATGTCAATTGGGATTTAATACAACCTACATTTGCTTTTTGAAACCAATTTCTTGGATTGGTACGAACGCTATCTTGATGAGGTCATCTCTGGCCAACTCTTGGACGACCGACCTCACTTGGTTTTGGCTACCACCGAGGCGAACCCTGCTGAGGTACTTCTCACCGAATATGAGCAGACCAACGATCGCAAAACCCAAAACCGATTGTCTTGACGGGGTGTATCACAAAGACCGCCTTTGTCTGATACCGTATTAGACAGTAGAAAAAGCTCATTGCTTTAAACAATGAGGATAGAGATTTTCTCATTGAAATCCTCACCTTGTCCTCCTACAAGCGCGCCAGACCTTATTTTGGATACCTTAGTAACCGAGAAGCCCAAGGAAGTATTTCAGTATATATGGTGGTATGCTCAAGACCACTGTGCCGACTGGGTGCCTGTCGTAAAAGAACTCTTGCCCTCTATTACCGATGAGGAAACCTTTGATTTCGCTACCTACCTCCTTAGGGAAGGCGATGACAATTTCGAGGAAGTAATCCTTCCTTTTACTGATAATGCAAACCTCGAATCCGTAGAACAGCCTATTATACACTGGGCAAAAAGCAAGAAAAGAGAGCAATATCTTGACACCTTCATCAAAGGGCTACAAGAGAGCGATAACAAGGTGTTACATACAGTTATACAAGCACTATCTGGGGGTAAAAGACAAGCGTTTACTGCCCTATTACAAAGAGATAGCCAAGCGTTTTTCTAAAGACGAAGATTATATCCTTTCCAATCTCAAATGGGCATTAGAGCCTTTTTGGTCTTACCATAGAGGAAGCAAGAAAGTGAGAAATGAAAAGTGAAGCATGGAAAAATATAAGCAGACGAACTGAAGAAAGCCTTCCTTTTGTCCCTCTTCGAGCGATCGGGGGAATCCTGCTCAAGCATATAGAAACGCCCATAGGTACCATGGTGGCTTGTGCTACCGATAAGGGTATTTGTGTGTTGGAGTTTTTCCGATAGCAAAATGTTGGAAGCAGAACTGAAAAAAATATTGCCCAACGAGAGAAAAACCACGGTTGTACAAGGTGAAAGTCCCTACTTTGCCCTTTTTGGAAGAAGAACTTAGCGAATATTTTTGCGGGCAAACGTCAGGTGTTTTCCGTGTCTCTATCTCCCTTTGGGACTGATTTTCAACAAAGGGTTTGGCAAGTCCCTACAAACAATCCCTTATGGGCAAACGTGGAGTTACAAGCAGCAAGCAACGGCTTTAGGCTCCCCCAAAAGTGTACGAGCGGTAGCCAATGCCAATGGCCAAAATCATATCTCTATACTAATCCCCTGTCATCGGGTTATTGGCTCCAATGGTACCCTCACAGGCTATGGCGGAGGCTTGTGGCGGAAAAAGTTTTTGCTGGAATTGAGGGAGTGGAAAAATGAAAAGTGAAAAAATGGTAATAACAAGGAAAATGTTGTATCTTTGTCCTATAAAAATTCCTCATAGTATATGGCGATAATTTCTTTTAAAGGGTATCATGGTACAGATACTGAAAGTTGCAAGAATATACTTAATTCTAACTATAAAATATCCCAAGGTGATGATCATTGGTTGGGAGATGGTGTTTATGTAGAAGGTATTTCCACTAAGCCTCATAGAATTGGCAGAAAAATGGGCTATAGCACAATCTTGGGATAAGAATAAAAAGAATTATATCTATAGTGATTATTCTGTTTTTGGAGTCTATAATTAAAGTAGAGGAGGATAAGTTTTTTTGGACTTAACAAACCCCATAGGCGTTGATTTTCTATCTTTCTTGGCTAATAGTTTTTAAAGAAGCAATAAAGATCCAAAAAGAGAAATAGAAAAAGGTTAATCAAAAAGATTTGACTTATGATGAAGGCGCTTTTGATAAACTTGGCACGAAAAGTAGAATTGTTCCCTTTTGAAGTTATTAAAGGTAATTTCTATATCAAATTTAAGAATGAGAGAGTAAATAATATCAATTTAAGGACGAGTAATTATACTATTTGTGCTGTTTCTGCACCTCAAAAAAACATCACAGATACAAAAGAAATAAAACAAGGTAAAATATAAAACGAAATATTATGGAACTAACAGAATTAAAAGATAGGATTGAAAAATATTTCAAAGAAGTAGATCCCTGATGAACTTTATGAATTAGCACTTTCTTGTGGTTTCAAGCAAGTGGAAGAAGAGACTGAAAACGATGAGTCAAGCTTACAACAATCTAAAAAGAGAGCCTATTGTGCTCCCTACTACTAATAGGGCTTCTTTTGAGAACAAAAACTGGTGCCTCAAGAATAGCTATATAAGCTAATTAGGAATCCAAAAAGACAGTCTATTTATCTCCCTTTGACTGTCTTTTTCTTTTTAGCCCTTGGTAACTAACCCTATGAACCTCCAGCTGGCGCGAGCTTGTAGCTCGTGCCTACTATAAGTAGAGCTTGTAGCTCATACAATTACAATCTCATTTATCATTTGTCAATTGAAAAATCCGTGCCAGACTTAAAAATAGCAAAGTTGTTTTTACATTAACATTTCTCATACTGAACTCATAATTAATGTAATAAAAATGAGTATACTTAAATCGCCTATTCAACCTAACGGACTGAAAGAGATTAGTTTAGGAAAATTCTATAGGAGCATTTGAAAAGCTATTAAGAGATGAATATCAAAAAGGGAATGTGGTTTTTCAATTAGATACCCATTTTCTAATAGTCGTTTTTATGGATAGCATCATCGTAAAAAGTTAATTTGTTGTATAATAAAGTAGCTCAGATATCTTTCTATAATAAGTTTTTTTAGGCAAATTCAATGATATAGGAATAGGAAGTACTTTAGGTACATTTATGGATACATATCCTACGGCTCAGTACGATGATGATGAGAATTTCTTTTTATATTCCTAATTCTACTTATGAGAATATGGCTTTTTTTCTTTGAAAACCCTTATTCTTTTGCGCAGGACAACAAGTTAGAGGAAATTACAATCAATGATTTATCTCTATTGGTAATATGTAGCAATACATAAAAATCGAAATTATGAAAAAAACACCCTTTGGCTCTATAAAGATTCTTATCAGATAGAGATAAGAGAAAGGAAGCACACCCGCCACAAGTAGCGGTTTATCTCTATAAGGCAGAAGAGGAGATAAAAAGCATAGTCCTCACAGGGAGGGGGAGCGTGAGTAGTCTGTGGGAGAAAAAGTGCACTGTTAGACGGTGATAGACTCCTTATCACTTGTGGTAATGAAGTATATTGCTTGCTGTTGTCTACAATCAAGGTGTGCTGGCATACGCAGGTGGATATAGCTACTTGTTTTGAGATTGTTCCTTACCAAGATGATTACATTACCCATGGAGAGGTGGAGATATCACGCCTTAATAGGCAGGGCGAAATCCTTTTGGCAGTTCAGTGGTAAGGATATTTTTTTGTCTCGCCCACAGAGCGTACACCCTCTTTTACCCTTACACCCAAAGGAATAGAGCTAATAGATTTTAATTACGAAAAGTTACTTGATTGATTATCAAGGTAAAATAATTTAATGCCTGTCGAATAAATTTTCAGGGGTCAGTTGTAGGAGGGGCTACAACAAAGGCAAAAGAGGTAGAGGAGGACGTCAGGGGCAGCGGTATAGAGGGCGAACGCAGTAGATTATAAAATAAACCAATGGGTCAATAAACCTTAAAGCTCATTGACCCATTGCTTATCAATTCATTAGATTATTAATTCTGTACCATATTCGGATTGGCTTCTATTTCGCTAATAGGAATCTGATACACCCAACGCCTGTCTCCTGCAGGAACATCTATGGCATAGACATGGTTGCTGCCTGCTTTGAGTTCTGTTAGCGCCTAATCCCCAACGCTTGAAATCAAAGAAAGAGGCGCCCTCTCCCCAGAGTTCTATACGGCGTTGCCAACGTACCTCCTCACGCATGGAGGCTTGGTCTGTAGCTGTAGGAGTATAGTAAGGATCGTGGAAGTTCTGCATAAAAATAGGTCAAGGTGTTTTGAGCACGGGGAGTTCGTTTCTCTCCACTAAGGCCTCTATATAGAGTAGTAGCGGGTCTTCCAAACGTAGGAAACAATAATCTCCTAAGAAGCGGGTGTCTGTAACATACTTTTAGGTTGGCATAATCAGGTAACTGTGGGTATCTATAGGCGATCGCTGGGGCTTCCGTCTAATAGAAGAGAAAAATCAGGCAAAAAAACTTTTTGTCAAACTTCTTTTGTGTTTTTATAGCCAAACAGAAATGGTTTGCGAAAAATTAGCATGAGCAGGTGTAGGGGCTAATGGCAATTAGCCCTTGAAAGAGAGCAAATTAAGAATAAATCCCTTGCCTTATTTATTCGTATTTTTCGCATTCTAAATATGATTGACTATAGGTCTTCATCAACCGCCAAGATAAAATCAGCCTGACCATAATTCTCCTTGGCAAGCCTCTTGAGTTCCGCTTGCGAGGTAGTGGCGATGGTCAAGATGCGTGAGATCGGGGCGTTCTCGCCTGAGATACCACCCAATGCCTTGGTAATAGTCAGAGTGGTAGCTCCCATTGAAATGGACAAAAAGGCTGTTGGGTTTTTAAGTGTGCTAATATGGATTCGGCCATGGTAGCGTCCTTAATCGCCTGTGCCATAGGGAGGTTCTCCGTGTTGTGTCCCGACATCTTTTTCATCTTTTCGTATTGGGAGAGGCTGCCGTCATAGGCGAAAGGTAAGCGCACGATCCATTGCTTCTCAGTGGAAGCAAGTGTATCAAGGGCTTGGATTCCTCTTATATACAAGGTTGGCATATTGGCGAGGCATATTGGTCGCTACAAAAGGTAGTTGGTGCTTCTTGGCAAAAATCCACCAAGGGCTTATAATCCGTCTTGTAGTTTTTTTCCATAAGCGGGCTAAGGTGTCTAATCCCTTTTGGTCAATAGTCCCTTGTAAGTAGCGATCAAGGGCTTCTTGGTTATCCTGCTCCAGCATCTCCGCCCCTAAGACAAGTGGACGCTTGGGTTGTAGGTCTTAAGAAGTTCAAGTTCTAACCAATGGGCAATAGGGTTGTTGTGATACTCGCCAAAGAGTACTATATCGGCTTTTTCACTCTTTCTAAGAAGTTTCTTGTAGGAAGTGCGCCTACCGTTTTTTTATCAAAGAAAACATAGGCTTTTCTTATCCTGAGCAAACCCTCCTACAGTCAGCAACAGCCCCAAATAAAAACAAAACTATCCTCATAGCCCTTTACTTTTTACTTTTCACTTTTTTTACTTAATTTGTCCCCACTGTTGTGCATGAGTAGGAGCCAATTTTAGGAGGATATTTTGTACCTCTTGCTTTTTCTCTAAGGGTTTTCCTTCCGATAGGATTTGGACGAGTTCCTCCGTTTTAGCATCAAAGAAGAGCTGAGCCATAAAGCGGTTGATACGGCTATAGTTCAATTCGTTAAGCATCAAAAGGGCTTCTCTATACCGTTTTTTTAGCCTTTTGGGTATCTTGGCTCATAAGGTCTAAGCCTTGGCGATGATAGGTATAGAGCACCTTGTGAATGGCTGAAAAAATCATTGGAAAGCAGGTCGGTAATCATCTGCCAGCGGTTGTTAGAGCCATTCTGTAGCCAAGCATTGTCGCCACTTCCTTGGGCATTGAGTACCACAGCCAGGGCTTTCTCAAAAATAGGGTTTGCCCCCATCTAGAGCAAAAAGTATCGGCATCTATCCCTATGATAATCAGCGCATAGTAGGCGATAAAGGAAGATAGGTTAGAGGTAAAGTTGCTGGGGTTGAAGTAGATAGGTTCGTTCTCCAAGTAGGAAAAAAAGTAACCCCTTTCTCTTGGTAGTTCATCAGCGGTGTTTGGTAGCCACTCCCATACACAGGGCGGAAGGCCTGTATCTGTACATCGGTAGTGAGCATATTGTTCTCATAGGAAGAGACGGTAAAGACGAAAGAACAGTCTATACGTTCGTTCTCCCTTGTCTTGAGGTCTGTCCAAGCCTTGCGGTTGATAAACTCTTGTAGAGAGCGCTGTAGGGTAGCAAATACCCGTTGGTTGGTCTGGCTGACCCGTTGGGTGTTGATCGTAACCTTGCAAGAGAGTTCTTGGGCGAAAAATCCCCAACTCAGCAGCGAAAGAATGATAAGAAGTTGTTTTTCATAATGTTATCGTTGTATGTAGCAAATGGCAATTTGCCCTAGTTATAATGGCAATTTGCCTTTTGATTTATAACAATTCGTCGTGAATAAGGGTAAGGATATCAGCTGCAATTTCTGTTTTAGTTTTCAGCGGTATAGGCACGACCTTATCCTCACGGGTGATAAAAAGTAACTTGGTTGGTATCCACCGAGAAGCCGGCACCCTTTGTCATTGAGCGAGTTGAGCACTATGGCATCTAAGTGCTTACGGGTGAGTTCTCTTGGCATTCTCCAATTCGTTTTCTGTTTCTAAGGCAAAGCCAATAAGCAGCTGTTTGTCCTTTTGAGCACCCAAGGACGCTAAAATATCTTGAGTCTTGGTCAGCTCCAGCGTCAGCTGATCGGTTTTCTTTTTTAATCTTTTGGGAGCTTGCACCATAGGCTTATAATCGGCAACAGCAGCGGCCAATATCGCTATATCGGTATCGACAAAGGCCTCTTGAGCAGCTTCATACATCTGTTGGGCGCTTACCACACGGCATACCTTCACCGTATTTTTCTATAAAGTGGGGAGCGGTAGGGCCAAGGATAAGGGTTACTTCAGCTCCCATAAGTGCGGCTGTATTAGCAAGTGCTACCCCATCTTACCAGAAGAGAAATTGCCTACAAACCGTACAGGGTCTATCATCTCGTAGGTAGGCCCTGCGGTGATGAGGAGCTTTTTGCCCTTGAGTAGCGCTTTCAGAAAAGAAAAACTGGGCTAATTGGGCTACAATCCTCTCAGGCTCCGCCATACGTCCCTCACCTACCAAACCACTGGCCAACTCGCCAAACTCGCAGGAATAAGATGGTTGCCAAAAGATTGTAAAAGAGCGATATTGTTCTTAGTTGTCGGGTGAGCATACATATCCAAGTCCATAGCAGGGAGCAAAGAACACAGGGCACTTAGCCGAAAGATAGGTAGCCAATAGCAGGTTATCGCATATTCCATGGGACATCTTGGCCAAGGTGTTGGCCGTAGCTGGAGCTATGACAAAGACATCTGCCCATTGGGCAAGTGCCACATGGCTGTGCCACTCATGTTCCTGAGATTGGAATGCGGTATATACCTTCTCCTTGGAGAGTACCGAAAGGGTAAGCGGTGTTACGAAAAGCCTCGGCATCTTCAGTCATAATACTTTAACGCTTGCTTGTTCTTTGACAAGCAAGCGTACAAGGTGTGGTATCTTATAAGCGGCTATTCCAGCCGTTACGCCGATTAGTATATGTTTCTCTAAGCGAAGGAATACTCATGGTTTTGTTTTTCATCAATATAACGATACTCTATATCCCCATCTAGCCATTCCTTTACAGCAATAGCTTGTGGTTTAGGAAGTTTTCAGAATTTAGAAACTTCTATTTGCTCTTTGTTCTCAAAAAACTTCTTCCAAAACTATCATTATTGATAGCAAACTCTTCTAGTTTTTTTCTTCCAATTCGCGCTTAATTTCTGCATTGATCTGCGAAGCCCGTTTGGCTATGATAGAAATTGCTTCATAGATGTTGCCTGTCTGGGCATCTATTTTGTTCTTGTCATAGGTAACGGTAGTTTGCGGCGCATCTATGCGTTTCAAATTTATCATAATTCACTTATTTTCTTTAGAATATCTTGGTACATCTTATCTGCCTTCCCTTGAAAGAGGTCTCTGGGTAGGGAGCGAACAAAGGATCTCGTAATAGCCCTTGGCCTCTTCAAAGCGTTGTTTTTCTTTGCTTTTGACACTATTTTTTGCCAACTCATAAGCCGAGTGTAGGCGGTAGTACATCGCCTCTTCGCGGAAAGTAGAGCCAGGGTTGTCTATCAAAAAGTTCTCAAAGGACTTGATAGCAGCCTGATAGTCGCGAATCTTGTCATAGCCCTTGGCTATTTCAAAACTCTTCTGCTGGAGCTTGTTCAGTAGCTCCAAGACCATATTGTTAGCCTCCCTTAGGTGTGCGCCATTGGGGTAGCGATCTATATACTCCTGTAGTTCATCCAAGGCCTTAGCCGTCTCGCTCTGGTCTAGGCTATACTTAGGCGACTCCCAAAAGTGGCATTCCCCCTTGAGAAAAGAGCGCCTCTTCGGCCTTCTCACTACGAGGGTAATTGCGCAAAAATCGCTCATACTGATAGGCCGCCAGCACGTATTTCTTCCGCTTATAGAAGCTATCAGCATACATATACAAGGCCTCTTCCCCCTGTGGGCGGCCTATATAATAGCCTACTACCTTCTCCCATAGGCGTAATCCACGAGTGTAGTCACCCTTCTCATAGAGGGCTTTTAGCTACTTGGTATTTGTATTCATAATTGTCTCGATTTCATGGCTTTTTGATACTCCCCGCAGGAGGAAAAACCATGAGATAGCACAGACAACAGCCAGTACTTTTCCTTTTTTAGATTCATTGGGCAAAGATACGCATTTTTTTGATACTTCCAACCAAATATTAGTTGTTAATTATCAATTGTAAATTGTTAATAATATAATGTGAGTTCGACGTAAGCAAAAATTATATTTTTGAGGTGTCTATTTAGCTACATACTAATTGACTTTTGGGAAACGGGAGAACCCTCTACAATTCTTTTTCATTAATTTGTTAAAGATAGTATCTTTATTTTGTGAACGATTAATTCTAAAAACTGTATTCCGCTAAATATCGGTCTATATTAAATTCTAATACCCAAGAATATATACCTCGTATCCAAGACTTTACTTGATGTATTACCTTATGTAATGTAGGAAAAATTCTTTCCATTATTACTAGGAATTTGAGTTATATCAAAGTCTTTTATAGGTTTATATCCTTTCCATTCGTCAGTAGTAACTTGTGCTGTTTTACTAATGTGTTTGTTGGGGCAGTATCCGACAACTTTGATGAACGCATTGACCAGAAGATATTCCACGCACAGATAGTTGTAGACAACGCCAAAGTAGCTGAGGAGACCAAAGCCTACCAGAAAATCCCCGAAGTTCTCTCTCCTTCACCGATGCCAACGGCAACGATACTACCAAAGAACAGGTGAAGCCAACTACCGCCAAATAAAGTTAGACGTCATTGAAATCATTGAACGCGAGAAAGAACGTATCTCCAACGACCCTGAACTAAGGCATTTGGTGGGGGAGATAGGAGAATATGTTTGATATTTCTGTTTCTAATTTTTATTATTTAAAAGTTAATCATATTCTTTCATAATCCAATATATATACAGAAATAAAGATATAGAACAAGGAAAAAAATTGAATGATCTATTACGTATTCTTCAATCTCTCTTTCTGAAAAAGTTGACCAACAAGCTTCTATTTGTAAATTCTATTTTATTGATATAAAGCCAAAGAAATAATAAAACAAATAATGATGTATATTTATCATAAGACTTAAAAAAATATAACTATTAAAAACATAATTATAAATTGAATTGGCATAAATCTAAATATCCCTGAAATGACATCACTACTTAAGTCATCACAATAGGAACCATCAGGAAGGAATATTACCATTTGTATACTTCCTACAAAAAAATAGATAGTATAGCTATTTTAAAACTTCTCTTTTATATTTTTCATTTCTTTGGAGTATATTTATAGAATGTATCAGGAACAGAATCTGGGGTCGTACCTGGTTTTAACATCAAGGTAGGGCGCAAAAAGGAATACGCGGTGGGTATTCTTGTGCCGCTGCCTCTCCGTAAGGAGTTGGTTTAAACAATTCAGCGGTGATAAACACGAAGAAGGTGGCATTACCCTTCATCTCTGTCATATCCTTGCTTAGCGTTAAGGTTTGTCCTTCTTGTGAGGCACTGATTTGTATACGTATTCCATTAGGAGTAACAGCGTGGCACTCTTCAAAGGGTTAGTTGCAGCTGATTGTAGTGATCCAACAGCACGTCATCTTTACCGAATCGCCTGCCACAGGTTGTAAGCCATAGTTAAGGTCTGTGGTTTGCAGGGCTATGGCATCTCTAACACTATCAGTTACAAAGTCCTGCACAGCAATAAAAATGGCTGCTGTTTAGCTTCATTCCGTCTATCCAATTTACAGGATAATGGGTGAGTAGGTTGTTCTTTGTTCTATCTTGTTTGTTTGTTTTGCAAAGGTAAGGGTTTTTATTTAAGGTTTATAGTCTTCCCCAACCATATTTTCTATATTCAGGAGCAGGAGAAAAATTCAGCTGCACCCCAATCTAAGTCTCCTGAGCAAGGGATGCGACAAATGCCCCCAATTAGCTACTTTTTAACTCCTGTCTTATAACTTGTCCAAGTCCCTACAAATTGGTTGTTTCTATAGTCATCTGAATATTCTTCAATATCATCAAATAAAAACACTCCTTTATTGTTAATATACCATCTTAATAAAACCTTTCCTTCAAAAACACCAGTAGCTGATAATTTCTTATCTTCTCTAAAGTAATAATCAGCAATAATAATTCCTTGTGATTTTATTTTTCCCCACCATATCATCCTCTAAACCTTTAGAATGCTCTGCAAAAAAATATACATGTTTGATTTTTATATCTCCTTCAAAACAATCTTACATTTTTACCAACTTTTGTTTTCCCTTTTGCTATATAAAGACTATCATTTGTTGTTGATTTTTCTATTTTTAGAAAAATTAATCTCTAATCTTCTTTTAATCTTTATATCAATAAACCCAATATAAGGAATAACCCCATAAGGAAAAGATGGTTTAGAGAGCATTGAACTTATATCAATGTCTCCCTAAATCAAGTCTTCCTTTGCTATTAAAAAAACGCCATTTGTATAGCCCATCTCTTCCTTAATAAAAATCTTCAAAAATCACAATGTTCTTGTGCATTAGATATGGTATCAGATATGGTATCAGATTCGATACTTAATAATTCATTTTGTGGATCTTTTTTTCAGTGTTATTATTAACAACATTTTTCACAAGAACTCACTGTCCCTATTAAAAAAATAAACTAATAAGTAATAATTTCATTTTTTGTTTTTTTCATTTGTTTTTCATTTGTTTTTGTTTATTATTTCTTCTGTTATTTTTCTTCTATTTCGTCTTATTTGTGTTATTGTATATTCTTTTGAATTATGTGTTTTAGAGGCTGTAAATATTCCATCTTCCCCACTTTAAAGAAGCTAAGTATTCTTCGCAATCTAAGTCTGTTTTAAAGCGTTCAGTAAACTCTAAGAGGCTTTTGTCCCTTAAATAATTCCATAATACATTAATTTTCAGAATGCAAATATATGAAATTATTTTAACACCTCAATTATAATTTATTTAAAAAAGCGATATAAGTATGGGGTGGCTTTGCCCTTTATATATATAATCATATTCATAGTCATCTTCATCTACCCTTTTATAGATAGTTAAGTTGTTTGTTAAAGAAGAATAATTAATTTTAAAAAAACTTTTTGCTCCATCTTTTGTAGATGAGAACACTTATATTAAAAATGATTTAATAAAGCTCTTTGATCATAAAAAAACTTTTCTTTTGTTTTTAATTTTTGGCGTAATATTTTTTTCTTGTTTGTGAGTTAGTTCTTTTGAAGATAACTCCTCAAAAAAATATCTTTCTTATCTTCTGTAGAACCAATACTAGACAATTCTTTATCTCTATAATAGTATCTTTTTACAATAATACTATCCGTTTCACCTAAATAAACTTGTGCCTTTACGGAAAAATGTAAGTCCAAAAAGTAATAATGTGATTATAATATGTTTCATTTTAAAGAATAATATAAATTAATTGAGGTGTCTATTTAGCTACATACTAATTGACTTTTGGGAAACGGGAGAACCCTCTACAATTCTTTTTTCATTAATTTGTTAAAGATAGTATCTTTATTTTGTGAGCGATTAATTCTAAAACTGTATTCCGCTAAATATAGGTCTATGTTAAATTCTGATACCCAAGAATATATACCTCGTATCCAATACTTTACCTGATGTATTACCTTATGTAATATAGGAAAATTCCTTCCCATCATTACTCGGTTTTTTTGAGTTATATTAAAGTCTTTATTTGTCCCTTAAATAATTCCATAATACATTAATTTTCAGAGTGCAAATATATGAGATTATTTTGACGCCTCAAAAAAATATTTTTTTCAAGGTATTTGGTAATGATTTAGAAACCTAATTTTTGAAAAAAGCCTGTCCAAATCGTCTAAGACTCTGTCTTCTCTTATCTTCCTATCAAAAATAATCCTCTTTGTATGAGTTAATTACATTATTTTTGTAGTTTTGCATTTTTAAATTAGCTTTTTGAGGTAAAGGATCCGCCTCACAAGGCACTTCGGTTGTTTTCTTGTAGGAAAAACCAATTCTGTTAAGTAAATCAGCCATTCCTTGTGGAGTATAGGTAACTTCAAAAGTGTCTTTAACCCATTGAGATACTTGTTTTGCATCTGTATAAAGATGTGTGCGTAACTCTTGTTTTTAAGGATTCTATTTGAAAAATATTAAGCAGACCTTGATAACCTCTATAACGATTCTCAAGGAGTTTATCTAGTCCTCCTTCAAGATATAAGGAACGATAACAATAAATAGTAGAAATATCTATACCTAGCAATCAGCAACAAAAATAGGAGTATTGCCCATAGAAAGCATCAAAATACAAGTAACTCGGGCATAATCCGAGCGACCTTGCAAGTTGCGTTGGAGCTTTCTAAGTTCCTCTATTTCTGTTGGTGACAGTGTTAGTTCCATAGACAGTGCAAAGATAATAAATCTTTTATTTATTCGCAATCTAAATTTGTTTTGACTATAATAGATAATAGACACTAAAAATGTACCATATAATGAAATACGTATTATATATAATAAGTGTATTTTTTTCCTAATCACGGCGTGTAAAATGGAAAAAAACAGAGGTAAATCCTTCACAAGAGGAAGAAAAAGAAATTATAAGTGAAGATTCTCTTATAGCGGCTGATCGTGTTTTTTATAGAGATAGCTTAAAATTTGTAAATATATATCCTAATTCAGAAGAAGGGTATGGTTATTTAAATAGGAAACCAGCTAACTTGAAGGTTTATAAAGTAAATGAAGTTAGTGTTTTTCCAAAATTTGGATATTACGTAAATCTCTATACCTTATAGGCTTAGTCAAAAAAAGAACCGCTCCTTACAAAGAAAGAGATAAATAAGCAAAAATATTATTTCTCCCTAACAGGAAAAACGCAAAGAGCAAATATTAGAACAATTACACCTAAAACAAACTGATACAGTGTATGCTTATAGTATAAAAGAGGACAAACTGGATACGTATTTAATAAAAAGATTTAGAAATGATCGCTTACAATCCTATTGAGATAATAGAAGGAAAAAATAGAAGAGAAGTATTTTTGATGTTGGTTTATTATTAAGTTATAGCGAAGAAGTAGATACCTCTATATAAAGGAAAAAGAATATGATTACGCATCTATTGAGGATGGAAATATATTCCAAACGGGAAAAATAAAAAGAATAGAAAGCGTGAAGATAAAAAAATATAGATATTCCTTTTTCCTATCAATTACAGTTTATTGGACAAATATGCTTACTATGAATATCCTATCTCTTCATATAGATAATACATATAAAGGAAAAAAATAAATAATGCTGACTTTTATATGCAAGCCTTTTCCAATTGGGATAAGCTCAATGAAAGATGGGATGAAAGAATGATTTACTTAATGATTGTTAAAGATAATAAGAAAGTAATAGAGCGTGTTTTTTTGCTGGAAATGGTATCGCAAACCGTATGGATGTATAAAAATTTTTTTATATTGGTAATTTCATTAAGGGAAAACCAGATATTATAGAAAATATTGTATTTTACTCCTATGGTCATTGGCTAACTTTCCTTTCAGAAAATGAGCCTCCCATATTTGTATTGAGTAGTTATGAGGAAGAATATAAAGATTTCTATCAGGGGTTAGAGTTTTTTTAAAATAAAATTATTGAGATGTCTATTTAGCTACATACTAATTGACTTTTGGGAAACGAGAGAACGCTCTACAATTCTTTTCATTAATTTGTTAAAGATAGTCTCTTTTGCTTTTGTGAGCGATTGATTCTAAAACTATACTCAGCTAAATAGCGGTCTATATTAAACTCTGAAAACCAAGAATATATACCTCGTAATTTGCGACAGCAATATCCATCTTCCACTTTAAAGAAGCTAGATATTCTTCGCAATCTAAGTCTGTTTTAAAGCGTTCAGTAAACTCTAAGAGGCTTTGTCCCTTAAATAATTCCATAATACATTAATTTTCAGAGTGCAACATATGAAAAATACTTTGACACCCTCAATTATATTTTTTTCTCCCATAAAGCTAGCGAGTGCTCACAGCTGGGTATGTGAAACACGGATTTTCACCGAGAGAACGATGCAACAACTAAGCGTAACTCTGTAATTTCCACGAACAAAAACGCAATAAACTCACGTCTCTACACATGCGCTAGCTAAGATAACTCCTTGATTAGCGTAGTCTTCTATAGAGATGTGAGCTTATTGTATCTTAATTAGTTAGGTTTATCGCATCTTAATCGGTTAGGGTTTTATTAGTTGCTAACAATTAACAATTGACAATTAACAATTATTCTGGTGTATTCTTTTAGAATTTCCAAAAGATATTTCCAGAATTTCTGTACAGACTTGATACTTACTCTTTCGTTAGGAGAGTGTGCGCCAAGTATGGTAGGACCAAAGCTAATCATATCAATATGAGGGAAGTGTTCGCCCAAAAGGCCACATTCCAATCCTGCATGGATAGCCGCTACATTCGGTTCTTCTTGGAACAAACGTACATAGATTTTCTTCAAGACTTGTAGAATAGGGGAGTGTGGGTTAGGCTCCCAACCTGGGTAAGCTCCAGTAAACTCAACCTTGTAGCCCGCCAATTCGAAGGCTGCGGCAAGGCTATAGTGCCAAGTCTTGCTTGCTGCTCTCCACAGAAGAACGGGTCATACAGAGTACAGCTATTTTACCTGCTTCTACCTTGATGTTGGCAACGTTGTTGCTGGCCTCTACCAAGCCCTCTACGCTGCGGCTCATAGCATACACCCCACAAGGAGCAGCGGCTACAGCTCTAAGGAAAGCCACTTGTGCGCTGGCTTCCATCACTTTTTCAGGAGTTTTGGTTTCTTTGAAGGAGATAGAGAGCTGTGTCTCTACAGGTTGTAGTTCTTTGAAGATATGTTCGGCGTTTTCTTTGAATTCTTTTTCAAAAAGCCGCTTGGTTTTTCTTAGGTACCACTACGATGGCTTCACTCTCACGAGGAATAGCATTGCGCAAACCGCCACCATGCAACTGAGCCAAGCGTAGCCCATGTTTTTCATATTGATGGAAGAGGACACGATTCATAATCTTATTGGCATTGCCACGACCTATGTGGATTTCCATACCACTGTGTCCACCCAAAAGTCCTGTTACCACTATGTGATAAGCCACAACATCGGAAGGGGTAGCTTCCTCTTTGTAGTCAGCATAAGCGGAAACATCTATCCCACCTGCACAACCGATTTCTATCTCGGTGTCTAGCTCAGTATCAAGGTTTAGGAGGATTTCTCCTTTGAGGGCATCATTGCTAGCTTCTGAGCACCTGTCATACCTGTTTCCTCATCAGTGGTGAAGAGCGCCTCAAGAGCAGGGTGCCGATGGTTTTGCTCTCCAAGATAGCCATAATGGCAGCCACGCCCATACCATTGTTCTGCCCCTAGGGTAGTACCTTTGGCACGTACCCAGTCGCCGTCTATATAAGTTTCTATGCCTTGATTGTCAAAGTCAAAGACCGTGTCATTGTTCTTTTGGCATACCATATCCAAGTGAGATTGAGGATGATAGGCTTTTTGTGTTCTAATCCAGCCGTAGCAGGTTTTCGGATAATCACGTTTCCATAGGCATCGGAAGTGGTCTCAAGACCCAATTTCTTACCGAAAATCCACCATGAAGGCAGTGATTTTTTTGTTCTTTTTGAGGGACGAGGCACTGCGTTGATGTCCGCAAAAGCGATTCCATACCTCTTTTGGTTCTAATTTCTAATGGTTGTACTCATTATAAAAACAGATTAAAAATTAATACTTAACAAGTCTCTTGAGGCTTGTCTTGAATAAAAAGGCACGCAAAGTTACGAATTTTTATTCAATTATCATACAGTTGTAGCGTGTTTTTATCTCACTTTTGACCCGCTCGGCCAAGTGCTCAGGGGCAACCACCTTCACATGCGCCCCATAGGAGAGATCTCCTTGACAAAGTCGGGAGTAATCTTGATCTGTAGCGAGAGAACAATCTCCTCAGGGGTATCTTTTTGATAAATACCTGAGAGCGATGCAAAGGCATGGCTCTAAGGTATTCGGCAGGATTCGGTGTAAAAACGAATCCTTTTTCGTTTCTTCTGAAGGAGAGGATAACTTTCTCGGCTTTTTAGTTGTCCGTCTCCTACCCACGAACTGAAACTATCATCAAAGAATGTTTGTGCTTGCTTTTGCCTTTTTCCTAGTATGTGCTCCATGTCCTTTTTCTTCGAGGTCTTCCATACAGTCAAGAGCGAAAATCCGCCATTGTTCCTTTTGGATATCCATTCCTAACAGATACCACCTGCTGCTGGGACTCTTTAAGCAGATAGGGGTCTATAGTACGAGTTAATACCTCCTTAGGAGGATAACGCTTTTGATAACGGAACTCAATTCGTTTCTGTTGTATAATGGCTTTGATCAGGAAACTAAGATGTTGAGTGCCTGATGATTGACGAGGGTCAGACACTACATACCGATAACTGTCTTCATCTTCTTGAAAGGCCTGAAATACATCAAAGGCTTCCAGCAAATCCTCTACAGAAGCATCTCCTTCTTCTACAATTCTATAGACACTATCGGATTTGGAAGCGTTTGAAACATTTGATTTTTATCTTATAGATACACTCAATATCCTTGATATCTCGCTGCAATGTACGTAGTTCAAAGGTATCACCAAATCTATCTTTTGTATTTACTATTTATTTCTTCATAAGACAAAGCACCATAAATCCGTAATTGTTGGATAATAAACTGGTGTCTAAGGAAAAATAGCTACAGTAGTCATTTTTACACAAAGATACGATTTTTCAAAACGACAAGTAATGTTCATTTGGGTGATTACCTTTGCCCCTGAAATCTAAAAGGAACAAGGGAAGCCGAAAAACTTTTCAGAGTAGGCACTCACTAAAAACATACAACGATGAAATTAAAAGACGAAGGATTAAGATTCACTACAGCCTCAATACCTTACATTCCTGTAATGAAACCCTAACATCTCTTTTGCAGGTAAAAAGTAGCAACCTCTTACAAGGAATACGACATTGCAACAGATGAGAATGGTAATGTTTGTTTAGGTAAGTTTAATATTGTCTCTCTTGCCTTTTGGTCGGGCTTCGAGCTAAGCAAAATGGGATGCCCGCATATTTATTTTAAAAATATTATCAAATGGAAGGAAGTCATTTAGCAATAAAAAAATTATCTAATAGATTAGACTTTAAGAGACGAGGTCAATGTGATTTCTACAGGTTTTAGAGATCTTGACGCTCTAATTTTTAGGATGGGGAAAAGAGGAAAAATTTGTGGTTGTTGGAGCACGTCCCTGCTATGGGAAAAGACTGCTTTTTGCTTTTGTCTATGTTACATCATATAGCTGTAGAAAAGGAATATACCCGTAGCTTTATTTTCTTTAGAAATGAGTTCTTTACAATTACTAACACGCTTTGTTTCTCAGCAAACATCTTTAACAACAGATAAACTGCGTACAGACATATTAGATGATCAAGAAAGAAAAATATTCAATACTTATATAGACAAACTTGAGGATGCTCCTATATATGTAGATGATACTCAACATCTCTCCGTAGATAATATCTGTAAAAAGCAGAAAAACTTTTTATTGAGCACGATATTAGATTAATTGTTATTGATTATTTGCAATTAATAGAAAACAAAAAAACAAACAGAGGTTGTTATTTCTCAGCAATTAAAAGAACTCGCCTGAAAATTAAATATTCCTATTGTTGCTTTTAGCCCAGGTTTCACGCAGATTGGAATATCCTACAAAAACATAAACGTCCTCAGCTTTGTGATTTTTAAAAGATATTAGCATTGAAGAAAAATGCCGATGTTATTTTTGTTTCTCTACCGACCTGAATACTATAATATCTCTGAATGGGATGAGCAGGGCATCTACCTACTGCAGGAATGGCAGAATTTGTTTTATCAAAGCACTATAACCAAAATACTTTGAGGAGTATTTATTTACGATGGAAGCAGGAAAATTCTCAGACTTGAAAAGAATTATAGTCAAACAAAAATGGTTTGCGAAAAAAATTAGTGTGAGCAGCTGTAGGGTCAAAGTCCACGAAAGCGGGAGTATGTGAGGCAATTCTCCCTTGAAAAAGAGTAGGTGAAGAATAATCTCTCATTCTATTCATTTGTGTTCTAAATACGATTGACTATAAAGTAAAAATGTAGCAAAAAGGGCGTTAGTATAAAAAAATAATTTCGTATCTTTGTCAGCAAATTAATAAAATTTATACGAAAAACTGACAGTACAGAAATAGATAATATATAATAACGTTTCGCTTTTTATTTTCTAGCTCGAAATACGACCAATATTAAAAAAGTGTAGGAAAGTAAAAGTGGAAGCGCTTGCGTATTGCGGGCGTTCCTTTTGCTTTTACACTTGCCTTTGGTCGGGCTTCGAGCTAGCAAAACGGGATGCCCTGCAACCTTTTATCTAAAGAAACAAATAGGGGAAAGCCGAAAAACCTTTCAGAGTAGGCAATATTTAAAAATACAATGCAAAATGATTTTAAAAATTGTAAAAGGAAAGTTAGACCTCCTCAATGATAATGGAGGAAAAATTGAGAACTATTGCAGAAAAAAATGTCGTAGATGCAGCTCTTAGCAATGATGAAAAAGCAAATACTAATTACCTATAGTAATGGTAAAACAGATCTTTGTAATGATTATGGAGGTCGCAAATCTACAATTGCTGAAAGTAATGTAGTAAAAGCTATTTTTCCATGGTACAGATGTTCTTATAACGCTTAAAAATGGTGATATGGAACTGAGAAACCAATATGGAGGGAAAAATAAGAAGTATTTAATTGAATGCCTAAAAGATTTAAGTTGCCTAAAAAACGGAAACATTTCTTGGGTAAAGTATAACTAAAAACAAAAAAATTATATGTTAACTAAAAAGATGCTTCTCTTTATATAGAAAAGATACCAGCCAACAAATTCTTTGCAGGCAAAAACGGTTGAAATAAGTTACAAGGAATACCAAGCCATAAAGACAGAAGATAATACGGTTGAGGGTAGGAAAAATTCTTGAGTGTAGATGAGATTCATCTGCCTTTCTGTTTTGGGAAATGATAGATTATATGGTACATGTGATTCGTCATACTCTCATACCATATCTCTTCCAAAGGAAATATCTAATATGTCTTATCATAAATTCCTGAACTTCAGTTTTTTTAGACGAGTGGAAAAATTATGACAAGCGAGGTCTTATGACATCACTTGTTTTAGATACCTATTCTTTCAAAAAAGTTCTTTTTCACCTTTGAATATGATACAGAAGAAAGATTGGTGCAGTGGAACTGTTCTATGTTTGATAAGATAGTACATAGCCGAAAGTTTGTTTATTATGAGGATGGTGCCTCCGCAGTAGAGTAAGAGATCTCTGTGGTGATACTGAAGAATGGGAATATGATGAAAAAGGGAAAAACTTTTGCAATATACCCGAAATTGGGGAGGAAATATTAAAAACAATAGATGGCGACTCTTATGATATAGAAGAGTTCTCCTATTCAGAAGGACTTGTAGAATATGATGAAACAGGAGCAAAAATAGTGTATTCTCATAATGGAGATAAAAAATTATTCGTTATGACGAAGAGGGAGAATAATTGAGGTAAAGTTCTATGAGATCTTCTACAAAGACCTAGAACTCAGAGAAACAGTCTCTTATAAGTTTTTTTGAAGGAAAGGTAGAACGCACAACCCTCAGTGCAGGAGGTGAGAAAAGTGTGGTTCTTTACAAGGATATTGATTACCAAGAAGAACCTAAAGGTTTTTCTATGTTTGATGGATGTGAAGGGAATATCTTTTCTTGTATTCGATATGATGCGGAAGGTAAATGAAATAGAGAAATATATCCACACTTATTTTGAAAATGACTTGTGGGAGACCGTTTATTATCTAAACGGAATACCCTGAACGCATCCTTAGAAAAAGAATATAACATTTTAAAAGATTTAAATTATATGTACACAGAAAATCTCAAGCAAGTAGTACAATACTGCAAAGAAAAACAACCTATTTGTAGGGTATGGAAACCCTAATGGGAAAGTATTGGTAATAGGTAAAGAAGCGGGCACATGTGGCAAAGGAAGACCTTGCAGACCATTTGAGAAGAAAAAGAGGAACTTCTCCAGAGCAATGTAGCACAATGGGAGCATATCCTCTCCACAGGGAAGTGCCTAACTATGATGGGGAGCGCCCTATCTCCGATGAAAATCCATTGTATGCCTATGGCAATCAGTTTAATAAAAAGGATATAAGGAAAGAAGGAAAAACCTTATAATGGAGGTACTAGTGATACCTATACAAAGTATGAAAAGCTCTACGAACAGCTCTTTTTACAAGGAGAAAAGCTCAAAAATCAATTTCCAAAAAGGAGTTTTTCATCACCGAACTTAGCGATTATCCTACCAAAGAAAGTTATAATGACAAGGAGATAGAAGCCTTCAGACAACAGTCTATAGAAGAGCGTAAGTCTCTTTTGCGTTGCCTTTCTTTAAGGACTTTCCTATTGTGATTGTAGCAGCTGGAGATTATCCAATAAAAATACAAAATTCGATATGCAACAAACCTTTGATGTCCAATGGGAAGGAAAAACAATACAAGTAGGTAAATATTGGTATAATTTACATTTTAGCAAAGATAACAAGCGTATTCTTATCCATACCCGCCAACTAAGCAATAGTTTTAGTGGTGAGCTTATTGCCGCTATTAGCTAGCGAAGCTAAGAAATTCTTATAAGAAAGTGCTTTGTTTTCTTCCTAGTAAATCTCTAACTCCTCTACCAAGTTAGGGGAATTTTTCATTATCTTTGCCCCATGCTCAAATAAGTGAAACACTGTCTCACCTATTCAAAAAAATATACAAAAATGATAGTGACAATGCAATTTTTATTAACATTAAAAATAGGAATAACTATGAATAAGAAACTAATGGAAAGAAGTCCTTTGTATCAAGAACTGATTGAGGCGATAGGTCGTGTACTAATGGAAGGAAGGAGCAAAAGCGCTTCAAGCAGTCAATATGGCATTGGTGAGAACTAATTGGGAGATAGGTCGTTATATTGTGGAATATGAACAGAAAGGAAACGAACGCGCAGAATATGGGGCAGAACTACTCAATCGTCTCTCCACGACCTAACCATTGCTTATGGAAAAGGATTTAGCTGAAGTAATATCATTTATATACGGAAGTTTTATCTATGTTCTCTAAAAAGTGAGACAGTGTCTCCTCTTTTGAGTTGGAGTCATTATTTTGAGATACTGAAAGGGATGATGAGCTTGAAATCAATTTCTACGCAAAACAATGTGAACAAGAGAATTGGAGGCACGAGAGCTTAAGCGACAAATGAAAAGTATGCTTTTTCCACCGATTAGCACTTAGTAAAAAAATAAAGAAGAAGTGCTACGACTTAGTCAGCAGGGACAACAAATACAATCTCCAGAAGATATTATCAAAAGATCCTTTTGTATTAGAGTTTGTAGGTATTCCCCAAAAAAACAGACCCTACTTAGAGGGAGAATTGGAGCGTAGGTTGATAGCTAATCTTCAAGATTTTCTTTTTAGAATTAGGAAAGGGCTTTGTGCCTTTATAGGAAGACAATATAGAATCAATATAGGATCGCGTCACTTTTTATGTAGATCTTGTGTTTTATCATCGTATCTTAAAGTGTTTTGTTCTTATAGACTTGAAGAAAGGGAGAAATAGAGCATAATGATATAGGACAGATGAACTTATACCTAAACTATTTTTAAGAATGAAGAAAATACCGAAGGAGATAATGAACCCTATAGGGATTGTCCTTGGCGCCTACAAGCATCAAGTTCTTATAGAATATGCGATGCAAGGTATATCAAATCAGCTTTTTGTAAGTAGATATCAACTCCCATCTACCAGACAAACAGCAACTCACAAGAAGAATTACGTAGAATAATAGACGAAGAATAAAAGTGTTGATTTTCATCGTATTAGCTTCTTGATTTCTAAAATAGTTAAATAAGTGAGACACTGTCTCACCTATTCAAAAATATACGAAAACTATAACAATAATAAAAATTTATTAACTCAATTATAACAACAATGATAAGTATATAATATTGACTTTCTTCTTCAGCTGTACGGCTTTGGCACAAGGTAGCGTAGTTACAGGTGAGTTCGCCGGAGTATCGCACGATTAACCCTCTATGGCAATATCCGAAAAGCACTCTTTGTATTAGAGAAAGGCAATGTATATTTTCTTGAGAATAGCGCCTATTTCCTTAAGCTCACCCCTTGATGCTAAGAGGTTGGGGACTCTCTTATCTTGTTGATTCCTCTCTTTGGGGACAAATTACCCACAAGTACGATATCCCTATTTCTTTTGAGATACTCCCTGATTACTAATGCGCCTTATGTCTATTATACTAAGAAAGCCTTCTATACCGATGAGCAAGGCAAGAAAAATAACCCTCTCTATCCTGAGGAACTGCCCTCATCCCCTATGGAGAAAAATCAAAAAGGAATCCCTATCTACTATCAAGAGATTAACAATAGAGATGACTTTCGGATATCCCCAGTGGATAGAGACGTTGTCTTCCACACAAAAAGGTTACTATCATAAATCAGAAAAATTGGGAAGGGGTAAGCAAGGATGGGAAAAGGGTCGGAGGTTCCAAGGAGTATAAGCAAGAAAGGCTAATGAGTGAGTTGGCTCAAGAAAAGCTAAGTTATATAAGGGATTTTCTAAGCAGTATAGTACCTTTACCAGAAAAGCTTCACCCAAGAAGATTGGCGGAAATGGTGCAACGGTTCCAAAACTACTCCTTCTTTGGTCAAACACCCTACCTGTTCATATAGAAACTTTTCAGGAATTTATTGACTGTCATGTCCTAAAAATAGATTGACAAGTATAAATCTTAAAAACAAGTATAAAAAGATATGACAAAGAATCAGAAAGCATTAGTTCGGTACAGTGATTGCTTTTAAGCTAAGCTATCGTTGAAGAGATCGAGAAAAATGGATTGAGTATAGAAGATTGTCGTCGTAAATATGATATAAAAGGCGGCTCTACATCCAGAATTGGCTCTGAAAAATATGGAAAGAATCACCTATTAAACAAAGTTGTACGCGTGGAAACAAAAAGATGAAGTAAGAGAAATTGAGCTACTTAGAAAAGAATTAGCAGCTTTTAAAGAAAGCTTATGCAGAATTAGCATTAGAGAATAAAGTCAATCAAACAGTTATTGAAGTGAGTGATGAGATGTTTGGTACAGATTTAGTCCGAACAAGAGTTATTGAAATACTTTCCAAAACGGAAAAAGTAACTGTTCTTTTGTAAGCTTTTTGGTATTAGTAGACAAGCCTATTATGAAAGTGTTAGAAAAGAGGAAAGGAAGCTATAACAGAAAAATAGTTGTAGATTTAGTTCGTCAAGTACGTATAAAACAACCCTAGAGTAGGATCTCAAGAAACTTTATTGTATGCTAAAGGAAGATTCTAAAAATATCGGAAAAATAGGTAGAGATGCTTTTTATAGGCATATTGAGAAACAATAGTTTACTTGTAGAAAGAAAGAAGAGTTTTACTAGAACAACTGATTCAAATCACCCTTATTACAAGTGGAGAAATCTTATTCAAGGTCTAGAGATTACACATAAGAATCAAGTTTGGGTAAGTGATATTACTTACATTCGTACACTTAAAGGATTTAGGTACTTATTTTTGGTAACAGACTTATTTTCAAGGAGAATAATGGGATATTCTCTAAGTAATAGCCTTTCTATAGAAGGAGGTATAAAAAGCTCTGAAAAAGGCCTTAAAGCATAGGGATAGAACTATTCTCTTGATACATCATTCTGATAGAGGTATTCAGTATTGTTGTAAAGAATATGTCCAACTATTGCAGAAAGAAAAGATAGATATCAGTATGACAGAGAAGGATCATTGTTATGAAAATGCTCGTGCAGAGCGTGTAAATGGGATATTGAAAGCTGAATTTCTCTAGATAGGACATTTAATGACGAACAATTAGCTGAAAGAGCTGTTCGTTCGGCTATAGAGACTTATAAACCAAGAGCGCCTACACTGGTCATTAGAGTTGAAGACACCAGATAGTATTTTCTTTAATCAAGTAGCATAAACATAGATATTATAGGCTATTAAAGATAAAAGCCATGCTTATATATGATTACAGAACTAAAGTTATTCCTGAAGTTACATAAAGTGTGACTTGATAAAAATGATGTTAAACAAATAACTAAAAAGTGTCAACTAATTTTAGGACATGACACTAACCACTAACCACTAATCACTAGCCACTAACCACTAATCACTAGCCACTAACCACTAACCACTATTCTTATGAGAACACTCTGTTATAGGTGATATACATGGTGCTTATGCAGCGCTACTTGAGGTCTTGGAACGGGCACGAGTTACTCCTGATGACCTACTGATTTTCTTAGGAGACTATGCCGATAGGGGCAAGCATACCCCTGAAGTCTTGGACATGCTTTATTGCCCTGCAACAGACACACCAAGTGATTTATCTCAGGGGTAATCACGATGCTTTGTGCTGCGACTTTCTCTTAGGCAAGCCCATGTCTCGATCTTTTGGCGCTCTCATGGAGGCAAAGGCTACCGAAGAGGCTTATAAGCACTACTCTAAGGAGGATAAGCAATATATATTGATTTCCTTCAATCACTTAGAAATTATCTCTTAGACGGGCAAAATCGCCTGTTCTTACATGCTGGCTTTACCGATCGTGGGGTGTGGCACATGAGTTTTTCACAGAAAACTTCTATTGGGATAGAACGCTTTGGGAGTTAGCCCTGCCACTCCTGGAAGACATGCCTCCCACTGATCCATATTACCCCAAAAGATTGTCGCTATACAAAAGAAATCTATATAGGGCATACACCTACCCTTAACTATGGTACAGACCAACCTATGTGCCGTCACCATGTATGGAATCTCGACACAGGCGCAGGCTTCAATAGCCGCCTTTACGATCGCGGACATAGAGACCAAGGAGTATTGGCAAGCAGCCGTTAATGAATAGTGACAAGTGACGAATAATTTATCGTTAGTCATTTGTCATTTGTCATTAATTTTTGTATTTTTGCTTTTCCTAAAAACTCAAAAATCCAAATGGATACTATCATACAAAAATCTCAAGCATGTACAACAGCGCATTGATGAGGCTTGTAAGGCAGCAGGCAGAGACCCTAAGGAGGTCAAGTTGCTTTTGGCTACCAAAACGGTAAGTCCTGAACGCATACAGCAAGCGTTAGCGGCTGGTTATACCCTCATTGCAGAGAACAAAGTACAAGAACTCAAGGAAAAATACGAGGCTCTGAAATCAACCCCGCATACCAACTCACTTTATTGGCCACTTACAGACTAATAAGATCAAGGAAATCCTCCGTTATGAGGTCAGCTGTGTGGAATCCCTTTGACCGCTACGACTTGGCTGAGAAGCTGCACCAGAAACTTTCTCAAGCAGGGCGTGAAATGGACGTATTTATCCAAGTGAATACCTCTGACGAAGAGAGTAAGTTCGGTGCAGCACCCGAAGCAGCTTTAGAACTCACCCTGACAGGTAGCTCAGTTGCCTCACCCCTACATATCAAGGGGCTGATGACTATTGGCCTTTTCAGTGCTGAAGAGGACAAGGTACGCAAGTGTTTCCAGTTGCTTAAGCGTATTCAGCAAGAGATTATCGCTCTAAATCTCCTGATGTGCAGCCTCAAGAACTCTCTATGGGTATGAGTGGTGACTTGAGATCGCCATAGCCGAAGGTGCCACGATCGTTCGGGTGGGGACGGCTATCTTTGGCCAACGCATCTACCCTGATAGCTACTATTGGAACGAGCAGAAAGCATAGCCCATGCACTATATAGATGTAGTCCTTCCCCTGCCGCTGCGCCCAGCCTTTACCTATGAGGTCAATGAGGAGCAAGCCGCTTTCCTACAAGCTGGAATGCGGGTGGTGGTGTCTTTTGGGAAATCTAAAATCTATACGGCTATTACTATCAAGGTGCATGAGCATACCCCTTCGTATCCTACCAAGCCTATTGAGTTTATCTTGGACGAGGCGCCTGTACCTCCCCACGGCAACTACAGCTATTTGCTTGGGCAAGTGGTTACTACCTTGGCAGCTTTGGTGAGTTGCTCAAGATAGGTATGCCTTCCTCACTGCTTTTGGAGAGTGAGACCATGGTGGAGCTGTACTGAACAGACGGTGGCTACCGACACCCTTTCCGATGATGAGTTCTTGGTCTATGAGGCTTTGGGACAGGCCTCCTCACTTTCTACTAAGGAAGTGGGTAAAATACTCCAAAAGAAAAATCCTATAGGGGTACTTAAGACACTCCCTAGAAAAAGGGGTAGTACGACTCAGTGAGAAAATCTTTGAGAAATACCAACCTAAACTCCAGAAATACCTCCGCCTTACTCCTACTTATCAGGAAAAAGAAGCACTCAATGCACTTTTGGACGGAGATATACTCAAAACTAAAGCCCAGCAAAAGCTCCTTTGGGCTTTTGTAGGGCCTTACGTGCCCAAAAACAATCCCTTATCACAGCTGAGATGCTTTTGGAAAAGGCAGAGGTGGGCACAGCGGTACTCAAAAAGGTTATAGACTACGGGGTGTTGGAAGTCTATACTGAGGTAGTGGATAGGGTATCCTTTGCCTCTGATAGTGATACCTTAGCTCTTAGTCCTGCTCAAGAAAAAGCCTTGCAGGAGATAAAGGCATCATTTGCTGAGAAAAACACGGTCTTGCTACATGGAGTAGCTTCGTCGGGGAAAAACTCAGATTTATAGCAAACCTCATAGAACAAACCCTCGCTCAGGGGGAAGCAGGTGCTTTACCCGCTGCCTGAAATAGGCATTAGCGTACAGCTAACAAAACCGTTTGGAGCACTTCTTCGGAGACCAAATGAGTGTCTACCACAACAAATATTCTACCCATGAGCGGGTGGAGGTGTGGAATAATGTATTGGCTCAAAAAGAGAAAAAGCCCAATTTGTCCTTGGGGTACGCACAGCAGTCTTCTTGCCTTTCCACAACTTAGGGTTTGGTGATTGTAGATGAGGAACATGACCTTTCCTACAAGCAGGCCGAAGGACAGGGTGGTTACCAAGCACGCGATGTAGCGCTGATGTTGGCTCACTTACATGGGGGCGAAAACCCTCTGGGTTCGGCTACGCCTTCGGCAGAGAGCTCATTACAATGCCCAGACAGGAAAGTATGGTATGGTAGCTTACTGAGCGCTTTTGCTAGTACCCAACCGCCTCAAATAGAGCTGATAGACCTGAAGGAGAAGACCAAGAAAAAAGAGACTCAAGGTCACTTCTCCGATATACTTCTGAGGCAATGACACAAACCCTCGCCCAAGGCAAGCAGGTTATTCTCTTGCAAAACCGACGTGGGTATGCGTCTTTATTTGCAGTGCGAACACTGCGATACTATCTCTCAATGCCCCCATTGTGATGTCTCCTGACTTATCACCAACTACAAAACCAACTCCGCTGTCACTATTGTGGTTATACCATGGTCAAACCGGTGAGTTGTCCTGCTTGTCAGAGTTACAACACTTTGCAGACCAAAGGTTTGGGTACCGAAAAAGGTAGAGGAGGAACTCATGCAATTCTTCCCCAAGGTACGTATAGACCGTATGGATATGGATACGACCAGGGGTAAATATAGTTTTGAGAAAATCATCCATCGCTTGGAAAAAGGGGAGACGGACATACTAGTCGGTACCCAGATGGTCAGCAAAGGTTTAGACTTTCCTCGTGTGGGATTGGTAGGAATTATGAATGCTGATATTTTCCTTTATCAGCAGGGATTTCCGCGCCCTTGAGCGGGGCTATCAGCTGCTGACACATATCGCAGGTCGTGCAGGTCGCAAAGATAGCGTTGGCTCAAGTATTGATACAGACCTACAATCCGTTTCAAGAGGTCTTACAACAGGTCAAGGACGGTGCCTACGAGCAGATGATTGCCTGACAGTTACAGGAGCGTCAGGACTTTCACTATCCGCCTTTTACCGATTGATTAGGATTATCTTCAAGCATAAGGAACAACAACGTATAGATGAGAGTAGCCATTGGTTTGCCGAATCCCTACGCTTGGGGCTTACCACTTATGGAGTGGAGGTTTTAGGGGCGGAGTATCCCTCTATCTCTCGTATTCGCAACGAATATATCAAGTATATATTGCTTAAAAATTCCTCCAAAGCTTTCTCCTGCTTGGGTTAAGGAATATATTCTGCGAGTAGAACAGAGTTTTTCTCTGTTGCAGTCTTCCGTTCTGTGCAGGTTTCTGATAATGTGGACGTCTAAAATCATTGTTAATTGTTAATTGTTAATGCGAATTAATCGTTGAGATAGCCTAATTTGTTTGTCATATTGGAAAGATTCTTCTTCTATAACTTATTGAACCCTCTACTACTTACTTTCATATACTCGCTTACGCAATCCATATACTCTGCTCCAAGTATTCGCAGACTATCCTTGAGGAGGGGTGAGAATCAGTAAGTTATAGGGTCTATGAAACTTAAATTATTTTTACATCATTAACAATTAACAATTAACAATTAACAATTGATTTCGTATTCTATCACATCCATTTGGGAGATATGCCCTCATGAACTCTCAAAGCGGGAGCATGGTACATGGCTTTTCTGTTGGCCATACTTTGCCAATAGCTCCTGGGTTGAGGTGGTAGCTCGTACTTCTTGTCATAGATAACCTTTAGAATATGGGAGTGACCACAGACAAAAAAGTTGGGGCTTTTACCTCACGGAGTAGTTCTGGGATCCTTGGCATAGTGGGAAGGATATCCTCCTATGTGAATCATCAGCACTCGCAGTACCCTCGCAGTCAAAGACTTGTTTTTCAGGAAAAGGGTACGTATCTCAGTGCCGTCAATATTGCCATAGACCCCACGTAAGGGCTTGACAGCTTGGAGCGCTTCCGCTACCGAAAAGAGCGCCAAAATCCTGCATGCCATACCTCATCTGCCTCTTTGGCGTGCTTTTAGAATCGCCTCGTCCATATAGCTATGGGGTGTCGGATAAGAGTAAAAATCTTCACGAGTAGTATTTTAGATTTCTATTTTTTCCATGGTCATAGAGCGGGAACCCTTGATAAGGAAAAAGGTATCAGAGAAAGGGTGTAGCTTGAGGTAGTGGTTCAGCTCGGTTAGTGTCTTGAACTTCATAAAGTTAGTTTTGCGTCTGGTAGAAATTATCTCCCAACAGTAGTACCGCATCCCATACAGAAGCCGCAATATCATCTACCAATTGCTGGTGTTCCTTTTCGGCTATAAGCACCCAATTCTTTCTATATCGCCCAAGATAAGCACCTTGTGTGGCGCCTTGATCTCACCAAAAGCCTCAATGGCCGCGTGCATACTGGTTGGATTGGCATTGTAGGCATCCATAAGTACTTGGTTGCCATGGTCTTTTTTGACCCACTGAGAGCGGTTATTGCTCGGCACATAACCCTCTATTCCACGAGTGATGGCCTCCTTGAGAGCTTGAAATAGTGGCTGATACAGATGGCCGCAGCGGTACCATTGCGTTGTATTTGCCAATTAAGTGGGTAGGGAGTATGGTCTCTCCCCAAGCGAGTTGGACAAAGGGTACGCTCTCCTTAACAGAGAGTTGGAGAGAGGCTTTCATTGCCTTCTAAGGAAAAAGGAATAGGTCTGACTATACCCTTCGAGCAAATTCGCTTGCAAGTCATTATCCTGACAGAAGAAAATTCGCTTATCAGCCTTTTTCAGGTAGTTGTAGAGTTCACTTTTGGCCTTAATTACGCCCCTCAAAGGAGCCAAAACCCTCTAAGTGGGCGCGGCCGAAGTTGGTGATATAGCCAAAGTCAGGGTCAGCTATCTGGCAAAGCGCTGCACTTCTCGGGTGATTGGCACCCATCTCTATAATAGCGATATCGGTATCAGGGGTAAGGCGCAAGAGCGTCAGTGGTACCCCCTATATGGTTGTTGAGGTTGCCTTCTGTCTTGAGCGCACGGAAGGACTGGTTTAGTACGCTGTATATCAGTTCCTTGGTAGTGGTTTTTCCATTGCTTTCCCGTAAGAGCAATTACAGAGGTAGCCAATTGCTTTCTATGCTGATGTGCCAAGTCCTGCAAGGCCTTAAGGGTGTCTTCTACTAAGATCGCCTCTGGGAGTGAGGCAAATTTTTCGTTATCAACCATACATATTTAGCCCCTTTCTATGGCTAAAGGAGCAAACTCATTGCCGTCGAAGGTTTCTCCCTTGAGGCAGAAGAAAAGCGTATCACGCAAGTCCCCTACGGGTATCAGTGGCAACTCCCGCACATTCTTTGGAATTTTTCGTATAATATGGACACTTTGGTAATGATTAATGACTAATGAATAATGGTACCTAATATTCTATCCAAAACAACTCTGAATGAGAGCCTAATCTATTTTTTTAGGATTTTCATCTACCCTCCCTTTTGAGAAGGTTTAGCGTATCTTCTACTTTTGTAAGTTTTTTTAGGTTGATTGGATAACCTTTTTTTATCCTTCTTAAAAGCAGTAGAGGGATCATTGATATGAAAATCGGTAGCTTTGTTAAATTCTATAGTAACTGTCTTCATAGGTTTTAGTTTTAAGTTTTATCATAGTTCAGACTGCAAATTTACGACTTTAAAAAGCGAAAAGTCAAGAAAAAGTTTTGTGTTTTTGATTTACAATAGACTAATCTCTTTTCACTCACATACTCAGCTCCAAGTATTCGCTGGCTTTTACTTTTCATTTTTCACTCTTCACTTTTTCACTAATCATTTACTTTCTTGTAGATAGAAATACGATTAGGCGCCTTACAGAGGTATTCGGGCGAGAATACTGAAACGAAATCGCCATGTACCTCTTGGGTGCGTCGCTTCATCATCTCTATCTCATAGAGGGTTTCCTTGGTACAGAGCCTGTCTATCTGCTGCCAATGTAGGGCGCAGGTATGCACAACGATGGGAATCTGTACCTCCAAAACGCAGGTCATAGAAAGCATAAGGAGTGCAAGTGCCAGAGCGGAAGCCCATGTGAGTAGGGAAGCTCATGGTGTAATCCTCCTTGAACCTCCGAGTCGGCTAAGTTGCGATAAAGCTCTGGCAAGGGCAGTAGGTTGTTATTGGCACGAAAGCGCCTAACAGGCCGGTTGATGATATTGATCATGCGTTCTCGTTCCTTCATCATAGTCTCCTGTTGGGAGATGGCATCGTAAGAGCCTAAGATGGAGACAATGGCATAATCCGCTACATGCTTTATCAGGTATTTGTATTTCACATTGTTATACGAAAGCCCTTGGTCGTAATAGTTATAATCCCCCACAGGAAGAAGAATGAGGGTAGAGCTTATGTGTCTGGAAATAGTCAATTAGTGTTTGGTAGAAATCATAAGGATCTTTTCTCCATTCCTATCACCACACGACAAAGCTGCGGGAGAGCTGTGACCACTGCAAGGTAAAGAGGTAAGTAAGCCCCCTGAGCAGCGTACGCATAAACCCCTTTATGCTTGTATTTGAAAGCCTTAGGTACCCTCAATCACCGATATGGTTGCTCCCTCACGAGGAGCAAATTCCAAGGCAGGGTATTTCTCCTGTAAGGCGGTTTTCAGACGAGCTACCCATAGGTCAACAATAGGTAGCGCTAAGAACCCATGTTGGTACGCCACGCTGTCGGTAGCCCCTAAAAGGGAGAGGAGGGATAGGCATCTCGGTAGAGGTATTCCTCATAACGGCTTAGCATATAGAAGGCTGCCGATAGGATATCAAAAGGCAGGTGTCCTTTTTTGGTAGCAAAGAAATAAGGTAACCCTTCCCACTGTTCCATAAAGAGTTCAATAGGCTGTATACCCTTCTGGTAGAGTAGGCCAAAGTTTTTGATAAACAGCTCATTGCCGATAGGAGATTTTGCATAGGAGAGCTTGCTCGTCGGAGCGGACGAAAGTTTCTAAATCGGTAGTAATTTCAATGGTAAGCCCCAGCATATGAACAAAGATATGCTGACAGATGTACATAAAGCGAGGGCTTTTCTTTTCCGTGTAAATCAGTAACATAACGGCTGCTTTTTCAGGGACAAATGTACGAAAAAATAATTACTAATGACAAATGACAAGTGACTAATTCTCCTTGGGGGAGAAGGTGAAAAATATTTGAAAAAAACATTAGGTGGTTTGAGAAAAAGTTGTATTTTTGCCGCTGAAATAATGGGGGATTGGCGCAGCTGGTTAGCGCGTTTGCATGGCATGCAAAAGGTCACGGGTTCGAATCCTGTATTCTCCACAGCTAAAGGTAAAAAGTATAAGGTAAGAGGTAAAATTGTTTTTTTACTTTTTACCTTTTTATTTTTATCTCTTTTATTTTTTTAAACATGTTAGGAGCTATTATAGGTGATATTGTAGGCTCTCGTTATGAGTTTGCTAATATACATACTACTGATTTTGAGTTGTTTACTCCATACAACGACTTTACTGATGATACTATATGTACTATCACCATAGCCGATGCGCTGCTTGAGGGAAAACCTTTTAAGGACAGTCTGCTGGTTACGACCTCTCCATCAATTGTGCTGTTCTACGGGAGAACTATTACTTCAACGAAACCTGCCAAGGTACAGTTCCTCAAGCTATTACCTGTTTTTGGAAAGCCATGATTTTTGAGAGTGCTCTACGCTTGTCTATCTCCATAGGGGGCGACAGTGATACCCTTGCTGCTATTACAGGCGGTATAGCTGAGGCTTATTATGGTATACCTAAAGAGATAGAGCAGAAAGCCCTCAGCTACCCTAACAGAAGAGTTTAAGGTAGTGGTGAGGAGATTTCAGCAAACATTTTCTATAGGTCAACTGCCTTAATGGCTGTGCTCGCCTGCATTGACTAAGGTGGCGTTGATAAAGAAAAGCACCACGGGTAGCGATAAGCTGCTTGGGGGTCAAGGGGCTTGACGGGAGCGATGGCTGTATAGCCACTTTCGGAAGCGCCCTTGACAATTTCTATTTTTTCAAAAAGAAGTTTCCTTGTCCGAGGTATGGGTTACTAAGAAAATATAAGACTTGCCTGCGTCCTCCACTATAGCCTCATTGGGTACAGCAGGAGCCGTCTGCTTGTCAAGGCTGATAACGCCTGTTACGTTCATGCCATTGATCAGTCCTTGCTTGTCGCCCTCACATGGCAATGCACGATGATGCTCTTGCTTTCGTTCTCAAAGGAAGCGGCGATGTTGTACACCTGAGCATCGTACTCATGGGAGGTGTCGTTGGTAGGGTTAAAGTGCACTTGTTGTCCCTACCTTGATATACGGCAGGTCACGCTCATAGACTTGCAGGTGTAGGTGCAGGAGCTGTTATCAATCATCTCCACTATGGGGGTGGAAGCATCCACATAGGCACCATTGACAGCATAGACAGCGCTGATATTCCCCACTAATGGGTGCTACTACCGAAAGGGTGGATTGCATACCCTTATCGGAAAGCGTTTTTCGGATTCAGCCCCATTAGGCGTATTTGCTGCTCTAGAGCCGCCTTTTTCCGTCTGTAGGGTACGCAGCTGGGTGGTGGCAGCTTGTAGATTTTTGCCGGTGCCTGCATTGCCTTCTGTAGAGCATCTTTTGTCTGTCCAATTCCTGCTGTGCTAGCTCTATTTGGCTATTGACAGTGGCAAGCGCTGTTGCTGGAGCAAGAAATCAGGGTTGGAGACGGTAGCAATTACTCTGCCCCTTTATGCACATAAGCGCCTATTTCCACTTTTACACCTGGATAATACCTGCATATACAGTAGAAACCTTGGCCTGATGGTCGGCAGGGACACTGAGCACACCCATTGGCCTTGAGGGTGGCGGTGAGGGCTTTTTTTCTTCTATATGTCCCGGGCGAATATCCACGGTTTTGATTTGAGTCTGTGTTAGGGTGGTGAGGTTCTCTTCGTTGTGGTGTTCTTCGGCTTCTTCCTCGTGGGAGTGGTTAGGAGCCGTTGTGTTATTTTTGGCAACTCCATAGGGAAAAGGCCTATGAGGGTCAAGACAATTTTTATACTATATTTTTTTCATTTGTTTTACTGGTTTAGAAGGGATTGTATTTCTATTACTTTTTGGTTGAGCGCCTCGATACTTTCTAGGTAAGACAAGCGTGTATCTACAGCAGTCTGTAGGGTGTAAAGAAACTCCACATAGCTGATTTCTCCAGCGCTATAGCCCAGTTGGTTCGCCTTGACAATACGCTCGGCTTCAGGGAGGGCTTCGTTTTTGTAGAACTGGTACTTTTGCACATACAGCTGGTATTCCTCCTGAAGATTCACCCAGCGGGTTTTAAGCTCTTTTTTTCGCTTGGTAGGCTTCTTCTAAAGCTGCCTGCCTCTGGTGTTCATAGGTTTTTGCTTTGCTGCGAGTAGCGGTAAAGATTGGCAGAGACAGTCCAATGGAGACAAAGTGGAAGCGCTTATGAATATCCGCATAGGTCTCTACCCCGCCTATGGTCTGCATACCGATGAGGGACTGGTTGGTATAGCCCAGTGTAAGGTCAGGCCAGGCCTGCGCACGCTCTAAGTGCTGGGCACGCATGGCGATGATGGCTTGCAAATAACTGAGATGTACTAAGGGGTGCAAAGAGGGTTCAGGATTCGCTACTTCGGTTAGTAATAAAGGTTCGTATTCGGTCAGTTGAGCAACTTGAAGTCCTCTTCGGCTTGAACAAGGGTATACAAGCTGCGATAGGCCGCTTGTTGTGCCAATTGGTTTTGGCCCTAAGCAATAGGGTGATTCTCCCTTTTTTCACCTGAGCGGTATTGATATCAATCTTCTTGGTATCGCCTGCTTTGAAGCGTACTTCGGCGATGCGGATAAAATCGCTAAAGAGGCTATCTAGCTGCAAGAGCTGCTGTTGCTTAAAGGCTAAGTACTGCAACTGCTGGTACTGGGTACGCACCTGTCTGAGAAGCTCATTCTGCTCAAGGGCTAATTGTCCTTTTTGCAATTGTGTCTCCGCCTGATAAAGGCTTTTGCGAGCGGCAAATACGGTAGGGAAAAGGAATAGACTGCGAGATGGCCACAGATAGGTCTTTTTTTCGGGACTGCTATACTGGCCATACTGTGCGGTCAGGTCGGTTTTTGGCAGCTCCCATGCGGTATGTTCTTTGGCTGTTGCCTCTTGAAGTTTGGCTTGTGCTGCCTTAATCACTCCATTGTTCTTGAGGGCTATTTGCTCTATTTCAGCCATGGTATATTGCCTTTGAGCTTGCAGGGCAATCGGGCTAAGGAGCAATACCCCTAAGGCAAGTCCTTTGGTCGCCTTACGCCAAGGCCAGCGGAGGGTAGTATTAAAGGACAAATATAGCAAAGGCAAGACAAAGAGCGTTAGGAAGGTAGCCGATACCAAGCCACCGATAACCACCGTAGCTAAGGGGCGTTGTACTTCAGCCCCTGCGCCTTGGCTTAGCGCCATAGGTAGGAAGCCAAGGCTGGCTACCATGGCAGTCATTAGCACTGGACGCAGACGCATTTCGGTACCTATAATCACCCTATGTAGCAGGTTGGACATACCCTCTTTCTTAAGGGAGTTAAAAAGTGCCAATAAGCACAATCCCGTTGAGCACTGCCACACCGAAGAGTGCAATAAAGCCAATGCCCGCACTGATACTAAAGGGCATTCCCCGAAGGAGCAAGGCCAATACACCTCCTATGGCACTCATAGGAATAGCACTGAAGATAAGCAAGGCCTGTCCCACCGAGTGGAAAGCCAAGTAAAGCAGGGAGAAAATGAGCAGCAAGGCCACAGGAACGGCCACCAAGAGCCTATTGGTAGCCTGTTGGAGGTTCTCAAACTGACCCCCATAGGTAAAAGTAATAGCCCGTGGAAGTTTGACCTCCTTGAGTTTCTGCTGTATATCGCCCACCACACTCTGTACATCACGTCCTTGCACATTGAACCCTATGACGATACGGCGCTTACCTGCCTCACGGCTGATTTGAGCAGGACCCAACTCATACTTAATAGAAGCGATTTGGCTCATGGGAATCTGTCCGTTCTGTGTGGCCACCATCATATTCTGCACATCGTCAATTCCTGTACGGTAGAGGCTATCGAGGCGTACCACTAGGTCAAAACGGCGTTCGTTCTCGAAGATCACTCCCGCACTCTTACCTGCAAAGGCTGTGCTAAGCACCTCATTGACCTGCTGGACGGAAAGTCCATAGTTGGCTAAGCGTAGGCGATCGTAGTAACGCTAATCTGGGGAAGGCCTGTTACCTTTTTCCACTTGTGGGGAGGTAGCCCCTCTACTTTCTGGATCAGTTGGCTTACCTTCTGGGCATAGAGGGCGAGGGTATCCATATTCTCCCCGAAGATCTTGACTGCCACATCTTGTCTGATACCTGTCATTAGTTCGTTAAAACGCATCTGAATAGGTTGGTTTTTCTCAAAGAAGACCCCAGGTATATCCTTAAGGCGCTCAATAATAGCGTCGCCCAGCTGGTCAAAAGAGCGACCGCTTTTTCCATTCGTTCTGTGACTTGAGTACAATTATTAAGTCGGACGTTTCTAAGGGCATAGGGTCGGTAGGCACTTCGGCAGACCCTGTTTCCGATAACCATTTTTGACTTCCTGAAACTCACGAATCAGGCGAGAGGCCTGCATAGAAGTCTCCAAGCTCTGGCTGAGCGATGTTCCTTGTGGCAGGATACAGTGGAAGGCAAAAATCACCTTCCTGCAACTGAGGAATAAACTCGCCTCCCATACGGCTAAAAAAATACTAGCTGAAAGCAAAAATAGTCCTACTGTACTGCCTATTACCCAACCTCTTAGGCGGATAGAGCGAGAAAAAGCGGTTGGTAATGGCTGTTAAGCCAAGCGATCATTCTGTCAGAGAAAGTGCGCTTGTGGTGCTGCTGTTTGGGCAAGAGCCAAGCACTCATGGCAGGAATATAAGTCAGGAGAGCAGCAAAGCTCCTAAGATAGCAAAAACCACCGTCTCGGCCATAGGGCGGAACATCTTGCCCTCTACTCCGACCAAGGTAAGGATAGGGATATACACCATAAGGATAATAATCTCGCCAAAGGCAGCACCGCTGCGTATCTTAGAGGCAGAGTGATAGACCTCCTGGTCCATTTGAGCCTGAGTGAGCCTTGTGGTGGTTTTACGTAAAGATAGGTGATGCATGACGGCCTCCACCACTATGACCGAACCATCTACAATGATACCGAAGTCTATGGCGCCCAAGCTCATCAGGTTGGCACTTACTCCAAAGAGCTGCATCATGCCCAAGGCAAAGAGCAGGAGAGCGGAATGGCAGTGGCCACAATCAGCCCTGCACGCAGGTTGCCCAAGAAAAGCACCAAGACAAAGATGACAATCAGGGCACCTTCTAAGAGGTTTTTTCTCACCGTATGGATTGCCCGCTGTACCAAGTCGGTGCGGTCTAAGAAAGGTTCAATGACGATATCTTCAGGGAGAGACTGCTGTATGGTTGGGAGTTTTTTTCCTTGATACGGCTAACTACCTGGTGGCTGTTTTCGCCCTTGAGCATCATGACCACTCCGCCGACGGCATCCACCTCGCCATTGTAGGTTAGCGCTCCATAGCGAATAGCACTGCCTAGCGTAGTTCGGCAACATCCTTAATAAAAAAAGTGGAGGGTTGTGCTTGCCAATGGCAATATTGCCCACATCCATGAGGGAGGTAGCCACACCTATTCCACGGATAAAGTAGGCATTGGGGCGCTTGTCAATATAAGCACCACCCGTGTTTTGGTTGTTCTGCTCCAAGGCAGTGAAGATATCACTGACACTCACACCCATGGCACGGAGACGGTTGGGGTCGATAACCACCTCGTACTGCTTGAGTTCGCCCCCGAAGCTATTGATTTCGGCTATGCCCTTGGTACCATATAGCTGGCGTGCGACGATCCAGTCCTGCATGGTGCGGAGGTCTTTGGCTGAATATTTGTTCTTGCTTTCCTTGGTGGGACGAATAATATACTGATATACCTCGCCCAGTCCTGTACTCACAGGGGAGAGTTCGGGAGTGCCTATGCCAGCGGGAATTTGCTCTTGGGCTTCCTTTGAGTTTCTCACTGACCAACTGGCGAGCAAAAATAGATGTCCATATCCTCCGTAAAAACGGCCGTAATGACCGAGAGACCAAAAGCGGGAAATACTACGAGTCTCCTCCAAGCCAGGGATATTGGCAATGGCCTGCTCAATAGGGAAAGTAACGAGTTGTTCCACCTCCTGTGAGGCCAAGGTAGGGGTGGAGGTGATGATCTGAACCTGATTGTTGGTAATATCGGGTACGGCATCTATAGGGAGTTTTGTAGCGCTCCATACGCCCCATAGGATAAGGGCGAGGGTCATCAGGGCTACAAAAATCTTGTTTTTGATACTAAAAAGAATGATTTTTATCTAACACCTTTAATAACGATTAATGGTTAATGATTAATGATTTAAGTTTCATAAGTCATTTTTGGATTATAATTAGTTTTGTAATTAATTGTAAATCAATATTTTAACAAAAACAAACCTCCCTCACAGCTGGGTGTGTGAGGTTTTGAATATCAATAGGTTACAGAACCTGCGAAACTTAATGAATAGTAATAAATGTCCCTCCAAAGTATGGTTATCTACACAAATACTAAAAAAACTTCTCCTATGCGATTTACACGGATTGTTTTTATCAGGAGGGATATGGGTTATACCTTAGGAGGTGTCCAAATAGCGCCATAATAGGCCATTACCTTTTTGTAGGTGTAGTGAGTATTATAGTCCATATCTACGTTTGTGATAGGGACTTGTAGGGTAAAAAAGTAGGGTGAAAAAGGAAAAACAATAAGCACTTGGCAGCAGGCACATACACAGAAAGGCGAACATATATCCGAATGAGAGTGTTCGTGCTCTGAAGAGGTATCTGCTTGGCTTATAGTGGAATAGCGTACATTATCTTGCTCTATATTAGGCATATCGGAGCAGGGACACTGCCGTGAGCGCCCATAGGTATATGCTTAATAAAAGAGAGAGGTACTTCATGGGGGCAAAAATACGAAAAAAATAATGACAAATGACCAGTGAAGAGTTATTAGTGAAAAGTGAAGAGTGAGCGCCTGAATAGCGTTTTTCACTATTCACTTTTTCACTATTGGCTTAAATCCTTCCAAACATCTCCGCCACACTGACTCTCTTGGGGGGCTGGCGGCACTCTATGGTGCCTGTGAGGGCATCAGGGGGCGTCGTCATGGGCATTGGTGCCTACGCGAAGGTAACCCGTGAGGTCACGAGCAAACTTAGGGAAACGCTTTTTTTCCAGTCCAAAGGCATTTTTAATCAGCTTCTGCACAGAGGCCGAAGCGGCAAAAATCCTTGCGGTCTTGTTCTGATTCTGATGAAAAAGGATTAAAGCGCGTTAGTCGGTTGCCTGTGTCCCATGAGCGTTGCTGGAGGTTGCTGACAAACAAATTTCCGCCGTTGTTACTCTCAATATGGCAGCGCTCTACTTGGTGTTGCTGCAACATATAAGTTAGGGTTGTTTCAGTAACCTCCATAGGGTCTTTTCGTATAAAAGCACATCGGTGATATAGTTGCCGTCCTCTGCCTCCTTATAAAATAAAAGCGCATAGGTAATCCGCCCCACTATCGGCCGCATCTATATATGCTACGGAGTAGGAACGAGAAGGCAAGTCGGTATAACAGTTAAACTCTTCGTACATCAATCCTTGGGAGGGTTGCGGATTCTGTTGGTACAAACTCTCAAAGACAGTTGAGAACGACCTTTTATCTCCAAGAGTTTTTCCAAACTATGTCGTTCAGGCCATAAAGGTTCTCCCTCTGCTCTGGGGTCTTGTTCGCTTGAGGGGTCTGTTCTGTATAGCAGGAAAACTAACGAGTAGCCAACCTTGCGGGTTTTTCAATAGGGTCATATACGCCCTCTTGCTCCAACAAGCGTCCTGCCAAGTCCTCCATGTGCCAACGGGTAAAGACCAACAGCTGTTGGCTATCGTTGTGCAAACGTGTGGAGGCTACCGTATCGTACCAATCGGCCACGTTTTTGGCGAATTACTGGCGACCAAGCCGACGATGCATCTTTGTATAAGTCGTCCATGATGAGCATATCCACAGGTTCACCAGTTAGAGAACCTCCTACACCAATCGTCTTAAAAGCTGCCTTGGTAGCCTACGATTTCACACTCATCGGAGTTGCGAGCGTAGTTGCGGCTTCTTCTTCCTTGTTCTTGGTAGCTTGCCTGACCAGCAAGGGAGTGTTTGTGGAAACAACTCGTAATAACGGTCATCGTCCATGATACGTTGGAGTTCGCGGTTAAACTTGCGCGCTTTGATAGCATTGTAAGAGACAATAGCGATACGTTTGTCTGGGTCTTGCCCTAAGACAAAAGCAGGTAGGCGGCGAGTGGCGCCTTCGCTCTTACCGTGTTGGGGCGGCATGGTGATCATCAGCTTTTTGATTTCTCCCATAGCAAAGCGTGTCAGTACCTCGTAATAGGCGAGGGTGAAAAGGCGCGAGGGGCAAAAGAAGGGAGCGTATGGCGAGTGAAGGAGGAGGTTTTTCTTGGGGCACGAGCTGCAAACTCGCGCCAGCGGTGGAAGCTGTATTGGGCTGGGGATATTGGTGTTGAGCAGGTATAGGGGCAAAGTCCGCGAGAGCGGAGTATGTGGGCAATTCGCCCTTATTTGATAATTCGCTCCCATTATGATTGTTCGTGTTATTATTCGTATTGTGTTGGGTATTTTTGCGATTGGGCGAATTGCGATTGAGCATATTGGGGTTGGGCGAATTGCTCACATACTCCGCTCTCGCGGACTTTGCCCCTACAACCGCGTGCTGGCTTATTATGCGTTGCCCGCTTTTTCACTATTAACTTTTCTCTTTTCACTTCCCATCGCCCATCCTTCCAAGCGCATAATGATACGGATAGCGGCAATACTATTGTTGATGGTAGGGACTATAGTCTCTCCATTGCTATCCAAAGGCTCACGACGAGCGTATGTCCAAAAGAATTTCTAAAGCCTCTTCCATAAGTTAAGTGAATAGTGAAAAACGAAAAGTGAATAGTGAATAGTGAATAGTGAAAAACGAAAAGTGAAAAGTGAATAGTGAAAAGTAAAGTTGCGTAAGCGGGTATGTGACTCGCACCAGCGAAGGGTTTAACAGTAGACAGTATCGACAACTGAATACTGTCTTCTGACAACTGAACAGAGTGCAAAATTACAAAAATGCAAGGGGCAAAAGTCAAGGAAAAGGCTGTTGAGAAGTAAGAATTTATACAATAAAAAAATAATGTTAAGTGTTTAACAGTGGTTAGTGGTTAGTGGTTAGTGGTTGGTTGTTAGTCGCAATAGACTGCCTACTGTCTTCTGCCTACTGCCTCACAGACCACTGCCCACTGATTTTTTTGCAAAAAAATTTCTGTTTTTATAAAATGATAATAATCTGATAGTCAAGTAACTAGAGTGTTTTTAGATGTTGAAATATGTGGAGATAAAAATTTTCTTGAAAAAAAGTGTGTTTAAATCGGGAAAAAGATGTACCTTTGCAAAAGAATTTTTACTATTCTTTTTATACAAGAATATTATTTTTTTAAAAACCCTAATCTATAAGTCAGTAACCGCTATGGAGAAGACCCTCACGGAATTGATATTGGAGCAGAGAAGCTATCTGAAAAACACCTTTCCTAAGAAAAAGGCAGAGGATTTCGTGGATGCACTCTATCGCTTGTTATTTAATCTAGACGACACCAATTGTGAGAGTAATTACGAAATAGAGCAACGCCTCAGAGGCAAGCGCTTGGAACTCTCGGCTATAATGTATGATTATCTGAAAGATAGCCAGACGACCCAAGAGCAGACAGAACAGTTTTTTGCAGCTATTGCCCAAATATACCCGCTCTTGCTCTGCGATGCAAGGGCTATACTTGAGAATGACCCTGCGGCTCAGAACTTGGAGGAGGTGTATATGTCCTATCCTGGTTTCTATGCCATGTACTATTCACCGACTTGCTCATCAGTTGTGGTTACAAGGGCTAAAGCTCCTGGCGCGTGTATGGTCAGAATATGCACACAGCCGTACGGGGATTGACATACACCCGCTGCACGGATAGGAAGGAACTTCTGTATAGACCATGGTACAGGAATTGTTATAGGGGAGACCTGCGTCATTGGCGACAATGTAAAAGATATACCAAGGGGTAACCCTAGGGGCGCTCTCAGTTACCAAGGATAAGATGAACACCGATCGTCACCCTAAGATAGGTAACAATGTAGTGATCTATTCAGGAGCTACTATACTGGGCAACAGTCAGATAGGGCACTGATAGTACCATAGGGGAAATGTATGGCTTACCGAAAGTATAGAACCCTATACGGTCATCTACTACAAGAGTGAGATGATTACCAAGCAGAAAAACCTATCACCTGAACCTATCTTTTTTTCATATATAAACGAATTTTTAATTAACATAATTTACAAATCTTATGAAGTATAACAACATCTTAGGAGCTATTGGAAATACTCCAGTTATCCGTCTTGCCAAACTTTTCCTAATAACCAAGTTTGGATCAAATTAGAAAAAAGCAACCCAGGAGGAAGCATCAAAGACCGTATTGCCTTGGCCATGATTGAGAAGGCAGAGAAGGATGGTCTTATCAACAAAGATACCGTAATTATAGAGCCCTACCTCAGGGAATACAGGGGTTGGACTTGCCTTGGTAGCAGCGGTGAAGGGCTACAAGCTCGTACTTGTAATGCCTGAGTCCATGAGTGTGGAGCGCCGTAAGCTTGTTTCTGCGTATGGGGCATCTTTCGTGCTTACCCCTAAGGGAAAAAAAGGAACAGGAGGTGCCGTAGAGAAAGCCAAAGAATTGGCTGCTTCTATTCCGAACTCTTGGATTCCTCAACAGTTTGAAAAACCCTGCCAACCCTGAAATACATCGCCTTACCACTGCTCAAGAGATTGTGGCCGACTTTCCACAGGGAGTGGATTACTTTATCTCAGGTATCGGAACAGGCGGGCACCTCTCTGGTATAGGGGAAGTACTCAAAGCGAAGTTCCCTCATACTAAGGTCTTTGGTATAGAGCCTGCTACCTCTGCCGTGCTTAGCGGTAACAAGCCAGGGCCACACCCACTACAAGGTATTGGTACAGGTTTCATTCCTAAAACGCTTAATACTTCTATCTATGATGGGATCATCACTATAGACAAGGACGAGGCTTATGACTATACCCGTCGCTTGGCCAGAGTTGAAGGTATTTTTAGGAGGTATCTCCACAGGAACTTCCTTGGCAGCTATTGCGAAGAAACTCCCTGAAATCAAAGAAAACGAAGTAGTACTTACTGTGAATTACGACTCAGGTGACCGCTACTGGTCTGTAGCAGACTTGTTTGAGGAAAACCCATATTAATGAGACAATGAGCCGATTTGACAATTTACTAATTGACTAATCGGCTCATTGACTAATCAATTAATTAATTATGCGTATTCTCCTACAGCGTGTAAGTCACGCCCAAGTAGCTATAGCAGGGGCGGTACATTCGGAAATAAGGGCGGGTTTTCTCCTGCTTTTAGGTATAGAAGAGGCCGATGGAGCGGAAGATATAGCCTATTTGTGCAAGAAAATCGCCCAGATTCGCCTTTTCAACGATCAAGAAGGGGTGATGAACCTTTCCTTGCAGGAAGTAGAAGGTTCGCTTATGGTAGTGAGTCAATTTACTCTCTATGCCAATACTAAGAAGGGCAATCGTCCTTCCTATATCCGTGCAGCAAGGCCTGAGAAAGCGATTCTCTGTATGAGGCCTTTGTCCAGCAGCTACAAGCGCTCACCCAAAAAGCCTGTAGCCACAGGGGGTATTTGGTGCCGATATGCAGGTAAGTCTCTGTAACGATGGGCCTGTTACTATATTTATAGACAGCAAAATGCGTGATTTCTGATGAGATCACGCATTTTTCATAAAATGTAAATATATGAATTAATTAGGCTTGGTACTTAGTCTTTTTAAGCCCTTACAGGGTAAGTTCATCACAAGGTCTATAGAGATTCACCTTGTCCTTAAGCTCCTTACGATTGACGATGAAGTCCAAGAAACCATGTTCTTGTACAAACTCAGCTGTTTGGAAGCCTTCGGGAAGTTCTTTTCCTGTGGTATCCTTAACCACACGAGGGCCAGCAAAGCCAATGAGTGCTCCTGGTTCGGCTATATTGATATCTCCGAGCATAGCAAAAGAAGCGGTTACGCCCCCTGTAGTTGGGTCGGTACATAGGGAGATATAAGGCAGACCAGCATCGTCCAATCTGGGCAAGTTTTGCGGAGGTTTTGGCCATCTGCATCAGAGAGAAAGCCGCTTCCATCATACGTGCCCCGCCAGACTTGGATATCATCATAAAGGGCAAGCGGTTATTAATGGCGTAATCAATCCCTGCGGGCAATCTTTTTCTCCTACAACGCTTCCCATAGAGCCGCCGATAAAGTCAAAAATCCATACAAGCCACTACCAGTTCTCGCCCTTTGGACTTGCCCACTGCACAGCGTACAGCATCGTATAGGTCGGTTTCTCTTTTGGGCTTCCTTGAGCCTATCCTTGTACTTTTTGGTATCCTCAAAGTCCAGTGGATCTTTCGAGCGCATGGTCTTGTCCAGTTCACTGAACTTACCATCGAATAAGATTTCAAAATATTCCTTGCTGCCAATACGCACATGGTAGCCATCCTCTGGGCTGATGTAGAAGTTCTGGAGCAAGTTCCTCTGTTTCAATTATTTTTCCCTGTAGGAGACTTATACCACAATCCTTGTGGTATGTCCTTTTTCTCCTCAGTGCTTGTCTGTATTCCTTTGTTTTTTTCTCTTGAACCAAGACATATATGTTTCTCATTAACAATAAGATAGTCACTCTTTTACACTTAAGGCCTACCCCAAAGACTATCCTACAAATTAGCAGGGCAAAGGTACGTTTTTTCTATATAAGCAGAGGAAGGTGTGTTAATGTTGATAAGTTTTTAGATAATGACAAGTGACGAATGACAAGTGACGAATGACAAGTGACGAATGACAAGTGACGAGTGACGAGTGACGAGTGACAAGTCGTAATAGACTGACTACTGACCACCAACAACTAACCACTAACAACTAACCACTAACAACTAACCACTAACAACTAACCACTAACGACTGACCACTGACCACTTTTAAATAAAAATATAACAGTCGAAGATGATTTTTTAAGACAAAAAGTCTATCTTTGCGGTGTATATAAATAATAAATAAATTGAATTATGTCTAAAATAGGAAGCACATTAGCCGCCTTGGTAGTGGGAGCTGCCATAGGTGCAAGTGTGGAAATTCTTTTGCTCCTGATGAAGGGAAAAAGACCCGCAAACGTATTCGCAAATCATTGGAAGGGGTGTCCGATAACCTTAAGGACAAGCTCACCCACCTGAATGAAAACCTAAGAGAAAAGAAACTCAAACTCAAAGGCACTTTGGAGGACAACGTAGAGCGTCTACTTTCCAAGTCTAGCTACAAGGCAGAGGAAATCATCAATGCTCTTGAGCGCAAATTGGAAGACCTAAAGGCCGCCAATGCTAAATTTCAAAAATAACCCCTAAGCACTCTTACCTATGGCACTTAACGAACTCAAGGAAACGGCAAGAACCCCTACCCACAGAAGTGGAATCAACGGTCAATTCACATTTGGAGTACTACAAGCTATATATATTCCGTATTATAGCCAAGACCACTATGGGCTTTGTAAGCCTTTTTGTGACAGCTCTCTTTTTGCTGATTATTGCCTTTTTCTTGGCTTGTGCCTCGGCTTTTGCTATAGGAGAATGGCTTGATAGTACTGCTTTAGGCTTTGCCATAATGGGCGGGGTCTTTGTAGTGGCATTGCTTATCCTCTACAGGAATCGTAAGAGCTTCATCCACAAGCCTATATTGAGCAAATTGTCTGAAATATATTTTAAAGAATAGCGTTATGGAAAGGAAATATACCTCACTCACCGAAATAGAAAATGACTTGCGTGCACTCAAGCTCAAAAAGGATATAGACCTTATGTGCCTTAGGAGTGATTACCAGAGCCTGCTTCGCCATCTTTCCATAGGCGGACTCTTTGCCGATGCTATCTCACAGCTCAGAGCCTCTATAGTGGAGAAGCAGCGTAGCCTTATATCACTGGTAGCAGGCTTCTTGCTTAGGAAATTTTTCTAACAGTAACCCTTTTTCTAATCAAGAGATTAGTAGATTTATCCTAAAAATGAGGATAAAATTTTGATATATAGGGAAAAAGGTTGTACTTTTGCACCCTGAAAAAAGCGAGGTCTTGTAGCTCAGCTGGTTAGAGCACCTGACTCATAATCAGGGGGTCCTTGGTTTCAGCTCCCAAGCTGGACCACCTTCGCTAAAAGCACTTACAGAGATGTAGGTGCTTTTTATTGTCTATAATTTGCTTTTATCGAAAAATAACTACCTTTGCTGAGATTTTTAAAAACGTAATTAGATGAAAAAAATTTCTATTCTTAGCAGGGCTTTTCATGGCTGCAGCCACTGTCTCTGCACAAGCAGATTTAGGAAAAAGGGAATCTGCAACTTAACGCTGGTATAGGTATCTCAGGATGGAGAATTCCTGTGTATGTAGGGGCTAGATTATGGAGTTACAAACGAAATTACTGTAGGAGCAGAACTCTCTTATCGTCATGATTCCACTACTTATGACTTTGGGAGAATAGAATTAGGACCCTATGGAAGAATAAGTGGAGAAAAATTACTTATTCTCATAATGTCTTCGGTATATTCACCAATGGGGAATTACCACTTTAACCGCCTACTAAGACTTCCTCGTCAGTTAGACCTCTACGCAGGTGCCAGCTTAGGATTCTTCTTCGCTTCTACTAGTACTTCCTCTAACTGGGATAGAGAATACACTGGAGATAGCTACTCAGGATTTAGCGCTGCATTACAGACAGGTGCTCGTTACTTCTTCACCGACAACTTTGGGGTGAATTTGGAACTCTCTGGAGGAGTACTCACCAGCGGACTTAAAGCAGGAATTACATACAAGTTTTAATTTAGCTAGAAAAAGTAAAAGATAAAAAGGTAAAAAAGTGCTCTATACTTTTTACCTTTTGCTTTTTATTTTTCAACTTTTTTTAGTCTCTTCTTGAAAGGAAAAATCCTGAGTATATACCAGAAGAGCAACATCACTGAGGAGAAGAGTTGTAGGGCAGCACCTACATATTGGTCAGTGGTGTATTCATTCTTCACATTGTACGTCTGGTAGAGAATACCTCCTGTGGCAAGTACTACCATACCCACAGAGAACCATAGGCCTAACTCAAATCCGAAAAAGAGCTCCTGCCACAATCAGTCCTAGGGAGAGAAAACCACCTATAACCAATACACTTCTTAGAAAAGAAAAAAATCCAATCGTGTCATAAAACCACTGCTGTAAGCCCTCCAAACAAGGATAGGGGTGACAATAGCTGCTTGTGAGAGTACCTCGGTACCTGTATAAGCTAAAGCAATGTAAATCAAAGGTAAGAAGATCACTGCCTCCAAAAAGTACATAAAGCCCGAGTCCTCACGTATTGGGTAGTGCGGCTAAGAGAGTGCGCCCATTTGTTGGCCAACATAGAGCCCTAACCAGAAGCCTCCTATGATAAAGAGCCATATAAACTTGCCGCCAAACATAGCCAAAATAAGCTCTTCAGGTACCCAGCGGAGCAGAGCTGTCTCTACCAAGATAAAAAGCCAAAAGCGCCAAGGCTACATGGGTGTAAGTTTTCCTATAAAAAAATAGCTCGTTCTGAGTCTGTAGAATAAGCTACCAACTCAGGGGCTGAGTTGTAGGAGTCGCTGTAGCTACCTTTGTTGTAGCTGGAATTGTAGGAATTCATTTTAATGAGGTTTTTATAATGGGCAAAAAATACAAAAAGTTTTGAATTTTGAGTTCTTAGTTTTGAGTTACTAATGTAAATCAATTGACTTTTTATCAGTAACTCAAAACTTAAAATTCAGAACTCAGAACTCAGAACTCAAAACTTATTAAGACTACTCTGTTTTTGTTTCTAAAGACAAGGCCATTGTCAAAGAGTCTATCAAGATAAGACTACCTGCCTTGATGTTTCCTTTGAGGATCTCCTTGGAGAGGGCATTCATAACCTCTTTCTGGAGGACACGCTTTACAGGACGGGCACCGAATTGTGGATCGTAACCACGCTCTGCTAAGTAATCTATAGCCTCTGGAGTGGCTTCCAAAACAATGTTCTCACGAGCTACCAACTGATGATACCGCCCAACTGCAAGCGGACGATTTGCTTGATGTCGGCCTTGGTAAGAGGGGCAAACATGACAATGTCGTCAATACGGTTGATAAACTCAGGACGTACGGTCTGCTTGAGCAGCTGTAGTACCTCTTCTTTGGCCTTTTCAGTGGCTTCTTCTACATTCTTGATTTTCTCAAAACTTTCCTGAATAAGGTGACTACCTATGTTGGAGGTCATGATGATAATCGTATTCTTGAAATCGGCTGTACGACCTTTGTTATCAGTCAATCGGCCTTCGTCCAAGACCTGCAAAAGAATGTTGAAAGTATCGGGGTGTGCCTTTTTCAATCTCATCGAGCAAGACCACAGAGTAAGGGCGGCGACGTACGGCCTCGGTAAGCTGGCCTCCTTCGTCATAGCCCACATATCCTGGAGGCGCTCCCACGAGTCGGCTTACGGCATGTTTCTCTTGATATTCACTCATATCAATACGGGTCATGGCATTCTCATCGTCAAAGAGGTATTCGGCCAAGGCCTTGGCCAATTCTGTCTTTCCGACCCCAGTGGTTCCCCAAGAAAAGGAAGGAACCAATCGGTTTTTAGGATCCTGCAAGCCCGCACGGCTACGGCGAATCGCATCGGATACGGCTGCGATGGCCTCCTCTTGTCCTACCACACGTTTGTGTAGTTCTTCTTCCAAGTGAAGGAGCTTTTCGCGTTCGCCCTGCATCATTTTAGTAACAGGCACTCCTGTCCACTTGGCGATTACCTCGGCTATGTCCTCACGGGTTACTTCTTCCTTGATCATGGACATCTCGTGGGTATCTACTTCCTTCTGAAGGTCGGCCAATTTAGCTTCTTCTTGCTTGATCTTACCATAACGAAGTTCGGCTACCTTACCATAGTTACCTTCACGCTCAGCACGTTCGGCATCGAGCTTATATTGTTCTATATTGTTCTTAACCGCCTGAATTTCATCTACTAAGGTCTTTTTCACCCTTGCCACTTGGTAAAGAGCGCATTGCGTTCCTCCTTGAGGTTGGCCAAATCGGCATTGAGTAATCGGAGTTTTTCATCGTCATTTTCACGCTTAATAGCCTCAATCTCAATCTCCAACTGCATGATCTTACGATCCAGTACGTCCAATTCCTCTGGCTTAGAGTTGATTTCCATACGTAGTTTGGCAGCGGCCTCGTCCATAAGGTCAATAGCCTTATCAGGCAAGTAACGGTTTGGTATATAGCGCTGGGAGAGTTCCACAGCAGCGATAATGGCTTCGTCCTTGATACGTACCTTGTGGTGTGCCTCATATTTTTCCCTTGATACCACGGAGGATAGAGATAGCACTCTCGGTATCAGGTTCTTCTACCATTACTTTTTGGAAACGACGCTCAAGCGCCTTGTCCTTTTCAAAATACTTCTGGTACTCGTCCAAGGTAGTGGCACCAATGGCACGGAGTTCGCCACGTGCCAAGGCAGGTTTGAGGATGTTGGCAGCGTCCATAGCCCCTTCGCCTCCCCCGGCTCCTACGAGGGTATGGATCTCATCAATAAACAAGATAATATTCCCGTCGGATGAAGTAACTTCTTTCACTACCGATTTGAGTCGTTCCTCGAACTCCCCTTTGTACTTCGCCCCAGCGATAAGAGCACCCATATCAAGGGAGTAAATTGTCTTATCTTTCAGGTTTTCAGGCACGTCCCCATTGACGATACGGTGCGCCAAACCTTCGGCAATAGCAGTCTTACCAACCCCAGGTTCCCCCTACCAGCATAGGGTTATTTTTTTGGTACGGCGGAAAAAGAATCTGGAGCACACGGCGGATTTCGTCGTCACGGCCGATGACTGGATCCAATTTGCCACTATGGGCGAGTTGGGTCAAGTTTTTTTCGCATACTTATTGAGCGAGTTATAAGTATCCTCAGCCGAAGCAGAGGTTACACGTTCGCCCTTACGGAGTTCAGCGATGACCTTTTCAAATTCTTTTTCGGTAACGCCCTGTTCCTTAAGGGCTTGGCCTACTTGGTTTTTGATTTTTGAAGATCGCCAAGAGCAAATGTTCTACAGAGACATACTCATCATTCATCTTCTTAGCGATATTGCTTGCTTCGGTGAGTACCTCGCCAGCGGTGCGGGAGAGGGACATCTGTCCGCCTTGTACTTTAGGGTAAGAAGCTAAAGTCTTTTCTACCGCCTGATTGAGGGTAGTGGTATTGACTTGCAACTTTTTAAGGATAAAAAGGCAGTACATTGTTATCTACCTCTTGTATTCCCTTGAAGATATGTTCCACTTGGATATCTTGCTGACCGAGACCCTGAGCGAGTTGCTGCGCTCTCTGGATGAGCCTCTTGGGATTTAATGGTATAATTGTTGAAATTCATCTTTTTCAATTGTTAATGGTTAATTGTCAATTGTTAATCACAGACGCCAGACGTCTGAACACTGACTACTATTTCAAGAAGTATTCCAAAGTTGAAAAATATGACAAATTGTCAGGTTTTTAAGATGAGTATTGGAGAATAGGTGAGGTTTGGTTGTGATTATCAATAAGTTGAGAGGTGAAAAATGGCAGTAAAAGAGAGGTAAAGACAAAAATATCATTATAGATCTTTATTATCGTTTTTCTATATTTTTTTAATATCAGACAAAAAAACGTATCTTTGTACTATCATTGATTAACAAATAATGGCTATGAATAATAGAATAATACAGGTAAATGATTCTGGTATAACAATAATAGATCAAAAAGGTAGGGACTATATCAGTCTTACTGATATGACAACTACTTTTAAAAGAAGGAAGTGGATTGATTGGAAAATGGATAACGAATAAGAACACTTTAGAATATTTAGGAATATGGGAAAAAAATCAACAACCCTAATTTTATAGTCAAATAGAAATGGTTTGCGAAAAAAATTAGCATGAGCAGGTGTAGGGGGCTAATGGTAATTAGCCCTTGAAAGAGAGCGAATTAGGGATGAACCTCTTGCCTTATTTATTCGTATTTTATTCGCATTCTAAATATGATTGACTATAATTACCCCTGAATTCGGGGTAATTTGGTAGAGGTGTTTGATTCTAATCAGAAAAAAATAGTACCTTATTCTAACAAAAAGAGATTATCTATAGCTATAGATAATCTCTTTTTACTAATTTACTAACAAAAATTGTAGAAAGCTTTATTTTCTAGTACCTCCTAATAAGGCTCCAAAAATAGCAGATAACACCCTACAGCAACCGTTTGGACATTTTTTTCTTGCATTTTTATTAAATTCTTTTTGTTAGTTTTTCGGCCATATCACGCCCTCCTTTTCCATAAGCTGAATTTCCCATAATTAAATCGATTTTAATTAAACAATAAATTAACTTTAAATTTCTTTTGCAAAAAAATACAAAGAAAAAAATCCAAAAATAAGATACAAAATACTTCTAATTTAGAAATAATTCGTATATTTGCAGAAAAAAATTTCATCTATGAATTACCACGAGAAAATCAAGAAATTTAGGGAGCTTAGAAATTATACTCAAGAGTATATGGCTGAAAAACCTGAATATTACACAACGTTCTTATAGCAGTATAGAAAATGGGAAGACGCAACTAATAGTAGACAGATTATTTGAAATAGCTAAAATACTGAATGTTACAGTTATAGAAATCTTAGAACTTGAGATTACTACCTCCTATAATAACAACTTCAATAATGGAGCTACTCACAACAAAGGAGGTGATTTTATCTTTAAGAAAGATGATTTTTGAGGAACAACGAAAAACTCTATGAGCGGATTATTCAAACAAAAAGAAGAAGAAATAAACTTTCTCAGAGGAAAAACTAAGCTAATTATTCTTCTAGAACTATATTATACTAAAAAAACACAGTTTATCATTTGCTTTCTTCAAAAAAATATGAGTTATTTTTGCATTCATAATTTGGTAGGTGACTATATACCTTTAAAAAAACAATTGGAAGCTGTCCCAACTGCAACACAAAAATGAGAGTGCTTGAAGGCAAGCATATCAGGTTTGTCTGTTCAAAAAGACAAAGAACAATTAGAATTTAACTCTTAACTACTATGATCCAAGATATAATCACTTATGCCCTAGTGGCTTTTGGCTGTTTTTCTTAGTAAAAATTCTTTTTCACCAAGAAGAAAAATGTGGGGGCGGTCCCGATTGTAAATGTGGCGGATAATTTGTAACTTTGCCCTCTGTTAAAAAAACTTTTTGAAATGACAAAGCTAAGTGTAAATATCAACAAAATCGCCACTTTGCGCAATTCCCGTGGGGGGCAATGTGCCTGATTTGTTACAAGTGGCTACTGATATACAAGAGTTTGGCGCCGAGGGTATCACCATTCACCCGCGTCCCGATGAGCGACATATCCGCTACCAAGATGCGCGAGATCTGAAAAAATAGTCCATACAGAATACAATATTGAGGGCAACCCTATCCCTAAGTTTATTGATTTGGTGCTTGAGGTGAAGCCTACCCAAGTAACCCTCGTCCCCGATGCAGAAGATGCTATTACCTCCAATGCAGGTTGGGACACCCTCACCCATGCCGCTTACCTAACGGAGATCGTAGCCGAGTTCAAGCGACATGGTATCCGTACTTCTTTTTTGTAGATCCTGTAGAGAAAATGGTGGAAGCAGCTGCCAAGACAGGCACCGATCGCGTGGAACTCTATACTGAGGGGTATGCACGCGAGTATGCCCGTGGTAACAAAGACGGTATTCTCCCTTATGTGGCAGCGGCTAAAGTAGCCCAAAGTGTCGGCTTAGGACTCAATGCAGGTCATGACTTGAGTTTGGACAACCTCAAATATTTCAAAGAACAGATACCCGGCCTCTTGGAAGTCTCCATAGGGCATGCACTTATCAGTGAGGCGCTCTACTTGGGACTGCAAAATGTAGTAAGCATGTATCTCTATCGCCTTAAATAACGTATTATGGAACTTATCAACTCTCAGATAGTAGGGGAGGGCAAGCCACTGATTATCCTACACGGCTTCTTAGGTATGGCCGATAACTGGCGTACCCACTCCCTTCATTTTGCCCAAGAGGGCTACCAAGTGCATGTGATTGATGCACGCAACCACGGACATAGTTTCCACTCGCCTGAGTTCTCTTATGCCCTTATGGTGGAAGACCTCATTCGCTATATGGATTATCACCAGATAGCCTCCGCACCGCTTATTGGTCACTCCATGGGAGGCAAGACCACTATGCTATTGGCGGTCACACACCCTGAGCGTGCCGAGCGTATTTTGGTGGTGGATATGGCTCCTAAGTATTACCCTGTGCATCACAAGGTAATCCTTGATGCACTCTCTACCTTGGACTTCTCCCAGATAAAAAAACCCGTGAGGAGGCCGACCAGCAATTGGGCAAATTCATCATTGATGTTCCCCATACGCCAGTTCCTGCTCAAGAATGTCTATAGGGTCACCCCTGACCAATTGGGCTTGCGTATCAACTTGCCTGTACTGCGCGACCGTGTGGCTGAGATAGGGCACAGCCTTGCCCACAGGTACCATCTATTATGGAGAAGCACTCTTTATGGTAGGGGGTAAGTCCAATTATGTACTCCCTGAGGACATGGCGCTCATCAAGCAACATTTTCCCAAAGCCACCGAAGTTATTGTAGAGGGGGCAGGCCACTGGGTACAGGTGGAAAAACCTAAGGAATTTTTTTGAGATTGCCTCCCAGTTCCTACAAAAAAATAAACCAAAATGAAATATATTCTAAACCTTATTATTACCAGCTTACTCATCTTGGGACTCAGTAAGGTATTGCCACATATCAATGTAAGAGATTTCACCGATGCCTTATGGTTTTCCTTGGTGGTGAGCCTGCTCAATATATTCCTAAGACCTATATTGATTGTGCTTTCCTTGCCTATTACGGTGGTTACCTTTTGGGCTGTTTTTGATTGTAATCAACACAATTATTATCATCTTAGCCGATCGCCTTTTATTGATGGCATCGAGATACAGGGTTTTTGGTACGCTGTACTCTTTAGCCTCTGCCTCTCCGCTGTGCAATCACTCTTAAATAATGAAAAATCAATAATCAATTGTTAATTGTTAATTGTCAATAATCAATGATTTAAGTTTTGCAAGTCGTTTTTAAGCTATTATTGAAGTTATAAACAACTAATAATCAATTGTTTGTAAAAACCTCCCCTCACCCCCTCCAAAGGGAAAGTCCGCGAGAGCGGAGTATGTGTCTTTAAGGGCGTTGAAATAGCCTAATTTGTTTGTCTAATTGGAAAATATTCTTTCTATAACTTATTGAACCTCTACTACTTACTTTCACATACTCGCTTATGCGACTTTCCCCTTGAGGGGCAGGGCTGTTATAAAGTTGTATAAGTTCTTTTAAAATTACTATTTTTGCACTCCAATAAAAATGTAAAAAGTCTATGACACTGATAGAAATGTTATCTAGTATAGAGGATACTAGAAAAAGACGTGGCATTCGCCATAAGATGCCTAACTTTTTGATTATGTGCTTAACAGCAATGATGTCTGGCTATACTGGCTATCGAGAAATAGGTCGTTTCCTCAAAAGAAAACCAATGGGAGTTCAAAAAAATATCTAACTTTCTGTAAAGTACCCTACATATGGTTCTATTAGGAGGATATTTATGGAAATTGATTTTTGACGATTTTGCGACAAAAATTCAATCAGTGGGCAGCCCAATTTTTACCAATGTGTCAAGGTGAAACACTTGCCATTGATGGAAAAAGCAATTGCTGGGACTATTAAAGATCCTCAAAAATAATTATCAAAATTTTGTTTCATTGATAAGTGTTTTTGCTTCTCAAAGAGGTATTGTAATAGCTTGTGATAAATTGGAGAACAAAAAAAGAGTCTGAAATTTATACTGTTCAAAAACTCTTACAAGCCTTAGATATTGAGGGTGAAATTATTACCTTAGATGCGCTACATTGTCAAAAAAACTCTTGAAACTATTGTAAAGTCAAAAAATGATTACATTGTACAAGTAAAAGGCAATCAAAAGAATCTTTTTAATCAGATAAAAAAGAATATAGCCTTAGGAAAATACCTAATGGATACTTATCAAGAACAATCCTCAGAGAGAGGACGTGATGAGTTGCGTATTACAAAGGTCTATAAAAAATATTGAGGGAATTTCTCCTGAATGGTCTGGTATAAAAGCGAATTATAGAAACTACACGCTATGTTAAGAAAAAAGGAGAAGAAAGCACCGAAATTGCTTATCATATAAGCAGTATTGCTAAAAATAAAGCTAAGTTCTTTGCAAATCATATACGTTCTCATTGGGGTATAGAAAATCGTTTACATTGGGTAAAGGATACACTAATGATAGAGGATAAGAGTAAAACCAAATCTGGGGAATGCTCCTGAGAATCTTTCAATAATGAGAAATATATCAATCAATCTATTTCGTCTCAATGGAAAAGGACTCTATTAAGTTAGCTATGGAGTGGGGAATCAGTAATTTTAAAGAACTTATGAATTTAATATATTATAAATCAGATTATAATATGATTATATAACAGCCCTGCCTTGAGGGGGTAGGGGGATGTTTTGAGAATCACCAAGTTATAGAACTTGCGAAACTTAAATCAATGATAAGTAACCTGATGACTTATTAAGTAGCTTTTAAGCGGTTGAAGTTCAGGTAACCAAAGAATTAACCATTAACAATTAACCATTAACAATTATAATAGATGGATAGATATTTTCTCTGGCTGCTCATAGGTTTCTTTACGCTAACGAAGGCCACAGCCCAATATAATGAGATAGGCTTCTATTTCGGGGTGCCAATCCTATTTCGGATATTGGCGCCACTTACTATGTATATCCGACAAAGCCTGTTTTTGGGCTGATCTATAAGCGTAACCTGCGCAAACAGCTCTCTTTGCGCGCTGATATTAAGTGGTTTGAGCTTTGGGATAGGACGCCCGCGCCACTACCGAAGCACGTAAGCAGCGCGATTTCTCTTTCCTAAAACCGTATGGTGGAGATGGGGGCAGGAGTGGAGTATGATTTTCTCCATTTTGATACCCATGACCCTTTCAAATTGCTCTTTACCCCTTATGTGCATACAGGTTTTTACTTTTTAAGATGGATAGGCTCTATTTTTGACAATTTGGCCAATGGAGCGTCGGCCAAGTACCAGACCTATCCTGAGCGTGATGAGTCTTGGGCAATCCTTTTACCTTTGGGGTCAAGACCCGCCTATGGGGATCGCGTTTCCTTTATCGGGGGCGGAGGTGAGTATGCGTTATACCTTTACCAATAATATTGACGGCAGTAAGTCAGGGCAAAGGAAAATGGTTCGGGAATCTCAATACCCCCTGACTGGTATATGATCTCAGGAGCTTACCTGACTTATACCTTTGGTGCTAAGAAGTGCAACTGTTTTGAATTTGCCAAAATAAGATATAAAAATTTTTGGGAATGCTGAAAAAATCATATCTTTGCCACTTGATAGTAATTTTGCAGATAAGCCAATGAATATAGAAAAAAAGAAATGCTCCCTAAGCATTTGGCCATCATCATGGATGGCAATGGTCGCTGGGCGAAACAACAAGGAAAAACAGCGTATCTTCGGCCATGAAAAAGGAGCGAAAAACAGTCAGGGAGATTATACAAGAAGTCTCCCAGTTGGGTATTCCTTACCTGACACTTTATGCTTTTTTTCAACAGAGAATTGGAAGCGTCCTAAGTTAGAAGTGGAGGCACTGATGCACTTATTATCACGCTATTTGAACAAGGAGGTGGCTATTATGCAGCAGAATAATATCCGCCTGAATGCCATAGGAGACCTTGAGAGTCTACCTCTAAAGTGAGAAAAGAACTCCACAAGGCTATGGAACAGACCAAAGGCAATACCAGCACTACCGTAAGCCTTGCCTTGGCCTATGGGGGACAGCAGGAACTCCTGCAGATGACCCAACAGCTTGCCCGTAAGGTGCAACAAGGGCTGCTTACCCCCGAACAGATTACCTACCAAGAGATACAGAAAAACACTCTACACCCAAGAAATCCCCCTGTGGACTTGCTTATTCGTACCAGCGGAGAGTGCCGTATCAGCAACTTCCTGCTTTGGCAAACTAGCCTATGCCGAACTGTACTTTACCGATGTACTTTTGGCCTGACTTCACCCCTGAGCAGCTACACAAAGCCCTTTTAAACTATCAAAAATAGAGAACGCAGATTTGGAAAAACCAGTGAACAACTTTAGTATGAGAAATTTTTCATATATTTTTCGGGATACTCTTTCTCAACACCTCTTATGGCCAAGAGGAACAAACCCTGCCTGAGGCAATTGCCAAGGATACACTACAGAGCGTAGCTGTAAAGGGACAGCCTCCCTCAGGAGACTACCCTCACAGCCTTGGAAAGAGGGCGTGAGTTTGTCATAGGTGGTATAGAAGTCAAGGGGGCAAAAGCACTACAACGCACAGACGATCATTGTGGCTTCTGGCCTTAAGGTAGGGGACAAGATTACGATCCCTAGCGAACGCTTTACCCGTATTATCTCACAAGTTATGGAACTATCAGGTGTTCAACGATATTGATATCTATATAGCCAAAAACAGAGGGCAACAAAAGTGTTTTTGAGTTTGTCATTCAGGAAATGCCTGAACTGACCGAGGGTGAAGATTGAAGGATTCGCAAGAGAAAAAGCCGAAGAACTGCTCAAGAAAATAGAATTGGACAAGGATAAGCTCAAAACGACCAAGAAGATCAACGAGAGCCTTATCGCTAAAAACCAAGTCTTATATCACCGATAAGTATCGCAAGGAAGGTTTCCTCAATACCAAAGTACATATCACCACACAGCCTGTGGATTCCTTGGGCACCAAGGAACGTATGCTCATTCGTATAGATAGAGGTTATAAGGTGAAGATTAACCATATTACCTTCGAAGGGAATGAGAAATTCGCAGATAGCAAGCTGCGTAGGCAGATGAAAAAACCAAACAGCGTTTCTTCGGTCGTTTTTGGAAGCGCTCTAAGTATGTACAAGATAAGTACAACGAGGATTTGGCTTCGCTTATTGACTTCTATAAGGAAAACGGATACCGCGATGCTCGTGTAACCCGCGATACACTCTATGACGGTAAGGAAAAATATTGACCTTAAAATCTCCTTGGAAGAAGGACGCAAATACTACTTTGGGGATATCAAGTTCTTAGGAAATACCATCTATAGCAACCAGATGCTTAGCCACATCTTAGGGCTTAAGAAAGGGAAGTCTATAACGGGGTACAGTTGCGCAACCGTATCAATGACCCTAAAGACCCCGATGCCAATAGCATCTCCAACCTCTACCAGAATACAGGTTACCTCTTCTCTCAGATCAACCCTGTAGAGACTTCGGTGGTCAATGACACTATCAACTTTGAGGTACGTATCCATGAGGGTAAGCAAGCACACTTTTAATAATATAACAGTAACAGGTAACAGTATCACCAACGATAGGGTGATCTCACCGTGAACTACGTACCCGCCCTGGCTATCTTTTATTCCAAGGAAGATGTAATCCGTACCGTACGTGAGCTTTCCCAAATGGGAATCTTTGATGCACAGAGTATCAACCCTCAGATCAAGAACCCTGATCCTAACTCTGGTACAGTGGATTTGGAATATGGATTGACCGACAACGGTTCCTCTAGCCAAATACAGCTACAAGGGGGCTATGGAGGTGGAGGCTTCATGGGTACCTTGGGGTTGAACTTTAACAACTTCTCCATACAGAATATATTTGACAAGAAGTCTTATCGTCCGCTGCCTATGGGAGATGCCCAGAAGCTCGCCTTGAACGTAAGTGTAGGGCGTGCCCTACAGAGTGGGTAGCTTCTCCTTTATGGAACCTTGGTGGGGAGGGGAGCGACCTGTACAGTTCTCTGTTGGGTTTAACTATTCGGTGAGCTATGATTATAACTACTATACCTATGATGTAGATAAGAGCAAGCGCTTCTATATCACAGGGGTATACTTGGGATTGGCCAAGCGCCTACAGGTGCCCGATGACTATTTCCAGCTCTCTCAGAACATCAGTTATAATTATTATGACCTGAGAAACTATAACACTACGCTCTTTACCTTCGGGAACGGACATTCCAATGCCTTGGCTTATACCGTCTCCCTAAGCCGACGCTCCAGTGGGCCTAACCCTATCTTCCCGCTGGGAGGAAGTGATTTTACCATTACGGCCAAGCTCACGCCTCCTTACTCGTTGTTCAATGGGGTAGATTACAAGTCGCTTATGGAGCAGCGCGCAGTGGCAGAGGCCAATAGCAATACCAACCGTATCTCCGAGATTGACCAAGAGCGTTTCAATTGGCTCGAATACTATAAGCTACGCCTACAAGGAAACTGGTACTTGAACTTGGTAGATAAGCTCGTCTTGCGTCCCTCAGTGGATTTCGGTTACTTAGGTTATTATAATAGGGACAGAGGTACCGTACCATTTGAACGCTTTATGGTAGGGGGCGATGGGATGTCTTACAATTCTTTGGAAGGACGCGAATACATACAGATGCGAGGCTACCCTAACCAGTCTCTCTCATCACGTGATGGTGATGTGATTTATAACAAATTCTCTTTGGAGCTACGCTATCCAGATCACCCTCAAGCCTATGGCTTCTATCTATGGATTGGTGTTTGCCGAGGGAGCCAACTCTTTTTGGTAGCTTCTCTCAGTACAATCCCTTTGATATCAAGCGTTCGGCAGGTTTCGGGATACGTATCTTTATGCCTATGCTCGGTATCCTTGGCTTTGACTTCGGTTATGGGTATGATGGTATCAATGGCCGCACTACCCCACATGGCTGGGAAACCCACTTTATCTTAGGACAACAATTCTAATAAAGTGAATAGTGAATAGTGAAAAGTGAATAGTGATTAATATCCACAAGAGAATGATTACTTTTTTTCACTTTTCACTATTCGTTATTCACTTTTCACTATTCGTTATTCACTTTTCACTAAATTCTTATGGAAGATTTCCCTCAAGCAGAAGGCCAAGAGACCATATTGCGCCTCAGTGGCATGTATCAGAATTGGTTCTTGGACTACGCCTCTTATGTTATCTTAGAACGAGCTGTTCCCCGCTTTGGAGGACGGTTTTTAAGCCTGTGCAGCGCCGTATCATGCACTCCATGGACGAGTTGGAGGACGGCCGCTATAACAAGGTTGCCAATATCGTGGGTAATACCATGAAATATCACCCCCATGGAGACGCTTCTATTGGCGATGCTATTATCCAGTTGGGACAAAAAAACAGCTGCTCATTGACACCCAAGGAAGCTGGGGGAATATCCTCACAGGCGATGATGCTGCGGCTCCCCGATATATAGAGGCACGTCTCTCTAAGTTTGCCCTTGATGTGCTATTTAGTCCCAAGGTAACCGAGTGGCAAAAGAGCTACGACGGCCGCAACGATGAGCCTGTACACCTGCCAGTAAAGTTTCCCCTACTCTTAGCCCAAGGAGCGGAAGGAATTGCCGTGGGGCTTTCTGCAAAATATTGCCCCATAATTTTAACTGAACTCATTGATGCCTCTGTACTGTACTTAGAGGGCAAGCCCTTTGAGCTATACCCCGATTTTTCCTACAGCAGGTATCATGGATGCCGCCACTATAACGATGGTATGCGAGGAGGCCGTATCAGGGTGCGTGCCCGTATCGCCCAGAGGGACAAAAGCTACCTTTGGTCATCACCGAAATACCCTTTGGAACAACCACTTCTTCGCTGATTGATTCTATCCTTAAAGCCAACGAAAAAGGAAAGATAAAAATCCTAAAAGGTAGATGACAATACAGCCAAGGATGTGGAGATATTGGTACACCTACCCAAAGGAATTTCTCCGATAAGACCATAGATGCCCTCTATGCCTTTACCGATTGTGAACTCTCTATCTCCCCGCTCTGCTGTGTGATTGAGGGATAACAAGCCCCACTTTATAGGGGTGAGCGACATACTGCGCAAGAGCACCGACCGCACTGTGGAGATTCTCAAAAAGGAATTGGAGGTAAAGCTCGATGATCTCAGAACAAAAATGGCACAACGCCTCCTTGGAAAAATATTTATCCGTGAGGAGATGTATATTGACTTCAAGAAATATAATGACAAGGAAAAGCCTTTTGCCTACCTATACGAGCGCTTTGAACCCTTCAAGGAACAACTCTTACGCCCTATCACCGATGAGGATATAGACCGCCTTACCCAAATCCCCATGATTCGTATCACTCGCTATGATACCTACAAGGCCGAGGAAAAATCTCCTAAAGATAGAAGCTGATATAGAAGTGGTCAAAAATCACTTAGCCAATTTGATTGCTTTCACCATTGACTATTTTAGGAATCTGCAAAAGAAATATGGCAAAGGTAAGGAGCGCAAAACGGAAATACGACCTTTCGATACCATTGAGGGCTACCAAGGTAGTGGTACGTAACCTCAAACTCTATGTCAATAGGGAAGAGGGATTCGTAGGTACTTCGCTCAAGAAAGATGAATATGTGGCCGATTGTAGTGATATAGATGATTTGATCGTCTTTACCGCCGATGGGAAAATGATTATCACCAAGGTAACCGAAAAGAGCTATATAGGCAAGAATATTGTTCATGTAGGGGTGTTTAAGAAGAATGACACCCGTACGAGTGTACAACCTAGTGTATCGCAACGGGAATGACAAAATCTCTTATATCAAGCGCTTTACCGTAACGGGAATTATTCGTGATAAGGAATATGATGTGATAGAACCACATAAGGATTCTCAAATCCTATACTTTTCAGCCAATCCCAACGGAGAGGCGGAGGTGATAACCATCATACTCCGTCAGGCAGGTAGCGTAAAAGAAACTCAAATGGGATATCAATTTTGCTGATATTCTTATCAAAGGGAAGAGCCTCTCGCGGAAATATCGTGACAAAGTACGCCATTAAGCGTATAGAACTCAAGGAAAAAGGTATTTCCACCCTCAAGCCACGCAAGATATGGTACGACCCTATTGTACACCGTCTCAATACCGAAGGCCGTGGCGAGCTACTCGGCTCCTTCAAGGGTGAAGATAGGTTGCTGCTCATTGGTAAGGATGCCGTAGTGAAGACAGTAATCCCTGATCTCTCCCTACACTTTGATCCGAACCTACTGATTATAGAAAAAGTGGAACCCTGAAAAGCCTATTTCGGTGATTCACTATGAAGGAGAGAAGGAACGCTACTTTGTCAAACGCTTCTTAGTGGAAAACCCCCAACCGTGAGGAACTGGTTATCTCCGATCACCCTAAGTCTCAGTTGCTCTTTGTCTCCACCCAGTGGCGTCCTATGGCCGAGGTCGTATTTACCAAGACAGGCAGAGAACGTGCCGAAAACCAAACGGTCAATATAGAAGAGTTTATCGCTATCAAGGGTATCAAAGCCATTGGTAACCAGCTACCACCGAGCGTATCAAGGAGATTATTCCTTTGGAGCCACTTCCATACGAAGAACCCTCAAACTGAAGAAGAAGCCAACGAAGAAGAGGACACCGCAGCGCCAGAGGTGATACAACCCGATTTGTTTAGCGGTTTGGATCAGTAGTCTGGTTAGAAGTCAGAGGCTGAATGCTACCAAAAAAAGGCAGTTTGGCAAAGGTTATTATATAATTCAACTCATTCAGAGACAAACAAATGAAATAACTAATGGCAAAAGAAAAAAACGAACTTGGACAAGTCTTAGAACAGAAATAGCACAATTAGTGGTTCAATTGCAGATTTCTTCAGAGGATTTTTCGCCCATTAAGGATAGATGAATGGAAAGCTGTAGAGACTCAGATTTATAAGACATTCTGTAAGCATCAAAGAGGTAGGTACTATTGGCTTTGGGAAGATTTCTCTCAAGAAGCGGTTGCTTTTTGTTCCGCCTCATAATCCTGAAAAATTATCTTACTGAACTTATTGATGCACAGGAAGAGATATTCTTTATCTTTGCGGAATCTCAGAATGATAAGTTTTGGTTTTATGAAGGGAGGATAACCCCAGTACTCCCACTTATAGGAGAACTTCGCCATTATGATGAGTTTTATTTTGTTTCTAAGAAATACGAATGGCTTATAGCTATTAATCATCATGATGCTCTTATTGCCACAGGCAGTAAAACAGACGCCTTGAAAAGTATTATCTCATAGAGAAAAAAACTAGCCCCAATTAGGAACCCTCAATTCATCACCACGCTGGTGATGAATTGTAAAACACTGATAGCTAACAACTAACGTGAGTTCGACGTAAGCAAAATTATATTTTTTCTCCCACGGATTCCACAGATTTTCACGGATAAATAAGACCAAAGGTCTTATACAAATCTGTGTAAATTGCAACAACACAATTACACAGGCATAGAAAAATCTGTGAAATTCGCAAAAAAATCAGTGGGAGCTTTTTGTTATATCGAACTCATGTTAAATTACAAAGCTTGCGAAACTTAAATCAATAATTCCTAATAAATCTCTGTTATAAAAAGTAGTTATGGATGAAGAAGTTAAAGTTTGTTTACAGATTGAAATCCCTCGTTTGAGTGAGGATGTGGATATAGACTCTGTGCGAGAGGAATTAAATAAGTATGTAAAATCTATTATTTGGGGTGTTAATGTTGCAGATTTAGAGGATTGGAGACTTTTGATAAGGGTAACTTTACGCGCCACTAATGGAATAGGCGTCTTTAAACGGGCAATGCGTTACCCTTCGTATAAAAGAATTTGAGTTTTCTATTTCTGTTGCCATACCTAATGAGAAGGAGGCTTCCTATGGGGTTTCTAAAAAAAGTAGAAGAGGCTTTTTTTATGTGCCACTGAATGATAAGAACTTTTTATGTATTAGAGCCTAATTTTTGAGAACTATAGCAATCTGTACGAATATATATTGGAGAGTAGTAAGTTTGCTATTTATTTGGCTTTTACAAAAGGTATTAGGTGTAATGGGAAAAAGATTATATTTTTGAATGATGTTACATATAAGAGATAAAATAGGTAAAGAATATAGCCTATTATATGATAAAAGGGTATAGAAATGAACTTGTCGAAGATGGAGGTTTGTTGTTTTTCATCTTTGACCTGTATCCATCCAGAAATAGGGCTTATCTTTAATTTTACAATAGAAAAGGTGTTTTATCAATAGCAGTTACAACAAAAGAACTATTAGAGAAAAAAAGATTTTCTTTGACTTTTTCTATATTTTAAAAAGTTCTATATCCAGAGAAAAGATTTGAAGAAATAAAAGAACTTTCTTACCAAGAGGAGGTAGCAGCAAATTTGCTAAAAGTAGAGGAACTATTTAGTGAAAAAAACAAATTTGTAGTACCATAGAGGATCTCACTATTGCAATAAAAGAATATTCAAAAGTACGATTCACATAAAAAGACCTATTACAAGTTGGTAAGAAATCAACGTTGTGGTAGGGCTTTAATACATTCCCCAAAAATATCGAAATGTTCTGATCAAGGAGTAGATGAAGTAATTCGCCTATTTAGGTATTAATTTTGTATATTTGCAGAAAAAAATAAAAAGCCCTCGCAGGTGTGAGCGTTTGGCTCGAACCTATTATAAAAAAATAGCGTGTGGCTTTTTAATGACAAAGAAGAATAAACCATATTTGTTAAAAACCAGAATTATGAAAAGAACCCATTAGTTTAGATACCGCCTTACAGATTGTAGGCTCCTTAAAAAGTAAGGGCTATTAAGGAAAAAAATCAGCCCTGACTGATTTTATGGAGAAAGAGGCTCTTGAGCAAAAATTCAGATGTACCTAAAGGAAGAAAAAAATGCTATATGGTACTGATGATATGGCTCGCCTTTCTGTAATGGATAAAATAGTACATTATTATAGCCCTTTAATAAAGAAAATGAATGGAAGCCTATAGTATAGAAGCTATTTTTGAAAGAGAAAAACAGATCTTTTGTTGGGATTAAGCCCACAAGAAAGCCCTATTGCCTTTATCTTAGGAGGGCAACCTGCTTCGGGGAAAAGTGGTTTAGCAAGGGCTATTTTTGCGACAATTTCCTGATAAAGACTTTCTCTTTGTCAATGGGGATATCTACAGAGAATTTCACCCAAAGGTAAAAAGAACTTATAAAGCACCCTGATAGCTATTCAGCAGAAACACAACTATTCTCTAACTTTTTTTACAGAAGCACTTATACAAGAAGCTATTACTCACCGATACAATATCATAGTAGAAGGAACTATGCGTAATGCTGATATCCCGTTGCGTACAGCTTTGGCTTTCAAAGAAAAAGGTTTTTAGGATAGAAGCCTTTGCTATTGCAGCACCTGCTCTTTTTACAGAATTGGGTTTTTACTTGCGCTACCAAGAAGAAATAGACTTCCAGGTTATGGACGATTAGCCGACAAAAGCTTCCCATGATAAAGCTGTAGCGGGTTTGCTCCTTTCGTTGGATCGCTTATATACTGAAAAAAAGCAGTAGATAAGATACATCTTTACAGCTATCAGGCGGAAAGACATCTCATTACCTATACCTTGGCTCAGCAATGGGATATAGCTCGTTTGCCTTCAGAGGAAGTCGTAGAAGCAAGGATACAACAGTATCAAGATAAGACACTTCGGTTGCAGCTGATAGAAAAAGCTAATACAATGAAACTTAGGATGTCCTCTTCTATAAGAGTTATTGTAGAGGAACTTATTCAAAAAAATAGCTGACGACAGCTCTCTCAGAGTAACATTTCCTATAGCTTTCAACTGAGGAAAAAAAGAGAATACTTATCTGCCCTTTTGTTCCCCTATATCCATTGGATTAGAGAATGCGTAATTTAAGCATATTGGCTAACCTCTTCTAATGATAATAAACCCTATTTTATAGTCAAACAAATTTAGATTGCGAATAAATAAAAAGATTTGTTATTTTTGTACCATCTATGGAACTAACATTATCACCAACAGAAATAGAGGAACTTAGAAAGCTCCAACGCAACTTGCAAGGTCGCTCGGATTATGCCCGAGTTACCTGCATTTTGATGCTTTCTATGGGCAATACTCCTATTTTTTTGTTGCTGATTGCTTAGGTATAGATATTTCTACTATTTATCGTTATCGTTCCTTATATCTTGAAGGAGGACTAGATAAACTCCTTGAGAATCGTTATAGAGGTTATCAAGGTCTGCTTAATATTTTTCAAATAAAAATCCTTAAAAACAAGAGTTACGCACACATCTTTATACAGATGCAAAACAAGTATCTCAATGGGTTAAAGACACTTTTGAAGTTACCTATACTCCACAAGGAATGGCTGATTTACTTAACAGAATTGGTTTTTCCCTACAAGAAAAACAACCAAAGTGCCTTGTGAGGCGGATCCTTTAAAACAAAAAAACTATTTGCTGAAGCTCTCTCTAAAAATTCTTCAAGAAAAAGGAAGAAGGGGATGTGGTGTATTTTGCCGATGGTGTTCATCCTACGCACAACAGCCGTTCCACTTATGCTTGGATAGAGAAAGGTAAAGAGTTTCAACAACCAACAGTTAGTGGGCGTGATAGAGTGAATATCAATGTTTTACTTAATGCTTATGATGTTACAGATGTAATAGCTCTTGATTGTGAATGCGTTAATGCAGAATCAACAAAAAGAACTTTACGAATTAGCTCTTAAAAAGCATCCAAACGCTAAAAATATTTATATTATATCCGATAATGCTCTCTATTATCACAATAAAAGAGCTTCAAAAACAGGGTAGAAGATAATAGAATCAAGCAAATCTTCTTGCCTCCATACTCTCCGAACCTCAATTTAATAGAGCGCTTGTGGAAATTCTTACGAAAAAAAGTAATCAATACGGGTTTCTATCGGAACAAGACAGAATTCCGAGATGCTATAAGGAATTTCTTTGATAATATATATACTTATAAAAAGGAGTTAGAGTCACTTCTAACTCTCAATTTCCGTTTGATAAATTCGCAAACCATTTCTTTTTGACTATAAAAACCCAACCTTATTACATTTTTAGATTTTGGTAAATTATTTTGTTGTTACAATATAAAATTGTAATTTTTGCTCGTCTAAAAATATATTTTTATATTATATAAATAATATACTTATGTTACTTACTTTAGCTTCTCTAAAAAAACAGGACAAGTCGCTATTATTGAAGGATTTACCCCTGAATGTCGACAAGAGGTACGACAACGCTTGTTGGACTTAGGCTTTGTACGTGGTTCCAAAAATATTTGTGGAGAATATAAGCCCTTTGGCTGACCCCGTAGCATATAATATTCATAATACCCAAATTGCCCTCCGCAAAGAGGATGCCCTTTGTATATTAATTAGCTTATCCCTATGAAAAAAATACTTGTGATACTTGTGCCCTAAACCCTTCAGCTTCCTAAAACCCTTAGGAGAGGAGACAGGAACTTTTGATTATACTATTGCTTTGGCTGGTAATCCTAATACTGGGAAGAGTACTGTGTTCAATGCTCTTACCGGTCTGCGCCAACACACGGGCAATTGGCCGAGAAAACAGTTACCCGTGCTGAGGGAAGTTTTCTATTCCATGACTTACGTTACAAAAATAATTGATCTCCCTGGCACATATTCGCTACTTTCTACCTCTGAAGATGAGGAAGTAGCACGGGATTTTATTCTCTTTGGTAAGCCTGATGTAACCGTGATAGTGGTAGATGCAAGTCGCTTAGAGCGAAACCTAAGTCTTACCCTTCAAATATTAGAAATTACAGATAAAGCAGTGCTTTGCCTAAACCTAATGGATGAGGCTTCCCTGACATCATATTAGCATGAGATACACGTACTCTTTCACGGGATCTGGGTATTCCTGTAGTAGCTACCAGCGCCCGTACCAGAGAAAGGTATTGATGATTTACTTCTTGCCATTGAGGAGGTAGTAAGTGGTAAGTTCCAAACTAAGAAAAAAACATTTATAGAACTCCCTAAACAGCACATTGAAGCTATTGCACAATTAGAGCAAATACTTAACAAACTGAACCCCTACACTCCCTAATACATTGGTTAGCTATGCGCCTTATTGAAGGTGACCAAAGTATAAAAAAGGAATAGCCGAAGGTTCTTTTCGGACAATCCTGAAGAACAAAAAGCATCTACTACACATCGCTCAGAAGTACCATCAACTATTAGGCGACAACTACCGTAATGATTTAGTAGAAGCTATTTATGCACAAGCCTCTGCCCTGACAAATGCTTCAGTGAGTACAGACCTCTCTGCTTGCTCTTTCCGCATAGATCGTGCCATTGATAGGATAGTAACTCATAAGTTTTTGGGGATTTCCTATTATGTTCCTTCTATTGGCTATAGTATTATGGATTACTATTACAGGTGCTAACTACCCATCAGAACTACTTTCCGATTTTTGTAGGTTGGTTATATCCTCTGCTGAAGAGTGGCGCTGAGACTTTTGCATTTTCCATGGTGGCTTAGCGGTTTCCTTATTGATGGCATCTATCTGGCTACTACTTGGGTTATTTCAGTGATGTTACCTCCTATGGCTATTTTCTTCCCTTTTATTTACCCTTTTTGGAGGATTTTGGCTACCTACCACGTGTAGCTTTCAACTTAGATAAGCTCTTTCGCCGGGCAGGAGCACATGGCAAAGCAAGCCCTTACGATGAGTATGGGATTTGGCTGTAATGCTGCAGGAGTCGTGGCAACACGTATTATTAATAGTCCACGAGAGAAACTTATTGCTATTATTACTAATAATTTTTCTCTCTGTAATGGCAGATGGCCCTACCCAAATACTCATTGCTACCCTGTTCATTGGAGCATTGGTACCCAAACAATGGTCCGGTACTGTATCCATGCTCGCTGTAATAGGAATTGCAATATTAGGAATTATCTTTTCATTTTTCACATCGTGGTTACTGAGCAGAACTTTGCTCAAAGGAGAGTCCTCTTTCTTTGTATTAGAACTCCCTCCTTATCGTCCTCCACGTTTCTTTCAAACTCTTTATACCTCTCTTATTGACCGTACCCTCATTGTACTGTGGCGTGCTATCGTATTTGCAGCTCCTGCAGGAGCCATAATATGGCTCATTTGTAATATACAAATAGGCAGTCAACCCATAGCCTTATGGCTTATACATGGCTTAGATCCTATAGGTATATTCATAGGACTTAACGGAGTGATTCTCTTGGCATACATAGTAGCCATTCACTGCCAATGAGATCGTTATCCCCACTATACTAATGCTTACCACAATGCTATTAGGTCAAGCTACCGCAGGCGAAGCAGGTGTACTGGTGGAGGCTAGCACCTCCGAAATAGACACCTTACTACATGCGGGGGGCTGGAGCCTATTAACTGCTATTAATCTGATGCTATTCAGCTTATTACACAACCCTTGTAGTACTACTATCTATACGATTTATAAGGAGACTAATAGTAAAAAAATGGACGCTCATTGCTACCTTTTTACCTGTACTATATAGGGGTATTAGTGTGTTTTTACTAAGCAGAGTGTGGAAAATAGCCTTTTAAGAACTCGTTTTCCTTTTTTTGATAAAAAGTGGATATTTTTAGTGCTCTCATTAATAATATACCACTGGTGCTGATCAATAAAATGTTAATGTTAAAAATTAAATTCTAATTGTATATTTTTTTGATAAATTCTTGTCTCTTACAAGGTGTAAAAAGCTCCATAATAGAGGTACTCACAAATGAGGAATTTCTATTATACGCATTGTGTCAATTATAGTTCCTTTAAGTTTTAAGTCGTTTTTGATGATATTTATTAGACAATAAGTGATAATAGCTATGTGAATCTGGATTCTAACAGCGTTTTCAGATGTTCCCCAAAAGGTTTTTACCTTGAGATATTGCTTTATCCATTTAAAAAAATAGTTCAACTTGCCACCTATTCTTATACAATAAGGCTATTTCATTAGCTTTTTAGATAAAAATTGTTTGTATAATAGATAAAAGTTCTTTTAAGTTCTAGGGCATAATAAACAATTCGCCTAAGTTCAGAGGGGTAATTATCCCTATTCCTATTTCCTGTAAACCTAATTGTTTGATCACGTAAGATGTTATCATCATTTTCAAGAAGGTCTTCTCCTGAGATAATTTCATAATCAGGTAAGCCTTTCTCTCGAATAATAAAGAAAGCATTTGTTAAATTTATTTTTATAAAGTCTATTTAGATCAAAATAGCCACGATCAAACACATAACATGTCAAAGGCTCAATTTCTATAAAAATTTATTCCCTTGGTATCGTGAACATTAGCGTTTGTAATTCTATAGAATGTAGGTATCTTAGTAGCTAAATCAATTTGTGTATGGATTTTTATTCCTGATTTAGTGCTTCTAAAAATTAGCCCTATTCAAAAAAACAGACATACATAGATCAATGGTTGTAGAATCTATAGCATAGAATTTTCCATGCAAGCAAAAAGTCTTTAAAAGAGAGCTTTTTGAGCTATATCTATCATATAGAAAAGCATATTGCTCAAATATTTTTTTACATCTCTAACTTTATTTGCTATAGAAAAAGGTCTTTAGATCTCATAAGATTTTTCCAAGACCTAAATGATAAGACATCTTAGAATTAGCATTGATAGTACCAACAAGTTCTCTAAAGGCTAGCACAGCCTATAAGTTGTCCAAGAATGAGGGCTAACATCTGGTTCCAGTGAGAAAAATTTCCAATTTTTTTAGTTCTATCATCATATTTAGAAACTAATCTATTAAAAAATCTTTGGGGCAAAAAACGATGTTACTTGTGAAAAAAACATATTTATTTGCATTCATTGCTGTTAATTTTTTTGAATACAAAAAAATATTGTTTTTTTCAAATCTCGGACAAGAAATTTCAATCTTAATTGATTGAATACAAGCTATTTAAAAACTAATATTTAACAAACTTTTGATAAACACCAGTGATATTTTATCTCTCTTATTTTAATACTAAGTATTACCAGCTGTAACCTCTTTCAAAGGCAACAAAAGGTAGAAGAGGATATACTTGTAAAAAGAACCAGAATGGCCACTTGTAGAAGATTTACTTGATATTACAGAAAAGAAGCTTTTTGGAGGCTATCAACGATGAAAGAGGTGAAATATCAGATACTACTACTTTTTGGTAAATTTTTTTACGATAGAAAGGATACCTCGGCAGGTGTATCAGCAAGCACTCAAGCATCGTTATAATTTTCTCAAGAAAGATAGCTAGCCATTAAGCAAGAATTAGGAGTAATGACCCTTCCTTGTAAAAAGCAAATAGTAACATTGGTAGATGAAGGGCCTACAGAAGATACAGAAGTTACATTTTATCACTATTTAGGTGAAATACCTGACTTAGAGCAATATGTAGTGTCGCGTGTTGTCTACAGAAGCTGGGAAGCTCTTTTATAGATAAGCAAACAGGAGCAGAGGCGGAAATGGGGCGCAATCCTCTCCCCACACCTGATGGCAAGTATGTAGTGGATGTATATAGCGATTATTTTTCAATAATCCTAACACTCTATAAAAGTAGAAAAAGAAGCGTTCTTTTACTTTTTAAAAACTGATTACTCTGGAGCCTCATTATTGGCTACTTGATTATGATGAAAAAGAACCTGAGTTTTTTTAGTAATGATGGGTATCTGTATATGCCTACTATATGCAGATACTTCTCGGAAGATATTAATAAGCGTACCTATGTTAAAATAGGAATCAAAAAATCAGTCGTCAGTAGATAACAAATAACCAACTAATGAAACACAAACCAACCACTATTCGCCTTTCTTTTTGTATATATGGAGACTATTTTGATGTGGATAAGGTAACCAATATCGTAGGTTTTCTACCTACTCAGACCGCTTACAGGGGAGACCAGCTAAAAATATCGTGTCAGTGAAGAGACTTTCTGGGAATATAATTTTTGCTCCTCTTGAAACTCTTCTTATCGAAGATAATTTGCAAGTATTTGCCGCTCAGGTAATGCCTTGTTTGGAAGAATTAGCTTCCTTTATTAAAAGCATTTTCTCTTACCTCAAAAATTACTTTTTTTGTGTAGAAATGAATCCTAAGGAGAGCTGCCCTGCTATAGTTTTTTTGATAACAAAAATACTTGATATACTCCATAGGCTTAATGCTTGGATAGATATTGATATGTATAAATAGTGACTAATTACAAATGACAAGTGACTAATATCACGCTGAATATTAGTCACTTGTCACTATTTTCGTTTTTCTTCCACTGGGAAATGGAGTCTTGATTCATTTTTACATAGTCCTCGTTGCCTTCTTTTTGGGCTTTTTGTAGGGAGATTTCAGCGGCTTTGATAGCTTCTTTGGTTTTCCTAATCGGGAGAGAATCACCGCCTGCGCACGATACATATAGTAAGGGAGCATCGGTCTGCATGCTCAGAGACTTGGTGATGAACTCATTGGCCTTGTTGAGGTCTCCGTTGGAGGTAAGCAGGTAGTTGGCCGCTTCGTAGTAATCACGAGCAGAGGAGTTAGGTGTGATTTTGTCGGCTATATTCTCCATGGACTGCTCTTGGGTTTGGGTGTGGAAAGGCAGTTCTACTAAAGTTTTATCCCAACGTACCGCTATTTTCCCATCGTTATAGTTGATAGGATTCAGCTCAATGGTAAGGTATTCTGTTTCCATGGAATAGGGGATAGGTTTAGCCTCGGCTTGTAGGGCGATTTGGTTTTCGTCCCATTGTTGAGGAACACCCCAGTTGTCATTTTTTTCTTATAGAAGTAGAAAGTCCATTTGTCTGCCTCAGGTTTGGTATAGAGGGCATATTTCCCTTAGGGAGTACTTTTGCCTGCGATAGATACGTCTTCACTGAAAGAGATAGTGGTGTTTTCATTGGCGCCTGTACGCCATACACGGCTGTATGGTACCAGTTCTCCGAAGATTTTTTTCTACCACGCTTAGCTGGGCGTGTGTAGCTTACTTCCACTTCGGTAAGTCCGACCATTTGTTCTATGCTACCCTTTACGCTGGGTTGGGGTAGCTTAATCTATGCCATGGCTTCCGAAAAGAAGCATAGCATACTGGCGATAATAAATATCTTTCTCATTGGGATTGTTTTTCAGGGAGGGTTTGCAGCAAAAAGTATGCCAAATTAGTTTTGAGTTTTTTTAGTTTTGAATTTTGAGTTTCCTACGAACTGAGAACTATAAAAATCAAAATTACGAACTCAAAACTAACTTGATACTGCTTTTGAGTCCTACTACCGAGCCTATGAGGGTAGTGAGGAAGAAGAGACGCCAGAAGGAAGCGGGTTCCTTGAAGACTAAAAATTCCAACTAAGGCGGTACCCACGGCGCCTATACCTGTCCATACGGCATAGGCCGTGCCTAAGGGAAGATGTTGAGAAACCTTCATCAGTAGGGACATACTGATAAAAGTGCAGAGCAAAAAGCCTGCGTACCATAGGGTACATAGTGGTACCCTGCGTTTCTTTTCCTTTGCCAAGACAGAAAGTAAAAGCGACCTCAAAAGGCCTGCTATAATAAGTAAAAAGCCAATACATAATTTTGAGTTTTGAGTTTTTAATTTTTGAGTTATGGGGGGCTATTCCATTCTCATGAGACATTCTTTTAATCTTTGTAGGAGATTTGGAGCTGCGATACAGTCGGCAATGCTTAGATTATCTAAAAGCAGGCACAGGGCTGTGTGATGACAGAGGGCTGGATAAAGACTTACAAACTGATTCCAAGCCGAATCGCCTGGAATAATAGTTTTCTAAATGATGGTTCATCTTTAAAAAATTAAGAGTTGAGAAACAAACTATTCAATGATTACCTTTTGTCCTTTGCTCCAAAAATGTTCTATAATAGCCTGTAATATAGTCTCTTGTTCCACATAGGAAAGTGTATTATCTATGGAATTACGATAGATAATGTAACTATAGGTATTATCTTTTGTAAGTAAAAGCCCTCTCCTAAGATATTGTAATACTGACCTTTGTAAGATATGGTGATCTGTCCTCTTGTGATTTTTCTATTTTGACCATTACATATTTTGATGAATTGTTTCCTAAACTAACGTGAGTTCAATATAACAAAATCTCCCACGGATTATAATAAGGCCTTTGGTCTTATCCCAGACTTACAACTCTCAATAAAGAGCCATAGCGGCTGCTTATAATGGGTACGAGCTGCAAGAAGCGAGCCAGTGAGGGAAGTATTTCTTTCTTCATTGGTTTTATTTTTAGGCTATTGATTAGTTCTTTTTTTCCTTTGGAGTCAAGTGTTCTACTTCAGGGATATAGCTGGGGTTAGGCTGGTACCAATCCTGCTTGTTATAGAAGGCTTGTAGGGTCTTGTCCTTGAAGATATAACCACGGCGGGCGAAGGGGAGATTGCGTAGCAGGCGTTTCTCTTCTTCTGTCTTGGGTTCTGTTTCGTATTTGAAGTTGGGTAGGTCAATGGTAAAGGGGTAGTCAGTGGGAAGCCCGCACTCTGATGTACCCATAGTGCCCAATCATAGATATGGAGTTCGCCCTTGGGGGTAAAGTTCTTCTTCTGGAAGAATAGCAATCCCTGCTGTACATAGAAGTTGGTAGTATTTAGGTCAGTACCGTCTCCTCCGCCTTTGAGGGTTGTTTCGGTGATTTTGCCTACGCCGCTGAGAAGCCATTCTTTGCCGCTTTTTGAAAAAGGTACGTTCGATGGAAGCGGTTTTGGGAAAAGGTCCCATATCAATGATGAGGGTAAAGTCGTCTATGCGCTTGTTCGCCCAGCGGTTGGCAGCGGTGAGGATATAGTCAAAGTGGTAGTTGTAGGCGATGCCACCAGAGATGTTGTATTTGTAGGTATGCTTGAGTATATTCACGCCCTTTTTGAACTTGGCTTTGAAGTGATAGACGTACCTGAAATCAATATAATTGCCGTCCTTATTTCCATCGAAGGTGTTGAGGGTCTATGCTCTTTATTTTTTTCCCCCTTGGGCATAGAGATCGGTTACGTAGGCGATTTGGTAGGGAGGAAGGCATTGTTCAGGTTTACTGTAAAATCGAACATATAAAGGGTGGTGTCCGTTCTTGAGAAACCCCTCTACATCGCCGCTGGGGCTTTCCGCCTCAAAAGCCTACGGTGATTTCCTTGTCCTCCTTGGGGTTGAAGAACTCGTAATAGACAGAGACTTCTATGTATTTGTTCTGTATCTTTTTGAGATATAGAATTTCTTTCTGTACGGAAATATCCGTTTCCATGATAGGGACTAAGTGATTGCCCGAACCGAAGAAAGCCCCGTCATTGGCGTAAAGGGCAGTGCTTAATAAGAGTAAAAACCACTTCATAAATTTTGAGTTTTTAAGTTTTTAAGTTTTGAGTTGGATAGGGACAAAAGGTAAGGATAATTTGTTTATTATAAAAATCTTTTTTTCTCTTGGTGGTGTCAAAAATATTTTTCTAACTTTTGCACTATAATTTCGAATAAAAATACAACTGCATTTTTGAAATAGAATTTAATCATTGTAATAGAACAAAAATATAAAAAGTATGACGACTTTCAAACAATCAACCAATGCGCTACATGCGGGCTATAATGCGCAAGCCAACCAAGGCGCTCAGGCGGTGCCTATCTATCAGACTTCTTCCTATGTATTTGAAAATGCAGATGATGCCGCAGGAAGGTTTAATCTTTCGGTTCCTGGATACATCTATACAAGACTAAACAACCCTACCAATGATGTATTGGAACAACGCTTAGCGGCTATAGAGGGAGGGGTAGGAGCTGTGGTAACTTCCTCAGGAGCAGCTGCACTTACGACAACTTTCCTTACGCTCTTGCGTACGGGGATCATATCGTATCGTCCAACAGCCTCTATGGAGGTACTTATAACTTGCTCAATGTAACCTTGCCACGCCTTGGGATTACCACAACCTTTGTAGATCCAAAGGAGATAGCCAACTTTGACAAGGCGGTGAAAGAAAACACCCGCGCTATTTTTTTATAGAGACATTGGGTAATCCTAAGTTGGATGTGCTGGATATAGAGGCGATTGCCAAAGTGGCTCATAAGCACAAAATTCCTTTGATTGTAGATAATACAGTGGCTACCCCTGTGCTGCTGAATCCTATCAAACATGGGGCTAATATAGTGGTACATTCGCTTACCAAATATATAGGAGGCAATGGTACCAGCCTTGGAGGAGCGATTATAGACGGAGGAAATTTTGACTGGAGTAGTGGTAAGTTTCCTGAATTACCGAGCCTTCTGCGGGGTATCATGGGCTGGTGCTACACGAGGGCCTTGGGTAACTGGCTTTTTGTGGCAAAGCTACGTATAGAGGGCTTGCGCGATTTGGGGACTGCTCTAAGTCCATTCAATGCTTTCCAGATTTTGCAAAGCCTTGAAACCCTTCCTATCCGTGTGAAGAAACACAGCGAGAATGCATTGGCTCTTGCCAAGTGGCTTAAAGCACAGCCTGAAGTGGCTTGGGTGAATTACCCAGGGTTAGAAGATAGCCCCTATAAGGCTTTGGCAGACAAATACCTACAAGGAGGACAGAGTGGTCTGAGTTACCTTTGGTCTCAAAGGAGGCTTTGAGGCGGCCAAAAGACAGTTAATAATGTAAAAATATTCTCTTTGTTGGCTAACTTGGGTGATACTAAATCGCTTATCATTCACCCTTCTAGTACAACCCATCAACAGCTTAGCGAAGAGGCACAAGTACTCACAGGGGTAACCCCAGACCTTATCCGACTTTCAGTAGGCTTGGAGGATATAGAGGACTTGCAACATGACCTTAAACAAGCATTTAAGTGAAAAGTGAAAAGCGAAGAGTGAAAAACGTTCTTCACTCTTCACTTTTTCATTAAATAAGGGTGCTCCTATGAGGCACCCCTTATTCATCAATAAATTATGAAGAAAAATTGATTTTTCAAAGCTTTTGTGATGTAAGAGCTACAAGCTCTATGAATGTGGGCACGAGCTGCAAGCTCACGCCATGCATGAGATTTTTCAAAAGCTTTGTGATGTATCAGCTATAAACTCTATAGGGAGGCACGAGCTGCAAGCTCGCGCCAGCATGAGTATTGTAAGATGCAATAAAGAGCATCTCTAATAAGGGCTACAGACTTGCACCAGCTGTAGTGTCAGCATTTTCTTGAGTGGGTTGAGGCTCTGTATTCTCAGGTTGCTCTACATTGTTTTTGAGAATGAAATCTACGATGATTTTTGGTTAAGTGGATAGATTCATTGCCTAGGACGTTATGTTCCTGATTAGGGTATAGGAAGGAGTGAATCACTTTGCCTTCGTTAATAGCCGCTTGTGAAATGGTGAGCATGTGCTGAGGTACCACAATTGGGTCTATATAGCCATGGATATAGAGGATATTGCCTTGTAAGTTCTTAATATAGTTGGTTACAAGGTTGTCCTTGTAGCCTTCAGGGTTTTCCTCAGGGGTATCCATATAGCGTTCGCCATACATAACCTCATAGAATTTCCAGTCAATCACTGCGCCTCCTGCTATTGCGGTAGTGAAGGTGCCAGGGTGGCGGTACATAAGGGAAGAGGCGAGGAAGCCTCCAAAAGCTCCAGCCATAGACTACCATACGCTTTGCTATCTACATAAGGGAGAGACTTGAGGTATTCTACACCCTTCATTTGGTCTTTCATGGCATATTTGGCTAAATCGCGGTGTATCACACTTTCGAAGGCGAAGCCGCGATTCTCGGAGCCACGATTGTCTAGCGTAAAGATAAGGTACTGCTCATTCTGAGCCATGGCGAGCATCAGGGTAGGTAGCACCATTCCATTGGTTGATTACCAATTGGTCATGAGGGCCTCCATACACATACACCAATACAGGGTATTTCTTTTTGGGGTCAAAGTCGCGTGGTTTTACGATTTTTCCATAGAGCGGAGTGCCGTTGTCGGCCTTGAGGAGTTACAAACTCTACAGTACCTACATCATAATTTTTCCAAGGGGTTAGGTGCTTGGTAGAAAGTTTTGGAAGCTCCTGAGGCTACCTCTACCATGGAGACATTGTAAGGGGTTTTTAGAGCACTGTGGATGTCTAAGAGGTAACGGCCATTGCTGCTAAGGAGTGCAGAGTGCGAGCCAGCCTTAGGGGTAAGGCTTCTACGGTACCTTTTCGGATATTGACACTATAGATATGTCGGTCACGAGGGTCTTCGCCTGTTCCTTGGATAAAAGACATTTTCTCCATTTTCGTCAAAGCCTAAAAACTTCCTGTACGACCCACTTGAAGGCAGTGAGTTGGCGGAACTTAGTGGAGCTAGTATTGCCTAGGTAAAGGTTCATAAAGCCATCTTTTTCGCTTAGCCAAACAAACTCATTGTTGCGGTTAGGGATAAAAAGGGCAGGGGTTTCTAGTTCTACCCACTTGGGGTTGCTTTCCTTCCAAAGGGTTTTGTATCTTTTCTCCTGTTTCTCGGCTATAAGTATTGAGGTCGTAGTGGTCTTGGCTACGCTTTACTTCGGCTAAGAGGATTTGTTTTTCGTCGGGCGTCCAAGCTAAATTGGTCAAGTAGTGGGCGTCTTGGTTATCTACCTTGAGGTAAAAGGTGGTTTTTGAGTCTTAGGTCAAAAACCCCTGATTTTAGCGATTTCGTTTTTGGATCCTGCCATAGGGTATTTGATATTCTTCAGTGTAGCGGGAGTAGTGTTGATATCTACCAAGGGATAGTCCCTGCACTTGGCTCACGTCCTTGACATAGAAAGCGATGTAATTGCCCTTGGGAGACCAGAAGATTCCCTCCTGAATACCGAACTCATTGCGGTGGATAAATTGGCCAGAGATGATATTTTTCGTCTTTGGAAACAGCGATGGGGGAAGCGGGGGTCGCTCTCGGTAGCCAAGAACAAGTTATTGTCCATGGTATAGGCGACGGCTTTCTGCTGGTGGTTATAGATCCTATTTTCTGCTTTTTTTCAGGAATAGTGATAGAGAAGATAGGTCGCTCGATCAGATAGTCATAGATGTAGAAGTGATCGGAGGTTTCCACTACTACCTGATTGCCGTCAATATAAGTGATGTTGGGAGAGCCCTCAATCTTATACGTATCGGATAGTTTTTGTAGGTTAATCGCCCCTCACTTGGGCGCCTTTGGTGTCAAAGATCGCTAGGGTTGCCGTCCTTGAAATAAGTGTAAGTGTCGGTGCCTTGTATCCATTGTAGGTAGTACAAGCGCTTAGTCCATAAGGCTCCGTCGTAGGGTAGCCTTATCGGTTGCGATGGTTTGCTTTTTGGGCGAGCGCAACAAAAGAGACAAGCACAAGGCGAGTAAAAAGTGTTATTCGTCTCATCTTTTTTTGATTTGGAGCACAAATATACGTTTTTAAAGCGAAAGCAATAAGGTTTAAACTTATTGCTTTTTCAAGGGACGAAGCAATTCCCTACATATATTCCTTATGCTTCTGCGAGTGGTTCAATAGAAACAAAGGATTTGTTGTTCTTTTCTTTTTGGAATCTAACGATTCCGCTTACAGCAACATGGAGTGTATGGTCTTTTTCCCATATATACATTTTTCTCCTGCGGCATGTACTGTACCTCTTTGGCGAACGATGATGTTACCAGCTACAGCGAGCTGACCTCCATAGATCTTTACGCCAAGTCGTTTAGAGTGAGATTCTCTACCGTTCTTAGAACTACCGACACCTTTCTTGTGAGCCATGTTATCTGGATTATTAATGCTTGATCGTCAAGCGGTTATACAATTATTTTTACGATACCTCCGTTGAGTTCGTCTTGCCATTTTTGAGTTCGTCCCATTTTCCTTCAGCAGCGAGCTTAGCTTGTTGCGCCCAAGTCTGTGGGTCAAGGTGAGCTAAGGTTTTGCTAGCTTCTACTAGGATGGTGCAGAATCTCTTCTACGGATTTCTTAGACAATTTCTCAAAAGTATTTACTCCTGCTTTAGAGAGTGCTTCAGCAGCTTTAGGGGCCAATGCCTTCTACTTTAGTGAGGTCGTCTTTAGATTTTTAGGTTTGCTTTCTTTTAGCAGGCGCTTTCTTTCCGCCAGTGGCAAGGATTTCGCTAATCTGGATTTCAGTAAAGAATTGACGGTGTCCATTTTTACTTTGTACCCTTTGCGTCTTTTTCTTTTTGAAAACGATTACTTTGTCACCCTTTTACGTGGCGTAGTACTTTTGGCTTGCACAGAGCTCCGTCTATGGTTGGGGCGCCGATGGTAATTGCACCGTTTTGGTCTAAAAGAAGAACTTTGTCGAAGATTACTTCGCTTCCTTCAGCGTCGTCTAAGCGGTGAACAAATACTTTCTGGTCTTTGCTAACTTTGAATTGTTGCCCTGCCATCTCTACAATTGCATACATATTCGTTTGCTTTTTAATTAAACAATAATTGGGTGCAAAAAGTAATACTTTTTGGAAAGGGCAAAATTTTTCGGAGAAAAAAATTAAGTGAAAAATGAAAAAGTGAAGAGTGAAAAGTGTTGGTTAGGGTGGAGTTTTTCACTATTCACTTTTCGTTATTCATTTTTCCAAAGAAAACGGCGCTCGGCGGTGGTTTCGCCTACCTTTACCTTTATTAATATGAGTGAAAGTTACAAAAGGGTCAGCTTCGACAAACTGGAGTGCTTTCTTGATACAATAGTCTATCTTGTAGGCAACGGCTATACATACACGATGGTTGCCGACTAAGCCCATAGCCATATAGATGTATTCGCCAAGGGTGAAAATAATCGGTGTCAAGGAGCTGAATTTCTTGGGTGATTTCTTTACTGTAATTCATATATTAAGTGATTAGAGAATAGTGAATAGTGAAAAATGATTATTCACTCTTCATTTTTCACTATTCGCTTTTTTTATTTTTAGAATAGGTCGTTAGCGGTGATGCTCTTGTCGTGCTTGGTGTAAGCAGTGGGTCGCTTGGCGAAGAAGTCATCGAGTTCGTTGACGAATACTTCTTCCTCAAACCACAACATAGGGGCGGCCTCCTGAGCGGTGATACCGAAGGCTTGCCGAGATCCAATTGGGTCAAGGCATCATCAAGGCGGTAACGCATATAGTTGGCCAAATCTTTCTTGGTGAAGAAAGAGAGTTCGCCTTCTTCAAAAATCCAGTCCAACATCTTGTCTTCCAATAGGATATAGTCGCGAATAAACTGGGTAGCTTCTTCCTTGGCTTTGGCACGGAAGTCAGGATTTTCCTCGAATATGGTTTTGAGGATGTAGATACCCGCATTGGCATGTACCTGCTCGTCAATAGACGTCCAAGCGATGATATTGGCTACATTCTTCATGTACCCTTTGAAACGAGTGAAGGAGAGAATGGTAGCAAACTGGCTAAATAGAGAAGCATTCTCTATAATTAAGGTAAAGAAAAGGATACGCTCCATGGCGTTTTTCCTATTTTTGGCTAGATATTCCTTGAGAATTCCATTTCTTTCCTTGAAGATAGGCACTTCCAAGAGTGTTTCGAACTCATTGTTGTAGCCTAAGACCTCAAAAAAGGCGTGAATAAGCCTCAGAGTGGCGGAACTCACATTCGGCAAAGGTAGCGCCTAAGCCGTTGAACTCAGGTTTTGGGAAGATGTCATAGAGGTCTCCCAAAAAGTTTTTTTACTGCAACTTCCACTTGGGCAATCCCCAAGAGGGCGCGCTTGACGGCCTTTTTTTCTACCAAACTGAGGTTGGACTTAAAGTCCTGTATGTCAGCGGTAAATTCTACTTCGGAGTGCACCCAGAATGTTTTGGTGCATCATATCCACGAATTTCATCACTTCTGGATACTCAAAGGGTTTGTAATTTTCCCTTTTGTCAAATATTCCCATTTCTTTTTAATTGTTAATTGTCAATTGTTAATGGCCAATGACTAATGACTAATGATTTATAAATAAATATATCATATAGACTATAGCAGCGGCGATAAAGAGATAGAAATACCATTTGAGAAAGTCAAAGGGACTTTTTTTGATAAACAGCGTATCTCTCTTGTCGCTGGAGGCTTGTTCTTTTCTGTTGGTGGTTTGTGCGTTTTTCTTAGGGGTGTAACCTGCTTTGGCTTCCATCTCCAAGACGGCCTTACGGAAAGCCTCACGTACCTTTTGACCTCTTCGGGGGCATTTTTCCCAAACGCAGGTATATTGGCTTCTGACACGCTCCCACATAGGGTGACCTGGGGTAACCTCTTCCTTGTGATTGCCTTTTTGGTAAAAGAAATGTACATTGGAGCCGTCGGGGTCAGAGGAGGCACTGATGCCCTCATAAGTGTCGCTATAGCGGGTTTTTGGCCTGTGCGACAGCGGCTTCAAGGTCGGTTAGCTTGCCCTAAGAAAAAGTCATCAATGATGTCCTTGGCTTCTTTGAGACCTATATGAGTGGTGTCCTTCAGGGAGCTTTACTGCGGCGAGCTTGTTGCCCTCATGGACGAGGGAGTGGATTTGGTCAATATCGGTTTGTGTCATAGTGAAAAAAATGTGTGCAAAGTTAGGGTATTTGATAAGGTTTTCCAAGAGAAAAAAGAGACAAGGTGCTAAAGGCTTATAAACAAAAGAGTTATTTTTTCAACAGAGAATTGTTGATAACTTTAATAATGATTAATGCCAACAATGATTAATGCCAACAATGATTAATGCCAATAATGACCGCTGATTTAGAATTGTAGTCCCTAATTCTTGGACGAAGGTCTCGAGGAAAGGGTTTTGCTCCTTGAGGGGCGTTGTGCTTCTCTTCGAGGGTGTAGGGAGTGGCAGCGACAGCGGCAGCTCGGTTGAGGGTGATCTCCATGGTGATATGGTGGTTCTTGAGCTGCTTGTGAATATAGGGTGAGCAGGCGCTGCTGGTGAGAGCGGATGTCTATATCGGCTATGTTGCTGCTGACTTCTATGTGAATGATGTCCTTATCAATAGCAGGAGTGGTCTTTCCTAAATAGCTAATGAGTAGGTGTTCGCCCCGCTTGTCCAAGATGGTGAGCATGTTCTGCCATACACGATCGAAATCCTCCTTGGTGTAGTTCTCGGCAGGGAGGTCTTGGGAGGATAGGTTGTGGTCATCGCGCACCTTGGCAGCTTCGCGCTGAGCTGGATACTCTTAAGGGAAGTGGCCGAAACACTATGGGCAGGCGGAGTGGTTACAGGGGTGGGTGTGGCTGTGGTAGTGGTAACTTGTTGAGGTTGAGTAGCTTCTGTTCTGTTTTTCCTTAGGGGTGTCCTTGTGGAAAAACACAGACAGAGATTATATATCCATCATATCCCTTCAAAGGTCAATGAGGCTAATTGCATAAGGGCGAGACTCTACCAAGAGGCGCGAGGGTGCGACTTGTCTTATACTTAAGGTCGCAGTCGGAGGCAATCTCCAAAGGCGCGTACCAAGAAAGGAAAAATCGCACTTGGCCGTTTGTTCGGCGTACTTCTTTTGGGTTTCTCACCCACTTCCATAAGGGCGATGGTCTTGTTGTTCTTACAAACCATCAGGTCGCGGAAGTGTCCTGCTAGACCAGATATAAAGTGTTGTCCGTCAAAGCCATGTGCAAGAATGCTGTTGAACTCCACTAAGAGTTGTGGGATATTGTTGGTGACAATCAGGTCGGTAATTTTGAAATAAGTATCGTAGTCCAAGACGTTGAGAATCTCGGATACGGCTTGTCGGGTAATGAGTATCTCCGCAGAAACTCACCACGCGGTCAAAGATGAGAGGGCGTCGCGCATGGCGCCGTCGGCTTTTGGGCGATGATCTGTAGGGGCTTCGTCCTCAGCCTTGAGGCCTTGTTCGCCAGCGATATGCTTGAGGGTACTCGCGGGCATCACTAATGGTGATGCGCTTAAAGTCAAAGATCTGACAACGAGAAAGAATGGTAGGAATCACCTTATGTTTCTCGGTGGTGGCCAAGATAAAAATGGCATGAGCGGGTGGTTCCTCCAGCGTCTTGAGGGAAGGCGTTGAAGGCCGCATTGGAGAGCATGTGCACCTCGTCAATGATATATACCTTATACTTACCTACTTGGGGAGGGATACGCACTTGCTCGATGAGGGGCGGATGCCCTCCACACTGTTGTTAGAAGCCGCGTCCAGCTCAAAGATATTGAAAGCAAAGTCATTATCCCTTCGGTAGGGGTGGTTTTCTCATTGATTTTCTTGGCTAGAATACGAGCGCAAGTGGTCTTACCTACCCCACGAGGGCCAGTAAAGAGTAAAGGCCTGTGCGAGGTGGTCATTAGCAATGGCATTCTCAGGGTATCGGTGATAGCCTTTTTGTCCCACAACATCACGGAAGGTCTGTGGGCGGTATTTGCAGGGCGGAAACGATGAAATTCAATTGTTAATGATTAATTGTCAATGACAAGGTATTTTCCTTCTCCTAATTCAGCATATTGTTTGTATTCCCATTTCTTTCCATTGAGCAAGACCTCTTCCACAAGAGAGGTTGCACAGCAGCAGGGGGATCTACATATTTTCCTTTTATAGTAATGGTATATTGCTTAGAGGGTGTCTGTAAGGTGTAAATATCCTGGGCCTCTCCTTCTGTTTTTATTACTGGTAAAGATAATAAAGGAGAGTAAATCATACTTTTTCTCAGGATAGCTATAGTACTGGATGTAATCCTTTTTAAATACTTCTGTTTTTCCTTCGCTTGTCTTCTGGATTTGTACTTGCTCGAAGAAATCAGCCCCCACTTTTTCCTTATCTATGTAGAAGAGGAAGAAGGTAGGGCCATTGCAACAAGCATATCCATCAGGACAGAACTCTGATTTGTTATTGCCCTTGTTACAGGCAAAAAAACAATACTGATATGAGCAGCAGCAAAGCGGTACGATGATAGAATTCTTTTTTCATAATAATTTTGAGGGTTAATTATCAGATGGGTTAGATGTGTTGGACGAGTCAGGGCAATGATTATGGTTGGATTAATCATTATTGGCATTAATCACTAATCATTAATGAAATTTTCTCCCATTCCTGCATGAGGGTGTCCAGTTGGGCTTTTTTTCTGGCCGTACTGCTCCATAAGAGCGGGGAGGGGTTGGCTTGTATTTGTTTGTCCATTTGGGCGATCTCGGTTTCAAGGTCAGCAATTTGTCGCTCTACTTTTGCTAAGCTGGTTAGTGAGCTTCTTACGCTCTTTCTGTTCTTCGTAAGAAAGGGTCTTTTCCTTTTCTACTACTACCTCTTTTTGACCTCTTCACCCTTTTTCTATCTCTCGGAAGGAGGAGACGGCTCTTTGTTCCAAATAGAAATCAATATCGCCGAGATACTCCTTGATTGTATGGTTCTTGAACTCATAGACCTTGTCGGTAAGGCCAGTGAGGAAGTCACGGTCGTGGGATACGATGATGAGTGTTCCTTCGAAGCGCTGGAGAGCCTGCTTGAGAACGTTCTTGGAGGCGATGTCTAGGTGGTTGGTAGGCTCGTCCATCACCAGTACGTTAAAGGAGGAGAGGAGCATTTTGGCCAAAAGCCAAACGATTGCGTTCGCCCCTGAGAGTACTTTTACTTTCTTTTTCTACCTCATCGCCACGGAAGAGGAAAGCACCGAGTATATCACGTACTTTGATACGGTTGGAGTCATTGGCTGCACCTAGCATGGTATCCAAGAGGGTGAGTTCGCCGTCCAAGTAATGGGCTTGGTTTTTGAGCGAAGTAGCCTATTTCTACATTGTGCCCCAAGCGGATAGAACCCTCATGAGGGATCTCTCCTATAATCATCTTGGCCAAGGTTGTTTTCCCCTGTCCGTTTTGTCCGACGAAAAGCTATCTTGGAGCCACGTTCTACCAGTAGGCTTACGTCCTTGAGTATCAGCTTGTCATCATAACTCTTGCTGACATGGTCAATCTCCAAAACCACTTTGCCAGGTTGTTGAGAGAGAGAGAGCGAACGGACATAACCGCTGTTTCCTGCTCATCGACCTCAATGCGCTCAATACGGTCTAATTTCTTTATCAAAGACTGTGCCATAGAGGCTTTGGAAGCCTTGGCACGAAACTTATCGATGAGTTTCTCCGTTTGCTGGATCATCTTCTCCTGATTCTTCTGAGCGGCGAGCTGCTGGGTAATCATTTCCTTACGTAGCTCCAAGAAAGCCGAATATGGCTTTCGGGATAGTCGTAGATACGACCGGCGACAATCTCAATGGTACGGTTGGTGACATTGTCCAAGAACATTTTGTCATGCGAGATAATCACCACGGCGCCAGGGAAGGACTTGAGGAAGCCCTCGAACCAGATGATAGATTCAATATCGAGGGTGGTTGGTCGGCTCGTCCAAAAGGAGAATGTCGTTCTTTTTCCAAGAGGAGCTTGGCCAGCTCTATACGCATACGCCAGCCCCCTGAGAAGCTATCGGTCAGGCGAGAGAAGTCCTCCCGCAGAAGCCCAGTCCAGAGAGGATGCGCTCGGTGTCACCTTTATAAGTATAACCCCCATGAATTTCGTACTCATGAGGTCACATCGTGCAAGCGGATAAGTAGGTCATTGTAGCTCTCACTTTCGTAATCGGTGCGAGTTGCTATCTCATGGTGGATGCTATCCAATTCCTCTTCAAGGCGCATAAGCGTAGTGAAGGCCTGATAAGCCTCCTCAAGCACTGTACGGCCTGCAACAAAAGTCAATATCTTGTTTTAGGTAACCAATCTTTGCGTTTCGCTCCAGGGGCAATAGTGCCTGTATCGGGAGGTAGCTCTCCGGAGAGCATCTTGAGCAAAGTGGATTTTCCAGCACCATTTTTCGCCAATAATCCCCACGCGATCACCGCCGACGAGCATAAAAGCCACGTCGGAAAAGAGTGTTCCCCTTGGAAAGAAATGGATAAGCCACTAACATTCAGCATAGTTGTATGATGTATAAGAGAGGGGCAAAAATACAACTTTTAATTGTTAATTGTCAATTGTTAATTGTTAATTGTTAATTTAGTGGTTAGTGATTAGTACTGGCTACTAACCACTAATTACAGACCACTAACTACATCTGTTTTTCTCTTTTTTTAGCAGTGCGGTCGGGTTGGTTAGCGTCATCAGGGTCGCGGTAGCCAATAGCCACAGCAAAGAGGGTGCGATAGCCGTCCTTAGGTAGGTGCTTGTCGTACTCGGCAGGAAGGATACCCTCCATAGGGAGTAGAGTCGATTCCCATAGTGGCACAAGCGGAGAGGAAGTAGCCCAAGGCCACATATACTTGAGTGTCCCATCCAAGCCTCCACATGAGCATCGCCTTGGCTTTTTGATATACTGCTTATAGAAAGCAAAGCCGCCTTCTGAGATATAAGAGGGTGCTTCTTGCTCGAAACGGGCAACACTATCTAACACTCTAAAGATGACAATATGGCTGGCGAGTTTCACACGCTCCTGATTTATCAAGGAAAGAGGCGCAAAAAACCTCATTCTTACGCTCATCACCCACGAAAACAAACTGCCAAGGTTGGCTGTTGATAGAGGAAGGTGATAGGCGGAGGATTTCTTTGAGCTGGTTAAGAGTATCTTCAGGGATACGCTTCCCGTTATACATCTTAGTGGTATAGCGGTTTTGTGCAATGGATAAAAAAATTCATAGGATATGATTTTTAGGTATGCACAAAGATACAATTTTAATTGTTATAGTCAAACAAATTTAGATTGTGGATAAATAAAATAAATAGCTCATATCAATTTTTGCAAACCATGAAGCTGAATAGCTATAAAAGTAGTAGAAGAAAAGAGAAAAAAGACTATTGTATAGTTTAATAATTTATAATATCTTTGCGCCTAAAAAGTTCGAAAAATTATAAAAAAATGAGAGAAAAAAGGAATGTTATTTCGCAAATAAGGTATCTATTTACAGGTATCTTCTTATTGTTCTTAACAATAGAGACTCATGCCTATGATAGAACAATAGAGGAAGCTGTGGGGATATATAACCATTTGAAAGGAAATAAGCTCCGCCCTTCTCTGAGAGGAAATGAGATGGAGCAAGGAGATACAGATGATGAGACGGTAACACTGACCTCTACCAACAACTCGCTCAGTTGTAGGCCTACTGGTCAGCTTCGTATCCAAATACAAAAAGCCCAAATCAGGAAAAACCTATAGGGGTGAAAACTAACCAAATTTCCTGCAGGATATACGGGGGATACAGAGTTTCTAATTGATGAAAGTAAAAAAAGTAGGAGGAATATCCTTTGTTGTTGAAACAGCGTATGTGATGCCACCAGGTGCCTACGAAGTAAAAACTATTAGATACTACAAATCCCATAAATCTACTACCTGTACCGGCCACTATAAATACACTTCCAAGAGATTTTTCCTGCTGCCAATGAGATCAAATGATGATTTTTGGGAGAGATCAAGTGTATAACGATATAAAGAATGGAGGAAAAAGCTGATTGTGGTTATATGGATATTCGTTATTCAAAAGAATACGAATTCTCCTTTCTATAAATATTTTACTACTCCAGAACTTAGAGATTTGTATGAGTATACAGCTTACTCAGATGATGACTTAAATCAAATATATGGAGGGAATCCCAACCATCCCTCTATCCAATGGCGACCTCTTTTCGATGTCCCAGCAGGAAGAACGGTTTTTACTGATGTAATATATTATGACCTACAGGCTCATGGCCGAAAAAATATAAAGACTTAAAAACAAGTACAGGGCGCCCTAAATTCTATTTTAGAATCAAGGGTACAAATTGTCAATCATCAATGGATGCTGGTGATATGAGGTTTATGGGAGTTAATATCTCTTTTTTGGGTACATGTCAGGCACCCGAAATGACATTAACAGCAGGGGGTAGTTTGGTGTGTTTTCCCATATCCTATGAAATCAGACAAGGAGGAGTAAAAGTAAAAGAAGGACAATTCACACAAGCAGGACAGGAAAAATAACTATTTTAGCTGGAGGAAGATATTTTTGATCCAAACCAAGAATATGAGGTAACTTTCACCTCAGCCGACGGACAGACTGAGATTCGAAAAGATAAGTTTAGTGATTTTTATAGAACTGTAAAAGCCAGATGGAGGATATATAGAACAAGATAGGTGTTTTGGTAGTCTAGAACCCCCTAAAGGGAATGATTAGGGACGTATTTTAGGAGAAATATGGGAGGAACACAATTCTCTATGAATGGATTCAAGGTTACTTTTATTACAAGCACCTGCAGCGTACAGAGATGAACCAGGGTAAGCTCAAGCTTCACCAAACAGTTACAATAGCCTACAGGAATCCCAATTCGGTGATAACTAACATCATGGCTACTCAGAATCAGGATGATCTAAAAGCAGTACTTTACTCTCCTGAAGGAATATACAAAAATAAAGGTAGAGGATCTGTGTGGGGAATGTGACTTATCTATATAGTCGTTATAGTGTAGATGAGTTTAAGTTACAATATCCCTCTTATAAGGAAAAAAAGAACTGACCCCTGAGGGTGGAAACGGAATGTACCAAGGTAAAAGTATATCCTTTTCAGAGGATCACTGCAGAAGGATTGGCTTAAAAATAAATGGGGATGAGAAAAAGGATTTTTGTTTACCTTTATAAACTTCCTACAGGTGTTAATGACGGAGAAGTCTCCGTAAGTAGTGGACTTACTAATCCGGTAGGAAGTGTTTTCTATAAGAAGGCTGTATATGATCCTAAAAATCCTTCTTCTGTGAGATCAATATTTTTCCTTACCAAGAAATCAGAACTCTGTAGGAAATATCTCTTTGTGTATGGAGGAGATATGACGGGCGTAAATAACTCCGAATTAGGAATTTCTAAATATATCCAAAGCGGAGGTACTCAAGGTTGTGTACGTACCTTTGAATTTGATGTGGATAGTGCATTACTGAGCTTTGATCACTGACACCTATAAGGGATATCGTTGTGAAGATAATACAGGTGAAATCAGGCTAAAAAGGCAATCAATGGCATGGGATCAATAGGTAGTTATACTTATGAGCTATACGATGTAAAAAGAAGGGACTAGGATCGATACTAAGACAGCCCCTAAAGGGAATGAAGTGGTGTTTAATTCTCTAGGAACTTTTTGCTGCAGGACAAAGTACTCGTTGGGTAAAAATAACTGATTCAGAATGCGCAGCAGCTCATGTATGGAGAGAACTGCCTGTTGCTAGGGCTTCTCAACCTAATCTTTTGCTAAAGACCCTCTGAATTCTACCTATTGCAAAGGAGAAAAAGCTTGTGATAGAACTACAGTCTGTAGGGGCTACTAAGTATTTGTGGACTTTGCCTGATGGATCTACACAAGATACGGGGACAAGCCCCAAGCTAGAGATTCCCTCGATACAAGATATCCATTCAGGAATTTATACTGTTAAGACGGAAGGGCTTATTTGTGGGACAAATACCTTGACCTTTAACTATAAAAATAAATGTTCCTACCCTAGCAATACCCACCATAGGCGTAAAGGCCATTGCTACTTGTGCAGCTGTTAGTGTAGCGAAGGTAGCCAATTATGCTAGCTATGCTGCGGGTACAACCTTTGTAATTACAGATGCTATAGGGAACTCTCGTTAGTGGTACAAGTGTGTCCTCAGATGGTACAATAATAGGGTATCACCACAGCAGGTGCTTATAAGGTAAAAGCCACTAAGGATGGTTGTGAAACGACCTTAGCTGATTTCCAAATAGCTGACAAGCTCCCAACCCCTACAGTACCTATCGTAGGAGAAAAAAGACAGCTGAGACTTGTAGTTCTATTAGCGTATCGAAGGTAACCAACTACACCAGCTATGCTGCGGGTACAACCTTTGCAATTACCGATGTTGCGGGTACTCCTGTTAGCGGTGCGAGTGTGTCCTCAGATGGAACAATAACAGGTATCACTACCGCAGGGAGGCTATAAGATAAAGGCAACTAATACACAAGGTTGTGCTTCAGTGGAAGCGAGACTTTACCCTCGATGCAGCTTTGCCAATACCAGCAACTCCAGTAGTAACACAAGTAACAGCTGCTGGCTGTGGTGTCATCAGTACAGTAAAAAGTAAGTAACTACACCAGCTATGCTGCGGGTACAACCTTTGCAATTACCGATGTTGCGGGTACTCCTGTTAGTGGTGCGAGTGTGTCCTCAGATGGAACAATAACAGGTATCACTACCGCAGGAGGCTATAAGATAAAGGCAACTAATACACAAGGTTGTGCTTCAGTGGAAGCGAACGTTACCCTCGATGCAGCTTTGCCAATACCAGCAACTCCAGTAGTAACACAAGTAACAGCTGCTGGCTGTGGTGTCATCAGTACAGTAAAAAGTAAGTAACTACACCAGCTATGCTGCGGGTACAACCTTTGTAATTACCGATGTTGCGGGTACTCCTGTTAGCGGTGCGAGTGTGTCCTCAGATGGAACAATAACAGGTATCACTACCGCAGGAGGCTATAAGATAAAGGCAACTAATACACAAGGTTGTGCTTCAGTGGAAGCGAACTTTACCCTCGATGCAGCTTTGCCAATACCAGCAACTCCAGTAGTAACACGAGTAACAGCTGCTGGCTGTGGTGTCATCAGTACAGTAAAAAGTAGTAACTACACCAGCTATGCTGCGGGTACAACCTTTGCAATTACCGATGTTGCGGGTACTCCTGTTAGCGGTGCGAGTGTGTCCTCAGATGGAACAATAACAGGTATCACTATCGCAGGAGGCTATAAGATAAAGGCAACTAATACACAAGGGTTGTGCTTCAGTGGAAGCGAACTTTACCCTCGATGCAGCTTTGCCAATACCAGCAACTCCAGTAGTAACACAAGTAACAGCTGCTGGCTGTGGTGTCATCAGTACAGTAAAAGTAAGTAACTACACCAGCTATGCTGCGGGTACAACCTTTGCAATTACCGATGTTGCGGGTACTCCTGTTAGTGGTGCGAGTGTGTCCTCAGATGGAACAATAACAGGTATCACTACCGCAGGAGGCTATAAGATAAAGGCAACTAATACACAGGGTTGTGCTTCAGTGGAAGCAAACTTTACCCTCGATGCAGCTTTGCCAATACCAGCAACTCCAGTAGTAACACAAGTAACAGCTGCTGGCTGTGGTGTCATCAGTACAGTAAAAAGTAAGTAACTACACCAGCTATGCTGCGGGTACAACCTTTGCAATTACCGATGTTGCAGGGTACTCCTGTTAGTGGTGCGAGTGTGTCCTCAGATGGAACAATAACAGGTATCACTACCGCAGGGAGGCTATAAGATAAAGGCAACTAATACACAAGGTTGTGCTTCAGTGGAAGCGAACTTTACCCTCGATGCAGCTTTGCCAATACCAGCAACTCCAGTAGTAACACAAGTAACAGCTGCTGGCTGTGGTGTCATCAGTACAGTAAAAAGTAAGTAACTACACCAGCTATGCAGCGGGTACAACCTTTGTAATTACCGATGTTGCGGGTACTCCTGTTAGCGGTGCGAGTGTGTCCTCAGATGGAACAATAACAGGTATCACTATCGCAGGAGGCTATAAGATAAAGGCAACTAATACACAAGGTTGTGCTTCAGTGGAAGCGAACTTTACCCTCGATGCAGCTTTGCCAATACCAGCAACTCCAGTAGTAACACAAGTAACAGCTGCTGGCTGTGGTGTCATCAGTACAGTAAAAAGTAGTAACTACACCAGCTATGCTGCGGGTACAACCTTTGCAATTACCGATGTTGCGGGTACTCCTGTTAGCGGTGCGAGTGTGTCCTCAGATGGAACAATAACAGGTATCACTATCGCAGGCTCTTACAAGGTAAAGGCTTCTAAAGATGGTTGTGAAGCGACTTTAGCTGATTTTCAAATAGCCGATAAACTCCCTATTCCTGAAACGCCTACTGTTATGGTAACACCACCTACTTGTACTGCCATTGGTGCAGCCAAGGTAAGCAACTATACGGATTATACCCATGGAGAAACCTTTTACCATAACCGATAGCAATGGAGCAGCTATAGGAGCAGTAGATAATGCAGGGTAATATTACAGGGTCTTACTACAGCAGGGTACTTATACACTTACCATAACACGAGGTACTTGTAGGGGCTGTGGCAGTGGACTTTGATATAGCCAATGTGCTTCTTGTACCAGCCAAACCAATAGTAACCCTTACTGTTGAAAGCTGTACTGCAGCCACAGTGGCTAAGATCGGCAATTATGAGTCAAGAGGTGTAACTTATATCTTTACCAAGGCAGATGGTACACCTGTAACAGGGGTAACCATAGCTTCCGATGGAGAGCTTTTCAGGTCTTGCCGCAGGCTCTTACAAAAGTAAAAAGCAGAAAAAAAGGTGATTGTATCTCGGATATTTCCGATGAGTTCAAGATCAAGGACAAGAAAGCAGCTACTATCATAGTGACTAACCCACAAAGTGCTACTTATGTCAAAGATGTACCTGCTACACCACTTACAGCAGCAGCAATAGGAGAGGGAATTACCTATAAGTGGTATAAGAATACTACTAATAGCTATACAGGTGGTACTGAAATAGGAGGAAATAACACCTACACTCCAGCCACTGATACAGTAGGAAGTCTCTTTTACTGGGCAGAGATAGCAGGCGGATGTGGTACAGAAAAATACCTCAATTGTTGAAATCAAGGTAGTAGAAACAGCACCAGTTATAGAGGCTGTAGATGATGTAGCCATTAGCCCAAGAGGGTGGACAGGTGGATGTACTCCACAATGATATGGTAGGAGGCAACCCTGCTACACTAACTAATGTAGCTATTACCATTGTTACGGATGGAGGCCTCACAGGTGTAACTGTAGATTCTACCACTGGTAAGCTTAAGGTTCCAAGTGATGCGACACCAGGTACACATACAGTAACGTATAAGATTTGTGATAAGGCGACACCAGGTGTTTGTGATACAGCAGTAGTTAAGATTACCGTAACTCCAGACACGACACCAAGCCGCGTTATCAAGGCTGTAGATGATGACTTTGGTAAGGTACCTAATACAGTGGATTACACCACTACCAATACGGTATTCTCAACTGGTGTAGATACCATGGAAGGTGTGCCAAGCATCCTCTCTCCAGAGACTGATGTGACCCTTCACAAAGGAGCGGTAACACGCCAGGATGGTACAGCTGTTCAGGCAGGTACTATCACTATGAATGACAACGGAAGCATTACTGTAAAAACAAGGTACTCAGTAGGTGTTTATACCTATACTTACTCTATCTGTGAGAAGGCCGTACCTACCAACTGTAGTGAAGAAGCAAAAAGTAACCTTTGAGGGTAGTAGATAATACGATCTTAGCCAAAGATGATGAGTTTGAGGTTGGTACTTCAGGAGGACTTACCCCAAGTATCTTGATCAATGATATACTCAAAGGAAAAAGTAGGTCTCACAACTGGTGATGTGGAAATACAAGATACAGAAGGAGAAGCCAGAGCAGATAGCCACCTTGTGAGAGAAGCAGATGGTCGTGTAACAGTTAAGCCAGGGATAGTAGCTCGTCCAGAACCTTACCTCTATTATTATACGATTAAGGAAAAAGGCTAATCCAGCCAATACCTCCAATGCAGTAATAAAAGATAAAAGTAGTTTCTTTCACGGCGGTAGATGATGAGGATGAAGTTATTAATGAAGGAACCAAAGAGAAAAAAGATCTCAAGTGTCTTAAGAAACGATGATATAGATGGTAAGCGTCCAGAACCAGGAAAGAATGTAATATTTACACCAAGCAAGGTGAAGGATAAAGATGGTAATGAGGTGCCAGGTATTGTGATTAACAAAGAGGATGGTTCCATTACTATAGAGCCTAATACCCCAGACGGAGTCTATACTTATAGCTATATAATCTGTAAGATAGCAGCTCCTAATGATTGTAAGACGGCTAAGGGCGTACTTAAGCTTCTTCCAGCTCTTAAGGCAGTGGATGACCTTGACTTTAAACCAGTGAATACCACTAAGGGAGCTGTAAAAGTAGGTAATGTCTTAGCAAATGATGAATATGCAGGCAAGAATGCCCTTGATCATTTTAGATAAGGTAACTGCTAAAAATAGAGGATAATAATGGAGGTATTTCAGGTGCTTATATAGATGAGCAAGGTAACTTGATAATTCCTCAAGGTACCCCAGTAGGTGTTTATGATTTAGAGTATAATCTCTGTATGGAGGAACATCCAGGAGTATGTAAGACAGCTAAGGTAAGAGTGGAAGTGATCAAAGACAAACCGTTCACTATCTACAATGGTGTATCAGCTGATGGAGATGGACACAATGACTATTTCAAGATAGACGGTATAGAGTACTATCCTAAGAATAACCTGAAGATATTCAACCGTTGGGGTGTACTGGTCTATGAAAAGGATGGTTATAGTGACGAAGCACCATTTGATGGTCATTCTAACGGACGTGCGACCATAAGTGCAGATAGCAAGCTCCCACAAGGAACTTACTACTATATCTTAGAGTATGAAGACTCTGATGATCAGTCCCATACCGAAAAAAGGTTGGCTCTATCTCAAAGAGAATGAATAGAGATAGAACAAATAGAGGACACCTCCTTTAAAGGAAGTGTTCTCTATTTGTTTATAGATTTTTATTTTTATAATTTAATTTTTTTAATTAACATTTTAAATTAAAGAGTTATATATTATTTTTTTGTACTTTTTGTTCCTTGGAAAAAGGATAAATTGTTATGAAAAAATTCTTCTATCTTTGTTGGGCTTGATAGCCTATGAGGGTATGGCGCAACAGTCCTTTGCAGGGCTTAGAACGAGTACCTACGGGGGAGCACTCTCCACTATTTCTAACCCAGCGCATGCGCTATGGGCGCGCCCTTGGGACGTGAACCTCTTGGCTGTAGATGCCAACTTAGGCAATAATGAGATGGGCTTTTCCTTTGACTTGGAAAACTCTTTCAAGAAATTTACGGACAACTTGGCCAATTCTAAAGCTATTGATGCTAGGATTAATGCCGATGTATTAGGGCCGTCCTTTATTGTGCGTGTCAATAAAAGGAATGCGGTAGGGCTTGTATCTCGCCTGCGTGTTATGGCTGGCACCACTGGTATTGATGCCAATGTACTACAGGCAATCATGGATGCTAAGAATATGGATCTTTCCAGTAACTTGGGAAGTTATAAAGCAATTAAGAGGTGTTTCCGATATGAATGTATCGGCCAATGCCTTTAGAAATAGGGGCAGTATGGAGCTATACTCTCATGAACGATGGTTACAACATTATCCGCTTGGGCGCAGGAGTGAAACTCGTACAAGGTACAGGTAGTTTCCGTATGGGCTTCAAGGGGGCGAATGCTAATAGCTTTTCATTGGGTAAAGATGCCAATGGCAATCCTATACTCCACGTAAACAATGCTGAGGCTGAAGTGAGAAGTGGCGGATTGGATGTGCTTGGCTCACCAGATATCTTTGCCACTTCTGCCTCTACTATAGCAGCTGACTTAGGGTTTGATCTACGAATATAGCGAAGACGGCTGTCCTAACTGTGACGGACATATTCCTTACCGCTTTAAAGTAGGAGTTGCCTTGCTAGACTTAGGAAAGCTTAAATATGAGACTAACAACAAGTCTTATCACTATAAATTGGTAAATCAAGATATTAATCTTAATGATATTCAAAAGTCTTTGGATGCAGTTCCACGACCTGAAGAACTTGTAGGAACTCTTTCACTTCTTCTTTGCCAACTACCTTGAATATTAATGTAGATTACCGTTTCGTAGATGGCTTCTATGTTAACCTTTCCAGCCAACTCAATATGGTGTCAAAGAACACATACAATGCATATTATTCTAATGATTTTGTGCTTACTCCACGCTATGAAACTCACTGGGGCAATGGTGTATTCAGAGCATTTTTGCCTATTAGCTATAACGAAGTATCAGGCTTCAATACAGGGGTAGCACTTCATGTAGGCCCACTAATTTTTTTGGTTCTCGTAGTGTCTTTGGTAACCTTATAGGATCCTCTAAAGAACTCAACGCTTTTATAGGTCTTCGCTTTGAGAATATCTATAAATAGTGACTAATGACGAGTGATTAATGATGAGTGACAAGTGAGCCAATGGTTTAAAAACACTGTTCATTAACTTTCTAAGACATAATAAACTCACGTTTCTACACAGATGCTGGCTAAGACAAATTCTTGTTTAGTGTAGTTCTCTGTAGAGACGTGAGTTTATTGTATCTTAACAGAAGAGACTATGAAATCATTATTCTTACATAACCAACTCAAAACTCAAAATTAAGAACTCAAAACTGAAAAAAATGTTGTATCTTTTGCACCTCAAATAGAACGCATGCAAGCAGAGATAGTAACCCCTGATAAGCATTCGGATAAGGGGAAGAAAAGAACAAGTACAAAGAGATGTTTGACACCATCTCTCCCTCCTACGATGGGCTGAATCGTGTGATGACCCTGCGAATGGACATCACTTGGCGCAGGCGTGTCAGAGAAAAAAAGTGGCAGAGGTGAAGGCTGGCACAATTCTTGATGTGGCTACAGGAACGGGTGATTTGGCTATAGAACTCTCCAAGATCGCAAACGCACATATCACGGGGGTGGATATATCCCAAGGTATGCTCTCAGTAGAGAACAGAAGGTCAAGACACTGGGACTATCGGAGCGTATCACCATGCAATTGGCCGATAGTGAGCATCTACCCTTTGCCAATGGCAGTTTTGACGCGGTAACAGTATCCTTTGGAGTGCGTAATTTTGAGAACCTCCAGAAGGGACTTTCCGAGCTTAGGCGTGTGTTGCGCCCAGGGGCAGATTGGTCATTCTAGAAAACCTCGGTACCTACCCGCTTTCCTATAAGCAGGGATATAAGTTCTATACCAAGTTTGTCGTACCCCCTAATGGGCAAGCTACTGGCCAAGAACCAGAATGCTTATGCCTACTTGTCGGAATCAGCAGCAAAGTTTCCTTTTTGGGGAAACAGTTGGCCAATATATTAGAGAGCGAAATAGGCTTCTCACGAGTTAAGTTCTATCCGCAATTCTTAGGAGTAGCTACCATATATGTAGCTGATAAGTAAGAGATTATGAAGAGAATACTACTATTTATATTATTATTACCTTCTCTGATGGCAGCCCAGCCAATTATACACTTGGAAGATTTTTGATTATCAGAAATTCCAATGGGGCTACTATTTTGGGCTAAACACCATGGATTTCCGTATGGACTATGAGAAGTTTGACTACAATAATGTGAATAAAACAGACATACAGACCCAAAAAAATCTTACGGGTTCAATGTAGGGCTGACGGGAGATTTGCGCTTGGTAGATCACCTTAGTGTGCGTTTTGAACCAGGGGCTGATCTATAACAAACGTCAGCTAGACTTTCCAGGATTTGTACAAGAGCGTTCGCGCTATAGGGAGGTAGCCTCCACTTATATCTATATTCCCGTGCTACTCAAGTATGGGTCTAAGCGCTGGGATAACTTCAAGCCTTATGTAACAGCAGGGGCTTCTATGACACTGAATCTGAGTGCCAATAACAAATCTAGAGAGGACAATGTAGAGGAAGTTCAGGGTAAACCCCACTATATTCTTTTACGAACTCGGTTTTGGAATAGACCTCTATACGCCCCATTTTCGCTTTACTCCTCCATACGCGGGCTGTTCTCTATCAATAACGGACTCATACATGATAATGATCCCAATAGCCCTTGGACAGGTAACCTAAGAAGTATCTACACCAGAGCAGTGATGATCAACTTAACGTTTGAATAAACTCAAGATATGAACAAAAAAATACTTACATTCTTTATAGCACTATGGGCAGTGGCTTTTGCTGGTGCGCAAATCAACTTTCAGCCGTCCTTCGGTGGAGGACAGCAGGATGAGAATCCAGTGGTATGGACATTCTCTCAAGAGAGGCTCTCCGAGGGGGATATCTGCTGACCTTCAAGAGAAAATAGCCCCCAAGTGGCATGTCTATTCGCAAAAATAACCCGAAGGGAGGTGCCCTTCCTATGGTTATCACCTATACAACTGAAGGGATAGAGCTGGTAGGCGCTTCTAACGAAGAAGGACTACACAAGGCCTTCAATGATGTCTTTGGGGTAGATGAACTCTTTTTGAGAAAAGAGATAAAGATCACCCAAAAGGTAAAAATCACTGATCCCAATGTAAAACATATCAAAGGGAATATCTTCTGCCAAGCATGTATAGATGTGTGTATCAACCTCAAGGAAGATTTCGTTTTCTCCCTTGATGGTTCTGTAGCCCAAGTGGAACAAAAAGCAGGTAGATGCCCGCAGTGAGGATATGGCCAAGAGCCTAGAGATACCCCTTAAGAACAAAGAACTCATAGGCAAGCCAGCACAAGAATCCAGCTGGATGGTCTTTTGTTTTAGAGCTTTTTGGGAGGCTTCATCGCGCTGCTTACCCCTTGTGTATTCCCGATGATTCCCTTACGGTGTCTTTCTTTTACCAAAGCAAAGCAAAACGCGTAAGAAAGGCGTCTTTAATGCGATCTTGTATGGCTTCTTTATATTGCTCATCTATGTTCTTTTTGAGCATACCTTTCCACTTCTTAGATAATATAGACCCTGAGATACTCAATACCATTTCTACCAATGTATGGCTCAATGTGGTTTTCTTTGTGATTTTCGTTATTTTTGCCTTTTCATTCTTTTGGTTTTTACGAAATCACCTTACCTGCCTCATGGGAGAAATAAGATGGACAACGCCTCCAATGTGGGGGAGATCATAGGCATCTTCTTTATGGCGTTGACCTTGGCCATCGTATCATTCTCTTGTACAGGGCCTATCTTGGGTTCGCTCTTAGCAGGTTCACTCTCTTCGGGAGGAGCTATGCAGCTTACCTTAGGAATGGCAGGTTTTGGACTCTCATTGGCCTTGCCTTTTGTACTCTTTGCCCTTTTTCCCTTCTTGGCTCAACTCTTTTGCCAAAGTCAGGAGGATGGATGACTACAGCCAAGGTATTTTTGGGCTTCTTGGAGCTGGCCTTTGCGCTTAAGTTCCTTTCAATGCCGATCTGGTACAACACTGGGGATTGCTCAAGCGTGAGGTGTTCGTAGGGCTATGGCTCTTGCTTTTTGCCTTGCTTACCCCTATATCTGTTCAGGTTTTATTCGTTTTTCCACACGATGAGCCACGCAAAGCCACTCAAACAATATTCCAAAGGACGCTTGCTTATAGGGGTACTTTCAGCTGTTTTTTCTGTATATCTGCTCTTAGGACTTTTCGGCAAGAATAGTCTAAGACTACTTAGCGGATTCCCGCCCCCAGAGTCCTATGCGTTTTTCCATAAGGAGCAAAAAGAGTGAGCAAGTAGTTTTCAAAGACTATTACGAGGGTATGGCCTATGCCAAGGCACATAATATGCCTGTGATGCTGGACTTTACAGGTTGGGCATGTGTGAATTGCCGCAAAATGGAAGAGCATGTATGGACAGACCCTGAGGTGAAAAAAAGCTCATGCAGCGTTATGTGCTCATCTCCCTCTATGTAGATGACAAAGAGGAACTACCCAAGGACAAACAATTTGATTTCAAACACCGCAATGGCCGTGTAGAATACATTAAGACCATAGGCGATAAGTGGGCGACCTTCCAAGAGGTGAATTCTCTTCGGCCTCCCAGCCTTATTATGTGCTACTCTCCCCTGATACCGAGGCTGCCTCTACCCCTGTACAATATGTGGATGTGGAAACTTATAAAGAGTGGCTTAAAAAGGAGTGAAAAAGTGAAAAGTGAAGAGTGAAAAACGCTTATTGGCTCAAAGCTTAGAACTTAAAACTCAAAACTTAAAACTCAAAAACTCAAAAACTAAAAACTGATCCCGTGAATACACAAAATTTATTAGAAAAAACTGCGCCAGATAGTAGGTGCAAAAATATGTAATGACTGACCCAGGGCAGACCGAACGCTATCGTACAGGTTACCGCTTTGGGACAGAGAATGCCTTAGCCGTAGTACGCCCTGCTACCCTTTGGGAGCAATGGCAGGTCTTGGAGGCCTGCACAGAGGCCGATGTGATAGTGATCTCTCAAGCTGCCAATACAGGAATCACAGGGGGTCCAACCCCTTTGGGGAATGACTACGACCGTGATGTGGTGATTATCAACACCATGCGCAATGACAATATCCAGCTGATCCTCGATGGAACACAGGCGGTTTGCCTACCTGGTTCTACCCTGAACCACTTGGAGGAAGAACTCAAGCCTTACGGACGTGAACCACACTCAGTGATTGGCTCCTCTTGTATCGGTGCCTCTGTGATTGGAGGGTGTGTAACAACTCAGGCGGTTCGCTCAGTACAGCGCGGCCCCTGCCTATACCGAGATGGCACTCTATGCACAGCGTAATGCCGAGGGTAAGTTGGAACTAGTCAATCACTTAGGGATAGAACCTAGGTACTACCCCACAGGAGATACTCACCAACCTACAAGAGGGTAAGTATCAGAAGAAAGATATACAACAGACAGAGAAAAAGGGACATGACCATGACTACTGCAACCATGTACGCCAGATAGATGCCGATACCCCTGCCCGCTTCAATGCAGACCCTGCCCGCCTAGTGAGGCTTCCAGGAAGTGCAGGACGCTTGGCCGTCTTTGCCGTACGTGTGGATACCTTCCCAGCAGAGAAACAGACAGCCGTATTCTACATAGGTACCAATGACACCAAAGTACTCACTGAACTACGCCGACACATGCTCAGCTCCTTCGAGCAGATTCCTATCTCAGGCGAATATATCCATCGTACTGCCTTTGATATTGCGGCTAAGTATGGTAAGGATACTTTCTGGTATATCAAGCATGTAGGGTACAGAGTACCTACCAAAGCTCTTTTGCGCTGAAGGCATGGGCTGATCGTGTGGCTAAGAAGATTCCTTTTATGCCTCACCACTTTAGCGAAAAAGTTCCTCCAAAGGCACCTCAAACTCATGCCTCAACACCTACCCCAAATCATGTGGGATTACCGCAACCAATATGAGCATCACCTCATTCTCAAGATGGGCGGCAAGGGAGTAGAAGAAGCTCGTGAATACCTCAAAGAATATTTTGCCGATAAGAGCAAAGGGGCTTATTTCGAATGTGATCCAAAAACTTGCCCAAGCGGCTATGCTCTTGCGCTTTGCAGTGGCTTCAGCAGCCATTCGTTACCGCTCGGTACATGAGAAGGAAGTAGAGGATATCGTAGCCTTGGACATTGCCCTTAAGCGTAATGAAGAAGACTGGTTCGAACAGCTTCCCCAGAGATGAGACAACAAAAATCCTCCATAAGCTCTATTACGGACACTTTATGTGCCATGTATTTCACCAAGATTATGTAATCAAAAAGGTTATAGCTGCGAGGAAATAGAGGAAGAGATGCTCAAGATACTTGACAAGCGTGGTGCAGAATATCCAGCCGAACACAATGTCGGTCACCTATACCACGCCAAGGATTCTCTTAAGAATTTCTATAAAGAGCTTGACCCAACCAATAGTTTTAACTCAGGTATTGGAAAACCTCAAAGAAGAAAGACTGGAAATAATTGTTAGTGTTAGTGATTAATAAAGAGAATCAATAGTTAAAGATATTCATATAATCTAATTTGTTAGGACGCAATAAACTTATGTTTCTACACATACGCAGACTAAGACAATTGCTGAAGAGCATCGTCTTCTGTAGAGATACAATTTATTGTGTCTTAGGAAGTTAGTGAATAACATTTAACTTAAGTTTCGCAAGTCATTTTTTTAGGCTATTATTGTAATTATAAATAGATAATAATCAATTATTTTGTAAAAATATCCCTCACCCCTCCAAAAAGAGGGCTTTAAGGAGCGTTAAGATGGCCCTAATTAGTTTGTCAAATTAGAAAATTTCCCTTCTATACTTATTGAATCTCTATTGCTTACTTTCTTATATTCACTTACGCGACTTTCTTCTTGAGGAGGTAGGGAGATATTTTGAGAATCAGTAAATTACAAAGCTTGCGAAACTTAAAATCCTAATTATTCACTATTCGTTATTCTCTAAATTATGGAAGATTATCGTTTTACGCTAGAGCACTTATGGGTGCGAAAAAGAAGGAGAGGTGTTTTATGCAGGTATTACTGATTTTTGCACAGCAGCAACTCAGTGATATTGTATATGTAGAGGTAGAAACCGAGGGCAGACCCTCGAAAAAGACCAAATCTTTGGCACTATAGAGGCTGTCAAAACCCTATCAGACCTCTATATGCCTATCTCTGGGGAGATTGTAGCCTTTAACAAGGAACTTATCCGTAAGCCTGAACAAATCAATAAAAGCACCTTATGAGGCTTGGATTCTTCAGATAAAGCCCACTCACCCTGAGCAGTGGGACGAATTGATGAGCGAGGAAGCCTATAAATTAATGACAAGTGACTAATGACAAGTGACAAATAACTAATCCATAGGTCATTAGTCACTTGTCATTAATCATTATCTAAGTACATCTTCCTTACTTTTTAAACAACTCGGAGGAGTATACGAAGTCGGTAACGGCTTTTATTATCTGTTTTGAAGATAGTATCTTTGCTACCTTCCCACTCTTTGTAGCCATTTTTGAGGGAAGATAATCTGTTCGCCTATCTCCATGCAGGGTTCATATCATGGGTGTTGATAATAGTGGTGATGTTGAACTCCTCGGTTACTGTATGTATAAGGTTATCTATCACTATAGCCGTTTTTGGGTCAAGACCAGAGTTGGGTTCGTCACAGAAGAGGTATTTAGGGTTCGTTGACCACCGCACGGGCAATAGCTACACGTTTTTGCATACCCCCAGAGATCTCTGAGGGTTTTCTTGTGATGGGCATTGACCAGATTGACTTTCTCTAGTACAAAAATCCACCCGATCTTTCATTTCCGCAGGCGAGAGCTTGGAGAACATCTCAAGAGGGAACATCACGTTCTCCTCCACCGTCATGGAGTCAAAGAGGGCACTGCCCTGAAAGACCATACCCATTTCTCTGGCGGAGCTTACGGCGTTGCTCCTTGTTCATGTCATTATACCTGACCCCATCGTAGATGATGTGTCCGCTATCGGGCACAAATAAAGCTAAAAGGGTTTTTGAGGAAGACCGTCTTTCCTGAACCACTTTGTCCGATAATCAGGTTGGTTTTTCCCTTGTGGAAAAGTAGCGGAAATACCTTTGAGTACCTCTACTCCGTCAAAGGATTTTTAATATCTTGAACTTCAATCATATTACGTAAGCAGAATTTGGGTAATGATAAAATCGATGACAATGATGGCTACACTCGTCCATACAAAAGAGACCGTGCTGGCCTTTCCTACGTCTAAGGCGCCCCCTTCATATAATACCCATGATAGGCAGGGGATAGTGGCTAAAACGAAGGCGAAGATCACACTCTTGATCAGCGCATAGGGTGATGTCAAAGGGGCGGAACTGAAGCCTGATACCCTCTAAGAACTCGGCCGAGGTAGCATAGTGCCCCTACAGTGGCAGCGATATATCCCCCCCATATATCCCTAAGGCCATGGACATACAGATTGCAAAAGGATAGAGCATAAGGGCGACTATCTTGGGGAATATCAGGTAGTTAAGCGAATTAACCCCCATGATATCCAGCGCATCAATCTGTTCGGTTACCCGCATAGTACCTATACTGGAGGTGATGAACGAACCCACTTTACCCGCTACGATAATAGAGGTAAAGGTAGGGAGCGAACTCTAGAATAAACGTCTGTCGGGTAGCGAAACCGATAAGGCTTTTTAGGAATCAGTGGGTTGTCAATATTCAGTGCCATTTGTATAGCAATTACCGCCCCCCACGAAGAGGGAGATAAAGGCAATGATTCCCAGTGAGCCGTACATAAGGTCGTCTATCTCTTTTGAGAATGAGTTTTTTTAGTAATAGACCACTTGGTACGTTTGCGGAATATCTCGTATAACATCAGGAAATACCTCCCGATTGCTTCTATATGTTTCATTGTGATAGTTTGAGAGGGCAAAAGATACAAAAAAATAATGATTAATGCAATAATTATTAGTGATTAATACAATGATGATTAATGATTAATGCCAATAATGATTAATGCCAATAATGATTAATGCCAATAATGATGAATTGTTATAAAAAAACTTAATTTGTTAAAATGGTTAAATTATCAATTAAGAGACTGTGATATATTCTATTTATAGGATAATAATCTATGGAGAGAAAATAGCTATAATGTTCATTATAAGGCTATTAATGGATTTTTGTTAGGAATTAAAAATAAGTATTGTTTTTTAGTGTTTTTGATTTTGTATTTTTTTAATAAAAAACGGTTAATTACGTGATATTAATTAGTTTTGTTAATAATTAACACTGTGTTTTGTATAGTTTTCTGTATAAATTGGGGATATTTTTACTTAATGAAATGTTGACAGCAAAAAAATAGTCACGTAAAAAAATTTGTTTTTTTCTCAGATTTTTCTGAATATTTTGCAAAAACTAATTGCTTAAACGTATCAAGAACATGAAAAGAAAAATGGTTGTATGTGCTACTGGGATTTTTTTATGGCTCACATTCTCGGGGTTATATGCTCAGGAGCAGACCGTAACAGGTGTGGTCAAGGACCAAGATGGGCGGCCTTTGTTAGGGTGTCTCTGTAGTGGAGAGAGACCACTCATGGAGTGGATACCGATTTGGAAGGAAAGTTCTCCATCAAGGTGGCGGGTGATAAATCCATACTTGTTTTCTCTATGGTAGGTAGTACTCCAGTGGAGCGAATGGTGGGGAATAACAAAGTGTTGAATGTGGTTCTTAAAGAAGAAGTAACAGAGCTTACAGGCCTTGTCTTCACAGGTTACCAAGAGATAGATAAAAAAACTCTTTACGGGTAATTCGCAAACACTTAAGATAGACAACATCAAGCAAGATGGAGTTGTAGATGTGGGTCGTATGCTTGAGGGGCGTTCAGCAGGGGTCAATGTACAGAACCTCTCAGGTACTTTTGGTACTTCACCTAAGATTACCATACGTGGGGATCCTCTATCTTTGGGGATACCAAACCCCTCTGGGTAGTGGATGGAGCTGTACAGGAGGAGGTGGTGAACCTTTCCTTCGAACAGTTAGCCTCTGGAGATGCCTCAACCCTAATTAGCTCAGCAATCTCAGGGCTAAATGCCAATGATATTGAGAGTATAGAAATCCTTAAGGATGCCTCTGCACTTTCCCTATATGGAGCACGTGCACTTAATGGAGCCGTAATCATTACTACCAAAAAGCGGAAAACGCAATGTGAAGACACAACTGAGCTACCAGTTGGAGGAGTCTGTACGTATGATTCCTAATTATGCACAGTTCGACCTGATGAACTCCCAAGAGACCATGAGTGTCTATCGTGAGTTGGAGCAAAAAGGCTATTTAGACCGAGCTACTTATACGGCTGCTCAGCAAGGAGGGGCTTATCACATCATGTACCGAAATACCGATACATATAACCCTGCCACTGGTCGTTTTCTATTACAGAACAGCCCTAAAGCACGTAATGCCTTCTTGCGCAAATATGAGTATGCCAATACGGACTGGTTCAAAACTCTCTTCCGACCTTCCTTAACTCAAAATCATACCTTGAGCCTTAGTGGTGGAGGAGAGAATACGACTATCTATAGTTCCTTGGGCTTCTTTGTAGACCCAGGATGGACTATAGCCGATAGGGTACACCGTATTACCGGAAATATCAAGACCACTTATGACCTCTCTTCTAAGGTGAAGATAGGTATCCTAGCACAAGGAGCCATCCGTAACCAAAAAGCACCGGGTACCTTCTCCCGTTCGAGCAATCAAGTGACAGGGGAGTACGAACGTGATTTCGATATCAACCCCTTCAGCTATGCACTAATACCACTCGTGCACTACGCCCTATGATGATGAAGGCAACTACGATTATTATCGTATGAACTATGCCCCTATGAATATTCTTAAGGAGCTAAAGAATAACTATATGAATCTGAAGATGATGGAGTACAAGCTCCAAAGCGACTTAGAGATCAAGTTTACTCCTGAACTCAAATATAAGTTCTTAGGTTCGGTACGTTATGCCCAAAAGTACCCAAGAGCACACTATCACCGAAGGTTCCAATGTGGTAGGAGCTTACCGAGCCAACGATAATATGATTATAGGGGAGCGTAACCCATTCTTATACCGCAACCCTGATGATCCTTCAGCCCTCCCACAGGTGGTTCTTCCCAACGGAGGTATCTATAAGCTGGAACAAAAATAACCTCCAAAGCTACTACTTACGCAATGCCTTGGAGTACAATAAGGCTTTCAAAGACCAAGATGAGCAGGACAAGCATACTCTCAAGCTCTTCTTAGGACAAGAATTTCGTTATACAGATAGGGATAACCAATCCTTCGATGGTTATGGCTATCAGTTCAATCGTGGTGGAGTAGTCTTTACCGATCCTCGAATCATAGAGAAGGTGATTGCCGATAACGCCCAATACTTTGATCGCTCTACTGGTCGTGAACGAGGGGTAGCTTTCTTCTCTCAAGCATCCTATGGCTTCCGCAACCGCTATATCCTCTCTGGTACACTGAACTATGAGGGTTCTAACCAGCTAGGTAGAAGCCGTAAAGGCTCGTTGGCTCCCTACTTGGAATATTAGTGGTCGCTGGAATGTAACCAACGAACATTTCTTGCCGACGACCCATGCCCTTTCTAACCTCTCTTTCCGTCTTAGCTATGGACTGATTGCAGGACTGAACAATATAGGAAAATGCCTTACCTATCATGGTCAGTACCATAACTCCCCCGCTTCCGCAACCAGGATAATGAACGCCTAATCCGTATCCTTTCTCTCCAGAACTCAGACCTTACTTGGGAGAAGGTATATGAGACTAACTTCGGTACCGACATAGGCTTCCTTTCCAATGCGATCTCCTCTCAGTAGACCTCTACCAGAAGAACTCCAAGGACTTATTAGACATCGTGCGTACTTCTGGTATGGGAGGAAATGAATAAGTATGCTAATGATGCCTCCATGACCACTCGTGGGGTTGAGCTAGTACTAGATACTCGTAACTTCAAGACTGAGGATTTCACTTGGAGTACTAGTGTGAACTTTGCTTATTTTAACCAAGAGATTACCTCCTTGGCCAATGCCTCCAACAGTGTTTTCAACTTAGTACGTGAGACAGGGGGCAATGTATTGGGTAATCCACGTAACACCCTTTATTCCTATGATTTTGCTGGTCTTAATAGCCAAGGAATGCCGCTATTGAACCTCAAGAACGGAAGTACTGATTATAAAGATATTGATTTCCAAGACCGTGATAATATCCTCTCCTATCTCAAGAAAGAAGGAGCGGTCGATCCCAACATCACAGGGAGGACTTAGCAATACTTTCCGTTACAAAAATTGGGAGCTAAACTTCCTCATTACCATGCAAGCGGGCAATAAGATTCGCAAGGCACCCCTATACAAAGGAGCTGGCTATGATGACTTAAGTGTCTTCCCAAGAGAGTTCAAGAATCGCTGGGTAGCCCCTGGAGAAGAGGCTTTAACTCAAATCCCAGGCATTGTCTCTCAGCGAACACTCAATGAGGAAAACAAGGCCTATATCTCAAGAGCTTATAGCGCTTATAACCACTCTACTGCTCGTGTAGTCGATGGCTCTTTTTGTACGTATGAAGAGCATCTCCCTCTCCTATACCTTTGATAAGGAAGTTTTGGAAAATCTGAACATAGGAGATCTGACCCTACGCTTACAAGCCTCCAATCCCTTCCTAATCTATGCTCATAAGGACTTGAACGGACAGGGATCCAGAATTCTTCCGCTCTGGAGGAGTAGCCTACCCAATCACACCCCAATATACCTTTACCATTAATCTTGGAATCTAACAAAACAGCAACTCATGAAAAGAAACAAATACTTGTCCCTCTTGGCCTTAGCCCTTACCTTGGTGCTGAGCGCTTGTAACAAAATATTAGACGACCTACCTGATAGCCGTACAGAAATAGATAGTACTGAAAAAAATAGAGGAACTCTTGGTCGGTGCGTATCCTAATCGCTTTCCTACCTACATTGCAGAGATGATGAGTGATAATGTAAGCGAGAAAACCTCCTTCTTAGGCATCTCAACCCTTAATACAGATATGTATTTCTGGAGAGATAACAATGAGATAGATGGGGAGGATAATACTCCAACCGACTATTGGATAGCCTGCTATGCGGCCATTGGGGCAGCCAATCAGGCCTTGGAATCCTATGCCGAATTAGGCGAGTCAGCCCAATATAACTATATCAAAGGAGAAGCCTTGGTAGCAAGAGCCTATGCGCACTTCATGCTGGCTTACCTTTGGTGCAAGCCCTATAATGAGGCTACCGCTGCCACAGATTTGGGATTGGCCTATGTTACTGAGCCTGAAAAAGCATGTCTTTGGGCGATACACCCGTATTCCACTTAAAGAATATTATGATGCCATAGAGCGTGACCTCACCCAAGGGCTTCCTTGCTTGATGATAGCAAATATAAGCAACCTCGTTTTCACTTTACCACAGCGGCAGCTCATGCCTTTGCTACGCGCTTCTACCTAATGAAAGCCCAGTGGGATAAGGTAATTGAACATGCCGATGCCGTTTTGGGAGCCAATGCAGAAACTAAGCTCAGGAATATAAAAAAACCCTCAATGCGGTAGCTCTTGAGTCCAGAAGTGCTTACTATACAGAATCCACTAATCCATCGAATATACTTGTGGGGACGGCTCGCTCTGCCTTGGCCTATCGTTTTTCAGACTCATAAGTATAGCCTAACTTTTGCAAAAAGATGGCCGAGATCTGTTCTCCTCGTAATACCCATCCTTTGAACTTTTCCAATATCAGTTGGGAAAGCAGTTAATTCGGCTTTGGGAGATGGTGCAGGTAATATCGTTTTTCCTAAGTCTAACTACTACTATAAGTATGTAAATCGTTCGGCAGGTACTAGGGTTTATTATAGTGCAGCGGTTTTGTTCTCTTATGACGAGGTTTACCTCAACCGCTTGGAAGCCTACCTAATGTCTGGCAACTTAGATCAGTTCCGTCGAGATCTCTTTACCTATCTCATTCCTAAGACCCATAATAGCTCCCGACCCAATGAGGCTTATCCCTTCCCTCGTATGACTTTCGAGCGCTATATGACTCAGGCGGCACTTGATAGGCGTTATCAGGGTAGAGGAGTTGATTTCGATCCTTCCCTATCCCCTCACAACCCGACAGAGAATGGCTTCAAGCTGTGGTGGATATCCGACGAGTGGAGTTTGTGCAAGAGGGTTTGCGCTGGTTTGATAACAAGCGCTTAGGGATGAAGGTCGTGCATAAGGTGGGTGATGGCCAAATAGAACTCACCAAAGACGACCCTCGTCGAGAGCTTCAAATTCCTAATAGTGCCCTTGAATTTGGTATGGCACCCAACCCTCGTTAATCTTTTTAATTCTTTGAAGTATGAAAAAAATAACCTATATATGTATTGCCCTTTCTGTTGTCCTTTCCAGCTGCAATAAGAAAGAGACACTCGATCCCCAAAGTGTGATCCATGACGATACGGATACCCGCACAGCTCTGGATACCTATATCCAAAACGAATATATCAATCCCTATAATATAGAGGTCAATTACAAATATGTGGATATCAACTACGAGCTGGGGCGCTACCTATATCCGCCGACTGAAAGTAAGGTACAGCCTTTCTTGGAGATGATCAAGTACGTTTGGTTAGGCGCCTATCAGCAGGTAGCCGGTACGACCTTTGTTAGCCAAGTAGCCCCTCGACAGATAAGCCTTATCGGAGGGCGTAACTTGAGATCCTCAGCGCAATCCTGAGACTTACCTCTTCGAGGAAACTCTCGGTCAGGCCGACAATGGGGCTAAGATCACCATCGCTCGCGTTGACTATTATGATCCTGCCCATCCAGATGAGGACAATATCAGGCACATTATCCATACCATTCAGCATGAGTACTGCCATATCGTCAATCAGCATAAGCCTTTTGCACCTGAATTTGGGGAAAATAACCCCCGATGATTACAGCTCTTCTTGGCATGGTAGAGACAACAGCTCAGGCCAATGCCTTAGGCTTTATTACTAACTATGCAGCAGCAAACCCCTTTTGAGGACTTTGCCGAAATGACCTCTCGTATGCTCATGAAGTCCAAGGCACAATGGGATGCCGCCCTCAATGCGATGCCTGAGAAAAGGGAAGGTAGCTCTTAAGAAGAAGGAAGCCTTTATCGTGGAGTACTTCAGAGCCGAATGGGGTATCGACTTCTATCAGCTTCAAAGGGTTGCTTACCAAAGAATGCAGAACTATTTGTAAACCAAAACGGATACTAAAATGAGAAAAATATTATACCTACTGGCTATCATAGCTGTAACCGGATGTCAAAAGAACGAACCCGATTTGTTGCTGGGTAAAACGCCTCCGAACGTATACAGCAGAACAAGGAAAATCTCAAAAACGCTCTCGGAGGCGCCTTATGGATGGAAATTGAGCTATTTCCTAAAAAAATACCTTCGGAGGCTATACCTTTCTAATGAAGTTCACCCTCGCAGGACGTGTAACGATGGTAGCCGATTTCGGTAGTGGGACAACTCCTCAGGAAAGTGGTTACCAAATTCAGGAAGGACAAGGGCCTCTTTTGGTCTTTACTACCCGAAACTACATTCATACCCTGCTTGAACCTCTTACCTATAGCTCAGACCCTCGTGAGCATATTGGTAAAGGTCTTGAAGGAGAGTTCAGTTTGTCTATATAGGGCAGGGAGGGTGATAAACTTAAGTTCAAAACCCAACGAAAGGCGACCGAACAATTCCTTTATTTCGAGAAGGCCACAGAAGAGGATTGGACAACTATAGGTACTCAAGGTGAACAGCTCGATGGTATTGATCATACCTATTACTTGAAGGTGACTTCTGCTCAAGGGTGGAGAACTACTTTGTAAGAAGTGCCTTCCGTATGTTCCTTTTTACCTCCATGCAGGATAGTCACAAAGCAAGCCGAGCAGGGTATTGCGGTGAATTCTAATGGACTGACCTTCACACCTTCTTTGGAGATAGCAGGAGAAAAAAATTTACTCATATGACAGCAGAGCCAGGAACTCCTCCGCTCAACTATAGAGCACAAAGCAATGGAGTGACTATTGAGTTAAGACACTTCAATAATCCTATGGATGAGTTCGAATCCCAAAGGGGATGTTGTTAGTGACTTTATAGTACTCTTAGGGCGATCAAGCACATCTTAACTGCCTTATATGAGTGCGGACTTCAAAAGAGACTTCTATACAGAGGTAGGTGAAGGGAAATTTATCTCCTATGAGTTACTCTTCCAATCCGATGCGGATACCCCTCTCTTGCGGGTAGGCTATACCCCTACAGGAGACCAAAATGATAGAGTGTATTACGCATACAAATGCAACTATGAAATCCGTGATAAGAAGATATACATCACCTTCATAGGCGAGCATGAGGATATGGATGAGTTTTGGATGAGATCCTGATAATGAAGAAATTCTACAGATGGCACAGGAGCGATTGACTCATTTTATTCAAATCAGTTCCCAAGGTATCTATCTTTGGAAGTCCAGCTTATCGGCAACCTTGGGGCCAGTATACTATATGGAAGTATCTCAGAACCTAACTATTACTTCCCTGGTACAGTAAACCAAGCCGTGGAAGAATAAGAGATATTTATTAAAAAGTAATGGTTAATGATTCATCCCATACGAGGATGAATCATTAACCATATGAATTATTATATATTTCTCATTGGTCATTTCTTATTTTATTCGTATCTTTGCCCTTAGAAACAATCTAATTATAAATGGACAATATCTCACAGATTCTCTTCTTAGTATCTGATAGCTTACTGATACCAGATATTATCGTACTATTGGTACTCTTCGTTAGGGGCTTTGTTCTTGGTGGGGAGCTTCTACAACCAGTATATCACTAAGTATAAGAACGAGCGGCAATTGCGCCCTATTCTTAATCAGCTAACCCCTGAGCGGATGGAAGAGTTGCAGGCAGCGCTTCCTGAAAAAGATAATTCGCTGTATATAAAATATTTGCGAGCTATACTTGACCGCCCTGCCGATGATACTTATGCCGATTATATGATTACCAACTTTGAGAATGATGCGGAAAAAGATGTGGTAACCTCTAAGCTCTTGGCCAAGGTAGGTCCTGTATTAGGGCTTATCGGTACACTGATTGCTATGAGTCCTGCCCTTACGGAGATCCTCCCAAGGCGATATTTCCAAAATGGCTTCCAATATGCAGGTGGTTTTTGCCACTACTGTAGTGGGATTGGTTGTGAGTTTGGTGGGATTGGTAACCCCTACAGTTCAAGCAACGTTGGTATGCCAAGGAGGTAAACCAACTGGATTATATTACTCGTATCCGTAACCAACAAAATGCCCAAAAATGAGAAACAACCGTAGAACAACGCCTTTTAAGGACGATGATGCCGACCCGCTAAGCGTGGTAGTCAATCTCTTTGATGTGGCTATGGTCTTCTCCGTCGCTCTGATGGTGTCCATGGTCATGAATCTGAACCTCTCGGCTTTCTTCACTGGGGGAGACTTTACCATTGTCAATAAGAATGGTGATGATATGGAGATTATCCAGAAAAAAGGAGAAAAATCACCAAATATAAAACAGCCAAAGGCGCCTCTTCTTCGAATACTTCTTCTAAGGAAAAAAAGGCAAACGCCTGGGTACCCTCTACGAAAAATCAAGATGGGGAGAATATTTTTGTACCCGATTAGTTGTCAGCGGACAGTAGTCAGTAGTCAGCGGACAGAAGACAGAGGATAGCAGGCAGTAGTCAGAAGACAGCAGTCAGAAGACAGAGGATAGTAGACAGTAGTCAGAAGACAGCAGACAGAGGCTGATAACTGACTACTGACTACTGACTACTGTTTTCAGTTGTTCCCAAAATAGTTGTGTCGGGAAGCCTACAACATTGTTATAAGAGCCTTGTATGGAGCGAATGCCTACAGCTCCAATCCATTCTTGGATGCCATAGCTGCCTGCCTTGTCATAAGGTTGGTAATGGGTGAGGTAGTAGTCAATCATCTCTGGGGTGAGGGGTGCGAAAGTAACTAAAGTGGTGTCGTAAAAGGCTACTTGCTTTTGAGTGGTAGTCAGGCACACAGCCGTGATTACCTCATGGCTATGACCTGAGAAGCGACTGAGTGTTTGGAAAGCATCTGTATAGTCCTTAGGCTTTCCTATGGCCTCACCTTCAAAACCAAATAAGGGTATCGGCAGTGATCAGCACCTCATCGTCCTTGAGGGTCGGCAGCAGGGGGACGGCCTTTTTGCTGGGCAATATACATGGGAATCTCCGCCCCTTGAAGCTCTGGGGGATAGGATTCGTCCGAGCAGGAGAGACGTAGCTCAAAAATCAATTCCTAAGTCCTTGAGGAACTGTTGGCGACGTGCTGAGGCTGAAGCGAGAACGTATTTCATCTAAAAAGTTTTGAGTTTTTAATTTTTGAGTTTTTGAGTTAGCGGGTTTATACAAGTCACAGTAAAGAGAAAAAAGTGAATAGTGAAGAGCAATCACCCTGCTTTTTCACTATTCACTTTTAATTATTCACTTAACTGTTAGCTTAAAAAAGTATACAAAGCCTGAGAGGATAAAGGCATTGACGAAATCCACAAAGAAGGCGCCGACCATAGGGACAATAAGGAAAGCCTTATGAGAGGGGCCAAACTTATCAGTAATAGACTGCATATTGGCCACAGCCGTAGGGGGTAGCTCCTAAGCCGAAACCACAGTGTCCGCCTGCCAGTACGGCCGCATCGTAGTCCTTGCCCATAAGGCGGTAGGTAACAAAGTAGGCATAGGTACTCATCACGAAAGTTTGTACGGCTAAGATTACGAGCATTGGAAGTGCTAAGTCTAGCAGCTGCCATAGCTTGAGGTTCAGCAAGGCAATACCAAGGAAAAAGACTCAAGGAGGCGTTGCCAAAGACGTCTATGGCGCGGTCAAACATGTTGATTTTGAAAGCATAGGTCAGTACATTGCGCAGAATTACCCCAAAGAACAAAAGCCCAGATGAATTAGGGGCAAGGTGAATTTCTCAGGGAAGAAAGCCTTGACAGCCTCGGTGTCCATCAGAGCAGAGAAAGACAGACAGGCAGCAGCGCCATGGTTTCAATGGCCGATTTGGCGGTGATGAGTCGTTGTTTCTCAGGTTGTTCGAATACGCTTACTTCGGAATCATTAGAGTTCTCTTGATCGGTTTCTAAGATGGGTTTTCTACCCATTTTGTTGACCAATCTACGTGCGACAGGTCCACCGATAAGTCCTCCGAGTACCAAGCCAAAGGTAGCAGCTGCCATACCCAACGCGGTAGCGCCTTGTATATGATAATCTTGTTCGAGTACTTTTACCCCAAGCCCCAGCAGTACCATGTCCACCAGTGAGGGTAATGGAACCTGTGACAAAGTCCTATAATAGGTTTTTAGTCCAAAGGCAGAGGCCAAGCCTACCCCTACGGTATTCTGTACAACAATAAAGAGGGCTACAACCCCTAAGAAGATAAACAGCCCTATACCACCTGACTTCAAAGCGGGAGAAATCAGCACTCAGCCCGATAGAGGAGAAAAAGACAAGCATGAAAGTATCCTGTAGTCCCTTGTCAAAGTCAAAAGAGATGTCAGTACTACATAGATAACATAGACAATAAATGCCATCAGTAGTCCGCCGGCAACAGGTTCTGGAATGTTGAAGTTTTGAAGTAGTTTGATCTTGGAGACCAACAGTCGCCCAATGAGCAGTACTAAAGTAGCAGCAATAAAGGGTGTAGTAGGGGTTTACAATGATTGTATTCATAACAAAATGAAAGTTTGATTTGAAGTTAATAAAAAAATCCTCTTAGCATTTTGAAGATGATAAGAGGACTATAGTACCTGAGGAGGAGATCGAACCCTCACTCCGAAGAACACGAGTTTGAGTCGTGCGCGTCTACCAATTCCGCCACTCAGGCAATTATTGTTATGAATTCGGGGGCAAAATTACAACTAATTTTTAATTGTGCAAAAAATCATTCTTTTCAGAATCATTTTTAATTTATATCTTTGCACTCAGAAACAAGACAGTCCTTGAGGGCTTTACAAAAACACTAAATTACTTATAATTAGTTGATTTTTATGGAATATTCTATGCCAGCTGTAAAGATTTTTGCTTGTACACAAAGCACTGAATTGGCGAGGCAAAAATTGCTCGAGCCTATGGGATTGAGCTAGGAAATGTGATTTTCTCTCGTTTTAGTGATGGAGAATTTCAGCCTTCCTTTGAAGAATCAGTACGAGGTGCTCGTGTTTTTATCATTGGTTCTACGCATCCTACTTCGGAAAACCTTATGGAGATGTTGCTGATGATTGATGCGGCTAAGCGTGCCTCTGCTAAGCATATCACGGCGGTTATGCCTTACTTTGGGTGGGCACGCCAAGATAGAAAAGATAAGCCTCGTGTGCCAATAGCAGCCAAATTGGTGGCCAACTTATTGGAAACAGCCGGAGCTACTCAGTGATTACTATGGACTTACATGCTGACCAGATTCAGGGCTTCTTTGAAATTCCTGTGAGATCACCTCTATGCCTCTACCATATTTGTCCCTTATATCAAGTCCTTGAACTTGGAGAACCTTTGTGTAGCCTCTCCTGATATGGGAGGATCTAAAAGGGCACACTCCTATGCTAAGTTCCTCAATAGTGATGTGGTAATCTGCTATAAGCAGCGCAAAAAGGCTAATGTGATTGAGAAAATGGAGCTTATTGGCGATGTAGAGGGCAAGAATGTAGTCCTTGTAGATGATATGGTGGATACAGCAGGTACGCTGGTGAAAGCCTCCGAAATTATGAAAGAGAAAGGAGCTGTGAGCGTAAGAGCCATTTGTACTCATGCTATACTAAGTGGCAATGCGGTGGAAGATAGAAAACTCACCTATGGAGGAGCTGATTGTAACCGATTCCATTCCACATAACTCCTTGCCAAAGAAAAATACACGTACTGAGTTGTGATAAGCTCTTTGCCGATGTGATGCGTTCAGTACACGAGCATGCTTCTATCAGCGACAAATTTATAATGTAAATTTTTTAATTAATATATATTTTTATGCAATCAATTACAATCGTAGGATCTCAAAAGAAAGCGTGGGCAAAAGCAGCGAGCAAGGCCTTACGTAATGCTGGAAAGGTTCCTTGCGTATTATACGGAGGAGAATACCATTCACTTTTCGGCGGACAGCCTAGCGTTCAAAAAGTGGTATATACTCCTAATGTATATACTGCAACGATTGAGATTAGGGAGGAAAGACTTATACAGCTATCCTTCAGGACATTCAGTTTGACCCTGTAACCGACAAAATCCTTCACGTGGATTTCTACCAGTTACACAAGGATAAGGAAAATCACTCTTGAGGTGCCTATCCAAATCGTGAGAGACAGCCCCTGGGGTAATGGCCGGTGGTACACTCCGTATCGTAAACCGTAAGCTAAAGGTAAAAGCCTTACCTGATAACTTGCCTGACTTCGTTCCTATAGATATTTCTTGGATGGAAATGGGTAATCGTTTCTATGTTACCAAAAATCGCTCAGGATAACTACAAGATCATGCACCCAGATAACACCGTAGTATGTCAAGTACGTGTATCTCGTGCTGCACTTAAGGCTGCTCAAGATGCGGCTAAAGCAGATACTAAGAAGAAGAAATAATTTTTGTCTGTAACTCATGATAAGAGAGCCTGCTCACCGCAAGGGGAGCAGGCTCTTATGTTATCTGTTATACAGTTCGTTCTATGACATAATCCACAATCTGGAGTAGGGATTTCTTATAAGGAGAATCGGGAAAATCCGATAGTATAGCTAAGGCTTTTGCTTGGTATTCCCTCATTTTGGCTTCGGTACGCTCTATACCGCCGTGAGCCTTGACATAAGCGATGACTTCCTTGACGCGCTTTTTGTCTGTATTGTGATTTTTGACACTGTTAATCAGCCATTTGCGGTCTTCTTCGCTGGCCTGGTTGAGTGCATAGATCAGCGGCAGGGTCATCTTTTGTTCCTTGATGTCGATGCCTGTAGGCTTCCTATGGCCTCTTCGGTATAGTCAAAAAGGTCGTCCTTGATCTGGAAGGCCATACCTACATATTCGCCAAAGCAGCGCATCTTCTCTATCAGCGGGGCATTGTCGGGGCAAACTGAGCAAGCGCCCATGGCACAGCAGGCAGCGATAAGGGTGGCGGTCTTCTGGCGGATAATCTCATAATAGACCTCCTCGGTGATGTCCAAGCGGCGTGCCTTCTCCATTTGTAGGAGTTCGCCCTCGCTCATCTCACGGACGGCTACCGAGATGATGCGCAACAGGTCAAAAATCCCCATGGTCTATAGAGAGTAGTAGTCCTTTGGAAAGGAGGTAGTCCCCGACCAAGACCGCGATTTTGTTCTTCCACAAGGCATTGATAGAAAAGAACCCACGTCGCTTATTGCTATCATCTACCACATCGTCATGCACTAGGGGTAGCCGTATGAATCAGTTCAATAACGGAAGCCCCCTGTAGGGTACGTTCGCTAATGGTGCCTCCGCTGGCGAGCTTAGCCACTAAAAAAAGACGAACATGGGGCGCATCTGCTTGCCCTTGCGGTTGACGATATAGTGGGTGATGCGGTTAAAGCAGTGCTACCCGTGAGGACATGGAGTCTCTGAACTTGTCCTCAAAGGCAGCCATCTCCGCTGCTATAGGCTCTTTTTATTTGTTCGGTAATCTTAGCCAAGGTAATTCGTTGTTTAGGGTTATTCCCATTCGAGCAAGCGTCTTTCTCCTTCTATGGTTTTGATGTCGGTGATGTCCTGTGACATTTTCGATCACGCCCCTTATAGTTTTTCTGGGCATCACGTACAGCAAAGTAGCGCACATGAGATCAGGCGTCCGCGGAAGTTCAGCCAGAAGTTGGCTTCGTTCTGAGTACCATTGCGGAAAGCCTCCACAATTTTAGCACCGTACCCACGCTCTTAGGCGGGTGGCAGAACTTCACTTCACGGCCGATAATTCCTGCACTACGAGAAAACACGTTCCTCACCGCGATTGTAGAAAATCACCTTGTCATGCTCATCTACAAAAAGTAATATCGATAGGGAGGGTCTTGAGCAGCAGGTTCACTTGTTCTACAGTCATATAACCTTCGTCAAAGTGTTGTGCTTTCTCATCAAAGACCACATCGGTACGTAGGGGTGGTATCTTGTGAAGGATGGATATAGCCCTCTTCGGAGGGGTAAGCAGGGGAGGGGAGGGAGCATCCAGCCGATTTCCTCTTCTCCTTGGCGCATCTTGATCCAATCCTCATCGGAGAATCTCAAGGAGCGCGCAAAAGAATGTTATACTCTACAGAGAGCAGGCGTAGGAGGTTTTCCTCTATAGGTCATGTTCTCCGCTGCTTTGGCCAGTTCCTTATCCTCTAAGTTCTTTCTGACCAAGCGGAACATATCGCGTATGGTATCGTGGAAAGACCACATGTTCTGAGAGGGAGTTAGTCCAGCCTTTTTTTGTTCCAAGAAAAGGGAAAGAGCTGATTCTCTTTTCTCTGGAAGCGTTTCTCTATGGTGGAGAGATGGTTGAAGAGGTTATAGAACTTCTGGTAGTCCACTTGGGGATCTGTCTGCATAATTTCCTCTAATAGGTTCTGAATAAGTTCAGCCTCTTGCAGATAGGTGCGTATAGGGTGCCCTTCGGGTAATTCTGAATACATAATTTGTAAGGGGTATTAAATCAGTGGCAAAAGTACAACTTTTTGAAGAAAAGAAAGATAAATATTTGCTTTGATGATTGAGGAAAAACGTTATCTTTTGCTCTCTAATTTTCAAAAAATAGTAAAAATGGCAAAAGAAACAACTTTTTGATGTACTCATTGAGATTCAAGAGGAAGCAGAAATAAGTACGAATATGATTTTGACTTAGGTAAAATGCGCTTTGATCGCGTACTACATACCTCCATGGTATATCCAACTGACTATGGGTTCATTCCCTGAAACCTTGGCCGATGATGGAGATCCATAGACGTGCTTGTAATCTCTACCATTCCTTTCTTTCCTGGTTGTGTAGTGAAAGTAAAGCCTGTGGGTATCCTCTATATGTCCGATGAAAAAGGCGGTGATGAGAAAGTCCTTTGTGTGCCTGAGGCCGATCCTATGGTCAAATCCTCAGCCAGCTCAATGAGGTAAATCCACACCTTACCAAGGAGATAGAACATTTCTTCAAAGTGTATAAAGATTTGGAAAAACAAAAAAGTAGATGTACGTGGTTGGGGAGATGTCCAAGAAGCCCTCAAGGTATATGAGGAATGTATCGTACGCTACAAGGGACAAAGTGCAAAAGAAATTTGTTCTTTAATTGTTAATTATCAATTGTTAATTGTCAATGGCTATAGATGTTGATGATCAACAATTGATAATTAATCATTAACAATTAACAATTAACAATTAAAAAGATGGCAAAAGAAAGAAAAAGAAAAAAAGTAGAAGAGATTAAGGACAAGGAAGCCAAAGCACAAGCCCTAAAAATTGGCTTTGCAGCGCTTGGAAAAGTCCTTTGAGAAAGGAACAGTGATGCGTCTTGGAGACAAGGTAGCCGAGAAGGTAGAGGTGATTCCTTCGGGTTCTTTTGGGCTTGGATATTGCCTTGGGTGTGGGAGGGTACCCACGTGGTAGGGGTGATTGAGATCTTTGGTCAGGAGTCTTCAGGTAAGACTACCCTTACACTGCATGCCATTGCCGAGGCACAGAAGCTAGGGGAAACCTGCCGCTTTTATAGATGCGGAACATGCCTTTGACCCCAGTTATGCCAAGAAAATAGGGATAGATGTGGATAACCTGATTATCTCCCAACCTGATAACGGGGAGCAAGCCCTTGAAATCGTAGATGGGCTGGTACGCTCTGGAGCCGTGGATATTATCGTAGTGGATTCCGTGGCTGCCCTTACTCCTAAAAACTGAGATAGATGGCGAGATGGGTGACTCCAAAATGGGCGTACATGCCCGCTTGATGTCCCAAGCCTTGCGCAAAAATCACAGGGAGTATCAGTAAGGCCAACTGTGTGGTGATGTTTATCAACCAGTTGCGTGACAAAATAAGGGTGTCTTTCGAAAATCCTGAGACTACCACAGGGGGTAATGCACTGAAGTTCTATTCTTCTGTACGTGTAGATGTACGCCGACAAGCGGCTCCTCTGAAAAAAATAAAGAAGGAGAGCCTATGGTAGCCTTACAGAAGGTGAAGGTAGTGAAGAACAAAAGTAGCACCACCTTTCCAAGAACAGAGTTTGAAATCATCTATGGAAGGTATCTCCAAGGTGTCCGAAATAGTAGATTGGGAGACAAACTTTGACATACTCTCCAAGAGTGGGGCTTGGTACAGCTACGGCGGTACCCGCTTGGCCAATGGTCGTGATGCGATGAAGGCCTTACTTCATGACAATCCTGAAATGGCTGAAGAGATAGAAGGTAAAATCAAAGAAGCTGTTAAAGAAGGAAAGGTAGTGGTGAAGAAAAAGGTAAGAAAGCAGCCACCAAAGACAAAGCCGCTGAACCTGATGAAGATGAGGAATACGACGAACCTGAAGAGGACGACGATTTTCAGAGGGAGGAAGAAGACGATTAGTAGTGGTTAGTGGTTAGTGATTGGTTGTTAGCAGCTAATCACTAACCACTAACTACAATCACTATCTTCCTTAACAGAGAAAAGGAATCCCCAGTCCCAAGGGGATTTTTCTCTAAGATATTATCAATAGTGGTACGTGTCCAGCCACCATTGGCACGGCAGCGGATTCTAAGTTCGCTGTCCTTACTTCCCTTTAGCTCAACAGCCTGCAAGGCTACCCAAATTACTCCCTTGGGGGCAAATATGGATAACTCCTTAGTGAAAATCTGTCGTTTACGGCTGGCGGGCACCTCTATATAAATAGGCCTTTCTATCAAGGGCTTAAGAGGGTATGCTCCTTGTTACTCTGATAGACTACACACGTAGCACACAACGGTCAAGGGTGTTGGCTACAATATTCATCTCAAACTTTGTAAGGAAAGTATCCTTGTTCAGAGAGATAAAGTCGCTCAATTCCTCCTCACCCTTTTCCTCATCTTCACCCATTTCCTCCTCAGTAGGGGCGAGAATGCTCATAGTAGCAATAGTAGGTAAGCCCTTTCCCTTGAGCGTGCGCTCCTTAGGCTGCTTGGCGGTAAAGGTCGCTTCAGGAGTACAATCTCGGCTGCCTCCAATACCACTTTGTCGGTAATATCCTTCTTTAGGGAGTACCTTATGCTTATAGCTCAGATGTCCAAAGTAGATGCTATCGGTATCCTTAGCATGCAGGGCTTCAAGGAAAAAGCCTCCCTGCTCATCGCTGATAAGACCTTTGGAAGTGCCATCGAGCGCCTATATTTACGTATTCAATAGGGACGACCTTGACAGTCTTGTACCACTACTTTTTGTGCAAACCCACTCAGGGAGCAACAACATAAAAAGAAAAAAACTTCATGATAGTTTTGAGTTTTAAGTATGCCAACTGACCATTAGCAATTGTTTTATAGTACAACGATGGTCAGTAGGGTCTCCTTTAGCAAAGAGCCGTCGGTAATAGATATAGGATAGGTATAGAAGTTGCATGAGTAGTTTACAAGCCTTTTCCTTTATAATAGCCTTCTAAAAAGCATCTACTAAGCGCTGTAAGTCTTCACGTAAGAGGACACTTAGTAGCGCAGCAGTTATTATTATTAAAGTTTCGTTTTGTACTTGTTTTTCATAAGATTGTTTATTTTGGTTTTAGTACTTAAGTTTTGTGAGTTGTTTTTAGGTTACTATACAGACTATTGCTTACTGTCTCAGTGTGTTAAAGAATAAATGGGTTCTTCAGTTTTTGGGTTTGATAATCCGGTACAAAGATAAGAAAATTATTTAAAAAATAATAAAGATGTCTATTATTCACTATCATACTCATATCCTTTTTAAGGAAAAAGAGATCCCAATCCTAAGGGACTTTATCTGCTATATTTTCGTCAGAACTACGAATATATCCGCCCGTAGCTTTGGTTCTAATACTAAATATAGCATCCTTATTACCTTTTTATATCAACTATTTGTATCCCTACCCAAATAATCCTTAGGAGCCAAGACAGAAATCTCCTTGGCAATGATTCGCTTTTTCGACTATAAGGGACTTCTATATAAATAGGCTTTTCTACTATGGGGGTAAATAGATTATGAGCCTCATTACTTTTTATAAAAAAACAATACTAAGAGTGCAAGTATCAAAGTGTTTTTAATATATTGAATTCGAAGTGAGTAAGGATTGTATTCTTAGTTAAGGTGATAAAAATCTCTAACTCCATAGAGACTGTATCTTCAGTTTTTGTATTATCTCCTTTTTATATCTTTTCCTAAGATTTTCATAGTTATCAATGTAGGTAGTCCTTTGTGCTTTAAGGTATATATCTTAGTTCTTTTTGCAGAAAAAGTAAAGGAGAAGATTAATTTCGGATCTCTGTAGGATAATATCATTTTTAGATCCTTTAGGGGCTACTATCTTTCTTTTATAACTAAGGTGAGAAAAATAAAAGGCTATCAGAAGGATTTCCTCTGAGTTTGTCAGAGGAAAAGCCCCCATCTTTATTGCTAATTAATCCCTTCTGTGTTCCTTGTATTCCAATATTTACGTAAGGGATGAAACTCACCTTCTTCTGTTTTTATATAAAAATTTTTATTCTGACTATAAATATGATTTAGATATAGAAGAAAAAAATATAATAATTGCTTTCATAGGCTTTTATTTCTAATTTAATAAATGAATAAATATAAAGAAGAAAGGGCATAAAGCCCTTTCTTGTGTTAATAGGAAGAAGTTTAATCTTGTTTTTCCCAAAACCATCTCCATCGGTCTCCTTTAGGGTCTAGTGCGATCATAGCTAATGATAATAAAGATAAGCACGTGTGGGAATAGGGATCCTCCTTCAATCTCACGGGTTCCTTTACAGTTAATCCGGCACCGATTGAATAATTTTAAATTCTTCATAATCAGAAAAAATAAAAAGGTTAATAAAAAATACTTTTTGAACTTACTTTATATTTGCGCAAATTAGTAACTAACTCGGTGCAAAGGTAAGAGAATTATTAAAAAAATAATATCTTTTATAGGAATACTTTTATTCTAAAAAGGAATAATTTAATCTATTAACCATATGGTTTTAAACAATAAGTTATCGATTTTGATTGTGTTTTTCCAAATAACAATTTTTGAAATTATTTTAAATTAGGATTCAACCAATCGTCTGCGCGGTCAAAAAGGAGCTGCCATAGGGTACGGTCTGTTAGGTGAAAGCGTGCTGTCAAGCTCATACCTTTATCAACGGCTCCTTTGTAGCCGTTTCTTAAATTGTAGATATTCTTTGTCTAATCTACAGAGAATTTTGAATAGCCCTTCACCTATTTGCTGATTTACTACCAAATTCTTATCAATATCCTTGACACTTCCTTCTAAGAGTCCCCATTGGTTGTAGTTGTAGGTGTCTATTTGAAAAGAGAACTGATTGTGAATTACAGAATAAAACCTATATCTTTTGGGGATACCATACACTCCGCTATAAGATTTCCTTCAGGGAGAAAGGCTGGCAATTGTTTGTCCTTGAATAGAGATAACTTCCCGTCTGTAATCCTTTGTAATGGGTAATAGTTCCAGAGGAGGGTGCCAATACCACATAGTGTTGTGCTTGCTGTTCTATTCGTTGGGTGTCGTTTTGTAAGTTTTGTAGCTTGCGAGATACCTCCACTTGTTGGGTTTGCCACTGAGCGAGCTGTTGCTGACGGTTGCTTTGTAATTGGCGTACCAACTCCTCATGTCTGTAAAAGACCTTTTCATATTCGGCAGGGGCTATTACCGGGCATCATAAAGTTGCTTGGCTCTTGTTAGTTCTTTCTGAGCTAAAGAGAGTTGAGCTTGTAGCTGCGCCATACGTTCTTTGAAGGCATTTTGTTCTTGCTGGTATTGGGGTGTTTGTAGGTTATTTCCCTTACCTGAGGGTTAGTAGGGATAGGTCAGCAAGTTGAGTTTTGTAATCAGCTTCTTGAGTAGAGAGTAGTTCCTTCTGAGTATCCAAAAAGTTCGGTAGTGACCACAAGGAGGGTATCTCCTTTATGAAAGTATTGGTTATTTTTCACAAGGAAATTTCTAACTACCCGACCACTTACAGGGGCTGTAAGCTCTGTATCTTCTTGCAAAGGGCGAATAACACCACGTGCTGAGACGGAAATAGGAACTTTGATAAGTGGAAGTGCTATCAAAACAGCAGTCAATAAAAGGAGTAAGCTAAGGTATATAGGGTGTTTCATAAAAGTTCTATAATAAAGAAACTACCCATATGGGTAGTTTTGTTAAGTATTGTTTATAATCTTGCATAGGGATAATCTCTTTCAGACATGGCCCCCTAGCATAACATTCGGCTATAGATTTCATAAATCTACCACAAACTCCCAATATATATCCAAAAATCATGAGCAAAAACTAGAATCTTTACCCGAATATCCTCCATTAATATGTAGCAAGTCTTCTTTGGAAAGCATATTTAACTTGCTTTCTTTTTGGAATTTATTTATTTTCAACATATTCATTTTTTTAATTACATATTCATTTTTTAATTACACCTATCATATAGATAAACAAATAAAATAATCAAGAACATTATTGTTGTTGTCCAATAAAAGTCTTTGGTATATAATATTCATTATCTTTCATATTAAATCTTATTTTCCGTTATATCCTTTCTTAAAACCTTCTATAAATTCTGATCTTCTATCATATAGATAAATGCCAGTTGTGATCGTAAAAAAATACAGCAGGCCAAAAACCTCCTTCAATTCCTTTTTAATTCATTTTGAATTTAGAATTTGAATTTCTTTAAGACTACCAAGTTTCACTCCTTGAGCTACCTCTTGTTTTTAGATTTGTGTTCATAAAATTTGTTGTTAAATTAATAATAATCTAAATTGTCTAATCTTTATTAAGCAATTTTCTGTATAAATACAGTAGTATTCCTGTTGGTAAAGTTGGAATAGATCTACCCCCTTCTACTTCACGGAGTTCTTCTACCTTGAGAGTAACTCCTTTAAAAAGAGTCTAATTTTTTTATTTTTAAACTTTAAAAATTAATAAAAAAATACTTTTTGAGCTTACTTTATATTTGCGCAAATTAGTAACTAACTCGGTGCAAAGATAAGAGAATTATTTAAAAAAACAATATCTTTTATAGGAATACTTTTATTCTAAAAAGGAATAATTTAATCTGTTAACCATATTATTTAAACAATAAATTATTGATTTTTTTATTATATTTTTTGCAAATGACAATTTTTGAAATTATTTTTAAATTAGGATTCAACCAATCATCTGCACGATCAAAAAGGGAGTTGCCATAGGGTACGGTCTGTTAGGGTGAAAGCGTGCTGTCAAGCTCATACCTTTATCAACGGCTCCTTTTGTAGCCGTTTCTTAATTGTAGATATTCTTTGTCTAATCTACAGAGAATTTTTGAATAGCCCTTCACCTGTTTGCTGATTTACCACCAAATTTTTTTATCAATATCCTTGACACTTCCTTCTAAGAGTCCCCATTGGTTTGTAGTTGTAGGTGTCTATTTGGAAAAGAACTGATTGTGGATTACGAATAAAACCTATATCTTTGGGTGATACCATACATTCCGCTATAAGGTTTCCTTCAGGCGAAAGGCTGGCAATTGTTTGCCCTTGAGTGAGATAACTTCCCGTTTGTAATCCTTTGTAATGGGTAATAGTTCCAGAGGAGGGTGCCAATACCACATAGTGTTGTGCTTGCTGTTCTATTCGTTGGGTGTCGTTTTTGTAAGTTTTGTAGCTTGCGAGATACCTCCACTTGTTGGGTTTGCCACTGAGCGAGCTGTTGCTGACGGTTGCTTTGTAATTGGCGTACTAACTCCTCATGTCTGTAAAAGACCTTTTTCATATTCGGCGGGGGCTATTACCTGGGCATCATAAAGTTGCTTGGCTCTTGTTAGTTCTTTCTGAGCTAAAGAGAGTTGGGCTTGTAGCTGCGCCATACGTTCTTTTGAAGGCATTTTGTTCTTGCTGGTATTGGGGTGTTTGTAGGTTATTTCCCTTACCTGAGGTTAGTAGGGATAGGTCAGCAAGTTGAGCTTTGTAATCAGCTTCCTGAGTAGTGAGTAGTTCCTTCTGAGTATCCAAAAGTTCAGTAGTGACCACAAGGAGGGTATCTCCTTTATGAAAGTATTGGTTATTTTTCACAAGGAAATTTCTAACTACTCGACCGCTTACAGGAGCTGTAAGTTCTGTATCTTCTTGCAAAGGGCGAATAATACCACGTGCAGAGACAGAAATAGGAATTTTGATAAGCGGAAGTGCTATCAAAACAGCAGTCAGTAACAGGAGTAAGCAAAGATATATAGGGTGTTTCATAATTATTATAGTTATTTTAACAATGTTTAAAAAACAATTCATTGTTTACTATCATACTCATACCCTTTTTATAGAAAAAGGTAATCCTAATCCTAATCCTAATTTATAGACTTGATCCTCATGTCGCATCCAACCTCCTGTTCCTGTAGCCTTAAAATTGATATTGTCCTTTTTATTCCCTTTAGTTTCAATGAGTTGTATTCCAACCCAAATAATTCCTTTGAGAGCAAAGACAGAAATTTCTTTTTGTTATAATTTGCTTTTTTAGAGTAAGGAATTTCTATATAAATAGGCTTTTCTATTAATGGAGATTATAATCTTTATTGCTTTTTATAGAATGTTAGTCTAAAAATAGCTTTTTCTAAAGAATTTTTAATACATTCAACTCAAATTCTGTAATTATAGAGTTCTTTTTCTAGTATAATAAAATCTCCAAATTCACCATCAAAAATGATCCTCTTCTAGGGTAGGGACTAATATTAAAAAAACAGAGATCCTTTACGTTTGAATACACGTTTTTTTACTTTTCCTTATATTTATAGTAAGAGCAGGGAGTTCTATATTTTCTGTCTCTAAGAAGACTTTTATCTTTCAGATCTTTTTGCTAATAATACTTTATATTTGTAACTTAGATGAGAAAAAAATAGACACTATCTGTAAGATTAGTTTTGAGATCTTTTTAAAGAAAAATTACCGTCTTTATCTGTAATAACGCCTTTATCTGTACCAATCACTCCAATATTCACATATTCAATAGGTGTTTTTATCAGAGGACGATAAAACTCTTATTTGACAATAGAGATTTTTAAGAGTTAGTAGTGTTAAAAAAATATGTATAAGAATAATTTCATTTTTAATAATTTAAAAAGTTAAAAAAATATTCCTAACCTCATCAGAGTTAGGGAATATTTTTGTTTAGAGTTTTAGAAACAACATTGCCATCCCCATCTGTAACGATGTCCTTTAGGATTATTTGCATTTCTTTCTAGGAGGGTCCAATCGCCAATCTTAAGTTGCCATCCCCCTTCCACATTACGGGAGTTCTTCTGTACTAAGAGTTTCTCCTTTAAAAGGAATTTAAAAAAATTCATCTTTTAAAGTTTTTAAGGATTAATAAAAAAATACTTTTTGAGTTTACTTTTATTGTGCACATTTTTAGTAATTAACTCGGTGCAAAGGTATAAAAAAATCTCTAAGAATAGCTTGTTTATAAAGGAATAAAAATTCTATTTTAGAATATTATAGAGATTTAACTTTATTTACATATTTTGATATTGTCGTAAATAAAAAAATATAAAATATAGAAAGATTGTTTTATTGTATATCTTTTAATTTTATAACTAGATTAAATATTCTTTTTGAGGGTTGAAAAAAATAATAAAAGACATATTTTGTATTTTTAAGAAATAAATATTATTTTTTTGCAGCTGAAATTAGATAATTAGATAATTATGAATAATAATGAAATATTAGAGCGGATAAAAAAATCCGAAATCTTAGAGGAGTAAAGCAGGAATATATAGCTTTTGCAAATGGGGATGTCCCAATCTACCTATTCTAAAATAGAGAATGGTAACCAAAAAGCTAACCTTTGAAGTTATAGGAAAAAAATAGCGAATACGTTAAATGTTTCTATTAATCAATTAACAGATAAAGACACTCAGATCATTCTATGAAAAAAAGAGATACTTATTAAGCAACATGATATACGAGATTGTGGAGCGGCTTGTTTGGCTTCTATAGGAGCTTATTATGGGCTACAGCTTCCTATTGCCCGTATCCGACAGCTTTGTCATACAGATACCCGTGGCACAAATGCCTTAGGGCTTATACAAGGACTGGAACAAATGGGGTTCCATGCTAAAGGGGTTAAGGCCTCCATGGAGCTACTTCCTCAAGCACCCTTACCTGCAATTGCACATGTGATTCTTAAAGATCAATTCCAACACTATGTAGTTATCTACAAAGTTAACAAAAAAATACCATTGAGGTAATGGATCCTGGACATGGTAAAATAGAAACGTATACCCATGAAGCATTTGCACAAATATGGACTGGGGTACTTATTCTTATGGAACCTAATGAGTATTTTGAACAAAAGAATGAGAAAGTTTCTCTCTATCAGCGTTTTTTTCTTCTTATACAACCTCATAAAAAGTATTCTTCTACAAGCTCTTATTGGAGCTATTTTTTTATACTCTTTTTGGGGGCTAGCTACCTCTATCTATATTCAGAAAAATCACAGACTATGTGCTGGTGGATGGTAATCGCCGTTTGCTGAACTTGCTTTCAGTAATTATGGTGGTAATATTGATTTTTTTGAACTTTTCTTAGGGACTATGAAGTCTATACTAACCCTACAAACAGGACAAAAGATAGACAAATATTTAATTTTTGGGCTACTATAAGCACTTGTTGGAAGCTTCCACAACGTTTTTGATACCATGCGAGTAGAGGGAAATTGTTTCTCGTGTCAATGATGCGGTCAAAAATTCGTACTTTTATCAATGATATTTCTATTGAAATTGTAGTTAATATCTTTGTCGTATTGTTTTCCTTTGTTTTGATGTTTTCCTATTATTGGAAGTTAGCCCTTATTGTAGCCTTGGTAATTCCTTTTTACATAGGAATCTATTGGCTTACCAATCGCCTAAATAGGAAAGTAGAACGTAGGATGATGGAAGAGAGTGCAGAACTCGAGATCTCACTTGGTGGAATCACTCAATGCAGTAAGAACCATAAAAGCAATTTGGTGCAGAAACGTATGCTAATAACAAAACAGATATACACTTTTCTTCATTGCTGAAAAACGGTCTATAAATCAGTTCTCAATGGGTTATTTTCGGCCAATGCATCACAGTTTCTTTCTCGCCTTTTCACAATCATACTTTTTGTGGGCAGGGGGCAGGTTATGTAATAGATAAAGAAATTACTCCTGGAGAACTCCTCTCTTTCTATGCACTTATAGGCTATTTTACATCACCTGTATCGCAACTCATTGATATGAACAAATCTATACAAAATGCACTTATTGCCTCCGATAGGCTTTTTGAAATTATGGACTTGCACCAAGAAGAAAATACAGAAAAGATAGATATTACTCCTGAGAAAGTAGGAGATATTATATTTCAAAATGTTAGTTTTACCTATGGCTCTCGTACGGAGGTGTTTAAGGATTTTTCTTGTGTAATTCCTAAAGGAAAAAACAACAGCTATAGTCGGAGAGAGTGGTAGTGGAAAGACTACCTTAGCCTCGCTGATACAAAAACCTCTATCCCTTGAATGAAGAGAAGATTTCTATAGGAGATTACGATGTGCAATATCTATCTCATTATTCATTACGCAGTCTTATAGGTGTGGTGCCTCAGCAAATAGATCTTTTCTCAGGTGATGTAATAGATAATATCGCTTATGGAGAAGATTTTCCTAATAGGAGACGATATTCTAGATCTTGTTAAAAAATTGGAAATTCTTCCCTTTATAGAAAAACTGCCAAATGGCTTTCAAACACATTTAGGAGAAAATGGCTCTCAACTTTCAGGAGGACAACGCCAACGTATTGCTATAGCTCGTGCCTTGTACAAAAATCCTGAGATTCTTATTTTAGACGAAGCAACCTCTTCCTTAGATAGTACTTCAGAAGGGGTTATACAAACGGCCTTAAGGGAACTTAAAACTCAAGGGAAAACCCTTATCATCATCGCTCACCGCCTTAGTACCACCGCTCATTCGGATCATATATTGGTTCTCCGAGAAGGACAACTCATAGAAGAGGGAACTCATGAGCAGCTATTATCTCAAGCAGGTACTTATAAACAGATGTGGGAGAAACAAATAATAGGTACTTAGCAGCATAGGTCTGACCACTATCTTAGTGTGTTAGAGAATAAATAGCTTCTCCTGTAATTTTTCCAGATAGGTAGATAATCAGGGTGGAAAGGATCACAGCTATAGTGCCCCCACCACTTGTTGGTAAGCATAAGGTCGTAGAATTTTTTTCTATATTTATAGTAGGTTTTTCATGTTATGAAGTGTTTTATAATTCTGTGCAAAGATAAGAAAAATTAAAATAAAACAAATGATTACTTAATTTTATCAACAAAAATATCATAACAATTGTTTGTTTTTTTAAATTTTTTTATTATACCTTTGCCCAAAAATATAACGATTATGAGTAACACGATTCCGTTAAAAGAGAAGTTAGATTTTCAACAATATCAGTTGGTTATCAATGCTTTGGCAAAAAATAGGAATAGAGATAGATATTCCTACGAATGTGGATGCTTATGCGGCTTCCTTGAAAGAAAAAAGAACTCAAGGAAACGCCACTGAAAGAAAACGAACAGCTTTTTAAAAATAGAGCTACCTTTGGCAGAGCCGCTCTTTCTTGTTGATAAGAAGGGGGAGAGATGCTCGTCATTACCAAAGATACCTATAACAAGCTGCTTATCAGGATTGAGGAGCTGGAGACGCTCAATCGCACGCTAAAGGAAAAACTAGTTGAGCGACCTGTGGCTTCTGCAACCTCTACACCTACACAGGCGCCTACTATGGCCTTTACTTCTACACCTGTGGCACATATCCCTGAACCTCAAGTAACGCCTGTGACTCAAAGCCCTATGGCTTTTTACCTCTACACCTGTGACTACACCTCCGCCTGTAGCAGCGCCTGCCGTGGCCTCCCCTCAGGAGAGTACCCATACTTTCTCCACTACAGAACCTTTGGCGGCCCAGCCCTTTAGTGTCTCATGCAATTACTGAAACAGTAGAAGAGCCAACCTACTATGAGGAATCAGCTCCTACTTATCAGACTCCTATCAGTACTTCCCTTCACCAAGATGCTGCCAATATCTCTAACGAAGAGGCCTTGGAAAGAGCTAGAAAGATTATCGAGAAGTACAAGAAATAGTGAAAAATGAAGAGTGAAAAGTGAAAAGTGAAAAAGTGAACTTACTATAAGTAACTAAATAAAAAGAGGCTACCTTTTGGGGTAGTCTCTTTTTACTTTTCATTCTTCGTTCTTCACTTAAAACAGGTTGAAGGTGGCACGGAGGAATACATAGCGACCATTTAATCCAAATTGTGAGGTGGCACGTGAATAGACAAATTGGTCATTGTTGCTATTGGCCTTGACATTTTTTTCTCTGGGTAGAGATCAAGGAGGTTATTTACACCCTAAGGTCAAAGAGGTCTTAGGGAGTAAAGTTATACGCTACAGAGAGGTCGGTGATGACCTTGCCACGAATAACTTGGTGTCCGCGTTCGTCAAACTCAAAATCGCCTATACGCTTGTCAGCAGCGATGATGTCAGGGCTAGTGGCTTTGCCATAATAGGTGTTACGCAAGTAAGCATTCCACTTGCCTATGGTGAGGTTGTGGGAAAGGGTAGCCTTGAAGCGAGGGATCACCTCTTCCAAAAAGTACGCGAGAGCGTTCGGAGAAGAATTTTTTTCTTCTAAGCCAGCCGCTTTAATAGCTCTTGGGGTGTGTATCTCACCTACTTTGCGGGTTTGGGTAAGGTTGAAAGCAAAATCGTTGTTGAGGGTGAACTTGTCCGCCTGTAGAGAGTGACTCACAACCACATCTATTCCTTTGGTCTCCACATCTACTGCATTGGCAAAGAATTGTACGGTATTTACATTGGCTTGGTCAAAAAATCTGTTTGAGTTCATTCTGCGCGGGGCTGTTTCCAGCAGGGGCGGGTAAAGGCCTCGGTGAGGATAATACGGTCATCTACACGGATAAAGTAGGCGTCGGCACTAAGGGAAAGACCAGCCTTAGGAATCTTAACAGCAAAAACCAGCACTGAGTGATTTGGATTTTTTTCTTCTTGTAACTTCTCTATACCAAAGAGTTCTGCAGCACGGGAGATATTGTTGAATGTTCCTGTTTCCTGTAATACCCCATTGATCTGCAAGGTGTTGATATTGGTATAATACAACTGGTGGATAGAGGGCGCGCGGAAGCCAGTGGAGGCAGCTGCTCGGAGATTCACATTGGGCAAGAGTTTCACGCGTGAGGCGAGCTTATAGTTAAAGGTATTACCAAAGTCAGAATAATGTTCGTAACGCACTGCTGCATTGGCCAATAGCCACTTGGTAATATCGGTTTCAAATTCTCCATAGCCAGCCAAGACATTGCGGGTTTTGGTAAGGGCACTTTCTTCTCTAAAGCCAGGGAGTACCTGAGCACCTCCAGGGAGGGCATTGCCAAAGAAGTCGGTAACCTTCTGTGAGGCAGGAGCACTCAAGGGGAGTACAGCCCTGTGATATCATAGGTAGCATAAGAGTTTTCAGCGCCTGCTACAGTGCTATAGGACTCATGGCGTTGCTCTACCCCAAAAGAGATATTGGACTTGTAGAATAGCTCAATGGGGCGAGAGAGATCCAAATTGATTGTGTTCTGTGCAAAACGCAATTTACCAGCATCAAAAATAATCAGGAGTAGCAAAGCGCAAGCTGGTATTGCCAGTGTTCTTGATTGTATAGGCAAACTCATTGCGGCCGAAGGTATTACTTAGGTCAAGGTGCCACTTGCCAGCCTCGCCACGGATTCCAGCCGAGATAGAAGAGTCCTGTATGTCGGTGGTAATCTGAGGCAAGTAGCCGTTGGGGTGTAGGCCTGTGAAGGTACGGGCTTGGTTAGGGCGGCGGAAGAACCCCCAGCCTCTCCATAGCGGTAGCTCTGTCCGCCAAAGGCATAGAGTTCCCAGTTGTCAGAGACAGGAAAGGTTGCATTGACAAAGAATTGAGTACCCAAGAGGCTGGATTGGCCTACATGCATGTTGTAGTCCTTGCGGTCAAGACCACGATAGGCGAGTTCCTGCTCGGTAAAGTCCTTTTTTAAGCAAGGGTTGTAGCTCTCCGATGGAGTTGGCTCCTTGTATTTGGGCGAGGTAACTGCTATCAAAAATAACCTACTTCCCTTGCATAGCCTTTGATAAGGCCCTAATAGGCGAGGGTCGGCATCTACATTGATATTGGAAAAGTAGCCAGATAGGTTGTTCCCATGGTTAAGGGCACGGCGTTCTATGGCGTTGTAGGCGTTGAATATCTCTCCGTCAAAGGTACCTGCACGGTGGGTTTTTGTCGCGGAACTGAGCGGAGAAGGTAAAGTTCAGAAAACCACCTTTTTACCCAATTCGGTACCATAGTTGATGTCCAACTGACCTTGTGCTCCGTCAAAGCCACCGCGGTGGTCATTAGCCGTAGGGGTAAGGTGTCCGCCATAACTTACTTGGGCAGAGAGGCCTTTGTCTTTCTTAAGCTCAAGGTTCATCACCCCAGCAATAGCATCGGAACCATATTGGGCGGAAGCCCCATCGCGCAACACCTCTATTTTTGGAAAGGGCGAAGGAGGAATAGTATTAAGGTCAGTCCCAACGGTACCACGCCCAGGCGTACCATTGACATTGATAAAGGCGGAGGTGTGTCGGCGTTTTCCGTTCAGTAGCACGAGGGTCTGGTCAGGGCCTAAGCCGCGCAATTGGGCAGGGTCAAGGTGGTCAGAACCATCGGAGACTACTTGGGTGGTAGAGGTGAAAGAGGGAGCAATGCTGTTGAGTATCTGGTTGAGGTTCACCTGAGGTTGGGTTTTGCTGGTTTTGGCCACATCAAAGACATCTACAGGGACAGGGCTATCAATTTTGGTACGCCCTCCTGCACGGGAGCCTACAACCAATAATTCAGGGAGTTCTTCGGCTTCGCTTACAAGGGTTACCACGAGGTTTTTCTGCTTACCAACCTTGATTTCTTGGTTTTTTTGAAGCCGATATAGGAAAAAGACAAGCGTTTGGTGAGGGTTCTACATGAATGCTGAACTCACCGCGTTCGTTGGTAGTTACGCCTTTGTTAGGCATCTCTTTGACCAAGATGGTAACGCCCAAGAGGGGTTCGTTCTGGTCGTCAAAGACTTTACCTTTGAGGGTTTTGTGCGCTTGCAATACTTGCCACAAGAAAGGCAAGGAGGCTAAGGAAGGGTTTTTAGTTTCATTTTTTTAATTTTTAATGGTTAATTGTTGTTGCTATTATGGCTGATTGCTGTCTGCTTACTTGACCATAGAAAAACAAAAAAAGCAATGATATAACATCATTGCTTTCTTAAACTATGGGCAAAAAGAAATTATGATGTCTTACGTTGGGTAAGGCATGAGACAACACATCATCATATTTCTTTGCGTAAAAAAACATCTTTTTTTAATTGTTAATTATTAATTATTAATCACTTTTCACCCACATACCCAGCTCTATGTATTCGCTGGCTACACTCTTCACTCTTCACTCTTCACTCTTCACTCTTCACTCTTCACTAATTCGGGGTAAAGTTAGAAAAAATTTTTTTAATTACCAAACAAAAAACATATTTTTGCATTTCTTTCTTTTTGCAGTTTAGTAACCTTCGGCTACATCGTCGCCACGGGGGTCAGCACCCCTTCTAAGGTGCCGTCTTTCTCTACCAAAATGGCATCTACACGGCCGATGATAACAAAGTTTTCTTCTTTGGGGACATAGCCTTTGGCCTTGAGCTTGGCAATGACGGCAGGGGTCAAAGCCTTTGGGTTCAAACATCACATCATCGGGGGAGCCACTGGTGGTGGAAACGCGGCTGGCTTACGGACTCCTGCATGGTCATACCATATTCGAAGACATTGAGCATACATTGGAGTACAGAGGTGATAATAGTAGAGCCTCCAGGGGTACCGATGACCATACGGAGCTTACCGTTTTCCTCTACTATGGTAGGTGACATGGAGCTAAGCATACGTTTGTTCGGTGCAATGGCATTCTTTTCAGAACCTACCAGTCCGTAGGTGTTGGGTTCGCCTGGCTTGATACTGAAGTCGTCCATTTGGTTATTGAGGAAGAAGCCCCGCCCTTAACATATACTTTAGAACCATAATTGGTATTGAGGGTAGTGGTCACGGCCACCGCATTGCCTTCGCTATCCACGATAGAGTAGTGGGTGGTCTCATCGCTCTCGTAGCCTACCACCTTGCCATGGGCAATCTCGCTAGACTTGCTTGCTCTATCCCAAGAGAAAGAACGCATACGCTCCTTTTAGGTAGTCAGGGGAGGAGGGTTTCGGTAGGAACTTTTTACAAAATCAGGATCGCCTAAGAAATAAGCCCTATCGGCATAAGCACGGCGCTCAGCCTCCACCAGTAGCTGCACGTATTGCTCGCCATTGTGAGTGTATTGCCCTATCTTATAAGGTTCTACCGATTTGAGTATCTGAGCGATACAGATTCCACCACTGGAAGGGAGTGGCATGGAGGAAATAGTATAGTTCTTATAATTGAAGGTAATAGGGGTGCGCCATTGTGAGTGGTAGTTTTTCAAATCCTCAAGGGAGAGGATACCACCCAATTCCTGTACATAATCCACGATACGCTTGGCTGTTTCCCCTTCGTAAAAACTCTTCACGGCCATTGTCACGGATACGTTCGAGTGTCTGTGCCAACTCCTCATACTTAAAGCGTTCGCCAGCTTTCCAGCCGTTTTCGAAGATGGTAGTATAGTTGTTAGCCTTTTTAATCTCGGCGAGATTTTTTCCCATATAGAAGTCGGCTTGTAGGGGAGTGATGACCACCCCATTGCGAGCTAGGTCAATAGCAGGCTGGAAGAGGTCAGCTATAGGGAGTTTGCCGAATTTCTTATGTACCTCAAAGAGTGCATCGATGGTGCCAGGTACCCCTATAGCCAAGGCGCCGAGGGTGCTTTTATCGGGAATCACTTTGCCGTTGGCGTCCAAGTACATATCGCGGTGTGCCTTGCTCGGTGCTTTTTCGCGGTAGTCCAAGGCACCTTTTTCACCATTGGCCAAACGATAGACCATAAAGCCGCCTCCGCCTATGTTACCCGCATTGGGATAAGCTACGGCCAAGGCCAATTCGGTAGCCACCATAGCGTCAAAGGCATTACCACCTTTTTTTAAGGATAGAGGCCTATCTTAGAGGCTTTCTTCCTTGGCGCTCACCACCATACCATGCTTAGCAAGTACGCCTTTGGTATGGCCGTAAGCGGTTTTTCTTGGGTGCTGAACAAGCACTTACCAGTAGGGAGGACAAATACTCCTAATAGTGAAAGGGTCTTTCTTACGATCATGTTTTTTTGTATATTTATTTAGTAGTGGCAAATATAAGAATTTTTTGCAAAGTAGAAAAATAAAAAGATAAAAAGTAATTTTTTTACTTTTTTACCTTTTATTTTTACCTTCTAAGATGAAGATTTCGTTTTCTCCCTCTACCTTGGGATAGCGGTCTATATGGTATTGGTCAGAGAAGAATTGGATAAAATTTTTTTATTTCTTTGTGCCTCGGCTTTCGTTTTTACAATGGTATTGAAGAGAATCACTCCTTTTTTTGTTCAGGATTTTTCTTTAACTGAGAGAAAAAAAGGCTGGCGCGAAAAAGGAAAGCGGGCATCTAATCGTCTTGGAATATATCCACTATGACCAAATCATACTTTACATGGGTGGTTTTTATGTAGTCTTGGGCATCGCAGAGAAAGATTTGTAGGGTTTTTGATACTGTCCAAGTGGAAATACTGGAGGCCTATAGCGATGACTTCTGGATCAATATCTACCCCATGTATCTGCCCGCGGAACTGAACTTCCTCCACGAGGGTCTCTACCACACTGCCTGCTGCTAAACCCAATACGAGTACGTTTTTCTGTTTTTGAATCCGCTCAAAGCCAATTTTCTGTAAGCCAAAAGCGCAGATGCGTTGTAGGCTCCCAAAGGAATAGTCGGTGTTAGGGGTGTTCAGCAATCGCTTGCCACTGAGTAGGGTTACGGTGAGCTGTCCACTGATAGGGGAGGATTGCCTTGAGAGGGTGATAGGGAAGATATAGCTGAGAATACGCTTTAGCATGGCTTAGGGGATATCCAAGTATTTGTGCATTTGTAAGGAGATTTTTCCACTGGGGGTGTTCCATGACATAATCTACCATAAGAGGAATCATCTTCTCGCGGCGACTCCATTCGGGTTGGAGGTAGCGAATACAGTCGGCATGGGTCAGGGCGGACATCTCCTCGGCAAAAAAGAAAGTCATGATGGTTGTAGATGACCATCTTTTAGCTCATTGGCTACTTGGTGGATAGGTGAGAGCGGACGCTTATTTTTCTTAGGGGAGAGACAGATCCAGTCCCACTCACCAGAGAGTGGGTGTGCCCCAGAGGTCTCTATATGTGTACGTGCCCCATGGCTCCTGAGCAGCTGGGTGAGGGGAGTAGGTTGTACATAAGTGGTTCTCCCCCTGTGATGATGATTGTTTTGGAATGGGCGAGAGCCTGCTCGGCAATTTGCTCAATAGGGTACTAAGGGGTGCGCCGTAGCGTCCCAACTCTCCTTGACATCGCACCAGTGGCAGCCCACATCGCAGCCTGCTAGGGCGAATAAAATAAGCAGCGGTACCCTTGTAATAACCCTCTCCTTGTATGGTATAGAAGGCCTCCATAAGGGGAAGCAGTTCTCCAGACATAATAGTGAGAAAGTGAATAGTGAAAAGTGAAGAATGCTCTCACTCTTCACTTTTCACTCTTTGTTATTCATTTGTTAGTTTGCGGCTATAATCCATAGAAACGGCAGAGCGCTCAAACTTGAGTTTGCCAGAGAGGGTCTCTATCACGATAGTAGTATCAGTGATTTCAGAGATACGCCCATGTAAAGCCACTTTTTCATGATGACTTTGTCGCCTTTCTTAAGAGCATTATAGAATTTCTTTTCTTGTTTTTGTCTTCTCATGGAAGGGAAGATCATAAAAACAAACATAATCACGAACATGATTATGATAAAGAGGAAGTTACCTCCGCCCCCTGTGGGGCTGCTTGTAATAGTATATTCATAAGACGGTATTATTCTTTTTACAAAGGCTTTGATAGTAAAGCAGTTCTGTACCTTGTTCGGTGTTGGTCGTTAGGGGTTACGGTCTTGGAGATGGCATCTTTGCCTGAGCCGTTATATACCACTTTGATAGCACCACTTTCCCCTGGGGCGATAGCCTCTTTAGGATATTCAGGGACGGTACAGCCGCAGCTACTGGTGGCGTTGGTAATCACCAAGGGCACCTTGCCTGTATTTTTGAAGTTGAAAGAGGTCTGTACCTCCACGTTTTGCTTAATTTCTCCAAAGTCATGAGTGGTTTCCTCGAATTTTATTTGAGGGAACTGTGTAGCTTGTTCAGCTAATTTTTTTCAGCAGCTTCTAAGTTACTTTGTTTGATTTTGTTAGCCGCATCAGTACCATTGTTGTTGCAAGCGGCAAGGAGTGCTACTCCTACAAGTAAAAAAATATTCTTTTTCATGATTTTTAGTTTTTTTAGTTGTCAGTCGTCAGTGGTTAGTGATTAGTGGTTAGTGATTAGTTGTCGGTGGTTAGTCACTAGTCACTTGTCATTAGTCACTAAAGAAGTCCTCTTCCAATCTTCTTAAGAGTGCCGTCTTGGGTGAAGTCCTTAGAGAGGGTATCAAGGATACCATTGATAAACACACTACTCTTGGGGGTGGAGTACTCTTTGGCAATCTCCACATATTCGTTCAGGGTAACCTTTACAGGGATACTGGGGCACTTGAGTAGCTCGGTGATGCCCATTTTGATAAGGATGGCATCAATCTCTGCTATGCGTTCTGGTGTCCCACTGGGGGTCTTCTCTACCAAATATTGTTGGAACTTCTCATCGTTGAGTACCGCTTTTTTTAAGAGGTCTATACCGAACTCTCTGTCGGCTATATCCTTGAATAAAGGGAGGGACAAGCTCGTTCTCTTTGTCTTTGCGTAGTCCCTTGAGAAGTTTGACAATCAGGGTATTGACCAGAGGGAAGTCATCAGTCCAAGTGATTTCTGTATCGGCTAAGAAGTCAAAAAGTTCCTCATCGGGGGCGATAACCTCCATATATAGGGTCGGCTAAGAACTGTCTGTCCCCTTCAAAGCTTCTGGGACGTCCCTTAGCCAGCTGATAGATTTTCGCTTTCTAAAATTCTGTTATACAGTATGTTGATATACTCATCGTGGAGCCTGCCACAAGAGGGATTCCTTTTCTATAGCCTCAGAGAGTGCCTCATCGCAGGTGATCAGCTGTAAGGCCTCATTCTCCAAGAACAATGTATGAGAGATATTCTCATCACGAATAAACTTGTTTTTTTATAGACGGCCTCCATCTGCTGGGAGCGTTTTTTTCCAAGGCTGCCCACAAGCCCATAAGGACTATGTACAAGCTGTGGGTATTGTCCATACTTGCCACAAGGAAGTTTTTCCCCTCTTTGCAGATTATAATTTTTCCTCCTGATGTAGTGCATAAATGGTCTGCATTACCTTTACACGAATGTGCCTACGAGTGAGCATAAAAGAACTTTTTAGTTAGTTGCAAAAAATTATCGGCAAAAAGTACATATTTATTTTTATATAGCCTCTATATTTTTGAAAAATTATTTTTTTTGGCTCTCACAAGCACATAACGAGACTTGGGCAACATGCGGGCATGTGTCCATTTTAGGAAGAGAAAAAGGGACAAAGTTGCCCTTGTCCCTTGGGTTTGTTAGCCTATAGCCTTGATAATGGTGATAAAGTCGTCAGCCACTAGAGCGGCTCCTCCTATAAGCCCCCCATCTACATCGGGGTTGGCAAAGAGGGCAGCAGCATTCTTAGCGTTGCAGCTACCTCCGTAGAGGATAGAGAGGTCATCGGCTACGGTTTTTCCCGTATTTGTCGGCCACTGTCTTACGAATAAAGGCGTGTATCTCCTGTGCTTGCTCAGGGGTGGCAGTCTCGCCTGTACCAATAGCCCATACAGGTTCGTAAGCCAGAACGATGTGTTTCAAGCCTCTTGAGGCAAGTGGAATAGGGCGTTTTGTATTTGAGATTTTTACTATCTCAAAGTGCTTAGCTGCCTTGCGCTCAGCGAGTTTCTCTCCTATACAGAAGATAATACGAAAGCCATGGGCGAGGGCAGTATCCACTTTTTTTGGCAAGACTCTCATCGGTTTCGTTGAAGTACTCACGGCGTTCGGAGTGTCCTAAGATAGTGGTTTTTCACTCCGATAGCCTCAAGCATAGAGGCGGACACCTCACCAGTGAAGGCGCCTTTTTTTCAGCAAAGTGCATGTTCTGAGCCGCTACGATGATAGGGGCTACCTTTGGTTTTCTCTACAGCCAAGGCAAGATTTACAAAAGAAGGAGCAATCACTACCTCCGCTTGTGTTTGTGGAAGTTTTTTTCGAGCAGGGCGGCAATAAGTTGAGCGGACTGGGTCGCATCATTATTCATTTTCCAGTTACCTGCAATTACTTTTTTCTCATAAGTATATGATTTGAGTTATTAGTTGTCAGTGGTTAGTGGTTAGATTCGGCAAGCAAAAAAATACGAAATTTAATCTGAAAAACAAAAGGTTTTTTTGCTTTATTTTGTCAGTTACTTTATTCCATGCATAAGCCTCTTGATCATAGGGTGTAGGAGAATGACTAGCAGTCCTGCACCAGTAGCTATACCTGCAAAAAAATAAGGAAGAAGGCACTTAGACCATAATTCTGTTTTTACATACTCTATTTGTCCACCTAAGGTAGCTGCTATCTTCTGAGCAATAGCAATTCCTAAGTACCACATACCAAACATAAAGGCAAGCATTCTGGCAGGCACCAGTTTGGAAACATAGGAAAGTCCTACTGGTGAAATAAACAATTCTCCTAAGGTATGGAATAAGTAGGTGAGGATAAGGAATACTACAGAAATCTTAGCACCTTCGTCCAGGCCTGTAGCACCTGACCATATAGCAATATACCCCAAGGCAACGAAAAAAATAAGCCAAACCCATACTTATAGGCAGCAGGAGGATTGAATTTAGATTCCCAAATCTTCGACACAGAAGAAGCTAAAGTGATGACAAAAGAAAGGGTTAAGTACGGAAAACCATGATACTGAAATTTCTGATTCTGTTTTAGCAAACTCACTCTTGAGCATATAGACTACCACAACCCAAATAAGCATAAAGCATATCAGCAAGATTACATTGGTTATAGGAATACGTTTCCAAGTGGCTGTACATAGCTGTATCAGAACATAAGAAATGATAATCAAAGGTATAACCATGATAAGGCTGTTTATAATATTAAAAGAGAAATAGCCCATTTCCTGTAAGACTCCTATCCACGTGATCACGAGCAATGATAATCAATGAAGAAGGAGCTTGATCAAAGGTAATATAAAAAGAATATGATAAAGATAGCCAAACTTACTACTGCCAACATACGGCTACGAACAACCCCTTCATAACGCATGATACGAGAGAAAAAGTACATAGATAAATAGAAGTAAGGTAATGATGATAAAAAGTGTTTGACCTCTCATAAGGGAAGAGTCAGCCCATGCAAAGATATCAAACATACCATTCTTAGACAGAGGGTCATTGAAGGCATAAGTAAGTCCCAATAAGGTTATTATGGAGATCAGAATCGTATCAATAAATGTAAAAGGATTGCGCTTATCAATATCTTCTTTTTGAACTACCTCTACTTGTTCTTTCTTGTCATCTAGAGGAAGTTCTATCTTAAGCACTCCAAGATCTCCCATAAGATTCTTAGCAAAAATGAACTGAATAGTTCCCAAGGCCATAAAAATACCAGCTAATCCAAATCCCCAACTCCAGCCATGTGTCATGGCCAGATAACCACAAAGCATAGTGCCAAAGAATGAACCAGAATTAACCCCCATGTAGAAAAATAGTATAAGCACTATCCTTCTTATCGGAATGATTCTTGAACATTTCCGAGAGGATAGAGGGGACATTGGGCTTGAAGAATCCTACTCCTATTACCAGACAAGTGAGGCCTATGAAGAACATCACAGGAGTAGAAAGGAAGAGACAAAGCTGTCCCAAGGTCATTACTACTGCTCCTATAATCCACAGCATTTCGTGCTCCCAAGTATTTGTCGGCTATGATGCCTCCTAGCACAGGGGTTAGGTATAGGAGCATGGCATATGTTCCATAGAGTGAAGCCGCTTGTTCGAAGTCCAGCCCCACCCCCTTAGGGTCGCCCTAAGAGAATTTCAGCGGTGAGGAATTGCACCAGGAGCACCCGCATCCCATAGAAGGAAAAAACGCTCCCACATTTCGGTAAAGAAGAGAAAGAAAAAGCCCCTGAAGGCTGTCCTAATACTTTTGGTGTCAAAAATAATGTGTCTTTTTGTCGTTCATAAGGTTAATGAGTTAATTCGGCTCAAAGATAGTTTTTCTGAATAGACCTAATTTCTTTACAAAAACTTTTTATATTGGCATTAAAATCGTATTTTTTTGCGCCTATGTTTAACACATTGTGATGAAAAACTATTTCATACTTCTAGGGCTACTGCTAAGCCTCTGCCACACAAGGACAAGAGCGCTTGGATAGACAGCAAACACAGGATACCCTATCTCTACTTTTCGTAGGAGACATCATGGGACATACACCCCAAATTCATTCGGCTTTATGATAAGCAAACAGGCCACTATAACTATAAGCCTGTCTTTTGCCAAAGTAGCTCCCATCTTTAAACAACACGACTACGTGGTGGCTAACCTAGAGGTTACCCTTGGAGGCAAGCCCTTTACAGGCTATCCAACGTTCTCTTCGCCCTAAGGAGCTGGTAGCAGACTGCCTGCACAGTGGTATCAATGTCATGGTAACGGCCAATAATCATTCCTGCGACCGAGGGAAAATAGGGATTACCAATACTCTCTACCAATTGGATTCCTTAGGAATCAAGCATACAGGTACTTTCCATGACCTGATAGATAGGGCAATGCGCAATCTGCTTATCTTGGAAAAAGAACGGGCTACGTGTGGGGGTACTCAACTATACCTATGGCACCAATGGGCTACCAGTGCCCAACCCAACCCAAGTGAATCGCTTAGATACCCTACAGATCCAAAAAGATATCCTTAGTGCCCGAAGCCGCAAACTTGACAAACTTATAGCGGTGGTACACTGGGGGATAGAGTATGCCACTACCCCCAATGAGGCGCAGAAGAAATGGGCAGACTTCCTCTTTCGCCATGGGGTGGATTACATCATTGGCGGACACCCACATGTGTTGCAAACCCATGGAGCTTAGGGGCAACTGACCCGCCCAACAGCAGTTTGTGCTCTACTCCTTGGGCAACTTTATCTCCAACCAACGCAAGCGCCATACCGATGGTGGACAGATGCTCAACCTTACCCTTGTCAAAGGAACAGATAAGCAAACCCGCTTGCTCACTCCTGCCTATTACCTCACTTGGGTACATTTGTATGATAAAGATGGGAAAAACACTATGAGATTCTCCCTTGTGCGCAGACAGCTGCCCAAGACTACCCCAATATGAGTCCAGCGGCAGTAAAACAGATGAAAAATATTTTGTAGAAGATACACAAAAAACTCTTTAAAAAAACACAACAAAGGAACTATTATAGAGAAAAATGACACAAATCAACTGTAAAGGGGAGCTTATCTGTTTTGATACCCCCCAAAGTCATGGGCATACTCAATATCACCCCTGACTCTTTCTATGCGCAGAGCCGTACCACACCTGCTGAAGTGCTCCGCAAGGCAGAACAGATGCTTGAGGAGGGAGCCACTTTTGTAGATATAGGAGGCTATAGTTCCCGCCCCAATGCCCAAGAGGTATCCCCGCAGGAGGAACTACAGCGCGTAGTGCCGGTAGTGGAAGCCTTGGTAAAGCACTTTCCTGATATCTGCATCTCGGTAGACACCTTCCGTGCAAAAGTTGCCCGAGAGAGCCTTGAGGCAGGAGCCTGTATCATCAATGATATTTCCGCAGGGCAGATAGACCCCGCCATTTGGGAAGTGGTTGCCCACTACCAAGTCCCTTATATAGCGATGCACATGCGTGGCACCCCACAGACCAAGCAGACCTACACCGAGTATGATAAGCTCACCAAGGATATACTGTACTATTTCTCCCAGGGTAAAGGACAAAGGCAAGACAATTGAGAATCAATGACCTTATCATAGACCCAGGTTTTGGTTTCTCCAAGACCCTCGCCCAGAACTATGAGCTGATGCAGCAGCTTGCCCTTTTCAAGGCCTTGGAGTGTCCTATCTTGGTAGGGATCTCCCGTAAGACTATGATATATAAGCTCTTGGATACCACTCCAGAGACAGCTCTCAATGGAACGACGGTGCTTAATACCTTTGCGCTACTTCATGGGGCGGATATCCTCCGTGTCCACGATGTAAAAGAAGCGGTAGAGTGTGTAAAGATAGTGGGGGAATTGTGTAGGGAAATAAAAATAGGCGGCACCGCAGGTGCCGCCTATATTGTTGTTCAGACATTTTACCATGAATCTCCCTTAGTATTCTTGTAACTCCTTTTTAAGCTGAGTTACAAAGAGATAAATCGGGAATAACTAACATAATTTAATAAAGATGAGATGATGACACTTTATTTGTCAATAGCACCAAGTACTCTTTGCATAAAGGTGTTCAGCGCTTCTTTCTGTGGGGTACCTGCTTTGATGAGCTTTTTGTACCTCAAGGCTCCATACATATTGGAGAGGAGTTCTCCTATAATATCCAATTCTTCGTCCTTGAGAGAGGAAAGCTCGGTTAGGTTTTTCCAATACCTCTATCGTCTCTATCACATAATCCTCGTCATTGGCTTCAATGAATTGGGTAATGTGCTTAATTATTGGTAATTTCATCGATCAATTCATTTAGTACCTCCTGCTTATTGGTCTGTACGTCCTTTAGGAGTTCTCCGTTTACAAAAAGCAGCGAAGGTAGGTAAGTTAGTTACATTGGCGAGCTTACGAGATTCAGGGGAATTGCTCTGCATCGGCGATGACAAAGGTAAGATCCGCTCTCTCTTCAGCAAGTTTTTTTGAATTTAGGGTTTCATGATACGGCAATTTCCGCACCAAGAAGCAGAGAACTGTACAACCACTTTAGGGGTTGGCTTGTATAAGTTCTGCTAAGTTATCACTGGTAAGTTCTACTAACATAAGTCAAGATTAATAATTAAAGTTTGCGTTTTATGAAGACAGTAAGAGAATATGATTAATTAGTGTTTAGCTAAGTAATCAGCAGTACTTTTTCTATCGGCATGCATAGCCTCTTTACCTTCTTCCCAGTTGGCAGGGGCATACTTCTCCGTATTTTTTTGTACGTGTGTATAGGCATCAATTAGGCGAAGGTATTCCTTTACATTACGTCCAAGAGGCATATCATTTACACTTTCGTGGAATACTTTTCCGTTTTTCATCGATAAGGAAAGTAGCACGGAAAGCAACATTGGAACCCTCGATAAGGTAGTTTTCCAGCTCTTCGTTATATATATGATCTGCTTCCAAGATGCCTAAGGCGTTGGAAAGATTACGGGTTGTGTCGGCCAAGATAGGGTAGCTTACCCTTCTATACCTCCTTGATCTTTAGGGTGTATTAAGCCAAGCGAAGTGTACTTCGCAGGTATCTACAGAAGCACCTATAATAATGGTATTGCGTTTTTCGAATTCTCCTTTGAGTTCTTCGAAAGCGTGTAATTCGGTAGGACATACGAAAGTAAAGTCCTTTGGATACCAGAAAAGAACTACTTTTTTTGTTTTTTTCTTGGTAGCCTCTTCAAAGATGTTGATACGAAGGTTATCGCCCATTTTTGAAATGGCGTCAACGGTGATGTTTGGGGAATTTTTCCTACTAAAGACATGATTATGATTATTTAAATGTTATAGAATATCTTTGTTTTACGGTGCAAAAGTATAAATAAAATCTATCAGAAGAAGCGGAGTTCTATTGTTTTTCTATAGTGTTATAGTGGGGAAGTGGTCAGTGGTTAGTAGTCAGCGGTCAGTAGTTAGGCATAAGAGTAAGATACAATAAACTCACCTATCTTACGAAAGACCAAACTAAGCAAGAAATTGTCTTAGCCAATGTTTGTGTAGAGATGTGGGTTTGTCAATTCCTTTAAACACACTTAACCACTTGTTTAGCTCAATGAGAATTACAGGAGTTATGGCTATATTATCAGTTCCTATAGCATTAATGTTTTTCACAACCAAAGGAACTCCTTCAAGATATTTGCTGATTATATTTTGTATCACAAATTACCATATATGTATTTCTTATCAAAAAGGCTTTTAATTTTTCCTTCTTCTATTAATTTTTTTGGTGATATTTTGCAACTCTTCCCAAGAAACTTCCTCAGTTTCTTCCTTTTTAGAGGAGGCAATAGTTTTTCTTTGTAGTAGCTGTTTTCTCCTTAGCAGCTACTTCATTAAAGCCCTGTGGTAGTGCTATCTGTGGCTCTTTTTGGTTTTGGTTAATATAGCTGTGGACATAAGGTATTCTTTTTAAAGTGCAAATATACAAAAATATACCAAATACCCCTCACTTTTCACTATTTGCTTTTCACCAAAAAACGTATCTTTGCGCTTTCTTTTTAAAAACAATCAAAAATTATGACAAAGAAAGTTGTATTTGCCTTAGTGGCATTTTTGGCCTTTGCTACGGCTCAGGCGCAGGACAAATTTAAGTGTATGGTACAGATGGCCAACTATACTGGCGAGGGTGCCTATATGGTAGTATCGCTCATAGACCCAGAGGACAAATACCTCAAGACGCTCTATGTCTTTGGTGATAATGGCAAGTACTATGACTCGCTTAAGAAGTGGTTCGGCTTCTATAGTGAGAAAAAAGGAAAAGATAGACGCCATCACAGGCGCTTCAATCACTCAGGGCGATCGTAAGAATATCGTCTTGGACTTGGACAAAAACCTCTTGGACAAGGGGTATAAGATTCGCTTTGAGTCGGCTGTGGAAGACCAATACTACTACACTACCGATGCTCAAGTGCCTTTCTCAACCGAATCCCTCAAGGGAAAACCGAAGGTACTGGTTATGTGCGCTACGTACGCCTGAGCGAACCTAAATAATATGTTTTTCCGCTCGCAACTAACTGATAATGATTAAAGTAATATTTTATTAACAGTTAAAAGCATTTTTTGAAAAAAATCGTCGGAAAAAAACTTGTTTAAATAATAAAAAAATTCTTAACTTTGCAACTTGAAAACGTCCCGTATGGATTTAGCTTTTTAATAAGAACGAAGATCACAACAAGCTCGCACGAGACGAGGTGCGCCAGCGCTGAGAACAGATTAAGCGAGGAGGGGAGACAAAGCCCTTGAGAAGCTGCACCAACAGGAAAGCTCTCGGCTCGCGAACGTATAGATTACTTATTGGATAAGGACAAACCTCGCTTGGAGATTGGGGCTTTTTGCTGCCGATGGTATGTATCAGGAGTATGGAGGTTGTCCTCGGCAGGGGTCGTAGTGGAAATAGGCTATGTACGTGGCCGCCAGGTAATAGTAGTGGCCAATGATGCTACAGTGAAGGCAGGGGCTTGGTTTCCCATGACTTGTAAGAAGAACCTCCGCGCTCAGGAAATCGCTATGGAAAACCGCTTACCGATCATCTACCTTGTGGATAGTGCGGGCGTATTCCTGCCTTTTGCAGGGACGAGGTATTCCCTGACAAGGAGCACTTCGGGCGTATCTTCCGCAACAATGCCCAGATGAGTAGCCAAGGCATCGTTCAGATAGCCGCCGTGATGGGTAGCTGTGTAGCAGGAGGTGCTTATCTGCCGATTATGAGCGATGAGGCGCTTATCGTTAATAAAAACGGGAAGTATCTTCTTAGCAGGGAGTTACTTAGTGAAAGCAGCCATAGGGGAGGACATAGACAATGAGACTTTAGGCGGTGCTACTACCCATTGCCAGATTAGTGGGGTAACAGATTACCAATGTGAGAATGACCAAGATGCCTTGGATGTGATTAAAAAAACCTTGTGGATAAGCTGGCCGAGGCACCCAAAGCGGGCTTTAGTAGGATAGCCAGTGCGGCTCCTAAGCTGGATTCTAATGATATATATGGTATACTGCCCATTAGCCGTACCCAACCTTATGATATGAAGGAGCTAATCCTTCGCCCTAGTGGATAACTCCGAGTGGGAGGAATACAAGGAAGGTTATGGACAGACGATCCTCACAGGCTATGCACGTATAGATGGCTGGGCAGTAGGGAATTGTGGCCAATCAGCGCAAGGTAGTCAAGACCCGAAAAGGGGAGATGCAGATAGGCGGGGTGATCTATTCCGATAGCGCAGATAAAGCGACCCGCTTTATAGCCAACTGTAACCAAAAAGCGTATTCCGCTAGTCTTCTTGCAGGACGTTACAGGCTTTATGGTTGGTAGCAAGTCCGAACATGGAGGGATTATCAAGGGACGGAGCCAAACTGGTCAATGCCGTAGCCAACTCGGTAGTGCCCAAGTTTACCATTATAGTAGGTAATTCCTATGGAGCAGGTAACTATGCCATGTGTGGCAAGGGCTTACGACCCGCGCCTGATTGTAGCTTACCCTTCGGCCAACTCTGGCCGTGATGGGGGCGCCCAAGCAGCCAAGGTGCTCTTACAGATAGAAACGGCTACCCTTAAGCGTAAGGGCGAGACACTATCCGAGGAAAGAGAGCGCGAACTATTAGAAAATATTCAAGAGAAATATAACCAACAAACAACCCCTTATTATGCCGCAGCACGCCTATGGACAGATGCGATCATAGACCCGCTGGATACCCGCCTATGGATCTCACAAGGGATAGAAGCGGCCAATGGGGCGCCTATAGAGAAGCCTTTTTAACTTAGGGAGTCATTCAGGTATAGGGGGACAAGACTGTTGGTAAATAATTGAAAAACACTATTCTAAATATTTACTAATAGAAATGAGTACGTATATCAGAAAAACGCTTTTGGAGTTTCACGTAGATTTGAGAAATGTCCAAAACGAACGAGCCTTCCTCAGTACGATGAAGGAGACTTTCTCCTTGCCTGATTACTTTGGATACACCCTTGATGGCTTAGATGACTGTATGCAATCCTTGGATTGGATAGAGCACCAGCATGTATTGGCTAAGTTCTACCACTTGGACGACCTTCGCCAGCATAACGAAGCGCTCTATGGGGGAGATACGCAAGAGCTTAGATCTCTATAGGGGCTTATTGGGCAGGTAACCCAGACCCAAATAAGAAAGTACAGTTTGAATACTAATTTTCAAGGTAAAAAGTAAAAAAAGTAAAAAAATAAATCTTTTTACTTTTTACTTTTAAATTTTTATTGTATCTTTGCCCTCAGTTTGGTTAAGTGTTTTTATAGAAGTTATTTTTGACTTTCGTAGAGCATATAAGTACTTGTCTTTCACCCTCTTAGGGTAAGGGCAAAGGTAGAGAAGGTAACATAACCACAAGGGGTTATGTCGCCTCCTCTTTTTCGTGTATTTGTCCAAATAGGAACAAATTTTGTTATTAAAAAAATGCTATGGCAAGAGTAAAAGAGAAAAAATGCAACTGTGAGATTTGACAAAAATCTCTATTGGATTGGCTTCTCCTGAGAGTATCTTAGCAGTCTCTCGTGGTGAGGTAGCTAAGCCTGAGACCATCAACTATCGCACCCATAAGCCTGAGCGCGATGGACTATTCTGTGAGCGTATCTTTGGCCCTGTGAAGGACTATAGGAGTGTGCTTGTGGAAAGTATAAGCGCATCCGCTATAAAGGATCGTGTGCGACCGTTGTGGGGTGGAAGTAACCGAAAAAGAAAGTACGTCGCGAGCGTGTAGGGCACATCAACTTGGTGGTGCCTATAGCCCATATTTGGTATTTTTCGTTCCTTGCCTAATAAGATAGGTTATTTTGCTCGGACTTCCTTCCAAGAAGTTGGACATGATTATCTATTACGAACGCTATATCGTTATTCAGCCAGGGATTGCCAAATCTCTCCTGGAGAGCCATTGGAGAAAATGGAACTATTGACCGAGGAGGAATACCTCGATATCATGGAAACTCTACCAGTGGAAAACCAATACTTGGAGGATACCGATCCCAACAAGTTTGTCGCCAAGATGGGGGCTGAGGCACTTTATGACCTCTTGCATGAGATAGACCTCGATGCACTTTCTTACGACTTGCGCCATAGAGCTAATACTGAAACCTCTAAGCAGCGCAAGACCGAGGGCGCTCAAGCGCTTACAAGTAGTGGAGGCCTTCCGTGATTCTCAGAAGAACAGGGAGAACCTCCCCGAATGGATGATCATGAAGGTCATTCCTGTGATCCCTCCCGAATTGCGTCCGCTTGTGCCTTTGGACGGAGGGCGTTTTGCTACCTCCGACCTCAATGACCTCTATCGCCGTGTGATCATTCGCAACAATCGTCTCAAACGCTTGATAGAAATCAAAGCGCCTGATGTGATTTTGCGCAACGAAAAACGTATGTTGCAGGAATCCGTGGATTCCCTCTTTGATAATACCCGCAAATCCTCTGCCGTAAAGACCGATGCCAATCGTCCGCTCAAGTCCCTTTCTGACTCTCTCAAAGGTAAACAAGGACGCTTCCGTCAGAATCTCCTTGGTAAGCGTGTGGATTACTCCGCTCGTTCGGTGATTGTCGTAGGGCCAGAAACCAAACTCTTCGAATGTGGTTTGCCTAAGAATATGGGCCGCTGAGCTTTACAAGCCTTTTTGTCATTCCGCAAGCTCATAGAGCGCGGGATTGTCAAGACAGTCAAATCGGCCAAGCGTATCATAGATAAGAAAGAGCCTGTAGTATGGGATATCTTGGAGAACGTGATCAAGGGACACCCTGTGCTACTGAACCGTGCCCCTACCTTGCACCGTTTGGGTATTCAGGCCTTCCAGCCTAAGCTGATAGAAGGAAAGGCAATCCGCCTACACCCATTGGTATGTACTGCGTTTAACGCCGACTTTGACGGTGACCAGATGGCTGTACACTTGCCCCTTGGGCCTGAGGCAATCCTTGAGGCACAGATGCTCATGTTGGCTTCCAATAATATCTTGAACCCTGCCAATGGGGGCACCCTATTACCGTACCTTCGCAGGACATGGTCTTGGGGCTTTACTACATCACCAAGATGCGCAAGAGCACTCCAGAGGAACCTATTGCAGGCGAAGGCTCCGTGTTCTACTCCCCAGAGGAGGTGGAATATTGCCTACAACGAGCATAAGGTACACCTCAATGCCTCTATCAAGGGTACGTACTCACGACCTCGATGAGCATGGCAACATAGTGACCAAACTGATAGATACCACCGTAGGGCGCGTCCTCTTCAATGAGGTAGTACCCCTGAGGCTGGGTATATCAACACCATATTGACCAAGAAATCCCTTCGCGATATCATCGGACATGTATTGAAAAACAAGTATCCCACGTACCGCTGAGTTCTTGGACGACATCAAGGCTATGGGATATAAGTTTGCTTTCCAGGGGAGGACTTTCCTTCTCCTTGGGCGATATTATTATTCCTAAGGAAAAAAACAAGAGATGATTGCCGATGCCAATGAGCAAGTACAAGGCATCATCGGTAACTATAATATGGGGCTTATCACCAACAACGAGCGTTATAACCAGGTGATTGATGTGTGGACTTCCACCAATGCCCGCCTAACGGACTTGGCTATGAAGCGCATCAGTGAGGACAGACAAGGGTTCAACTCCGATATATGATGCTTGACTCAGGAGCGCGTGGTTCTAAGGAACAGATTCGCCAGCTTACAGGTATGCGAGGCCTTATGGCTAAGCCTAAGAAATCCACCGCAGGCGGGGGCGAAATTATTGAAAAACCCGATCCTTTCCAACTTCAAAGAGGGGCTTTCTATCTTGGAGTACTTCATCTCTACCCACGGTGCTCGTAAGGGATTGGCCGATACGGCGCTTAAGACAGCTGACGCAGGTTACCTTACCCGTCGTTTGGTGGATGTATCTCAGGATGTGATCATCAATACCGAAGACTGTGGTACCCTTCGTGGCATTGAGATACATGCCCTAAGAAGAATGAGGAAGTTATTGAAACCCTTGGTGAACGTGTATTGGGTCGTGTAGCGCTCAATGATGTGATCAATCCGCTCAATGAAGAGGTTATTGTATCCTCAGGAGAGGAAATCCGTGGAGGCTGCTGTAGAGAAGATCAACCAGTTACCTATAGAATCTATTGAGGTACGCTCTGCTCTTACCTGCGAGGGCCAAGCATGGTATCTGTGCTAAGTGCTACGGACGCAACCTCTCCACAGGTAAGATGGTACAGATAGGCGAGGCCGTAGGAGTTGTAGCAGCCCTAATCCATTGGAGAACCTGGTACACAGCTTACCTTGCGTACCTTCCACATGGGGGGTACTGCGGGGAGACATCTCCGAAGAGAACAAGATCATCGCGCACTTTGATGGTATTCTCGAAATCGATGACCTCAAAACCGTTAAGGGGCGAGGGACTACGATGGCAATCCTGTAGAGGTGGTGATCTCTCGTACTTCCGAGGTGAAGATCCTAGAACCTCATACCCGTATGGTACTAAGTACCTCCAACATTCCTTACGGTTCGTTCATCTTCAAGAAAAATGGCGATAGCGTAAAGAAAGGGGATGTAATCAACCAATGGGATCCATATAACGCGGTGATTATCTCCGAGTTCTCAGGACAGATTGTTTATGAAAATATAGAACAAGGGGTAACCTTCCGGTAGAGATAGACGAGCAAACAGGGCTTCCAAGAGAAAGTAATCTCCGAGTCTCGTAACAAGCGACTCATTCCTACTATGCATATTCAGGATAAGGAAGGCAACATCTTGCGTTCGTACACCTTACCACTGGGTGCCCACATCATGGTGGATGACAAGGAAAAAGATCAAGGAAGGCCGAATTCTCGTGAAGATACCACGTAAGTCCGCTAAGTCTGGGGATATTACAGGGGGCTACCACGTGTAACAGAGCTTTTGAAGCACGTAATCCTTCTAACCCTGCCATAGTGGCTGAAATAGACGGGGTAGTGTCCTTCGGAAAAAGTAAAAACGCGGTAACCGTGAGATCTATATAGAATCCAAGACAGGAGAAAAGCGTACTTTACCTTGTGAAACTCTCCTCTCAAGTGCTTGTACAGGAGAACGACTACGTACGTGCAGGTATGCCACTCTCCGATGGTTCCGTAACACCAGAGGATATCCTACGTATCAAAGGGCCCATCGGCCGTACAACAATATTTGGTAAATGAAGTACAAGAGGTATACCGCTTACAAGGGTGAAGATCAATGACAAACACTTTGAGGTAGTGGTACGCCAGATGATGCGTAAGGTAGAAATCCAAGATCCAGGTGATACCCTCTTCCTTGAAGAACAAATGGTACATAAGGACGACTTTATTGAGGAAAAACGATAAGCTCTTCGGAAAGAAAGTAGTGGAGGATGCTGGTGATTCTCAGAACCTCAAGCCAGGACAGATCGTAACTATGCGACAGCTACGTGACGAGAACTCCCTACTCAAGCGCCAAGACAAGCGTTTGGTTATAGCCCGAGACATCATTCCTGCTACAGCCGTACCTGTGTTACAAGGTATTACACGAGCTTCCTTGCAGACCAAGTCCTTTTATCTCGGCTGCCTCCTTCCAAGAGACAACCAAGGTACTCATGAAGCCGCCGTACAAGGTAAAGGTAGATAACTTAGACGGCCTCAAGGAAAAATGTGATCGTAGGACACCGTATCCCAGCAGGTACAGGTATGAAGCGCTACGAGAACATTATAGTAGGGTTCACGTAAGGAATTAGCAAAAACAGAATATCAACCTATAGCCTTATGGAAAAAGGTAACCAAAAGGGAAATTAACATAGAGATAGATGATAAAGTAGCTGTAGGGGATCTCACTCCAATATGGTGGTAGTGAACCACTCCGATACAGAGTTCGTGTTGGACTTTATCTCTATCATGCCAGGGATGCCCAAGGCGCGTGTACAGAGCAGGGGTCATCATGACCCCTCTCAGGCCAAGCAACTGATGCAGAATCTCAGCACCAATCTTTATCAGTACGAACACGATAAAGAACTCCCTACCGACGAAGAGGTCTTTGGCAAGCAAGCCCACTTTTCAGGATCAGGCGAAGCGTAGAATAATGACAGTGACTAATGACTAATGACAAGTACTATTTGTTATTAGTCATTAGTCATTAATCGATGGTCATTGTTAAAAACTTCTTCCGTGCTTCTATCTTTCTTAAACCTCTTACTATCAATCACTTATAGAACAAAACATCTTTCAAAAACGTTAAATTTTCGTTTTTACAAAAACTTTGAAAAAAATACTTGGTATATTGATAATAATTAATAAATTTGCGCATAAAAATACCTCATGAAGAGCTGTAAAATTATAAGATAATGAAAATCAATAAAATCGATTTTTAATATGAAGAAGTACTGGTTGTATGTAGTAGCACTACTGCTGCCTATCTTTACATTGGCACAGAGTCTTCCTACCTATACCCTTATAGGGGAGAATACAGTATGTGGAGGAAATATAAAGGTAGACTGGTCGGCTGCGGTAGCTGCAAGTATTCCTGTGACCCAATGGAAAGCTGAGTTATATGATAGTAATGGAGCAAGGCAGGCACAACAGAACTTCGATAGTGCAGGAAAGCGGAATTTACCAATTATCCTTCTGATACCTATAAAAGTAAAGATTGTTAGAAAAGATGGTAATCAAACTCACCCTTCGCAACTTACTCAAATAGTAACATCTACCTATCAGCGTTTTAGTGTGGATATGTCTAAAAACCACTCAAGTGAAAGGCCACAAGCCCTTGTAGCTCAGACAGCTCTGTTTCTTTTTAAGATAAAGAATGGGGCTGGTCCCTTTGTTGTAAAGCTCTATGGTACACTCACTGAGGCAACACCTAAATTCTCTTCCGTACCAACAAATAAGAGTGGGAGTGAAACTACTGTTACTATATCAGGAGTTCCTCCTTCTGTTCAGTATTACGTGGAAGTAACAGATCAGGTAGGGAGGGGAAATTGTTCCCTTACCGAACCTAGAAATGTGCGTAGAGTGGTAACGGATGATGCAGCAGGTCATTTTATTAGAAATTATCAATATACAACTTGGCGCCCTAAGAAAAGTACTGATCCTGCACGAGTGGCAACAGGCTTTTTTTACTATAGAAATAGATAATGTAGTCGCTGGACCAGGCCCTTTTTAATGTAATAGTGAAGGATCTTGATACTGCGGAAGTATTGGTGTCAGGTACTCCAATTACCAAAAGGAGCAGGAGCCACTACTAGTGCCTATATACAGCCAGATGCTTCAAAAAAATTCTTATCTGGAAAGCGTTATTTGCTAACAGTTACTGATGGGACTTGCTCATGGGAAAAACAAGTAGCAAGTGCTTTTGGTTATTCTACTAAAGGGACTCAAAATGTTCTTGGTACCTTCAGCATCATGTACCAATTGTAACCTTTTGATCTTGCAGTGGCAGCGGACTATACACATATGGGACAAAGACCATCTTATTATCCTTTCCTACTTACTGTAAGGATACAACGTACAGGAAATCCAGATGCTGTCTACGAATTTACCAATGAAGAGGCCTTGCCCATGAGATTAAATGGTAAATACCATGTGTATGGAGATGCAGGCGACGAGTTTGGTTATTGGAACTGGTGGGATCCTATGATCTATAAGATACGTAATTATCAACTAAAACCAGGAGATAAGATAACGGTTACTTATACAGATAGCAACAATGTAAAATCAACAGATACAGCATATAGTAGCCTCTCCTAATGATAGACCTATAACAGAATTGGCCATAGGTGCTAAGAGTTCAGCAGGGCCTTGTGATAAGACAGTACTACTCAAAAACTAAGTTACAAAGCTATAGTAATGGTGCTTATTACAATGCTTTCTGTAATACAGCAGGCTTGCAGACACGTGTAAAGATTAATGGAACTTGGGTTTCTCTTCCTTCTGCAGGAGTAACCCTAAAAAGGAGATTTGTTTAGGTATTATAATGAAATAAATAGCAATGAGCATATAGCAATCATACAAAATAGTGCAGCCAATAGCTACCAGATAGAATATGCAGGTGCTACAGGAATGCTCAATGGAGCATCTATCAAGGATTACAAGCATTACCTATCAGATACCTTCTCTCAATCACAAGTGGCAGCAATAAACCCTTTAAATGATATACAAGTTCAAGTAGGGGTGCCCCTTCACAAACTTTGGAAGAGGCTGTCAAAGGAGACAAAGTATATCTGGGAAGCTCAGATCCAGATAGTGGACAGTTAGTTTTTCTTTTAAAGGAGATAACAAACTTACTATAACGTTAGAGCGTACAGATGGTAGAAAATCAGTGAAATTTAACGCTACAGGTCCTTGGAATTTGAAAGGGGAATATGAGGTGAAATTCCTTATACCATACAAGTACCAGAGGATGGTAATCCTAAAAATATATACCAATTTTACAGATATTCCTGTGAGGGAATATAAAGTAACCTTATCCGACCAATGTACAGGAAGGCCTGCTGTGACAAAAAATCATTACAGTAGGGGCAGTTTCCTCCCTTCTTATACCTTGGATGCAATAGAGACAACAGATTGTGCCTCAGGAGGAGGGGATAGCAAAGGGTCTATAGTATTTAAAGGGTCCACAACAAAGAATCTTACTGCTGAGATAGGAAAAAAACAATGTTTGTCTACAAGGATAAAGACAAAGGTCAGGGAGATCGTAAGTACCATCTTCGAGAAGGGAGATTTTTGTGGCATCAGCTCCAATTATTAAGACTGATAATCTTTTTAGATACTAACAAGTATGATTATCAGGGAAGAATAACAAATCTTCCACCAGGTCACTATCTCTTGGCACTCACTACAGGGTCGGGTTTGTATTCTATAGTAGAGAAGACTAAAGCAAGGGCTAATGGTTATATGTATCCAAATCTGTCAACTCCTGCCAAAACAAAAATTTATAAGCCCTTCGAAATCAAAAAAATATCACGGATGTAACTCCAGTTTCTACAGTAGGTATGTGTGATCCTTCTGATCCTAATACAGGAGTAGTACGTGTGGAAATGCCTACAGGATCGGAACCTAAGTATCCGATCACTTATACCCTCTATAAGGTGTCAGCAGGCACCAAGACCGTAGTTACTCAAGGAGGTAATCCAGTGAGAAAGGTAGTGACAGCTCCTCCTGTGGCACCAGCCCCTTTTTCAGATGCATTTGCGACCTTTAACAATATACCTAAACTCACTGGCGGCGATACCTATGAGGTAAAGTTCGAATCAGGCTGTTTGGATCGTTGGGTGCCCTGTGCCTGACTTCGGTATCTTGACATCTCTATATGTACGAACCAGTGCAACTCAGGCTTGTTTTGGAACACCATTAACTCTTAGTGTAGATCTCCCAGACACAATGTATGACATACAATGGAAATCTGATCCTGCCAATGCTTTGGATAGGGTCTCTGCGGCTGATTCAAAAAGGTCTTCAATTACTTTTTAACCCAACAATGGCGGCTGAGTATTGGGTTACTTATAAGATGAAAGCGGGCTTTGGCTGTACTTCAAGTGACATACCTCGTAAAAGAAATTAAGCTTAAGAATATCAACTTCACCGACGCAGCGATAGGCGCGATGGTAGATCTTACGACAACCTTACCGTTAAACAAATGTACAGGCACAGTGACGTGGACAGCGCCTGCGATTACGGATACGGAGGGCTGTGGCTACAGGCTAACGTGGAGAGTAGTTAAGGCGGATGGCACGGAGTTGTATGTTCCTACTCCAGATGCAGATGGCAACACCCCAGCGCTTACATGGGATGGTTTCCCAGTAGGGGAGAGCTATGTAGAGTATACAGTCAAGAGCAAGGCTGACGGAGGAACAGAAGGCAAGAAGCGCTTTAAGGTAACGGTAACGGCTTCGAATATAGATGTGGCGGTAACGGGCAAGTTTGTAGGAGCAGTAGGCAGTGATACCCAGATTACCACCATAGCCAAGGGACATACCATATATTATAAGGCCACGATAGAGAACAAGACGACACAAGCTTTGGGCGGAGGCGTCTTGAAGGTAACTCTGCCAGACAACACCAATGGCAACTATGAGTTGCCAGCGGCTACGAGATAGCGGTATCATCAAGAGCGAGTTAGGTCCAGGTGTAACGGTTTCTTATGAAAGTCCGAGAGTCTTACAATTTGGAGGCATAGATGGCATGTTATTCTCACAAGGCACCAAGGTATCGGTATACATACCTATTAAGATAAAGAACAATGCGGACTGTACTGCATATGAGAATGCTTGTGCATCGATACTTACAGGCAAGCCAGCCTTTGTCTTCACCTTAAAGAACTGTAGTGCAGTTGGAGAGATGACCAAGGAAGGCGCGGGAGCCTATGCGCAGATAAAGAATGATGGAGATTGTACACGCGTGGAACTCTTCTGTACAGGCAGCTTGAACCTTACAGCCAGAGGCACAGGTTATACTTCATATAAGTGGTATAGCAGCTCAGATGATGGGAGCTTCTTATTCTGACATTTCAGCAGCTACGGCAGCCACACAAGCAGTTACGGCAGCGGGCTACTATAGGGTAGATAAGATCGCCCAGTGTGATGGCGTAGAGGCACGACCACAGAGTATATCCGAGTGATAGAGAGCACGGATACATCGGTAGATGTGATTAAAATACAATCGGGAAATATAGGAGGCACTTGTACTTATCTAGAGAATAATGTCACCAAAGAGCGTTGGGTGAGTCATTTCTTATTCTGTGGAGGCTCAGGTAGCAAGGTATTGCGAGCCAATGCATATCAGGGAGGTGTAGCCTGGCAGAAAGCCAATGGTTGCAACAATGACACCTGGGGCAATTGTTTTGACACCAAGGATAGTTGTTGGCAAACGATCTCCACGGACAACAGCTATACGATAAGCGGCAGCACAGTAGGCAAGTACCGCTTGAAGGTAGGCAGTGGCAGTTGTTTCAAGTACTATTATTTTGAGGTATCCACCACAGGCTTTACAGGCGTGTTGGAAGGCACCCCTACGCCTCACTCAGCGTTGAGTTTAGGGGTAGTGAACTTGATGATGAATGTAGATGGCATAGACTATACCTATACAGTAGAGCGTTTGTCAGACCACCAGATATTAGCAAACAATGTAGATGCGCCGGTGGATGCTCGAGGCAAGCGCTATGTAAAGGTAGGCGGTTTGCAAGTGAAGAGTGGCAATACCAGTGATAACTTCAAGATTACGGTAAAGGCCAAGACAGGCTTTACGGATTGTAAGTTTGAAGGTACCTATACGATACCAAAGACAGGAGAGATGACCGCTACAGTGGAATACACTCAGGAGTGGTCTGAGGGACACTGTAGTCAAGCCAAGTTCCTCTTTTACGGTATCAGGCGGACAGAAAAAACTATCGTTATTTGATATATAAGATAAACGGTGCTTATGTGAAGCCATCGTATAGCAATGGTTTTGAGAACATACCGGATTCAGAGTTTTTCGAGCTTTGTTACCCAGTATGAGACCTCCCTGCGCCGCCGCCAGATAGGTTCTACCAATGGATTACGATATTGCAAGAGGGCAAGTATGAGTTTTTGATCAGGATCAGGATGATCGTTTTGCAGTAACCAATGAGGGTAGAGATAGGACAGACGGCCAAGTATGCCGTTAGTGTAACGGCAACAAATATAGATTGTGCATATCAGTCCTCTGGAAGTATAGAGGCCAAGTTCCTAAGTACGGTGCCAGGTCAGAAGATAGAGTTGTACAAGTATAACACCAATGGCAGTATGCAGGGCCTATACGGCCCAACCAGTCAGGCGTGTTTGAAAGTCTATCGGCGGGCAAGTATAAGGTAAAAGATGAGTTACTTGCTTTCAGGTGTAGGCCAGATTCGTTGTGAGATAGAGCGCGATGTAGAGGTAACCTCCCCGCACCTATAGAGGCATCGATAGGGGTTATATCGGACAATACATGTGCGGCGAATAATGGAGCGTTCTTGTTGCATGTCAATTGGGTAACGGGCGGTTCAGGCGGTTATACCTTTATGTCCCCATCGGGCATAGGGAAGTTCGGCCAGTTTCAGTGCGGCCACCACGCTAAAGGTAGACGGAGGTAGTGAGGCCAATCCAGAAGATACAGGTAGTGGTCAGAGACAGCAAGAACTGTGAGGCGACCTTTGAGGTAATGGCCAAGAAAGCCTTGGTAAAACCAGCGCTTGCCGCCAGTGAGGTAACCTATGACTGTGGAGGCAATGGTAGCTTTACCATCACCCCTACCACGCCAGCGGGTAAGACCTATACCTATGAGTATAGCTTGGACGGAGGCGTACGTCAGGCGCCTAATGGAGCCAACAATCAGATGCAGTACACTGGCCTTCCAGGAAGGGTAGCCCCCTACAAAGGTACAGGTATATTATAAGGAACCAAGTACAACGTCAATCAATGAGTTATATAAGGTAACTTTTGGAGACTTAGAGCGCTTGGATGACAGTGATGGAGCGCCAGCCACTATAGGTTCGGCCAAGGCTACGGGCGCGTTGACTATAGGAACCCATGTGGTTACCCGCCAGTTGCCCTCCAGTACAGAATACCGCAGTGAGACGGGTACAGGCCGTTATTATGCGGTACGAACATCGACTCTTGATAACACCATATATGATAAAGTCATAGAGAATGTATTGCGTTCGCGCAGTGTCTCTGTGAAGTTGCGATATATCAACTTAGGAAAGAGTGGTCTAGCCCAAGGGGTAGGCTTGAAGGTAGTATTGCAGTACAAAGACACGAATGACAATACCGATCGAGAGATAGAGAAGGAATTACCCCCTCTTTCCCAGTCAGATGGTTGGAGTGAAGGCGAGGTAGTCTTCAGGGAGTTAGAAGGTGTAGCGCATGACAACAAGGTACGTCTTTGGATAAGGACTACAGTGGGTACAGCAGCGGTAGGATTGGACGACATACAAGTAAGCCAGCCAACGCAGAGCTGTCAGGAGGGCGAGTTACGTTCGGTACAGGTAGTACCGAGCAAGGCCTTCTCGGCAGCGATCACACAGGTGAGAGCCACCTGAAGTGTCATGCAGGGGGATGGAAAGATCTATGTGAAGCTTTTTCAATCCAGAGCCAAGCACCACATATAGCTATGCCCTCTCAAGCAGTGGCACGTTTGTGTCCACACCATTGAGTAGGTACAGATAAGTTAGAGATAGTAGCCCCTATAGGCACTCATACGTTGAAGATACGTATGATCCATCCGGATAACACCTTCTGTGAGATCAACGCCAATGGTACGGCTGTGATAGATGATGTACCAGGACTCAAGATAGACAACATAGAGGTGCTTCCTATGGGTTGTCAGGGAAGTCCATATGAAAAGGCAGGAGCGATAGTGAAGGTTTTTGAACGGACGCGCCCCTTATGTGATAGAGGTCAGAAAGACAGGCATGCCAAGCTTTTACACCAGCCACAGTAGAGTGGACAGGTAATACGGGTGAGGTAAAAGACTTGGATGACAATACCACTTATGAGTTCAAGGTAAAAGACAGCCACTTCTGTGAGAGTGCTGTAGAACGCAAGGCGATCCCTGCTAAGAAGGAAGTTTCAGCTACGATCAATGCCACTAAGTGCTTGAGCGTAGGAGGCACAGGCAGCATCATAGTAGAGGTGCAGGATGGCAATGGAGGCTATGAGTTCAGCAAGGACAGGGGGTACCACTTGGGTAAGTGACCCAGGCAACCCAACCCAGTATGAGTTTGATAACTTAGCGCCAAAAACCACCTATAGGATACAAGTAAGAGACCGCTTGAACTGTAAGACAGACGTAGAGGATGTCTACATCAGTGAGGCCTTAGAAGTAGGTCGTACCACCGATGGCGCTTATGGCTGTGATACACCACAGGAAGAAGTAACGATAACGGTCAGAGGAGGTGATAGGATAAGCGGCAGTTATAACATGCAATGGAAGCGAGGAGGTCAAGCATCGGATATAACAGGTTATAATCCTATGAGTGACAATGACGGCGGCAATGTAGTGATCACAGAGGCAGCGGGACACGACAGTAACCTATACGGCAACGATAAAGACAGAGGGCATGTACCACTTCAATCACCGATAAGAATGGTTGTAAGCAGACCGTTAGCCAAGAAATAAGGAAGGAAGACCCTGTGTTGTTGTCCACTCCAGGGCTTACAGGCAGTACAATTGCCTGTGCGGGAGCCTCTGATGGAGTGATAGGAGTGTTCAATGGCAGTGTATACCTTCCCTATGGAAGAAACCATAGATAGGGACTAAAGGGGTAGCCCCTTATACAATCACGCTTTACGAATCGAATAATTCTGGCACACAAGGTGCTGCAGTAGCGGCAGACAAGCAGAATGGCCGAGGTCTAAGTGCAGGATATTACTATGTAGAGCTTAAGGATGCCAAGGGTTGTACCACCCACAAGGTAGTGGAGGTAAAAGAAAAAACCAGCTCCTACGGCAAACATGGATGAGGTTAAAAATGCAACTTGTTCTAGTGGGCCACTTTGCTTTTAGGACATCTAAAAGATCAGCTTTAACAATCCTAATTTGCAGGATGATTACTATATAGCAGTCTATACGGGATGATCTTTATACCTCTTTGGCCACTGCTTATAACTTGTCTAATCAGGAAACCCCGCCAGAGCAGACTTTAGTGCAACTACTTTTAGGTACAGCAACTATAAGACTAAAAAGAAGGCACTTACTATCCAGCCATAGTCAATAAGACCACAGGCTGTATGGTAAAAATGCCAGTGCAGGAGATAGGCGGAACGAGATGTAAAGGTAAAAGAGGTAAGTCGCCAGAGCAATGGCTGTGATGAAGATGAGATCACCTTAGACTTCTGGGAGACAGGATGGTACTAATCCACCAGGCACCATAGATCCTAGCCAGTTGCATGTAGCTGTGTATAATTCGGCTCAGCCTAATAATGCGTTACAGCAGTATATAAATCCGCCTTATACAGCCGCGCAGATACTTGAGGCTACGGATCCAAATAACCCAGATGGTTATAGAAAAGTACGTCTTAAGATAAAAGTTCTAAGGAATGTACCTTATAGACTGATGATTGAGTACAATAGTTGTACAACGCTAACCAAGCCGGCAGTGGATACGCCACCGTCTACACCGAGCACCACCATTACGGGCCAACCGCTTGCCTAACAAGTGTGGAGCGGGAGGAAGTGTAGCGTTGGATTACGAGGTATCAGGCCTTACAACCTTAACCCCTGTATCATGGGCTGTATATCCATATCCGTTTGACACAAGGATAGGACACGTTCCTTCGCCTCTCGACTCAGGCACCAGTGGTGCGGTATCGGCAGGCAAGACAAGGATACAATCCACCACCACAGTCTTAACAGAAGGCAAGAACTATGTTTTGGTGATAAAAGATGCAAGCAATTGTATCTTGAATACGAAGGAGTTTATGGTTAATAAGTCAGCCACGCCATTGCATTTGGATGAGGCCGAACCGATAAGTAACTATTCGTGTGATGAGAATCCGAATAACTCAGCAAGGGTACGAATAAAAGGTTAGCGAAGGGGTACCCCTTACCGCTATACAATAAAGTAAGTCGGCAACAGAGCCTTCGGCACAACAGTGGGCAGCGCCACAGGTCTTTACCTCTAACAGTCGTGAGGATCGTCTTGGATAAGACCTTTGAGGACACCACTAAGAAGATCACCAGTGGGACCACCACGGGAGACCCATGGCATGTCTATGTACGTGATGCGAATGACTGTACGGTAAGTCAGCTGGTAACCATTAAGAAAAGATGAAACGCCACATATCCTCCAGTGCAGAGGGTAGAGAACATATGTGTAGAGGGTACTGAGTTTACAGTATTGGTAACTATGGATAAGGTAGGTCCAGGTCAGCACTATTACACCTTCAAGCCTACAGGAAGACCAGAGACCGCTAAGCAACCATTGAGTTTGATACAAGTGGGAGCAAATAAGTGGGAGGGCCGTATCTATAGAGTGTATGGCAATGATGTAAGTAGAGACATCAGAATCTATGATCAGAATGGCTGTGCCTCCGATCCATATACCTTCCAGTTTGCAGGTAAGCTCACCTTCAATGTAGAGCAGAAGACACCGCTTACATGTAAGGGCAGGAGCGGCAGGGTAATGGAGAGATAGAGGTGAAAGACATCACCAACTATATCCCAGGCCATACCTATACCTATCGCTTACTTAGAGAAGTATCAGGAGGTGATGTAGTGGTAGTCAATGACACACCACTGATTACAACACCCACACCCACCACAAACTTCACCTTGCCTATCACCGAAGCAGGTAAGTATAGGGGTAGAGATAGTAGACTTCCAGTATGCGAACTGTCCATTTAGCAGAACCATCACCATACGTGAGAAGGTACAGCCAGTAGTCTTGGTACAGAGCTATGCGGATGCCACTTGCTTCCATGGAGACAGACCAGCCTTGGCACAGACCAGGGGAGGCGGCGTGGCCACCTTGCTAGCCTCACCAGAAGTGAGCTTCGATGACCTTTAGTATAAAGTCAGCGCGCTATGCTGATGATGACAGTGCGGTAAATTTTGCTACAATCCCAAGTGATTATCAGAATGTTACCCCAAGCACTAGCAATGATAAGGTTACGGTGAGATCCTACAGGACGCAAGGCCATCTTCAAGGGCTTATATGGTCATACCAGAGGTATCATCTATACGATAGAGGCCAAAGGAAATAATGACTGTAAGACCACCACGGAGGTGAAGATCATGGGAGTGAAGGAGCTTAAAGTAGATATGGATCAGTCCGAGGTCACTCAGTTCAAGTGTAGTGCAGACCAAGAGATGGTAGCCAAACTCAAGTTGCCTATCACCGCTATAGAGGGCGGAAGTGGAGTATATCGCTTTACCTTGCTCAAGGCAGGAGCACCAGTGGCGGGTAATATCAACTGATAGCGCCAGAATTTAGTATAGACGATGAACAAGGCGGCACTTACAAATTGAGAGTGGAAGATGCGCAGTATGATTGTGCAGCGGTAGATGTAAACTTCCCTGCCGATAGGGCGATAGACCCATTTGTAAAGGTGAAGAAAGTAGACTCAGCAGAGGCGCAGGATATCACATGTAATGCGGGAGAAAAGGTAAGGGTAACGGCTACTTTAGCCCCACAACCGACTAAGGATATACGCATCAGCCTATCGCTAAGGAGTATCTCTGATGGATCTCACCAGAATAAGACCCTTACAGTAGCGGCAGGCGCTACCAGTGTAAGCCACACCTTTGACGATGTGCCTATGGGCAACTATAGTGTGGTAGCCACCAATGAGGAAACAGGTTGTGTGGTCTATGGAGAGACCTATAAGGTACAAGATCCTAATACGTTCTCCTTGACAGCCACCTTGCAAAATCCTGTGAAGTGTTATGGAAGTTCTACAGGAGAGATTACCTTCACCTTGGCTGATTTAGACCGAAGCAATAGTGGAGGAGTGGATCAAGCAGCCGAAGGCTTTGATGTAACGATCAAGGGTATTACTGATCCTTCTTATAATCAAACGGTAAATGCGCCTGTGGGTCAGACCACAGTAAGGTTCACCGCATTGCCATATGGAGCCTATACGGCGGAAGCTAAATCCACAAGCACAGGCTGTGTGACGAAGATACCGGCGAACTTTACAATTCGCCAGGCAGACCAGCCAATAGTGGTAACAGGTAAACTCAGAGTGCCAGATGATTGTAGTACAGAGGGAGCCGGAGAAATCTCAATAGAGGTAGTGGGAGGAGTAGCCCCTTATAAGGTTACCTTGTCAGGCAATGGAGGTCATAGCTATACTCAGGAAGCCGAAGAGGTGTAATCGTTGGCTCTTTACAGCAGTGCCAGGGGCGAATGCACCAGGAGCAGACTTTGATATACGAGTAGAAGACGCTTGGGGTTGTGACCAGACCTTCACTCAAGTAGTGAAGAATGTGATCAAACCTGATCCGATAGACTATGACGACCCTGTGATCCCGATGGTATCATGTAAGGGAGCGGAAGACGCTTATATCAAGATAGAGAACGCACGAGGAGGGGCTTATGATGACCCAACGGCAGCACAACCTAAGACGACCTATTATTATGAGTTGTACCACTCTGAAAGAGGCGCGATACGTCCGTTGCAGACCAGCAATGAGTTCTTTAACTTGCCAGCGGGTAACTATACCTTGGTAGTGAGAGACCGTTGGAACTGTACCAAGGAACAGCAATTTACTATAGCCAACCCGCCAGAGATAAAGGTAACTAAGGTAGATGGGTCTAATTTGGTATGCTACGGAGAATTAGGGCATGTGAAGGTAAATGTCGTAGGAGGCACGCCAACAGGAACACCAGCAGCGCTTGTCTATACTTTAGACTTAGTGGATGTAGATAATGATGTGGTAGTGAAGACCTACCCTGATGTAAGAGCCAGTATGCTACCATATACGATCAATGGTTTGACCCCGGGGTAAATTATCGAGTAAGAGCCACTGACGGCAAGCAGTGTCCAGGAGCCTCTGATATGTTTGTCTTGACGGCAGCGCCTAACTTGGAGGTAAGAGCCAGCTATGAGGATAGTTGTACGGATAATGCATATGATGGCAATGTGGTCATCACCTTTGATGATGCTACGGTGGATTACAGCAAGATGCAGTATTCCTTTGATGGAGGCACCAGCCGCTATCCCTTTGCTTCAGGTTCAGGACAGGGGGCAGAGGTGAGAATCAACCGCAACCATGTGAGTGTAAAACCATCATCCTTGCCTAGAGCAATAAAAGCTCTATTACACAGAGGCAGGCACCACTTGTGAGGGAGAGACCAATCCAGTGATAGTGCCAGTGGTAGAGAAACTCAGCTTGATACAAGACCCAACAACACAGCCAGCACTTAATGAGCTTAGACTCTTAGGAAAGAATGGGGTGCCAGATTATGTATTCTACTTCAATGGTGTACATAAGGGCAATGAGGGGACTTATATCGTAAAGATACAAGATCCAGACGGGGTAGATCCGAGCGACAATAAGCTCAAGAAGCGAATAGAAGCGAAGGTAGAAGACAGCAAGGGCTGTACGGCCGATCAGGGTGTTCTATGTAGACTTTGTAGATATAGACATACCACGCTTCTTCACGCCAAATGGAGATGGAGAGAACGATACTTGGACGCCACGCAATACGCAACAGTATCCAAAATATCCTCACCCAGATCTCATGACCGTTATGGTCGCTTGCTCAAGGAACTCTCTCGAGCAGATACATGGGATGGTACATATAATGGTAAGGCCTTACCAACGGGTGATTACTGGTATATCATCACCTTGGGTGAAGAAGACGACTCACGAGAGTTCAAAGGACACTTTACACTATTTAGATAGTTCAATGGTTAATTGTTAGTGATTAGTAGTGATTAGTTGTTAGTGATTAGTGGTTAGAGATGAGTATCTAACCATTAGCCACTAGCCACAGACTACTAACCACCAACGGCCAACTCACTAACCACTGACCACTGACAACTAAAAGAAATAAAAAAAGGAATAATGAAAAACTGGCGTTATACATATGTATGCTATTAGGGCATGCCGAGTGTGATTGGGCAAGAATTGCAGTTACCTGCGGGGAATCAGTACTTAGCCGATAGTGAATTTTGATTATGCCCACCTATGCGGGTATAGGGAACAACGTAGCGGGTACGCCTATCGGCCACCAGCCAATGGGTAGGTATCAAGGAGGCGCCTGACTATCAGAGCTTATCGGGAGATATGCGATTGGGTAACCGCAGTGGTTTGGGATTGTCCTTGTATAACGACCGCAATGGTTACACCAAGCAGATGGGGGAAAGTTCACCTTCTCTCACCACTTGACATTGGATAGTTATGACAGTCACTTTATCTCGTTTGGTATCTCGTATATAGTCAATGCGTTCCGTATAGACATAGACAAGTTCACCGATGCGGGTCGTCCTATGGCGGACTTGGGCGTAACGGACAACCGTTCTATGGTCAACCATAACTTTGAGGTAGGGGTGCTTTACCGCTACAAGGATCTTTGCGAGTCTTTCGGCGACCAATATCCTGAACAAGAGCAAAGAGATGTTTGATATCAAGGAGCCTACGAACCTGAGGAACTACAACTTGTATGCGGGTTATCGTTATAAGAAAGACCCTAGCAGCAACTGGGAGCTAGAGCCTTCGGCCTTTATCCAATACTTGGAAGGAGATGGCCGTTCCATTACCGATGTGAATGTGAAGTACCGCTGGTTCGACTACGAGGACTATTACTGGGCAGGAGCCACAGTACGCCTTATCAACGACCAGGTGTTCAAGCCCCTGAGCATAGGCCCTATGTTGGGACTTAAAAAAGGCGTGTTCTACTTCGCTTACGGCTACGGACTAAACCTCAACGCTATACGCTCCTATAACTCAGGTACCCACATGATTACCCTCGGTATCGATATGTTCCAAGGTATCGGTGGTTGTAACTGTACTGAAAGATAATAAAAAAAGTATGAAAAAGTAGTATTTCTCTCCACGATATTAGAGTATATGCCTACCATGGTTGTCTTGAGCAAGAAGCACAGATTGGTAGCTGGTATCGTGTAGATCTGACTGTTTGGGCGGATTTGGGTGCCTCTATTAAGAGCGATCGCCCTTGCCGATACCATAGATTGTGTAACGCTAAACCAAATTGTCAAGGATCAATGGCTATACGTTCTGAGCTTTTTAGAACATGTGGCAGGACGTATTTTACAAGCTATAAGAGTTGATTTTCAAGAGTTACTTCGTAGAGATAGAAGTAGCCAAGATAAATCCACCTATAGGGGAGATGTAGCACAAGTAAGTGTAAAAATAATTGACTAATTATTTGCGCACTTAAAAAGTTCTACATTTGCACTCTGTAAAAAGGCATCATGGCCGAGGGGCTAGGCAGAGGTCTGCAAAACCTTATACAGCGGTTCGAATCCGCTTGATGCCTCATCTAAATTTTTAAAATAATTTAAAAACGCATTTCTATGACTAATGTATTAGACAAATTTGTACAAGACATTAAGGCCAATGTGCCTGGCTTTATAGCTGTCTCTGTGACTGAAGTAAAATCAGGAGTGTCTTATGTAGCAGTGTCAGCAGATCCTAATTTTGACCCTAACTTAGCATCAGCTTATAACTTGGAAGTGGTAAAGGCTAAAATGAATGCACTTCGTATCTTAGGTTTGGAAGGTAAAGAAAGATAGAAGATATTCTTATCACCTTGACCCACCAAATTCACGTGATTGATGTGGCACCTGATGGAAACTATTTTTGTATATTTGGTAGTAGATTCTTCTAAAGCGAACTTAGGTATTACTCGTTCTCTTTTTGGCTCGATACAAAAAGACTTACAATCTATTTTTAATGGAAAAGAAAAATTACTAAATATAGATAACTGTTCAAAGGGCTGTCCTATATAGGGATGGCCTTTTTAAGGATAATAAAAACTAAATTATCTCTATCTTTATTAATTACTAAACGCAAAATTAAAATAAGAAAAAACGGCTTTGTAGGCCGTTTTTTGTTTATGAGTATAATTATTCGTTATTTATCGTAAGTTGGTCTCTGTTTTTCCAATTTCGCGTAACTGGTCGTCAAATACGAATATTTGGTAAGTACCTGATTCGTATTTCTTAGTGATAGAGGAGATATATTCACATACATCTACAGGATTGCGCTCGTAGAGAAATTTCTTAACAGCACTATAATTTACTGTTTTTCTCCTACAGTAGCTGTATCATTGTCACCTAAGGTGATACCATTAGGGCTGAGGATCTGTACATAGAAAGTACGATTACCTATAGGAGAGATCCTATTAGCGCCTACAGTATAGCATACTTTGATTTTATCTACAGCTCCTGAACGTTCTTTATCCACATATCTACCACTTGATTTTTCTTTTTATTCCTTGAGCAGTAAGACTCTTGAGGCTGAGTATAGAACCTCGTCTATTACCTTGCTCAGTTCGCTTGCTTTTTGTGATACAGAATCCAACTGAGAGGTACGTACATTCAGAGCCAAAGCTGTGCTATCACGCTCTTTAGTTACCTTTACATTATACTTGCGCAAAGAGTCATTGATAGCCAATAGGCGTTGACGTTCTTTTTAAGCACTTCACTTGATCGCGATACTTGGAATAGTACATTGATATCGGCTTTCATGAGTCTTAAGCGAGTCAATATACTGAGCAATACGAGCTTTTAGCATCGGCTAGTTTCATCGGCGTTTTGCTTGGAAATGATTTACCGCTTCGTCATAGTCTTTTTGCAAACTTTCTAACTCTTTGATAACCTGGTCGCGTTTTCTCTAAAATGGCTTCTTCGTTTTCTTGCTTCGTTGGATTGGTAGAAAGCATAGCCACCTGATCCTACAAGTCCTATAGACAACAAAAGCAATGATAAGACCACCTCCTTTTTCCTTTCAGGGGTCCCATTATTTTTGTAATTCTACTGACATAAAAATTAGGTTTTTAGTTATTTTGTTAGGACAAAAGTAGGAAAATTTTTGTCTAGGTATGAAGCATATTTGATGGTTTAACACATAATTAATATATCTCACCTGAGCCAATTAGCTCATCTTCTATGTACCAAGCGGCAAATTGTCCAGAGGTAATAGCGCTTTGTGGAGTTGTAAAATCAATGTATAACCCACTGTCATTCAGATATAAAGTAGCTTTTTGCAAGGGCTGACGATAGCGAATACGTACCATAGCTTCCATACTTTGATGCAAAGATAGTGCTAAATCGGTACGAATCCAATGAATATCTTCTTTTTAACAAATAGAGTGCGCCTAAAGAGTCCTGGGTGGGCATGTCCTCTCTACATAGATAATATTTTTCGGTATCTGTCATCTATGACAAAGAGAGGCTCTACAGTGCCGCCTACATGTAGTCCCTTTACGCTGTCCTATGGTGAAAAAAATGAGCGCCATCGTGCTGGCTAATCACTTTGCCGTCTGTGGGGAATAGTGGTATTTTTCCGCGTCAGTATTTCAGTTCGTCTTCATAACACTCAAAGAGCTTAGAACTTTCTTTGTCCTGATAACCTTTGCCAAGTGCTAGGATTTGGATAATATCTCCTTTTAGGGGCAAGTTGTTGCTGCAGGAACTCAGGCAGGCGTACCTTACCAACAAAGCAAAGGCCTTGGGGAATCCTTCTTTTCGGCAGTAACAAGGCCTAATTCTTTGGGCAATGGCGCGTACCTCTACTCTTTTGTAGGTCTCCTATAGGGAGAGGGCACGGCCGAGCTGTGCTTGGGAGAGTTGACAGAGGAAATAGGATTGGTCTTTGTTTTGATCTTTTTCCCTGCCAATAGGCGATAGATGTTTTGTCCGTTGACTTCTATAGTATCCTTTGCGGCAATAGTGCCCTGTAGCTACATAGTCTGCTCCTAAGTTCAGCGCGTATTCGAGGAAGGTGGCAAACTTGATTTCACGGTTGCAAAGCACATCGGGATTGGGGTGCGACCACGTTCGTATTCTCGGAACATATAATCCACAATACGCTGTTTGTAGGGTACGCTCATATCCACCGTTTGGAAGGAATACCCAATTTTTCAGCGACCATAAGGGCGTCATTGCTGTCCTCTAGCCACGGACACTCATCGGAGATGGTAACTGAATCATCATGCCAATTCTTCATAAAGAGGCCAATGACCTCACATCCTTGCTTTTGGAGTAGGTAGGCGGCCACACTGCTATCTACCCTCCACTAAGTCCTACTACTACATCGCTTTCATATGATTTCCTTTCTTTTTACAATTTTTCTATACAAATAGCACCCCATGAGTAGCCTACTCCAAAAACCAACAAACTGTATCCTTTGCTTGGTTTTTCAGGATATTTGCGTAGGTGCTCGGAAAGAGCAATGGGAATGGTGGAAGAAATAGTATTACCATAATACCGCATTTCTATAACAAATTTCTCCTCAGGGATTTCCATGTCCTCACGTACCTTTTATTCAGGATATGGGTATTGGCCTGATGAAAGACAAAAGAGGTCTATATCGTTTATATCAAATCCGTTGATTTTTCAAATTGTCATAGACTACTTCAGGGTACGTTTCACGATAAAATTGAAGATTTTCCCTCCTTTCATATCCACGAAATTATCCAAGTCATCGGGGTTTTTCGTTGCGGGGAGAGCGGGTACCTCCATTGCGAATGATTAGGTTTTTCAGCTCCAGCACCATCGGTGCCTAGGGTAGGTTTTTCCTATGCAATATGTTCCTTCGGTGGAGACAAGGGTAGCGGTAGCGGCATCGCCAAAGATACTTTAGGGTTACCTTTGTCCTTGGGGTGTACATACTTGGTATAGGTGTCTGCCGTTACTAAAAATCACATTCTTAAAATTACCAGAGGCAATAAGGCTACAGGCTCAGAGAAAGCCCATAGATATAACCCGAACAACCTTGGTTGATGTCCAAAGCAGCACAAGTGGTGGGAAGGCCTACCTTCTCTTGTAAATGCAGGCTGTAGTAGGAGAATATGATCGGGAGTTTGGGTGCAAAGTAGAGGAAATCAATGGTATTTTTGTCCAAAATGATGTTCCTCTATAAGGTTTAGTACGGCTTGGGTAGCCATATCGGAGGCGCACTCATCTGCCTGGGCAATGTAACGCTGTTCAATACCTATTTTTCTGAAGAATTTTTCGCTATTCCATTCAGGAAATTGTGCTGAAATGGCATCATTGGTGAGAATATTCTTAGGGAAATAGGTAGAAATAGCCTTGATATAACTTTTCATCATTCTACAAATATGGGGTTTATTGGAAAGAGTGCTTTTTAAGGGCAAAAGTCATTCACCAAGGAATGACACTGTGGGAAGAGCAGGATTCGAACCCGCGAAGGTAAAACCACAGATTTACAGTCTGCCCTCGTTGGCCGCTTGAGTATCTTCTCGTTTTCGGCCGCAAAAAGTACGTACTGCTGTGCAAATTTTTATACGTCTTTTTCCAAAAACTTTTTGATCTTCTCACCTCTACCCCTATATCACCTGCACCAGCTAGGACTCAAAACACGAGCAGGGTGGGCTTGTAAATAGTTGATAATCTCGGATCTGGATAAAAGTACTTGTTGGGGTTCTCTATTTTTATCCAAAGCCATTGTGAGGTTACCCTTCTATGGGGAGTTCTCTGGCGGGATAAATATCTAAGAGGACGACACGGTCAAACTGAGAAAGACTCTTAGCAAAACCATCAGCAAAGTCACGGCACGAGTAAAAAGGGTGTGGCTGGAAGAGAATAGTTATCTCCTTGTGGGGTACATAGTTCACCCCTATTATAGAGTGCATTTAGCCTCGGTAGGGTGGTGGGCATAGTCATCTATAAATACTTGCTCAGGGGTATTGATGATATAGCTAAAGCGCCTTTTGACCCCCTTGAAACTCGCTAAGGCACGTGTTAAATCAGCTAAGGGATAGCCTGCCTGATGTGCTACCGCCACGGCAGCCAAGGCATTGAGTAGGTGATGTTCTCCAGGACGGAAGAGGGTACAGTCCTTGACCTCTTCACGTTGGCCTGTCTTAGGATCGGTATAGCTTAAAGTAAAGTGGTAGCCTCCGTTTTGTACTTTCACTTGAGAAATCTCATAATCACTACCATCGGCAATGCCATGGGTAAGCCCTGCAAAGGGTAGTCCTTGCGTACGATGAGTTTGCCCCCAGGCTTGAGGCGATGGGTAAAGTCCTCAAATCCTTTTGGAACTCTTCCGCTGTCCCATAGATGTCTAAGTGGTCGGCATCTACAGCCGTGATACAAGCAATGGACGGGGCTTGAGGCGCAAGAAAGAGCGGTCAAACTCATCGGCTTTCTACCACTGTAAGTTCAGTTCCTCTACAGATGAAATTGCTTTGGAAGTTCTCACAAATACCTCCTAAGAAAGCACTCACCGGCGCCTTACATTCTACCAAGATATGGGCTAAGATGCTGCTGGTAGTTGTCTTGCCATGGGTACCTGCTACATGGCCAAGCAAAAACTATCCTCTGTGATAAGCCCTAATACCTCAGAACGCTTGCAAACCTTATAGCCATGTGTTTGGAAATAGACGAGTTGTTTGTGCTCCTTTGGGATAGTAGGGGTATAGACTACCAGGGTGTTTTCTGGGGTATAGTTTTTGGGGATAAAATCCAAATCCTCCGAGAAAGTAATAGCAATGTCCTTTTGGGAGAGCATCTCAGTAATATCGGAAGGGTGCGGTCATAGCCACGCACCTCTTTCCTTTGAAGCGATAGTATAAAGCCAAGGCGGACATACCGATTCCTCCTATGCCTATAAAAATAAATATGTTCCATTGTTAATGAGTTAATGAGCTAATTTGCCAGTGAGCTAATTTGTTTTTAAAAATATAAAAATGTGTTTGTTCTTGCCATTCTTGTAGTTGTCTATATAACTTTGTTTGGTTAAAATAGAATATAGTAAACGACAATCTCAAGTCCTTAGATAGGCTCTTAGGGGGTCGTTTTTCTACCTATAAGCAGCGATAGTAAAAGCTATTACATCATGTCCATTACATAAATTCAACTGATCCTCCCTCTTGTGAGTGCTTATAAAAGTATCAATGAGCGTTTCTGTTAAGGACGTATGCTTGTTCTTTGACCTTTGGTTAAGAGTGTCAAGAAGTAGAGAGGTAGACCAATGTATTTCTGTAGCTGTCAGCGTTACTATATCTCCATACCCTAAGCCACTAAATATTATTCTGTTGTCGTTTTTGTCGTTATACCAACGAATATATCCCAAATAGGCGACTTCATTTAAGATGTTTTTGCCAAATGACCTCTTGCTTATCTTGTAGACTATATTCTGTTAGTAAGTTGTTTCGGACACCTTCAAAACTTAGCATAGTCATCTCGATATCATGATAATCTGTATAGAAAAAGAGGTAGAGAAGGAATCGGAAGTTTTTCTAAATGTAGGAAGTCAGCATCCCGAATCCTGATTACTTGGTTTGTCTCTTTAGAAAGGACTTTTAAGAGCCGTCATAAGTCTTTCCTTTCCTCCGTTGATATACTCAACTTTACTCTTGGTTTGATCAAAGAACTTAGGATATATCTTACAATCATCTTCTCCTTCTACTAATACCCAAATAGTCTGACTTCCTCGGGGTGTATTAAGGGACAGGCGAATATCGTTGATTTTGTCTTTCTCCAGTATTGTCTTTCAGACTTTTATTCATTTTCCTTGGCATTAGAAAGTTCAAATAAATCCCTGAGTAAGCTCCCAATAATTATTGATGATTTGAGGAGAATGAGTAGAGACTAAAAAGCTGATTCTCTTTAGTTTAGCGATTTTTCAAATCATCAATAAAGGCTTTTTGCCAAATTACATGTAAGGAAATCTCAGGCTCATCTATCAGTATAAGGGAGTTCGGTGCTGTTTTGAACAAAAGTTCATAAAGTAGCACGACCTCCTGTTGCTCTCCAGAGGATAGATTCTGTAAGGCTTAGGGGTTGCTGTGTTTTATTCTGATAGAAACTGAATCCTTTGTTATTGCTTATCTGAATAGATTTGAAAGCAAATTCTCTTTGATTGATAATATTTACAAAAGTTCTATTTCTCTAGCAAGTCATCATATACATTGAGCTTTTTCTTCGGAATCATTTAGATACACAGAAAGAACTTTAGCATTTTCAGGATTGTAATTAGTGACTTCTTGTTGACTAATCAGCTATACCAAATTGTTGTAGTTTATTTTGTTTCTCTTTCAATATAGTGAAACGTTCTTTTGAAAAGTAGCTTCATCAATTGTAGTAGTAGTCTCTATAAGACGTTTAGGAAAAGTACTATCTAATTTCTGAGTGATTTTTATAGGCTTCTAATTGCTTTTTCTTCTATTAGTTTTCTTAGTCCTTTTAGCATAGAGTTCAATAGTATTAACAAATGTATTTTCTTCTTTATTAGGATTAAAAATTTTTACGGAGTAAACGTTGTTCTTTTATTAGATAAATATTTGATATATTCAATAGGTCTATTATAGAGTTACTTTTTATCTCTCCTGTTTTTAGAAAAAGAAAAGAAATTATCAGGTAGTTGTTCTTTATTTTCATTTAATATTTTATCAAAAGTAATAGGTTCTTCTGTCCTTTCATCATACCACAAGTCATCTGTCAATTGTCTTATAGGTAAGAACCTTTTTAATTTGCGCTCGATTTGTCTTCTCAAGTCGTTATCATAAGTAAACTTATCTATTTCTTTTACCATTATCAAATAAAAGTATATTAATATCTACAGTTTCTATCTCATGGTCAGACAGAAATGGAGGAAATTTAGCGTTTTTATCTTCCTTATTTTTCTTTCTTAGTTAGCTCCATTCTTTTGTTTTCTGAGAACTCAAAGCTAATAGATTCGAAATTAAGTTTTTGGAAATAGAAGAATTGCTGATTAAAAATGATAAATGATATTTAATATAGTTGTTTTTCCATAACTATTAGGGCCCTGTGAGAATAGTGATATTCTCAGTGGTATCAAGAGTTATATGATAGTCAAAAAGGCCGAATAATTTTTTATTTTGATGCTTTCTAACATAGAATGTTTGTTATCCGTAAAAACAACGCAAAGGTAAGGATAATTTTTAAAAATACTCAGCGGACTTGAGGGACAAATTTAGGTTATTTTGTCTCAGGCAGATACTGCCAATACCGCTTTGGGCATGCTTCTGAGTTGGTAACGGGTGTTTTTGCGTTCAGTGATATTGATATGCTGAAAGTAGGTTTTCCAGAGCTGCTCATAGTCGTCGGAGAGTTGAGCAGTTTTTGCCAAAAATTCTCCTCAGCTGGGGTAAAGGAGATTACTTCCTTGAGGTCGTAGTAAAATCCATAGCGCGCTGAGGGTCAAAGAGTACCCACTCTTGGTCTGAAAAACGCGCTTTTAAAGTGGGGGAATCACCAAAGGCAATACATCGTACTGCGGTGCTATTTTTGGCAAAAATAGAGCTTGCCCAACTGCTCAAAGCGAACAAATTCCTTTACTCTATGCACCTCACGTCCTACACTCTTAGCGGCCTTTTCGAATATGTGCACAGCCACATGCCCATAGTTTTCTAAGACATTTGCTTCGGGGGTATTGGAGCATCAGGCGAATAGCCTCCAAGAGATGGTTTTCTATTGCATTTTCTTCGGAGAGAAAAAGCCCGAAGTACAATGGCCACTCCTCGGTGCTCCATATAGTTTTGATCTTGCTTAGCACGCGTTGGGCTTTTGGTAGTATCGGTATAAACGATCTCTCTTCGTCCCATAGAGTAGGGTGTGACGAGACTCTGGTGTGATAATCACCTGTGAGTAACGCCTTTCAAAGGTTATAAAAACAGCCGTAAGGAATCCTTCAAAGGAACTATCGTAGAGTAAATGTATCAATTTGTGAATAGGTTAATTAGGAAGGGTATAACGGGGCCATAGGTGTTTTTCTGTTTGCTCCGGCTGTTCGCAATGATAAGGCGACGCAGCCTTAGGCTATCCATACTCCCTGCCAAGGGTTCTGCACCACTAAGTGATAAAGTACTGGTCTGACTGAGACTCACTCCCATTTGTTTGAGGAATAGTAGGTGAGTTTTTGGAAAGTCCGTGCGGATAAGATCTTCTGTACGGATCTCACTCCTACCCCAGGGATACGTAGGAGTAATTCTCGCGGTGCGGTATTCACATCGATAGGGAAGAGGTGCTGATTACGCAGCGCCCAAAGCGAGCTTTAAGGGTCTATCTCCAAATCCAAAAAAAGGTTGCGTAGGGTCAAGAATCTCATTGGGGTCAAAACCATAATAGCGCATCAGCCAATCGGCTTGGTAGAGGCGATTCTCTCGTACAATAGGTACTTGGCTATAGATAGAGGGAGGCGACTGTCCTGAAGAACAGGTACATAACCGGAGTAATACACCGCTTGAGTTGAAATTTCTCACATATAGCTGGCCACATGGATAATCTTTTTGGTCAGTCCTCGGCTGTAGCTCAATAATCATCTGAGTGGTCTGTCCTGCAGGGGCAAACTTGGGGGTGTGTTTGAATTTCTTTTTGCTCCAAAGAGGTGATAGCCAGTTCATTCTTTTCACCTGTTGCATAGGAGCAACCATCTGCTTGTGGTCTTTCTCAGGGAGCCAGTAGCTGAGTCCCTCCTTGGTAGGTATTTTCAAGGTTGACAGAGAGGCGATCGGCATAGAGTCCAGCCTCATGGATCAGTTGTTCACTCCCCCAGGAATGGTCTTCAGGTGTATATAGCCGTTGAAGTGTTCCTCCTCTCAGTTTTTGGCTACTCTTACTAAGCGTTCCATGGTGGTATCTGCATCCCAAATACGCCAGAGCTTAGGAAAAAGGCCTTCTATATAGTTTCTTCGGTAGAAGTTGATAGTCAGATCCACTACTTCCTGTACAGAGAAAGCCGCACGAGCAATATCGTTCGAGCGGCGAGAGACATACACACAGTCATATATGCAATGGTTGGTCAGCAGGGATTTTGAGCAAGGAGATACACCGCCCATCTTCCGTAAAGGAAATGGCAGATTCCCAAGGGGCAGCATTGCCCAATTCGCCTTTTTACTGCGACGCGTACTCCCGCTACTGGAGCAGGAGACATCATACTTAGCCGCATCGGCTAAAATGGCGAAGTTTTTCTTTAATACGTTCAAAAATCCATGGACAGTGGTCAGTTGTTAGTGGTCAGTGGTTGAGTGGTTAGTGGTCCAGTGGTCAGAAGTCAGTGGTCAGTTTCTGACTGACCACTGACTCTGATTACTGTTTACAGTTATTACAAGGGCAAAGTCTTTGTGTAAGTTCAGGAAACGAACAAATCCCAGTCACCCAGATAAGGGGTTTCCAATGCCTGTCTGTAAGACAAAGGATTCTTTGATAACCAAATGAGTAGCCATAGCTCCGGCCATATAACAAAGCCATACAAAAAAGCCTACCACAGCAGTACGAGGAATCCAAAAAAAGTAAGGCAAAAGAATATCTGTAACCCGCCTAAGATAGTGGAGTGTGAAGCACCGCCTACCAATTCAGCCATTTGTACATTCTGCTCACCTCAGTGAATTTCATAGCGCCTGTGCGACGAAGACAAAGGTTACCAATCCAGAAAGGACATAACCCACGATTTTTCTTGTTTTACTATTCATAAAAAATACTAAATTAAATTCTGATGCAAAGATACGGGTTTTTATCCAAAGGGAAAATTAACCTGAGGTAATTTTAGAGAGCAGAAAGCATCACAACCTAAAAAATATCTTCTGTCTGTAAGCTAAGGTCAGGGAAGATCACCGAAGTAACTTCTTTATCTACAAAAAGGGGAAGTGCACGGTATTGGTTGTTTTCCAAATACATTGATAATCACATATTCATCTTGTGGGTGTACCAGCCAATACTCTTTACCCCTGCTTCCTGATAGAGTTCTGTATTTGTTCTTGAGTTCTTTTTAGAGTTACCAGGAGAGAGAATTTCTATGATCAGGGTCAGGGGCGCCCCAGCAACCTCTTTTCGTCCAACTTATCTGCATCGCATACTACACAGAGGTCGGGCTGGACTACTGTATATACCTCATTGTCTTTCTCCCCTTTTTGGCTAAGCGTACATCAAAAGGAGCCGCAAAAGAGTTTGCAAGGGTTTTATAGAAATAGTTGCTCAACAGGTGGCTAAAATTCATGGAAACAGTTTGGTGAGTCAGGCTGGGGGCACCCATTTGGAATATTTTCCCCTTAAGGAGTTCCAAGCGGTCTTTGATTTTCCACATCAGATAATCGGCATAAGTATATATGCCATTGACAAGGTCTAACTGGTCAATATTTGTAATTACAGTGCTCATGGTCTTAGTGAATAACGAATAGTGAAAAATGAATAGAGTCTGATAGCCGACTTCTGACCTCTGAAGGTATTACAGTCTGAAAATATCTTCTGTCTGTAAGCTAAGGTCAGGGAAGATAGTCGAGTGAATGAGATCCCCTTCTACAATAGGAGGGAGGGTGCGATATTGGCCATTTTCTAAAACAAATTGAGTGATTTCTTTATTGTCAGGACGTATCACCCAATACTCTCGTCACGCCTGCTTCCCTGCTAAAAGTTCGTACTTATTGCGTATTTTCTTTCTTAGAATTACCGGAGAGAATCTCTATGATAAGGTCAGGGGCACCTAAGCAGCGTTTTCCGTCAGCTAATTTTTCAGGATCACATACTATACAGAGGTCTGGTTGTACAACAGTATCTTCCTTGCCGTTCTTATTTTTAAGAACAACATCAAAGGGTGAGGCAAAGACCTTTGCAAGGTTTGGTCATAAAAGTACATAAACAGTAAACCAGATGGGTTAAAAGATATACTCTGATGAGAAATAGCAGGGAGCGGGACTCATCTTAAAGATTTTTCCTTTGAGAATCTCTACTCGGTCTTTTGATTTTTCCACATCAGATAATCGGCATAAGTATATATACCATTGACAAGGTCTAACTGGTCAATATTTGTGATAACAGTGCTCATGGGTTCGGTTGTTAGTAGTCAGTGGTCAGAAGTCAGTTTCTGATTACTGACCTCTGGTAACAAAAGTGCAAATATACAACATTTGAAAAGGAAAGTCAATAGGGGAGAAAAAAATACGTTAGACTAAAGAGGTGATTTTTGTAAAAATACTTTTCCTATCTTGTTAGAAAAATCAGAGGTTAGTTCCTAAAAACTAACCTCTGATTTTTAATTACTGACGACTAAAAATTGAACTTCCCTGTTTTGGTTTTTCCATGTTTCTTTACTCGCTATGGGGTTCTATGGTATCCCAATGTTCTGCAATTTTTCCATTTTCTACACGGAAGAGATCATAAAAGGATGAATGCACTCCGCCTATCTGGCCTTCGCTTACAATAAGTACAAAGTTTCCTTCTGCCGAGTACTTTGTGAATAGTACTATAAGTCACGGTAATGCCTTGTTTGGCCATAGCCTCTAGAGCACTCCCTAAGCCAGAGAGATTATCAGGGATTTGTGGGTTGTGTTGGAGGTAGTTGTCTCCATTGAAATAGCCAGCAAGCTTTTTCCATTTTTCCATTGACTAAGATATCTTCTACGAAGTTGCGTACGAGGGCTTTGTTAGCCTCAGTCTTATCAAGGTCTTTTTACCTCAGTAGAACCGTCAATCATCGTGCGGCCACTAGGGTTAGGGGAGCTTGGTTTCTCTTGGAGGTTGTCCCAGTGTTCTACGATTTTTTTCCATTTTCAAAAACGGAAGATGTCAAACCCTATTTTATCACCGAAGAAGTTGTAATCGGTATGGGCAAATACATAGTCTCCGTCTTGAAATACACTGTACAGTATTCACACTGAGCAGAGCCAGCAGGAGGGCTTGTAGGGGCAGCACCAAAGCCAGCTAAACCATCGGCAATAGCTAGGTTGTGTTGTTTGTAATCTTTCTGCATTGATGTAGCCTACAGGCTCAGCAGCTCCTGTTTCAATAGCTTTAAGAAGCTCAGTTACTTGTTGTTTTTGGGTTTTCTGTGTCATAACTTTTTGAGTTTTGTTGGATTGATTGTCAGTAGTGTGGTTTGTACTCTTACAGCCTACAATTCTACACATAGAATGAAGAGCTGTGCTTAATAGGGATATTTTTCATGAAATGAAAGTTCTTGATTACGGGTGCAAAGGTACGGTAAGGGATAGGGTAAAAACATTGAAGTAGTTCAAATAATGACCCACTGAGCTAATTAACTAATTTTTCTTCGTATTTTGACCTACAAACTCATGTAGTTACTCCCCAAGTAGGCGGCTACTTGTATATTAGTAAGACGACGAGCGATATGAGGGTATTGGTGAAGAAATCTAGGTAGCGTTCTTCGGTGGTTTTGCTCAGTGCATCGATCATACGGCGCTGAAGGGCAATGTGGGTGCGCAAGGTCATTAGGCGGAAGAGGCGTTCAGTGATAGGAATATGCTCAAAAAGCATAGCACTTGTCCTCAGGGGTGATTACTAGTAGGTCACTATCTTCTAGAGCCTGAATATAGAGCCGAGAGGGGCTTGATTCATAAAGCTATCCAAAATCAGTAACCCACCAGTCTTCAGCGCCAAAAGAAGAGTACCTGCTCATTGCCACTGCGGTCGATATGGTAGGTGCGGAGAAGTCCCTTGGTGATATAGGCTTCAAAACCCTACATATCTCTGCCCTGACGTAAAAAGGTAGTCCTTTTTTTCTTGATTTTTAGTGGGGGTGAAGAGGTTACAGAGAGCCCTCTATCTGCTCGGCTTCACCCAGTGATATGTTTAGCTGAAATGGTCTTGTAGCATTTTCAGGAGTCAATAATTAGTGGTCAGTAGTCAGTCACTGACAACCCAAGTGCAAAAATACAATATTTCGAGAGAAAAATCAAGTCTTTTGGTTCGTTTAAAGAGGAAAGGCTTGTAAGAATAAGGAGGGAAACTGAATAAATATCAATTTCCCTCCTTGGGGAGCGGACTTATAGAGACCTAAAGTCTCGTCCCCCACCATTGAATAGCATAACTACTATTTTTGCGCTGTGAAGGTAATGCTTTTTGAAATAAGATGTGAGAATATAGTTGTTTTTCTTTTTAAAAACTATACAATAATTTGTGTATTACAAAAGTATTACCTTTGTCAAAAATTAAAAACAATATTTTAAATAGCATTTAAGAAGATATAATCAAAAAACAACATATAGCGTTTCGCTTACAATTTTCTCTCTTGCAGAAAACGACCAAATATTTTTAGTAGCGGAGAAGCTGAGAGTGGAGATGCCTACGTATAAGCGTGGGCATTCCTTTTTGCTTTGCTACATAGCCTTTGGTCGAGCTTCTGCAAAGAAAAGTAACAGGAATGTTTCACGTTTTTTTATTATCTCTAAGTAGTGCAAAGGCGAAACCGAAAAGCCTATAATAGAGTAGGGAGTATTTAAATTTAAAATTAAAATGAAAAAGTAGTAATTATGCTTTTGATTCTGTCAGCAGGAATAGCTTCTTGTAAGAACAATGAAGAATCAAATCAGAACAACAGAATAGTAAATGAAGGAACTGTCACAGTTGAAACTATTAAATTGAAGGAACTAAAGAATAGTAGAGTTAAGGATGTATTGTATGCAATGTATTGGAATCTAATGGCTGGATAGTGAGAAAGATTCTCATACATTTTGTAAATAAGGAGGCTTATGAATATCTCCAAAGAGGTCGTTGCAAATGAAGAACTTATTATAGTTCAAAAAGGAACATGTGAAAATGGCTATGATTGCCCTGATACAAAAATATAAGTTCAAGATTAAAGCTAAGATGAATAGACCTGATTATGGTGAGTATGATGAAGTCTATATTCAAAAATTTGTAGATAAAGAAGTTTTTAGGTTGGGAAAATTATAAAATCATTATTTGAAAAATACTCCTGTATTTAGTTCTTTAGATGACATTTATTTGAAGAGTTTGATATTTTCTATATGACAGATATGGCAGAAGTGAAAGATGAATGGGTGAAAAGAGGAAAATAATTGTGATATAAGAATAGAAGATTTTTATTCAGTAGGTCAATATCATGGGTATCAAAGCGACTGTATTGCCAGCAGATAAGATAAGATATGAGAATGATAGATTTTATATCTATACAGTTGAAGAATACCTTCCTCCTGCAGGCATGCATGATTAAAAATTAATATTTTTTTATAAATAAAGATCATAAATAGATTGATATAGTAAAGAGTCATGAGAAAAATAATTTTTATATTGATTGGTTTATTAACTTTTAATATCTATTCGCAAGATACTTCTGATGAATATTTAGAAATGGAAAAAGAGGCAGAGAGAAAGGATATGATACAATAATAAATGTTTATCCTAGGGAAGCTTATAGAATAGGGAAGTATTCTGATAAGATAATAGATGATAGTATAAGAAAAGAGGATGCTTTTAAAAATAGGACTAGGATATTTTTCTTAGAGAAAATTTTTAGAAATAGGATTTAAAGTGTCTTTAAGTGAGAAAAATGGACTGAATTATGGAAAAATGCAAAGATATAACTTATATGGATGGTTATGGAATAAAACCAGAATTGAAAAACCTCTTTTATAAAGAATTATATTTAGAAGGACCATTCAGAGAACTAGACAAAGAAGATGTAAGTCGTATAAATGAAATATTTACAGGTTTAACAAATTTAATAATAAATATGAGACATGAGGAAAGTCAATTTGATGAGTACAGATAATGTTTCTACACAAAAATTTCTTTGATATATATAGAAAAGGGAAAGCCTGTATATCAGTAGAAGTCACAGCTCCTGTTCAAAAATTTAACAAGTTATATAATTAAAACATATAGATAATGAAGAAAATAATTTTTTGTATTAATAGTTTTATTTAATTTTTGTGGGGTATTCTCAACCACAATTTCTAACAAAAGTCAGTTGGAAAAATGGATAGAAAGTTCTGAGAAATATACTTATACAGGGGATAGAAATATTTTTAGGGTTTTTGTTAGACATAGAGCAAACAATGATTAGAGAAGCATATAAAGAGAAAGACTCTCCTATTTTTGAACAAATAGTAAATGCCTTTTGCTGAATATTTACAATTTGAAAAAGAATATGAACATAATGGATTTTTCATATTCTTCCATGCATCTATATAGATATAATGAATCATTACTGGAAATTCTATGGAAGTTTCAAATATTCCATCAGAACTAAAAACGATTTACAATATAGCATATAGAGAGATGAGGAAATAGAAGAACTCTACATATATAGGGGGAGCTGACTTTTCTCTTGTTATATATTGGAATCTCAGTGGAGGTCTCAAAGAAGGATTTCCAATAAAAAGTCTATTCTAATGATGAATACCGTTAGAATAATAATTTTATAAGAATTTAAATAAAGGCGGAAACGAAAAAGCCTATAATAGAGTAGGGAGTATTTTAAATTTAAAAATTAAATGAAAAAGTAGTAATTATGCTTTTGATTCTGTCAGCAGGAATAGCTTCTTGAAGAACAATGAAGAATCAAATCAGAACAACAGAATAGTAAATGAAGGAACTGTCACAGTTGAAACTAAATTAGAAGGAACTAAAGAATAGTAGAGTTAAGGATGTATTGTATGCAATGTATTGGAATCTAATGGCTGGAAAAATAATGAGAAAGATTCTTATACATTTGTAAATAAGGAGGCTTATGAATATCTTCAAGAGGTCGTTGCAAATGAAGAACTTATTATAGTTCAAAAAGGAACATGTAAAATGGCTATGATTGCCCTGATACAAAATATAAGTTCAAGATTAAAGCTAAGATGAATAAACCCTAGTTATGGAGAGTTTGTAGATGATGGAGCTATTATACAAAAATTTTGCTGATAAGGAAGTCTTAGGGTTGGGAAATTATAAAAATCATTATTTGATGGTTCGGATGATGTTTACCATAAGGGAAACATTTAGTGCATTAGATGAAATTTTATCAGAAGTATTTTGATACTTTTTATATGACTGAAGCGAATGGAGAATAAAGACATATTTAACATTAACAGAATCAGTTTTCTATTTTATGGGACAAGATCATGGTTTTCAAGCGACTGTATTGCCAGCAGATAAGATAAGATATGAGAAATGATAGATTTTATATCTATACGGTTGAAGAATACCTTCCTCATGCAGTGCATGATTAAAGAACTTGATATATAATATGGTTTTGGTATAACGAAAGTCATCCACAAAAGCTATCAAGAGCTTACGGCTATGTATTTAAAATAAAAAGTTTAACATACACTTATATAATCATATCTCCATGATTTTTACTGATTGTTATAAAGAGAAAGTGCTATTTGTGTTTGGAAATTATAAAATTACACTTTAATCGCTGTGCTTTTTCTTTCTGTGAAAATCTGTGCAAAAGATTCTTAGAAATAAGGAAAATCATTGTATTAATACAATAAAGGCGGAAACCGAAAAGCCTGTAATAGACAGTAGGTATAAACTAAAATCTTTTTACATTATGGTGTACAAAGCTTTTGGAGCCGGTAAAAATCAAAGGAATTAAAATCGGTCTTGAAAATGGGTAAAAAGCCCTAGAAAATGAAAAAGTCAAAACGAGCAGTTACAGGAGGTGTAGCAGCAGTTTTAGGTCTGATAGGAGGAGCTATCATTAAGGCCTTAAGTAGTAAATAACTTTTCATATATCCCCTGCAAAGCTATTATTTGTAAGGGATTTTTATTGATTAATTGAATATCAAAAGAGTCAGAAATATCAAAGCCCTTTACTTGGCTACCTAAGGGAAAAATCGTATTTTTGTAGAGCTACTTTTTCAAATAGATGGCAATAGAGAATTATGGAAGAAGAGTCTACAACTATAACTACAATACATGAGGTAATTCTTAGGGAGAGATACAAGGATTACCTTTTTCTGTGTATATGAAAACCCTAATGGAGGATTAGTAGAAAGGTTTAACTAAGGGGTGCAAGGAAAGAAAGAAAAATATAAAAATATAGAGGCTCTAAAAGATTTTATGCAGATAATGGTAGGCAATACCGATTGCTACCCCTTTATTCAAGACGGGAGAAAAATCCAGATGCCTCTAATCTACAAACCGAAAAGTATGTAGATATTAAGGTAGAGAGAGTAATAATGGAAAGAATATTATACAAGGAGCGTAAAAGAAGCTAATAAACAAGGTGTATCTGAAGTGATTATCCATCTTTACTCAAGTGTTAGCTTCTAATCGTGAAGCTTTTTGATACATTAAAGGCTACATTTAAGCAAAAACGTGCAGATAAGATAGAGATGATAACTTTATATAATGCCTGATAATAGAGTTTTACAGGTAAATACTGCACGATTCAAAAGTAACAAGAGGCAAACTGAATAAACATCAATTTGCCTCCCGAAATGATGGGCTATAGAGACCCGAAGTCTCGTCCCCACCATTCAAAACAGTATAACCACTATTTCGCACTGCAAGATAATACTCTTTCAATTAAAAAGCAAGCGTATCTATTTTAATTAATTATTAACAATTAATCATTAGTTATTATTTCACGTCCATTCTATACATTTATGGCAAAGCAACGCAATTGCCTAAGAGTTCTGTGACTTGTGCAGCGGTATGCTTAGGGTCAAAGTTTTTCTCGGCACTCTCGGCGATCTGGTCAAACTTACCATGGGTGTCGAGAGCCTATAGTTTTGAACTCCGCAGGGATAGAAGCCAGCAGGCCTGCGGGGGCATGCCCCGCTACCGATCCCCGAAGCACGAGCTACCTTGGCACAGAGCAGGATCGTTTTTGAGCTATGCCCACATTGATCTGTTTCGAAGCGCCTCTACAAAGGTACGCATCTCGTGCATAACAGAAGTCCCTGTTGGACTGGCTTACAATGATACTCACACGGGCATCATTGGGTAGGGACTTTCAGTGTTGCCTACAAACATCTTTCTGATAAGAACTACATTCACCCCTACAGAAATAACTAAAAAGAGAATAAAAGAGAATATCATAATTGCGATTTGTTAATGAATCCATTTTGGCGATGAGCAAATTGTCTCATCAAAAATCGTGCCTTTATTTTAGAATAAAGATATATAAAAATAAATTATTTTTAATTGTCTAATTAACAGATAGGTTAGGAATGTACTTATTGCCTATTTATCTATCAGCTGATCGATTTATAGATTCAAAAACGCCTTTAACCGATGTTTGCCTACTTGCATAGGAGCTACAACATCCATCGCCATAATGGTAAGGACAATTCTATAGCACCATAGATCCTTTTAGGGAGGAGGTATTTGCCCTATTTTTAGGATCAAACGCCGTGCCCAGTCAGGCAAAATAACTTATATTAGCGAGGCTTATGGAGTACCTCAAAAGCCAAACGCGCCATCTCTGTTTGTGTAAAAACCTCAGCTCCTCCGACATTGACTTTCCCGTTCATAACCCTCCCAATTGAGCAACATAGACTTCGGCCAAGTCCTCCCCATGGAATAGGGATCTCATAGCATATTGTCCTTTGCCAAATAGGCGTATTTTTGTCCTTCTTCACCATTTTGAAAAAGACAGCCAGTATCACTATAAAAACCGCTGGGGCATGTAATACAGAAGTCTAATCCACTGGTTTTAAGCGTATCTACAAAGCGTTCTTTAGCCGCTCAATGGCTATATCGCATGGCTTCTCCCTTGAACTACGGATACATATGAACTTACGTGCGCCTTCGCGCAAGGCTTCATCCAGTAGGTTCTTGTTGGCTCGGAAGCTCTACCTGCTCTTAGGTAAAGTCCATCTTTTTGGCGGGTAATCCCTACAGAAGAAATCACCTTATGCACCTTTACATACCCCTCGTAGGGTGTCAGGCTGTGTTACCTCTGCTCCACTACCTCAATAGTGGGTGTGTGAGTAGGGCAGGGAGAGCTTCGATTTGTTGCAGTACCCTGAAAATGCGGGTCAGGTATTCTTCTCTTAGAGTGCAGCTTGTAGTATACTGACCTAAATGAGCCGGTTGCTCCTGCTAATAATATCTTTTTCTGTTTTCATGGAATTTAATCTTTAGTTTTTACTCTACAAAAAGTAGGTGTTTATATAATAAATAAGTTTTATACTTTTTATTCTTTAAAGAACAGCTTCCTTTCCTCAGTAATATATTCCACAAGCAGGGCAAAATAAGCCTATTTGTATGCAGTTTGCTATCGGGTGGGTGGCGAAGACTTTCGTTGGAAATATTAGCCTCCCTCGGCTGTAACTTTAGGTGCTTTTTGGCTGGTGGCTCCAATAAGCCACTACAGACCACTAATACCCAAGGAATCACAAGGAAAGAGTAAAAACAAAATAGGGTGATTATATTTTTATAAATGAAAAAGTGAGAAGTGAAAAATGCTTGTGCAGCTTGAACTAAAATTCTATTTTATAACTGATATTAGGGATAACCAAAGTAGCTTTTGCTGGTTCTCAATTGCGCCGGTTTGGTAATTGTAATTATGGTCGATATGAATAGGTGCACCAAGTACATTCTTCATTTGAAAGAGAACACGCTACTGCTCTTGCGGTGGTTGATGCGGTAATTCATAGTAAGGTCAGCGTAGGTAAGGGTACGGAATTGCTCGCTAAAGACCGACTTTCATCATATATCACACGTTTTTGGGCTAATGATTGGCTTTCCCAAAAATCGGACTGTAACGTTCACCTCCGGTTACACTCACACGCGCATTCATCAAGCACCTTGCGGTTATTGGCAAAATAAATTCTTTGCCAAAGAGGGTCATTCAGTACAAAAACCTTTGTTATAGCGCGTATTACGCCACACATTATCACCCGCTTTATATTCGGATTTGAAGATAGACCCCGTGATAAGGTATTAATAATTGTCGCCCAAAAAAGCGCTCCAAAGTAAGGTCGATACCGTAATTGCGTCCTTTGGTATTATTCACGAGTGCTTTGTTGAGATACAACGCCCTGCGCAAATTGATAAGCGAATAACTAGTACCCTCTTCCCTGGGATATTCCACAGATATTGATAATAGGCTTCAGCTTTGAAAATGCAATTTATCGGTAAGCATCCAGTCGTAACCCTAACACAAAATGATGTGCCTCGCTCAGCTTCAAATCTTTATTCACAGCTACGCCCCCTACTTCTATCATATACACATTCAAATCTTCTCTTTGAGAGTGTTTGCCATAGCATGAAACTCAAACTGTGTTTGTCGGAAAGTTTCCAAGCCAATCCCGCTCTGCTTTCAAGAGAGGTTCTTTATTCAAACCAAAATAGTGAGTGCGCAATCCTACATTCGCCAAAAGGGCAGGCGATAGCTGGTATTTTGAGTTGGGCATAGCCCTCAGTAAGGTTGGTACTACCCGCTGAATTGGCGATATGCGCATAAGTGGAAGCATATAATCTTGTGCAGCGCTGAGGTTATATTTGTAGAAAAGTTGTTTTAGATGAAATCCCTACTTTTAAAGTAGTCAAAGAAGAGAGTTTATGAGTGGTAGGAGGTCGCCAAAGTGAGTGTTCCGTTTTTGTTTTTAAGTCGGCTATCGAGTGAACGAGAAGCATCATCGGAAAGGTAATCGGTGCCAATACGGTCGTCAGTACCCGAAAAAAAGCGACGTGTGATTCTACAAAACTACGGTCGCTAGCGGTAATTTGGTGACGCAACCCTACTGTCCCCACGTAAGTATCCCAATTGTTATTCACGCGGTCGATATCGGTTTTTCAGTCGGTAGGGGAGTTTAAAAGCATCTTTATGAGTGTTGTCAATCCCCCGATACCCCAAAGAGAGAATGTACCTGCTTTTTCAGTAGGGATATTCAATTTAAAGGAAAAATCTTGATACTTAATACGCTGACCGGTTTTATTGATTTTCAAATCGTTCAGTAATCCCAAAGCAGAATAGCGATAGTTGAAAAGATAAGAAGAACCTTTGGCGCGTGAAAGGGGACCTTCGGACGCAAAGTCGAGCCCCTAAAACGCCCACTTGTGCTGTATGCTCATAGCGGGAAGTATTGCCAGTGTGCATTTTCACATCAAAAAAACAGCTGCGAGTGCATTGCCATACTCGGCAGGAAAGCCCTGTAAGAAAATCAGATTGCCAATCACCTGATTGCTAAAAGCGTCACCAGTCCGCCCCCAATGACGTTTCCCCCAGAAAAATGCTGAGGGTGAAGGGATTTCCACGCCTTCCAATCGCCATTGTACGCCTTGCGGAGCATTACCGCGCACGACAATAGAGTTATCCTGCAAATTACCCGTAGAGACCCCCGCAAAAGCAGAAGCCAAACGCGCAGGGTCACTAAGTCCGCCGGCATGGCGTTGTGTTTCCTCTACCGAAAAGGTGCGGGCACTCACGGTAGCCATTGCATTGAGGGCTTTCTCCTTGCGGATACCCGCTACTACCTCCACACCTTCAAGCTCAGTAGCGGCTTCTTTCAGAGCAATACTAAGTACGACTTCTTTGGCTGAAGTAATGAGCAGCTCGAGGAATCACACGGCTCTCATAGCCTATATATGAGATTTCCAAACTCACCCTTCCTAAGGGAAGGTTAGTAATTGAAAAGTTTCCTGCCTCATCAGTAGTTGTGCCTATGATAGGATCTGTATGTTGTACTATTACAGTAGCCCCTAACAGAGGTTCATGGGTATTTTGGTCAAAGATTTTTCCCCTTTAAGAGTTTGGGTGAAATCCTGCCCATATACCATAAAGGGCAGTAGTAAAAATAGACTAATAGTCAAAAAGTTTTCATGTCGTTTGCTTTTTGAAATTCGTGGCAAAAGTATGACAGAAAACAAGGTGCATCGCTTAAGCGTGAGGGGAATGGACGTATTTTTAATGAGTACATTGACTCATTAGCTCATTGACAAATTGACTAGGTGTTTTACTTGTAAATTTTTTTAAATACTTGATTGAAAAGAAGACTTAGAGTTGAATCACTGCTTCATAGGCAAGTCCTAACAGATTAAAATTCTTATTTGTGTCTTTCTCTGCCAAAGTGATAAATTCCTTTACACGATAGCCATTGACAAAGTCATAGAAATTTTTCTCTTCATACTGATTAATGATTTGCGAAAGATGATTGGGAGGAATTCTCAACCTTTCTGCTAATTGTGCTAAAGAGTTTGGAGACTCTATATAAGGTTTTTCTATTTTCATAAGCAAAAAGCAGTTGCTCATGTAGGGAATGGGCGTCTTCGGTCTTGAGTCCTGATTTGCGGTATTCAGGACTTTTAGAGATAGGTTTAGCTTCACTTGTGGGTTAAAAAGCTCATCTTTGCTTTGTACCTCATCTCTTGTAGGGTGGTATAGCTGTTTTACTCTCTGTTAGTGGTTGTATAATCTTAGATTCATAAGGATTTGTTGTATCATAGAAGTGAGGAGGTTGTAAAGATTCCCTGGTACTGTATTCCAAAAAGCCAATAAGTCCAATAAGCAATACAAAAAGTCCAAAGAGAATCATTTCTATATTGAGATCCTATAGCTATCTCTAACAAGTACTGTACTATACACTCTATCATTACTCCAAAAAATTACTCCAAAGCCAATGAGTATAAATTTCAGCCATTGTAGACTGATACCCTCATTATAGGCAAACTGCTCACTTATCATCGCTCATATTGGTTGATTTTCCTGTAGGCTAATATCAATATAACACACTTACAACTACAAAGGTAACAAAGGACAAAACGAAAAACCATTGGTAGGAACTGTGGTAATCCTCTCTATCAATCAGCGCCTTCTCAGCTGCTGAGTAGCCAAAGAGGAAAGAGACATTATCAGGTAAGAAAGGATAAAAAGTAGTAGAGTGCAAGCCGTCTTGCCAATAGAGCCGTTGTGGTTGGCGTAGATTAACAACCACATACAGATATACAAAGGTGGCAAATAGTAACGGAAAAGGGTGTGTAATACCTACCAAATGTGGATATTTTTCCCAATACCCCAAGTAGTGTAGGTAATAATTCAGTAAGTAGATACCAGTACAAACCAACCATACCCCCAGTATATTGTCGGACAGTCTTTTATGAGATTTGCTAAAAAGCAAAATTGATAGAAAAAACTCATACCTATAGTAAAGAGACTGCTCATTTAATTTATCAATTAGAATACATTACCTTATTTTTACTTCTACCTTCAAATAGAGAAATTTTTCTGTTTTCATAGGGTTAATCTTCTTCTGCTAAGTCTAAGAAATCTTCAAAATATTCCTCAAAAAGAATCAAACATAGGCGTAGGTTTGTCGATTTCAAAAGGCCCCTTTATCATTGCAATAAACATCTGCTTCGAAGACCTTAGCATCTTTCAGGCGTATCTTATTAGAAACTTTATATAAGGTTAGAAATTCGTCCACTTCCGTATGTAGTACGATAAAATCCTCTGAGAGATGTAAGTCCTCTCTTAGTTGTTTAATTAGTTCCACAATAGGATAGGATATGCTGTCTTTTTCTTTGTAAATGCCATTGATATAGACATCTCCATAATTACAAGAACCACATTCTGATAGAAAATCCATATATGCCTCAGAGAGCAAGATGCCCAATTCCTCTTCTATATGCTTAATTTCTTCAGCATTAGCCCCTAGAGAATACTCAAATTCTCCACTCTGTTTTTAATCGTTTTAGATAATATCTATCAGCTGATGAAGTTATAGATTCAAACGCTTTAACCGATGCTTACCTACTTGCATAGGAGCTACAGCATCCATTGCTATAATGGTAAGGAAAAATTCTATAACACCATAGATACTTTTAGGGAGGAGGTATTTTGCCCATTTTTAGGATCAAACGCCGTACCCAGTCAGGCAAATAAATTATATTGGCGGGCTTATGGAGTACCTCAAAAGCCAAACGCGCCATCTCTGTTTGTGTAAAAACCTCAGCTCCTCCGACATTGACTTCCCGTTCATAACGCTCAATTGGGCAACACAGACTTCGGCTAAGTCACTCCCCATGGATGGGATTCATAGCATATTGTCCTTTGCTAAATAGGTATATTATGTCCTCCTTCGCCATTTTTCAAAAAGAAAGCCATATCACTATAAAAACCGCTGGGGCGTATGATACAGTAGTCTAATCCACTGCAGCTGTAAGCGTATCTACAAAGTACTCTTTAGCCGCTCAATGGCGATATGTCGCATGGCTTCTCCTTTGAATACGGATACATATATGAACTTACGTACGCCTTCGCGCAAGGCTTCATCAGTAGGTTCTTGTTGGCTTGAAGTCTACTTGCTCACAGGGTGAGTCCATCTTTTTGGCGGGTAATTCCTACGGTAGAAATCACCTTATGTACCCTTTACATACCCCTCGTAGGGTGTCAGGCTGGGTTACTTCCGCTTCTACCTCCAATAGTGGGTGTGTGAGTAGGGCAGAGATCTTCGATTTGTTACGTACCACAATGCAGGTCGGGTATTCTTCTCTTAAGAGTACAGCCAGTATATACTGACCTAAATAGCCAGTTGCTCCTGCTAATAATATCTTTTTCTGTTTTCATTGGGTTAATCTTCTTCTGCTAAGTCTAAAAAGTCTTCAAAAATATTCCTCAAAAGAATCAAAACATAGGCGTAGGTTTGTAGATTTCAAAGTCTCCCTTATCATTGCAGAATACCTCTGCTCCAAAGACTTTAGCATCTTTTTAGGCGTACCCTATTAGAAACTTTATATAAGGTTAGAAATTCGTCTACTTCGTAATGTGAGTACGATAAAATCCTCTAGAGAGATGTAGCTCCTCTCTTAGTTGTTTAGTTAGTTCCACAATAGGATAAGATATGGTGTCTTTTTTTCTTTGTAAATACCATTGATATAGACATCGCCATAATTACAAGAACCACATTCTGAAAGAAAATCCATATATGCTTCAGGAAGTAATATGCCCAATTCCTCTTCTATAATGCTTAATTTCTTCAGCATCTAGCCCCTAGAGAATACTCAAACTCTCACTCTGTTTTTAATCGCTTTAGATAATTCATAAGGTATTTCCTTTAATATATTGCTATTCAAACACTATTTTTCCTACACTCTCGCTCCTTCATAGACCTCCATTTCCTTGAGTTCGTCTAATATATACTCAGGGCATCGTCAAAAAGAAACCTTACTTGACACAAAGCACTATGTGCCCTCTTTCATAGGCTCATCAAAGGTAGACGATACTCAATTGGGCTGCGCTCAGCTGGGCAATATGAGTGGTGGGCGATACTTAAAACGGTTGAGGTTGTTCTCGTCCGCCTTCTTCTTTGGTAAGGAAATGGATAGATACCTACTCTTTGTTTTTCATGATAGAAAGGTTTCTATAGCACAGTAATTGTTATCCCCTAATAACCAAATACTTTATCAACAAAAAGCAAAGATACGCATTTAATAGCAACAATGGTAATATAAAAGGGAAAAAATGATATGAATATCTTCATATATACAAGCTGGTCACATTTGTCTAGCTAAGAGCTATATCTTTTGCAGATATAAGAATCACACAAAGGCGTATCCCCAAAAGCCTATAACTAGAGTGAGAATATATATATTGTAATATGGATAATCGTGAAAGAAGAGTGGAATTTTTGAAAATTCAAAAATATGGAAGGAGGACGTAGTTCTGATTTTTGTTCTCCAAACAAATAATCATTACTCTTATATAAGTAGGGAAAATCTTTCAAGGAAAGGGAAAAATATTATCCATCGAATAGTGGTGCTTATGATTCCTTTAAGAAGCATTTACCAGTTCTCTCAAGGAGAAGGATGGTATCTAGATTTATGTAGAAAAAGTAGATCCAGCATATAGAGCATATGTTCTTGCGGAACTTTTAAAAGTATTGGAATCAAATGAGAGTGTCTCCCAATGATTTCAAAAGGAGAACTTAGGGCTTCTTGGGAGTATCATTTGTTGGGGGAAGGATATAGATAAGCAGCTGATATATGATGAGAATGCAGCTTGTAGACAGAAGATAAAGATTATTCCGCTGAAAATCACAGAAACTAAAGTGTATGATTATGATGAGTCTATGAGTGAATATATTATAGAGAACGGGTTTAAGTACTTACTTATAAAGACAGATAAGACCATAACCTATGAAAGAGCACGACACTTGGGAGTATATAGGAATCGCAGAGGTAAGCGGCAATACTATTATCATAAAAATAGAATGGGACAGATTGTAAGAACTTTTCCCTCAGACAAATACCTCCTTGAGGCAGAACCTTATGATACCTATCCTGAAAGATGGTATGTGCTTGAATAAATGATTAGAGGCTACCCCTGATAGAATAAAGAATTTGAAATGAATAAAAAGAAAAAACAATGATAATAGATAAAGAATTTGAAACAACAACTGATGAGTTTATAATAGATTTTTATTATTTATACACATTAGAAAACAGAAACAGATGATATAAATGTTGCTGTTGACAGTGTATATAATGAACTTACTAAGTATAACATTAAAACAACAAAAGAGCAAGTGAAATAATAGAACTATATGAAAAATGATGAATTTGAAGACGATGGAGATAGCATCCTAGCGTGTAAGTTTCTTTAAGTTTGAGGGAGAAATTCCCCTTACTCGCTAAGGGGGAATAATTCTTCGGCATTCTTAGTGGTTGTCTCCGCTACTTCCTTGACGCTAATTTTTCTTAAAGTGAGCGATACTTTGCGCTACATAGGGGAGGAAAGCGGGTTCATTGCGTCGCTTATCTCGTGGGTTTAGCTGGTGTGCAGGTATATTCTTGGGAAAGCATAAAGGGTGCATCGGTCTCTATAAGCATACGCTCTAAGGGTACATAACGTACTACCTCTTCCAAGAAAGCAAATCGGCGGCTATCGCTAATGGCGCCTGTAAAACCAATATAGTAACCTGCCTCAAGGTAGGTTTTTACCTCGCTCAAACTGCCTGTAAAACAATGTACTACCCCCTTAGGTAGATTGGTATAATCCTTGAGAATCCCTACAAATCGGTCCAAAGGCAGCGCGCTCGTGTAGGAATAGTGGCTTTTGCACCTCTTGGGCGAGGGCGAGCTGGGCATGGAAACACTGCTCTTGTACAGGGGCGCGGGAGAAATCGCGATCAAAATCTAAACCACATTCTCCTACAGCTACCACTTGTTTTTCCTTCAGTAGGGTGCTGAGCTGAGGAATGGTCTGTTCGTTCATCGTCTTAGCATCATGGGGGTGTACCCCTGCGGTGCTATAGAGCAGGGTAGGGTAGCCCTTTAGCAAGCGCAAAGGATTCTTTGCTACTGCGAAGGAGGTGCCGGTGAGTATCATTTGGGTTACGCCCGCCTCCTCAGCACGGTAGAGAGTTCTTCTTGGTCGTGGACAAATTGTCGGTTGGTTAGGTTTAGGCCTATATCTATCATCAGTTTTTAGTTTTTGAATTTTTAAATTTTTGAGTTATTAGTTATTCACTTTTTCGCTTTTCATTCTTCACTATTCACTATTCGCTTGTCACTCCTTCTGCGATGAGGTAGCCACTACTCCAAGCGTTTTGGAAGTTATAGCCTCCTGTAATGGCATCTATATCCAAGGCTTCACCTCCTATATAGAGTGTAGGGTATAGCTTAGAGCGAAAGCTCTTGAAATCAATTTCCTTGAGGAGACGCTCCGGCAATAAGCAAACTCTTCTTTGAAAAGGGGCTTTATCCTCAATAGAGAAAGTACTTGCAGTGAGTTCCTTGGCCAAGGCGTGTAACTGCCCTTTGTTCAACTCTGCCCATAGCTGGTGAGGCAGTACCCTGCGCGCTCTAAGAGCTTGTTCCATAGCTTTTTGGCTAAGGAGAACGGACAATGGTTTTGCATCTCCTTGCGTGGGTGTTGCTGTTTTTCCTCTTGCAAGATGGTGAGGGCATCTTGGGCGGTGAGTAGCTCATCTCCTTCAGCTAACCAGTTGATTTGTGAGGGCAAAATTTGTACTCAATTCAGCCAAGATTCTCGCGGCAAAGGCCGATAGCTTAAGCACCGCAGGCCCACTGAAACCCCAATGGGTGATAAGTAGTGCTCCTATAAGTCCTTGTTTGTCTATAAGAGGCACCTTCAGTGGCGTTCCTTGGCTGTCTAAGAGCTTGACCCCCACTTGCTTGCTCACCCCCGCTAGGCCTTCTACAAAGGGGTCTTTGGAGGCAAAGGTAAGAGCGAAGGCACAGGCGGTACAATGGTATGGCCTAAGCCAGCAAGCAGCTGCCATATCTTGGGATTACTGCCAGTGGCCACTACCAGATGGCGACAAAGGGAAAAATCTCGGAGCCTTGTACCTGCCACAGTTCCTGCTCATAGGAAAAAGACTGAATATTTTTGCCTGTATAGGATCTCTATATGATATTTCTTAGCCAAGGAAAAGGAAACAGTCTATCACGGTCTGCGAGCTGTTGGATTGGGGAACATACGGCCATCGGCTTCTTGTTTTATAGCGACTCCATGGGAGCAGAACCAGCGGACGGTATCTTGGGACGAAAACCGCGAGAATACGCCCAACAGCTCTCGGTTACCACGGGGATAGTTCTTGACAAATTCTCGTGGGTTTGTCTCCGCGTTGGTCAGGTTACAGCGTCCTCCGCCAGAGATACGTACTTTGCCGAGGGCTTCTTTGCTTTTTCAAGAATACGTATGCGCATATGGGGAGCTTTTTCAGCTATATTGATAGCGGTGAAAAAGCCCACAAGCACCTGCGCCTATGATGATTACATCGGTGATATCTTTCATATATGATAAAAATCTGTGAGTGCTCCCCACAGATTTTTGCAATTAATAATATGACAATGAAGTAAATTATTTCTTATGTCCTTCTACTTCTTTTTTTGTGCGTCCTCTCTTCTTTCTCTTTGGAGGAGTCATATACCAATGGGGTAGCTACGAAGATAGAAGAGTAAGTACCAACTACTACCCCGATGATCATGGCAAACATGAAGCCTCGGAGGGTTTCTCCGCCAAAGATGAAGATGGCCAAGAGGGTTAGCAAGGTAGTAAGGGAGGTGTTCAGCGTACGGCTTAGGGTAGTGCTGATGGCATGGTTAAGTGTCTGAGCACTCCAACCACTCTTGCCTATTTCTTCACGGATACGGTCAAAGATAATCACCGTATCGTTCAAGGAGTAACCAATTACCGTAAGGATCGCTGCAATGAACTGTTGGTCTATCTCAAGACTAAAAGGCATCACAGAGTAGAGCAAAGAGAACGCCCCCTAAGGTGATAATCACGTCGTGGGTAAGGGCGGCTACCGCTCCCATAGAGAACTGCCATTTACGGAAACGTACCAAGATATATCCGAAGATGATGATAAGCGAACCGATGATTGCCCATACGGCACTACTCTTGATGTCTTCAGCGATACTTGGCCCTGTCTTGTCGGACTTCATCACTCCAAGTCCCTCACCACTCATGAACTCGTCGTAAAGAGATCTGCTCACCCATTACAGGTTGTAGATCCTTGTAGAGAATTTCTTAGATCTCGTTATCGGTTTTGGGTACTTTTCGTCATTGTATTTGTACTTGGTAGAGATACGTGCTTGGTTGGCAGCTCCGAAGGTTTTACCTCTACAGAGCCTAAGGATTTTTTTCAGAAGGCTAGCCACTTTCTGTGTCTCTACTGGGTTCTTAAAGCGTACTTGGTAAGAACGACCTCCTACAAAGTCAATACCTTGGTCAAAGCCACGGGTGAACATAGAGCCTAAGCTAATGAGAATGAGTATCCCAGAGATAGCATACCATGGTTTTCTCTTAGAAAGGAAATCTACATTGATATTGGCCAAGAGATTCTTAGTAAGCGAAGTGGAAAAAGAAAGGTCTTTGCCTGACTACATACCAGTCAATGAGTAAGCGAGTGATAAATACCGCTGTAAAGATAGTGGTTATAATACCAATCATCAGGGTAGTGGCAAAAACCTTTGATAGGTCCCGCTACCGAAGATAAAGAGTACTGCACCGGTGAGGAAAGTGGTGATATTGGCATCGAGTACGGAGGTAATCGCATGGCTAAATCCGTCATGGATAGCTTGGGTGAGTGCTTTGCCATTCCTCAATTCCTCTCGGATACGCTCAAAGATAATCACATTCGCGTCTATGGACATACCTATGGTAAGTACAATACCCGCAATACCTGGGGAGGGTAAGTACGGAGTTGATACTCACCAAGATACCGAACATAAGGAGAATGTTGAAGAGCAGAGCAATATCAGCAAATACCCCTGCACGGGCCATAGTAGAAGAGCATCAAAGGAAGATGATCAGCCCCGCAATAGCGAAAGAGATAAATCCGCTGGTGATGGCTTTGTCCTAAAGAAGGGCCTACCACTACAGATTGTACGATATCGGCAGAGGCTGGCAATTTACCAGCACGTAGTACGTTGGCTAAGTCTTGCGCTTCTAGTACGGTAAAGTTACCTGTAATCTGGGTGCTACCTCCTGCAATAGGGCCAGAGGTTACACTAGGGGCAGAATATACGATGTTATCCAGTACAATAGCGATATTTCCTTTCTCAGTAAAATACTTTTTCCTGTAAGGTTTTCCCATTTTTAGCGCCTTCACTATTCCATATTCATGGATACACAAGGCTGGTTATGGTTGTCATAAGTTTGTACTGCATCAGTAACGACACTACCACTTAGTGGAGGTTCGTTGGTACGGTTACCGCGTAGGGCATAGAGTTCCACAAGGTCAGACTTGCGCAAGAGACCTTGTAGGCGTTCTTTGAAGGCCTTAGCCTCACTAGGACGCGCTTGCTCGTATTCGTAAGGCATGAATAAGCGGTAGAGCTGTTGGAAGTTGTCTAGCTTGTGAGGCTTGCCAAATACGAACTTAGCGTTCTTAAGCTCAGCAGGCATAAGTCTTTTAGCCTCATCACCACGAAGGTGAAAGAGAGCAATTTGGTAGTATCGGCAGCTAAGAAATAGCCTATAGAAGGAGAGTTGTCTCCTTGGGTAAGCTGGAAAAGGTCATGAGAGGATTCTTCTGTGCAGGAGCCATAGAATCTTCTTTTCCTCAGTCTTGCCTAAGAGTTTGTCTACTTCGCCATGTGCCAAAAGTATCAGCAGTAGCAGTAGCTGAGGCTATCTGTCTCATGGGTTGTAGTCTGGGCATGGTTGAAGGGGTTTCTTCTGCTTTAGCAGGAGCTTCTTTAGCTTGTAGGGCAGCGTTGAGCTGACCGAAGAACATAGTAAAGTCTGAAGCTTTGAAGGTTTTCCCAGAACTCCAATTGGGCGGTACTCTGCAAAGGGTTTTACACGAGAAATATCCTTAGCACCAGGCAGTTCCACGGAGATACGGCCTGGGTTGCCCATGATATCAGGGATTAGTAACCTCAAACTTATCGATACGCTAGCGCAATACCTCGAAGGCAGAGGAGATGGACTCATCTGCTTTTCTTCTGATGATAGGTTGTACCTGAGAGTTACTCATCTGGGGAGTAATCTGAGAGCTGAGGGTTTTTGTTACCGAAGATGTCAGCCGCAGCCAGCTTAGCCCCAGTAGCATCAAAGGCCTCAAAGAAGAGGTCTATATAGCTTTGGTCGGTTTCATGAAGGCGCTTATCGGCTTGTGCTAAAAGCCTTTTTCAAAGTCAGCATTCTTGGAGTTATCCGCAAGCCCACGGAGGATATCGTGTACAGATATCTGTAGGGTTACGTTGATACCTCCCTTGAGGTCAAGCCCTTGCTTGAGTTCTCATCTTTCACTTCCTTGAAGGTGTAGCTGGCTATCCCTAAGTTGTACAGTTTCATTAGCGATAGAATCCAAGTACTGACTTACGATTTTTCACGCTTATGCGAATAATCTTCTACGGAAGTAGGTACTTTGAGGGCTGCAAATTCTTCTGCTTTTTCTCTTGACGATTTGCTACAAAGGTAAAGGAGAGCTGATAAATGCTCACTAAAACCAAAGAGTAAGGCAAATAATTTTACTAATCCTTTGTTTTGCATTTTACAATGATTTATACTATTTCAAAAAACGTGCAAATATATGAAAATTATGTAAATAAACAGCTTTTTTGAGCGGAATTTTTTTTTAACAGCCTATGAGAATGATTGATGCAAAAATTAGTAATAGGTAAAAAGTAGCTGCCTACTCTTTACCTTTTTGCTCTGTTAGTGGGTCCTACTGGATTTCGAACCAGTGACCCTCTGCTTGTAAGGCAGATGCTCTGAACCAGCTGAGCTAAGAACCCTAACATTAAATTGTAATTAACTTTGAAAAAACTAAACAAAAGTGGGTCCTACTGGATTCGAGACCAGTGACCCTCTGCTTGTAAGGCAGATGCTCTGAACCAGCTGAGCTAAGAACCCTTTTTGTAATTCGGGTGCAAAGATACAACCTTTTTAAACTGACAAATATTTTTCAAGAATTTTTCAAAAATCACAACCCTTTTGATTGTCAGTGGCTGTTATTCATTAATCATTAATCATTGTTGGCATTAAACATTAATTTCGTATTTTTGCACTCTCATGACAACTGATATGTCAGCAGAAGTAAAATCTAAAAGATAACCGATAGGAATGGCGTCCTCTTTGAGGTAGAAGCCCCTACCGATATGAATATGTCCCTTATGGAGTCATTCGTGCCTATGCTATAGCCGAAGATGGCGAAATAGGGGTATGCGGCGGTATGGCCATGTGTGGCTCTTGCCAATGCTATATCTATGAGCGATACCCCCTGCCTGAGATAGGCCCAGAGGAGGAGGCTATGCTTTTTGAAACTTCCTATACCAAAGAAAACAGCCGTTTGGGTTTGCCAAATTCCTATTACAGAAGACCTTGAGGGCTTGGAGGTGATATTGGCTCCTATCCGTAGGAAGAATCATTTTGCTTGAAAGGGAGTAGGGTATCAAAGCTTTTTGCTATGAAATAGTCTCTTACATAGTCTTCTTCGCCTACGGCCAAAAACAAAGTCGCCCCCAAGCTCCTAAGCTCTTGACAGCCTGCAAAGTCGGCAAAAAGGCGTTCTTTTACAGTGGGTAGCTGTGAAGAAAGTGAGAGTAGCGCCTCATGCTCCGGTGATAAGGTGGCCAAAGTGCGTCTTGTCCCGGCAGCGATGCACTGCTTCAGTAAGGTGAGTGAGCTGCTGGAGGAGGCTTGCTTTGTGCTTTTTGATGGTCTTGTGAGTGGGCAACGCCCTCCCTGCTGTTCTGCTTTTTGGTTCAAGTAGACAAAGAAAAGCGAGTCAGCAAACTCAGGCTGATAGTGAATCGGATAGCTCTTGGCTTGTCCCTCTTGTAGCTGATAGAGGATAGCAGGAGGCCGTGGCACAAGCTATATCGTACCCACTCCCCCGAAGCTGTTCCACAAGAGTTGGTAAGGATCACGCCTGCCCATTGGGCAAAGCATGGCAATCAGGGTAGAGGACGACCCAGCCCCCAGCCTTGGGGAAACTCTAAGCGAGTGGTAACCATGGCGCCTCCCTCAAGGAAATCAGCTTGTAGCCTTTGAGCTTCTCTAAGAATACGCTCTAAGGTCTGGGCTATGGGATTGTCACTTCCTGTAAATAGGTCTTCTTCAAACCATACAGAGCCATCCATGGTAAGACTACGAAAATGAATGCGCTGTTCCTTGAGCAGGGATACCTCCATATACTGACCATACCGAGAGGGTAGGGGCTAAGGACAAAAGCACCATCCAAAACGGCATACTCCCCGTGAGGAGTAGTTTTTCCGTGGGCATAAAACTCTTTTTTCTCCATAACTAAGAAAAACCCTTAAGAGCCGTAGCCCCTAAAGAGAAATAAACAAAACAAATTATTCTTTTTCTTAATTAAATTACATTCACACCTTTTTCTATCTCAGGGGCATATTTCTTTACACGTCATTTCTACGCCACTCTTGAGGGTAATTTGGTTCACACTACAATTCAGACAGCTTCCTAAGAGCCGTACTTTTTACAATCTTATCATCTTCTATACCAATTAGGGAAATATCTCCTCCGTCATTTTTGTAGGTAAGGACGAATTTCAGCTAAGGCAGTTTCCACTCGTTTCAATAAGTCTGGATTATTCATGCTAATATGTTATAAGGTTTTTACGTTTTCTTTGCGCAAAGATACGGAATAAAAACGATTTTTAATTGTTAATTATTAATTGTCAATTGTTAATTTCAGTAGTCGGTGATCAGTTACTATAATACTTTTTACCTTTTACTTTTTACCTTTTACTTTTTATCTTTTACCTTTTCAAAAGGTGTGTGTCAATATAAAAATTCTGTCTAGCTAGTGTAGGATCCATATTTTGGCAGAAGGGGTTATTCTTCTGTGGAGGAGAAAAATAGATGAATCGCACATACTTATATATAAGGTAATACCGCTCAGGTTACGTATGATATCTCCCAAAGAGATACAAAGGAGTAACTTCGGTATCTATAACGAGTTGTTCTAATGAAAAGAGCAGGTAATGAGAGCATATCTATAGGCTCTTCAAAAAGCAAAACGATTGAAAAAAAGGCCAGTTGTCCTTCTTTGAATATGACCAAGTGGAAGGCATTCTTGTCAAAATGGGCATAGATAGCATCCTTTTTCTGAGGATTGTGCATCAATGGTACGTCAAGAGAGGTGGTAGTGAAGTGCTCGTACTCAAAAATTCCATAGGTCTCTCTTAGGACTCGGTTGATAGCGGCATTGGGGATATACACATTGATCATCTTCTCCCCGCTGAGGCGTATCATGGCTAATAATCTGGTTGCGATACTCCGCCACATTGAACTTGAGGGTACTCAAAAGGTGTTCCGTAGCGAAAAAGTTTCTCAGGAACAAAGGCGAATTGCTCATTGTTATGCAATACCTTGATTGTGTCAAAGTCTCGACAGAGTGCCCGTTCCTCATTCAGATATTTTGTACTTCCTGTTCGGCAACAATAGGCGGCATGGATGCAGGTAGTGACAAGTGATAGATAGACTCTATACAAGAGAGAGTCCTGGGTTAAAAGATACAAAAAGAAAGCCCATCCAAATTCAATTGAATGGACATTTTAAACTCAATATGTAAATGATTATTCTGAGCCACTTTTGTTTTCTGACTTATCGTTGTAGTAAGACGGCCAGTTACCATTACTTGATACCTCGGTCATAGAACCTACCGATACATAAGGGCCTTTGATATCATTCACCCCTACTTTTTGGAGTTCTTTCTCTATTTCTTCCTCATCTAAGCCTCAAGTATATCTTTCTTGGATACCTTTACTTGAAATACAGAGACTTCACATCATTATCACGGTGATAACTCCTGTTTCTATCTTGATAGGAATGGTACGATCACCCACTTTTACCAGATAGCCATTCGTTTGTATCGGTCAGACCCCTTAAATAGAGATCCTTCACAGATACTTTTCCTATGGTATCAGTAATTGAGCTTTGTTTGAGCACATCTATCTTAAAGTGTGGGTCAAACGCAGTCCAACTAGTATCACGAGTGGTGGTGATATAGAACAGCCATTCTCAATGAATTTCTCCCAAATCAGCGAAAATTGTTCGTATAAGTTTTGTTAATCGCCTCGTAAGCCTCTTCACTCTTGCGGATATCCTTCAGCGTAGCAATTACTTTGGCAAAAACACGCCTTGCTCTCACGGGCAAACTCAATAGGCGTCTGGATAGATTTGTATATCAAATAAAAACCCTATCACACTGATTATCAACAAAGCAGCTTGAATTCTCTTCTCATATAATATGTATTTGTATTAAATTCGTATAATGAGCAAAAATACAATATAGACTTTTTGCAAAGAAATTTTTCTTATCTTTGAAATTATTTATCAACATATGGATATAGAGGATATCTATGAGCTACTTTTAGAGCACTTTGGGTGGGAGCAAACCGAATCGCAAGAGTCTGTTTTAGAGGAACTTGCGGGCTTTTTGGCCGACGATAATGACCAGAGGTCTTTTCCTTCTGAAGGGCTTTTGCAGGGACGAGAAAACCACCTGGTTAACGCTCCTTGTCAAGACTCTCAAGGCGCTTTCAGCAGGGAGTAGTCTTGCTGGCTCCCACGGGAGAGCAGCTAAAGTGATGACTACCTACACTGCTCAGCGGGCTTTTACCATTCATAAATATATCTATCAGGCGATAGATGAGTTGGGTATGTTTTCCTTTTCACTGAAGGACAACAAAGCCTCCGATACGCTCTTTATGTGGATGAGGGCCTCTATGATAGGGGAGGAGAGTGTCTTTGAGTCAGGGTCATTACTCTCGGATCTCATGGAGTTTGTCTATGTGGGGATAACGTTGCCGCTTGCTGATCATAGGCGATACGGCACAGTTGCCCTATACATACCCCCAGGTCCTGCCTTGGATAGCGATAGACTTTCCTTTGTCTATCACTAAGGAAGTCGTTGAGGGTGTCCTTACCGATGTGGCAGACAAGGGGCGCAAATCGGGTATCCTCTACAATGCTACCCGACTAGAAAGCGTAGAGACCTTTAAGGATAATTTCCGTATGCGTATAACCCCTTCAAGGATATGGTACTTCTGGAGAATGCCTCCGAGGTGCAGGACGCCCTTTTGGAAGCCTATGAGGAGAGTGGGGTGGAGAGACCTGCTTTACTGTGCGTGCCAATAAGCGTGCCGTGGAGTATAACCAACAGATACGACAGGTGGCCTTCGAGTACGACGAACACCTCTGTGTGGGCGACCAACTGATGGTGGTCAAGAACAACTACCTATGGGCGGCCGATACCGCGAGGTATCGCCAATGGCGATACCATAGAAGTGCTGAGATACAATCGGTGGAGCGACTCTATGGCAATACCTTTAGCTCATGTGCTCATTCGGCTGTTGGACTGCCCTCATAGACCCTTTCTGAGGCCATGCTGCTCCTAGATACACTCACCAGATCGCCAACCTCTCACAGACCTGTGAGGAACAAAACGAACTATATCGGGCAATATTACAAGAGTATAACAAAGCAAACGGGCTTTAAGCTCCGCTCAATATGAAGGACACACCCCTTATTATAATACCTACTGAGTGTGATATGCTTATGCTGTTACCTGTCACAAAAAGCTAAGGCGGACAGTGGGAGAAGGTAGTTTGTAGAAAAACCCTACCTTCGAAGGCCAGAGTGTAGCTTATTTCCGTTGGCTATATACACAGCCATTACACGCCAAGAAAAACTGTACCTGATAAAGCTTTGCAGCAGAAGATGTCATTTTTAATGATTAATGCCAATAATGATTAATGTTCAATACCATCAATCATTAATAATTAACCATACAATTAACCGTATTATGAGATTTCTTTATTTATTCTTCTTACGCCAATTATGACTGAGGCTCCAGATAATTTTTACAGAGTCTGGCAACACCTATCTGATACAACACAGGTGATCACAAGGCACAATCGCCCCTGAGTTCAATTTCAAAACAGACGGGAGGACTCTTCCTGCTAAAAACAATCGCCAATGTCACTTTTATTGGTCAGAAGAAGCATGCCTTGACCTTCTTCAATCAGGTGGAGATGATTCGCTCAGGGAGGCTACCTCAGTCCAACAATGGTTTCTTGCATGGGAATATCGCTATATGATTCGTAAAGCGATAGGAGATCTATCCTTTTTGCTGAATCCGTATGGACACCCTCCAGAGGCTTGGGAATTGAAATTGGCTGTCAGGCTACAATCCCGATTCATTTAGTCCATACCGAGCACTTTCAGATGGTTCTGTGGGTATAGGCTTTTTGGCGAATACGAACAATGGAACTACATGGCGTACCGCTTCCCATAGCTTTTGAAGGAGGGAGTACCAGAGAAATATCAAGTCTCCAAATTGCATACAGGCCTTAAGTTCCAGTTTACCGAGAGTGGTTACTCATAGCCAGCGCCTATATGCACAATCGATATGGATAGCAAAATAGGCAATCCCGTCGTTGGGCTACCGCCAGACCTCCGTCACAAGATTACCGAGCACTTTGGGTATGGCTTTCCTACCAATACCTCTACCATACCGCCCTATAGTCCCTATTCGCAAAGGCTATACTGTTTTTACAGGAGGGGTATTTATATCATTTTAAAAAGATATTCAAAAAGTTTTTACAAGAGAAATTATTTAACATAAGTTCGATATAACGAAAGAGTTCCACAGATTTTCACGCGATTTCTACAGATTTTCTATGTTTGTGATATATTGCTGTTTGCGGTTTACAGAATTTTTATAAGGCCAAAAGGCCTTGTTATCCAGTAAATTAAGGGGTTATATAGTTGTTGCGTTATTCTCTGTGAAAATCCGTGGAATCTGTGGGAGAAAAATATAATTTTGCTTACGTCGAACTCATGTTATTTATATCTTTGTGGTTGAATTGAGGCATTAAATAAACCTGGAAGTGTATTAAAGGAAATAAAATAAAACTAAATGCTTTCAAATGAGGCAGAAGGGGTAGATACTATTTGCACCATGGCTGTAATTGTGAGAAACTATACAAAAAGACTGCCCTTTTTGGGCAGCGCACTACTAAACTTATCTTAAAAAGCAAATTAGATTGCCTCATTGAGGTGGGACTTAAGCATCACTAGGTTTTCTCTTGTTCTACAGTAAGTCGCTGATAAGGGTGTTAGTACCCTCGTCATTGATCTCATCGGAGAAGGTAAGTAGTTCTCTTTCCAAAGGAAAGTAGTGCTACAATGCTGTCTATGACAAGGCGAACAACTGTCGTCATCGGATTACGTTTTCTCCACTGGGATAGTAGCATGTTTACATGCTTTAAGGTGTTGAAGGTACTCCTCAAGGGGTTGAGATACAGTTCCAGCGATTTGATCTACTTGTTCTTGAGCGGCATTGTAAAGCTCTTCCAGACTTTTCATATGTAGTTCAAAAAGCGTTTTCCGTGATGTTCAGTGTACACCACGTAAGTTCTGATAATAGGTTTGATGGTTAGAAAGCAAAATGTTAAGTGATGCAATTTCTTTCTCTACTTGTGCCTTGTTAAGGCCTAAACTGTTTAACTCATATTTTTAAAAGGTTTTAAATTCAACGGTGCAAAAGGTGCGACTTCTGGATGAGTAGTAAAAGACTTTTTCTTTTTCTCTATATCAATTATAAGGTTTTTGATAGTGAGAGTGGAATAATATAGAAATTAGCAATAATGTAACAAGGATAATACTGCTGGCATTAATTCATTAATCATGGTTAGAATGCTGCTGGTAGGCTGCTATAAAGCCAAATATGATACCTGGAAGGTTAGCAAATACAATAGGATAGTCTCTGTCTCGCTTTAAAGAAACCATAAGCTACCCATAAGCTACAGTTGATTCCTGCTACAAAGGTTTGTAACAAGGCCCTGTGGCATCACCCCATGTGAGATTTGGTCAATGAGGCTGCATATAGCTACAGCCATGAAACAGCTCTAAAACACTGAGAATGCAGATGATCTTTCTCCTTTAACTTTTTCTTCAATTTGTCCATATTTATCTAATTTTTAATGGTTTTAATATGTTTGCAAATGTATGAAAATAAATTAAATAATATGGCCAAATGGAAGGGCGAATGTTTTTACGTTTAATTGTACAATTAACATTTTGCAAATCATTTGAGTATGAGTAATTTGGTGTTTTTAACATGTTAAAATAAACTGAAAGTTAGGAAAAATAAGGGTTATTTGGTATTAAATTCGTATCTTTGTCCCACAAATGAGCGCCAACTCCATAATATAATAATATGGAGCTAAAAACTCAATGAAATCATTACATCTTAATGACCTACAAAAGAATGAGGCAGTGCCTGATTCTTATAAAATAGGTAACCCTATAAAGAGACAAAGTAGAAATTATTTTGGACAACTATGCCTATACGCTCCAGCAACTATTGGAGACAACAAACAATATTGGTCGCTCTACCAACATTGGACGAGAAAGCTAAAAAGTACCTCGCACATCAAAATATAGACTGCTTTAACGGTGTAATGAGATGGGAGGCCTGAGGGCTACCGAAGAATGATTGGGAGCCATGATGACCCTTTCGGCTATACAATTTTTGATGAGGTATAGACTTTTATTACAATAGTTGTTGTTATAAAAACTATCAGCTCATTGTAGAGGTCCAGTTTTAAATCATGGGTACAAACATCAGAGTTCCAGCAGTGGTACTTTGCTCCTTATAAAGTAAATTCTTGGAGAAACAACTTCCTTTTTGAAAGATGTTCTGATATTAGCCAATTAGTCAATTAATATATTGACTAATTGGCTAATTCTTTTATAGATTAATAGACGCATTAGTCTGTTTGTAATTAACAAATTATTGAGGGTGTGTAACTGA